>Ga0209096_1000001_pt1 | contig 1177937 bp, 1076 predicted proteins | sample AD_UKC034_MetaG_FD_184407 | JGI IMG/M metagenome (GOLD analysis project Ga0209096, IMG submission 184407) | Active sludge microbial communities of municipal wastewater-treating anaerobic digesters from USA - AD_UKC034_MetaG (SPAdes) (version 2) | ecosystem: Engineered > Bioreactor >... | reverse complement strand
TTCACCTCGATAATCTTACCAGTCATATTAAGTCCTCCTGACAATTAGATTTGGTGGTACTTATCTTTTCGTCAGCTCGAGGACTTTTTTATTGCTTAAATGTGCGAAAGATACTATACGTTATCCACAATTCTTTAATCAATAATATTCGCACGCTTCCATTAGCCGATAAAAAAGGCCCTCTGTTTTACCAGAGGGCCTTTTGTTAGCATCAAAAGTTGTGTTATCTGCCCGAACCTTCGCTCGGGCAGATAATAATATGGTCAAGCCTCACGACTGATTAGTACTGGTCGGCTGAACACATCACTGTGCTTACACCTCCAGCCTATCAACCTCGTAGTCTCCGAGGAGTCTTCAGTGGCCTTACGGCCAGGGGAAATCTCATCTTGGAGTCGGCTTCCCGCTTAGATGCTTTCAGCGGTTATCCGTTCCGAACATAGCTACTCAGCGATTGCCGTTGGCACGACAGCTGATTCACCAGAGGTTCGTCCATCCCGGTCCTCTCGTACTAGGGACAGATCTCCTCAAATTTCCAACGCCTGCAGAGGATAGAGACCGAACTGTCTCACGACGTTCTGAACCCAGCTCGCGTTCCGCTTTAATCGGCGAACAGCCGAACCCTTGGGACCTTCTCCAGCCCCAGGATGCGAAGAGCCGACATCGAGGTGCCAAACAGTGCCGTCGATATGAACTCTTGGGCACTATAAGCCTGTTATCCCCGGGGTACCTTTTATCCGTTGAGCGATGGCCCGTCCACATGGGACCACCGGATCACTAACCCCTACTTTCGTATCTGCTTGACTTGTAGGTCTCGCAGTTAAGCCCCCTTATGCGTTTACACTCTATGCACGATTTCCGTCCGTGCTGAGGGGACCTTAGGGCGCCTCCGTTACTCTTTAGGAGGCGACCGCCCCAGTCAAACTGCCCACCAGACAGTGTCCCGACCCCGGATAACGGGAATCGGTTAGTAGCTCAATTAAACAAGGGTGGTATTTCAAGGTTGACTCCACCGAAACTAGCGTCCCAGCTTCAAAGTCTCCCACCTATCCTACACATGCTGAACCAAACTACAGTGTCAGGCTACAGTAAAGGTCCACGGGGTCTTTCCGTCCTTCTGCAGGTAGTCTGCATCTTCACAAACATTACAATTTCACCGTGTCCCTCGTTGAGACAGTGACCAAGTCGTTACACCATTCGTGCAGGTCGGAACTTACCCGACAAGGAATTTCGCTACCTTAGGACCGTCATAGTTACGGCCGCCGTTTACCGGGGCTTCAATTCTGAGCTTCGCATAATAAATTACGCTAACCCTTCCTTTTAACCTTCCGGCACCGGGCAGGTGTCAGACCCTATACATCATCTTACGATTTTGCAGAGCCCTGTGTTTTTGATAAACAGTCGCTTGGCCCATTTCACTGCGGCCCCCTCATGCTCCATCCGCGGGGACTTCACACTAACGGGGCGTCCCTTCTTCCGAAGTTACGGGACTATTTTGCCGAGTTCCTTAACGAGAGTTATCACGAGCGCCTTAGGATATTCTCCCCGCCTACCTGTGTCGGTTTGCGGTACGGTCACCCGGTTTCGCGTTTAGAGGTTTTTCTTGGTAGTATAGAATCTGGATCTTCGCTCCCCCGAAGGTTCACTCCCCTACAGCCTCAGCCTTATAGGAGCCGGATTTTCCTGTGCTCCAAGCCTTCGCATAAGGACAGGGACAACCAACGCCCTGCACCCATATCTTCCTACGTCACCCCATCACGATAACCTCCACCAGGTGGTGCAGGAATATGAACCTGCTTCCCATCGACTACGCCTTTCGGCCTCGCCTTAGGGGCCGACTAACTCTGAGGTGATTAACATTGCCCAGAAAACCTTAGGCTTTCGGCGATGCAGTTTTTCACCGCATTTTTCGCTACTCATGCCGGCATTCTCACTTCTATACAGTCCAGCTGTCCTCACGGTCAGCCTTCAGCCCGTATAGAACGCTCCTCTACCAATCCGACAAGTCGGATTCCAAAGCTTCGGTAATATGCTTAGCCCCAATTATTTTCGGCGCAGAACCACTCGACCAGTGAGCTATTACGCACTCTTTAAAGGTGTTGCTGCTTCTAAGCCAACCTCCTGGCTGTTTGTGCAATTCCACTTCCTTTTTCACTTAGCATATATTTAGGGACCTTAGCTGTTGGTCTGGGCTGTTTCCCTTTCGACCACGGAGCTTAGCCCCCGTAGTCTGACTCCCGTGCTCTAAAGTTACGGCATTCGCAGTTTGAAAGGGTTTGGTAAGTTTGTTGACCCCCTAGCCCTATCAGAGCTCTACCTCCGCAACTAAACACACGAGGCTAGCCCTAAAGCTATTTCGAGGAGAACCAGCTATTGCCGAGTTTGTTTGGCCTTTCACCCCTAGCCACAGCTCATCCGATAATTTTTCAACATTAAACGGTTCGGTCCTCCATCCCGTTTTACCGGGATTTCAACCTGGCCATGGCTAGATCACTCGGTTTCGGGTCTACGCAATACAACTAATCGCCCTGTTCGGACTCGCTTTCGCTACGGCTCCGCGATTACAATCGCTTAACCTCGCTGGATTGCGTAACTCGCCGGCTCATTCTACAAAAGGCACGCGGTCAGGCATTCCTTGCGGCATAGCCCTCCCACACCTTGTAAGCATACGGTTTCAGGTACTATTTCACTCCCCTCGCGGGGTTCTTTTCACCTTTCCCTCACGGTACTTGTTCACTATCGGTCACTGGAGAGTATTTAGCCTTGCGAGGTGGTCCTCGCGAATTCCCACAAGATTTCACGTGTCCCGCGGTACTCAGGAATCTGAATCAGAAAGTCTTTTGCTTTTCGCTTACGGGGCTATCACCCTCTTTGGCCCTCTTTCCAGTGGGTTCAGCTAAACAAAAGATTTGTAACTTTCCGAAGGCTCTAGGACGCCCTCTACTCAGATCCTATAACCCCGGCCCTACAGCGCTCCTAGGCTGTAACGTAGTAGCCGGTTTAGGCTGTTCCCCGTTCGCTCGCCGCTACTGAGGGAATCACTGTTGTTTTCTCTTCCTCAGGGTACTAAGATGTTTCAATTCCCCTGGTGTCGCCTCTGCAGCCTATGTATTCAGCAGCAGATGCTGCGGGTTCACCCGCAGCCGGTTATCCGATTCGGTCATCCCCGGATCAAAGGATGCTTGCTCCTCCCCGGGGCTTATCGCAGCTTGCCACGACCTTCTTCGCCTTCCAGTGCCAAGGCATCCACCGTACGCCCTTACTTGCTTGACCATATTATTTCGTCTGCTGTTACCAGCAAACATAGGTCTTTCGCTCGTGATTTACGGTTTCGTATTGTTTGCTTAAGTCTATTTTAAAGACTTAACCATATGTTTGAAAGATCAGTGCAATAAACGATTACTCGCTTATGCATGTGGAGGTGAACGGGTTCGAACCGATGACCTACTGCGTGCAAGGCAGTCGCTCTCCCAACTGAGCTACACCCCCCAATCAAAACTTCAGGTGTTTCACCTTTGTTTTATTGGGCCTGAGTGGAATCGAACCACCGACCTTACGATTATCAGTCGTACGCTCTAGCCAACTGAGCTACAGGCCCTTATGATTGGTCCACGTCAGGATTTCCAAATCTTATCAGGGGCTTATCGCAGCGCCCTTGATGAGAAGCAATCCGTGGTTTACACAGATTCCCTCAAAGCTGAGTAGTATTTCAGAATTAGTTCTCGTAAATGAAGTGACAATATCCTTTTAAAGGAGGTGATCCAGCCGCACCTTCCGATACGGCTACCTTGTTACGACTTCACCCCCCTCACCAGCCTCACCTTAGTAACCTTCCTCTCTTGCGAGTTAGATCAGCCACTTCGGGTGCTGCCGACTCGGGTGGTGTGACGGGCGGTGTGTACAAGGCCCGGGAACGTATTCACCGTGGCGTGCTGATCCACGATTACTAGCGATTCCAGCTTCATGCAGTCGAGTTGCAGACTACAATCCGAACTGAGACCGGTTTTTGCCGATTAGCTCCCCCTCGCGGGTTAGCAACGTATTGTACCGGCCATTGTAGCACGTGTGTAGCCCTGGACGTAAGGGCCGTGATGATTTGACGTCATCCTCGCCTTCCTCCGGTTTGTCACCGGCAGTTCCCCTAGAGTGCCCAGCATTACCTGGTAGCAACAAGGGGTAAGGGTTGCGCTCGTTGCGGGACTTAACCCAACATCTCACGACACGAGCTGACGACAACCATGCAGCACCTCTGTACCTGTCCGAAGAAGAGTGTATCTCTACACCTGTCAAGCACAGTTCAAGCCCAGGTAAGGTTTTTCGCGTATCATCGAATTAAACCACATGCTCCACCGCTTGTGCGGGCCCCCGTCAATTTCTTTGAGTTTCACCCTTGCGAGCGTACTCCCCAGGCGGTATACTTAATGCGTTTGCTGCGGCACTAGCGGTAACCCGCTAACACCTAGTATACAACGTTTACAGCGTGGACTACCGGGGTATCTAATCCCGTTCGCTCCCCACGCTTTCGCGCCTCAGCGTCAGTTCTAGGCCAGAGAGCCGCCTTCGCCACTGGTGTTCTTCCCGATATCTACGCATTTCACCGCTACACCGGGAATTCCGCTCTCCTCTCCCGAACTCAAGAAGGCCAGTATTGGGTGCAATTCATGAGTTGAGCCCATGGCTTTCACACCCAACTTAACCCCCCGCCTACACGCCCTTTACGCCCAATAATTCCGAACAACGCTAGCCCCATACGTATTACCGCGGCTGCTGGCACGTAGTTAGCCGGGGCTTTAGGCAGGTACCGTCATCACAACGAATATTACCCGTTGCTTATTCGTCCCTACTTACTGAACTTTACAACCCGAAGGCCTTCATCGTTCACGCGGCGTCGCTGCGTCAGGCTTTCGCCCATTGCGCAAGATTCTTAACTGCTGCCTCCCGTAGGAGTCTGGGCCGTATCTCAGTCCCAATGTGGCCGTTCACCCTCTCAGGCCGGCTACCCATCGTTGCCTTGGTGGGCCATTACCCCGCCAACAAGCTAATGGGCCGCGGACTCATCTCCAGGCGGTAGGCCTTGCGGTCCCCACCTTTAATGGCTACCACTTGTGTAGCTGCCATCTTATTCGGTATTAGCCACCCTTTCGAGCGGTTGTCCCCAACCTAGAGGCAGATTATCCACGTGTTACTCACCCGTTCGCCACTTTCCCCCCAATGCAAGCACCGGGGTTCTCGTTCGACTTGCATGTTTAAGACGCGCCGCCAGCGTTCGTTCTGAGCCAGAATCAAACTCTCCGTTATAGAAAAGTCTGTTCTAACATTTAGTTCAAAAATTGACGAGAATCCAAAACTAAAAATACTACTCAGTTTTCAAAGAACCTGCAAGGGATAAAAAATCCCCCGAACTTCTGGGGATTTATATGCCAATAAAACCCTTGTTGTTTGCCGTATGATGGGCCCTTCGGCTCATCTTGAACAAGATAATTTTCACTATGGTAATCGTCAAGTTTTTTTAAAAGCTTTTCGCTTTTTTTTGCCTATTCGGCACTTGACCGCCCTCACTCATACGAGAGAGGCACGAGAACCGCGTGATCAAATCATCATTGCGTCACACCCACGTTATCCGTGCGGAGGCAATACAATGGCCATGCCGAATAACTGTCAAGCGGATTGCTGAAAATTTTTATCAAATATAAATTTTTTTCAAATCTGCGACATGTGACGCTTTGAAGAAAATGTTCGCCCTGCGCACTGGCGCATCACCACCGCTTTTTATCGATGTCCTCGTAGCCCTTCAGCACCGCATGCGCCGCTCGGTCAAAATACAGCACAACGCGATTGCTCAATTCCAGCGCCTGTCGAAAGTCGGTCGGATCATCGCCCATCTTTTTTTGGATAAACAGCCATACGTGCCGCTTAAGCAGCATGAGCGCCTTGAACACATGGGACGCGGGAACGCCCTTCTCGAAGCGCTCCCAGGCGAGCTTCTTGTAGTGCTTTGCGATTTCGTCTTTCGAAAAATCCTTGGTGATATAGCTCGAAAGCTCCCGATAGATCTGGTTGCCGGATTCGTAAATGACCTGCCGGTCGAGCGTCCGATAGGCGGTCGTATCGGGATCACCCAGCAGGTCGTTCATATAGTACTCGGTGATCTGCTGATGGTTCTCCTCGATGAGCTCCACGAACTTATTGGTGAGAATATTATTTTTTGGTATCATGGCGAACCTCGCTTTTTCAATGCGTCTACGTCCCGGGCCGATATTAATCAAGAAGTTTTTGCCGCCACCCGCCCGCACGACCGCGGCGGCATGGACGGATTCGCGCATAGCGTCTCGAGGCCGGCCTATTTCGCGAGACGCCGATACTCCGCCAGATACTCCGCGGCGATCTCGGGATTGTCGATAATGATGATGTTCTCATCGTTCCTGCGGTCGGCGTTTTTCGAAAAATTGTACGAGCCGGTTATCACCAGGCGCTCGTCGATAATGAGCACCTTATGGTGCATGGCGCGCGGATTGCGGTCCAGCATCACGGGGAGCCCCTCCGTGCGCATTTTCGTGTATTCCGACGATGCGCTCCCGGCCCCGCGCCGCTCGAAGATCCCGTGAACAGGCACCCCGGACTTGAATTTCGCGATCATCGCCTCGCCGATCGGGTCGCTCGTGAACGAGAACAGCATGAAGCATATGCTTTTTTTCGCCTTGTCGATCCGCTTCGCGATGATCCGCTCGACGCCGTTCTCGGGCGAGAAATGGACATTGATGTGCGATTCTCCGATCCGCACATAGTAGCGGTTGCGGACGACCGCGAAGGGCCCGGGCTCGGCGCGATTGCCGAAGACGCGATGGGTGAACATCTCGTCGAACTCCGCCTCGTAGATGCGCGCGAGCTCGGGCGAGCGGATCATAATGGCGTTGTTGTTGTTTTTGCGCGCGCAGTTCCGGGTGAGGTTGAACGACCCGGTCCACACGATCTCCCCGTCGATGATGGCGAACTTGTTATGCATGAACCCGCGGCGTTCGTCGGCGACCACCGGTATCCCCGCGGAACGGATCCGCGCGATCTCGTCGTTGCCGGCGTTCCCGTCGTCCGTGACCAGCCGCACCGACACCCCGCGGGCGGCGGCGGAAATAAACGCGCGCGCGATCTCCGGCGAGGAGATGTCGTAGAAAGCGCCGTGGATCGTGCGCTCCGCGGCGCCGAGGAGCCTGATGAAGGCGGCCTCCGGGCCGTCGCGGTCGTTGCGCGGGCTTCCCGGCGCGGTGAAAAACACGCGCCACCATCCGGTCGCATCGCCGGTCCGGGCATCGGGCGGGGCGCTTCCGCCGGTACACAACGCGACGCCCGCCATCACCGCAAAACCGTACAGCACCCTTCGCATTCGCATTCTACACACCCGTTGCCACTGTTTTTCGCGCTCATTCTCGAACGAGCCGCCTGTCGTGCCGCTTGACACTCCGTGATGAACACGCGCGTACAGATTATACGGACGGCCCCGGGGAAATTTTAAACACGCATGGGCGGGCCGGCCCCTCCGAGGACGGTCACTTTTTCAGTTTTTCCATCGCTTCCCAAATCAGGTTCTCTATCTCGGTGAGCCTGAGCTGGTCGTCCGACGAGGGGAACAGGAGCTTCGTTTTGGCGATGAGGGTGTGATACGAGACCAGCTCGTTCTGGTTGACCTCCGCCTGTATCATCCGCCGCACCGCATCGTCGTCTTTCATGAGCAGGTTCAGATAGAACCGGAAGGAGTTGGACAGCAATTCGAGCGTGGCGCGCTCGCGCCGGAGATCGGGGTCGCGGTCGGCCTTGCCGATCATGGTGACGACGAAGTTAAGGATGTACTGCGCGTCGATCTCCGCGAGATCGAAGTCAAGCAGGAGCTGCTTCACCTTGGCCAGGTCCATCCTGCGCAGGTGCACCCGGGCCAGGAAGACGGGATTCTGCGACAGCATGTTGATGTTCACGTCCTTGATGAGCTCGGTGGCGCGGGTCGTATCGATCCCCTCCCCGGGCTGCGGCGGGGCGTCGGCGTCAATCGGCTTGTCCCCGGTGATGATCACCTGCACGGCGGTGCAGAGATTTTTGATCACGATGATGTCGTTCCGGGTGATCGCCGTGTCCACTATAATGTAATCGGGCGCGCGTCCGATTTTCACCTCGCTGGCCAGCAGATTGAAGTTCCGCAGGCACTTGATGACCACCGGCAGCACGTCCAGGGCCTCGTCGCGGGCGATGAAGACGTAGCGCTTCTCGTCCTGGAATTCGTACGGGATGACGAGCTTCCCCCGGCTGATCTTCACGAACGACAGGTCCTCGCCGGCGGTATTCTTCACGTGAAAGCGCTCGCCCAGGAAAAAGACCGACGGGGCCTTGTGCATCAGGCGAAGGTTGTGGCCATCGGCGTACAGGGACGATCCGTTCCGGTCGAAGGCGAGAAATTCCCGCTTCGCGGGATACAGCTTGATGAGGATGCCCTTCGGCGTTTTGTGTTCGATATAGTCGGTCATGATCGCAACGCGCCGCAAATCGCGACCGGCGCGCACCGACGCAAGTCTATCGCCGATAATTTATTTGACAACAATATATTTTATTGCCATGAGGGGGTTACGATCAAAGGGGGCCATCAATGCATTCCATCAACGTGAGCCGTCGCGCCGTTCACGCGGGCGCCATCGCCGATTCCTCGGGGGAGCTGGACGCCAAATACTCCGTGAAAAACATCGTGCGGAACGAGGGGTCGTGGCGCCCCGCCGCCCGTCCGGGCGCGGCCTACGATTTTTTCACCGTCGATTTTGGCGCGGAGGTCCCTGTGAACTTCGTCGAGATCGCGCCGTATCCGCCGGCGCGCGGGGCGTTTCCCGCGGCATTTCGCATCGAGGCGAGCGACGACAATGCGAGCTGGCGCGTCATCCACGCGGAGAAGAATTTCGCGCTCGATGCCGACGAAGCCTCGTTCCTTCTTTCGTTCCCCCTCGCGACCCTTCGCTACCTCAAGGTGGTGATCTATCATTCCGGCCAGGAAAAAACCGACGCCCCTGAGATCGCGCGGCTCTCCGCCGGCATCGCCGGGGTGAAGGCCATCGTCGGGCCCAGCTCGTCCGAGGCGCATGCGCCGGCGACGCTCGTGAGCCCCGCGCCGGGGGCCTACTGGGAATCGGCCATCAATCAGAACCGCGCAACGGCCGTCCTGGACATCGACCTCGGGACGAGCTGCAATCTTGCGGCGATGACGCTGACCGCCCACGGCGGATCACCCTGCGCCTTTCCCGAGTACTTCCTCCTCGAGCTCTCCGCGGACAACAAGCTCTGGACGACGATCCGCGAGGAGAAGAATTTTACCGCCGAGCCGAAGGCGAAATACCGCTGGGACTTTCCCGTCACCCCCGCCCGCTATGCGCGCATCACGGCGACGGACGTGAAGCTCTCGCAGAAGCACTTCGGCGTCCGCCTCGCGGGGGTCGAGCTCTTTGCCGTGCTGCCGAACACGGGGCACACGCACAATATCAGCGGCCTCACGCTGCCCGCCTCCATCTTCAATCCCGGCATCGTGCGGCTCGCACGCGACGGCGAGACCGCGCAGGGGGCGGCGGTCCAGGGGAACGACAGCCGGCTCCGCGACGCCTCCACGATCTTCAAGGGGATCGTCCAGCTGGCCGACCACGGCTCGACGGAGGACCTGCGCGCCGTGCAGGCCTCCGATCCGCGGCTCGCGCCCGCCACGGACGGTAGGCACGGCACCGTGCGGCTCGCCTATGACCGCGAGGTGAACCCGAACGCCGTCGTGCGCTCCGACGACTCTCGACTGTCCGAGGCGACTGACTCGAGCTACGGCATCGTGAAGCTGTGCCCCGATGGCGTGTATTCGAAGATGACGGTCGTGACGGGCAATGACAGCCGCCTCAAGTCGGCCACGACCTCGTCATTCGGCATCGTCCGGCTGGCGGATGACGGCGAGACCGCGCAGGATTGCGTGATCACCGGCGCCGATCGTCGGCTTCGCGACGCATCGACACTCTACCGGGGCATCGTGGAGCTCGCTGAAAACGGCGAGGACGCGCCCAATGTCGCCGTTCAGGGCAACGACAAACGGCTCAAGGACGCCACCACGGCAACCAAGGGCATCGTGGAGCTCGCTGAAAACGGCGAGGACGCACCCAATGTCGCCGTCCAGGGAAACGACAAGCGGCTTAAGGACGCGACAACCACCGCGAAGGGGATCGTGGAGCTCGCTGAAAACGGCGAGGACGCGCCCAATGTCGCCGTCCAGGGAAACGACAAGCGGCTTAAGGACGCATCCACCACCGCAAAGGGCATCGTGGAACTCGCCGAAAACGGCGAGGACGCGCCCAATGTCGCCGTCCAGGGCAACGACAGGCGGCTCAAGGACGCAACGGAATCGCGTCCGGGCATCCTTCGCTTTGCGAAAAACCTTGAATCGGCCCCGCTCTGCGCCGTTCAGGGAAACGATCATCGGCTCAGGGACGCAACCACCGCCTACCGGGGCATCGTAGAGCTCGCTGAAAACGGCGAGTACGCGCCAGGCGTGGCCGTTCAGGGAAATGACAAACGCCTCAAGGACGCGAGCACCACCGCGAAAGGGATCGTGGAGCTCGCGGAGGACGGCGAGGACAAGGCGGGCATTGCGGTGCAGGGGCATGATCGCCGCCTCAAGAACGCCACAGAAACGACGACCGGCATCGTGCGGTTTGCCGGAAACGGCGAGTCCGCCTCCAATGCGGCCGTCCAGGGAAATGACAAGCGGCTCAAGGACGCCACCACCACCGCGAAGGGCATCGTGGAACTCGCCGAAAACGGCGAGGACGCGCCCAATGTCGCCGTCCAGGGAAACGACAAGCGGCTCAAGGACGCCTCCACCACCGCGAAGGGCATCGTGGAACTCGCCGAAAACGGCGAGGACGCGCCCAGCGTCGCCGTCCAGGGAAACGACAAGCGGCTCAAGCCGGCCTCCGTCGGCGGGCCGGGCATCGTGTCCCTCGCGGCCCACGGCGAGACGCGCGAGGGGCGCGCCGTACAGGCGAATGATCCGCGCCTGTCCGACGCGCGCACGCCGCTGCCGCACGATCACGACTACGCGCGCCGGCGTCACGATTTCAGCGAACACCGCGGCACCATCGCCATCGCCGACAAAAAAAACGAGCCGTTTATCGGCCTCACGCCGCCGCCGGAGGGCGCCGGCATCATCTCCGCAAAGAACATCACCATCGACGACGGCGGCGTGGGCGTGGCCGGGGTCGCGCTCCACCCGGGGGAATCGTACGGAAAGTCGTACGGGGTCGTCGGACATGCGCAATTCGTGGGCATGCGCGGACAATCCACGGGCAGCGCCGAGGCGTCCGCACGGGGGTGCGGGGTGATGGGCCTGTCGCGCTTCGGCGCCGGCGGCGTGTTCGCCAGCGAGCACGGCTATTCGCTCGTCGTGGAAGGCTTCGGCGACATCGCCGACTACGACGACTCCGCACGGCTGGCCGGCGACGGTCGCGCGCTCTATCTGCGCGGGAGCTCCGATTTCAACGGGCGGATGTCCATCATCAACACCCAGAGCGGGACGCCGGGGAACATCGTGGAGATGTACGAGGTGGACGACGTCGATTACCTGTCGCCCGGAAACCTGCTTGTCGCGGGCGCCGCGGGGGGCGTGCTCTCGCGCTCGCGCAGCCGCTACGATCGCGCGGTGATCGGCATTGTCGCGGGGAACCCGCTCATCATCCTCAACGGCAAGGGAGCAAAGGACAAATTCTACCCGGTGGTCCTGGGCGGGAAGGCGGTGTGTACGGTGGACGCGCGCGAGCGCCCCATCAAGCCGGGCGACCTCATCGTGAGCTCGGACACCCCCGGCTGCGGCATGGCCGGAACGATCGATTCATTCGAGAAAATCGGCACGGTGATCGGGAAGGCGCTCGAGGGACTCGAGAGCGGCATGGGATCGATCATGGTGTACGTGGTGCACCTATAGGCGCTTCCCGGGCGCTCCCACCCCTAGCGGGTCGTCGGCTTCCCGGCGATGAGGTCCGCCGCCATACGCGCATAGAGCTCGGACAGCCGTGCGGGCATCTCGCCCTTCGCGTGCGCAATCGTCATGGGCGTGCGCACGAAACTCACGATGGTCCGGTCGGCGACGCGATACACGCCGCCCCAACTTTCATGCGAGATGGCGGTCCCGCCCAGCGTAACACGGCCCCGCGAATGCACCACGAGAACGTGCGTGAACATGAAATCGCGCGGCACCTGGCGGCTTGCGACGAGTGATTTCGTCATACGGCGCACCACCACCTCGAGCGCCACGGCGATCCGCTCACGGCCGCCGTCAAGTCGCCATTGCCCCGCGCGCATGGCGGCGTCCATGGCCTCCGGAAGCTCGAAGGAAAGATTGCCGGCCATATCGTAGAGGCGACCGTCCCACACCGCGTTTTTTCCGAGGCGTGCGGCGATCCCCGCTGCCAGCGTCGGCCAGCTCTTGCGGCTGTCGATCGGTGCGCCGGTATAGTCGAGGTTGATCGGAAATATCAGCACCGGCGCCCCCTCCGTAAGCGCGAGCGGAAAGGTGACGCGGGGATGTACGCGTACCGTCGAGGCGCATCCGAGGGCGCACAGCGCCACGAGGCACAGCAGGCCCCTTCGTGTTTTATTGTTCATTCTGATGGACTCCACGTACCGTGATTTCCGCGCCCGGCCCGCAAGCGGCGATGGCGCGTTCAACATTTCCCGCGGCGCCGCGCGCGGCAATGCGCCATCAGGGCGTGAGCCCCTCGAGCACCTTCCGCTCGCCCGCCGTGAACACCTTGAGCTGGTAATCGTTGATCTCTTTGGCGATGTCCTTCCCCACATAGGTGAGCTTGCGGGTGTAGGGCTTCTTCTCGTATTCATCGACCCACAGGATGACCGTCGTCTTGTCGGCCTCCCAGACATAGGCGCCCTGGTTTTTCTTGATGTTCTCCCCGGTGGGAACGCCGAATTTCGCCTCGACCTTTTTCCGCACATCATCCAACGCGAGATACGGAAAGCTGACGACCACGTAGTACAAGCGCCCGTCGCTCTTGGCGTCCTTGGCGTCTTTTGCCTCCGGGGCCGCGGCGACGGCCGGATCAACATAGAAAAAGCCGTACAGGTATTCGATTTCCCCGTCGCGGGAGATGATGACCTTTTTCTCGTCGGTGTAGACGATTTTACCCAGCACCCCGGTCTTCGACGCCGCCGTGAGCGCGCCCCATTTGAGGCTGCCGTAGCCGTCCGGAATGTTCTTTGCCGTTTTTGCCGATTTGTCCTCCGCCGCCCTGCCCGACTGCCGGGTTTGCGCATACAGCGCCGTACCGAGCGCCATGCAGAGCAGCACTGCGATAGTAATCTTTATATTCATGCCCGCTCCTTTCTCTAAACGGAACGCATGCGCGGTCCGCCCTGGTACGCATATCGGCATATTCGCGAAAAAAAACAAGCGCGAATGACGGCTCCGGCACCAGACGTTTATTGTTTGACAGAATCCCCGCGCCCGATACCACCGTATCCCGTGCCGGAGCGTCCTCCCGAGCGCACGCACACCGGGGAACCATGTCGAAACAAAAAATTGCCGCATTTTCCGTCGCGCGATATGCTTGTATCGCGCTCATCGCTGTCGGATGCTCGGGGCTCTCGAGGCTGGACCACACGGACCGCCTGGGGAGGGTCGCGAGCAGAGCGGTCTATACAAATGGCGTTCTGCGCGGCGCGGAGGAGATCCGGTACGTTGGCGAATCCGCCCGGCCGCTTTCGATCACGTTTCGGTGTTTGGAACGAGACGCACTGAAACCATCGCGAGAGGCGTACCATGAATACACCGAAGCCGGCATGCTGGTACGGATACGGTATACCATAGTCGTTGACGGGGAAAAGATCCCCTGCGGATCCGCCCAGTACGCGTACGGCGCGGGGAATACGCTTCGGCGGATCACCTACACCGCCCTGTCCGATACCGTCCGGAGACGGACGTATCCGTCGGGCGTGCAGATGTTCGAATATTCCGGCGGACGTGTCGCGGCTCGGCGCATCATCGAATACGCCTACAACCGGAAGACGAACGCCGTGATGCAGATTGGGCAGCACGCGATTTCCTATCATAACGCCGCTCCGGCCCTGCTGCAATCATGGGTGCTCGATCCCGAGACCGGCGTTATCGCGCGCACCCGCGAAACGAACGGGACGGCGCTGCGGGAGCGCATCACACGCATCGAAACCGCCCTTGCCGCTGCGGCGAGCGGCGTACATTTTACCTGCACCAATTAGGAGGAGCTATGGCTGGACTCATTGAAGCGACAGACGCGAATTTCAAGACCGAGGTGCTCGACGCCTCCGGCACGGTCCTTGTTGATTTTTGGGCGCCCTGGTGCGGCCCCTGCCGGATGCAGACCCCGATCCTCGAGAAGCTCGCCGGCTCGGGCGAGATCGGCGCGAAGATCGTAAAGCTCAACACCGACGACAATCCGAACACCGCGCAAACCTACGGCATCCAATCGATCCCGACGCTCATCATCTTTAAAAACGGCGCCGAGACCGAACGCATGGTGGGCGTCCAGCCCGAGAAGGCGCTAAAAGACAAGCTGAAGTAGCGCCGGGGCCATGCGCGCGGTCCTGCAGCGGGTGCTTTCCGCCAGCGTGACTATCAACGGGGAGGTGGTCTCGGCCATTGGCCCGGGGATGCTTGCGCTGGTCGGGTTCCGTCGCGGCGACACGGACGACGACATGGCCTACCTGATCGACAAAACGCTTGGCGTCCGCATCTTCGACGACGAGCGCGGCGTAATGAACCGCTCGCTTGCGGAGATCGACGGCGAACTTCTGGTGGTGTCGCAGTTCACCCTTTACGGCGACGCGCGCAAGGGACGCCGTCCGTCGTATAGCGAGGCGATGCCGCCGGATGAGGCGCGCGTGCTCTACGACGCGTTTCTTCGGCGGTGCCGCGAGCGCCACCCGCGGGTGTGCGGCGGTGTGTTCGGCGCCGACATGAAGGTTGCGCTCGTCAACGACGGCCCGGTGACCATCCTGCTGGACAGCTCGCGAAACCTGTAATCGGCCGCACCCATACGCGGTATTCACGACCGCGTTTTTTCGTCACAACAATCAACAGCGGAATCGTATCTGAGATAGCACCCATGCGCGGAGATGCGATATGCCGATTGATACGACGCTGTACATCCATGAAAACACGCTGAAACTGATCTCCGAGTCGTGCGACATGAGCGGTATTTCGCACAACCGGCTCATCGTCATGCTGCTTAAGAATGCGATGAGTAAAGCCCGGAAGAACATGAAAACCGGTTTGGCCATTCGCTACCAGGAGCGGAATCAGGGCGGGCACTGGCACACGGTTCATGTGCGCTTTCGGGAGGACGAGGCGGATTTCTTTAAGGATATGCGGAACTTTATGAAGATGTCGGTTTCGCTGATTTTGGCTCAGGTCGCACGAGAGTATCTTAAAGAAATGGTCAGAGCATCAGCGGAAAGGGAAACGACCGATAACTATCCGTTTTCGAACCATCAATTGTCATTTATTGAAACCAATGACGGGATTTTCTGGATAACACACTGGAAAACACCCCCACCCCCGTCACCCACAATCAAACATTAAATCGGAAGCTGATGATGTCCCCGTCCTCGACGATATACTCCCTGCCCATGACATGGAAACGTCCCGCCTTCTTCACGGCATCCTCACTCCCGGCCTCGATGAGATCGGGATACTTCATCACCTCGGCGCGGATAAACCCGCGCTGGATATCGGAGTGGATCGCCCCCGCCGCCTCGGGCGCCGCGGCCCCCCGACGCACCTCCCACTGACGCACCTCGTCCGTACCCACCGTGAAAAACGAGATGAGGCCGAGCGCATCCATACACAGGCCCGTGAGCACGTTGAGCGCGGGCGCGGCGATCCCCGAGGCCGCCATGAACTCGCGACGTTCGGCCTCATCGGCCAGGAGGGCAATCTCCGCCTCGAGCTTCGCGCTTATGCGCATACACGCGATCCCCGACTCCGTGAGCGCCTCCTCGACCGCAGCCGAAACACCGCCGGTGGCGATGTCCGCATCACCCGCGTTCACGGCCACAATCATCTTTTTCATGGTGAGGAACGGATAGCTCGCGATGAGCGCCGCCTCCTCGTCGCTTACCGCGCGCGTCCGAAGCGGCCGCCCGGCGTCCAGATGCTCGCGAAACGACGCGAGCAGCGCCTCCTCGCGCGCCGAACGCTCGTCGCGTCCCTTCTTCTGGTTTTTTGCGATGCGCTCCAGGCGCTTTTCAATGAACAGCTGATCATGCAGCACGAGCTCGTCGTTTACCAGCGCGATGTCGCGCGCCGGGTTCACCGAACCGGAGACATGATACACGGCGTCGTCCTCGAACGCGCGTACGACATGGCAGAGCGCGTCGGTCTCGGCCGCGATCGCGAGGACCTCGGGACGGACGCTCCCGGGGTCGATCCGCGGAACAAGGTCCACGGCGATGCGCGCGCGGGTTTCTTTTTTCGGACGATAGAGGGCCGCCAGCCGATCGAAACGCTCATCGCGCACCTCGGCGATGCCGCTGAGTGCCTTCATCTGGTCCTGCGGCGCGCTTGGCGCTTTGGCGCCGGTGAGGAGTTCGAAAAAGCTTTTCTTTCCGGTCTGCGGCAGACCGATGATCCCGATCTTCATGCATTCATTCTCCGTGCGCGGGTGCGCGAACGAACCTGCATAGCGCGGGGGCGGAATCGATCAAGAACAATTTTTCGGGCGCAGCGGCGTCGGGCAATCAGGCGGTGGCGGGACCGTCGATCACCTCGCGAATTTTTTTGGCGAGGTCCTGGGGGCGATAGGGCTTAGCGATAAAGTTAAGCCCGCGGTCAATGATGCCGTGATGGGCGATCACCTCCTCGGAGTAGCCGGATGAGAAAAGAATCCGAAGCCCCGGGCGCAGTTTCCCGACGCGCTGCGCGAGCTCGAGGCCGTTCATCCCTGGCATCACCACGTCGGTGACCATGAGATCGATCGCCCCCGCGTGGGCCTCCACGGCGTGCAGCGCCTCCATCGGATTTCCGAAGACCATGAGCCGATAGCCCAGCCGCGAGAGCAGACGCACGGCGAGGCCGCGCACTGCGGGATCATCCTCCACGAGAAGGAGCGTTTCCGTCCCGCGCGGGAAATCGCCCACCAACCTGCCCGGTAGCGTTGCCTCGGAGCCATCGGCCACACGCGGAAAGAAGATCTTGAACGTACTCCCCAGGCCAACTTCAGAATACACCTCTATTGAGCCGCCGTTTTGCTTCACGGCCCCATAGATGGTCGCCAGCCCCAGGCCGGTCCCCTTGCCCTTGGGTTTGGTGGTGTAGAACGGCTCATAGAGGTGCTCCTTCACCTCCGAGGACATGCCCGATCCGGTGTCGCTCACCGAGATGAGCACGTAGGGCCCCGGCGACACATAGGGATGGCCGGACGCGTATTCCTCGTCGAGATCGAGCGTCGCGGTCTCGATGATGAGCTCGCCGCCGCCGGGCATGGCGTCGCGCGCGTTCACGGTGAGGTTGATGATGATCTGCTCGAACTGTCCCGGGTCGATCCGCACCGCGCCCGCGTCGGGAGCGAGGACCGTCTTGAGCGCGATGTCCTCGCCGATGATGCGCCCGAGCATCTTCTTCATGTTGGAAACCAGGTCGTTCACGCCCACAACGCGCGGCTCCACGATCTGCTTGCGGCTGAAGGCGAGGAGCTGCCGGGTGAGCGCCGCCGCGCTCTCGGCGGCCTTCATGGCGTCCTTTAGCGTCTCGGCGAGCGCGTCGCCGGCGGGCACGTCCATGAGCGCCAGCGAGATGTTCCCGGTAATCGCCGTGAGGAGATTATTGAAGTCGTGGGCCACGCCGCCGGCGAGCCTCCCGATCGACTCGATCTTCTGCGACTGCCGGAGCTGGTCCTCGAGACGGGCGCGGTCCTCCTCGGCCTTTTTGCGCTCGGTGATATCGCTCAGATAGCCGTCATAGTGCGTGACGGCGCCGGCCGCGTCGCGGATCACCACGGTGAAGTCGTGCACCCAGCGGACCTCGCCCGAGGCGGTAAAAACACGGTACTCCTGTTCGTACGACGGCGTGCCCGCCTCGCCGTAGCGCGCCACCTCGCGCTCGATCCGCTCACGATCGTCCGGATGGATGATATCGAGGTAGCTGGTGCGCCCCTCGATGAACGACGCCGGATCATATCCCCAGCGCGACACGTTGGGCGACACGTACTCCTCCGGCCAGCCGGGCTCCGCGCGCCACTTGAAGGCGACCATGGGCCCCGAGACGAACTGATTGCGTTCTCGCTCGAGCGCCTCCTCGGCCTTCTTGCGCTCGGTGATGTCGTTCATGGCCGTGAGCAGGTAGCGCTCGCCCTCGAGTTCGACGATGTCCGCGGAAAACGAGCCGTTGCGCAGGACCCCCGAGCGCGTGCGCACCTGCACGTCGAAATCGCGCGCAAACCCGTCGCGTTCCAGCGCGGACATGATCTCGTCGCGACGCGAGACGTCGTCGAACAGCCCGAGATCGCGGGAGGTTTTCCCGATCACCTCCTCGCGTGAAAACCCGAGCACGTCCAGGAAGCTCTGATTGACCTCGAAAAACTGGCCGGTGTCGATCGTGCTGATGGCCATGAGCACCGGCGTACTATTGAAGGCCGTGATAAACTTCTGTTCGCTCGCGCGTAACGCCGTTTCCGCCTTCTTGCGCTCGGTGATGTCGATATTGAACTCCGCCACCAGCCACTCGCCGTCGGGGTTCTGAAACGGGATGGTGTGCACCTCGATGGCGCGGTTCCCCTCGCGGGGCAGCACCTCCTCGGTGATTGTGATCTGCCGGCTGGTGATCGCCGCCGGGATCCCGCAGTCCGAGCACGGCCTCTGACGACCCATGAAATACTCGTAGCATTTGCGCCCGGCCGGATCGCCGTAAACCTTCTGCCAGCCGGGATCCACATACCGGAGATTGTAATCGGCGTCGATGATGTCCACCCCGGTCCGGGTGATGCTCAGGATGCTCTCGAGCCGTTTCGTGGTCTCGGCGAGCTCGCGCGCGGCGCGCTTGCGCTCGGAAATATCCTTCATGGTCCCCACCATCCGGTACGGGACCCCGTTCCGGTCGGGGATGAAGGCGCCTACGTCCTCTATGTCCATGTACGAGCCGCCCTTCACGCGGAAGCGGTATTCGATACTGTAGAGCGTTCCGGTGTTGATGGAGCGCTCCAGCGCCGCCGTGGCGCGCGCCCGGTCGTCGGGATGGATCATCTCCTCCCATTCGTTGATGTCCACCGCGCGCATCTCCTCGGACGTGAAGCCGGTGATGGCGGCGATGGCGCCGGCCCAGTTGATGACGCCCGCGGGAATATCGTAATCGTAGACGAGCTGGCCCGTAGCCTGGGCGGCGAGCCGGAAGCGCTCCTCGCTCTCCCGCAGCGCCCGCGCCGCCCCCACGCGCTCGGAGATGTCGCGGCAGAGCGTGAGGATGCGCGCCGCGTCGCCGCTCCCGGTGACCGTCGCATTGATCTCGATGGGTATGATGACTCCGTTTGGCCATTCGTACTCCACCTCGAAGCCGCGGATAAAGCCAAGTGCCGCGCACTGCGCCACCGCCGCGTCGTTGCGCTCCCGGTCGTGCGCGGCCGTCCACTCGAGGACGTTTCGCCCGCGAATCTGCTCCAGCGTCGCGTGGCCGGTCATCTTCACGTAGATGTCGTTCGCGTCCACGACATGCCCGCGCCCGTCGACAATAACGAAGCCGGTATCGGTCGTTTCGATGAGCCGGCGATACTTCTCTTCATTGTCGCGCAATGCCCGCTCGATGTCCTTGCGCGCTGTGATGTCGGTGAAAAACCCGACATTGCACTCGCGGCCGTCTATCATCATCGCCGAGGTGTTGATGTCGGCGTAGATGACCGTCCCGTCTTTTCGGAGGCAGGGGATGTCCGCCGCAAGAATCGTATCGCCGCGCGCCTGGCTCATGAACTCCCGCACCACGGATGCGACCGCCTCGGGGGGATGGATATCGCCCACGGACAGGCGCAGCAGCTCCTCCTCGGTGTAGCCCAGCATTTTGCAGATCGCCGGGTTCGCGTAGGTGAACCGCTTCGATTCCACCTCCGCGACCAGGATCCCCTCGCCCGCGAAGTGGAACAAGGTCCGGAAGCGCGCCTCGCTCTCGCGCAGCCGCCGCTCCATGCGGTCTTTGTAGAGCGCCGATTCGATGTTCGAATGCAGGTCCGTCGAGCTCACGGGCTTGGTGACATAGCCGGAGGGCCCGGTGTCGCGCGCGGCGTCGATCGTCGCGGGGTCGGCGTTGGCGGTCATGTAGATGATGGGGATGGGCGCGTTCGAACGGATGGCGCGCGCGGCGTCGATGCCGCTTGCCGCGCCCTGCAGCACGATGTCCATGATGATGAGGTCCGGCGCGAGCGCGGCGGCCAGCGACACCGCCTGCTCGCCGGTCGTGGCGGTCCCGGCCACCTCGTAGCCGAGGTCGGTAAGGATATGCGTCACGTCGAGCAGAACGATCGGCTCGTCCTCGACGAGGAGGATTCGGGGGCGCGGGGGATTGCTGTCGCTTACATTTATCGCCATGGCATTCGTATTCTCAACGATGGGAACATATCAATCCCAACTGCCCTGAAGCGGCTTAATGCTGGCACATCATGGCAACCGAGTCAACACAATTTACCGCCCCGAGGTGACCGATGGCCCATCGCGAAACACCAGTGACCGACACGCTGCCCGTGCAACGCTGCCGGGACGGCGCCGACATTCGCGAGCTCGCCGACCACGAGCTCGTCGCAATCATCATCGGAACCGGAACGCGCGGGACCGGGGTGGTGCGGATGGGGATGGAAATCCTGGAGCGATTCGGCGGGGTGCGCGGCATACGGTGCGCCGGCCTCCGCGAACTCGCGAATGCGAAGGGCATGGGGATGGTCAAGGCGGCGCGCCTGCAGGCGGCGCTCGAGCTGGGACGGCGGGCCATGGCGACGGTCGAACCGGGCGCGTCGGTCTCGTCGCCCCGGCGCGTGTGGGAGCTGCTCCGCCACGAGATCGCGGGCGTCCCGCAGGAGGTGTTTCGCGTGCTCGTCCTCAACAGTAAAAACCGGCTAGTGAAGAACCGCGTGGTCTCGGTGGGCACCATCTCCGCCGCGCTCATCCACCCGCGCGAGATTTACCGCGACGCCATACGCGAAACGGGCTCGTCCATCATCATCGCCCACAACCACCCCTCGGGGGTCCTTACCCCGTCGGGCGAGGACATCGCCGCGACCAAGCGCATCGCCGATGCGGGGAACATCATCGGCATTGCGCTTCTGGATCACGTGATTATTGCCGAGGCGGGGTACCTGAGCCTGCGGGAGGCGGGGTATATGTGAACACGTTCATGACAAAGTTGGTATGATTGCAGATCCAGGCCTCGTACACGCCGCCGCCCTGCCACACGGTGATCCCCACCGGCCGCCCCGGTGACTCCCGCGTGGCCAGCAGCGCAAGCGTATCGGCGCGGAACGCCTGCACGGTATTGTCATTGTAGCAGGTCACGAATATCACCGTGCCGTCGGGCGAGGCCGCGATGGTGCGCGGGCTGGACATCGTCCGCGCCCATTGCACGATGCGCCCGGAGGGGAGCTCGACCTTGATGAGCTTCGCCTCGTTGCAGATGGACGCGTAGAGGTATCCGTTCGATATCAGGATATGCCGCGGCGCGGGCCCCACGGTGATCTCCCGCACCTTTTCCACGGTGTCCAGATCGACCACGCTCAGGAAATTCCCGCCCATCTGCGCGATGTAGAGAAATTTCGAATCGGCGCTGGCGGTCATCCCCCGCGGCACGCTCCCGGTCCGCAGGGTCTTCACGACGTTCCATCCGTCCGGCGTGGGCGTGGAAATATCGATCACGCTCACCGTGCTCGAATGCCAGTTGGACACGAAGAGGTACTTCCCGTTCGGGCTCGACCAGATCACCTTCGGCGTCGCGCCGGTCTTTATGAGCAGGAGTTTCATCTTCTTGTTCGTGAATTCCGGCTCGGGTGCGGCCTTCTTTTTCGCGGCCGGCGGCGCCGACACGTCCGCGGGCTTTGGGGGAATGCGCTCGTGCAGCCATGCCGTCTTGAAGGGCTTGCCCTCGACGGCCGTGTCGCCGCCCAAGAGGTCCCACACCGCAACGCCGTCGGCATTATGCAGCGAAACCCAGAGATAGCGCCCATTGTGCGAGAAATGGCCCTCGACCGGCTTTTCCTGATACGAGTTGATCGGGACCTTCTTGTCGTAATCCCAGCCCTTCCCGGGCGTCATCACGAAGATGAGCTTGCGCTGGATCACACGGCTGGCGCGGTTATACTCGTACACGCTGCACTCCTCGAGGTTCATGGAGTACACCCGCGACCCGTCGGGGCTCATCTCCACCGACTTCGCGCCGATTCCCGTTCGAAGCGACTCGGCCTTCGTGATGGCGAGTTTCTCCGGGTACACCGGGACGACGACCGCCGGCTCCTTTTTTACGGCGTTGCACGATAGCGCAAGCGCACCCGCGAGGAACATCGCGGCGCGCGCGCGCGGAACAATTCTCGGTAACAGCATATCGCATCTCCTTGTGTTGATGTGTGCAGTGATCCCGTCCATCGCCCCGCCACGGAGGGGGGGTGTCCGAAGAGCAAACGGGGCCGCACATGGCTCTCCGGCACTAACCCGGCGCGGGCGGAAAAAAATCAACAATAATCCCCCGCTACGAACCGCCCCAAAGATTTCCCAGGCGGCGCCGGATCCGCTTGTACACGCCCTTGAGCTCGATGAGCCCCACGGCGTCGCGCTGCTGCGTGAGCGCCTCCAGCGTGGTCGCGCGCACCACCTCCCAGAGCCGCGCGCGGTCCGGGCAGGAAAAAAAATAATCGAGGTTCACCTGATAGGCGCCCTTGAAGGCGCGCCCGCCTCCCTCCGGCGTGATGCGCCTGATGAGCTCGGTGAGATCGAGGCTCCCGTCCTTCGCGCGGATCGAGGCGTTCAGGGCCAAGCCGCGGGTCGCCTCGCGCACCACCACGGCGAAGACGACCACCACGGCGATCTCGGGGTCGCGCGCCATCGAATCCGCAATGATGGCGATCCCGTCCCGGCGGCTCTCGTCGATGAAGCCGATGCCCGCCAGCGCCCACCCCTTGTACACGACGCGCTCTCGCTCGGCCAGGGCCATCAACCGCACCACCTCCTCGGAGAGCGGGATGCGCGCGATGTGCCGGATCTCCTCGGGATCGGCGTGGCGCGCAAGATACGCGAGCGCCCGGCGGTCCAGGTCGTTCGCATGCGCGTAGTTGTCGGTGTCGGTTTGGATGCCGTAGGTGAGCGCGGTGGCCACGCGACGCATGAGCGGCGCATCGAACGGCGGCGCGAGCGCCTCCAGCATGAGCGCCACGAGCGTGCTCACCGAGCCCGCTGCGCCGCTGACCAGCTTGAAATCCACCGGAAGGTCCTCCGCCACCGCATCGTGGTGGTCGATGTGGATCGCGCAACGCAGGCGCTCCGAGACCCCCTTGATGTGCGCCGACTGGAAATCCATGACCGCATAGGCGTCGTAGGACGACAGGCGGGGGAGCTCGCGGCTGAAGGCGATGGGAATGCGAAGGTCGCGGATCATCGCCTCGTTCTGCGGCAGCGAGACCACGGTGATGGACACGATGGTCGCGCGCACCCCCTCGGCGGCGCACAGCGCGTGCACCGCGAACGACGAGGCGATCACGTCCGGGTCGGGCGAGCCCTTGATGTAGATGAGCAGGTGCCGGCAGCGCCGAACGGCGTCCCGGAGCGCGCCGGCGTGCGCGGCGATATCGGCCGGTTTCATTCTATTTTGAAGACCACCAGACTCACGTCGGCGGTAAGGACCGTCCCGTCGGTGTACTGCTCGAAGTCGGCGAGGATGCGGCGCGCGAGCACCGCCGGCGAGTCGCCCCGATTGATGCGGATGAGGTCCTTCACGCGGCCGATCGTATAGGACGCGCCGTCGCGGTTGCGCGCATTGACCAGGCCGTTGGAATACATGACGCCGATGCTGTCCGGGTGCGCCTTCACGGCGCCGGACTCGTAGCTGAAGCCCCGCTCGATGCCGATGGGCACGCCCTTGGTGTCCAGATCGATGAAGTTTCCGCGCTCGCTGTCGAAATAGGCGAGCGGGTTGAACGCGGCGTTGGCGAAGCGTATCTCGCCGTCGGCCGACGAAAAGATGACCGACAGCGCCTGCGCATATTTTTCGGAATAGCGCGAGGTGCACACCACCCAGTTCATGGCCCCCAGCACCTGTTCCGGCATCTCGTACTTCTCCGAGCACGAACGCAGCGCCGCGTAGAGCTCGAGTCCCAACAGTCCCGACTCCACGCCGAGATCGGCGGTGTCGGCGATGAATATGCCCAGCGTGTCGGGGTTGATGGCGACGGCGTCGAAGTAATCGCCCCCCCGCTCCGAGACGTTCTTGTACAGCGAGCTTAGCCGGATGCCGTCGATCTGCGCGAGGGTGCGCGGGATGATCCGGCCCTTGATGGTGCGGACCACGAGCCGGTCGTGGCTGGCCGCCTGCGTCCGCTTCACCTCGTCGAGCATGATGGCGTTGGCCAGCGTGAGCTCGAACTGGATCCGGTAGAGCTCCAGCGCCTGGAGAAGGTTGATATTGTACGGACGCCCGCTCACCAGGCTTCCGGTGAGGATGACGCCGATGAGCCGCTTTTCGTAGTCGAACAGCGGCACGGCGACCTGAATGTCGTGCCGGTCGAAGAGCGCGATGAGCTCCTCGCGCTTTTCGGCGAGCCGCTCGTCGGTGAAGATCATCGAGCGGTCGATGAGCCCGGCGTACTCGACGAGGGCGCGCGCGAGCTCGCCGTCCGCGGGCAGGGGCGAGAGCGATATCCGCTCGCCCAGGCTGTAGCTGAATTCGAAGGCGTCGCCCGCCCGGTCGCGCGTGAGAAAGGTCGCGCGCGCGATCCCGAAGCGGTGCTCCAGCATGTCGATGGCGTTGTTGAAGAACTCGACGTAGCCGCGCTCCCCCGCGCCCGCGAGCCCCGAAAGCTCTTGAAAGAACTCGAGCACGTTGCGCTCGAAGGCGCGGTACTCGCTCTGGAAAAACCGCTCGAGGCGCGGACGCGCGCTGCGATAGAACACGAACAGGTATAGGAACACGCCGAAGGCGAGCGCCGGCGCCGGGACCGTCTGGCCAAACACGACGCGCCCCATCCCGAATTCGACCCCCGCATAGACCGGCCCCACCAGCAGCGCGAACACCGTGACCCAGTATATCCCGCGCAGGTAGAAGCGCTTGAAGTCCAGCATCCGCTCGTCGGAGAGCGCGTAGTTGATGACCAGCAGGAGCAGGCTACCGGACACCGCAATGGCGATGTTCTTGTATGCGTGAACATTGAACATGATGGGCAGCATAAAGGTGAACACCAGAATCAGCAGCGACCCCAGGTTGGTCCCCATGAACATGTAGAAGATCTGCACCCGGAACGACTGGTTGCGAAGAAAGCTCGACTTGTACAGGAGGATGAGAAACGAGCCGAAAATATAGAGCCCGAAGAGCGCGATATAGGCGATAAAGAAGCGCCCGAACCGGAAGGCCAGGTGGTCCTGCTGCACCGTCTCGACGACGATGGCGTCCGTGAAAAGGAGCGCGCCCGCGAGGACCAGGCCGGGCAGGGCCGAGAGCGCGATGAACCATCCCGGCGAGCGCTTCTCCCAGCGGGGAAAGATCTCCGTCAGGTGAAAGAAGAGCTGGGTGGCCCCAAGGATAAGCAGAAAAAACAGCCGGCCCAGCTCCGTGCGATACTCGAAGCCCGGCGCCACGAGCAATGCCCCCAACGAAAGGTACAGGCACAGCGTGATGAAGCTGATGAGGGCGAAAACCCGGTTGATGACGAACCGCGAGCGGCGGACGATATTCACGAGGGCGAAGTACCCCGCCAGCACGGCGGCGCAGCCCGTGAGGACGATTTCCAGAGTGAGGAGCGGCGATAATGTCATGGGCATGATATGGAATCGGCCCCATGATGCCGGGAAAGCGCTAAATTTCAAGTTAAAAAAACCGGACCCGACCGGCAACAAATATTTTCTTGACAGCCAGGGGGGCCCATACTAGTTTTGGCTGGCATTTTTCCCGACTGGCTTCGTGATCGGTTTCGCCAGCTCCACGAGCGGTAATCATTGCAGTTAACGACCAGAGCACACGCAAAAGTCAACCTTCACCTTGAGGTATTGAACAAGCGGCCGGACGGGTATCATGCCATTTTTTCCCTGATGGCGAGCGTTGGGTTTTGTGATCTTTTAAAACTCGAATCAGTGCGGCTCACCGAACGTCCCGACGGCGAATGTTCCATTACCGTGCACGCTGCGGGCGGGAAGTACCCGGAGCTCATCGAGACCATACCCCATGGCCGGAATCTCATTGAAATGGCGGCTGCGCTGTACTGTCGCACGGCGGGCCTTTCCGGCGAGATCGTCTTTACCATCGAGAAGAACATTCCATCCGGGGCAGGCCTTGGCGGCGGGAGCACCGATGCGGCAGCGGCCCTCAGGCTGCTCAATCAGCGCTTGGGGCGCGTGAGCGAACCGGATCTGCGAGCACTAGCCGCGCAATTGGGGGCCGATGTCCCCTTCTGCCTGAATGGCGGCGCCGCAATCTGCGAGGGAATCGGCGATATCATCGAACCGCTCGTCGGCCGCGTGACGCGGCACCTCGTTATTGCCAATGACGGAATCTATGTGAATACCGCCGCGGCGTACGCCTCGCTACACCGCGGCCAATCATACCCGGTCGACCGGGACGCACTGAATCGGAAACGAGCGCGCATTATCGAGGATTTTGCGAACGGCAATCTCCGCAATCTTACATCAATACGGAAAAACGATTTCGAGGCGCCGGTTTTTGCGGAGCATCCGCGCATCGAGCACATCAACGCCATGATGGCGGCGCACCGACCGGAGTTTGCCGCCATGACCGGATCGGGATCGAGCATCATTGGCGTATTCGAGAGTGAATCCGACGCCCGGAGCGCGCATGAGGCGCTCCAGTGCGAGGTGAAACACTGCATATTGACGGCTTTATTGTAACAGTGAGGCGTAGCCAAGCGGTAAGGCACCGGGTTTTGGTCCCGGCATCCAAGGTTCGAATCCTTGCGCCTCAGATATTTTCCAGCAGAAGAGCGAAGGTATCCCCATGAGCGCCGCGGCGAATGACATAACGGCAGTACTCCTGGCGGCCGGCAAGGGCGTGCGGATGCAATCCGAACTCCCCAAGGTCCTCCACCCCCTGAACGGCACACCGCTAATCAGGCACGTCATTGACAGCGTTATGGCTGCCGGCATCCGCGACATCATCGTGGTGGTGGGCTATCAGGGCCAGCAGGTCATCGACGCGCTCGACGGCATACCCGGCATCACCGTAGCCTGGCAGCGCGAACAGCTCGGGACGGGACATGCCGTGCTTCAGGCGGAGCAGGTTCGCGCGGGCTTTCCCGGCCCGGTCCTTGTCGCCTGCGGCGATGTGCCGCTCATTCGTCCGGCCCATTTCCGGTCGCTCGTCGATGCGGCGCGGGAACCGAACGCCCGTGCGGCCGTCCTCACCATGCTCCAGGACAATCCGACCGGCTACGGCAGGATCATGAAGGACGCTCGCGGTTTTATCGAGCGCATCGTGGAGGAGAAGGACGCCACTCCCGATGAAAAGGCCGTCCGCGAGGTCAACTCGGGCACCTACGTGTTCGACGGCCCCCTGCTTTTCGAGGGCCTCAAGACCATCGGCACCGACAACGCCCAGCGCGAATACTACCTGCCCGACGTGCTACAGCACATCCGGCGGTCCGGATACGACGTACGCGCCGTCCTCCTGGAAGACGCGGTCTGCGGGCGCGGCATCAACTCCCGCGAGGAGCTGGCCGCCCTCGAGGAATACCTGCGCGCACATGCGCCACAGTAAACGGAGACGGTTATACCGATGGATCATCAAATGAAGATATTTTCGGGGACCTCGAACCCGGTCCTCGCCCGTGAGATTGCGGACTATCTGAACCTGTCGCTGTCGGCCATCGAGCTCAAGAAATTCAAGGACAGCGAGATCTCGGTCAAGATCGGCGAAAACGTCCGCGGCGTGGACGTGTTTCTCGTCCAATCGACCTGCAATCCGGCGAACGACTACCTCATGGAGCTCTTGCTCATGATCGACGCGGCCTTCCGCGCCTCGGCCAAGCGGATCACGGCGGTGATCCCCTATTTCGGCTATGCGCGCCAGGACCGCAAGGTGGAGCCGCGCGTTCCCATATCGGCCAAGGTGGTCGCGAACATCCTGCACTCCGTCGGCGTGAACCGCATCCTCACCATGGAGCTTCACTCGGAGCAGATCCAGGGGTTCTTCGACATGCCGGTGGACAATCTCTACGCCGGCCCCATCCTGGTCGATTATATCAAGCGCATCGACATACAGGACGCGGTGGTGGTGACGCCGGACACCGGCGGGGCCGAGCGCGCGCGGGCCCTGGCCAAGAAGCTGCACGCCGGACTCGCGCTCATCGACAAGCGCCGTCCGGAGGCGAACGTCTCCGAGGTGATGCATGTCATCGGCGCCGTGGAGGGCAAGAACTGCATCCTGGTGGACGACATGATCGACACCGGCGGCTCAATCAGCGCGGCGGCGCGGGCGCTCAAGGAGAACGGCGCGCGCGATATCTACTGCCTGGCGACGCACGGCGTCCTCTCCGCGGACGCGTCGATGAAGCTCGACGCTGCGGGTTTCAAGGAGCTCATCATCACCAACACCATCCCCGTGCCCGACGGCAAAAGGCCCAAACACACGACGGTCCTCTCGACCGCGCAGCTTTTCGGGGAGGCCATACGGAGAATTCACAACGGCGAGTCCATCAGCTCGCTCTTTTCGTAAAACCCGAACAGGGAAATCAATCCATTACAAACGGAGACCATAATGAAAGCACACGACCTCACCGTCACACTGCGGACCGAAACCGGAAAAAACGAATGCAACCGCCTGCGCGCCGCCGGCTTTATCCCCGGCGTGGTGTACTCGCACGGAGGCTCGGAAGCCGTCAAGGTGAACAAGAAGGACTTCATGGGGCTCTTCAAGGGGCACATCTCGGAAAGCGTGCTCATCAACATCACGGTGGCCAACAAGCCCGCGGACAACGCCTTCAAGGTGTTCGTGAAGGACTATCAGCTCGATCCGGTCACCGACATCATCAAGCATGTCGACTTCTACAAGATCACCGCCGGCGAGAAGATCCACACGCACGTTCCGGTCGAGCTCACCGGCTCGGCGGAGGGAGAGCGCATGGGCGGCGTCGTGGAGTTCCTGGAGCGCGAGCTGGAGATCGAGTGCCTCCCGGACGAGATGCCGGAAAAGATCGTCATCGATATAACCACGCTCGGTATCGGCAAATCCATCCAGCAGAAGGACGTGCCGACATCCGGATCGCTGAAAATACTGGGCGACGCGCACCGCGTGATCGTGGCCTGCGTGGTGCCGCAGAAGGCCACCGAAGAGGCGGCGGAACCAGCCGCGGAGGTCGCCGAAACCAAGGCGGCGGAACCCGAGAAGGATAAGAAGTCGGAATAGTCCGAGGAGCGTTCGCCGCCCGCGGGCGGCGTAACATAAATTTGAGAATGGCCACTCAAGCGCTATACTGCCCGCAGAGCGTGAGCTGCAAGGAAGGGGTGTATCGTTGAAACTGATTGTAGGGTTTGGCAACCCCGGTGAGAAGTTCGTCAATAACCGGCAAAACATCGGCTTCAAGGTGGTGGAGATCCTCGCGAACAACGAGAATATCGATGTTCGCGTCAAGAAGAAGAAGTCGGTGATCGGCCGGGGCTCCGTGAACGGAACCGAGGTGGTGCTGCTCAAGCCCCAAACCTTCGTGAACCTCATCGGCGAGTCGGTATTGTATATCGCGTCCTTCCTGCGGATCAACGTGCGGGAGATCATATGCGTCCTCGAGGATCCGACGCTTCCCGTGGGGGAGCTTCGCGTGGATTACCGCTTGTCGAAGATCAAGCACGAGGGCATCGAATCGATCACCAAGGCCCTCAAGTCCGACAAGTTCGCCAAGGTGCGCGTGGGCGTGGGCGTCCCCCCCAAGTCCATGACGGTGGAACAGTACCTGCTGACCGACTTCACCGACCGGGAGAACCTCATCCTGATTGACGTTCTCAACAAGGCCGAGGAGGCGGTCAAGGCGTTGATCACCAACACCATCGAATCGGTCCAGGAAAACTACAATCCCGAGGGCCCCGTCCGCATAGAGCGCCGTCGTGTCCGCAAGGTATACGTAAAGCGATAGCGCCCCTTCCGTCCCGGTCCGCCGCCCGTTGCGTCGACGAACCCCCTGAAGAACGAATGCAGTCGCGTGTTGATTATAAGGCAGTGAAGCCGCCATGGCCGCACTGACTGAAAAAAAACCGCAAGGGACAGAACCGTTGAAGGGCGGGATAGTGCGGAGAGTAACTGTGCGGGGTCAACGGGCGGGTGTTCTGTCCCTTGATAGTGCAGGATTAAACAATGCCTCTTATGCGATGGTACGCTTGCGATACAGATACAAGAGCCGGGAAAGACAGATCTGGACCTGGACGATGGTATTTCGATCGGGAAGGCGCAGGTACACATAGAGTGTCGAGTTATGTCTCATTATAAAACGCTCCCATTGACATGTTCTCCTTTCGGCCAATACCTATCTCGCATGTTTTGTATGATCGCATCGCGCCTGTCTAGTGTAAGCACCTGCGATACTTCATCGATGCCGCTTCACCAGATACAAACCGTATGATTGCAAAACCACCTACGAACAACAAGCCGAATAGCCGCACGAACGGCAGAACAGGCACCCCGACTCGGGTATTAACGCACATCCGCATTCGGGGCAGTGCTGCATTGCAGTATGCCGCTTCGAATCCTGGATCGACGGTTCCGGACGGGAAATTTGGTGTTTCATATCTTTAATCATACATTAGTATAGTATATATTTGTTTAGTGTTTGTCCAGCGATTTTTTTATTTTTTTTAAAAAAATTACTCCCCTGATGGTATTATAGGTACAATGAAGAATCTGCTTATGCTATCCGACACCGAACGCTGATCATATCAACACACAAGGACGGCTGTTTAAATGAAAAAACCATTGTTCGACCAAAGTGGCGAATGGGAAGAATTGCTGAAAAACGATCTCGGCCAATCCCCGAAGCCCAATCCCGAAACGACCGGCAGCAAGACCGTCGGTGCCAGCGCATCGGCGGGGCTCAATTTCGACATCAAGCCCGAGGAGCTCGAGAGCTACCTGAACCGATATGTCATGGGCCAGGAGTCGGCCATCGAGGTGATCGCGACCAAGGTGTGCACACACTTCAATCGCATGAAGCTCGAGGCGACGATCCCCGAGGACGAGCGCATCGTGGGGAACATCAAGAGCAACATGCTGCTCATTGGGCCCACGGGCGTGGGGAAGACCTACATCATCAAGCTGATCGCGCGCCGCATCGGGGTCCCCTTCGTAAAGGCCGATGCGACCAAGTTCAGCGAGACCGGGTATGTGGGCGGCGACGTCGAGGACCTCGTGCGGGAGCTCGTCCACGAGGCCGAGGGCGACATCAAGAAGGCCGAGTACGGTATCATCTATCTCGACGAGATCGACAAGATCGCCTCGGCGGGGACGGGACACGGCCCCGACGTATCGCGCACCGGGGTGCAGCGCAACCTCCTGAAGCTCATGGAGGAGGCGGAGGTGGACCTCAAGACGCCGCACGACCTCGCCTCGCAGGTGGAGGCGGCGATGGAGGCGCAGCGCACCGGCAAGGTCACGCGCAAGAAAATCAACACCCGGAACATTCTTTTCATCGTCTCCGGCGCCTTCAGCAGCATCGAGGATATCATCCGCCGCCGCCTGAACATGCAGGCGATCGGTTTCGACAAGGCCTATGCGTCAAAGACGGACGGGCCGGCGCTCCTTACGCTCATCAAGACCGAGGACCTGATGCAGTTCGGCTTCGAATCGGAATTCATCGGCCGGTTGCCCGTCACCGTGGTGCTCAACGAGCTCGACGAGGAGGGCCTCTATCGCATCCTGAAGAACCGCTACAGCACCGTGGTATTGGGCAAGAAATTCGATTTTCGGTCATACGGCATCGAGCTTGATTTCACCGACGACGCCCTGCGGACGCTCGCCCGCCGCGCGCACGCGGAAAAAACCGGGGCGCGGGGCCTTCTCACGGTGTTCGAGAAGGTGCTCATCAAGTTCGAAAAGACGCTTCCCTCCACCGAGATCCGCCAGCTCACGGTCGATTGCGACGTGGTGGAACAACCCGAGGCGGCGCTTCGAAAGATGCTGCTCTCCGACAGCATCAAGAGCTTCCAGAAGGACTTCCTGCTGAAAAACGGCATCTATCTCGAGTTTGATCGCGAGGCGGCCGAGGCGCTCCATCGGATGGCGGGCGAGCGCAACTGCAGCATCAAGCAGCTCTGCGAGGAGCTCTTCCATGATTATTCATACGGCATCAAGCTGATGGAGCAGGACACCTTCCGCATCACGCGTGATGCCGTGGAGCGGCCCGACGCCTATCTCGAGGAATTCATCCGGAAGAACTACCCGAAGGGCCGCGGCGCATCCTGATGGGGCCCGAGTTTTTTACTTGATTTTTTTTCGCCAACACCCATAGCATGCAAAGCATACAATATATCTTAGAGGAGGTTGCACAATGGAACAGCTTTTTGCTCAGGACATGAGCGGCGGTGGCGGCGGTGGAAGCATCGTTACCACGATAATCTATCTCATTTTTCTTGTCGCGTGGATTGCGGGCATGTGGAAGGTGTTCGAAAAGGCCGGCAAACCGGGCTGGGCGGCGATTGTCCCCATCTACAACATTATCGTACTGCTGCAAATCATCAACAAACCGCTGTGGTGGATCGTACTCATGCTCATCCCCATCGTAAACTTTATCATTTTCCTCATTGTGAGCATGGAATTGGCCGTTTGCTTCGGCAAGAGCAAGGGATGGGGCGTTGGCCTTCTCTTCTTCTTTGGTTTTGTCGGTTATCCCCTTCTCGGTTTTGGGGATGCGACCTATACCGCGCCTGCCGGATCGTAAGTTCTGTCCTTCTGTTCGAACCAAAGCCCCCCGCCTGGGGGGCTTTTTCGTTTCATCGCCACAGCCCGCGGATCCTGTGTCCCCGAAAACATATTGACAGGCCGTCTAACCGCTGTAGCGTCATCCAGTCTCTCATGAGTCGACCCGTGCCGACCACCCACGGGACCGTTCCCGCTTGGAGCATCTACAATGGATTTCGACCTTAAAAAATTCATACGCGACACCCGCGCGGTCCTGCTCACGCCGCGCGCCTATTTTTCGACCATGGATAGGACCGGCGGATATTGGGAACCGGTGATCCGGGCCGGGATCTACGGGATCGTCGCCGGCGTGTTGCAGCTCGCCTGGCGCCTGCTGTTCCCGCAGCCCGTCCCCGCGCTCGCCGGCGTAGCGGGATCGACCGGCGTGAGCATCGCCCCGTTTATCACGCCGATCATCGCGGTCCTCATCGGCCTCTTCGCGAGCGCGATTCTCCTGCTGATCGTCTCGGCGATCTGCGGCGGCAGCACCAATGTCGAAGCGGCGATCCGCTGCGGCGCGGCGCTCACGGCGGTGGCGCCCGTAAACGCGCTCTTCGGGTTCGTGGCCGCGATCCACCCGGCGGCGCGCGCGGCCGTCTCGTTCGTCATCACCCTGTACGCCATCGCGCTCATGTACCATGCGCTGGTGCGCGCGCTCTCCTGCGCGGAAAAACCGGCGCGCATCGCCGCCGGCATCATCGCCGCGATCCCGGCGGTCGCCTTCGCCATCGCGCTCACCTCCGCGCTGAAACCAAAGGACGCGATCCAGCAGCTCAGCGGCGACCGGCAGCAGCGCGAGGAGCTCGAGCGAACCGAGCGCGAGGCGCTTGAGTTTATTGATCGGCTGAAGGAGATGCAGCGGCGCCAGAAGGGGGAGTGAACGCGCGGTCGCGCAGCCACTCGATGAGGTTCGCTCGAATGACGACGAGATCCTCGTCTCGGACGAGATTATGGTCGCCATCGGGAATGTTCACGAGTCTCGCCTCTCCGCGCACGCCCGATACGATGCGTCGCGCGTTTTCCGGGTCGACCACATCATCACATTCGCCGTGAATGACCAGCACCGGCGCCGATATTCCCGGAAGCGCGCCACGCGGATCGAGCGCACCGATCTCCCTGAAAAACCGGTTATTGATGGCGATTCCCTGGACGACGGTGGCCCCCTCCTCGGGAAGGCGATCCGTGTCGCGCATGCCGGTCATGCGATACAGGAGGCCCGGAAGGTCCACCGGCGTGGCGATGAGCACGAGCGAGTCGACGCTGTCCGCATGCCGGGCGGCATAGAGGACCGAGACCGTCCCGCCCATGCTTGAGCCGATGAGATGCACGCGCGCGAAACCCTGCTCGCGCATGAAGCGCACGGCGCACGCGAGATCGTCCACCTCCTGTTCGATCGACAGGTCCTCGATGCGCCCCTCCGATTCGCCCACGAACGAGAAATCGAACGCGAGGAGGGTGAGCCCGGCCGCGCGTACGTCGTCGGCCAGGCGCGTAATCTTGTAGCCGTCCTTGGTGGAGAAAAGCCCGTGGCAGAAAATCGCGCCCGCGGACGCGGGCGGATCGGCCCGATGGAGGCGGCCGGCGATGCGCTGGTTCCGGCCGTTGCGGAATTCGACGCGCTCGGCGGTCATCCGGATTTTTCGAGGCGCATCTCCGGCTCGAAGTAGCCGTCCGAATTGCGTCCGTCGATGATGATCCGTTCCGGCTTGAGGACGAGGGTCGGGCGGCCCCGCGAGCGGTCGAGGCCGGCGTGAAAGATGAAGTACGACGACGACGCCTTCACGAAACCGCTCTTCAGGTTGATGTGGCCCGCGCTTTTTTCGTTTTTCATGTCGGAGACGTTAAAGCGTATGCGGTCGCCCTCCTCGATCGTGTAGACGCCGCGGAACACGTACGCGTGCGACCGCAGATACATGACGCAGATGGCGCGATAGTTTTTCGTGAACGTGAACTCGAACCCGTACCGGCCGGAATACATGAGCCGCCATCGCCCGGCGATCTCCGCAAATCCCAGCGGCCTGCCCGCCGCCGAAACAGAGGTTGCGCACAACGCAATGGCCACAACGGCGGCGGACACCGACGCCCACAATGCACTTCGGTTATTTCCCACGATACTTCCCCTCTTCGAATCGTCCGGTGAACCGCGTCCCGTCCCGGGTGGTGAAGGTCCCATAGCCGTGCATGCGGCCGTCCTTCCATTGTCCCTGATAACGCTCGCCGGTCGGCCAGGTGTATTCGCCGACGCCGTTTCGACGGTCGGCCTTGAATTCCCCCAGGTACGCCTCGCCGCCGGGATAGCGATACTCGCCCGGCCCATCGCGGCGATCGTCCCGCCACGACCCCTCGAAGGTCGAGCCGTCTCGCCATCGATAGCGGCCGGCGCCCTCCCGGCGCCCGTCGCGCGTATCGCCCTCGTACACCGGCGCGATCACAACGCCGCCCTCCCGTCGGTCGAGCTCGTAGGCGCTATACATGAGGCGGCCGCCCTTGAAGACGAGCGCGGGCGAGCGATAGGCCTGTATGTTTTCCAGCGGATTTGCGTCCAGCACCGCAAGGTCCGCCCACTTGCCCGGCTCCACGCTCCCCATTTTGTCCGCCGCGCCAAGGATCAGCGCATTGTTGTAGGTGGCGCAGCGAAGGACGTCCTTCGCGCTGATCCCCACGCGATGCATGAGCTCGAGCTCGCGCCACAGCGCCCCGTGATAACTGAAGGGCATGCCCGCGTCGGTACCGCACCCGATGAGCACACCGGCGCGGAACATCTTCCTGAGGTTTTCGGGGCCATGCCGCAGCACGCCGTAATACAGCTCGGGGTTCGGGAGGAATTTTTTTTCGGCCCGATAGCGCCCGCAGTCGCGGACGCGGAAAAGCTCCATGTTCGCCCGGTTGTTCCGATGGATGCGCGACTGCACATACCGGGAGGCCAGCGAATCATAGTACGCGCGGTTGATCGCGATCTCGTTCCTGGCCGTTTCCGTTTTGAGCGTCGCCGGCTGGTGCTCGAAGGCCTCGCCCGGCGAGAGGTAGCTCGCGATCACCATCGTGGGAACGCAGGCGATCTTTTTGCTCGCCATCATCGCCGCCTCGTCGTCGGAGAGCGGGGCGTCGGAGAGCGAATGCTCGAGCGAATGGAGCGGATAGCGCGTGATCCTGTCGAAACCGTACTTGAAGTGATTGTGCGCGATCACCGGAAGCCCCTTGCGCTCCGCGAAGGCGAAGATGTGGCGCAACTGCTCGTCGGTGTACACCGGGATCTCGCCGCGACCGCAGAACACCGACCGGTTGTCCACGGTGAGCTTGATAAAGGACGCGCCGCGCTCGACGTTCTGCTCGAGCTTGTATTTCAGGTCGGAAAGGTCGGTGAAATCGACCGTTACGCTGCCGGTGATAAGGCTCGTTGGCCCGCCGAAAATCGACACGTCCGAGGGCCTGATGTCCGGATGGCTCCCTGCGATATTGATGATAGAGTTACAGTAGAACACTCGCGGCCCGATAAGCCCGCCGCCGGCGATGTCGTCGATCGCGCGGTGTAACTCGGACACCAGCGCGCCGGTATCGCGCACGGCCGTGATCCCGGCGCGGATGCACTCCGTGTAGTTGCGGCGATTCTGCTTCAGGTCGTCATAGAGCTCGAAGAAGTCGAAGAGCAGGGTGCCCGGCATGGTGATATGGCAATGGGCGTCGATGAGCCCGGGGATCACATACTTGCCTCCGAGATCGAAGGTTTCACCCGGATGCGCTGTAGCATCTTCCGTCGTAATGCTCGCGATCGTATCGCGCATGATGGTAACGACCGCCCCGCGACGCACCGTCCCGGTTTTCACGTCAATAACAGAGCAATTCACGAGACGCAGCGGTTTTTCGTAATTGACGCGCAGGCGCTCGACCGGCGTGCGCGCCCCGCAGCCAGGCATGCCCGATAGCGCGATCGCCGCCGTCCCTGCGAGGGCGCGCCCCAGGAAGTCTCGGCGCGTCATGCGCGCATCGGTTTCATCGTGTGCCATCATTGCATCCTTGCGATTTCGATCGCACAATCAAATTACACCATCGGTTTTCGGCAATCATATTTTATCGCGCGCAATGGGCCGGAAGAGGGTTCGCGGGAGGGGGGAGTGCGGGATGCCCCAACACACCAGCCAGCAAGTCAGGCCATCCTCGATGTATCGGGCGAGAATGTAATTTGGAAAACGATAGTTATCGCTTTTTCCATCCCGACATGACTGCTTTACGACATCATCCAGATATTGTCGCGCGGCTTGGGCTAGAATCAACGAGTCCGACAGCTTGAAGAAATTCCGCATGTCCTTTACATAATCCGCCTCATCCTCCCGGAAGCGCACATGGACCGTGCGCCATCGCCTCAACGCATCCCGCCGTTGATACCGTATCGCCGATCCCGTCTTCGGCCGCTTCCGTCGATCAGCCATCGCGCGCCGAAACAGCATCACGATCGCCCGCGACCTCGAGCACCCCATGATCGCACATGCGGAATCAATCAGTTCGATGGTCGTCTCATGAACGTAGAGCGTCGTATCGATCGCCATGCCATTTCCTCCATTTCGCGTCATCATAGAGAATACGAAATGGAACGGTGAATCATGAACGAAATTTTCATACCGTGCGGTCCGGACGGCCCGCTCACGCAGGGAGAACGAAATCAGAACAACAGCGTAAAACCGAAACCGATCTCATAGGATTCGACTTCCTTGTAAACGCCCTGGGTCTCCCGATTGAGCCACTTCTCAATCGCGTAGCGCGTCGAGATGCCCCCCTGCACGTTTTTGTGCAGATCCAGCGTGAGCTTTCCCGTGATCAGCTGGAGATCGTACGGCTCGGGCGAAACGGTGAGCGAATAGTCGTAGCGGTTGATGGTCTGTGCATACTCGATGCTGAAAATCGGATATGCCGTGAGCTGATAGATGAACGAAAAAAGACGATAGAGCCATTGAACATCGGTTTCGTAGACCACCGAAAAGGTGTAGCTTTTGTCGATCTCGTGAAACACGACCGCGTTGATATTCGCGACATATACGTCGTCGCGGCTGTCGCGGTCCGCGTCGTCGAGCGGAATATACTCGCGATCCCATCGATATCGAAAATCGATGGTTCCCTTGAACGAAAGGCTCGCGCGATCACGCTTGAAGGTGAGGCCGATTCCGTGCGTATGGACGTCCTCCTCGATGTTCGATGTCACGAACATATTCCGCGTAAACCCATACGTCGCATTGACATACGCCGCATGATGCGGAATGCCGATCGTGTTCGGCCGAAAAAACCCCATGGTAAACATCTTCATGAGATCGAAGTTGCAGGTGATGTTCTGATTGATGGTCACCACCTGCTGCGGAATGCCGTACACCATCTGCCGTTCGCTTACCTGATTAAAGGACCCGCCGAAGACGATCGAGAGCGAATCGAAATCGACCGCACCGCTATAGGAGAGATTGTCGATGAGCCGCACCCCGTTGTTATAGGTCGTGGCCGGCGCTCCATCACCGTAGTACAGCGGGCTATTGAAGCGCTCGTTCACGTAGTCGCGCGCATTGGCGCAGGTCCCGCGCCCGTTGAAGAAGTGCCACGGCGGAAACCGGTAAAGATTGAGCCCCAGGTCCGAAATCCCGTTGTACACCCGGTCCACGCCGTATTCCTCCTGGAAGGCGTCCGTCTTCTCACCCTCGTAGGGCACGTCGGACTCCTGCACCGAGGCGCTGCGCAGATAGCTCACGTTCAGCGAGCGGATGAACTTGAGCCCGGGAGAATCGGTGAAAAAAAAGGGGAGATCGATACGATTGGCGACATAGCCGCGCGCGTCCTTCGAACGCGAGAACTTCCCCGCGAGAAGCCGCTCGGCCTCGTCATAGTCGCGGAACTTGTTCTCGTAGTACGACATGTCGATCTTCATCTCCGGACGCACGATCATGGGCTTTCGCACCCCCAGCGCGAGGCTCCCCTTCTTGTTCCGCTCGACGAATTTGGAATCGTCCGCGTCGGTGAAGGGCGCGTGAAAATTTCCCCGAACGTCCGAGAGCACCCGCGTGTCGTTGAGCGACGATTTCCCCTTGAGCTCCACGATCTCATGCGCGGCGACCTCCACCCGCGGATTCACGTAGAACACCGCATTTTGATACATCATCCCGAGCGTCGTGAGGCCCTGCTGCCGCTTCTCGCTCTCCTCCAATGCGATCGCCGAGGAGAGCGCGACGGCGTCTCCTCCGGAACCGCCGCGGCGTATCCGCTCCTCGCGAAACGCCATGTCCATGAACAGCGACGCGCTCAGCGAGCCCCCCAGCACCCGATCGAGCTTTTCCTCCACCAGGATCGTGGGGGTGTAGGTCTTGCGGTCGGTGTTTCGATTGAACGGAACGCTCGCGACAAACTCCTTGCGGGTGTTCGCATAGTCCTCCTGCTTGTATTTCACCGTCACGCTGGGGACCGCGGGGATGTTCGACGCGTAATTCGTTTCAAGGAAAAACGATTTCCGCGAGGTGTTGCCGCGGCGCGCCTCGTCCACCTTCTCGTTGAGCCCGTCGGTCGCGGTCTCCTCGACGATGTAATCGGCCCGCAGGCCCCAGTTGGGCAGAATCTTCATCGACGAGAAAATGCCGTAGTACTCCTCCCGCACCTCGTCGTTCGATTTCCCGACCGTGCTGAAGTTCGCCCCGTGGCCCTTTTGGATAAACTTGATATTGAGGTCCGATATCACCGGGACGCCGGACTTGGTGTAGAAGAGCGGACGGTTGAACTTGATCTCCGCCTCATACCAGTGCGCGTCGTCCTTCAGGACCATCGGATCGCTCACGTAGATGTCGTTGACCCAGAAGCGCCCGGTCCCGTTCGCCACCGCTTCGATCTCGATCAACACGATGCGCTTCAGGTCCGGATTGCCCACGGACCGCGCAAGGCGCACCCGCCCGCCGGACGAATCGTTGAGCCGCAGAGTGATCTCGCGCCAGGCGCGGTGTGCGTCCGGGGAAAACTCGTACTCGAGATAATCACGCTCCGAGGAGCCCACGCGCACGCGGTAGATGTCGCCGCCGCCGAATTCTCGATAGTTAAACCACAGGTTCATCGTCTTGTAAAAACGCAGGTCCATGGCCTTGACGTACTTCCGCGAGACCGAGGCGCGCCGGTTCGCGAGATTGTACTCGATCTGCAGCGCGCTCTCCTTCTCCCTGACGATGTCGGCGTCGTTGCGCTCGCCGTGAAGCGACTTGAACGTGCTCCGCTGGCGCATCAGAAACGAGTCGTTCCGGTATTCCGGGTCGCTCAGCGTGTCCACGATGGAAACCTTGAACTGCCCGGGCGCCTCCATGGGCACGCCGTCGATCTTTGTCCCCTTCCAGCGAGAGGAGACGAATCGGACGCTGTCCACAAAAATGCTACCAGCGCTGGCCGTTCCGCGCCGCAGGCGCAATCGCACCGCCTCCACCTCGCGCAACACGGCCTCGTAAAAGAGCGGGTTGTTCGTATACGCCGCGACCGACTTGTCCAGATAGATCCGCGCCTGTTTCCAGCCCGTGTCGGCCAGGTCCACCGTGATGCCCGCCGGAGGGACCGACGACGGCGCGGTGATCTCGCCGGGGAGGGCGACGGAAAGCTCGGCAGTGTCGAGCACGCCGTTTCCGTTGAGGTCCTCGTTGTTGAGCACCCCGTCGCCGATCGTCACCGCATTGAGCCGCGGCCCGCTGCCCACGCGGGTGCGCCGGTTTCCGTTGAACAGATACCCGACGTCCTCGAAGATGCCCGCCGCGGGATCGGCATCCAGCACGCCGTTATGATTGAGGTCTTCCGTCGACATGAATCCGTCGCCGTCGGAATCCTCGTTGATCTTGCCGATATCGAAGGCCATCTCCACCGTGCCGCTGCCGCCGCCCGAGCGGTACCAGACCTCGAGATACTGCAGCGTGGAGAAATCGACCGCCGCGGACGACAACCGCCGCGTGACCACCGGGATCATGTTCGTGGCGCCGGGGAACTCGAAATTGAACACGAGCGAAATCTGGCTGTCTTTCGCCTGCACGGAATTGTCCACGTGCCCCTCGGCCACGTTGTAGGGGCCGGGCTTGGTGTCGTATCCGATCGACGCGGCGGGGAAGCCGAGCCCCTTGAGGGTCCCGGGCGCCGACGGGTCGCGAAAGTACGAATAATACAGCAGGCCCCGATCGGCCTGTGTGAAGATCGTCGGTATCGACGGCATCGACCCGAGAATCCAGTCCTTGTCCGAAAGCGAGATCCCGATCACCTCGTCGATCGACTCCATGTCGTCGATGAGCGCCTTGCCGAAGGTGTTGATGGCGCGGAAGCTGCGCGCGTATTCGGCATACCCCTCGAAGGAGAACGGCAGTGAACGCATGTGCGTGCCGATGACGCTGTTGATGATGCCGCTCATCGCTTCGCCGCTCAGCGAGACCTTCGCATCGCCCTCGAAGACCATCTTCTGCTCCGGCTCGGCGCCCACCGTGGGGATCACCTTGCGCGACGAGTCGCGACTCATCAGCACGGTGCCCCCCACCGAGAGGTGCCGGTTCACCTTGTAGTCGGCGCGCACGCCGCCGACGAATTGCTGCGAGTGCCCGCCGAATGGCATGTACTCGTACTTGATCTCGATCTCGGTCTCCTGCGATATCACCGGGTTGCCGGGATTGTTGAACTGGAAGAGGCCGGAGGTCATATCCACCACGTACAGCGAGGGCGAAAGCTCGCGCCCGTTCACCTTCACCCGCACGCTCTCCGGGATAATGTTCCCATGCTTGAGCTGGTAGGTGCGCGCGTCGCGGAAGTAGTCCGCCCGGATATTGTACTTCGAATACAGGTACGCGCCCGGCGATTGCGCCTCGCAATACACGCCCTCGGTATTGCCGCCGGCGGCGCGAAGGTTTTCGCGGAACGGCTCGCGCAGCACAAACGAGATGACGCCGCCCTGAAAATCGACCTGGTAGCGCCCCAGCGCTGCGCGGGCGGTCGAGGTCATCAGCGCATTGTCCTGATAGAACGAGAGATTGAAATTGGTCTCGGTGATCTGGCTCTCGCCGATCCGGTAAAACGAGCGCACCTCGTAGATATCCAGGTTGAGCAGTCCGTCGTTGTTCTTGTCGGGCTCGTTGGCGTCGCGCTGGTAGTTGCGGTTCAGGTCCTCGTTGATCGCGGTCCCGTATTTCAAGAACACGAAAAGCTTCCCGGCCACCACGTCCGTGCGCGCGGTCGGGTCGCTGGTCGCCGTGCCGCCGGCCATCCTGTACACCGCGTAGATCCGCGCGTTTTCGGGAACGGTCTTCAGGAAGGTGATCATCCCCGTGCTGTAGTTGATGATATAATCGGCGCCGGGAACGAGCTTATGATACCACCCGTGGTCGTATCCGGCGATCGACAGGTTGGTCGCATTGTAGTTGTTGAGCGGGTTCATGTCGTCCATGTAGAGTTCGAATCCCCCGGGGTCGATGTTCACCAGGTACGGCGCGTACTTCGACGGATCGGCCGGGCGCGAGGTGAAGGTCACCATCGTGTCATACGGAGTGTCCGCGAGGACCGGCGGCGTCGTCCGACCGTCATAGCGCTTGAAGGGCTCGAGCTGGAAGTAGCGGTTTCGCATGTACTGGAACTCCGAGAGCTTGATGCTCCCCGGCGCGCTCGTCCCCCGGAAGCGCTCCACCTCGGTGACGCCCTGGATCATGCTCCCGAAGGCCTTGACCGTGAGCTTCTTCTTGCGCAGCGTGAGGTCGATCCCGAGCGCCTTCGCCGTATTGTCGTCGTACACGGCGTATTTCGAGTTGTTCATCTTGATGTCGATCTGCCCGGCGTTGATCTCGCGGATCACCTCGTCCTCGTTCACCGCGCGGTACTGCATGTAGTACTGGTTGTTGGTCTTCCGGCTGTCGTGGTCGATGAACACCGTAAGGCGCTTCCCCACCCGCCCCTCCATATGGAGCTGCACCTCCTGCTTGTTCGTGAAGCCGTCCTGGATCACGCGCGAGACCGCCTTGTCGGTGTCGAACTGCTGCATGTCGTCGTTCTTGAACCGCGACTTCCCGTAAAGCATGGTGTACTTCATGGAGCCGTAGGTGGTGATGTTGACGTCGCCCTCCTCCTGTATCTTGAAGGCGTCCTCGTGCATGTCGTCCAGGAGCATCCGGTACTTTTCGCGGGTCACGTATTTCTGCCAATCGCCGTGCAGATAGCGGAGCGAATCCGTGCGCCCCTCCTGTGCGCGCAATGCGTCCCCGCGCGGATCGTGAAGGTACACCTCGGTCGTTTCGCCGGTCGCGTGGGTCGTGAGGTAGTCCTGCAGCGCCTCGGTGAAGCTCTGGGGATCGCGCCGCGTTTTGGAAAACGCGACCATGAGGGAGCATACCGCCCCCGCCGATATGATGATCTTGAGGAGTAGCGTCCCGTGCCTGATCATGTGAAGTATCGTATCGCGCTACCGTGAAACGCGGGCCTGCCACGGAGTAGCGCCCTCGCGCGGAGAAAAGTCAAGACGGATATGCCGCACATGAGATTATTTCCGCGATGCGCATACACGAATAATACGGCGCGGGCGCGCCGCAGGTGAACAGAAATTTCGCGAAGCGGGCGGGCGGGGAAACCGGCGCCCTACCAGACCTTACGCATATAGGGATAGGGGTTGATGGCGATATTGCCCAAACGGACCTCGTAATGGCAATGGTTTCCGGTCGCCGAGCCGGTCTGGCCCACCTTGGCGACCACCTGCCCCTTCTTGACCGCGTCGCCCTCTTTTACCAGGATCTCGGAACAATGGCCATAGAGCGTCTCGAAGCCGTACTTGTGGCGAATGTGCACCAGGTAGCCGTAGCCGCCGCTCCACCCGGCGACCACCACCTTGCCCGGCGCGGTGGCGCGGATGTCCGAGCCGTGCGGCCCGGCGATGTCGATCCCCGCGTGCCAGTCGCGCCCGAAGCCGAAGGGCGAGCGCCGCCATCCGAACAGCGAGGTGATGTGCCCCACGTTGGGCACGATCGACGGCGTCTCGTTGATGACCTTGGTGCGCACGTCGATGAAGTTTTTCACCACCTTCACCGTATTGGTGGTGGCCACGATGTCCTTCTGCAAGTCCTTGAGGGCGTAGATCTCGTCGGGCAGGATCCCGCGCAGCTTGGCCTCGTCGCCCGCGGGCGCCGGAAGCTCGATGCTCTTCCAAATGCCGCGCACCCTCCCCTCGTTTCCCGAGGCGAGCGCGTAGAGCTCCTCGATCTCCAGCTTCATGTCGTCCATGTGACGCTGGATGCTGTTGGTGCTCTTCTCGAAACGCAGCAGGATGGAGCGCACGTCCTTGTAGTTGGACAGCAGCCGCCGCTCCTCGCGCTTGATGCTGGCGTTCTTGATCACCGCATAGGACGAGGTGGCCAGCACCACCATGAACAGCAGCACGAAAAAGAGGATGAAGAACTTCGATATCTGAAACGTAAAGATCTTCTTCTCGTTGTGGGGGATGAACATGATGGTCATCTTCTCGTGACCCTTCTCGCGAAAGCGGTCCCACCACTTCCCCATCTTCTTCTTGCGCACCTGAAGCTTCTCACCGTACTTGAGCTTCATTTTGCCGTGATAGTTTTTGATTCGATAGCGCATCGTGTCGTGTTCGTTCAATTGTACTGTGGCGCGCCACCGCGCGCGCCGTTGCCGTCCATTCTCCGTCGCGATTTCGCGACACCGCAACCTTTTTTTTAAAAAACGCGGTCCAGCGCCTCCGCGATGGTCTCGAGCCCCACGAGCTCGAGAGAGAGCGCGAGGTCGGCCATCGACGCGGCGTCCTTTTTCGAGAGGACCGCGGCGCGGAATCCCGAGCGCTCGAGCTCCTGCACGCGGCGGCGGCATTGCGCGACCGGACGCAGCTCCCCGGAGAGCGAGATCTCCGCCAGAAAGGCCATCCGCGCGTCCAGCGGTCGGTTTTTAAGGCTCGATGCGATGGCCGCCGCGACCGCGAGGTCGGCGGAGGTGTCGTCGACGCTAAAGCCCCCCGCGATGTTCACGAAGACGTCGAAGGAGCCCAGCTTGAGCAGCGCGAACTTCTCCAGCACGGCGACGATGAGCACCAGCCGGTTCAGGTCGAAGCCGTCGGCCATGCGGCGCGGATTGGAGAAGGCGCTCGCGGTCACCAGCGACTGGACCTCGAAGAGCACGGTGCGCGTGCCCGTCACGGCCGCCGCGACCGCGCTCCCCGGGGCGGCCGCCGCATAGGGGTTGGTGAAGAGGCTGTTCTTGTCGTCCACCTCCTTCAGCCCCTGTGCGGTCATCGCGAAGAGCCCGATCTCGTTGACGGAGCCGAAGCGGTTCTTGAATGCGCGCAGCACCCGGTACTCGCGCGTGAAATCGCCCTCGAAGTAGAGCACCGTATCCACGATGTGCTCCAGGAGCTTGGGCCCGGCGATGCCCCCGTCCTTGGTGATGTGCCCGATGAGAACCAGCGGGATGCCGATCGATTTCGCGCACTCGACCAGGCGTTGCGCGGACTCGCGGATCTGGCTCACCGACCCGGCGATGCCCGGGGCCGACGACACCGTGACCGTCTGGATGGAATCGACGAGGATGCAGGCGGGCCGCTGCGCCTCCGCGAGCGCGGCGATCTCGTCGGCGTCGGTGGCGGTGGTCAGCTGGATGCCGTCCACCGCGATGCCCAGCCGCTCGGCGCGCAGGCGGATCTGCACGGGCGACTCCTCGCCGGAGACGTAGAGCGACGGCAGCGACGCGGCGATCTGCAGCGCGAGCGTCGACTTGCCGATCCCCGGCTCGCCCCCGACGAGGACCACCGAGCCGGGAACGATCCCCCCGCCGCACACCAGGTCGAACTCGCCGAGCCCCGTGCGCAGCCGCTCCAGGCCGGCATAGGACACGGCCGAGAGCGCCGTCGCCTGCGGGAGCGCGCGACGCCGTTCCGCGGGCGCGTGTGCCGGGCGCTCGATGATGGTGTTCCAGTCGCCGCATTGCGGGCAACGGCCCTGCCACTTCACGAACTCCCTGCCGCAGGAGTTGCACAGATAGGTCGGTTCTTTTTTCGCCATTGACTAGTATCGTCCAACGCGCTAGCGCCCCGGCGGGGCGCCATCACCACTCGAAGCTGTACCCCGCGCCCAGGGCGGTGGACACTCCGCTGAGGTTCGCCTCCGTTGGCTCGTGCGCCTGGATGAGGTGATAGCGCAGGTCGGCGTAGAAGAACAACCCGGTCTCCAGCGGGAGCTTGAACCCGGCGATGAAGCTGTAGCCGTAGGTGGTGTAGGAATAGGAGCGGCGCAGCGTGGTATTGTCGTCGCGCTTGTAGTAGCACCCCAGCCCCGCGCCGAAGTAGGGGACCACCGGCAGCCGCTCGCCGGTGATGTTCACCAGATACGACACCGTCGTGGGGACGAGATAGAAGTTGTAGCGGTACGTGCGGTAATTGATCGAGGTGTAGACCAGCCCCGAGGCGATCTCAACGCTCATGAGCGACTTGTCCATAAAGGTGTAGGCGATCATGGCCGCGGGCGCCACGCGATAGCGGTTGCGCACGTCATCGTTGATGAAATCCCACGCGCCCAGCCGTCCCGAGACGGCGCCGGCATGCGCGGCGGTCGCCTGCGCCGCGAGCAGAAACAGGGCGCACGCGCCCCACGACAGAATCCGCACCGCCCTCATCGCGCCTCCCCGCGTCCGTGTTTTTTTGTTGCGCATACCGCCCACGCCCGGCCGCGCCTATTCCGGCCGCAGGAGCGGGAAAAGGATGGTGTCCTTGATCGACGCGGTGTTCACGAAGAGCATCACCAGGCGGTCGATGCCGATGCCCAGGCCCCCGGCGGGCGGCATGCCGTACTCGAGTGCGTTGATATAGTCCGTGTCCATCATCTGCGCCTCGTCGTCGCCCGCCTCGCGCATGCGCACCTGCTCCTCGAAGCGCGCGCGCTGGTCGAACGGGTCGTTGAGCTCCGAGAAGGCGTTGCCGATCTCGCGCCCCACGATGTAGGGCTCGAAGCGCTCCACGAGCGCCGGGTTGTCCTCGCGCGATTTCGCCAGCGGCGAGAGCTCCTTGGGATAGTCCATCACGAAGACCGGCTGGATGAGCTTGTCCTCCACGCGCTCCTCGAAGATCTCGTTGGCGATCTTCCAGATCGAGAGGTCCGTGTCCGGGTGCAGGCCCACGGACTCCGCCGCCGCGCGCGCGGCCTCGACGGTCGTGATGGTTTCGAAATCGATGCCGGTGTATTTTTTGATGATATTGACGAAGGTGATGCGCTCCCAGGGCGGCGTGAGGTCCACGGTGCTCCCCTGGTAGTCGATGCGCATGGCCCCCAGCAGGTCCTGCGCGAGCGTGGAGATCATCCCCTCGGTGATGGCCATCATGTCGTGGTAATCGGCGTACGCCTGATAGAGCTCCATCATGGTGAATTCGGGATTGTGCTTGGTGGAGATCCCCTCGTTGCGGAAGTTGCGATTGAGCTCGAAGACCTTCTCGAAGCCGCCCACGATGAGGCGCTTGAGGTAGAGCTCCGGCGCGATGCGGAGGTAGAGATCGATGTCGAGCGCATTGTGGTGCGTGATGAAGGGCCGCGCCGCCGCGCCGCCGGGGATCGCCTGCATCATGGGCGTCTCCACCTCGAGGAAGCCGCGCTCGGCGAGATAGCTCCGGATGCCGGCTATGATGCGGCTGCGCAGGATGAAATCCTGCCGCGACTTGGGCGTCACGATGAGGTCCACGTAGCGCTGCCGGTAGCGCAGCTCCTTGTCGGCGAACTCGTCGAAGAGAACGCCGTCCTTCTCCTTCACGACGGGAAGCGGGTTGATGCACTTCGCCAGGAGCGCACACGACGTGACGTGCACGCTGATCTCGCCGGTCTTCGTCCGGAAGGTCTTTCCCTCCACGCCGATGATATCGCCGAGGTCCAGGCCCGTATAGCGCTCGTAGGCCTCCTCGCCCAGGTCGTCCCGCTTCGCGTATATCTGGATGCTTCCCGAGAGGTCTTCGATGTTCGCGAACGACGCCTTGCCCATGAGCCGCCGCGTGCGAATGCGCCCGCCGATGGCAACGACCCGCTCTTCTCCGTCGACGAAGGTGTCCTTGATCTCCCTCGCGAGCGCGGTGCGCGCGAACCGGACCGGGTAGGGGTTGATCCCCTTCTGGCGAAGGGCGTTCACCTTCTCGATTCTCTGGGCGATGAGATCTGATGTTTCGGCGTTCATTCCGGTTCCTCGTTGGGGGAATAGTCCGCATGCAGGGACATGATTTGACAGTAGAGACAAGGCATTGCCATGTCTCTACTGTCAAATCTTTTTGTTGATGATGTCGCGCGGGGCGAAAGGGTCCCGCGCCGCGCCGGGGAGCCGCGCGCGTCCTACGAACAGCACTCGTGCGTCGATCCGTCGGCGTCGACGCAATCGTCGTCGCCCAGCTCCTTCGCGTGGTCGAGCGCGTCGATGATGATGCGCAGGTGCATGAGGATGTCGGGCTTGTTCTTCTCGCGCACCGCGAGCGCGCGCGACGCGTCCGTCGGCTCGCTCATGAGCGCATTGATGATCAGCATGAAGAGGTTTTCCTGCCGGCAGGATTTGATGAAGCGCCGGTGGACCTCGGACGGCGCCGCGGCGTTCGCGGCGTCCTCCATGACCACCGAGAGCTCCTCGCGCATCATCTCGATGGTGCTCTCCGACACGACGGGGATGTCCGGGTAGTACTCGGACATGATGCGCCAGATGAAGACCGTCCAGTTCATCATGAACGAGTGCTCGTCCTCGTTGAGGTGCTTCTTGTCCACCGAAAAGACGTAATCGCCGATGACCGGCTGGCGCGCGACGAGATCGGCCAGGAGGTCGTTGTACCGATCGCCGTCGATCGGCACGAAGCCGGCGATCGCCTTGTCAATCTGCTTCACGGTCAGTTTTTTCATCGATGCCACCCTCCGTATCGATGCCGTGGCAGGAGTCTGCCGGCGGGCGCGAAAAATAGCAATACAAAAATTGATTGCCGGCGCCCCGCCGGCTATAATGATGGGCGGCACGCAACGAGGAGCGCATGAACCACGAATTCGAACTCGGCCCCATCCGACCCCCCAGCGAGGCCCAGAGCATCCTCCTCCGGGTGACCCGGAACTGCCCCTGGAACCAGTGCACCTTCTGCCACACCTACCGGGACGAGCGCTTCTCGCGGCGCGCGCTGGACGAGGTGCTGCGCGACATCGACAGCATCCACGCGATCGCGCAGCGCATCCGGGAGGCCGCGGCCGCGCCGGGGGCCGGCGGGCGCATCACCGAGGCCGTCGTCGCGACGGCGATGGCGTCGGACCCGACCCCCGCGCACTATTACCGCCAGGTCGCCTTCTGGATGCTGCAGGGCATGAAGAGCCTCTTCCTGCAGGACGCGAATTCGCTCATCCTCGCCACCGGCGACCTCGTCGCGATCCTCGCGCGCGCGAACGAGCGCTTCCCGGGACTCGAGCGCATCACCACCTATGCCCGGGCGAAGACGGTCGCCAAGAAGTCGCTCGCCGAGATGAAGGAGCTGCGCGCGGCCGGCCTCTCGCGCATCCACATCGGCATGGAGTCCGGGTCCGACCGCATCCTGGAGCTCATCAAAAAAGGAGTGACCGCGCACGAGCAGATCGTCGCGGGGCGCAACGCCATCGAGGCCGGGTTCGACCTCTCGGAATACTACATGCCCGGGGTGGGCGGGCGCGACCTCATGGAGGAAAACGCGATCGAATCCGCGCGCGTCGTGAACGCCATAAACCCCACCTTCGTACGCATCCGCAGCACGGTGCCCATTCCGGGAACGGGCCTGTACGACTGCATGAGCGAGGGCGCGTGGCGGGTGACGACGGAGGTGGAGCGCGTGCGGGAGCTGCGCCTGTTCATCGAACGCCTCGAGGGCGTCACCAGCCGCCTGCTGTCCGATCACATCATGAACCTGCTCGAAGACGTCGAGGGCGCGCTCCCCGACGACAAGGACGCGATGCTGGCGACCATCGATTCCTTTCTGGGCATGGCCGATGACGACCGCGAGAGTTTCATCATCGGGCGCCGCCTGGGGCGTTATCGCGGGGTGAAGGACTTTTACCGCGATCCCGAGATCGAATCGGTCAAGCGCGAGATCAAAAGCCGATACGCCTCCGTTGACGAGGCGATTCTGGAGATTCTGAAGAACTATATTTAGGAGCGCCGGCCGCCGACCCATGCAGCCCATACTCGACATCGTCGATCTGAAAAAATATTTCCCCGAGGTGAAGGCCGTCGACGGCGTGGGCTTCTCGCTCGCGCCGGGGACCTGCTTCGGCCTGCTGGGACCCAACGGGGCGGGAAAGACCACGGCGGTCGAGGTGATCGAAGGCGTGCTGGCGCCCACCGCCGGCAAGATCCTTTACAAGGGCGCGCCCCGCGGCGCAACGTTCAAGAACGAGGTGGGCATCCAGTTCCAGAACACCGAGCTGCCGCAGTACCTGACGGTGGGCGAAACCCTGCGGACCTTTCGCGGGCTCTACGACCGCCGGGCCGACCTCCCGTGGCTCATCGAGACCTGCCGGCTCGACGAGATCATCGACCGGGACAACCGGCGCATATCCGGCGGGCAGAAGCAGCGCCTGCTCCTGGCGATGGCGCTCGCGAACGATCCTGAACTCCTTTTTTTGGACGAGCCCACGACGGGACTGGACCCGCAGGCGCGGCGGCACCTGTGGGACATCGTGCGCGGCATCACCGCGCGCGGGACCACGATCGTGCTCACCACGCATTACATGGAGGAGGCGGAGATCCTCTGCGACGTCATCGGCATCATCGACCGCGGGCGGATCATCGCACAGGGACGGCCGCGCGACCTCGTGCGCGAGCACTGCGGGGGCGCCTCCATCACCCTGCGCGGCCCCATCGACGACGATCTCCTGGGACGGCTCCCCTGCCGGCACTCCCGCGACAACGGGCGCGTCGAGATCCAGACCGACGATCCCGCCGAATGCCTGCGCCTGCTCATGGAGCGCGGCGTCGACCTCGCCACGGTGAGCGTCCGCCCGCAGAACCTCGAGGACCTGTTCCTCACACTCACCGGCCACGAGCTGCGAGCATGACCATGGCACCGCTGCGGCGCATCTGGATCCTCTTCATAGCGCGCAACCGCGAGTTCCTGCGCGACCGCTCGTCGCTGGCCTGGAACATCCTGTTCCCCGTCCTGGTGATCATCGGCTTCGGCCTCCTCTTCGACGCGAACGGCCAGGACCGATACAAGGTCGGCCTCATCGGCCCGCCGGGCGGCGCGGTGTCTGAGCGCCTCGGCCAGGCGCGCTATCTCACAATCATCCCCTTCGAGTCCGAGCGCGCGGCGATGGCGAAGCTGCTCCATCACCGCATCGACCTCCTGGTCGATCCCGCGCGGGGCGTGTACTGGACCAGCAGCACCTCGCCGCGCAGCTATGTGGCCGAGCGCATCGCGCTGGGCGCGCCCGACCCGCGCGACTCCGGCCTGCGGCGCGAGGTGGTCGCGGGCCGCGAGGTGCCCTACATCGAGTGGCTCTTCCCCGGCATCCTCGGCATGAACATGATGTTCAGCGCGCTCTTCGGCGTCGGCTACGTGGTGGTGCGCTACCGCAAGAACGGCGTCCTCAAGCGGATGAGCGTCACGCCGCTTTCGCCGTGGGAGTTTCTCACCGCGCAGATCGTCTCCCGCATGTTCCTCATTCTGCTGACCACCTCGATCGTGTTCGCGGGCGTTGCGCTCATGAAGGGCTTCGCGGTGCGCGGCTCCCCCCTCAGCCTGGCGCTCGTCTTCGCGCTGGGCGGCTTCAGCATGATCGCGCTCGCCCTGCTGATCGCCGCGCGCAGCGGCAGCGAGGAGTTCGCCGGCGGCGTCCTCAACATCATCTCCTGGCCCATGATGTTCCTCTCGGAGGTGTGGTTCTCGCTCGAGGGGGCGCTGTCCTGGGTTCAATCGGCCGCGCTCCTCTTTCCGCTCACCCATATGATCCGCGCCGCGCGCATGATCATGAACGACGGCGCGGGCCTCTTCGACGTCCGCTGGCACCTCGCCGCGTTGGCCCTCATGTCGCTCGTCTTCCTGGCCGCCGGCTCGCTCCTGTTCAAGTGGCAGAAGACGTAGCGACGCGCACAAAACGCGCGCGATCGCCAAATTCAATTGACACGCGCCGCCGCCCAGTGCGATACCGGGCGCACACATCACCCGAGCGAGGAGCGCATGGAATACTCACTCTTTAAGGATTTTGTGGTCATCTTCGTCCTCGCGGCGCTGGTCATCTTCATCTGCCAGCGGCTGCGCGTCCCCACCATCATCGGTTTTCTGGTGACGGGCGTGATCGCCGGCCCCAACGGGCTCGCGCTCGTCCGCGCGGCGAAGGACGTCGACGCGGTGGCCGACGTGGGCGTCGTCCTGCTGCTGTTCGCGATCGGCATCGAGTTCTCGATCCGGCGGCTGACCGACATCAAGCGGGCCGTCCTGATCGGCGGGGCCGTCCAGATCATCGCGACCGCCATCGGGGTGATGGGCTTCTACCGCCTGCCGGGCGGATCGACCGCGGGCCTGGCCTTCGTGGGAATCATCATCGCGATGAGCAGCCCCGCCCTCGTCCTCAAGAAACTTTCCGACCGCTCCGAAATCAACACACCGCACGGGCAGGCCGCGCTGGGCATCCTGTTTTTCCAGGGCATGTGCCTCATCCCCGCGATCCTGCTTGCACCGCTGTTCGCGCGCGGCGCGCTCGGAAGCGGGATCATGCCATACCTGGTCGCGGGAAAAATCGTCGGCATCATGCTCGTCGTCATCGTGGGGATGAAGTGGGTGGTGCCCTTCGTGCTGGACCTGGCCGCGCGCTTCAAGAGCCGGGAGTTTTTCATGATGGTCATCATCGCCGTGTGCCTGCTCATGGCGTGGGCGGCCCATCAGGCCGGGCTGCCGGCGGGACTGGCCGCCTTCCTGGCGGGCCTCGTCCTCTCAGAAACCGAGTACGGACTGCAGGCCTTCCCGGGCATGAAACCGCTTCGCGCCGTGTGCGCGGGGCTCTTCTTCGTGACCATCGGGATGCTGCTCAACCCGGCGATCTTCGTACAGCGGCCGGGCACCATCATCACGCTCACGCTGGGCGTCGTCGCGCTCAAGATCGCGGCGGGGACCGTCGCGGTCGTCGCGCTGCGTTATCCGCTCCAGAACGCCGTGCTGGCGGGCCTGGCGCTCTTCCAGGTGGGAGAGTTCGCGTTCGTCCTGTCGCGCTACGGCGTCAAGTACAACATCTTCACCTCGCAGGGCTTCCAGATATTTCTCGCGATCAGCGCCATCACCATGGCCGTCACGCCGTTTGCGATGATGCTCGCTCCCGCCCTCGGTCGGCTCATCGGGCGCCTGCCCCTACCCCGCCGCCTGGTCGATGGCGCGGGCGTCGACACCGGCGCCGCGCTTCCCGATCTCTCGGACCACCTGGTCGTCATCGGCCACGGCCTCACCGGAAAAAACCTCGCGCGTGCGGCGCGCACCGCGGGGATCCCCTATGCGGTCATCGACGCGAACCTGGACACGGTCCGATCCGCGCGCGCGCAGGGCGAACCGGCTGTCTTCGGCGACGCGTCGCATGCGATCGTCCTCGAACGGGCGCGCATCCGGACGGCGAAGGTCGTCGCGCTCACCTTCGACGATTTCGTGACCGCGCGCCGCGTCGCCGAGCAGGCGCGCGCGCTGAACCCGTTGTGCCGCATCATCGCGCGAAGCCATCATTTCGACCACATCCAACCCCTTCGTGAACACGGCGTGAGCCGGGTGATCCCGGAGGATTTCGAGATATCGGTGCTGCTGTTCGCAAGCGTCCTGTCGGAATACCAGATCCCCCGCCGCACCGTCGAGACGATCGTGAACGAGGTCCGCGCCGACGAGTACGGAGTGTTCCGCAACCTGTCGCGCAAGGAGATCGATCCGGACGCCGCCGTCGCTCCGGAGCCGCCGGCCCTTTCGGAGGTCGCCGTCACGGAGGAATCCGGCCTTGCCGGGCGCTCCATGCGCCAGCTCCCCGTCGGGAAGAAACAGCGGCTCCATCTGCTCGCGCTGTGCCGCGACGGAAAAATCACCGCACACCCCGGCGCCGACACGAAGCTCGCCGCCGGCGACATCCTGTACTTGGTGAGCGAGGACGGCCGGCGCGTGGGACCGTCGGACCTTCGCATCGAGAAATGATCGTCGACCTGCGGGACGGCGATCGGGCGGCATAAAAAATAAAATATATCGCCCGGCGGAAAAATATTGATTTAATTGGGTGCGCCTATAGCATGGCGAAAAGCATGATGACAGCATGCACCGCGGAGTTGAACCATGAGCAGCTACGTTAGAGAAACCACCCTCGAAAAGATGATCCAAAAGCAGGTGAAGACGTGGGAGAGTTCCAAGAACGTCCTCATCGAAAAGCCCGAGGAGACGCGCCCCTTCGTGACCATATCGCGCGAATACGGCTGCATGGCGACGCCGATCGCCGCCGCGATCGCCGAGCGTCTCAACCGCGCCGAGGGCTCCGACGCCTGGCAGGCCTACGACAAGGGCCTCATCAACAAGATCGTCGAGAACACGGGCGTCTCCGAAACGCTCATCGAGACCATCGACACCAAGAAGCGCGAGGAGATGAACGAGCTGTTGCGCACCATGATGACCGACTATCCCCCGCAGGTGACCGTGTATAAGAAGCTGGTGCGCACCATCCGCGGCATCTCCATCCACGGGCGGGCCATCGTGGTCGGCCGCGCGGGCGTCGTTATCACGCGCGACCTCAAATACGGCCTGCACCTGCAGTTCGTCGCCCCCTTAAGCTACCGCATCCACAAGATTATGGAGGTCCGCGGCATCAAGGACAAGCTCGAGGCCGAGCGGCTGGTCGAGACGAAGGACCGCGAGCGCCACGACTTCCTCACCCAGTACGTGAAGTTCGAATCCACCAGCCCGGCCTCGTACGATCTGACCATCAACATCGCGCGCTTCACGGACGCCGAGATCGCCGAGACGGTCGAGGGGCTGCTGCGGGCAAAGAAATTCATCAAGTAACGCGCGCACCGGGACACGGCATCGGAGGCCGCGCCGCGATGCGCGTTCACTCCCGCTACGATCGTGCGAGCTCGAAACGGTCGACGTTCATCACCTTGCTCCAGGCCGCCACGAAATCGCGCACGAACTTCTCCCGCGCATCATCGCAGGCGTAGACCTCCGCAAGCGCGCGAAGCTGCGAGTTGGAGCCGAAGATAAGATCGACGCGCGTGCCGGTCCACTTCAGCGAACCCGTCGCGCGATCGCGTCCCTCAAACACGTCTGCATCGTCCGCGCTCGGCGTCCATGCCGTACTCATGTCCAGCAGATTCACGAAGAAATCGTTGGTAAGCGTCTCCGGGCGCGCGGTAAAGACGCCATGGGCGGACTTTCCATGATTGGCGTTCAGGACGCGCAGGCCGCCGACGAGGGCGGTCATCTCGGGAGCGCTCAGCGTCAAGAGCTGCGCCCGATCGACCAGCAGCTCCTCCGCCGGCACCGCGTATTTTTTCTTGAGATAATTCCGGAAACCGTCGGCGCACGGCTCGAGGAACGCGAACGAGTTCGCATCGGTCTGCTCCTGTGAGGCGTCCATCCGTCCCGGCGTAAAGGGGACTATCACCTCGACGCCGGCATTCTTCGCCGCCTTCTCGATCGCGGCGCACCCGCCGAGAACGATCAGATCGGCGAGCGACACCTTCTTCCCGCCCGATTGCGCTTTGTTGAACTTCGCCTGGACCCCTTCGAGGGCCTGCAGCACCTTCTTTAGCTTCGTGGGCTCGTTGACCTCCCAGTCCTTTTGCGGCGCGAGCCGGATGCGCGCGCCGTTCGCCCCGCCGCGCTTGTCGGACCCGCGGAACGTCGATGCCGACGCCCAGGCGGTCGAAACCAGCTCGGCAATCGACAGGCCCGCGGCGAGGATCTGCGCCTTGAGAGCGGCGATGTCCTTCTCATCGACCAGTGTATGATCGACGGCCGGGATCGGGTCCTGCCAGATGAGCTCCTCGGCCGGGACCTCCGGGCCCAGGTAGCGCGAGCGCGGCCCCATGTCGCGGTGCGTCAGCTTGAACCATGCGCGGGCGAAGGCGTCGGCGAATTCGTCCGGGTTCGCCAGATAGCGCCGCGCGATCTTTTCGTATGCAGGGTCGAATTTGAGGGCGAGGTCGGCGGTGGTCATCATGGGGCGCTGCTTTTTCGACGGATCATGCGCGTCAACGACCATATCTTCGTCTGCCACGTCTTTCGCCAGCCAGATATAGGCCCCCGCCGGACTCTTCAGCAGCTCCCATTCATACTTGAACAGCACCTTGAGATATCCCGTGTCCCACTTCGTGGGATTCGGCTTCCAGGCGCCCTCGATGCCGCTCGAGATCGTGTCGCCGCCCTTTCCGCTTTTATAACTGCTCTTCCAGCCCAGGCCCTGTTCCTCGATGGGGGCCGCCTCGGGCTCGGGACCGACATGCTTCGCATCGCCGGCGCCGTGCGCCTTGCCGAAGGTGTGTCCGCCGGCGACGAGCGCGACCGTCTCCTCGTCGTTCATGCCCATCCGCGCGAAAGTGACGCGCACGTCTTTCGCCGATTCGATCGGCACCGGCTGCCCGTTGGGCCCCTCGGGATTCACGTAGATGAGCCCCATCTGCACGGCCGCAAGCGGGTTCTCGAGCTCGCGGTCGCCGCTGTAGCGCTTGTCGCCCAGCCAGGCGTCCTCCGTACCCCAGTAGACGTCCTCTTCGGGCTCCCAGATGTCCACGCGGCCGCCGCCAAAGCCGAAGGTCTTGAATCCCATCGACTCCAGGGCGCAGTTTCCGGCCAGAATCATGAGATCGGCCCAGGATATCTTGTTCCCGTATTTCTTCTTTACCGGCCAGAGCAGGCGGCGCGCCTTGTCAAGGTTCACGTTGTCGGGCCAGCTGTTGAGCGGCGCGAAGCGCTGGTTGCCCGTGCCGCCGCCGCCGCGCCCGTCGGAGCTGCGGTACGTGCCTGCGCTGTGCCAGGCCATGCGGATCATGAGGCCGCCGTAATGCCCCCAGTCGGCCGGCCACCATTCCTGCGAGTCGGTCATCAGCGCGTACAGGTCCTTCTTTACGGCCGCCAGATCAAGCGTCTTGAATTCCTCTGCGTAGTTGAAATTGGCGTCCATCGGGTTCGAGACCCTCGTGTGCTGGTGCAGAACGCCCAAATTCAGCTGGTTTGGCCACCAATCGCGGTTCGACGTTCCGCGACCTCCGGCGGCTCTCCCCATGGCGCCCGTTACCGGGCATTGGCCCTCTTTTTTTTGATCGCTCATTCGCGTCCTCCCATGTGTTGTATCGTGTTCAATGCACTCTATATGCTGCATTCGTATCGGCCCAATCGACCGATCGCATTCAAGCATCCCGAAGGCGCGGCGACGTGCAGCGGCGCCGGGACGATTCGTCTCCACGCCGCATCCGCCACCGGCCGTTTCGTTTTCACGCGCGTCGCGTCTTCTTGCCGCAGTCCCGACACACCCCGAAAAACTGGATGGTGTGTCCGCGAATCGAATGGGCCGACACGGCCTGCGCCGCTTCGGTAAGCCGCTCCTGGACGGGCATCGAAAAATCGCTTACCCGCTTACACCGCTCGCACACGAAATGATAGTGCGTCCCGGTAATCGCGTCGAAGCGCTCGATGCCGTCCCCGAAGTCCCGCGCGACGATCCGGCCCTCCTCGATCAAAATCCTGATGTTGCGATACACGTTCCCCAGGCTCAGAGCCGGCATCTCCTCCCGCAGGGCGTCATAGACCTGCTGGGCCGACGGGTGGTCCATGCTCGCCTGAATATACTCGAAGATCCGTTCCCGCTGCCTGCTTTTTCTTCGAACCACTTCGCCAGGATTGCGCATGGGGCACCCACGGAATCGTTATTAATAATAATTATTATTACTACTTAAATGCGCGTTCGTCAATTTTTTTTGTTTTTTGGTATGATCCGCCGCGAAAGAGCGTCGCGACGCATTCCTCGTTGGCGCGATGCGGTCGGTCGCGATCAGTTCAAAATACCTGATGCCGCAGCATGCGCCCGTTTCGCGACAATGGCGCGCGCCAGACAACCGCCGCTGCGCCTGCCGCACCGGCGCCGGCGCGCCGAATCATCCCCGTTGAGGGCATTCGAATTGCGACGGGATGCGGCCCCGGACGCCTCGATGGCGGCCGGAACCGCAGCAATCACGCCCGGCGCGCCACGGACGTCACGCCTTCGCGATGTCCGCGATCCTCGCGCAGATGTTCATGGCCTCCACCCAGTACCCCGGGGACGCCATCCGCTCCCTGAATTTGTTTTGCGCGTGCTCGTGGTCCAGCTTGAGCTCGACGACATCCCCGTTCATGGTGATATTGGGATAGAACCAGTTGGCCAGCAGCTTCGACAGTTCCGGGTCGGACACGATCTTCGCCGCAAAGGCCTGATCGGCGGAATACACGCCGTTCACGCGGGGCAGCTTCCCCTTGAGCGCCGGGATCCCGGCCGGCAACGAAACCCCGCCGCCGGAAATGAGATCATTGATTTTCTGATTGGTGTCCACGAGCACGTTATGCTCCTCGCGCAGCACCGTCAGCGGAAACGACGATCCGGCTGCGCGCAGGGTCACCGTGAGCCGCGGATACATCTTCCAGCCCTGGCGCTGTATCGCACCGGCGTAATCGGTCCCGGTTTCGGATTTCACGACGAAATCATATCCCCGGTACGATCCCGAGAAATCATTGGCGTTCGCGGTGAGCCCGGTCATTGTGCAAAATTGCTGCGAGAAATTTCCCGCCAGCGCGGCGGCGACGTTTCCGCCACCCCGCTTTCTCATAATCAGAAACACGATAACGACCACGACAATCGCGACGAGACTCAGAAGTGATTTTTCCATCGTTTCCTCCCATAGTGGTATTGTATTCGCCGCGGACGGAACGCGCTCGCGCACCGTCCGTGACGCACGCCGCAACGGCGTCGCACCCCGCGCCGACCGCCTCAGAGACGGCCGTCACGGGACCCGGTTCCTCCGCGCTGCCTTCATCATGCGCCCCGGTCGCCGACGCGCATATCGACGCTACGACGACATGCCGAGCGGTCCCATCCGCTGGGCGAATGCGGCGGCCTTTTTCGAGAAGATCCGCTTCATGATGTATCCGCCAACCATCGCGATGATACCGAACGCCCACAGGGTGAGCTGCCCCGTGTTCTTCTCCCAGAAACCGTTGATCATGTACGTCTGGTTCGGGTTTTTCCCGTAATAGAGCCGCGAATACGACGGGGGCGTCGATGTGTGGTAGATGACCTCGACGGTCTGTCCCTTGGTGTATTTGAACCAACGAACATTGACGTCCAGCTCGCTCTTAAAAACGACCTGGCGCCCGTCTTTCTTTTTAAAGGTAACAATGGGCGAGCGGTACGGCGGATTGGAGACGATATCGGTAATTTTCCCGGGGACAATTTCCCCATTGCGCTCCAGATCCATCTTGGAAAGCTGATAGGCGATGCCCAGGCCGAACAACCCAACGCCGATCAGAATAACGATGACCCCCCAGAACGCCACGATTTTATATGCCATACTTCACCCTCCAAATCAGTATATGTACGAATAATCATACGCGCTCGACATGCGCTCGTCAATGATTATTTTCCCCGCATCGTCGACGAGCGACCTGTGCGAAGACGCGCCGAGCGGACGGACGCGTGCGGGATCCCGACACGATCCGGAACCGATTGCATGCTGCGAAAGGAATTGATTGCACGACGCGAAGGGGTCTGGAAACAGGTGAGGCGACTCAGGGCCACCCCATCCGTTGGCTACATGTATTTGGGCGCCTGATAGGAATACATGTCGTGCACCCCACCCTCGATCTGCGCGGAGGGAGAGCGCAGCTCGAATCGAAGCTCATTGCCGTAGAGCATCTCGTGGAGGCGCGTCACATCGCGCGTGCCCATGTCCTGGAAGGAGTGCTTGAGCCCCTGGATGAGATAGGGCATATAGTCGAAAAGCGATCCCTTGTCGAGCACCGCGCCGGAGACGCCCTGCGCCACCTTGATCTTCGACTCCTCCGAAAAGTACCGCTTGGAGCCGCCCTTCTCGAGCGCCTCGAGCGAGGCCATGCCGCGGTATTTCTTGAGCCGCTTCCCGTTTTCGTAGAAGTACTCGCCCGGCGCCTCGTCGGTACCAGCGAACATGGACCCCATCATGGTGGCCGAGGCCCCGATGGCGAGCGCCTTGGCGATATGGCCTATGTTGGCGATCCCGCCGTCGGCGATCACGGGAATGCCGTGCTGCCGCGCAAACCGGGCGCAGCGGAAGACCGCCGTCGCCTGCGCGCGCCCCACGGCCATGGTGGTCTGCGTGGTGCAGATGGAGCCGGGCCCCATGCCGATGCGCAGGGCGTCGACGCCCGCGCGGACGAGGCTCTCGCACTGCTCCTCGGTCACCACGTTGCCGCCGATCACATCGAGACCTGGATGGCGCTTCTTGATGTACGTGATCATCTCGATCTGATAGATGGAATTGCCCTGCGCCGAGTCGATGATCACGGCGTTCACGCCGGCATCCACCAGGAGATCGAGGCGCTCCTTCGAGTCGTCCTTGGTCGATATGGCCGCGCCCACCATGAGCTGTTTCTTCTCGTCCTTCGAGGCGAGCGGATATTCGCGATTGGTCACCAGGTCGTTGCGGCACACCAGCGAGACGAGGCGGCCCGCCTCGTCGACGATCGGCAGCTTCCCCTTCTTCGATTTTTTCAGGATGTCGTTCGCCTCCAGCAGCGAGACGCCGTGACGCGCGGTGATCACCTCGCGGGTCATCACGTCGCCCAGCCGCCGCGTGTGATTGGGCTCGAAATCGAAATCCCGGTTGGTCACGATCCCCACGAGCCGCGAGTTGGGGCGGCCGTCCTCGGTGATGGGGATCCCCGAAAAACCGAACCGCTCCTTGATGGCGATGACGTCGTTGATGGTGTGGTCGGGCGAGAGGACGATCGGGTCGGCGATAAACCCGTTCTCGTAGCGCTTCACCTTCTTCACCTCGGCGGCCTGCTCCTCGGCGGTGTTGTTGTAGTGTATGAATCCCATCCCGCCCAACAGCGCCAGGCCGATGGCCATGCGCGACTCCGTGACGGTGTCCATGGGACTGGATACCATCGGCGTTTTTAAGCGAATGGACCGCGTGAGGTTCGACTCGAGGATGACGTCCTCGGGCGCGAAATCGATGTATCCCGGCAGGATGATGAAATCGTTGTACGCGAGACCGGTCGATGTGGCGAACAACTCGTCGGCTGAAAAACCGTCCAGTTTCTTCATGATGGCGCTCCCGTTGCGAATGAATGCACTGAAGCGCCGGGGGCGGACATTTGTAAAGGAAATAATTCGGGAATCATGCTCGAAATATACGCACCCGAACCCATGCCGGCCGTCCGTCGGTCGGTTTACTATTTTGTTGCGGCGGGGAAATTTTTCTTGCACCCCCGCGCCATGCGGATACAATGCTATCGGTCCGCACGACGCGGACCGACCGAACATGATCCGGGGTTTCGAATGGGGAGGTGCAAGCGGCGAGGGTTGTGCTGCCAGGACGTACGGCTGGACGTGTCCCCCGAGATGCTGCACAACGCCTACGAGTTCTGGCGGAAATCGAAATCGATCGATCCGGGATTTTCGGAAATATATTTGATTTATCCCATGCTCGAATTTAAATTTGAGCGCGGGAGCGAGGATCTCCCCTATCACTATCGGTGCCGCCATTTCACGCATGGAGCGGACGGGCTTCCCGCCTGCGCCATTTACGAAATACGGCCCCGAATGTGCCGGGACTTCCCGTATTACGAGAGCGTGGAACACCTCGATCGCACCGGCCCCTTGAGCCCGTACGATGGGTGCGGTTACAACGATCCCGACTAGGCGGCGCGCATGGCGAATCTGCTTTCCGTGACGGTCAAGTTGTACTCAGGCATCGACAAGGATCTGGCGCTCACCGGGTATGATCCCGCCACCGGCATCGGCCTCACCGTCGCGCGCGGCACCCGGCTTCGGCGCATCCTGAAGTCCCTGGGCATGAAGAAAATGTCGGGAAACGCGTATTTCATCAACGGCGCGCGGGTAGGCTTATGGAAGAGCATCCGCGAGGAATGCGAGATTGCATGCCTAAAGCCCAGCGCGGGCGGCTAGCACGCCCCGCGGGGGGCGCATAGAGAGGAGCGGACCATGGCGCGCGGAATGATTGTCGACGACTCCAAATTCATGCGGCGTATCATCAAGGAAACCCTCGAGGAGGCCGGGCACGACGTGGTGGCCGAGGCCGAAAACGGCTTCGACGCGCTCGAGATGTACAAGACCATGAAGCCCGATTTCGTCACCATGGACATCACCATGTGGGGCAAGGACGGCCTCAAGGCGGTCTCCGAGATCACCGACATCGACCCGGACGCGCGCATCGTGGTCGTCTCCGCGCTCAGCGAAAAAACACTGCGCCTCAACGAGGAGGGGATCCGCGCGCGCGCCTTCCTCACCAAGCCCTTCGAGAAGAGCGATCTCATCGGCGCCATCAACAAGATGCTGTGAGGACGTCCGCGCGCGGCACATCCGGCACCCCATCATGAGCGACACGAAATTCATCCAGCTATACGCGCAGGGAGGGCGCGCCGACCGGGCGTATTTCCTCGAGGACGGGAGCGTGTACTTCTTCGCCTCCGACGCCGACAAGTACGCCCTCCGCGGCCGAAACCTCATCGTGGGCGCGACGGAGCTCATCCTCGCGGCGTTGTGCGACACCGAGACCGGGCGCCTGGAGACCGCCGTGGCCGACGAGGGGGCGCGGCTCAAGAGCATCGGCGCCGAAAAGTTCATCGCGTCGCTGTCGTCCTACTCGTTCGCGATCAACGTGTGCATGGTGATCGCCAAGCAGGTGCACCTCACCAACGACATCATCAACAAAAACCTTGCGGCGATCGACGGCAAGGCGAAAAAGGCGCGCGAGTGCGCGGTGGAGTTCTACCGGATCATCGAGCGGCTCCGCGCCGATTTCGACAAGCGCCGCCTGCCGGCGCTGCGGGACGTGATCGCCGCGCACGAAACGAGCCTCACCTACAAGCGCGGCGAGGCGTTTGGGCGCGCGGTCGAGCAGACGGTGGTCGCGCCGAACGTGTCGCTCGAGGAGCGCTACATCGAATACCCCAAGGACGCGCTCATCTGCGAGGAGGGAACGCCCGGCGACGACATGTTCATCCTCAAGTCGGGCACGGTGGACGTATACGTGCAGGGGAACCGCGTCGCCTCCATCGGCGAGCCGGGATCGGTGTTCGGCGAGATCGCGCTGCTCTTGGGACTCGCGCGCACGGCGACCATGAAGGCGAAAAGCGGCGTGGTCATATCCCGCATCAGGAAGCAGGACCTCAAGGAGATCTCGGCGACGGACGGACGGTTGCTTTCGGACATCGCCGCGTCGCTGGCGAAGAAGCACCGCCACAACATCGACAAGATCGCCAGCGTGAACGCCATGATCCTGGAGCGCCAGATCGACAGCGAGACGGGGAAGAGCGAAAAGGCGCCGCTGGACTACAACCGCATCTACAACGACCTGCTCGCGCTCAAGCGCGACGTAACGGCGTTATACGAATCGAAGAAGGCGGACTTCCTCCAGGACCTCGTGGACGGCTTCTAGGCGCCATCGGCCCCGGGGCCCTTCTTGAGCGACTTGAGCCAGGCGAGCTCGGCCTTGAGGTGGTTCTCGATATACGAAAAGAGGTGTTCCTGCGATCCCTCCGCGCCGGCGCGCGAATCGCCCTCGCTCTTCACGCGGATCTCCGCAAGCTTCTCCTTGATGATGTCGATCCGGTCCTCGATGAACTGCTCGCGCTGATCGCCCGGGAGGGTGTTGTAGAACATGAGCACGATGTCGATGTCGAAGTGAATGAGGCACTGCTCGTAGTACTGCTTGAGCGCCTTCTTGAAGTACTTGCGCCCGGCGGGAAGGATCTGATAGATATACCGCTCCGGGTTCCCCCCGTCCTTTTCCGTCCCGACCTTCTTGACCCATTCGTGCTCGAGCGCCTTCTTGATGGCGTAATAGATGGAGCCGAACTTGATATCGACATAGTCCTCGAGGCGCTCGAAAATCTTTTTTTTGATTTCGTACCCATAGAGATTTCCCTCCATGAGCAGGCCAAGGATGGTTATTTCGATCTTCATTGGGCGCTCCTCCCATTTGCAACGCCGCCATGGCGCGATCGCGCGCTCACGGGCCGCGGGACACGGACGACATGGCCCCGCGGAGGGAACCGCACGCGCCCCCCGCGCCGCATCCATCGTTCGTGCCGGACGCATGCGCTCGCGGACGGTCGCTTCTCTATATAATGCGATAGTGCGTGTAGTTTATTTTTTAATATGAAAGATTGTCTGAATAAAAAAACAAGGAATTTTTTGCAAAAAAGAGGAATCAGGCCGGGGGCTTTCGAAGGGCCGACTTGATAACATCTTCGAGAGAAATGTCGGGTTTTTCCCGGACGATCCCCTCGACGAGTTTTGCGGCGGCGCCCGAATCGATGCCCAGCGAGACGAGCGCGTCGAGCGCGTCGGCGCTTACGGTCGGCGTGCGCGCGGGTTCGCGGGAAAAGGACTCAAGGCGCGCGAGCTTGCGGCGCAGCTCGAAGATGAGTTTCTCCGCTTTCGCCTTGCCCACGCCCGGAACCGACGTGAGCATGGCCGGCTCGCCGTCGCGCACCGCGGCGACCAGCGCCTCGCCGTCGATGCTCGATATGATGGACAGCGCGAGCGCCGGACCGATGCCGGCCACGTTCAGGAGGATCGCGAAGAGCTCCCGCTCGCGCCTGGTGAAGAATCCGAACAGGCGGAACTGGTCCTCGCGGTGGAGCGTGTGCACGTAGAGGAGCGCGCTGGGCGCGTCGCGCAGCGCCTCGTAGGTTGACAGCGGTATGGCGCACTGATACCCCACGCCGTTGACGTTGATGACGACGTCGGTGGGCCTGAGGTCCTCAACCGTTCCCGTAAGCGTTGCGATCATGACACCGTATCCCATTGTGGGCGATGCAATGACACAGGGCGATGGCGATGGCGTCCGCGGCGTCGTCCGGCCGGGGAAGCTCGCGGAGCCGCAGGATCTTCATTACCATGGTTTGCATCTGCCGTTTGGTGGCGCGCCCGTAGCCGGTGATCGACTGCTTCACCTGCATCGGGTTGTACTCCGCGATTTCGAGCCCGGCCAGGCGCGCCGTGAGCAGCGCCGCCCCGATGCACTTGGCCACGTCCATCGCGGTGGTGGTATTGCGCGAGAAGAACAACCGCTCGATGGCGCAGCAGTCCGGACGGTGCTCGTCGATGATGCGCGCGAGCCCGTCATGGATGATTTGCAGCCGGCCGCCGATGCCGTCCCTCCCGTCCGGGGTGATCACCCCATAGGCGATCAAGTGAAAGTTCGATTCGAGGAGCGACCACCCCAGAATGCTCGATCCGGGATCGATGCCGAGCACGCGCACCTAGGCCTCGCCGAGCACCATCATCACCTCGTCGGGGATGTCGTAGTTCGAGTACACGTTCTGGACATCGTCGTGGTCGTCCAGAAGGTCGATGAGCCGCAGGCACTGCTGCGCGGTCTTCTCGTTGAGGCTCACGGTGCTCTTGGGGAGGAACGTGATCTCGTTATAGGCGGTCGCGAGCCCCTTGTTCTTGATGGCGCCGTAAACGTCGTTATACGCTTCCGGCGACGTGGTCACCACGATCACCTTGTCCTCGGTGCGAATGTCGTGAATGTCGAAATCCAGGAGAAGCTCCATGAGGTTGTCCTCGGCGATCGCGCCGGCGTCCACATGGACCACCCCCTTACGCTCGAAATTGTACCCCACGCAGCCGGTCTCTCCCAGGTTCCCGCCGTTTTTGCTGAAGATGGTGCGGATCTCGGGCGTGGTGCGGTTCCGGTTGTCGGTGAGACAGTCCACCATGATCGCGACGCCGCCGGGCCCGTAGCCCTCGTAGCGGATCTCTTCGTACGTAACGCCCTCCAGCGAGCCCGTGCCCTTCTTGATGGCGCGATCGATATTGTCGTTGGGCATGTTGTTCTCTTTCGCCTTGAGAACGGCCGTCCGCAGGCGGGGATTTGAATTCAGGTCCTCGCCTCCGGCGCGCGCAGAGACGGTGATTTCGCGGATGAGCTTGGTGAACAACGCTCCCCGCTTGGCATCGACAACGGATTTTTTCCGCTTGATGGTGGCCCACTTGGAATGACCGGACATACGCTCCTCCGCATGCCCCTCCCGGATCAGGGTCGGGGTGATTCGGGAAACACTATCTCAGTAGCCCCGCTTAATTTTCAACTGTAATTTTACGATGCGGTCCCGGGCCCGGGTGGCGTCGTGGTTAAAGGTGATGGCCTGCCGGTAGTGCTCGATGGACTCCGCGTAGCGGCCGGCGCGCTCGTGGATCTCGGCCATGTTCCAGGCGACCCGACCGGGATTGAGCTTGCCGTATTCATAGCGTTTCTCGCGGTTGTCGAGCTCGAGCTTCCCCCGCTCCTCGTGGGAGATCTCGTATTTGTTGTACTCGTCGAAGTCCTGCGTCTTGATGAGGCCCGACTTGAGTGCCTTGATGTCCTCGCGCACCTTGAGGATCTCCTGCTTCTTCTTGTCGATATCGGCCAGGATCTGCTTTTGGTAGCTCATCGTCTCGCGGTAGACGTCAAGCGCCTTGTCGAACTCGAGGTCCTGCCGATAGATATCGCCCAGATACTCGTTCGCCTTGGAGCGACGATAGGTGTCGTTCGGGGGCAGCAGCTCGAGCGATTTTTTAAACGACTCGGCGGCGAGCGTATGGTTGCCCGTGCGCCGGTAGGCGAGATAGCCGAGGGCGAAATGCACGCGCCCGTCGTCCGGTTTCTTCGCCAGGTATTTCTGATAGGACGCGGCCGTGTCGAGGTAGCGCCCGATGTCCTCGCTCAGGTTGCCGATCCGCAGATGCAGCGCGGGGTCCGCATCGTCGCCCTTGGCGGCTATGTAGCGCTCGAGATGGAAGATCGCCTTCTTCTTCCTCGTCGTGTTGGTGAGCTCGACGCCCAGCTCGAGCGAATAGTCGATCCGCTCCGGATTGAAAGCATAGGCCGCCTCGAGCATGCGCTGATACGGCTCGCGCCGCTTCATCTTTTTGTACACCTGCGCGATCTCGTGAAAGATGACGTCGTCCTTCTGCGGCTCGAGCGTCTTGAACCGAAGCGATTGGTAATAATGATTGAGCGCCTTGTCGGTCTCGCCCAGGTTGTTGTAGCAGGCCGCGGCGTCGCGGTGCAGCGAGAAAAGCTCGGCATTGTTTTCGATGAACAGGCCCGCCACCCTCCGCGTGCGGAAGAGCTCCTTGAGGCTCACCCCTTCCTCCACCTTTTTCATGGTGATGAAACTGGTGGGGATGCGTTTGTCCTCCACGCGTTTCTCGTAGATGGCGTTCAGCTTTTTCGTGATCTCCTCGGCCGCGCGGCGGTAATCGCCCGCCTTCATGAGCGCGGCGTGGTCCGCGGGTTGCGCGGTCCCGGGGGCTGCTCCGTCGGTTCTTGGTTGCGCGGACACCATGCCCTGTCGGCCGATTGAAGCGGCGGCCAGCATCATCATCACAAAAAATAAAAGACTGTTTCGTGCCGTTCGCATGTGTGCTTCACCGTGAGAGCGCCGTTCTGCGACAGCGCATCATGACAATAGTATCCATATATCAGTATCGGTGCGAAAAAAAATTACTTGAGCGGAGATTTTCCGCGACAAAAACATTCATTTTGTGCACATCGCACAGGGCCATGGAAAAAAACCGGAGCACGGCGACCGCTTTTCGTAAACATCGACGCGATCGCATGCTCCGGTTCGTGTTTGTTGTTGAGCCAGGAGGCTAGATTTTATCGGTCGCGGAAATCGAGTTCAGGGTGTCCATCACGGTAAAGTGCAGCCCCTTCCCGAAGACTTTGCGGAGCTGCTTGACGGCGTCGTCCTTCATCTGATGGTCCCAGTCGGACGGTACGAGCCCGGCCACGAGCGCCGGCGCAGTCCAGAAGAGCCAGCCGAAACCGTCGGCAACGCCCCTGCCGCCCTCGGTGTAATTGGCGACGTACTTTTCCGAGAACTCCTTCGACTGCAGGAGCCGCTTCCCGGTTTTATCGTACACCTTGATTATGCCGTCGACCACAATGCCGTACGAGAGCCCGTTCCAGGCCGGCATGAAGATGAGAAAGCCCGGCCATTGGATAAAAAAGCTCTTAAGGTGATTGTAATCGAATTTGATGTCCGAATAGCTGATCTCGACGATCTTGTCCACCCCCTCGCCCTTTGCCGGGCGATCCATGTCGTACTCCCGGATCACCTTCCCGTGATACAGGCTCTCGACCACGTCGAGAAATCCCTTGTGAACCTCGTGCAGCATGAGCTCGGGCGATTTGATTTTGCTGATCCCGATGGTTTCGCGCTTCGTGTTCACCACCTGCTTGTAATACTTTGGCGGATTCACCAGCATCGCATGCGAGCACCCGATACCTCCCGCGACCACAGCGACCGCGACGATACAGACAATTCTTGCAAGCCTCATTGCATACGCCTCCCTTCTTTAAAAAAAATTGTTCACACTCAAGCGAGCGTGCGTTTCGGAAATTCCCGAAACGGAACAGCGACCATGGCCGTTAAGCGTCGGTCATGATCCCCTATTGTTAATACGCGCGCGGGAGAGGTTTTTTTTGATTTTTTTTTCGGCGATTAATTTTCGTGGCCGATGATGAGCGCACTACCGACGGGAGCCCCGGGAGGGGGCGGGAAATAGGGTTGAAATACTATGTTCTAGAAATATTTTCAAGAGACATAATATTTTAATTGACTTAAAACAAAATCGAAGATAGAAAATTTTCACACACACAAAAAAACGCACTCCACGCATTATCAGCTTTGAGGTCCTCGTCTGTTTCGGTCTTTGTTCGTTGCGGCTTAAACGACAAGAGATAGAAATATTTTTAAATATCTACGAGGTGACTTTTATATATATAATACACAAACGTTCTGAAGACAGAAAAAGCAGAGCACCATCTCCGTGGCGCACTGCTTTTTAAAAATTCAAAGGAGGTGATTTCCATGATACAAGCGATTTTATATATCGCATTGGGCATCATGTATTTGCTGATGGCATTACAGCACATGTGCCGATAGCACCAACTCCATAGAAGAAACAGGAAACGACATTGCTTAAGGCGGCGCTACCAACGCCGTCTTTTTTTTATAGGATATACTTTGTACGGTATTGTCAATCTTTTTTACACCCCCTGAGTAAAATATCATGAGACATAATTTTTTTCACTACCACGGTTGACTTTTACGATTTGTTGTACTATATTTATGTTAGCAATACATATGAATGGCACCGGGGGGCAAGTATGAATACAATAATCCAGAATGCCATAGCTGGTAAAAGAGTTATCTCTTTCACTTACAATTACTGCAAACGCATAGTCGAACCACACGCATGCGGAATCAGCTATGACAACAATCAACTTTTACGGGGATATCAAATCGGTGGAACAAGTACTTCGACAATAATACCCGACTGGAGACTTTTTGATGTAATGAAAATCAAAAACCTCAGGCTAGAGGACATGTATTTCCCAGGCCCAAGGCCGGGGTATAAAAGATATGACACGGCGATGAAACGCATTTACTGTCAACTCTAACCCCCTGCCCCGCGCAACTTCGCCCAATACACGGTAGCCGGTTTCGCTGTCGCTCAACGCAAACGCCGCGCTGAAATTCAGCGCGGCGTTTCGGCTACCTCCGGTATTGTGCGAAATCGCACGGATGGGAATCATCCCAGCACACCCCTCTCCTGTGGGAGAGGGGCCGGGGGTGAGGTCACCGCACGGCATACAGCAGCTTCAACACACACCCTGCGCTCATGCGGGTTACACCGGTTCTCTGCGGGCTTGGGGGCCGCCATGTCTTCTGCGCGAAAGCCCTTGCTCGAGCACGTTATGGTTATAACCACCTTACGCTTGTACGTCTGCATCGCAACAACAATGCGCTTGGACGCGTCGCAGTTGTTACCATGGCGAAGCACGTTCTCCAGGGATTCATCTAACGCTATGCGGAAATCAACAGAGGAAACGCATTCCGCCTGTTTGCCGGTGGACTTTACGCGTGCGAAAAATTCCAGGGCCTCGGTCATAAGCGCTCTCTCCGAGGAGGGGGTGGAGGAGATTGAGCGGGTGAAGGTCGTGATATTTTTTTATTCGGCAACGGTATATCAGTATAAATAATAAAATACTTCTTCCAGTTAAGCAACTCCTCATTACCACGAGGCTCTGCGAATTTTGATTCGACACACAATATAATTTCACAATAATTCACTGGCTTTGCTTTTTCAGTTCTTTTGATTTCTTTGAATTTTATTGAGTAGCTTTTATATTCAATATTCATGAGAGTATGCTTATTGCTTCTGCTCTCATAGTATGGAATTCCCAATTTTATAAATGGTGGATCATGAACAATTTGCCACGCCCCTCTTAACTCATCGGCGCCAACTGTTCTGATTAATATTCCATTGCTTAGGAACCTTATCTCATCACTAGGTGGATAGCTAAAATTCTTCTGATCAATTAGAAATCGTTTTAATTCGACTAACGTTAAATCATTTTTAAACTTATAGTCTCTAAAAGTATTTTCTTTACCATTTGAGTTACATGAAAAAATATAAATCAAACACATCCCGACAAAAAGATACTGTTTCATCATTTATCACCATGCAAAAATCGTCTGAATTGAATTCTCCTTAGTGTAGTAACTCCATCATAATCAGGCACATGCGAAATTTGCAAACCAGGCAATCCAGTCCTATTGTAATCAAACGATGAACAATGCGTATACTTTACAGGAACTCCATCTTTCACCTGTGATACAATCATGACATGATTTGCAAACCAAGCTAAATCACCAACTTTAACTGGCCCTGAAACAGCTTCTGTTTGCTTATAAAATGCGACGTTCTCATCACCATAAGTTCTTTCTACACTATTCGAATAGGGAATGTCATGAATCTTTGCAGGGTACCCCATCAAAAACAATATCCCACCAACCAACCCAGAACAATCTAATTGTGGTTCGCCGTTAACAGTTGTACCTTGCTTTGACAAAGTTGATGCCAAACCACCATAGTCAATCATTGAACCTTTGTTATAGGTAATTCTCACATTTTTATGCAAGGTGTTCACTAATCTGACAGATGTTAGAGCCTTTGCATCCCTACGACTATATCCCTTATCAACATAATCATCCTCGATCTTTTTCGCGTTATCCTTCAGATACTTCAATGTTTGCTGTAGCTTGCTGTTGCCATCGCCAGTTAAACTCAAGTTAACTCCGCTGACATCAGCATCCTCGGTACACTTATCGAATACAAAGTTATCGCTTCCGATCTTGGCAACATTCGTGTTCGCCATCCCGAGATAACTCCGGTCCATCCTCCATGCGCCAGAATAAAAATTGCCCAGAATGGTCGTCAGCGGCAGGCTGCTCTGTATAACGCTGTTCCATAGCCTCGCGTCAGAGGTCATTTCTTCTGTGGATCTCAAGTACACCTTCTTGTCTGCCGCATAGAGTGTTGTTCCAATGCCAGAATATTCCGTGTCATCTTTAACCCACGTCACATTATTCGCGCGGTCCTCGGCTTTCTTTGCCTGGTAGTTCCGCATCTCCTCGGCCGCGAGCTCCTTCCGCATTGCGCTAACCCACTTGGCGTCCTCGCGGGCCATGCCTTCATCGTACATCGCAAGCATTGCAAGTTTTTCGTTGGTGACATTCGGTGTGTCCTTAAAGAAATTACCACGGAGGCTCTTTCGTAGCTCTTCCGCACTGGCTACCCGCGCCGTTTCCATGTTACCGTACGCGTCGTTACACTCCTTCCATTCGCCATCGGTGAGCGTTTCGCCGTTTGCGATCTTGTTGTCGTAGTAGCGCACCTTCTCGTAATCGGTCAATATCCCGCCGCTTGCCTTTTTCTCGTTAATATACTTCGCTTCACTGGCGGCATAATCCTCCGCATCCTGCCCCGCAAGCAAACTCCTTCGGTTCGCCAGCACCACACCGGTTCCGGCCAGCACACCCGCCGCTGCCGCCGCGTCTGCGCTTGCGTCGGACCACGGCCTACCGTCCATCTCTCGCTGGGCGTTCTCCTTGCGCTGTCGGTCAAGCTCTTGTGTCGCCTTCTTGTAATTGTACTCAAAGGCGAGGTTGGAGCCCGCCTGCGCCCCATAATACCCCGCCAAATCGGAAAGATCGAAGTTGTAATTATCCCGGTTCCAGCTGGAGACAATCGCGTTCTCCCAGCTTGCGCCGCTTCCCCGGTGCACGCCCGTCATAATCAGGTTTGTCGTTACGCCGGAGATCATCTTCGAGGCCATGCGGTCGTAGAGAATGGCATATTCCCGTCCTTCCGGCGTGTTCTTTATGTTCTCGGAGGTCCGGCCTACGGCCACGTTCGAAACGGCCTTGCCCATGCCTGTCGCGAAACCCTGCCACATCACGTCACTCGAGCCGTTCCAGCCGAAGTAGCCATCGCCCTCGCCCGCGGTAATACCCGCGGTTAGCATGGAGGTGCCGATGTTATAACCGAAGTTGCCAAGCTGGTTACCCCAACCGGACTTGCCGAAGGAATCGCCAAAGCCCGCGCTCCCCACGCTCACGGCCATGTTGATGGCGCCCATGCCAATCTCCCGATCGGAGTACGCATAGGCGAAGTTTTTGCCGTCGGCCGTTTTCACGCCGCTCATGGCAAAGCTTGTCGCCGAGGAAGCGGTCGCCCCAACCATGGCCGCCCCGGTATTCCCCAGGCCGCTGGCCGAGGAGGCGAAGCTCCCCACCGCGGCGCTCGCCGCCGCGATCGCGATCTTCAGCCCGTAGTCCGTCCACTCCTTGTTGCCCATCCGGTTCTCGATGGTCTTCTCGGCGGTAATGTAGGTCTCCGCGGCTATCATGATCGCCGCCGACACCGGCGCAAGCGCCCCCAGGCTCGCAACGCCCACCGTGGTTGCCGCCACGGCCGCGCCCACGCGAATAACCGTGTGACGGATGGCCTTCGCGCTTGCGGCCTTCCCGTCGTTATCGATCATCTCGTTGTATATCCGCTCGCGCTCGCCCGCGCCGCCCTGCGTCATGTCGAGCTGATCGTATTGCGGATACTCCCCAATATGCCCGTTTACCTCCCCCACCTTCTTCTCGAATCCAATCTGCAGGTCCTTCATGAGCACCGTCATCAGGTTCTCCGCGGAGAAACCGTCCATGCCAAGGATGGCACGGGAGAATTCCCCCTCGATGCCGAGCTTGCGCTTGTACGGGTTGATATAGCTTGCCTTAAATTCCTCGGGACCGAAGATGAAGTCTTTATAGTCCCACACGCTCTGCTCCATGCCCTCCTTGTGCCGCACGAACTCATTGCCGTGCTTGGCGTAGCCCGCGCCGGCGAGCATGCCGAAGGTCTCCGCGTGCATGCTCCGGTTCATGTCGGCGATCGTCGCCGTGAAGCTGTCGATGAGCTCATCCACCGCAACCAGCATCCGCAGATTGGCCGCGCGATGCTGCTGCGCGGTGTAGTTGTCAAAGAGCGCTTCAAACTGGTCCAGCATCGCGGTGTTCACGCTCCGCTGGCTCGTCTGCGTGAGCGCGAAGCTCGTGTCAATATCGCCGGCAAGCTTCATGAGGTCCATCGGGATCACGCCCGGCGCCGTCGCGAGCGTGCGCGAGAGTATGTCGCTAACGTCAACTTTGTCAATCACACATTGGCCCGTGTGCTTCCGGTTCATCTCATCCACCATGCCGTTTACGATCGCCGTGAGCCGCGCGGCCGTCTCCTCGGCGTCGTTCATGGTCATGGCCCGCCCGGAGAGCTCCATCCAGTCGAGCTCCCGCTCCCGGAGTTCCCGCGTCTTCGCGTCCCACTCTTTTCTGCCGGCCGTTATGTTATCTCTGGTGTCGCTTCGCCACTTACGCCATTTCTCCTGGAAGCTCGCCTCCATATTCGCCCACTGACGCACGCCCCGCTCGAAGATGTCGGCCACCTTCTCGTCCCAGCGGGCGCGCTCGTAGTCGCGGTATTCGCGCTTCTTCTGCCACTCGTAGTTCTGCAGGGCCTGGCGCTGCAACAGCTCGGCGTCGTTAACACCCGTGCGGGCGCCCACGAGCTCCGCGAAACGGGCCGCCAGGTTTGGCGCGCCCTCGTCAATCAGCCGGTCGACCTCCCGCATGTCGTCAAAGGAGAAGCCCTCGAGCGCGCCGTAATAGTCCGTCATCGCCTTGCGGTAGCCCGTGTAGGCGCGCCCCGCCTCAAGGGCGCTATAAAACCCATTCGCCTGCGCATCGGTCGCGATCTCGTAAAAGAGGTTTTCTTTGGCACGCCAAACAACAACAGAATCATACTTCGGGCTCCCCTCTCCCCCCGGGAGAGGCTCCCAACAGGACGTTGCAGTGCCGAGCGCGGACAGGATGTCCGAAAAGCGCTCGGCGGCCGGGGGTGAGGTCATCTTCGCCGTATAATCAAAATATTCCTTCATATCATGCAACCGCCGCTGATTCATATGCGCGGAAAATTTCGACGACACCGGGGCGGAATTATAATAGAGCGGCCGCTCGTCCACGGGAATATCGTCGCGCACCTCGCCGTTTTCGTCAAACACGATCCGGGCGCGTTCCCGTGCCGGAGCCGCGTCGAAGATGTCCGCGTCGCCCTGCGCGCCCTCCATAATGTACGCCAGGTCCTCGTCGCTTATGTCAAAGCCGTTGGTGCCGCCCAGCTCTTTGACGATCGTCTTCAGGCTGCGCTTGTACACGATGATCCATTTCCCCCGGGGATTGCGATAGGTGATCACGCCCGCGTTCGCGTCGTCGTCCAGCGTCTCGATCTGCGTGATCTCCGCCAGCTTCACCATCGCCTGCTGCATGCGGTCCTTGCGGTTCCTGAGCTCCGTGAGCTCGGCGTTAATGTTGTTCACGGCGGAGTGCGCGTTAGCAAGATGATCGTTCGCCGCGCGATAATGCGAGCCCATGTCCATGGTGATGAAGTTGACGAGCGCGCCCACCACCTGATTCAGCGTACCGCGCAGCGCGTTCAATAACTGCTTGAGCGGGTCCGCCATCCAACGCATGCGGCGAGGGATGCGGTTTATCGCGGACTCCACCGCTCGAATATGGGCCTCTATCGCCATCTTGGCCGCCCAGTTCGCCACCAGCACATGCCCCCCACCGGGCGCAATTATGAGAAACCGCGTCCATTGCGCTGCCTCCTCCTTGTGCCGGAGCATTTCCGTGGCAAAGGTTATCATCGCACCGGTCAATTCGCCGCCGGAGAACACATTGTCCCAACTGTTCTCCATAAAACCGTGAAAATCGCTCCCCGACGGCTCAGAGCCAATCCAGTACGGCGGTGTGCGGAAGATCGCGTCCTTGTTGGAGTTGTAATAGTACGCCATGTCCACGAACTCATTGTCGTGTGTCATTGTGGGCAGCACCCACGAGAGCCAATCAATATGACCCAGTCCGGGTATCTGCGTGACCGCGGGACGCCAGGTGTTAACGTACATGTCGCGCGTCATGAAATAATCCAGGAACTCGTTTCTTTTCTTCTCGTTCTCGTCGCCGTTCGCGGCGATCAGCGTGTCGCGGTAGTTTTCGTACGCAGTGCGCGCCTGCTCGTACTCGAATGTCCGCTTCTGCACCTCTTTATCAATCAAATAGCTCGCCTTGGCCAGGCGAAAATAACGCTGCGACTTCTCCTTAAGCTCCTCCATCCTCGCGACGTACTCGGTGTCGGTGAGCACGTCCTGTTCCTTGACCCGGTTCACCTCCTCCTGCTGTCTGACCATGCGCTCCAGCACCTCATTGTGGATGCCTTGCACCATGTCCAGCTCCTGCGTGGTGTCCTGCATCAGCTTCTCGGGGCCACGTTTATCGTCGGCGTTGGTCGAGGTGTTGTATAGATACGCGGTCGCGGCGTACTCGTACACCGCCTTTTCCGTATCGTAGACGTCAATGGCCGCCTGTAGCCGCCGGTAGATCTCGGCAATCGCATTCAACTGGCTAAAGTAGTTTCCCTGTGCGGTGCGGTAGATGGCCTCGCGCGCCGCACGCTCCGCCTGCGCCATATCGTATGCGGCTTGTTTTTCCTGATGGACCCGCTTTGCTCTCACGTAGTCAAAGCCGTTTTCTGGATCGTCAGTCGTCACATACTTGCTCGCTGTCATCTCCAACCCCTTCTGGATCTTCGCCACGCGCTCAATCTTTTTCTTCGCCGATTCGTACTTTGTCACGTCCACGAGATACTCATCGCGCGCCTTCGCCACAATATCGGAGTCGCCGGTCGCGATCCAGGCCGTATGCGCGTTCTCGATCTGCGCCGTCAGCGCGTCTATCGTCGCGAGCTTCTCCGCGCGCACCGCATCGTCCATGTCCGCCCCGTAGGGGTTCATCGTATCGGGGCAATAGTTCGCGCCCATGACTGCGAGCAGGTCCTCCACGGGCGACAGGCCATGAAGATTGTCGAAGCCCGCAAGGGAGGCCGCGGCGAGCGCGTCTTCCTCGATCCCCGACACCGCGTACATCACATACAGCGCCCTATTATACTCCGTCATCGCGTCAATGAGGATGTTCGCGAGACCATCCTCGCCCGCGCGGTGAAAGAACCGTTCACCCATCTTGTCCGACAGTAAAAGTCCCACGAGCTCCTGGTATTCAATCGGATAGCGCCACTTCACCTCGATGTTTTTGTCGGGATCCCCCACCGTAGCGTTCAAATAGGCGTCGCGCACCTCGTCGGGGATAAGATACTCCACGTCCGATATCTTGGTAATCACCGGCTTCTCGGCGTCCTCCGCTGAGGGGACCTCGCCGGGTTTCAGCACCACAAAGCGATCGTCGTTGCCGTCCGCCACGAATTTCCCAATGTAGTAGTCCCAGTTCTGGAAGGCCGTGTCCCACGAGCTCCGGAAATTGTCAAAGGCGTCCGGCCCGAGGCGGGTGTAGTCGTAGAGCGACGTCGCCTTCGCGCGCAACAGCCCCATGTCCTCGGCGTAATCCGCCGTCGTCCGGTACTCGCCGCCCTTCATGTCCGCCCCGTACAGCGTGGTGATGAGCGCCGTACAATCGCGCGTCGCCGCGTCGGAGGCCATCTTGAGATCAAAGCGGTTCGTGAGCTCCATGATGGCGTACGGGGAGGCCCCGTCGGGGGAAAACGCGTATCGCCGCAAAAAATCCCTGTCACTATCGCCGATAATGCCCCGCGTCTCAATGAACTCCTCGATATCCGCACCGTACTCGTACCCCGACGCGATCGACAGCCGTTCGCGGTATGCGCCCAGGTCGTCCTGGAACGATCCGTACAGCGGATCGGACTCGGCCACGCCCATCCCCACGAGGAAATCGTCCACCGTCATCAGCAGGCCCTTCGATGCGAAGAAATCGGCAAAGTACTCGCCCCGCAGCACCGTCGCGACCACGTCCCCGGAAAGCTCGCGCTCAATGAACACGTCCCTTCCGGCAATCGCCGCGTCGTAGATCTCCTCGAACGAGCCGCGCCGCGCATCGAGACGATCCGCCTGCGCGGCATACTTTCCGACAAGCGCGGCGAAGAGATCCTCGAACGGCGTATCGTCGATCGCATCGCCCCGCGCAGCGCATATCGCCATGAACTCGAGAAGGTAGCCGTAATCGCGGAAGTCCGACGCCAGCCGATCCGCCCAGAAGCCCCCGCCGCCCACCGACGCGTTCAGCCGATCGTAGTAGGTCAGCCGAGCGAACAGCGCGAGGTCCGCCGCCTCATCGTCGGCGAGCGACGCCGGATCGACGCCCGCGGCCGCGAGAAAACCGTTCAGCCAGTTGCCCACCGTGTCCGCCATCTCGGGAAGCGCGCCCGCACCGAGCGCTTCGCGCACCTTCAAGCGCAGGTCGAGCGTCCGCAAGCGCGCGGCCACCTCGTCCGCAAAGCCCGCGCGGTCGTCGGTGAATTCGTCAATGCGCGCAAAGGCCGCGTCCCCTTCTGTCAGCAGCAGTCGCTCGCGGAACGCCGCCACGCTGTTCCCGTATGCGAAGGAATGCGCAAGGTATTCGTACATATAGAACTGCGTCTCGTACTCGAAGCGCTTCGCCCTAAGCGAGGCGATAAGCGGCGGGATGGCGCTTATTATGTTCGCGCTCCCCTCGACGCGCATCGTGAAGTTCGCGAGCTGCGCCAGATCGTCGATCCGCGCCTCGAGCGCGCGGACGGTTTCATGTATCTTCTTCGTATAGAGCGCGTACCGGTTGCGCGAGTAAAACGCGCGCTCCTCTTCGCCATAGTCCTTCGTCTGCTCGGCGAGCGCCTCCCCGTAGGCCGCCATCACCCGGTCCAGCGTCGTGACCTGCGCTGTGATCGCGTCAAGACGCACCTTCACTTCCCCCTCCGAGAGCGCGCGGTTTTGCAATACATAGTCTCGTTTCAGCATGTCGATGTATTTCGATTCGGCGGCCGCGAGCGCCTCGCGCACCGCGACGGGCAGACGCTGATACTCGTCGCTTTTACGATAGGCCCGGAGCGCCTCCCCGACCTCCGCGAGCGCCTCATAGCTCTGTCCCCCGATGAAGATATTCTTCACCTCTTCAACCGTCTTCCCGATCGCCGCGGCGATGCGGGAGAGCACCCCCGAGCGGTCCTTCACGCGCCGCTCCACCGAGGCGTCGTAGTTGAGCGCCGCGTACCCGGCGAGGGCCGCCTTCACCGCATAGTCCGCGCCCTCGGCGGCCACGAGCCGCGGATCGGAAAACAGGAGCGCCCCCTGCCCGCTCGTGAGGGCGTTCACGTATGCGGCGCGCCGCTCGATATCGGCATCGGAAAGAACGTTTCCGTCGGCGTCCTTCCCGGTAGCGAGCTCGCGCTGCCAGGCGGTCACCCGGTCCATCACCTGCTGCGGCGTCGCGTCGGATGCGATCTCCGTCGCGTAGAGATCTCTGATGTATCCCGCCCGACGCTCCTCGAAGGAAATCGTCTCCATGAACGCGTCCCACGCATCGTTCCGCTCTGCCGCGTTCGTCATCGCCGCGATGTCGTCCAGCGTCTTTCTCGCCGTTTGCACAATAAAACGGTAGATGCCCGCCAAGCGCGCGCTTTCCGGACCGACCCCTCCTGGATCGTCCGCAAAGCGTTCGCGCGCTCGCACAAGAAGACCTGCGGCAAGCTCATTCGCGCTCATTCCCTTCTTCCCCGGTTCCTTCAGATAGGCGGCCATGGCGGTTACGGCCTCATAGTTACGCTGTGCCTCGTATCGATTGAAGCGCGACGCGTCCTTCGCGCGCGCGGCAAGCCGTGCCGCGCTGTTTTCGGTGTCGTCCGTGATCGTCGCAACACCGTTGAAATCGTACAACAGGTAGGTCACCACGCCCTTGGCCGTGAGAAACGCCGTCTCCGCCGCGACGCGCGCATCGCCGATCGCGCCCATGAGCTCGATCTCGCGCGCGCCTTTCTCCAGGGCCGCAGCATCGCCAAGGAGCGCATCCAGCGCCGGGCCGCTCAGGCCCGCTATCTCAACAAGGGGTTTTCCCGTGATCGCCATCGCCCAGGCCCGGAGCATCATCGATTTGATCTCGTCCGGCGTTGTACCGCTAAAATCCGTCAGGGCGTACGCGCCGTACGAATACCCCGCGATTTCCGCGAGCGCCTGATTTTTCTCCGCGTCGCTCCCGGCGGCGAGAGTCGTGAACGCGTTCATGACGTCCGCGAGCGTTTTCTCCCCGAACACGCCCGACCCCGCGCGCCCGGGCAGCAGTTCAAACATGATCGCCTCGCGCTCCGCGTCGGGATCGTCGTCAAACCGCGCCACAAGCGCCGTAAACGCTGCGTGCCGGTCGTACGCCGTCTCGAGGGCGGCTCGCGCGCGCGCAATCCCTTCGTTCGCCGCGTCCATGTAGTACGGATCGTTCTTGTCAATCGAGATGAAAATATCGTCGGCGTTGTCCCTCACCGCCTGCGCCAGCGCCTCAAACGAGTCCCCGTTCGCGCGCGCGCTCGCGACGATCTCCGCGAACCGGTCGCTCCCGTCGCGATACCCCGCGCTATCGCCGGCCCCCTCGAGCACGCCGATCGCGTCGCGCAGGCGCTCGGCGTAGGCCTTCGCCTCGCGCGCCTCCGCGCGCAGCTTGACCGCCGTGTAGTACGCCCGCGCCTCGCCGATGAGCCGATCATCCGCGCCCGCGACGTTGCGCCTGAGGTCGCTCACCGTCTCAGTGAGATCGTTTATCTCGCGCAGCAGGATCTCCCGCGCATTCGGGTTCTCCAGATACAGGAGCTTCTCGTTTGCGATTCGGAACTGTTCCTCGGCCACATCGTACTCCGCCTGCGCCTCCTCCAGCGCCTCTTGCGCGTCGTGGTAGTTCGTTTTCGCGCTCTCCACGGCAGCCAGAAACTCACTCGTGAGGCGCTCCCGCGCGCGGTCAAACTCCGCCTGCCAATGATCGCGTTCAACCCTCGCCTCATCCAGCGCCGCCGCCTGGTCCTCCTTCGAGGCGCGTCCCGCTTCGTCGTAGGCGAAATCGTACACCGTCTGCGCCATCAGCAACCGCTTGTTCCAGAACTTCTCCTCTATCTTGATCTTCTCGAGTTCAAACTCGGCTGCGGTCATGAGATAGGGGTCGCGCACGTTTTCGATGTCGCCCGCGAAGACCACGCGGCCGTCGTCGGTGTACTCGAGATAGAAGCGGTCGCTCCGCCGGTCGTCCAGGAGTCCGCTGAAGACGAAGCCCCCGATCGTCCCGCCCCAGATGTCCCCGGCGTGCAGCATCATCTCCGAGTTTACGAGTATCCGCTCGAAGTTCTCTATGATCTCCCGCCAGCGCGCGATCTCCTCCGACAGGATCCCCGTCATGGAGCCGTCGCCCTTGCGGGCATAGCGCGCCGCGAGGTCGGTCATCCAGGCGATGCTCTCCTGGCCGTTGAGAAGCGCGGCGGACCCGGTGTCCGCCATTCCCCTGAGCGTGGTGATGTAATCGTCCCACGACGCGCCCTGCGCCTCCAGGTAGCGCGCGAGCTCGTCCTGCGCGTCCAGATAGTTCCGGTCAAACTGGTCAAAGGCGTTATCCCAAACGAGCCCGCCCTGGTACAGTTGCGTTTGAATCTGGGTGAGCCATTCGTTCTTGCGCGCGCGAAGCTCTTCAGAGGCGTCCTCCCAGGCCCTGTCGGATTTCGCGAAGTCCTCGCCGGCGCGTTTCTCCCACGCCAGGCGCGCCGCGAACAGGCCCTCCTCGGCGTTTCGCCATGACGCGAGCCCCGCGTCGATGATCGCCTTCACGCGATCCGAGTAGCCCTCCACCGTCGGGACACCCGCATCGCCCTCGTAGGTCGCGCTGCCGGTGTCGAGCGCGCGCTCCATGAGGTCGTCTATCTTCATCCGCGTCTGATCCAGGATCGATCGCGTGATGACCGAGGCCGAGTTCGCCTCGCTCTCGCGGCGAAGCGAGTCCGTATCGTACCGGTTCCGGTAGATGAACCGGTTCTTCGCGCCGATAAGATAGATCTCCTCGTCCGCCAATGCATCCGCACGCATCCGGGCCAGACGCTCGTCGAGCCCCGCGACGAACCCCGCGCGAAGCTCGTCCAGATACTCGATCCCCGCGAGCGCCCGCTCCCGCTCCGCCGCGAGGGCCGTCTCGTAGTTGCCCCACAGCTCCGCGAAGGTCTCGCCTGCCTCGGCGTTCCACGCCACATAGGCGTCCGTGAACCCCGTCCCGACCGGCAGCGCGTCGGCGCGCGCGATGGAATCGAGCAACGCCTCGTGGTCGAAGCGGGGCGGCGCAATCGGCGCGACCGAGGCGAGCCATCGTCCGCGCTCGTACTCGATGTCCGCGCGCATCGCCGCGTCCAGCTCCGCCTCGGCGCGCGCGAAAAGCTCCACGAGCTCGACGCGAACCGCCTCCGCGTCCTCCCCCGCGCCGATGCGCGCGACGAGCTCACGATCAAGCGCCGCCTCCGCCTCGCGCTCCCAATCGGCCTTGAGCGCGTCGCGACCGGCGTTCACCACGCGCACCCATTCGGCCTCGTCCCGCTTCACCGAGGCCGACTCGAAGGAGCGGTCCAGTTTCCGCTCCACCTCGCCGTAGCGTTTGAGGCGAACGGTATCGGCGGCGAGCGGGACGGCGACAAGCAGGCACAGCATGGCGCGGGAAAGGATTCCGGGCAGCATTGGGCAGGACCTCGATCGTGAACGCCGCGAACCGGAATAGCGGAACGGCGCGGCGGGGGGCGATGGAATGACGGTCGCCATCAACCCCCTATTGTAGATACGCGTGCGGAAAAAATTTTTTTAACTTAATATGCGGGTTTCGTATTACAGGTATGATAGCAGGAATAAGCGTAACACGGCCCATCGCGGTCGTCATGGTGTACCTCGCCGGCATGGTCTTCGGGGCCATCGCGCTTTCGAAGATGGAGGTGGACCTCCTTCCGCGCGTGGAGCACCCCGAGCTCTCGATCATCACGCTGTATCCGGGGGCCTCGCCGCGCGAGGTGGAGTCGCTGGTCACGCGGCCGGTGGAGGAGGCCGCGAGCGGCGTGCCCGGCGTGCGGCGCGTGCGCTCCGAGTCCATCGAGGGGGCGAGCCTGGTGACCGCCGCCTTCGAGTGGGGCGCCGACATGGATTTCGCGACCATCAAGATGCGCGAGAAGGTGGACTTCGCGAAGGGGGCGCTGCCCCAGGACGCGGAGAAATCGATCATCGCGCGCTTCGATCCCACCGCGCAGCCGGTCGCGGGGATCGCGATCCGGGGGCGCGACGGCGGCGTGGACGGCCTGCGCCAGATGGTGCACGCGAAGATCAAGCCGCTCTTCGAACGGATCGACGGGGTCGCCTGCGCGCGCATCGCGGGCGGGCGCACGCGCGAGGTGCAGGTCCGGGTGGACCAGTCGCGGCTCTACGCGAACGGCCTGGGCCTGGGCGACGTCATCGAGAGCGTGCAGCTGTCCAACTACAACTTCCCCGCGGGGAGCGTCACGCGGGGCGCGCGCGAGTTCGTGATCCGCACCATCGGCGAGTTCACGAGCCTGGCCGACATCGAGAACGTCCTGGTGCGCAAGTCCGCGCGGGGCGGCGCCGTGTACGTGCGCGACGTCGCCGAGGTCGTGGACGGCTACCGCGATCGCGACAGCATCTCCTATCACAACGGCGCGGAGAGCATCGGGCTGGCCGTCGTCAAGGAGGCGGGGAGCAACACCGTGCGCGTGTGCGCGGCCGTGCGCGACCTCGTCTCCGAGATCAACGCGCGCCACCGGGGCGCCATCGAGCTCGCCGTCTGCTACGACGGGTCGCGCTATATCACCAGCGCCGTGGACAATGTGGTCGATGCTGCCGTCCTCGGCGCCGTGATCGCGTTTTTCGTGATCCTGTTCTTCCTGCGCGACGTGAAGAGCTCGCTGGTCATCATCGCCGTCACGCCGCCGTCGGTGCTCATCACGGTGCTCGCGATGTACCTGCGGGGGATCGGCCTCAACATGATGTCGCTCGGGGGGCTGGCGATCGGCGTGGGGATGCTCGTCGACTGCGCCATCGTCGTGATCGACTCCGTCCACGCGCGCCTCGCCGCCGGGGAGGATCTGCGCGCGGCCTGTCGGGGGGCGATCGCGCAGGACCGCGCCGCGCTCTTCGTCTCCACGCTCACCACGGTCGTGGTGTTCTTTCCCGTCGTCTTCGTGCGCGGCATCGCGGGACAGGTCTTCTCCGACCTGGCGTTCACGATATCGGTTTCCATCGTGGTATCGTTCATTGTTTCAATCACACTCACGCCGGCGCTCCTGGTTCTTCTGGAGCGCCGGTCATTGCAATCGGGGGGGATGATGAGGTTCGCGACCCTCCGACGCCTGGCGGGCGTTCCCGCGCTCCGGCACGCGATCGCGCACGGTCGCGCCGCGCTCGAGCGAGCCCATTCGCTCCTCGAACGATCGTATACCGCCTATCTCGTCCGTCTCGAGCGCAGCCTCGAGGGATACCGGCGCGCGCTCATCATCGGCGTCGCGCTTGTGATCGGCGGATTCCTCATGTTCGCATTCCTGGACACGTCGCTCTTTCCCCGGACCAACAGCGGCTCCTTCTCGGTCCGCATCGTCATGCCCCCGGGCACGCCGATAGACGACACGCGCGAGGCCGCCCTGCGCGTCGACGCGGCGCTGGCCGCATTGCCCTTCGTGGAGAACCGCTTCATCGACGTGGGTTACAATCCCGGCGAGATCTCGGAACACTTCGGCCGCGAGAAGAGCCACGCGACGGCCGAGCTCGTGGTCACGCTCAAACGCGACCGCGGCGTTTCCACCGAAGCGGCGATGCGCGTTGCGCGGCGCGCCGTCGCGCTCCCGCCCGAGATTGCGATGGAGTTCTTCTCGGAAGAGCGCGAGTTCGCGGGCTTCATGCGGCTGGGCGCCTCGACCGTGCTGGTGGACGTGACGGGCGACGATTTCGACGCGATCGAACAGTCGGTCGCCGTCCTCACGGCCGCGTTTGAAAAAACGCCGGGCATCGCGCGGGCCGTGCCGCACGTGGCGAAGGGCAAGCCCGAGGTGCGCCTCGTCATCGACCGCGCGAAGCTCGCCGCCTTCGGCCTCGCGCTGGGCGACGTGGCCGGGACCGTGCGCGCCGCCGTCCGCGGGGAGGATGCCGGGAAATTCTACGAGGCCGACGATCAGGCGGACATCAGCGTGCGCCTGCGCGCGGCCGACCGCAGCGGCCTTGCCAGCCTGGGCGGCATGCTGGTGCGCGTGGGCGAATCGGCCAATGTCCCGCTCGCCGCCTTCTCCGCGACCGAGCGGCAGTCGGGCTACAACAAGATCACCCGCCGGGACCAGCGCCGTACGTTCTCCATCGCGCTCGACGCCGAGCCGGGCACGGGCCGCGGGGCCGCCATCGCGGAGGCCGCGGGCGCCATCGAACGGGTGCGCCTCCCGCACGGCGTGCACGCCGCCGTCTCGCGCGACATGGACGAGGTGCGCGACTCCCTCGCCGAGCTCGCCTTCTCGCTCGCGCTCTCGATGCTGCTTATCTTCATGATCCTGGCCGCGCAGTTCGAGTCGCTCACCCGTCCCCTGTACATAATGCTCATCATGCCGCTCACGGCCGCGGGGGTTTCCGTACCGCTGCTTTTCACCGGAAACAGCGTGAACGTCATCTCCCTTATGGGGACCGTGCTCCTCTCGGGCTCGGCGGTCAATGCGGCGATCGTCCTCGTGGACTATATCCAGGCCCGGCGCGACCGCGGGATCGACCTGCGCGCGGCCGTGATCGGCGGCTGCCGCGAGCGCCTGCGTCCCATCCTCATGAGCACGTGCACCAATGCGCTGGGCATCGTGCCGCTGGCCATCGGCCTGCGCGAGGGCGGGGAGATGCAGTCGCCCATCGCGATCGTGTTCTTCGGGGGCATCGCCGTATCGACGTTCTGCACGCTGGCGCTTTTGCCAGCGTATTACTATCATTACGAGTCGCGGGCCGAGCGCACCGGCAAACGGAGCGCCAATGGATAGGCGCGGGCGCATTTCGCGTTATGCGCATCACTCAAAGCGACCGTGCGCGTTCGTCGCTCGCGAACGGCCGGCGCTCGAACGCAGGGGGCGATAGGCGCATGCGAGAAATTGTCCGCTTCTTCATCACGAGAAAAATCACCACGCTCATGCTCTTCGCGGCGGTGCTCGTCTTCGGGTGCCTCTCCCTCGCGCGCATCCCCACCGCGCTCCTGCCCGCCGCCGCGAAGAACCGCGTCACCATCGCGGTGCGCTATCCGGGGCAGTCGCCGCAGCGCATCGAGCGAATCATCGTCATGCCCATCGAGGAGGCGGTGAGCGCGGTGGGCGGCATCACCTCCATGGTCGCGGCCTGCAAAGAGGGCGAGGCGCGCATCCACCTGGCCTTCGCCGAGGGCGCCGACATGAAGTACACAACCGTGCAGCTGCGCGAGCGGATCGACCCGGTGCGCGCGAATTTCCCGCGCGACGCGGACGAGCCCGAGATCTACGGCGCGAGCGCCGACGAGCGTCCCGTGCTCATCGTCACGCTGCGCAGCGACACGCTCGCCATCGACGCCCTGCGCGAGATCGCCGAGAAGCGCTACAAGAAGCTCTTCGAGCGCATCGAGGGCGTCTCCGAGGTGGCGGTGGGCGGCGGCGTAAAGCGCGAGATCGAGATCGCGGTGCGCGAGGACCGGCTCGTCTCCCACGGGATCGGCTTCGACCGGGTGATGCGGGCGGTGCAGCTGAACAACGTGGCCGTGCCGGCCGGGACCATCGGCGAGCGACGCGAACACGCGCTGGTCATCGACGGCAAATTCCGGACATTGGACGAGTTGCGCGCCACACCGATCCTCGCGACCGCGGCCGGCTCGCCCGTGCTCCTGGGCGATATCGCGTCGGTGCGCGACTATGCCGGGCGGCGCGAGGAATTCTCGCGGCGTAACGGCGCCGAGAACGTGTCGCTCTATCTCATGCAGACGGGCGCGGCGAACTGCCTGGAGCTCTCGCGCGCCGTGCGCGACGCCCTGCGCGCCGCCACCGACCCGCGCATCCAAATCGACATCGCCTACGACCAGGCGGAGTTCATCGGTCGGGCCATCCGCAACCTCGCCGCGAGCTGCGTCGCGGGGATCGCGCTGGCCTCGCTGGTCCTCTTCGTTTTTTTCCGTTCGGCGCGCGAGGCCCTGCCGGTCATGCTCGCCATCCCGTTCTCGCTCCTTCCCGTATTCAGCTATCTCTATTTCAGCGGGATGACGCTCAACGTGCTCTCGCTCACGGGGCTGGCCCTCGCGGCCGGCATGGCGGTCGACAGCGGCATCGTCGTCCTGGACGCCATCAACAAGCGATCGCAGGAGGCGCGGGGCGCGGCGCGCAACGGCCTCCTCTCGCCGGATGCGATGAATACAATCTGCCTCGACGCGACGGCGGACGTGGCGGGTCCCATCTTCGCCTCGACCGTGACCTCCGTGTGCGTCTTTGTCCCCATGGCGCTCTTCGGGGGACCGGCCCTGGGGCTCTTTCGCGACATGGCGGGCGCCGTCATCGTGGCGCTGTGCTCGTCATTTTTCTCGGCGCTCACGCTCATCCCGCTCGCCGCGGCGCTTGCGCACCGGTTTGATGTCGCGCTCATCATCAACACACTACCGTTCGGCGCGCTTCGCCGTCTGGCCCGGCGCGTTGGCACCGCACGCCCGTTCGCCGCCGTTCATGCGATAGCGCTTCGCATCGTCGCGCGCACCAACGCATGCCGCACTGCTCTCCCGCAGTACGAGGACCTCATGGAGCGCCTGCTGCGCAATCGCGTCAGGGCGGCGCTCTCTGTTACAATGATCCTCGCCGCATTGTTGTTCCTGTCGTCCTTTCTCAGGGAGGAGCATCTCGACCCGCTGGAGTCGAATGAGCTCTCGGCGACAGTGGAGCTCGCCGCGGGCACCAGCCTGGAGGAGACGGCGCGCGTGGTCGGGAATATCGAACGGACGATTCGCGCGGAGCGCGCCGTGCGCGAGCTCTCGACCAAGATCGAGAAGGGCCGCGCGGACCTCATCGCGACGCTCCGCGACGGGACCGATAAGCGCCGCACGACGCGCGACCTGAAGCGACGTCTCGCCGGGACCACCGACGCCTTCGTCTTCTTCCAGGAGGAGCGCGCCGGGGAAAGCGCGCACGAGCTCGACTTCGAGATCATCGGCGCCGACGTGGAGCAGATCCGCGAGATCGCCCGCGACCTCGCCGCGCGCCTCTCGGCCCTCGGCGGGTCCGAGGACGTGGTGCTTCGCTTCAAGGAGGGCCGCCCCGCAGTCGAGATCGTGGTGGATTCGGGAAAGGCCATGGAGAGCGGACTCTCCGCGGGCGTCATCGGCGATTTCGTGCGCAGCTCCTTTCACGGGCCGGTCGCCTCCAAGTTCGTGGACGCGCACGAGGTGGATATCCGCTGCCGCCTTCAGGCCGACGAGGCGCGCGTGATCGAGCGCCTTCCCGCGCTGCCCATCATCACCGCGAAGGGCGCGGCCGTGCCGCTGGGCGAGCTCGCCTCGTTCAGGAACGCGTCGGCCATCACGACCATCTGGCGGAAGGACCGCGCGCGCATGGAAACGCTTACCGTCACGCTCGGCGACACTGACCTCGAGCGCTTCGTGAAACGGGCCGATGCGGTCATCGCCGCGATGCCGCTCCCCGCCGGTTATCGCATCGACTACGGCGACTCGCTCGCGAACCTGCGCCGGTCGAAAAAGGAACTGCTGGGCGCGCTCGCGCTCGCCGTTCTTCTCGTGTACGCGGTCGTCGCGGCGCTGTTCGAATCGACCCTGCTGCCCCTCGCGGTGCTCGCGGCGATACCGCTCTCGCTCATCGGCGTGCTGGCGGCGCTGGTCGCGGGCGGGCGCTCGCTCAACAGCTCCGTGTACATGGGGATGATCATTCTGGTGGGCATCGCGGTCAATACCGCCATCGTGCTCATCGACGCGCTCGAGAAGGAACGGCGTGCGAGCGGCCACATCGATTTTCCGGCGATCGTTTCCGTCGCGCGGCGGCGCATCCGGCCCGTCGCGATGACCACGCTCGCCGCCACGCTCGGGCTCCTTCCGCTGCTGTTCGGCGGGAGCGGGAGCTCGCTCTGGCGCTCCTTCGCGCTGGCCGTGATCGCCGGGCTTGCGGCCTCCGGCGTCATGGTCGTCTATGCCGTCCCCATCGCCTACCACGCCGTGCGCGGCGGGCGTCAGATGTCGAGGATGGTTTCGAAATCGGACGCCGGGTAATTTCCGAGCGCGTCCCGCATTCCATCGGATCCGCCGGCGACCCGCAGGCGAAAATAATTGTCCGCTTCGAGATCGAAGAGATACAGGTCGATCGCATTGGGCGCCGCCGCCGGGCGCTCCATCCTCCAGGTAACGGGCATGAGCGCGTGCGTCCCCGTCCCGTGGTAGCGGTCCCACGCGAAGCTGATCGCGCACTGCGCCGCCCCCCAGCTCATGCCGATCCCCTGCAGGCTGTTCGCGGCGTTTTGGAAATACACGCGCAGCACGTACACCGCCTTCATTGTGTCGTTGATACGATGCATGAACCCCCAGTAGCGCCGCAGGTCCGGCGGCAGTTCTGAATTATACACGTCGAGGTCGATGATGCCGTAACAGCCGAACACGCTCCGCCCGGCCTTGCTCTCGTCCACGACCACGAGGGCGGGATCGTCGTTGGGCAGCCATTCCATCTGCCGGATATCCTGCACGAAGATGGCCTGCGAATTCGGCCCGTTGATCTTGAACGCATAGCGGTATCCCCTGTCCAGCCGATTGTCCGCGGCGTCGATCGCGGAATCGCGCACCTCCAGCTCGTACACGCGGTCCAGCTCCAGGGCGCCGCCACTGAGCGACACCACCGCGGTGCGCGCGTCGATCCACGTTATGCGATGTCCACCGGGCGGCGCGGGCGCGATCCGAATGGCGTCGCCCGCCTCCAGGGGCTTCATGGACTTGGAAAAGACGATCCGCAGCGCGGTGTCCTTCTCCACGCCGCCGGTGAGATTGCCCGCGTCCAGGCGCAGGGGCGCGCCCGCGGGCGGCACGGCGAAGACGCCCACGCTATCGTCAGCCGGAACGGCGCGCGCCGGGTCCAGGGTCGGGAGAGCGAAATCGCCGCCCACCATAAAGGAGAAACGCTTCTCCTCCAGGAGCGGGTTTCCCGCGATGTCGGTGATATCGCGCCCCACGGTGACCGAGTAGCCGGTCTTGTTCTCGAAACCGGCGTAGGGGGTAAAGAGCACTGTCCTCCCGTCGTCGCTCAGCGTCCGGGTCCCCAATACGCCCGGCGAGATGGAAAATCCGGCCTCCGCCGAGGAGAGGGCGATGGGCTCCGAGAAATCGACCCGCACGACAGCGTTGCGCGCGATCCCGATACTTCCGTCCGCCGGAAGCACCGCCGTCACGCGCGGCTTCTCGAGATCGCTCCCCACCGAAAAGCGCGCGACGATCTCCTCGCGGATATTGTTGCCCCGCAGGTCCTCCGCGCCCCGCGACACCCGCACGGTATAGGTGGCCCCGTTGCGCAGGTCCTCGATGAGATCGTAGTGCAGCCGGTTCCCGTCCCAGCGAAAATAGCCGCGCGGAACCCCGTACTCCGAGGAGATGCCGAAGGCCTCCTCGGTCTTTGGCCGGTCCATCTCCCGGGGGAACGTCACGGAGATCGCCGGGCGGGGCTCCACGCCGCTCGCGCCGTTCGTTGGGTGCACGGCCCCGTTGTCCATCTCGGGAACCGTTATGTTGAGCGCATCATCGATCGGATCGGCGCCGCTGCAGGAGATGAGCGCCGTCATCATCGCGATGAAAAGTATTCGAAGAAGAATCTGTAACATTGTTGTGTGCTCCATCTAATCGTCCGCATTGAACTTGAAAAAATACCGCCGTGTCGCGGCCATGGGCACGCCGGTAACGCCCCTGATGCCGTTTTCCCCACCCTTGAATTCGAGCAGATACAGGTTTCCCCCCTCGATCGAGCCCAGCGTGACGGTGAGGACGGAGTACGGGAGCGCCGCATCCCAGCGATAGGAGCGGACGATCGCGCTCGTGTCGTCCTGCTCGCCGTTCACGAACGAGCAGAACAGCCCGTCATGAACGCTCACGCGGTCCACGTCGCGATCGAACGCGACCCTGAACTGATAGGTCGAATCGGACGAGAACTCGACGCCCAGATCGTTGTAGTAGTCGTCGGCCACTTCGTCCGCAAGCGGGGCGTCCATGAACCACACCCCGGCGACGGCGGGCGGTCGCGATGTCTCGGCGTCGATGACCGCATACACCACGAAGACCTCGGCCATCTCGTTTCCGGCGGTATCGCGCAGGGTCCGGTTCACGCGGAGCTCATAGCGCTGCAGGGACACCAGCCCGCGCGGGAAGCTGATGGTGCAGCCGTCCGAGGCATCGTTCCATTCGACCTGGTGTTCCGCGGACGGCGAGAGCGACAGCGCGTCCCTGAAGCTCGCGCGGTCCACCGGCTCGCTGAAGCGCACCTGCAGGCTGGCGGCATGGGAGATCCCATTGTACTCGTGGAAGCTCCCATGTTCCGCCAGATCGGTCCCGCTCGACATATCGACGATCGACGTTATGCGCGGCCGCTCGAACTCGTCCCCGGCGGTGAAGAACGACTCGACCGTGGCGAGAAGCCCGTTGCCCGCGAGGTCCGTACACGCCGTGGATATGGTGATCTGATAGTCCGTCGCGAAGACGAGCGGGGCGAAGGGGCGGTACTCCACGACCGTGTCACTCGTCCAGACGAAGGTCCCGGGAATAGACGGCGTGAATCGCACCCCGCGCTCGACGCTCATGCGGTCCATGGGCTCGGAGAACTCGATTCGAATGACGCCGTCGAGCGGGAAGGCGCGGGTAAGGTTTTCCGGCGAGATCGCGACGACCTCCGGCGGCGCGAGATCGTCGCCCACCAAAAAGCTCGAGAGATATTCCACGGTGAGGGCGTTTCCCGCCCGGTCCCGCGCCGCCGTCGTGACGCGGACGGTGTAGTAACGCCCGTTCGCCAGCGGAAGCTCCGGGAGGAACACCAACCGCCTGTCATCGTTCTCCCAGCGGAACGATCCCGCGACCATCCCCTCGCTCGAGGTGAGGCTGAAGGCGCCCTCGGTCCGCTCGCGGTCCATGGGCTCGGAAAAATCCACGGTGACGGGCGCGTCGGCCCGCACGGAGGCCTGGTGCCCGGGAGAGACGCCCTCGATCGCGGGCGGCGCGACGTCCTGCGAGCAGGCCGCGCAGGCGATTGCAGCGCACGCCATCACCCACACAATCCATCGGTTATTATTTAATCGCATCAGCATTCTTCTTCTCCGTCACCTTCATGCCGTCGATGAGCATCTTGACACCGCCGGAGGCGACCACGTCACCCTCCGCAAGACCGGACTTCACCTCGAAGGAGTCCTCGAACTCGCGCCCCAGGACGATCCTCTTCCGGAACACGGCGCCGTCCTTCACGATGAAAACCTCACCGCCTCCGTCTTTCACGTCCTTTAGCGCCTCCTTGGGGACCGTGACAATCCCCTTCAGCACCTCCATCGTGATCACCGCACGGGCGAACATGCCGGGCCGGAGCTGCCCCGTGCGGTTGTCGGCGAGAATCTTCACTTCCACGGTCCGCGTGGCCACGTCCAAAACGGGGCTCACCAGATGCACCCGCCCCGCGAACGGCGTGTCCGCGACGGCGTCCACCGTAAAGGCGACGGGCTGGTTCTTCCGCACGCCCGCCACCTGCTTTTCGTTGATGTTGGCCACCACATAAACCTGCCGGGTGTTCATCACCACGAACAGGGTGGTCTCGTCCTTCACGCGCTCGCCGAGCTCCACCGAGCGCGCCGCGACGATCCCGTCGATAGGCGTGCGGATCACGGCCTCTTTGATTGACGTCTGCAGGATCTCGATCGAGGTCTCCGTCTTCTTCACGGCCTGCTCGGCGGCGTCCAGCTCGGCGCGCTCAACCTTCGTATTGAGCTTCGTTAAAAGCTCGCGCTTCTCGGCGGGGTCCTTTGGCACGGGAAGGCCCGCTTTCATCAGGTCGGCGTCACGATAGCCCACGCGCAGGATCTCGTGGTCCTTCTTCGCGGAGAGGAGCTTCGCCAGATAGCTGTTATAGGTGGTCTTCACGGAATCGAGCTCGGCGTCAGAGACCCCGCCCACGAGATGCAGCTCCTCCTTCTTCCGCATGACGCTGCGCATGTTCTTGAACGAGACATACTTGTCCCGTCCGTCGATGACGGTCTTTCTGATCGTGGCCATGTGCCGCTCAACGTCGCGCCCGGCCCGGTCGAGCTTCTCCTTCACGAGCCGGCGCGCCGCCTCGGCGGCCGCGAGCTCAGCGCGGGCGCTCTTGAGCTGCATCTCGAGCGGGAGCGTCTCGATGCGCGCCAGCGGCTGCCCCCGCCGTACGGCGTCGCCCTGCTCCGCGAACAGTCGCTCGACGCGGCCGAGCACCTTGGACGAGATGGCCGCCTTGTCCCGCTGCGCGACGGTGCCCATCACCGAGAGCCGGTGCTCCCGATCGCCCCGCGCGATAACCGCCGTGGCGATCTCCGGCGCCGCGTCGCGCGCGACCGTCTTTCGCGACAGGAGCCGCTCCGCCATCTGCCCCCGAAACACGGTTGCGACCGTTCCCGCTATCATGACCGCCAGCAGGGCCGCGAACACGGCCTTTTTGCGTGCGGCCAGGAATTGAAACACTGCATGCATTCCTTTCGTCTTCATTGTGCGTGCGCCCCGCTCAGCTTTCCAATATCGTACCCCAGCGTCCGTTCGAGGACGGCGATCGCGATCAGGTAGTCCGTTTTTGCCACCAGCCGCCGCAGCCGCGCGCTCGACAGGTCCAGATAGGTCTTCAGAACATCGTAGCGCGTGATCTCCCCCAGGCGCGCCTTCGCGTCCTCGATGGCCACCTGTTTCTCCAACAGCGCAACGTTCTTCTCCGACACCGCGATGCGCGTGGCGTTCTCACGCACGCTGTCGTGCGCCCGCACCACCTCGATCGCGATGGACTTCCGCAAAAGATCGTGCGCCAGGCGCGCCTCCCGGTGCGACGCCTCGGTCCGGATGATCGCGCTCGCATACGACGGGTTATCGTAGAGCCCCGCCTGCCCGGAGCGCTGCGCCGACCGCGTGCCGCCATTATTCGACTCCCCGTAGTTCTGGGCCCCCGAAAGGCTGCTCCCGAAAATGGCGGTCGTGACCGAGATGCCCACGTTCCACATCTTCTTGTTCGGGGGATAGCGGTCGCCCGTGTAGCCGTAGCTGCCCGTAAGCCGAATGGTGGGCAGATAGTAGGCGCGCGCGAGCTCCATCTCCCGGCCGGTCTTGTACAGCAGGTAGGTGCTCTTCTTGAATTCATTGCGCTTCGCAAGCGCGATGGCCACAAGCTCGTCTCGGCCGCGCGTGATCGCCGTGACCGGCGCCGACGCGATCTCCATGCGCGTGAGCGCGAGCGCGGCGCCGGGCGCGAGCCCGATCAGCACCCGCAGGTCCTTCAGGCGGTTCTGGTATTCGTTTTCCGATTTCAGAATTCCGTACTCCGCCTCGGCGATGCGCGCCTCCACCTGCACCCGCTGCAGCTCCGTGGCCATCCCCAGCCGCTCCTCCTCGGCGATGATGGTCCGCTGCAGCTCCAGACTCTCCATGAGTTTTCGATTGATGGCGATCTCGTCGAGGTTCTTCAGGAGCTCGTAGTACAGGCTGCGCACGTTCAGGACGATGGCATTGCGCTCGATGCGGTACTCCTCCGCGGCAAGGAGTGCCTCGAGCTTCGCGATCCGGTACTCCGCGGAGGTGCGCCCGCCATTGTACAGGTCCACGCCCACATTCAAGAGGATCGACTGGCTGCGGTAATCGTCCTCGCGATACGCGACCGTGTCCTCCTTGCTGTAGCTCACGCCCACATCGGGAAGGTAGCTGCGCCATTTCTCGTTGATGATGCGCCGCGAAACGTCGATGCTCGATTTCAGCGCCGCCAGTCGCGTGCTGCACGTCAATGCGCGCGCGACCGCCTCGTCCAGCGACAACTCCGCCGCCTGTGCGCGAGCACCGCTCGTCGGTGCAATCAACAGCAGCGCTACTGCGGCTGCACACACACGCCGGCGCGCCGATACACCGCACGCCCCCACGCTTGTCTTCGTCATGCGCGACACGGCCGTTACCGGAACCATCCCGCGGGGCCCTTCACCGCCGCGTCGAGCCGCTCAGCGATAGTCGCGCACAGCGCCGCCTGGTCGCCGGGATGGGCCAGGTCGCACGAATCGCTCGCGGCCTTGATGGTGATCACCGCGGCGCCGCTTTTCGCATCGACCACTCTAAAAAAAGCGACGCTCGCTGTGCGCGGCTCGAGCACGTCGCCGCCCTTGACGACGAACACGCTCAACGCCGCATGAAAGGGGTACTGCTCCGCCCGGTCGCCGGCGTCCAGGGCCGTCCCCGCCCGGAAGGCGCGCTTCTTGAGCATGAATCCCATGGTGCGCATGAGGCTCTCGCGGGCATTCGTCATCTCGTCGGACTTCACCTCCACCGCGCCCAGAAACAGCGAGTCGATCTGCCGGGTTCGCGCGCCGCCCTCGTCCACGGCGTCGATAGCGATCGAGCTGCATGACACCGCCAGGCCCAGCAGGCAGATGCCCACGATGCGTATCGCATGTATCGTATTCATTTCCGTTCCTCCGTCCAGCGAGTGATGCTGTCGCGCATCGCGCGATGCGCCCGAGCCCGATCGTCCAGCCCCATATGCGCGTAGAGCGGGCCGACCGCCTCGTGGATGCGCGACAGGTACGCATACTGCCCCAGCGCTCGCTCGAAGGCGGCAAGCGCCTCGGTCGTGCGTCCCGCATCGGCATGAAGGGCGCCCAGCAGATACAGGGACACGATGTCGTCGGGCGATCCCGCGAGCGCGCGCTCAAGAAGCTGTTTCGCCTCGTCCGGGCGCTTCGCCCTGATGTGCCAGCGCGCCTCAAGGCGAAGCGCGTCGAGCGCATCATTCGAACGCGTTCGATACTGCTCCACCGCCTCTGCGAACTCCCGGTCGCGCCCCAGATGAAAGTTCGCCATCGCCAGATATCGCCAGGCTTCGACATGCCCGGGACGCGACGAAACGCACTCGCGCAGGCACCGCTCCGCCCCGGCGAGATCCCGCATCTGATACAGCGCCAGACAGCGCGCAAACCGCTCATCCGCTCCGGCTCCCCCGCCGCATGAGCATGCGAGGAGGACAATCAGCATCACCCGCCCCGCCCGTATCATTTGAGGCCTCCCAGAAACTCGTTCACGGCATGCCGAATGAGCGCGCGGCGGTGATGGTCGGCCTGCCAGTCGGCGAAGGACGCGCTGAAATTGTCCCTCGTCGCGAGCTCCCATTTGTCGGCCACCCATGCGCGCAGCTTTTCGGAGAAGCGGTATGCGCGGGTCGCGGTCGCGGAAACCGCGGGCGCCTCCGCCGACGCCGCGAGATCCAGCGAGGTGACGCACACGCTCCCGCTCCAGAGCACGTCATTGTTCGCCAGCACCAGCCGCCCGCTGAGCGCGCCGACGTGGAGCCGATACGGATGCTCCGCCGCCATCGCCTCCCCCGCGACGACCACCGACACGGCGTGCGTGAGCGAAAGCTCGCGCACCTCGACGGTGTCGATGCACAGATAGGCGTCCGACTTCACCTCAATCTTCTCCCCCTCATCGTCGAAACGGAACTCGTCGCGCTCCTTCTCGTCGTTGATGACATACCCGGCGCGCAGCAGCGCGGTCTGCAGCTCGAGCGCCCAATCCGCATGCCGCGGCCCCCCGCCGTTGTTCCGCCCATCGCGCGGCGCGGCAAAGCGGATCGCGATCCGCTTCACCCCGGCAATGGCCCCATCGAATGACGGCGCCTTCGCGCAGTCTTTCTTCCGGAATTCCCGATGCGCGGTTATCCCGCTTGTCGTGATAATCGATTCCGGCTCCGGACGCTTCGCAACCTGCGCCCCGCCGCTCGCGCAGGCCAGCCACGCAACGGCGGCGAGCGGCGCGAGTGCGAATGATCTCACCAATCTGTTCATGGTATCGTATCCTTTTCTCGGCGCATGCCGACTCGACGGCCCCGTGGGACCGGCCGGTCATTGTGTGCGCGCGTTCTACCGTTCTATATGGTATACGCGGCCCGGCGGTTTTATTTGAAATTTTTCAGGGAGGTTGATGGCGTCCGCACAGATCGGACGCGTGCTCATGGCAAAAGGACTTGACAGCTCATGCGATCAGAACAAGACAATTAACACGATACCAACGTGAACGCACATCATACATCATGATCTTCCCCGATTCACGCATACCATGCAGTGTAACGGCAGGGACGTGACGATGACGCCCCCCGCCGTCACCGCCATCATCCAGACGCGCATGGGGTCCACGCGACTGCCGGGGAAGGCGCTGTTGCCGCTGGCGGGGCTGCCGCTCACGGCGCACGTGATCGAGCGCACCATGCGCATCGCGGGCGTGGGGCAAACGGTCATCGCCACCACGACCGGCGCGGAGGACCGTCCGCTCATGGAGCTCGCGCGAGAGATGGGCTGCGCTGCCTTCGCCGGATCCGTGCACGACGTGCTGGAGCGTTACTACCTTGCCTGGCGCGAGTTCGGCGGCGACATCATCGTGCGCGTGACGGGCGACAATCCCTTCACCGACGTTGCGTACAATTCGCAGGCCGTCGCCTTCGCGATCGAAACCGGGGCCGACCTCTGTTCGGTGGCGGGCATCCCGCTGGGCACCGCCGTGGAGATCTTCACGGCCGACGCGCTCGCGCGCGCCTACGAGGAAAGCACCGAACCGCACCAGCGCGAGCACGTGTCGCCCTTCATCAAGGAACACCCCGAGCGCTTCCGCATTGCGCGCAAGCGGATCAGCATTGACAATCCCTATCCCGACCTGCGCCTCACGATCGACACGCCCGAGGATTTCGAGCTCGCGCGGTCACTCTACGAGGCGCTCTACCGCGACGGGCCGTTTCCGCTTGAGGCGGTCATCACCGAGATCGCGCGGCGCCCGGAGCTTGCCGCGCTCAACGCCGGCATCACACAGCGCGCGATGACGCACTCCGAGCATGGGACGCGATAACCGGACCATCGCCATCGTGACCGCCGCCTCGCCCGCGCTGGGATCGGGGCACCTGCAGCGCATGACCACGCTATTATGGCATCTCGTCGAAGTGAGCGATCTTGACGCTGTTGTGGTGGCCCGCGAGGTCGGGCCGTTTTTCCCAGACCCGCTGCGCCCATATCTTCGCGCGAGCCTGCCGGACCGCGCCGCGCTCATCATCCGCGACATGCGCGACTCGACCGAGGACGACATCGAACATCTCGCACGGCGAGGGCCCGTCCTCGCGATCGACGACGCGGGCCCGGGGCGCGCCCTCGCCGACTGCGCGATAGACCTCCTGCCCAATCCCACAACCGGCGCCAGCGAACCGGAGGCGTTCATCTACGGCTGGGGCTATGTTGATTCGCTGCGCGCGCTCGCAGCGGAAGACGCATCTGACATCGCGCGCGATATCGACTGCGCGATCTACCCCGGCGCCTTCGCCGACGAAGCGCGCATCGAGCGCCTGCTCGGGCTCATGCCCGCGGGGGCGACCTCCGCCGTCCTGCGCGGCGCCGGATCGTTCGTGTTCCGCACCGGGGCGGAACGGCGACCCGCAGGGACCTGCCCGTATGCGCGCCTGCTCCTTTCCTCGCGCGCGCTCCTTTCGCATTTCGGCGTCGCGCTCTACGAATCCCACGCGGCCGGCTGCCGCCCGCTCGCCCTCAACCCGACGGCGTATCACGCGCGCCTCGCGGACCTGGCCCGAACGCGGCTCCCGGTCGAAAACCTCGGCGTGGACGGCGACGACGACGATGCCCTGCTGCGCCGTCGGATTGACGCGGCGTTGGCGGCGCCATCACCGCGCGCCGTATCCGTTCGCGAGGCCTTCGACGCCGTCATGTCCCGGCTGGACGCATTCGCCCGCATCGTCCGGACGCTCGCCGGCACCCGATAAAATTCTGTTGACGCCACACCGCCGCCGCACGATACTCCAACGCTATCGACACTGAGCACCGGATGGACACCATGAACAGGCTTATGCTTTTCGGATTGTGCGCGCTCGTCGCGCTCTCCTGCGCAACCGCCCCGAAGGGCCCCGACTACGGCGCGCGCATGCTGCCGGGGACCTGGATCGAGGACATCGCCGTCGAATCCGTCTTCGAGGGGGCTTCGATGACGGTCCCGGTCCGCGTGTACCTGCCGAAGGGATACGACGCGAAAAAACCGGTACGGACGCTCATCGGCCTTCACGCGCACGGGGGCACCAATCGCGATTGGAGCCGTCACCCGGCCATCGTCCAGTTCGCCGACAAATACGACATCGCCCTCGTATTTCCCGCGATGGGGACCACGCTCTACGAGAGCCGCTATTATCCCGAAACGACCAATAAGTGGAACCCGATGCCGGGCGGGCGCTGGATGGGCGAGGTCTTGGTCCCGTTTCTGCGCGCGCGCCTGGGCCTTGCGCGGGAACGCATCCGCACCGGCATTTTCGGCAATGCGACGGGCGCCCGCGGGGCCGTCCTCATGGCCTGCCGCTATCCCGCTGTCTTCGGCGCGACTGCGGGCATGTCCGGCGACTACGACGCGATCTCCATGATCGAGGACCGGCTCTTCACCTCGGTGTACGGCGACATGAACAAGTTCCGCCAGCGCTGGGAGAACGACGACAACGTGATCAAGCTTGCCGCCAATCTCAAGGGCACGCCGGTCTTCCTCACCCACGGCGAGAAGGACCGCACGGTCCCCTACGAGCAGTCGAACATCCTGGCCATCCGCATCCTGCAGCTCAAGAAGGAATTGGGAGACTACCGGGTCGAGTACTACCTGCGCTACTACCGGTTCCACGACTGGGGCCTCTGGGCCGGGATGATACCCGCGATGATGGGCTTCTTCGACAAGACGCTCGCCAAATGACGCCCCGGCGCGCCATCGCGAGCGGCGTCGCGGTGTTCGCGATCGTCGCGGCGTGTGCGGGCTGCGCGAGCGTTCCGGCCGTCACGGCATACGACTATGTCTGTGCACTACACGGGACGCACCATCTGCGCGACCGCGCACACACCGCCGCCTGTTTCGGCTTCCCGCTCGCGGAGTACGACAATATTCGTTTCTTCTCACGCGAGGGCGCGGCACAAACGGACGCGCAGTATGATCCCCTCCGGGCGCGGCTCACCGACGAGGTCGAAAACGCGATCGTCGATGCGGTGATGCAGAAGATCCAATCGGCGATGGGCGCCTCCATCAAGCGCCACTGGCGCTTCGAGCAGATCAAGGTCCCGGTCGTCCTGCGCGCATTCCGTCACGATTCGCCCGGCGCGATCCGCGCGACGGTCGTGGCCGCGATGCACAAAGATCGGCTCGCGCCCGCCGCCATCATCAAATACCTGCCGCTGGAGTATAAAATGGACATCATCGACTACGAAGAGCGCTTCAAGGATACCGCGCCATGATCACCGCCGGCATCGACATCGGCTCCATCACAGCGAAGGCGGCCGTCATGAAGGACCGGCAGATCCTCGGGGCCACGGTCATCTTCACCGGCTACAACGCGGAGCTTGCGGGGCGGCGCGTGTACGACGAGCTCCTGGGCGAGCTGGGCATGACCGCGCCCGAGGTCGATCGGGTCGTCGCCACGGGCTACGGGCGCGCGAGCGTGAAGTTCGCGACCAAGGCCATCACCGAGATCACCTGCCATGCGGCCGGGGCGCACTACCTCGATCCGGCGGTGCGGTCCATCATCGACGTGGGCGGGCAGGACAGCAAGGCCATCGTGATCGACGAGAAGGGCGGCGTGCGCGATTTCGCGATGAACGACAAGTGCGCGGCCGGCACCGGGCGCTTCCTGGAGGTGATGGCGCGCGCCCTCGAGGTCGATCTCGACGCGCTGGGCGAGCTCTCGCGCGCGGGCGAGCGCCCGGCGTCCATCAGCAGCACCTGTACGGTCTTCGCCGAGTCGGAGGTGGTCTCGCTCATCGCCAAGGGCGAGTCGCGCGAGAACATCATCGCGGGCATCCACGATTCCATCGCCTCGCGCGTGGTGGCGATGGGGAACCGTATCGGCGTGCGCGGCCCCGCGATGATGACCGGCGGCGTGGCCAAGAACTCCGGCGTGGTGCGCGCGCTCGAATCGCGCCTGGGCTTCCCCCTCGCGGTGTCGGACTACGCGCAGGTGAACGGCGCTATCGGCGCGGCGTTTCTCGCTTTTTCCCTTTGAAGAGCCGCTCCCAGTACGACACGTCCTCCTGGCTCACCGCCGGATCGTCCTCCTTCTCGGGGATCGCCGCCGCGCGGCTCGCCTCGATAATCTCGTCGACCATCTTCGCGAACTCCTCGCTCGTCTTCACCTTGGCCTTGAAGCGCGTCACGTACGCGATGATCTCCTTGTCGGAGGTCACCACCGTGGCCATGCGGGGATTGATGTCCTTCTTGATGAATTCCTTGATGAGATGGTCCGCGGAGAAATCCAGGGAGTAATAGACGTCGATCACGCCCGCGCTCTCGCTTTTAATGAGCAGGGACGGCTGCTTCTTGCCGTCGAAGACCACGCGCACCTTCGCGCCGGTGAGCCGCGCGTACTCCTCAAGCCGGTCCAGGAGCCCCGCGCGCGCCTCGGCGAGTTTGCCCTCGTACATGAGGCCCTCGAGCTCGGGGAACTTGTAGATGAGATTGAAACCGTCGATCAGGATTGGCATAGTAATGGCCTTGTATTCCCCAAGGCGCCCCCTGGAGCGTCAAAAAAGTCGTCATTGTATACGATAATACCGATCCATGAACGATCGCGGGCTCAGTATACTGGTATTCCCGTATTTCTGCAATGACAACAAGTCCTTGTCACCAGTAACTAAAAGATCTGCGGAAACAAATTCCGCCAGAAGGAGAATGTTGTTGTCGTCGGCGTCCCGGCATACCGATGGGAGTGCACCCTGCGGATGCACGTTCGCAAACACGTTATCTATAAAGCTCTTCGTTTTGGCAATATCTTTTGCAGGCACTCGAAACTTCCCGCTGAGCGTCGAGCACAGCTCATTGACAATGAATTCCGAAATATAGAGCGAGTGATGGTCGATGCAAAGATCGAGCACTCGGAAGGATATGCCATGTGTCACTAATGCCGAGATGATGACGTTCGTATCGAGAACAACCTTCATGAAACACTGTTGAAAATATCCTCGTCCGTGAAACACCCCGACTTCTCGCCATAGGGGACCAGCGTTTCCCGGATGACCCGCAGCTCTTCATGCGCGATATATTTTTCTATGGCCTTTTTTACCAGTTCGCTTTTTGACACGTGCAGCATGCCGGCGGCTTTCTCCACCTTTCGCTTGAGATGTTTATCGATGCTGATAGTAAGTATTTCACGCATATTCGCACTCCGCCATTATTTGTAATAAATATTATTACAACGCCCGACATCGTCAACAAAAAAGTGACTATTGCGGACGAAAATTCGGCTCCGTATAGTCGCCGCGCGCTCCTTTGCGATCTCTCCCGTGTACATCAGGCCTTCCAGCTCGGGGAACTTGTAGATGAGATTGAAACCGTCGATCAGGATTGGCATGGTAGCGTTACCTCGCCCCCCAGCCCCCTCTCCCACTGGAGAGGGGTTGATCAGCAAGTAGTACTTTCGTATTGAGCCCTCACCTATGGGAGGCAGCACCTTGTACATCCTAGTACGGTGCTGCATACGCGACATCCTGTCGCTAAGGGCGGCCCGGCGGTCCCCGAGCTCTGTCGAGGGGCTTGCCCCGAGCTCAGTCGAGGGGCTTGCCCCGAGCTATGTCGAGGGGAGGCGGGTGAGGTTATTTCATCAAACCCGTGCAGTAGCGCTCGATCCGCTTCATCGCCTCGGTGAGGTTTTCCATCGACGTCGCGTACGCGCAGCGGATGTGCCCCGCGCCCGACGGGCCGAACGCCTCGCCCGGCACCACGGCCACCTTCTCGGCCTTGAGCAGCCCCAGCGCGAAATCGCGCGACGAGAGCCCCGCGGGTTTCACCGAGGGAAATACGTAAAACGCGCCCTCCGGATTGTGGCACGGAAGTCCGATCTCGCGGAAGCGGCTCACCATGAAGTTGCGCCGCTTGAGATACTCCGCGCGCATGCGCTTCACGTCGCCGTCGCCCTTCTTGAGCCCCTCGATGGCGGCATACTGCGCAATCGACGGCGCGCACAGCGCCGTGTACTGGTGGATCTTGAGAATCACGTCGATGAGGTACTTCGGGCCCGCCACATACCCCAGGCGCCATCCGGTCATCGCGTGCGACTTTGAGAAACCGTTCAGGTAGATGGTGCGCTCGCGCATGCCCCGGACCGAGTTGATCGAAAAGCGCTCGTCGAGATAATCGATCGCCGAGTAGATCTCGTCGGCCAGCACGATGATGTTGCGCTCGACGGCGATGCGCGCGATACGCTCGAGCGTGGGGCGGTCGATGGTGCTGCCGGTCGGGTTTCGCGGGTAGTTCAGGAGCACGGCCTTGGTCTTTGGCATGATGGCCTGCTCGACGCGCGCCGCGTCAATGGCGAATCCGTCCTCCAGGCGCGTGGGGAGCACCACCGGCACGCCGTGCAGGAGCTGCACGTTGGCCATGTACGAGACATAGCAGGGCTCGAACATGATCACCTCGTCGCCGGGGTTCACGATGCTGCGCAGGGCGATATCGAGCCCCTGGCTCACACCCATGGTCACAATGATTTCGGTCTCGGGATCGTACCCGACCCCGGTTTCCTTTTCGATCCGCGCGGCGATGAGTTCGCGAAGCTCCAGGAGACCCCGGTTCGAGGTGTAGTGCGTACACCCGTCGCGGATGGCGAAGATCCCGGTCTCGCACACGCGCCAGGGCGTGATGAAATCCGGCTCGCCGACGCCCAGCGAAATGCAGTCCGGCGTGGAGTACACGATGTCGAAGAATTCCCGTATCCCGGACGGCGGGATGGCCGCGCCCACCGCGGAGACGAGCGATTCCGGATCGTTTGTGTTGACGATTGAGAGTTTCATTGTCGTTTCTTTTTCACGTCCTTTGGCGCCTCGATGAGTTTTCCCTTCACCTGCTTTTTCATCTCGCTTATTTTCTTCGTATCCACCGATCCCTTGTAGACGATGAAGTAGAGCATCACCGAGGCGAGAAGCACCAGCACGACCGCGAGCGCCTTCACCTGCTTGAGGATGAACCCCGCCAGGAACACGAGCGCGATGCACACGCCCAGGAACACGTACTGGTTCCCCTGGATGAGCTTCACCGCGCTGTCGAGAAACGGTTGCATGGCCTATTTCGGGATCTTCTGGTAATCCGAAAGGAATTTCGCCAGGCCGTTATCCGTGAGCGGGTGCTTGATGATGCCCTGGAACACCGAGAACGGTATGGTCGCGATGTGCGCGCCGATGAGCGCCGCATGCTTGATGTGCAGCGGATTGCGGATCGAGGCGACGATCACCTCGGTATCGTAGCCGTAGTTGTCGTAGATGGCCACGATCTCCTCGACCACCTCCATGCCGTCGGCGGAGATATCATCGAGCCGGCCCACGAAGGGCGAGATGAAGGTAGCGCCGGCCTTGGCGGCCATGAGCGCCTGAACCGAGTTGAAGCAAAGGGTCACGTTGGTCTTGAGCCCCTCGTCAGACAGGATCTTCACCGCCTTGAGCCCCTCCTCGATGAGCGGCACCTTGATGTTGATATTCGGCCCGATCTTCGAAAGCTCGCGCCCCTCTTTCACGATACCGTCGCACTCGGTCGCGATCACTTCGGCCGACACGGGGCCGTCCACCTCTTTCGCGATCTCGGTGAGCACCTCGACGTACTTCCGCCCGGTCTTGGCCACGAGCGACGGGTTGGTGGTCACCCCGTCCAGGATGCCCAGCACCTTGGCCTTTCTGATCTCAGCGATGTCGGCGGTATCTATGAAAAACTTCATGTGGTTACCTCGTTGCGATTTATTCTAACGCCGCATGCCGCACCCTCCCGGCCTGGACGACAGACGGGAGACTATTGGGATGCTACGGCGAAATAGCAAGAAAAAAATTTCAATGCATCGTCACCGGATATTTCTTTTTCATCTCCTCAATCGACGCCTTGAGCTTCGCCTCGCGCTTGAGCGGCTGCATCTGCTCCACGATGAGCTTTTGCGTGTATGGATCGCCAAACGGGCGCAAGCGCTTTTCGATCGAGTTGAGGCGCACGATCTCCACGCCGTCCGGCGTCACAAAGGGCACGCTCAGCTGCCCTGGCTTCTGCAGCGTAAACCCGAACTCCTTGTAGAGCGGAAGCTTCACTGCGGCGTTTCGCTCGATGACGCCGATGCGCCCGCAGTCGCGCGCGTCGGAGGCGATGGAGTGCTTCGCCGCCAGCGCGCAGAATGACGACGGATCGGCGACGATGGCCTTGTGCAACCGCTCGGCCTCGGCATAATCGCGCACCCGGATATGCGACACGTCGATCCGCTGCGGCTCCTCGAACTGCGCGCGGTTCTTGTCATAAAACTCGCGCGCCTCGGCGGGGCTCACCGGATAGGTGATGCGCGATGCGCGCCCCCCGGAGAGCTTCTCGAAGCCAATGTGCTCCCGGTAGGTTTCAACCAGCAGGTTCTCCCGCGCGCGGACCAGCACCTCGTCCAACAGCGCACGCGCAGGCCCATCCAGTCGCTCCGCCAGGTGCGGCAGGTGCAGATCCGTCAACGCGGCCCGCAGCCGCATGTCGCGCTCCTCGGGTGAACCGGCGATGATCCCGTCGAGCGTGTCGCTGTCGAGCCCGACGAGGACGTCCAGGAGCGTGCTGCGCACGACCCGCGAGACGATGACGACCGCCCGCGCCGCATCGCGGTCGAGCGCGGCGTCGCGGTTCGCGTCCGTGGTGCGCGACCGTCGCGGAATCGCGCCGCCCAGCGGGACCGGCGCCCGGCGCTCCTCCCGGATAATGGCGTCCCACCGAACGGCCGGCGCCGAAAGCTCAAAGGTTTTTACGACGAGCGCATAGAGCTTCGCGTCGCGGTCGTCCGTGATGCCGTGTTGCTCGCACAAAAAATCGCGGAGGGCCGCCGTCCGCGCCGCCGCGGCAAGAGCGGCGAAGCCGGGCGCGGCCGCGAGCCCGTCGGCCTCGGCCTTTCGCGCGACGAGGACATTCGCGACGATCCGGTCCAGCGTCTCCCGCTCCGACTGTTTCGTCCGGTCGGCCGCCATCTTCGAAAGAACATGCGCGAGAAAGCCCCGTGATATCACCGCATCGCCCACCCTCGCCGCCGGCGCGGGGTCTGGTCGATTGGACGAGCAAAAGACGGTGAGTATGATCATGATACAGAGCGCATACGATGTATACTTAACCATGGCACGGTGTTCCTCCCGGGCGATTGATATGGGCACAGCATAGCACCCGCGGTATCGGCTGTCCAGCGGAAAGCGTCAATCATGCGGCATACGCCATCATACGACAGCTCCCGTACGCGAGAGGTCGTATTCGCCCCTTCGGCGTCGGGCGCATAAAAAAAGGGCGCCCAATGGACGCCCTTCAAAGAGGTTCCTGTGGTAGGGTTAAAACTTCCGTGCGCTTTCCGCAAGGTACAGATCGTATATGTACTTCTCGAGTACGATCACATTGATGGCGATGGATCCATTATACTCCTCGGCCCCGTTGGTGACGCGAACGCTGTAATCCTTCGAGTACAGCGGCGCCGGGCGGTTCACGGCCTTGGTCGCGAAGAACACCGTAATCTGCTGCAACGTCACGTTCCGCAGCTTGTCCGGCGAGGTGATCCCGTGGGCGTTCTTGAACTCCTGGACGAGCTCCTTCACGCGGGCGAAGTTCACGAGGCTCGCGCGATTGTCGTCGACCCAGCCCTCGTAATCAACGTGGTTGTGGTCGGAGGTGTTCCACACGTGCTGGGTAACGTTGGAGTCGCCCACCATATGGAACACGTGCCCGAGGTAGTACAAATGCGCGGCGCCGATGTTCGACGGCGTGCGGCCCTCGAGCGCCTTCGCGTACCAGTAGGCCGACGCGTTCGAGTTGGGCTCGAAGATGATGTCCTGATAATCGTCATAGTTTCCGCCCGATGTGGTGCTGTAGTACTTCTGGCCGGCGGAAAGCTGATACCGGAACTTGTATGCGTCTTTGACGCCCTTGCCGTTGGTCGGGTACGAAATATTGTTCCCGGCATTGCCCGAGTTGCGGACATCCTGATTATAGAGCAGCGACTTGATGACGCCGTTTAATCCCCAAAACCCGTCTTCCAGGGAATACTTGTAGCTGTAGCCGCTATAGGCGTTGCCATAGTTGCCCGGGCGGAACATGGTGATGAAATGCCAGAAGCTGGTGAAGTTGGTGTCGAATCCGAAGATACCCACGTGGGTGCGGTATCCCACCCACCATCCGCCGATGGAGGTGTCGTAGAAATTGTCGGTGTCGCCGTTCTTGTTGCCCATCTTAAGGGCGATGTCGCTGCCGCCGGCGTATTTCAGGAAATTGGCCGTCCACTGCTGGATGTAGTCGGCATGCGAGCTTTCCATGAATTCGAACGCCTTCACGACGGTGTCGCGATGGGAGTTAAATTTCCATGCGCTGCCGGTGCCGCTCAGGGCAACACAGAACAACAGGATGGTGATGCTGATGAACAGTTTCCTCATTACAGATCCTCCAGGACGTGAATACGTTTTTTTAAGTACGATCCTATCGCTATTGGCTGAATTCGTCGTTTTCAACCATTTTGATTCTGCCGCTGATGAACTGCCGGCCCTTTTTCATCTCCGCAAGCGCCGCCTTCGCCTCGTCGATCTCGGCGGTAGTGCGCGAGCCGTCGGAAAGCGCCTTCTCGATGCTGTCAACGGTCGTATCGATCATGCGGTCGAAGAGCGCGCCGGTCTCCTCGAGGCGGTCCAGTACGTCGCGCTTCTCCTCGGCGTTCTCGTAGGGACGGAAAATGAACGAGGCCCTGCGGGACACATCGTCCACGTCGACGGTTACGGCGGGCGTGTTACCGGCGGGAGCGCCATCGTGTTTCGTGAGCGCGGCGCGGTCGGCCTCGGGACGGGCGTTCATGAGGGTCTCGAGAATCCGCACCTCGACGTCCGTGGGAATGGATCCAGCCGGCTGGATGCGTTCGGGGGCCGTTTCGCGGGCGATGGTCGCCGATTGTGTTGTAACAAAGCACAAACCGCATATAGCGATACCGACAACCGCGAAAATAACTAATGCAACTCTCTTGGACATACGCTTCTCTTTATAATTAGTTAAACCGTCTAACCAGACTTTAATGTAATATACAAAAAGCTTATCGTCAATAGGTATCACCAAAATAATAATTAATATTTCCTAAAAAAGTTTGATTTACGGCTAGGAAATAATCATATAAATATTTATGAATATAAAAAGTTACAATTTTTATTATCTCCAAACTATTCACGCATACTCTTCGAATTATGTCCCATGAATTATTTCGATTGACTCGACCGCGCCGATATCGCTACTCTGAGGATATTCCATCGAGCTGGAGCACGCATGGCTGAAAGCGATCCGCGGACCGAACTCCTTGAGCGCTTCAATGAACGACGCGCGAAATGGCAGCGCCAGCCGAGCGCGCCCAAGCGCCGTTTCGCCCCCTGGCTGCTTCTCCTCAATCTCATTATACTGGGCCTCATGGTGTCGTATCACTACCGGAGCGCGCCCGATCGCACCATCCATCACACGCTCGTTCGATACGCCGGGACCGCCTATCGGCTCACGATAACGCACGACGAGTCCGCAAAGACCATCGACGTGACGCTCACCATGAAAAACGAGCGGGCGATCCCCCAGCGGCTCTTCTTTCTCGATCCCGTCGCCGTGGCGACCTTCCGACACGACGAGGCGACCGTGCTCTCGGTTCCGCTGGGCGCGGGTACGCGGGACCTCTCGATCAAGCCGAACGACTCGCGGGTGTTCACCGTTCGCCTGGGCGAAGCGCACCTGCGCTCGTTTGCCGAGGCGAACCCGGACGCGATCGTCCCCCGGCGTCGGACGCTTTTCTCGGCCAAGCGGCATATCCCGCTGGCCGTGGAGCTGTCGCTTCGCACCCGCGACGCACTCGCGGCGTACCTGGACTTCAAGTACGTGATCGAGTAAACACGCGGATAACGCTTGACGCCGCATCATCGTGCGGCATAATAGAGAATGTCTTGCAGGCGGCCCGCCCTCGGCGAAACGGCTGCGGGCGCGAACAATCGTCACACAAGCGAGGTTGATGATGAGAACGCGCATGTTCAGAATCCTCCCGATTGTCATCGTTACGACGCTGGCCGTGTCCTGCGGGGACATGAAATGCACATCGAGCCTTCGCGAGCGGAAGACCGACGACCAGATCGTAAAGGAATTGAAGGACAAGATCGCGCGCGAGCTCAAAAAGGACGAATCCAGCCGCCAGCACCAGCGCCTGCTCGACTGGTACGAACAGTTGGGCGATCGCTACCTGATGATGGGCGTCTGGGAACAGGCGATCGTCAACCTCGAGAAGGTGATCGCGCAGGGACGGCAGAGCGCCAATCTGCACTACTCGCTGGGCCTGGCGTACGCCAACCGCGGCCGTGACCTCAACCGGCCGGAGGATTTCGACCGCGCCGAGTCCCAGTATCGGCGCTCCCTCGACTACGGCATGGTCCGAAACGAGGCGGGGTTCGCGCTGGCCGTGCTCCTGTACTATCAGAAAAACAAGAAGGACGATGGCCTGCGGCTCATGGAGGAGTTCGCTTCCAAGAACAAAAAACACTACCGCTCGCGCTTCGGCCTGGCGCGGATGTACTACGACAGCGGCCGCCCGGACCAGTCCCTGGCGACCTACGAGGAGCTCTACGGCGACCTGGAGAAGCTGCCCGACTCGAACGTCAAGATCGAGTACATCGAGGCGTGTAAAAACAACATGCAGCGGCTGCAGGGCGAGCTCGCGCGGCCCGGATCGAACAAGTAAAAAAACCCGATCCGGGCGATTTATACTATCAAACAATCCGCATCCGCCAACCGATAATAAAATATCGTAGCAGGTTCAATCCGGCTTCGCGAAAGCACGTCTCCGGGGAAACGATATGAGCTTAACCTATATTCTTGGCGTCACCTTCGGCATGGTCACCCTGGTGTTCGGTATTTTTTCAGCGGGGGGCAATCTGCTCATGTTCGCCGACCTCCCGTCGGTATTTATCACTGTCGGCGGCTCCATCGCGTCGCTCATGGTCGGCTACCCCCTGGTGCGACTGCTTAAGATCAAGGACCTGTTCCGGATATGCCTGTTCGACTCGAAGTTCAATTATTCCGAACTCATCCTCACGCTGGTGTCGTTCTCCGAGAAGTCGCGCCGGGAGGGCCTGCTCGCCCTTGAGGACGATCTGCAGGACCTCAACGACCCGTTCATGAAAATGGGCATCCAGCTCGTGGTGGACGGGAACGACCCCGAACTGGTGCGTAAAATATTGGAAATTGAAATCGACCAGATGGCCCAGCGCCACGACTCGTACAAGCGCATGTTCGACGATTGGGCCACCCTGGCGCCGTCGTTCGGGATGATCGGGACCCTCATGGGTCTGGTCATGATGCTCGTAAACCTCCAGGACAAGTCCACCATCGGCCCCTATCTGGCCGTCGCGCTCCTCACGACCCTCTATGGCGCCGTGATGTGCTACGTCCTGTTCACCCCCATGGCGACCAAGCTCGACATGAAAACGCAGGAAGAGGTGATCGTGAAGATGATCACCCTGGAGGGCATCCTCTCGATCCAGTCCGGGGAAAACCCGCGGATCGTCAAGGACAAGCTGGTCATGTACTTGCCGCCGTCCGAGCGCGAGGCGATCTCACGCGAGGTCGAATAGCCCGTGGGAAAGAAGTTCGAAAAGTCAAAACAGAAGGGCGCCCCGCCCTGGATGGTCTCGATGGGGGACATGAACAACCTGCTCATGTGCTTCTTCATCGTGCTCATGGGCGAGGACGTGGTCAAGACCCAGGCCGAGGACATTCAGCTCATCATGTCGGCCATCAAGGGGAACGTGGGCATCATGGACGGCGGGAAGACCTTCGCCCGCGGCAAGCTCGCGGAGATGGGGCACAATTTGCTCTCGCTGCCCTCCACGACGCGCGAGCGCACCTTCGCCAAGGGCGTCAAGCGCGCCCAGGAGCTGTTCCGGCCCGAGATCCGGGCCAAGCAGGTCCGGGTCACGGAGGACGAGCGCGGCCTGGTGATTTCGCTCTCGTCGGACATCTATTTCGACTCCGGCAGCTCACGCCTCAAGCCCGAGGCCAAACCGGTGCTCAAAAAGCTCTCCGGGCTCTTCACGGGCATCACGAACTTTATCCGCGTGGAGGGTCACACGGACAGCCGACCCATCGGCACGCCGGGCGTGCGCGAGGGCTTCGAATCGAACTGGGACCTCTCCTCGGCGCGGAGCATCAGCGTTGTGCGCTATTTCATCGAGGACGAGCGCGTCAACCCCAAGCAGCTCTCCGCCGTGGCCTTCGGCCAGTACCGGCCCATCGACGACAACAACACGCCGGAGGGGCGCGCCCTCAACCGGCGCGTGGACATCGTGATCCTCCACGACCGCATGCTGCAGGAGGGCAAGGACCCGCGCATCTCGCGCCCGCTGCCCGACGAGGAATGGCGCTAGGCGGCGGACGCCGCTAGTCCATGCGCTCGACGATGTACTTCCTGATGATGTCCGCCGCGATCTCAGAAATCTCCAGGAACTTGAAGGTGTAGTAGTGCATGTTCTCCTCGTGGATGACGGCGTCCGCCATCGTCTTGAGGGGTGAGCGTATTTTGAAATCCGACAGCGTGAAGTCGATCGAATACTCCCGTTCGAAGGCGATGGGGCTTCCCACCCGCACCACGATCTCATGCTCGTTCATTTTGCAGATGGTCCCGCGGACCGAATCCGTTTCCTCCGCGCCGCCGCCCTTTTCGCGGTCGACCGGCCACGACAGCGTGCACGGGATCATCACCTCGAGATAGGGGTGACGCACCTCGCGCCCACGCTTGAAAACGTCCGGGATGAGGATGCGCACGCCGTTCCCGTCCGATTCGCTCACCGTGGCCTCGAAGGTGTATTCCGCGTCGCCGTTTCGCCACACGAACACGCTCACCTTCTCCTGCAGCAGCTCCCCCTCCTTGAGCTCGCGATAGAGCGTGAGCGCAAGGCTGCTTTGGTCCTTGGCGGTCAGCTTCCCGACAAACACGCGATCGTCCTCGGTCTGGAAGTACATCAGGCTGTCGGTCTCGAGATCACGGATCGAATCCAGCGGCTTGCGAAAGGCGGCCGGATGATACAGCTTCTCATACGTTATCACGATGTCCTTGCCGATCGCAAGGAGCGAATCGACGCTCTCGTCCTTTTTGTGGATATAGCTCATGAACGACGCGATCGACGACTCGAAGAGCGAGGGCGTGTGGAGCACGGCCCGATAGTCCTTGAGGCCCACGATGCGGACGATGCCCAGCAGGATCTTATACTGGAAGTTGGTGAGCCCGAGTTGCTTGGTCTTGAAATTGAAGAACTGTTCCTCGTGGCGCTCCTTGTCCTTGAGGTACTGGTAATAGCGAAGCAGGGACGCAAACGCCACGACAAGCGCCGCCAGGCCAATCATGAGCGCGATGTCGAAACCGCTCGCGACGGGCCACTCGAATCCGAAAATCGTTTGCATGAGGCCTCCTCACGCGACGACGGTCTCGCCCGCGGAATATGCCGGCGATTCGGTCCCGCGAATGACCGCATCATCCCATATCCGCCGGCAGAAATCAATCATTTTCGGAAAAAGCGGAAACGGCCGCATGCTGATCCCGCCGCGCACGCGCGTCGGCGTTGAGCGACGGACCGCCCGCCTAGTAGAGCGGCTTGTAGTCGAAGTGGTGGCGCGTGTTGACGAAGCGCACGGTGTGCGTCTTCGAGCGCATCACGATGGAGTGCGTTTCGGCGCCGCCGGGCCGGAACCATACGCCGGGGAGCAGTTCCCCGTCGGTCACGCCCGAGGCCGAGAACATGATGTTCTTGCCGGGCACCAGGTCAACGATGCCGTAGATGCGGTCCGGATCGTCGATCCCCGAATCGCGGATGCGGGCCCGGTCCTCGTCGCAGCGACAAACAAAGCGCGCCTGCATGTCGCCGTTGAGGCACTTGAGCGCCGCCGCCGCGAGAATGCCCTCCTTGGCGCCCCCGACGCCCATCAGGATGTCGATCGATTTGTCCTCCATCGCCGTGGCCACTGCGCCGGAGATGTCGCCGTCGCGGATCAGCTTGATGCGCGCCCCGGTCTCCCGGATTTTACTGATGAGATCGACGTGGCGCTCGCGGTCGAGCACGCACACGGTCACGTCCTCGATGTATTTGCCGGAGGCCCGCGCCACGCGCTTGATATTGACGCTCGGCGGTTGAGTGATGTCCACGACGCCCTTTGCCTCGGGCCCCACCGCGATCTTCTCCATGTAGAGTTGCGGCGCATTGAAGAACGCCCCCCGCTCGCCGATGGCGATGGCGGCGATGGCGTTGTGTCCCCCCTGCGCGCAGGTGGTCTTTCCATCGAGAGCGTCCACCACGATGTCGGCCTCGATGCCGTTCATCGTACCCACGGCCTGGCCCTTTACCAGCGGCCCGTCCGCCGGGTCCTGTTCGCCGTTGATGACCTTCCCGTTGATGGACACCGACGAGAACACCTTGGCCATCGCCTCGATCGCCGAGCTGTTGGCCAGCATCTCATCGCCGCGCCCCATATAGCGGCTTGCGTACAGCGCGGCCGCCTCCGTCACCCGGACCAGTTCCAGCGCGAGATTCCTGTCCATACAGCGCACCCCCTTTATGGCAAAACGGTTCTCACGGAGCCGATGACCGCATCCAAAACCGGATTTTAAATATTTCAAACAAAAAATTCAAAATCCGCCCGGCGCCGCGCTTGCCGCCCGACCGGAGGGCGCACCCGTATGCGTCAGGTTATTGCTTCGCCCCGATAACCTTGATCTCCGCCTCGATTTTTTTGCACTCGTTTTCCGCCGCGAGAATTTTATCCATCGTTTCCTTCACGACGGCGTCGGCGTACACGTCCTTTTTTTCCTTATAGAGATCGCACACGACATCGCCGAGATCGGCAAGCAGGTTGTGCAGTTTTCTTTGCGCGAGGATAAGGTCCTTCTTCAGCTGCACATAGGCCATGCCCTCCTTTCCCTTCTCGACGGCGATCGCGGCCCCCTCCTTGATGTTTTGCGCCGCGAGATCCAGCCCCTTGAGCGCAATCTCCCGAACTTCTGCCCAGTAACCCATCATAAACCTCCAGAATTGGCATTTCCGCGCGCCCGCATGTCGGACGCGCCATACCCGTTCAGTATACGGTACAATGACGCCAATGTCAACCACTCCGGGAGATTTGTGCGGCCTAATGATGCGCCTCGCCATGCTTTACCCGCACCGGCATCAGGGCGATCGCGCGACCGAGCGATCAATCAATTGCGCACAACGCTATTTCCGCGGCTTTGCGCGCGCCGTGGGCGCGGCGGCGCGCGGATCATCCGGCCAAAAATGGCGGGGATAGCGGCCCCTGAGCTCCTTTTTCACCTCGGGATAGGCGCGGTCCCAGAAGCCGTCGAGGTCGCGCGTGATCTGCACCGGGCGGCCCGCGGGGCTCAGGAGGTGCAGGATGATGGGCTCGCCGCAGAGGCGCGGGGTCTCGACGCTGCCGAAGAATTCCTGCAGGCGCGCGGCGAGGACGGGTATATCGCCCGCGGTGTAGTCGATCGGCCGCCTGCTTCCGGACGGGAGGGCCCATGTCTCCGGGGCGATATCATCGAGCATGCGACGGTTTTCCCATCCCAGACGGCCCTCGAGAGCGCGCACGATCGAGCGCTCGTCGAACACCGGGCCGCCCGACCACGTTCCATGCGGCACGAGCCACGAATCAACCTCGCGCGAAAGCGCGTCGTCGGAAAAATCCGGCCAATCATTCCGCACGCCGCGGCCGTGGACGAACCGGCAGCGCGCACACAGGCGCCGCGACGTTTCGCCCCAGGGGAGCGATTGGATTCCCTCGCGCATGATCCGCTCGCGCACCGCCCGTTGCAGTTCCTCTGCGGCCGGACTGCCTCCCGATTGCCGGGAGAAAACCAGCGCCCCCACCCTCCGCTCGACGTGGACCGCGGGCGTCCAGCCCCGCCATTCGAATGTGCAACACGCGCGGACCGGTCCGGCTGCGCCACCCTCGAGATCGGCGCGCGCGATGGGTGCGGCAAGCATCACGCGCCCGTCGCTCTCACCGCCGTCAATCTCCGCAATGGCTAGAAATTCCTCGGCGGCAAGCGCGCCGCGCACCGTGGCCCCGCGGCCGCCCGCGAGCACCAGACGCGCTCGGGCCGGGCCGTCGTCGCGTGTTTTTCGCGCTGCGCGATCCGGATACGCGCCAAGCAGGAGAAGGCCGGCGAGATTCGGATCGATCGCCTCCGCGTCAATGGCGCTGCATCGTACCCCGGCCTGGCTTAAAAGACGGGTCGCCGCATCCGCGATCCGCCCCGCACCGCTCCCCGAGAGACGGCCGCGGGAACCGGTGAGCCATTCTCGGCAGGCGTCGAGGCGGGTCCGGAGATCGACGTCGTCGCCGGGAAGCGGGTCGCCCTCCTCGATGATCGCGGCGATGATCGCGGCGGTCGCCGCCGCGCCGCGGTCGATGCCGTCGAAGAGCATGCGCGCAAAACGGGGGTGCGCGCCGACCCGTGCGGCCCGGCGTCCCGCGTCGGTGATCCGTCCACGCCCGTCGAGGAAGCCAAGATCGGAAAGGAGCGATTGCGCCCTCCGCACCGCCGGTTCCGGCGGCGGCGTTATCCAGGCCAGATCTGAGGGCGCTGGCGCCCCCCAGTGCGCACACTCGAGCACGAGCGGCGCGAGGTCCGCCTCGGCGATCTCCGGAGGCGCGAAGTCGGACCGCGACTCCCGCGAATCCCACCAGCGCAGGCACAGCCCCGGACCCAGCCGGCCTGCGCGACCGGCCCGCTGCTCGGCCGACGCCGCACTGATCGGGACGGTTTCCCAGTGGCCCATCCCCGTTCGCGGCGAAAAGCGCACGCGCCGCTCGAGCCCCAGGTCGACGACGGCTTGTATCCCGGGGATCGTGAGGCTCGTCTCGGCGACGTTCGTGGCAAGGATGATCCGCCGCCGGCCCGTTTCGGGGCGTCGCAGCACCGCGCGCTGCTCCTCGGGCCGCACGCGACCGTGCAGCACCATGATCTCGGCGTCGGCCGACGAAAGGCCGGCGCACGCCTCCCGCGCCCGGCGGATCTCGCGAAAGCCCGGGAGAAAGACCAGCACGTCGCCCGCACATTGTATTTCGCGCAACGCTTCAAGCGCGAGGCGACCGGCGGCGTCCCATGGGGCCTCGGCGCCCCGCGGGGGCGAATACCGGATCTCGACGGGATGCGCGCGGCCGGGGATCGACCGGTGCGGGACATCGCCCAATGTGTCGCGGAGCGCGTCGGCATTCATCGTCGCCGACATAAAAAGAAAGCGAAGATCCGACCGTAGGTGTTTTTTGCAATCGATCGCGAGTGCAATTCCCAGGTCGCCGACGAGGCTCCGCTCGTGGAACTCGTCGAAGATGATCGTCCCGTAGCCGTCAAGGGACTGGTCGCCCTGGATGATGCGGACGAGGACGCCCTCGGTCATCACCTCGAGGCGCGCGGCCGGGCCCGAGATCGTCTCCGTTCGCGTGCGCAACCCAACGGCGCTCCCGATCTCCTCGCCCAGAAGCGCGGCGATCCGCTCGGCGGCCGCGCGTGCGGCGATCCGGCGCGGCTGCAAGAGCGCGATCTTTCCCCCGCGGAACGTTTTTTTCTGGAGCAGCCTCCACGGTACGAGCGTCGTCTTCCCCGCGCCGGGCTCGGCATGCAGGAGCATCGTGGAATGGCGCGCGAGCGTTTCGGCGATCTCGTCGAGGTGCGGATAAATCGGGAGGGCAGCGATATCGTCAGGCGACATGCGTACGATGGGTCGGGACGCGGATGCGCGATGCGGCGCGAAGCGGCATCAGCCCCCTACGCCACCGTCACCTCTGTGCAAAGATACACGTCCTGGATGGCGTTAAGGAGCGCGATCCCGTCCTTCATGGGACGCTGGAATGCCTTGCGGCCGGAGATGAGCCCCATGCCCCCCGCGCGTTTGTTGATGACCGCCGTGCGCACCGCCTCGGCGAGGTCGCGCTCGCCGGAGGACTCGCCGCCGGAGTTGATGAGCCCGATGCGCCCCATGTAATTGCTGATCACCTGATAGCGCGTGAGATCGATGGGGTGCTCCGACGAGAGCTCCGTGTACACCTTGTCGTGGGTCTTTGCGAAGTTGATCGCGGTGAACCCGCCGTTCAGCGTGGGGAGCTTCTGCTTGACGATGTCGGCCTTGATGGTCGCCCCCAGATGGTTCGCCTGCCCCGTGATGTCGGCGGCGGTGTGATAGTCCGCCTCCTTCGTCTTGAAGGCGTTGTTGCGCGTGTAGCACCAGAGGATCGTGGCCAGCCCCAGCTCGTGCGCGCGCTCGAAGGCCGCGGAGATCTCCTGGATCTGCCGCGAGCTCTCCTCCGAACCGAAATAGATCGTCGCCCCCACCGCGACGGCGCCCATGTCGACGGCCTGCTCGACGCTGGCGAAGAGGACCTGGTCGTACTTTGTCGGATAGGTGAGCAGCTCATTGTGATTGATCTTGAGAATGAACGGAATCCTATGGGCGTACTTCCGCGCGACCATCGCGAGCACGCCCAGCGTGGAGGCGACGCCGTTGCAGCCGCCCTCCAGCGCGAGCCGCACGATGTTCTCCGGATCGAAGTATTCGGGGTTGGGCGCGAACGACGCTCCGGCGGTGTGCTCGATTCCCTGGTCCACCGGCAAAATGGAAAGGTAGCCGGTGTTCGCGAGCCGTCCCGCCGCGAAGAGCGCCTGCAGGCTCCGCAGCACCGGGACCGGCCGGTCCGACGGCGCGAACACGCGGTCCACGAAGTCCGGTCCCGGCAGGGTGATCCGTTCCTTCGGAACGCGCGCCGCATACGTCAGCAGCGATTCATTGTCCGATCCTAACGCTTTTCGAATTCTTTCAATCATGATATCCCTCCGCGTTTCAGATGCACGACAGTCCGCCTACCTGAATTTTTCGGTTATAAAAAAGGCGTCCGCGATCGGCACATCGTACTCCGGGTTCCCCGCGAGCTTCAGCTCGGTCTTGCCGCGCCCGTCGGCCCGGTACATGATGATGCGGTACGGCGTCAGGTAATTGCCAACCGGCTTGACGTTGATCCGCTCAAGATACTTGTGGAATTCGTCCTTGAGATAGTAATCGATGCGGACAATGTATTGATCGTAGGTGCGCAGGTAGAGCACCAGCTTGCTGTACACCACCGTGCCGCGCTTCTTGATGGCTTCGATCTTGTGGCACTCCTCGCCCACGGCCTTCACCGTCCCGCGGTGCAGGAAGTCGTAGTCGTCGACGTTGAGCTCCTTGAGGTCCTCGAAGTACAGGTTCGAATTGGCGAACGGCTTGTCGAGGTCGGTGCCCACGATGCGCTTCACGTTCCCGGCCGACATCTTGAGCCACTGATCGTCGTCCCGGTTTTTGTGGGCATGGCTGAGGAGTTCAAGCCGCGCTGGATGCGTGAATGTGATGCGCATCTTGTTCTCCCGGTCCGGGTTCCGTTTCACGTACTGGTCAAAGTGCTGCTCGAGCACCTTCTCGCCCCTGAACACCAGCATCTTGTACCGGAACTTCGCCGTCTGCGGCTGCGCGAGGGCCATGCTTTTTCGGACCAGGTCCCGGCCGTCGTCGTTTGCATAAAGCGCCAGCGGCACGCCACACGCGCACACGGCCACCATCAGGAAACGTCGCATCATGATCAGTCCTCCCGGAAAAAATATCTGAGCATCGCATCCTCCCATGGACGAGAAAAATGCACAATACTTTTTTTCGCGCACGTCCCGCGCCGGCCCGACGCGCCGGTATTCTGCTTAATATTTTCCCTTTGCGAAACGATGATACAAACAGACCCCCCACGGAGGATCCGCCCATGAGAAATGCGCTCTGTGCCATCTGCATCGCGCTCGTATCAGCGACCTGCGCTGGTCGCGACGCCTCGATGCGCCGCGAGACGACGGCCATTCGACCCGACAGCCTCGTCAACTTCTTCCGTGTCTGCGAGCAGGACAGCAAAAACGCGATCGCGGTGATCGTCAATCGCGACATCACCAAGAACCTGACCCATCTGCAGCGCATGGACGGCGGCGGGCGGAAGTACTATCTGTTGGAGCGCGAGGCAATCACCGAGATGATCCGCGCGGTCACCTCGGGACTCTATGACGACTTCATCCTCATCAACCGCCACGGCGTCGTGGTGTACACCATGGCCGACGACGCCCTGTTCGCCAAGAGCGTTCCGGCATCGTTCAAGGGGACGGCGCTCCAGGAGTGTTTCGAGAAAACCGGCACCGATCTGTACCTGAGCGACACGGGCCCGTCCCCCGGCGCATCGGAGCGTCCCGTGCTCTATGCGGCCGGGCGCGTGGTCCGCGACGGCGAATTTCACGGGGTGTTTCTGCTGCAGGTGCGCGCCGAGCGGATCGCGAGACTCATCGCGGAAAACGAATCCATCGTGAGCCGGGCCGGGATCGTCCGCATTTCGCGTAACGGAATTCCGGCCGATGCCCCCTACCCGGATTTCGAGCGCATCGCCCCCGCGACCCTCGTCGAGGCCCGCAGCCACCGTCTCACACTCCCGCGCGCGGTCCTCTCGTATTATCCCTTCACCTACAAAAACCTCTCGTGGATCATCATCGCGCGGGAGCGCTAATCAGTCCGGCGAGGCGATCGTGGATGCCGCCGAAGAGCTCGGGGAGGTAGGCCCCCGGGGAGGCGCTCTCGACGAGAAGCCGTGACGCAGCGATGATACGCCCATCGTCGATGCCGCACAACCCCGCCCGATGCGCGCCCATCAGGAGGCCCGGGAGCACCGATGCGCGGTGCTGCTCGGAGACGACGACGTGCGCGCGGACGCCGCGCTCGCGGAAGACGGCCTCCTCCTCGGCCGTAACCGGGACGAGCGATATGACCAGCTGACCCGGGCGGATCTTGCGCAGATCGGCCTCCGTAACGTCGCGCGCGCCGCGCACGACGATATCGGCATTGCCGAAGATGTTCTCGAGCGTGGTCGCAAGCCCCCCCGCCTTCTCCAGTGCCAGCATCAGGGTCTCGCTCGCATCGCAGCCCAGTATCCGCCGGTAGCCCCGCGCCGCAAGCAGGTGCGTGAGCCTGATAGCCGCGCAATCGATCCCCGCGAACCCCACGCTGGTCTCGCCGCGCTCGAGCCCGTTTTTTTCCGAGAGGCCGTCGATCACCGCCAGCAACAGGGCCGGCGTCTCGTCGTGGTCGCGCGTGACAAGCGGGACCGTCACCCCGGCGCTCACCTGCTCCAGATCGGACGGGTCCTCGACCTCCCCGACGGACGAGATGCGCACGGCGGCGAAGGTCCCCTCAATCGCGCGAAGCGATTTCACGAAATCCTCGATGTGATCGAAGACGATCACCAGCGGATAGGCGTTGAGGCCGGCGAACCGGGACACGACGAGCGCGTCCCGCTCGTTTCGCACGTACTCCTCCGCCACCGGCGCCGTCCCGCCCCCGGGATTGGCCCGGACGCCGCTCACCACCGCAACGTTGCGCGCGATTCCGGTGCGCGCCGACCCGCCGGAGGCGGCGCGTTCCAACAGGAGCGCCGTTGCGCCCAACACCTTCGTTTCGAAATCGTCCGCCTGCTCCAGGGGCAGCCCCCCCGACACGCGCAGGAGCCCGCCCTCGATCAACTCGTCGAGCGCGTTGCGGACCGATACGAGCTCGAAGTTCTCGGAAAACCGGCCGATCCGCTCCAGGAAGGCCGCAAAGCCCTCCATTGAGTCGCACTGCACCTCGATGGCGAAGAGGTCCCCGCCCCCGTCCTGCTCGAGCTGCGCGAGCGAACGCATCTCGCAGCCGCGCTTGTAGAGCTCGTTGGTGAGGTGGGGGAGAAAGCCGCGCTTGATGCGCACGGATATTTCAGAGAGTAGTTTCATGGCGCCGGTCCGGTCAGCGGGAGATATCGCGTCGTTTGTAATATCGGCCGTTTTCGGCCGGGAGTTTACGCCCGACCGGACATCGCGGTCGCACTGCGGATCCCCGCCGTTTCGGCGCGCGCGGCTTCCGCGATATGTTCCGGGGACGCGTCGGGGTCCGCGCGGACGAGCAGATAGTCCGATTCGAGGGGACGGCACCCGATCGAGTTGAAGAAATGCCGCATGGTCACGACCGACGGCTCGAACTGGCGGGGATAGTCGCCCTCGCCGACGGAAATGAAGAACCCGTCCCGCGCGCCGCTGATGCACTCGCGGCGCGCAAGCTCCCAGAGCGCCTGGCAGCGATCAATCACGGTTTTCAGCGGGCCGGGAAGGCCGGAGAAGTAGACCGGCGACGACACGCTCACCAGTCGGGCCTGCACGAGCAGGGGATAGAGCGCCGTCATCTCGTCGTCGTGCACGCACGAGAACGAATCGCGGCAATGCCCGCAGGCGATGCAGGGCCGCACGTCCATCGCGTAGGCCGCATACCGGCGCACCTCGTGTCCCGCCGCTGCGAGCGGGGCGAGAAACCGTTCGTGAAGGTGCGAGGAAACGCTCGTGTCGCGCGGGCTTCCAAACAGCGACAGGACGAGCGCCACCGCGTCAGTCCTCCCGGAGCCGTGCGAAGATCATGCGTCCGGCCGTGGTCTGCAGCACCGAGGTCACGTTCACGTGCACCTCCGAGTTGAGCCGGGAGCGCCCGTTCTCCACCACCACCATCGTCCCGTCGTCGAGATAGCCGATCGCCTGGTTGGGGTCCTTCCCTTCCTTGATGAGCGAAACGCGCATCTCCTCGCCCGGCAGCACGATGGGCTTCAAGGCGTTCGAGAGCTGGTTGATATTAAGCACGTCCACGCCGTGGAACTCCGCGACCTTGTTGAGGTTGAAATCGTTGGTGATGATCTTCGCCTTCATCGCCTTGGCGAGCTTCACGAGCTTCGAGTCCACCTCGTGGGTCTCGGGGAAGTCCATGTCCGATATCTTCACCATGATGGACTGATCCTTCTGCATCTTATTGAGGATGTCCAGGCCGCGACGGCCGCGGTTGCGCTTGATGGAGTCGGCCGAGTCCGCGATCATCTGGAGCTCACCCAGCACGAAATTCGGAATCACCAGGATCCCCTCGATGAAGCCCGTGTCGCAGATGTCCGCTATCCGACCGTCGATGATGACGCTGGTGTCGAGGATCTTGTAAGCGATCGTGCCGCCGCGGTCGTCCTCCGCGCGCGCGGGGACGATGGCGTCGAGGAACCGGATGTCCTCGTGGTTGATCACGAAGAAGAGCAGCACCGCGAACCCGCTCACATGATACAGGAGCGCGCGCACGACCGCGAGGGTCTGCGCCGAGAAGGGAAGCGGCAGCGCGGAGAAAGCCAGCGCCAGCAGGTGCCCCACGACCAGGCCCGAGGCGAGCCCGATGATGGCCGCGAAGAGCAGCCGCGCGGAGAAGGTGTGCGACACGTATTCGATGGCGATGATCACCAGGAGCGACACGACCACCGACACCACGGCCGCCACGAGCATCGCCAGCCATGACACCTCGAGATAGTACAGCACCGAACAGATCAGCGAAAGTGCTATGAACGAACCGCGTAAAACATTAATCATGACCGGACACCTCTTTCTGTGAATAGTGATATTCTACCACCACCCGTCGTGTCGCGCCGAAAAAAACGCTCACACCGCGACGGACGACGCACATACCGACACTTCAAACGGCGCACGGGCGCCCGCGGCGATGGGACCGATGCCGCGTCGCGGGGACGGGGGATGCGTCCGGGGGTTATACGGACGAGAGCGCTTCGGAGATGAGGTTGCCCGCCTCTTCGACCGCGACGTCCTTGGTCAGGGCAATCTCATGGATCAACAGCTGATAGGCGTTTTCGTAGAGTTTGCGCTCCATAATGGAGAGCTCCTTGCTGCGGCCCCGCCGGTACAGGTCCCGGGTCACCTGGGCCACCTCGAAGATCGAACCGCTTTTCACCTTGTCGATGTTGTTCTGATACCGCAACTTCCAGTCGTCCTCGGTCACCACGTTTTCCTGCTTGATGATCGTCAGGACCTTTTTGATGTCTTTTTTCTGGATGATGGGCCGCAGGCCAATGCGGGCCGCGTTGTCAACCGGGATCATAACCTTCATCCCGCTGTTGATGATGTTGATGATATAGAACTCCGTTTTTTTCCCCAGAACCACTTTTTTTTCTATCGAGTCGATCCTGCCGACCCCATGCATCGGGTACACAACCTTGTCACCCAGCTGATACATATGGTTCTCCTGTCCCTAGTACGCGCGCTTCCCCCGCTTCCATGCGTTTCGCGGTCGTTCGAGAAATGTATAATGGCATCGGACCCCCGTCCGATTTGGCGACGGTAAAAAAAAGTGGCCACAAATCAAGAATAATTATCACCGTCGGCCGGTTTTATTGGTTTTCGTCGAGCGATATCCCCTCGCGCTCCATGTAGCGCTCGAGCACCGACTTCATCTTGGAGCCCTTGAAGTCCGAATACGGCCCGATCGCGCCGTGGAAGACCCCGGACGGCTCCTTGGGAAACGCCGGATCGGGCATGCCGTTGTAGACATCCTTCATGTAGCGCCCCCAGATGGGCGCCGCAACCATCGCGCCCGCCGCGCCCGCGCCCAGCGTCATGGTCGCCTTGTCGTACCCCACCCAGACGATGGCCGCGATATCGGGGGTGAGTCCGCAGAACCATGAGTCGGACCAGTTGGTGGTGGTCCCGGTCTTGCCGGCGGCCTGCTTCAGGAAGCCCGCCTTGTAGCGGATGGGCTCATTCCCGGTCCCGCCGTCGATCACGCCGCGCATGAGGTCGTTCACGAGCCAGGCAGTCTGCTCGGAGATCACCTGCACCGTGCCGTCGCGCTCCTTCGCGGCGATGATGTTGCCGACCTCCTCCTCGACGTTCATCACCTCGTTGCCGTCCTTGTCGATCACGTAGCGGATGGCGAAGGGGATCACCTCGCGCCCCTTGTTGGCGAAGATGGCGTAGGCGGTGGCCATCTCGAAGGGCGTCACCTCGGTGGTGCCGAGCGCGAGCGTCGGATTGGGATCGAACCGGCTTGGCGGGACCTTCAGCATCTTGGCGGCGAAGTCGATCACGTTGTCGGGACCGACCAGGTCGAAGACGCGCACGGCGATGATGTTGATGGAGGCCGCAACGGCCCGCCGCACGTCTACGAGACCCTTGAAGTCGCCCTCGTAGTTGGTGGGGCTCCAGCCTACGCCCTCGGAGTCGATCTCGACGATGGGCGCGTCGGGCAGGACGGAGCGGTCGCTCACGTACTCGCCCTCGATGGCCGCGCCGTACACGAAGGGCTTGAACGACGAGCCCGGCTGCCGGCGCGCCTGCATGGCCCGGTTGAACTGGTTGTCCACTGTGAAGGTGTGCCCGCCGATCATGGTGGTGATATAGCCGGTCTGCGGCTCCACCGCGATCAGCGCCCCCTCGACCTTGAGCGTGGAGATGCCCAGCACCACCTCGCGGAAATTTTCGATGAACTTGCTGGTGCCGCCGGCGTTCACCAGGAGCGAGAGAATATCCAGCTCGTCCATGATGTTCTCGGCGAGCGTCCGCTTCACCTGGGTCACGTCGTCGGCCTTGGTCTGCATGGCGGGCAGGTTGAAGATCATCCGCAGCGTGTTATAGGCGCTAAAGAGGCTCATGTCCACCGCGCTGTGGTAATAGTCGAAGGTCGCGTGCGAGCGGTCGGACATCGCGCGCTGCTGGTCGAGCCCGCTGCGCAGCACCTTCTCGCCGATCGTGTTGCGGCGTAGGTCGAGGGTCGAATACACGGTGAGCCCGTCATTGTACACGGCGTCCTCGCCGTAGCGGGTGATCATGATCTGCCGGATGTAGTCGGTGAAATACGGCGCCCGGTCGATGCTCTTGGTGTAGACCGTTCGAGACGGGGAATCGAGCTTGGTCATCTCGACATAGCGCGGCCAGAACTCGCGGTAGATCTGCCCGGCGCGCTCCGTGGTGAGGTAGCCCTGCTCCACGATGCGCGAGAGGATGTCCCAGTTCTTGCGGAAGGCGTTCCGGGTGTTCTTGAGCGGCGAATAGCGGCCCGGCGCCGAGGGGAGCGCGGCCAGCACCGAGCTCTCGTCGATATTCAGGTGCTGCGCCTTCTTGTTAAAGAAGAAATCCGCGGCGGTCGCGATACCGTAGCAGCCATGCCCGAGGTAGATCTGGTTGAAGTACATCTCCAGGATCTCCTCTTTCGTGAAACGCTTCTCGATCTGGAGCGCCAGGATCGCCTCGAGGGCCTTGCGGGTGAAGGTGCGCTCGCCGGTGGTAAACAGCCGCTTCGCCAGCTGTTGGGTGATAGTGGAGCCGCCCTGCTTGATCTTCCCGGCCAAAATGTTTCGCCCCATGGCGCGGACGATCGCCATCGGATTGAGGCCGATGTGACTGAAGAATTCCTTGTCCTCGGTCGCCAGGAAGGCGACGATGAGGTTGTTGGGCAGGTCCTCGAAGGCGACCAGCTCGCGTTTCTCCTGAAAGAGCTCAGCGATGAGCTCGCCGTGCACGTCCAGGATCTTCGTGGGCATGCTCACCTGGAACTTGCGCAGGTTGTCGATACCCGCGAAGTTCTTCACCTGGGCCGTGATGATGCCGAAGACGATCCCCCCGAGCAGCGTGGCCGCCGCCAGGACCACGATGGCGATCGTTTCGAGTTTTTTCACTTTCTGGCTCTGTTCCATTGACATCCCTTTGCGCTATCGCTCTGCCGCCCGCGGGCCGTTTCCGGCGCGCGCCCTTATACCCGGTTTTTCACCATCCGGGCGATATAGGCGACCAGCAGCACCGCGCCAAAAATCACCGCCCCCCAGATGGCGATCTGGAAAAGCACCCCCAGCAGCCATCCGACCGCCTTGAGCACGGCCGGCAGCACGTGCCAGAACAGCACGTACACCACCGCGAGTATGCCGATGACCATGAACACGTTTTTCCATCGTTCATCCATCATGCGCTCCACCTCACCGACACGAAAATGCACGCCGCGTACGGCGCGATACCACTATGGCAATCGGCCTGCGGTCCGTTTAGGTCCGCTCGACCACGGTAATAAACAGGTTCACGGTGCTCTTCTGGCGCCATACCGTCATTTTGATCGTACTGCCCACCGGAGCGGCGCCCACCGCGTCGATGAGCCCCTGATAGCTCTTGATGCGCTCGCCGTTGACGCTCATGACCACGTCCCCGGGCTGCACGCCGCCGCGCGCCGCGGGGCTCCCCTCGACCACATCGCCCACCAGCGCGCCCTCGACGGTGTTGAGCCCCAGGCTCGCAGCGACCTCCTCGGTGACGGGGCCCACCTGCACGCCGATGAAGCCGCGCTTGATCTTCCGGTGCTTTTTCAGCTGCTCCAGAACGGCCTTCGCGGTGTTCACGGGAATGGCGAAGCCGATCCCCATGTAGCCGCCGCTCTGCGAATAGATCATCCGGTTAATGCCAACCACCTCGCCGCGTATGTTGATGAGCGGCCCGCCGGAATTGCCCGGGTTGATGGAGGCGTCGGTCTGGATATGCGACTGCGACCCGCCCATCATGTCCACGTCGCGCCGCGCGGTGGCGCTTACCACGCCCACGGTGAAGGTCTTGTCCAGGCCGAAGGGATTGCCGATCGCGATGGCCCAGTCGCCCACCTTCACCTCGTCGGAGTTCCCGATGAACACGGGCTTGAGCCGGGCGTTCACCTTCAGGAGCGCCAGGTCCGTCTGCTGGTCGTAGCCCACGATCTGCGCGACGTACGAATTGCCGCCCACCTTCACGGTCACCTTGTCGACGCCCGCGATCACGTGATGGTTGGTGCAGATGTAGCCGTCCTCGGAGAGCACGAACCCGGTTCCCAGGCCCGTGCGCTTCCGCTGCATCTGGCGTTGCTGGTTGGGCACCCCGAAGAATTGCCGGAAAAACGGATCGTCGAGGAAGGGATTGGGCCGCATGCGAACCGTCTGCTCGGTGCTGATGAAGACCACGCGGTCCTCGTAGAGGCTATAGATGTCGCGGAAGGTCTTCTGTATTTCGAAGGCCTTCGCCGCCTCGCTGCTCGACTTCAGGGGCGAATCGCCCGAGGCGCCGAAGACGCTGGACCCGCCGCTCTTGCAGTTGATTTTCACCAGGCCGAAGAGCATGATGGCGATGACGAGGACGCTTGCGAAAATAACTCTCTGTTTCATAATACCACTCCTGGACGCTTCGCGGCGTCCGATGACCTACCGACTGGTTCCCATACGATTGATGATTGCAAGCGGTTCGCGGCGCGGGGGACCGGCTTCTGTCAACACTCCGTCGAGCATAGCGCACATAAAATTTACCCATAGAAAAAATCAATAAAAAAAGGCCAAATTCCGCCACGTCGATCGCGCCCCGCCGGCCCATTTTTATCGACCGCCTGCGGGAAGGTTGTTGACAAAAACGATCGTCCCGAATAAGCACGAGACGCAACACACCCCCAGCATGCCGCCATCGAGGTACACGCCATGTTCAACAAAGAATTCGAAGCAATGCCGCTTTCCAAGATGCGGGAACTGCAGCGGGAGCGCTTGAAATGGTCGCTCACACACGCCTATGCCAATGTGCCGCACTACAAGAAGTCCTTCGACGCCGCGGGGTTCAATCCCGACACGTTCAAAACCCTTGACGACCTCCGCCGCGTCCCGTTCCTCACCAAGCAGGACATGCGCGCTAGCTACCCCTTCGGCCTCTTCGCCGTTCCGCTGGACAAGGTCGCCCGCGTCCACTCGTCCTCCGGCACCACGGGCAATGCGACCGTCGTGGGCTACACCACGGGCGATGTCGGCGTGTTCGCCGAGGTGGTCGCGCGCTGCCTGGCCATGTACGGCGCCACCGAGAAGGACGTGATCCAGGTGGCCTACGGCTACGGCCTGTTCACCGGCGGCTTGGGCCTGCACTACGGGTCCGAAAAGCTGGGCGCGCTCACCGTTCCCATCGGCGGCGGCAATACTGAGCGCCAGCTCATGCTCATCAAGGACTTCGGCACCACGATGATCGCGTGCACGCCGTCCTACGCGCTCAACATCGCCGACTACCTCGAGAAGAAGCGCCCGGACTACGACATCCGGAAGACCAAGCTCCGCGCGGGCATCTTCGGCGCCGAGCCCTGGTCGGAGCAGATGCGCCGGGAGATCGAGTCGCGCCTGGGCATCGAGGCCTACGACATCTACGGCCTCTCCGAGGTGATCGGGCCCGGCGTCTCCGGCGAGTGCTCGCAGAAGTCCGGCCTGCACGTCTTCGAGGACCACTTCTACGTCGAGATCATCGATCCCGACACCGGCGAGGTGCTGCCCGAGGGCTCGAAGGGCGAGATCGTCTACACCTCGCTCACCAAGGAGGCCTGCCCGGTGATCCGCTACCGCTCGCGCGACATCACCCGCCTCTACTACGACGGCTGCGCATGCGGCCGGACGCTGGTGAAGATGGAGAAGGTCACAGGGCGCTCCGACGACATGCTCATCATCCGCGGCGTGAACGTGTTCCCGTCGCAGATCGAGTCCGTGCTCATGGAGACGGAGGGCGTGGAGCCGCACTACCAGATCATCGTGGACCGCAAGGGCGCGCTGGACGACATCGAGGTGAAGGTCGAGGTGACCGAGAAGATCTTCTCCGACGAGCTCAAGGTGCTCGAGGCGCTCTCGAGGCGCATCGCCGACCGCTTCCGCAGCGTGCTGGGCATCTCCGCCAAGGTCACTCTGGTGGAGCCGCTGGCCATTCCGCGCAGCGAGGGCAAGGCCGTCCGCGTGATCGACAAACGAACCATCTAACAACGGAGGCACCATCATGAACGTAACGCAACTCTCGATATTCCTCGAAAACAAGCCCGGGCACCTGCAGAACGCGCTCAAGGTTCTCTCGGACAAGAAGATCAACATCCTCACCCTCACCATCGCGGAGGCCGCGGACTTCGGCATCGTGCGCATGATCGTGACCGATGCGGCCGGCGCCGCGGCGGCGCTGCGCGATCAGCACTTCACCTGCTCCACCACCGACGTGTTGGCCATCGAGATCGAGGACGTGCCGGGCGCGCTGCTCAAGGCCCTGGAGAGCTTCCGCAAGCAGAACCTCAACATCGAGTACATGTACGCCTTCACCGAGAAGCGCGGCGGCAGGGCGGTGATGATTTTCCGCTTCGACGATATTGAGCTTGCCAAAAAAGCGCTCCAGACGGAGGGGTACAACATCCTCAAAAAGATCGACATCATCGGAGCGTAGGACATGCAACGGAAGATTCTGCTGGGCAATGAGGCCATCGCGCGGGGCGCCTATGAGGCCGGTTGCCGGGTCGCGACCGCCTACCCCGGAACGCCCAGCACCGAGATCCTGGAGGCGATGGCCGCCGCCTACCGCGGCATCAAGTCGCAGTGGTCGCCCAACGAGAAGGTCGCCCTCGAGGTGGCCTGCGGAGCGGCGATCGCCGGCGCGCGGTCGCTTGCGGCCATGAAGCACGTGGGCCTGAACGTCGCCGCCGATCCGCTGTTCACCTTCTCGTACACCGGCGTGAACGCGGGGCTGGTCATCATCAACGCCGACGACCCGAACGCCTGGAGCTCGCAGAACGAGCAGGACAACCGGCACTATGCGCGCGCAGCGAAGCTTCCCATGATCGAGCCGTCCGATCCGGCCGAGGCGAAAGAGTATACGAAATACGCCTTCGACCTCTCCGAGGAATACGATCGGCCGGTCCTCGTGCGCATCACCACGCGCATCGCGCACTCGCAGGGGATCGTGGCCCTGGACGACCCGAAGGACGTCCCGCTCAAACCCTTCGTCCGTAATCCGCAGAAGTTCGTGATGTTGCCCTCGCACGCCCGCCCGCGGCACATCTTCATCGAAGAGCAGCTCGTGAAGCTCAAGGCGCTCTCGAACGCGTCCCCGCTCAACCGCATCGAGATGGGGAAGACGAAGCGCGGCATCATCACCAACGGCGTGGCCTACCAGTACGTAAAGGAGACCTGCCCGGAGGATTCCATCCTGCGCATCGGGTTCATCTGGCCGCTGCCGGACGATCTCATCCGCACATTCGCCGACTCCGTCGACGAGCTCTACGTTGTCGAGGAGCTCGATCCGTTCATCGAAGATTACGTGCGCGCGATGGGCTATGCGCCGATCGGCAAGAAGATCATCCCGCTCACCTTCGAGCTCACCCCCGAGATCGTCGACAAGGCGCTCAACGGAACGACGTACCCCTCGGCGCCGCTGTACTCCGGCACGATCCCGCCGCGCCCGCCGGCGCTGTGCAAGGGCTGCCCGCACGGCTTCGTCTTCGACGTGCTCAAGAAGCTGGACGTGACGGTGAACGGCGACATCGGCTGCTACACGCTCGCGGCGCTGCCGCCCTACAATGCGATGCACAGCCAGGGCTGCATGGGCGCGAGCATCAGCATGCACCTGGGCTTCGAGAAGGCGCAGGGCGAGGCGATGGCGCGAAACAGCGTCGCCGTGATCGGCGATTCCACCTTCATCCACTCGGGCATCACGCCGCTCATCGACCTGGTGTACAACAAGGGGACCGGCACCGTCCTCATTCTGGACAATCGGGTGACCGCGATGACGGGCCATCAGGAGAACCCCGTAACCGGGAAGACCCTGATGGGCGAGGACACCTACGAGATCAAGCTCGAGGAGCTCTGCCGCGCCGTGGGCGTGAAGCGCGTGCGAGTGGTGGACCCGAAGAACACGGCCGAGTTCGAAGCGGTGGTGCGCGAGGAGGTCGCCGCGCCCGAGCCGTCGGTGATCATCAGCCTGCGCAAATGCATCCTGAAAAAATGAGGTCGCACCAATGACAAACGTAATCTTCGCCGGCGTCGGCGGCCAAGGGGTGATCCTGGCCAGCAAGATCCTGATGCAGGTGGCCATGAACGCCGGCTACGACGTAAAGGAGAGCGAGGTTCACGGCATGGCCCAGCGCGGCGGCAGCGTGGACTGCAACGTGCGCTACGGCGAAAAGGTCTATTCCCCACTCATCGAAAAGGGGACCTGCGACTACCTGGTCGTTTTCGAGCCGCTCGAGGCGACCCGCAAGCTCGAATATCTGAAACCCGACGGGACGCTCATCGTGCACACCGAACGGGTGAACCCCGCGCCCGTACAGGCGGGACTGGCGAAATACCCCGACGACATCGAAACGTGGATCGTCGCGAACATCACAAACCGCATGGTGGCGGACTTCGGTCCCGTCCTCAAGGCCGTGGGCTCGCAGCGGGCGCTCAACATCGTGATGCTGGGCGTTCTCTCGAACCATCTCGAGTTCACGCCGGACCAGTGGATCGAGGCGGTCAAAGGGACCGTGAAGCAAAATTTTGTTGAAATGAACGTAAAAGCCTTTACCATGGGCCGTGAGTTTACAATCTCATAAGGCAGGGATGATGCGATGACCCGACGCAAAGCGGCGCTTCTCACGCTGGCGCTCGCCGTGATCTTCACGGCATGCTCCGAGTTCCGCGTGAAGACCATAATCGACAACGATAAAAAGATATCGAAGCTCAAAAAATCGGGGATTCTTCTGCGCCTGAACGACCAGAGCCTCATCGCGCACCAGGAGTTCCACGCCAACCTCTCCAACTGGCTCGCGGGCTTCAAGCCGATCATCGACCTGGTGATCCTGGGCGAGCAGAACGATGCGGTCCATCATTACACCCGGCACGAGGAGCGCTTCTTCCAGCTCTCGACGCGGCGCAACGTGATGGAGACGGTCAGCAAGAGCTACCTGCCCTACAAATCGCTGGGCATCATCAACCTCTTCATTCGCAACAACGCCGCCGAGCTGAAAAAAATCATGGCCGACAGCTCCCTCGACAGCATCGTCATCTACGAAGTGTACGCGCTCGTCTCGACCGAGATGCAAAACTTCGATTTCGATTCGGTGATGGTGATCGTCGACCGCGATCTCAACCTGCTCTACGTTGACCATCAGAGCGACACCTACGACAGCGTCGAAACGGACAAGGCCAAGATGAAGGAAGAGCTGCTGAACAAGGTTTCGAACAGGCTCATTGCGCGCCTCCGCAGGCTCGGCTTTCTTGAGCGTATAAAGCTGTAGCGGCACATATTTCTTACGAACGAACTCATTCGATCGAAACCCAGTATCGGGATGGGCCGATACGATCAAACACAAGCGAGGTTGCACAATGAATAAGCTGGTATCTTCCACCGTGGTCGTTCTGGGCCTCTTGCTCGCCGTTGTGCTGGTGAGCGGCATATCGTCGATGGGCATCGCCGCCCCGAAGGCGGGGGGCTCCTGCACCGGCATCGGGCCGATGGATGGTCGTGTGGCCTGCGACGGCAAGAAGGTGATAGCCTGCTCGTCGTACACGAAATACAAGTACATCGTCACCCAGACCTGCTCGGCCACGCAAAAATGCGTCGCCGCTGCGGACGGCAAGTCGGCGAGCTGCAAGTAAATATCGAGGGGCCCCAATGGTTACAACGAACGACCTCAGACGCGGCATGGTCATCAAACTGGACGGCGAATTGTATACGGTGGTTGATCAGAACCATCACAAACCGGGCAAGGGCGGCGCGATCGTCCGGACCAAGTTGAGAAACGTCAAGAAGGGGACGGTCAAGGACATGACCTTCCGGCCCTCCGAAAAGGTCGAGGACGTGCGGCTGGATCAACGGCCCATGCAGTATCTCTACGAAGAAGGCGACCACCTGGTTTTCATGGACACCGAGACGTACGAACAGGAGTCGATTCCCACGGACGCCATCGGCGACGCGGCGAGCTTCCTGAAGCCGGAGGACATCTGCGAGATCGCCATCTACGAGGGGAAGCCGATCACCGTGACCCCGCCGTCGACCGTCGTCCTCAAGGTAACCTACGCCGAACCGGGCGCGAAGGGAGACACCGCGACCAATGTCACCAAGCCGGTGAAGGTCGAGACGGGCGCCGAGGTGAAGGTCCCCCTCTTCATCAACGAGGGCGACTACATCAAGGTAAGCACCGAGACCGGCGCGTACATGGAGCGCGTGAAAAAATAACAAAAAAGGGCAGGATTTGCATCCTGCCCGTACTGTGGAGACGGCGGGATTCGAACCCGCGTCCTGCAACGCATATCCGAAGCCTCTACATGCTTATCCCGTTCTTTTAATTTAAGCCCTTTGACCGGGAACGGGAACCGTTCGCGGGGCCGTGTTCCCTGTTAGTTCGCGTCTCCCCCGGGAACGAGGTTCGAAGCTATCCCCTGTCGTTGGCGCCCCGGGCGATTCCAGAGGAGCGGATCATCCCGGAACGTCGCGGCTTACGCCGCGAGTGCTAGACTATTGTCTGCAGTTACTTTAGGTTCCGCCTTTTTTACGAGTCAGCGGAGAACTCGGCATGCAGCTCGCGGATACACCATAACAGTCGAAACCAGATCGTCCCCGTGTATCCAGCAAGGGAATATACATACGATTTCGCCGCGCGTCAAGTGAAAAGGACGGCTTTGTGCTATTTTTTTATCAGCATCGCGACGCCCGCGAGGATCAGCACGACGCCGAACACCTTCTGCAAGATTGATGCGTCGATCGCGATCGCGAACCTCGATCCCGCGTATCCGCCAACGACGAACGAGATCGCGATGATCGCGGCAATTCCGATATCGACATGGCCGTTTCGATAGTATTCGATCGCCGCGAGCAGTCCGATGGGCGGGATCATCGCCGCCAGCGTCGTACCCTGCGCGAGGTGCTGATCGAAGTGCAATCCGAACACGAGCAGCGGAACGATGATGATGCCGCCCCCGATGCCGACAAGGCCGCCCAACACCCCGGCGCCGAGGCCGATTGCGATTGCGATTGCGTACATGGTTCCTCCAAAATGTTTTGACGTCGCTGGCGTCCATCGTGTACACTGGAGGCAGAGATGATGGCGCCCGCGTTTCATTCATCGAAGCGCCGGGATCCGTCACATCCAATCGAACACGGAGACGCCATGATCGCCCGACCCGCGCCGTTCATCGCCTCGCTGCTCATAATCGCCTGTGCGATCCAGTCGGTCCATTCCCGTCCGGCCACCAAGGCGCGCTATGCCGGCTGGAAGCCGTTCGAGGGCGCATGGTTCGAAATCAGCTACCCGCCGGGATTCACGCCGCGCCCGTCGAAGAAAAGCGCAACCTCGGAGCGCGGTTGCGACAGCGCGTTTTTCCTCTCGCCGGACAAGCTAGTGGAGTTTTACGTGTTCTCCCCGCAGTGGAGCGGCGAGCCGGACGATATCCGCCTGGATCCGGCGACGGAAACGGTCGCATCGCACAAGCAGGAACGCACGGACGGCCGGACCACCCGTTGGGTCGAGATCCGCGCGAAAAACAGGGCGTACCTGCGCGCCTACGCCGATACGGTGGACGAAACGCGCAATACGCGGCTGGTGTTCGGGATCAAGTACCGGGACGAGCGCGCGTACGGCCGCTACAAGGACACGTATCTCGCGTTCAAACAATCGCTGGTGCAGTTTGCCGACTGACGGCGTGACGCGCGGTCAGTTGATATAATCCTCGATGAACTCGTACTTGCGGTTCCGGTCCAGCGGGCGCTTTTCCTTCTTTTTCCTTTCGTCGCGCTTTTTCACGCGCTCCTCGTAATCGTCGTCGCTGCGCTTCGGCTCCTTGTCGCCCTGGAAATGAAAGCGTACGCCCACCTGCGCCATCATGCTGTCGGCGATGTCGGTGTTGGTGCCGGTGAGCGCCATCGACACCTCGGCCTGCAACTTGAGCACCCAGAAGTTGAACTCCGCGCCCACCACCCACTTGGGGATCACGAAGTAGGGGCCCATCTTGTATTCGGAGACAACAGTCATGGTGGCGAGCTGGGATCCAGCAGGAATGGTTACCGCACCGAGTGTTTCCGCTTTCGTGTTCACAATGTTCCCCGCGCCATCCATTTTAAAATTCAACTGTCCCCAGTTGAATGAAACCGATGGACCGGTATACAATGAAAGAAAATAAAACAAATCAGCATAGACAAATATTTCCGGCGTAACGGAAACCATATCGGCCGTAAAGGTTATATCGCTGGAGTAGTTCGCGGTTGCGCTCACATCGCCGATACCTGTAATCGAGATTGTGCGCGTGTCCGATATGTCCATCGAGGTATTCGCCGTCATCCTGAAATAATCCAGCGCACAGCCAATTGTGACCCCGCCGAATTTCAACACGAACGGCACGAGCGGCATCGGATCGATGAGATTGTACCGTAACTTCGCGCCAAAGGAATAGAAATTGATGTCCTTTGCGTAAAAGATAAACTGCGTGGTATCTCCCTGGTTTTCAAAGGTCTCGTCGACGCGATACACCCAATTCAGGGAAAAGAACTTAACGAGAATGTCCAGGTCGTCGGTGATGCCGGTCCCGATGTGGAACGCGCCGTTCGCACCGCCGCCGGGCATGGTGGGATTGGTGTCGGTGTAATCGTCCTGCCGATGGCGCTGATACACGCCCAGGCCTGCGGCGGCTCCAATCTCGAAAGATGGAAACTGGCCAATATAGGATTTCCCGATGGGATAGCCGAGGGTGTTCACCATCGCGATCCCGCTGGGAAACACCAGTCGGTTTTTATCGAAGAAGGTGTCGAGATACTTCGCAAACTGGTTTTCGGCGATGCTCGTATCGACAGGAATCGTGCCAATCCCCGGAAAATCCGCCGGCGATATCTTCACGGTCGTCGACGCGCCGGCGACGGACGCAAGCAGGCCAACCAACACAACGACACACCACGAGCGTACGACACATCGCATAATCATCACGCATGCCTCTTGCAAAGGGGGCGCGTTTGCGGCACGCCCCCTACAACCCCATGAGTATACTTATTTATCGGGAAGAAGTCAACCGAAGATTACCGATTTACCGTCGCTGTCGATCTTCACCGAGGCGTCGGCGGCAATCTCGCTCCCGAGGAGCTTCACCGACATGGGGTTCAGGATGTGCCTCTGGATCGCGCGCTTCAGCGGCCGGGCGCCGTACTGCGGATCGAAGCCGGTCTCCACCAGAAAATCCACCGCCCGCTTGGTGACCTCGATCGCGATGTTCCGCTGCTCCTTGAGCCGCCGCGCGAGCATCGCAAGCTGCAGCTTCACAATGTTCCTGATGTTCTCCTTCGTGAGCGGATTAAAGATGATGATCTCGTCCACCCGATTGAGAAACTCCGGCTTGAAATGCATTTTAAGCTCCTCGAACACGCCCTGTTGGCGCTTCTCCATGGGAACACTCGCATCGCTGATGTAGGCGGTGCCGATGTTCGAGGTCATGATGATGAGCGCGTTGCGGAAATCCACCGTGCGCCCCTTCGCGTCGGTGAGCCGTCCCTCGTCCAGGATCTGCAGGAAGATATTGAACACCTCGTGGTGCGCCTTCTCGATCTCGTCGAAAAGGATCACCGCATAGGGACGCCGCCGCACCGCCTCGGTGAGCTGCCCGCCCTCCTCGTAGCCCACGTAGCCGGGCGGCGCCCCGATGAGCCGCGCGACCGCGTGCTTCTCCATGTATTCCGACATGTCGATCCGGATGACCGCGCGCTCGTCGTTGAACATGAACTCGGCCACGGCCTTTGCGGTCTCGGTCTTCCCCACGCCCGTGGGCCCCAGGAAAATGAAGGTCCCGATTGGCCGGTTCGGCTCCTGCATCCCCGAGCGCGAACGACGCACGGCGTCGGCGATCGCGGTGATCGCCTCGTCCTGCCCCACCACGCGCTTCTGGATGTACGATTCCATCCGCAGGAGCTTCTCCATCTCGCCCTCGAGCATCCGACTTACAGGGATGCCCGTCCAGCGCGAGACCACCTCGGCGATCTCCTGCTCGGTCACCTCTTCCTTCAGGAGCGAGCGGTCCTTCTGCATCTCAGCGAGCTTTTTGTTGAGCTCGGCCATGCGCTTCTCGAGCTCGGTGATCTTCCCGTAGCGGATCTCGGCCACGCGGTTGAGGTTTCCCTCGCGCTCGGCCTTCTGCTCCTCGATGCGCAGCTGCTCGATCGCCTCCTTGATCTGGCGGATCTGCGTGATCACGTTCTTCTCGTTCTTCCACTGTCCGACGAGTTCGTTCTTCTTCTCGTTGAGGTTCGCCAGTTCCTCTTCAATTTTTGCCAGCCGCTCCTTCGAGGCGGCGTCCTTCTCCTTCTTCACCGCCTCGCGCTCGATGGTGAGCTGGCGCACGCGCCGCTCGATCTCGTCGATCTCGATGGGCATGGAGTCGATCTCCATCTTAATGACGGAGGCCGCCTCGTCGATGAGGTCAACCGCCTTGTCGGGCAGGAAGCGGTCGGTGATGTAGCGGTCCGAGAGCATCGCCGCGGCAACCACGGCGGAGTCGGCGATCCGCACCCCGTGGTGCACCTCGTACTTCTCCTTGAGGCCGCGCAAAATGGCCACGGTGTCCTCCACGCTCGGCTCCTTGGTGAAGACCGGCTGGAAGCGGCGCTCCAGCGCCTTGTCCTTCTCGATGTACTTCTGGTATTCGTTCAGCGTGGTTGCGCCGATACAGCGCAACTCTCCCCGCGCGAGGGCGGGCTTGAGCATGTTCGAGGCGTCCATCGAACCCTCGGCGGCGCCCGCGCCCACCAGGGTGTGCAGTTCATCGATGAAGAGGATCACCTCGCCCTCCGCCTCCTCCACCTCGGTGATGACGGCCTTCAGGCGCTCCTCGAACTCGCCGCGGAACTTCGCCCCGGCGATGAGCGCGCCCATGTCGAGCGCGACCAGGCGCTTGCCCTTGAGGTTCTCGGGGACGTCCCCGTCGATGATGCGCTGGGCAAGCCCCTCCACGATGGCGGTCTTCCCCACGCCCGGCTCGCCGATGAGGACCGGATTGTTCTTGGTCCGGCGGGTGAGGACCTGCATTACGCGGCGAATCTCCTCGTCTCGGCCGATCACGGGATCGAGCTTGTTCATGCGCGCGAACTTCGTGAGATCGCGGCTGTAGCGCTCCAGAGCGTCGTACTTCTCCTCGGCGTTCTCGTCGGTCGCGCGCTTGGACCCGCGGATGTCCATGAGGACCTTGAGGACCCGGTCCTTCGTGAAGCCATGGGCGTTCAGGATCTTCCGCGCCGCCGAATCGCCCTTCGCGGCAAGGGCAAGGATGATGTGTTCGGTGCTCAGGTACTCGTCCTTGAGGCGCACCGCCTCGTTCCACGCCTCGTTCAAAACATCGCGCATCGAGGCCGACATGACGCCGCCGCCGGGACCCGCGCCCACCTGCCGCGGCAGGCTCGCGAGCGCCTTATCGGTCTCCGTGGCCAGGTCAAATGCATGCACGCCCATCTTCTGCGCGACGGTCTGGAAGATCCCGCCCTCCTGGTCGATGAGCGCCTTGAGCAGGTGCTCGGGCTGGATCTCGTAATGGTTGCTGTTCGTCGCTATGTTCTGCGCGGACTGCAAAATGTCCTGCGCCTTGAGTGTGAGTTTGTCCATCCGCATGGGTCTTCCTCCGCACAACAGTTCTGCTATCGGTGTTCAGGATAACGGGGAGTAATTAATCACGCAGGCGTTAATCGATCAAAAATTTTTTTCAAATATGTAATCGGCTGCCGCTATCAGCGGTCCCGGATGTCCGTGCCCCGCGTTTCGCCCTCGAACTCCTCGACCTTCACGGTGATGAACCACACCGGCGGCCGAAACAGGCCTTTCCCCATGAAGGCCGCGGGGTTCTTCACCATGTCGCCCAACTTCGCGCTCACGACATCCGGGACGAAATCCGCGGTGATGTTCGTGACCATCCGCTCGGAATTAATCGCGAAGCCGTACGGCTCGTCGGCCTTCTTCTGCAGCGACACGCCCAGCGGAAAGAAAAACCGGGACGACGATTTCTCCCTGAAAAACGCGAGGTCCTTTTCGGTGGTGATGCGCACCCAGAGCGACACCGCCCCGTCGCTAATCAACGCCTTGCCCAGCTGCCGGGCGGCCCGACGCGAACCGCGCTTAACCGGCAGGGCGCCGCCCGCCCGGACAAGGGCTGATTCGATATTGCTCTCGACCGTCTCCGCCCTCACGGTCGGCGTTTTGGAAAGCCGCCCGAAGTGCTCAGCCATGGAGTACGGGTCCACGCTGCGCTTTTTCTCGCTGTAAAAGAATTCCTCCAGGCCGGCGTCGGGCTTGGCATATCCCGTGTTCGATCCCGCCCGCTTCGCGAAGAGTCCCTGACGCCAGTCCTCGAATCCGCGCGACTGGAAGAGCCGCCCGGCCTCGAGGAAGATATCGAGCGGCCTGCCGTCAATATCGTACAACCGCTGATGGTAGGTCGCGTTCACGTGCCGCCCGCCGCCGACAATCGCGAGCTGCTTCACCGCGGCGGTCTCGGAAGCGGAGAGCCGCCCCAGCGACAGCGTCACGGTCCGCACGCCCTTCCGCTTGGCGGCGATGAGATGCCGCTCCAGAAATCCCTTGTTCCTGATCGGGGTGTTGGTGACAAGAAGCATCGCGCGCGTCGATCCCTCGCGCCAGGATATGCTGCGCGCGGCGAATGAAAGCGCCTCCGCGAGGCATGCCTCGCCGTCCGCCCCCTTCGGGGCGAGCGCGCCCAGCGCCTTCGAAAGGCCGGTGGGCGTCGCGATATTGAGCGCCCGGTTCACCCGCGGGCAATGTTTCGAGAAGGGCAGCACGCTCAGCCGCGTGTCGAGGTTCCAATTGTCCGAGATCGCCCCGGCGAAGGCCTGCACCCCCTCGATGAGGGAGCGCCATTCGCGCAGCACGGCGTAGGAGGTGTCCAGGACGATCACGGCATCGACGCGCGAGGCCCGGGGCGCGCCGGCGGCGCGATCGCGGAACTGGGTGAACACGCCCTTCACGTCGCGCTCGGCCAACCCGACGAGCGTTTTCGCGCGCGAGGCGCACGACGAGACCACGCGCCGCTCCCGCACCGAGTACAGGACGCTGTCGCTGGCGTATCCGGTCGCGGTCTTTTTCATTTTCCCGAGGAGGAAAAAATCGACATAGCCGCCCTTCGCGAGCGCCTGCAGCCCCTCGCCCGTGAGCACGCCCTGCGGATCGATCGCATTGCGCTGCAGGTCCAGCACCGTGTCTCGCGGCGAGGCGACATCGACCTCCTTGGCGATTGCAAGCGCGAGGGCGAGCAGCTTCGCGTACTCCGCCCCGTTCGAGGGCGCGAAATACGACGAGGGGTTCTCGACCTTGTAGGGGATAACGGCGACCTGGGCGCGCGCCGCACCGGCGGCCAGGAGAGAAAGGAGCACGGCGCAGAGCAATCGTTTCATTGATGGTCCCTCTCCGCGCAGCGCGACCGCGATGGGTGGCGCACCGCGGGTTACTTGACGACCGAAAGCCCGTTATAGAGGGTGATCCGGCCCTCCGGGCCGCCGGGGACGACGCCGGGCGCCACGTAGCACGCGCCGCCGATATTGGAGCCGTCCTGGATACGCGCGTTCCTGCCGATGAGCGTGATCCCGCGCGAGATGGTGCGCGAATAATCGCTGTTGCGAATATTCTCCTCTTCCGAACCGACCCGGCAGCGGTGCCCCACGTTCAGGCCCGTCTCCGCGGGCTCGGTGCGCTCGTCAATGACGGTGCGGACGACCGTACTCCCGTCTCCGATGCGCACGTGCGGCAGGATGATGGAATCGCGCACGATCGATTTCTCGCCAATCACCACGCCCGGAAAGATGATGGAGTTGGTCACGGTGCCGTTGATGTCGCACCCGTCGGAGATGTAGGCGTTCGAGATATTGGCGAAGCGCCCCAGGTTCGCGTACCGCTCGATTTCGATGCGGCTCTGGATCGACGAGGTCCGAAAGAGAAGATTGAAAAGGTCGGGCGTCCGGAAGATCGCATGGTTGATGAAGTAGTAGTCGGTCACGCGCTTGAGCGGCCAGTACTCGACCGGAAACTCGCTGACCTCCACGCCCTTGATCTGCACGAGATTGATGATCATCTCGAAGAGCCCCGGCGACTGGCGCCCCTCCTCGATGGCGGTGTTCACGGCCGCCAGGATGCTCGCCTGGTCGGTCACCAGGCAGGTGTGCGCCATGGTGGCCGAGCCGCCGAACTTGAGTTTGAAGAGTACGGCGTTCTTTCTAAGCGCGTGATAGCGCCGCATGAGCAGCGGGAAATCGATGATCGCCGGATGGTCGCCGTTGTAGATGATGTAGTAGCCGGTGTTCGAGTCCATGATGAGCTCGTAACACACGCGCGTATCGTTCTGCTCGCGGGACATCACCTTCACGCGCGGGAACTCCTGGCCCTTGAAGGGCCCGTGGCGCTCCACGTACTCCTCGAGATCGTCGTCGTAGTTGTTGTAGATGATGGTCCGCCGCGCGTTCGAGGCGAGCGCGCCGCCGAGCAGGAAGTCCACGACCCGGAACTTGCCCCCGAAGGGGACCATATAGCGCGAGCGCCCCTCCACCAGGGAGAGGAGGCTGGTGCTCCGGAAACCGGGATATGCTATGATGGTTACATCGTCCATGGAAAATCGTTTGAGAAGAAAAATCAGGGTTGATTTTTGGAGAAGAAAAATCAATAAAAAAATTATGACGCACCGCACTCTCACCGTTTTGCCGGGCGGACGCACCGGCGCCTTCCCCGACGGGACGCTCCTCATCGACGCCCTGGCCGATCTGGGCGCGTTCCCGCCCACTCCCTGCGGGGGAAAGGGCATCTGCGGAAAATGCGCCGTCCGCGTGGACATGCCCGCTGCGGAGGGACCGGCGGGACGCTCGATTGAAACGGCGCTCGCCTGCCGCACGCATCTCACGCGCGACCTCGTCGTGCATGTCGATCGCGACCCGACCGCGCGCATCCGTCCCCCGGCCAGGCTCGATCCCCGCGCGCGCTATGGGGTCGCCGTGGACATCGGCACCACCGCCATCAAGATCGCCCTGGCCGATCTGGACGCGGAGCGCGCCGTCGAGACCGACTCTTTCCTGAACCCGCAGCGGCGCTTCGGCGACGACGTGATCGCCCGCATCACCGCCGCCGCCGACGAGAGCGTGCGCCGCCGCCTCGCCGGGCTCGTGCGTGACGCCGTCGCCACGTCCGTCGTGCGCACCCTCGCCGACGCGGGCATCGCCCCCGACGCCGTCCGGACGATCGCGTTTTCGGGCAATACCGTGATGCTCTACCTCCTCGCCGGGCTCCCGGTCGAAACGCTCGGCGCGTATCCCTATCGCACCCCATGGCGCGACATCCCCCTCCCGCCGGAGGAGACGCCGCTCATCCCCGCGTTCGCGCATGCGACGTCGTTTTTTTTCCCCATCGCTTCGGCCTTCCTCGGCGGCGACCTCGTCGGCGGTCTCGCCCTCACGCTCGCGGACGGGATCGACCGGAACGCCTTCTTTATCGATCTGGGCACCAACGGCGAGATGTTTCTCATCGACGCGAACGGCGCCGTCACGGCGACCTCGTGCGCCATGGGGCCCGCGCTGGAGGGCATGAACATATCATGCGGCATGACGGCCGACGAGGGCGCCGTCGTCCACTGCGAACCGCGCGGCGACGGGTTCGACCTCGCGGTGCTGGGCGGCGGACCCGCGCGCGGGATCTCCGGCACGGGGCTCGTCGATTGCGCCGCGCTCTTGGTGCGAACGGGCGCGATCACGAACGCGGGACGGATCGACCCCGAAGCACCGCGCACCCTGCCGGCCGGCCTGCGCATCGAAGAGCGCGATGGAATGCGCCGCGTACGCATCGCGGAGGGCGTCGCGATCACCCAGCGGGACGTGCGCAACCTCCAGCTCGCCAAGGGCGCGAGCCTCGCCGCCGCGCGCATTCTCCTCGACGAGACCGGAACCGACCCCGCCGACATCACGACGGTGATTGTCGCCGGGACGCTCGGGACGCGGGTGAACATGGACGCCTTCCGCCGACTCGGCTTTCTCCCCGATTACCCGGTTGCCGCGTATCGCGCTTCGGGAAACACCAGCCTGGCCGCCGCCGCGCGCGCCTGCCGCGACGCGGCCTTTCGCGACAGCCTGCGCGCCGCGCGTGACCGCATTCGGGTCGTGGAGCTTTCCGATCGTCCGGACTTCAACGACCGCTTTCTCGCATCGCTCAATTTCGCATAGGCGCGCCACGCCGCGCGCGTATTGTTGTTGATTATTTTACCGGCCCGCGCGAAAATGAGACATAATACGCCATGACGCCCGTCTATTGCATCGCCGAGGACCCCGCGCCCCTTCGCGACACCCTGTCGCGAAGGGGGATCGACGCCATTGCGCTGCCGTTATGCGACATCGATTTTGCCGGTCCCCGCGGAGCCGCCCCAGCGGTCCCGGGCGTCGCGGTGGTCGAGCTGTGCGACCGGTCGCGCGCGGCGCTGGAGAGGATCGCGCGCACCCTCCCCGTCGGAAGCCGCATCGTCGTCGCGAGCGAACTCACCGGATCCGACCGCGCGCTGCTCGTGCGCCTGGGGATCCCCGACGCGATCGCCGACCGGGAGAACCTTGCCGAACACATCGTCTTCTTGCTCGAGGGTCCGATGACCGCGGAAGGTGCGGCAATCGCGATCTTCGACGACAATCCCGCGCACCTCGGCGTCCTGTCCGCAATCGCCGAGCGCTTCGGCTATCGCGCGGCCCCCGCATCGGCCTGCGAGGCGCTCTGCGCGCTTATCGCCGACGCAACGACCGAATGCGCGCTCGTCAACCTCGGCGTGCGCGGCCTGGATCTCGGCGGGCTCATCCGGCGCGTCCACGCCGACCCGTCCCTGCGGAACACCCCCATCATCGCCTATAAAAGCCTTCAGGAGGGCGTCTTCATTCACGAGATCGCCGCAGGCCTCAAGCGGCTCTGCCGCGTGATCCTCTCGCCGGAGGAGCTCTACGGTTTCCTGGTCGAGACGCTTTTTCGCATGGAGATCGGCCGCGCCGTGTGCGCCATCAACCGGGAGGCGAACCCCGAATGCATCACCCCATATGCCGCGCTCACCCTCCGGCAGGCCTGTCGCCGGTTCCAGGGCGAGCTCTTTCCGGGCGGCGCGCTGTCCAGTGGCGAGCACGCGGGTTCGATCATGACGCAGGCCCTCGCCCTGCAGCAGGCGGTGCGGCGGGTGCGCGGCCTTCTCTGGATGGTTCCGGAGGCGAAACAGCGGCCTATCTGCGGATTGGGTGCCTATATATGAAGTTGGCGATGATCGACAGCGACAGCCGCTGCCGCTTCTGCTCTTCGACGCTCTCGGGATAGCAGGGACGCTCGTCCCGATGGCAGTGCAGGCAGAGCTTTTCGCGCGCTTTGATCCCCTCGATGCCGATGATGGGATACATCCCAAGCCGAACGGCCTTGCGGTAGGCCGCCTCGCGATTGTCGAACGAGGCGTGATTGCTAAACTCGAAATACAGGCTGCCCGGTCCGTGACAGGCCTCGCACCCCACGCCCTCCTCCCGCGTCTCGCTCGCGCGCCCGCCCCCGGTGGTATGGCATCGGAGACAGCGCACGTCCTCCTGGGGGTTCGCGACGCCGGCCTTTTTCCCATACTCCGCGGCGCGCGGGTTGTTCGGCGCGAGCACCTGGTAGGCCTTGGCGTGGGGGGTGCCGCTCCAAATCTTGTATTGATTGCCGATCCCGTCGCTCTCGTGGCATTTGCGGCACATCTTGATCCCCACATGCGTGGCCGTGGCCCGGTTCGAATAGGCATGCCGATAGCACAGGACGACGGCGAAAACGCCGGCGACGCCAATCGCGATACACAGTACGGTCTTCCTTGCCCGCGGCATCCCGTTCTCCGATGTGTGCTGCATTCACCGCCCCGCATGAGTATAGTTGCCGTTTATCGATTGTGTCAAACATAAAACGCTCCATCAACTGGGACGCGGCAGCACCCTCCCAACAAATAAATTGCTTGCAATTATCCAAACGCCTTTGTATCGTTATTATACGAGATTGCATCGGCTGGCGGCTCCCGTAATGCCTGTGTCCGTTCGCATGCGCCGGCAATGGCTGATCCGGGCTCGCAGAGACCGCTCGTACGCGAGTTGCGCGCGGGGCGGATCATCATCGCCCGGCTCACGGCCCGCCGATATCCCGCACTGGAGCGAGGTTTCATCACATGCCCCGGAAACATGTCGGCGAGTTCTTGGTCGAAAATGGCATCGTCACCCGCGCCGATCTCGATGAAGCCCTCGAGATGCAGCGGGACAATCCCGAGCGCCTCGTCGGGGAGATCCTGGTAACCATGGGAAGCATCTCGAAGGAGCAACTCATCATGGCCATGGAGATGTTCCTCGTCGAAACCGGCTCGGACCCTGAACACGTCGACGAATGGCTCGATCAGGACGAGATCGACCTGTTGATCGAGAAAAAGAACACCGAAACGACATAATCCCCGAACGCGACGGCGCACCCATCGTGACCAGGAATGCCCAACGCGCAATGTGGTCATTTGGGCGATTCTATACAAAAAGTAATTGACAAAAATTTAATTATTTCAATATCTTGCCCCATGCTTGAATTTGAAGATAAAACCTGTTTTGGCTGCGGCGAGAACAACGAGCACGGGCTGAAGCTCAAGTTGCGCTTCGACAGCGACACCAAGACCGCGTACGGTGAGTATACCGCCCACCAGAAGCTCGAGGGACCGCCCAACATCATCCACGCCGGCATTATCGCCGCGCTGCTCGATGAAACCATGATGACGGTCAATAAGTACATCGAAACCGTCACCATGACGGGCGAGCTCACCATACGGTATCTTCAGCCGGCCTTTATCAACGAGGCGCTGTACATACGCGGCTGGTACGTCAAGCGCAACAAGCGCGTGATCGAAAACCGCGCCGAGATTGAAAACGAGATGGGCAAGATCGTCGCCCGCGCGAAAGGTAAATATCTCGAGGTCGACGACTTCCCGCAGCCCGAATAGGCTCACACGCCCAACGAACAACGCCGAAGTGGTGGAACTGGTAGACGCAGCGGACTCAAAATCCGCCGGGGGCAACTCCGTGAGGGTTCAAGTCCCTCCTTCGGCATTTCTTCTTTGAACATGACCGCGATCATCACACCATTTCGGATTGCCTGGTCCTTTTTCTGGGCCATCCTCGCCTCGGTCGTGCTCTTCGTTCCGATATCCGCGGCGGCGCTGCTCTCCCGAACGGGCAATCTCGCCTTCACCCTCTCGAAGCTGTGGGCCTATACCATGCTGGGCGTCCACTTCGTGCGCCGGGAGATCGTCCACCGGGAACGGATCGCCCCGGGCCAGCCGTATATCATCATCGCGAACCATCAATCGCTCTTCGACATCCTGGCGCTGGTGACGACGCTGGGAATCCAATACCGCTGGGTCATCAAGCGGGAGGTCCTGAAGGTCCCGCTCTTCGGCTACGCCCTGTACGCCTCGCGAAACATCTTCGTCGACCGTTCGAACACGCAGAAGGCCATCGCCAGCATACATCGCGGTCTGGACCGCCTGCCCGAAGGCGCCAGCGTGCTTATTTTCGCCGAGGGCACGCGCTCCCGGGACGGCAGCATCCGCGAATTCAAGAAGGGCGGCTTCCAGATGGCGATCGCGCGCCACATCCCCATTTTGCCGGTGGCGGTGAATGGCAGCCGGCATGTCCTGCCGAAGGATTCGTTCCTGATACGGCCGGGAAGGATACGGGTGGCGGTCGGCGAGCCCATCGATACGACGGGCTGCAACGAAGAAGCGATCCCCGCACTCATGGAGCGGACGCGGTCGGCGCTGCTCGCGCTCTACGACCCGGACTACGGATCGCGATAGATCCGCCCTAGAGGTTAAATGTGTACCACTCGTCGCAGGCGCGGCAGTCGGGCTGGCGGGGATAGCGCTTCGCGTATTCATCTAAAAACGACTGCCGCCCGGCCTCCCAGAGCTCGGCGAGCGACGACGCGGCAAGCGATCCCCGCGCGTTCGCGCCCGCGATGTCCTGCTTACAGAAGGCGACCGTTCCGTCGGCGAACACGACGAGATCGCGCTGGAGGTGCCAGCAGGGGGTCCGTTCGAGCGGCGTGAGATCGGCGTAGCGCCGGTCGACGAGTGCGCCCAGATAGGTGTTCTGCTTCTGGAGAATGATGGGAATGCCGGTCTTCTCCCAAAAATTGTAATAGCGGTCGAGAAACGGCTCCGTTTCGTTAATCTTCATGACCTGCAGGTGCACGAGCCCGGAGAGGGCCGGTACGCCCGCGACCGCGTCGCGCATGGCGATGACATTGCGGTGGACGCGCGCGAACTCGTCGGCGCCGTGCGCCGCGCGGTAGGTCTCGGCGTCGAGCCCATTGCAGTTCACGATCACCTTCACGCGCGAATCGGCCTTCGCGGCGAGGTAGGCCGCGAAATTCTCATCGGCACGGACGCCGTTCGTCTCGATGACCAGCGCGCTCACGAGCGGCTCGGCAAGCACGAGATCCATCGCCTCGAAGGCGCGCGCGTGCTCGAGCGGCTCGCCCGATCCCCCCAGGCACACCGCGTACGGGAGATCGAAACCCCGCATGCCCGCAAGCACCGCCTGAAGGGTGCCCATGTCCATGTCCGGGCGCTCGGCCGGGAGCGTTTTTCGATAGCAGAAGATACACGCTAGCGGGCAGCGGCCGGTGAGCTCGAGCTCAACGTACGAGGGCCCGACATAGAGCGCGCCGGGGTTTTTCTCGATACGCCCGCGCACCTCGCCATAGGCGGGAATGCGGTTGTCGATGCGGAACAGGTTTTCCATGATGCGCCGGTCGCGGCGGTTCGACGCCCGAAACGAGATGCGCGTGTCGCGGATGTCGGGCTCGCGGTAGTGCAGCTCCACGTCGAACTGGTTGATGTTCGCGCGCACTACCTCCGCCAGCGGGAGCGTTTTCTGCTCGGTCTCCGGCAGCGTCTCCACCAGCGCGCGCGACACGATCTCGCACGAGAAGCCGGCGGGCAGGTTCTCCGAATAGGTGAACTCGGCGCAGTAGGAGGTCTGGAGCTCGATCATCTCGCGGATGGCGTCGGGATCGAGGAAGGCGGCGTCGGCATGAAGCCGTATGATGTGCTCGGCGTCGGACTTCCCGAAGAGCGCGCGCCAGAAAGCGCCGTCCTCCCGGTCCTCACGCACGAGGGCCCCGGGATCGGCCGCGAGGCGCCCGCGGTAGTCCGGCGGGAGCGCATAGTACACCGCGCCGCCGGTGATTTCGCTCGCGATCGACGCGAGCCTCTCGGGAACGAACCCGCCGAGAAAGGTGAGGTCCTCGTCGGTGCATCCTGCGTCAACCGCGATGAGCGTGTCGATCTTCACTGGGCCGCCTACCTCCCGGGCACCTTGACGTACTCCTGCAGATATATCTTCACCTCCGATTCGCGCCGACGCTGCGCGATCCAGCGGGAAAATTGCATGTCGAGGTTTTGATGATAGAGCAACTGCAATATGCGGTCGCGCACGGCGTCGAAGGGCGTGACGCGGCGCCCGAAGAACTTCACCACGTGATAGCCGTAGCTGGAGCGGATGGGCCCGGAGACCTGGCCGATGCGTCCCATCTGGTACACCTGCGAGGCGAAATACGGGTCGAGCTCGGCCAAGAGCACCCATGAAAGGTCGCCGCCCTTCCCCGCGGAAACGGGATCCTGCGAATAGCGCCGCGCGAGGTTTTCGAAGGATTCGCCGGCCTGCGCGCGCGCCGCGATCTCCTTCGCCAGCTCATTGATGCGCTTCTCCTCGGCCATGGAGTCGTTGCGGGGTCGCAGCAGGATATGCTTGATGTTCACCTGGAAGCCGAGCTTGTCCTTGTTCTTGTTGTACCAGTCGGTCGCGTCCTTCTCCGAGGGCGGCGAGATGCCGATGGAGATCGACATCACCTGCTCCTTGATGAGCTGCACCCGCATCTCCTCGCGGTACTCCTCCCAGGATATCCCCTCGCGCGCCACCACGCGCTTCTTGAAATCGTCCAGCGTGCCGATCTTCATCCGCTCCATGATCTTTTCGACATTGCCGTTGATCTTCTCGTCGCTGACGATGATGGAGTCGTCGGCCGCCTTCTGGACCACGAGCTGCTCGTCGATCATGGCGTCCAGGAGCCGGCTTTTCTCGAAGGCGAGCCGGTTGTTGGCGATGGCCTTATGGCGCCGGACGCGCGCGAACCGGCGATTGAGCGTGCTCTCGAGAATGGGCCGGTTGTTCACCACGGCGACGGCGCGGTCGATGACCTGCCACTCGGTTTCGGCGCCGGGGAGCTTCGTCGTTGCATACGACGCGTCCAGCAGGACCGCCGACAGCAGCGCGGTCAGGAATAATGTCATTTTCATTCGCCCCACCTGTTAGTCCGCTCCCGATATCACCAGCTTGCGCAGCACCGACCCATCATCGCCGAAAAAGAGGTTTTTGAGCCGCTGCATGGTATCGGTCACGTCGGACGCATAGAGCTCAATGGTGCCCGAAAGCCCGGCGTTTTCAAGGTTTTTTTCCCGCAAAACGGCCTGCACCTCCAGGGCGATCTCCACGCCGATGTCCACCAGGTCAAGGTCGGGATATACCGCGCGAATCGCCCCCTTGAGCAGGGGATAGTGCGTGCAGCCGAGGATGAGGGTGCGCACCCCCGCGTCGTAGAGCCCGTCGATGTACCGCCGCGCCGCGAGTCGCGTCACCTCGTCGTCGGTCCAGCCCTCCTCGACGAGCGACACCAGCAGGGACGCGTGCTGCTGCAACACCGCGGTCCCCGGGCGCACGGCCTGTACGGCCTTCACGTATGATCCGCTCGCCACCGTCGCGCGCGTCCCGATCACGCCAACCGCGCCGCCGCCCATCCGGCCGCAGGCCGCGCGCGCGCCCGCGCCGATCACGCCCATCACCGGGACCGGGACGCGGCTGCGCAATGTGTCGAGCGCCACGGCCGACGCGGTATTGCAGGCGATCACGATCATCTTCACGTTCCGGCGCACCAGGTAATCGGCGATCTCGAGCGAGTAGCGGATGATGGTCTCGCCGGAGCGCGTCCCGTAGGGGAAGCGCCCGGTATCGCCGAAATAGATGATGTGCTCTCCCGGCAGACGGTCGCGGACCGCCGCGCATACGGTGAGCCCCCCCACGCCGGAATCGAATACGCCGATGGGACGATCGTCCACGCGCGCCTCCCTCACGATCCCGCGCGCCGCGCGCCCTTGAACAGCATGTACTCGATGCCGTCCACCAGCGCGTGCCACGAGGCCTCGATGATGTTCGCGGAAACGCCCACCGTGCCCCAGTGTTCGGCCTGCCGCTTGTGGTCGATGAGCACGCGCACCGCCGCGCCGGTCCCCTGCTTTTCATTGAGCACGCGCACCTTGTAGTCGGAGAGCTGGAGCTGCTCGATGTCGGGAAAGAACGAGACCAGCGCCTTGCGCAACGCATTGTCGAGCGCCGCGACCGGGCCGTTTCCGTTGGCGGCGGTGTGCCGCTCGCGGCCGTCCACCTCGACCTTGATGGTGGCCTCGCAGGTGACGTCCTCCGTTCCGCGCTTCTCGGTGATCACGCGGAACCCCAGCAGCTTGAAGAACGGCCGGTACTCGCCGATCGACTCGCGCAACAGGAGCTCGAAGGAGCCCTCGGCCGCCTCGAACTGGAACCCCTTGTCCTCGAGGCACTTGATGCGCCGGAGCACTTCCTTCGACAGCGTGACGTCCTTGCCCAGCGCGATGCCGAACTCGGCGGCCTTCATCTCGATATTGCTTTTTCCCGAAAGCTCGGAGACGAGCACCCGGCGGCGGTTGCCCACCAGGGACGGATCGATATGCTCGTAGGTGCGCGTGTCCTTGCCCAGCGCGGAGACGTGGATGCCGCCCTTGTGCGCGAAGGCGCTGTCGCCCACGTACGGGGCGCGCTCGTTGTGGGCGAGATTGGCCGTCTCGCTCACGAAGCGGCTCACCTCCGTGAGGTGCGCAAGCCGCTCGCGCACCGCGCAGGCATAGCCCATCTTCAAAACCAGGTTGGGGATCGCGGCGGCGAGGTCGCAATTGCCGCAGCGCTCGCCGTACCCGTTCATGGTCCCCTGTACCGACACCGCGCCGGCCTGCACCGCGAGGATGGAATTGGCCACGGCGACCCCGGCGTCGTTATGGAAATGAACGCCGATCGGGACGTCACAGCGCGCGCACGCCTCGCGGGTGATCCGCTCCGCGTCGGCGGGCAGGGTGCCGCCGTTGGTGTCGCACAGCACCAGCATGGCGGCGCCAGCCTCCCGCGCGCGATCGAGCACGGAAAGCGCGTATTCGGGATTGTCGCGATGGCCGTCGAAGAAGTGCTCGGCGTCGAGAAAGACCTCGCGGCCGTGTTCGCGCAAAAAGGCGATCGACTCGCCCACCAGGTCCAGGTTCTCGTCAAGGGAGATCCCCAGCGCGGCGGTTACGTGAAAGTCCCAGGTCTTTGCGACGATCGTTACGGTTTGGGCGCCGGATTCCACCAGCGCGCGCAGCTGCGGATCGTCCGCGCAACGCGTCCCCGGCCGCCGCGTGGAACCGAAGGCGACCACGCGGGCATGCCCGAGCGCGAGCGAACGCACCTCCCGGAAATAGGCCTCGTCCTTCGGGTTCGATCCGGGCCAGCCGCCCTCGATATAATCGATCCCCAGCCGGTCGAGCTCGGCGGTGATGCGCAGCTTGTCCTGCAGCGAAAACGACACGCCGACCGTCTGCGCGCCGTCGCGCAGGGTCGTGTCGTAGAGGGTGATGTCGCGCATGCGGGGCGCTGTCATGGTGTATTATCGGGTGTCTGCTGGCTCGTCCGGTCGAGCGGTCCCGGGAAGAGTGAACGGTGATGACGACCGGTTATATTTCAAGTAATTTTTCGCTTGCTTTTTTTTCCCGTCGCGAGGCGAGGAAATTGCACGATGCGCGCTCCCTCGCCCATGAACCGGAACCAGCAGCACAACGACGCCGAGCCGATCGACTCCATTAGACGCCGCCTCGCGCACAAAGGTTTCATCGTTTTTCCGGCGGTGGGGCTCGGGCTTGCCGCAGCGGGCGCAGGCGCCGCCGCATACGCCGTCCCGGCGCGCGAGGCGGCCGTCATCGTCGTGCTGATCGCGCTCTCCGCGCTGGCGCTCGCCGGGACGCTCGCGTTCGTCATCGCGTCGCGCCGCCGCATCAGCGATGCGCTCGCCAAAATCGAGGAGGAGCTTTCCTGGAAGGGGATCCTGATGGAGCACTCCAACGAGCTGGTGGTCATCCTCAATCCCTACGGCCAGATCACGGCCGTCAACCGGAACGTGGCCGACCTGCTGCACCTCGAGCGCGGCGCCATCATCGGCAAGCCGTTTCGCGAGATCGTCTACGACGAAAAGCTGGACCGGAACCTCCGCCTCAATGACATGATTTTGCGAAAGCTCGGCGAGGTCTTCTCCGGGCGCGAGACCGATCTCACCTGCTTCTCCAAAAACCGCGGCACCAACGAGATCGTGACCATCAACTACCGTCTCGTCCCCATCTTCACCAACGAGCGCTTCGAGCACATCCTGGCGGTGGGGCGCGTGATCCAGGGCGACCTCCTGAGCTCGCGCTATCTCATGCGCGAGTTCGAGTACTACCGGCTGGACAACAACATCTCCCTTGTCTTCCAGCTCTGCATGCGCCTCACGCGAAACCTCGAGGGGCGGCTCCCCAAGAACCAGGTGCTCATGGCGCAGGTGGGCCTCCAGGAGGTCCTCATCAATTCGATCGAGCACGGCAACCTCGAGATCGACTACCACATGAAAACGCGGCTCAAGTCGCGCGAGGGCAACTACTGGGAGCTGCTCGTGCAGGAGTGCGACCAGGACCACCTACGCGAGCGCAAGGTGCACGTCTCCTACACCCTCGAGCCCGACCGGGTCGTCTACACGATCCGCGACGAGGGCGCCGGCTTCGACTGGCGGCGCTTTCTCGAGCGCACGGCCGAGGATATCGACCAGGAACTCATGGCGAACCTCCACGGGCTGGGCATCCAGTTCGCGCGCACCGTGTTCGACATATCGTTCAATGAGGCGGGCAATGAGGTACACTTGAGCAAATCATTCTCGTGAGCGCCGGGAACCCAACCGCCCGGCAAGGAGAAGAGCGCATGGAAGCGCACTATCGGAATCCAGCACCGACGGTCGACATCATCATCGAGATCGAGGACGCCGCGACGGGCGCACTCCGCGGCATCGTCCTCATCGAACGGAAAAACCCGCCGCACGGCTGGGCGATCCCGGGCGGCTTCGTCGATTACGGCGAGTCCGTGGAGCATGCCGCCGAGCGCGAGGCGCTGGAGGAGACCTCGCTCCGGGTCCGCCTGGTGCGCCAGTTCCACGTCTATTCCGATCCCGCGCGCGACCCGCGCCAGCACACCATCTCGACGGTGTTCGTCGCGCGCGCCCAGGGCGAGCCCGCCGGCGCCGACGACGCGCTTACCGCGCGCATCTTCGCCATCGACGCGCTCCCCGCGCCCCTCGTCTTCGACCACGCGCAGATCCTCGCAGACTACCGGGAGGGGCGCTACTGACGATGGAGCTCTCGAATTTCTTCCTCCGCCTGACGGGCCTGGCCATCGACACGCTCATGAACACCACGCGCGCCAACATCCGCTGGCACGATGCGGAGAACATCCCGGATCAGCCCGTGGTGTACGTGGTGAACCACTTCACGCGGATGGAGACCTTTTTCCTGCCGCACCTGATCTACAAGATCACGGGCAAGCATGCCCTCTCGCTGGCCTATCACGAGTTCTTCGGCGGCGGCTTCGGGCGCTACCTCTCGAAGCTGGGCGCGATCTCCACCAAGGCGGAGAACCGCGACACACTCATGACCAGCGCCCTCCTGCGCGGCGATTTCCCCTGCATCATCTTCCCCGAGGGACAGATGGTCAAGGACAAGAAGATCGTCGAGAAGGGAAAGTTCATGGTGTACAACTCGGGGATCCGCCGCCCGCCGCACACGGGCGCCGCCCTCCTGGCCCTGCGCTCAGAGTTCGTGCGGCGCCACATGCGCCGCCTCGCCGAGACGGGGAATGCGGCGGGGGTGTCCGCCTATCGCGCGCACTTCGAGATTCCCGCCTCGTTCAGGACCGACGAAATCACCGCGCGCGCCACCGTCATCGTGCCGGTGAACATCACCTACTTTCCGGTGCGCTCGCGAAAGAACCTCCTGAATACGATCGCCGGCAAAATCGCGGGCGCGGTCCCGTCGCGCGTGGACGAGGAGCTCGAGGTCGAGGGGGCGATGATCCTCGACGGGGTGGACATCGACATCAACTTCGGCGCGCCCATCGGCCTGGACGAATACTTCGGCGATCCCGCCATCGTCCGGGCTCTCGAATCGGCGGAGCCGGTCATTGGACGCGACGAGACCGCCCGGCGGCTCCCCTTCGCGCGCGCAAGCACGGCGCTCATGGCGCGCTACATGTCGGAGATCTACGCGCTGACCACCGTGAACCACGATCACATCTTCTCCTATCTGCTCACCGCCTACTGGCGAAAGCGGATCAGGATAGAGGATTTCCGCATGCGCGCCTTTTACGCGGCCAACCTGCTCTACGGGTACCGGTCCACCATCCGCTCGTTTCACTCGACCCTGATGCGCGACCAGTCCCATCTGCTCTCGGACGACACCTTTCACAAGCTCGACAACTTCCTGACGGCGGTCGCCGACGACGGCCTGATCCGTCTGAAGAACGGCTTCATCATCAGGAACCGCGCGCGGTTCCGCCTTCAGCACGAGTTCCACTCCGTCCGCAAGGACAATATCGTGGAGGTGATGCGCAACGAGATCGAACCCATCGTGGACGCGCAGCGGTGCGTGCGCCGCGCAAGCTGGCTTCCGGGCTTTCTGCTGCGTCGGCGCATTCGCGATCAGTTTGTTGCGCTCGACCGCGACATCTTCGAGCGCGATTACCGGCATTTTTTCCGCGAAGGCGAGTCCAAGCCCCGGGAGGTCGGCGCGCCGTTTTTCCTCCGTCGCTTTTTTTCGCGAACGGGCGTCCTGCTCGTGCACGGCTACATGGCGGCGCCGGAGGAGGTGCGCCCCCTCGCCGACTATCTCCGCACCAAGGGCTACGCGGTCTACGGCGTGCGCCTCCGGGGACACGGCACCACGCCCGACGACCTCGCGCAGCGGACCTGGGTCGACTGGTACGAATCCGTCAACCGCGGCTATATCATCATGAAAAACACCGTGCGCCGCATGGCGATCGTCGGGTTCTCGACGGGCGCGGGGCTGGCGCTCTTGCACGCGGCGAACAAGCCGCACACCGTGCGCTGCGCCGTCTCGATCAACGCGCCGCTCAAGCTGGCCAATCCCGCGTCGCGCTTCGCGTTCCTCTTCGCCTTTCTCAACCGCCTGCTCGCGCGTTTCAAGATTCCGCGCGCGCTCTTGCCGTTTGTGCCCAACAACCCGGAGAACCCTGATATCAATTACGCGCGCAACCCCGTGGCCGGCATGGACCAGCTCGAGGAGCTGATGGGAATCGTAAACGACCGGCTGCGGGACATCACCATGCCGGTGCTGGTTGTGCAGGGCTCGGACGATCCGGTGGTGAAGGCGGAGAGCGGCAAGAAGATTTACAAGAAGATCAAGGCCCGGAAGAAGGAGCTCTACGTGGTCCCGGCGAACCATCACGGCATCCTGCGGGGCGACGAGGCGCCGGAGCTCTTTGTCAGGGTGCACCGCTTTTTACGGCGGCACTTGTAGCAGCGACTAGAAAATGAATTGGGAGCTCAGGCCCACCATGGTCAGCCGCAAGCTCATCCGTGACGTGCTGCGACTGGTCAAATCCCCGTTGCCCGAATACTCCCGTTTTCGTTCCCGAATCACCGTATCGCCGTAGGCCGCGATGATGCCGACGGAAAAGCGCTGCGGGCTCGAATACACCACGCCGCCGGTCGCGGTGAGCGACTCCTTGCCTGTGGTCTGGTAGGCGCTGTTCGTACGGTCCGAGCTCGACGGCGTGTCGCTCCCGGTGCGTTCGTAACTGTAGGCGCCGCCCAGCATGAACGAAAGCCCCGTGAGGGGCGTGAACTCGACGCCGCCCCGAAAGCCGGTCGTGCCGCTCTGTCGGGTTATGACGGCAATCTCTGTCACCGCGCATTCGCCGTTCGAATTCGGATCCGAGACCGTAACGGCGCGCGACCGATACGAATTGCGAAATACGTAGCTTCCCTCGACGGCCACGGCGAACATCGGCGAGAGCCGCCGGTACCCGCCAGCGACAATCATGGGCCCCTTCGTATACACACCGCTGCTGGTGACCAGCGCGTCTTCCGATCCGCTCCGGTCCTCGATCGACGGATTTATCAGATAGCGCTTATCGGCATAATCATACCCGCCGGTCTGGCCGATCCACGTGACATCGCCACTCAGCACGGCAATGCCCGCCTGCGCATCGTCCGTGCGATAGAGCAGGCCAAACCCGAGGGACGCGGACGTGGTCGAGGTGTCGGTCGTTTTCGTGATGTAATACAGCTCCCGGCCTTCATTCATCATGCTCTTGCCCTCGACCGAATGCTTTCCGGTGTGCTTCCCGGAAAGGATCAGGCCGATGGACGTATGCGCCGAAATCGTCATCCCCCAGGACAGGTTGAGCGCGGGGGCGTAGGTCGTATCATCCCCCTTTGTTTCCACAATCGCATTACTGATAGCGATGGTGTTATTACTCGTTACCCGCATATATTGCGGGTCGCTCCCATCGGTGACCGATACGCCCACAACGGAACCGCCGATCCGCGCCAGGAAACACAGGTCGACGCCATACAGGGTTAACATCACATCCCGCATCTCGGCGGTGATACCGCGTTCGCTGTCCTGGAAATAGACATAGCTGGAGCCGGTAAACGAATATCCCGCGAGGGAACGCACAATAAGGCCAGCAGCGGCGCCTTCCGTATGCAGCGGCAGGAGGGCGGGATTCTTTGCGGCGTCGTAGGCGCCGTCGGAGAGCACGGATTGGACGCCGCCCATCGCGAAGCTCTTTCCCATCGCCCGCGCGAGCGACGGCATGCCCACAATCGCGAGTGCGAGAACGCCGGCGAGCAGACGACGCGTCACGACACCCTCCGCGCACGCCGCGCGCCCTTCCCGGGGAAGGCGAGCTCGATCACCTCGGCGATATCATCGACCTCGTGAAATGCGATCCCCTTCTTGATGTAGGCGGGTATCTCCTTGAGGTCCTTGGCGTTGAGCCGGGGCAGGACGATCTCCCTGATGCCCGCGCGGCGCGCAGCCACCACCTTCTCCTTCACGCCGCCGATGGGCAGCACCCGCCCCGAGAGCGTGAGCTCGCCGGTCATCGCCAGGCGGGGCTTGATGATTCGTCCCGTGACCAGCGAAAAGAGCGATGTGGCCATGGTGATGCCCGCCGAGGGCCCGTCCTTGGGCGTGGCCCCCTCGGGCACGTGGATGTGGACCTTGTTCTGCGCGAAAAAGGAGCGTGCGCGCTCGTCCTCTCGCAGCAGGTGCTGCACGTAGCTGAACGCGATGTTCGCCGATTCGACCATCACCGCGCCGAGCTGGCCGGTGAGCTGCAGTCCCTCGGTGCCGGAGCGTCCCACGCCGATGGACTCCACCACCATGGTCGTCCCGCCGAGCGAGGTCCACGCCAGCCCCACCGCCATGCCGGGCCGGTCGGCCCCGAGGAGCTCGTCGGCCGGATAGAGCTCCTGGCCCAGGTGCCCGCGGATCATCTCCAGCGTGAGATCGTGCCGGATATTCCGGGCGCCGCGCGCCATCATCGTCGCGGTCTTGCGGCACAGCTTCTCGATCTGCCGCTCGAGATTACGCACGCCCGCCTCGCGCGCCCAGTTGTTGATCAGATAGAGGAATTCCTTCTTGGCGATGCGGATGGCGTCCTTCTTGAGCCCGTGACGCGAGAGCTGCTTGGGCAGGAGATAGCGCCGGGCGATCTCGTACTTCTCCTCGGTGATGTAGCCGGAGAGGCGGATCACCTCCATGCGGTCGGCCAGCACCTCGGGGATGCTGTCGAGCGTGTTCGCGGTGGTGACGAAGAAGACGTCCGACAGGTCGAAGGGCACGTCCAGATAGTGGTCGCGGAACTCGCGGTTCTGTTCGGGGTCCAGCACCTCCAGGAGCGCCGCGGCGGGATCGCCCTGAAAGCTCGCCGAGAGCTTGTCGATCTCGTCGAGCATGAAGACGGGGTTGCGGGTCTTCACGATCTTCAGCCCGCTCATGATCTTCCCGGTCATCGCCCCGACATAGGTGCGCCGGTGCCCTTTGATCTCGGCCTCGTCGCGCATCCCGCCCAGCGACATGCGGAAGAACTTCCGGTTCATCGCCGCGGCGATGGACTGCCCGAGGGAGGTCTTGCCCACGCCGGGCGGGCCCACCAGGCAAATGATGGAGCCGCGCGAATCGGGCTTGAGCTTGCGCACGGCCAAAAACTCCAGGATGCGCTTCTTCACGTCCGCCAGGCCGTAGTGGTCGCGGTCCAGGATCCGCTCGGCCTTCGCGATGTCGATGGCGTCGTCCGAGCGCGCGTGCCACGGGAGCGAGAGCACCGTCTCGATGTAGTTGCGCGTGATGGAGTACTCGGACGAGGAGGTGTCCATGATCGAAAGCTTCTCGAGCTCCTCGCGGATCCGCTCGCCGGGCTCGCCGCGCAGGTCCATCTCCTCGGCCTTTTTCCGCAACCGTTTGATCTCGGCCGAGCGCTCGTCCTCGTCCAGGCCCAACTCGGTCTTGATGGCCTTGAGCTGCTCCTTGAGGAAAAACTCGCGCTGTTGTTTCTCGATCTTCTCGTTGATCTGCCCCTGTATCTTCTTCTGGAGCGACAGCACCCCCATCTCCTTGTGCAGGAGCTTGAGCACCTTCTCGAGGCGCTTCTTCACGTTGAGCGTCTCCAGAACGTCCTGGAATTCCTTCTTTTCGATATTGAGAATGGAGGTGACGAAGTCGGCGATCTTGCCCGGCTCCTCAACATTCACCATGGTCAGCTTCATCTCCTCGGTGAACAGCGGATTGTTCTCCGAGAGCATCTTGAGCTGCGAGAGCACCGCGCGGGTGAGCGCCTTGATCTCCATGTTCTTGCGCGGCATGTCGTCGGCCAGGTACTCCACATCGGCCACCAGGTGCGGCTTCTCGGAGATGTACTTCTTCACCCGGAAGCGCTTGATGCTGTTGATGAGCACGTTGATCCCGCCGTCGGGCAGGTTCAGCTTCTTGAGGATGCTCACGGCCGTGCCGTGCCGGTACAGGTCGGCCGACATGATCTCCTCGGAGTCGTCGTCCTTCAGGAGCACCAGCCCCACGGTGCGCGAGGACCCCACCACCTTGTCGATGGCCTCGGAGAAACGCCCGTGCGAAATGATCAGCGGCGTGACGATCCCCGGAAAGATGGGCCGGAAGCGGATGGGGATGATATAGAGCTGCGAGGGCAGGACCTGGTCGACGAGCACGAGGCCGCTGTCGAAGAGGTTGGTCTCGACCTGCAGATCGCTTTCGTCGGGAATGATGTCGTCCAGTGTCATGCCATGTCCTCGCGCGCCCCGCGGGCGGGGCGGTAGTATCCGTCCCTGAGCCTGTGCGGACAACAGGGAGCTGTCAAGATTAATTCAGAAGAGCCGACCGTCGTCGGGATCGGCCGCGTCGCCGCCGTCGGATTCCGTCGCATCGCCCGTCACCTCGGGGAAGGGGCTCTGCCATTGCCAGCCGGCCTTCCCGGTCGCGCGGAAGCGCTCGAGACGGCGGATCGCGATCTCCGCAAACACGGGATCGAGGTCGCACGTAATCACGCGCCGCCCCAGCCGCTCGCCCGCGATGAGGGTGCTCCCGGAGTGCGCGAAGAAATCGCCGATCACGTCGCCCTCGTCGCTGCAGCAGCGCATGATCCGCTCGATCGCGGAAAGCGGCTTCTGCGCATAGCAGCCGGGCACGTTCTCCTCCATGCGGTAGAAGACCTGCTGGATGTCGATCCACACGTTCCCGGGCCGGATGGTCTCCGAGCGGCTACGCTCGATGTTTTCCGTCATCGCGCCGCCCACCACCTTGTAGTAGCCCTTGAGCACCTTGGGGATGTCGGTGTACACCACGCGAAACGAGGGATTCCCCTTCGCGTAATGCAAGAGCTCCTGGCGGATCCACATCCAGTTCTTCTGCGTCCCGTAGCCGCGTTGGTTGCGCACGGTGATGTAGTTCTTCGCGCGAAGCGCCTCCACTGCACGCATCAGCACCATGAAATCGGGCAGCGGCCGAAAGTGGTCTCGGTAATCGGCGCCCAGCCAGACGAACAGGTCGGCATCGTCGGCCATGCAGGCCACGGCGTTTTCGACCCAGCGCCGGGAAAACTCGAGATAGGACGCGAGGGTCATCTTCCCCAGCGCGTCGCTTTTCACCCCGCCCACAATCACATTGTACGGGGGATCGTTGATGACGGTGCGCGCACGGACGCCCGCGAAGAGCCGCGCGACCTCGTCGGGATCGGCCGCGTCGCACACGCCCACGCGGTGGCCGCGCACCGGGTCCTCCCAGACGCCGCCGCGCGTGAGACGACAGTGCGGCAGGATAGCGCGAACGAGCTCGTCGTCGCCGTCCAGCCGCCCCAGCTCCTCGGTGCGGGATGATGACGCCATCGCCGCCTCACCCGCCCTGTTGAAACGGGGTACCGCGGAGCGCGAAGGACTCGACCGCCCGCAGCACCGCGTCCGGGCGCGCGGGCGTGAACACGATCGCCGGCCGGTCGCGCCGCCGTCCGAAGCGGACCGTCGATGCGTGATCGGGCAGGAGCACGTCGAGCCGGTCGCCGACGATGGCGCTCCCCCGGTCCAGCGCGAGAAAGAGCCGGCCCTCGGAGCGCACGAGCGAACCGAACGGCACCGACGCGGGGTCCACCGCGACGACATCGATGCCGGCGGCGCGGAAGAGGTCCAGCGGCACGCGGCTTGCCGCGACGCGTCCGCTCCAGTCGACCGTGACGGGCGCGCCGTCGCGGACCACCGTCCCGGTGTTGCAGCACGGGCCCGGGCAATACGCGGTAATCTCGAATGCGCGCCCGGCCACCAGGCAGTCGTCGAAGTGCGCGCTCGCGAAGAGCGCCTCGAGCGCCGCGCCGGGTGTCGCGTCACGCGAACGCGCGAGCGACGGCCGCTCGGAATACAGCTGCGCGGAGATGGCGACGACGACACATAGATGTATCATGCCGAAGGCGATGCCGGCGGCCGTCGTCCGTTGCACGCGCGCGCAGTTGTTCGAACCGGAAGTCATGGTGCCGCCATTGCCGATTCCTCGAACCGATTTGTCAACATCATATCCCCGCCGTTCCCGCGCCGGCGTGGTGCGCCATGCATTAATATAATGTGACATAAAATTTTATTGACATATTTGTTATGTCTCATCAATATAAACATTTGCGGGTATATATTCACTAAAGACGATCCCTTCACGAGCACACGGGCGCGAACCCGGAGAGACGATATGGTCCTGAACATCATCACCCTGGCCGCATGCGTTGTCCTCATTCTCATCTTCCGGCGGCTCGACCGCTCGAACCTGAAGCTCATCAAGCTCAAGCGCTACTCCGACAAGATCCAGAAGGACTTCAAGAAGCTCACCGAGAACGAGGGGCGGCGGCTCGACGACGCCACCATCGAGATGGACATCCTGCTTAAAAAGGCCGCCGCCGTTTCCGTGGGGCTCAAGGAGTCCATCATCGACATCGAGGGGAAGCTCAAGGGGCTCTCCATCGAGAAATCCAACCTCAAGAAGGTTGAGGAGGACCTGCGAATCGTGTCGCAGGCCGCGCGCGACGTGAACCAGCAGATCGAGTTCATCTCCGCCACCCGCGAGAGCTTCTCCGAGGTGACCAAGCGCATCGGCGTGCTCAACGAGAACATCGCGAACCTCGATTCGAGCACCGCCGCCATCATCGAATCGTTCAACAACAAGGTCCGCGAGCGCTCGCGCGAGCTCACCGCCGAGATCAGCCTGCAAACCGGCAAGCTCAAGGAGAGCACCCGCGACATCGAGGAGCGCCTGCGCGATTTCGCGCTCATCCTGGAGGACACCCGCGACAAGAACGCCGCCGAGACCCGCGCCGAGATCGAGCAGATGGGGATCAAGATCCAGAACCTGAACGCGATCTTCTCCGACCTCGAGAACACGGCCTTCTCGGAGGTGAAGAACTTTTCGGACCGCCTCAAGAAGGACATCCAGGCGACCTACGACAAGCTCGACGCCGACATCGAACGCGCCTACGGGCGGCTCAAAAGCGTCGAGGCGAACATCGACGATTCCAAGGCGAAGCTCATCACCACCTTCGAGGAAGAGGTGAACAAGATCCGCACGGAGCTCGACAACCTGAGCATCCACGCCATCTCGAAGAAGGACGACATCGTGAAGGCCGCGCGCGCCGAGGCCGAGGAGATCAAGACCAAGATCGACGACTTCAGCGGCAAGTACAACGAGCTGGAGACCAAGCTGGTCGCCACCGCCGAGGACAAGATGGGGCGCCTCATCGACGAATACCGGTCGATCGAGACCCGGTTCGAGAGCCTCTCGGACAAGCTCACCGCCTTCGAGGAGCAGTTCGGCCTGTCGCTGAACAGCCAGATGGATAAAACGAAGACCGAATTCGCCGCGATGGAGAAGCGACTCGCGGACATCCGCGCCGAGATCCTCGACTACGAAGAGAAGCAGAAGGTCTTCAGCCGCACCGACCAGCTCATCGACAAGGTCGACAAGTCGGTGGAGCAGTTCAACCGCGTCATCAAGGACTCGAAGGAGGAGGCGCGCAACCTGGAGCGCTTCATCGGCGACCTGGGCAAGCTCAAGGAGATCCGCAAGGAGGTGGAGCGCGAGATCAAGATCTTCCAAGCCCGCCGCGAGAAGGTCGCGAGCTTCGAGGGTGAGATCAAAACGCTCCTGGACACCACCGATTTCGTGACGCACAAGGTGCAGTCGCTCGAGGAGCGGATGGGATCGATCGACCAGGTGAACGGACGCATCGACGCGCTGGCGCGCACGCACGCGAGCCTCGAGGCGCGCATCAACGAGCTTCAGGAGTACGAGACCTCGATCGCCAAGAACCTCGAGTCGGTGCACAAGGCCGACCTGCTCATTCAGGCCATCGACGGCCAGATCAAATCCTTCCAGAAGACCATGGACCGGGGCGACAAGCGGATCGACAAGATGAACCAGTACCTGCAATCCATCGAGGAGAAGACGCTCATCCTCAAGACCAAGGAGCAGGAGATCCGCGACGTGAAGGACAAGTTCACCGAGCTCGACAGCCTCTCCGAGCACATGGAGAAGCGCATCGACCAGATCAACGCGATGTTCCAGAAGATCGAGTCCATGCGCTCCGACGTGGACGAGACCGACAGCCGGCTCAAGACCATGTTCACCGAGACCGACCGCAAGATGCGCCAGCTCGCCGATTTCCTCCACGCCGTGGAGAGCGCCGGGCCCATCGCCAAGCAAATGAAGGGCGAGCTGCCCATCGACAAGAGCATCAACGAGGGAATGGTCCGGACGGTGCGGGAATTGTCGCGAAAGGGCTGGTCATCGAACGAGATCGCGAAGAAGCTCCTCATCGACGAGAACTCGATCCGGTTCATCATCAATACGACGTCGATGTGACCTCATCCCCCGGCCCCTTCTCCCGCAGGAGAAGGGGGGAATAGATTTAATTTTAAATTGTCCGCTGTGCGCCCCTCTCCTCCGGGAGAGGGGACGGGCGTCGCGCTGAGCCTGTCGAAGCGTGTGAGATCAGCGCCAGGTCTTCTTCCCCGACATGTCCTTGCGTATCTGGTCCAGGATGGCGCCATCGGTGAGCTTCTTGCGCAACACCACCATGTAGCGGATCGAGAAGCTCTGCGGCTGCACCGAGCCTCCCGGAAATTCGAAGCTCCAGCGCTGGACATCATCGACAAGGAGCTTGTCGATCTCGAGCAGGTTGGTGAGCTCGAACGGGCGCACCTTCATGACCTTTCCGCTGGTCGGATAGAGCCAGATCTTCACCGTCCCGAAGCGGACCTCGTCGATCTTGTCGAGCTTGATGAGTTCCTCGGCCATGAAGCTGTCGCCGCCGGGATCGTGCATCCGTTTGATCGTCCCCTGATGGCTCATCTGGGCGATCCGATACTTGTCCGACATGAGAACCACCCGGAACAGCTCCTTCGATTCCGGGTCCACCTTCAAGAACTCCTCGATGGGATCGGGGGCCTTCGCGCCCGGAACGGCGCCCTTTGACGCGCAGGCGACCGACGCAAGCGAAACGGCAAGACCAAGGACGATTGGCAGGGTGCGGGTGAATGCAATTTTTCGCAGTGTCATGAACATCTTCCATCTCGTGGCGCCGCACCTCCGCGCAAGCCGGCAAACAAGGGTGCGTGGAATGAAGCGCCGTATTTTACTTGCAAAATAGAGTTGTCAAAGAATAGTTTCAACACATTTTTTCTACTGGGAGCGCCCATGGAAGATTTCGCAAATCGGCTCATTGAATACTTCGGCAAGGCCCCCGATGCCGCGCTCTACCTCTTCCTGTTCGCCAGTTCCGTGGTCGAAAACATCTTTCCGCCCATTCCCGGCGACACCATCACCGCCTTTGGCGCCTTTCTGGTGGGGACCGGCCGGCTCAACTACGGCCTGGTGTTCGCAGTGACCACCGTGGGGAGCGTGGTTGGCTTCATGACCCTCTTCGCGCTCGGGCGCTATCTCGAGCGGCACTTCTTCATCGAGCGCGACTACACATACTTTTCGGCGAAAAGCATTATCGCCGCCGAGGAATGGTTCCGCCGCCGCGGGAATCTCGTTGTGCTGGGCAACCGCTTCCTGCCCGGGGTCCGCTCCGTCATCTCCATCGTCGCGGGCATCTCCATGCTCAATCCGCTCACGGTGCTCCTCCTTTCAACGGTGAGCGCGGCGGTATGGAACCTCATCTGGATACACGCCGGATACATGCTGGGCGACCGCTGGGAGATCGTTCGGGAGAAGGTGGGGGCGCTCATGCGCAGCTACAACATCGTCGCCGCCATCGTCATCGTCATCGCCATCATCGCCGTTATACTCTACCGGTGGCGAAAACGCCCGCCGGAGGCGTAGGGTTCACTTTTTCGCGCAGGCCTTCGTCGCGGCATTGAGCGTCGCGCGGGCCTTGCTCGCATCCGCGTCCTTGGCGCGCTCGAATATCGCAAGGCTTGCGCGCGCCGGTGAAACCGCATCGCAGCTCTTTCCGGTTTTAATAAGCGCGATCGCCTGCGACTGGAGTATTTTCCCGTACCAGACCCGGTTGGTAAAACCATTCCGTTCGGCGATCTCGCGCGCTGCCGCGTACGACCTGAGCGCGCGTGCGTACTCCTTCCGCGACGCCTGCATGACGCCCAGGTTATGCGAAAATCGCGCGTACTGGGGCGTGTCGCGTGAGCCGATCGCGTCAAGGATCGCAAGCGCCGCATCCAGATACGATATTGTCCGGGGTATGTCGCGCGTGCCGAAATGGACCGCGGCGATATTGTTCATGAGGACGGCATAGTCGCGAGACTGTTTTTTCCCGAGCCCCTCCATGACCTCGCGGGAGCGATTGAAAAACGCAAGCGAGCGATCGTATTCCTTCTTCGAAAAGTACGCCATCCCGAAGCTGTTCAACACATTCGCGAACAGCACGGAATTCTGCCGATTCCCCTTCACCAACGACTGCTCGGCCCTCGCAAGCGCGTCCAGGGCGGCGCCGATGTCCTTTTTCGCGGTATAGGTCATGCCGATCCGGTTCAGGGCCGCCGAGTAATCGGGCTGAAGGGCGACCGCTTTACTGTAAAAATCAAGCGCCTGATCGCGGTTCACATCGTGGACCGCCAGGCCCTTCGAATACCATTCGTATGCGGAGACGTTGATTGCGGGTTTCTGCGTAATGGCCTGCCGCTCGCCGGGACGCACCTCGACCGTCGCGACGCCCGGGAGGACCACCCGCTTCGTCTCGTCGAGCAGCTGGAGCACCACCTGGTCCTGAACGCGGAAGATGTCGCTGAGCGACCCGTCGATCTTCAGGGTTTTCTCGACCCGCGTCGTCTCGACGTTTTGCAACTTGGCGATGATGCGGATCGCGCCGCCGGCGACCGTATAGCTGCCGGTGAAGATCATATGCGCGCCCATGATCTTGCCCACCGAAACGGCCTGCTTTTCGGGGATGAGGCCCGCCATCGCCAGCTCCATCTCGTGGACCGCGAGCTTCCGGTCCTCCTCCGAGAACACGTTCATCCCGGACAGCGTTTTCAGATCGGCGATGACCGTGTCGGTCATCCCCGCCGAGATCCAGGCATAGGCCGCATCGCCGGTATTGGCGAAGGGATACACCAGAACGTTCATTTTTTTCAATTTCGCGCCGGCCGAGAGATTGGCCGCGGCGCACATGCAGGCGATAAGCGCAATCAGGGTTCGTTTCATAACAGCCTCCGCATTCACAACGCACATGACAGCCGTTCGCGACGATGGCCGCGGCATGTTCGCGAACAAACCGTACCCGCGTGTCACGGCGCGTCAATGAAGAAACTATCGATCGATCGTGTGCCGACGACCAAGCAGGATACGGGTGCGCCTCTGCCGTACGCACGAAAAAGGGGCGGCATGTACGCCATGCCGCCCCTTTGATGATTCGCGTGAAAAAGAGATACTATCTCTTGATGGCCTTCGAGCCGTCCATGAGAACATCGACAACGGTCGGATCGGCCAGCGTCGAGATGTCGCCATAGCCTTTCTTGTCGTAGTCGGCGGCGGCGATCTTCTTGAGGATACGACGCATGATCTTGCCCGAACGGGTCTTGGGAAGCGCATCGGCCCACTGGATGATTTCCGGGGTGGCGATGGGCCCGATCTCCTTGCGGACGTGGGCCACGAGTTCCTTCTTGAGCTCGTCGGTCTTCTCGACGCCGGTATTCAGCGTCACGAAGGCGTAAATCGACTGGCCCTTGATCTCGTGCGGGTAGCCGACAACGGCCGACTCGGCGACCTTCGGGTGCGACACGAGGGCGGACTCGACCTCGGCGGTACCCATCCGGTGGCCGGATACGTTGATAACGTCGTCAACGCGGCCGGTGATCTGATAGTACCCGTCCTTGTCGCGGCGGCAGCCGTCACCGGTGAAATACTTGCCGGGGAACTGCACGAAGTAGGTGTTGAAGAAGCGCTCGGGATCGCCGTACACGCCGCGCATCTGGCCGGGCCATGACATGTCGATGCAGAGGTTTCCTTCGCACACGCCCTCGAGGGGCTTGCCGGCATCGTCCACGATCGACGGCTTCACGCCGAAGAACGGAACGGTGGCCATGGCGGGCTTGATGTCGATGGCGCCGGGGAGCGGGGTGATGAGGATGCCGCCCGTCTCGGTTTGCCACCAGGTGTCGACGATCGGGCACTCGCCGCGGCCGATCTTATTGAAGTACCAGTTCCATGCTTCGGGGTTCAGGGGCTCGCCCACGGAACCGAGGAGCTGGATGGACTTGATGTTGTGCTTGTCGACCCACGAATCGCCTTCCTTCGCGATGGCGCGGATGGCGGTCGGGGCGGTGTAGAAGATGTTCACCTTCCACTTTTCGCAGACGGCCCAGAAGCGGCCGAAATCCGGGTAGCTCGGAACGCCTTCGAACATGATCGAGGTCGCGCCGTTGGCGAGCGGACCGTAGACGATGTACGAGTGGCCGGTGACCCAGCCGATGTCGGCCGTGCACCAGTAGATGTCGCCGTCATGATAGTCGAAGATCATCTTGTGGGTGAAGGCAACATAGGTCAGATAGCCGGCGGTGGTGTGCATGACGCCCTTGGGCTTTCCGGTTGAGCCGGAAGTGTACAGGATGAAGAGCGGATCTTCCGCATCCATCTGCTCGGGCTCGCACTTTGCGTCAGCGGCCGCCATTTCGGCGTCCCACCACTTGTCGATCTTGTCGTTCCACTTGCACTGAATTTTGTCGCCAACACGCTTGACGACGATTTGCAGTTTCACGTTGGGGCACTGTGCGATCGCCGCATCGGAATTATCCTTTTGCGGAACCGCTTTCGCGCCGCGGAAGGTGCCGTCGCAGGAGACGACCACGCGGCTGTCGCAGTCGATAACGCGGTCGCGGAGCGCCTCAGCGGAGAAGCCGCCGAAAACGACCGAGTGGATCGCGCCGATGCGCGTGCAGGCCAGGATACCGATCGCGAGCTCGGGGATCATGGGCAGGAAGAAGGTGACGCGGTCGCCCTTCTTGACGCCGTTCTTCTTGAGCACGTTGGCGAACTTGCACACTTGCTCGTGAAGCTGCTTGTAGGTGAAGGTCTTGTCTTCCGTGGGCTCGTTGCCTTCCCATATCAGCGCGATCTTGTCGCCGCGCTTCTCGAGATGACGGTCGAGGCAGTTGTACGACACGTTGACCTTCGAACCGGTGAACCACTTCACCTGCAGGTCCTTCACGGTCTTGCCGTAGTTGCAGTCCATGACCTTGTCCCACTTCTTGAACCAGGTGATGTACTCGTCGGCGATCTTCGCCCAGAAGGCCTCAGGATTGTCAACGGAATCCTTCCACATCTTCTCGTAGTCGGCGCGGCTCTTAATGTACGCCTTCTGCCGGAATTTTTCCGGTACCGGATAAATCTCTTTCAGCGTTACTTCAGCCATTAAATACCTCCGTACTTTGATTTAGTATTGTAACGGACGCCTGGTTACCGTTGATACCAAATGTTGAAGAATAACAGGCAATCCAAAGTTTTTCTTAATTGAATTTGATTCAATTAAGATTTGTGTGCAGGTACTCGGCGATCATTCCGTCGTAGGCTGATGTGGTCTGGTACACCTTGACCGCCAGCCGCATGTTCGTTTCGCGGGATACCGAACCGCCGGTGCGCTTCATCTCGGCGACAATCGCCGAATAATCGGTCGGGTCGGTGACGACGGTGACGCTCTCGAAATTTTTCGCGGCGGAGCGCAGCATGGCCGGGCCGCCGATATCGATATTCTCCACCGCGTCCTCCAGCGTGCAGCCGGGCTTGGCGATGGTTTGTTTGAACGGATAGAGGTTCACGACGATCATGTCGATGGGCTCTATGCCGTGCTTCTTCATGGTGGCGACGTGTTCTGCGTTTGACCGGACGCCCAGCAGGCCCCCGTGCACCTTCGGATGGAGCGTTTTAACCCTGCCGTCGAGCATCTCGGGAAAACCCGTGTACTCCGACACGTCCATGACCGGAAGCCCCGCCGCGCGCAACTGGGCGGCCGTGCCGCCCGTCGACAGGAGCTGGACGCCGAACGCATTCAGCTCCTTCGCAAAATCGACAATACCGCTTTTGTCAGAGAGGCTGATGAGTGCCCGTGTTATCTGTGCCATTCAGTCCGATACGCTGCGCTTCGTGTCTTTGATCGGCGATTTGAAACGGAGACCATTTGAATTCCAGACCTTAAAAAAACAAGCTTTTTTTGGCGTTCTTGGAAATATTGATTTTTTTGTACACTATTGCGCCGACCAATCGGCTTGCAATCCACCCCGGGAATAATTATGTCACATAACGCGCGTCCCGGATCAGCGCGGCCACGCGGATCCCGCCGTTCATAAAAAGAATTTTCCGGTCGTAGGGCAGGCCCAGGGCCTTCTCGCATTCAAGTCCCGGGACAATGATCGCGTAGCCCGCATCGGCGTAGCGCTCGCGCAAAACGGCGCCGATTCGCCGATAGAGCGATTTCACGGACGCCCCCGCCATGGAGCGCTTCCCGTACGGCGGATTGATCGCAACGAGCGTTTTCCCCTCGAACGGGCGCGGTAGAGAGAAAAAGTCCCCGCGCGTGATGTCGATGCAGCCCGTGAGGCCCGCCGCGTCTCGGTTCGCGCGCGCGGCGACGACGGCGGCGTCGCTTGCATCGAAGGCGAGGATGCTTCTGCCGCGCGGGAGCGCCGGCGGCATCAACGGTTCCAGAATTTTTCCTTTCATGTGTCGATACGCGGCCGGCCGGAATGCCGGCCACGCCTCGAACGCGAAACCGCGCGCGGCCCCCGGCGGAAGCCCGGTCGCGATGAGCGCCGCCTCCACGGCCAGGGTCCCGGAGCCGCACATGGGATCGATGATGACATCGTACGCGTCCGGTCGCGCGGCGAGTACAATGGCGGCGGCCGTCGTCTCGCGGAGCGGGGCCTCGCCTGCATCATGCCGGTAGCCGCGCTTGTGAAGGAGCGCGCCGCTCGCGTCGAGGCTCACCTGACAGCGGTCGCGCTCAAAACGGAGGAACACCGTCTGCGCGCCCTCGTCGCCCCGAGCGGCGTCCGGCATCACCCCCTCCCCCATCCGTTCGGCGATGCCGCCGCGCACCTCCTCCTCGAGCCGCCCGGTATGGTGCAAGCGCGACTTCCGCGCCGACGCGCGCACGGCGAGCGGCTCGCCCGGCGCGAGGTAGAGCTCCCATGGGAAAGCGGCGACCTTCTCGCGCACTCGCTCGAAGCGCTCGGCGCGGAAGCCGGTGAGGCGCATGAGCACCCGGACGATCGTCCGCGCGCAGAGGTTCATGCGGTAGCAATCCTCCAATCGGCCGGAAAATTCAACGCCGCCCTCGACCGCTTCCGCGTCGCGCGCGCCCAGCGACGCGAGCTCGTCCTGCGCAATGCGCTCGAAGCCGGGCTGCACCACGGCGAAGAAGCGGTGCTCGCGCGCCGTCACGTGCTGCCGAATGCGGCGCGTACGCGCCCGATCCTCACCCATACCTGCACCTTGCCCGTGTTCGGGAATTTCAACTTGACAGCACACCGCCCCGCCATGCTACCCTATCCGGCGCCCGCGGGAGGAAAAATGGAAAAAAGAAAAACGAACATCATCGATAAAAAATTTCAGCTGCGCACCACCTTCTCCATTATCGGCGTGGTGTACTTGGTGGTGTCCATCATCATCGCCGCCATCGCCATCAACGCCGCGCTCAACAACCGGCAGCTCTCCGAGCTCATGCAGCGCCACCGCGGCATCATCTCCACCCAGTACGAAACGCTCAGCGACGTGCTCGCGCTCTCGCGCACCCGCACGTGGGACAAGCTCGAATCCGCGAGCGAAAAGATGTCGCGCGACATCGATCGTAACATGACGCAGATCGACGAGAACATCGCCACCATGCGCCGCATCTACACCAGCAACTACGTCCTGATGATCGCCGTGTTCGTCATCGTCATCGTCCAGGGCGCCCTGCTCTACATCCTGCTGATCCGCAAGACGCACCGCATCTCGGGACCCATCCTCATCATGACACGCCAGATCGAGGACATTATCGAGGGCCGCTGCCCGGACGTGCGCCCCATCCGCGAGAACGACGAGTTTCGCCATTTCTACGAGCGCTTCGGGACGATGATCGAGGTCCTGCGGGACCGGTACCCGCGGAAGAAGCCGGACTAGGCGCGGTCCCGGCGGGTTTTCGCCTTTACGATGGTCCCCTGCCGCCGCAGGCAGTCCAGGAGGATCTCCTCGTCGATGTAGCCCAGCGATATCAGGATCGCGCCGAGGAGATCGTCCCGCTCGTTCTGCGCCGCCAGCGCCTCGTTGAGCTGCTCCTCGGTTATCGAGCCGTCGGCGATCAGCATTTCACCTAGCCGCAGTTGCATCGCACGCCCCCTCTGTTTCGAATAATATACCCTATTTCAAAATGTCGATATTGATCATCTCCGGGACCGCGTTGGCGGGCCGCGCCAGCTCAAGCGCCTCGAGCACGTCGCCCTTCGAGTACATGTCCCGGAGGCACACCGGCTCCGCAAACGCCGGCCCCGGCGGGAACACCGCAAGAAACGGGATGGACCGGCTTCCCAGCGCGGCGAGGAGCGCCTCGGCCTCCGGATTTTTCACCGTGATGTCGGCGGTGTACACGTCAACGCCGCCCGCGGCGATCGCGCGCGCGACCGACGCATCGGCGAGCGCGATCTTCTCCACGAGCTTGCAGTTGGGACACCAGTCGGCGGTGAATTTCACGAGCGACACGCGGCCCGCGTCACGGCTCGCATAGAGCTCGCGCAGCGTGAAGGTCCGCGCCGCTCCCGTCATTGGCGACGCATCACGGTCAAACAGAACGCGATACGACAGCACGGCGCCGCCGGTCGCAATCACGACAAGCAGCGTTACGGATATGATCCGCCGCGCGATCGGCTGGTGGACCGCCCCCCAGCGCCCGTACTGCCAGAGCCCGGCCGACAGGAACAGCAAAAACAGCAGCGTGGGGACCAGCAGGTCCTTTTCCAGAATGCCGAGCAGATAGACGACCGTCGCCATCAGCAGAAAGCCCATCGCCTGTTCGAAGACGATGGTCCACTCACCCGGCTTGGGAACGAATCGCAGCAGGCCGGGAAAGGCCGTGAGCGCCACGTAGGGCAGCGCCATCCCCGCGCCCACCGACACGAACACGACAAAGATGACCCCAGGCGGCTGCGCGAGCGACCAGGCGAGGACCCCGCCGAGAAACGGCCCGCTGCACGGCGTGGCCAAGAGCGTCGCAAGCATGCCCTTGCCGAACGAGGACATGAGGCTCGCGTCGGATGCCGCGCCGGGCCGTTCCGTGAAGGCCGGCGGGGTGATGACAAACACGTGAAAGAGAGATAGCCCTAGCGCGAAGACGATCGCGGTCATGCCAACGAGGAACCACTGGTTCTGGAAGAGCGCGCCCCAGCCGGCGCCCAGGAAGGCCGCGGCGAGCGCAAGTCCCGTGAACACCACGAGGATGCCCATCGCGAAATGCAGGCCGTGCGCCACGAGCCGCGCGCGGCGCTCCCCCGCCAGGCGCACCAGACTGAGCACCTTGAGGCTCACCACCGGCAGCACGCACGGCATGAAGTTGAGAATGAAACCCGCAATGAGGCCGAAGACGATCGCCTGGACGATCCCCGCCACCGATCCGGATTGCGTGTAGCGCGGTACCAGGCGCGGGATCTCGATGCGCTCGCGCTCCGCATCGCGCGCGGGGCCCCGTTGAATCGCACCGTCGGGCGCGCTCGCGGCGCGGTAGAGCGCGGCGAGCGCCGGATCGACATGAACGCGCGGCGGCCCCGCAGCGTCGATCCGTACGATGAAATCGATGACGGAGAATTTGGGCGCACAGGTATTGGCGGTGCATACCAGCGTCTCGAGGTGCACAGAAAGCGTTCGCTCGCCGACGGCGGCGTCCGGCCGTACCGTAAACGGAACGAACACCGTCGTTTCGCGGCGATAGATGAGCACGTGCTCCTTCTCGCCCTGCGGCGTGTACGGAGCGCCCGGAAGGTAGCGCGCCGGTCCGGGAAGAACGCCCGGCGCCGTCTTCGCCTCGGCGTGGGCCGCGCGGCCGGTGCCGGGGCCCTTGGGATTGGCGTATACATACGAATCGGCGGGGATCCCGATGCGGACCGCCAGATAGCCTTCGCCGCCGGGGGCCACCCGCGCCTCGCGCCCGACGGGAAACGCCGCGTACTCGGCGTATTCATGCGCTCCGCACCCCGCGAGCACGAGAACGGCCGCACCCAGGGCCGCAATTGTTTTCAATCGAACCACGCTCCACTCCTTATCGATCGCGCGATCTGGACGCACACACGCCCTTCCGACCGCGGAATTTCTGCATCATAGCGCAGGCGCATACGCATGCAACTCTTTTATCGCGAACGAACATGGCGGTAAAATTCGCTTTACATTTTGAGACAAACATATCTCTTTTTACCAACAGACGTTCAATACAGATAGCGCGCGGAATACACAAACACGGAATCATGGAAGACATACGAATTCTCATTGTCGAGGACGAGCTCATCATCGCCGCCGACATCCAGCGGGTCCTCGAATCCCTCGGATTTTCCGTGATCACCGCCGTGTCAACCGGCGAGGAGGCCATCGAGCGGGCCGGTGCGCTGCGGCCGGACCTCGTGCTCATGGACATCATCCTCGCCGACAAAATGGACGGCGTGGAGGCCGCGAAACAGATCAACGAGAAATTCGGCATCCCGGTGGTCTTTCTGACCGGCAACGCCGACGGCGAGACCGTCCGCCGCGCGCGCGAGTCCCAGCCCTACGGCTATATCCTCAAGCCCATCCATGTCCAGGACCTGTATTCCACCATCGACACCGCGCTCAGCCGGTTCCGCCTTGAGGCGGCGCTGCACCACCAGTCGGAGGAGCTCGAGGCGGCGAACGAAGAGATGGAAGCGACCAACGAGGAGCTCAACGCCGCCCTCGAGGAGCTGGAGGCGACGAACCAGGAGCTCATCCGCTCGCAGGAAACCCTTCTCGAAAGCGAGCGACGGCTCCAGGCTATCATCGACAATGCCCCCTTCGGGGCGTTGATCTACGAATTGTTTCCCGAGAATCGGCTCGTGTTCTCGGGCGCAAACCCCGCAACGGACCGCATCCTAAAGATGGATCACCGCTCCCTCATCGGCAAAACCATCGAGGAGGCCTTCCCGCCGCTCGCACAAACGGAAATCCCGGACGCCTACCGTCGCGCCGCCGCGATCGGAGAACGATACTCGAGCGAGCAGGTGGAGTACGACGACGGCGGCATCAGCGGCGCCTACGAGGTCCACGCCTTCCAGACGGAGCGCAACCGCATGGCGGTGTTCTTTCGCGACATCACCGAGCGCAAGCGCGCCGAGGAGCAGCTGTGCGCAAGCGAGGAGCGCTACCGCGAGCTCTTCGAGGGGATCGCGGACTCCGTGTTTCTCCATGAGGCGCTCCCGGACCGTCCGGGCACGTTCCTGGCCGTGAACGACAATGCCTGCCGGACGCTCGGCTACAGCCGCGACGAACTGCTCTCGATGAGCGTGGCGGACATCGACGTCCCCGAGCAGGCGGCGCGCATTCCCGCCATCATGGAGCGGCTGTTCCGGGACGGGCATGCGCTGTTCGAGACCAGCCATCGCACGAAAGACGGCCGCCGCATCCCCGTGGAGGTGAACGTGCGCTTGCTGGACCTTCAGGGCGCGCGGGTGATCCTTTCGGTTGCGCGCGACATCGGCGAGCGCAAGCGCGCGCAGCACTATTTGGACATCGCGGAGGTGATGATGCTCGCGCTGGACGAGACCGGCGCGATCACCCTCGCGAACCGCAAGTGCTGCGCCGTGCTCGGATACGCCGAACACGAACTGCTGGGAAAAAACTGGTTCGACGCCTGCCTGCCACCCTCCGAGCGGGACGCCGTGAAGGACGTCTTCCGTAAAATCATGTCGGGCGAACTCGAGTCGGTCGAGTATTACGAAAACACCGTCGTGGCCGCATCGGGCGAACAGCGCCGCATCGCCTGGCACAACGCCATCATGCGCGACGAATTCGGCGCGCCCAACGGGACCCTGAGCTCCGGCGAAGACATCACGGACCGGGCGAACCCGTAGCCCGCGCGGGCGACGTATATCATCACAAAAAAATAATAACTTTCCTTGCCATAGTGCGCCCCCGGAGGCAGAGTGACCGCACAAGGGGGCCGTCGTGACCGCTCCGTCGAAAAAACCGCAATCGTGCGTCCAGTGCGGAACGTGCTGCCTGGCCGACATGATCGCTTACGTGACCGATGACGATCTCGCGCGCTGGAAGCGCGAGGGGCGGGGGGATATTATGCACGTCATCGAGCGCGAGAGCGCGGTGTGGATGGGCGACCACCTGGTCTCGGCGACCGACGGCCACTACATCGGGCCTTGCCCCTTCCTCATCAACCGCGGCGACCGGTACGACTGCGCCATCTACGAGACGCGCCCCCAGGTGTGCCGCGACTACGCCGCTGGATCATCCGAGCTGTGCTCGCTGTTCGCGACGACGCCGGGCGCGCCCGATCGTCCCGCGCGCGGAATGTGATTGACTGATGACCGCGCCTTTGCTGTAGGTATCATAAAATCGAAGGACAGGGGGCAGGTGTCCGCCCATGAACGGCTTTTCCCGATCGGATGCGCGCGGCGTGGTGTTCAAGATTATCGCAGCCAACGTCGTCATCTTCATCCTGCAGATATTCAGCGAGTCCTCGGGGCGGCCCGACCCCGGCGGGGGGATGGGTCCGGGCGTCTCTCCGATGACCCACTTTCTGGGCCTCACCCCCGCGCTGGTGATCGGCAAGGGCTACCTCTGGCAGTTCTTCTCGTACATGTTCCTCCACAGCACGCACAGCTTCTTCCATATCTTCTTCAACATGTACGCGATCCTCATCTTCGGCATACCCATCGAGCAGGCGTGGGGGAGCCGGCGCTTTCTGCTCTACTACGTCTTCTGCGGCACGGGCGCCGGCGTCGCCATCTTCCTCATCAACCTCATCTCGGGCGGCATGGGGTTCTACCTCCCGACGATCGGCGCCTCGGGCGCGGTGTTCGGCCTCCTGCTGGCCTTCGGGGTGCTCTATCCGAACATGGAGCTGCTGCTGTTCTTCTTCATCCCCATCAAGGCGAAATACCTGGTGCTGCTCTATGGGGGGCTCGAACTGTATTTCGAGCTCTTCGGCGGGGCGAGCAATATATCGCACATCGGCCACCTGGGCGGTCTCTTCTTCGGCATCGTGTTCTTTCTCATTTTCCAACGGCGCACCCTGTCGTTCAAGGGAAAGATCGCGCAGGTCCGCGCGCAGAAAAAGCTCAACGAGTACGATTCGCTCATGCGGGCCAAACCGGACTATAGCGATGCGCGCGGCAGGGAGGAGAAGCTGGCCATGCTCGCCCGCGTTCGCGCGGAGGGGCCCGAGGCGCTCAGCGACGACGAATATCAGCGCATCAAACTCCTGTCGATCATGACCGAGGACCGCGGCGGACCCTGCCCGGAGCGGCTCGGCGAGAGTGCGCGGTGCGCCTCCTGCGAGGATTTCGACGTGTGCTTTTTGCGCGAGATAAAGCGGTATTTGTAAAAAAAATTAATGTTTACAATTTCATGATTCTCCGGCACCCGTTTTACTGTTACGTGTTCCGGAATCATACAACCCACTGACACAAGGAGTCACTACCATGGCAAAACGAGTGTATTTTTTTGGCGGCGCGAAGGCCGACGGGGACTCGACGATGAAGAACCTCCTGGGCGGCAAGGGCGCGAACCTCGCCGAGATGAGCAAGATCGGCATCCCCGTCCCGGCCGGCTTCACCATCACCACGGAGGTCTGCAACGAATACTATGCGATCGGCCGGAAATTTCCCGCGGGCCTGCGCGAAGAGGTCATGGCGGCCATGAAAAAGGTCGAGCAGATCATGGGCGCCCGCTTCGGCGACAGTGAAAACCCGCTCCTCATATCCGTCCGCTCCGGCGCGCGCGCCTCGATGCCCGGCATGATGGAAACGGTCCTCAACGTGGGCCTGTGCTCCAAGACCATCCCCGGCCTCATCAAGAAAACCAACAATCCGCGTTTCGTATACGACGCCTATCGCCGCCTCATCATGATGTATTCGGACGTGGTGATGGAAAAGGCCGCCGGCATCGAACCCGCCGAGGGCATGGGCATCCGCCAGCAGCTCGACCGCATGCTGGGCGACCTGAAAAAGTCCCGCGGCTACAAGACCGACGCCGACATCTCCGCGGACGATCTCAAGAGCCTCGTCGAACGCTTCAAGGCGAAGGTGCGCGAGATCCTCGGAAAGGACTTCCCGGACGACGCCTACGAGCAGCTCTGGGGCGGCATCGGCGCCGTGTTCTCGTCGTGGAACGGCAAGCGCGCCATCGCCTACCGCCGCATCGAGAGCATCCCGGACGAGTGGGGCACCGCGGTGAACGTGCAATCGATGGTCTTCGGCAACATGGGAGACACCTCGGCCACCGGCGTGGCCTTCACGCGCAACCCGGCCACCGGCGACAACAAGTTCTACGGCGAGTGGCTCCCCAATGCGCAGGGCGAGGACGTGGTCGCGGGCATCCGCACGCCCAACCCCATCAACGAATCGACCAAGAACGACCAGAACAAGCACCTTCCGTCCCTCGAGCGGGGGATGGCGCCCGCCTACAAGCAGCTGGACGCCATTCGAAACAAGCTCGAGAAGCATTACACGGACATGCAGGACATCGAATTCACCATCCAGGACGGGCGCCTGTGGATGCTGCAGTGCCGCGTGGGCAAGCGCACCGGCACCGCCGCGCTCAACATGGCCATGGACATGCTGGCCGAGGGGCTCATCAGCAAGAAGGAGGCCGTGATGCGCGTGGCACCCGCGCAGCTCGACGAGCTCCTGCACCCCATCGTCGATCCGAACGCCGAGAAGAGCGCGACGGTGATCGCGCGCGGCCTGCCCGCCGGTCCCGGCGGCGCCTGCGGCGAGATCGTCTTCACCGCGACCGACGCCGTCGAGGCGGCCAAGGCCGGGAAGAAGGTCCTCCTGGTCCGCGAAGAGACCAATCCCGAGGACGTCGAGGGGATGCGCGCGGCCGTGGGCATCCTCACCGCGCGCGGCGGCATGACCTCGCACGCGGCGCTGGTGGCGCGCGGCTGGGGCAAGTGCTGCATCGTGGGCGCGGGCGCCATCCACGTGGACGTGCACGCGAAGACCATGACGGTCGACGGGCGCACCTTCCGCGAGGGCGAAACCCTCACCCTGAACGGCACGCGCGGCTTCGTGTACGCCGGGGCGCTGGCGATGATGGACGCCACCGAAAACCCGCGCTTCCAAAAGTTCATGAAGATCGCCGACGAGATGCGGACCCTCAAGGTGCGCACCAACGCCGACACCCCCGAGGACGCCGCCAAGGCGCGCGAGTTCGGCGCGGAGGGGATCGGCCTCTTCCGCACCGAGCACATGTTCTACGGAAAGAACTCCGAGCAGCCGCTGTTTATCCTGCGCAAGATGATCCTCTCCGACACCGAGGAGAAGCGCCGCGCCGCGCTCGACGAGCTCTTTCCCTTCGTGAAGCGCGACATCAAGAGCACGCTGGCGGTGATGAGCCCGCTCCCGGTGACCATCCGGCTGCTGGACCCGCCGCTGCATGAGTTCGTGCCCACCCGCCAGGACGAGCGCGAGAAGCTCGCCTCGGCGCTGGGCATCGGCATGGACCGGCTCACCAAGCGGGCCGAGGATCTGCACGAATCGAACCCCATGATGGGGCACCGCGGCGTGCGCCTGGGCGTCACCTTCCCCGAGATCTCCGAGATGCAGTACCGCGCCATTCTCGAATCCGCGGCCGAGCTCAACAAAGAGGGCAAAAAGGTCGTCCCTGAGATCATGATCCCCGTGGTAGGCCATGTGAACGAGCTGGATGACCAGAAGAAGCTCCTGGACGCGGTCCACGCCGCGGTATGCAAGAAGATGGGCGTCTCGAAGATCGAACACATGTTCGGCACCATGATCGAGATACCCCGCGCGGCCATCACCGCCGACCGGATCGCGAAGACGGCCGAGTTCTTCTCCTTCGGCACCAACGACCTGACGCAGATGACCTTCGGTTTCTCGCGCGACGACATCGGCGGCTTTGTGCCGGATTACGTCGAGAAGAAGATCCTGCCGGTTGACCCGTTCCAGCAGCTCGACCGCGACGGCGTGGGCGTGCTGATGCGCATGGCCGTCGAAAAGGGCCGCAGCGTCCGTAAGGACATCAAGCTGGGCATCTGCGGCGAGCACGGCGGCGAGCCGAGCTCGGTCGAGTTCTGCCACATGATCGGCCTGTCGTATGTGAGCTGCTCGCCGTTCCGCGTGCCCATCGCGCGTCTCGCGGCGGCCCAGGCGGCGGTGCGCGGCGCCGCCCTGCCGAAGGCGAAACCGGCGGTGAAGAAAGCGGCGCCGAAGAAGAAGGCCGCGCCGAAAAAGCCCGCGGCGAAGAAGAAGGCGGCTCCGGCGAAAAAGAAACCGGCCCCGAAGAAGAAGGCCGCGCCGAAAAAAACCGCGAAGAAAAAAGGCAAGAAGTAACGGAGGAGTCCGGCGCCGATGTACGCATCGGCGCCGGACCATCATTCCCCCAGGAAAACCGAGATGAAAACGATCCTGCTCCTATGTGCGATATTGTGCGTGGCCCTGCCGGCGAGCGCCGACAGCTACGACGAGGCGTTAAAACTGTTCCAACAGAACAAGTACGATGACGCGCTCAAAACCATCACTGACACCTTGGACGCGAAGCGCGACCGCGAGCCCGGCTCACCCAACTATCGCCTGCGCTTTCTCGCGGCCCATGCCCACTGGAAGAAGGGGAACCTCAAGGGCGCGCTCTCGCACTTCAGGAAATGCGCCGAGATCGACCGCGCCACCCCGGACCCGTACATCGACGCGGCGCTCATGCTCGTCGAGCACCGGAAACTGAAAGAGGCCGATTCCTTCCTCCGGAAGGGTCGGAAGATCAAGGACGATCCGATGTTTTACTACATCTGGGGCCGCATGGCGCTGGCGAACCGCAACGCCTGGCGCGCCAAGGAGCTGCTCGAAAAATCCATCTCGATGGACCCGGCCCTGTACGCATCGTACCACGCCCTGGGGATGGCCCTGATGCGCCTCAAGCGGTACTCGGAGGCGAACACCGCGTTCGCGACGGCGCACGAGCTCATGCCGTCCTCCGGTATCATCCTCAACAACCTCGCGCTCAGCTACGAGCTGCTGGGCAAGAACGCCGAGGCCGTCGAGGCCTACCGGAAGGCGCAGAAGCTGGCCCCCGAAAACACGGCCATCTTCGACAACCTGAGCCGGGCCGAAAAGCTGACCAAGAAGTAGCCGACAGCCGCGCATGCTCCGCATCCGATCGCAGCCGCCCGGCATGATCGCTCGCAGGGTTGCGATTGTGTGTTCCGCGGCGCTGCTGGCCGTCTCGAGCGCGCCGGAGGCCGGCGCGCAATCCTACCGCTGGCCCATCGATGTTCCCAAGCGGGTCACCAGCACCTTCGGCGAGTTCCGCTCCACGCGGTTTCATCACGGGCTTGACGTGAGCACCGGCGGCAAACGCGGGTTCCGCGTCGTGGCGGCCGAGCGCGGCTACGTGAGCGCCGTGATGTACGAGAATTACGGGATCGGGTACGCGGTATTCGTCCGCCATCCCGACGGCCGCACGACTTTCTACGGCCACATGGACCGCTTCGCCGACGGCATCCTCGCCAATGCGCGGGTCCGGCGGCACATCGAGCACATCCGCAATCACCGCGATTTTCGCGTCGATTTCTCGAAGCCCGAGATCCCGCTGCGCCGGGGGACCCCGATCGGCTACTCGGGCGACAGCGGCGCGGGGCTCGAGCACTTCCACTTCGAGGTGCGCGACAAGAACAATGTCCACCTCAACCCGCTTCGCTATGCGCTGTGGGTCCCGGACGCCACCGCGCCGGTCATCGAAACGGTCTACCTCACGCCGCTCGACCGCTTTTCCCGTGTGGACGGCACGCCCGGCGAAAAGGCCTATCGCGCCACGCTCGTCAACCGGAAAGAGGGCCGTTATGTCCTGGCGGGGAACGCCGTTCCCCGCATCGCGGGGCGCGTTGGCGTGAAAGCGCGCGTGCACGACACCGTGGGCTGGCGGAACAAGGTCACCGCCTACGGGTTCAACTGGTACGTCGACGGCGTCAAGCGGCACCGGCTCTTCTTCGACAAGATCGTCCGCGCCTACACCCACCGCATGGGACTCATCTACGATTACGACACCTCGAACTCGCGGCATTTCACCTTTTACCTCTATGCGCGCACCAGCGGGGACGGCGTGATAAACGCCGGCGCGCCGGGGGGGACGCGCCGGGCCCGCGCCGAGTTCTTTGACGCCCGCCTGAACCGCTCGATCATCGAGTTCTCCTGCCGTGCGGAGCCGCCGGCACCGGAACCCGCGCCGGGGTTCGACCACAACCTCGTCCCGGGATCGGCCCTTGTCCTTACGAGCGCCGACGGGCGCTGTACGCTCTCCTTCCCGGATACAGCGGCGCTCTACCCGGAAATGGTGGCCATGGAACAATCGCCCCTTCCCCAAAACGTTCTCTCGGGCCTTCCCGTTTTGAGCGCGCGCTACGCCGTAACGCCCACGCACCTGTGCATCGATTCGACGGCGCGCATACGCATCGCCTACGACGGCGCCGATCATCGCACGGTGGGGATCTATTCCGTGAACGCGGCGGGGACCGGGATCGGCTTCGTGTCGAACAGCTACCATCCAAAGGAGCGCGCCTTTTACGCCACCGTGAGGCGCATGGGCCGCTATGTGCTGGCGCGGGACGAGATCCCGCCGGTCATCCGCCACCGCAACCCGAAACGGCCGCGGCCGAACACGCAGCTTCGCTTCACCGTATCCGACCGGGGAAGCGGCGTGGACCTGTCGAAGATTTCCCTCGCGGTGGACGGGAAGAGCGTCTTCTGGTATTTCGATGTCGATTACCGGGCCGTGGTGATCCTGCCGCACAATCCCATCTGGGCCAAGGGCGCGCATACGGTCACGATGACCATCGTCGATCGCGCCGGAAACCGATCGGCCCCCTTGACCTACGAGTACGAGCAATGACGGCCTCGCGCTACCTCACCGCCGATCCGATTCCGCTCCTGCTCGAGGCGCGCCATCCGCATCTCCGCTATCGCACGCTCCGCGACCTCGTGGGGCTCACCGACGATGACGCCGAACTGAGCGAGGCGCGCGAACGCCTGTCCGGCACGGCGCATGCGGCGCGACTGAGGCGCCCGATACACGGCGGGGTCGTGGGCGATGCGCGGCGCTTCGACCTCTACGGCAGCGGGATGATGTGGCGCTTCATCGAGGCGGTCGCGCTGGGTTTCGATCGGCGCGACGATTTCGTCCGCGACACCGCCGAGCGCATTCTGGCCCGCTGTCAGCTACCGGACGGAGGATTCACGCTCGCCTGGCGCCCCGCGATCGCCCTCGCCTGCCGGACCGGCGACATGCTGCGCGCGCTCATCGAAGCCGGCTATGCCGATGACGCGCGCGTGCTCCGTGGACTTTCGTGGATCCGGGAGCGCCAGCGCAGTGACGGCGGCTGGCTGCACTGCCCGCAGGAGGGATGGCGCGACGCGCTGCAACTGGTCCTTCTGGGACGCTCGGGTGGAGGCCTGCGCCGCGAGGGGCGTACGGCCGTGCCGAGCTGCCCCATCGCGACCCATGCCTGCGCCGACGCATTGCTGCGCCATGCCCGGACGACCGGGCGCGCCCCCGAGGGCGCTCTTGACGGCGCCGCTGAATTTTTTCTCGCGCATCGCTGCTTCGTCCGGCCGAACCGCTCCGATATTCCGTCGCGGTGCGAGCGCGGCGGGCTGCACGAATGGTCGTCGTTGGGCTATCCGCTCATGACGCACTACGACATCCTGGCGGGGCTTTCGGTCGTCGCGGGCGCCGGACGCATCGACGACAGCCGCAGCGGCGAGGCGTTCAATACGCTCATCGAGAAGCAAAACGCCGACGGCACCTGGGCCATGGAGCGCTTCTCCAGCGGGATGCTGTTCGGGAGCCGGCGAACGATCGACGACGAAGAGGCGCGAAAGTGGACGACGCTGCGCGTCCTGCAATTTTTTAACGACGCGGGTCTTGCGACATGAATGTTTTCATCCTTCTTCATGTGACCGCATCGCTCTTTTATCTCTACCTTGCCGGGTTCATCCTCAGCAGGGGGCTTCGGGACGGCCTTAATCGGGTCTTCTCGCTCCTGTGCGCCCTCTTCGGCCTTTGGGCCGCGTCGTTTGCGGTGATGCACGCGTTCCATTCGCCCGAAATGGCGTACGCCGCGTACACTATTAGCGCACTCGCATGGTGTCTCTACAGCGGCATGGCCGCCCATGTGTTATTATACATTGCCGGATCCGGTTTAACGAGAAATCCCTGGTTCGTAACGGCGCTGTACGCGCCCGGGATTCTGCTTTTGGCCATGCAATGGACGGGACATTTTCAGGGCTTTGCGCTATATCGCCATCCGCTGGGCTGGATCGAGATTCCGCTCACGGATTCACCGTGGTACTGGTTCTTCATCCTCTATCAGGTGCTCTGCATTTCCGTGGCCCTCATCATCCTTGTCCGCTGGGGATTGCGAAGCCCGTTGCGGCGCGAACGAAAGCAGTCGGCCATTCTCACGATCTGCATATCCTTCACCTTTTTACTTTGTTTCATATCCGACATCCTGCTTCCGCTTATCGGCGTGTACGCCATGCCATCACTCTCGCCGCTGATCATCGTTCTCCTCGCCGCGGGCACGCTCTTCACCATCGTGCGTTACCAGCTGCTGTCGCTTTCCCTGGCCTTCGCCTCAGGTGAAATCCTCAAGCGCATCAGGGACGTTGTTGTCCTTCTCGATCCCGGCGGAACGGTGTTGAAGGTAAACGCCTGGGCGGGGACCCTGCTGGGATCGAGCGAGACCGAGCTCGCCGGGCGGCCCTTTACGGAATTCCTGCGGAATCGCGATGCATTTCGCACTCTGTTCGACGCAGTACGCGCCGGGGATCGTGAGGAATTTTCCCTCGAGGACGCGCTGATCACCCGCAGCGGCGGGGAGGTCCCCCATCGCATCAGCGGCAGCGCCATGCACGACCGGGAGGGAGACATCATCGCGGTGCTGATCATCGCCCACGACCTGACGGAAAAGATACTCCTTCGCAGGGAGATTGAACAGGGCATAGCGACCGCAGCGGAGCTTCGACAGAGCAGGGAGGTGCTCAGCGCGCGCAATGAACAAATCGAGGAGCAGCTCCTGCACGCCCAGCGCATCCAGCGGGCCCTCCTGCCGCAATCGGCGCCGATAACGGAACGGGTCCGCACGGATTTCCGCTCGAACAGCATGGACGCGGTGGGGGGCGATTATTTCTCCTTCGCTGCGACAAGCGAGGGGCTGGGCCTGCTCATTGGCGATGTTTCGGGGCACGGCGTATCGGCCGCGCTGTTCCTTGCCCTGCTGAAATCCGAGTCGGAACGGATTTTCCGCACCAGCCACCGCGATCCCGCGGGCTTCATCGGGACGCTCAATCTGAATCTCCTCGGAGCCATGCCCGGACATTATCTTACCGCGGCCTATGCGTTTTTTTCCTGGACGGGACAGGGCCCGGTATCGCTGGCCTTTTCCAAGGGAGGGCATCCGGAACCGGTGCTTCAACGCAGCGGAAGGCCGGCGGAATTCCTGGTCTGCCACGGGCCCGTGATTGGTCATTTTGCACATGCAACGTTCTGCGACATGCGCTTGGAATTGGGCACTGGAGACCGAGTGTTTTTCTATACCGACGGGATCGTCGAAACCCGTACTGCCGATGGCGAGCTCTTCGGGTACGTGCGGCTGCTGTCCTTAATTGACGAATTCGCCCACCTGGAGCTTTCAGACGCACTCGACCGCGTCGAGAAGGCGATTGCGTCGTTTCGCGGCGCCGCGCCGGCCGAGGACGATTCGGTTGTCATCGGCTGCGAGATCCTGTAGAAGTAACGCAAACGAGGAAGGAGCGCTCCGTGAAGATGGGGACAGCCGCTATTACTCACCCATCCTACGACATGCCTGTCTGATTGCGCCGGCCTGCAACCGGAGCGATCAATTCGAGAAGGCGTACCCGATCGAGAGGACGCAGTTGACCGAGGTGATCGCGCCGGCGCTTTTCCCTTCATAGTATTTCTTTTGCGTCTGAGGATTGACCAGCTCGAAGGGCTTGCCGAAGTCCACGGCGTACGATATGAACTCGCCGCCGATCGAGAAGTACAGCCCGCCGCTGAAGTAGGCGCAGAAGGCGAGCTCCACCAGATAGGTGAAGCTCGAGGCGGTTTTTTTATTTTCCCCCGTATAGTTCTCGATGAGCTTCTTGGCCACGGGGGTCGCCGCGTACTCGCCCCACCCATAGCCCGCCAGCGCCGCGAGCGTCACGTCCCAGCTCCGCCGCGTGGTGAGATGAAAGGCCGGCCCCGCGTAGATCGCACCGCAGGTGTAAAGGTTCTCCCGCCAGTTCTCGTAGTCGGTCCCGAACTCCGTGCGCTGCACCACGATGGTTTGCATCGCGCGCGTCTTGGCACCCACGTGGTCGATGGGCATGTATTCGAACGATGCCCCCACGCCGAAGAAGAGGTGCGACACCTTGAGCTGCTTGGTCACCTCGTTTTCGAAGGTATAGGTGGACCCGTCCACGAAGGCCGTTTCCGCGTCCACGAGCTCGCCCGACGGCGCGCCCACCGAGATGACGACCCCGAGAAACATCTGCCCCTTGTGGGCCCCCTCCGGGGGCTTGTCGAGCTCATCGAACTCGATCGCGGCGCAGGGGGTGATGGCGACAGCGGCGACGACCAACGCGACGGCGATACGCGCGACTGCTGTCCGGACCGTACCCATGATCACGCGACGCGTTCCGTGCGTCGGGTCGGCTGCACCGTACTGAGGCGAACGCCATTCATGATACGCGACATGCGCACGCCCGTCAGTATCCCAGCGGCCGTTTCTCGACGCGCTCGATCGCGCCGAGGATGCGCTTGACGCACTGCCGCGCCAGGTTCGAGTACATCGAGCTCTGGGCGACGAGATCTGCATCCTTCCAGATGCCCGCGCCGAAGGGCGAGAAACACCACTTGGCCCGGTACCCCATATCCCATGCGATCCCCGGCGTCTTGATAAGGGACACCAGGAGCGATCCCTTTTCCACGCTCACCACCTTGATCTCGCAGGTGTGAATGTGCTTGCCCGGATAGGTGCCCGGGCCGGTGAGCTCGAGCACGTCCCCGCGCCCCACGATCATGATGTCCGCGCCGATCATCTTGCCGAGCTTGGCGGCCTGCCCCTCGTCGAACAGCCCCGTGGCGCCCATCTTCTGCTCGTCCACGATGCGGTCGAACTCCTCGCGCTCGACGATGATAAAGCGCCCCGGCGCCTCCTGCATGAGATAGGTGCGGATCGCTCCGGCGAAATCCTGCCCGATGTCCTGTCCCTTGAAATTGAAGGGCATCACCGCGATCTTCTTCACCTGCTGCCGGAACTCCGCGGTGGGGAACACCGCAACGTCTATGGTGGAGCACCCGATCGCCGTCGCCGCGGCCAGCGCCATCAGCCAGGAACATGTCCGTTTCATCGCAATCCTCCGCACCGGTCGTCGGCCGCGCATTCCCGTACGGCCCGGCACGATCGTACCCGCGTGTCCGCATCCGTGTCAATATTCTTTTTCGGCCCCGTGTGGGCGACACACCGGCCGTCGGCATATTGTATTTGCCATTTATCGACGCCCCCCACGAATGGTCCCAACGGTACCGGACGCGCCCATGACCACACGCACGCTCGCGCACATCCTCCAGACGGCCCCCATCGTGATGATGATCGCCTGCTCCGGCGCGCATTCATCCTCCGACGTCCGTGAGCGCATCGCCGTCGATCTCTGCGCCCGCATGGCCGACGCCCGCATCGAGGACGCGGACGCCGCCGTCAAGCGGCGCGACCGGGAGCGCTTCGACAATCTCTCGACCACGCCCTGGGGCCCCGACTCGCCGTATCTCGTCACCGCGGGTTTCGTCATGGACCGCGCGAAGAAGCACCAGCGCATCCGCCAGTCGATATGGCTCTCGGCGCACCGCGGCGCGCCCGTCGAGATGCGCATCGGGCTGGGTGACGGGCCCGTCTGCGACGGCACGCTGGAATTTTCGCTGGCGTCGATCCGCCGCGCGTCGCCGCGCGCCGCGCGGCGGCTCATCATCACATTTTCCCACGGCGGCGCCTCCATCCCCCTGTACGATTCGGCGCGGGACGAACAGGGAATTCCCGACTCCCGCTGGCGCGGGCACGCGATCGCGCTTCCCCGCGACGCCGGCGCGCACGCGACACTGGCGCTGCGCTTCGAGAGCGACGCAGATCGGCCGGAGCACCTCTTCGTGGGCGGGCCCCGCATCGTTACGCCGACGCGCGAGGCGCCGACCAACGTGGTGCTCGTGATCGTGGACGCGATGCGCGCCGATTGCCTCAACGCGCTCGCGGACCGCTACGCCGTCACGCCCGTCATGGACGCCCTCGCGCGCGACGGCGTGCTCTTCGAGCGGCACATCGTCGCCGCCAACTGGACGCGCCCCTCCACCATCGCCATGCTGGGCTCGTGCAGCGCCTCCGCAGCCGGCGTAAACCTGTTCTACCCGGCCGTGCACGACGAGGAGCGCGCCTTCTTCTACCGCGAGAGCGGCGTGACGCTGCTGCCCACGCTCATGAAGCGCGCCGGGCATCTCACCCGCGCGATCGGGAACAATCCCTTCATCATCGACTACAGCGGCATCGGCGTGGATTGCGACCTGGCGGACCTCTCCGAATACAGCACCTCGGTGGCCGACACGACCGACATCACCGAGGAGACCGTCGCCTGGCTCGGCGAGAACGCGCGGCGGCCGTTCTTTCTGTTTATGAACTACAACGCCCCGCACAATCCCTACAGCCCCCCCGCGCGCTTTTATCGCGAGGCGGCCCGCCGCTTCCCCGGCGCCGACCCCATGTTCAACGCCTATCTCGGGGAGATCGCCTACACCGACGAGGGCCTGGGGCGCGTGATCGCCGCGCTCAAGCGCCTGGGGCTCTACGAAAACACGCTCATCATCGTCACCTCGGACCACGGCGAGATCTTTTCGCACGACCGGGGGTCGAGCCCCTTCACCGGCGCCGACACGATCTACACGCACGGGCAGACGCAGTTCGACGAGGAGCTCCACACGCCTCTCATCGTAAAGTTCCCGGCCGCGTACGGCTATGCCGGGAAGCGCGTCGCCGCGCAGGTGCGCAGCATCGACATCGCCCCCACCGTGCTCGAGGCGCTGGGCCTCTCCCCGCCGGACTCCTTCCAGGGCCGCTCGCTTTTTCCCCTGGTCCGCGGCGAGGAGCGACAGGAGCGCATCGCATACTCTGAGGGGCGACGGATGTACTCGGTCCGGTACGGCGGCTATAAATACGCCGAGCGCTTCACGGGCTTCGGCCTCAAGCCCGAGCACTGGGGCGGGGAGTACGCCGGGGAATACGCCGAGCTCTACGACCTCTCCGCCGACCCCCGCGAGACGCGCAATCTGGCCGCCGACCTGCCCGAGACGGCGGGCCGGATGCGCGCGCTCCTGCGCCATGCGCGCTTCAAGCAGCCGGACAATGTGCTCTTCTCCAACGGCGCCCCCGCGCGCGGACGGGTCCGCATCGAAAACGGGTTTTTCTATTCAATCGCGACCACGGGCGCGGGTTCCTCTTCGCGGGCGCTTTCCCGGCGGGAATGCGAGTTCTCGCTGCCGGCCGGCGGCTCGCTGGTTTTCCAGACCATTCCCGGAGCGGCGCGCGTCGCGATCACCGCTGCGCCGGCGACGCCGCTCCTCTGCGGACGGAACCTCCTGCCGCTTGCGGCTCGCTCGCACGGCGGGACGCTCGCGATCAACGGCGAGGACCGCGCGCTGCACGGCCGCCCGGAGCCCGACATGCTGGCGCTCGCCGGACGCGCCCTGCTCTTCTGGCACGAGGGCGCAAAGAGCAGCGTCCGCGAGGTGAAGCGGGAGAAGTACCTCTCGGCGGACATCAATGTGATACTCAAGGATTGGGGCTACATCCAGGGCAAGGAGCGCACGCGGGAGGAGGACTGACGCCTCACGGGCTCGCGAAAACGCCCGATGGCGGCGAAAAAAATTGAAATGCGCCGTTTCCGGGGTTACCTTGAGAATCAGCCACAATACCGGAACGGTGCACTCTATCATGGAACCGCATCAGGCACATACGGTCGCGCAGATCCTCAAGAGCGGCAAGGTGTACACGGACGGGCGTTCTGTCGGGCTGGAACGGCTTTCATACGATCGGGCAAACCTGACCTTCATCTATCGCAAGGAAGACGCCACGGCGGACATCTTCAACCCGGTCGTGTTCGAGTCGCTCATGAGCGATGAGGAGTTTTTAGCGTTCGTTGAGAGCAATTTCGATTTCGACGCGGTGATTGAGAAATTGGTCTGAGCGGATTGGCCCCTGCCTACGCGTTCATCGCCGCCGAATGCTCGGCGTATTCGGTCCGGATCTGGTCGTGCAGGGCGTTAAAGGCGTCCTCGCCGGCGATCCCGAAGCGCTCGAGCACCTGCGTCTCGACGTATGAATACGCGCAGTCGTTCGATTCGATGTTCACCAGCATGTTCGCCAGGTACACCACCGACACCGAGACGGAATACTCCTGAGGCGCATTGAGCGGGGTGTGATGATCCCGGATCGCCTCGATGAGGAACGCCGGGAAATTCCACTTCCGGGCGATGAGCTCCCCGATGGCGCCATGGCTGATCCCCACGGTCGCCTCCTCGATGATGGTCGAGGCGCGCACCTTGCGGTTGGCGACGAGATCGGCGATCTGGTTGACGAGCGTGAGATCGGTCGAGAGCAGGACGATCTTGCCGATGTCATGCAGGAGGCCGGCCAGGAAGGCGTGGTCGGCCGCGGCGCCCAGCTTGAGCGCGTGCGCGATCCGGCGCGCGTAAAACGCGGTCTTGGTGCAATGCTCCCACAGCTCCTCGAACTTGTGATAGCGCTGCGCCAGGATCTTCCGCGCCGCGGTCACCACGAGGATCGTCTGCAGGTTCTTGATGCCGATGATCATGAGCGCCTCGTGGACCGTCTCGATGCGCTTGCGCGTCACGAAGCCCGCCGAGTTCGCCACCTTGAGGATCTCCGCGGAGAGGCAGGGGTCGTGCGTGATGCGTTCCGCGATGGCCTCGATGGCCACGGACGGGTCGGCGCACATGCCCTGCAGCTCCACGATGTTCTTGGGAAATGTGGGCAGGCCCTCGATCGCCGCGACGATCCGGTCGCGGATGATAGAGACCACCTCGCGCGGGCGGAACTCGTAGGGCACCGTGAGGGACGTGGTCACCGAATTCTCTCCGGGGGTGACGGTCAGGCTCGATGCGTCGATGCCGTAATGCCGCAAGAGCAGGCTCGACAGGATGATCCCCATCCCGGCGCCCTCGGTGGTGTCGTAGAGGGACGTGTACACGTCGCGCAGGTTGTCGAAGTCGCCGGCCTTGCGGAGGCGCGCCCGCACCCGCTCCAGCTCGTCGGGAAGGATGGGGACATTGTTGGTTATCGACAGGATGATCCCCTCCGGGCGCTTGCTGATCACCAGGGTGATCGTATAGTCGCTGCGCTCCATATCGTCGCGGATGCGCTCCAGGTTCCGGACCACCTCGTGATCGAACCTCGCCATGCCGGCGGCGTACTGCTCCGGATCGGCGATATCGAGCCCGCGCGAGCTGAAGTACCAGCGCTTCGCATTGGCCTTGTAGGCGTTGAGCACGATCTCCTTCACGATGATGATGAGCGAGTCGATGAAGAAGACGCGATCGAGCCGCGACAGGATCTTGGACACCAGCGCCGAGATCGCGATGATCGTGCGATCGTCGGGATGCTTGAATGCGAGGGTGATGTCCGTCCCGCCGTCGATGAGCCGGTCGGTGAGTTCCGAGGTGTTGATCATGGTCTATTCCGCCTGACGCGCCGTCTTTATATAGTATCGACCCGAGTTGAGTAAATATTCAGCGTCATGGAATATCAACAAAAAAATTATGGCCATTTTATGATGCCGGTGCTGTGCTGGCCGCGTATGCGCGCTCGAAACCACACCCGCGCCCGCCCGTCGGGCCGTACCGCCGCCGTCGGCTGCTTGCTCGTCATGCTCGCACTCCCCGGCGCGGGGGCGGCGGAGACCGGCCTCGGCTACCGCGAGTTCCGCCTCGGCCAATCGATCGCCGAGGCGCGCGGCATCATCGCGGCCTCCTACCGGGGCATGGACGCGCAGCACGACGCCGCCGCGAACGCCATCACCATCACCCAGAACGAGCAGAACAACGAGCGCGTGATCCTGCGCTTCGACGCCGCCGGGACCCTCTACGCCATCACCACGCTGTTGGGGCGCGACAAGGACTCCATCTACCTGAGCAAGCTGCTCAACTTCCTGGAGAACAAGTACGGGAAAACCACCGTCGAGAGCGGCGGCGCGAACCGCGGGTTCATCTGGCGCGCGGTGTGGCGGCTGCAGAACGGGCGCTACGGCATCAACGCCGAGTACACCGCGACCGGCGTCGCCATCACCTACCGCGACATCGCGGCCGACGAGCGGATGCAGGGTGAGTCGCTGCGCACGCGCTACGACGCCTTCAAGGCGCTCTTCGTCCCCCGCGCGGGATCGGTTCCGGCCACGCTTCGCTTCGCAGAGTTTCGTCTGGGCGATACGCGCGCGGCCGTGGTGTCCATGCTTGCGCGTCTCGGCGCGCGTCCCGGCGCCGACACGGCCCCGGGGAAATGCCGCAACGGCCGGGCGATCGTCACCGCGCGGCTCGCCGACCGGAGCGAGATCCGCGTGTCCTTCGACAACGCCGATGCGGCCTACGAGATCGTCGTCTATCGGCCGGACGCCGATCAGCGATACATCGTCGATCTCCTGCGCTTCATGCGCAGCGTCGCGGGCGAGCCGGTGTACGCGAACGAGGAGATGTACATCGGCCGGTGGGAGTTCGAGGGCGGGGCGCTCCTGTTCACCGCCTCGTTCACCGACCGCGCCACCGTGAGCCTCATCGACAAAACCCGTCTCGATCGCTGCATTGCGGACGTCGAGAAATCGCTCTTCAAAGACCTATGATGAAGCTGCCCTTCAACGCGAACGCCCGCATCAACCGCCGCATCGCGCTCCTGATCGCCATCCTGTTCATGGACGAAGCGGTCTATCTGGTCAACCGGCTGGGGTTCTATCCCGTCCCGCCGGAGATCATCACGGCGGCGCGGACGCTCTCGATCGTCATCATCGGGTTCCTGGTGGTGAACGTCATCCTGCGTTTCACCGAGAACCGCGTGTTCCACTTCCTCGAGGGCGAGGTGGAGATCGAGCAGCGCATTCTGCTCACCAAGCTGTACAAGGGGGCGCTCTACCTCATCCCGGTTTTATTCCTGCTGGTCCACCTGGGGTTGTCCTTCCAGAACCTCACCCTCTTCGTGGGCCTGGTGGCCACCGGGATCGCGCTGGCCATGCGCGAGCTCATCATGTCGTATCTCGTATGGATCATCATCATCCTGAAAAACCCGGTGCGCATCGGGGACGGCATTCGCATCGGCGACACCACGGGCCTGGTGAGCCGCATCGGCACTATGTACCTGTCGGTGCGGCCCTGCCCGGACGTCACGGAGCGCGTGGTGCGTATCCCCAACAAGACCCTGCTGGATCATCCCATCGTCAACTTCGGTCGCGGCGTCATTGCCGACGCCATCCGGATCCCGCTCGAGACGCCCCCGCGCGACTGGGCCGCGCCCATGGAGCGTATCCGCGCGTCCATCGAACGCAACCTGCCCGGCGTGTCGGCGCTCTCGCTGCGCATCGACATCGACGCCGGGAAATGGGTCCTGGCCGTCGAGTACACGGTGGACTTCGCGGAACGCGACGCGGCGCGCACCCGGCTCCTCGGCACGATCGCCGAGCTGTATCAGGACCTCATCGCGCCCGCCGGACGACCGGGAAAACGGCGATAGCGCGCGGCCGGTTTTTACGCGATTGGCCCGATAATCGTTTGACTTTTCGCGAAAACCGCCGTCCGTGATACAGAGCGACCGCGCGCCGCTCGATACCACATCCTGGAGCGTCCCATGCGCATTCTTTTAAGCGGAATCATCGGAGCGATTTTCCTGCTGTCCTGCAAACCCACGCCCGGCGTCTGTCCGGTGCGGATATGCGGATCGACGACACTGTACCCGATCATGACCGCCGCGCTCGCTTCGCTCTCCCGCGCGAACCGGGAGGCCGTCGAGCTCAGCGCGACGGGATCGGTCGGGGGATACCGGTCGCTCCTCGATGGCGCCTGCGACATCTGCGACTCGTCCTACCGGCTCGCCCCTCAGGAGATCGACGCGCTCGCGAAAAAGGGGATTCGCGTCAGGGAGATCGCGATCGGATACGATCTCGTTATCCCGATCGTCCATCCCTCGAACCCGCTCGGCGAGATCGCCCCGGACGCGCTTCGGGGAATCTTCGCGGGAACGGTCGCATCGTGGAAAGAGCTGCGCGGCCCCGATCTGCCCATCAAGCCCGTATGCCGCGACGAGGGTTCCGGCACCGGCGCCGTCTGGAGCAAGCGGTTCATGCGCGACGGCCCCTGCGCGAGCGGCAGCCTCCGCGCGCGGTCGAACAGCGAGTCGCTCTCGACGGTGGCGCATGAGCCGTGGGCGATCGGCTATATCAGCCGCGCCTTTCTCAATCCCGAGGTGAAGGAACTGAGGATTGCGGGGCATCCCACGGACCCCACCGCGATGAAGCGGCATCCCGGATTCAGGACGCTCTATCTGTACGTGAACGAAAAGAACGAGTGCCCGGCCGGCCGCGCCCTGCTGGTCTATCTCATGAGCGCCGGCGGAAAGGAGCTTCTGCGTAACCACAGATTCACACCGGCCACAGACGGCGGGATGCGATAGCCTTTCGCGCGCTTCGTCATCATCATCAAACAGCGAGCGTCCCCGCACTCGTTTCGTCACCGTACGCAGGCGCTATAGGCGATTACCACGAGCTTTTGTACGGTACAGAAGACCTAGCTCCCACAGCGTTACGCCCGCGATCCACATCGCCGGGACGAAGACCATGCACGCGATCGGTCTCCATCGGATAGCGCTCAGGTTCTGGTGCCGGATAGAGTGTTCCAGCAGACGAACCCCTCCCTCGAGGTCCCTGCCGATCACCGATTCAATCGACCACCCAAACGTCCATAGCAACAACATCATTATGGGATATGATAGTTTTACCGGCTCGAGCGGATCGTCGTCACCCGGCCAATTGGCGAGCGCCGCGAAGATGTAATAGTACATGAATCCGATACCGACGATGACGCTGATCACGAGATGGGCGGTGTCGCCGATCGGCAGAAGGAGAATTATCATCGAGATCGCCAGCATGATGAAAATGCTGCGCAGCCACCGACCGTAAAAACCAAGCCGTAAGCGAAATGGCGGCATCGCCTTGTGTCGTGTGGCCATGTGCCGCGCGAGATTTTTGTATTCCCTCCCGCACAACACGCATCGCCCGCTCTCGGGATTGATAAAACGCTTAACGGGTTTCGTTTTTTTCGCAGGCGGGGCCTTCATTGCCATTGCACCAGTGGTGTCCGCAAATTGTGATCGCGTCATCCGGCTCGCTGGAGGTCGAGGGACGTATTCCGCGCCTCAATCCGCGATGCCTCCGCTACAAGTACGGTTTCGCTTTCGTTCCCGTGCTTTTCCTTCAATAGGCGAAATGGGCGCATATGACAATACATTTTCAATGCAGCGCCGGACGGCGCTATTGAGATGGGTATAACCAAGAAAACGATCACTCTACCCGGTGATGGTCCGCCGGTACTCCTCCAGGCACATCCGCTCGATGTCGATGAGGCTCGCGAAGGCGTCGGTGAAGTCCGCCGCGTCGGTCGTGAAGAGACCGTGCCCGAAGACGATCGCGCCGCGCCGACCCCTCATCGCCGGAGGCAGGGTATTGCACAGGCCGTGCGGCCCGGTCCCCACCTCCCCGGGCACGATGGGCACGTCTCCCACGAAGCGCTCCCGCGCGCACTCCACATGACAGCGGCCGCGGTGCGCGCACGCATCGTCGTCGCAATCGAGCGACGCGATCACCGCAAACTTCGGATGCCCGTGCAGGATTGCGGCGACGCCGGGATCGCGGTAGATTCCGCGGTGCGCCGAGAGCTCGCTGGAGGCGGTGATGGCCGCGCACGAGGAGTTGTCCATCGGGCACGGGTCGATCATCCCGGCGAGCTCGTCCAGCGAGCTTCCCGTCTGGCTGATGTAGACCGTATCGCCGAGCCGATACGATATGTTGCCGAAGAACGAATCGACCATCCGACACTCGACCGTCATCCTGCCCGCCTCGACGATGGCCGCGAGGCAGTCGTCCGGTTCCGTGAAGGGACCGCGCATGAGTCGCGGCGATTCGGGGATGCGCGCGACGAACGACTCGTAGGACGCAAGCGCGCGCTCGACGACCGCTCGGTCCGCGGCATCCGCCGTTCCCGCCCGCACGGCGTCGCGATAATCCGCAAAAAATTTCACGTATATGGAAAAGCACACCGAGCTGAAGAACACGAAGGCCTGCTCGGGGCTCACCGTGCCGTAGGTCACGATGCCGTGACTGCGTACGATCGCGCTCTTGCGCCGCTTGAGCGTGGCGATGATGTCGCGCGGGACGAACGCGTCCAGCACGGGGATGTCGTGCAGAAAGGTCCGCGTCTCGGAGTCCTGCGGGCGGATGCAGCCCGCGCGCGCCTCCGGCGAATGCGCGACGCGCTCCATGATCGAAAAGAACGGCTCCGCCGGTCGCGCGAAGAGCAGGCTCGCGATGTTCATGCCCGCGAAGATCTCCTCCATGGCCGGGATGCGCGCATCGTCCCGATTCCAGCGTATGGCGTCGTCACGCGCGCCGATGAGCGGCGCCCCGGGATCGCACAGGCCGTGCGCGACGAGCTTGTCCTCGTATTTGCGTATCAACCGTTCCATTCGATCCCGAGCTCCCGGCATTTTTCTTCCGTGGGCATCCCGCGCCCGTCCAGCCCGCGGATCCGGTAATACCGCGCGCGCGCCGCGAGAAACTCCCCGCGATCCAGCGGGGCGATGGCGATGCCGCCCCCGCCGGTCCCCGGCTCCGTGAAAAAGCGCGGCGGCAGATCGTCGTCGTCCGCGGAAAAGCCGTTCGCCGCATTCATAATGCGCTCCGTATAATAGATGCGCTCGCCGGCCGCGAGCAGGTCCTGCGCCGTCGCGCGCGCGCCGGTCGCGCCGCAATAGGCGCGCGCGTATTCCTCGAGGCTCGCGGCGAAGAAGAGGAACTTGCAGGCCGTGAGCGAATCGATCGTCGCGTTCGCGTCCTCGGCGATCTTGATGATGCGCGCCTTCCCGCTCCAGCTGAAGCGGTCGGTCGCGACGGGCTTGCGCAGGAGCTCGTGCGAGATGGGATAGGCGCGCAGGTGACAGGCCCCGCGCGTGGACACGGCGTAGGCCAGCGCCATCCCGTAGGCGCCGCGCGGGTCATAGGCGGGAAGCTCCATTTTTTTCACGCTGATGGAAACCTCCGGACGCCCCTGCGCGGCCGCATAGCGGTGCGATCCCATCGCGAGCGCCGCACCGTCACCCCGCGCATGCGCGATGTCGTTCAACAATTCAATGAGCGCGTCCGGCGAGAGCGAGCGGCCGGTGATCTCGAGGTGGCAGGCGATCGTGACCGCGGCGGTGATGGTGTCCATTCCCGCCTCGTTACAGACGCGGTTCGCCTCGATCACGGCGTCGGGATCGACATTCCCGATAAGCGCGCTGAAGTGCGACATCGTCTCGAACTCGGGGATGATTTCCTTGTTGGCGCCGATCTTCTTGCAGAGAATGGCGCAGCCGGTGCAGCCCGTTCGCTTCGTGGCATAGCGCGTTTTGTAGGCATGCGCGTTCATGGAAGCGGCGGCGGCGAAATGGGTCGCGCGGAAGTTGTCGGTGGGCATCATGCGCCGGCTGTCCATGAGGTCGTAGAGGGCGCCGGTGCCGTAATGCGCGATCCCGAGCTCGCCCAGCAGGATGGGCGAGGCCGCGGCGAGGCGGTTGATCTCCTCGCGCGCCGCGGCGATCTCGTCGCGGTCGGCGACCGGCGTCTTCCCCGTCCCGCCCACCGTGAGGTATTTCAGGTTCTTCGACGCCATCACCAGGCCCAGGCCGCCGCGCCCCGAGCAGAAATGCCCGTCCACCACGATGCTCGCATAGAGGACGCCGTTCTCGGCCGCCGGACCGATGATTGCGCTCGAGGCGGCATCTTCGAGAGCCGCGCGCGTCTCGCTCACCGTTTTCCCGCGAAGGTGCGCGGCGTCCGTAAAGGTGATCGCGCCGTCGCGGATCTCGATGCCGCAGGGCGCATCGCTTTTTCCCGCGATCACGACGCCATCGAATCCCGCGCGCTTGAGCTGCGTACCGAGCCTTCCGCCCACGGAGGTGTCGCAGATGGCGCCCGTGAGCGGCGAGCGGCTCATGATGCACATGCGCCCCGAGGTGGGCGTGGGCGTGTCCACCAGCGGTCCGGTGAACAAGAGGAGCGGCATCGCCGGATCGTCCCAGGCGCTCGTGCCGTCGCGCATGAGGTAGTGGCCCGCCATACCGCGGCCGCCGATATATCGCTCGTAGATATCGGATGACGGATGCTCGACCGCGAACGATTTCCCGGTCAGGTCAATCCTCAAGATGGTTCCGGTCCAGCCGTGCATGACGCTACCTCATCCCCCGACCCCTTCGCCCCCCGGAGAAGGGGGGTCAGGCAAGGATACAATGTGCGCCCGGCCCGCTCTCCGGGGAATCACAAACAGGGGGACGAGGCGCAGGTCTCGCCGGTTGCGGGGTGCGGTGCCGTTCATCATTTATTCTACAATACCATCGATGGGGATTGTCAGTTGTCCGAGATCAATCATGGCGTTAATCATCGCGACGGTCGAATACGCTCCCAGGTCTCCCGGGCGGATACGCCCTTCGACGATCCTGCCCGCCTCGAGCAGGCGCGCGCGCCGCGTTCCCGCGAGGAGCGGCGTGTCCGGCGTGATCCAGCGCGCGCCGTCGTAAAACGCGAGATTACTGAACGAGGCGTCCGTGACGCATCCGTGTTTCACGATAATGACGTCGTCACAGCCGCCGCGGCGCGCGGCGAGCGCCTCCAGCGCGCGTTTGTCGTCGTACTTATATGAATACTCGACCGCATCGTCGCGAACAAGTTGCAACCGGCGTATGGTCCGCATGCGATACGGGACAAATTCCGTGCCGATGATGTCCCGCTCGTACACCACCCGGCACTTGTACAGACCGGCCCGGCAGTCGTCCGGAACCGCGATCCGCGCGGCGAGGTCGATCTCGTCCGTGCAGCCGAAGAGCGCGCGGCGCGAGCGATTGAACCGCTCCGTGTGAAATCGCAGATCGTCGAACCGGCCGTCGTGGAGGCGCATGGCCTCAAACAATCGGCACGTAGACCTTGTCGATGAGTTCGCGATACTCCGCCTCCGGGTCGCTGTAGATGGTGATGCCGCCGCCGCTCTTATAGACGAGCGAGCCGCCGTCGCGCTCAATGAAGCGGATCATCACCGCGCTGTCGAGCGAGGCGCCGTCGAAGACGCCGAAGACGCCGGTGTAGTAACCCCGGTTGTAGTGCTCGGCGGCTTTGATTATTTCAACAGTTTTTTTCTTGGGGGCGCCCGTCACCGAGCCGGCCGGGAGGAGCGCGCTCACGATGTCCCCGATGCGCGCGGGATAGTCGCCATCGAGGCGGCCCGTGATGCGCGAGCTCACCTGCAAGAGCTCCCCCTGGGCGGATCGCACGCGCGTGACATAGCGGAAGCGCTCCACCGCCACGCCGCGCGAGACGATGCCCAGGTCATTTCGGATGAGGTCCACGATGGTGACGTGCTCGGCGAATTCCTTCTCGTCGGCGAGGATGCGCGCCTCGGCGTCCGGCAGGGCCGCGTCGATGGTGCCCTTCATCGGGTGCGAGGCGATCACCCCGCGCTCGATGGTCACGAAGCATTCCGGCGAGAACACCACGAGCTCGCCGCGCATCCAGAGCCGGTACGGTGCGCGGGCATGCAGAACGATGTCGCCGAGGGCCGCATCGACCTCGATTGCCGTCGGAAAGGTGAGATTGAGCAGATAGCTGTTCCCCGCGCGCAGGTTCTCCTGCACCAGGTCGAAGGCGCGGCGGTAGCGTTCATACCCGATTGGCGTTGTGCGCAATCGAGGCGGCGCGATCGGCGCGCCGGGCGGATCGAAATTACGCCGTCCGTTTACATCATACAAAATCGCGGCGGGGTCCACCTCGTCGAGCGGAAGGACGATGGGGCGCGCACCGTCGAAATCGACAATAAAGAGAAAGGGGACGCCCTCGCGACCCAGGCGGTTCATGCGCTCGCGCGCGGACGGCTCGATCACGGCGCGCTTCCCGGGGCGCGTCCGCTCGCCGACACCAGCGCGTCGAACTCGCGCCGCGTTCCCCGGAACACGTTGAGATCCACCCGGCCGTCGATCCCCGCGACGCGGCCGCGCGAGCTGTACTGCCAGAAGTCCCAGACCCGGCCGTCCGGGAGCGCAGGCCGCTCGTACACGGCGCGCAGCCATATCCGGTAGCCCGGCAGGGCGCCGCGCAGGTGCCGGTCGTAGAACTCCCGGGTCACGTACAGGATGGGCCGCACGCCGTAGCGGCGCTCCAGTGCGTCGAGGAACGCCTGGATCTCGTCGAGCACGACAAATTCCGCGAGCCGGTTCCGGCAGTTGCCCTCGTACTCCAGGTCGACGACCGGCGGCAGCGCGCCGTTCTCGCGCGGCACGATGCGGATGAAGTTGAGCGCCTGCTCGCTCCCCGCCCGGCACAGCGTAAAGAAGTGATAGGCTCCCCGCACGATCCCGGCCGAGGCCGCGCCGCGCCAGTTTTCCGCGAAGCGCGAATCGACGTGATCGCCGCCCTCGGTCGCCTTGATAAACGCGAAGTCGATCCGGCGCGCGCCCACCGCGCTCCACTCGATCGCGCCCTGATGATGGGACACGTCGATGCCCCGCACCGGATAGCGGACGGGATCGGGATCATGCAGCCAGATGACGCCGTAGTGCACGAGCGCCGCCGCGGCCAGCGCCGCGACGAGAGCTGCCGCACAGAACGCGATGATGATCGCACATGCGCGCGTTCGCCCGCTAGGCGTCGTCATCATTCGCAACCTTCTTGCGCGCGGATTTTTTCACCGCGACACGCGTCTTCGATTCGATCCGCGCCTTCTTCGCGCCCGCCGACGGCTTCGTGGGGACGCGCTTCGGTTTCACGTAATTGAGCGCCTCGATGCGCTCCAGGAGCCGCTGGAGCGCGAGGGCGAAGTTCTTCCGCTGGGAGCGCTCTTCAGTGCCCAGTGCGATGATCCCCGTGGGGCGGTGGCGAAGCCGCACGCAATTGTAGTGCCGGTTGCGGTTCTGCCCGCCCTTCCCGGTCCCGCTGTAATAGTCGACCTCGCACTCCGCGAGGAGGGTGTCCGGGTCGGTGCTGTATTTCGTTTTCTGTGCCATGGCCGTTGACGCAGCGCGATTCGCGGCGCCTGCGCGCGCACCACGTAATGACGATGCGCGATTTTATCAAGCATTAATACCGCACAGGCGGGCTTCACCTCGCACGCTTTTCATCGAGCGTCGGGCGTTTTCTCGTTGACATGCCGTAAAAACGCGTCAATGATACGAGCGCACGGGGGAGAGCGCGAAACGGACATGATACACGACGACGCCATCTACAACTCGCTCATACAGTCGCTGCCCGACATCGTCTACAAGATCGACCCCGAGGGCCGGTTCACCTTCGTCAGCAATTCCATCTGCAAGCTCGGCTACGATCCCGCCGAGCTCATCGGCAAACACTACAGCGCCATCATCCATCCGGATTCGCGCGATGCGATCCAGCGCGAGAAGGTCCTGCCCCAGTACCAAGGGAAAATGCTCCCCGACAGCAAGGCGCCCAAGCTCTTCGACGAGCGGCGCACGGGAACGCGCATCACCCGCTCGCTCAGGATACGGCTTCTGCCGCGCGATCCGGATACCGCACCGGCGCAATTCGACGGGGAGGTCATTTCGCTGGGGCTCTACGAGGGCGGCAACGAGGAGACCGGCCAGCTCCTGGGGACCATCGGCATCATCCGCGACCTGAGCGATGTGATTACGATCGAAAAGGCGCTGCGCCTCACCGAGCGCTTTTACCGCTCGCTCATCGACTACTCGTCTGACGCCTTCTCGATCGTCTCCACCGACGGGACCATCCTGTACGTGAGCGAGTCCGTGAGGAGCTTTCTCGGCTACACCCCCATCGACCTGATCGGCGAAAGCCTGCTCACCTACATCCATCCCGACGACGAGGAGGTTTTTCCCCGCATCCTCTCCCACGAAAAGACGAAGACCGAGGGGAGCCCCTTTTTCGAATACCGGTTCCTGCACGCCGACTGGTCGTGGCGTTTTCTCGAATCATCGGCCCGGACGATCCTCGACGAGCGCAACGAGCTGGTGAGCACGGTCCTGTACACCCGCGACGTCACCCGACGCAAGGAGGTCGAGCTTGAGCTGCAGCGCGAGCGCGAGCGTCTCATGCGGTCGCTCGAGGAAAAAAACGTCCTGCTGCGCGAGATCCACCACCGGGTGAAAAACAACATGCAGATCATCACCAGCCTACTGCAACTGCAGGCGCGCGCGACCGACGACCGCAGGCTGGCCGAGCAGTTCACCGTGTGCATCCAGCGGATCAAAAGCATGTCGCTGATCCACGAGCGGCTCTACCAATCGGACAATCTGTCCAGCATACACTTCACCACCTACCTGCGCTCGCTGATCGCCGATCTGCAGCGGGCGTATGCCTCGGACCGGCCCGCGCCGACGTTGACGAGCGACCTGGACGAGGTCGTGATGGACATCGAACAGGCGATTCCCTGCGGGCTCATCGTGCACGAGATACTCGCCAATGCCTTCGCGCACGCCCATCCCGCACCGAACGGCGCGGCGGAGGCCATCGACGTCCTGCTCCGGGCCGGGGACGATACGATATCGCTTGAGATCGGCGACAATGGCGTGGGCATGCCGGCGGGTGACGCGGCGCGCGAATCAGACACGCTCGGCACGACGCTCATCGCCCAGCTCATTCAGCAGATCGATGGAACGATGTCCGTGGACACCAAGGGCGGGACGCGGTACCGCATCGCCTTTCCCCGCCGTTCGCCGGATGGGAATAGCGCCTAACGCTACCAGAGGTCGAATCGGATCGGCGGGAAATAGGTCTTCAGAAGGTCGAACGTTTCAGAGGCTGTTCGGGATATCTTTTTGTTGGCATCGGCCATTTTTTCCCTGAGCGCCGCGAGCGCCTCGTCGCGCACGGCGCCCTTGTCCGGGAGGAACCGGTCCTCGGGAAGCCGCTTGTACAGCCGCTCGAGAAGCACGATGGCCCCCAGGGCGACCCTCGCATCCCTGTTCCGGAGCGGCCCCGCACAAACGGACCGAACGATCCCGACGGCCTCGGCCAGGGATTGCGCCTGCACCAACTCCTCGAAATGCGCGATGATCCGGTTCCGGTCGTCCTCGCGCTTCACGAATCCCTCGCGCAGCATCGCATCAAGCGTCTCGGGTGTCATACGCCGCTTGTATCACGCACAGCGGCGCGCGTCAATCACTATTACCCGCCATGGGTCGATGGCCCACCGGTCCCGGAAGAAAAATTCGGTTGCCAAAACGCGCCGCCGCCGAAATCGTTGCACAAATCGCATTCGTTTGTACACCACGCACGATCACGCACCCGTCACGGAGGCCACCCATGGACACCACCCGCGACATACACCGGGACATCACACGAGACATCGCCGCCCATGCGCAGAGCGGATCCGCACACGCAGCACGCCCGAAAACCAGCATCACCACCGACATCGTACGCCTCGCCATGAGCCGCCAGCTCAATCCCGCCCGGGTCAGGTTTCTGGGCATGCGCCGCTTCCGCGCGATGTCCGACCTTGCGACGCGCCTCATCGGCGGGCGCCGCGAGCGCCTCGACGTCGTGCGCGACATCACGATCGCCGGGCGGCGCGGGGCCGTTCCCCTGCGCCTCTATCGCATTGACGCCGCCGACCCCGCGCGCCCCCAGCCGGTGCTGCTGTTCTTCCACGGCGGCGCCTACAATATCGGCAGCATCGACACCCATGACTACATCTGCCGCTATCTGGCGCGGCATGCCGGCGCCGTGGTGATCTCGGTGGGATACCGCCTCGCGCCCGAGCACCCCTATCCGGCCGCGCTCGAGGACTGTTACGCCGCCCTGCAGTGGGCGTACGAGCGCGCCTGGACCTTCAACGGCGACCGCACCCGGATCGCCATCGCCGGCGACAGCGCGGGCGGCGGTCTCGCGGCCAAGATCGCCTTCATGGCGCGCGACCGGAAGGGGCCGTCCCTGTGCTGCCAGCTCCTGATCTACCCGGTGGTCACCCCCGAGGACGCCACGGCCTCGCGGGAGCAATTCGCCACGCGCTACGGACTCAACCGCGACTTCATCGACTTTTCGAGAAGGCTCTTCGTGACCGACAGCGCGCTCCTCTCCGAGATGCGCCTGCTGACGCGCGACGACCTCCGGGGGCTCCCGTACACCATGGTCATCACCGCGGAGTGCGATCCGCTGCGCGACGAGGGCGAGATCTTCGCGGACCGGCTCTCCCGCGCCGGGGTCCCCGCCGAGCGCGCGCGCTTCCGCGGCATGATCCACGGCTTCATCTCCATGGGCCTCATCTACCGCGAGGCCTACGCGGCCCTCGACCTCGCCGCCGCCCGGCTGCGGACGGCCTTCTCCGGCGCGCATGGCTGAAGGCGCATTCCGCGCGGCGCGACCGGGGTCATCCTCGAAATAGAATTAGTGCTTGCCCTCGAACGGCCCGTCCGTTTTTGATAGCATGATACAGCACTGCTTCGGAGTCGCGCCAATGGATACTTCCGCGGTCCTCATCGCCTTCGCGCTCACCGCCATCGCGGGCCTCTCCACCGGCGTCGGGAGCGCCATCGCCGTCCTGGCCAATACCACCAATAAAAAATTCCTGTCGCTGGCCCTCGGCTTTTCGGCGGGCGTGATGATGTACGTGTCCTTCGTCGAGATATTCTTCGAGGCGAAAAAGTCCCTCGTCGCGTCCCTGGGCGAGGGGACGGGCGGCTGGGCGACGGTCGCCGCTTTTTTCGCCGGGATCATCGTAATCGGCCTCATCGACCGCTTCGTTCCCGAACGCGAGAACCCGCACGAGATGCACCTCGTCGAGGAGATCTGCGAGACCGGGTGTCGCGACCCCCGGCTCATGCGGCTGGGGCTGCTCTCGGCGGGCGCGATCGCCATCCACAACTTTCCGGAGGGGATCGCCACCTTCATGGCCGCACTCGCCGATCCCGCATTGGGGACGCCCATCGCCATCGCAATCGCAATCCACAACATCCCCGAAGGGATCGCCGTCGCGGTGCCCATCTTCTACGCCACCGGCAGCCGGCGCAAGGCCTTCGGCTATTCCTTCCTGTCCGGGCTCTCAGAGCCCGTGGGCGCGCTCCTGGGATTTGTTCTGCTCCGGATCTATTTCAGCGGCGCGGTGATGGGGGCGAGTCTCGCCGCCGTCGCCGGGATCATGGTGTTTATCTCGCTCGACGAGCTCCTGCCGGCCGCTCGAGAGTACGGCCAGCCGCATCTGGCGATCTACGGCCTGGTGGCGGGCATGGCCGTCATGGCCATGAGCCTGCTCATGCTCCATTAAGCGCGGGCGAGTCTCATCACCCCGTTTTTCGCAATACGATGATCGTCAGGTCGTCATTGAGGGTGCCGCGCTCGTTCACAAACGAATAGAAATCCTCGCAGAGTCCGGAAAGCGCCGCCTGGGCGCTTGTGTCGGACGCGCTCATCAACGACGCCGAGATACGCTCTCGGCCGTAGAGCTCCCCCTCGGCATTGCGCGCCTCGGAAAGGCAGTCGGTGTACAGCAGCACCAGCTCCCCCGCCTCCACGACGAACGCGACCGCATCGTACTCCTGGGGCGCGCTGGATATACCCAGGAAGAAGCCGCCCGGATGCTCGTCCGTTTCCGGACGGACCGGCTCGACCCCGCGGGCGGTCCTTCTGACGATCTCCTGGTGGGCGGCGTTCACATATTCCACGCGGTCGCCATCGATCCGCAGAAGCACCCCGGTCAAGTAGTACTGCGACTGCCCAATATCGCCGAAGAGCTCATGATTGAACGCGGTCAGGACGGAACCCAGCGGACCCGCGAGACCGCTCACGAACAGGCGGTAGAGCAGCGACTTGGCCAGCATCGTGATCAGCGCCGACGATATGCCATGGCCGGACACATCGAACAGCGCGACCCCCTCGAGCCGCCCGTCCCGGACATAAAAATCGTAGAAATCGCCCGACACGCCGCTCATGGGTCTGAAGTAAAAAGCGATCTCCCATCCCTCGACGCTCGGCTCCGCGCCAGGAAGAACGCTCATCTGCACGTTCGCGGCCAGCCGCATGTCGTGCGCGGCGATCCGTTGCGCCTGGCGGAGCGTGTCGTTCGTATCCCGCAGGTCTCGGTTCGCCTCCTCGAGCCTGAACTGCACGTCGAACAACGCGTCCTTCTGGCGCTCGAGCTCGTTTTTCAGCCTCACGACCTGCCGCGTGCGCAGATAGGCGATGGTCCCGTTGATGGACGGAAACAGTATCATGAGCGGCAAGCACGCAAGTGCGGTCATAAGGCTGATCCCGGCGTCGACCCGAAAGCCCGTAACCAGTCCACCGGCAAGCGCCGCCGCCGCGTACGCCGCCAGGCACCTGGCGAGCAGCCGGGAGCCTCCCACGGCGATCGCGTCCATCATGAGCATCGAGAACATGACCGGCCCCACCAGCGGGTTAAAGCCGATCGCGGCGCACCAGGCGCCCCCCAGCACGCTGTCGATCTGCAGGTTTCGAAGCTCCGCACGGTTGGAGTTGTCCGCGCGCCGCGCGACCCAGTACGCGACATGGGGCCAGGCAAAACAGGTCAGCGCGAGCGCGCCCCAGCACGCGGCCACGGCGTCATGTTGATAGAGCAATGCCGCGAGGGGAAGCGCGGCGAGGACAAAGCCGAGATTTCGCGGCCCATAAAGACGACGGGAAAGATTGAATCCGCTGCGGGATCGGGCCTGGTTCATATGTCTATCGTGGTGCGCATGATGGCCTTCGGCACGATGCTACCGTCGTCCGGGCGCCCCTGTCAAGCAGAGAATCCCGAAGACGAACGCCGCAGGCGAATCATACAATGCGCTTGACATAAATATACCGATCGGTATATTTTGCCCCCATGCGCCGATCCGCTGCCTCCGGGCCGCGCCCGGCACATCAGCACGGGGAAAGAGAATGACGGCAATCGTCGGAACAAAATCGGAACGCACGCGGGCGAGGATCGTCGCGCGCGTGGCCCCGCTCTTCAACCGGAAGGGCTATGCGGGCACCTCGCTGTCGGACATGACCGAGGCCGCGGGACTCACCAAGGGCGCCATCTACGGGAACTTCGACGGCAAGGACGAGGTGGCGCTCCACGCGTTCCGGCACAACATCGGCGGGATCATCGCGGAGCTGGAGGGCGCGGTCCGATCGCGTGACCGGTGCGCGGACAAGCTCCGGGCCTACACCGAGACCTATCGGCGCATCTATCCCGCAATCGCCGCGGGGGGCGGCTGCCCGCTCGCGAATACGCTCTGCGACGCCGACGACACGCACCCGGGACTGCGCGCGGAGGCGGGACGCATGCTCGCGCGCTGGCGGGACACGATCGCCCGCATCGTCGCGCGCGGCATCGCCTCCGGCGAGTGCGCCCCGTCGGCCGACCCGCGCCGCGCGGCCATGACCATCATCACCCTGATCGAGGGCGGGGCGCTGCTGGCGGCGGGCGCGCGCTCCGCGGATTACTTCATGAACGCGCTGGACCGGGTCGACGACTACATCGACGCGCTGTGCCGGCACGACGACGGGGGCGCGCCCCCGCAGCGCCATATCACAACCAGGAGACGACGATGAGCGACATCTACCGCGAACTGCAGCAACGGCTGGACACCTACTCCGTGGGCTTCCCCGCGACCGAATCGGGCATCGAGATCCGTATTCTGAAAAAACTCTTCACCGAGGAGGAGGCGCGGTTTTTCCTCGCGATGAGCCCCCTGCTCGAAGCGCCCGCGTCCGTCGCGGAACGGACCGGCATGCCGGTTGACGCGGCGGCCGCGCGGCTCGAGGACATGGCCTCCCGCGGGCTGCTCTTCCGCCAGAAAAAGGGCGATTCCGCGCGCTATGGCGCGATCCCGTTCGTGCACGGCCTCATCGAATTCAAGGTGAAGGACCTCGATCCCGAGCTCGCGGCGCTTTTTTTGCAATACTCCGACGAGGGCTTCGACCGGTCATTCGTGAACGTCAAGGGCGCCTTTTTACGCACCATCCCCGTGCGGCAATCCATCACCCCCGAGCACCATGTTGCCGCGCTCGACGACGTGGAGCAGATCCTCGCGGGGATCGACACGATCGTGGTCACCGACTGCATCTGCAGAAAAGGAAAGGCGATGGTGAGCGGCTCCTGCGGCGCGCCGGTGGAGGTCTGCTTCATGTTCGGCTCGATGGCGCGCTACTATCTCGACAATAACATGGGCAGGCGGGTCACCGCCGAAGAGGCGCTCGCGCTCACGCGCACGGCCCAGGAGGCGGGACTGGTCACCCAGCCGTCAACCTCGCAGAACCCGAACGGGATGTGCAACTGCTGCGGCGACTGCTGCGGGATCCTCTCCTCGATCAAAAAGACGCCCCGCCCCGCCGATCTGGTGTACACGAATCATTTTTCGGAGGTGATCGCCGACGAATGCGCGGGATGCGAGGACTGCATCGCGTGGTGTCCCATGGCCGCGATCTCGATGGACGCCGACGGGACGGCCCGCATCGCGCGCGAGCGCTGCATCGGCTGCGGGGTGTGCGTGCCTAAATGCCCGGCCGACGCCATCGTCCTGCGCGCGAAACCCGAGGGCGAGCGCAGGGCGCTTCCGAAAAACGCGCTCGAGCAAATGATGCTGATGGCGCAGGAACGGACGCGCTAGCGGCTACAGCGCCAGCGCCATCAGCCGCCGCGCCCCGGCGAGCCCGAACCAGAGCGCGAAGACGACTAGGGCAACGGCGCACACCCCGATGAGGGCCCGATATGCGCGATCGCCGATGAAGCGCCGTCCCCGGGCGATGCCGAAGGCCACGAAGGAATACCAGGCGAGATCCGCGAGGATGTGCCCGGTGAAAAACGAGGCCACGCCCAGCGCCCCTTCCCGCATTGAGTAGGTGATATAGCCCAGCCCGATGGTGGCCCACCAGATGCTCCAGTATGGATTGGCGATACTCATGACGATCCCCGCGAGGACCGGGTGCATCCCCGACGCGGTCCCGGCCTCGCCCGGGATGCGGAGCGTGGGAAGCGCGCGAAACATGCCGTACGCCATCCACAGCATCACCAGCGCGCCGGCGGCGCCGATGACGCCGAAGGCCGCATCCGTCGCGAGGAGCGCGCCGAGCCCTACGAGCAAAAGCGCCACGAGCGCACACTCGAGGATCGCGTGACCGGCGATGAGGATCGGACCGGCCCAAAACCCGCGCGCTGCGGCCTCCCGAACGGTGACCGCGAGGAGCGGACCCGGCATGAGCGCGCCGGAAAAGGCGACCGCGAACGAGGCGCCGAAAATCCCCGCGAGCGTCAGCAGCGTATCACCCCCCATGCGTTTCTCCTCCCTTTTCTCTCCGTTCCGCGCCATCCATTGCGCGCATCGCCGATACGGCCTGTCAAAAATAATTTTACTGAAAATCAATTGACAAAATGCCGCGACGGCGGGGCACTAAAAGAAAACATACCATCAGGTGGCGGCAATGGGACTCTTCGGACCGAATATCGAGAAACTCATCGACAACGACGATGTTGACGGCCTGCTCAAGCTCCTGGGCCACCGCAAGCCGAAAATCCGCCTGGGGGCGCTCCTGGCGCTCTCGCGCAAGCGCGACGAGTACGTGCTGTCCCGCCTGCGCCCCATGATCGACGATCCGGACGAACGGGTCAAGACCATCGCGACGCTCAAGTTCGGCGAGATCACCGATCCGAAGACGCTGACGAACCTCCGCGATATCATCATCACCGGCTCCCAGACCGAGAAGATCGAGGCGCTGCGCGTCCTGGGCGGGCGCGGGCAGACCGACAATGCCGAGATATCGAAGATCCTGTATCTCGCGCTCAACGACAAGAACCAGGTGGTGCGCATCCAGTCGATCCGCACCATGGGCGCCATCAAGGACCGGTACTCGATCAAGCACCTCATCGACTGCCTGGACGACAAGAAATTCCAGATCCGCCTCGAGGCGACCAAGGCGCTGGGCGCCGTCGGCGGGGAGGTGTGTGTCGATCCGCTCATCGGTTCGCTCGTGGACAATCACGGCGAGGTGCGCCGGGCCGCCGACGCCGCGCTCCGGCAGGTCGGCACCGAAAAGGCGCTCAACGCCGTGACCGACGCGCCGTTCATGCTGCTGGTAAAAAAGATGACGGAGAACGAGTCCGTCCGCCTCGAGACCGTCATCAACATCGGCCGGCTGAAGATCAAGGAGGGCGCGCCGCTGCTCCACAAATCCTGCATGGACGAGTACAAGAACATCCGCCTGGAGTCCCTGCGCGCCGTCGGCCAGCTCCGCGACAAGACGGCCGTCGATACGGTCAACAAGCTCGTCGAGGACCCGTTCTACGACGTCCGCCTGGAGGCCGTAAAAACGCTCGAAAAGCTCTTCCATCCCGGCGCGCTTCGCGGCATCGAGAAGGCGATGAAGGACACCAACAAGAACGTCCGTCTGGAGGCCATCCGGGCGTACAACTCGCTCAAGACGCGCCTGGAAAAAGCCGCGGAGTGATGCTTCTCGGCGCGAATATCGGCAACACCAACACCACCCTGGGATTTTTTCACGACGACGATCCCGCGCCGCATGCGACACGGCGCTATGCGACCCGAAAAAACGCAACCCCCGACGATCTGATCCGCGACATCGAAGCCGCCCTCGCGGCGTATCGCGCGGAGAGCGGCTCCACTGACGCCGTAGGCGCCCTGGCCTGTTCGAGCGTGGTCCCGGAGCTCAACGCCGCCTATCATGCGGCCGCACGCTCGCTCTGTTCCTGCGATGCATTCGAGGTCTCGCACGCGATCCGCCTAAACGTCCGCCTGTGCTACGACGACCCGTCCCAGCTCGGCGCCGACCGCATCGCGAACGCCGCCGCGGCCCGCCGCGAGTACGCCAGCGATTGCGTGATCGTGGACCTGGGGACGGCCATCACCTTCTGCGTCCTTCGCGCGAACGGGGATTTCGAGGGCGGCCTCATCGCGCCGGGCGCGGGGATCTGCATCGACGCGCTGGCCGAGCGCACCTCGCGCCTGCCCCGCGCCGAGTTCCGCGATCCGGGCACGCCCATCGCGCGCAATACGGCGGACGCGGTCGCGGCGGGCGTCTTCTATGGCTGGCTTTCGCTGGTGGAGGGCGTGGTGCAACGCATCGAGCGCAGCTGCGGCACCGCCTTCACCACCGTGCTCACCGGCGGCTATGCGGACATCATCGCCGCCCACGCCACCCTTGACGCGCGCGTCGACCCGCATCTCACCCTGAAGGGCATCAAGCTCCTCTACGATCTCAATCGCGCCTAATCCGTCGGCATACGTCATCATCGCCATTTCATCCAACGCGAAAAACCGCCCATGCATCGTCGTATTGCCGATAACGTGACCGACGCATCCCGGTTGCACATGCAGCGTGAGACTATGTGTAGCGATATTTATCATCATAAATGAGAGAATGCCTATTTATTTATCAAACTTGTCCACAATATTATCCACAGTGTCCACAATTATATATATAATTTAAATATTTTGATAAAGAAATTTCACTAAGCAACTTTTGCATTGTGGGCCTGACGCCTCCGATGTGACATAAAATATGCACGGCCTGACCGCATCAGCACTTAGCCGTAAAAAAAATTTCTTCTGCGACCCGGAGCGCCTCATTTTATATTGACATACGAATCCGGCGGCCCGATCCCGCCGGGCGGCACATTCGCGGAATATGTCACCTTGTGAACAACTGACACATCGGCCAATTATGTGACATAATTCTAAATCGGCGGGCGAGAAATCCTTCCGGCCCCGAAAATTGCGCGCGGGCGAGCGAAAAGGCTTGATATTTCTCCACGGCCATCGCACAACGGAACGGCACTCCGGCGCAATCGCCGAACCGAAACCGGCAGGATCCATGGACAAGAACGACCGCTACTCCCGATACATCGCGCGCTCGGTGGACCACATCTTCAAGAACTTCATCAAGGACGACACCATCACGGAGGTGTTCGAGGCGCAGTCGCACGAGAACGATCCGCGCGTCTGCATCGAGCTCGCGGGGACCATCTCCGGCGAGATCGTCATCAACATCCCCGAGAAGACGCTGTCGCAGCTCACCAAAAAGATCATGCCGTCGGTGAGCCCCCGCGCGGTGCGCAAGCACCATCGCGAGATCGCCGGCGAGATCGCGAACATGATCACGGGGACCTTCGCCAACCAGCTCCAGTTCATCAAACACAATGTCCGCCTCTCGGCCCCCGAGTTCAACGAGGACCCCATCGCGCTCAAGACCTTCTACGAGAACGTGAACCTCTCCTTCCAGTCCGCCTTCGGCGGGTTCGACATCGACCTCTACTATAAAGAGAGCGCGCAGTAGCCGATGCTCACATTTCTGGACATCGCGCTCATCGCGGTGTATTTTATCGTCACCGTCGCGATCGGCCTCTGGTACGCGCGCCGTGCCGGGAGGAGCACCGAGGAGTACTTCCTCTCCGGGCGGAAGCTGCCCTGGTGGATCGCCGGCACCGCGATGGTCGCCACCACCTTCGCCGCCGACACCCCGCTCGCGGTGACCGAACTGGTGCTCACGCACGGGATCGCCGGCAACTGGCTGTGGTGGAACATGGTGGCCGGGAGCGTGCTCACGGTCTTCTTCTTCGCGCACCTCTGGCGCCGCTCGGCCATCACCACCGACGTCGAGTTCATCGAGCTGCGCTATGCCGGGCGCCCCGCGGCCTTTCTTCGCGGCTTCAAGGCGGTGTACCTGGGCGTCTTCATGAATTGCATCATCATGGGCTGGGTGAACGTCGCGCTGGCCGAGATCCTCACGCACATCTTCGGACTCACCACACTCCAGGTGTTCGCGGCGGTGGTCTCGTGCATGCTCTGCGTGGGCGCGTACTCGGCGCTCTCCGGCCTCTGGGGGGTGGCGATCACCGACATGTTCCAGTTCGTGGTCGCGATGGCCGGGTGCATCGTCCTGGCGATCATCGTGCTGTCCGTGCCCCAGGTCGGAGGGATCGCCGGGCTTGCCGCGTCGCTTCCGGGCGCCATGTTCTCCTTCGTACCCGATTTCGGCCTCTCGCCCGCCGCGGCGGCCTCCGGCGTGACCGCGCTCGCGGGGAGCGCCTTCGCCGCCTATGCGCTCATCCAGTGGTGGGCGTCGTGGTATCCCGGATCCGAGCCCGGCGGCGGCGGCTACGTCGCGCAACGCATGATGTCGGCCAAAGACGAGCGTCATGCGATCCTGGCGACGCTCTGGTTCGTCATCGCCCACTACGCCGTGCGCCCGTGGCCCTGGATCCTCGTGGCCCTCGCGGCCGCGGTCCTGTATCCGGGCAGCGGCAAGTCGGGCTATATCCTGGCCATGCGCGACCACCTGCCGGCGGGCCTGCTCGGCTTCCTGGTGGCAGCCTTCCTCGCGGCCTACATGTCCACCATCGCGACCCACCTGAACTGGGGCACCTCCTACTTGATGAACGACCTGTACCGCCGCTTTATCCGCGTCGACGCGAGCGAGCGCCACTATGTCCGCGTCTCCCGCGCCATCACGATCCTCCTCACGGCGGTCTCCAGCTCGCTCATCTTCGTCATCTCGTCCATCTCGGGGGCGTGGGGCTTCGTAATCGAGTTCGGCGCGGGACTGGGCCTGGTGCTCATCCTGCGCTGGTACTGGTGGCGCCCCAACGCCTGGTCGGAGATCACCGCGATGGTGGCGCCCTTCGGCGGCTGGGCGATCTCCCACTTCGCGCTTGGGCTCTCCTTTCCCGTGAGCATGTACGTGATCGTCCCCGTCACCACCGCCGCCTGGCTCGGGGTGACCTTCCTCACCGCACCCACCGAGGACGCGCGCCTGGTCGCCTTCTATCGGCGCGTGCGCCCGGCCGGACCCGGCTGGAGCGGCTTCGCGCGGCGCCACGGTCTCGAGCCGAGCGACGGCTCGATTGCGGCGCTCGCGATCAACTGGCTTGTGGGCGTGGTGATGATCTACGCCGCGCTTTTCGCATCGGGCAATATTATCTTCGGGAAATACGGCGCCGGGTTCGCCCTCGCGGCCGTGGCGGCGGCTTCCTTCGCCTTCCTCGCTCGGCGGATCGGCATGAACGAACGCGTTAGCTGACATTTTATACGATTGCCCTGGATTTTTTGTGATTATTTTTTTCCTATCATGAAAAATTCTTCTTCGCTTTTTTCCGCCGCGTGAATATTTTTTATTGAAAGAAATACTACCTTGGAAACGCTTTTCCCATAAAAACGCTGGCGGTTAACGCGCGACATCGTTGGACCGCCGGCATTGACCAATCACACGACCACTACACCGTTAGCGCCGTTCGAGGAGATGCCATGAACGAGTACACCGCGACGATCGCCGCCTGCTATGCGCGCCATTCCAATGCCGTGCTCGACTTCCTGTCCCGCTTTTTGCGCGACCGTCATGCCGCAGAAGACCTCACGCAGGAAACCTTTATCCGTCTGCTGAACCGGAAGGAGGCGCTGGATCCCGACCATCCCACGGCGCTGAGCTATCTCCTGACGATCGCGCGCCACATCGCCTGCGACCACCTGCGCCATCAGGGCGTGGAGCGGCGCTATCAGACCATGCTGCAGATGGAGGAGGTCACGCTCAACGAGCGTTTCTTCAACGATGTTGCGGACGCACATCTCGAGGGCGAGGTGATCTCGACAATGCACGACGCGATCGATTCGATGCCGCCCCGCGCGCGGTCGCTCATTCTTGGCAAATTTTATCAGCGAAAAAAGAACAATCGGCTCATGCGCGAGCTGGGCATCTCGAACTTCATCCTGCAGCGGACGCTTCGCGAGGCCATGACGGCGCTTCGGGAATTGTTGCGCGCGCACTATCGACCGTCGGAACCAAGTAGTAATTGACAGCGCCCCCCGCCCCCTGTTGCATGGGACGAACGCATCTGCACCCATACGGCCGGAGCGACTGAATGAGCACCAACAGCAGGCCCTCGATATCGGTCGAGGACGCGATCGACATTATCATCCGTTCGACGGCGCACCTCGAGCCGGAGACCGTCTCCCTCGTCGATGCCGGCGGCCGTATCCTCGCCGAGGACATCGTCGCAGGCGCCGACATCCCGGCATTCGACAACTCGGCCATGGACGGATACGCCGTGCGCGCAGCCGATATCACCGGCGCAACGCGCGAACGCCCGGCGCGACTCGCCATACGCGGCGAGGTTCGTGCGGGCGGCGATCTCCTCCGTCTGGACGATCCCGAATCGGCCGTCCGGATCATGACCGGCGCGCCTATCCCGCCCAGCGCGGACACGGTGGTCATGGTCGAGGACACGGCCGAGACTGACGGCGCCGTTTCGATATACGACGCCGTCCCGATGGGGTCGAACATCCGCCGCGCCGGCGAAGACATCCCGCGCGGCGCCGTAACCCTCACGGCGGGTGAGCGATTGCGCGCCTCTGAGATCGGCGTGCTCGCCTCCCTCAATGCGTCAACCGTCCGCGTGGCGCGCCGCCCGCGCGTCGCCATCATCTCCACCGGCGACGAGGTGATCGAGGTGGGCGCACCGGCGCGCGATGGCGTTGTGCGCAACAGCAATGCCTACATCCTCCGAGAGGAGGTCCGCCGCACCGGCGGGGAGCCAACCTATCTGGGCATCGCCCCCGATACGCTGGAAGCCACCCGCGACCTTCTGGCGCGCGCATCCGAGCACGACGTCATCATCACCAGCGGCGGGGTGTCGATGGGCCGGTATGATTTCGTCCGTGACGCGCTCGCGTCGATCGGCTTCGACATCAGCATCGAGTCCATTCTCATGAAGCCCGGAAAGCCCTGCGTCTTCGGTCGCCGGGATTCGACGCTCTTCTTCGGCCTCCCCGGCAATCCCGTCTCGACACAGGTGGCCTTTCTCCAATTCGTCCGGCCGGCGCTCCTGGCGCTCATGGGCGCGCGCAAACGCGACAAACCGCTGGTGCGCGCGATCCTCGAAGAGCCCATCGACAAAAAGCCGGGACGCGTGCACTTCATCCGCGGCGTGTTCACGATCGAAAACGGGGAATTCCGCGTGCGGACCACCGGCCCGCAGGGGTCGGGGATTTTGCGCTCGATGAGCAGAGCCAACTGCCTCATCATCCTCCCCGCCGACATGCGCCGCGCCGAACGCGGCGACCGCGTGACCATCCAGCTCATCGACCACGACGAGGTCTGATGGCGCCGCGAACCGGCATACTCCTCTATTCCGGCGGACTCGACAGCCTGCTTGCCGCGCGGATTCTGCTGGACCAGGGGATCGAACTCATCGGCCTCCACTTCGTCCTCCCGTTCTTTTCGCCGCATGCCGATCCCGCGGACACGGCCGCGGCGCGCCAGGTCGCGCGTATCGGACTTTCGCTGCGGCACATCCGCTGCGGGCGCGACTACATGGACATGGTCGAACGCCCCGCGCACGGGTACGGGAAGCACATCAATCCGTGCATCGACTGTAAGATTTTTTTTCTGCAACGCGCGCGGGAGGAGATGGAGCGCGCGGGCGCGGCCTTCGTCGCGACCGGCGAGGTGGTCGGCCAGCGGCCGATGTCGCAGATGCGGCACATGCTCAACCACATCGAACACGCGTCGGGACTCGACGGGTATTTATTGCGCCCCTTGAGCGCGAGGCTCCTGAAACCGACGGTCGCAGAGGACGAAGGAATCGTGGACCGCGAACGCCTGCTCGACATCAGCGGGCGATCGCGCCGCCGGCAGATGGAGCTCGCCGCGCGCTACGAGATCGAGGACTATGCCTCGCCCGCCGGCGGCTGCCTGTTCACCGACGCCAATTACGAGCGCCGCCTTCGCGACCTTTTCGCGCACCGGCCGGACTACGACCTGGCCGCGGTGTACCTGCTTTCCGTGGGCCGCCATTTCCGGCTCAACGAGCGCACCCGGCTCATCGTTGCGCGAAACGAGCGGGAGGGGAGCGCGCTCGAGCGCGCTCGCGACAGCGCCGACTGTCTCCTCGTCCCGGACTTCAAGGGACCCACCGCCCTCCTCACGGGAGACGCCGACGAGGCGACGCTCGCCCTGGCCGGCTCGATCATGCTGCGCTACGGACGCCCGGAGGGGATCAACGCCATTCAGGTGTTCCGGCGGGGGGATGATCCGCGGACCATGACGATCGCGCGCCCCATCGGCGAGGATGAGCTGAAGCGCGCCGCGCTCGCATAACGCGACCGGAACGACCGCCGCGGACGACGCGTCACCGCACGCGGGACGTTATGTGGCATCAGGCCGGATTTTCACGCGTACCGGTTTCGCCTTCCAGATTTCGTCGGCATACTCCTTGATCGTCCGGTCCGACGAAAACTTCCCGATCCGGGCGGCGTTGAGGATCGATTTCCGCACCCAGCCCGGCCGGTCCAGATAGTCGCGAGCCACGCGGTCCTGGCAATTTAGGTACGACTCGAAATCGGCCATCAGCAGGTAATGGTTACCCTGCGCGAGCAGGGAATCGACGATGGGCGCGAAGAGCCCCGGCTGCCCCGGAGAGAAGGCGCCGCCGCCGATCATGTCCACCACCCGCTTCAGCTCCGGGTTCCTGTGATAGTAGTCCCACGGGTTGTAGCCGGTGATCCGCGTGCTCACCACCTGGTCGGCCGTGAGGCCGAAGATGTAGATGTTCTCGCTCCCGACCTCCTCCATGATCTCGACATTGGCGCCGTCGAGCGTGCCCACGGTGAGCGCGCCGTTGAGCGCGAACTTCATGTTGCCTGTCCCCGAGGCCTCGTAGCCCGCGGTCGAGATCTGCTCCGAGAGGTCCGCGGCGGGAATGATCTTCTCGGCGTTGGACACGCAGTAGTTGACCAGAAACAGCACCGTGAGCCGCCCGGCCACGTCGGGATCATTGTTCACCACGTCCGCCACGGAGTTGATGAGCTTGATGATGAGCTTGGACATGTAGTAGCCCGGCGCCGACTTGCCGGCGAAGAGCACCGTCCGCGGCGTGATGGCCGCCGAGGGGTTCGCCTTGATCCGGTTGTACAGCGCGACCACGTGCATCACCTTGAGGAGCTGGCGCTTGTATTCGTGCAGCCGCTTGATGTGGCAGTCGAAGATGGAATCGACCGTTACGCGCACCCCGTTTTTACGCATGATGTATTCGGCCAGGCGCTCCTTGTTGACCCGCTTGGCCGCCGCCCATTGCGCCTGGAAGGCCGCATCGCCGGCCAGCGGTTCGAGCTTCTTGAGCTCGAAGAGGTCGGTCGTCCACCCGGCGCCGATCGCCTCGGTGATGAGCCCGGCCAGCCCCGGATTGCAGAGCTTGAGCCAGCGACGCTGCGTGATGCCGTTGGTCTTGTTGTTGAACTTGTGCGGCCAGTATTCGAAGAAATCGCGAAAGATGTTGTTCTTGATGATCTCGGTGTGCAGCGCCGCGACGCCGTTCACCGAATGGCTGCCCACGATCGCGAGATTGGCCATCCGCACGTTCTTCACGGCCCCCTCCTCGATGATGGACATCCGATGGAGGCGGTTCATGTCGCCGGGGTATCGCGCCGCGATCTCCTCGAGGAACCGGCGGTTGATCTCATAGATGATCATGATGTGCCGCGGCAGGACCGACTCGACCAGCCCCACGGGCCATTTCTCCAGCGCCTCCGGGAGCACCGTGTGGTTGGTATAGGCGAAGGTCTTCACGGTTATGTCCCAGGCGGCCTCCCAGCCCATCCCCTCGTCGTCCATGAGGATGCGCATGAGCTCGGCGATGGCGATCGCCGGGTGCGTGTCGTTGAGCTGAATGGCCACCTTGTCGGGGAAGGCGTCGAAGGAGTCGTGGATCTTCTTATAGCGGCGGATGATGTCCTGGAGCGTCGCTGAGACGAAAAAATACTCCTGCTTGAGCCGCAGCTCCTTTCCCTTGAAGCTCTCGTCCTTGGGATAGAGCACCTTCGATATCGTTTCGCTGTTGGCCTGGTCCGACACGGCCTTCTCGTAGTCGCCGTGGTTGAAGTACTCCAGGTTGAATTCCCGCGTGGATTTCGCCGACCACAGCCGGATATTGTTCACCGTATTGTTGTTGTACCCGGGGATGGGCGTGTCGTAGGCCATCGCCATCACCATCTGCCCGTCGGTCCATTCGAACCGCTGCGCGCCGGACGGATCGGCGTGATGGCCAACGGTCCCGTAGAACCGAACCGGATAGAGGTACTCGGCGCGGGGAAACTCCCAGGGGTTTCCGTAGCGGAGCCAGTTGTCGGGCGTCTCCACCTGGTAGCCGTCGACGATGCTCTGGAAAAAGATCCCGTACTCGTAGCGGATGCCGTACCCGTAGGCGGGAAGCTCCAGCGTGGCCATCGAATCCATGAAACAGGCGGCCAGGCGGCCGAGGCCCCCGTTGCCCAGGCCGGCGTCCCATTCGATTTCGCGCAACTCCTCGAGATCGTGGCCCAGATCCACGAGCGCGCGGTGGGCGTTGTCGTACAGCCCCAGGTTGATGAGGCTGTTGCCGAGCGTGCGCCCCATGAGGAACTCCAGCGACAGGTAGTAGACCCGCTTCGCGTCCGCCGCGTAATAGGACTGCTGGGTTTCGATCCAGCGCTCGATGAGCCGGTCGCGCGTCATGAGGGCGGTGCTGGTGTAGCAGTCGTGTTTGGTGGCCGAAAACTCGTCCTTGGCGCACGAGTACTCCAGATGATTCACGAACGAGACCTGGAGCGATTCGACGTCCGTGCCCTGGAACTCATTGGTGGACGGGGTGAGTTTTTTCTCCTTTTTCTTCTGCGCCATGGGTCCCTCCTGCCGTTTTGCTGCAATGCCGAAGCCTATCCCGCCGTGCGACTCAGGTCAATCCGTTTTTCCCCATGCATCAATCACGCCCTTCCGGCTTGACACGCCCGGCTGGAAACGATATACGTATCGACGGGAAGACGGCAGCACGACATCCACACGGAGCGGCAATGATGAGCGACACCCTCAATCGAATCATGGAATCGGGATATCCGCAGGGGAGCGGACCGCAGGCGAAATACGTTTTCAGCTGTCCGACCTGCGGCGCGCAGGTGATTTCACAGAACAGTTATGGCGCCGCGGCGTCGAGCGGCACGCTGCAGAACATCCTCTCGACCGGCGCGCAGCAGGGACTGTCGAGGCTGCTCTGGCGCATACCCATTATCGGGTCCGTCCTCGCAAGCGTCCTCGGCGGTCTCGTGAGCGCCCACCTGGGGCAGCGTCAAGCGCAGAACATGCAGCAGCAACAGGACGGGGCGCGACGCCAGGCCTTCGATGAGGTCCGCAGCCGCTTCGCGCCCTGCACCACCTGCGGCGCATTGACGTGCGCGTCCTGCTCCGACGGCGGGCTCTGCCGCGCCTGCGCCGCGAAAGCGAAAGGCGGGACGCCGGACGCCGGCGCGCCCAAAGACCCGACGAAGATGTGGGACTGATCAGCCCTTCACGAACACGACGTATTCGTACTTGAACAGGTCCTCGACGAACTGGCGGATGATCTCGTGCTCGTCCGAGCGCGAGGCGTTCGAAGACATGATGAAACGCACGCGCCCGTCGAAATCGACCGGGACGATGTCGGCGAGCGGACCGCGCACAACGCGATAGCCGTGGCCTACGGCGATCGCGACGAGATGGGAAAACGCGATCGTGTATTCGTCGTGCCCCTTCAGGGGGATGCGCTCGGGGTTGCCGGGCGCTGCGACCGACACCAGCCCCGCGAGCGCATCCGGCACGCGCGCCTCGCAGCTGTGCTCGCTCATGAAGATGTACGGCACCCCCGCCGCGCAGAGCCGCTCCGCCGCCTCAGACGCTCCAAGATTGAAATTGAATCGCGCCCCCTCCGGCGGCGCGATGCCATAGCGCAGCATGATGCGGCGCACGCGCGCCGTGGCCGGATCATCCGCGTCGGTGCCGTTCGACAGGGCGTCCGGATCGATGTCGCAGGCCGTCGGGAAATCGCCGACGATCTCGTTTAAAATCGCGCAATCGAAACCGGCGAGACACGCGTCCTCAACGGAAAAAAAATCACGCGCCACGAACGATGCGGACCGGCCGCGAAGGGCCTCATGCTGGCGTTCCAGCAGAAACGGGGAGATATCGAGCATGGTGCACGCGAGGTGCGGAACGCGATCGAGGAAATCGCGCATCAACACGCCGTAGCCACCGCCCACCTCGAGCACCGACGAGCAGGACGCAAGCGGGACGAGCGTCGCGAGGAAATCGGCGAGCAGGGCGCCGTAGGAGGCGTTGACGCGCAGCACCCCCCGGCAGGGGCTCTCGGGGCGCGCGAGCATGTTGCACACGGTGAGCTCCCAGCCCAGCGATTCGATCTCGCGCGCATAGTAACCGTCGGTGGTGTTGAGACGCACGCTTAGATCACCGAACTATTGGGGCGTGGCGCGGGATTCACCAGGAAGTAGATGAGCACCGCCGCGACGAGCGCCGCGACGCTGACAACCACGAGGAGGACCTGCGCCTTTTCCCTCGTGGGGAGAAGCCTGAAATTCTGCACGCGGTACGTAAACGAGTAGAGCCCCTGAATGACGGCATCACCGAGCGCGCGCACCCGCACGCTCGCGGCAGGGCGCGACGCGGGTTTCTTTTGGGCGCCCATGTCGAAGGCGGCCCCGTCGAAGAGCCGCGGATCATCGGGGTCGGCGGTGAAGGCGGTGCCGCACACGCAGGTGACGCGGATCTTCCCCTTGTCGACGGGAAAGCGGAGGTTTTTTCCGCAGGCGGGACAGCGTTTGACGATATGCATCCGTCGGCTCAGATGAGCGTCTCGGCCTGTTCGCCCATCTCCGGGATCCCGGCGAAGAGCATCTCGAGCTCGCCCGGCTCGAGCTTCGTGAGCTCGATGGCCTCGGGCACAAGCTCGTGATAGAGGCCGTCGCTCCCGATGCCGACCCCGGCCATGAGGCACAGCGAGTTGGCCACGTGGACGATGGACACGACCGTACGGAACTCATCCGGCGCGCTCATGGGCTGATGGTGGTGGCGCACCGAGGCCTTGAGGACCTCCGGAAACTTCCACTTGCTCAGGATCCGCTCGCCGATCTCCTGGTGGTCGAAACCCATGATGTCCTTCTCGGCGGCGATGAAGGGGATCTTCTTCTCCTCGACCGTCCGCATGATCTCCTTGAAGGTGCCCTGCACGAAGAGCGCGAGGATCGTCTTCCCCACGTCGTGGATGAGGCCGCCGGTGAAGGCGACATCGGCAATGTCCTTTTTCCCTTTCATGAGCGCGATCTTCTTCGCCAGGACCGCTACGTACAGGCCGTGCCGCCACAGCTCGCCCTTGGCCAGGTCGTAGCCCATGATGATCTTGTTGAGCACGATCTTCGTCGCCGCCAGGATCACCGCGTCCTTGACCTCCTTGAGGCCCAGCGTCACGATCGCGCGGTCCACCGACGAGATCTCCTTGCCCTTACTGAAGTAGGCCGAATTGCACAGCTTGAGGATGTTGGTGGTGATCATCTGGTCCTTCGAAATCTCGTCGGCGATGGCCTTGAACGAGACCTCGGGGTCGTTCACCATGTTGATGATGCGCGTGGCCACCTCGGGGATCGAGGGCAGCTGCTCGATGTTGTTGATGACCGATTCGATTCTCTGCTTTATCTGCGGGTTCATTGTCTCCCTCCGGTGCGCGGATGTCCGTTACAGCTTGTAGTAGATCTTTTCCTCGCCGGCCGATTTCACCTTGAGGCGCCCGTCCTCCAGGAAGAAGTCGATCACGCGTCCCGCATTGCCCCCAGTGTCATCGATGACGATGGGGATCCCGTACTTCGCGAGCACCGCGCGGGCCATCTCGGCGTTGCGCTCACCGATCTGCGCCAGCGCCACGGAGGAGTTGAACGTGAACATCGACGCCCCCCCGGCGATCTTTGCCGACATGAATTCCTTCTTGCAGCCGTCCGCGAGCAGCCGCTCGACGAGCATCGGGATCGCCGTATCGGCGTACTTTTCCGGCTTGCCGCCCTGCACCGTGCTGGGCAACAGCACGTGCGCCATGCCGCCCATCTTCTTCATGCGCTCGTACACGCACACCCCGATGCAGCTTCCGAGGATGGTGCGCAAAACCGCGGACGAGGACGCCGTGCCCACCTGCGCTACGCCGATGTTGATCAATGTACTCATACAATCATCTCTTTCGCTTGGATTTTATATGTACGTGCCGTGTAACAATTCAAGTCATGTGCACCGTTAGTACGATCACGACGCCTGCGGCGCGCGCTCCCACATCCGGTCGGTGTCCTCGTAGAGCTCCCGCAGCGTACGCTCCACCTGCCGCCGCAGCTCCTCGAACTGCGCGTCGCCGATCTCGCCGGGCACCGGGATCTCCTTCCCGAAACGGATGATGATCCGCGAGAACGGCTTGGGCACCATAAAGCGGTCCCAGCTCCCGAACACCCAGCGGCGCTCGGCCGAGGTGATCGTGGGAAGGATCGGCAGCCCCGAGTGCTGCGCCATCGAGATGAGCCCCGGCTTCACCTCGCCGAAGGGCCCCTTGGGCCCGTCCACGATGTGCCCGATGGAATAGCGCTCCGCGGCCAGGCGCCTGAGTTCCATAAGCGCCTCCTTGCCGCGCCGCGACGACGAGCCGCGCGACGGGTGCCAGCCCAGGATCTTCACGACGCGCGCGATAAGCTCGCCGTCCGCGCTCGGGCTGATCATGATCGCGATCTTGTTGCGCTTCGGGAAAAACGCGATCCCCGGAAAAAAGCGCTGGTGCCACGAACAATAGATCGGGTAGCTCCCGCGGCGGTAAATCGACTGCTCGTTCTCCTCGTCGACGATCCGGATCCGATAGGTCGCCGTCAGGCTTTTAAGAATCGCCAGGCCCACATACGGCCCGACATACGAAAACAGAAAACGCTTCATGGCCTACAAACATCGAACGTCCTGCGCAAGGTAATTGACCACGTAATCGCGAACGGAATCTTCCATTTTCATAAAGGTATGATTGCACCCCGCGGCCCGCAGGCGCGCCATGTCGGCCTCGGTGAAGTACTGGTACCGGTCGCGCAACTCCTCGGGCATCTCGATGTATTCGATGTCGGTTTTCTTCCCCATGGCCGCGAAGATGGCGCCCGCGAGATCGTTCCAGGAGCGCGCCGTTCCCGTCCCGAGATTGTAGATGCCGCTCGCGCTCCGGTTGTTGAACAGCCACCACATGACGTCCACGCAGTCCTTGATGTACACGAAATCCCTGAGCTGCCCGCCGTCGGCATACTGCTGCAGGTACGACTTGAACAGCCGCACCCGCCCGGTCTCGCGGATCTGATGGAACGCGCGATAGATCATGCTGACCATGTGCGCCTTGTGGTACTCGTTGGGCCCGTACACGTTGAAGAACTTGATCCCCGTCATCCGGTCCAGGACGCGGTTGCGCAGCGCCCACTGGTCGAAGAGCTGCTTGGAGAAAGCGTACATGTTAAGCGGGGTGAGCGCATCCATGCCGGCCGGGTCGTCGGAAAAGCCACGGGCGCCGTCGGCCGTAGGTGCCGCGCTCGAGGCGTACATGAAAAACACGTTTCGCTTGAGGCACCACTCGGCGAGGGCGCGGGTGTAGCGATAGTTGTTCGCGTAGAGATAATCCGCGTCGCGCTCGGTGGTCGCGGAACAGGCGCCCATGTGGATGATGGCGCTAGCCCTGAAATAGCGGTTCCCGTCGTCGAGCAGGCCGGGGAAATCGTCCTTGTGGATGAAGTCGATACAGCGCCGGTGGACCAGGTTTTTCCACTTGTCGGACGTGCCCAGCCGGTCGACCACCAGGACATCGTCGATCCCCTGCTCATTGAGTTTCCACAGGAAGGCGCTGCCGATAAATCCCGCCCCGCCGGTTACGATAATCACGCCCGACCTCCGCTCCTCGATACTCCCGCCCACGGGCGGTCGCCATCCATTGGACCCCCCGTTCGATATTATTTCAATTATTTTTCTTTACGGCGAACGCATCTTTCCATGCATGATCCAGCATGCGGGCAATCCTTCGCTGCGCGATAACTCCAGGCTATAAAATCAGTCGCCGCACTGGGCATATCATGAAAAAAAAGAAGCGCGCCTTTCTCGAACTCGCGAGGCGATACGCCGACGTCGCCGTCGATCCGCCCTGCCCCCATGCCGGCGAGTGCGGCGGGTGCGCGCTCCAACATCTGCCCTACGAGCGCCAGCTTTCGCTCAAGCGCGACCATCTCGCCGCGCTCTTCGACGGCGCCATCGACGTCGCTCCGGTGCAGCCGGCCGATCCCTTCGGCTACCGCAACCGCATGGACTTCGTGACCGCCTTCGGGAAGATCGGGCTGCGCCGCGCGGGGAGCTTCAAGCACGTCGTCGATATCGGCTCGTGCCGCATCCAGCAGGACGCCGCGGACGAGGCCTTTCGCCGGGTCCGCGAGCTCCTCGCGGGCGTCGAGGATTACGACTACCTCGCCCATGCCGGCTATCTCCGCTACGTGGTGATCCGCCAGGGGCGCTTCACCGGCGAGGTGATGCTCAATTTCGTGGTGGCCTCGCCCGACGGCCGCGGTCGTCTCGATCCGGTCATCGCCGCGATGGCCGACCGGGTGGCGTCGATCTCCATACTCCTGAGCGCGGGACGGGCCGACCTGAGCTTCGGGGAGATACTCGAACACGCGAAGGGCGGCGCCATCGACGAACGCCTGGACGATCTGCGCTTTGCCATTGCGCCCAACGCCTTCTTCCAGTCCAACTCCGAGATCGCGCTTCGCATGTACCGCCGCATCCGCGAGCATGCGCGCGGCCACGTGCTCGACCTGTACGCCGGCATCGGCAGCATCACCCTCTTCATCGCCGGCGCCTGCGAGACCGTGACCGGCGTGGAGATCGTGGAGGAGGCGGTCACTGCCGCTCGCGCCAATGCCGTACAAAACGGGATCGCCAACGCCTCCTTCGTCCACGGCGATGCGGCCGATTTTCTCGCGGCCTTTACGGGGCGCTGCACCACGCTCGTGCTCGATCCGCCCCGCGCCGGCATGCACCCCGCGGCCGTCAAGCGCATCGCTGCGCTCGCCCCCGAGCGGATCGTGTACATGTCGTGCAACCCGGAATCGTTCAAGGACGACCTCCTGCGCCTCGACGGATATCGCCTCACGTCATTCGAGGCCTATGACATGTTCCCGCAGACCCCGCACATCGAGACGCTGGCCGTCCTCGACCGGCGCTGACCCCCTCCCGGCCTCCCCCTTCGTTAGGGGGAGGAGTGCCCTAGGAAATACCGATTACTTCTTCCCTCTCGCCTTCCCCTTGCGACGCGGGTGGTGTCCGTAGGACGGAGTGGGTATATTTTTCCTTGACAGCGCCGCGGCGCATCGCATGATACCGGCATTGACGTACCGCATCCGCGCGAAAACCGCGCCGGTGCAATACGGTCATTGCGCACGAAGCATGTGGACCTGCAGCGACCGCCCGACCCGGCATCCGGGGTCCGGCGCGGTCCAGGAAACATGTTCCTCCCGGCACTCGGGGGTGGCGGACGGTCGCCTCTTCGCACAGGCTCCCCGTAATGACGACGAACGCAGCATGTCGTACACGCCACGCCCGGAGGAGCATCCATGAACGTATTGCTAATACTCGTCATCACCGTCGCCGTCTTTTTTATCGGATATCGCTTTTACGGCCGATTCATCGAGAAGGTCTTCGATGTGGACGGCTCGCACGCCACGCCCGCCCACGAGCAGCGCGACGACGTCGACTTCGTTCCCACCAAGAAGTTCGTGCTCTTCGGCCATCACTTCGCGTCAATCGCCGGCGGCGGCCCCATTCTGGGCCCCACCTTCGCGCTCATCTTCGGCTACCTGCCGGTATGGCTCTGGATCGTCGTGGGCACCTTCCTCATCGGCGCCGTGCACGACTTCACCGCGCTCCTGGCCTCCGTCCGCGAAAATGGCCGCTCCATGGCCGAGATCGCGGAAAAAACGCTGGGACGCACCGGATTCATGCTGTTCATCGGCTTCACGGTCATCATGCTTCTCATGGTCACCTCGGTCTTTCTCACCGCCACGGCAAAGGCGCTCTCGTCGATGTACCCCATGAGCCATTTCCCGAGCGACCTGGCGCAAGGCGTTCGCACGGTCGATGTGAACGGCGTTCCGCATGCGGTGATCGGCGGGATCGCGTCCACCTCGGTCATCGTGATTAGCTGCTGCGCGCCGCTCCTGGGCTACCTGCTCTACAAGCGGGGCATCAGCGTGCTCCTAGGATCGGTGATCGCCATTACCGTGTGCGTCGTCTCCGTGCTGGTCGGCTTCTTGCACCCGATCTCCATCAACCCCTTCGTGTGGCAGATCATTCTATCCATTTATACGATATTCGCCGCGGGCATCCCGGTCTGGCTGGTCCTGCAGCCGCGCGATTTCACCAACTCGTTCCTTCTGTACGGCGGCGTCGTGTTGATGATCGCGGCGACGGTCGTCATCGGGATCTCCGGCGGCACGATCGCCGCGCCGGCGAACAACATCGCTGCCGCGGCCGCGATGAGCGAGGTGGGCTGGGTCTGGCCGCTGCTGTTCATCACCGTCGCTTGCGGCGCGATCAGCGGTTTCCACGCGCTCGTCGCCGGCGGCACCAGCTCCAAGCAGCTCGAGAACGAGCGGCCCGATGCGCGCTATGTGGGCTATGGCGGCATGGTGCTCGAGGGGCTGCTCGCGATGGGCGTGGTCATCGCCGTGGGCTACGGCCTTAAATTCGATGAGTTCGTGGGCATCGTCCATCCCGCCGATCCAACGAAGTCGAACCCGATCCTCGCCTTCGCGCTGGGCCTGGGCGGAATGCTAAACAGCGCCTTCGGCATGCCGAAGATCATCGGCACCATCTTCGGCATCCTGATGGTGGAAGGCTTCGTCGTTACGACGCTCGATACGGGCGTTCGCCTCAACCGCTATCTCCTCGAGGAGCTCTGGCGCGCCATCTTCCCGCGCGTCCCGAAACTTCTGAGCACCTATCTGTTCAATTCGCTGCTCTGCGTGGCGCTCATGTTCCTGCTCGCCTACTTCAACGCCTTTGGAGCGCTGTGGAAACTCTTCGGCTCGGCGAACCAGCTCCTGGCGGCGCTCACGCTCATCACGGTGTCCATGTGGCTCCTCCAACGCGGTAAGCGGTATATGTTCGCGTTCATCCCGGGGATTTTCATGTTCGCGACCACCATCGCGGCGCTCGTCTACCTGCTGGTGTTCAGCTATATCCCGTCGGGGAACATCGCCCTCACGGCGGGCGATATCATGCTGATTTTGCTCGCCATCGGCGTTGTCGTCTTGGTGATACGTTTTCTGCTGGAACGGCGCCGGTCGGCGCGCGCGTAACGGATAATTCCGGGGACAATCCTCGCTGCGTGCATCAATATCCGACGATATCGATGCACGCGCGCTGAGAGGAAATCGATTAAGTGCATACTTTATTTTTTTTATATATTTTCTTGACAAAACCATGCGAGAAAATAGGGTTTCCCGCGTTTGCGTTGCGACATGTCTTCGTGTTTCCACGCAAATCAAAAGGGGACACCCTTTTATTTTTACATAAAGTTTTATGAAATAAAACAAGGAGAGTAGAATGCGTATGAAATTCAAAGTGCTTGTACTAATCGCGCTGGCAGCCATTCTGGCGATCGGATCGGTGTCCACGGATGCGTTTGCTGATGCAAATGTTCGTCCTCGAGTTCAGGATACCCATAGAACATGGGAGATGATGGATTTTCGATTTATGTTATCACCCGAATTTGGGCTATACACGCAACCTAATATTCGAACCGAGCATTATAGAAGAAATCAATATCAAATCGATACCCCCAAACCTTACACTCCAACCTCAGCGAATGGGAAAGCCAATGGCGTTTTCTTTGTTGAGCTTTATACGGGGGCCCTCTATAACTTAAAAGTTGATGATTCTTTTAAAGTCACGTTCGGTGCAGATTGGTATTACAATGCTTCACCAAAAAGTGACAGCACAGACATACATTCCACTCGAAATAACTATCCATATGAACATGCAATAAATGTTTACGCGATTCCCTCCTATTCAATTGGGGATTTCACGATAATGGGTCGTATTATCCTTTACAATCAGATATATCAAGGCAACACTGAAAAGTGGTATGGGGATGTGAAAACGGGCTACGATGGGAGCGAAGCAATGGGTTGGGCAATGACAACTCGAATGCTTGTTGGACTTGAATACAAAGTATCGAAGACGATGACAATTTTTGTTCGCGAAGAATTCTTTTATGGCACGATAACCGACAATGAAACTCGTTTTGTTCCTGACAATGAACAATCAGGGGACTCAAACCAATCCACAGAGAGAACCGCGCATAATCCAGCAAATAGAGTAGCAAATACTTCAAATAATGAAGCTGGTATTGCATATGGAACCTATTTTAAGAAAATAGGATACTACAATAACAGGTTCTATGCTGGTTATTCATTAAAACTGACGAATAATGTCACTTTTATCAACCAATATATTTGTGAGACTGGTTTGAATCCTGAGTTTGATCCTGAATCCAAAACACAAGCTGATAGAATTCAGGTAACCGGGATAAACCACTATGTATTTATTGGTGCTGTTATTGCCATGAATCTTTATTAATTCAAATACGCTCATAATATAAACAAAAAGGCCCCCAATCGGGGGCCCTTTTGTTTGCCCTCCCCGCAGATAATATCATTGACACAAACCGAAAAACCGTATTCGCTGATACTGCGATAAACGGAACCCATGAACCCCCAGGACATAAAAAAGCTCGAGCGGCGGGCGAAATCGCTTCTGCTCGACAAGGACATTCCGCCGGCCAAGATGGACCTGGTGCGCTCGCTCATCAACAACGGCGCGATTTCCCCCGACGAGAAGTACCGCACCATCATCGACCTCATCCAATCGTGCCCGGACAAGCCGCGGGGCGCGCCGCCCGGCGAGCGGGTGGAGATAAAAAAACCGCAAGTACTGCGAAAAAAGCCCGTTCCCGCAAAAAAATCCGAACCTGAAAAGCCGGCGTCAGCACCGGAACCCTCCGACCTCACGAGGAAAGCAATACCCACGCTCTACGATAAATACCGCGAATATAAGCTCTTTAAAAAGCGCCTGCTCATCCACGCGAACAACCGCTTTGGGATCGGCTTTCGGAAGCGCCTGGTGCCGCTGCCGCGCTACTTCGCCGTATTTCGCGAGATCGCCGCGTGCCAGGAGACGGTAACGGTCCTGCTGCAGCGCGTCATGGAGGCGCTGCTCGCGGACCCCGCGGTGGAGGACCCCACGCACTTCAACTATCTACGCGTCCTGGCTCGATGGATGCACATTGCGCCCTTCTCGCAAGTCCCGCCGGACCGCGCAAAGTGGATGGACCGCTCGGTTTTCGAGCCGGAACTCAAGGACTACGCGATCCATTTCTTCTCCTTTTTGCGGCTTGACGGGGAAACGCGCGAGCAGCTCTTTTTGCTCGTCGAAAGCCGCCTTCGGGAGCTCGACGGTCTGCGAAAGGAGCCGTTTGACGAGCGCGACACCGATGCGGTCCGCCGCGACAAGGAGAAGAAGAACCTCTCGTCCGAAAAGACCATCCACGAATTCATCGGGCTCATGCGGTCCTTCCTCCCCGCGACGATCGGCGCGGAAAGCGCGCTCTCGGCGCTGCTCAAGAAAAAATACGGGCTTCCCTCTTTTCCCGATTTTCTGCTGGCCTCGCTCGAGGCGCTCGTGTTCGAACGGGAAGTCGCGCCGGCGGACATCGTGGAGCACTACGCCATCGGCGCCCCAACAGTCCGGACCGACTCGTGGGACTACAGCGCGGACTATCTGAAAAAGATCGGCAAGGACCCGGAAACGAAGCGTCGCCGATACGCCGAGCAGCTTCGCCGCGAGCTCGTCTACTACGAGGAGGTGAACTCCCTGCTCCAGCTCGGCGAGGGCGCGAGCCTTCTCCTCCAGAGCGCATTTGAACACCAGTGGCGGCATATCGACAAAAAGAAGGGCGATCCGGGCACGCAGCACGAGGAGAATTTCTTCGGATTCATGGAGGGATGCCTCGCCTTTTTCGCCGGTGTGATTCTGCCGATCCTCGCCGGCGCGCGCGCCACGCTTCAGGACGCCCGGGGCGAGACGCGCGACGAGGCGCTCTTCGGCCCCGCCTATTTCGAAAAGGAGCGCGCGCTGTTTCTCGAGCTCCAGGGCGAGATCCATTATTTTAAGTCGAACAACCCCACCCTGGTCGTCACGCGCACCCAGGTGGAGCGGATCCTGAGCGGCGAAACGAAGTCCCTTGCGCACCTGCAGCACTACCTCGGGCGCCTTGCGAGCGTTTTCTACCAGATCGGGTCGGAGTGCCACCGCCTGCTTCGAACGCACCAGCGCTGGCGCGCCTCCGACGCATCATCCGACGGGCCGGACGATGCACGCACGCCCCTTCTCTCCCGGGGCGCCGTGGACGATACCGACGAGGCGGGCCGGCAGTTCCCCTTCTTCGACTGCACGATCAAGGGTTTTCCCGGGCGCGCACAGGCATCGAAGTATCTCGTGGCGCGCGAGGTGGTCGGTGATCTCGCAAATCCCGGCTTCCTGCTCGTCGCCATCGCATTCTGTTACCAGCTCGCCTTTGCCTGCAAGGAGAGCTCCCTCTACCGGCTCCTCGACGAGCGGCGCTCGATCATAAAGCGCATTCGCGACCTCACGAGCTGATTCGCCGTGCGCACTGTTGCCGTTATCGCCCTCATGATTCTCCCGCTGTTCTCGCAGACGGCCCGCGACGCGACGCGCGCGAATGCGGATCAGCCCGCCGGCCTTGTCGAAGGAAAGTTCGAAAACGCCGGCGCGGCATTGCGACAGCTCTCCATCCCCTTCGAGCGAATACGACTGAAGGACCTCGAGCGCCCCGCGCGAACCTACCGGGTCCTGTTTTTTCCCTGCGGGATCGGCCCCGCAATCGAAGACGCGATCGACGTCCGCTCGCACGGCATCCGGCTCAACGCCGTCACCCTGACCGACGATCACTATTCCGTGAACCGCGCGCGCGTATGCGGCTCCATCCGCCAGTATGTCGAAAACGGCGGGGCGGCGTATTTCTCAGACCTTTCGTACGAATACGCCCAGTGCGCCTTTTCCATGTTCTCATTCTTCGACGGCTTTCCCAATGTGGGCCGCGCGGGAACGGTCGAATTGACCCACCACGGGGACCTCCTGGCCTTCACCCGGCTGCGCCACGACACCCGAACCGTGCTTCATTCGGGATGGGTGGCGCCGGAGTCGATCAGCGGCGCCGTTCCGCTCGCGACCGGAGAGTTCTCGACACCGCGCGGCGAGCGCTCCGGACCCGTCGCAGCGCTGATCTCGCGCGGGAAGGGGACTATCGCGTTTTCGAGCCATCACGAGGACCGCATCACCGAGCTCTTCCGCTTCCTCGCGTACCGGCTGTACCATCGCGATCTCGTGGCGTCCCTTGAGGAGCGGGCGCGCGAGAACGGCCAGACCGTGCGGATCCGCATCGCCGACCGGGTGCTCGCCGGCGAAGCGGTGCGCGCCTATCTGGTCCCGCTGCAATCGGGAATGAACACGCTCTATGTCAGTTGCGCGGGCGACGAGCTCTCGCTCGACGTATTTTCGAGCGACTCGCTGCTGGCCGCCTATTCCTTGGACCAGCGCGAATTCCTTGTGGATATTCCCTCGGATGGCGATCGCACCATGCGCGTCCACCTCTACCCGTCCCGCGGTGTGCGCGCGACGCCGTATGCGCTCCTCGCCGCGTCCGGCCGACGGGCCCGTCCCCATGTGCGCTACGCCCTCTACGGCGCAGCGGCCGTGGCGTGCCTTGCGATTTTAATTCTTGCAATTAAAACGCTCTTTTTTACAAAGAGGTTTCGCGGCAGAGTCCGACGATAGCGGCACACCCGGAGCGGCGCATGGGCAGGATCATTTCGGTTTCCAACCAGAAGGGCGGCGTTGGAAAAACGACGACGACGGTCAACATCGCGGCGTTCATCGCCGAGAAGGGCCGCCGCGTGCTCATCGTCGACATCGACCCGCAGGCGAACGCCGGTTATGGCCTCGGCGTGCGCGTCGAGGAGATCACCAGCACCGTCTACGAGGTGCTCACCGGCGAGAAGACCATCGCGCAGTGCGTCCAGCCCACCTCGGTGCCGAACCTGTCCATCGTCCCGTCGAACATACACCTCTCGGGCGCCCAGGTAGAGCTCCTGGACCTCGAGGGCAAGGAATTCACCCTGCGCAATGCGATGCAGGCGATACGCGACGAGTACGACTACATCTTCATCGACTGCCCGCCGTCGCTGGGCATCCTGACGCTCAACAGCCTGGTGGCGGCCGACTCCGTCCTCATCCCGCTCCAGTGCGAATACTATGCGCTCGAGGGGTTGAGCCAGCTGCTCCGCATCATCGCGATGGTCCAGGAGCGTCTCAATCCGCGCCTGGCGATCGAGGGCGTGGTGCTCACCATGTACGACCCGCGCACCAATCTCGCCCAGCAGGTGGTGAGCGACGTGCGTGAATTCTTCAAAGAGAAGGTTTTCACCACCATCATTCCCCGGAATGTCCGCCTCTCCGAAGCGCCCTCGTTCGGGAAACCGATCGGCATGTACGATCGGCACTCGACCGGGAGCGACAGCTACGAGAAGCTCGCGTTGGAGGTGCTCGCCAATGGCTAAGAAGGCGCTGGGGAAGGGCCTGGAGGCCATCATCTCGAAATCGACGACGCCGGTCGCGGATTTCGAGGAGCAGGTGATTGCGCACGGCGATCGCATCGTGCACATCGACACGAACGCCATCAAGCCGAACCCCGACCAGCCGCGGACGCACTTCGACGAGAACGAGATCAAGGGTCTGGCGGAATCGATCCGATCGGTCGGGATGCTGCAGCCGATCATCGTTCGCCGCGCGGGGTCCGATTACTTCGTTGTGGCCGGGGAGCGGCGCCTGCGGGCCTCCAAGCTTGCGGGCGTGCCGAAGATCAGGGCCATCGTCATCCAGGCCTCCGAGGAGGAGAATATCACACTGGCCCTCGTGGAGAACATCCAGCGCGCCAATCTCGATCCCATCGAAGAGGCGAAGGTGTACAGGGTCCTCTCCGAACGATTCAGCCTCACGCAGAACGATATCGCCGGGCGCGTGGGGAAAGACCGCGCGACCATCGCGAATCTCCTGCGCCTGCTCGCGCTTCCTTCCGAGATACAGGCGAGCATCTCCGCGGGCGAGCTCAGCGTGGGCCATGCGAAGGTCCTTCTCGGGACCTCCGGCGCCCAGCAGAAAACGCTGTTTCGCGAGATCATCGACAACGGGCTTTCCGTCCGCGCGCTCGAATCGCGTCTCGCCGGAAGCGCCGGCACGAAGAAACCGTCGCCGGCGAAACCGAAATCGAAAAACCCGCAGATCCGCAAGATGGAGGAGCTTCTGGTGTCCCGCCTGGGGACCAAGGTGGAGATCAAGCACGCCGGACCGCACGGCACCATCGAGATCAGCTACTACTCGCTCGACGACTTCGACCGGATCGTCGAGTTGATCACGTGACCATCACGTCAACCCGCACTGCGGCCGACACTCATATCATCCTATTTGCATTCCTTGACGCAGTAAAAAGAACGAATATTTTCATTGGCGTCCATCTCCCGCTCGGCTGCGTCGGTGATGGAGGGGTCCGTGCAATCGAGAAAACAGTTCTTCGGGTCGAGCCGGCATTTCCGTTTTTGCATGAGCGCGAGCGTGTCATCGTCGATCCAGCCTGCGTAGTCCGCTCGCCAGTGGAACCGCTGGATATAGCCTTTATTGCGAACGCGAGTCGATGATCGCGCCCGTCCCGGAGCAATGACGGTGCGTATCGTTTCATAGTCCTTCCATACAATCTCCAGATACCCCTTCCTGATCGCGTAGTCCCCCGAGAGCTCGCTCCGGTATTCTTCCGAATGACACCCCTGGTAGCGCGACGATGACGCCTTCATTCCGGAAAGGCGCACCACCGCGCTCTGCGCGGGACATCCCTCATTCTCGCCCCACAAGCAGAGCTTCATCTCCTTTTTCGCCGATGGTCGTTTCACGGAAAGAAATGCGCCCAGGACATACGCATCGGCCTCCTTGACGCGATACCAGTGATACGTCATGCCCTCGTACGTCATGCGCACATCGGTTTTCGCGACATTCACGATAGATCCGTACGGTATCTGCACGACGATCGGCGCGCTCATCGACGGCTTCGCGCGCGCGTTCAGAATATCGCCGGTGCTATACATGGGTGTTGATTCGACCTCAGCGGTCGTTCCGGTCCTTGGAACCGCCGCCATGTACACTGCACATACCATGACCGCGATGGATATTGGCAGGGTGATTGCTTTATTTTGGAAAAACCGGATGCTCATCGCCCTGATCCCTCGGCAACGCCAATCTTTTCGGCCACACGATGCGGCATATCCACAACCCGCCGGTCAATCCGAGCTCGGTTTTGACAATGAGCACCGCGATCTTCGCCGCCCGGACCGCGTCCGGATCTCTTGGCCGGAAAACGACTTCAATCAGGCCCGCCAGTGGCGCCGATAGAAATCCGAACATGGTGAACAGCAGCGGAAACAGCAGCACGACGATAGCCATCATCCCGGCGATCTGCGTCGCGGAATACGGCTGGTTTCGCGTATCGAGATTCAAGATCGCCGTCAACCGACTCTTCAATGACGACATTTTTCCTCTCCGCATTCTGGTCCGTAATGGAATGCCGCCCATCACGCACCGCATTTCCGTGAGTGTAAAGAAGAATACGGCGCAGCATCGGCAGAGTGGTTGATCCGGAATACCCGGTTGACAATGTACCATGCGCTCTCGTAGCATCGTACCAGCATGCAGCGGAGGGCATCATGGCGATTTCTTCATTGGACGTCGACGTTCTGGTCATCGGGCGAAGCTGCGTCGATTACCTGTACGTCGTCGACTCATATCCCCCCGAGGACCGCAAGATCGCAGTCGCGGAGCACCTCGTGGAGGCGGGTGGACAGGGAAGCACCGCCGCATGTTGCGTCGCGCGGCTGGGCGGCCGCGTGCGTTTCATCGGGTCCGTCGGGGACGACGACGCCGGGCGTTTCTGCCTCGACCGCCTCGCCGATTTCGGCGTCCCCACCGATCTGGTTAAAATCATTCCCGGCGGCCGGACGCCGACAGCGGCCATCGTAATTGCCGGCGGCGGCTCGCGGACCATTTTCTACGAGCCCTCAGCGCTCCCAAAGCCTGTCGTCGATGATCTGCTGATGTCGCACGCCGCCGCCGCGCCGGTGATACTCCTCGATCCGCAGGCGACCTATCTGGCTCCCATGCTTGGCGCGGCACAACACGGCCTCATCGTGTACGATTGCGAGCGGCGCCGCGAGGGACTCGAGGACATGATGGCGGCCGCGGACTACTTCATTCCCTCGGCGGAGTTTTTTCTCACCGATAGCGATGGCGGCGCCGAAATCACGTTGTTCGACCGGGCGCTGGATTTCCGCACTCACGTCACCGGAGAGCTCATCGTGACCGACGGTCCCCGCGGCGCCGCATGGTTCACCGGGAAGGAAATCATCACCGCCGCTCCTCCCCCCGAGACCGTCAAGGACACGACGGGGGCCGGCGACAACTTCCACGCGGCCTTCGCCCTCGGCCTGGCCCGCGGCCTGCCGCGGGAGGAGCTTCTCGCCTTCGCGGTCGCCGTGGCGACCCTCTCGTGTCGCGCGTATGGGGGACGACGCGGGATTCCATCATGGGACGAGGCGCTATCAGCATCGAGGCGGTGCACCGTCCGTCACATTCTCTAGTACGCTGATTCTTCTCCTGAATCATGCGCACTGAATTCCCCTCACCGTCTTCATGCATGAGCACAGCGTTCAGGCGATATGCCCTCGCGAAGTTTCTGCAATAATATCGTTGACCGTGCATATATCATAGTAATATAATCATCGCGCAGCAGAGGAACGACTATGTCGGAACTATTTGAAAAAAACTCGCGAAATATCTGGAAACCCTTCATCCTCAACATCATGCTGGTGATCCTGCTGTTTATCGTGGGGATCTTCATCGGCATCTTTTTCAAGAACAAGGACCTCATCGAGTCCGGCATGCTGTCGAACGCGCGGGCGCATTTCAGGAACATCGTGATCACCCGCAGCTGGAACGCGCGCTACGGCGGGGTCTATGTGGAAAAGACGAAGGGCGTCGAATCGAACCCCTATTTAAAAAATCCCGACATCCACGGAATAAACGGCAAGACGTACACGAAGAAGAATCCCGCGCTCATGACCCGCGAGATCTCGCAAATCGCCGAACGCGACGGGCTGTTTCGTTTTCACATCACCAGCCTGATGCCGCTCAATCCCGGGAACAAGGCCGATCCGTTCGAGGAAAAGGCGCTGCGTTCATTCGAACGCGGAACGAAGGAGACGAGCACCGTCGTCCGCAGCGCCGACCGATACCTCTTCCGCTACATGGCGCCGCTTATCGTCGAACAGTCCTGTCTCCCCTGCCACGCTGATCAGGGCTACCGGATCGGGGACATTCGCGGCGGCATCAGCGTGAGCTTCGACATCACCGACACCAGGCGACAGATCAACCTCTACATGGTCGTCATTATCATTCTCGGCGTGGCCACCTTCGCGATCATCTTTCTGATCATATATCTACTGATCAGAAAGCTCATCCGGAGGATCGCGGAGGCGCAGGTGTTGATAGAAGAGATGGCCACGCACGACGAGCTGACGGGGCTGTACAATCGGCGCTATTTCTTCACACGATACCGCGAGGAATGCGATCGCGCGATCCGCTACCGGAAGAACCTCTGCATCATGATGATCGATATCGACCACTTCAAGGCCATCAACGACACCCATGGCCACCAGATCGGCGACGTCGCGCTGAAGAACCTCTCCGAACTGTTGATGCGAAACACCCGGGCCAGCGACATCGCCGCGCGCTATGGCGGCGAGGAGTTCGTCGTGATGATCCCCGAAGCGGGCCGGGACGGGGTGATGCTGTTCGCCGAAAAGATCCGCAGCCTCGTAGAATCCTCCTCGACGATGTCGGAGACCGGAGCGGACATACGGTTCACCATCAGCATCGGTATCGTCATCGTCGGCGCATCCGAGCTTGCGGGAATCGCCAACACGGACACGGTCATCAAGTTCGCCGATGACGCGCTCTATCGCGCCAAGCGCAACGGACGGAACCGCATCGAGATCGACGAGCGGCCGTGACGGCCGAGGAGCCTGATGCGGCGGCACGGGTCCGGCTCTAGGCCGGACCCGTTACTCGTAGCCTGTCGTGCAAAGAGCCGATGCCGTTATTTCGCAACCGCCGCGATGGCATCGATCTCGATCCACATCGCATTGGGAAGGTCTTCGATCGGAACCACGACCCGGGCCGGCGTGTGGGCGCCGAAGAAGCGAGCATAGATGTCATTGACCTTGCCGAGCCATATAGTTTTCGACAGATAGACCGTCACCTTCAGCACCAGGTCGGGCCGACTGCCCGCGGCCTTGAGGATGGCCGCGACGTTTGCGAGGCACTGCTCCGTCTGCTCTTCGATGGAGTTTCCCTTGAGCTTGCCGGTCGTCGGATCGAGCGGAAGTTGCCCCGAGACGTAGACGATGTCGTTTTCGATGACCGCGTGCGCGTAGTGCCCGCCCGGCTTGGGTGCGTCCGGCGTCATGATGATTTTCATGCGTTACCTCCGATTGATGAAACTGCGTTCGTCGCCTTGTTCATGGTACTGCAGGAATTACACTTTGCGCCAAAGTGGACATATAGAAAAAATCCACCGAATAACGCGCGCATCTCCGTGTCATTGTGGTGGTCTTACCATGACGGCTTGCGAAGAAAAAGTCAATATGTTTTCGATCTACGACAAAGAGGAGAACTCGTGGCGAGGCATCGACTCACTCCATTTCGATCCGAATCTTCTCCACGCGATCGGTTTCCGTGTCCAGCACGGCGACCGTGTGTTCGTCGTCACCGAAGAGCGATCCGGGGTTGATGACGCGGGTGTTATTGGACACGTAGTTTTCGAAGAAGTGCGTGTGCCCCTTGATGATGTAATCGTACTCGCCGGATGCGACCGCCTTCCGGAAGAGCGGGACATTGTCGCCGTGGAAGACCAGGATGCGCTTGCCGCCCACCGTGATGTCGCAGGTGTCCTCGACGCAGCCGAATCCCAGCCGTTGGGCGCGATCGTTGAGCAGGTCGGAATCGATATCGCTGTTCCCGAGCACGAACCGGCAATCGCACGAGAGGCTCTTGAAAAACTCCATCATCTTGGGCGAGGTGAGATCGCCGCCGTGCAGCACCATCTCCACGCTCCGCTCCTTGAACACCGCGACCGCCTTCAGGGTGATCTCGATGTTATTGTGCGTGTCGGAGATGATGCCGATCTTCATGGGCCCTCACGAGAGCCGCGCCCCCACGGGGATGCGGTCGTCCACCTCGATGAGGACCGGCGCGTCCTTCTTGTCCTTCTTCGCGGCAAGGAGCATCCCGTTCGAGGTGCGCTTGAAGAGGACCGCCGGCTTGAGATTGGCCACCAGCAGGATCTTCTTTCCGACGAGATAGGCGGGCTCGTAGTGTTGCGCGATGCCGGCGATGATGGTGCGCTCGTCGAGGCCGCTGTCGACGCGAAGCTCGAGCAGTTTGTCCGATCCCTCGATGCGTTCCGCCGTGAGCACCTTCGCTACGCGGATATCGACCTTTGCGAAATCGCCGATGTCGAGCAGTCCGTCTTGTTCGGTATTCACCGGTTTGTTCTCCTTCTCCGGGGAGACCGCCGGCGTCTCCTCGCGTTCGATGCGCGGGTACAAGATGCCGGGGTCCGTGATTGCCTGGCCGTCCGCAAGGCAGTCCAGGGAAAAAAGAGTGTCGATGGCGACGACCGTATCCCCGCGACCGAGACCGGCGAGGATCTTGGCTGATCCGTCTACGCACACCGGCGCAAGAAGGACGGCCAGCGCATGAATCGATTCCAGGAGATTGCGCATCACCGAGGCGAGCGCCGGCGAACCGGGCTCCTTGGCCAGCGCCCAGGGCTTCCGCTCGTCGATGTACCGGTTGAGCGCGCGCACGAACTCCCACAGCCGCTCCAACCCGACACTGAACTGGCAGCGCTCGACCGCCGCACTATATTCGTCCGCGGACGCCTTCAGGAGCGCGGCCAGCTCGCCCCGCCCGGCGTCGTCGGCGCTCGAACGGGCGGGCACCCGGCCCGCGAAATACTTCTGCGTCATCGCGAAGCTGCGCTTCACCAGGTTCCCCAGGTCGTTCGCCAAATCGTAGTTGATCCGGTTTATCACGGCATCTTCGGTGAATTTCGCGTCGAGCCCGAAGGTCATCTCGCGCAAAAAGAAATATCTGATCTGGTCGTTGCCGAAGCGCGCGATGAGGTCGCGGGGCCCCACCACGTTCCCCAGGCTCTTGGACATCTTCGCGTCCTCCATCTTCCAATAGCCGTGCACGTTGAGGTTGCGATAGGGCTCGATGCCGGCGGCCTTGAGCATGGTGGGCCAGAAGATGCCGTGCGGCTTTACGATGTCCTTGGCGATGAGATGCTGCGCGGCCGGCCAATAGGTCTTGAAGCGCGAATCGTCCGGAAAGCCGAGGGCGCTGATGTAGTTGATGAGCGCATCGAACCACACATAGGTGACGTAACGCTCGTCGAAGGGCAACGGGATGCCCCACTGGAGGCGCGTCTTCGGGCGCGAGATGCACAGGTCCTCGAGGACCTCGTTGTTCAGGATGGAGAGGACCTCGTTCCGATAGCGCTCGGGGCGGATGAAGTCCGGGTGCGTGTTGATGTGCTCCGCCAGCCAACCCTGATATTTGCTCATACGGAAGAAGTAGTTCTCTTCCTGAACAAACTCCAGCGGTCGGTCGTGATCCGGACACTTGCCGTCCACCATCTCCTTCTCGGTGAAGAACCGCTCGCAGCCCACGCAGTAGTGGCCGCCGTAGCTGCTGAAATAGATGTCGCCGGCGTCGTAGACGCGCTGCAGGATCGCCTGCACCACCCGCCGGTGCCGCGGCTCGGAGGTGCGGATAAAATCATCGAAGCCGATCCCGATATCGCGCCAGGTCTCGCGGAACACGGCGCTGATGCGGTCGGCGTACTCCTGCGGCTCGCGCCCTCTCTCGGCGGCGGCGCGGGCGATCTTGTCGCCGTGCTCGTCGGTCCCGGTGAGGAAGAAGGCGTCGTACCCGCGCAGGCGATAAAATCGCGTGAGGAAATCGGCGAGCACGGTCGTATAAAGATGCCCAATGTGGGGCTCGGCGTTCACATAGTAGATGGGGGTGGTCACGTAAAAGCGGTTGTGCATCGCGCGCTCCGGTTCAGTTATTCGGCGTTTTCATCGTCCTCGAACTGCTTGATCTTCTGCTGGATCAGCTCCTCGGACACGGTATAGTGATCGCCCGCGCGCGTGAGGTCGCGCTTGGCGACGCAGAGCACGCAATCGCGCGAGCGGAGCCGGATCTGCTGCTTGAGCGTGTCGACCGAATCGACGGTGTAGGTCTTTTTCTCGGTGCGCACCTCGTTTCCCACCGAGGGCAGGTCCCGATTGAGCTCGCGGTACACATCGTACTCGTGCCAGAGGCAGCAGAGGAGCCGGCCGCACATGCCGGAGATCTTGAGCGAGTTGAGATTAAGGTTCTGCTCCTTGGCCATCTTGATGGATACCGGCTCGAACTCCTCCTTGAGGCACGAACAGCACAGCTCCCGGCCGCAGGGGCCGAATCCCCCCATGAGTTTCGCCTTGTCGCGCACGCCGATCTGGCGCATCTCGATGCGCGTCTTGAACGCCGAGGCGAGGTCGCGCACCAGTTCGCGGAAATCGATACGGTTCTCGGCGACGAAGTAGAAGATGATTTTCGTTTTATCGAACAGGCATTTCACCGAGACCAGGCGCATGCCCAGTCCCCGCTCGCGCGCCTTGTCGCGGCACACCGCGAACGCGCGGTTCTCGAGCGCTTCGAGCTCGGGGACGCGCTTGAAATCATCCGGTGTGGCCTTGCGCAGAAGCTTCCCCTTCACCTCGGCGCCGTTTGTCTTGACCGACGATTGCCGCTTCAGGACCTGCCCCAGGTCCACGCCATTGTCCATCTCGATGACGCAGTGCGTCCCGGACTTGATGAACAGGTTGTTGGTGTTCACGCACGATATCTGGCTGGTATTGCGCAGCCGTATGAGAGCTACATCCATAGGTCACCCGCGTTCCGGCAGCGTATCGGGCGAGGCGTCGTCGCCCGCGGCGCCCTCTCGGGCCCGGTACAGGCTCCCTTTGAGGGAATTCCGCAAGTTTAAATTATAGCGAAGACCCGCCCTGAGGGCAAGAAATATTTTAACAAGCGCCGTCACCATTGATAAATTGTCAATACAAACGCGCTCGTAAAAAACGGGATAGAGCGCCCCGCGCGCCTCTTTCGCGGGAGCGACGTCGCTCGCGCCCGTGAGTACGCGCATATTGAGCCGGTAGATGGCGGTGAGCGTATCGACGACCGCCTCGGCGCTCAGGCGCTTCTGGAGCCCGCCCAGGTCGAGCGTGAGGAGCTCCCCGCGAATGAGAAATGCGGAAATCTCGCCGGCAAGCGCCAGAAGCTCCTCGCAGGTCGTTCCCTCCATCAGAAGACCGGCGGCGCTAAACGACCCCTGCGCGAGGTGCGCGATAAAACGAGCGTCGTCCTCGTCAACGCCGCCGCGCGAAAGATGCCGCATGATGGCCTGATCGTCGAGGGGGCGAAAGGCGAGCTCGAAACAGCGCGAGCGGATCGTCGGCAGGACGCGCGAGCGGTCGGCCGTCACCAGCACGATCACCGCACCCTCGCCGGGCTCCTCGATGCTCTTCAGGAGCGCATTCTGGCCCTCGTCGGTCGCCCGGTCGATCCCGTCGATGAGCACCGCCGCGCGCCCCGACACCGAGCGCCGGGCCAGCCGATCGACAAGCCAGCGGACGCTCCCCGGCTCGCGCTTCTCGGCATTGCCGATCGGGATCACCCCCTTGTCGTTCGGAAGAAGCATGACCAGGTCCGGAAAGGTGTCCGCCGCGATCTGCCGGCAGGGGGCGCAAGCGCCGCACGGCCGCGGATCGCCTTTGCAAAACAGCGATGCGAGAAACGCCATGGCAACGAGCCGTTTCCCGATTCCCTCCGGGCCGGAAAAGAGCAGGGTGTTGGGGATGGCGTTCCGGTCCCGGAGCCCGGCAAGACGGCGGAGCGGCTCGTCGTGGCCGATGATGTCGGAAAAGGTCAGCACTGAACATCTATCGTATAACGCGATTTGTCGCGAGGGCATGCGGCGGTCCCGACGCACCCATGCGCGGCGAGCCGGGCCGGCGTCACGAGAGCAGGTCGAGCACGAGCCCCCGGATCTCCTCCATGGTTTTCAGGAGATTGAAACCGCTCGTGCCGCGCGTGATGTGCAGCGAAATGTCGGCAAGGCGCGCATTGATGCGATCGACGATGATGAAGTCGGCCTTGTTCCGGCTGTGGCGCTTGAGCACTGCGGTCGTGTAGCCCTCGTCCAGGACCATCTTGAGGATCTTCTGGACCAGCGCCTTGTAGCGCCCCATCTCGTACAGGTTCTGCTGGTCCAGGAAGCGTTTCTCCTGCTCGGCCAGATTGCCCATGAGATCGTCGATGGTGCCCTCGACTTCCGCGGCGACCGCCTGCTGCAGCGGTTCGCGAAACGCGCGCGCGGTCCCGGCGGGCGCGCCGGAACGCTTCTTCCCCTTGACCTTGGTGCGCTCGTCCTTGTTGGGATGGTTGGCGATGATCTCGATCATAACGGCGCTCCGGCGCGATCAGCTATTGATGACGCAGTTCCCCTCGAAGACGACGCCGTCCTCCATGACGAGGCTCGGCGTGATCACGTTTCCCCGCACCTGGCCGCTGGAGAGCATCACCACGCGCTCGCCGGCGAAGATGTTCCCCTCGACCAGCCCGCCGATGATCACGATGCTCGCCTTGATGTCGGTGACCGCCTCGCCGCTCTTGCCGATGAGCACCTTGCCCTCGGTCTCGATGGTGCCCTTGAACTTGCCGTCGATGCGCAGGAGCCCGTTGACCTTGAACTCACCCTTGAATTCGGACCCCTCGCCGATGATGCTGTTGACGATATTGTCTTCCGCCAGCCGCGCCTGGCGATCGCTTTTCTCGGCCATTCGTGAACCGCTCCGTGTATTTCAGATAGGCGCCCGCTAAAGCGGCCGCCGCGCCCCCGATCACGCCACGCCAAGAGCATCCTGTCAATTCATTAATCGCGCGGGTCCGCAAATCCCCGCTAGCAGCCGCACTCGGCGACGGGCAGTTCGTCCATGTCGGCGATCTCGGCCAGCGTCCGAGCGCTGTTGCGGATCACATCGGCCAGGAAATCGAAATTGATGGTGTCGTAGGTGTCGTGTTCGGTATGATAGGCCTTGTTGCGGTAAAACGCCGTATCGGTGAGCATGATCGCGGGAAAGCCATTTCTACAGAACGAACAGTGGTCGGAAAAATCGATGCCGGGTATGGAGGCCGGCCCGATGAGCTCGTGAACGGCCTTCTTCGCGTGCTGATTATACACCCGCTTCCAGAGGTAGGTGTACGGGGACGAGGACGGGAGGGACACCACCGTGAGAAAGTCCCCGATGCGCGGGAAGCGCTCCTTCATCTCGCGGATGGGATATTGCTGCTCGATGGAGCGCCCGGCATACCCGATCATCTCGAGGCACACCATGAACCGAATGAGCTCCTTGCGCTCGCGGCACCCCTTGGCGTAGCGCATGCTCCCCATGTCCTTGGTGAGAAAATACGGCGGCTCCTCGAGGGTAAAGGCGACGAAGCGGAGGGTGCGGCGATAGGCGCGCGCGCTGAGCAGCCGAAACATCTCGAGCAACCCCGTCACGGCCGAGCCATTGTCGTCGGCGCCGGGGGTCCCCTCGACGGTATCATAGTGCGCGCCGATGACGATTATCTCGTTCGGACGCTCGGTCCCGGGGATCTCCGCGACGATGTTGGCGACCGTCTTCCCCTCGACCGTGTATTCCTCGGCGTACGCATGCCCGGTCGCGGAGAGACGTTCGGTGATGAAGGCCCGCGTTTCCTCGAGACGATCGTAGCGCCGGAGCGTGCGCTCGCCAATCTCGACGGACAGGCGATGCAGGATCCGTTCGGCGTTTTTACGAATTTCCTTGACGTCCTGATGATTCCGGTATCGATCGATGATGCTCATGGCGTATTGGTATGTTCCGCAGCGGTGTCCGGATCAGAACATACTTGCAATTGGGCCTTTTTTATCAAGAGAATTTCGCAAAAAATAACGGTGGCCCGGTTTTACGGCAGAATAGTTGTTGAAATTAATTTGACGGTATAACATTATGTCCCATGTTTTACCTCTCGAGCGGATAATATATATTGTACGACGCATACACATGGCCGGCCCGAGGGGGCACGCTGGTCATGTTGTTTTTTGAAAAAGGGGTCTCGAATATACAATGAAGAACTCGTCAGGTGCCGCCGGACAGCAGCTGTCCCGCGAGATCGGTTTTCTCGCGCGGAAGGTGATCAATGATGATTTTTCAAGAGAGATGGTCCGGCGGGAGATCGAGAGCCGTTTTACCACGGCGACGCGGAGCGACCGCGAACGGATCCTCGGGCAGGTCGTCCAACGGTGCTACACCGCCATCTGGCTCGCGATGCCGGCCCCTCGAAAGCACGCACGCACCTCGACAACGCGTACCCGCGCCGCTGCGGCTGCGAAAACCCTTCCCGTGACCGTCTCGCTCGCACAGGAAACCTTCGCCCTGCGCGCCGCGCGGATCATTACCGAGCTGGTCGCCGATGATCCCGGCCGCTACGCATGCGAAACCGGCTATCGCAGCATCCTGTTCGACGCCGCGCTCGATCGACTTGTCGATCAGACGCTGTTCGACGACTGCGACTGCGACCCCGAGCTCGCGCACATCTATCTCAAACAGACCGCCCTCATCCTGAAGAAAAGCGCGCCGCAGGAGAACGCCGCGGACTGGTACCGGTCGCTCTTCCTGTCGTTCTGGAACCTGGTAAAATGGGAGCGCCTCTTCCCGTCCATGCCTGAGGCCGCCGGCATGTTGCAGTTAAACCGCGGGATCGCGGCCGACATCGTCATGAAGAGCTCGGGCGCGTTTCACCTGGCCGAAACGGCCGGCGAGATCATCGAAATGACCGGAATGGGCCGACGGGACAATCTCATGCTGGTGTCGTTTATCGACTTTTCGCTTTTCACCTGGCTGCGGCATTTCGGCATCATGGATTACTGCGCCGGTTCGCGCACCGCGGCGATGCGGGCCAGGCTCACGGACCACGGCCGCGCCTTCCTGGGCTCACTGCAGAATCAGTAGGTGTAAAACCCCCGGCCCGATTTCTTTCCGAGGTATCCCGCCGCGACGTATTTCTTCAATAGCGGGCACGGGCGATACTTCGGATCGCCGAACTCATCGAACATGACCTCGATCACCGCCAGCACGACATCCAGCCCCATCATGTCGGCGAGCTCGAGCGGCCCCAGCGGAACATTGGTCCCGAGCTTCATCGCCTTGTCGATGCTCTCGGCCGTCCCGGCCCCCTCGTAGAGCGCGAACACCGCCTCGTTTATCATGGGCGCGAAGATACGGTTGAGCAAAAACCCCGGCGAATCCTGCGATTCAACGAACTGCTTGCCGAACTGACGAACGATGGCCTTGGCGCTCTCGAAGGTCTCGCGGGTGGTGGCGAGCCCGCAGACGAGCTCGACGAGCTTCATCACCCGCGCCGGATACATGAAATGCATGCCGATGACCGATTCCGGGCGCTTCGTGACGGAGGCGATGCGGGTGATGGAGATGGACGAGGTGTTGGTCGCCAGAATCGCGCCGCCCTTCACGGCGCCGTCGAGGGCGCGAAAGACCTCCATCTTGACGGACCGGTCCTCGGTGACACACTCGAGGACCATGTCGCACTCGGCGAGCGCGCCGATGGACCGCTCGGTGATCAACCTCGACAGAAGCCCGTCCATCTCCTCCTGGCGGAACCGGCCCTCGGCGACATAGCGCCTGAAGCGCGCGCCGAGCGTCTCGCGCGCCCGATCAAGCTGCGCGGCGTCGCAGTCGCACACGACGACGCGGAACCCCGAGCTCAACGCGAGGTGTGCGATGTCGGTGCCCATCATCCCCGCACCAACGATGCCAAAACACTCCATAGGTCCCCTCCAGCGGGCGATTGTGTGCGCAGAAGCATGCCGGATCGCGCAAAATATCGCAACAATATTATTTGATGGCGATGCTGTCCAGCACCCGCGCGCGGTGACGCGCCAGCGCATCAGCACCTCCCGCGAGAGAGAACCGACTGCGGCCCAGCGCATACTCCGCGACGGAGTACTGGAAGATGGGTCCGTCGATCCCGTTGAGATAATCCGCGTGCGCCCGCAGCGCGGCAGTGATGGACCCGCGGGCGGCTTGATGCGACATAATTTCTGCCGGCGAGCACGCATACCCCTCCGCCACCCGCTCGACGATCCACCGGAACGATTCCGGATCGACGATGGCGACGGTGTACGGATACCAGTGGGTGAGCGCCCCAACGAGCAGCTTCTTCTCCGCATCGGTGAGGATGGCATGCGCCGGGCACAGGAACTCGGCGCAAATCTTCGCGCCGAAAAGCGACCGGTCCCGCTCCTCTCGGCCGCGAACGGACGGATGCAGCATGCACCCCGGCCTGCCGGGATGCGCGAAGCCCGCATACGGACAGACATGCGCGCCAATATCGCGCTTCTCGAGGTCGGCGGCCCCCTCGAGATGGCATCCCGGCGCAAGCCGATACGCGCGCCGGGCGCGAACCTCGTAGTCGCCGCAGTATCTCGCGAGGGCGTCCTCCGTGATGTCCCGAAGATTGAACACGCCGCAGCACGCGGCGCAGCTCTTCGTCGCGTCGGGTTGACAGAGAATTATGTTGCGTTCATGGGACATGTCTGATTGTATTTGCGTCGATGGCCGGTATGGCCGAGCGCGGCATATTTGCAATGAAAATACTCATCGTAAAACCCGGCGGGATCGGCGACACCCTGCTCATGTTTCCCGCGCTCGTAGAGCTGGGAGTGCGCTTTCCGGGTGCGCAGATCGACATGATCGGCAACCGGGCGGCGCTGGAGCTCTTTCGCATCTCCGGCCGCATCGCGAACGCACGCTCGATCGACGATCGCCTATCGACGCGCCTGTTATGCGCCGCGGACCGCGAGGCGGTGGACATCCTTGGCTCCTACGACCGGCTATTCTTTTTGATTGATGATGGCGACGGCGAAATCGCACATCGTCTGACCGCAGCCGGTATCCGCAATTTCGTCATTGCATCATCACGGCAGGCCGATCCGCGCGTGCCGCAATGGCGGTATTGCATCGAGATCTGCGGCCTCCGGCAGACCCTCTCCGAGGACGACTACTGCCGGGAATTCGCCCGCGGTATTCCGCCTCCGGCGCAGCGCGGCGGGGGCGTCATCATCCATCCCGGAAGCGGAAGCGCGACGAAGAACTGGCCCCCGGAGCGCTTTTGCGCGGTAATCGATTACTGCTGCTCGAATCTACGCGAACCGATCGCGCTGGTCATGGGCTATGCGGAGGACGGGCTGCACGCCGCCTTCGAGCGCATGCGCCATCACCCCCGCATCTCTTTTTTTGTTGATTGTCCGCTCGCCGAGGTGGTATCTTTGCTGCGCGGGGCGCGCGCCTTCCTGGGCAACGATTCCGGCATCGCGCACGTCGCCGGTCTGCTCGGTGTGCCGTCGGTCGTGCTGTTCGGTCCCACGGACCCCGCGGCGTGGAAACCGATCGGCGGCTCGGTAACGGTTCTGGCGCCGCCGGACGGGGAGCGATCATCGAACGGCATTGCAACCGACGCGGTGATCGCCGCCCTTCATTGCGCGCTCGGCATGGAGTACGGGCCATGAACGCATCCTGGTATGACGACAGCGGCGCGGTAATCAACTATTACGACATATTCAACCTGCCGTACACCGCACGCGCCGATGAAGTGCGCACCGCGTTCTGCGCGCTGATCAAGCGCTATCACACCGATTGCACCGGCATGAACAGCGATACCGACCGCAAGAAGATCGCGCTGATAATTTCGGCCTACAAGCTCCTGAGCGACCGCGAATCGCGCGCCCGCTACGACCGCGCGCTCTTTCCCCATGGCGACGATGGCGCACCGCCGTATCCGATTATCCCACGCTCGCGGGTAAAGTATTCGTTTTCGCTTGCGGACCTGCTCCGCAATCGCCTCCTCAATCCGCGCATGAAACGGCGCGACTACATCCACTCCCTCGGCCAGGATGTGGAGATACTCGTGACATCCCGCGAAGCAGCGCGGGGCGCAATCGCCCTGGTGGAGCTTCCCTCGCGATCGCAGTGCCCGCTGTGCCTTGGTCGGGACCGCGAGTGCAATGTGTGCCGGGGCGTTGGGCGGATCCAAACCACAAACGCCCTCCAGGTTGCCATCCGCCCCGGAACACCCGATGGAACCGTTATGGATTTCGATCTGATGGCGCTCAAGCCGGACCGCTTCACGAGTTTCACCATGCGGTCGGTTCGGATAAAAATTACCGTCGGCGCCGCATCCGCGCGCTAAATCCGGTTCATCGTTCCCGCCACGTACACGTATATACTCCATACGGTCATTTTCGATTCCGGGTGCGTGTCATGATTAAAACCACTTTCAATATTCATGTCGATACGCTTGGGCGCGTCTCCGCCGTGGCCGGTGCGCTCAATATGCCGCGCCGTGATATTATCGTTGCGCTCCTGATGCGAATCATGAAACATAACGCGCGCTTTCGTCGTGGGTTTTCGACGGTCACGTACCAGCCGGACGATCCTCGGGGAGTGTGGCGGTGTTTTTCCATCTCGTTCAAGAAGGACGAGAATGAGTTTTTCGTTGATTTGCGGAAGGTGTGCAAGCGCTCCGTTTCGTACCTTGTTGCGATTGCGGTTGAAGAATATTTGGATGATTTCGTCGCCGAGCATATAAACGGAATGCATAACTATGCTCCCTTTCGCCACTATGTGCTGCGACAAGAAGTGATTGACGACGTAATATGCTGGCATTGCTATTGGGGAAACCCATACAGATGCCAGAAAACAACACAAACCCGATTATGACCCACACCCACAGGTACGTCACCTCATGAAACAAGCCGTTGTCATCGGCGGCGGAGTCGTCGGCTGCCACATCGCGCTCGAGCTCGCCGAACGCCGCTACGAGGTCTTCCTGCTGGAGCGCCACTCGCGACTGGGCATGGATACATCCACGCGAAACAGCGGGGTGCTGCATGCGGGCATCTACTACCCGGCCGACTCCCTCAAGGCGCGCCTATGCGTCGAGGGGAACCGTCTCTCGCGGGAGTTCTTCGATCGCACGGGCGTGCAATACCGGCCATCCGGGAAGTTCATCATCGCACGGGACCGCAGCGAGATTTCCGAGATCGAGGCGCTGCGCGACAAGGCGATCGCGAACGGCGCCGAAGGGATCAGCCTGGTTCCCCAGGATACGGTCCAGAAGCGCGTCCCCTATGTGCGCTGCGTTGGCGCTTTGCACTCGGCATCGACCTGCATCATCGACACCGGCGATTACCTCACCACGCTTAAAACGATTCTTATGCAGCGCGACGTGCATCTCCTGTACGAGTGCCCGGCGCTGGCGATCGACGGAGGTGTTCGCGTCGAGACGCCGCGCGGCTCGGTCGATGCCGACATCGTCATCAACGCCGCCGGCCTGTACGCCGACGAGGTCGCGCGCATGACGGGACTCGACGACTTCACCGTGGTCCCGCTCAAGGGGGACTACTACTGCACCACGGCGCTCCCCCTCGAGGTCCCGGTGTATCCGTCCCCGAACCACGGCCACGGAACGCTCGGCGTTCACCTCACCCCGACGTGCGGACCCGATGTCATCATCGGCCCGTCGGAGACCCCCTCGCGGGGCAAGGACAATTACGACATTGAAACGCCATTTGCGGTCTTCGACGACAGCCTGCGCGACATGATTCCGAATTACGAGGCGATTCGTCCATCGCTGCGCGAGGGTTTTTCCGGGAACCGGCCGCGCGCCTTTCGCGGTGGGACCCGCTGCGAGGATTTCATCATCATGAAACAGCCGGACAGCGTGATACACCTGCTCAGCATCGAATCGCCGGGTCTCACGTCCGCGCCGGCGATCGCGCGCTTTGTCGTGAAAATGATATAACTCTTGACATGCATTCCTCGTATCGGCTATGTATGCTGTCATGCAAATCAAAGCGCACGGTATCCCATGACACAATCACCGAAACAGAAATCGAGCGGCTGGCCGCGACAGCTTATTTCACTTGCGATTGCCGGCGGGGTCTTCGCCGGCCTGCACGTTTTTCTCAACATTGGGATATTTGTGTCGCTCCTTGCCGCGCTCGGCGGCTACATCGCGGGGCTCATCATCTTCAGGCGGCGCGCGCGCCCGGAGGGTGTAGAAATTCTGTCCGGCGGCGTATCGCAATCGGACCTTCGCGCAACGCTCGCCGAGGGGAGCCGCAAACTCAATGAAATGCGCTCCTACGGCATGCGCATCCGAAACGCCGAGGTCAAGCGCAAGGTGTACGACATTTGCGCCGTCGTGGAGCGCATCTACGACAATTTCAAGAAGGACCCCAAGGACATCAAGGCGGCTAAGCAGTTCCTGAGCTACTACTTCGATGCGGTCATCAACATCCTCAAACGCTATGTGGAGCTGTCGAGCCAGCCGGTACAGTCAGCGGAGGTGAAGGCATCACTGGAGAAGGCCGAGGGGATCCTCGACAGCATTCATCGCGCCTTTGAGGCGCAATACGACAAGCTGCTCCGCGACGACGTGCTGGACCTGGAAACCGAAATCAAGGTGCTCAAAAACATGATTACGATGGAGGGGCTCGGGGGGAGTGCGCCATCGACCGAGGAAAAACAATCGTAGCAAGCGCCGCCCGCACGACGGAGGGATGATCCCGCCAGCGGCGGCGCGCGCAAAGATCGAAAACCACTACGCCCGCTGGGGCGAAAAACATACCGGAGGACACAATGGGTGACACTGAACGGCTCGTGCAAAAGAACGAGGAAGTCGTCGACGTATCGAAGCTCTCGCCCGAAGACATGAAGAAGGTGCAGGAGATCGCCAAGCAGATCGACATCGACGATTCCCAGGCGGTCGTCACCTATGGCGTCGGCGCGCAACGGGAGATCTCGTCGTTCTCCGACACCATCCTCAACGAGGTCCGCACGAAGGACACCGGCTTCGTGGGCGACATCCTCACCAACCTGGTGGTAAACATCAAGGATCTCGACGTGGACAGCCTTTCCACGGGCGGGAGCTTCGTCTCGAAGATCCCGGTGATCGGCCAGCTGGTCGATTCCGTGAAGCGCTTCATCATCCGCTACGAGAAGACCAGCCTCCAGATCGAGAAGATCACCGACGAGCTCGACAAGGCGCGGATGCAGCTCCTCAAGGACATCGCGCTCCTGGACAACATGTACGAGAAGAACCAGGAATATCTGAAAAACCTGGACCTGTACATCGCCGCGGGACAGATCAAACTCAAGGAGCTCCAGGAGAAAACGATCCCGGAGATGAAGGCCAAGGCCGACGCCTCGAATGACCCGGCCGACGCGCAGAAATTCCAGGACCTCGCGATGGCGGTCAACTGCTTCGAGAAAAAGGTCCACGACATGAAGCTCTCCCGGATGATCGCCATCCAAACCGCGCCGCAGGTGCGCATGATCCAGGGCAGCAACCAGACCCTCGTCGAGAAGATCCAGACCTCCATTCTCAACACGATCCCGCTCTGGAAAAACCAGATCGTCATCGCCATCACGCTCTTCCGGCAGAACAAGGCGCTCAAGCTGCAAAAAGAGATCACCAAGACCACCAACGACCTCCTGTCGAAGAACGCCGAGCTCCTCAAACAGAGCTCCATCGACATCGCCAAGGAGACGGAGCGCGGCATCGTGGACATCGAGACGCTCAAAAAGGTGAACAACGACCTCATCACGACCATCGAGGAGACGTTGAAGATCCAGGCGGAGGGGCGCGTCAAGCGCGCGCAGGCCGAGAAAGAGCTCATCAAGCTCGAAACCGACCTCAAGCAGAAACTCACGACGGTCAAGGAATCGAAGTAATCGCGCGCGTCCCGGGGCTACCGATCCCGGGACTTCTTATTCGCTTTATACCGCGCCTTTCGCATCTTTTTTTCGATTTTCGAATCAACGGGCGGCACTGCGGCGCCCTCAAAGGGTGCTGATTCCGCGCGTCGCTCCGCGCCGCCGGTGGTTTCGCCGGAGGGTCTGGCCGCCTGGGGCGTATTCGACGAGGCGTGACGCTCCCGGTATCGCTTCACCACATACTCGGCCAGCATCTTTCCGAACTGCGCGACAAATCCCGTCGCCAACACCAGCGCGGCCCATTTGACCGCCGCAGGCATGTGATCAAGATCAATCATCGTGATGCATCGAGCGCCGGGCGGTCACTTCTTGGGGAGCTGAATAAGCTTATAGTTATCCTCGTCGTCTTCATCACCCAGCAGGAGGACCTCCATGCGCGGCGCCCACTCGCCGGAGTTCTCGTTGCGGCCCTGCAGGACATAGCGGGGCGCGGGCTCCTTCATGCGCTGCGCGCGCGCGGCGTTGAAGGCGCCGACGGCGATCCCGTTCCCCTCGCGATATTTATTGAGGATCAGCCCGGTTTTCGTGTCGCCGAAGCCGGAGAGCATCTCCCAGTCGCCGTCTGAATCGCCCCCCACGATGACCGGACCGCGCCCGCCGCGCGATTTCGCGATGAGCTCGCTCACATTGTCGCGCTTTCCCTTGCGGTAATTGAAAGCGTAATTCTGCTGATACGCGGCCATATACCGCCCGTCCCTCGTTTGCAGCCGCATCCCGATCACGTTCTCGCGCGGAATATTATATTCGAACAGCGGATTGCTCGCGAACGCAATCACGATCTCGTCGAGCGACGCCGTGCATATAAACACGTCGACCCCGTTGCGCTCGCACACACGAACCAGGTCCAGGATCCCGAGCTGTATGCGAACCCCCTGCCGATGGACGGCGGAGACGGCCCCGGCGCGCGTTTTCATCTCCGGGGGGCTCGCGAAGGTCACCGCGCGAAGCGGCAGGTCGAGATTGTGGATATGGCTCTCGGTCGCGAATTGCCGGAGCTCGTCCGGGGTATAGTTCACGAACAGGTACATGGCCCACTTATACGACACATCGGCGCCGAAGGCGTCATCGAGCGCGTAGTAGAGAAAGAGCATCTTCGCCTTGAAGTCCTGGAACACGTCCGTGAGTTTTATCTCGGCGGCGTCCATGGTCTTCATGAGCTGCGCGAGCTTCTGGTAGTGCGCGTCGACATCAGCGAACACTTGAAACGGCGTAACGGCGGCCCCGGCCTTGTTTCGGTGCTTGGCGGGAAAGGTCCGGTAGAGATTGGGGATGCCCGTCCGGATCACCCGCGAGAATTCCGCGGGGGTGAGCTTGTAGGCCAATCGGTCGATCTGGTAAACGAACAGGTTCCCGGCGCAATCGTTCATGATTGAGGTGTTGTCCCAATCGAGCACGATGTACGGTCGCGCATCGCCCGTATAGTTGGGGGCGCGTTTTCCGTTTTCAACGATGACGCGCTCGATCGCATCGCGCGCATAGGGATTCCACAGCGGATACTCGAGCTGTGTCGAACTGCACGCGGCGGCTGCGCTAACGGCGATCAGCAGCGCCCAGCGGGCGAACACTCGTCTCATCGAAAACGGCATGGCACCTCTCCGGATCGTCATGATATGCTTCCGTGCATAGAAACGGCGCCGCGAAAAAATTTCAATAACATTATCTTTGTTACGCGAATGTAAACAAACCGCGCGCACATCGCGCGTTTCCCGCGCACACCGCCCGTGTTCTGTTTCGGCGATGTTAAATATCCCCTGAAATCAAACCGATGCCGGCAGCGACTCTTGACAGCGCGACCAGGTGCGCTATTTTTTTTATATTAACACAGTGCCGGCCATTCGCTGTGCGCCCGGCATGAATCATAATGGCAAGGAGGAACTCAATGCCACAACTCAACAACGCCGATATCGTTTGGATGCTCATCTCGACCGCGATGGTCATGATCATGACGCCAACCCTGGCCTTTTTCTACGGCGGTCTCGTCAGGAAAAAAAACATCCTCTCCGTGCTCATGCAGTGCATGGTGATCCTCTGCGTGATCTCGGTGCAGTGGGTGCTCTTCGGCTACAGCCTCGCGTTCGGACCGGACGTCGGCGGCGTCATCGGCGCGCTCGACTGGATCGGTCTTCGCGGCGTGGGCCTGCAACCGCACGACACCTACATGTCCACCATTCCCCATCAGCTCTTCATGGCCTTTCAGATGATGTTCGCGGTCATCACGCCGGCGCTCATCATCGGCGCCTTCGTTGAGCGCATCAAGTTCTCGGCCTTCCTGGTGTTCGTCATCTTGTGGGCCACGCTCATCTATGATCCGCTCGCACACTGGGTCTGGGCGAAGGACGGCTGGCTTGCGAAGATCGGCGCGCTTGATTTCGCCGGCGGGACGGTCATCCATATCAATGCCGGGATCGCGGCCCTCGTTTTCGCGCTCATGCTGGGCAAGCGCGAGGGGGTCGGTCATTCACGCGCACCGCACAATCTCCCCCTGTGCGTGCTGGGCGCGGCGTTCCTCTGGTTCGGCTGGTTCGGCTTCAACGCCGGGAGCGCGGGAAGCGCGGGCACCCTCGCGGTGACGGCCTTCATCAACACGAATACAGCGGCGGCGGCGGCCGGCGTCTCCTGGATGCTGCTGGACTGGTGCTACAACAAGGTCCCCACCATGCTGGGCGTCGCGACCGGGCTGGTCGCGGGGCTGGTCGCCGTAACCCCGGCCGCCGGCTTCGTGACGCCGGTCTCGGCGCTCGCAATCGGCGCCATCTCGAGCGTGGTCTGCTTTATTTTCGTGACCAAGGTGAAGCCGTTTTTCGGCTATGACGACTCACTCGACGTGTTCGGCGTCCACGGCATGGGCGGCATCGTCGGCGCGCTCGCGACCGGCGTGTTCGCCACTAAGGCGGTCAACCCCGCCGGCGCGGACGGCCTGCTCTACGGCAACCCGGGACAGCTCTGGGTGCAGTTCATCGCCACGATCGCCGCGATCGCCTTCTCCGCCATTGGCACGGCGGTGCTCTACAAGCTCGTCGATCTGGTGATCGGCATGCGGGTCGACACGCGTGACGAGTACATCGGCCTCGACCTCACGCAGCACCGCGAGACCGGTTACACGGTCATCGAATAACGGACAGGCCACAGGAGGATATCCATGAAGTATATCATCGCAATCATCAAACCGCACCGGCTCGAGGACGTCATGAAGGAGCTCGACAAGGAGAAGGTGTACCTGCGCACCGTCGTCGACGTGGTCGGCTGCGGCCGCCAGCGCGGCATCACCGAGGTCTATCGCGGGGTCAAGGAGGTCGAATCCCTGCTCCGCAAGGTGAAGCTCGAGATCGCCGTGAACGAGGATTTCGTCGAGCCGACGATCGCCGCCATCACGCGCGGCGCCCGGGAGGGCGAGATCGGCGACGGCAAGATCTTCGTCTTTGACCTGAAGGAATGCGTTCGCATCCGCACCGGCGAACGCGGGAAAGAGGCCATCGGCTAGTACACCGTATCGACCATCCCCCAACGACGGGCGCTGGTACACGGCGCCCGTCGTGCTGTATTTTTCTTGCTTTTCCCGCCTACCGCGCGTATTCTATCATCACGAGTGAAATAGATCCGCCAATCATCCGTTTATACTATGAGCGTCGGAATGAAATATACAATCGAAACCTACCGGACTCTTCCCGAAGGCGCTCCATACGAATTGATCGGAGGCGATCTCGTAATGGTACCAGCGCCAAATTGGAAGCACCAACGAATATCAAGAAGGCTCGAACACGCTCTTATACTGCATGTTGAACATGAGGGGCTGGGTGAGATATTCGGCGCACCCGTTGACGTATATTTCGACGATAAGAACATACTCCAACCTGATATTGTCTTCATCGCGAAAGACCGCAAGAGCATGCTTGGCGACAAATGGTACATACAGGGCGCCCCGGACCTCGTTATCGAAATTTTATCACCGACGAATTCCTCCATGGACGCCATCGAAAAGATGGCGATCTACGAGCGCTTTGGGGTCAGGGAACACTGGATCGTCGATCCCGAGCTCAGGACCATGCACGTGCACATCCTCGAGAACGGGCGCTACCGCCTGGTGAAACAATACTGCGGGGACGAGCCCGCCGCGTCCGTCATCCTTCCGGGGTTCTCGGTGATGCCCGCGACGATCTTCGAGGACCTGCCGGCATGAAGGACGTATCACGCATCAACCTGGCCCCCTTCGACCGGCCCGAGGTGCTCTCGAACCTCTTCTGGCCGCGCCAGGACGATTCCGCGTCGCAGGTGCCGGGCGCGATCGACCTCATGATCCCCGTCGATAACGGCGAGCGCGTGGGCGGGCGCCTCTACGTGAAGGACCGCGCGGCGCCCTCCATCCTGTTCTTTCACGGCAACGGCGAGGTTGTGGCCGATTACGACGACATCGCCCAGCTCTACCTGGAGGCGGGACTCAACTTTCTCCCCGTGGACTACCGCGGCTACGGCCGGTCGAGCGGCCGCCCGACGGTCACGGGCATGCTGCGCGATTGCCATTACTGCTTCGATTTTTTTTCGCGCTACTGTTCGGAGAACGGGTTCACGGGAAAGCGGTTCGTGATGGGACGCTCGCTGGGCAGCGCCTCGGCGCTCGAGCTCGCGGACGCCTGCCGCGACGATATCGCCGGGATCATCATCGACAGCGGCTTCGCCTATGCGCTGCCGCTCCTGGACCTCATGGGAATCGACACCGCGGCGCTGGGGCTCACGGAGGAGGCCGGCATGCGCAACATCGACAAGATGCAGCGGTTCGACAAGCCGACGCTCATCATTCATGCGCAATACGACCAGATCATCCCGTACAGCGACGCGAAGGCGCTCTACGAGGCCTGCCCGGCGAAGGACAAGCGGCTGCTCATGATTCCCGGCGCCGACCACAACACGATCTTCTTCCACGGCACCGGCGAATACATGTACGCGGTGATGCAGCTGTGCCTACAGCCCCAGTGAGGTGTCGATCCGCGCCCGCGTGACCGACAGCACCTCGGCGGTCTCCACGCGCACCAGCTTGATAAAAAGCTCGTAGTGGTCCTTCTTCCGATAGAGCTGGCCGTAGATGAGCACCTCGGCGCCCATCATCTTGCCCACCTTCGCGGCATTGCCCTGGTCGACCAGCCCCGCCATCTGCAGCTCGAGCTCGCGCATGATGCGCTGCAGGTCCTTGCGCTCGACCATGGTGAACTTCTTGCTCGATCCCAGCGAGAGGATGAGGTGCTCGGTGAAATACTCCGCATTGAGCTTGAGCGGGGCGTTTTTCGCGTCGAAGCCGATGGGCATGACCGCCGCGCGGGTTTTGGGGGCGATCGCGATGCTTGAAAAATCGACGAGCTGGCCGATCGCCATCGTGAAGAGCTTTTTCACGGTGTCCTTCTTGTCCTCCGTGCCGATCCGGTTCGCCTGGAAGTAGCCCTCGCCGTCGTCGAGGGGCTTGTCCGTGAGATACGAAAGCTCCTTGCGCGCAAAGCGCATGATGATGCTCTCGAGCTTGTCGGTCTCGAAATTGGCGCCCACGTGATGGCTCACGCTGCCGGGCGCGCCGCCCGCGCTATCACCCCTCTCGCCGTAGGTGAGGAAGATGTAGCGCCCGTAGGTGTACTGCGCGATCTGCCGGAGCTGGTACTCGCCGTCGATGGTGAGCCCGCCGGTCCCGATGGAGAAGAACTTGATCGCGTTCGCCCGCGCGTCCTTCACCGCATGCGTATAGGTGTAGCTCTGTCCGTAATCGAGGTGCGCCGGCGCGTCGGTGATGATGTATCCGAGCCGGATCCCGTCCCGGTTCCACTTCATTTTCTTGATGGCGTCGTGGAGCGCCTCCTGCAGGTCCTCGGGATAGTCGCCGCCGCCCGAGGCCGAGACCTCCGCGAGCTCCTTCTGGAACGCGTCGATGTCCTCGGTGAAGGGGACCACCTTGGTCACGTAATCGTCGCCCCGATCGCGGTAGAGCACCATGCCAAAGCGAACCAGCGGCTTGGTCGAGAGCGCCGTCAGGTTCAGGTAAATGATCTCAAGGGTTTTCTTGAGGCGGTTGATCTCCTCGCCCATGCTGCCGGTGGTATCGAACACGAAGAGGATGTCCAGCGGGACGCGCTGCATCACCGCCCGGGGCGTTTTCACTTGAATGACCACCTCACGCTTCCCCGTCCGCTCGAAGGTCGCGTCGGCCGACTGCTGCTGGAACTCGGCCGTCGCCCGATAGCTCGACTGCGAACCGTGTTCGACGGGAAAAAACAGCACCGTGCCGTCGGCATAGGTGCGCGCGGTGAGGAGCGTCCGGTACCCGCTCTTCACCGTGACCAGCGCATTGGCCGCCGGCTTTCCGTTCGCGTCACGCACGCGGATGATGATGCGCTCGCCGATATCGAACGGAATGTTCCGCGCCGTGTTCCCGAATTTTTTCAGGAACTCCAGGTATCGATTGAACTGCTCGTTGTCATCGACGAACCCCGCCTTGAGCCCCGAGGCCCCGGGACGCCGTTCGCGTTTCGCGGTGGACGGTTTCGATTCACCCGAGGGGGCGTCCGCATCGGAGCGGCTTCTCCCATTCGATTTCTTGTCGCCGCGCTTCGCAGCGCTCTTGTATTCCTTTTCGTCCAGGGCAAGATCGGACGGGCGGGCGGGATCGGTTTTCCGCGCGCTGGTATCGCGTCTGGCGTCGGTGGCGGATGTATCGTCACCAGCACGCGGGATGGGACTTCCGCAATACAGCATCGCGGCGGCGAGCGACATGCTCAGGATTGCGCAAATGAATCGTTTCGCGTTCATGGTAGTTCCCCACACGGTTAGGTAATCAAAGAGGCGTAACATATACCACCCTCAGATACGATCGTCAACCGATAAAAAAAGTTCCCCTGCATGCGAAAAAATTTGACGGGGGCCGCACTCTTCAGCACACTCATGACGCGGGCCGTCGCCCGCGGAGAGCGCCATGACCGATGCATACGATCGAGGTCCATGGCGGCTGATGTGCCAGGACGAGCACGGGCGGGCCTGCCTCGTTGATACTTTCGACGAGTACGAACCGGCGGTTCGAAAAATGTCGCTCTACGAATCGCGCGGCCACAAGCAGGTGTACTGGATTGAACACGCAGACGCACACGACCATTCCGCATGATCCCGCCATCTACGCCTTCCGGACCACCGGCGCCCGGGACGGCGGGCAGCTCCCCGACGATGCGTCGAGCCTCGAGGATGACGCCGACAAGCGTCCGCTCCGATGCCGCATATGCGGCGCCATCATCACGCACCGGAGCGCGGCGATGTCCATGCAGGGCGCCCACCGCCATGTCTTCAGCAATCCCGCGGGCATCTCCTACGAGATCGGGTGTTTTTCACATGCGCCGGGCTGCGTGACCGCCGGCGCGCCGACGGAGGAATACACCTGGTTCGCCGGCTACGCCTGGAGCGTCGCCCTGTGCGGCGGCTGTTTCAATCATATCGGATGGTGCTATACGGACGGCGGCGGCGGTTTCTTCGGGCTCATCCTGGCGATGCTTGCGGAGTAAAAAAAAGCGCCCGGCGCTTAATCATCCCATTCGTACACCGACGTCTTCCCGCAGCGTGTGCACTCCACCGCCAGATGGACATACCGCCTCGCCCGGGCCGGGTTCACGTCCGAAGAGTACTCCGTCGGCTCCACGTCGCGGCTTGCGCAGTGGCTGCACCGCAGGCTGCCCAGGTCGGACGCATGCATGCTCTCGCGGATGGCCTGCCCGATCGTTTTACGGGGCTGCGGCGTGTCGAAATCGAAGCGGTAGCGGTTTGTGTCGTATAACGGCCACAGGGTCACATCCTTCCCGTATTCTGTAAAGAGGCGCATCAGCTCCGCCTCGGAGACCGCCTTCTCCTCGTTATATCCCGTCCGATGCATCGCCCAGTCGTCCGTCTCGAATCTTCGCACGACGAAGTCGTCCGATTCCGGCCGATACCAGATACAGAAGCCCTCGTCCTCGCTGGAAAACTCTCGGTCCAGGGACCGGTAATACCGGCTGCCGGTCTTCAGGATGTCGATGATGAGTTGCGCCTCGATGCGGTCCATGGCGGTCTCCCGGCGCCTCACTCATTCAGGCGCCAACGACATATCCGTTCCATCCGTCCTTCCGATCGTGTCGATACACGACAAGCCGGTGCGTGCGAAACAGGCCCGTCATCTCGTCATGCCACTGATCGCTCACGCCGCTTGCGATGATCGTCCCCCCCGGGGAGGTGAGGCGACGGAGGTGATCGATATTGTCGGTGATGATGCCGCTCAACAGGTTCGCGATCACGATATCGTAGGGCGCGTCGGCCGCGTATTCCGCGACCCGCGCGCAGGCGGCGCCGATGCGAGCGCACTCGTTTCGCGCAAAATTCTCCCGCGCCCGCGCGACCGACTCCGGATCGATGTCGATGGCGTCCACCCGCCCGTAGCCGAGGAGCGCCGCCAGCACCGCGAGCACGCCGGTGCCGGTCCCCACGTCAATGACGCGCATCTGCGCGCGGCGTTCGGTCGGAACGCTCCTCGTTATCGTCGAGAGCGCATCGGCGCACAGCGCGGTGGTGGGATGGTGCCCGTCGCCGAAGGCGTCGCGCGGATCGATGAGGATTATGTGCGGATACTCGCGCGGGACCAGGCCCGACGAGGTCGTCGGCTGCACGTACACCTCGTCGGTCAATGCGACGCCCTCCAGGTGCTCCAGCCAGCGGTATTTCCACACGCTCTCCTCGAGCTCCGCGACCTCGGTGAGGCGCCACGCGAGCTCCTCGCGCAGCGTCTTCATCTCCCGGAAAATGGCCGTCAGCACCACCGCATCGTCCGCGGGGGCGTTCTCGACGGCAACGCTGTCCGCGCCCTCGTCGAACAGCGCGTCGGAGAAATCCTCCTCGTCGGACCGGGCGATCGCGAATTTCATCTGCACCATGGACGCTCCTCCCGGGCAACATTCTATCAACCGACGCGAAGCGCTGTCCAGTTATTCTGCGATGAAATCATCGAATTTTTCTTGTCACTCGGGGATCCGCGGCATAGACTTCGCATCACGGGGCTGATGCGCATGCGCGTTTCAACGGCGCGACAACCCATGATGTCGATGCGCGGGTGGTGGAGAACATGAACAGCGTCACGATCACTATCGGCGGAATGAGTTGCGTGATGTGTTCGCGCGCCATCGAGGGCGCTCTGGCGAGCCTCCCCGGCGTCGCCTCGGCCGAGGTCGATTACGCAACCGGCATCGCCATCGTGCATTTCTCCGGCGCGCCGGTTCCGATCGACGCGATCGCGGCGGCGGTCGAGCGCGCCGGGTACTCCTTCCTCGGGACCGCCGATGACGCGCCGTCCTTCGACGACGAGGAGACCGCGCGCGAGCTTCGCTCCCGAAAGGTCCGCTTTGTCGCGGGACTCGCCGTCGCCCTTCCGCTCATGGCGCTCATGTATCTTCCCGCCGCGAAGATGATCGCGCACTCGCCGTTCGTCTTCCTGGCGACGCTGCCGGTGTTCCTGTTCGTCAGCGCCCCCATCTTCGCCGGGGCCGTCCGTGCGCTGCGCAACCGCGCGCTCACCATGGACGTGATGTATGCGCTCGGCATGGGGGTGGCCATCGTCGCGAGCGCCCTTGCCGCCACGGGCGTATTGTCGATGGAGTTCATGCTCGTCGAGACCGCGATCATGCTCGCCGCCTTTCTCATGCTTGGAAAATACCTCGAGGCCCGCGCGCGTGGCAAGACATCGGCGTCGATCCGCCGCCTCATGGACCTGCACCCAAAGAGTGCGACCGTGATCCGCGACGGCGTCGAATCGACCGTACCCGCCGACGCCGTCCGCGCGGGCGATACCGTTCTCGTCCGCCCGGGCGACGCGCTCCCCGTTGATGGAACCGTCATCGCCGGAGAGAGCGCCGTCGACCAGTCCATGCTCACCGGCGAGCCGGTTCCGGTCCACCGTGGGCCGGGGGACCGCGTGACCGGCGGAACCATCAATGGAAACGGACTGCTTACGGTTCGCGCGGAGCGGATCGGCCGCGACACCGTCCTTGCCGGAATCATCCGGCTGGTCCGCACCGCCCAGGGCGCGCGCCCGCCGGTGCAACGCTTCGCCGACCGCATCATCGTATGGTTCATTCCAACCATTCTCGCCATCGCGCTCACCGCATCGGCCGCATGGTTCTTTCTCCTGGGCGGCACGGCCATCTTCGCCCTGTCGGTGCTCATCGCCATCCTCGTCGTCGCCTGTCCCTGCGCGCTCGGCCTGGCCACGCCCACGGCGCTCACCGTGGGGATCGGCCGGGGCGCCGAGCTGGGCATCCTTGTGAAAAGCGGCGAGGCGCTCGAGCAATCGGAGCGGCTCACCGCAGTGATGATCGACAAGACCGGCACCATCACCATGGGAGCGCCCCAGGTGAGCGCCGTGGAGTCCTTCGATATCGATCGACTCGAGCTCATCGCGCTCGCGGCCGGGGCCGAGGCGAAATCGACGCACCCCTTTGCGAGCGCCATCCTCATGCATGCCGCGGCATCCGGCATCATGCCCGATCCGGCCGAGGGGCTTGTCGCATTCGGCGGCAAGGGAATCTCGGCGCGCGTGGCCGGAAGGAACGTCCTGGTCGGGAGCGAACCGTTTCTCCGCGAAAACGGCGTCGCCATTCCGAATGCCGCGTCCACCGCCATTACGCGCCATGAGCTCGACGGCGCCTCTCTGGTCTTCGTCGCGATCGACGGCGTCCTGCGCGGCCTTTTCGCCGTGCGCGATCCACTGCGCGTGAACGCGCGCGCGGCCGTGGACGCGCTCCACTCGATGGGGCTCGAGGTGATTCTCGTCAGCGGCGACGGGGGACACGCCGTCGCGGCCGTCGCGGCCGAGGCGGGGATCGATCGGCACTACTCGGCCGCGCTACCGGAGGACAAGGCCGCCCGCATCCGCGCGCTGCAGGAACGCGGCGGCCGCGTTGCCTTCGCGGGCGACGGCATCAACGACGCGCCGGCAATCGCGCAAGCGGACCTGGGCATCGCCATGGGCGGCGGCACCGACGTGGCCATCGAAACGGGCGACATCGTGCTCCTGGGCGCCGACCCCCTCGGGATCCCGGGCGCGATCGAGCTCGGCAGGGCGGTGATGCGGCGCGTGAAACAAAATCTCTTCTGGGCCTTCGCATACAACCTGCTTCTCGTTCCGCTCGCCGCCGGTGTCCTGACGCCGGTCGCGGGAATCACGTTCCGACCGGAGCTCGCGGGCCTTGCCATGGCGGCAAGCTCGGTCACGGTGGTTGGGCTTTCGCTCCTCCTCAAGCGTTATACGCCCCCGTCGTTGCGACGAGCGGCCCGGACCGGGAATTGACATGGCCATCGATTTTCACACGCACCTGTTCACCCCGGAGATCGTCGCGTCGCGCGAGACCGGCATGGCCGATCCCGCCTTCGCGGCGCTCTACGCGAACAAGCGCGCAAAAATCGTCGGCCACGACGGCCTGCTGGCCGGAATGGATGACGCCGGCATAAACAGTGCGGTGGTGATGGGCTTCCCCTGGACGGACGAGGACCTGCGTCGGCGGCAGAACGATCACTTCGCCGAGCTCGCGCGAATCGAGCTGGGCGTGCTCTTCTTTTTCGGTTCGGTGCCCATGGACCCGGCGACGACCTCCGAAGAGATCGGCGGCGCGGTGCGCCTCCTGCGGGAACAGGGCATGTACGGTATCGGGGAGATCGCGTATTACGGAAGCGGACTCACCGAGGCGGCCGCGTCGCATCTGCGCTCCGTGCTTGCGGCGGCCGACACCCACGGGATGCCGGTGTGCCTGCATGTGAACGAGCCGCTCGGACACCGCTATGCGGGGAAAATTTCGAACGATTTCGGTAGGCTCTACGATGTCATCGCCGATCATCCGGCGGTCACGATCGTCCTGTCCCATTGGGGCGGGGGCGTTCTCTTCTACGAATTGATGCCCGAGGTGCGCAAGGCCTTCGCGAGGGTGTATTACGATACCGCGGCATCGCCGCTCATCTACGACAACCGGATCTACGCCAGCGCGGTCTCGCTGGTCGGTTCGGGGAAGATCATCCTGGGGAGCGACTACCCGCTCACGGGATTCGCCCGATATATCGCCCCGATCAAAAAGCTGACCGACGCACGCGATCGGGACACCATCCTTCGCGACAATGCCCGCCGCGTGCTGGGACTCATCGAGTGAGCGCGAGCGGGATCACATCGCCGCTTCGGTCTACTCGAACTCTTTCTTGATGTCCTTGTTCTTGCCCATGTTGAGCCGAATCTCGCCGAGCTTCTCCTGCAGCTTCGGATCGCCCTTCACCTTCTCGTCGAGGTCGTCGTACTGCTTGAGCGTGTACCCGAACTTCGTCACGACCTTGTCCTTCGCCTCGGGCGTGAGATCGGTCTTGATGATCTCGTTCTGGATCTTCAGGAAATCATCGAGGGACATGTCCTTGGGCGCTTGCTTGCACGACACGGCGAGCGCGAGCGCAAGGACGATAACGGCGCACAGCGTGAGGTACTTCATCATTCCTCCTATAATGGCGAGTGGGATTGGGCACACACGGGATACCGTCGAGAATACTGCGGGCGATTTTTCCAACTGTCAAGAACTATTTCTTGCACGCGCCGGATCGCGCTAGATCGGGACATCGCGGCGCACCCGCTTCTCGAAGCGCGCGATGCGCCGATACCCCGCGCCGCGAATGAGCTCTCGGGCCCGGGCGAACTCGTAGCCGACCTCCTCCGGCGCATGGGCGTCCGATCCCAGCGTGACCGGGACGTTCATCTCGAACAGGAGCGCGACGATGTCGGGCGCGGGATAGATCTCGCCCACCGGCTTGCGCAGACCGGCCGTGCTGATCTCGACGGCGGTGCCGCACCGCGCAAGCGCCATCAACACCCGGCGGATGCGGTCGTGATGGTCCCGCGTCGCGCGATGCCCGAACTTCTTCACCAGGTCGAAGTGGCCCACGATATGAAAGCGCCCCTCGTTGGCCAGCTCGATGAGCGTATCGTAATAGGCGGCGTAGACCTCGTCCACGTCGCGCCGGTTGTACTCCGCGACGCCGTCGGGATGGTCGAAGGCCCAGCCGTCCACGAAGTGGCACGAGCCGATGAGGTAGTCGATGCGGGGATCGTCCAGATAGCGCCGGTCGAAGGTGTCGTGCAACGGGTAATCGACCTCGAACCCGAGACGCACCGGGATGCGCCCCCGGTGCTCGTCGCGCACGCGTTCGATCATGGCGATGTAGCGCTCCGTCTCCTCCGGGAGCATGGTGATCCCCTCCCGCATGCCCGCGGGGAGCGGCGCGTGGTCCGAAAAGCCGATCTCGGAGAGCCCCACGGCGATCGCGTGCTCCACATAGGCCGCCGGCTCGCCGTGGGCATGGCCGCACAGCGGGGTGTGGACATGGTAATCGACCAGGGCCATCGCTCAGTAGCCGTGCCGGGCGTAGAAGTACGAAACCTCGTCGAGCATTGCGGAGATCTTCTCGTAGTGTTCGCGTTCCTTCTTGACGAGAAACTTGTCCACCCCCGGATCGGGGGACGGTGATATCATGGACAGGATATACCAGAGCGGCGGCACCTTCACCGTCGAGGAGGCCGCGGCCATGCGGCCGGGCCCTGTCTGGCTGCCGCCGACGATGTCGTTGAGCTTGCACGGGGCGAACTCCGCGTACTCGCGGAACTTCGATTCGCCCACGACATAGAAGTGCGGGACGTACAGATAGAGCACCAGGATGCGCCGATTGCGCAGGTACAGCGCCATCAGCTCGATATCGCCCAGCTCGACATGGCGGGGGCGCAGCACGATCTTCTCGACGCTCTCGAGGTCGGACTTCTGCGGGTACAGCGACAGGAGGAAGCGAACGTAATCCGGTCCCTTGACGAGCGCCCGCCGTCCCGGATAGGCGAGGGCGGGATGTATGATCTCGACGCCTGCGGCGCCGACCTTGAATTTATCGCGCCGGTAGAGCGGATCGAACCGCGCGGCCAACAGCGCATCGATCTCGACGGCGATCTCGTCGTCGGCGTACTGGGGCGCGACGTCGACGCAGCGGCCCTCCAGCGGCGCGGGATCGTTGTCCGGCAAATAATCCATGATATCAAACATGCGTTCATCGTACCGCGCCGGGCGCACAGCGCAAGTGTTTTTCATCCAACCGTCCGGCACAAAAAAAGGACGATTCCGGGCGGAATCGTCAATCATTGTAGCGGATTAATTGGAAGGTACCGCCTTTCGGCGGCATATATACTATAGCCCATGCGGGGGGAAACGTCAAATAAAAACGCGGTATAAAAAGGTGCTTGTCACATCCGCGACGCCGGTCCACGGTTGATCCGGTCCAGGCAGCCATGCACTCCGTCATGTTCTACATCGCGCTGGCGCTTTTCTCGGTCGCCTCGCTCGTGAGCGTCGCGCAATTCTTCACCGATCGCGCGGCCGTTCACGCGCTCGCGCGCTGGACGCTGTACACGGCCAGCGCCGTGCTGATCGCGACCGGCATCGTGCGCTTCGGCCCCCTGAGCGCGGAGACGCTGCTTCGCGCCGTCCACGGCATCTGGGCCTACTTCTTCCTTACGGCCCTGGTGATGATTTGCGTCCTCGCCTACCTTCCGTTCAGCCGGTGGCGGGCGCAGGTGCGCAGCATCGGCGCGATCGCCGTTCCGTTTATCACGATGCTCCTGTTCGCCTCGGTCCCCTTCTTCGGCTCGGACCGCAGCATGACCGTCATCACCGCGCACGGGCTGCTGCCGCTCCATATCGTCCTGACCGTGGTCGGCGAGCTCCTCTTCTTCCTGAGCGCGGCCGGATCGCTGTGCTCGATCGTCGCCTCGCGCCAGCTCAAGCGCCGCGGTTCGATGCGCTTCCTCAACCGCCTGCCCGCGCTCGAGTCGATCGACGGCTTCAACCGCTGGACGGCGCTGCGCTCGCTCGCGTTCATCAGCGCGGGGCTTGTCACGGGACTCGCCCTGCTGTGGCTCCAGTACGAGACGGTGTCGATGTACACGCACAAGGAGATCGTCATCTACGTCTCGTGGGCGGCCATCCTGGCGGTGGCCCTGTTGCGCGCGCGGACGGGCGTCTCCACGAACCTCATCAACCGCATCACCATCGCCTTGTTTCTGTCGATCGCGGCCGCCTTCGGGTATGTGAATTTTTTCATCACCACCGGATTCCACAGCTTCCAATAAGATGAGCGCGGAAACGAAAATCCCCGAGATCGCCGTGATCGGCCTCAACCACAAGACCGCGCCGGTGGACGTGCGCGAGCGCCTCTCGCTTCCGGACGAGGCCGTCCGCGACCTGCTCGCGCGCAGCCGGGAGCGCGGCATCGACGAGATCGTCTTCCTGTCCACCTGCAACCGGGTGGAGCTCTACTTCGCCGCGTCCGACATCCCCCGCGCGATCGACGGCCTCCTGTCGCTCCTGGACGACCGGATCGACATCGACCGTCGTCGCCTGGAGCCCTGTTTGTACCGGAAATACTCGCGCGACGCCGCCGCGCATCTTTTCTCCGTCGCCTCGTCGATCGACTCGATGGTCATCGGCGAAAACGAGATCGTGGGCCAGGTCAAGGACGCCTACCGCTGCGCCGTCTCGGCGAAGCGGACCGGGCCGCTGCTCAACCGCCTGTTCCATCAGGCCTTCAAGACCGCGAAACGGGTGCGCACGGAGACCGAGATCGCGCACAACCCGCTCTCCGTCGCCTTCATCGCCGCCGAGCTCGCCAAGAAGATCTTCGAGGACCTCTCGCGGCGCAGCGCGTTGCTTATCGGCGCGGGCGACATGGGCGAGCTCATCCTCAAGTACTTCACGAAGAGCGACATCCGCGAGATCACCATCGCGAACCGCTCGCTGCACAACGCCGAGCGGATCGCCGAGGAGATCAACCACCGCGCGCACATCATCCCGCTGGAGGACATCACCGAGGCCGCGGCGCGCGCGGACATCATCATCGCCTCATCGGGTTCCGACGCGCATCTGATCACCGAGGCCATGGGCCGCGAGATCGCCCGCCGACGCCGGAACAACCCGCTGTTCGTGATCGACATCGGCGTGCCGCGCAACGTCGATCCGGCGGTCGGCGCGCTGGACGGCATCTATCTCTACAACGTTGACGACCTGCGCGCGATCGCCGACGAAAACCTGAAGAGCCGCATGAAGGAGCTGGAGGTGGCCCGGCAGTTCGTCGAGGCCGACGCCGACGATTTCATGGTCTGGTACGAGCGGCTCGACACGGTGCCGCTCATCTCGGCGATCCAGGAGCGCTTCGACGAGATCCGCCGGGCCGAGTTCGAGCGCTACCGCCGTCGCCGGCTCAAGCACCTCTCCGACGCGGACCTCGCCATCGTCGAGGACCTCACCCGCCAGATCATGACCAAGACGCTCCACAACCCGATCCAGGCGATCAAGCGCGCCCGCGCCGAGGACGGGCCGCGCCACCGCGACCGGGCGGCCGCGAAAAAACTCATCCAGGACCTGTTCGATTCATGAAGGCGTCGTCCGGGCCGCGCCTCATCTTCTGGGAGCTCACCAAGCGCTGCAACCTGCGCTGCCGCCACTGCCGCGCCGAGGCCGACGACGCCGCCTTCTCCGGCGAGCTCCCGACCGGCGCGATCACCGGCATCATCGACGACATCGCCGCCTTCGCGAAGCCCATCATGGTCCTCACCGGCGGCGAGCCGCTCTTCCGCGACGACATCTTCGCCATCGCCCGGCACGCGCGCGGGCGCGGACTCCGGACGGCCCTGGCCACCAACGGCACCCTGATCGACGAGGCCGCGGCGCGCGCCATCCGCGACGCCGGGATCATGCGCGTGAGCATCTCCATCGACGGGAGCACGGCGGACTCGCACGACGGCTTTCGCGGGATCCCGGGCTCGTTCGAGTCGGCGCTCCGCGGGGCCGAGCGGCTCGCCGCGGCGGGCGTCGAATTCCAATTCAACACCACGGTCACCCGGAGAAACGCCGCGGAGCTCGAGGAGATCCTTCGCCTCGCGGAGGACCGCGGCGCCGCCGCGCTGCACCTGTTCATGCTGGTGCCTGTCGGCTGCGGCGTCGAAATCGCCGATACCGACATGATCTCGCCCGACGAATACGAGCGCATCCTCAACTGGTTCTACGACCGCTCGCGCGAGACGGCGCTCGAGTTCAAGGCGACCTGCGCGCCGCACTACTACCGCATCGTCCGCCAGCGGGCGAAGGAGGAGGGCCGCTCCGTCGCATTTGAGACGGACGGCATGGCGGCCATGACGCGCGGCTGTCTGGCCGGAACCGGCGTGTGTTTCATCTCGCACCGGGGCGACGTGCAACCCTGCGGCTATCTGCCGCTTGTCGCGGGCAACGTAACCCAGACCCGGTTCGCGGACATCTGGAACGACTCGCCGCTGCTTGTCGGCCTCCGGGACCTGTCCAATCTCACCGGCAAATGCGGCGCGTGCGAATACCGCGGGGTGTGCGCCGGGTGCCGGGCGCGCGCCTTCCATGCGACCGGCGACCATTTCGCCGAGGAGCCCTATTGCGTGTATGTCCCGCAGCGGAGACAGCGGCATGGCCTTTAGCGCGCTCGAATCGGCCCTCCTCAATCGAATCCAATCCGATTTCCCTCTCGCGGAGCGACCCTGCCGCGAGATCGCCGCGGCCATCGGCGCGGACGAGAACGAGGTTCGCGATACGCTTTCGAGTTTGCGCGCGCGGGGGATCATACGCATCATCGCGGGCATCTTCAATGCGGAAAGCCTGGGCTACGAAACGTCGCTGGTCGCCTTCGAGGTCGACGGTGCGGATGCCGATGACGCCGCGCGCATCATCAACGGACACCCGGGGGTGAGCCACAACTACCTGCGCGATCATCACTTTAACATCTGGTTCACGCTCGCGGTGGACCGCGCCACCTCGCTCCACAAGACCGTCGAGTCCCTCGCCGAGCGCACGCGCGCGACGCGGCACCTCATCCTCAAGACCGAGATGCTCTACAAGATCGGCCTCAATCTCCGCATCGGCGACGGCGCGGCGGGCGCGACGCTCGCGCACGCGATCAACCCCGCCCCGCCCCGCGCGCTCTCGGCCGATGAGCGCGAAGCGGTGCGCCTCCTGCAGATCAACCTCCCCGACGCCGACGAGCCCTTTCGCGCGCTCATCGAACGCAATGCCGGGACCATCCACCAGGGCGCGCTCGTGGGCATCGCGCGCGCGCTGCGGGACGAGGGCGTGATGCGCCGGTACGCCGCCACCGTGCGGCACCGCGAAGCGGGCTATACCGCAAACGCGATGACCGTGTGGCGCCCTGAGTGCGCGATGAACGACGTGATCGACGTCTTCATCGACGAGCCCGCCATCTCGCACCTGTACAAGCGAACGGTCTATCCGCACACCTGGGAGTATCCGCTCTTCGCGATGATCCACGCGCGCACCGAGCGTGATCTCGCGGACACCGTTTCGCGCCTCTCGCGCGCCAGCGGCATCACCGACTATCTGGTATTGAAAAGCCTGCGGGAGTTTGCGAAGCGGCGGGTGGTCTACCGCCCGTAGCCGTCCGGATCAGCCGCGATCTCCGAACGATCGTGCGCGCGGGTGATGTTTTCGAGGTGGACCACCGAGCGCCAGATGTGAAACGCGACCCGGTCCAGCCATCGCATCGATTCGATGATGCCGAAGGCGGCCTCGGTGTCGATCTCCCCCAATGACGTTCTCCTCAGGATCTCCTTGCGCTGCTCCTTCCGGATGCCCGCGATGGAGAACGACGCCTGTTCGAGGTCGCCGAGGGGATCGGACCCGCTTCCGCCCTCCAGCCAGCCGAGGAGGAGCTCCATCCGGTCCGCTAGATGCAGCGCGATCTCGCGGAGCTCCGGGTTGGCGAGCGCGCCGCGCAGGTGGTTCGTTTCGCGACAGGCGCCGATGAGCCGGTACAGGTGGTCGAGCGCGTGAATAATATTGGCGTGCCGCTCGTGCAGGAGCGGCGAGTTGTTGAACGAGCGAAGATCCTGCAAAAAAAAGCGCGTCCGATCGAGCGCGCCGCGCGCCGTGTCCAGCGTTTCCGGCGTCGCCGCCATCTGGCCATAGCCCTGAAAGAGCGACAGCAGGTGCCCGATCACGTACGCGGCGATATCAGCCAACGTTCGCCGGACGGTCTCCAGCGCGACCTGCGGCACCATGAGGACCGAGGCGTCGAGGTGCCGGGTGAGTGCCGGGCCCCGCTCGGGAAGCATCCGCTCGATCAGCCGCGCGAACGGCGACGTAAACGGAAGGATCGCGAGAACCCCGGCGACATTGAACAGCGTGTGAAAGGCGGACAGGGCGATGATGTCCTCGCCGCGCCCTATGAGCCGCGCGATGCAGCCGGAGGCGGCGACAAACCAGGGGAGCAGCAGAAACACGCCGGCGCCGGTGATCAGATTGAACGCAACGTGCGCGAGGGCGGTGCGCTTGGCCTGCGTCGCGGCCCCGATGGCGCCGATGGACGAAATGACCGTGGTGCCGATGTTCTGCCCGATGGCGAGCACCGCCGCCTGTAGGATGGTGATGCTCCCCGCGCCGAGGGCCGCCAGGGTCACCGCGATTGCGGCGCTGGACGATTGCAGCAGAAGGGTCATCGCGACGCCTAGTCCCAGGAGCGCGATCCGCTCGGGGAGGGTGGCGCCCCCGATGCCGGCAAGGTTGAAGACCGCCGCCGACGCCATCGCCGCCTGCATCATCTCGATCCCCGCGAAGATCATGCCGAAGCCCGCCATGATGATGCCGGCCGCGGAAAAGCGATGGCTGGCGAAGAGCTTGAGGAGCGCCCCGAGCGCGATGAGCGGATAGGACACGATGCCGATCTTGAACTTGAAGCCCAGATATGTGACGATCCAGCTGGTGCTCGTGGTCCCGAGGTTCGCCCCGAGGATGATGCCGATCGACTGTTCGAAGGAGATCAACCCGGCGCTCACGAAGCCGATCGTCGCGAAGATGGTGGCGCTCGACGACTGGATCACGGCGGTCACGCCGGCGCCGGAGATCACCGAGGTGACGCGCCCGCCGGTGAATCGGGCGAGGGCGCGCCTGAGCGAATCCCCGGCCAGGGTCTTTAGGCCGTCGGTCATCAGGGTCATGCCGAGCAGAAACAGCCCGACCCCGCCGACGAGGTGAAGCGCCGTCTCGGCCGTCATGTCCGCGGCCCCCTGCGCGCCCGTCCCGACCCGCGCGGATGTTCACGGTCCGCAAGCATCCCCTTGAGTTCGCGGAGCTCGCGCGAGAGCTCGTCGATTTTTTCCTCGAGGAGCTTGTTGTTGTCGGCGGTCATCTCGTCGATGAACACCGCGTTCGCGAGCGAAAGCCCGATGAGCCCCCCGACGACGACGGCGACCACATAGTACACGCGTACGCCCAGCGCCATGAGGTCGCTGTCGGTATTGGCCGCGATCATGTCGGGGATCTCGTACCATCCTTCCACCGTGAAGACCTTGAAGGTCGTGTACATGGACATGAGCGGATTGCCGAAATGCTTGGGCGCGAACTCGCCGAACAGGAGGGTCCCCCCCAGGGCGAAGATGATGTTGACGATGACGATCGCCATGAGAACGCCGACCGAGGCCCGCAGCGCGCGCCCGATCCCCGCGGCCATGCGGTCGAGGTTGGGAATGAACTGCATCACCCTGAAGAGCCGGAAGAGCCTTCCGAGCCGGAGCACCATCACGATCCCGAATCCCTTCAGGTCCACGAACGGCTCCAGCAGGACCGGAAGGCTGCAGAGCACGATGAGAAAATCGAACCGGTTCCAGCCAACGTCGATATAGCCGCGCCAGCCGTCGCGATTGATCTTGATCGCCGACTCGAGCATGAAGTACAGCACGCAGACGAAATCGACGTGGGAGATGACCCGCTCCCAGGTCGAACCGTGGGCGAAGAGCGGCGTCATGAAGATGGCGACGGCGTTTAACACGACAAACGAAACGACCGTGGCCTCTGCTGCCAGAATGTCCCGTATCGTTCGCATGCCGCGCATCGAATCCTATGCCGTGGTCACTGCCGCAGGGAACGGCGGTGCGGTGCGATCCCGAAGATCGACGAGGAAAACGCGGTGAGAGCGGGAGCGCAGGCGCATGACGGCGGCGCCGATTATTTGGGTGCGCCCTTCTGGGCCGCCGCGCGCTCATCGAGACACTTTTTGATCGAGCGCGACATCTCGGTTACGGCGTCCGAAATGCTCATGTTTTTCCGTAGATTCGCCGTCATGATCACAGACCCCGATCTCAGGCTGATGACCTTGATGACGAGATAGCTCAGCACGTCACTGTCGCGCGAGACGAGGTGGCCCGTGCCGGTCACGATGGTGTCGGCGCCGGAGAGCTTTCCGATCGCCACCGCCTCCCGGGGATCGATAAAACCCGAAACGCTCAGCTTTTGTTCCTTCACCAGTCGTTCGATCTCGGTGCGCTCCACCACGTCGTACCCGAGCTTGAGGAACTCGTGCATAAGCAAATCGGACACCCGGTCACCGGTCGAGTACGATCCGCGGTTCTGGAGTTTTAAATTGAAGATGGCGACCTTGCGTATCTCCTCCGGGTTGCCGTGGCGCGAAATGACCACGTCCACGCCGCCCCGGCAGCTCGCGAATGCGGCCATGCCGGCAAGGACGATTCCTATAAGCGCTAATTTTTTCATGGGTGGATTGAAATCGTGAAACGGTATTTTATGCAAGGACAATTCATTTTTTCATCAGCCTGATCCGCACGACGTTTCGCGCGGCCCCCTCCACCACGAGCGAATGCCCGGGGACGCTCACCCGCCGTTCGATCTCGGCGGCGAATGCGTCGCTCTCGTCGGAGGCGACCTCGGCCTCGAGGACCAGGCTGCCCCGGTCGAACTGCTCGCGGTGCACTTTTTTCACGCCCCGGAGCTTCCTGATATCTCGCTCGAAGGCCGTGGCCTGCTGCACGCCGGGAAAGGGCCCGGCCTCGATCACCGTCGGGCGCGCCAGCGCGGCGGGCCGCTGAACGAGCACCATCACGAACTTTTTCGCAAGCTCCTCCGCCGCGCTCTGCAACGCCCGCTTCGCGGCGACGGATTCGGAGGTGTGCAGAAGCGGCACCGGCGTCGTATGGGCGTCGGCGTATATCACCTCGCCGGTGTCCACGGCGATCGCCCGCACCTCAACGCGGGCATTGCAGGCGACTAGCCCGCGCATGAGCGACCCGGTCGCGTCCATCGAGCGCTCGCTGAAGGCCTCGCCCGTAATCAGGATGTCGGCGCCCTTGCCGCGCGCGAAGATCGCCGCGCGCGCATTGTCCTTGAAGTAGTGCGGGGTCTTGTCGCGCAGTTCCCGGTAAGCCGTCTGGTCCATCGTTTTAAACCCGACCGCGGCGAACTGGCGGAGAAACTCCGTTTCGGCCGCGGGATCGACGATGGGACGCTGAATGTGGAACTCGGGGATCACCACCATGACGCGCCAGACGCGCAGAAGGCCGTTCTGCCGCAACACGTCGATGATCGACAGCGCGCTCACCGCGATCTCGGCCTGGACGCGATAGACGTCCTTCTCCGCGCCCTCGCGCACGATCCGCTTGATGACGGCCAGCCCCCCCGACTGCTTGACGATGATGTCCTGGATCATCGCCATGTTCTCGACGCGCGTGCGCGAGGTGATGTACATCCCCACGCCCTCCTCCACCGCGGCGCGCAATGCGGCCTGGACGGCCGTCTCCCTTGCCCGTTTCACGTCGCCGCCCATGACGGGCGCGCTTCCGCTGGCCATGACCACCACGCTCTTTCCGTCATCACGCGCACCGAGGAGCGGCCCCCCCGGAAACACGCACAGCGCCGCGACAACGGCCGCGGCCATCAGCCCACGTATCGCTCCCATATCGCATGCGCGTCGCCATCGCGGCGACGCTTACTCCTCCTCGTCGGCCAGGGGGCCGAGGTTGAATTCGATGATTCGAAAGTCCATCTGCGCGATCCGCAGGAGGTCCGCGATGCTCTTGCCCACGTTGGCCAGGGCGAACGTCCCCTTGAGCGCTTCCATCTTCCGCTTTCCCACATACAGCGCCGCGAGGCCGGTAGAATCGACGGCATTGACGCCCTTCATGTCCACGATCACGCTCTGCACGCTGCCGTCCATGAGCCCTTCGATCGCTTCCTTCAACGTGCGCACGTTATAAATGTTGATATCGCCCTCGACGGTGATGACCGTGTGCTCCCGATACGTCAATACGCTCACCTGCATGCGAACCTCCGCGCCGGTATCTATTCGTCTAGCGCGGAATCTCGCGCGAGACGTATCCCGAATAATCGCTCGCCGCCGGGCGATATTCCCGCTCGATGAGCGGTGAGGAGATCATGAAGTCGGCGGTCGCGCGGTTGCACGCGATGGGGATATTGTACACCACCGCGATGCGCAACAGCGCCTTCACGTCCACGTCGTGCGGGTGCGGCTCCATCGGGTCCCAGAAGAAAATGATGAAGTCGATCTTCCCCTCGGCGATGAGCGCGCCGAGCTGCTGGTCGCCCCCCAGCGGGCCCGACTTGAGCTTCGTGATCGTGAACTCGTAATCACCGCCCGCGTCGTCGCGCAGCTTCCGGTGTATCGCCTCTTCGACCAGCCGCCCGGTGGTCCCGGTGCACACGAGCGTGTGCTTCACGAGCACGTGATAATTCCACTCCACCCACTCGACCAGGTCCCGCTTCCGGTTGTCGTGCGCGACAAGGGCTATGTTTTTCCGGCTCATCATTCCCATCCACCGTTTTCCTATAATACCTGCATACTACCGATCCGCTCGCGCGCGATCAAGCAAAGGATTGAATTTTTACGATTTTTCTTGCAAAACCTACCGGTTGGATTTTTCACTCGGGCGCGGCGCAGTCCGATCCGCGGCGCGGACGCCGCGCGATCCTACTTGAGATTGCTGTCGATATAATCGAGAATGAGCGAGGTGCGCTCGATGTCGTCATCGACGAACTCGCAGCCGAGGCGGAGATTGTTGAGCGCCTTCCGAATGAAGCGGACCGCGACACGGTCCTTCCGCATCTTCACGCCGATCTTGTAGAGCACCATGAGGCGGTCGCCCTCCGCAATGCCGTTGCTCGGTATGTCGACCGAGAACCCCCCGACCGAGATGTTATTGAACCAGCATTCGTGCGCGGTCTGCTCCTGGCTGTCGTTGATGATGCGGTAATACGACGCCTGCACGAAATCGATGCGGTCGTACTGGCGCTTGTTCCCGTTCTCATCCGCCTCTTTCTTTTTTTTAAAGAACATCCGTAGTGCTCGCTAGTCGTGGAGTGAAACATAGTTTTCGATGCTGGCCAGCCGCTTCTCGTCATGTTCCAAAAACGCGCAGCCATAACGCAGGTTGCCCAGCACCTGGCGCGCGGACCGTATGGACACAAGGTCGTTTCTGATCCGAGTGCCGATTTTATACAGGACCATCATGGCGTCCGGCTCGCCCTGCGGGGCCACGTTGCTCTTGATGTCGACGGACATCCCGCCCACCGAGATATTGCTGATCCAGCAGTCGTGCATCATCGCGACGGCCTGCTCGCCCATCATCCGGCAATAGGTCGCCTGCACAAACTCGATCCGCCGATGTTTCCGCCGTTCCATGCGCCGCACCCCCATTTCATCATACCCTGTATATATGGTCTCGATGGATTCTGCAATCACACATTTTTTTTGCAAAAAATCAATTCTTTTTCAAAAAAAATACGATCATCCGTCCACGTGTCCGGATTGCCGGGCGAAAAAATTTTTATTTGACTCATCGCCAAATCGCGCTACACAGATACCGATCCGCGTCATGGAGGCCCGCATGGACATACAGCTCAACCTGTCGGCATTCACCGATGAGCGACGATTTGTGCCGCTCGATCCCGCCGCGCTCTACGACGTCCTCATCGTGGGCGGGGGCCCGGCGGCCATGACCGCGGCGGTCTACTGCATGCGCAAGGGCGTCTCCACCGGGCTCGTCACCGAACGCTTCGGCGGCCAGATCGCGGAGACCTCGTCGGTCGAAAACTACCTGGGCTTCACCTACATCGAGGGCCTCCAGTTGGTGGAACGGTTCACCGATCAGGTGAAGCAGTTTCCGATTGCCGTCATCGAGGGGAGCCGAGCGCGCGCCCTTGCCGTGGACGGCCCCGTGAAGCGCGTCACGCTCGAAAACGGCGCGACGCTCCAGACGCGAACGATCGTCATCACCACCGGCAAACACTGGCGGCGGCTGGGTGTCCCCGGGGAGGCGGAGCTCACGGGGCGCGGGGTGGCCTATTGCTCCACCTGCGACGCGCCGCTCTTCGCGGGCAAGTCCGTCGCCGTGGTGGGCGGGGGGAACTCCGGCGTCGAGTCGGCGATCGACCTCGCGCGCATCGCCGAGCGCGTGACCCTCGTCCAGTTCCTCGACGCGCTCACGGCCGACCGCGTCCTCGTCGATGCGCTCGCGGGCTTCGCCAACGTGGAGATCCTGTTTCATCACGAGGTGACGCGCATCAACGGGACGGGCGCGGTGCAGTCGATCGCCGTGCGCGACAACGCAACCGGCGCCGAGCGCGACCTTCCCGTCAGCGGCATTTTCATCGAAATCGGCCTGTCGCCCAACAGCGATTTCGCGCGCGGCGTCCTCGAGCTCAACGAGCAGGGCGAGATCGCGGTCGATTGCGCCTGCCGCACCAGCGCGCCCGGCGTCTTCGCCGCGGGCGACGTGACGACGGTTCCATTCAAGCAGATCATCATCGCCGCGGGGGAAGGGGCGAAGGCCGCGCTCTCGGCGTGCGAATACGTACTCACGCAATCATAACGCACCGATCAATAAACGGAGGAAAACGGCATGGCGGTATTCAATGAAAAAGTACGCGGTCAACTCAAGGACGTACTGAAGGGCATGATCAATCCGGTCACGATCGCCTTCTTTTCGCAGGAGGTCGAATGCATTGCCTGCCGCGAGGCCCGCGCCTTCCTCGAGGAGATCGCCGGTCTCTCGGACAAGCTCACGCTCGCCGTGCACGATCTGCAAAAGGACGCCGCAGAGGCCGCTTCGCTGGGCATCGACAAGGTGCCGGGGATCGCGCTCCTCGACGCGAAGGGCGCGCCCACCCGCATGAACTTCTTCGGCATTCCGGGGGGCTACGAGATCAATTCATTTCTGGGAGCATTGCTCGAGGCGTCGGGGAAGCGCGAGGCCCTGCCGGGCGATATCGTCGCGCGCATCGCGACAATCGCCGCGGACGTGCGCATCCAGGTGTTCATCTCGCTTACCTGCCCCTACTGCCCGGCCGCGGTGAGCGCAGCGCACCGGATCGCGCTGGAGAGCCCGCGGGTCCGCGCCGACATGGTGGACAGTTCGATCTTCTCGCACCTGGCGATCAAGTATCAGGTGAGCGGCGTCCCGAAGACGGTCATCAACGAGACGCATGAGCTGGTGGGCGCGCAGCCGCTCGGAAAGCTCCTGGATATCATCGAGAAGCTCTGAGGGTGGTGCCGCGGCTCAGAGCGCGATCTGCTTTTTCGCCTCGGCCATCGTCGTCACCGGGAGGACGATCTTCCCGGCGCCGAAGACCGCGTCCAGGAGCTCCTGCGGCGCGCTCCGGTACTTGAGGGCCACGGTCACGGTGACCGTCTTCGCCTTCAGGTTGGGCACCGTGAATGTTTCAACGACGGAGCCCAGCGGCGGGATGCGATAGTCCTTCAGCACCTCGCGCGCCTTGGCGAGGTTCGCGACCGCCTTCCCCTTCCCGTCGCCGAACACGGTGTTGTAGACCACCGCCCCCGCGGGTATCGTTCCGTCTCGACCGAGCTTGCCGGACGAGAAGAGCTCGCGCCCGGCGGCGTCGGTGACCACGACCTCGAGCCACATCTGCCGCACGTCGGTGAGGCCGGTGGGGAGCTTGTGCCCGGCGCCGATGTTCTTCACCTCGACCTTGACGATCCCCTTCGACAGCTCTGAATCGATGATGGTAAGCGCCGCGGCGTTCTTGAGCCGTTCCTCGGCCATGCGCGCCTTCACGGCGTCGCCGAATTTGTTCGGGACATAGGCGTTCGCGCCCACGAAGTAGTGCGTGTAGATATGCGCCCGCTGCGGGCCGCCGCCCGCCGCCTCGCCCGGGTTTTGGGGACGCGGGGTGGAGCCGGTCGCGGGAACGCCGGGGCGCTGATACATGTGGCACCCCTGGCAGGGAATCCGCTTGTTCGGATCGGACGAATTGTACGGGCTGCCCAGCCATTCCTCGTAGGTGGTCTCGAGCTTGGTGCCGTACACCACGTGCCGGACGTCGTGGCAGGTCCCGCAGATGCCCGACTCGGTGTGGAACTTCGAGTAGGCCGATTTGTGGAACTCCGAATGCGAGTCCGTGAAGGGGCCGCGCTTGGTCCCCGCATTGTCCATGCCGTGTCCGGGATCGAGCCGGATGTCGTTGTTGTACATTTTGCGCGCGCCGGTCGCGGAGTGGCAGTAATCGCACTGGATCCCCTGCTTGGCGATGTCGGGGACGCGGTCCAGATCATCCGACACCTTGGTGGGGTTGCCGGTCACGAAGCCCACCGGCGTGTGGCACTTGACGCACGATTCGGCCTCGGCGATCTCATCGGGGTCCGTGAGGCCTTTTCGCAGGTGTTTCGCGACCGCCGTGTACACCGGATCGAAATGCGACAGGTTGTGCATCGAGTTCTTCCACTGATCGGCCACCGCCGCGTGGCAACCGCCGCACATATCCGGCCCCAGGAAGCGCGACAGCTCGAAGTGCTGCGTCCGCCCGCAGGAGAACATGGCGAGCGGATAGACGATCATGAGCGCCGCGCCTGCGACGCCGGCAATGGTTCGCTTCGTTCCGGTTTTCATCATCACCCCCCCGCCGTGATACGACAGATCACTGCATGTCGTAGTCGTATGTCGAAAACCCCAGGAGCTCGTTTCGCTCGTCGAAATACTCCTGGCGCGTCTTGTTCCCCTTGGCGTCGTACTTGTAGACGCCCGAGCCGGTGATTTTGCCGGCGCGGTCGTAGGTCGCGACCTTCGCGAGATTGCCCTTGTCGTCGTAGGTGAATTCCTTCGTGAACTTAAGGCCCATCCCGCCGCCCTCGCGTTCGAAGTACTGCACCTTGACGCGACGGCCCGCGGCGTCGTACGAGGACACCATGTTCCACAGGAGCGCGCTGGACGCGGAATAGTTCTGGTGCTCGGCGAGCATCCCGCGGTCATTGTAGGTGAACATCTTGTACGAATCGAGCCGGCCCTGCCCGTCGAAGCGCGTGCGCTTCACCAGGTTGTTCTGCGCGTCGTATTCGTGGACGCTATAGCGCCGCAGGGCGCCCGCCTCGTAATACGAATCCTTCACGAGGTTGCCGTTCTTGTCGAACTCGAACTGGTAGCCGGTGGGCTTGCCCGCCGCGTCGAAATTGGACTTCTTCATGAGGGTGGCCGCGGCGTCGTACTCGAAGGTGATGTACGAGCGCAGCCGGTCGTTCTTGTCGTAATTGGACAGCTTCACGATGTTCTTGTGGACCGGATCGTACTCCTGGACCACGTAGCTTTTCAGGTTGTCCTGGTTGTCGTAGACCAGCACCTTGACGGTATCGCCCTCTTTTTTGTAGCGCTTGGTGGCGCCGTGCAACAGGCCGTCCGAGCGCTGGATGGATTCGCTGAAGGTGTTCCCCGCCGAGTCGCTCTCGTAGAAATGATACTCGCGGAATTTTCCCTGCCGGTAGTACGTTTGCTTGAAGATGCGGTACGATCCGCTCGCCGCGGGGGTCGCCTCGTCGAACCGCGACGCGTCCCGGGCGCAGCCGGCGGCCATCAGCGCCGCGCAGGCCGCCGCCGCGCACCGCGCCAGTATATGCTTGTTCATGGTTTCATTCTCCTTCCCGAGTCATGCGCGCCGCCGTCACTTGCCGTCGACCCGCTTGTGCAGATCGCGCTCGCGCTGCCGCACCATCTTCACCGCCCGGGCGAACAGGTAGTAGAACTCCCGGAGTTCGTCGTCCTTGCGCAGGGGCCGCAGGGTGGCCTTCTTGCCCTCGATGAAGTCGCGCAGGAAGTCCGATATGACCATGATGGGCCCGGTGAACTTGTGGCTGATCCGTATCCCGAGATAATACAGCACGATGCCCTGCACCACCACGATCACGATGATCGCGATGAGCAGGATATTGTTGAACCGCAGGATGTTCTGGACGGTCGTGATGTTGTTCTTCGTGTCGGACACGTTCTTCTTGATCGCGGTGATGTTCTTGTAGTGGTCCATGGCGAATTCCTGGATCGCCAGCTTCTGCCGGGGATCGGCCACGGAGTACGAGTAGGTCATCAGGTCCTCCACCACGTTGTCCTGGATGGCGGCGATATTGTCGATCCGATGGATAATGTGGGAGTTCTTCTTGATGATGTCGGAGAGCTGATTGTGGTTGTAGTTCACGCTCACCGCGATCAGGGCGATGATGATGGCGACCCCGAGGAACACGATCCCCATGACCGACATGGTGGTGCGAACCTGAATCTTATGCAGAATCAGCTTGGTTCTCTTCTTTTTGGTGTCCATATGCATTCCTTTCCTGTGATATGCGAATTCGTTCCGCCCGGGCGGCGCGCGCGGCGCCTTCCGAATCCGGTATGCGGCTGCCGGGAAATACTACAATCATAAATTAGCGCGCGCAGCGCAATTTTTACATGCGCGCGGCGCGTCACTGGACGCGCGTTCCGAGGTCCGTGCGCACCGACACGACGCGGCCGTTATCCAGCCCGAAGAACAATTCGTCCCCCACGGCCGCGGCCGACGTTGTGACGGCATGATCGAAGTCCCGCTTCCATTCCAGCGCCCCCGTCGCCGCGGTAAGGGCGAAAATCGTCCGTCCGGCGGGAACGTACACGGTGTCCCGCAGCGCAACGGCCTCGGCCTGTATCTTCCCGCCGGATCGATAGCGCCAGCGCTCCTTTCCGTTGTCGGCCGCGATGGCGAATACCGTCCCGGTGCTCGTCCCGGCGTACACCGTGCCGCGATATGGCGTCGGCGGCGCGAGAATCGCATCGCCGGCTAGGAATTTCCAATTGAGCGCGCCCTTCTTCGCGGTAAGGGAATAGACGCTTCCCGCGAAGGAGCCGACATAGAGCGCGCCGTCGGCGACAACGGGCATGGCCACGATACGGCCGTCCAGTTCATAGGCCCACAGCTCGGCGCCATTGGACGCCTTCAGGGCATGGAGCCGGTAGTTGTTCGTCCCAACATACACGACGCCGTCATGATGGGCGGGCGAGCAGTAGATGCCGCCATCGAGCCGCTTCTGCCACAGTTCGGCCCCCGACGTGGAAAACGCCTGCACCACGCCCTGGCCCGTGGCCAAATACACCCGATCGCCCACCACGAGCGGCTTCGATCCGAAGAGCATGGTGCCCGCCGCTTTGCGGCTCCATACGACCGCGCCGCTTTGCGCGTTGATGCAGTAGAGCGTGCCGTCGACGGTCACGACGAAGACCTGCGACTGCTGGACCGCAGGCGCCGACTCGAACCGCTTCTGCAGATTGGTGTTCCACGCCCGCGACCCGTCCTTCCGGAAACCCGACACTCGACCGTCGTTCGAGCCAACAATGAGAATGCCGCCCGCCGCGGTGACCGGCGTTGCCACGATGGGCGCCGCCATGTCGGCTATTGGCGCGGCCCGCTCCTTTTTCTTCACGCCCGCCATCTCCGCGCGCAGCTCCAGGGTCTGTCCATCCGCGAGCGTCACCGACTTCTGGTAGGGCTCAAACTCCTTCGCGGCGATCTCGACGCGCACCGCGACGCCCGGCTTCGGTTCCACGCGGACCATATCGTGCCCCATTAGCTTCCCGTCGATGCTGATAGCGGCGCCCTTCGCCGCTGCCGGCGCGATCACCACTAACACCGCCTTCGGCTTCTCCGGCTCCAGGCGGTTCACGGACAGCGGCAGCGTATCGCTGGACATCACCTCCGCGCGCGAATCGTCGATGAGGCGCACCCGCCAGAAGTACGCGCCCGCCTCGCCGAGGGGAACGGTCACCCCCGTGCCGCTGACCAGCTGTCGCGTGTGCAGAACCGCGAAGTCGCGGTCGCGCGCCAGCTCGAACTGGTAGCGCCCGGCCATTCCGGCCGGTTTCCAGCTGAAGGCGACGGGGACCGTCTTCTCCGCGCTCTTGACGGTGATCACCGCGCCCGTGGCCGGGGCGAGCGCCCTGATCGACTCGGGCGAGCTCACGGTGAAGCGCCGCACGGCCGACAGCACCGGCTCCTCGCCGGGCGCTCCGACTCCCTGGACGCGCCAGTAGTACTGGCCCTCGGGCAGCGGGCGGTCCAGCTCGTAAAAATTACCGTTATTCGAAATGGTGATAACGCCCTGCGAAAAACCCTGGTCGCGTGCGATGGACAGGCGGTACGAACGGATCTGGGGGTCCGGCCGCCAGCTGAACATGAGCCCCGCCGATTTCACGACGCCGGCGCTGATGACGCGATCGCCGGCCGGCGCGATGAGGACCGGCGGCTCCAGCGCCTTCTTGCGGGACACGGTGAACTGGTGCACGGTGCTGGACCCGGCATATCCGCCCGCGGCGATCTCCACCGACGTGCGGACTCGCCAGAAGTAGACGCCCTCGCCGAGCGAGTCCACCGCGATCTCCGTGAGGTTTGCCGGAACAGAGCGGACGATTCGCGTGAACGCCGCGTCTGCGGCCACCTCGACGGTGTAGCCGGTCGCGAGGGCGTTGGACTCCCAGCGAAAGCCGATGATCGGCGCCCGCGCCACAAAGGCGAACTGCGCGCCGTTCATGGGCGTCGTGAGCCGCACCGGCCGGTCCTGCACGATGGTGAGCTTGCGCGTCTCGCTGTACTCGACGCCGCCGCCGGCGTTTTTCGCGCGCAGGCGCCAGTAATGGCTCCCCGCGCCCAGGACGGCCGCGGCGGTCGTTCCGTCGACGCGCCGCGAGACGACGGGGCGCGAGACGGCGCTGTCGGGGGCGATCTCGAAGAACACCTCGGTCGCGCCGCTCACGGGCTCCCATGAGAAGGATATCGGCTGATTCGCCTGCTGGGTCACGAAGAACCGGTTCGCCTCCGGCGCGGCAAGGCGCAGGCGGATATCGTAGACCTTCGCCTCCTTCGCGCCCTGCGACACGACGACCCGCTGGTCCTCTTTTATGGTCTTCACCTCGGAGCCGGTCTCGATCTTGGCGGTCCCCTTGGTCACGGTGAGATTGAGGTCCTTGTTCTCGTCCTTGGTGAGCTTCACATCGCTCTTTTCGATGGAGACGTTCGCGTCCTTGGATACGATTTTCACCTGCTGGATGTCCTTCGCGGCGACATCGCCCCGGCGCGCGAAGATGGACCCGTGTTCGAAGTTGATGTTGATGGCGCCCTCGGCCATCGAGAGCAGGATCATGCTGTTGTCCTCGAGCTGGATGTCCGTGCCGTCCGCGAGCCGGATCACCGCCTCGGAGCTGTCCGAGGTGCGCACGGAATCGTTGTTGAACACGGGGACGTTCTGCTCGACGTCCTCCCAAATCACCTGGGCCCCGTACTTCCGCTGCGCGACGCGCTTCTTGTAGGTGATGGTGCCGATCTGGACGGCGTCCCCCGCGTCGAGCCGGGCGGAGAGATCGGCGTACAGGAGCGTCGAGAAGGTGGCGATGATGACGGCGCTCGCGCCCAGCGCGATCGCGTCGGTGCTGAGGGTCGACAGCCTATTCAATAATCTCATACTTCACTTCTTCCTCGGGGGCGGCGTCCGGCTTGCCCTTCATCTCGATTCCCAGCATCGCGCGCAGATCGTCGAGGCTCTTCGGGGCCGATGGGTCGTTCATCCGCCCCAGCACCGCGTAGATCTGCTGCGGCTCCGACTTGCCCTTCACCTTGATCTTCTGCATCGGCTCGCAGACGAAGAGGTCCTTTACGATCGCGTAGGAATCCTCGGAGATGAGGATGTCGGTGCCGAAGGGCTTGTTGAGCGCCTCGATCCGCGAGGCGAGGTTCACCGTGTCGCCGATCACCGTGTACTCCATGCGCTCATCGGAGCCGATCTGCCCGGCGAGCACCGGGCCGGTGTTGATCCCGCACCCGATCTTGATGATGGGCTTCTTGTCGCCGCCGCGCCCGCGGTTGAAGCCCATGAGCTCGTTGCGCATCATGAGCGCGCCGTTGACGGCGTTCGCGGTGTCGTTGCCGTGCGAGATGGGCGCGCCCCATACGGCCATGATCGCGTCGCCGATGAACTTGTCCACGTTGCCGTTGGTGTTGTTCACGCACTGCACCATCCGCGTCATGTACTCGTTGAGGAATTCGACCACCTCCTCCGGCTCCAGCTTCTCCGAGATGGCGGTGAAGGACCGGATATCCGAGAAGAAGATGCAGGCGGTCTTGCGCTCGCCGCCCAGCTTGATCTCGCCCTTGAGCACCTGCTCGGCGATCTCCTTGTTCACGAACTTCCCGAAGGTGTCCTTGAGGCGCTCGCGCTCCTCGAGGCCCTGTCCCATCGACACGAACGAGCGCGTGAGCTGGCCGATCTCGTCGCCGGAGGTGGGCGCGATATCCACCCGGAAGTTTCCCTGCTCGATCTGCGCTGTCGCGCCCACGAGCCGCACCAGCGGCGTGGTGAGCGTTTTGGAGAAGAAGAACACCACGAGGATCGCCAAGTTCAGGAAGATGATCATGATGTAGATGTTGCGCCGCTGAATGCTGTAGACCGCCTGGAAGGCCTTTTCCTCGGGAACGGTCGCGACAATTCCGATGCCGCTGAAGCCGATCTTCTTGAACGAGCCCAGGTGGTACACCCCGCCCGTGTCGCGGTAGCGGGTCTGCTCGTTGTCGTACTTGCTCTTCATCATCCGCTGCACGATGGGCAGCGCGAGGTAGTTGCCCCGCGAGAGGACGATCTTGCTGTCGGAGTGCGCGATGATGTCGCCCTGGTCGTTCACCATGAAGGTCTCGGTGATGCCCGCCTGCCGGAAGGCCTGCAGGAAGCGGTCGAGCTTGAGATAGGCGATGGCGATGGTGGCCACGCGCGTCCCGTCGCGCTGGAATGGGATGCTGATCCCGATCACCGGCATCTTGAAGCTGTCGGAGAGGTTTTGCACCACCGCCTCGCCGCCGAACGAACGTGCGAACTGCGGCGCGGCCGTGCGGGTGATCGCGTCGATCGCCGCGGGCGTCATCTGGTTTTCGGCGAGGAAGGCCGCATTGGCGATGCTGCGCGTCACGGCGATCGCCGGGCTCCCGGCCGACCCGGCGGCGATGCCCGCGAAGATGAAGTCCTTGTCGTTGGTGAAGAAGAGGTCGGTGAAGAGCTTCTTCTGCGGGAAGTCCTGCAGCATGGTGGTGCCCATGATGTTGAGCTTCTCCACCACGGCGAGGAAGTCGGCGCGCACCTTGAGCGCGGTGACCTCCGATATCTTGTGGTTGCTCTCCTCGATGCGCAGCTTGTTGTCGCTGCGGAAGAAGTAGCTCGCCAGGAAAATCATCCCGGAGAGCGCCGTGACGATGATGAGCGAGATGATGGAGATGAGCTTGGTGCGGATCTTCATCGTGTAAATGAAGTTCCGCGCCACCCCGATGATGTCCCCGAAGTTCATTGTTGTGCCGCCGTGGTATGGTGTAATCGATAGGTACGATAGCCGGTACGGCGCAATCAGTCAATTAAAATATGATCAAGGCGCGCGGTGCGCTCATGCCGGACCAAAGAGCGCCGTGATCCGTCGCCAGGGAAAGAACATCGACACCCGACGCTTGTACGCCTCGTACGCGTCTCCGAATTCGGCCACCAGCTTGCGCTCCTCGAGAATGGTCCCGATGACCAGGTAGACCGATACGATGATGTTGATGATCAGCCGGGTCGCGTCGAGCTCGCGGGCCCAGAAGAGCACGAAGGTTCCGGCATAGAACGGATGGCGGATCAGCCCCAGAATGCCGCTTTCGTCGATCGCGCCGCTTGCGTTTATGAGGTTGTGCCGGCTGCCGTCAAGCGCCTGCCGAATGCCGAGAAATTGAAGGAAGCTGTAATGGCGCAAGCCAGCGATGAAGAGCGAAATGCCCAGCGCGCGAAGCGCCCATTTCAGGTACAGAAGACATCCTTCCCAGGTGAAAAACATCGGATCCCGCAGGCGCGTCGAGAGCATGATCAGCGGGATCAGCGTCCCGATCGCGACGGCATTGAAGTTGAGACGGTACCACCGGTAGTGGTCGCCCATGATGCGCTTGAGCCGGTCGGTGACGCTGATGGATATCATAACGCTGTGCAGCGCAAGGTATGCCGTCCACGCGACCGCGATGATGAGATAGCGTACGTATGTTCCCTCCATTGCGCAATCCTCTCCTTGCTGTGTTCAGTTTTCATGACGATCGCCGGTGCGCTCATCGTGGCGCAGGGTGCTTGTTTTCATCGGCTTCCTTTCTGCGCGTTGGCGCCAGTGTGCGGCAACGGCACCGTTCCCTGCGGCGATGGAGCAAGTGTTATCGAGAACGGCAGGTCGATCTTCGAAAGGAAATTCGCGATCCCCACCGTTCTCGACAGCGGCACGATGGCGTCACGTGAAATCGATACTGCGCCGGCGACCGTCGCGACGGCGGACTCGCAGCCGATGACGCCGATCGCGTCGTACGACGTTGAGATCGTCGCCAGGCGGTCCCGCACCCGGTGCGGCCAGATGCACATCATGGGTGACGTTGCGGGCGTTTTCATGACGGTCGCGGTTTTTCTTTGAGCGGCGATGGCCTGTCGAATCTCATCGATATATGCATGAAACGCATCCGTTTCCCGCCTGCCGATGTTCATAAACGGCTTCCCGCGCTCCGCCGCGATACACATTCGCGGACAGCCGTGGCACGGCACGATAAGAACGGTCTGTGCTGATTCGAATTGATCGATACTTGGTATGGGTGTCAATGCCAGCGGCATGGTCGTTTCCCCCTTATGAAGGATTCAATAAGGAATCAATCGCAATGCGCCTGATGACGCCCGACGACTCGGTGAGCAGCGTGCCGTTTTCGTCCCGGATCTCCCCCCGAACGAGCATGTCCCGGCCCTGATCCTCGACCAGCATGCCGATGATCTTCAGCGGTTGGCCGACGTATGCCGGTTTGCGATAGCGGACCGACATCTCCCGGGTGACGAAGCCGCGGACATCCATGAGGCCCCACGCGACCCACGCCATTACCTCGTCGAGCAGGAGGCCGTGAAATCCGCCATGCAGCATGGAGCCCCACCCCGTCCATTCCGTCGGGGGCGTGAATTCCGTGCTGATGGCCGAATCGCTGTCTTTCGTGAATCGCAGCTTGAGCCCCGCCGGATTCTCCCGCCCGCAGACGTAACAAAGCGGTACCGCCGTCTGTACGGGCAGAAGCTCGCCAATCGATTGTTCAACTGTCGTGTTCATTGCGGTTTCCCATGAATTGCTCGGATGCCTATGAACAGCAGCTGTTCGAATCAGCCCCCGGCCGCCCCTTCCGGAACGCTCGCCTGACGGCCGATGCGAGAATCAATGTCCCGATGCTGATCAGTGCGAGGGGGACGATGGGTACGGCGGTGAGCAGGTTCCCGGGAATCCACCCCAGCTTGACGGCCAGCCACACAAGCCCGATCCCCAGCATGACGATCCCGCACAGTATCCCGCACGCGTGTTTGTGATGATGCATGATGTTCCTCCGTGAATGTTGTTGTTTGATATTTCGACATGTTTCGAAATATCAAACACAAAATAGCGTTCGGCCGCCTGATCGTCAAGTGCAGGGGACGGTTTTTTTCGCTTTTTTGCTATTTTTTTCCGGTAAGGTAGGTGACCATCAACCTGACGGTCTCGTCGTTGACGACTCACCGGATCGTCTGGCCCTGCCGTTCGCAGGTGATGAGTCCGGCGCTGCGGAGCTCCTTGATGTGATGCGAGATCGTGGAGAGCGATATGTCGAAGTTGCTGGCGACCTCGCAGACGGTCAGCTGGTTGTCCGCGTCGAGCTTTCCCGTTCCGTTTCCGGTGCGGATCTGTTCGAAAACCGCCAGCCGGTTCTCGTTGGAGAGGGCCTTCATGGCCGCGGCGATCTGCTTGAGGTACGCGCTGTTTCCCGACTGGTTTCCCGTTTTTCTGGGCATAATCGCTCCCCGGTCCCGCGGTGAGCGCGGGGTTACTGTTCTATATTTCTATTATTGTCAAAATATCTATATGCAGACCGCTCGTCAATCATATTGTGCGCGAGCGGAATTGCGGGCGTCATTTCTCTTCATCGGGGGTTTTGGCGGGGATGAGCGAGCCCAACCCCTCGCGCGCGATTATCTCCAGCAGGCGGTCGATGAATACGGGTCAAATCCAGCGAAGAAATACGGCACACACGACAAAGCCGATGCCGGCGAGCGCCCAGCAAGCCGCCGCGGCGATGATCTTGTTTTTCAGCGAAACGCGATCATTGAACCAAGCGATGAAGGTGAACGGCCCGCTGTACGCGATGATGATGAGCCAGACATTGGGCCAGCTCCACCAGCGATACGCCCAGGCGAGCGCGCCCCACCGGTTCAAGAGACTCTCCACCATCACGCAGAAGAGCCCGAAGCAGACGGGGATGACGATCCGGTTTGGCATGCCCACGATGTTCCGTCCGCGGTCGGCCGGGAGGATGTTAAAGAGGGCGAGCGGCGCGAGCGCGAACATCAGCGCGATCTCCACGTTTAAACCCACGAAGATGAGAAAGACGCTCTTCCCGCTCACCGTCCAGAGCGCCGCGTATTGCGTGAAATGAAGCACGAGCGCATTGAACATCTCCCAGATGAGCTCCCCCCCGAAGAAGCCGATGCCCGTTATCACCCGGTCCCAGTTCCCGCTGCGGACCTCGAGGCTGTACGCATAGATGACGAGGGCCAGGAACGGCACGAGATACCATTCGAAGGTAGTGAGCGTTCGAAGATTGCCAAGTGCGGTGATGCTTGCTTCTGTCATGGGGCCTTCCTCGCGACCGCCGGCATCAGGATGCCGTTGGGAAATCACATCATATTATATACCGATGGTGCATATTGTAATTATCACGTCAATAGCTTTTCTCTGCAGGCTCGATACAATGGTTGTGATTAGCATAAAGATTTAAACATATTATTGAATATTTCAGATATAATTAAAAAATATATGGACATGCCTTGTAAAATATGCTATTTTCCATATCTGAAATAGACTGCCCTGTTAATGAAATGAACTTCACGCGCGAAAATTGCGAGCGGCTCTTTTCGGGTAATAGCGTTATCCAGCAAATCCTGAAAAACGCGCCGGACCACCGCACGGCCAAAAACCGCCTGTCGACATATTTGTATGATATGGCGAACATGCTGCACATCGACCTCATGGCGCCCAAGAGCCTTGAATGGTCGCTGCAAATCAGCTGCACCTATGCGCTCAGGACCATCATCTCGCTGCGCAGCGAGCACCTCATCGGCTACAGCATCATGGAGGCCCTCTGGCGGCTCGCCCGGGAGGAATACGATTCCGTTCCGGATGATCTCTCCGACGCCTTCCTCGACGACCTGTATCACATCTTCATCGGCACCACGGGAAACAGCCGCGTGTACGACCGCGAGATCTACAGCGTGTCGGCGGACCGTCACGGGCGCGAGGCGGCGATCGAGCGGTCCGAGCAGCTGGACGCCATGGCCGCGCGCGTGGCGGGCTTCATGAAGCGCTATCCCTCGGGCCTCGATGACGAGATCCGCGCGCTTCGCGCGGAGAACCGCGCGCGGATCATGCGCCGCTACGGCGCGACCGACGCCGAATGGAACGACCACCGCTGGCAGCTCGATCACATCGTCCGCACCGCCGACGAGCTGGGCGCGCTGGTGACGCTTACCGACGAGGAGCGATCGAGCATCGAGCGCGCGAAAGTCGGGGGACTGCCCTTCGGGATCACCCCCTACTACGCCTCGCTGATGGACGACGAACCGCACCGGCGGCGCGACCACGCGGTGCGCGCGCAGGTGATCCCGCCCGCGGATTACGTGGCCTCGATGCTCCGGCACCGCGAGGACCGCTCGCACTCGCTGGACTTCATGATGGAGCACGACACCTCGCCGATCGATCTGGTCACGCGCCGCTACCCGTCCATCGTGATCCTGAAGCCCTATAACACCTGCAGCCAGATCTGCGTGTACTGCCAGCGCAACTGGGAGATCGAGGACGCCTTCTGCGACAATGCCCGCGCCTCCGACGAGGCGCTGGAGGCCGCCCTCGGCTGGATCGCGGACCATCCCGCCGTGAGCGAGGTGCTCGTGACCGGCGGCGACCCGCTCATCATGGAGGACGGGCAGATCGATGCGCTCATGGCGCGCCTTGCCGACATCGGCCACGTGGAGCGCATCCGCATCGGCACGCGCACGCCGGCGGTGCTGCCGCAGCGGATCACCTCGGCGCTGGCCGACAGCATCGCGCGATACCATCGACCGGGGCGGCGCGAGGTCGCGATCGTCACCCACTTCGAGCATCCCTACGAGATCACCGACGAGGCCATGGGCGCGGTGCAGCGCTTCAAGCGGCGCGGCATGTCGGTGTACAACCAGACCGTGTTCACGGTGGAGAACAGCCGGCGCTTCGAGATCGTGGCGCTCAGGCGCCTTCTGCGCCTCATCGGCGTGGACCCGTACTATACCTTTAACACGAAAGGAAAAGAGGAAACGCGGAAGTACCGGGTGCCCATGGCGCGCCTGCAGCAGGAGGTGAAGGAGGAGGCGCGCCTCGCGCCGGGACTGGCGCGCACCGACGAGCCCGTGTACAATGTCCCGCGCCTCGGGAAGAACTATATCCGCGCCGAGCAGAACCATACCCTGCTCACCATCCTTCCGAACGGCAGCCGCGTGTACGAGTTCCATCCCTGGGAGAAGAAGCTCGCGCTCGTGGACACCTATATCGACGTGGACGTACCCATCTACGATTATCTCAAGGAATTGGAGCGGCGCGGCGAGGACATCGAGGAGTACCGGAGCATCTACTATTATTTCTGATCGCGCGGTCCGTCACCCGTCCGCGAGCTCGCGGGGCAGGCGCAGGGTGATGCCGTTGCGCTTCAGGAATTCACGATACCCGTAGACCTCCGAGCCGAAATAGGTCATCTTCATGGCCCCCGTGGGGCAGTTGTTCACGCAGCCGACGCAGAAGATGCAGCGCGCGCTATCCACGCGATTGCGCTCCACCGAGACAGCGCCCACGGGACACGCCCGTTCGCACTTCCCGCACCGGATGCAGGTGTTCGGGTCGATTCTATGGTTACTCGCCAACAGCTTGGTCCACCAGGGCATATCCAGCCTCCTGAGGGGCTGGAATACGCTCACCTCGGTGCCGATGCTGGCGCGCTCCCGGGCGCGCACGGAGGCGACGGTCTTTCGCGCGAAATCGCGACCGGCCTCGAAGGTCTGTTCGTTCGGCAGGTCGCGAAACGTAAGGATGCGCGCCGACCGGCCGCTGGACCAGGTGGGCGCGTAGCTGGACATATGGCCAAAGGCGGCAATGCGCATGGGGACGGCCCCGCGATCGGCGAGCCATTCGAGAAGTTCGTACGAGGTATTGTGCTGATTGTGCCCCACGCCACCGAACGTAACGAACGCCGCTGCGGGGATCCCCTCGAGCGAGGGGAGCTTCGCGATCCAGGCGCGAAGGTTCTCCGGCACCCGGAAGTAGTAGACCGGCGAGCCCATGATGACCAGATCGAAGGACGGGAGCGTCGATGCGTCGAACTCGCGATAGTCGGCGTCCGTGACCGTGAGCCCCTCGGCGCGCAGGACCTGCGCCATCAGCCGCCCCATCACCCGCGTATGGCCGGTCTGGCTGTACCAGACAACGGCCGCCGTGCGCGGCGACGATGTTTTCAGCCGATCGATGCGCTGCTCGAGGTGCGCGCAGCCCGCGGCGAGCGGCAGCGAGGAGAGCGTGAGAAGCGCGCCTTTCCGCAAGAATGAACGTCGGGTATCGATCATGGCTTTCTCCATGGGAACGCATTGTGCGTCGGGGCGCCTGATCCGCAAGCGGAATATTCCGATTGCATACGAGTGCCCCGCCACTGGCAGTGCGGCGTCCGACGCGGACGACACGCCCTAATCGACCGCCACCGTCACCTTGAGCTCGCCGGAGAGCCGGGCGATGTCGCTGGAGATTTCGGCCAACTCCCGTCCCCCCTCGATCACCATGTTGCAGCTTCTGACCATCTCGTCGATGCGCGTCTTGATCTCGCCGGTAATGACGGACTGCCGTTGCGACGACTCGTCGATGCTCACGCTGAAGTCGCTGAGCGCCTTGACCTTGCCGTCGAGCTCGTAGGAGGCCGCGTTGAGCCGGTCGATGATCGCGAAGATCGTCCCGAGGTATTCCTGGGCGGTCTTGATGCTCTCGATGATTTGATTGAAGGACTGCGACGACTTCTGGATATAGCGCTCGCCCTCCTTCACGTCCTCGATGTTCTTCTGCAGCCGTTTCGATATCTCCACCGATTGTTCGCTCGTGGCGTCGGCGAGCTTCGAGATCTCATCGGCCACGACGGCGAACCCGCGCCCGTACTCGCCCGCCCGCGCCGCCTCGATGGCCGCGTTGAGCGAGAGCAGGTTGATCCGGTCGGTGATGTCGTTGATGATGCCGAGGAATTCCTGAATCGACTGCGTCCCGTCGGATATGACCTGGATGCGCCGGATCGACTCGGCGATATCGCCGGACGATTCTACGGAGCTCCGGTTGATGGTGCCGGCGAGCGCCTGCACCTTCTTGGAATAGTCGGACGCGTCGTCGTGCCACTCGCGAAGGTTGATGACATGGCTCTTCAGATCTGCGGCCATACCCGTCTGCTGGCTGATGTTCTCGGACACGCTGCGCGCGAGATTATACAGATCATTGACATAGCGCGACAATGCCTGCGCGAATTCCAGCTGACCGGTGGTGTTCACATTGATCTCCCGCTCGAGCGTCGATTGCCGATCGGAGACTTCGAGGAGGTGATCGGACTTCGTCGACACCTCGTCGATCACCCGATTCTGGTAGTCGACCCGCGTGAGCGCCTCCGCCTCGGAGCGGCGCACTCGATCGAGGAGCGTATTGATGCTGCCGGTGATGAAATTCATGAGCACCCCGGTGCCGATGAGGAGACAGCATTTCACAATCTCGATGTTGATCCGCACGTGTTCGCGCGAGAAGTTCGCTTCGGGAGCGTCGGTCGGGATCAGGCCATACCCGACGATGCCGATCGCGACCAGCGCGCCGTACATCAGCGCCGCCATGATGCCCGAAATGATTGTGAGCCGGCGGTCGTTGTACACGGCCGTGAAGATGATGAGAATGAAATACAGGTCGAAGGTCATCGTTTCCTTGAGAACGTCGGCGTACCCGATGCGGCCGAAGACGAAGCTGAACTTCGCGATCGTGAGGCCGGCAAACAGCGAGACTGTCCCGAAATACTTAAGGAACGTCGAGGTGATGTTTTTCCGCGCCAAGTAAAACGTCAATAGTGCGTAGCCGATGAGATAGGTCGCGCCCGCCAGGCAGATATAGATGGATATGACACCCATGACATCGAACGACGTGATCACGAGCACGAGGAGAAAAAGCCCCATCCCGAACCCGAAGAAACTGTAATAGCGCTGCGATCGCGCCTCGATACCGGCCTGTGCCGATGCGTTCATACCGACCTCTTTGCGTCCTGTCTATTTCATCAATCCACCTTGGCGAACTGTCGATCCGTTGATCCCGCAATGCAGTTTTCCCGACAGAGACCGCTTCGCTTGCAGTGAAAACGATTACGCAATGCAAACAACATAGACCACAAGACTATAATTGCGTCATCATCCGTCAACCATTTCTGCCGGTGTGATCGAAGCACGGGAAGCATCACGATAATACCGAAAAATCTTGAGCGGCGTCGTTACGATTGCCGCGACCAGGATGGCGATGAACCTTTCCATATCGGTCATTACCGGCATTTGGGACCCAGATGCGCCCGGAACGGAGTCGTCATCGACCCTCAGATGCCACAATAATCACATCAAACACATTTTCGATGCCGATGTCCCGCAGGTCGATTTCACGCAGGATGCGTGCCGTCTCGCCGCATTCCGCGATCGCGAGGAGCGCGCCCTCGTGCGGCGCGATCGCGACGATATCGCCCTGCCGCCGCATGACGAAGCGCGTCGCGAAGAACTCATCGACATTGAACGACGGCGCCGGAACGAGCTCAGGAGAGAACTCCAGCGACTCGCCGTCGAGCCACCATTTGATGAGGCCGTACTCGAAACCGGTGATCGCGGAGTCGTTGTGGGAGGTGATGCGCGTCATCGACCACACCGGCGGCCCGGGCAAGACGCCGAGAACCGGACGGCCCTCGACCTCGAGCGTTCCCGATTCGGAATGCGGCGCGCAGATGCGACGGAAGTTAGTGAAGTACTGCAGCTTCCCCTCGGGAAGGTCGGGACCGAACTCATAGAGACGATGCTCCTCGCCGAACATGCCGGAGGTGGTCATCGCCACAATCCATTTTTCCTCGTCCGGGAAGAGCCACTGCGCTGCGAGGTGCGCATAGGTGTCGGACCACTCGTGTCGCTCGACGATGCGCGGGCGCGCGGGATCGGCGATATCGACACGGAAGACGTACACCGGCTGCTCGATATTGTCCAGCAGATACGCCGTGTCTTTGTGCAGTATGATGTGATGCGCGTTCTTGTCGTGCGTAAGCGGCCAATCGGGGATGAGCGTCACGCGCCCCCGTTCGGAGAGATCGAGACCGAGCACGATGAGCACGCCGTCGGCGCCGAGGCAGACACACGCATCGTCAGCGGCGATGGATCCGGCGCTGCGAAGCTTTTTCTCAGCGACAATGGAACAACGGCCATTCAGTCTGATGACGCGCGGGGCGGCGTCATCGACGAGCGCGTAGAGGCATCCGCCGCCGTGGGCAAGCGCAATCACACCAGTGCAGTCGAGTGATGCGCGCACGGAAACGGCGCCCGCGTCGATGGCGACATCGACGAGCGCGACGCCCGTTCGGTGGGCGACGGCGATGATGATCGATTTTTTATCGGACAATTCCGATTCCCTTGAGCCCATTCACGATGAATTGTACGGCCATCGCCGACAGGATGAGCCCCATGAGCCGTTGGATGACGGAGATGCCCGTCTCGCCGATGAGCCGCTTGAGATGCACGGAGAGGAACATGACCGCCATCGTGATCATCATCACCGCCGCGGCGAGGGCGATGATGACGAGCGTCCCGCGCGCGTCGCCCCGCACCTGCGCGCTGAACATGAGGAGCGCGGCGATGGTGCCGGGACCGCTGATCATGGGGATGGCGAGGGGGAACACGGAGACGTCCTCCTCGACGCCGGGGGCCGCGTCCGCCGCCGGCCGCCGGGTGCGGTCGTCGCGCGCGAAGAGCATGTCGATGGCGATAAGAAAGAGGAGCGCCCCGCCGGCGATGAGAAACGACGCCGCGGAGACGCCGATGAATTTGAGGAAATAATCGCCCAGCACGACGAAGAAGACCGAAACCGCGAAGGCGATCACGGTCGCCTTGATGATGATGCGCCGACGGAAGGACGCGCTGTACCCCTGTAGATACATCACAAACACCGGGATGAGCCCCAGCGGATCGACCACCAGGAAGAGCGTGAAGAACACCGAGGGGATGAAGTGCTCGCTCATCTCGTCACGTCAGTGATCCATGAAAGGTAGGCGTCGTGTCCGGCCACGATGGGCAGGGCGACGATCTCCGGGACCTCGTAGGGGTGCGCGGACAGGATCGCCGCGCGCAGCTCCTCGAAGAGCGAGCGCTTCGTCTTGATGACCAGCAGCAGCTCATCGTCGCGGCACACCGCGCCCTTCCAGGTGTAGACGGACCGCAGGCCGGGAACGATATTCACGCACGCGGCGAGCCTCTCGCCCACCACCTTCTCGGCGATCGCGTTTGCGACATCGTTGTTGGGCACCGTGCAGAAAATCACCGTGTATTCGTTCATATGATATCACCTCGTTTTCGGAGAATGTCGATGATGCCGTCCAGGTACGCGGCCGCGGCCGAATCATCCTCCGCCGGCGCCCACGGCGCGTAGTGCTTGTGCGTGAGCGCCTCATAATGGCCCTCGATGATCTCGAAGAACGCCGCCTCGTCCGCGAGCGCGACGAACGAGTGCCACTCGCCCGGCGCTATCTCCGTCGAGCGGCAGGGACCGCGCTCGTCGATGATCGCGCAGTCGCGCACGGCGCCGCCATCATCGAAAAACACGATGGCCGCCCGGCCCCGGATGCAGTAGAACACCTCGAGCTTGTCGGGGTCCTTGTGTCGGTGCGGACGCACATAGGTGCCGCGCAGGCAGGCGTTGACCATCCGCTGCAGGTATTCTTCCGGCCGGTGAAAGCAGTGGATGGCGCGCCGCCGCGCTGAGGCCGCGGCCTGCGCCAGCAGCGCATCGACCAGCGTGTCGGTGATCCGGTTCATGGTTCCGATAGCGTGAGGCCGGCCGCGAATAATGGCAATAAAAATTCAACTCACGCCGGTCGAAATTGGATTTACACCGTATATGCGCTTTGCAACGGTGTTCCCGTGCCGCACACATCTGAATGTCGGAGTATTGCCCATGCTCAAGATCGCCTGCGCAGCGTTGCTCATCGTCGCCTCGGCCCCGAAACGCCCGGCCGGCGTTCCCACGCGCAATCTGGTGCAAAAGGAATCCGTCATCTTCGGCGCCAACTCGATCCAGCGCCTTTACTTCGCGACGAGCTCGTCGTACAGCAGGAACCACGACGGCAAGAAAGCAATCGACAGCGACCGTGAGTCGGCCTGGGTCTCCCAGCAGGGCAATGGCCCCCACTGGATCGAAATCGACTTCGACACCAAGCGGCTGATGACCAAGGTCGTCATCTATCCCGGTCGCCACGATAATTACAAGACCGTCAAATCGCTCAAGCTCCAGTTCCTCTATGAGGGAAACTGGTTCGATTTCTCGACCGTCCGCCTCGATGAACAGCAGACCGTCTCCTGTCTCGATCTGTTTTCCATCCCATGGGGCTCGTACCGCGACAAGGTCGAGATCGATCTCGGTGGGATCGATGCGAGCGCCTTTCGCATCTACATCCCCGCAGGCGAGACCTTCGGCGGCTATGCCGCCATCGCCGAGATCGAGCTCTACATGGGGGCCACCAAACTGCAGTATTTCGACGAGCGGCTCCTTGGCCTGTGCTTTCCGGTGAAAAACGGCTTCCTGCCCGACGCCGATTCCGCCTATCCCAACTCGCCGCGCGGCTATCGGGGCGGCGTACACGTGGGACTGGACGTGTTCGCCTATCACAACGACGATTCGTACACACCGATAGCGGTGACCAGGAAAACGCCGATCCTCGCCGCCGACCGTGGGACCGTCATCCGCGCCGATTGGGACTACAAGCCCATGACGCCTGAGGAGTGGAAGAACCAGTCTGCGTTCTACCAGAAGCATCCCCGCACCTTCGTGAAGCGCTCCTTCGGCGGACGCCAGGTATGGATCGACCACGGCAACGGCGTGGTGACCGCATACAATCACCTCTCGGGAATCAAGAGCGGCATAAAGAAGGGCTCCTCGGTCGGCAAAGGCGACGTGATCGGCTGGTGCGGCAACTCAGGGCTCATGGGCGAGGCCGAGGGGAAGAACTATGGGATCCATCTCCACTTCGAGATATGGGTGGATGGCCGCTATCTGGGTTACGGCATGGACATCAAGGACGTGCGGAAGTACTTCTCGTGGATTTTCTCAAACCGTCCGTAAGTTCGATCGAGCGAAGGTTACTTCGATAGGGAGTTGTGGTGGTTATATGGGTTTCCCCAGTAGTAGTGCCAGCAGATTACCCCATCGACCTTTGTACGGAGAATGACATAGCTGGAGAATCGTGCATAGTTATGCATACCACTTTCACCCTTCGCCATCAGACGGTCCAAATAGGTTTCCACAGCCATCGCCACTATCAGCGAAACGGAGCATTTACACGCCTTGCGCAAATCAACGCAATACTCGTTCTCATCCGGCCGCAGCACAATCGAGTAACAACGCCAGCTCTCCTTCGGGCAATCGGGCTGGTAGCGAACGGTCCGAAAAGACCGCTGAAACCGCTCGACATCGGCCATGAGCATCATCACAACCGCCATGAGCACGTCCCGGCGGGGACGGTTGAGCCTGTTCGCGGCCAGTGAGAGCCGTTCGTAGACATCATGCCGAATATTGATCGTCGTTCGTATCGCCATTGTCACCTCCGTGGGCGCCCTTCACGCGTCCTATAGGTGATACGAACGCCGACCGACATACATGCAGTATTTCCCATTCGGAGTGCGCGAAAATGCCATCACGAATATTTGAATCATCCCGGCGGACCGTCGCGGTTCTTCTCTCACTCGCGGTTCTCACCAGCCATTGCGCGCACGGCCACGAACACGCCCAGCGCGAAACCGTGGAGTGCGACCCGGCATCCATCGTGTGCGCCGCCGCGAACGGCCGCATGCGCGACGTGCGCGACATGATCGCGCGCGGGGCCGACGTGAACCGCGCGGACCACCGCGGCGACACCGCGCTCTACTGGGCCTCGTTCCGGCAGTTCGCCGACATCGCGGCGCTGCTCATCGCCAGCGGCGCGCGCGACTCGCTCGTCTTTGCGGCGGCGCGGGGCGACCGTGCGGCCGTGGAGCGCTTTTTCGTAACGCGCGTCCCCATCGACCGGCCGGCGCACGACGGCAAGACCGCGCTCATCTGGGCGGCCTGCAAAAACCACATCGACATCGTGACGCTGCTTGTGGATCGGGGTGCGCGGATCAACATTGTCGATCGCGACGGCATAACGGCGCTCGGGCACGCCATCGCCTCGAACCGCGTATCGGTGGCGAAACTGCTCCTCGATCGCGGGGCCGATCCGAACGGACTCGTCGAGGATGACCGCCGCATTACGGCGCTCATGTATGCGGTGTACAACAACATGACCGGCACGATGCGGATGATGATCGCGCGCGGCGTTGACCTGAACGCAAGGGCGGCGGACGGACGCACCGCGCTCATGGAGGCCTGCGAGCTGGGGCGGGAAGATGCCGTACGATTGCTGATAGACGCCGGGGCGTCGATACACGCGCGGGCGCGCAACGGCGCGACGGCGCTTTCCGTCGCACGGGGCAATGCCGCCATCGAGCGGTTGCTCCGCGCAGCGGGCGCGCGGGAAAATTAGTCCTGCTGCTGGATGCGCAGCAAATCGGACTTCCTTCCCAGAAACAGAAGCACCGAGCGCTCGGGGATGATATCATCTGCGGTGGGGGCGATTTTCATATTCTCCCACTCGGGGCTGTCGGCGTTCCAGTTCTCGTTTCCCTGCAGGTACTTGATCCCCAGGATCTGGCACTTGAAGCGCGCACCGATCTGCAGATCGCGTATGTTTTTCCCGATGAAGCTGCGCGGCGGCTGGATGTTCATCACCACATACTCCCCCGCAAGCGGAACGTAGTCGAGCACGTTCCGTATGGAGAGCGCCTTGCCGAACCAGGCCGCGAAATCGCGCTGCGGGAAGACGATGTCCTTCACGCCGAGGTGCTCCAGGATCGCGCAGTGCGGCTCCGAGTAGGCGCAGGCGATCAGGCGCTTCATGCCCATCTCTTTGAGGAGTATGGTGATGAGCACGTTCACCCCCATGTCGCCTCCGACGCTCACGATCACGCCGTCCATCTCACCCAGCGCAACCGTCTGCAGAAACGCCTTGTCCGTCGCGTCGCCGTTGACCGCATTCTTCAGGTAATTGCGCGCCCGAAGCAGCTGTTCCTGGCTGATATCGATCCCCGTGACCTCGCTCCCGTACTCCGAGAGCGACTTGGCGATATGGATCCCGAAATTCCCCAACCCGATGACCGCGTATTTTTGCATGATCGACCTCCGACCCCCGGCGATAACGGCGCGCAGCGCCTTCGTTGCGCGCGAACGCGAAAGACTACCCGCGACCGCATCGCGAGTCAAGCGGAAAAGGCCCCATCGCGCCTTTCGCCTCGCACTGGAGCAATTAATGGTTGCACACCCGTTAAAATTCATACAGTGTGCCGGTATGATTCGCTGGGAGAGAAAACTTGCGGCATGGGCCGACGCGGGCCTGCTCACCGCCAAGCAGCGCGACCGCATCCTGGACTTCGAGCGCTCGGCCGTTCGTACAAACATCGCCGCCTACACCGTCATCGGCCTGGGCGCGATCATCATCGCCATTGGCGTCATCTCCCTGATCGCGTACAACTGGGACGCGATCCCGGACCGGGTCAAACTCGCCGCAAACTTCATCCTCCTGATTGCCGGTGCGCTTGCTGCGGCGCGCGCGTACGGATCGGCCCGGTCAATCGCCTTTGAAATCATCTGCTCCGTTTTCTTTATGTTGATAGGCGCCTCGATCGGACTCATCTCGCAGGTTTTTCATTCCGGCGGCGCATTCTACGAGGCGGCCACCGTCTGGGCGGCGATCGCCCTCCCGCTCGTGCTCGCGAGCCGCGGCACGGTGACGGTCCACCTCTGGATGACGATCGCGATCATCGCGCTCTACGGGCAGATCGACCAGTCGCTCTCGGAGGCCCTCCGCGAGCGCTCCACCTTCACCGTGGTTCTCCTCTCGGCGCACCTTCCCGCCGCGCTGGGGATCGCGGCCCTTGCCCTCCGGAGACGGTCCGACGAAGATATCGCAACACTGGGGCGGTCGCTCGCGGTTTGGGCATTCGCGGGCGCGCTCGTCGGAACCATCTTCCTGTCCGTTCCCAGCGATTACGGCGACGCGTTTTCGCCGGGTCCCTGGATCGCGACAGTGCTCGTCGCGAACGGCGCGCTCGTCGCGACGGCCTGCGCCCTCGCATGGAAGGTGTACGGGCGCGGCATCATCGTCCTCGCATCCGGCATCGCGCTCTATGCGCTCCTGGCGATCACGAACCTCCGCCAGGTGCATCCGGACATACGCGAGGTCACCGACGCCGCGCTGTTTATCCTCGCATGGTTCGTCGCGGCCTTCTTTCTGTTTCGTCTCGATTATCGCAAGCTCTTTAACGCCCTCATCGTCGGCATCGGCATCCGCTTCCTGGTCGTGTATTTCCAAGTGTTCAGCGACCTGGCCATGACGGGTCTCGGCCTTATCGTCTCGGGGCTCGCGATCATCGGGCTGAGTGCGCTGTACATCAAAAAACGCGAATCGCTGTACGCCCTCATGGAGCGGATCAAATGAAGAAGCGCCTGTTCGTCTACGCCGCGCTGGCCGTTCCCGTCGCCGCCCTGCTCGCGCTCGCGGCCTACAAGGCGCACATCTATCATCGCGGCGCGGAGATCGTGCTGCCCATCACCGGCTATGACCCCCGCGACCTGCTGGCGGGGCACTACCTCACCTATCGCGTCGAGTACGGGATCGAGGGCCTCTGCGAGTCCTCCCGCACGCGCGCGGGCTGCATCTGCTTCGATACGGACGGAAACCGCTTCATTGACGATTGCGCCGGGGACCCGCCCGCGGTATGCTATCCGTTCGTCAGGGGCGAGTGCCGCAACGGGCGTTTCGTCGCGGGGATCGAGCGCTACTACATCCCCGAGGCGAAGGCGGCCTCGCTCGACAGCCGCGTGCGAAAGGGCGGCGCGAAGATCCGCATCGCCGTGAGCCCGTCGGGCCGGTCAGTGGTGAAGGACTTGATTCTGCCGGAGTGAGAGGCAACTCATGATCTTCCGGTTGATTCTTTCCGATTACCATGGATAATACGCTTCTTCGTGTTTGGCTCGTCATCACGCTTTATCTCTTCAATGACGCCTGTTGTGATGCTATAAATGGGCGTAATTACGTGACATGATAAATTTCACATAACAGAAATCATATCCCCATACGGGAGCCTCTAATAATTACAACTAACGCATCAATAAACATCCGAAACTGTAATTTTACGACACCGGCCTTGCCGCGGCGTTACTGGGCATTCGCGCACCCGGGGTGCTCGCCCTTATCCATCTCCGCGGCGAGATCTTTGAGAATTCCATCATCTCCGAATACATCAAGCATTCGTTCCACAGCTGGCGTCACCCGTTCTGCTATTTCTGGCGCGATAACACCGGCAATGAAATCGATCTGCTCGTTGAACGGGGCGGATCGCTATATGCCGTGGAAAGCAAGTCGGGCTCGACCGCAAATCCCGATTCCTTCAACAATCTGTCTCGGTTTCAAAAGTATGCGGGGATCTCCCGGGACAACTGCTTTTTGGTGTACGGCGGCGATACCTCCGGACTCCGGGGACAGGCGCATGTTGTAAGCTGGAAGAATATGGAAGAGATGCACCAGCAGATCATTTAATCGCTGGCACCAACCCCACCGTACAATGCGTTCACCACGAAGGGAGGGTGCACGCTATCGCCTATCGCTCGTCCGGGCGATCACCGGGCGCACCACGAAAAAATTGTTGAATAATGGCCAATAAAATTGGGAGATGGATGCGGGTGACGTTGTTCGACGGGCGGCGCGTATCGGCCGCAATCAACATATATACATTCACACACATCGCTTTTTTGCGAGAAGCGAAGCGTTTTTCCGCTGGTTAGCCACGGTGTCCATTGAGGTCTGATTATCCTTTCATAAGGGAGTTTTGCCATGGACTCGTCCGGCATGCTGTATCTGAATTTCTTTTCCGTGGGATCCATCATCCCTGCGCTGTTCCATCTTTCCCTGGCGTTTTTCGTGCTGACCATTCCCGGCAAGTCCAAGGCGACCTTCCATCTGGGGATGATGTTCCTGTTCATGTTCCTCTTCAACCTGGGATACTTCATCGCGGCATCCGCCTATCACCCCGCGGCGGCCTTCCATCGCTGGCTCACCGTCGGCGTGATCCTCCTGGCGGAGGCCCATTTCAATGTGATGATCATCAACTTCCCCGACAACCGCCACGAGAAGGCGGGAAGGATTTTCATCATCGCGCAATACGCCGTGGCGATCGTCGTATCGCTGGTCTTCTTCATCATGACCCTGAAGGCCGGAACGGTGTACCGCTTCGACGGGCATTACTGGGACTTCGACGCGGAGCGCATCAGCAAGGTCGTCTCCCTGTTCATTGTCGGTTTCATCGTCATCAACATCGTTCTGTCTGTTTTTCGGATGATCCGGGCCCCGAAGGGGGAGCGCGCGATTTTCCTCATCCTCCTCGTGTGCTATCTGCTCACGACCGTCGTCCCCTCCGTCATCAACACCCTCAGCCGCGACGGCGCGGTTGACCGGGAGACCTTTCAGGTGTCCTGGGACCTGTTCAATATTCTCGGCTTCTACCTTGTCGGTATCATCTTCGTCGGCGTTTCGCGGGACCGGATCAGCATCATGGGGAAGCTCATCGGCGTGAGCATGGTCACCTTCTTCGTCCTGTTCCAGTTCATCGCCTACTTCTCGCTGCAGGACCTCGAGCGCTCGCACGACGACCTGCGCCGAAAGGACCTGTCCCTGGCGATTGCCGGAACGCCGTCGCCCGAGCTCCGATATCTCGCCTGGTACGATCCGAAGAGCGATGCACTCGGCATTCGCGACGGGGACCGGGGGGCGATCGACCCGCAGGCGCTTCGGATCCATTTTCAGAACACGGCGCTCTTCGAGTCGATCCGGTCCCTCCCCGGCGGTGACGGCGGGGCGCGGACGGCGGCGCTTATGGAATCGAGCCATCGCTATTTTGACGGATACCGCCGCGCCATCATCGGCCTCGGCGCGGGTCGACAATCCGGCGTAGATTACACCGGCGATCAAATCTCCGCGCACCTCCTGGGGATCAGACGGACCGTCTATTATCGCTCCAACAAGATCTCGCAGCTTCCGGACGCCGGTTTTCGTCAGGCGCTCGCCAGATTCCTCGCCGGACAGAAGGGCGATTTCGCCCCCTTCGCCGACGCGCTCACCCGCGCGCTTGCCGAGACGCGCCTCGAGGGAAAGGAGCTCAAGGCCGAGATGCTTCGGTATCTCGCGCCCGTGAACGAGGCCGGCGCGCGGAACTACCGCATCGGGACGGACGGCCGCGCGCATTTCGTGTCGTACCTGCGTGTCGATCCCGCGTCGGATCGGGTGTACGAGGCTGGCTTTTCGTATCGGGCCTTCCGGCACTATTTCCATCCCTCGTCGCTCAAGCTGATCATCATGCTCGCCGCGGTGATACTGGTGATCCGCTTCGGCTTCCAGTTCTATTTCTCGAAAACCCTCATGAACGCCATCCGGGCGTTTTCACGCGGCGTCAAGGCGGTCGATCGGGGCGAGCTCGACGTGAGCGTCCCGGTGCAGTCCGAGGACGAGATCGGCTACGTGTCGCACAAGTTCAACACAATGGTGGGGTCGATCCGCAGCGTGGTGGGCACGGTGACCACCAACTCGCACGAGGTCAAGAAGGTGAGCACCGACCTCAATACGGCGTCGACGCACCTCTCGGACATCGCCCGGGAGCTCGCCGCGATCGTCGAGGAGACGGCCGCCTCCTACGAGGAGATGTCCGCCTCGTTCGAGTCGAACCTGAACGAGATACGCGCCCAGCTGGAAAGCTCGGACCACGTCAAAAGCGACATCGAGCGGATCAACGCGAACAGCGGCCAGCTCTCGGGGCGCATCTCAAAGCTCACGACGAGCATCAACGACGCCGTCGCGCAGGTCGAGGCGGGCGAACAGACGATGATGAAATCAGTCGCGGCCATCGAGGGCATGGCCTCGTACCTGAGGGGCATCGAGGAGACCGTCAACTCGATCAACGAGGTCGCCGACAAGATCAATCTGCTTGCGCTGAACGCCGCGATCGAGGCGGCGCGCGCGGGCGAGGCGGGACGCGGCTTTTCCGTGGTGGCCGACGAGGTGAACAAGCTTGCCGACCAGACCACGGAACTCGTCAAGGGCATTCAGGGCACCATCATCGAGCAGACGAACCGCATCTCGAACGAGATCAGCTTTATCGGCGGCACCTCGGACATCTTCAGGGACGTGCAGGCGAAGATCGCCGAGACGCGCGCCGTCCTCGCCGAGACGATCAGCTTCACCGACGGCCTGGGATCGATGAACACCGAGATACAGCGAAAGATCAATCACCTGAGCGACATCTCCCGGAACATCTTTTCCTTCTCGCAGGACCAGAAGAACGTGATCGACGAGCTCACGCGCGCGATCGGCTCCATCAGCGAGATCTCCCAGCGGACGCTCGAACGCGCGGACATGGTGAAGGGCTACTCGCGCATCATCGACATGAGCGCCGACGAGTTGGCCGAGAACATCAGCGCCTTCACCAAGAGCGGCGACGATGCGAAGTGAACCACGACCGCCGAGGAGACCGCATGAGCGAAACGCTCGCGAGGTGTGACGGTGCCCATTTCGATGGTCGCCGCACCGGTCAGCGAGGCCCGGGAGACGAATATCCTCGTCATGTCGAATCTGCCGGGGTGAGGGCGTGGGCGTCAATCGCTGAACTGCATTCGGCGCGCCCGCCTCATGCAGGCGGGGGAAGGTCCTTCGGGTAGTCCACCAGGGCGGCCTTGTACAGCGCCACGAGGCGCGGCAGCGGGTCCCACTCGACGTAGCGTTCCGGTTCCTCGAAGAGGTTCGGCTCCTCCCGGCGCAGACGGATTGTGGCGTGCGCCATGGCCAGCCAGTTCACAATGCCGTTGTTCGAAACCTGGATGGCCGCCTCCGCGTGAAGGAAGCACAGCGTCGCCACGGGCGAGTAGCGCCCCGAGATGTTGGCCCGGTTGTAGTTGTGGTCGATGTCCCTGCCGCAGACGTCGCAGTCCATGGCCTCACCCTTTGACGACCGTGATTGTCCCGATTGATTATGCGCGTAGTGCGCGATGGATTCGAATACAATAAGACCAACGTCCTGTCAATGAAACCGTCAGCGTTTTTCCGATCAGGCGACACTCCCCCTGCCGAAATAAATTCAAATGCCGGACTGGAATTTCATGGTTTACAGGCAACGTAACTCATGCACCATAGCGTTCAAAGCACCGGACATCGAGGACATGAAAGGCAATAATGCGATGCTCGATGGGTTCGCGAGTTTAATCACACAAGGATACCGCCATGCAAATAACAATCAATATCGACGAGAAAATATTTCATCGTTTGAAAAAGCTATTTACCGCACGTCGAATAGTATGGGCGATTGCACTCTGTGCCGCAAGCACGTCAGTGTTGATTCATGCGGCGACGAAGCCCCACACCTTTCTCCCCGACGCCATCATATCCTCTTCCGATGTAAACGAAAACTTTGACGCCGCATTCGACGCGATAAACACGCTCATTCCTGTCGGCACCGTCATGGCCTATGCCGGTTCGACCGTTCCCGCCGGGTATCTCGTCTGCAACGGGTCCGCCGTAAGCCGGACAACCTATGCCGATCTCTTTGCCGCGATTGGGACCATGTACGGCAGCGGTGACGGCTCAACGACATTCAATCTCCCGGATTACCGGGGCATGTTCTTGCGCGGGCACCATTTCGGGAAAAGCTCGGGAACCACCGATCCCGATTACGCGACGCGACAGATGGGAGCCGCTCAGTCCGATCTGATCAAGTCCCATCAACACCTGCTGCCGTATTCCAACGGAGCCACCGCGCCCTCAGGAACCCATGCAACACCGCCATGGCAGGGTATCGATTCGACGCAGCATTCGACGGTCGCCTTTGGCGGCACCGAGACGCGTCCCGTGAATGTGAGTGTCGCGTATATCATCAAACACTAATAAGACACGAAATACAGGCAATGGGACCGTCCTCATGTATGCCTGCTGACACGGCCAAGATAAACTCGCTGTCGCAGGTCTCCAAACGGTTTTTTAATACTCGAGAGCGTTGTAAATGTTCTGATGGTCGCGACGCGTTATGAGTACTCTGAGGTGGTCTCGTTCAAATCGAAACAAAGAATGGAGTAGGCCATGCCGGACAATAATAGCGAGGACCCGATTGTACGCACGACCGCGGACATAGAGCGCCGCGCAGTCGCCCACGGGGCGGCGGTGCGCCCGAGCAGGCATACTGCTCATGAACAAGAAAAACACTATCCACGTATGGTAATTATCGTTCTCTCCGATGTCGCACACGCCCACGCATCAGAAACATCGGTCATCGAACTTCCCCCTTCACGCGCCAAGGTGAAAAATCTCTCAAAGAGGAAAGGATTCGGGAGTACACACGGCCCTAGAAATTCACCACCGGCCGCATCTCGATCTCCGGATAGATCTGCCCCTGCTTGGGCGGCATGGAGTTGTACACCCAGTCGATGTCCACCGTGCCCAGTTTCACGCCGCGGTGCCGCGAGAAGCCGCGGAAGGTGCCGCGCACAAGCACGTCCTCCATGGTGAGCGAAAGACCGAACACCGCGACCGTCGTTCCGGCGGGAATGGCCGCCAGTTCTTCCCGGTAGGCCGTGGGGGCGAAGGCGAGCCGCCGGCTGTCGGCCGCCTGGCACTGGATCGCCGGGATGATGACGGGATAGCCGTCCGTGCCGATGTACGATATGAACTTGAGCGCGCCGATATCATTGAAAAGATCCTCGGCGAACGGCTTGAGGATGCGCGCCTGTTCCCCGGATGACGCGCCGGCCTTCGCGCATTTCGTCATGAGCGCGCCGCGGACGACGCCGCCCATCGGGAGCTTCTCGCGTCCGGTCGTCTCTACCAGGTCCATGTAGTGCACCGTGTGGAGGCCGAAGTACGAGTTGTACCGCCACATGGGCTTCTTGTTGAACATGATGTACTCGTCGCCCTCGTTCAGCGCCTTCTTCCAGACCGCCTTCCCGCGCCAGAGCTCCTTTGATAAACTCATGATAAGAAAGCCCACGCGCGGATTCTTCCGTACGTTCCGCTTACTCATCCCCTCGGAGAACTGGCCCCAGATGAGCTCCGTGGTGGAGCGCGCCTGCAGCGCCGTGATCAACGTTATGTGCGGCAGTTCGCCTTCGCTCACCGTGGCGATGAGTCCCACCTTGGCGTCGGGCTCGAATTCCTTGAGGTCGTTTACGTCGAATGCGTTACGATTTTTCATGGTTTCCTCTCATTGTTGATGTTACCTCACCCCGCCTCCGGCGCGCCCTCTCCCGCAAGGAGAGGGCTCTGCAATAGTCAACTATTGCCTCTCCCCCTTCTCCTATGGGAGAAGGGGGTTGGGGGGATGAGGTGTTCAGCATCCCTTCACCAGCCGCATGTGCGCCTTCGCGTCATTGTCCGCCTGCTCATCATCGCTTATGAACTTCGTCGCACCGCTCCAGTGCACGATCGCGGGATCGACGCCGGAATGGCGCGCCACGTTCGCGAGATGCTCCATCGTCTCCCTGCCGAGGAGCGCCTCAGCCCCAAAGTCCCACTCGAGATCGAGACGCCGATACTTGTCGCGGCAGAGATTATTGAAGGCGCACAGCTCCCAGCGCTCCACCGCGCCTGCGATATTCTCCGCGATGTAGGCGCCGACACCGGTGATGTTCTCATCACGATCGGTCGCGTTCGGGATGATGGGCGTGCGTATCCACAGTTTCGTCTTCGATCCCGTTTTCGCGATCGTGTCACGGACGTGCTTCAGGTTCTCGAGTATCCTCTCGTTGCCGCTGCCGGTGAATCTCTTGTGCAACACCGGATCGATCTCCTTGATGTCGTAGAGCACCAGGTCCGCATGCGGCAAAATCGCGTCGAACGCTTCCTTTCGGCAGAGACCGCAGGTATCGAGCGCGGTGTGCAGTCCGCGGCGGGTGCATTCGCGCAAGAACGCCGCGGTAAACTCCGGCTGCATGCAGGGCTCGCCCCCGGATATCGTCACGCCGCCGCCGGAGCTCTCGAAGTACGAGCGGTCCTTTTCCACCTCGTCGGCCAGTTCATCGACGCCCCACTCGGTTCCCAAGAGCTCCATCGCGAGCGCCGGGCACTCGTCCACGCAGATGCCGCAGAGCGTGCATGCGGCGCGGTCGAGCGCGATCACGCCGGCATCGTCGGAGAGCGCCTGCTGCGGACAACCCTTCACGCAAGTGCGGCACCCGATGCACTTCGTCTCGATCCACTGGATTTGCCGCTCGAACGGAATGCTCTCCGGATTGTGGCACCACGCGCAGGCGAGGCTGCAGCCCTTCACGAAGACCGTCGTCCGAATCCCCGGCCCGTCCTCCGTGGACATCCGCTGGATGTTCAGAACAAGCCCTTTGATTGCATCTCTTTCGCTTTTCATCCGCTTATTTCGATCGTACTTATTACCGATAATCCCATCAACACGCTAACTCATTCTCTCCCATCCCTCCCCCTAACGAAGGGGGAGGTGCCCGAAGGGCGGAGAGGGTCAATACCGATTATGGCTCTCCCGGGCGATGATCTCGTCCTGCAGCTCACGGCCGATCGCCGTGAAGTAGGCGTTGTAGCCGGTCACGCGCACCAGCAGGTGCCGGTAGTTCTGCGGGTGCTGCTGCGCGTCGCGCAGCATGTCCGCGTCGATCATGTTGATCTGCAACGCCGTGCCGCCGTTTTTCGCATAGCCCCGCAGGAAGGCCTTGAATTTCTTGCGGTGCTCGGGATCGCGCAGGATCGACGGATTGAAGGTGATCGTGTGGCTCGCGCCGTTCGGGAGATTGCTCAGGTAGCCTTCCCAATCAGCCGCGCCGCCGTCCGCCGTTCCCCCGAGCACCTTTCCCACGGAATTCGCATTGGCCGTGGGGCCGTTGATGTCCGCGCCGTTCGAAGGGCAGATCGCGTTGGAGAGGAACTGCCCCTTGGGACGGCCGTCGGGGCTCGCGGCCATCACGTAGCCGTCGCCCACCCAGTAGTTCCACGAGAGCATGCCCGGCCGGAACTGCCGGTTGGTCGATTTCGTCTTGTACTGCCAGGTCTCCTCGGCCCAGAGGTCCATCACCGCGAGCGCCATCGCGTCGGCCTCGTTGTCGTCGCGGCCGTACTTGGGCGCACGGTTCTTCGCCTTGGCCTGCAGGATATCGTGGCCCTCCCAATTGTCGCGAAGCGCCTGGATGAGCTCGGCCATCGTGCATTCCTTCTTATCGAAGACCAGGTACTTGATCGCCAGAAGCGAATCGACCGTCGTGCCGAAGGTGACGCCCTCGATGGTCACAAACGAAAGCTCCGCGCCGCCCTGCGTGATGTCCAGCGCCTTCTCGGCACAGCCCCCCACCAGGCACGAGAGATACGGCGTGGGACAGAACTCAGCTCGAATGCGCTCCGACGCCTCGTACACCTCGACGCAGCGGCGGATGATGTTTTTCGTATGGATCACGTAGGCGTTCCAGAATTCATCCCATGTCGAAAACTTCGTCGCGTCTCCCGTCTTCGGTCCGTCCTGCCTGATGGGATCGCGCTTCCCGGTGATGGGATCGACGAACTCGAGGAGGTCCTTCCCGCCGGTGAGCGCGAGCTCCACGGCCTTGAGAAGGTTCAGGTTGTTGTCCACGGTGCCGGATCGGTCATTGCCGACCATGGTGTTTTCCAGGCAGCCGACCGGCGCATACTCGTGCACGTTGTTTTCGTTGATGAGGTGCGCCACATTCGCGCGCTTCGCCTCGCGCATCATCCCCGCCATGGAGCGCTCGTCGAAGTTGAGCAGAAACGGCGCTCCCTGACTGGACGAAACCATGTCGATGAGCCGGTCGAGGAGCTCGTCCGGCGTATTGCGGTGCATGCGGACATTCGGCTTGGGCTCCAGGATCGGCGTCATCTCGTCGATCACCTCGAGGACCGCATAGGTGAGCTCGTTGGTCATGTCGGCCCCGTTCGCGCCGAGGCCCGAAAGGGTGATGAGCTGCCCGAAGCCCGACGTGATACCCTGGTTCCCGACCTGCACCATGGCGTCGTAGGCCGTATTGCTGTGGATCCAGAAGCACTTGAGGATCTCCTTCGCGAAATCGCGGTCCATGCCGTCCGCCATGGATTTTTTCCAATACGGCAGCAGGTACTGATCGAACCGGCCGAAGGAAACGCCCGGCCCGGGATAGTTCTCGTCGCTCATGATGAGCATGTGGTTGATCCAGAGCGCCTGTACGGCCTCCCACAATGTCTCGGCCGGCTCCCAGGGGACTCGGTCGAGGTTTTTCGCCATGTGCTCGAGTTCGCTTTTTCGCCCGGCGTTCTTTTCCTTCGCGGAGAGCTTCCGGCAGAGCGCGGCGTACTTCGCGGCGAGATCGCGCGGCATGGTCGCCGCGGTCATCATCGCCCGCAGCTGCGCGCCCTTCCTTCCTTTTTTGTCTGATTCGGACAGCGCCTTGTATTTTTGCTCCAGGTCGGCATGGATCCCCTTCCAGCCAATCGTGAGCGCGCGCTCGTGCCCGGGGACCAGGTGCCCGCTCGTCGCACCGGAGTTTCCGTACCCGTGATCGTGGAACCACTTCATGACCGCGCGCGCTCCCTTCGTTCCGTAGATGAGCGCGTCGCGCGCCTTCGCCTCTTTTTCGCTCCAGCAGCGCGAGGCCTGCAGATTGAAGCGCGCCCCCGCGATGAGATCTCCCGGCAATAGTTCTTGAGGCACGCAATTCACCATCACCTCTTTCGTGAACCATGCCTTGCGCTCCGGAAGGCTCCAGCTCCAGAAATCGGGATGGAGCGTTACCACGCGCGCGCTCTGCCGGAACGAGGACCGGAAGGTCTGGTTGAATGCGTACATCTCCGGGACGATGTAGTACGAGATCTCGTCGAACTGGACGTCCCAGTCGGTGCCGGTGGTCCAGGCGCTGTACTCATTGTTCCACGCCCGCCGTGCGCCCACGAAATAGTAGTCGCGCAACCACTGGATGCGCGGAGAGAGGTTTTTCGGTTCCTTGATCTTGAATGCGGGTGCTGTCGATGCTGCGCACATGGTGTCCTCCTGATGAATGGTGCTGCGTTGTACGATGGGGCACGGGCAGTGTCCGTACCCTACAATTATATATTTGAAACCAATCGAATCTTCCGGTTCTCGATGCCGATGCCCAGGGCGTCCACGACGCGCGCCTGCCCGTACTCCAGCGCCTCGCGCATGATCCGCTCCGCCTGATGCGCGTCTTTCCGGCAGGCCGCATCGACGAAACGCCGGTGCTGTTCCATCGTGATGCGAATCGCCTCCGGCAGATTGAAAAAGAAATCCGTATAGAAGCGATACACCGGCCGGAACGAATTAAAGACGAGCTGGATGATGATGTTGCCCGACCGCTTCATGATGAGTGCGTGCAGCCGGTAGTCGCATTCCGCCATCGCCGCGGGATCGGACAGCGACCGCTCCTCGATACCGATGATGTCGCGAAGCTCGCGTTCGTCATCCGGCGTGAAGGCGGCGACCGCCATCTTCACCGCGTGGAGCTCGATGAGCAATCGCGTCTCCATGAGCGCGCGCAGCGTGTCCGAATCGACCTCGCCGCCGTTCTGCATGATGTCGATGAGCACATCGAGCGACGCCTTCGCCTGATAGTCGCTCACGTAGGTGCCGCTCTGCGGGCGCGTCTCCACGAGGCCGCTCTTGGCGAGCCTGCCGACCGCCTCGCGTACGGTGGAGCGGCTCACGCCGAATTCCTCCGCGAGATCGCGCTCGGCGGGAAAGCGGCTGCCGGCGGGCATATCGCCCACAATGATGGCTTTTTGGAGCTTTGTGAAGATTGTTTCCGAAAGGCGATCCGACATTATTTTCTCCGGAATAATTGGTCTGACCAATTATCAACATACCGATAACTATTCGAATCGGCAAGCCAATTTCAGTAAAAAATGCTGATAATTGATAAATAATATTTTGCAAAATAAACATTCGAAGATAAAATGTCCATATCGAAGCGATAACTATCCGTTTCACGGCATCAAGGAGGATCGACAGGCAGATGTGAGGTAATGACAACCGGCTTCCAGGCACCACCGTCCGTACGCTGATGATGAGGGTCACGGCCGTACAGAGACCGTGTTTGGAGATTCCCGAATAGGGGGCCTGGCGTTCGAAAGAACGCACTTTTCCACGAGGAGGGGCTCACTATGGGTACATTCAGTTACAATCCGGAAGCCATCGCCAACCTCAAGATCACCGACACGTCGATACTCGACCGTCTCGTCGATTTCGAATCGGCGCGCGCGGCGCACCTGGCGAAGGACCACTCGCGGCGCGACAAGCGGATGTCGCTTTCGGAAGCGATCTCCGCGTTCGTCGCCGACGGCGATATCGCCACCGACGCCGGCTTCGCCTATGTCCGCACGGCCCACCAGGCCTATTTCGAGATCATGCGCCAGGGCAAGAAGGGCCTGCACTTCATCGGCTCGCCCAACACCAACCAGAGCTACATGATCAACTTCGGGGTGTGCGCGTACTCGCACAACTCCTACACCGGCGCGGAGATGCGCGGCACCGACCGCAACTACTCGCGCCAGCTCAAGAACGGAAAAGTGAAGATCCTCTCCGAGTGGAGCCACGGATCGATGGCGCAGGGCTTCAAGGCCGCGCAGCTGGGCGTGCCGGGGGTCTTCTCGAAGCAGCTCCTGGGATCGGACATTCTCCGTTACAATCCCTACGTCCGCGTGATGCAAAACCCCATGCGCGACGATCCCGACCCCGTCGTGTTCATCCCCGCGCTCTATCCCGACGTCACCGTCATCCACGTGCACGCCGCCGACAAGACCGGCAATGCGCGCATCTACGGCCCGACGGTCAACGACATCGCGCTCGCGGCCGCGGCGCGCAAGGTGATCATCACCGCCGAGGAGATCGTCCCCGAGATCGACATCCGCTACAACAGCAAGGGCGTGGCGATCCCGTTCATGTACGTCGACGCCGTGGTTGAGATGCCCTACGGCGCGGTGCCCGGCAACATGCCCGGCCACTACTACTGGTCGCGCCAGTGGTGGGAGAAGGCCTTCCGCTACGCCTGCGTCTCCGACGATAACATGAAGGCCTTCATGGACGAATGGGTCTTCGGGTGCAAGGACCAGTTCGAGTTCGTCGACAAGCTCGGCGGCGCGAAATGGATCACCATGGCGCGCCGCCTCACCAAGGCCGCCGAGTACGACAACGAGAGCGACGGCGTCGATTTCAGCTATCAGCCCTATCTGCCGGACAAGGATCCGGGGATCTACTATTAAGAGGAGGCACGATATGACAACCAACAAACCGGCAAACCCGCTCGAGATGGTGGCCTACGTCCTCTCGCGGCAGATCTCGGATCACCAGGTCGTGTACGTGGGGACGGGCCTCCCGATGGTCTCGGCCATCCTCGCGCACAAGACGCACGCCCCCAACATCACCATGGTCTACGAAAGCGGCGGGCAGAACCCCATCGAGGGCGACATGCCCTGGTCCGTAGGCGATCCCTTCACCTGGCGCAAGTCGCCGATGATCCAGGAGATGGCCTACTCGTTCGCGCAGAGCTACAACGGCTATGTCGATATCGCCTTTCTCGGCTTCGCGCAGATCGACTGCTACGGGAATATCAACACGCACATGATCGGCGACGATTTTCACAAGCCCAAGGCGCGCCTCACCGGCTCCGGCGGCAACAACGACCTCTCGTCGCTCACGGAGAACATGGTGCTCGTGGGCATTCAATCGCCCGACAAGTTCCCGAAGAAGCTCGACTTCATCACGAGCGTGGGGCACCTCACCGGCGGCGATTCGCGGAAGAAGGCGGGCATGCTGGGCAAGGGACCAGTCGCCGTGGTCACCAATGCCGGCGTGTACGATTTCGAGCCCGTGTCGAAGCGCATGCGCGTGAAGTCGCTCCACGCGGGAGTGAACTTCGATCTCGCGCAGCTCACGACCGGCTTCGAGCTCCTGAAGCCCGAGGGGGAGATTCCGGTGACCGACGCGCCGTCGGACGAGGCGCTGCACATCCTGCGCACCGAGGTCGATCCGCACGGCGTGTTCACCAGCATCCCGGGCATGTAATGCGCTCACCGGCGGCCGTCCGCGCGGGCGGCCGCCGGAATCATCCCGCGCATACCTGCATACTGCTCCGGAAGGGTTTTTCGCTTGAAAAAGCCGTCGTACAGTGCACACATAGCCGTGATGGCCAACGGAAGAAAAAAATCATATATCCGAAATCCCTGAAGGATATCCCGCGCTGGCGGCGACGCGAGCTTGCCGAGAACCTGGAGTGGTTTCTGCGCTTTTCACCGGTCGAGCGCCTTCGCTACATCGACCGGGAATGGGAAGAGACATGCACGTATATAGAGAAATACAGTCTGGTTAAGCGATGGAAGGCGAAAAAGAACTAACCTTGAAATCCGTAATTGCAATGATGAACTGATCGATTTTTCAGAATACTATGCGAATTCGGACACCATTGAAGACCTTCAGGAGCGACTGGTGTTCCGGGTCCCCTCAATCGATGACCTGATACGACTGAAACAGATTCGAGAACCAAGCAGCAAAGACGCGCAGGATATCGAGTACCTCCTGAAAGCGAAACAATCCCGAGAAAAAACACGCCATGAGTGAAATCGACACACACGCACGCATCCACGACCTCCTGTTGAAAAACGGCATCGCCGCGATTACGGAGCCGGTGAGCTTCAGGAAATCCATTGCCTCGAATGGAACGCGCATTGCGGTTGCCGTTTCGGTGAAGGATTTCGAAAAACGATACACGATCAGCGAAAACGGCGTGATTGCGCTCGCTGAAGGGACAGAAGAAGCCTTTCGCAAACATATCGATGCGCAGTTTCCCGATGACGACGTCCTCCGGCGATTCCGCGACGATATCGCGGCAACCAGCGTCAAGTACGGCGTGCCCCACACCTTCATCGTCTCGGACGGCGCGGCGGCCATCGTGGTCGATCCGGCCTGCAAGAAGCGCCGCCTCGCCGACATCGCCGCGCACGGCGTCCTTCCCGGCGACAGCATCATCCTCTGCTCGCACCATCACCCCGACCACTGGGCGAACGCCGGGCGCATCGCGCGCGGCGACATGCGCATCGTCTTTCACCCGGACACGAAGGAGATCCTGGCGCGCGGCTTCTTCCGCTTCTGCTACGGGGAGTATTTACGCATCCTTCGCACCTCGCCGGCCGGCGACATCTTTCCGCGGGTCTTGGGGATCGGCGGTATCGGCAGGCGGATCGCGCGGTTCATGCTTTCGCGCCTGCACCGGCTCACCGCGCTGGGCATCTACGTCATCACCGCGCGCATTTACGGAAAGACGGGCATGCGCCGCGCGAGCCTCCGGTTTCTCGAGTGGGAGGAATCGAGCGATTTCGTGTTTGGCGCAACGACGGTGCGCGGATGGCGCCTGAGCGAAAACTGCGTCGCGCTGCACACCCCCGGCCATGCGCCCGACACGCTCTCGCTGCTCGTGCGGGACCGCAGGGCGCTCTTCATCGCCGACAGCAGCGCCTTCCTGAACCCGGTCAGCGACCACGACGGGACGATCGCCGGCGTGCACGAGAACGTCGCGCGGCTCCTGGCGATCGTCACGAGCGAGAAGATCGAAATCCTCCTGCCGTCGCATGCGGAGCCCGTCGTGGGACACGCGGCGATCGTCGAGTTCCTGCGCTCCTACGATGCGTCGCTCCGCGAGGTGGAATCGCTCTTCGGCGGCATCATTGCCGCGCGCGCGGAATGGCGCTTCGGCGAGCTCGCGGACACGATCTGGCGCTACGACCATCCGCTCGCGCGCGATCTGGTCAAGTCGAACTGGCCCCGGACCATGTCGAACATCGACCTGTACCTGCTGATGCTGCTCCCCGAGATCGGCTACCGCCCGCTCGATTCGCGCCGAGAGCGATGGCGGCGCGAGAGCGCGATCAGACTATAACTGAAACGATCGTCACGCGCATCAATCCCCGTACGGGCTAGGCACGCCCTCCGGCTGCGTCTTCCAGCGACGATGGATCCAGAACCACAGCTCGGGATGCGCGAGGATGATCTTTTCGATCGCTTTCACTTGATTGCGCGTGTTGATGGCGAGCTCCCGCTCACGGTCGTCAGGGAAGGGCTCCCAGGGGATCTCCTCGGTGAGGATCAGCTTGAACCGGCCCGGCGCGACGCGGCAGGCGTAGCCGCAGATGACCGGCGCGCCCGTCTCGCGCGCGACCCACGCATTCGAGCGCACCGTGCACGCCGTCCTGCCCAGCCACTCGACGAACATGCCCTGGCTGCGCTTCATGTTCTGGTCCATGGCCATGATCACGCCCTCGCCGCGCGCGAGCCCCTCGCGGATGCGCTGCATGGAATTCACGTGCGCGATGGTGCCTAGGTTCATTCCGCAGCGCGCGTCCACGATCACCTTGTCCATTACCGGGTTCTTGAACTTCTTGGCGACGATCGCGATGGGATAGTTCGCCATGCCGATGCGGCCTGCGGCCGTGTCCCATTCGCCAATGTGCCCGCCGACGAGAATGACGCCCTTGCCCCGATTATACGCGTCGCGCAGCAGCTCCTCGTTCTCGATCTCGAAGCGCGTTCTGAGAAACTCCTCGTCCATGAGCGGCACGCGCAGGAAGTTCGCGAAGTGCCGGCACACCATGACCAGCGACTCGCGGTAGATCGCCCGCTTCTCCTTCATCGTCTTGCGTTCGCCGTAGACGATGTCGAGGTTCACGCGCGCCGTGCTCCAGCGGATGCGCAGCAGATACATCAATCGCCCGAAGAAGGCGCCCGCGCGGTCGGCGCCCTCCCAGGAGAACGAGCGCGCGAGCGCGAGAATCAGCCCGATCCCGATCCGAGAGAGATAGTGTCCCTTCACCTCGACGGTTCGGGTGTTGGCCAGCACGTACTCACGGACCCGCTCGGGCGGCCACGGAAATGATTCTTTCGTCTTCATGGCAGCCGGTCAGTTCTGACGACCCTCGATCACCTGAAGCAACACCACCGTCGCGATACCGAGGCGCCGGTCGAGCCGGTTCGCGGTGTCCATGGAGAAATCGACAGCGAACTGCGGCACGAACGGATTGAAGGTCTGCTTGAGCAGGCCGACGGGGGTGTCTCCGATGGTTATGTTGAACGACTGCGGGATGAGATTGCTCAGAAACCGACGCAGCATGGCCATGAGCAGGCTGTCCTCGACCACGGCGCCCACCACCGCGTCCGCAGCGTTCATGATCTCCCACGAATCCTGCAGAATGGACTTGAAGCCCCGCCGACGGAGCGCCCCCACCTTCTCGCCGGTGGTCGCGTCCGTCACGTCGTAGGCGGCCGAGAAATCGATGATGCTGCGCGCCTTGATCGTAAGCAGCAGCGTCGCCATCGATTCATCAGAAAATACGGTGATGTCCTCTTTCAGTTTGAAGGCCTTTTGCTTCACGAAGAACAGCACCTGCGTCTTCGTCTGGTCGAAAATTTTAATCTCGCCGCCGAAGAGTTTCAAGAATTTCTTTTTCGCGAAATAGGTCGTGTGTCGATAGTGTTCCATGATTCGCTCCCATGCGCGTCCGATGTGACAAGATGGTGATGCGTTACTGTTGCGAGATAGCATCGCGCGCGGAAAATTGCAATGATAATACTGCGCCGAAAAATACTATTGACAAAAACCTCGCCCGTCCGGCTCTTTTAGCAAATTTCGCGCACCGCTGGCGCGCTTGGGGCTCACATGGATTATTCGAAAACGATCAATCTCCCGGAAACCGATTTCCCAATGAAGGCGAACCTCGCCCAGCGGGAGCCGGAGATGCTCAAGCGGTGGGAGGCCGCCGGGCTGTACAACGCCATCCTCGCATCGCGCGACGGGGCGCCGCTCTACATCCTGCACGACGGCCCGCCCTACGCGAACGGCAACATCCACATGGGCCATGCGCTCAACAAGATCCTCAAGGACGTCATTGTAAAACACAAGACGATGATGGGCTTCCGCGCGCCGTACGTCCCCGGCTGGGACTGCCACGGCCTGCCCATCGAGCTCCACGTGACCCGCGAGCTCGGCGAGAAGGCGAAGGAGCTAGCCAAGATCGACATCCGGCGCCGCTGCCGGAAGTACGCCGACAAGTTCGTGAAGATCCAGATGGCCGAGTTCAAGCGGCTCGGCGTCTTCGGCAACTATGAAAACCCGTACCTCACGATGGCGCCGGCCTACGAGGCGAAGATCGTCGAGACCTTCGGCAATATCCTCAAGGAAGGATTCATCTACAAGAGCAAGAAGCCCATCTACTGGTGCCCCACCTGCGTGACCGCGCTGGCCGAGGCAGAGGTGGAGTACGACAATCACACCTCGCCGTCAATCTACGTCAAGTTCAAGGTCGATCCGTCGTCGTTTCACGCCGACGGCGTGGACGCGCACAATCTCTTCGTCGCCATCTGGACCACGACGCCCTGGACGCTTCCGGCCAACCTCGCGATTTGCTTTCATCCGGAGTTCGAGTACTCCGTCTTCCGCACCGGAAAGGAGTTCCTCATCATGGCCGACGGGCTGGCCGAGCAGATGAGCTCGATCACCGGCCTCGCGCTCGAGGACAAAAGACCCATCGCGAAGGATGCGATCGAGAACCTGAAGGTGTCCCATCCCTTCATCAAGCGCGAATCGAAGGTCATCTTCGGCGATTTCGTGACGCTCGACGCGGGGACCGGCATCGTCCACATCGCCCCCGGCCACGGCCAGGAGGACTACGTGGTGGGCCTCAAGTACGGCATCGACACCCTTTCGCCGGTCGACGACGAGGGACGCTTCACCGACGAATACGCCGCCATGAAGGGCGAAAACGTCTTCGACGCGAACCCGAAGATCGTGCAGATGCTCAAGGACACCGGCGTCCTCATCTTCACCAATGCGATCGAGCACTCCTATCCCCACTGCTGGCGCTGCAAAAAGCCGCTCATCTTCCGCGCCACGGAACAGTGGTTCATGAAGATCGACCACCGCGACATGCGGCAGACCGCGCTCGCGGAGACGGACCGGGTCGTGTGGATCCCCGCATGGGGCGCGCAGCGTTTCCGCGGCATGGTGGAGTCCCGCCCCGACTGGTGCCTCTCGCGCCAGCGCTCGTGGGGCGTGCCCATCCCGTCGTTCCGCTGCAAGAAGTGCCAGGCGAACCTCATGACCGCGGAGACGGTCCTCCATTTCGCGAAGCTCTCGCTCACGAAAAGCATCGACGCCTGGTACTCCGAGGACATCGCGAACCTCGTCCCCGCCGGGACGACATGCTCCTGCGGCGGGACCGAGTTCGAGAAGGAGTTCGACATCCTCGACGTGTGGTTCGATTCCGGCGTGTCGCATTTCGCCGTGCTCGATGAATGGAAGGAACTGCGCTGGCCGTCCGACATCTACCTTGAGGGAAGCGACCAGCACCGCGGCTGGTTCCAGTCCTCGCTGTGGCCCGCCATCGCCCTGCGCCAGCGCGCGCCGTATCATACGGTGCTCACGCACGGCTTCCTGCTGGACGACAAGGGCAAGGCGATGAGCAAATCCGAGGGGAACGTGATCCACCCCGAGGAGATCATCAAGAAGTACGGCGCCGACATTCTGCGCCTGTGGGTCTCCTCGGAGGACTACCGGAACGACGTCCGGATCGGCTTCGAGATGCTCAACCAGGTCGCGGACTCCTACCGGAAGATCCGCAATACCTTCAAGTTCATCATCGGGAACCTCTCGGACTTCTCGCCCGACAAGGCCGTCCCGTACGCGCAACTCGCGGACATCGACAAGTGGATGCTGCACAAGCTCTATCATCTGGCGAACCAGACGATGGAATCGTACGAGAAGTTCGAATTCCACATGGTTTATCGCCGCATCCTCAATTTCTGCGCGGTTGAGCTGTCCTCAATTTATTTCGATATTTCCAAGGACATCCTGTACATCGAGGCGAAGGACGCGCCGTCGCGGCGTTCGAACCAGACGGTGCTCGCCGAGGTGTACCATGCGCTGGTGCGCCTGGTGGCGCCGGTGCTCTCCTTCACCGCCGAGGAGATCTGGCAGTTCAACAAGAACACCGACAGCATCCACCAGCAGGTGTATCACCCGCTGCGGGACGAGTACGACAACCCGGCCATCGACGAGAAGATGGAGCGGCTGGTGGAGATCAAGACCGACGCCCTCAAGGCGCTGGAGCTCAAGCGCAAGGCCAAGGAGATCGGCACCTCGCTCGAGGTGGAGCTCGTCATCCACGCGAAGAGCGCGAGCGCCCGCGAGCTCCTGGCCGGCATGGCCGACATCACGCGTTTCTTTCAGGTCTCGAAGGTGACCCTTGCCGCAGAAAAAGCCGAGGGCATGTCCGAGTACGACAATTCCTTTATCGCGGTGGCGAAATCGGCGGGCGTGAAGTGCGTCCGCTGCTGGAACTACTTCGACCGCGCGCAGATCGGCGCCAATCCGGACCACCCGGAGCTGTGTGCGCGCTGCACCGACATCATCACCAGGAGCTCACATGAATAAACACGCAATCGCCGGCATCATCTTCGCCGTCTCCCTCATCGCCGACATCCTCACCAAATGGCTGGTGGTCTCGAAGATCGCCCTGCACGAGCGCATCGACGTCATCGGCTCCTTCGTGCAACTCACGCTGGTGTATAATCGCGGCGGGCTCTTCGGCATCCTGCAGGGCTACCAGGCGGTGTTTCTGGTCGTGTCCCTGGTGGTGCTCGCGATCATGATCGCCTTCTACGTGTTCGAAAAGAACAAGACGCAGCTCTTCTGCGTTTCAATGGCGCTCATCGCCTCCGGGGCGATCGGCAACATCTCGGACCGCTTCATCGGCATGCTGGGCATCGCGGACCGTCCGGGGGTGGTGGATTTCGTGTATATCGGGAGCGACGCGGTGTTCCGCTGGCCGGCGTTCAACATCGCCGACGCGGCGATCGTGGTCGGCGCGGGTCTGCTGCTCATCGTGTTCTTCGTGGAAGAGAAAAGGAGAAAGCGTTCCGGCGCGGCCTAATAGGTGTCGATGATCCGTATCTCGTTTTCCCCGATCACGGAGTTTTCCTTTCCTGAAACCGTTACACGATATTCACCATCGTTGTAAAACGAGAGGTCGAACGCCTTCATGCTCTCGTCGGCCTTCACCTCGACATCGAAGGACTTCACGGCCTCGTCCTTGAATTTCTTCTTTTCGAGGACCGTCACCCGGAGCATCGAAACGCCGAACGGCTCCTTTGACGTGATCACCGCGGAGAGGTCCCCCTGCGAGAACTCCGTGCCGCAATTCACCGTCTTGCCCTCCGGGGACATCCCCTCGCAGAACGAGAGCGTCTCGGCCTTTTTGCAGCCTGCGAGGGCGAGGGCGACGAGCAGTGCGATGGCGATGGGCTGTTTCATTTTGTCTTCCCGTAATTATGTTTGATGATGTCGTGGATGTGGATGACGCCCACGATCCGTTTGCGCCGGTCCAGCGCCGGCAGCACCGTGATCCGCCGCTCCTCCATGCGGATGAGCGCCTCGCGCGCGAGCGCGTCCTCGTAGATCCACGCCGGCGTCGCGTTCATCACCTCGCCCGCCGTGCGCCGCATGAACTGCTCGTCGCGCTCGATGAGCCGCTTGATGTCGCCGTCGGAGATGATCCCGCGCAGGTGCCCTCGCGTCCCCGCGACGAACACCGCTCCGACGTTGGACGACACCATGATCGAGAGCACCTCGCGCATGGACGTCTCGCGGCGGACGACCGGGAGCCGCTCGGCGACCATGAGGTCGCGCACCTTGAGCAGAATCTGCCCCAGGCGCCCGCGCGGGTGATAGAGATTGAAGTCCTCGGCCGTGAATTTTTTCGCGTGGATGAGGGCGGCGGCGAGCGCGTCGCCCAGCGCGAGCACCGTCGTGGTGCTCGCCATCGGCGCGAGGTTCAGGGGGCAGCCCTCGCGCTCGATCGCATAAATGAGCGGGATGTCCGACTCCTGCGCGAGCGTCGATTCAGCGTTCGCGGTCATGGCGATGATGGTCGCCTTCAGAATCTTGACGTGCGGGATGATGTCGATGATCTCGCGCGTCTCGCCCGAGTTCGAGACCGCGATCACCACGTCGCCCTTCTTGATGATGCCCAGGTCGCCGTGCATGGCCTCGGAGGGATGCAGAAAGCCCGCCTGCGTCCCGGTGGAGGTGAGCGTCGCCGCGATCTTGCGGCAGATGAGCCCGGACTTCCCCATCCCGGTGAGGACGACGCGCTCGCGGCACTTCGCGATCCGCTCGACCGCGCGCACGAAGTTTTCGTCGAGCGACCCGGCGAGACGCGCGATCGCCTTGCTCTCGACCGTGAGGACCTCACGCGCGACGTCGAGATACGCCGATGCGCCGGATGGTTGTTTCATAGCAGCGTCCCCTGTATGTCTTCGTCGTCGTCGAGCTCGCCGGTCTCCTCGTCGGTGTCCACCGCGCGACGCTCGATCCGGCCGCCTTCGGCCTTCTGAAGTATTTCGATCTTCTTTTCGGCCGCGTCCAGCTTCTCATGGCAGATGCGCGCGAGCCGGACGCCCTTCTCGAACTCGGCGATGGACTCGTCGAGATCGAGCTCGCCATCCTCGAGCCGGCGGGCGATCTCCTCGAGCCCCTCGAGCGCCTTCTCGAAGGAGAGCGCAGGGCTAGCCTTTTTCTTCTTTTCCACCGATCACCCTCCGTGATATCGAATCGACCGTGCAGGTCAGCGCGCCGTCCCTCAGTATCACATCGATACGGTCCCGCACGGCAACCATTTTTACGCTCCGTACGATTTTTCCGTCCGCGCCGCGCGCGACCGCGTATCCGCGCCGCAGCGTGCCCAGCGGCGAGAGCTTCTGGAGCTTTTCTGACGCGACCGCCAAACGCATTTCCGTGCGCGCGACCTGCGCCGCGGCAAGCCGGCGGACATCGGGCACGGACAGGAACCGGCGGCGCTTCTCCGCGACGCGACGCTCGAGCGCAACGATCATGCCGCGTTCCCGCTCCCGCACGAGCGCCATGCGCGTCTCCACGATGTCGCGCGGAGTGCGGAACACGCGCGCGGAGGTCGCGGCGTCGATGCGCAGGGTCGCCTCGCGAACATACGAGAGCATCGCCGAATAGGCCCGCGCGCGGCAGTAGTCGATGCGCTCCTGCAGGTCCACCTTCACCGGAACGGCGATCTCCGCGGCGGCCGACGGCGTGGGCGCGGCGGCGTCGGCGGCGTCGTCGCACAGGGGATGATCCACCTGGTGGCCCACGGCGGAGATGATGGGAACGCGCGAATTCGCGAATGCGCGCACGACGACCTCCTCGCTAAACGGCATGAGGTCCTCGAAGGAGCCGCCGCCCCGCCCGGCGATGATCACATCGACCCCATGCGACGGGTCGTTCAGCTCCTCGATGCCGCGTGCGACGGAATCGGCCGCGCCCGCTCCCTGCACCAGCGCCGGCGCGATGAGGATCTCGACGTTCGGGAATCGCCGCGTCGCGACCTTGATGATGTCACGGAGCGCCGCCCCCGTGGGCGAGGTGACCACGCCGATCCTGCGCGGCAGGAAGGGGATCCGCCGGCGCCGCGCCGGATCGAACAGCCCCTCCGCGAGGAGTTTTTTCTTGAGCTGCTCGATACGCTTCTGCAGCTCGCCCGCTCCCTCCAAGCGCACCTGCGAAACGGTGAGCTGGTAGCTCCCGCGCTTCTCGAAGAGCCCGACGCTCCCGAAGGCGAACACGCTCATCCCCTCCTCGAGCCGGAAGGCCATCGATCGGTTGGCGTACTTGAAGAACACCGACGATATCACAGCCCCCTCGTCCTTGAGCGTGAAGTAGATGTGACCGGAGGAATGATAGGTGAGATTGGTGATCTCGCCCTTGAGCCAGACCTGGTTCAGCTCCGGGGTTCCGGTGAGGGTGGCCTTGATGAGGCGGGTGAACTCGCTGATCGTGTAGAACCGGTCGTTCATGGCGGGTACGGCATAGCGCACCGATCTAATTTTTCAACCGAAAAACGAGAAGGATACCTATCGATAGCCAAATGCCACGCCGTTGAGATTCTGCGGGGTCCCGGAAGTTGCCGGAATCCAGTTGTCGCCATTGTCGAGTGAATAGTACACCGAACCCCCGGTTCCGACCGCAACCCACACATTGTTGCCAAATGCGACCCCCTGCAGAACGGCCCCGCTGAATGTCGTGTTATTCCAGCTCCCTGAACCGGGATAGTAATAGGCCATGCCGGTGCCGCCATTGTCGCCCACCGCGATATATCTGCCATTCCCATAGTCGATGTCCTTCATGTACGCCGGGGCACTGGGCATACCGGTGCTTCCGACCGTCCATGAGTCGCCGTTCGGGGAGTGAAAGGCGTCCGGACCGATACCAACGGCGATAAACTGGGAATTGGCGTATACGACGGCGCGCATCATCGACGTGACCCCTGTGGCGTTCGTCGCACCTGTCGCAAACCAATCGTCGCTATACTGGACATAGGAACCGCCGCTGCACAATAGTATCCACCAATTCAGGGAGGCGTTGTAAATGAGGGAATTGACAGTACTGCCCAGCGTTACTGCGGGATCATACCATGTTCTGCCGTTGTCGTTCGAGATTCTGAGATCATTAATGCCATTCCCGACCACCCAACCCCGGTCGCCGTCACTGGCGACAGCGCTCTCGATCACGAGCGGCCCGCTTCCGGGAATCCATGTGTTCCCGCCATCCTCCGAGTAACGGACAAATGAGCCCATTCCCACCGCGACAAACGTTTTTTTCCCGTTACTTGAAACCGCATAGAGTACATCCGAACCACCGGCACCAGAGGTCCCAGCCGACCAGGTTATGCCATCACCAGAATAAATAATGGTTCCATTCGCTCCAACGGCGACAAAGACCGGATCGCCCTTGAATTGCGTTGCGGACTCCGTCTTCTGAGCGTCAGGGAAGAGATCATTCTGTTTGCAGGACGCGAAACCAGCGCCGCATACGAGGAACAGAAGCACTACGCCGAGACGTTTCATCACTCTACTCCGTATGATTCTGATGTGGTACGCGCGTGATCGCACCCCATACGCCGAGAAAACATGCGTCAAGATAATTTCACGGCGGACACCGCAATCTTCCTTGCTTTACATGCGCCCCGTTGTGATCCCCCATCCTCCACGTCGGACCTGCTCAGATGCGCGTATCGAGTGAATGTCCCCTCGCTACTACGCCACTACCACGTCTCGATCACGAGGATCACCGGATCGAAGCATCACGCACCAGGGGTCTCTGCGGCTCCCCCGAACTGGATGAGATACACGGCCCCGATCGACAGCAGGCCGCCCGCGATCGTGGAGACCGCCGGCACCTCGCCGAGAACGACCCAGCTGAGCAGCACCGCCGTGAGCGGGACCATGAAGGTGAAGGCGCTCGCGCGGCGTGATCCGATCTTTTTCGCGGCGTAGAAATAGAGCGACGTGGCGCCCACCGTCGAGAAGAGCGAAAGGTATGTCATCGAAAACCACCAGGACGGCTCGGCGGACACGAGGCCGTCGAGGCCGTACGGGAGCACGAACAGGAACTGGATCAGCGCCGCGAAGCCGTTCAGGTAGAAGCTGTACACCCAAATCGACACGGATGATTGCGTCCGCTGGCTGTTCACGGTGACGCCCGACCAGAGCGCTGCGCCGATCACGAAAAAGAGGTTTCCCGAGGCGAGCAGCGCTTCGTGGGAAAATCGCCATATCTGCAGGATGACCAGCGCCCCCGCGCACCCGATCGCAAGGCCCGCCGCATCGATCACCCGAAGCTTTTTCCTTCCCAGGACGGACACGCCGGCATAGGTGATGATGGGCACCAGCGAGGTCACCAGCACGCCGCCCAGGCCGGCGGTTCCCAGCGACAGGCCCAGAAAAAACATCTGGCTGTAGAGCGTGTACAGGACGCTCCCGAGGAGGATCAGCCCGGCGGTGGCGGGCCGTATCCGTAACGATTCTCGCAGCGCGATGATCGGCGGAATGAAGAACAAAACGGTGAGCGCGAAGCGCACGAAGGCGAGTTTCTGATAATGGATGCCGTTGCCGAGCGCCTTTGCGCACACCCACGAACCGCCCCACACCGCCATCGCGAGGGCCATGAGTCCCATGAAGAGAGCGTCGCGGTTGCCGGCGTGGAATGTTCGCATGCGGTATGATCCGGTGCGCCTGATCGGCGCGCTCACAGGCCCGGCTTCACCTCGAAGGTGACGCGCCGGTTGGATTGATCGCGCGGATCGAGCCAGGGGATCGTCCGCGACGATCCGTAGCCCTTGTGGCGAAGCAGGGCCCCCTTGATGCCGATGCCGACCATCGCCTGGTAGACCTCGCGCGCGCGATCGTCCGATATGCGGATATTTCCCGGCTTGCCGTCGCGCGGCTCCTCGGGACCGGAGCAACAGGTGTGCCCCTGCACCTCGATCACGTATCCCTGCGGCAGGGTGTTCGCCATCGCCCGGAGGACGTCGGCATTGGCCCGGACCCAGGCCGTGGGGTCCCACACCTTGCTCGATTTATACAGGAACCCGTACATGATCATCCCGTTGAGGCTGCCCTGCGCCCGCTCGACGCGCGCGTCCAGCGACGAACGGACGTCGCCGACGTCCATGGCGCGCGCGTAGTTGTCCCGCGCCGCCTCGTAGCGGCCGTCGCGCTCGATGGATTTCGACCAGTAGGCCATGGCGATGTTTCGGTAGCGTTCCGCCTCGACCTCGCGGGAGCGGTAGCGCGCCTCGAGCGAGCGATAGTACTGCATCTTGCCGATATAGTTGAGCCGAAAGGCCTCATGGTCGCGCGTCTCGCCGACGACGAGCTGCTCCTTCTCCTGCGCGGTGAGCGGGATGCCGAGGCGCTTGGCGATCTTGATGGCCAGAAGCCCCCTGAGTTCGGTCCAATTCGCGGGGGGTCCCTCCTCGCGCTCGCTTGCCAGCACCGTATTGTCGCGGCTCCGGATCACCTTCGCCGTGATCGTCATGGTCTTCCCCTTGTCGGCGGTGGACACCGTGCCCAGGACGGCGTAATCGGTGTCGAGCGTCCGGAGCGCGCCCAGCAGCTGCTGCTCTTCTTTCGCGGTGCCGTAGACCTGCGAGATGGTCAGCCGATCGAACAGGCCGGCGGGATCGATCGACCGAAAAATTCCCGAGGCCTGCATGCGCCGCGCGAGCTCGTCGGCGACGCCCACGGCGAGATGATCGTTCGCCTCGACGCCGCTCTGGTTCTGGAACGGCGGTATCATCAGCGTCCGCACCGGACGCGCCGTTTTCTGCGGGGAGCCGCAGGCGAGGATGATCGCGGCAAGCGCAAACGCGCATGTGCCGGATGCGATAGCGAGCCTGGGGACGGGAATCATCACACACCTCCGGTGCGGTTATCTGATTATTTAATGACCGACACGATGGCGAAGGTCACCCGGTTGTTCGACTTGTCGGCGGGATGGATCCAGGGAATGCGCTTCAGCGACCCGTAGCCCATGTGGGACATCTTGAAATCGAACACCCCTACGCCGCGCAGGGCGTCGTACACCTGCTTCGCCCGCGCCGCGGCCAGCGCGGGACTGCCGGCCGAATCGGTGTGGCCCTGGATCTCCAGGCGGTATTCGTCGGGTAGCCCGTTGATCATCGACTTGATGAGCACGCGGTTCTTCGCGGCCCATTCGGCGATGTGCTTGTTCGCGTCGGCCTGATTCGCGATGCCGAAGATCGTCATCTCGTTGAGCCGTCCCTGGATCCGCTCGCTCTTCTCCTCCTTGGTGGAGAGGAGCTTCTTGAAATCGAAAAGCTGCACGTAGTTCTTCCGGACGGTCTGATAGTTCACGTCGCGGGCGATCGCCTTGCTGTAGTGCAGGAGCGAGAGCTGCTTGAACTTGCGGACATCGTCTTCTTTCTTGTTGATCCCCGCCTCGAGCGATTTGTAATAGTAGAGCTTGCCGATATAATTCTCGCGGAAGGCGGCGAACTCCCTGGTGTCGGCCTCCGCGAGCTGCCGAAGGGCGGTGCCGCTGAGTTTCACGCCCAGCTTCGCCGCGAGGCGCGAGGCGAGAAGTCCGCGAAGGTGATTCCACTCGGACGCCTCCCCCGTCTCCGTCGCCTCGGCCATGGTTTTCCCGTCGGCGGTCCGGAGGGCGCGGGCGGAGAGGGTGAGCACGTTCCGATCGACCGACAGGCTCACCGTCCCCATCACGGCATACTCGGCCTTCAGTCCCAGGAATGCGTCCACGAGCGCCTTCTCGTCCTTCGCGCCGCCCACGAGCTGGCGCAGGGTGATCTTCTCGACCAGGAGGGCCGGATCGATCACGTCGAAGCGGTCTGAATAGGCCAGCCGGTTGGACAGTTCGTCGGCGATGCCGATCGACAGGTAATCGTAATCGTCACGGTTGCCCGCGACGGTCGTGTTTACAAATGGGGGGATGATGATGCTGATCCGCTGCTCGTCTCCCGCCTGCGTACCCGCATCCCGGCAGGAAAACGAGGCACTGGCGACCGCGACGACCGCACACCAGATCAGGAATTGCATACGAACCGATCTCTTCATGGCAGGACCCGCATTGACGATGGGATGGGCGAAACTAGCCGCCCGGCCCCGATTCTGTCAACACAGTAATCGGGATGCGCCCGCGCCGGTTATTTGATCAATAGGAAATACGCGAGCACCGCGATGCCCAGGACGATGCGGTACCACCCGAAGGGCTTGAAGTCGTGGCGGGTGATGAAGCGCATGAAGATCGCGATCACCAGGAGCGCCACCACGAACGAAACCGCGAACCCGATCCCGAGCACCGTGAGCTCGTGCGCACCCAGCGCCTTCTCGGCCTTGAGCATCGAGTAGGCCGACGCCGCGACCATGGTGGGGATGGCGAGGAAGAACGAGAACTCCGCGGCGACCACGCGCGACGAGCCCAGGAGCATCGCCCCGATGATGGTCGCGGCCGAACGCGAGGTGCCCGGCACCATCGCCAGGCACTGAATGATGCCGATGAGAAACGCCGTTTTAAACGAGAGCTCGTCCATCGAATTGATCGAGCTCTCCCGCGCGCGCCGCTCGAGGACGATGAGCACGACGCCGCCCGCGATGAGCGCGATGGCGACCGTCACGGGATTGAAGAGATACTCCTTGATCGCCTTCGCGGCGAAGAAGCCGATTGCGAGCGCCGGGAGGACGCCCACGATGGTTTTCAGCCATATCCCGAAGACCCGCTTCCGCTCGTCGGCGGTGATGCCGCCCCCGAAGGGAATGAGCCGACGCCAGAAGTATACGACCACCGACAGGATCGCGCCGAGCTGAATGACCACATCGAAGAGCTTGGCGAAGGGCCCGGTGAAGTCGAAAAACTGGTTCACGATGATGAGGTGCCCGGTGGACGAGATCGGCAGGAATTCGGTGATCCCCTCCACGACGCCCAGGATAACCGCAACGATATATTCGCTCATACACGCACTCCGCAGGGAATGATGACGCACGCGCCACGCGGCGCCGCGCGCCGCGAATCAGCCCTCACTAGCGGCGCGCCCCGTTTCGCGCAAGGGATTTTTTCGTCCGCGGAATCAGCCCTTGACCATCACCAACAGCATCTTGAAGGCCGACACCGCCCGAAGCGCATGCGGCTTTCCGGCCGGCATGATGATCATCTCGCCCGCGGAAACCGAATGCGCGCTCCCGGCGATGGTGATCTCGACCGTTCCCTCGACCACGTACACGAAGGCGTCGAACGGGGCCGTGTGCTCGCTCAGTCCCTGGCCGGCATCGAACGCAAACAGCGTGATGGTCCCCGCATTCCTGTTGATGAGCGTTTTGCTCACCACCGCGTCCTGCTGGACGTCAATCGCCCCCGCCAGCGCGATCCCGCCGCGCGCGTACTCCTCGATTGTTCCCGCATGTGTTCCCATGGCATTCTCCTATCGAAAAAAATGAAGCAGCAGATCGATCCTCCCGCGACGGACGAGATACATCCCGGAGAAGCGCATCACCGCGCGGATCCGCTCGCGGTGCCCGGGCGCATAGCAATGCGTGGGGCAGCGCTTGCAGTTCGGCTTCGGATCGTACGGGCAGATGAGGCGCTTGCTCGCGGCGTGCAGCAAAAGCGCCGCGCATTCGCCGCACAGCGCGACCGCGTGTCGATTGACGAGCGTCCCCACCGCCCCGCCCGCCTGCACCCGCTTCTTCTCCTGTCGTGCATGTGTGCGCCCGCAGTAGATCCCGATGAAATTCGCCAGCGTCCCAATGTCTCGTTCGAGTACGTCTGATGATCGTTTCATAAGCAATAACCAATAATAATTAGGAATCCTAATAAAATACACTCTATCGCACATACCCCCGTTCTGTCAAATAAATTACCGGTAAGGTATTTTTACTTGCGTTTGGCCTTCGTCGATCGCACCATGCAGCCGCAAACCGTGTCGAGGCATCATGCAGAAATCACATCCCTCCAACAGACCTGATTTGACGATCCAGTCGCTGCGCGCCGGCGAACCGATCACCATCGTCGCCATCGGCGATTCGCTCACCAACGGCTGGATGGTGCGCAAGGGCTATCTCGATTTCCTCGGCGAGATGCTCCGCGAGACGTATCCGAAGGCGCAATTCAAAATCATCAACCGGGGCATTCCGGGAGACACCGCGGACGGCGGCCTCGACCGCCTGCGGGGCGACGTGATCGATTTCGACCCCGATTGCGTGCTGGTCCAGTTCGCCCTGAACGACATGTTCATGGGCTACCCGGCCGCGCAGTACAAGAACTACCTGCAGGCCATCATCGATTCGCTCATCAACGATACCTCCGCCGAGACCGTGCTCGTCACGTCGGTCTGTCTGGGCGACACACGCGAAAACGAACGCGCCAACGAGTTCTATGAAAAGATGGAGGAGCTCGCGCGTGAGAACGGCGTGTCCATCGCGCGGGTGCATGCGCACTGGGCGCGCGCGATCGCCGATGGCGCCGCCTTCCGAACGCTCGTGCAATCCGACATGGTGCATCCCACGGTGGAAGGCTACCGGCTCATGGCCGAGGCGATCATGCAGGTGTTCCGGTAACGCGTGCGGCCACTCGGGTGATAGCGCACCGCCGTCGAAGCAATCACGGAGGTTTACAATGAAACCATTGATCGGAAGCGCCCTCGCCGCCGTTTTCCTCATGACGATGGCGCCCCTGCTCCATGCCGATGGCGAACTCTCCTCCGCGGAGCTACAGGGCGTCCCGCTTGAAAGCGGCCGCACGATCTCGAGGCTGCGCATCGCTTATCGCACCTACGGCGCGCTCAACGCCAATAAATCAAACGCGGTGCTGTTCCCCACCTGGCTCATGGGGACCTCGAAGGAGCTCGCCGATCTCGGCTACATCGGCCCCGGAAAGGCGGCGGACAGTTCGCGGTGGTTCGTCATCGCCGTGGACAATCCCGGCAACGGCGTTTCCACCTCGCCCTCCAACCGCGCGCGCCACGGCGTCACCGAGCTCCCCCCGATGACCGTGCGCGACCTGGTGAATGTGCAGCGCGCGCTCGTCACCGGGCACCTGAAGCTCGAACGGCTGCATGCGGTGATGGGGATCTCCATGGGCGCCCTGCAGGCGCTCGAGTGGTCGGTCTCCCATCCGGACATGATGATGCGCGTCGTCGCGATCGCGGGGACACCGCGAATCACCACGCACGAGCTGTTGCTGTGGAACTCGCAGGTGGCCCTCATCGAGGCCGCGCGCGGCATGAAGGACGGCAATCGGACCGCCATGCGGCTCATCGCCCCGATTCATGCGCTCATGTCGCGCACACCGGAATTTTTCATCACGCAGGTGCCGCCGGAGAACTATCCGACCCTGCTGAATGCCACGGAAACGGCGCTCGCCGCCTATCGCGCGGAGGACTGGGCGTGGCAGGTGCGCGCGATTGTGACCCACGATATCGCGCGACCGTACGGCGGATCGCTCGAGCGCGCCGCGGCGCGGGTGCGGGCACGGACGCTTGTCATCGTATCGCCGGGCGACCGCATGGTGCTTCCCAAAGGCGCGCTCGATTTCGCGAAGGCATCGAACGCGTCCGTAATCCGCTATGCCGGAAATTGCGGGCATTTCTCGTTTCTGTGCGAACGGGATGCGATTGCCCCGCGGATCAGAACATTCATCGAATAATGCCAGGCTGCGACGCGAGAGTCACTCCCACGGCAGTTTCTCGCGGGGAACGGTGTTGATCCACATGAAGCGTTCGAGGTATGCGGCAAGCATCCGGCGGATTTCTTCCGGGGTTAGAGCCCCCTCGACCGCGGGAGACTCTGCGTAATGCGATGCGGAATCGTGATCCGAGGCCACCATTCCATCACCCCTTCCGATACACGACCCTCCCCCCGCAGATCGTCCACTCCACCGAGCCGTAGAGCTCGCGTCCCAGGAAGGGCGTGTTCTTGCACTTCGAGGCGATGAAGGCCTGATCGATCAGGACCTTTTTTTCCGGATCGATCACGGTGATATCGGCGGCGGCGCCCTCCTGCAAGGCGCCGCGATCGAGCTTGAGGATGCGCGCCGGGTTGATGGTGACCTTCTCGAAGGCCTGCAGGAGCGAAAAGCCGTTCTCGCGCACCAACACGGTGACGATGAGCGGAACGGCCGTCTCCAGGCCGATGATGCCGAAGGGCGCGTACTCGATCTCCTGCATCTTCTCGTTGATGGGGTGCGGCGCGTGGTCGGTCGCGATCACGTCTACGCTGCCGTCGCGCAGGCCCGCGATGATCGCCTGCCGGTCCTCCTCGGTCCTGAGCGGCGGGTTCATCTTCGCCATGGAGAGGTGCTGCTCGACCGCGTCGTCGGTGAGCGCGAAGTAGTGCGGCGCCGTCTCGCAGGTCACGCGCACCGCGTCGCTCTTGGCGCGCCGGATGATCTCGACCGACCCGCCGGAGGAAACGTGCGCTACGTGGACACGCCCCTTGGCGAGTCGCGCGAGGATCATATCGCGCGCGATCATCACCTCCTCCGCCGCCTTCGGGATGCCCGGCAGCCCTAGCAGCACTGAGTTGGCGCCCTCGTTCATGATCCCGCCGTTCGCGAGCTGCGCGTCCTCCGAATGGGTGATGATGGGGACGTCGAACATGCGCGCATACTCGAGCGCGCGGCGCATCACGATGGAGCTCATCACGGGCTTGCCGTCGTCGGAGAAGCCCACGGCCCCCACCTTCACGAGCTCGCCCATCTCACTGATCTCCTCGCCCTGCCCGCCCTTGGTGATGGTCGCGATGGGGAAGATGTTAATGGGGCCCTGCTCCGCCTCGAGCTTGATGAAGCGCACCAGGGCCTGGTTGTCGATCGGCGGGACGGTGTTGGGCATGGTGCATACGGAGGTGAAGCCCCCCTTCGCCGCGACCGTCGACCCGCCGATGATCGTCTCGATGTCCTCGCGGCCGGGCTCGCGGAAGTGCACGTGCATATCGATAAGGCCCGGCAGGACGACGCACCCGGCGGCGTCGATGGTCTCGTCGGCGCTGTCGGCGATATTCGCCGCGATCTTTGCGATGAAGCCGTCCTCCACGAGAACGTCGCGCCGGTCGTCGGTATGCGAGGCCGGGTCGATCACCCGGCCGTTTTTTATCACAAGTTTCATATTACTCCCCGATGCCCTCCAGCGGCGCGCCGCCCGCCAGCAGGTAGAAGATCGACATCCGCACCGCCACGCCGTTGGTCACCTGCTCCTCTATGATGGCGTTGGCGCTGTTGGCCGCGCCGTCGTCGATCTCGATCCCGCGGTTGATGGGCCCCGGGTGCATCACGATGATGTCCGGCTTGCAGCGCCGCAGCCGCTCGTTGGTGAGCGCGAACTGACGGTGGTACTCGCGGATGGAGGGGAAGTGCGATCCCTTCTGGCGCTCCTTCTGGATGCGCAGCATGTTGATGACGTCCAGCTTCCCGATCAGGCCGTCGAGGTCGTAGGTGATGTCCACGCCGTATTGGCGAAACTCGTCGGGCACCAGCGTGGGCGGACCGCAGAGCGTGACCTTCGCGCCCAGCTTGTTGAACACCTCGATGTCGGAGCGCGCCACGCGCGAGTGCTTGATGTCGCCCACGATGCCGATGTGCAGGCCGGCGAGCGACCCGCGCTTCTCGAGAATGGAATAGGCGTCCAGCATCGCCTGCGTGGGGTGCGCGTGGAAGCCGTCGCCGGCGTTGATGACCGAGGCGCCGATATTTTTAGATAAAAAATGCGGTGCCAGTGACACCGCATGCCGCATGACGATGTAATCGGCCTTCATGGCCTCGAGCGTATGCACCGTATCGATGAGACTCTCCCCCTTGACCACGCTGGAGGTGGACACCGCGATGTTGATGAGATCCGCCGAGAGGCGCTTGGCGGCCAGCTCGAAGGAAAGCTTGGTGCGCGTGGACGGCTCGTAGAAGAGGCAGCAGACCGTCTTCCCGCGAAGGACCGGCACGGTCTTCACCGAGCGCGTAAAGAGGTCCTTGAAGTATCGGGCATTGTTGCAGATGAGATTAATTTCGTCGAGGGAGAGGTCTTGGATGTCGAGAAGGTCTTTTCGATTGAGGCCGGTCATCTTGAAAGCCGAAGTATTGGTACAATCGAGGTCGTGTCAAATGAAATATTGCACCTAAAATTATTTTTTACCGCCCGCCCGTGCCGCATTGCGGGCATGCGCGCAGCGCCTCTCACCGCGGCAGGTTCGCATCGCCCCGCGAAAACCGTCATTTTTTTTATTCAACCATGGAACGAGTGCCCCGCCATATCGGTCGAAGGACCAGGTGGCTATCATACCAAAAATGAAGGAGAATGCAATGCTACGACTCATTATGATACTGACCCTTGCCCTGTCGGCGCACACGGCCGCGCACGCCGCCGTTCGGACGGGAACCTACCACGAGGTCGTCGTGAAAACGTCCGGCATGGTGGGAAACGGCATGGCGCAGGGACTCGCCCGGAAGCACGGCCTGGGGATCCTGAACGTGACCTGGGAGGACACCGGCCGATACAAGGGCTCGAGCGTGGGCCCGAACATCAGCGACATGACGATACAGGTCCAGACGAAGGACCCGAAAACCGGGCGATACAGTCTCAGCTGCATGCCGGTGATCCGCCATCCAAACTTTTCCGACGAGAGCGCCGACATCAGTCCGGACCGTTTCTTCCTGCTGGTGGGAAACGAAAAGAACAAGCCGCTTCGCCGGATCACGCTCAAGGAATATCTGTCCAATATGCGAAAGTATCTTACCGATCCCGGCTCGTGGAAGGGACGCGCACAATCGCTTCTCGCCAAGCGCGACACGCATGTGCTGGTGAGCGCACAAGCCTGCTTCCTGCCGGTCCCGAAGAAGGGGATCGCGGAGTTCAACCCGGTGCTCTTTAACTACCAGTCCTACGGCGACGATCCGGCGGTGCTCGCCATACTCGCCACGCGGGAGGGCGCCAGCGCCACCGTCATCGACAACAAACGGGACGCCTTTCAGGCGGGCGCGACCTGGGGCCAGCGATTGTTTTACAACAAGAGCGGGAAGCGCGCATCGCTGACCGGAAAACGGCTGAGCGACTTCATCGCCGAAGGTGGAACGAACGGCGGGAAGAACGGTACCGTCGACACCGCGGGACAGAACGGCCTCAATATGGTGCTCCTGATACAAGTGCCGCTCAAGCAGCGCCGACCCATTCGGCATAAAATGATGATGGAGTCGGCCGGCTGCGGCATGATGAAGTCGCCGCCTTCCGCCGCGAGACGTAGCGACGTCGAATCGGCGGTCATCGGCCATGGAACGGTCGAGGGGCCCTTCACCGAGATCGGCGGCATCCCGATCGAGCGCGACGAGCGCTTCCCCATCCGCGTGACGGTGCAGTTCTACAAGGCCACCAGCAACGGCGTGGTCTCCGAGGCCGACATGCGGGAGATTGCCGGCCAACTGAAGCGCGTCTATGCGGAGGGCGACTATGCGGGAAGCCTGGTGGTTGCCGGCACCACCGGACGGCCCACAGAATACGACGGGGACAAGATCGAGCCGCCCGACTGGTGGGAATCGTTCTGGAGACGCCATACGGAAAACACCGGCCAGACGCCGGAAGAGGCGATCAGGATGCTCAAGAAGCTCTACGGGCCCGCATGGCAGCCGCGCAGCGAGAAGCAATTTACCCGCGAGCTGAAGCGAGCAGAGCGATTGCGCAGATTCAAGCTATTGTAAATCAATCAGATCGGATAACCCGGGCTGCTGCCATACACACCCTATTATCTGGGTTTGAAAAATGGTTATACATCGTCGGGTACTCAACTCGTATGGTCTGCAGTTCAGAATGGGGAGTCCCCCGCTTGGCTTCGATACGCCTTCGGCTACTCAGCCAGCGGGGACTGCTTCCTCGTCAGCCCGCTCCTCATCTTGTTCGTTTGCAAAATACCTGCAGTCCTTCCGGAACAGCTTAGTGACTGAACAGCTAACAGCCTACCCTAATAGCCTTGTGGCTGAGTAACTATCAACCGACTCGAATTGCCTGGTAGCTGAGTAACTAACGGCCTACCGTATTAGCCCGGTGGCTGAGCAGCTAACGGCCTACCGTATTAGCCCGGTGGCTGAGCAGCTAACGGCCTACCGTATTAGCCCGGTGGCTGAGTAGCCGAAGGCGTATCGAAGCCACCGTTTCACTCGAATGTACATTTACCAATGTTCCATCCACGCAAGTCTTCCGTGCTCGGCGGATGGTAGGCTGTAAATTTTTTACCCGGTTTCAGACACTTTTTGGCTTGGAAGAAGAAACGTCTGCACGGTCAACCCAGTTCAATCGGTAGTATGTCTCCTGATTCCTTACAAAAAAGGCCGCACGTTCATTGATGCCGAACCCACTCACGTTTTCCGCTGTGCCTGGCTAAACGATCTGCCGAGGCGGTCCAGGCCGGCCGAGCAATCGCGCCCGGGCAGGCTGGCCTCGATGAGAAAAAGTGTATCCGTCTCCTCGACGGCGCGTTTCATCGCCCCGTTCAATTCCTCCTCAGTTTCGACGCGGATTCCCACGGCGGCGCCGTCGCCGGAGAATACCTCGGTCAGCTTCGCATACCGCCACATCTGGATGTCGTTATACGGCCCGTCCTCGTGGAGGAGGCGCTCGATCAGATAGCCGTCATTATTGATGACGACGATAATTGCGGGACACCGCTGACGGATCAGCGTGGAGACTTCCTGTACCGTCATCTGAAAGGCACCGTCGCCGGTGAGGACGACCGGCCGCTTCCCGGGACGCGCCAGGGCCACGCCCAATGCAGCCGGCGTGCAGTAGCCGATGGACGCGTAATAGCTCTGGACGATGAAGTTCTCGGCCTCCTCGATGAAGAACTCCGGCGCGGCGCAGAAGGCGTCCCCGGGCTCCGCGAGGAGGACCATGCGATCGTCGAGTAATGCGTTGAGGCATTCATACAATCGCGCGGCGGTCAACGTACGGGATTTTCCGGGAACGAATGGTGTGCGCGGACAACGGGCGTGGGCCGGATGCGACGCCAAAAACGAGCGCGGTGTGATCGCCTTCGCCAGCTCCCGAATGAAATCGCCGAGCTGCACCTGCCGGTAATAGTGGTTGCCAATGCGAACCTGGTCCCCGCCGGCGGCGATCGTCCGCCGCGGATCGAGATTCACGCTGAACAAACCCGTGTCGAGATCGGTCATCCATACGCCGAGCGACAGAAGACAATCGGAATCCTCCACCTGTCGTTGTACGGCATCGAGGCTCCATCCCCCCTGGTAGATCCCCACGAACTGCGGATGCAGCTCCGGTAAAACGGACTTGCTGCCCAGCATGGTGGCGAACGGGACCTCCGCGGTCTCGACCAGTCGAAGGGTCTCGTTCCCCAGTCCTCGTCGGAGCAATTCCATGCCGGCAAGCACCAGCGGATGGGCGGAGCGATCGAACAACGATGCCGCCTCGGCGACGCACTCCGATAGGCTGGCCTCGTCGGAACGTGGCGGGGCGATATCCGCAATCGGCCGGGGAGTGCGACAGGGGGCGAGCGCGACATCGACGGGCAGCTCGAGGTAGACGGGGAGCTTTTCGGTAACGCAATTCCGTATCACCCGATCGATCTCGTCGGGAGCGGCGTCGGGGTTCGCCAGCATGGCGGCATCGATGGTTACTTTTTTGAATATTTCCACCTGCCGGTAGTAATCGGCGACGAGATGATGGACCATGGCGCCGGCCTCCCGTCGGCGGGCCGGTGGAGCGCCGCTGATGACGATCAAAGGAACGCGCTCGGCGAACGCCCCGGCCACGGCATTGATGATGCTAAAGGCCCCGACCCCGTAGGTGACGACCGCGGCGCCCGCGCCGTTCATCCGCGCATAGCCGTCCGCCGCGTATCCGGCATTGAGCTCGTTGCAGGTGCCCACCCAGCCGATCGGACTGGCCACGACCGCATCGAGAAAATCCAGAACATAATCGCCGGGAACTCCGAACAGATGCCCAACGCCCACCTCTTCCAGGCGCGCGAGTAGATAGCGGGAAACCGTGCTTGTCGCATTCATTGCGAGCCCCCCTTGATTTCGCGTGTGCGGCATAGTGGCGTCCGGCGAACGTACCAGATTTACGCGCCAGAAACACCCGTTAACGCCCTGCAATGCATCCCTCCCGGCAAAGGAGGCCACACGAAAAACAAAACGTCAAGTGATATACGGTAGCGATGATAGAGCATCGCTCTCAACAGTCCTTCCATGCACACACATCCGCCGCACCGGAATCGTTCAGCGATAATCCATTAGAAGAAAACCTGCTCGCCACATTCAAAGAAAGATCATTGACGATTTACCCCCACCGCTGTTTTTCGCCCTATCGACATCACAAACCGCCGGAGGCGCACTGGCGCGCGTTCCGGCGCTCCCAGCAAGGACCGATACGAACAATGAACATCCGCAACATCGCCATCATCGCCCACGTGGACCACGGAAAGACCACGCTGGTGGACAAGCTCCTCATGCAGTGCCGGATCTTCCGCGACAACCAGGAGGTGCGCGAGTGCTTCCTGGACTCGAACGACCTCGAGCGCGAGCGCGGCATCACCATCTTCTCGAAGAATATCTCCGTGCCCTACCGGGACGTGAAGATCAACATCATCGACACGCCGGGACACGCCGATTTCGGCGGCGAGGTCGAGCGGGTGCTCAAGATGGCCGACGGCGTGCTCTTGCTGGTGGACGCCTTCGAGGGCGCCATGCCGCAGACGCGCTTCGTGCTGCAGAAGGCGCTCTCGCTGCACCTCGCGCCCATCGTGGTCATCAACAAGATGGACCGGCCGAACCGCCGGCCGGCCGAGGTGCTCGACGAGGTGTTCGATCTCTTCATCGATCTTGGCGCGAACGACCGGCAGCTCGATTTTCCGGTCATCTACGCTTCCGGCCGCGCGGGCTGGGCCCAGGCCGGCCCTGACGAACCGGGGACCGACCTGATCCCCCTCCTCGACGCCATCATCGCGCACATCCCCGCGCCGAAGACGAACGAGGGGCCGCTGCAATTGCAGGTCACCAGCATCGACTACTCCGAGTATGTGGGGCGCATCGCGATCGGTCGCGTGTTTCGCGGCGAGATCCTCATCAACACCGCCGTTCAGGTGATCAAGCGCGACGGGAGCGAGGTGAAATCCTTCGTGAAAGACCTCTTCATCTTCGAGGGGCTCGAGCGGAAAAAAACCGGACGCGTCTCCTGCGGCGACATCTGCGCGGTGGTGGGCCTTGACGACATCGAGATCGGCGACACCATCGCCGACCCCGACAATCCCGAGCCGCTCCCCATCATCGAGATCGACGAGCCCACGATGAGCATGATCTTCACCATCAACAACTCGCCGCTCTACGGGCAGGATGGTCGCTACGTGACCAGCCGCCACATCCGCGAGCGGCTCGCGCGCGAGATGGAGAGCAATGTCGCGATGCGGGTGGAGGACGTCCCCTCCGCCGACGCGTGGAAAATCTACGGCCGCGGCATCCTGCACCTGTCCATCCTCATCGAGAACATGCGGCGCGAGGGATACGAATTCCAGGTGGGGCAGCCGCGCGTCATCTACAAGGAAATCAACGGCAAGAAGTCAGAGCCGGTCGAGCTGCTGGTGATCGACACCCCGGCCGAAACCAGCGGCAAGGTGATCGAGGCCGTGAGCGCCAAGCGCGGTGAGCTTGTAAAAATGGAGTCCATCGGTGCGCGGACGCGCCTTGAGTTCCGCGTCCCGGCGCGCGGCCTCATCGGCCTGCGCACCCGGATCCTGAACATCACCTCGGGCGAGGGCGTGATGCACCACCGCTTCTATCAATACGAATATTTCAAGGGCTCCATCCCCCAGCGTCAAAACGGCGTCCTGGTTTCCATGCAGGAGGGGGAGGTGGTTGCGTACGCGCTGGACCAGCTCCAGTCGCGCGGCCGGTTCTTCGTCGCGCCCGGCGATCGCGCCTACGAGGGCATGATCGTTGGCGAGAACAACAAAGAGGGCGACATTGTCGTGAATGTACAAAAGTCGAAGAAGCTCACGAACATGCGCGCTTCCGGCAGCGACGACGCCGTCCGCCTGACGCCCCCGATCGTCTTCTCCCTGGAGGAGGCGCTCGAGTACATCAACGACGACGAGCTCGTCGAGATAACGCCCCGCACGATCCGCCTGCGCAAGATGGTGTTGAACGAAACCGAGCGCAAGCGACAGCGCATCCGGAAGGAGCTTCAGGCGGTCGAGGGATGACCGTTCCGCCTGCGGATTTCGATTGACAAGGGCGGCGCGATCCGGCACGGTTTTTCACCGAATGCCCGTCGCACGGCGCTGCACTCGTCCGACCGCGTTCACGGAGGCCACCAGCATGTTTCGCGCCATTGCGCTCCTCGCCGTTCTTTTTGCGCACACCGCCGCGTTTGCGGCCGACCCCTCGCAACGGACCCTGGTGCTCGGATTTGGCTCAAGGCTCCTGTCGGACATCGAGGACCGCATCGTCCGAGAGGAAGTGATGCGCGGACTCATCACACGCGGACACGCGGTCGTTCCCGTCATGGCGCTCGAGGAATACTTCCTGAACCGCGCCGGCTCGATTCGCGCCATGGACCGCGCGGCCGTGGCGGGCGCGTGCCGCGAGCTCTCCGCCCGCATCGCGCTCAGCGGCGCCGTCACCCGCATGGACGGCCGCGTGCGGGTCGCGCTCTCCCTTTACCGCGCGGATACGGGCGAAACGACGGACACCGCATTTACCGTTGACGGCGCGGGCGAATTCAAGGACTACGGACCCGTCCTCATCGCCGAGATCCTCCGGCACAGCGAACGATTACTGGCATCGAGAGAACGAAAATGAAAAAGCACATCGAGAAGGTCAACATCCTCACCGAGTCGTTCCCCTACATAAAGGAATTCCACGGGAAGACCATGGTGATCAAGTACGGCGGCAACGCCATGATCCAGGACGACCTCAAGAAGTCCTTCGCGATGGACATGGTGCTCCTGAAGTTCGTGGGCATCAATCCCGTCATCGTCCACGGCGGGGGACCGCAGATCAACGATCTGCTCAAGAAGACCGGCGTGAAATCGGAATTCGTCGACGGGCTGCGCGTGACCGATCCCGCCACGATGGAGATCGTGGAGATGGTCCTCGTGGGCCAGGTGAACAAGGAGATCGTCAACAACATCAACATGGTGGGCGGGAAGGCCGTGGGACTCTCGGGCAAGGACGGCGGGCTCATCACCGCCGAGCGGATCTATCACGATCGCGAGGGCGCGAAGATCGACATAGGCCAGGTGGGGACGGTCAAGCGCATCAAGCCCTCGATCATCGAGCTTCTGGACCGCGACCGCTTCATTCCGGTGATCGCGCCCATCGGCGTGGACGAGACCGGCATCACCTACAACATCAACGCCGACACCGTCGCCGGAAAGATCGCGGAGGCGTTGAACGCCGAGAAGCTGATTCTGCTCACCGACATCGAGGGCGTAAAGCTCGACAATGAGCTCGCCTCCTCGATACCGAAGTCGGACATCCCGTCCCTCATCGGCTCAAAGCAGATCGGCGGCGGCATGATCCCCAAGGTGAACTGCTGCCTGGACGCGCTCGCCGGCGGCGTGCACAAGACCCACATCATCGACGGGCGCGTGGAGCATGCGGTCCTTCTGGAGATATTCACCGACGCCGGTATCGGGACCGAGATCGTCCACTAACGCCTGATACGAATTTCCACGGCGAAAGCGCGCCCGTCTTCGTGCGACACGCGTCGCCGCATGCGAAGCGCATCAGCCCGTGCCGGAACAGCCGGTGAGGGCGTTTGATTCACCCCCTACGGACGGGTTCACACCCTCCGCACCACCACCAGCGCATCCACTGCCACGGGCAGTTCGCCGCGTACGATGAGCGGGTTGACGTCGATCTCCGCGATTTCGTCGTGATCGAGGCCGAGCCGCCCGAGTCCCACGAGGGCCCGCGCCAGCGCGTCCCGATCAACCGCGGGCATCCCCCTGAATGCGCCGAGGAGCGATGCGCCGCGGATCTCGTTCATCATCTCATGCGCGTCACGGAGCGAAAGCGGCGCGACCCGAAAAGACACGTCCCGGAGCGCCTCGGTGTAGATGCCGCCAAGGCCGAACATCACGCAGGGCCCGAACTGCGCGTCGCGCATAAAGCCGGCCACGAACTCGCGCGTGCCCGACACCATTTGCTGCACCAGCATCCCGTCGAGCATCCCGCCGCCGCGCTCCTCGATGGCGCGATACGCCTTTACCAGCGCCTCGTCCCCGTCGATGCCGAGCTCGATGAGACGGCGCTCGGTCTTGTGCGTGAGCGTGCTCGACGATCCCTTGAGCGCGACCGGATACCCGATTGCGCGCGCATGGGCGAGCGCCTCATCGAGGGTTGCGGCATGGCGCTCTTCCGCCACCGGAATCCCGTATTCGCGCAGCACGCGCTTGGACTCGTACTCATTGAGCGCCCCGTCCCCCCGCGACACGCCTGCGCCGATGATGCCGCGGGCCCGATCGAACGATCCGGCATCGCGTATCGGAGCAGTATGATTCTGCGTATCGCCACGCATCGCCTCACGAGCGCGCGCATACCGCGACACCGCCGCGATGGCGCGCAGGGCGTTCTTGACGTCATCGTACACCGGGATTCCGGCGTCGATGCAGATGGCGCGCACCTCGCGCACGGCCGCCTCCAGCTCCATCGCCTCCGCCTCCTGGCGGTACTGCGGCATGACCAGCACGACCGGCTTTCCTGTCGATTCCGCGACCTCGCGGCACACCGCGGCGAGCTCCCGCCCGGGTATGAAATCCCGCAGGATCGCCGCACCCATCACCTTCCGCTGGGCCATGAAGTGGTAGACCAGGAATACGAGAATGTGCACGTCGATCGCCTCGTCCTCGGATGCGCGCAGCAGGATCTGCCGGATGGCCGACGGCGAAACAAATGGATTGGCCACATCGATCGGGTTCGTCGCGCTCGATCCGGGTTTCGGCAGAATGTCCATCACCGCATCCCGGAGGTCGGCGCGCAGTGGCGGAATCGCCAGGCCGAACGATTCGGCCGCGTCCGCCGCCGCGATCCCGAGCGCGCCGCCCCCGCCGACGATCGTGCATCCGTGATAGGGCCTGATCGGGATCATCGAGAAGGCCAGCGAGGCGTCGGCCATCTCCTCGACGCTTTCCAGCTGTATGGCATTGCATTGCCGGAGCGCCGCCTCCCAGACCGCTCGCTGGCCGCTCATCGAGGCCGTGTGGCTCGCCGCCGCACGACCGCCGGAATCCGACAAACCGCCCTTAATCACCAGCACCGGTTTTTCCGTTGTTGCCCCGCGCAGAGCCGAGAAGAAGTCGCGCCCGTCTACGACGCCCTCGATATACATGCCAATGACCCGCGTCTCGCTGTCATCAGTGAGGTAGCGCAGCATCTCGGTCTCCCGAAGGTCGCAGCCATTCCCAAAGCTCACCACCTTCGAAAAACGCACTCCGCGCCATTTTCCCATCAGCGCGAAATCGACCGCGTGGCCGCCGCTCTGCGACAGAAAGGCCACCCCGCCGGGTTCACGGGATAGTTCCGGACCCGGTATGAGGGTTTGCCCGGATCGCGGGCAATAGATGCCGAAGCAGTTGGGGCCGAGCACCCGTATTCCTCGCGCCGCGATGGCCTTCACCTCGTCCTCGAGGGCGGCCCCCTCCGGCGTTCCACTCTCCCGAAATCCGGAGGAAAGGATCTCGACGCCGGCCGCCCCTTTTTTTACGCATGCTTCCACGATCGCCGGGACATGCTGGGCCGGAACGGCGATAACCGCGAAATCGATATCGCCCGGGATGTCTTCAATTGAAGGGTAGATCGTCAATCCCTCGGTGGTACCACCGCGTCGGTTCACGGGATAAAGCGTTCCTTCGTACCCGATCGAGAGGTGCGACAGCAGCATGCACCGTCCGAAACTGAATCCCTCCGCGGTCACCCCCACGATCGCGATGCGCCGTGGATCGAACATACGGTCGATTCCCTTAAATGAGTTTCTTTCATTTACGTGTGCCATATCTCCTCCGGCCGGCCCGGATACATACGGACGTTTGTATTGAGATTACGAACCCCGGCTGTTTACGGCTTGACAAAATCATCGTCACAAACGATAACATACCATACAGTATGGTATGTTTTGGAGGCCAAAATTTGTCAAGCCTAAAAGACGCAAAAACATCGTGGATCGAGGAAGGATTGAGGATTCTGGAAACGAAGGGACCGGCGATCCTATCGATCGACACCCTCGCCCTTCGAACGGGGAAAACCAAGGGGTCGTTTTATCATCACTTCAACGGACGGGAAGACTACATCGCGCGCCTTCTCGAACACTACGAAAAAACCGCCACGATCGAGGTGATTCAGCTCAGCAGCGACGCCGTCACCCCGCGCGCGCGCCTCGCCGCGCTCACCACGCTCACCTTCCAGCTTTCCAGCCGGTTGGAGTTGGCCATCCGCGCCTGGGCGTTGTATGATCCGCTCGTGCGGCGGTTCCAGGACCGGATGGACCGGCGGCGGCTCTCATACCTCGAGGAGCTGCATACCGCCGGGGGCATGGCCCCCGATGCCGCCCGGACGCGCTCGTACCGCGACTATGCGCTCTTTCTGGGCCTGCAACAGCTTTCGCATCATCATGCGGAATCGGAGTTTCGATCGCTCATTAAAAGGCTATTCACCGACATCTGAGCGCGTGCAGACGCCGCATCAGCGCCTAATGCATTCGATCAAAAAAATGATTGCGCTTTTCTGTGTCCTCTGCTGTATTATGTCTCACATAGAGGACGATCGATCCGTTCTCCATGAAACATAACACGAGAGGAAACCCAATGAAAGCAAAACTCATCGCCGCCGTTCTCGCGCTCGTCGTCGGAATCGTCTTCATGGCGCCCATCGCGAAGGCCGAAGTCGAAAAATCGAAGTGCGCGGGACTCAAGAAGGCCGAATGCAAGACCGACAAGGACTGCACCTGGATCAACAAGCACAAGGCCTCGGACAGCTTCTGCAAGTGCAAGCCCGGCAAGTGCAAACCTGCGAAATAGCGACACGCATGATTGCAGGACCCAAAACCCGCGGAATTATCCGCGGGTTTTTTGTTCAATTCTCGCGCATACCTTCTTGACTTTTTTATCACGCTTGCACACGCTCCATTTATTGCACACCGCCAATGGAGGAAACGGCATGACTATTGCCCGAACAATAACCGCACTCTGTCTGATCGCCCTGATCGGCGCGACCGCTTGTAAGAAATCCCAGCCGCACCTTGTGCTGGTCAAAGACACCGTCGAAAAATCGACCGCGGTCGTTAAAATCAAGATAGCCGGCGTGGTGAAAAACGAGGAAAAATCACGCTACTGGGTGAACATCGTAAAGGCGGGAAGCCCCGAATCGGAGTGGGGTTCGTGGATATGGGTGAGCGACGGGACGACGGAGCTCGACATCCCGATGCCGCGCGATGTCGTCGAGGGCGCTTATGAGGTGCGCCTCCACAGCGACTACCCCGTGAAAACCTTCAACATCATCGACCGCAAACCCGTTACGATAAAATAATTCCCGATTCAATAGTAGGGATGGGGCAGAGCCCCATCCCTATCGTCGATTACAGGATAACCCCCCGCAACCGCAACGCCACGACCGCGATCCCCTGCGCGTTCAGGGCGATATCGTCGGCCAGGTACTCCTGCATGGACTGCGAGAAGACGATCCCGCGCCGTTCCAGCTCGGTCCTGAAAAAACGCTCCATCGGCCGGTAGCAGAACCGCTCCAGTTCGTCGTCATCGAGTCCCGAGGCGATGGCCTCCGCGAGCATCACCTCCATCACGTCGAGGGAGCGCAGCATCATGTCACGTACGCGCGCGACGTGCGGGACCGCCCCGTAATGCGTGGGATAGGCCACCGACGCGCCGGTCCCCGCAATCCGCTCGATGCTGTCGCGCGCCTCCGCGGGGTCGAAATCGGACGGGCTGGTGGACGGAAAGACAAACGGTTCGTTTCCCGTCTGCAGCACGGGATAGGCCAGCCCGAAGGCGTCCCCGGTGAAGACCGCATTGCTGCCGGCATCGTATATGCACATATGATGCTTGGCATGCCCCGCCGTGTGGATGAAGCGAAGCGCGCGGGCTCCCAGCGCGATCTCGGCGCCGTCGTCCATCGATCTGACGCGCGTTGCGTCGACCGGCTCGATATCGCCGTATCGGCGCGCGAAGGTCTCGTCGCCATACACCGCGCGCGATCCCGCGACGAGCCGCGAAGGGTCGATGATGTGACGCGCCGCGCGCGGGTGCGCAAGGACGATCGCATTGGGGCACAAGCGCGCGAGCTCGGCCGTCCCGCCGGCATGGTCGAGATGCACGTGCGTCACGATGATGTATTCGACCTCTTCCGGTTTCCGCCCAGCGCCGGCAAGCGCGTCCAGAAGGCGCGGGACGGCGAAGCGCGTATTGTTGTCGATGAACGCCGCGCGATCGCCCTCCGTGATCAGATACGCCGCGGCGAACTCGGGGTGCAGATACCCGCAATCGATGGTGACAACCCCGCCGCTCATCGCCTGCGCACCCCGTGTCCGAGTTTCCCCTCGAGCGAGGCGATTTTCCCCTCGAGCCGGCCGTGCGGCCCCCTCCGCCAATCGACGGCGAGCGTCAGGTACACGCGCTCGGATGAGCGGCCCATCGTCTCCAGGCAACGCCCGACGAGCGCGGCGATCTCGCCCCACTCCCCCTCGATGACGGTCCCCATCGGCCCCACCGCATGCGGAAGCCCGCTGTGCTCGATTTCTGCGACCGCGTCCTTCACGTATCCGCTGAGGCTTGGCCCCTTGTCCAGGGGGAAGATCGACATCTGCACCACGGCGCTCATGGATCGCCTCCGAAAATGTTTGATGAAAATATTCTTGTCAAACGGCCTATCGCCCCATACGCATACGACAAACGAGCGACACAACGCACGAGAACCCGGAAGGCCTGTATGAATGATCGCATCCTTCGCGCCGTCGTTGCAATCATAATTATCGTTTGCGCCGCATTTTTATCATGCGCCAATTCCAGCGCAGCCGATACCGACCTATACGGCGGCGTCCGCCAGCGCGACTATCTCATCGGTCGCTACAATCCGTCCGCGGAGAAGCTGTTCATCTCCCTGGGAACGGTGGGCATACCGACCAGGGGCCGCACGCAGTATCTTCGCATCGAGGCCGCGCTGGCGCTCAAGCAACTCTACAAGCATCTTAAAACCGACCATCCGGAGATATCCTTCTGGGTGCAAAGCGCAACGCGCACCTTCGATGATCAGCGCGCCATCTGGGGAAACAAATGGAACGGCGTGACCCGTGTGGACGGCGTGAAACTCAACGAAACGATCGCGGACCCCGTCGCGCGCGGTCTCCGAATCCTCGAGCGCTCCTCCATGCCCGGCACCTCGCGCCATCACTGGGGGACGGACGTGGACCTCAACGAGCTTTTCAACGGATACTTCGATCGCGGAAACGGCGCGACACTATACCGCTGGATGACCACACACGCGCACCGGTACGGGTTCTGCCAGCCGTACACGGCGGGTCGCACCGCCGGCTATCAGGAGGAACGCTGGCACTGGTCGTATGCGCCGCTTTCCCGTGCGTTTCTCGCGGACTGGATGAAGCATTTTGGGAAAAACACCGACGTCTTTACCGCGAAGGGGCTTTTTGCCGGCTCTGAACACATCGGCGGCCGGGCGCCGCTGTACGTTTCGTCCATCAATCGTGCGTGCGAGTGATTCGGACCATGCGCCGTCACCTTTCATGGCCGCTCTTCATCGCCCTTGCCGCGGCAACCTGCTCGCACGATGAGGACGCCTCGTATGCGAAGCGCGCCCCCATTCTCAATCGACTCACCGCGACGATCGGAGCGCAATCGCCGGTGCGCTGGCAATCGCGCGATCACACGCCCGCGCCTGTGCCCGTGGCCGCCGTTGGCGATCCACGCTACACAGCGCGCCTGTCCGGAGGCATCCGCAACATCGATATCGCGGCCGTGATGAAGCAGGCGCTTTCCGATGGTGTGTCGGTTATCCTGGTGATCGGGGACGGCTTTGGCGAATCGCACCGTAAAATCCTTGCAACGATGCGGCCAGCCGGCACCGGACGCGTCGGCTCCCATTTCGAACGAATCGCGAACACGGGCGCTCGTGGCGTTTGCGACACCCGATCCGCCGGCGAGATCACTACCGATTCCGCGGCCGCGGCGACTGCGCTCGCCTGCGGCGTGACTACCGCCAACGGCGTCATCGGACGCGCCCTAAGCGGCGCACGCTGCGATAGCGCCCTCGCCCTCGCCAGAAGGCGCGGCATGGCGACCGGCCTCATCACCGACACCCGCGTGACCGATGCGACGCCGGCGGCATTCTTTGCCCATGTCGCGAACCGCCGCCAGGAGTCGGCCATCGCCGCACAGCTTGTCGATGGCGACACTCCCGACATCATCTTGGGCGGCGGTGCCTGCTATTTCATCCCGCGAACAATGGCGGTGCGGAGCCATCCCGCACTGAACGGCCGTTCGGTTGGCGCCGACGAGAAGTCCCGTCGCGACGATGACCGCGACCTCGTCAGAGAGATGGCCGCACGCGGATATCGCGTCGTGACAAACACGGAGATCCTCATTTCTGCGGCGCGCGGATCAAACCGCATACTGGGACTTTTCGCCGGGCACACCATGAACACGACGATCGATCGCGACGACGAGAATACCGGCGAACCCGGCATCGACCTCATGGCCCGGACCGCGCTTTCCGTTCTTGCGCGAAACCCGAAGGGTTTTTTCCTCATGATTGAATGCGGGCAGCTCGACCTGGTGTCGCACATGAACGACACCGGCGCGGTCGTCGGCGCTCTCCGGGAGATGGACGACGTCCTGCGCGTCTGCCTCGACCACGCGCGCGCGAACTCGGCGCGCACCCTTCTCATCGCGACCGGCGACCACGAGACCGGCGCGCCCGTCATCGACCCGCAGATCGCCGGCACGCGCGCGCCGACGCTTTCGCTGGATGCGATCGCCCGACAGCGCCGATCGCTGCGGCGCATTGTGATCGATGCGCGCTCCACGGACGAGCTCCGGACGCGGATCGACACGGAGACCGCGTTCAGGATCAACCTCGAAGAGGCGAAGATCATTTGGGGGCAGTGAGCGACATCAGCGGCGACCCCGGCCTCGCGCTTCATGAAATCGATTGCGACGCCCTCGGCGCCTTTCTCGAATCGAGCGCGCGCGCGTTGATGGAAATCGAGGTGCTCCGCCACGTCTTTGGGATCGATCGAATGCTCGCCGACCGTCGGGGCCTCTTCGCGGTTCATTTCTCGTTGTACCACGCGCTCTATCGGCTCAAATTCGAGGCGGGCGCGCGGGGACGCTACCTGCACCTTGATCCGATGCGCATTCGTCTCATCGCCGTCCCCGTCACGGGGTGCCGCTGGTATTCGCCCGAAGAAGGGCGCTTCTGCGGGCTTTCAACGACCAGGTATGATCGCTGCGCGCTTCACGCGCACCCGACGGGCATGCCCGACGAAACGCCGTCATTCGATCCGCTGCAGGAATTTTATCTCAATCCGGGAAACATCGCCTTCGGCGAGAGCGACGTACTAGAGCGCCTGATGAACGGCGTGGTGCTCTATGCCGTACGCCGCGGGGAGATCGAGCAGGCGTTGCGGCTGTTCGATCTTTCCCGGCCGAACCGCTCGTCCATCGACCGGCGGTATCATCATCTCGCCCGGGTGCATCACCCCGACATGCCCGGCGGCGACGCGGAGCGGATGAAGGAGATCAACCGGTCGTATCAGGTGCTCAAGGAGGTGTTCGTGGTGTGAGGGATGCTACTATTGCTATATCGCAGCTGGATGTAATGTGAATACCCTCGCATAGTTGCTTGCGAGCGTAAGGTCATCGTTCCGAAGCGCCTCTCGAACAGTATCGATTTTAACGGCATCATCCAATGAAAGATAGGGGCCCCACCCCTCCTCAGAATCTAAAAGCTCAACATCGATCTCTGCAGCATATACGCCTTCATGAATATATTTAACATGTTTCCTTTTTTTCATTCTTTCCTCCTTGTGAAACCGTCCGTCCATCGTTCAGGATCAGGCCGGTAGGCGGTAACCAAAACCGCCGTCGAAGTATCACCCTTCGACATCCCCCAGACAACATGGATCGGATTACCTTCAGAATCACTTTGTAAAACCAACACACATGGTCCTTTTCGATACTCTGGATACTCCTGAATAAGAACAGCGTTCTTTATACCGTTGATAACGTCGAGCACAGAAATCGAATCGTTTGATAGCTCGTCATACCCGTGATTAGAAATAAACACCTGGCGTTGTTCCACGAGAAAAACGATGTTCTTCAATATTGAGCTCATACAATGTACACAAGAAAAAAGCCGTAGTCAATATTTTTAGAAGATCAGCATGGGAGCATCGTAACATTTCCGGTATTATCGGAATATATTGTTATCGATGCAACCGTCATGCATAATCCGAAACAGCCGATTGCGTCGTTCACCCCACCGCGTTTTTGAACTCCTCGAACCCCATCTTCTCGATGAGGGCGCCGAGCCGCTGCATACGCGCGCCGTTGGCCTTGTAGAACGCGATGATCCGGTCGATCGCCGCGAAGGCCTCCGCCTCGCTGATGTCGCGAACGAGCTCCTGGGAAAGACGCGGCTTGCCCCCGCCGTTCCCGCCGACGAGGAGCCGCCACCCGTTTTTCATCCCCACCAGGCCGATGTCCTTGATACAGGTCTCGGCGCACTGATTGGGGCAGCCGCTCACGCCGATCTTGAGCTTGCTGGGAAGCTCCATCCCGTGGAACGTTTCATCCAGCTTCATCCCGACGCCCAGGCTGTCCTGCATGCCGCGCTTGCAGAACGTGGTGCCGGGACAGGCCTTCACGCTGCGCACGCAGAGCCCCACGCCCGCGCCCGGCTCCATCCCCAGATCGGCCCACACCGCGTCGATGTCCTCCTCACGCAGTCCCACGATCGCGATGCGCGCGGCGCTGGTCAGCTTGAGCGCGGCCGCCTGGTATTTCTCAGCGACATCCGCGAGCCTTCGCAGCGTCTCCGGCGACACCACCCCGCAGGGGATGTGCGGCGCCACCGCATAGGTCGTTTTGTCCCGCTGTATGATGACTCCCTTGTCTCCATCTTCAAGCATAGTAAAGTACCTCGTTTTCATGAAAGTATGCGCTCGATACCGTGGTGCTAAAGAATCAAGAACCGTGTTATCCGGCAACCGGTTTTCGTACAAGCACCATACACCTGGCATGGCATGATGACGATTTGATCCTGATTACCAGATTGAGTTGACATATCTGAATTTTTATACTATCATGTCAATGAGTCACGGCGGGGCAAGAATAATGCCTTGAGAATGAGCATATAGAGTGTATAAATGAAAAAACAAACATATCATATCCTGCTCTTACTGGCGGTTGTCATCTTGGGTGCGGCATCTGCCTGCAATCAGAATGATATTTTTGAGGCCCTGTCTCGTACCGAATCGGGAGATCAGGTGTTTTCTGCAGCCATGCTTTTGGCACATTGGAAATTCGACAATGACGTCCTGGATTCATCGGGGAACGGGATAACCGGCACTCCCTACAACGCTGCATATGAACGAGGCGTTGTTGGCACCCGTGCCCTCCGGGGGAATGGAACAAACTGCTATGTGGACTTTGGCGCCTCGCTGTGCCCTACGCTGACAACGGACCGCGACTGGAGCCTGTCATTCTGGGCCCGGACCGATGTCACGGAAACAAGTTTTATCGAATGCGTCGGTTCTTTTACCGTTAGCCTCGACGCGAGCGGTCGCGTTCGCTTAAGCAAGGCCTATGGTGACTGGACCGGGGTCCGCGGCAATACGACGATTGCACCCTACCGATGGGCCCATATCGCCCTGGTCCATCACAGAAACAACACCGTGAATATTTTTATCAACGGCGCAGCTGAAACAATCACAACCAACCTCACCGCCCTTTCTACCGGATCCTCAGTCTGGGTTGGGCGGACCTCCATCCCCGGCTACCTAAACGGGGCCATTGATGATGTTCGCGTTTTTTCCGGGATTCTTGGCACCGGCGATATCCAAAACCTTGCGGCGCTGGGACCGGTCTCCTGGTGGCGCTTGGATGAATCTGCTGGCCCCCCCCAGGATGCAATGATTGCCCAGAACAATGGGACCGTGTATGGCGCAACGCAAAATACAATAGGAGGGCAGTTTAACGGGTATGCTTCCTTCAACGCCGCCTCGAACCAATACATAGCCCTTCCCAATGCGGGCAATGTCATTTCCCAGAGCAGCCCCTGGACGTTTGCCTTCTGGATGCGGGTGACCGATCTGGGTATTGACCATCACTTCATTGGGAATAGCGTGCCATGGACCATCCGTTACAATTACTACACCCCCATTCTCAACCGTCTCTATTTTTTTGCGGGATCGAGTTATTCATCTTTTGTAACAAATCCCGGTTTCACCGCGAATACCTGGGCACATATCGCAGTTACCGGAAGCGGCGCTACGGATACGCTTGTTTTTTACATTGATGGCGTGCCTTTTGCCCTGGCAGGCGGCAACTTTGGCGGTTATGCGACCTCTTCCGACATCTGGCTGGGTCGGTTTGGCAGTTTCTATTTTACTGGGGACTTGGACGATGTCAGAGTCTATCGGAGGATTCTTTCGCAGACTGAGATAGACGAAATACGCCAATAGCCGCACCTTCCTCATTGCCCCACATCGACCCAGCGAAAGGCCGGGAAACGGACCTCACGACCGTCCACAAAGCCCCGGCGCTCCCGTGCGAACAGCAGCGATCGGACCGTGGCGCTGTGAAAATCGTCGTAGCGGACCCATATATGGGTGTCGAGCACGTCGTTCTCATCATACGCCACCAGCGGCTCGAGTTCGATAACGATATTGGGAAACACCAGGCGATCGGGCCGTTGATTCCAGCCGAAGAGATCGTCGATTCCGCGAAAGGCCAGGGCGTCGACGATCCTCTTTTCGTAGTCGTGGAAGACGACATACGCCCCTATATGCGGGCCTGTCGGTTTCCCGCCCATGAGGCAGTGAGCGTCGCGATCCGTGTATATGCTAAACACCTCGCTCGACGGAGCAAGGACCAAACGCGCCGATTGCGGAATCCTGGACGGTTTTCCCCGCAGCGACAGGAGCGCATCTTCCCGCAGTGTGAAGAAGGAGGGCCGCCTGTCGGCATGGAAGCCGATATTTCCCGAATCGGGCATTACGGCGCCGCCCATGATGCGGGACGTGATGATGGCCCAGGAGTTTTCGATGTATGCGCTGCGAACGGCGCCGTTTCGATGAAATGAATACCGGTACTTGCCCGGATGGAACCCTTGCGCCTTCCTTTTCTCAACATTTGTAGAAAACCCGGGAAAATATCTTTCCGTGAGCCGGTCGATATATCCCGTCCCCTCAATCATGCCGCTCTCAATCGCGCCGGTATCGTAAAAGCGCACCCTGCCCTTCATGAATGTGAGCGAAACGCCATTCATGATCGCCGATATCGGTTCGGCGATCTCCGCCTCCATGAGCGAACCGTTCGCATGGAAGGACACGCTTCCGGGTGCGCAAGAAATCATGCGCCCACCCGCCCGGTGCCGCGAAGATACCGAGAACGAAACCATCGCGATTCTACCGTTTTCGTGCAATTCGGCCCTACCATATCGATTCTTGAAAATCGTATGGCCCTGCACCGTGACATCAAGGGGTTCTTTCACCGAGGCCGACTGCACCGCCCCGCTCCGGAAAAAACTGAACCAGCTCTGCGCAGGGGCGGTGAACCGAACGACCTGCATGGAGACCGTCGCTGAGGCACCGGTAAACACGCTCGCAACCTTCCCGTCGGCATACAGCTCCACAAGCGAACCGGCGGGGATTTCCATGGACACGCCGCTCGCCTCGGGCGGAACAGCCTCCGCCAGCGTCCCGCGCATCACCGATCCGTTCGGATACAGGGTTATGGTCGTCCCCTTTTTTAAACGAAGCGATTTGTTCCCCGCGCCCAGGGTCGCATCCTCGGCCAGCATGGCGATCCGGACAGCGCCCTGCGGATAGAAGCTCGTCACATGCTCCGGGGTGTTTCCGCGCGCCAGCGTGGCGGTATACGTGCCGATTCGCACCCGGGTGTCGCGGGCAAGGAGACCCCTTGAGACGGCGCCGTTTCCGAAGAACTCGATCGACTCCATCCATTTTTCTTTCATTGTACGGGACTCTAAGACAATATCGTTGGCGCCGCAACGAACGCGCACCGTTGAGTCAAGCGTCCCTTTTTCCACGGAGCCGTCGTAGTAAAACTCCATCCAGCTGCCCTTCGCGAACATGAAATCGATCCCGCGGATTCGAAAGCGCGCCGACCGGGCAAGCTTGCCTCTTCGCACCATGGGACCATCGAAGCCGGGCAGGTCCCGGTTGACGACATGGAGCCCTTCCTTGTAAAAACGATACTCGGCTCCATGAATCATCACCGTCTCAACGGGTTTTATTCTGATTTTTTCGTACAGAACATAAAACGGAATGAGGCACACGGTGTACCATGGCAAATCGATCTTGATAAACGCCGTGGCGGGCGCTGCGGAAAAAAGCGTTACGAGCAGTACAAAGGCGGCGATACTCCTCGCTGGACGATTTCGCATCGCATTCACCGTGTTATTTCTCTCTAGTCCGATTCGCCTTCGCGTACGGAGAATTGCATCGTATCATACGGTTCGCGCTCCGGCACGTGCATGCTGGCGACGGAACCGGCGCATGTCCTTAAAAGCGACTCCTCTCGTCGATCCCGTGCGCCCGCAGCGTCGCCTGGATTCTGGCCACCAGCGCGTGAACGGCGCTTTGCGTTTGCTTGTCCAGGCCCTCGAACTTCGTCATGTTCTCCATCATGAAAAAAATGAACGCGGCCTCTTGTTCAGAAAACTCGATCTTCATGCTTCCCCCGCATCAGGTGTTGATATACACCGGCATACTATTTTCTTCGATCCGGCGACTGGAACCTTCACGTCGGACGTGATCCTCCACGACGAACTTCACATCATTTCAACGCGTTCGCGTATACGCACCCATCAGCTGTCCCTGGGCGACGATATGTCCCTGCAGTGCGCGCAACAGCTCCGCCTTGGTTTTCCCGGGCTCAAGATTCAGCGCGATATCGAGCGCGTAGATCGTAAAAAAATACCGATGCGTACCCCCGGGCGGGCAAGGCCCTCCGTATCCGATCTTCCGGAAATCGTTCACTCCCTGCTTCGCTCCGCCGGGAAGCGTCTGTGTCGTTGGCTGGTTTTCGGCAAGAGCGGTTGTAGACGGAGGGATATCGTACATGACCCAGTGAACCCAGTCTCCGGCGGGCGCGTCCGGATCATCGCAGATAAGCGCAAGGCCCTTCGCGCCTGCGGGGACGCCGGTCCACGAAAGCGGCGGCGAGACGTCGGGACCGTCGCAAGTGAACCGTGCGGGGATCGTCCCGCCGTTTCGGAATGCCGATGATGTGACGATTATCGTTTCCATGGGATCTCCCGCAAACCCATGACGCACCCGCATGGCGATCACCCCGCAGGCATCGCCTCTGCGCGTCATACGGTACGATCATTGCATACTCATCATTCGGCGTGATGTCAAACAAAAAGCCGGTTTCCCTTCCATTGCGCAGGGCGGGAAACCGGCCGAAGCCGTCACTGGCGCACGACACTCACGGAACGTTGTCGTACGGCTATTCAGGTCGATAGATCGCCGCGGCGATGACTCCCCCGATAACATATTGCGCCATCCCGTATCCGAACCAGATGAGTGTCAGCGAGAAGGGAACGGGATACATCGCATATTGCCCGAACATCCCCATCACATTCATGAACAAACCCGCGACGATGCCGAAGCGCACCCCCTCGAGCAGGCCCTTCCCCTCGTATCCCTTGACGAAGATATAGGTGAACGCCCCGGCGAGCACGACCCCGGCCAGATACATGATCCACATATATGACATCATGTCGGAGCGCCACAAGTGTGAAAGCGCCTTGTACGTGTCGGCCATGATGATGCCGTGAAAAACGAAATCGATTGCCTGAAAGGCGACATAGACCGCTACGCTTGCGAGAAGATATTTTTTTATATTCACAATAAACCTCCTGATAATGTGGTTGACGAATGGCTAATCATGCGTATAGTATGTTATGATTTTGTCAACTTCAATATTGTTGAATTGTCGCCAATCAGAGCGTTCCCACTACGAGAGGAACATAGCGACGATTATATCTGATGTATCCCTCGGGTATAGAACGCTGGTTAGCCTTCGCGGATTCGGACTAGTGGTTGACAGAACGCCGCTTTTGCATTATGTCGCGTGTACGGCTCGGCCATGAACATCGATCAGCTCATCGAGTATCTCCAATCGTATCAATCCTTCTCGGAGAACGTGCGTCTCTGGATGCGCGTGGACGCCTTCGACGGGACCTACGCGGACTATCCCGACGGCGTCGAACCGAACCTGGTCGCGCGGTATCGTACGCGCGGCATCGAGCGACTGTACGCCCACCAGCGCGAGGCGTTCGACCGCGTGCGCGCCGGAGACAACGTGGTCGTGGTCACGCCGACGGCCTCGGGAAAGACCCTGTGCTACAACCTGCCGGTCATCGACGCCATCGCGAAAAACCCCGAGGCGCGCGCGCTGTACCTCTTTCCCACGAAGGCGCTCTCGCAGGACCAGCTCGCCGAGCTCAACGCCATCGTCGAGGACACGGGGATCGAGCTGCGCACGTACACCTTCGACGGCGACACGCCCGCATCGGCCCGCAAGGCGGTGAAGGCGGCGGGCAATATCGTGATCACCAACCCCGACATGCTGCACGCGGGGATTCTGCCGCATCACACCATCTGGATCAAGCTCTTCGAGAATCTCAAGTACATCGTCATCGACGAGATCCACTCGTACAGCGGCGTCTTCGGCAGCCACTTCGCCAACCTCATGCGACGCCTGCACCGCATCTGCGCCTTTTACGGCTCGCGCCCGCAGTTCATCTGCTGCTCCGCCACGATACGCAACCCGAAGGAGCACGCGGAGGCCCTGATCGGACGCGAGTGCGCGCTCGTGAACAACAACGGCGCGCCGCGCGGCGAGCGGCATTACGTGATCTACAATCCGCCGGTCGTCAACGATCAGCTCGGGATCCGCGCCTCGGCCGTCAAGGAGGCGGCGAAGGTCGGATCCTTCGTGCTGCTCAACAAGATCCCGACGATCGTCTTCGCGCGGAGCCGCATGCGCGTCGAGATCGTGTCGACCTATCTGCGGCACCAGTGCCCCGGCGTGAGCATCGTCGGCTACCGGGGGGGCTATCTGCCCACCGAACGGCGCCGCATCGAGCAGGGCCTTCGCGCGGGGAGCATCACGGGCGTGGTGTCCACCAACGCGCTCGAGCTCGGTCTCGACATCGGAATGCTGGACGTGGCGATCACCGTGGGCTATCCCGGATCGATTTCGTCCCTGCACCAGCAGTTCGGGCGTGCGGGTCGGCGCGGCAACAAGTCGCTCGCCATCATGGTGGCGACGAGCTCGCCCCTGGACCAGTACATCGCGAACAATCCCGACTACATAGTGAAGTCCAATCCCGAATCGGCCACCATCAACCCAGACAACCTGCTCATCCTCATGGACCACCTCAAGTGCGCCGCCTTCGAGCTGCCGTTTCACGCCGATGAGCGCTTCTCGGCGCACCTCGGGTCCACGCGTGACATGCTGGACTACCTCGCCGAGCGCGGCGTCCTCAAGCGCGCCGAGGACACCTATCACTGGATGAGCGACATCTACCCGGCGAACGAGATCTCGCTGCGCACGGCCGCGCAGGAGAACTTTCTCATCATAAACGACAAGCAGGACAAGACCCTGCGCGCCATGCCCGACCCGGCGGGCGTCTCCCGACGCGACCCCGCGGCGCGGCGAAACCCGAAGGTGATCGGCGAGGTCGATTACTACTCCGCCGCGACCCTCATCCACGAGGACGCGATCTACATCCATCAGGGACGGCAGTTTTTCATCGACACCCTCGACTGGGAGGGGCGCATGGCCTTCTGCCATGAGGTGGAATCGGACTACTACACCGACGCCGAGACGAAGACCGACATCCACGTGCTGGAGAAGTTCGAGGAGCGCTCGCTCCCCATCGCCGTATTCTCCCGGGGCGAGATCACCGTGCGCACCACGCCGGTCATGTTCAAGAAGATCAAGTTCGACACGCACGAAAACCTCGGATGGGGCAAGATCCACCTGCCGGAGATCGAGATGCACACGGCGGCCGCCTGGCTCGACATCGACGAGGAGCGCCTCCACGCGATGGCGGGACGCGAGATCGCCGGGCGGGTCCTCTACGGGGCGGCCTATCTCCTGCGGAACATCGCGCCCATCTACACGCTCTCGGACGTGAGCGACGTGCGCGTGCAGCACCAGGCGCGATCGAACTACAGCGGCAAGCCGGCGATCTTCATCTACGATTCGACCCCCGGCGGCGTGGGGCTTTCCGAGCGCGTATACGCCATACTTGACGTCATCGCCGCCGAGGCGGTCCGGGCGATCGAGGCCTGCGAGTGCCGCTACGGCTGCCCCGGCTGCGTGGGGCCGCTCCCCGCGAACGACGAGCACATCAAGCGGCTCACGGCCGCCTTCCTCCGCGAGTGCTGCGGTGAACATCAGGGACAAGCTTAAGCTCTACGAAACGACGGCCCCGGCACAGTCGGCGCCCCAGCCGGCGACGATGCCCGAGTCGCTCGCCCGCGCCGGCGGCGAGGTCGTTTCGGAGAACGGCGAAACGCTGTGGCGGTTCACCGAGCGCGTTCCCCTCGACGCGATCGTCCCCGCCTCCGCCGATGACGGCACGGTCTGTCCGCTTCGTCCCTATCTGCGCTACAACCGGCACCCGGACGACCTTTCCCTCGACACGCTCGTCTTCCTCGACCTGGAAACGACCTCCCTCTCCATCGGCACTGGGAACTATCCGTTCGTGATCGGCCTCGGGTTCGTCGACGGCGGTTCATTCGTTGTGGAACAGTATCTCCTGCACGACTACCGCGCCGAGTCCTTCATACTCGCGCACATCGTGCCCCGCCTTCGCTCGGCGCGCGCCCTGGTGACCTTCAACGGAAAGTCATTCGATGTCCCGTTGCTGAAAAACCGCTACCGCCTGGCGCGCGTGCCGGGCTACCCGGTGGACACGCCGGTCATCGACCTGCTGTTTCCCTGTCGCCGCATTTTTAAGAGCATCTATGCGAGCTGCAGTTTAAAATCGATGGAGGAGAAATTTCTCGGGATCGCAAGGGACAACGACATCCCGGGATGGATGATCCCCGACGTCTTCTTCGAGTTTCAGCGCACCGGCGCCATCGACCGCATCCCCGCGGTGCTCCTGCACAATGCCATCGATGTCCGCTCCATGGCGAGCCTCCTGTTCGCGCTCAACGACATCTACCGCGGCGTTGCCGACAAAAACTTCACCGCGCTGGAGACGCGCGCGTTGATGAACATCGCCCACGGGTTGTATCGGGTCGACCGGGCGCTGTTTATCGATCTCGTCGAGTTCATCGGACGCGAGGTGTTCGGCGACCGGCGCCTCTTCAAGAAATACGGCGCGGCCCTCAAGCGCACGGGGCAGCACGACCGCGCGATCGAGCTCTGGCGCGAGGAGCGCTCGCTGTATTCGCTCGAGGAGCTCGCGAAACACTTCGAGCATCGCGCGCGCGACTATGGCCATGCGCTCGCGCAGTGCCGGGAGGCGGCCGTGCTCATTGATGCGGGCGTCCTGCGCGTCGGTGGCGATCCTGCGCCGGCGGGCATCATCACATGGTACGCCGAGCGATTTGCGAAACGGGAAAAACGATTACACCGGAAGGCGGGCGATGCCGAAGCGACGTAAGACGGCCGATACCGGGCCCGGCGCGGCGACGACGGAGGTGTACACCGAGTTCGCGCGATTCTATGACACGGTCCTCAAGCATGTCGATTACGACCGCTGGTACCGCTACATCAAGTCCATCATGCTGCTGTACGTCGAGCACCCGAACCGCCTGCTCGAGCTCGGATGCGGCACCGGCCGTTTCGGCGCGAAGTTTTCGCGCGACCGGTACGTCATCTTCGGCATGGACCGCTCGCTGGAGATGCTGCGCGTTTCGCGCATGCGCGCCTACCGGAATTTTCGCGTCCTTTGCGGCGACATGCGGCAATTACCGCTCGCCGGGACCTTCGACTTCATCTTCTCCGTGCACGACACGATGAATTACTTCCTCGAGTACGACGACATTCGCCGCGTGCTGCGTTCCGTGCGGCGCGCGATGGCCGACGAGGGCGTGTTCATGTTCGATATCACGACCGAACACAATATCAATCGCCACTTCGACAACACCGTGATGCGCCATTCGGTCCGGGGCACGGAGATCGAATGGCGCAACTATTTCGACCGCGACACACGGCTCGTATATTCGGTCCTCGACTTCCGCGACCGGCGGGGCGTTGTCCGCACGGAGAAGCACGTGCAGCGCATTTACGAGACGGACGAGATCCTGACGCTGCTCGAAGAGGAAGGCTTCATGACCCTCGATGTCTTCAGTGATTACAGCTTTGAACCCGTCAGCACTACAACGGTCATGACCAATTTCGTCACCAGGAAGAAATGACATGGAATACGTTTTCTACGCGATAGGACTGCTGGTTGGCGTTCTGGCCTTCCTCTATATGGTGTCCCTCTACGAGGCGGGGAAGAGCAAGGTGCGGGAGATCATAACGCCCGACCGCGAGCGGGGCGCGAACGCGGTCCAGGTCAACCCAAGCGCGGTAACCGTGAATAATGCCGTTGGGCGACACCCCGGCGAGCGGATCTGCCCGCTCTGCGGCTCCGTCCTCACGAAATACGAGGCGCTCTACGCGACCTTCATCGACACCGAGGGCGACCGACGCCTGCTCATACACGGCTGCCGGTACTGCCACCGACCCGACGAGAAACCCGAGGAGAAAAAGAAGTCCGACCTGTAGCTACGGCTGCTCCTTCCCGGACGGCTTTTCCACGCCCGGCAACACCTCTTCGGAGAGATTGGGGAACCCCTCGAAATCGGTGCCGAACATTCCCCGCAGCGGCGGGAACACGCAGAATTCGTGGAACTTCGTCTTGTAGAGCTGCACGTCGTCCACCATGAGGTCGTTGACGACGAGCGCGATCTGCTGGCGAATGATGGGTCCCATCGGGAACACCATCGACCCGCCCTTCTTGAGGCACTGAATCAGCCGCAACGGCCGAATTTTACACGCGCCAAAAATGATGATCGCGTCAAAGATGCCGAGGTTCGACCGGGGGTCGGTCCCGTCGCCAACGAAGATGCGCACGTTGTCGATCTTGTTCGCCGCCAGCGTGTCCTTGGCGCCCAGCGCGAGCTTCTCGTTGTGCTCCACCGTCGCCACCTCGTCCACCAGGTGCGCAAGGAGCGCCGTCGAATACCCGCTGCCCGTGCCCACCTCGAGCACGCGGGCGCTTCGCTTCGGCGCAAGGTGATTGAGCATCTGGAGCAGGGAGAGCAGCGGATCGCTCATCTCGCCGTAGCCGATGGGGATGGGCTCGTCGGGCAGATACAGCTTGTTCTTGAAGAAGGGATCGAAGAACTTCGCCCGGTTGACCGCCTCGAAGGCGTCGAGCACGGGCTTCTTGATCTTGTGCTTTTTCAGTCCGCTGATAAAATCGTTCTTTGTCGCCATGGCCGCGCGTGATCAGTATTCCTCGGCGCCGTGGATGCGGTCGAGGTTGTCGAATTTCGTGTACTTTTCCCAAAATTTGAGCTCGACGTTCCGGATGGGGCCGTTTCGCTGTTTTGCGATGATGATCTCCGCGATACCCTTCTTCTCGGTGTCCTTTTTCACCCGCTCCTCGCGGTAGATGAACATCACCACGTCCGCGTCCTGTTCGATGGCGCCCGACTCGCGCAGGTCCGAGAGCTGCGGGCGCTGGTCGGTGCGGGCCTCCACGGCGCGCGAGAGCTGCGAGAGCGCGATCACCGGGACGTTGAGCTCGCGCGAGATCTGCTTGAGCGAGCGCGAGATCTCCGCGATCTGCAAGTGGCGCTCGGTGCGCGACAGGCTGGAGATGAGCTGCAGGTAGTCGACGATGATCACGCCCAGCTCGCCCTTCTGCGCGCGCCGGCGCGCCTTGGCGCGCAGCTCGAGGATGTTGACCGCCGGCGAATCGTCGATGAAGATGGGCGACTTCCCGAGGCGTCCCGAGGTCTGCACGAGCGCGTTGAGCTCCTCATGGCTGATATGGCCGGTGCGCACCCGCTGCGAATCGATCATGGCCTCAATGCACAGCATCCGCGTCGCGAGTTGCGTGGCCGGCATTTCCAGCGAAAAAAAAAGCACCGGCTTCCGGTCGCGCAGCGCCACGTGGTTGGCGATATTGAGCGCGAAGGCCGTTTTCCCCATCGAGGGCCGCGCGGCGATGATGATGAGCTCCGATTCGTGGAACCCGGTGAGCGTCTCGTCCATCTCGGTGAAACCCGATGCGACCCCGGTCACGGCGCGCTTGGTCTCGTACATCTGCCCGATCGCGTTGAGCGTCTCGGGAAGGATGTCGGCGATGCTCCTGAGATCGGTGGTGATCCGCCGCTCCGTCACGGTGAAGATGTCGCGCTCGACCTCGTCGAGGAGCTCCTCGGTGTCGCGCCCCATATTGAAGCACTTCTCCACCACGTCGGTCGACACCTCGATGAGGCGACGGCGCAGGGAGAGCTCCTTCACGCGGCGGGCGTAAAACTCGGCGTTGGCCGAGGTCGACACCGCCTGATAGATCGCGACCAGCGCCTCGTCCCCGCCCACGCGCTCGAAGAGGTTCGCGTCGGAGAGGCGCTGCTTGAGCATCACCAGATCGATCGGAAGGTTCTTCCGCTCAAGTTCGGTTATGGCCTCGAATATGTACTTATGCCGCTCAAGATAAAAATCCTCCGGGTGGAGGATTTCGAGGACTTTCAGGAGGGCCGCTTTGCTCAGCAGGATGGAGGCCAGGCACGAAACCTCGGCCTCGATATCCTGCGGCGGAAGCTTGTCGACGGTCATCGGCTAGACGGCCTGTTCGACAATGACCTTGACGGTCGCGTTCAGTCCTTCCTCGAGCTTCAGCGTGACCTCGTATTCGCCCACCTGTTTGATGGGGTCGGCGAGCTGTATTTTGCGCTTGTCGATCTCATGGCCAATCTCCTTGAGCTTGCGGGCGATGTCGATCGAGGTTACCGAGCCGAACAGCTTCCCCTCTTCGCCGACCTGCGCGCTGATGGTGACCGAAACCCCCGACAGCGACTCGATGAGCTTTTCGCTCTGCTTCTTTCGCTTGTCCTTCTTGATCTTGATGAGCTTGTTCTGGTGCTCGATGGCGCGCTGGCTGGACTCGTTGGCGACCAAAACGAGTTTTTTCGGCAAGAGAAAATTCCGGGCATACCCGGGAGACACGTCCTTGACGTCGCCGGCATCGCCGAGATTGGGGATGTCCTTCTGCAATATGACTTTCATGGCCTGCTCCTCTGCTGATATCGATGGATACCGCGCCATAGTTCGGCGCGAGTGTTGTCGTACGTTACGGCGCCTGCGAAGGGCGCAATTTCCTGAAATCGACCCAGACATCGAGCGATCCCAGACTTACCAGAATAACAAGAACAAACAATAGAAACGGTGCGCCGGCGACCGCGACAATACCCAGCGTGAGCGGAAGCAGAAACACCGGTACGTTCCTCTTGAGTAGCAGGAACTTGATCACCCCGAGCGCCTGCAGCACATACAGCATCGAAACGATGAGCGCCCCGTTGAGCCCGATGCGGTGGATCACCAACTGCTCCTTCGAATCCACGAGAAGGACGACCAGCCAGGTCGCGATCAGCGCGAAAATGGCGTAATCGTTCAGCGCGAAATACTCAAGTCCCTGAGAGAGCGCGTCGGTATCGCCGATCACCCGCTTGAGCGCCATCCGGATGATGACTAAACCCACCGCGGAGAGCAGCAGACCATACAGGAAATGGACGAACGGAATGGTCTCCACGGCGACGGCCGCATATTCGTCGAAACGCTCGAAGAACTCCTTCTTGTCAGATTCGGCCATGCCCGAAGAGGCGACCATCTCCTTGAATACGCGCTTCGATTCGGCGAGCACGTCGATATTGCGGTGCAGCGTGAGCGAGTAATAGGTCGCCGAAAACAGCGCGGCCAGCATACACGCCGACACGATCAGAAAGAACTGCTTGGACCTGCCGTATTTCAAAGAACACCCGGCGGCCGATCCGATAACCACCGGCGCGGCCACCTCGGCGAGCTTCGCGACGTCCGCCCCGACAATCGCGGCCAGGGCGACGGCCGCGGCCATCGACGCCGCCGGCGGTATCCATCCCCACCGGGCAGACGCATACGCGGAACCGACCAGGAGGGCGACGCTCAGCAGGATGAAGGCGACCAGCGCCACCTTACTGGACGATAAACGGAACCAGGGCGATGATGCGCGCGCGTTTGATCGCGGTGGAAAGTTCGCGCTGGTGTTTCGAGCAGGTTCCGGTTATGCGCCGCGGCAAAATCTTGCCACGGTCGGTGATGAACCGCTCGAGCAGCTCGTTGTTCTTGTAATCGATCTTGATGTCCTTGTTGAAGCAGAACCGGCATCTCTTCTTCTTGAACTTCTGCCCGCCCTGTCCCCTCGGTCCGCCCTCGCGATACGGCCGCCTGGCCTCGCGCTGCTCGGGCGCCTTGGTTTCGGTGGCCTCGACGGGCGCCTCCGGCTGTTGTGCTGGTTCAGCGATATGTTCGTCGGACATGCGTAAACTCCTTCATGAATGATTTCGTGTGATTCGCGCCCGCTAAAAGGGCACCTCATTGTCGGAAAACGGGTGATCGTCGATGTTCGATCCGGGGCCCATGTCGGACGGCCCCGGGATGTCGGGGGTCATGGCGTCCTTGTCCTGTTTCGAGGTCAGGAACTGGAAATTCTCCACGACGATCTCGACCGCCGAGCGACGCTTCCCGTCCTGGTCGTCCCAGGAGCGTTGCTGCAGGCGTCCCTCGATGGCGATGCGGTTGCCCTTCTTGCAATACTGCACGATGAGCTCGCCAAGCTTGCCCCATGCGATGCAGCTAAAGAAGGACGTGTACTCCTTCTTGTCGGTGCCGACGGTGTAGGAGCGGTTGTTTGCCACCGAGAAGTTGGTCACGGACTTTCCGTTCTGCGTATAGCGCAGCTCCGGGTCCTTGACGAAACGGCCGATGAGGATGATCCGGTTCAGATCGCTCGCCATAATGGTTCCTCGCCGTACCTATGCGGTTTTCTTCTGCGGCATGACCACGAAGAGATAGCGCAGAATGTTCTGGTTCAGCTTGAACTCGGCGATTATTTTCGCAACGGAGTCGGCCGGCGTTTGGATGAGCAACAGCAGGTAGTGCGCCTCGCGCTCGCCATTAATCTCATAGGCCATGCGGCGGGAGCCCCAGCTCTGGTCGTTCTCGATGAGTGCGCCGTGTTTTTGAAGAATGTCTTTGACCTTGGCGATGTTCGACTCAAGGTCGCTGTTGATGCGGACAATGACGGTTAGCTCGTACGTTCGCACGATATCCCCCTTCCTTTGGAAATAGTAGTCTATTGCTAACATGCGCTGTGCTGTCAGCAGAAAGGCCCGACAATCCTCTTGCCGGGGCCGTTTTAATCAACAAATTTTTTATTTTTTGTATTGTATTGTACGCCTTTTTCGATTATACGTGACGGAATGAAAAAGATCCTATCAACACACGATCTAAAACCCGGAACGGTGCTGCGGGTGTACAAAAAGGGCTTCGGCTATGCGATCCTTCGCGTTATCGAGGCCCACGAGCTGTATCTTGCGGCGTTCGCCCCCGATGATTTTATATCGCGGGCGGTCCCCGGCGACCGCCTCAAGGCCTATCTGTGGATCGAGGAAAGCGGCACCTACGAATTTCCGCTTGTCGTCAACGGGTCCATATCCCGACAGCACGCCATTCTCTTCTGCGGACACACCGACCGGATCAAGCGTGGCGACGCCCCGAAGTGCCTTACCGCGCGGCTTTCCGCGCCCCTGCGTTTTTTTGTGCTGGATGCGAACTCCTCGAAGGGCTTTACGACAAAACGCATCGTGGTTCACACGGGCGCGCTCGTGGAGCTCAGCGACCGCAGCGCCCTTCTCCGATACGATGGCGATCTTTCCGATGGAACGCTCATCAAGGGGCACCTGCGCTCGGGATCGCACACGGTGGACATCCTCGGCAGAGTCACGCGAAGTGCGACCAGGGGCGCACGCCGATATCGCATCGACATATCCGCGATGAATGAGCGCGAACGGAACGCCGTCCTCGATTACGTCTTTTCCGTCTACCGCGAATAGCGCCGTCAGCGCCGTACCGGCGCGCCCTCCACGAGTACGACATCAAACAGATACGAGTCGCGCCGCGAGCTCAGCGGCGTGTAGACCTTGAACAGCCCGCTGAACGCGAAGGCGTCGTTTTTCTTGAGCGAGGTGAGAAACGACCGCTGATCGGTAAAGATATAGTAGGTGATGTTCATGCTCGACGTCGCGCTTTCGGTCGCGATGATCCGGACGCCCCGGTTGTAGCGAGGCAGCTCGTCCACCGAAACGACATGCCCGGTGCCGTTGAGAAGCCGGTTGACCTGCTCGTCCAGAAAACCGTCGCGCATGATGGGCGGCAGGGAGGCGAGGCGCTCGAAGAATTCCCGGTGCTCGATGGGCCCCGCCCCGCCCGCGGGAAGTCCCTGGCGGGCCGGCGCGGCCGCCAGCAGCAGCGACAGGACGACGAGAATGGCGCGGGCTCGCGGGGACATGCGCATCAGTTTCCGTCTAACGGTATCGTGTATCGCCGCGAGCCGCGGTAAATGCCGATCTTCTCAACGCGCCCGTCGGAGCGGCGCATGACCCCCGCAACGTCCTCCAGCGTCGCGACGTCGGCCGCATTGAGCGAGACGACGATATCGCCGCGCTTGAGTCCGTTCCGGTATCCCAGTCCCATCGGCGAGAGGGCGCTGACGACCACGTCACCGGTGCGCGCGTTTTCCGAAAGCTCGATGCCGTAGCGCACGTACAGGTCGTCGGCCCCGCGCGACGCGCGCGCATCATCCCCCTTTTCCCGCGACACGAGCCGGATGGTATGGCGCCGACCGTCGCGCGTGACGGTGACGGCGATCATGGACCCGGGCGGCGCGTTCCCGACATTCGTCACCAATTCCCCGAGCGAGGATATGCGCTTCCCGTTGATCTCATCGATACGATCGCCGCGCCTGATGCCGCCGTGCTCCGCGGGCGAGTTTTTGATGACCGTGATCACCTCGAGCTGCTTGCGCGCCGGGCGCTTCCCGGGCGCGATCTCGCGTGCGATAAACCCCAGCCAGCCGCGGCGCACGCGGCCGTGCTGAATGAGATCGTTACACACCTGCCGGATGATGTTCGACGGGATCGCGAAGCTGATCCCCTGATACCCGCCGGAGATCGTCCGAATGGCCGTGTTCATGCCCACCATCCGCCCGCGAAGGTTCACCAGCGGCCCTCCCGAATTGCCGGGATTGATGGGAACGTCCGTCTGGATGAAATCCTCGATGTCGGCGAACCCGATATCGCCGCGCCCCTTCGAGGACACGATTCCGCTGGAGACCGACTGGTGGAGCCCGTACGGATTGCCGATCGCGATCACCCACTCCCCCTCGACGAGCCGGTCCGAATCGTCCAGCTCGATGGGCCGCAGCGGACCGAGCCCGGCGGCGTCGAGCTTCATGACCGCGATGTCGGTCTTCTCGTCGGCGATATAGCGCTGGCCGTTCGGCAGCCGCGCGGGGACGCACTCGGTCCCGTCGGCCAGCCGGATCTGGTAGTGGGTCCCCTTGCGGACCACGTGATGGTTCGTCACCAGGTACCCGCTCTGGGTGATGATGGTGCCCGACCCGTATCCCGTCTTGGCATACTGCACCTCGCCGTTCTTTCTCGCGGTCTGGTACATTGTGATATTGACAACGCTCGGCTTCGCCGTCCGCACGGCGTCGACGAACAGGTGCGCGGAACGATCCGCCGCGAGCGACAATGCGGCACACAGGAGGATGATGGTCGTACGGTTAATCATGCGCGGCGCAATCGAAATAGTTTTTCGATGGTGAGATCGAATACTTGCCGAAGTCAATTCGTTTTCCCCGGGGCGGCTGCGCGAGATTTGATGATCGCGGCGTGACGCCCGCGAGGAGGGAATAGACGCCCACGGCGATACCCTCCGCGATCTCCCGCTGCCGGCTGGAGAGCATGTGGCGATGATGGGGAATCCGCAGATACCCCAGCTCGACAAAGGCGTTGATCGCATTCACATGGAGCGGGACCGACCAGATCGAAATGTAGGGGCGGGTGAGCCGTTCATCGGGATGGCTGCGACGCCCGGCATCCACGTAGAGCGAATAGAGCACGTAACGGATGATTTCCGCCGAGGCATAATGATTGTCGCCGCCGTAGCCCTCCGGCCCGCCGTCCCGCCGATGACGCTCGTACACCGAACGCTCGCGCTCCCAGAAGGCATTACTCGCATTGAATCCGCGGTACTTTATCGCATAGGGGGTCCGATCGGGGTGGTGCCAGGCGCGAAACTCCCAGCCGGCGGGATCGCGATAGGCCCACGAAACCATGTTGTACCGGTATCCCTTGAAACGGCTCCCCTTGCTCGGATACCCCGCCGGGGGATGTCCGGTGAAATACACCGACACGTCCTTGATGAACCAATCGATGTCCGGCCGCGCGCTGGATTCCGAAAACCAATCGCGATAGGCGCTGCGATAAAAGAAATTCGGCGTCTGGCGCTCGCCCTTCAGATACCGCAATCCCTCGTACAGCATGCCGTACGGCGCGACAATGACCGGATTGAGCCCGCGGTATTTCGACGGTCCGTCGGTCGCGCAGTGCAACGACACCACGAGGTGCGGCCGCCGCGCATTGATGACCGAGAGCCGTCCCTCGCGCAGCGTACCATTTGAGCCGGGAAAATCGAACAGGCGAAACTGCTCGTTGGGGTCCGAACGGCCGCGGACCGCGCTTTCATTGCGCGAATCAGGACGGCTCAGCGACGTCTCGATCGTTATGCGCTGCGGCTCGACATCGGTGTAGCGCGCAAGGATCGCCCGAAAGGCCGCGAAATTGCCGCCCGGCGCGCAGTGGGCGAGCATCCGCTCCGCATGGCGGGCAATCGCGTACATGATGACATGCTCATGAATGCCGTAGAGCGCCGCGCCCTCCTTGTAAATGTCCAGATACGCGCCGGAGATGGAATCGTACCGATCGCCGTAGAGGGAGATGGGGCGCATGCTCCGGCCGCCATGACCCGGATCGAGAACGACGCGAAACACGGGGAATTCATGCCGAGCGAAATGGGCGGGTGTGAATACGACGACGAGAATACACGCGAGCGCGGGCGCAATTCGTAGCGCCATACGCGCCACCGTTGCGGCATGTGGGGCGCGAATGCATACTGCCTTCATGTTGGCGAGAAACGGGACCATGGCGCGATTTGATCCGGCGCCCGCCGGCATGTCAAGCCCTCCCCGAGTCGGGCGTCCGTCCAAATGCAAAAAGGGGAGCACCCTCCCCTTTTTGCGCACATGCGTCTGTTGAATTAAACCGCGTCCGCGACGACGTTAGTTGGTCGGGCGCGTCGCCGTTTGCTTTTCGGACAGAATGCGGTTCAGATTGTCGGCCTTATGAACCGGAATATTGAACTTGTCCTTCTCACCGGTCAGCTTGGTGAAACCGCTGTACTCCTCCTGGCTGTAGAGGTCCTTGTTCTTCTCAAGGGCTTCCTTGTCGAGGAGCTCTTCCATGACGCGGATGGCGTACGATTTCGCCACGCGGAAATGGAACAGGGACGTTTGAAAATTCAGATCCCGGTAGGCGTTCATCGCATCGTCCATCTGCCCGTAGGCGATCCGGATCCGCATGAGGTTCTTGTAGAACTCCTTCATCTTGTTGGGATCGGATTTCGTCTTTGCGTTCAGAGAGATGATAAGAATCGTTTCGGCGCACACATCCATCATCTTTTCGGTGTCGTCACGATACTTGTCGGCCATCTTCTTGTACAGGTCGTTGATCGCCTTCTTGTTCTTCTCGAGCTCCACCCGCGAATAAATGACGTCCCGTTTGTAAAAAAGGCTCATCGCCTTCTTGTAGCCGTTGTAGATGTCAGTGTATTCCTTGTTCCAGGAATCCTGCGGGAAGTTGCTCACGACAACCTTGAGCATGTAAATCTTTTCGAGGTTTTCCTTGATGAGGAACTCGACGATTTCCTGGGACTTGAATTTCGCCAGGTAGTTTTCTTCTGGGCGTTGGTCTTCCTTGTACTTCGCCCGCTCTTTCTGGATTTCGGACGATTCCCATTTGTCCGATTCCTTGTCGGACGCCGTTTTCTTTTCCTCTGGCTTGGCTGCTTTGCTGTCCTGCGCCACAGCGGTGCCGGCAACAACAAGACAGAGAGCCATCATGATAATCCCAAAAACTCTCATCGTGCTGGTCTTCATAAAACACTCCTTTTGGTACATATGAAATTATTCGCAAACATCCCTGTTTGCGACCATATAAGCCCAGTTATGTTGAACGTATTTAACAAATTTAATATACGCAACTTTTTTTTTTATTTTTTACAAAAATAATATGCCATCGGGATATCGTTCCAAACGATACAATTAATGATTCGTGAACGTCGAACCGGCGTATCGTGCGTATGGCGCGGTGCAAACTTTAGTGTTTTTTTAGGCTGATTGAAAATTATTCATTTTTCAATCCCATCGCGCCGAATTGACATTTGTCAAAAAAAGTCTAAAAGTGATTGTATTTTACGCACCACGCGGATATTGAGTGTATGCGGGCGCAATCGAACAACGCAGTGAATGCATGATGAACACCTCGAAAGACACCATCGGTCACAACGATCAGGAGATCCTCATCCGGGCGCTCGTGATGTATATCGTGAAGAAGCTCAAGACCTCCGAGGGGATCGTCATCGGGACGTTCCGGATGTGCATCGCCGAGGGCGCCAAGAATCTCGGCAAGCCGTTTCGGGACGTCCGGAACCTGCCGGACGCCGAGCGCGACGCCTTCTACATGGGAATGTTCGATATGGTCATCGACCGCATGAAGCTGAACCTCGCCATGCGGCGCGCCTTCAAATACGACTGCCTGCAGATCTACGAGCGCTGGAAGGAGCGAACGCGGGAGATGGGAACGCCCCCCGCCGAGAGCGCCGCCGCGCCCGAGATCGACCAGAAGAAACAGGACGAGCTGCTCAACGATCTCGACAGCCTCAACCTCGACGACATCGAGGGATTCGACCTCTAGGCGTCAATCCTCCCGGTCGCCCCGGCCCTTATTTTTCCGCGAGACTATCTCCGCCAGCGAGCCCGTCCGCTCGAGGATCGCGCCGTCGGTTTTGGCGGTCGCGATGAGCTCGGCGATCTGGCCCGCGCGCTCCTGATTTTTCAACTTCCGATAGCACTCGACCATGGACCGGTAGGCCGGATCGGCCAGATCGGACCATGAGGCGATGCGCAGCAGGCGCTCGAACGCCTCGGCCGCCTCCTCGTAATCGCGCTTCTTGAAATGCGCAAGCGCCTCCCGCGCGAGTTCGTCCTTCGTCTGCCGCTGCATCTGCGCGATGGAAAAGCGCCGCGATTTCGGCGGTTCGCCCGCGAGGAAAAAATTGCGCCCCGACTCGACGATGTGCGGCGTCGCGCGGACCTTTTTCAAAAGATACTCGTCATAGGCGTTGCCGCGAACCACCGACGCCCGATCGAACACCGTGCGCACGATGCGCTCGGCGACGGGCGTGGCGATTTGCGCCGCGGCCATGCCGATCGAATGGTTCTGCTTGTTGCCCAGGCGAACGCCCACGATATAGGTGTCGCCGCCGGCGACGAAATGCGCGGTGGCCAGCGCATCCTTGAGTTCGTTGGAGGTCCCGGTTTTCCCGGCGCCGATTCCGTTCATGGCGGTCATGGAGCCGTCCGTCACGGCGTCGCGCATGGCCAGATTCACCAGGTTCGCGGCGGCCCGGACGCGCTCGCGGCCGAATCGCTCCAGGATGGGACAGCGGACGAGTCGGTAGTCGGGAACGAGGCGGGCGCCGTTCGGCAAGAGCAGCGATCGCAGGTAGGTGTGCTTTCTGATGACGCCGTCGTTGGCGAAGAGCGAAAAGGCCAGCAGAAAGCGGTCGTAGCGCTGATCCCCGCTGGAGCCGCCGAGGATGATGGAGCGGAAGGGCTTGTGCCGCATGCGCTCGTCGGTGATGTTCATCGTCTCGTTCAGGAGCCGCGCGAAGGCGTCCGGCGTCACGATCTCCTGTATCTGGACGTGGATGCTGTTGACCGAGTTGGCGAGCGCGCGTCGCACGGTGATCCATTCGTCCGAATAGTCGCGATAGTTCTTGGGCGTCCAGAGCCAGTGCTTTTCGATGTCGGCGATGTCGTCGCGCCGGTCCGGGTACCGGCGGGCGAACTTCAGGAACTTGAGCTGTTGCTCGAGGGTGTAGTTCGCGTACGTGACCGAGGTGTTGCGCAGCTCGTCGCTGAGATGGTATCCCTCGAGCAGGAAGTAGAGCACCAGGAGCGGCTTGAGGCTCGATCCGAGCGACCGGTTCGCCTGCGTGATCCAGTCCCATTCCTCCTCGACCGCCGAGCTGCCTCCCACGTCCGCGAGGATCCGGTTGACCACGGTGACCGCATCCCCCCGCATTTCATTGGCCCGTATGATGCGCGCGCCGCCGTCGATGCGCACGACGGCCGGTTGTCCCTCCGCGCGATTGTCGGGATCGACATAGACATGCCCGGCGCTTGTATTGATGATCGACTGGAGCGACGCCTGCATCGCCGCGTCGATCGTGGTGACGACGATCGCGCCCGAATCGGAGCGTCCCGGCCCGAGCTCCGCGTCGAGCTCGCGCTTGATATTGTTCACCAGGCGGGTGTCGAGCGAAACGATGGGCGGCGCAAAATTGAAGTTGATCACGCGCTGCGCCATCGCCGCGCGGTGCTCGCGCCGCGAGATCGCCCCGTCGGCCAGGAGCAGGTCGAGGATGCGGTTGGTGCGGCGATCGATCCATTCGCGGGCGCGCAGCTTCACGGCGAGGTATTCGCGGTAGTTCCCCGGATCCACCTTGTACAGCGCGTTGGCCGCCGTCCAGTCGCGCACCGCCCTCGAGTCCGCACCGCCGGGCGTTTTCTCGACAAGCGCCGCGAGCTCGGCGGCCTTCTGCCACTGCGCCAGCTCCTTGATCCGCGACGGCTTCTTGATGGCCCCCACCAGCATCATCTGCTCCCGCAGCGTGAGCTCCGCGAGCGGCCGCGAGAAATAGATCTCGGCCTGCGATTGGAAGCCGCGTATGTCCGAATACAGGTGGCCGCCGTAGATCTCGTTCACATAGGCCTCGAGGATCTCGTCGCGCGACCAGTGCCAGGCGAGCGCGAGCGACGCGGGGAGCTCATGTTTCTTCTGCTCGATCATCCCGGCGATGGGCGTCTTCGCGCGCGAGAGCTCCGGGATGAACTTGGTGAACAACAGCTCGACCACCTGGTTGGCGATGGAGCTCCCGCCGCGCGTTTCCACGTTGAGCACGGCCGTGAGCCGGTTCATCCGCCCCTCCGCGATCTTCGCCAGCCGGTCGAACCGGTTGCGCGCGCACACGCGGTGCGCCCATTCGAGAAAATCGCGCAGCCCCTTCTTGGCGATCTGGGGAATGATGACCAAATTGTCGTTGCCCCGGTGCGGTATGGGAAACAGTCGATTGTAGAAGCGGCGGTCCTCGCGGATCACCACCGCTTTTTTCATGATGTCCGGGATCCCGTCCAGCGGCGACCACTTCTGCGTGTTGGGCTTGTGATACACGACCGTCACGCATGCGCACAGATCGTTCGCTGAACGGATGAATTCGAGCGGCGCGTGATGGGCGGCGATCCGGTCCGGGAGCTTCGCGCGAAGCTCACGCTCCCGCACGTTCGCGGGATCATGCAGGACGATGCGCCCGCCGGTGATGCGCGCGATCCACTGCGCGAGACCGGCCGCAAGCGGCCGTCCGGCGATCAGCTCGGCGAGGCGGCCGTATCGGTCCCGGTCGGCGGTGCGGCACGCGGCAAGCTTCCGATCGTCGATGGCGATCACCGTGAGCCCCGTCTGGTCCTGTACGCGAAGGGCGCGGTAGACGCCGTAGTTGAGCTCAACGTGCAGGCGCGCGCCGCCGTCGATCGCGAACCGGTTTGGCCATACGGGCGCGGGACCGGACCGGTTAAAATTGTCGGCGACGGCGCCCTCGAGCATGCGGAACACGCGGTTTGCGCGCACCACATACGGCGAGGACGGCGACGCGATCTTCCGCGAGGAATCGACCGCGCTGAAGGCGGTCCGGTTCTTTGCGAATCCGTACAGTAAAATACCGGTGTCGAATGCGAGCGGAAGGGCGATCCAGAGACACAGGGCGACGATCGCCCCCATCTTGAGCAGCGGGACCGCGCGCTGCAGGCGGCTTGCGCGATTTCGCGCGCGCAGGCGCGACACCAGAACACGCTCGAGCGCGATCACCTCCGTGATCGAGAACAGCGGCCGCCGTCCCTCGTGAACGGCCGCGCCGCCGCGGATGAACTCCTCCGGCGTAAAACCGGGGAAGTAGTGCGCGATATAGCTCGCAGGGACCGGTCGCGCCATGATCCCGGGCGCAAGGAGGCCCTTGAACTCGGCGATGCGCGTCTTTTCGAACACGGGCGTACGTTGCCGACCGGGCTTGCGCTCAGAGAGACGGAGGAGCCGGCGGTCGATGATGGCGAGCTCCTGGAAATCGAACCATCGCTCGACCCCCGCGACACCGTGTTCCATGAGACCGGATTGCAGGTGTTCCCGCAGCGATTCGTCGGGAACGACATGCCGCGAAAAGACGCGCCGGTAGAGCCGCAGTCCGGCGTCGATGAACCGACGCACCCGACGCACAACGATGATGTGCGGATTGCGCAACTCGAAGCGGCGGGACATCCCCGTGGTCGGGAGCGCGTTCAGGACGACGGACGTCGGACCCGGTTCCGGGCCGTGTGCGCCGGTGGGCGGGAAAAAGCGTGACAGGGATTGATCGCGCCTAAGCCGTTCGATGATCCCGTCAATCGCGTCGATCTTGTCCCGCAGGGTTCTCGCGTCGGGATCGAGGCACGGGCGCAGCGCCGCCGCGAGGACCCGCCGCCGTATCGTCGGGACGCGGATCCACAGGTCGTCGAGCACCCAGGTGCGGGGCGCGAGAAACGATACGACCTGTGCTGTGATGGCTCGGATCATGGAATCGCGGTGCGCGGATCGGTTCTGGACGGACTATTGGCGCACGGGGCGATTTGTCAATTGTAATGTTCCCAGGCCTTTGCGCGGCGCGCGGCCCGCGCCGACCCGGCGACATCCAAGAGCGCGCTGTCGCGCGCCCATGCCGCGTGCGTCGCCTCGTCGGCGGCGTCGAAGAGCGTTTGCGCCTCGCGCATGATCTCAGCGACCATCCCGGCGGCGCCGGCGTATAGGATGTGCACCGCCGGCGACGAGGGATCGTCGTCCGACAGGGTGCGGAGCGTCACGAGCGCGGTGAGCATCCGCTCGCGCAGGGGGGAGGGCCATCCGAACAGACACGCACAGCGGCAGGCGAAGGCGACTGCGGCGGCGGTCACATGGATGTCCTCGATCGTCCGGAAGGGCTTGATGTAGTCCGTGTAGCCGTCTCCGGGGAGGATTTGATCATCGGCGACGGTCGCATTGTGTATCGCCAGCGCGCCGTGGCGTATCTCGGGGATGAACGGCAGGTCCTTCATGGGCTCGATCGCGACGCCCGCGGCGGGGAGGTCGATCGCGACCAGCCGCAGGTCGCTCGTCCCGTCTTCGCGCGCGCCCCGCGTTGCGGCGACGAACAGACGCTTCGCATCGGCGGCCATCGACACGAACTTTTTCCTTCCGGTCATGCGCCACGACGCATCGCCGTCACGCACGAGCGTCGTACGGATCGCCTTCGGATGCCCCCCGCCCTCCTCGGTCACGCACAGCGCGGCGGTGGCCCCATCGTCCAGCGACGGCACCAGCCGCCCGAGCGCCGATTCATAGCCGGCGGCGAAGGCATAGGCCAACCGGTCGGCGAGAAAGCCGCCGGCGATGGCGCGGTCGGCCGAATGCGTCCAGTCGGCGCGGACGCGGGCGAAACGCGGGAGCCAGTCCTCGAGCGTCGGGAGCGGCGTCGTGTCGATCGCGCGCCCGCTCTCCAGCAGCCAGTCGATTATGGCGCGCGGACCGGGCGCGGTCATGGGCGCTTCCGCCGGTACTTCTCGATGTCGGCGAGTCCCAGGCTGCTTTTCGTCCGGGCGAGCATCTCGTCGGCCGATATCCGGATGATCTCCATCGTCATGACGTTCTCGCCGAGACGGACGGTGACCGTGCGGCCCGAGAGCGCGTAATCGAACCGGTTCCCCTCAAGGACGAAGCCGCCGTCCTTACGGAACTCGATTGAGAGCGGATCGCCGTGCGGATCGCAGGCGCCCTGCTCGTTGCACTTCACGCCCACCGTCTCCCAGGCGCCGATGAGTTTCTGATTCAGGTCGGCCTTGCCGCAGGCGGAGAACGCCAGGACAACGGCAAGGAGGGCGATGCTGATTCTCGTCGCGTTCATGTGGTTTCCTCTGTCTATCTTATATCTCGTAGTGCGCGCACCATTCGTCGCAACACGGCCAGCTTTCGATGCGAAAGCGCTCCACGCAGGCCAGCGTCTCGAGCGCGGCGTGAAACCGCGGATCGCCCGACGATGCCGGATCGCCGATGTAGACGAGCCGGCGGCCGCCCGCGGCGCGATAGGCGGCAAGCGCGGTATGCGCCATATAGGAACGCGGGTCCGGCCAGCACAGGAAGAGCGTCCGGTCCGGGTGCGCCCCGGCGGCCGTCTCGTCGGCGCGCAGGACGGGGCGCCACTCGTCGTCGAACCAGGTGTTTTCGACGCCGCACGGCGCGGCCGAATCATACAACGCCCCGTCGGGAGAGAACTTGTCCAGCGCGATCACGTCCGCGCCCGCCTGCGCCAGGCACCACGCCCAGTAGCCGTTCCCCGCGCCAATCTCGACGATGGGCGCGAGGCGGACGAGCAGGCCGATGGCGCGATCGTCGGGCACCGCGAAGGCGTAGCGCCCGATGAGCTCGGACCGCCGCCGATAGAGCTCCTCCGTACGGGCGCCATCATGACGCCCGAGGCGTTCCATGGCCGCGAGAAACTCGTCACGGTACGGATTTCGAATCGTCGTGGAGGGGCGTGATCTCATGGACGGTAAACTCCCCGGCCGGATACGACTTGTACGCGCCGCGCACGCGCACGAGCCGGTACAGGAGCGACTGCAGGTTCGGAAACATGAGGCTGATGACCGGGTTGAGCGGAATGTGCAGATCGTCCTTGGTCTTGAGGATGTAGTGCTCGTTTTTCCCGGGCAGCGAGCTCGCGCGCTCCAACGGAAACTTCCGCTTCACGATGATGCCCTCGTACGACGTCGGCGGTTTGATCGCGGCGGCCGGCGCCGTTTTCTTTTCGGCGGTGCAGGCGAGAAGCGGCATCATCAACATGAATGCCACGAACGCAATGCGCCGCCGGGGCATAGTGATGGCGCGGGAGATTCGCACGGGCCGTTCCCGCTAGTCCTGCACCATCAGGAAGAGCGAGTCCACATAGGGCGGGTCCTCGCGGTCCATGATGTCGATGATGGCCTTGTGCTTGCGCTTCTTCATCTCGCCGAAGATGCCGGGCTTGAGGCTCAGGGTCTTGGCGAAACCCACCGCGTCGGCCATGAGCTCGTCCTGGCCCGCGGAGGCCTTCTCGATGATGCCGTGCTGCGCGAGCTCGGCCGCCCCCACGCGCTTCCCGGTGAGGTACATCTCGTTGAACTTGTACTCGGGAAGGGCCTTGCGGACGAAGGCGATCATGCCGGGAAGGAACGGGATGCCGATGGTGACCTCCGGAAAGCAGAAGAAGCCGCGGTCGGCGCGCATGAAGCGGAAGTCGCAGGAGCAGGCCATGATGGCGCCGTTGCCGAAGGCGTGCCCGTTGATGGCGGCGATGACGGGCTTGGGAAAGAGCAGAAAGGCCTTGAAGACGTCGTTCATGCCGTACATCCACTTCTTGATGGACTCCATGTCCTTCTCGCCCATGCGGCCGCCGAGCCAGTTGATGTCGACGCCCAGGCAGAAGTTCTTTGGATCGTTCGAGGTGACGACGACGGCCTTGATGTCGGCGTCGGCCTTGATCTGCTCGAGGCAGCCCAGCATGTCCTTCACGAAATCGGGGTTGTGGCGGTTCTCGCCGTTGGTCATCGTCACCAGGGCGACGCTCTCGTCCTTTTTCCATTCAACTACAGCCATGATCTCCTCCAGCTCGTGACAAATCGTTACGCACTATGATTTTCGACTTAGGCGGGGCGCGCTCTTTGTGTCCACAATTATTTGGAAAAATGTCTTGCGCAATACCGAACGGGGCGCGATATATCCAAAAATAACACTGTTATGGTACTATCAAGAGGTGAGAACATGGAAACCAGAATCACCAAGCTCTTTGGCATCAAGTATCCCATCATCCTCCCCGGCATGAGCTGGATCAGCACGCCCGAGCTCGTGGCGGCCGTATGCAATGCCGGCGGCATCGGCTGGCTCGCGACCGGCCCGTTGAGCGCCGAACAGACGCGCGAGGCCATTAAAAAAATCCGTTCGCTCACCAAGAAGCCCTTCGGCTGCGGCTGCACGCTCCTCATGCCCGGCGCGCGCGAGAACGCGGAGGTGATGCTTGAGGAGAAGGTCCCGGTCATCAACGTGTCGCTGGGGAAATGCGACTGGATCGCGGAACGGGCGCACAAGTACGGCGGCAAGGTGATCGCGACCGTGACCACGGTGAAGCACGCGATGGCGGCCGAGGCGCAGGGCGCCGACGCGGTCCAGGTGACCGGCAACGAAGCGGCCGCGCACGGCAGCCAGGTGACCACCATGGTGCTGGTTCCCGCGATCGCTCGCGCGGTGAAGATCCCGGTCGTGGGCATCGGCGGCGCGGCCGACGGGGCCGGCATGATGGCCATACTCGCGCTGGGCGCCGAGGGCGTGGGCATGGGCACCCGCCTTGCGCTCACCAAGGAAAGCCCGGTCCACCAGACGACCAAGGACGCGCACGTGAAGGCGGGCATCGACGACACCATCTACTCGAACCGCTTCGACGGCCTGTACTGCCGCGTGCTGGACACGCCGGCCGCGAAGAAATCAATCCGCCAAGGGATGAGCCTGCCGCGCGCGGGCCTCGCCTCCTGGAAGATCGCCAAGGCGATGAACCTGCCGTGGATCAAGCTCGCGATCGGCACCATGCTGCAGGGCCCCAAGCTCATGATGCAGCTCGCGCACTTCGCGACCGCCTTCGAGAAAATCCAGGACGCCACCGAGTTCGGCGATCTCAAGAAGGGCGTCGCGCTCATCGGCCAGGTACAGGGCCTCATCCACGACATCCCCACCGTCAAGCAGGTGATCGACACGACCATCGCCGAGGCGAAGGAGATCCAGAAGCGCCTTGCGAAGTCGGTGAAATAATCATATCGGCAGGGAAGAGGCACCGCCTCGTCCCGTATGCATCACCCCCACGGGCCGGCATATGCCGGCCCTTTTTGTATGAGGAAGCGGCTCGATCAATATTACATCAGCACGCGCTATCCGGACGCGGTCCCATCCGGTGTTGCTTACGATATTCACCCGCAAAAGTAGCACAAAATTTGAAACTTTTTTCGTCAACACCGACTTTTTGGACCCCCTCCCGACCTCCCCCTTCGTTAGGGGGAGGGGTGTTAATAATGATCTTCCATACCCCCCTTTCCCCTAACGAGGGGGAAAGGGGCCGGGGGATAGGGGTATAATATAACATTGACAGTTTTGATTGCAGCTTCGCTGCACTATGAATACTATTCGCACGATCAGGCGGAGGAGGCCATCGGTTTCGCGTCGAAGATCATCGCATTCGCGCAGGGCCAGGTCCATGAGCGATAGCGTTCTGATTAAAATTGAACGCGACCCGCTCTTCGGCATGACCAGGGACGAGTATGTCGAGCGGCTCACGCGCCTGCTCGCCGGCCGGGTCGATGCGGCATATTTTTTCGGCAGCTTCACCGGGGTTTCGTTCAACCGGTTCAGCGACATCGATCTCATCCTCATTCGCGAGACCGATACGCCCTTCCCGTTGCGCGCCATCGAGTTCGAGGACGTGCTCGACCTGGTCCCCTCCACCGACATTCTCGTGTACACCCGGCGCGAATTCGACAAACTCACCGGGCCGGGCGCCGTCGGCTTCTGGAAGAGCGTCCGGGAGAGTCTGCACCAATTTATATAGAACGCTACTCCCGGTCACCCGGACGCATTTTCCACGCTTGCTCATCGATACGGCGGTACAAGTGGCTACGTTCCGTTCGGGTGATCTTTTTCCATTACTAGAACAGTTGATTCGCCTCCCCCGGGCTTTTCTGCACACACACCATCGTCCGGGGGCCTGGTTACGATAGCTGCGATAATGTCATTAGTCAGGACAAAAAAATCATACACATATACTATATATTCGCATAGTATATGTGTATGTAATCTCTTCAAAACCAACCACCGGCGCTGCGCCCCGTCTGGTAAACCGGTAGTACCGTGAGATCCGATACTATTTAAAACGGGGGAATCTCATGGGCAAGAAGATCAAGAAGCACACATCGGAGTTCAAGTTTAAGGTCGTACTGGATAACTACCTGAAGGGCAACGTAGCCGAGGTTGCCCGGCAGTATGGGGTTAACCCGAATCAGCTCTCATTGTGGCGAGGTCAGTTTGTTGAGCAGGGTCATCGTGCATTTGATGATGAGCCGGACAAGGAGGGGCAGCGCCAGAAGAAGAAAATCGAGCAATTGGAGAACTTGGTCGGGAAGAAAGAGATGGAGATCAGCATACTGAAGAACTACCTGGATTTTCATGTCCCGCTCGATGGCAAATGACAGAATATGCCCAGTCGGTTGTAGCCAGTGGACGGGCCGGGGTGACCCAGATATGCCGGATGTTGGGGCTAAGCAAAAAGACGTACTATTACGGGATCAGCCCCGAGGAGGCACTGCAGCGGCGTTATGGCTGGCTTAAGGTGTTGATCAAGAAGATCATAGAGAAAAATCCGGCCTATGGTTACAGGCGAATCAAGAAGTCCCACGAGGAGGATTATGGAGAAGTGGTCAACCACAAGCTTCTTTTACGGGTACTCCGGGCATGGGGGCTTCAATTAAAACGCCGTATACGGGCTCCTCGCAAGAGCTGGGTGAAGAAAATCCTGGATTTTCTGCAGATCCGGGCGAATTTGGTTTGGCGGCTGGCCCGAGGGAATATGCTCGACCGCTGTTTCCGGGTTGTCGATTCCGACGTAACGGAGCTGGTGTATCAAGGCGGGAAGGCGTATTTTTGCGTTCACATGGATATATTCGGGAAGATACTGTATGGATGGAATCTCAAGGAGGTTCCGGACAGCGACTTGGTTGTTCAATCGCTCAAGAAGGCCGTTCGTGCCCTGAAACGCATACTTGGCACGGTGCCGACTTCTATGATATTCCATCAGGATCGCGGGAGTATTTATACCGGTTGCGAATATGTCACGGCTGTATTATCGCAGAAATTCCAGTTGAGCTATTCCAGAACTGGAGAGCCTGGAGATAATGCGGTTAATGAATCGTTCTTTTCCCGCTTTAAGAAAGAATGGCGTGATGTGTTTTACGAAGCGAAAACTTCGAGGAGTTGTCGGTAATGGTAGAGAAAGCAATTGACTATTACAACTTGGATCAAGTAAATCGTCTCACGGTACTATCGCAATAGGTGGTTTCCTGAGCGGGGCTCAGCAGCGGTTTTTATAATAATACTTCATTAGGTAGGATTAACATGAAAGTAAAAATATGCGTAGCATTACTTAGTTTTATGATCATCACGGGGTGCATTAGTATCAGCCATGTAAAACCCGAAGCGACGGTATATATCAAAGGATACGATTCCGGATCTACGCTGTATGTGCTTATTGATAATAGAATTCAAAACGAATTCCTTTCAAAAAGTTCCGGCGGTATAAAGGATGCGAAGATCAGTGATTTTCGTAAAAGCTTGGAAGACGCGTTTACTTATGCGTTTTCTCCCTACTTTAAAAATGTCACGTTCGTCACCACGCATGTGCCAGGACATACGGTGCTCAATTTAAAAATCGCGATGCCCCGTCTTTTTCTGTACCAGGTACACTTCGAACAAACGAAGCATGCTGATATCCCTATGCACCAGGTAAAATTCAAGATGCAGTACGCTGCTGAGCTTAGGCAACCGAACCGACCCCAGAAAGAGGTAAACAAGGAAGTGGACAGCGAGGGATCGGCGAATACCATTTTTTCCATGAATAACCTTCTGCGGGATGTCATCGAGGTCATGTGTCGCGATATTGCAAAGCAGCTTTTCTAGCATACAACGAAAATTCAAGGCCGATGTCACACTCTTTTTGGCCCGAAGAGGACTGTCTGCATGAGTGATCCAGTTCTCAATCGGCAGTATGTCTCTTGACGCATTGCGGAAAGGGGCGGAGTTTCCTTGATGGTAAATTTACCGGGGACCAAGGCCAGCAGGCACGTCACCGATTGGCATGTTTCGGCTTGCACGATGGAAACGCGTGTTCTTTGATGCTTGCAGAATTTTCTTGTCCGTACGCGAAGTTTTATCCTTGATCTTGCGAGACGCTCGGTGCATGATATGCATCGATAAATTCGCTCGGGCACGTGCTTAGTATGCATCATCAACGCGAGGAGCCACGTCCGATGCCTGATGCATCCAATAGGCATGATACATCCTTCAAGCTTTTTCTTGACGCGCTTCTTGCGGGCGATCGCCCCGCGTGTTCCTCTATAGCCTGGGCATATCTGAATTCAGGAGAGCCAATCATATCGCTGTACGAACACATCATCACGCGGTCCCTCTACGAGGTGGGCCGCCTGTGGGAGTTCAACCGCATCAGCGTGGCGACAGAGCACATGGCCACGGCGATCGCCGAGGCGATCATGAACGAACTCTATCCCCGCGTGGTGCAGACCACACACATCGGCAGGGCCATGGTTGCCGCCTGTGTGGAAAGCGAGGAGCACCAGGTCGGGATCAAGATGGTGGCCGACATATTCGAGATGCGCGGGTGGGACGCGTATTTTCTCGGGGCAAACATTCCCACGGGCGAGCTCATGTCCTTCATCCGGACCAGGCGCCCGTCGCTTGTCGCGCTTTCGCTCGCCATTTACTTCAATGTGCCGTTGCTTGCGCAAATGGTGGCGGCGCTGCGGTCCGCGTTCCCTGAGATATCGGTGCTCGTCGGAGGACAGGCGTTCTCGCACGGCCCGGATGTGATTCTTCGTGCACTCGGCGAAGTGAAGCATTTGCCGAACCTGTATTCGATTGAGGAATATATCACTCATGAATGGAGAGAGTGACACCATGGACAGGAACATGCTTCTTGAGAGCGCGGGACGGTTGAAACAGGCAACAGAGGCGTCGGCCGCTGAATACGATGCCATGCGCGACTCGCTCGTGGTGCGCATAAACGAACGCCTTTTGGCCCGCGAGGATATCGAATTTCTGGTCGGCCCGCATAATCTTGCGATGATGCGGGACAATCACGCCAATCATGCGCGATTTATCGCGTCAATCCTGAAATTCCACAATCCGGAGGCGCTCGTCGACACCATAGTGTGGGTGTTCAGGGCGTACCGCAGTAGAGGGTTCCATGTCAACTACTGGGCCGCGCAGCTGAACGCCTGGATGGACGTATTGAAGGAAATGCTCTCCGCTGATGCATACGCCGACATCCTTCCGTTATACGAATGGATGCAGGTCAACATACCGGCCTTCACCGCGCTGTCCGGCGCGGCCGGCGAGGAACAACGGTCGTTCGGGTAATACATGCACGCCTCCCTTCGCGAATTCTTCACTCACTGGCGCACCGAGATCGACGATGCGGTACGCGAAAGCGGCGTCTTGTGCGTTGCTGTTTTCGGTGCTGACGGCGATGTACGTTTCGCCAGTCCCGCCGCCACCACTCTGCTGGGCAGCGACCCGCGCGCACGCTGTATCAACCCGCCCTTCGCGGATCTGGTGAATGCCGCTCATGAAGGACCTCTTGTCTTTGACGGATTTCTCTCGTTCGGCCAGAACGGCCGGGCCGACACCAGCATCAAAGCGCGCGTTTACAGAAAAGACGACGACTTTTTGCTGATCGGCGAGATTGACGTCCGGGCGCTCGAGAACGAGGTCGAGGAGCGAACGCGAGCCGAGGAACGGGTACGGGCGCTCCTCGGGGAGAAGGAACTCATTCTCCGCGAGGCGCACCACTGCATAAAGAACAACATGAGCACCACCATCGCGCTCCTTCGCCTGCAGCTTCGCACGCATACGGACCCGACCGTAACCGCGGCCCTGCAGGAGGCCGCCGGAAGGCTGCAGGGCATGATGGTGTTGTACGACAAGCTTTTCCGCGCAGGAGGAGCCGCGTCGATGCCGCTCAGCGATTACCTTACGCCGCTCATCCATGAGATACTCGGCGTCTTCTCCGGTGGCATCCGGATTCGCGCATCCATTGAAATCGGCGACATCGTGCTCCCGGCCGAGATCCTTTCATCGCTGGGGATCCTCATCAATGAACTGGTGACCAATTCGGCGAAATATGCATTCGGAGGGATGGACGAGGGCCGAATATCGCTCGCCGCCTCGCGTATTGACGATCGGGTAAGGATCGAGTATGAAGACAACGGCCGAGGCCTTCCTGAAAGCGCCGCCGGCGCCACGCCTGGCGGCTTTGGCATGGAACTGATTCTCATAATCGTGAAACAGATAAAGGGAAGGCTTACAATAGAAAAGGGCGCCGGTGCGCGTTTTGTAATCGAGTTTCCACATCCGTCGGCGCACTGATACGATCACCCCGCCAGCGGGTTCACGCTCGATCGATCCATCACTCTATAGTGGACCCCGAGAATCGGACACCTGCGAAAGCGAAACCATCCTATCGCATGCCCCGTCCGTCAACGCGGGAATCATAGATTCTTTTTAAAGAGCGATACCGTGTCTGACCATGCCTGAGCCAAAAGATCAGCGGTGGTTTTCGTATCCCCGCCGAACAGCATGTTTCCCATTGACTGGGCGGGCGGAAGAAACGCCTGCGTGGTGAGATGCCCGGCTGATCGCGCCTGGATGATGCTGACCCTTCCGCCGTGCCGCTTGATGGTGTCTTCGATTTTTGCTGCAAAGATATCCGCCGGCCACACGGCGTCCGCTCCACCGGCTGTAATCAAAACCGAGGCCCTGATGTTTTCCACAGGGATCCGGGCCAGATCAGCCGTTGCCTTGTTTCCATCAAGACCGTCTTCATAGACACGCCGGAATGCGACCTTCCTGCCAAGCATCAGTTTTATCATTGTACCGGCGCCAATCTCCATGGGTACAAATGCCAGGGGCTTGCCGTCACTGGTCCACGAACTTTTTATCGTCCTTCCCCGAGCCAATCCCTGCCATACGTAGGCGCTGGGAGAATAGGCGGCCACAGCTTTGATCCCGGGATGACGAGAGGCCAGGAGCAGGGCGAGCTCGCCTCCCTTTGAATAGCCGAAGATCCCCATTCTTGTCATGTTGATCATAGACTGACTTTTTAAAAAGACCAGGGCCCTGTCAAAAAATTCAAGTGGTATTTCGGACAGCTCCTTCGGGAGCGGATCAACACCGAAATAGGCCACAGAAAAAACGGCAAAGCCTTTCGATGCCAGCAGAGCGGCCCTGGGCTCGTTGAATTTTCCTCCGGAGCCGCTGAGGAATAGTATGATGGGATGAGGCCCGCCAGCTCGCGGATAAAAGAGGGATCCGACCAGGGCGCCCTCATTGACGGGCCTGCGTACAATCAGTTTTTCATCGATAAAATGGCGTTTCAACCGCACCTGGGACATGGCGCCCCCGGACACGCACCTGATCGTGTAGCTGATGGGCGTAAGGATCGTTTTTTCAAACAGCGGCGTCAACCCATCTTTTTTCGAGCCGTGCGGGACCATTCGCGTGAACAGACCCTCCGGGTCAACTCCTGCCAGCTCGAGTGATGATGCACCCGGTGCTGGCAGCTGTATCACGCTCTGCCAGATGATTCCTGCATCGTCACGAGCTTCTGCAGTGAGAGTCACTTGTTCAGCGGGAGTCAGCCCTTCAATGCGGATCGTGATGCTTTCATCGAGCATCACGTCTGCTCGGGAGAGAGCAATCTCCATAGGGGTTTTGCCGCCGGTATGTATTTTACTTTTCATGCTATCCCCCGTTTTATCCGTGGAAAAGAAGTCACAGCCTGCGAAAAAGAGCATCAGGGCAAAAATTAAATATCGCATCCTTCCTCCCGCCAATAGATATACCACCTACCATCAACTTGCGACCTTTCCCGTACAGAATCAAGCGCCTTGCATTCTTCGACTGGCACGACAGGTTGTTTGAAAAGAATTGGTTGCGCCTCCAACTGTTGTTGTTTGCCAATTACAACTCTGGCAGGCGCACCATGCTTTTTCAAGCATTCATGTTACACACTCCGGGGGACGTGCCCGGGTGTTTTTTGCGCTCATGAGAGATTTTCCCTGTTTGCATTGTAAGAACAATTCGGCCATTGAATAGAATATATGCCACTGATGTTTTGGCAAGGAAAACTTAAGGCGTGTTGTCACACGCTTTTAGCCGGATGGGCGCTGCCTGCAGGCGGATTTAGCCGGAACGAGTCCCGCTTTCATTGATGGAATACGGGAAATATATATTGCTTTATTCGACACTGAGCCCTTGACACGATCCGCCCATTATAGTACCTTGAGCAAAAGCCTTTTTGGCACGAAGAGTTTGAGTCATGAAAGAGATTGTCTCCATTTTCGTCTTTTTTCTGCTAGCGACCTTGTTGTCATGCGCCCAGAATGATATCTGGGATGCATTGTTGTCAGATCGGGATGGGCAATATACCTCCAAACCGGTGTACACCATCCATCTGTATAAAACCGGCAATGACTGGATGGACATGGATATTACCGGAGAGGACGGGGAACTGCAAAAAGGACTCGCATGGCCCCCTGCAAGGTTTTACGACAACGGCGACGGTACCGTGACCGATACCATGACCGGGCTCATGTGGGAGCAATCGCCCTCGTCGCCCGCGGACACCTGGGACGCTTCCCTGGGCTATGCCGCATCGAAGGGCACCGGGGGCTATTTCGATTGGCGCATGCCGAACCGGAACGAACTCCGCAGCCTCATCAATTATCAAACGGGCACGCAACTGTCCGTTCGCCTCAACAGCCAAGGCTTTACCGCTATACAAAACGCCATCTATTGGACATCAACAACCGATCGTTTCGTCACAGCGAGCGCATTCACGTTCAACATGCAGTATGGTGACGCTTCTGCAAGGCCAAAAGGTGATTCTTACCTATTGTGGGCCGTACGGGGAGATTCCACCTCAATCCCAAAAACGGGTCAAACGTCCTGCTGGAACAGTTCGGGCGTATTACAGGCTTCGTGCATCAGTCTCGGACATGACGGCGAATACCAGAAGGGGGTCCCGTGGCCGACAAACCGGTTTACCGATAATGGCAACAGCACCATCACCGATACCCTGACGGGACTGATGTGGGCTCAAGACGGGAATCTCATGGTAACGAGGGGCGATCATCTCTCAGGATGGGACACGGACGGCACTTCCGATGGCCAGGTTCGCTGGTGGGCACAGGATACCCTTCCTCGTAGCCCCTATGAAGCCTTATCCTATATCATGCATTTAAACAGTATACAGTATGGCGGCTACAGCGACTGGCGCCTTCCCAATGTTAACGAACTGTTGAGCCTTATTCACCACGGTGAGAGCTCAACGGCGACATGGCTCAACTCACAGGGTTTTCTTAATGTCCTGAATGACTACTACTGGACCTCAACGACACACACAATGTGGTGGAACCAAGCATACAGCGTCTTCCTGCAAAGTGGAACGTATCCGGCACATCAGAAAAATTCTTACCACCACTACGTATTACCCGTCAGGGGCGGCGACTGGTAGGGAACCGCTGTCCGTGCGACTTCCGATATGAATCGCGCCAAATTTCAAGGCCGAGGTCACACACATTTTGGCCGGAAGAGGACTGTCTGCAAGGGTGATCCAATTCTCACAACCGACAGTATGTTTCGTAACGCATTGCGGAAAGGGAGCGGAGTTTCCTTGATGGTGATGCGTACCGAAACAACTTGATGACTGAGTAGCCAAAGGCATACCGGAAAGCCTGGTACCTGAGTAGTCGAAGGCGTATCGGAAAAGCCTGGTGGCTGAGTAGCCGAAGGCGTATCGAAGCCACCGTTCCAATCGAATTGCCCTTCTCCCCGAACCGACAATGATCCATCAACGCAAGTCTTCCCCGCTCGGTTATGTCATCGCCTGACCCGGACAGTCCCCCTGTCGTCCTACCGCCGAGCGATGACGACAATCCCGTTGTCCATGATGTCCTGATTGAAAACCGCCTCGATCATCTCGGTGGCCATTCAGCGGGCTGAAAAGGGCATTGCGGTTCCGGATTATGTCACAAAAAAAGCTAAAGATTTCATTACACCTTCCGAAAATCGAGTATGCCGTACGATCGTTCGGAATTGGGAGAAGACCATGTTTTATACCAATAGGTCGATGACCATGCAGCTTCTCGAGAAGGCTCTGAATACCGAGTCCATTCGCCGCAATGTTTTGGCAAACAATATCGCGAATGTGGACGTTCCTCACTTCAAGCGAAGCGAGGTCAATTTTGAAAGCGAGCTCAAGCGCGCGATTGACGACAAGAATGAATCCAATAAAACAATGCAGGCGATCATGACCGATCCCCGGCACATCCCGTTTTACATCCCCCGTGATATTGCGGCGGTGCAACCGAGGATAAACTTGGACTACAATACATCATACCGCAATGATGGCAACAACGTGGACATAGAAAAAGAGATGGTGGACGCATCGAAAAACACGATGCGGTATAACGCCTATTCGCAAAGAATTGGCTCCGCATTTTCAAACCTTAAAAGGGTGATACAGATGGCGTGACGTCTCGCTTCAGCCGTTGCCATGGGTCATGATCCGTCGCTGTTCGATAGACGGTGTGCCATGTGCCGAACAACGATTTTACCTGCTTCTTTCTCGATTCCTCTTTCTTCGCCTCGACTTTCTTTTGTTCCCGTTTTTGGAGTTACGCCTTGTCCTTCTTTCCCTTGTCCCCCGTCGCGTGCACCGTTATGGTTCATGCACTTCGCGATTGAACCGTGATCAACAACTCCTGCCCTCGATGCTCGGGGGGAACAGGGGCCCAGCTCTCAGTTCAGGCGGCATGTCTCTTGATTCTTTACGCGAATGGTCGAAAGTTCCTTGAAGGTAAAAAAAACCGACTTTTCCCCCATCGATGGCATCATGATCATAACCATGGTCACGTGGAGTCGGCAATGATTACAGCATCAAAATCACAGCTGAAATCGAAAATGCTGGAATACTTCAGGAGGATTAAACAGTCCGGCGAGGAGCTGTTTATGAAGGACAATCGCAAGCCGGTGCTGCGCGTCACGCCGCTGAATCGCAAGGCGAATCCAGCTGTCGTTTTCGATGATTTTCTCGGCTCTGTGGTGCACCATGAAGATATCATGGCCGACGTCTTGGACGAATTGGAGCCTCGAACTTCGCGGTAATGTTTCAACAGCGCTCCAGACGACATGAACCCACCGTATTGGAGGGTTCATGTCGAAGCTGACATCACGGCATATAGTTTTCAGCGCTCCGGTTGATCTGGCATACGATCGTACTTGAACCACCCCTTATGCCTGCCATGATCGTGCTTGCACCAGCATGTCGATATTGTCGAGGTGACCATCAATATAACAAGCAAAACCAATACCTTTTTCATCACATTCCTCCATTGATTTGTGCATGATGACTTACCTGAAAACTATCTGTGATTTTAGCTGAAGTCAATTTTTTTTCATTCCATGCGTGCCTCCATGGGAAAAAAGCGCCATGGTCGGGCATGTTATTGTTTACGTTCATCATGGTGTAGCGACGCTTCAAAGGCGGTTGCGAATTAACGGCAACCCATCGTATTCGGCGCCCTGCGAAATATAACTATTTTCTCAAACTCACTTTTTGCTTATTCTGTCATACCCGCTTTATAACCATGAAGGTCACATCGTCGTCCGTGTCATAATCCTCAAATGCCCTGAGCAGTTCCTTCTTGATTCTCTCTGTTGATTCATCCCCATATGCCTGCAATAATTCAATCAGCGTATTCGTTCCGAACATATGTTGTCTTCTTGTCTCCGTTTCCGAATTTCTGGGCCATGCCTCAGTGATGCCGTCCGTATAGAGAAGCATCGTATCGCCATGCTCAAGAAACAAATCATCAGTTTTAATAAAATCACTGATGTCATTCATCAAACCGATCCACACGCCGTCTGTTTCAACCGTATCAACGGTTTTGGTGCTGCTTCTGTATATTAAAATATCCTGATGAAGACCCGAAAAGAAGAATCTGCCTTCCTGGAAAACCGCAAACAGCGTTATCGTCATATACTTGTCTTTATCGAGTTTTTCAATATTCCTTTTTATCGTTCTGTTTATTATCGACAGCAATTCAGACGGCTCCACTTCGGGGTTCTGCTCAATTGCCGTATTGATGGACGTCTGCACCATCATCATGATGAGACCGGCCGAAACGCCATGTCCCGAGACATCGCCAATCACCAGCCAGTTTTTGCCCGCGGCATTAATAACGTCATAATAATCCCCGCCCACCTCGTCCGCCGGCTGCATGTAACATGAAATATCAAGACCGGAAATATCCGGTTCAGTCGGCAAAAGGACGGTTTGAATTTTTTTTGCAAGCTCCATCTCTCCCCAGAGGGCGTCACGGGTCTCCTGGAGTTCCTGAGTGCGCTCCTCCAGAGCTTTTTTGGCGTTTCGGTACCTGAGGGTAAGGCTGTACGAGGTATAACTGACAACGACCGTAAAAAAGGTGATGGCGATTGCCGACAATGCGCCGGTTAATACACTTACTTCCGATGATACGCTAAATCCGAACAGGACAACCGACAGTCCTACACCCACGAGAGTCGAAAACAGGCCTTTCAGCAACAGCCTCAGTCCCCCCGTGGCCATGTTGTCCATGAGAATCGCGATATTCAGCGCCGCCAGGGGCCATAGTCTATACGCGATTATATTCGTCCACATCCCGATGATAAACGAATCTATCAGCAGGTTAACAACTTCCGCTGTTTTCGAATTTGTGCTGAACCGGGCATGAACGTACGCGCAATGCGGCCAGATCAATCCGTGAAATATCAGTGCTCCCCATAGCGCATAATTTGTATTACCATAAAATATCGACCCAAGAATTAAAAAGGTCAGAAGGCACCCTATGGTTCTCGGAAGGTAATTGAATTGAGCCGTAGGGTGGATTGAGCGGGTGTTCCTAACATTTTCATGAGCCGATCGAGATTGTTTTGTCATGTGAACACACCTTCAGTATTGATACTACGCATGTCCCATTTGATCCGTGTGAGACACGCGCCCCTGATGCATATTGGAATTTACATATAGTCTCGCAATATAATCACGATACAATAATTAAAGTTCTTCATCTCGTCATTCACTCATACTCACCCGGACATGTCGTGAGCGAATTGGGGCAATTGCGCGACGGGGAGAGCCATCCCATGCGCCCCGCGTGTTCCACATACAGCCAGTCATTTCGGCACCCAAGTACCGTCACCTGCGGCTCAACGTCATTGAATCGAATGGTTTTTTTCGACCCGACGTTCGGCTCGGCGTGAAGGAATGCCTTTTTTGTCGGATGATAGTTGCGCACGGTGGTCCCCAGATTTTTCGCGAACACCCATCCCTCAAGCTTATCCAGCTTTACCCAGCCGCTATTCATCTGATGCTTGTTTGTACGGGCGAATGTTTCATGCATGTCGGACGGATAGGTGACCGAGGAGATCCGCAGCCACGCGCCGCTCTGCCCGGTGATGGTGACCATGGCCCCAGCGGGGATGCGGGTGATCACCGCGCCGGCCGGCGCAGTGCGCACGTTGAGGCCGTCTGGGTCCCTGTCAATCACGTACGCGGCAGTGTCGCAGTGGGTGGTTGCCGATCCGTCCGCAGACGTTCCGATGACGGCCAGCGAGAAGAGTACGACCGATACTATCATCATCACGCAAACATATGGGAAAATTAATTTCACAAAAATCCTTCCGTGCAAGAATTACCGCTTCGCCGGATTCTCCAGCACGCATAGTTTCGTTTGTCCGCTCGCGACGTCGAAGATGACCATCTCGAAATCGCCGGGACCGCGATAGGCGTTGTCACGCACGATGAGCGATTCGGCCACCCCGCCGGTCGCGATCATGGGGATGCCGAGATACTTGCGCGCGGAATACCCGTGGATGTGGCCGAAGTACATCGAATGGATCTTCTTTTGGTGGCGCCTCACGGTCGCGAGAAAATGGTCGGAGGATTTCGGCCAGAGCGAATGGAAGGTCCAGCCGTCCGCTTCGGGAGGCAGGTGCGAGAAGATGATCGAGTTGGGCCTGATGTGTTCGTCGATCCACTCGCGCTCGCGGCGCAGGAACATGCGATTCGCGGTGTTGATGCCGATGAAGCGCCACCGCCCCACGTCGAGGACCTTGCGCGTCGCGCCGAAATACCGCTGGAACGTCCGCAGCGGACGATCGTGGTCGCCCGGGACGCTCGCCCAGCGTCCCTCGTAGCGGTCCATATAACGGATGATGGCGCGGTACTCGTCGTCGAGCGAATTGAGCGACATGTCGCCGGCGACCACGAAGAGCTGCGGCGCGTGCTCGCGCATCACCGTTTCCAGCAGAGGCGGAAAGTTCCGCTCCCAGCCGGCGCGGCAGCCCGGATCGGCCAGGATGGCGACGGTATCGATCCCCTCCAGGCGCGCATATGGTTCGCGAATGATATGCATCACGTCTATCCTGCGCCCCTCAATTTTGATGCGTCAAGCCGAATTCGCCGATGGCGTTCGCATCAGAAAAAATGCTTGAAAACGAGGCTCACGCCGTTTACCGTTCGGCCATGGAAGAAAAAAGCAAGTACACAGCCGGCCTGCTCGCGATGTTCCTCGGGATATTCGGCGCGCACAAGTTCTACTTGGGAAGCCATCTGCAGGGCGCGCTCTATCTGCTTTTCATATGGACGGCCGTGCCAATGGTGCTCTCGTTCATCGACGCCGTGCAGCTGCTCACGATGGACGACGCCACCTTCGCGAAGAAGTATCTCGGGACGTAGTCCCGCCGCGTTCCGTTCGGTTCACGCAAAAGAGGCCGGTCGTCAATGAACGCTCATATCGACAGGGGTGATGGCGTATTTCAATGAGACATAATCATATAGCGCGCACGGTGCTGCTTGCCATTCTGACCGTCTCGAATACGGCAGCCGCGCCAGGCGTACGCACCGCGTCCCCTCCGGCGAAGGTGCCGCCCGGCTACCAGGTCCCCGCGGCGAAGGACCTGAAATGTGACCGCGACCGGGTAACCGTGAAGCTCACCTCGCGCGGCTTCTCGCAGGGCGACATCGTGTACGTGGAAATCACGCCGCGCGAACGCGCCATCGACGATGCGGTCTCGTGCGAGTACCGATCGCGGCCCGTGTTGCTCGCGAAATACCCGTGGGGGTACCGCGGCTTCTTCGGCATCGCACCGGCCGACCCGCCCGGGCCGGGAGAGATCACGGTGCTCCTGGCCACGGGGAGTCGGCTTGAAAAACACCACCTGCCGTTTACGGTCTCGACAACGCGCTTTCCGGTGCTTCGGAAAACGCTCAACGTGGGAAAGTACACCAACCAGAGCTATCTGGCGAAGCCCGAGGTGAGCGCGTTCATCAAGAAATGCGCCGACATCAAGAAAGAGATCTTCGCGCGGGCGACGCCCAATGCGATCGGCGCGCGCTTCTCGCATCCGCGCGATGAGCATTATGTCACCTCATCCTTCTGGATGAAGCGGCTCTATCAGCGCTTCACGATCAAGAAGGGACGGCGCGTCGCGCTCGCGCCCCAAAACAACACGCATCGCGGGATCGATCTGCGCGGAAAGGAAGGCGCGGCCATCTTCGCGATCGCGGACGGCGTGGTCGCATACGCGGACACGATGTTCTACGAGGGAAACTTCACGGTGATCGATCACGGCAACCGTATCTTCTCGTACTACATGCATCAGAGCAAAATCAACGTGAAGACGGGGGATGCCGTGAAGGCGGGGGACGTCATCGGCCTGGTGGGAAGCACCGGCATATCCACCGGCGCACACCTACACGTGTCGCTGGTGGTAAACGGCGTGCAGGTCGATCCGCTGAGCGTGCTTCCGATCAGGGCGCGGGAGTGACCGATCGATTATCAAACGGTACAGCGAATGATAAAGTCGGCGTCATACCCGATGGTTCCTCCATCACTCACCTCCTTCATGTCCGCAACGATGGAAAAGCCGTCACCTTTCATGAGGGCACCCTGGAGAATGTGCTCCCCGTCCACGACATCGTTTGTCCGGATTCGATTTTTCCATATCATGATGATCCTCTTCGGCTTGCGGGACATCGCCAGATTGATCGGACAGGCGATGACCCCGAGGGCGCTGATGAACATGACGACCACCGCTGGGAACAGGCCGTTGACGACGAGGATCACCGAGAGCGGTAGCAACACCGACCAGATCAGCAGTTGCCTTTTGTAGCTCTTGATCAGGCCCTCCCGAGGATCGAAAAAATATGCATGGTCCGTTTCCACCATGTCCACGTTCTTGAATTTTTGCCACGACATGGCCCCGGGCCTGCTCATGCGTATTCTCATTTTACCGAGCCGCTTCGTCTTCGCGATATTTACATTCGGGTACGTCTGTCGAATCAGGTGCTCCAGGCCTTGCATTCTCATCCCTCCCTCCGCACTCTGCCCGCACACAACGCCATTTCGTCAGGACTTTGCGTCCGCTCGTATTGACCAGATCGACACCGCAAACCACAGCGCAAGAAGACCGAGGTAAACGAGAATACCATTTCTGAGGCTCTGTGCTTGTGCTGTATGCAGGTTGTCTATTAGTTCTACGAATACCGGGCTCTTCCCGCGCATTAATGCCGAATCGCCGGACGCTTTTTGGGCCGCTTTCCCAAACGCATCATAGATTTCGGGTCGCGTATTGTTTTTATCCAGTCGAACAGCAAATTTTCCGTCCGAACGAATGCGGGTATTGCATGATTTGCCGCTGCACGCCGCATAAACCTCAACCGGCGCGCCTTTCTCCCGCGATGTATCGACAAGAGGAATAACGAATACCGGTATGAATACCTTCTTCGAACTTGAACCCTCCTTGCTGTAATAGCTGTAACTATGCGATGTGGCATCGGCGTGCAGCACTTGAACGTCGATAAGCCCAAAGACATTTTTATCCTGATATCGCGCAATGTCGCCGACACGCGCACCGGTCATTACCGGCTCACGTTTAAGGCGAACATAGTCGCTTAAATGCGCTCCCGAGAACATAAACGGGACGATGATGAGAGCGATTGCCGGCGATATCGGACTGGCGAACTTATACAGAAAATATCCCATGCCGAAGGAGCCGGTTATTCCGCACACGAAATATGCCCATCCCTTATTCGGAGTTAAATAAAAAACAATGCCCGAGAACAGAACAAAGATAGTGATTCCTGCGAATCCAACGAAAATGGGCTTAATTACATTGCCTATTGTCATCGATCGTCCTCATCGTGCTACAATCGTTATTAATATTGCTATCCCAACCGCGATGGATAAACATTACACCGGGAGAATGACCGCAATAAATGGGGAATACGCTCGATAACACATGTCACGCGATTGTGGGGCAGGGGCATTATAATGTCCGTGGTTGCGATATTGCCACATATATGGGATCATGCCGCTTTACAGTAGAATTTTATTTAACCAGGTTCCGGCGAGCACCGGTCACCCAGGCAATCCGCCTTCGGTCGGGAAGGCGATCCGGCCGTAAGCACCCGACGTGGGTCGGGAAAACCCGATCATCCGGAAATCCGCGCGGTGTATCGGCACATGCTGCGATTTACAGCATCATCGAATCCGACAGCGCGAACGGGCACGAGCCGTCGTGGTATCTGCGCCATCTGTTAGAAAAATAACCGTTTGCCCGACGCGATGGTACAGTTCGCTCCCTCCTGCCATATGATCTCGATCCAGTCGCCGTGACCCGTTCCCGAGGGTGCATGTTAAATCGGCGCCTGCCATCGAACGACCGTTTTCTCGTTATCAACAATAGGTCCAAACACGACATACGGGCATGCCAGCGTCGTGACGACAATCAACGTCATGACGATGCCCGCCTCACTCCTTGACGTCCACCACGAATGCGGGAGTGTCGCCGTTCATAAGCACCATGTTGCCGTTTGGCCGATAGGCATGGGTCGAGGTCAACGAACTTACGACGTCGTAGTGATACATGCGCACATAGGTCGCGGGCAAAAAACCGAGCGTGTCCGGCCGTTGCGGCTCCACCGGCACCCAGCCGATGCCGCACAGGTAGAATTCGGCCCAGGCATGGCCCTTGAGATGTCCGGCGGGCGCGAAACGCCGATCAGGCGTGGGGTCCTCGATGACCCCCCAGACCTCACGCGCCGGTATGCCATTGGCGCGGCACAGGGCCGTGAAGAGGGCCGACCACCCGCCGCACTCGGCGTTTCGCCGGCGGAGGATTTCATCGACATGCCGGAAATCCTTTATTTCGTATTTGATGTTTTTATTCATCCAGGATAGGATATTCCGGACTGAAACCATCGGCTCGCGATGCTTCAGGGGGCCGGCGACCATTCGAACCGCGGCGCTGTTCGGATCGACGCGATCGCTTCGCCCGAGATACGGCGCGACATCGTCCGGAACCCGGCAATCGCCGCGCGCCGCATGCCCCGAAAGACGCTTCCGAAAACTGAAGGGAGTGATTGCAATCTCGGCCCGGATCGTGACGACTCCGTCGCCGGCGGAAGAAAACAGCAGAACATCGTTACCTTCAGCCACGACGACTGTTCGCTCGGAGCAGCCCTCGACATCGAACCGTGCGCGCTGGTACGGCAAACCGTCGGTGGGAAGCGGCACGCGATACCGGCCATCGGTTTTCACTCCCTTCGACGGATCAAGGCGCCAGGTGATCGTATAGACCCTCCTGGAAAGGCTCTTTAACAGCGTTTGAGCATAATCGAAGTTTTCCTTACCCGCCGCCGTCGGCCCGAGGGAGACAACCTTCCGGGCATACGTGCGCGTCGCATCGATGTCCGCGCATCCCCAGGCGTTACACATCGCCGAGGCATGGTACCAGCCCACGGCGCCGTTGAGCGAAATCGCGGCGATGGCGTGCCGGAGGCCGTTTTCGTAATCGCCGGCGAGGCGCTCCACATGGCTCGCATAGGCGAGGTAAAAATCATTCCCGGGGACCGCGGCAAGCACCTCGTTCATCGTTTGTGCCGCCTGCCCGTAGCGCCCCTTCTTTTCCAGCGCAACGGCCTTTTGATACAGCTCGTCGGCGGTGTTCCCGCCGAACAGCCCCTGGCTCACGACAAGAAAAAGCACGCATACGAGTAAACTCTTTCGTTTCATGGTTTTATACCGGATCCGTTATGCCACAAAGCCCACCACAACAAAGAGCCTCCTTTCGGAGGCCCTGTTGTAAATATTTATTTTCTTTTTCCAACCAAACCAACAATAAAGAAAATCAACCCTATCGGTATAAGAATTGTTGGTATCAGCCATAATGAAAAAAAAGTGGGGATCTTTATATTGGTCGAGTCGTTTTTATCATACAAAATCTCAACCGAACTCCCTATGGGGAAATTGTAGCTTTTTGATGTTTCAAACGAAGTCGCCGTGACCGATTTCCCGCCTGCATCAGTAAATTCGAATGTCGGTTTATATGTCGTGGTCCTGGACATCTTCTTCCCCTTGTGGACCTTGGTTTGCACCGACACAACCTTGGCATCGACCTTGTTTGAATTGTTCATAAACGATACGGTTCTAAATATAAAGAAACCGCCCGCGATAAAAAGCAATACTCCAATACCGAGAAACGCTTTTTTTACCATGACATCAATACCCCCTCCAAAATATTCGGAAAGCCCCCTGGAGGGCATTTCCACTACCGTCATGAAACATGATGTCGATGAAAAACTCAAGGAAAAAGCATATCGGAAAAGGAGTTCCTGGTCGCCGAAGCCGGGTTTTACGCGCGAAACGCGTGTTCTGTTATCGGAAGCGGGTGGGATCGAAAGGGAATATGCATACCACCCTCCCCGAAACACCAAGGAGGGTGATGATTCATCACGAGCGCACCGCTACTTCTTGCCCATGAACGTCCCGATGGCCAGCAGCGTCTGGTTGCGGTCCTCCATGTTGAGCGCGTGCTCCAGCCCGTTCGCGTCGAGGTTCATGTTGACCGCCTCCTTCGTCAGGCGAAGACCCATGTGATTCTTGGTCATCATCACGCGGGCGATCTCGAGCGCCGTCTCGTGCAGCTTGTCGCGCTCCACCACGCGGCTCACCATGCCCAGCGCCTGCGCCTCCTGGGCCGACATGAACATGCCGGTATACATGAATTCATAGGCGCGACCGGCGCCGATCATGCGCGGCAGAAAATAACTGCACGACATGTCCGCCCCGCCCAGGCCGATGTTGATGTAGGCGGCGTTGAAGCGCGCGTCGGGCGAGATGATGCGAATATCGGAGGCCAGCGAAAAGCTGAAGCCCTGTCCGGCCGCCGCGCCATGTACGGTGCAGATGATCGGCTGGGGCGCCCGGCGCATCGCCAGGTTGATCCGCGCGAGGCGCGCCTGGAATCGATAGAACTCGGCCACGTTCATCTTGGGCGCCATCTCCGCCGTGTCCTTGAGGTCCAGGCCCGCGCAAAAGCCCTTCTCGCCGTTGCCCGACAGGATGATGACGACGGTGTCGAGATCGTACAGGCGCTCCCGCCAGAATGCGTCGAGCTCCTCCATCATCAGGTGGTTGACCGCATTGTATGCCTCGGGCCGGTTGAGCCGCAGGTGCCCAATCCCCTTCTCGATAATATCGAACTGGATGGTTTTGTAGTCCATATGCGCTCCTTCGCGGATGGAATGAATTCTTCTGCATTTGAAGACCACGCGGCAGGATGTCAACAGATAACGGCATTTTTTGTGATGATCCGCGCCGACGCCCGCAGCGCCATGAAATGGCATGGGCCGAGGAAGATCACCATTTGCACGCCTCCCCCGAACGAAGGGGGAGGTCGTACCGGCCGATGTGTATGATAAAAAAAATATTGCAATTCTATTATAGGGTGATATGGTTGCCACGAAACATAACACTGTTATCTTTCAAAAAGGAGTCAGCCATGTACGAGAGCCTGTTCACCCCGATCCGCATCAATACGCTGGAGGTGCGAAACCGCATCGCCTATCCCTCCCTGGGGCTGCTCTATTCGTACGATGGGACCCTCAATCAGCGCTATCACGACTTCTACGTGGAGCGCGCCCGGGGCGGGGCCGGCATCGTCACCATCGGCCCGGTGGGGATCGACTTTATCGGTTCGGGCGGGGTGCCCATCTCGCTGGACAATGACGACGCCATCCCGCACTTCAAGCGCCTGGCCGACGACATCCGCAGTCACGGCGCGAGCCCCTGGGTGCAGCTCTATCATGCCGGTGCGTACGCCTTTTCATTTCTTCTCAAGGGCGAGAAGCCGGTCGCGCCGTCGGCGGTGTATTCAAAGTTTAAAAAGGAGACCCCGCGCGAGCTCGGCATCGACGAGATCAAACAGCTCCAGGAGGCCTTCGTTCGCGCCGCCGAGCGCGCGAAGGAGGCGGGGATCGACGGCGTGGAGATCATCGGATCGGCGGGCTATCTCATCACCCAGTTCCTCTCCCCGGTGACCAACAAGCGCACCGACGAATACGGGGGGAGTCTCGAGAACCGGCTGCGCTTCCCCGTGGAGATCATCCAGTCGATGCGCGCGCGCCTGGGCGCGTCCTATCCGCTGGGCATCCGCATGGCGGGAAACGACTTCGTGCCCGGAAGCAACACCGATCGCGAGACGCCGCTCTTTGCCCAGGCCTACGAGCGCGCGGGGATCGACGTCATCAACGTGACGGGCGGCTGGCACGAGACGCGCGTGCCGCAGATCACGCGGGAGATGCCGCGCGGCGGCTTCGCCTATCTCGCGCTCAACATCAAGCGCGCGGTGTCGGTTCCGGTGATGGCGTCCAACCGCATCCCCGATCCGGACACCGCGGAGCGCATCGTCCGCGACGGCGTGGCCGACATGGTGAACCTGGGGCGCGTCCTCATCGCCGATCCGGAATGGCCCAACAAGGTCCGCGAGGGCCGCGCCGCCGAGGTGCGCCCCTGCGTGGCCTGCGGGCAGGGTTGCATGGACGAGCTCTTCAGCGCGCGTCCGGTGATGTGCATCGCGAACCCGATGGCGGGCTTCGAGGGCGAGCGCGCCATCATCCCGACGAACCATCCCCAAAAAATCATGGTGATTGGCGCGGGTCCGGGCGGCCTCGAGGCGGCGGTCACGGCGGCGCAGCGCGGCCACGCGGTCACGCTCTACGAGAAATCGGGCGACATCGGCGGGCAGCTCCACATCGCGGGCGCGCCGCCGCACAAGCAGGAGCTCTGGGAGATCATCAGGTATTATCGGGCCATGCTGAGGGCGCTGCCGATTGCGCTCCACCTGAACACCGAGGCGACGGCGGAGACGGTCGCGGCGGAGCGTCCCGACCACGTGATCGTCGCCGAGGGCGCGGAGCCCTTCGTGCCGAAAATCGACGGCATCGACGGACCCGGCGTGGTGTCCGCGTGGACGGTCCTGCGCGAGGACCCGATGATCGGGCGGCGCGTGGCCGTGATCGGCGGCGGCGCTGTGGGGATCGAAACGGCGCAGTTCATCGCGGCGAAGGGCACGATCTCGCCGGAGGTGCTCGAGTTCCTGTTCCTGCGCGACGCCGAGCCGGTCGAACGGATCCGCGAGCTCGCGACCCGGGGCTCCAAGGAGGTCACCATCTTCGAGATGCTGCTGAAGATCGGCAAGGACATCGGGCGCTCCACCCGCTGGGTGGTGATGGCCGACGTCGAGCGCGACGGCATCACCGTGATCAAGAACGCAAAGGTGCTCTCGGTGAAGGACGGGAAGGTCACCTACGAGCACAACGGCGCGACCGAAAGCGTCCAGTTCGATACGGTCGTGACCGCCATCGGATCAAAGCCGGTGAAGGCGGTTTCCTCGCTGATCGGGAACACCGGCGTACCGTTCACCGTGATCGGCGACGGCGTGCAGCCCGGAAAGATCAACGATGCGATCCACGGCGGCTTCCTCGCCGCAACGGGATTGGCGTAACCGGTTCCCTGCCGGGTGTTCTTCGGCGCCCGGCAGGAAGGAACCCGATCGCTGCCGGCGGTCAGGAGTTCTTGTAGATCGTTACGGGAAACTCCACGACGCCCAGCGGCGTTTTCACATAGCTCACGCCCACCAGTTTATAGCGGATCCCGCTCGTGCTCTTTAACGCGCCGATCATCGACATCCCCACGGCCGTGTACGGAACGACGACCGTCGTGTTGAGCGGGCTTGAGCCGTTCGCCTTGAGCGTCACATTGTGAAAGGGCGCGGTGACGGTTTTCTGGTCGTTGATATACAGGACCAGGTCCAGCCGATCGATGGTGAGCCCGATGGGGTTGGGGTTGGTCACGCGCAGCTTGATGTCCACCTTGAGACTGGTGAAGGTGAAACTGTGCGGCGTCGCGTCGACGAACGACACCTCCGGCTCCTTCACGGGAAGCTGCTTCGAAACCATCGCGCATCCGGCCAACAGGACCAGCACAAGTGCGAAAACTGACACATGTTTCATACTACCCTCGCTTCGGAAAAAATGTTACAGACGCCGTCCCCGGAAGAGGACGGAAACCGGAATGCTGTTTGACAGAACCGGCGCCGTCTGAGACTGTCTCTTCCGATTACAGAGTGTTTTCGAATTCATGAGCACCGTCAAGCCTTTTCCGGCGCGCCGGACGGCGCCCGGGGCGGACGCTGAATGATCGAGAGGGAGCGCGCATGAAGGTTCTTGTCGTCAACTGCGGGAGCTCGTCGCTCAAGTACGAGCTTTTCGACCTGAACACCGAGACCTCGCTGATGAGCGGCGCGGTGAGCCGCATCGGCATGGACGGCGCCGAGCACCGCTCCTCGCGCCGCGGGGAGGAGTCCCGCGGGCCCATCGACGCGCCGGACCATCGCGCGGCACTGGGTCCCATTCTCGCGGCGCTCACCGCGGGCCCGGGAGCGCCGATCGCCGGCCTTGGCGACATCGGCGCCGTGGCCCACCGCATCGGGCACGGCGGGACGCAGTATCGCGGCCCCGTGGTCATCGACACGGCCGTGACCGACGAGATCCGGCGGCTCATTCCCCTGATGCCGCTCCATCATCCCGCCATGCTCGCCGGGATCGAGTCGTGCCGGGAGCTTCTCCCCGACGTCCCGCACGTCGCGGTGTTCGACACCGCCTTTCACAGCGCCATCCCGGACGAGGCCGCCGTCTACGGCCTTCCGTACGAATACTTCTCTCGCGGCGTGCGCCGTTTCGGCTTCCACGGCAACTCGCACGAATACGTCGCGATGAAGGCCGCCGAATTCCTCGAAACGCCCCTGCGGCGGCTCAATATCATTTCGTGCCATTTGGGCAACGGCGCGAGCGTAAGCGCCATTCAGCGGGGCCACTCCATCGACACCAGCATGGGCTTCTCTCCGCTGGAGGGACTCATCATGGGCACGCGCGTGGGCGACATCGACCCCGGCATCGTCACCTACCTTATGCGCGAGGAGGGCCTGGACGCCGATGCGCTCGACGACCTCTTCAATCGGACGGGCGGGCTCCTGGGAATCTCCGGCGTGAGCTCCGACATGCGCGAGATCATCGCCGCCGCCGACGCCGGCGACCACCGCGCGCTCCTGGCCATCAAGGCCTTCTGTTACCGGGTGAAGCGATACATCGGCGCCTATGCGGCGGTCCTGGGCGGGGCGGACGTCCTTATCTTCACCGGCGGGATCGGCGAGAACGGCCGGGCCGAGCGCGCGCGGTGCGTGCAGGGCCTGGAGAAGCTCGGCTTCGCGATCGACCCGCTGCGCAATGAGCGCTGCGCGGTGAGCGCCGACGCGCCGGTGTGCGACATCGGCGCGCGCTACTCGGGCGCGCACATCCTGGTGATCGCAACCGACGAGGAGCTCATGATCGCCAGGCAGTGCGCGCGCGCCCTCGACTACAAGCGCTCCATCAAACACGACGTGCTCGCCACCGACCGCCGCCCCGTGCGCGTGGCCGTCTCGGTCCGCCACGCGCATCTGAGCGCCGCCGACGTCGAGGCGCTCTTCGGCCCCGGCTACACGCTCACGGAACGCTCGCGCCTCTATCAGGACAGCGAATTCGCCTCCGGCGAGACCGTGAACCTCGTCGGTCCCCGCGGCCGGGTTGATGACGTCCGCGTGCTGGGTCCCGCGCGCGCACAAACGCAGGTGGAGATATCGCGCACGGAGGAGTTCAAACTGGGCGTCGACGCGCCGATCCGCGAATCGGGGGATCTCGACGGCTCCCCGGGCATCCTCCTCGAGGGCCCCGTCGGCAGCGTGCAGATTCCCGAGGGCGTCATCTGCGCCATGCGGCACATCCACATGTCGCCCGACGACGCCGCGAGCTACGGCGTGCGCGACCGGGACATGGTGATGGTGCGCATCGAGGGGGAGCGGGAGCTCATCTTCGGCGACGTGATGGTGCGCGTGAAGCCGGACTACCGCCTGGAGATGCACCTCGACACCGACGAGGCCAATGCCGCCGAGCTCCCGCCCGTTTCGCAGGGCTATCTGGTGCGGATCGAATCGCGCGCATGATCATCCTCCTTACAAACGACGACGGCGTGACCGCGGGCGGGATCAACGCCCTCTTCCGCGCGCTCTCGGAGCGCCATGACGTGTACCTGATCGCGCCCAACCGCGAGCTCAGCGCCTGCTCCAGCGCCATCACCATCCGCCATCCCGTGACGCTCGAGCGCATCTCGGATCGCATCTACGCCAGCGACGGCTTCCCGGCCGACTGCGTGAATGTCGGCATGAACGCGGGCATCCTGCCCCGGCCGGACCTGGTCGTCTCGGGGATCAACCACGGGCCCAACATGGGCTCGGACGTGTACTTCTCGGGAACGGTCGCGGGCGCGCGCATGGGATACATCTTCGGCGCGCCGGCGATCGCCGTCTCGCTGGATCGCTACGGCGATTCGGACCGCTTCGACGATGTTGCGCGCTTCATGCTCGAGTTCGTGGCGGCCGCGTCGCCCGGCGGCGCCATGGAGCACGTGCTCCTGAACATCAACTATCCGGACCTGCCGCGCGGCGAAATCGCGGGGTGCGCCTATACGACCCTGGGACACCGGAACTACATCGACTCGTATCGCCGGGTGAGCGGCGATGATCGCGAACAACGCCTCCAGCTCGTGGGAAACATCGAATCCTCGGGCCCGGACGACTGCGACGTGGTCGCGGTGCAAAACGGGTTCATCTCCATCACCCCGCTCGGGCTGGATTGCGTGGACTATGCGTATCTCTCTCGCGCGCGCGAAGGGGCGGTCCCATGTCCGAAGTAGATCTCACAACGCGCATCCGCGGCTTTCTGAAAAGCGCCCTCACGAACCTTGAGTCGCGTCGCTACGACCGGGCGCTTGCGGACCTCATGGCGGCCGAGGGTCTCGATCGGGACAACCCGGAGGTGCTCTACAATCTCGGGGTGGCCTGCTGCCGGAGCGGGGACTACCGCCGATCCATATCCTACTTCCGCCGCGTGCTGGACCTTCCGTTCACCTTTGTTGATGTGATCACCGTGAACAAGCTCCTCGCCTTCGCGCAGATACAGCTGGGCGAGACGGAACCCGCCGCCCGCGACATCGCGAACATCCTCAAGCTCTCTCCGGACGACGTGACCCTCCTCAACATGCTGGGCTATTGCCATGAGCGGGCGCAGCGCTACCGCGAGGCGCTGGCGGCGTACAATCGCATCATCGAGATCGACCGGCACAATTACAACGCCTACAATTCGCTGGCCTATATCATCGCCACCCTGAACGGGGACCTCAACCGCGCACTCAAGTTCGCGAAGACCGCGCTCGACGCGAACCCCGAAAACCCCGCCTATCTCGATACCATCGGGTTCGTGTACATGAAAAAGGGCAACCCGGACCTTGCGCGGAAAAACTTCAAGAAGGCGCTGTCCAAACTGCCGGATTCGGCGGAGATACGCGAACATCTGAACCAACTGCTCGAGCTCGAAGGCTGACCCGTCTCGCCGCATACCTCTTGAAATTCGCATGTATTATAATAAGTGACCAATAATAAATATTTGTTATAATACAATACCAGATTTCTAGTTTAAAAAAATTGTAAAAAAACCTATTCTTCCTCACAAAAAAACCGAAAATATAATCAGAGTAAAGGAGAATCCCAGACTTTCACACGGAGGTGATTGTGATGGAAATTAGAGCACTCGGAACTCCCATCCACCAGGAATTACCGTCCACTGCGGCGCATAAGGCCCTTGCGGGGACCGGTGACGGTGAAGACGGCGCGATCAAGCGGCACCCAATACAATCTGAACAAACCATGCTGGAGCCCGATGAAGTCAAACAGCTCTTCTTCGTCCTCATCGGCCATGGCGTGCATGCGGTCCCCGGAAGCGGCAGCCTGGGCGCGCACGTGAACACTGTCGCATAACGCAGGGCGCACCCGCTCCGGTTCCGGTTTTCCGCGGCGTGCGCCATGCCATCGAACGCCTGTTTCTTTCCCCCTGTTCCCCAACCCCATCCCGAGAATCACACCACATACACATTTTGAATTTTTGATCATATAAAAAAATTGTGTTGACGAATACCGCATCGCGCTTAGTTTGTACTAATTCTTTGAATTGTACTATTAATATTTTAATAAGCTAAATCTTGTGCGGGGTTACTTATAAGAGGTTAAGAACGGTCCGCTTTCGATCGATACTTGCTACAAACGGTTTTTTTTAATTGCGGGTTTTTGATTTCGAAAGGAATTCGGTAGTATGAGCAGGGAACTACAGGAGCGGGCCGACCGCATCACGAGAGAGCTCGAAGAATCTCTCGCGACCATCACCGAAGAGATCAGCCGCCTGCGGCGCACCCCGCACGCGGCGCGGCGTCCGTAAACGCGCCGATACTATCGTCATTCGAGGTACGAACCATGCCAGCCAAGGGACAGAGACGCAAACAGCAGATCATCGACACGGCCAAGGAGATGTTCATCGAGAAGGGCTTCCAGAGCACCCATATCGGCCAGGTCTGCAAGAAGCTGAACATCGCTCGCGGGACGGTCTATCAGTACTTCGGCAACAAGCGCGAGATCCTCTACGCCGTGCTCGATCAGATCGAGGAGAAGATCGACGACATCATGGACCAGGACGATCTTCGCGACTTCCTCAAGAACAACCCCAATCCCAAGACGCACGCGAAGTTCATCGAGGACCGTCTCATCAACGTGCTGCGGACCATCATGGACGAGCCCATCGTGATGAAGCTCATCTTCAAGGAGGTGGTGGGCATCGACAAGGAGGTCGTGGCGCGGGTGAATAAGTTCCAGGAGTATCTCGCCACCGCCGTGAAAAACGAGGTGGACGAGATCATCAAGAAGGGCATCTACAAGAAGACCATCAACCCCGAGATCGCCGCGATGCTGCTGGTGGGCGGGGTGATGTTCATCCTCTTCCAATACGAGAGCAAGCAGCGCAATGTCCTGGATCGTGAAATCATCGAGTCGATCATCTCGACCTATCTTACGGGCGTTCTCAAGTAACCGTCCCGTGTCCGCGCGAACGACCGATAAAACCCGTTGCGGCGGGTTTTATTTTTTTCGGAACGGTTCGATCCCCGTCCGCATGGGACGTCATGCCGTTTGGACCGCAGTGATCGCGGCGGCGGTCCTCATCGCTCCCGGTGCGCCGCTCCACGCACAGCCGGTACCCTCCGACCAGCTCGTACACGGCCTGTTGAGCGACGACGCCTTCGAACAGGACACCAGCCGCACCTACATTCATGGCGCATATCCCGCGGACCTGCCGCCGCTTCTCGAGCGGAAGATCCTCTCCGCGATCCCCGACCGTACGCGGCGCGTCGCTATCCGAGCGCTTCGCCTCTATCCCGTGGCCGACCAGCTCGACCGATGGTTCACGATCCTGAAAAAAACCGATTCATACGCGGTCAAGCGCTGGGTGATCGACGTGCTCAGCGGCTGCAAGGACAAGGCCGTGGTGATGCCCTTGGTGAATGAGCTCTCCTGTCCCGACGCCGGCGTTCGCGAGCGGGCGGCGATCGCGCTCAAGACGGCGGGGGACGACCGGATGTATCCCATGGTCCTCATCATGGCGAAAAACCAGAACCCGATCTACCGCGTGTACGCGATGGAGGCGATGGCCCATCTCTACGACCAACGATTTCAGACCGTGCCGCTCGAGATGCTTCGCGACCCGAACCACACGGTCCGCTACTACGCCCTGCGCTGCGCGGAGATGAACAACGTCCCCCAGTCGCTCTCCGCGATCCGGAACCTGGCCGGCGGCGATCCCAACTTCCGGGTGCGCGCGAAGGCCATCTCGATCCTCGGCAATTATCGCGACAGCGGCTCGCTGTATATTTTCACCCGCGCGCTGGGCGACCGCGAGCCGTCGGTGCGACTGGCCGCTGCGACCGGATTGTATCATCTGAATTCCCGCAGCGCGGCTTCGGCGCTGGGCGGCCAGCTCCTCCACGAGCGCGACAATGCCATCAAAATGATGATCCTCTCGGCGCTGGCGCGCCTCGGCAGCGCCGGCAGCATGCATGGCCTCGAAAAAACGCTCCGTGAGGACGACAGCCCGCTTATCCGCGCCCTGTCGGCCCATGTGCTGGGCGAGGCGCGCGAACGTCATGCGGTGAACGCCCTCAGCGCCGCCCTGGCCGACACCGACCGCCGGGTGCGCGCCGAGGTGTGCGCGGCCCTCGGGGCCTATCGCGAAAAACGCGCGCAGGACGAACTGGTGCGCATGAGCCTCTCGAACGACGACCGCTATGTCCGCACGGCCGCGCTCTACGCGCTCAGGCGTATCGCCGACCGGGCGTCCGTGAACGCACTCCATGAGCGCGCGGCGGCCGAGAAGGACCCGGTGATCAAGAGCATCATCGAGTCGATGCGATAGCGCCGCGAGCGCCGGACCGTATGAAAATCGCCATCGGACAGATCAATCCCGTCATCGCCGACATCGCCGGCAACCGCGACACGATCCTTTCGGCCGTGCACCGCGCCGCCGGCCTCGGCGCGCAGCTCGTGGTGTTCCCCGAGATGGCCACGGTGGGCTATCCGCCCATGGACCTCCTCGAAAACAACACGCTCATCGCGGACAATATCGCGCTCATCGACGAGATCGCGCACGCGAGCGAAAAAATCGCCGTGATCTGCGGCTATGTCGATCGCGATCCCCGCCATCCCGCGATGCTTCGGAACGCGGCCGCGTACATGGCGGGCGGCCGCATCGTCTCGCGGCACGCGAAGACCCTTTTGCCCGCCTACGATGTGTTCGACGAAACGCGCTACTTCACGCCCGCGAGCGTCCAGGAGCCCGTCGTGTGTGATGGCGTGCGCATCGGCATCACGATCTGCGAGGACATCTGGAACGACCAGGTCCCCGACGTGCGCGTTACTCTCGACACGCGCCGCTACGACGCCGATCCCGTCGCAGCGCTCGCGGCGCGCGGCATCGACCTCCTCGTGAGCATCAACGCCTCGCCCTATACGCTCGGAAAGAACCGCTACAAATGGGACATGATCGGCAGGATCGCCCGCTCCGTGGGGGTGCCGGTGCTCTACGCCAACCAGGTGGGCGGCAACGACAGCCTCGTCTTCGACGGAAACAGCTTTCTCATGGACCGCGCCGGCGCGATCATCGCCCGCGCGCGCGCCTTCGAGGAGGACCTTGTTGTCGCGGACACCGACGCCGCGCCCGCGGACCCTCCGTACATCGAGGACATCGAGGAGGTCCGCCGCGCGCTGGTGCTGGGACTTCGCGACTACGTGCACAAGTGCGGTTTCGCCGACGTCATCATCGGGCTCTCCGGCGGGATCGACTCCGCGCTCACCGCCGCCATCGCGGCGCAGGCGCTGGGTCCCGGGCACGTCACGGGCATCACCATGCCCTCGATGTTTTCGTCCCGCGGAAGCGTCGATGATTCCTACGCGCTCGCGCAGAACCTCGGGATCCGCATCGAAACGATCGCCATCGCCGACCTCTTCGCCCGCTATCGCGAGGAGCTGCGCCCCATCTTCGGCGACCGCCCCCCCGATATCGCCGAGGAGAACATCCAGGCGCGCATCCGCGGGAACCTCCTGATGGCGATATCGAACAAGTTCGGAAGCCTCCTGCTTACGACGGGGAACAAGTCGGAGCTGGCGATGGGTTACTGCACGCTCTACGGGGACATGTCCGGCGGGCTCGCCGTGATCTCGGACCTTCCCAAGACGATGGTGTACGCGCTCTCGCGACACATCAACCGCGAGCGGGAGATCATCCCGGCCGCCACCATCGAGAAGCCGCCCTCGGCGGAGCTCAGGGAGAACCAGAAGGATGAGGACTCGCTGCCGCCCTACGACATCCTGGACGGCATCCTGGAGCGTTATATCGAACGGCGCATGTCGGCCGCGGAGATCGTATCGGACGGATTCGCCGCCGACACCGTCCGCTGGGTGCTGGCCACGGTGGACCGGAACGAATACAAGCGCCGGCAGGCCCCGCCGGGCTTAAAGATAACCTCGAAGGCCTTCGGTATCGGCCGCCGCATCCCCATGGCGCAGCGATTCCGGCACTGACGCGATCGGGGCTATCGCGTCCGCTTCAAAATCACGAAGGTCACGTCGTCGCGCGTCTGGTAATCGGCGAGGTCGGCCAGGATGGCCTGTTTCACCGCCTCGGGCCCTGACTTGGCGGAGCGTTCCACGATCTCGATGAGGCGGCTTTGCCCGAACATGTCGGCGCTCGGATCGCGCCGCCCCTCGACCGAACCGCGCCGCCAGGCCTCGGTCACCCCGTCGGTGAACACCATCATCACGTCGCCCACGCCGATCGAGAGCGTGCTGTCTCGCATCATGTCGCCGATCTCGGGGACGATTCCCAGCCACATCCCGTCGGTGGCGACGGTTTCGACCCGGCCGGAATCGCCGCGATAGACGATGATGTCCTGATGCAGGCCCGAAAAATAAAACCGGCCTTCCTGGTGCAGCGCAAGCACCGTGATGGTCATGTATTTGTCTTCGCTGATCTTTTTGATGTCTCCGGCGATGGTGCGGTTGATGAGGGTGAGCAGCTCCGAGGGGTCGATGTCGGGGCGCTGGGCCAGGACCATCTTGATGGCGGTCTGCACGATCATCATGATGAGCCCGGCGGGCACGCCATGCCCGGAGACGTCGCCGATGACCACCCAATCACGCCCCCCGACGTTGATGATATCGTAATAGTCCCCGCCCACCTCGTCGGCCGGTTTCATGTACGCGGCGATCTCGAATCCCGGAATGGCCGGCTCATCCGGCAACAGTACGGTCTGTATCTTTTTCGCAAGTTCCATCTCGCCCCAGAGCGCCTTGTGCGCCTCCTCCAGCTCGCGCCGCGCCTCGTCGGACTGCCGCTTCGCCTGCGCGAGGCCGCGCCGCTGGTTCCGGAAGCTCCGTGCGATGAATGAAACCATCACCCCTATGGGCGCGAAACACCCCAGCATGAACAGGTCGCGAACGAGGGACGACTGCTGGCCGAGCTGCGCGACCCCGTACCACGCGGCCCCGGCATAGGTGAGGCAGATGACGCTGACCACCGTAATGGACTGGACAAGCGTCGATTCGAACACAAGAAACAGGCACGAAACCACGATCACGAACAGGCTGATGAAGCGCGCCTCGGCCAGGAGCGCGACCCAGACGGCGAAGATCGCGAGAAAAACGATATACTGCCCCAGCATGAGCATGAGCGAGAAGCGGTTCGAGATGTGCGTCCGCGCCATCACCAGCCCCATGCAGCCGAGGGTCACCGCCGACCCGACGCCGCCCAAGACGACTACGTGCGACCAGTGCATTGAAGAGAGGTCTATCCACACCGCGATGATGGTAAGAACGGGCGCGAGGCAGTAATTGATGAGCGAATAGCTCATGTTTTGAATGATGGTCCGCTTGATTCGCCGGAGCTTGTCAGCGGACGCGGGGGATGACGAATGCGCATTCATGGCATCAGAATAGCGCGTGGATGAATAATCGCAACAACAAAATCGCGGCGCGCCGCGGACCCGGCGTTACGCGGCTGATCCGGACTCGGCGGAATCGTCAGCGGCGGCCTCCTCGACATGGATCGTCTGGACGAGGGCGATGAGGTCGTCCGCGAGCCGGTTGATGGTCTTGGTGGAATAGGTGATGTTGGTGGCCACGGCGACCAACTGCTCCGAGGCCTCGTAGACGTACTGAACCGACCGGCTCGATTCCTCCGTCGCGACCTGCTGCTCGTTGGTGAAGGTCTCGATGTTCTTGCTGGAATCGTAGATCTTGGTCCCCATGCTGTTGATGATCTTCACGGTGTTCCCGATGTCCACGATGAGGTCGCCCACCGACCCGATCTCCTTGGTGATGCTGCCGATGGCGTTGTTGAGCTGGATCACCATGCGGGAGAACTCCTCGACGAACTCGCGGCTCCCCTCCAGAAGCAGCTTGTTCTCGTTGATGAGCTTTTCGATCTCGCTGGCGTTCTTCGAGGTGGCGTCGGCGAGCTTCGATATCTCCTCGGCCACCACCGAGAAGCCGCGCCCGTATTCCCCGGCCCGCGCCGCCTCGATGGAGGCGTTGAGCGACAGGAGGTTCACCTTGTCGGCGATGTCGTTGATCACCTGGATGAAGTTCGAGATGTCGGTCCCCTTGTCGCCCAGGATCTGGAATTTTTCCATGATGATCTTGATCTGCTCGAAGGTCTGCTTCGAGTATTTCGTGACCTCGCTGATCGACGTGTTGATCGACGAGGCGCTGTTGAGGATCACGTCATAGACCTTGCGGAGGTCCTCCACCGAATCGTTGGCGATCCCCATCTCCTCGAAAAGCGATTTGGCGGTCTTGGTGATGGACTCCGAGTTCCCCGAGAGCTCCTCGAGCGTCGAGGAGACCTCCTCGAGCGACGCCGATTGCTTCTGCGACAGGTCGTTGATCTCCGTGACCACATTATCCTGGCTCTCCACCTGGCTCTTGAGCACCTTCACCGATTTCGCGACGGCGCCCACCACCTGGCGCAGGCCCGTCAGGTTTTTTTCGGACTCGTCGGCCTTTTCGATGGCGAGCATCAGCAGCTCTCGCGAGGCCTTGGATCCCACGGTCGCGCCGATGCCCACGAAGAGATAGATTAACATGCGCACGACCAACGCCGAGGTGTGTGCGCCGGGGACGAGGTCGGGGCGCAACTCCGGGCGCAGGGCGAACAGGCCCGTCTGAGACAGCACCACCATCAGAAAGGCGAAGAGCGCGACACGCTCGTTGAAGTAGAGCACGGAGAAAATGAGGACGATGTAGTGCGTCGCAAAAAGTTCGGGCGTACCGAAAATAAAGTACTGAAAAATAAAAAAGAACATTGTCGCCCCCGCGATTGCCACGTAGGCGGACGACGGGCGCCCCTTCATGCGCTTCACGATAAGATACGTAAGCGCGAGAATGGGAATCGCGATCGAGAACTCGAGGATGATGGCCTCCCAGGTGAGGTGCTTGGAGGCACGTCCGGTGATCAGGAGCCCAACCGCAGCCACGTTCGCGAGAAGATAAATCGGAATGCAGGAAATGAAGAGCCGCTTGTGGTTCTTGGTGATTATTTTGGTGAAAATCTCGTCATGCCGGGTGGCCGCCAGATTCCTGTTCGACTGTTTGCCCTTTTTCTGTGTCATGGCAATTCTCTCCTGCCTCGAGTGACGCGAAACCTCTTGTAAACCCAAAACTCACTGCTAAAGAACAAATTTGCAATAACAATTTTGTTACTATTACTATCGGAACGAACCGCGAAGAAGTGAATCCGGGAGCGCATGCACCACCGGACTGGATGGCGCTTCAGGAAGGCTTTTCCCTCACATCGAAGGCAAAATCGCATGTGCATTGCACGCATCCACACCTGTGCCACGAATGAAATTTTTCCTTGATAATACGGAAACGAAGGCCACAGTAGTGCCCATGAAAGAACAGTGTTCCATCAATGCGCCCCTGGACGCGGTCCGGCTCACCGAGAGCGTCCGCGGCGCCGGGTGAGCGGCCAAGATAGGTCCGGGTGACCTCGCGGCCGTCATGAAACAACTCGTGGTGCCCGTCGATGCGAACGTCATCGTGGGGATGGACACCAGCGACGATGCCGGCGTGTACCGGCTCACCGACGAGATCGCGCTCATTCAGACGCTCGATTTCATCACGCCCATCGTCGACGACCCGTTCGTCTACGGGCAAATCGCCGTCACCAACGGCCTCTCCGACATCTATGCGATGGGCGGCCGCCCCCTCACGGCCCTCAACATCGTCTGCTTCCCGGTGTCCACCTTCAGCCTGGACACCCTGGCGCGCGTCCTACAGGGCGGTCAGAGCGTGCTCGATACGGCCGGGGTCCAGCTCCTGGGCGGCCACAGCGTGGACGATCCCGAGTTCAAGTACGGCGTCTCGGTCACGGGCATCGTCCACCCCGATCGGGTGCTCACGAACACCGGCGTTCGCCCGGGCGACGCGATCGTTCTCTCCAAAGCGCTGGGAACGGGAATCGTGAATACGGCGGTCAAGGCCGGTATGGCCGATCCGGCTCACGCCGCATCCGCCATCCGCAGCATGACCCTGCTCAACCGCGACGCCGCCGCGTGCCTCGAGGGGCGCACCGTCCATGCGTGCACGGACGTGACCGGCTTTGGTCTCATGGGCCACCTAATGGAAATGATCGGGAACGACCCGGTCGCAGTCCACATCGAGGCGAAGGCCGTCCCGCTGATTCCGGGCGCCGCCGAGTACGCATCGAGCGGGCTCATCCCGGCCGGCATGTACCGGAACCGGGACCATGTCGGCGCGCTCTGCACCGTCGATCCGTCGGTCCCGCGCGAGGTGGCCGACATCGTCTTCGACCCGCAGACCTCGGGCGGCCTGCTGGTCTCGCTTCCCGCAGCGGAGGCCGAGGCGCTGTGCGCGGCGCTTCACGCGTGCGGCTGCCCCGATGCGCGGATCATCGGCAGCGTGCGGGAGAGCGAGCGGCCAGCGATCGCCATCACCCCATAAGCCGTAAAACGAAACGACGGCCGCGAGGACCGTCGTTGACGTTGGCAATGCGCGCGAGCGTGTGCAGATGCGCGGCGCTACTTGACCGCGACCTTGATGCGCATGACGACATTGTGCGGCTTGGTGGGATACTCGCTATGGAGGCGTACCTCGTAGTCCCCGGCGGGGAGCTTTCCGTCAACGAGGTTCTTTTTAATCGCGAGGTCGATGGCGGTCATATTGTCGTACACGAACGACCAGTCCCCCCACTCCGAATCCGGCGTTCCCGCTTTCGCCAGGCACACCCAATAGCGTTTTTGCGACTGATCGGTCCCCTTCACTGGATTGGCCACCAGGACCTTGAGGCTGGTCGCACTCGTTGCGAGCTCGTTCTTTTCGAGCGATATGACGGGGCCCTTCGCGCAGGCGGCAAGCCCGATCACCATACAGAGAGCGACGACAACACTGACGTATTTCATGACATTCCTCCATGAGTAGATATATGTACCGCGCCGGAATGAAAACCCGTGCGCGGATTACGCCCAGTGAAGCAGGATCGCACAATGCGTTTCGGCTGTTTTTCATTCATACCCGGGCTCGACGGGCGCGTCAATGAAAAAGTTCGTATTTGCCCGCGCCGCCGCGCTTCGCACGATACATCGCCTCATCGGACTTTTGCAAAAGCGTTTCCATGTCGTCGCCGTGTTCTGGGTACAGCGCGATGCCGACGCTAGCATTGCATCGTATGTCGAGCTCGCTGCAATGGAACGGCTCCCTGAACGACTCCACGATCTTGTCCGCGAAGGCGAGCGCATCGTCGGTCCGGGCGATATCGTTCAACAGGACGATAAACTCGTCCCCGCCCAGGCGCGCGAGCGTGTCGCTCTTTCGGATGAGCGCAAGCAGGCGATTGCTCACCTTTTGAAGCAACAGGTCGCCCGTCTGGTGCCCGTAGGTGTCGTTCACCTCCTTGAAGCCGTCCAGGTCGAAGAGCAGCACCGCGAGCTTCTTGTGATAGCGGACCGCGTAGTTCATCGACATCGCCAGGCGGTCGTTCAGGAGCACGCGGTTGGGCAGCCCCGTGAGCATATCGTGATAGGCCAGCATCTTGATCATGTCCTCCGCGCGACGGCGCTCGGTGGTGTCCCGCAGAATCCCGCGAAATCCCGCGGGCTCGCCGTTCGCGTCGCGGATCAGCGAGATCGAGACGTTCCCCGTCAACGTGGACCCGTCCGTGCGGGTGATCTCCCAATCGATTCCGCTGCACGGAACCCCGGTGGCCAGCACGCGCGCGGCCGCGTCGTACATGGTGCGGACGAAGTTCTTGTCCGAAAACCTCTTGAAGTGCGATCCGACAAGCTCCTCGCGGGTCGCATTGAACATGGCGAGCCCCGGCTCATTGATAAACACGATGGTGCCCGTAAGATCGAGCTCGTAGTAGACGTCCGCGATGTTCTCGATGATCGTGCGATAGCGCTCCTCGCTGGCGCGCAACGCCTCCTGCGCCCGCTTGCGCTCGGTGCTGTCCCGCATGATGCCCAGGAACCCGATCGACTCCCCGGCCGCATTGAAGATGAGCGTCACCGACACCTCCACCGAGCGGCGCTCGCCGTTTTTACGGACGATGTCGTACTCGATGTTCTTGTTGGGCGCTCCGGTGCGATACACCGCATTGAACGCCTCCCGGAGCCGCCGCTGGGTGTGCTCGTCGGTATAGCGCCGGTAATTGAGTCCCAGGAGCTCCTCGTGCGGATACTCCATGATCCGCCGAAAGGACTCGTTGAAAAACGTCACGTTGCCCCTGAGGTCGAGCTCGTAGTACCCGTCCTCGATGTTCTTGATGATGGCGCGGTAGCGCTCCTCGCTGGCGCGGATGAGCTCCAGCAGGCGCGTCCGATCGGTCGCGTCCCGCACGATTCCGCGGAACCCCGCGGGATCGCCCGAGGGCGAATAGATGAGCGAAACGGACATCTCGAGGAACCGCTGCGTCCCGTCAGCACGGGAAATTTCCCAGGGGAGCGTCCCCAGCGGCGTGCCGGTCGAAAACACCTCGTGGAACCTCCGATTGATCGTATCGGCAATCTCCGGCGAGGTGTAGGCCCGATAGTTCACACCCATGAGCTCACCACGCGCTATGCCCAGCATGTGCGCCAGGGCCGAGTTGAAGTTCACGAAGTTGCCCTTGAGGTCCACCTCGTAATATCCGTCCTGTATGTTCTCGATGATGGCGCGATACCGCTCCTCGCTCGCGCGCAGGGCGTCCTCGCGCGCCTGCTGTTCCGTGATGTCGATGATGATGCCGCGAACGCCGATGATGGCGCCGTCATCGTGGACCGGCACCAGCGAGAGCTGCATCGGAAAGGGCGTTCCCGCTCCGGTGAGACCACGCAACACGACATTGTGCGCCTCCTCGCCCCCGTTCACGCGCCGCAGCAGGCCCTCGAACACCGCGCGATCCTCCGCCGCGATGATCTCGCCATAGTTGAGCCGATTATCCTGGTCGAAGAGCCGGTCGCCGAATGTGTGCAGGATGTGGCGGTTGATGAACACGATGCCGTCGAAGCGGTCGATCTCGAAGACCATCACCGGGAGCTGCTCGGCCAGGTCCCGGTATTTCCGCTTGCTCTCCCGGACAGCGTGGTCCGCGTCGGCGCACGGGGAGACGGTGCGAATCATCGCAAGTAGGTGGCGGTTTCCATTGAAGCCGATCCCGGTGAGGCTCACCTCGGCGTCGAACTGACTGCCGTCGGGACGCTCATGTCGCCATTCGTACCGCTGGGCCGGCCCGGCGAGCGCGCAATCGAAGAGCGCCCGCATCCGTTCACGTGACGGCGAACCGTCGGGTTGCAGGGCCGGGGAAACGTCCGCCGGACATTTTCCCAGGATATCGCCGCGGGCGCAGCGAAACAGGTCGAGCATCACCCCGTTGCACTCCACGATCACGTCGTCCTCGACGACGCACATCGCATCGCGGGCGCGCTCGAAGAGCAACCGGAACCGCTGGCTGTTTACCCCGTCGTCCACTCTATTTCCATCCCGCGTTCACGCCACCACCGGCGGCGGAACAAAAATCCCCCGTACGCATACGGGCGATCTCTACCACCGTGCGCATTCTTTATCGATCCGCATATCAGCGCGCGGTTTGCGGCATCTCCCGAATCTCGGTATCCGGACAGCATGCCGCCTTCATAAGATACTCGTTCGTCAACACCGCGTCAATATTTTCTTCACGACGATTGACGCTCCCTCGCATCGATCATTTGCCCCCCTTCCGGGTAAAAAGTATTGACACAATCGTTCGAACCGCGAATGCATAATGTGAATCGACGATTCGGGAAGCGGATGAGGTCTGGTGGCCTCTGCGGTCTTCAAAACCGTTGGCTGTACTTTAGTGCAGCGGCAGGTTCGATTCCTGCCCCTTCCGAACAATGCGCGCCGGGCCGGCGGCCGTCCGGCGCGAACGACGGGGAACAGCCACCATGAGCGACGATATCGCCTCCATCCTCCGAAACATCCCGCAGGTCGAAAAGATCCTCCAAGACGATGATGTGGCCCGTTTCATCCCGGTCATCGGCCGGGACGTGACGGTGGCGGTCATCCGCGACGCCATCGACGATTTCAGGCGACGGGTCGAATCCGGCGCGTCGGGTTCGGCCGAGGAGCTCCGCGGGTCCATCATCGGGGCCTGCGGGCGCAAGCGGCTGGAGAAGCTGCAGCGCGTGGTGAACGGCACCGGCGTCATCATCCACACGAACCTGGGCCGTTCGCCCCTCCGCGCGGAGATACTGCAGCGGCTGGCCGCGGCCATGGCGGGGTACTGCAACCTCGAGGTGCATCTTCCCACGGGGGAGCGGGGAAAGCGCGGCGGGTTCGCCGAGGAGCTCGCCTGCCATCTCACCGGCGCGCAGGACGCGCTCATCGTGAACAACAATGCCGCAAGCGTGTTCCTCATCCTGCACGCCTTCGCCGCCGGCCGCGAGGCGATCGTCTCGCGCGGCGAGCTCGTGCAGATCGGCGGCGGCTTCCGCATACCCGACATCATGCGGCAGACGGGCGCGCGCCTGGTCGAGGTGGGCACCACCAATATCACCGAACTGGACGACTTCAAGCGGGCCATCACCCCCGACACGGCGATGATCCTCTCCGTGCACCAGTCCAATTTCCGCCAGAAGGGCTTCGTGCGGCAACCGACGTTGCGCGAGCTCGCCTCGCTGGCCAGTGACTCGGTGCTCTTCGTGCGCGACCTGGGAAGCGGCAACCTGATCCGCGACGAGCGCCTGCCGCTCTCCTTCGAGCCGGAGGTGCGCTTCGAGGTCGCCCAAGGGCCGGACCTCGTCTGCTTCAGCGGCGACAAGCTCCTCGGAAGCTGCCAGGCCGGGATCATCGTAGGACGACGCGACCTCATCGCGCAGCTGCGGAAACACCCGCTGATGCGCGCGTTGCGCGTCGACAAGATTTCCTACTTCATCCTGCAGGAAACCCTGCTCGCCTACATGAACGAACGCGGCCGCGAGGTGGGCGTGTGGAGCGGCATCTTCCAGGACCGCGCGGCCGTCGCCAAAAAGATCGAGCGGACCATGAAGCGGATCACCCACGAGAGGAAAAAGGAGATGGTCGCCCGCGTCGAGTGCAAGAGCACCTTCGGGGGCGGGTCGATGCCGGGCTACACGCTGCAAAGCGTCGGCGTGCAGATCGACGTCCCCGGCCTGCGCGCCGACGATATCGACCGAGCGCTCACGGCGAACGAGGTGCCCATCGTCGGCTTCATCGCCGACGGAAAATACACGCTCGATTTCCGCACCGTTCTGGAGGAGGACATCCCCGTCATCGTGCAGGCGCTCACGACGCTCTTCTCGGGGGCCTAGATGTTCATCATCGGGACCTCGGGGCACATCGACCACGGCAAGACCTCGCTGATCCGCGCGCTCACCGGCATCGACTGCGACCGCCTCCCCGAGGAAAAACAGCGGGAGATGACCATCGACATCGGCTTCGCCAACATCGAGTATCCGAAATTCGGCACGGTGAGCATCATCGACGTGCCCGGGCACGAGCGCTTCATCCGGAACATGGTGGCCGGCGCCTGGGGGATCGACCTGGCGCTGTTGGTGGTCGCGGCCGACGACGGTTGGATGCCCCAGACCGAGGACCACTTCCGCGTGCTGGAGCTGTTGGGCATCGAGCGCATCATCGCCGTCATCAATAAAATCGACATGGTCGACGACGAGACCATCGAGCTCGTCACGGCCGACATCGCAGAGCACCTCGCGGGCACCCGCTACGCGGACGCGGACCTGGCGCGCGTCTCGGCGCGCACCGGCGCGGGCGTCGACGAGCTCAAACAACTCATCCTTCAGAACCTGGGAAAACTCCCCAAGGCCGGGGACGCCGGACGGCCGTACCTCTACGTGGACCGCGTGTTCACCTCGAAGGGATACGGCACCATCGTGACCGGGACGCTCAAGAACGGCCGCTTCCACGAGGAGGACGAGGTGACGGTGCTGCCCCAGCGGCGCGCGGTGCGCATAAAAAAGATCGAGAGCCACTTCCAGGCGCTCGCCGAGGGGACGCCCTCGCAGCGGACGGCGCTGAACCTTGCGGGGATCGCGCGCGAGGAGATCGAGCGCGGCGCCATCGTCGCGCGCGACAACTTCTTCGCGGAGTCCGGCGACATCCTGACGCGCCTGCGCATTCTGGGCGAGCGCCGCATCAAGAACAATATCGGGATCGAGGTGCTCATCGGCACCACGACGCGAAAGGCCAAGCTCATCCTGGCGCACGAGCCCGACGACGGCTCGCGCACGGTCATCGCGCGCATTAAGTTCGACGAGCCGTGGTTTTTCTATCCCGGCCAGCCCTTCGTGGTCACGCACCCCGGCGGGCACCGGATCATCGGCGGGGGGTTCGTCGTGCTCACCGAGTACGGCGGCCTGCGCAACATGCGCGCCCTTCGCGCGAAGGTCGGCGCGCTTGCGGGCTTCGGCCGGGAAGACCTCATCGCGTTCAGCGTCGCGGTCCGGGGCGCCGTGCCGCGCGCGGACGTCATCAATTCGCTCCCGGACAATCCCAAGGCGATTGAAAAGATCATCACAACGCTGATCAATGAGAAGCGCATAACGGCGCAGGGGCCCCTGCTCGTCGATCCCGCCTACGGCGCCGCGTCGATGGCGGCCATCCGGGACGCGGTCATGGGGGCCGTGGGACTGAACCTCAAGGAGATCGCGGACCGCTGCGGCATCGACCCGGAATTCTGCCGGCTGCTGATGCCGGCGGTCGCCGCGGAGCACGGTATCGTCGACAAGGACGGGCGCTATTACGCCGGGAACGCCGTGACGCCGGACACCCTCTCGCCCGATCGGAAAAAGGTCCTGGACGATGTCCGGGCGAAGGGCCGCGAGGGCATGGAGCTCGACAAGGCGGACGATGCCGCCAAGGGGCGGATCCGGGAGCTCGTGAAGCTCGGGTTTCTGGTGAGCCTGGACGGGAGCATCATCTTCCATCGGGAGGTGTATGATGAACTGAAACGACTCGTCCTCGCCGAGTTCGATCGCCGCGACAAGCTCACCGTCCCCGAGGCGAAGGACGCGACGGGCCTGTCGCGAAAGTACATCATCCCCCTGCTCAATCGGATCGAGACCGACGGCGCCATCAAGCGTATCGGCGATTTCCGCATCAAGGCCTAGGCGGCCGACTCACTTCACCGCGCCGCCCATCCCGAAATAGAGAATCGCCGCGATCAGCTGTATGGGCGAGGTCACGATATCGACGATGACCGGCCCCACATAGCCCACCTTGGAAAGTCCATACAGCGCCCTGCTCCGATTTTTCCATTTCACGTCGATGGTGTCATAGGAGAGCTGCAGGCAGGCGTTCCAGGAAAACGACGTCGCGTCGCCCCCCTCCGCCTTCCACACGGTGTAGATAATGTCGTATTTGAAGACGTTCGAGAAGACCAGTTTGACAAAGACGATCGGCAGGTCCGCGCGCGTGACGTTTTTTTTCAGCTTGTCCCTGACGATGTCGAACAGACGCTCCGGGTTTTTTTCGAGGTCACGCGTCTTGAGCGGGTCGGAGAACTCGCCGTACTCATTCGAGCAGCAGGTCCGCTCCAACAGAAGGAACGACGCGCGTTTCCCCGGTTTTTTCACATTGGACTCGAAGACGAGCGATGCATCGCTCGTGTCATGGGGGAGATACAGGTCCAGGTACCGGCCCGCGCCGTCCATGACGCGCTCGAACTGGAGATGGTAGTAGGGCTTCCCGTTTCGTATCAGGCGGTCGTCGACGAGAACACCTTCGAACATCGAGCGCGCTTCGGTCGTGTCGACGAACTCGCTGCGGGGGCTGCCGTAGTATTTCATCCTGTCGTGATACGAGATGGTCGCGCAGCTTGCGAGCAACGCCGCGATGAGCGCCAGCACGGCAATCGACAATCGACGGTTCATTCCGGTCTCTCCTTTGTGTGGTGATTGCGCAGCCGCTTAAAAAAACCGCCCAGCAGCGCCGTTGATTCCTGCTCCAACAGGCCAAACTCGATGGCGGGTCGGTGATTGAGCGCCGGGCTCCCGCAGACCGCGAGCACCGTGCCGCAGGCGCCGTATTTCACATCGCGCGCGCCGATGTAGACGGCCCGAAGCCGCGCGTGCACGAGGGCCCCCGCGCACATCGCGCAGGGCTCCTTGGTGACGTACAGGTCGCAGTCGATCAGCCGCTCGTTGCCCATCGCGCGGCAGGCGATCTCGATCGCGATCATCTCCGCGTGCAGAAGGGGATTGCGATCGCGGCGGTTCCGGTTGTGGGCGCGCGCGATCACCGCGCCGGCGCGCACGATCACGGCCCCCACGGGGATTTCGCCCGCTTCTGCGGCATTGCGCGCCTCCTCGAGCGCGGCGCGCATGAACTCATGGTGTACGTCATTCACCGGATGATGCTGACACGATATCGGATATTTTTCAAGTAGATATTGCCCATGCGCCGATGTCGTGCCCTGGGGTCCATCGCGCTGGAGAGGGACGCAGTCCGGTAAAGACGAAGAGGCCGCCCCTCACGGGGCGGCCTCCGGTGCGCGTCTAAGAGGATTCGAACCTCTGACCTACGGATTCGTAGTCCGGCGCTCTATCCAGCTGAGCTATAGACGCATATGACGTGCCGGGCGGAACGGGTCCGCGTCGGCGTGCATTCGCTCCTGATTACAACTGAAGCCGCTGCGCATACGACGCCGCAACCGGCACCGCAAGCAGCTTCTCCGTCCTGATGGCCATGAACGCGCTGATGACGCACAGAACGAGGTACACGCTATTTGAAAGATACACGAGAATCGCCAGTACAAGGCTTACGATGCGCGCATCCTTCGGGACGAACAGGACCCCGAGAAGCGATAGGGCCATGGGAATCGCCGCGAAAAAAACCGCAAGCACAAATCCCTGCTTTCCGGACTCCTGACAGAACGACGAATCCTCCTTGAGGTACAGGGGGAGCATCCAGCCGACAAACGGCACATACGCCGCGGCGGCGAAAAACCGGGCGTTCTCCGGCAGGAACGCGATGGTCCGGTATTCGCGGAATTTCCGGACGCCAAACTCAATCCGGTCGGCCGCAAAAGCGCGGGCTTCGCCGATGCGCGCCTGCAACTGCGCGCGCCGCGCCGCGAACGTCCGCTTCAGGGCGTCCCGCTTCCCGTCAATTCGCTGTGTGAGCTTTTTCAATGGCATCGTTCGGTCCCGCACCAACTTCGGAGAGAGAGGGATTCGAACCCTCGGTACCTTTCACAGTACAATGGTTTAGCAAACCATCCCCTTCGGCCTCTCGGGAATCTCTCCAGGCTGCTTCAATCGGAAGGTGAGGGATTCGAACCCCCGGGGCTTGTGACCCAACGGTTTTCAAGACCGCCTCCATCGACCACTCGGACAACCTTCCGCATGCATACGTAAATAGAATCGAATATCTGTCAAATAAAAAAGTTCAGGGTCAGGTGATTCACCTGACCCTGAACGCAACACGGTCTTGCACGATAACCGATACTACTTAATAAATTTCTTGAGGTCCTTGAGGAGCCCGTCCTTTCCGCCGAGCCCCTGAAAGAGCGCCAGGGCCGCCTTCATTTCCTTCTCGAGATCGATCTTCCAGGCCCCATCTTCCTTCTTCATCTTGAAGGTCACTTCCTGGCCCTTCATGTTCGCCATGGGGTGGTCGCTAAACTTGACCTTGACCTCGGCGGTGTCGCCGTCGATCTTCTCGCTCACGACGTCCCATTTCGCTTCCTTCGGGAACTTGTTCTGCCCCTTGCTGTCCTGCAGGTCCTTGGGGACGATCTTCATGAGCTCTTCCATCGCCTTCACGGTTTCGGAGGTGTACACCTGCTTGAGATCGGCGATCTCCTTGGTGTCACCGAGCTTCTGGAGCGTGGTGAAGATGTCGCTGGGTTTTTTCTTGGCGCACGAAACGGCGACAAGCGCGACCATGGCGACGAGCGCTACGATACATATTCGTTTCATTGGATACCTCTGATGGATTAATATGGTTTAATGACGCGACCAGTCGCGTGACATAATTCACCCGATTGTCGCCCCTGCGCCGCGCCTGTCAATGATTATTTGGGCTCGAACCCCTCGAGTTGTCTGATCCGCAGCGTCATGCGGGGGTGCGTGGAGAAAATGAGGGTGAGCACCCCGAAAAAGCGCGGCACCTCGCGCTCCTGCGCGGCAAAGGCGTCGATGTTCGTCTTCGAGGCGAGGGTGCGCGCGCCGAGGGCCACGGCGATGAGCGCCCGCTGCGCCGCCGCCTTGTCGCGGATCAACGCATAGCCGATGCGATCGCAGGTGTATTCGCAGGCACGGCTGTACGCGGTCCCGAGAAACGGAATGAAGCGGGCCGGCGCGATCGCGAGGTTCCGCTTGGGATCGAGATGCCCCGCGGCGTGATGGGCGAGCTCGTGCCCGATGATCATCGCCAGCTCCCGTATCTGATCGCGCGCGAGCATGAGGTCCACCAGGTCGGAGAGAAGGATCACATAGCGCTTGGACAGGACCCGTACGGCCATGGCGTTAATCATCCCCTGGCCGTTGACGATGAACACCGACGGCGCGTTCGACATCCCCAGCTCCCGGCACTGATCGACCACGATGGCGTTGAGTTCCGGATACTGATTTTCCGAAACGCGGATGGCGTCGCCGAAGAGCATCGCCTTGAGAAACTGCTCGAAGATCCACAGGCCCAGGGCGACGAGGGCCACAATGGGGATGATGATCCCAAAGGTAAGCACGATCAGAAGAATCCAGTATAGCACGCCAAAGACGATGGATAGCACAAGATAATCCTTCTCGGTATGATAGCGCAGCGATTTGACGTCGAGCATATGACCTCCATTATCCCTTCGGTTGATATACCCGCCCCATGAACAGGACGCTTCCCGTCGCATTGTCGACGATAGCGTACACGAAGGGGCGGTCGGCGCGGAAGGCGCGCCGCGAGCCGTTCTTGGTCATCGATACGGCGGTCGAGGCGGCGGCCTCCGTCCCCGTTTCGTTGACCTCGATGTAGGCCGAGTGGAACACGTCCGAGATGAACAGCTTTCCGCCGATTCCGGAAAAATCGGCCGCGGGGCCGAATGCGGAGGACATGCCCATCTTTTTAAGCGTCTCGTTCAGCCGCGACGATGCGGCGATGGTGAAGCGGGGGATCGTGATCTCCATCTCGCGCCGCTGAAGACGCGACAGCCATTGGGACATCATCTGCGCCGTAAGTCCCTTTTCGAATTTTTCGATCCCCAGCTTGGCCGAGGGAAGAAACACCACAAGCGAGAGGGCGCCGCCCTTGTAGGGAAGGCTCGCAATGTGCGCCTGGGGGGTTTCCAGAAATCGGCAGAGCATCTTTCCACGCATCATGACCGCCGGGACCTGCCGTTTCTTCCCAATAATGAACTTCCCGGTATGCGTCTTCTTCGGATCGAACGGATATTCCCAATTCCCCAGGAAATACAGCGCATTGGCGAGCACCAGACTCGTTGCGGGGCTCACGGAGCCGGGGGGAAGAAGCCCCGCAATCCTTCCCGCGGTTTTCTTGGAAATCCACTCATTGATCTCCCGCCGTGACGATTCGGCGTTGCCCGAAAAATCAAGCTGGTCGGCGCGCGCCTTGTAGCTCCGTTCCGCCGACGTCAGGAACTGTTTTTTTACCTCCAGCCCCTTGTTGAGCCAGATGCCGTTGGCGATAGTGAGCCGCACCCCCGCGCCCGAACGCTGTTCCAGCGCGTCGGCGAGGACTGCGAAGGACCCGTGGATCGCCTCGGAATTCATCGACAGCCGCAGGGCGCGGTGCATTTCCTGCAGCGTCTTCCCCCACGCGCCCATCGAGGTCATCGCAAGGGACGTCGATACGCTGTAGGGCGAAACGACAAGGTTTTTTCCGGGGACGACGAGGCTCTTGTATAGCGCGAGCGCAAACTGGGTATTGCCCTCGACGAGGGGCCGCAGGTTTGGCGCATCGTCCGGCCTGACCGGGACGGCGCACACCACGAGCATGCCAACAATGCAACAGGCAGTGCGAACACGATTCATGACGCATCTCCGATTGTAGGAAGTGGTGCACCCGATATCCCGGGACCGGCGAGACGTAAACAAAAAAACATGGCCCGTCGCGGAAACGTTATTGGGAATGCGCCACCTGCGGAGTTACCGGAGCCCGTTGCGCGAGCGTCTCGAGGCGAACGGGGTCCTTGATGAACAGCAACCGCCCCCAGTAGATGTTCCTGCCGCGGTAGACGGTGCCGCGGATGTCCTTCTTGATGATCTCGTCGGCGCGCTCCCAGAGCGGGTAGTAGGCCCACTCGAGATGGCGGCCGATGTCCGTGTGCAGGTAGGCGTGGATGATGCATCCCTCCGTCCAGGGCCCGTCGTGGATGAGCACGCCGGAGCGCCAGTTCGGCCACAGGTGCCCGCGCACCGTCGATATCGTGAGGTAGTAGCCCTTCGCGAGGTTGTGAAAGCGCGTGAGGTCGGAGCCGGGGATCAGCGAGTACTGGACCCGATCGTGCTCCCAGAATTTAAAGGTGACCTGCGGAAGCTCGTGCAGATTGAGCTGCGGCATGATGCGATCGGACACGAAGATTTTATCATTGTGATAGATCTTCTTCACGCGGACCGCGTTGCCCGCGCCGTCCCGCTCCTCGATGTGGATCACCACCATCCAGGCATTGGTCATCTGCATGATGTGCTTCTTCGTCCGGTGAATGAGCTGGTACAGGAACCCGCGGTTGAAATAGTCCGGACGCGGGAGCGCATCGCGCAGGATCCAGACGCGGTAGTCGCCCGGACGGTTGTCTTCCATACCCGGCGCCATCGCCTGGAGCGCGCGATAGAGCGCCATATCGTCCTCCCGCGTCCGCGTGACCGGCATGAAGCGCCCCACCGCCGGCGCGACGCGCCGGTGCAGGTCCTCGAAGAAATGCAGGGTGATGTTCCCGTACTTGACGATATCGGGCATGGTGATGACGCTTCTGCGCCAGAAGACCGTCGCTTTATCGTAGTAGGCGTCGGCGCGCTTCATGTATTTCGCGGGCACCAGCGAGCGGTTGAGCGCGTCCCAGCGCGCCGGCCCCATTGTTCGCAAATCGTGCGTGTGAACGAACGCCGCCGTCTGATAGAGAAACAGCGCGCACAGGACCACGGCCGCGGTCCGGAACAGATATCCCGTCCAGCGCATCACCCGCGGCGTGAAGGCGGCGAAGAACCCGGCGACCAGCTGCACGGCCAGGTACGACCCGAGGAACCCGATCGACAAGTAGATGAGATACCAGTTATGCCAGAAGATGCGGTTCCAGCCGCCGTACATCGTCATGCTGGGCCACATGAGGGCGATCCCGCCCCAGGGGCCGGGCGGCGTGGGAAGGTCGCCCGCGTAATGGGCCAGGCAGCCGATGAAGGCGGCGATCCACGCGCCGACGGTGCGGCGAAGCCGGTGCTCCAACGGCACCTTGTCCATTCGAAACAGGTTGATGACGCCGCGCCCCGTTACGGCGAACAGGAGATAGAAGAGCGCCAGCACCGTCGCATACACGGCCGCGCCGATGATCGAGTGCCCCGCCATGTGGTGCGAGTACCAGGCCTTCCCGAAATACGCCGCGCGGCTCACCAGGAGCGAAAGACCGTCCACGTCGGGGATCACGGAGGCGACCAGATAGATGGGAATGAGCGCGCGATAGGGCGTCTTGAAGGCCTTGTTGATGACCGGGGCGATGATCCCGCCCGCGGCGACGCCGGTGGCCATGTGTCCGATGGGGGTCATGGCTTGGAGCGCTCCGTTGGGCGCGCAAGCGCCTCGAGTACGCGCGCGAAGGGGGTGTCGCGTCCGACCAGTTCGGACAGCGCGCGCGCCCAGCCGGGGAGCCTTCCCAGCGCCCATGAACCGGCGATCGCAACGACAAGCGCGCCGGCGTAGTACAGAACGAAATAATCGCCCCAGCCGAAGCCGGGCGAAAGGAGCCCCCAGTAGTGGCGCTGGATCCCGTACGCCGCGACATGCAGAACGATCGAGAGCGCGGCCCAGACGAGCGCCAGGGCGCGCCCCCACGCCCGTCCGCGCAGAAGGCCGATTCCCGAGAGCCAGAGCAGCGCCACATGCCCCTCGTACAGATAGTTGAAGGCGGCCATCCACGCGCCCATCTCGAGCGGCGCCCGGTAGCCGATGACCGCGATGCGCGCGATCGCCCACATCGTCCCGGCGCATCCGACCACGACGTGCGCGATCCCGATGATCGTCGCGACGATGCCGCGCCGGAAGGTGATCCTCTGTTGTTTCGTGTTGTCGGACATGCCCGCTTTTTCGCTATCAGAATAGCATCAATCGAATGATATTCAAGTTTTTCACGATACGCGACAAGGCGAATTGCGCAGGGAAAATTCAATCTTTTTTTCAATGATGCGCCCGCTTGAGCGTCGTCGTCAAATTAGTGATTGCGGTTTTTCCCGCACGCTGATCCGATACCGGACCGAGACCCATGACGGAGGTGGATCATGCGCCGACGCGCCATCATATTAATTCTTCTTTTGGGCTGTGCGGGCATGGCGTCGCTTGGGTGCGTAACGATCGCGTCTCTTGCGACGCGCGACTTCGGCGAACCGCTCGTCTACAGCGGAACCCGGACGGACTTCCGGATCCTCACCACGCCGCCGCACCCCCACAATCCCGTCGGCGGCTGGCCGACCATGACCGTGGTGATCATCGACCTTCCGTTCAGCCTGGTCCTGGACACGCTTCTTCTGCCGGTCACCGGTTCGTGGGCCGTCTACGAGCGCTTTTTCAGCAGTTACAATATCATCCACTACACCCGGCGCACGGATGTGGCGATGGTCAAGCGCGCTCTTGCGCAGCCGCTGGTAAACGTACATATCGCCGACAAGGACGGCAGAACGGCGCTCCATCACGCCGTGTCGACCGGCAGCGACGAGCTCCTTGGTACGCTCATCGCCGCCGGGCTGCGCATCGACGAAACGGACCGGTGGGGGGACACCCCGCTCATCGAGTCCGCCAGCCTCTGCGACTGCGACGCGGCGAAGCTCCTGCTCGACGCGCGCGCGGACCCGAACCGGGCGAACAAGGAAGGCCACACGGCCCTTTCACGCGCCAAAAAGCGAAGCGGGGAACACGCCGCGCGCGAGCGCGAATATGCCGCGCGGCTGCAGTCAATCAAGCAGGGAAGCGATGAATACTTGAAGAGCCAGGTCCGGAAATACCGAACCCAGCGCGAATTATGCGATGCGTTTATTCGACTGCTTGAGGAACGGGGCGCGCGTGACTGAAACTCGGCGAACGATAACGCTGTTCGCCCTGACGATGCTCATGTGCATTGCGCTCGCTTCCTGCCGCGGGGGCGACGGGACCGATGGGGCGCCCGTGGAGCGCTGGGAGATCCTCAACGACGGGTCCCGCACCCATGCGCAGGCCGCATCGGCCACCGGGTGGCGTCCCATCTCCATGCCCGCGACCTTCACCATCCCCGGAAACCGCTTCGATACGATGGGCCATGTATGGCTTCGCGGCTCATTCGACGCCGGGGCCGATCCGGGACGCTGGTACGGCATCTCCCTCGGTCGCGTGTACCACGCCGACGAGGTCTTCATCAATGCGCAGCCGATCGGCCGACGCACGGGGACGGACCTCTTCCGCCTGCACTCCCCGCGCAACTATGCCATTGCGCCCGGCGTGATCGCGCCGGGACGAAACGAGGTCTCCGTTCGTCTCGGCATCTTCGGGCGCGAATACGGCGGGTTCGCCGCCGAGTCGCGCATTCTTGACGGCGAGGCGTTCGCGAAGCGGGAACGCCAACAGCATTTCTGGCTCACCATGGTCCCCTTCGGCATCGTGTTCCTGTACTGCGGGACCATCGTGCTGCTCCTCGTGTTCTTCGGCGCCTCGCGCGAGCGGAAGCTCCTCTACAGCGCGCTGGGACTGGCGTATTACGCGGCGTATATCCTGGCGCTCTTTTTTCCCTATCCGCCGCGCGTGATCGACTGCACCACCGACCAACGGCTCATGGGCGCCATGAGTTTCGTATTGCTGTCGGTTCCGTTTTTCATCGTGGTCCTGGCCTTCATCGTCCAGGCCGCCTACGGTCGTTATCTGACGACCGTAAACCGGATCGCGCTGCCGGCGCTCGCTTTGCTCGCAGCGGCGCAGCTCATCAACACGCATGCCGTTCCGGGGCTTGTGGGGCGCAGCGGATCGTACCTCATCAATTTCCTGTGCATCGGCCTTGGCGCGGGTTACTTCTGCATACTGCTGATCCGGTTGCACGCGCTGCACCGCGATACGACGCGCATTCGAATCCTGGCCCCCTTGCTCTCGCTCGCCATCGCCATGCTCGCGGTGGAAAACGCCATTGCGCTGGCGGGACATCCCGGCCACGGGATGATCGCCACCTACGGCTCGCCGATCATCGTGGTGCTGTTCATGGCGCTGTTTATCGGCGACTATGCGCGCATCAAGGTGGAGCACGCGCGCCTCTACGACCAGCTCCAGCGCCCGGGGCGGCCCCCCGCGGGCGCCTCCGATCCCGCTTCACCGGACCGCCCCGCGCTCACCGAAAGCGCCGAGGAAAAGCTGCGCAGGGTGATCGACTTCATCCGCGAGCACTACGCGTCGGACCTCTCGCGCGAGGGGCTGGCCGCCGCAGTGGACCTCAATCCCAGCTACCTGGGTCGCCTCTTCGTCTCGTTCACCGGCGAGAAGATCGGCGAGTACGTGAACCGGCTGCGCATCGAGGAGGCGATACGGCGGCTTGCGGCCCGCGACGCCCGCGTGATCGACATCGCCCTCTCCGTGGGCTTCGAGAGCCTGTCGACCTTCAACCGGGCCTTCAAGCGGGTGACCGGCACGACCCCCACCGAGTACCAGAAACGCGCGTAACTGGCCCCGCCGCACAGCCGCAATTACCGCGCCCGTATTTTGCGCATCGCATTCCGATACATTGTATCGTTTCGCCGTGACGCCGCTCCCAAAAAAGCGTATGTTGATGCCATCGTGACGATTCGAGGGGGCCTCACATGAGCATCGTACCGCACCTGATCCACTTCGGCGGCATCGTGGGCTATCCGCGCGACCGCCTCCTTCGCGCGCTCAACACCGACCGCCCGGCGACCGGCTGGGACTTCCTCCGAAAGAAATACGCCAAGCATTTCGGATTCGGCCTTGAGGTGCGCGGCGCGCTCCCCCCGTGCGGCGACGTTTGCGATATGGCGTCTTGTGCGCGCGAGGCCCTCCAACTCGCCCGTGGTCGCTACGGAGCCATGCTGGCCGACGCCGACGTGCACGTTCGGGCGGGCGCGCTTCCCCCCGCCGAGGACCTGATCGCCGGCTACCCGGTCGACCTCGCCGACGGACGCGATTATTCCAAGCCGGTGCTCATCGACATCATCCACGACGCGGCCGCGCGGTCGTACCGCATCGGCGCGGTGGCCTACGACCACATCATCGACGGCGCTCCGCTGGCCCTGCTCGTCCAGCTCATGCACAATCACATCGTCCTTCGGGATGATTCGCTCCTCGCGCGTGCCGGTCGATCCCGCGAAACCGCCGACCGCCCGCCCGTGCCCGTACGACGCGGCGTGCTCGCCCGGGAGCGATGGGAGCGCGCGCTCGCCCCTTCCGAGGAAGCGCTCTTTCCGGTCGGCGGGTACCTCGACGTCACCGACAGCGCGGTGGTCGCGCTCCGATCGCGCATCGCGCGCGAAATCGGCGCCGCCGTCCCGGTTTCCTCCGTCGAGCTCGCGCTCGCGGCGTTCGAGACGGGCCTCAACTGGGCGAGCGATTGCGTGGCGCAGCTCGCGCCGGGCGGGATCCACGACGGCTACCGCGGGCTTGGATTTGTGCGCACCAGCGGCTACGCGCAGGCGGCGGGCCTACCGCACCGCGCCCAGTACGACTGGCTCCGCGGCGTCCTCGCCTGGGCCTCGGCGGAAACCGACCGCGAGCGCGCCCGGAGGGGATCATCCTCGCTGTTGTACGAGCGCTACCGGCGCATCCCGGCCTTTTGGGTGGACCTTTTCGACCGGCGCATCGCCTACGACGATGTGATGGCGGTCGCCGGCACCCAGCTTCTCGGCTCGAACCTCAACGGCGTCGACTATGGCGTGCCGGTGCATGTCGGCGGCATCCCGGCCGGCGCGCTGCGGTATTTTTTTATCCCATCGCATAGCGAGCATCATCGCGAGACCCGCCGGGCGCGGGCGGCACGAAATCTCGAAACGCACGTCACCGAGGTGTCGCTGAGCTCGGCGCCGTTTGTAACGATGGGCGACGGGCGGCGCGTGATGTATAAATCGACCAAGGCGTCACCCGCGACGGCGCGTCGTATCCTCGCCGGATGGGGCCGGGACGATGACGCCCGACGCGACGGTCCGGCGGCGGTTGAGGCGCTCTTCCGCGAGCTCTATCGTCCCGACCGCCCATCTGAGGGCAGGATAGAGCAACGGGCCCGGCTGCTTTTTGCTGTATAATATCATGAAATTCTCTTGACAGAATATACCTTGCATAGTATATTCCATTTTGAGAATATATTCTGCGAGGATGCCATCAAACCCAAAACCTTGAACATTGCAGCTGCGCGTCCGGTCATCACCGGAGTGCCGAAACGCCTCGTTTTTCACGCGGTGAAAGACTCATTCGTGGCGCTCTACGAATGGTTTCGCGCGTTTCGGAAGACCTTCAGCATCGAGCCGGGCCTGTACTTCATCGGCGAGCGATACGACGTGGCAGCCCCCCTCCTGGTGACCGGCAATTATCATCTGACGGTATACCTGCTGTGGCGGGTGCTTCGAAATCGGACCGTGCGGATTCTGGTGATCGACACGGACGGCATCAATGTCTGGTGCGCCAGCGGCAAGGGGCGCTTTTGCGCGCGGGAGATCCTGCGCCAGCTCCGGCGATACGACCGGCGGCTCATCACGCGCGGCGAACGGATCGAACTCGTCCTTCCCAAGCTCTCGCTCTCGGGCGTGTCGCTCAGCGAGCTCCGGAAAAACGGCGTCTCGCCGCGCATCGGCCCGGTGTATCGCCGCGACATCCCGGCCTATCTTGACACAGCGCCGCTCGCGGACCGCGCAACCGACACCTACCGGTTCGACCTTCGCGATCGGCTCTTCACCCTGCTGCCCTCGCTTGCGCAGTTCATGAAATTCGGTCTGTTCGTTTGCGCCGGGCTCTTCGCATGGGACCACTGGTTCGCAACCGGCATCCACTGGCAGGTGCTGCCCATCATCGCCGTGAGCATTGTCCTGTACGTGGTCCTGTTCCCGCTGCTCCCGAGCCGCACCTTCGCGATCAAGGGCCTCTCTACGGCGGGGTTGATGATCGCGGGCATGGCGCTGCTCGCCTCCCGGAACGGGAGCGGCATCCCCGACGCATCAACGAGCGCCTTTTATGCGCTCTTCACGGCGGGCGCGAACCTCTTCTTCGCGCTCTCGTACACCGGCAACAGCGGGGTGAGCAATTATTCGCTGGTCAAACGGGAGATCGTCCGGTTCCTGATACCGACGATCGCGCTGGGTGTCGCCGCGCTCGTCGTCATTATCGTCAAAGGAGTCATGTCATGATTGCGTTCGATGCCTCGAAATGCGTCGGGTGCGGACAGTGCGTGAAGGTCTGTCCGCAGGGAGTGATCGTCATGCGGGACGGCGTTGCCGCGATCACCGACGTGCGCTCCTGCATGGAGTGCGGCGCCTGCCGGCTCAACTGCGACGCCGGCGCGATCGAGCTCACCAAGGGGACCGGTTGTCTGGTGGCGATCATCCGCGAGGACATCCTCAAGACCGTCCCGAAGGGGACCGGCTGCGGCTGCGGAACCGACACCACGAAGATCCCAGGGTGCTGCTGATGGCGGTCGACCCCACTCCCTACGATCGTCTCGCGGCCCTCTTCGGCGCGCTCACCAGCCCCATCCGGCTGCAAATCCTTGAGTCGCTGGTGGATAATCACCGGAAAAACCCCACATGGCGATGCTGCGTGAGCGACATCATGAGCGAGATCGAGCTGCCCCAGCCGTACATCTCCAAGCACCTCAAGGTGCTCAAGGAATGCGGCATCCTGGAATACGAAAAAAAGGGAAACCGCATCTACTACTCGTTTGCGAAAAACGACGTGCTGGACGAGCTCATCGGCTATTTGCGCAAGTATCGTTCGTGCTGCTAGATGGCAAACATGGCGATGATCGGCATACCGGCCGCACTGGGCGCAATCGCACTCGTCCTGGCCATCGCGGGACATATCTACACAAAACGGCGTCGGGTATTTTGGGACGCGATCCTGACGGAATCGATCGCCTATCATCGCCACCATCTCGAGGCGGGCCTTGCGCGCGGCGAGTTCACGGGTCGTCGCGAGGAGCGGGCGCGGGAATTCCTCCGTGTCGTCACGCAACAATATCCCCGCGAGCGCACGCGATATCGCGGCCTGCGCGACCTCCCGGTCATGCGCCTGGGGGTGAAATCGACGCTCGTTTCGCTCGATGAGCTTTTGTTCCGCATCTTCCGCGAGGACCCGTGGGGAAGCTGCCATCGCGACGATGTTCTGAAAAAATTGATCCGGACCTTCCAGAGCACCGTCTATCGATCGTTGTTCATGCATTCCCTGCTGGGCCTTCCGGCGATCCTGTACATGGACGGCAGGCTCGGTGCGGCGCGGCTGGGCATCGCCCGGAGCGGATCGGCGCGCCTGTACCGCGATATCGCCGACGATCTGCGGCGCTAGGCCGCATCCCTCCGGATTACAGCGAAACCCGGGGATGCCGATGCCCGTGAAAGTCCTTCTTCTCTCGGTTGGCGGCGCTGTACTGTTTGAGACTTGCGTTGGTGTGCCCCGCGAATTTTTTCAGGGCGGCAAGCTGTCCCTCGTACTGCGCGAGCGGTAGGAACCTGGTTTCCCCGGGATCGGATTTCAGGTCGAACGCCCAGCTGCGATAATCACGCAGCGAAAACGAGACCTTGATGAGATCGGCGGAGAGCGACGAGATCGTCTTCTCCTGGCCGTACATGAAGATGTACTTCCGTCGCAGGTGTTTTGCGAACAACGACTCGCCCGCCAGGAGGAGCGGGTCGAAAGGAACCCGCATGGCGTCCAGCAGCGTGGGCACGATGTCCACATGGCTGGTCGGCGTCTCGATCACCCGCGGCTTGAAAATATCCGGCTGATACAACAGCGCCGGCGCCTGCAGGTTCTCGGTGTAGCTGTAGTGATAATGCAGATAGTTGTTCTGCACATGTTGCCCGAATGCCTGCCCGTGATCGCCGGCGATCACCAGAATGGTCGAGTCGAGCAGGTTCTGCTCCTTGAGGCTGTCGTAGAGCTTCTGGATCATGCGATCCAGGAGCGCTAGATTGTTCAGGTACTTGCAGATGAGCTGATCGCAGTTGTTCCGGACGCGATAGGCGGGGCCGTAATCGAAATACGGAAAATGCGCGAGGAAGCTGATATACACCCCGACGAAGGGCCCCTTCGCCTTCTTGATCCGGTCGATGAAGAAATCGACCGTCTGTATCTCGTCGCGCGCCATGTAATGCCCGGCCTTCTCGTGCTTCTGGTCGGTCAGCCGCAGCGTGAGATTGTCGAGATGATGGATTTCGCGAATACCGCTGTTTCTGAGGAAGGAGTCGGGAAAATACCACAGAGTCGATGCCGGCGTGACCAGGAACGATTCGTGGCTGTCCTTCACGAAACTATAGATCGACGGGACCGTGGTGTGCGGTTCGATGCAGAACACCCGTTCGTCGAAGTAATCGTACAGGCCGCTCAAGAGCGAAAAGGTCGCGCGCGAGCTGATGTTCGACGCCGCGTAATGGTTCTTCAGGTACCAGCCCTCTTTCATGAGGCCCTGGAAAAACGGCATGGGGGCCGGACCGCCCTTCGTGTCGAACACGTAGCGCGTCCCCACCGATTCGAGAATGAAATAAACAACATTCCACTTCTTGCTTTTCAAGGGAATGATCTTGGTCTCTTTCTCGGCGGGCTCGTTGATGTACTCGGGCGAGACCAGCTGCATGCCCTTGCGGTCGGCGATGTCGACGGCCAGGTGATGCGCCGACGAAGAGACCTTGCCGGCGGCGATATCGGACAGCAGAAAGAGCACCGGATTGAGGCGGATCTCCTTGACCAGCGCCGTGGGGACGAGTGTCGCCGAGAGCGGCGAGAGGAGGAGCCCCACCGCCATGACTATCAGGAGGACGCGCCCGAGACGGACCTTCGCCTCGTGGGGTAGGAGCGCGATCAGCCAAAACACCCCGATAAACACAAGCGCGGCGAGATAATATGCGACAGGGACCTGTTTCAGCACGCCCGCGATCGACGCGGTGAAAAAGAGCTCGCGGACGACATAGTACTCGAATCCGGTCTGCACCTCGAACAGCAGGCGCACATGGGTCGCATGCACCGTGAGCAACACGACCAACAGCGCCTGGGTCAGCACGATCCCGCCGATGCGCACGCCATAGTAGAGCCGCGGTCGGGCGGCGAGCGCCTCCGCGCGCGAAAGGCGGCTCATGGCGAACGAGAGAAGGACGATAACGCCGATGAGCAGCAGATCGTACGGGAGAAAGCCGATCATGAACCAGACTGGAACGAGCTTCGGGTTGAAATCGAAGGGCTTCACGTCGTTCACGAACAGGCTGATCGTGAGCGCGACGCGATACAGGAAGACCATGGCGAAGAGGCTCACCAGAAGGGCGTAGGTCTTTTTTCCCGTGCTGGCCAGGCGATCGCCGAGCGACAGCGTCCGCCGGACGGAGGAGACGAGTCGTTTCTTTACCGATGCGGCTGTCATACGGTTTCGCGCGCCCGGACACGTACGGGCGTCGCGACGATGGCGGCTAGGCCCGTTTGTCCTGCTTGCGCACCGCCAGGATGAGCGTCGACCGCTCGCGTCCCATCACGCTGCCATACCCGAAATGGAAGGGCAGGGGGAAGCTCGAGTTGTTCTTGTACGACTCGAACAGCTCCGGCTGCTGATAGACATGGCAGCCCTCAAGCTTAAAGTAGGGCTTGTAGACGCCGAAGAGCTTGATGTCCCACTGCGCATTGTTGAAGTACCGGAAGGGAATCCCGGAGTCGTCCTGGATCAGCATGATGCTCTTGCCGAGGATGAACTCCTTCACGCCCTTGTACTTGTCGTAGTGGCAGAGGTAGACGGCCGACTTCATCATCGTCCGTGTGTTTTGATAGCGCGCGAAGAAGCGGCCGGAGGGCGTCGTCGGCTGCACATTGTCGTTCATCATCTTCATGCTGATGTACACCAACTGCCGCGTCTTCGTATCCTTCGGCGCGCGGAACTCGATCCGGATGCCGCGGTACTCGGGCTTGACGCCGTTTGCGAAGGCGCCCGCGCCATTGATACCCTCGAGGGCGCCGTCATTGTTGATCCCGACGGGCTCCACAAAGGTGACCCGCAGGCCCAGGCGGGCCATGAAAATCATGATGACCGGCGTCGCGCCGGTGATGCTGATATTGCTCATCTCCTTCTGCATGGTGCGGCTCGCGAAGTAGTTGAAATAGCCGTATGTGAACACCACGCGCTCGAGCGCGGCGAGTCCCGATCGGAGCTGCTGCGGATTGAGCTTGAGCGGCTCGGGCGCGGGACCCGCATGCTCCATGGCGACCATCACATACTCCGGCGCGTCGGGAATGATCGTATAGAAGTTGATGAAGTCGGCGCCGCTGAGCGGGTAGAACGCGGGGTATTTCTCGAAGCCGCGGACCATGTGCGCCTCGCGCCAGGGGACCATGCGATTCACGGTGTCGTTCATGACCCGATCCCAGAAGTTGTTCATGAACTTGATGTGTTCGGCGTAGAACTTGTGCTGGGTGGCCTCCCAGAAACGGCTCTGTTGCGGAACCGGAATGCCCGCCAGGAAATTGGAAAGGTCGGTAAAGTACTGCTCTTCCTGGGCGCTTCGCTTCACATCGCGCGACGAACAGGTTGCCGAGAACGCGATGAACGCGACAAGGATACAGACGACGATCCTGCGCATCCCGCGCCGTATGGTGTCGGTGTTTGGAATTGTTGCTACCATTGTATATGTCCTCCCCGCGCCAACCATGTGGCGTGTTATTCTGACATCTGAATATTTTTTCGATACTGTCCTGCTTGTGAATTGTGGGGTCCATTCGGGCGTCCGAACAAAACTTGTCAATCCTTTCTCAGAGGGAGCGCGTTTGCGACGGCGTTGCCGTTACCGACCGCGCTTTTTCGTCTTCTTCCACCCGCGGGACATGGTTCCTTTGCCTTTTTTCGACTGCTTCTTCACCAAGGAATGTTTCGACGAGTTCTTCTTTTTTGCTGATACCGACATACCGGCGTCGGCAATGGCGACAAGTTGCGCGCTAAAGATCAGCAGAAAGAGCAGCGTGAGTGATTTTTTCATTGGGTATGCCTTTTTTGCTTGATTTTTACCTGTTCGTAAACGGTGACCTGGTAAAGAAAATTTTGCAAGAGGAAAATCATACCGATGAAAACATACAAGATTGCGGTGCTGCGGGGCGACGGCATCGGGCCCGAGGTGGTCCGCGAGGGACTCAAGGTGCTCGACGTCGTTTCGAAGCGGGAGAAATTCTCGCTCGACCTCGCCGAATTCGATCTGGGCGGAGAGCGCTACCTGCGCACCGGCGAGGTGCTGCCCGATTCCGTCATCGACGAGCTGCGGCGCTTCGACGCCATCTATCTGGGCGCGATCGGGCACCCGGACGTCCGTCCCGGCGTGTTGGAAAAGGGCATCCTCCTCCGGCTGCGGTTCGACCTCGACCTCTACATCAACCTGCGCCCGGTGAAGCTCTATGAGAACGTCCCGTGCCCCATCGTGGGCAAGGGCCCGAAAGAGATCGATTACGTGGTCGTGCGCGAGAACTCGGGCGACGTGTACACCGGCGCCGGCGGCATTTCCATGAAGGGGACGCCGCACGAGGTGGCGATACAGGAGATGGTCTACTCGCGCCACCAGGTGGAGCGCTGCCTGCGCTGGGCCTTCGCGCATACGAAGGCGCGCAACAAGCGCAACACGCTCGCGCTGTGCGGGAAAACGAACGTGCTCACCTATGTGTTCGACCTCTGGGAGCGCGCCTTCCACGAGATCGGCGCGAAGGACTTTCCCGGCATCGCGCGCGAATACTACCACGTGGACGCGACCTGCATGCACATGATCAACCAGCCGGAGCGTTTCGACGTGATCGTGACCGGCAACATGTTCGGCGACATCATCACCGACCTGGGGGCCGTGACGCAGGGCGGCATGGGCATGGCGGCCAGCGGCAATATCAACCCCGAAAAGACGGCGCCGTCGATGTTCGAGCCGGTGCACGGTTCCGCGCCGGACATCGCCGGAAAGAACCTCGCCAATCCGCTCGCGGCCATCCTGTCGGCGAAGATGATGCTCGAGTTCCTGGGCGAGGAGGCGGCGGGCGCGACCATCGAGCGCGCCGTGATGAAAGTTGTGCGCTCCATACACGATGTCGCAAGCGGGAAGATGGGCAAATCGACGAGCGCGGTGGGCGACGAGGTCGCCGACGCCGCCGCGACGCTGTAGGGACGCACATGCGCTCAGGCGACGACACTTCCGTTTCGACCGGTCCGGACGGCGCGAGCGCTCCGTTGGACATGAACGCCGACCTGGGGCTCTTCTATCAGCTCCTGCAGATGGTCGACGGCGACTGGTCCGACTCCATCCAGGGCATCTGCGACCACATCCGCGAGCGCTTCGGCGCGCTCATCGTGGTCCTGAGCGTGCTGGACAAGACCTTCAATGAATTCATCTACACCGCCTTCACGGTGTCGGCGGAGACCGAGCAGCGGCTGTCGCGCGACGGGTCCCGCTTCACCCCGGAATCGGTGCTGGCCGACATCAAACGCATCTACGCCGAGAACAACGCCATCCTGGATTACGGCATCTACCACGGCGACATCCTGCAGAGCTTCGCCAGCATCTACTTCCGGCACGACCGCGAGCGCACGGTGCGGATGCTCACCGAGATGCGAATGCGCACGCTCTTCGTGATCCCGCTGCTCGAGACCAACCGGAACTACCGGTGCACCTTCCATGTCATCACCGATCACGACTACGAGTCGGGCGAGAAGGAGTTCATCAGCCAGTACTCGGCGCAGCTCAATGTCGCCCTCGAGATTGTGTTTTTAGTCCGCGAGCTCTACACCAAGGCCACGCACGATTGTCTCACCAAGCTCTTCAACCGCAAGCAGGGCCATCTCATGCTGGAGCGCGACCTGGAGCGTATCCCCCGCAACCGGCAGCCGCTCGCGCTGGCGATGATGGACATCGACCACTTCAAGCGGATCAACGACACGCACGGCCACCCCGTGGGCGACGAGGTGCTGCAGGCGACGGCGGCGCTGCTCTCTGAGGGGCTGCGCAAGTGCGACGTGGTCGCGCGCTACGGGGGCGAGGAATTCATGCTGATCCTTCCCGACACCGACCTGCCGCACGCGGCCGAGGTGATCCGGCGGCTCCGCGAGAAGATCGAGCGCGCGTCCGTCGCGACCGCCGCCGGTCCCGTGTCGCTCACCGCGAGCTTCGGGATCGCCGTGACCACCCATGACCGGCCGCTCGACGCGAGCGCCCTCATCGCCGAGGCCGACCGGAAGCTCTACCTCGCCAAGCAGAACGGCCGCAACCGCGTCGAGTGTTGACGCTCCCTCATTCCTCCTCCTGCGCCATGACGTGAAGGGCCTGCACCGCGGGGTGCAGCATGTCGCGCTTGACGCGCGCGGGCGGGTTCGTATAGGCAAAGGCGATGCTGATGCGCTTCGCGTCGGGTAAGCGCCCGCGGAAAAATGCGAGGAGCCGCGCATAGTGCGGCGACGAGCGCTCCACGCTGTCGGTGAGCAGGAGGAGCGCGTCGCCGGCGCCGTCCCGCAGCACGATCCCTCGGTTCTTCACGATCTCGTCGGCCACCTCCTGCACGATACGAAAGCCCTGATAGCGCTCAAGGTAGGCGCGCGCCCGCTGCCCCGCGAGCCGGTCCACGAAGCGCGAAAACGACGCGACGGTGTACTCGTATGCGCTGGAAAGCTCCCGGAGGCGCCGGAGATCGGCGGTCACCCGCTCGCGACTCTCGGCAATGTCCCGCCGCGCATCGTCGAGGGTGAGCGGCCGCGCCGCGCGAACGATGTCGCGCACGCCCGCGCGCCGGTCCGCATCGGCGATGAAATCGAACCCCGCGTCGTCGACGGCTTCCGGTTCGGCGAGCGTCCCCCGCCGGTCGATGACGCCCGCGTCGATGAGCCCGGCATACACGCGCTTGGATGACTCGATATCGCCCATCACGTCGATGAATGAATACGGCGAGAAAGATCCGTACCGGTTGCCCACCAGAAAATTAAAGTACACGGTATGCTCCCCGCGCCCGAGATGGGGCTCGAAGCGGATCAGGGAATCGTCGTAATTGAAGAGCCCCGCGGGCGTGGTGTAGCAAGCGGCGATCGGGTTGTCCGCGCGCAGACAGCCCATGATCGCGCCCTGGAGTCGCGCCTGTGCGTGCGCGACGGCGCCGGCGTCGATGAGGCCGAAGCGCTTCCAGTTGAAGCGGATCAGCCCCTTTTCCTCGATGTCCCGCCGCTGCCGCGAGGTAAGCGCGCCGTTCTTTGCGCAGTATTCGGCCTTCACCAGCTCGGCAAAGAGGCTGCGCGCCGCGATGTTATCGGCCCGGGACACCTCGGCGAGGCCCTCGAGGGTCACGATACCCTCGAAATCGTTCACGAACGCCATCCGCTCGCCCTGCACGAGCAAGCGATTGATATTGTCCGCCGAGTACGTCTCGGTCTCGCCGCCGTCGTGGGACACGCGGACGCCGAGGCGCCCGTCCGTGAGCGACCAGGGATCGTCCTGGATGACGTAGGTCACGCGGTCGTATCGTTCCTGCGCGTCGATGACGACCGCCTCCGGCGCGACGAACGCCGCGCGCGACGTTCCGCTCGCATAGTAGACGTAAAACCGCCGGAAGCCGTTTGTGACGACGTAGCGGCGAAGGCAGGCATAGCGCTCATCATCGAGGAGCGCGCGCACCTCCGGGTCCGCGATTTCCGAATCGCAGCGTGTGATAATGGGTTCCTCGCCGGCCTTCCCGTTTCGCATGCGCGAAGGGTGTCATCGTCCCTGAAAAAAATCAATCCCGATATGATCCCTCACGGGCGGGACCTATCGAATAATGCCGTTGACAATCGCGGCACCGTGTGATTCCGATATGAACGGACGGGTGAATCCTACAATACGGAGCACGGACGGCGAGCATGCGTGAGGATCTGGCAAAATGGAAGGAGGCCTATCCGGACAAGTTCAAGCCGGAGGAGGAGGTCTTTGCGCATATACGACGCGGCGACCGCATATTCATCAGCACCGGCTGCGGGGAGCCGCAATACCTGGTCACGGCGCTCACGGCCTACGTGGAGTCCCACCCCAAGGCCTTCGCCGAGGCCGAGGTGTTCCACGTGTGGACGCTGGGGGTCGCGCCGTACACCGACGAGCGCTTCACCTACAACTTCCGGCACAACTCCTTCTTCGTGGGGAACAACACCCGCGATTCGGTGAACCGCGGCCTGGCCGATTACACCCCCATCTTCCTGTCCCAGGTCCCGGCGCTCATGCGCCGACGGAGCATTCCCATCAACGTCGCGCTGATCCAGGTCTCGCCCCCCGACAGCAACGGCTATGTGAGCTTGGGGGTGAGCGTGGACATCTCCCACGCCGCGCTCGAGTGCGCGTCGGTCGTGATCGCGCAGGTGAACGCGCACATGCCGCGCGTCCACGGCGATACGTTCGTACATATCGGCGACATCGATTTCCTGGTGCCCCACGATGAACCGCTGCTCGAGTTCGCCCCGCAGGTGCCCGATGAGATCGCCAACCAGATCGGCGCATACGTCGCGCGCATCGTGAACGACGGCGATACGATCCAGGTGGGCTACGGCAGCATGCCCAATGCGATCCTCCACCATCTGCGCGACAAGCGCCACCTGGGCGTGCACTCCGAGCTCCTCACCGACGCCATGGCGGACCTCATCCGCGCCGGGGTGATCGACAACTCGAACAAGTCGGTCGAGCGGGGCAAGACCGTCGCCTCGTTCTGCATGGGCACGCCGGCGACCTACCGCTTCATCGACGACAACCCCATCATCAACTTTCAGTCGATCGAGTTCACCAACGACCCGCTGGTGATCGCCGGGATCCGCAACATGACCGCCATCAACGCGGCGCTGCAGGTGGATCTCACCGGGCAGGCCACCGCGGAGTCCATCGGCAGCACGTTCTACAGCGGCATCGGCGGGAGCTCCGACTTCATGCGGGGCGCGGTCCTCGCCCCGGGCGGCAAGACCATCCTGGTGCTCAACTCGACCGCCCAGAACGGGGAGGTGTCCCGCATCGTCCCCTTCCTCGACAGCGGCGCCGGCGTTACGCTCAACCGCGGCGACATCCGCTACGTGGTCACCGAGCACGGGATCGCGTATCTGCACGGAAAGAACATTCGCGAGCGCGCGATGGACCTGATCGCCATCGCCCACCCGAAGTTCCGCCCCTGGCTCATCGAGGAGGCCAAGCGCCACAACATCATCTACCGCGACCAGGCCTACATCCCCGGCACCAAGGGCGAGTACCCGAAGCACCTCGAGGCCTACCGCACCGCGCGCTCCGGGCTCCCGCTCCTGTTTCGTCCGGTGCGCATCAACGACGAGACGCTGGTGAAGGACTTTTTCTACTCGCTATCGGACCAGAGCCTGCAGCGGCGATTCATGTCGTCGCGACGCGACGTGCCGCACAATGTGCGCCAGAGCTTCGTGGTCATCGACTACACGCACGAGCTCGTGATCCTTGCCTGCGTGGAGCGCGACGGGAACGAGATCGTGGCGGGGATCGGCCAGACGATCACGGAGAAGGAGACGCACACGGCGGAGGTCGCCTTCGCGGTGCGCGACGAGTATCACGGCCAGGGCATCGGGACCGAGCTTCTGTCGTATCTGACCATGCTGGCACAGAAGGACGGGCTTCAGGGATTCACCGCCGACGTGCTCATGGAGAACAAGCCCATGCTGCGCGTCTTCGAAAAGATGGGCTTCGATATGGACATGGAGATCGAGCAGGGGGCCTATCACCTCACGATGCGCTTCACGCCGTAGGGCCGATCCTCCGCGCGCCGCGACGGATCGGCATCGCCGGCGCGCGGTCACTGGCGATGCGAATTCCCCCCGGCGAAGAACGACGCCGCGACCGCCGCGAAGGCATTGCAAAACACGACCGTGTAGCCCGTCGGGAAATCGAACCGGTACGACACGGCAATCGCGGCCGTATTGATGAGCGTCCCGACGATCCACGCGACGATGAGCGGATAGCGTTTCATGAACGCCGGGACGCGCTCCCGCTCCGCGAGCTGGATGGCGATGTACGCCGGCGCGAGCAGTATCGCGAACACGACGAGCACGCCCGCCATCTTCACCGAGCTGGTGACGGTGACGGCGAAGGTGAGGAAGAAGAGCAGCTCGTTTGCGAACCCGTCCGTCTTTTTCTCGATGACGACCAGCGCCGCCCCGATCGCGGCATACAGCGCGGCAACCATCCCGATATCGCCCGGTTTCGTATACAGGATATCGTAGGCCATGAGGTTTTGGAACTCCTCCATCCCGTGCGGCGATTTTGCGAGCAGGATAAACACGCCCGAGAGCCCCATCGCATAGCACAACCCGATGAAGGCCTCGAGGTGCGCCGTGCGCCGCGCCATCACGGCGATGATCCCGCCCGCGACCAGCGCGACGGCGAGGGATATCGGATAGAGATACTCCCCGTGCAGGACAAACAGCGAGATGGCCGCGCCGAAGGCGGCCATCTGCCCGATCGCCAGATCGGTGAAGATGATATTGCGCCGGATGATCCGGATCCCGAAATACGAGTGGATCCCCAGGAGCACCAGCGAGACCAGAAGCGCGGGAGCGAGTAGTTCGATCATGGCGCGAGCCTCCGGACCATCTCGTCGAAGAGCGATATGATGTCCGTCGCCTCGGGAACGGCCCCCACGTCGTGCGGGAGCACCACGAGCCGCACGCCCGCCTTCTCCGCGACCAGGCGTCCGGGCTCCCGGGAGTGATACACGTCCGTGAGGATGAACGCCGCCCCCTGGCGCTGTGCCGTGTCAATCACCCGCGCCAGGTGCCCCGACGAGGGCGGGATGCCCGGCAGCGGCTCGATCTCGACGATGCGCGTGAGACCGAAGCGCGCGAAGAAATAATTGAAGAGCCGGTGATACTGTACCACCCGCGCGCCCTTCAGGCCGGCGAGCGCCTGCTCCCACCGCGCGCACCGCTTGTGCCAATCCGCGGCGAACGCTGTGTAGTTTTTCTCATACGCACCGCAGCGCTCACGATCAAGCGAGCACAAGCGCGTCCTGATCGCCGCCGCGAGCGCCGGGACGCGGCGAGGATCGAGATGATAGTGCGGGTTCCCCGACGGGTGCACGTCCCCTTCGCTCCGCGACACGTTTTTCGGGACATCGATCAGTTCCACGTGCGCCGAGAGATCGAGAAAGCCCTTCGTCCCGACCTGCACGCGGGCATTGCGCGATTCGCGCAGCACCGGCGGCAGCCAGCCGATCTCCAGCTCGGCGCCGTTGATGATGACCAGGTCGGCCCGTCTCACCGTCGCGATGAGGGACGGCTTGGGCGCCACGAAATGCGGGTCCCAGTTGCCCCGCGCAAGGGACTGCACCGACGCGTATTCGCCGCCGATCCGACCTGCGATATCGGCGATCCAGGGATAGGTCGCCACCACGTTCAGTTTGGCCTCGCCCCAGGTCGCACCGAGGAGAAGGAACAACAGCGTTATGGTCATTCGTTTCATTATCGGACCTCCGTCAAAAGGCATGGGCGCCGTGGGCGCCGATTGCCATGGTGAATTGCAGGATGACCTCGTGGACGGTCTTGAGCCGCGTGACCTCCTCGACGGTCTCGTAGCGCGAGCGGTCGTAGTTGTACTGAAGCCGTATCCTGGCGAACTCCGACGGCACGAACTCGATCATCGCCGAGGCGCGCGAAAAGTCGTTCTTCGTATCTTGCGTCTCGTTGTCGATCACCACGCGGTTCAGGTTGAGCGCGTCGTAACGCACGCCGAAGCGCCAACGCAGAAAGGGCTTCACCGCGAGCTGGGCGTACCAGCCCGACTGCTCCTTGATAAGGTTTTTCACCGAGAGCACGTCGAGGGCGGAAACATCATCATACACGAGCCCGTAGCGGGTTCCGTCCATCAGCCGGTGCAGGTACTCGCCCTGCAGCGACACGTACCGGTACGAGTCGATCAGGTACTTGAGCGTGAGCTCGCCGCCGTACACCCAGGTGTGCGCCTTCACCGCGTGGCGTCCCTCCTCCTGATTGTCCTCGTCCAGCTCGTGGTTGATGCGGGTGGTCCCGTTCGCCGCGGAGGCGCCGATCATCACCGTGAGATCCCCGATGTCGAACGAGGTCTTCACAAACCCGGTGTACAGGTTGGGCCCGTTGCTGCCGTCGATATCGACCGACGCCGTCTCGCCGGTGGCGTCGACGATGGGCGTTCCGCCGGCATGGGTCTGAAAGCCCTCGCTCCCGAAGCTCGACTCGTTCTGCCCCTGAAGCGCCTCGCCCCCGACGAGCAGATAGAACCCGACCGGCGCAAGCCACGTCAGCTGCGCACCGACCTCGTTGATGCCGTGCGCGCCGAAGAACGCCAGATAGGGAAGGGGCTGCTCGGAAAAATCCCACTGGTGCGCGTGCTGGGCGTTGATGCGCCCGAAGCCGCTGAAGAACTTCCCGCCCTTGAATTGAAATCCGTACGGGAGGCAGGTGGTCGCGAAATACCCCTCCTCGATCTCGACGCCGGTGGTCGAGAGGTGCAACACCCCCGTGAGTTCGAAGTAGGGGTCCACCGGCGCAAACAGGAACAGCTCTCCATAGTTGAGGTTAAAACCGCGCTTCTCGTTCATAGCCGCGTGGCTGTGCCCGTGCCCCTCGTGGGCATGCGCAGGGCCGTACATGAACTCCGGTATTGAGAGCGCCGCAAATTTCCGGTCCTCCAGGTCGCGCGCCACTGCCGAGAAATCCAGAACGAATGAAAGATCGGGAACGAATTTACTTTGCGAAAACGGGGCCGATCCCGACCGGGCCTCGCCCGCATTCTCCTTTTTCCGCTCGGGCTCCGCGGGAACGGTCGTCTCCACCGGTCCCGCCGGACCGTCATCGCGCTGTGCAATGGCGGTGTCGCGGGCCAGCGCGATGAATCCCGCGATGCATATTGCTATCGCAATGCGTCGTATCATTATCGCCTCCTGACGATCAGATGGTCGCGCGCAACCGTCCACATGTTCGTGGCGGTCGCACGGAAAGGGGAATGTGACGTCAGGAAGCGATCGGCGGGGCGTGGGAATAGTAGGGCGGTTGGAGCGTGGCCGTCGCGCAATCATACGTGACGAAAACGAGCCGCCGTTTCACGACATGCGAGTCGGCGTAGGCGAAAACCGCGGCGCAGGCCGTCGAGGTCATGAGGTGCATCACGACGCATACCTGGCAGTCCGAATGCGCCTTTCCGTCGTGGTGATGGTGCAGCAGGACGTGAACGACCGACAGCATGAGCACGAGCGCCGTTCCCAGCGCCGCGGTTCGGATCATCGTTGTCATTGTCCTGGTCATCTCTCGCCGTCCGCGTGTCGCCCGCAGTCATCGCGCACCCGATTCGGAAACCCGGAGGAACGCGCACCGCACCGGCCATCACTACCATGACGCACCCGGGCCGTCAAGAAACTTGGACGCCTCGGAATTCACATTTCCTTTATTTTCCCGATGCGCCGTTTCGATATATTTTGCTTTGCATTTTTTCCCGCCTTCCCGCTAGAGGGAAAAATGCGTTATCAAATGCCACGGTATCTACGATACTAGTAGCGGGGGAAACGGCGCCGTGCGCGGCGCCGATCTGCACGGGGCGCACAGCAGGCACAGCCATGGTCCGTTCATACAGCATCGAGAACTTCCGGATTACCCAATGCGCCGACGACGGCGGCGAGATCCTGGTGTATGTCGATCCCACCCCCGAGGAGCGCGCGCTCCTGGTCAACGACCACCTCATCGACGCGCACACCCTGCAATCGTCGTTGGACCCCGACGAGCTCGCCCGGCTTGAATTCGAGCCGGAGCACGCGGCGCTCATTATCAAGCGCCCCCAGAACTATTCCGGCGGCGACCAGTTCCTCTTCCGGGTTTCGTCGTACGGTATCTTCCTGTTCAAGACCCGACTCATCGTCGTGATCATGGAGGACATCCCGCTGTTCGACCACAAGCTCTTCACGCGCGTCTACTCGCTCCACGACGTGGTGCTCAAAATCATCTACCACACCATCCACCACTACCTGGACCACCTCAAGGTGATCAACATGATCTCCGACTCCCTCGAGGACAAGATCAACACCTCGATGAAGAACAAGTACCTCATCAACCTCTTCATGCTCGAGAAGAGTCTGGTGTACTATGTGAACGCGATCAACTCGAACGCATTCGTGATCGAGCGCCTCAAGAACAACGCCACGAAGATCGGCTTCGCCCCCGAGGGCGTGGAGATGCTCGACGACATCATCATCGAGAACAACCAGTGCTTCCGGCAGGCGGAGATCTACTCCAATATTCTCGCGGGCCTCATGGACGCGCGGGTGTCCATCGTGAGCAACAACCTCAACATCCTCATGAAGACCCTCAACATCATCACCATCGGAATCATGGTGCCCACCTTCGTCGTGAGCGCGTTCTCCATGAACGTCGAGATCCCCTTCCAGAAGCACCCGCTGGCGTTCTGGATGGTCATGGGACTCTCCCTGGTGGCCGTGCTGTGCTTCACGCTGGTGTGGCGCTTTAAAAAATGGTGATGCCCCGCGCGAATTGTTGCTTGCCGTTTTCCCGCGCCGTGTGTAGTATGTGAGGTATACCAGCAATCAAGGAGCGCGCCATGGACGACATGAATACACCAACGTCGGATTCCATCATCCAGTCCCATGTCATCTTCGGGATGACGGCGGGCGCCATCCCGCTCCCCCTGGTCGATTTCGTGGCGATCTCGGCCATCCAGATCGACCTGATTCGCGAGCTCGCGAAGCGCCATGCGGTCGATTTCAACGCCAACCTCGGCACCTCGCTCGTCTCGTCGCTCGCGGGGACCTCGCTCGCGAAGATCGGCGCGAGCGCCGTCAAGGCGATCCCCGGCGTGGGCACCGCCCTCGGGATCGGCGCGCAGGTCCTGCTCGCCGGCGCCACCACCTACGCCCTGGGCCGCGTCTTCGATTCGCACTTCGCGCGCGGCGGGACGCTCGCGAATTTCAATGTCGACGCCATGCGGCGGTCCTACGATGAGATGGTCGATACGGGCAAAGAGTTTGCCCAATCGCTCCGGAAGGGCGCCTCGAAGAAGGAGGACATCCTGGCCACGATCGAAAAGCTCGCCGAGCTTCGCGCACGCGGCGCCATCTCCGAGGACGATTTCGAGACCACCAAAAAGAAGCTGCTCGATTCGCTCGTCGCATGATTGTCGACCATATCGCCGCCGCGCGCCGGTACGATCGCGGGACCGCCTGGGAGGACGCCTTCCGCTTCCTGGCGACCCTGGACCCCGCCGCACGCGAGAACGAATACGCCATCCGCGGGACCGACGTCTTCGCCCGTATTTTCAGCTACGAGACCCTTCCGCGCGAACAGGCGCGCCTCGAGGCGCACCGCGAGTACATCGACGTGCAGATGATCCTCTCGGGCGGCGAGCGCATCGGCTGGTACCCGCGCAGCGGGTGTGCCGTCATCGAGCCCTACAACCCGTCGCGCGACGTCGAGTTCTATGCGGCGGACCGCGAGCCGTCGTCCTGGCTCGCCCTGACGCCGGGCCTGTGCGCGATCTTTTTCCCCGACGACGCCCACCTGACGCAGGTCGCCGGCGACACCGGTCCGCAGAAGGTGAAGAAGGTCGTGGTAAAGATCAAACGCGCGCTCGCATTTCCCTGACATCGCCATGCGCCGCTCCGACAAGAAAATCTTCGCTCGTGACGGTGGACTGATGAGCCTCCGCCGCCGCATCATGCACCTGGCGTGTACGGGCGTGCTCACGATCGTCCTTTCGTCGATGGGCGCGGCGCAGCAGCGTGCACGCGCCTTCATCCTCTATGTTCCGCCGATGGAGAACCAGGGCTCGCGCCTGCACGCCTGGTTGGGGTTGGCCATGGCCGATCACGTCCGCGACATGCTCTCGACGACCGACAGCATCGCCGTCATCGGCGAGGACGAGCGGCTTGCCGCATTGCGACAGCGTGCCGTCGACGAGCGGGCGAAGGACCCCGATGCCGCCCTGGTGCGCGCGGGCCGATTCCTGGGCGCGAGCGCCGTCCTTGTCGGGCGCTACACGGTACGGGGCAGCGCCGTCTTTATCGACCGCCGGCTGATCGACTGCCGAACGGGATCGACCATCACCGCCGATTCGCTCGCGGGCACCCTCCCGACGATCTCCGATCTTCTTGAGCGATTCGCGACATCGGCCTTTCACTCCCCCGGGCACGGCGACGGGGTCCGCACCGCCCCAATGACGCTCACGACTGCGGACCGCGCATCGATCGCCGCGTACCATCGCCCCCCCTGGACCGCGTTCGAACACTATGCGCGCGGGCGCTCCCTTGAAGCCGTAAAGCCCGATCGCGCCTTTACGCACTTCATGAAGGCGATCCAGAAGGATGGATTCTATACCGAAGCCTATATCCAGGCGGCCGCTCTGTGCTATTTCAAACTGGACGATCCGGCGCAGGCCTTCGAATACCTGCGCGCGGCCCTCGTCATCAGCGAACAACAGCACGCCCCGGCCAGCATGCCCAGCTCGGGCATCGCGATGCGCATCGGCCGGCTCTATGCCGCACAGGGCGATCTGGAAAACGCCCTGAAGCACTATGAGGACAGCCGTCAGCGATACGAAAAGATCAATCGGCAGGCATCGTATCCGTATATCGTCCTGATGGGCCACATCGGCGAGGCCCACCGGCTCAGGAACGAATACGACCGTGCCATCGAGTCCCTCGGGCGCGCGAAGGAGATCGCCGAACAGCTCGACCTTGCCGACTCCGAGCCCTACGCCGAGCTTCTGGCGCGCATCGGGACGCTGTTCTATCACCGCGAACGCTACTCGAGGGCGGAGGACCTGTTTGCGAGAAGCCTCGCAATCCGCACCATCAACGAAACGGAACAGACACCCGCATTCGTGTCCCTGTTGAACGGACTGGCCGGCATCTACCGACAGCAGAACAACCCGGCGAAGGGGCTGCGGTATGCGGAGAAGGGCGAGGCGCTCTGCCGCGATCCGCGGCTGGCGCGCACCGTCGAATGCGCCGCGCTCATGTCCACCACGGGCATCCTGTATTATCTCCAGCAGGACTACGCAAAATCGGTCGCCGCCCACGAGCACGGGCGGAGAATCCTCGATGCGCTCGCATTGAACGACAATGCGCGCTACGCCGCCGCGCTCTATCATCTGGGCGGATCATACATCAAGACCGGCGATCGCTCCGCCGCCGGGCGCTGCTTCCGCACGGCCCACGACATATACCGGACGCTGGGCATGCAGGAGCAGGCGGAGATCCTCAGGCCGTTCTCGGAGTATTACGGGAAGGGTACGGAGTAGGAAGGCTATCGCACGATCCGCATGGAGAGGTCGAAGGCCTTGACGGAGTGCGTGAGTGCGCCGATCGAGACATAATCGATGCCCAGGTCCACGAGCCGACCGATCCGGTCCTCGTCCAGGTTCCCCGACACCTCGATCTTGGCCCGGCCGGCGATCCCGTCGATGGCGATCCGCATGGCCTCCTTGTCCATGTTGTCCAGCATGATGACATCGACCCCCAGCGCGGCGGCCTCCGTCGCCTGTTCGGGATCGCGCGCCTCCACCTCGACCGTGAAGCGGTCCCCGTAGGCGTCCCGTACGCGGCGGACGGCCTCGGTGATCCCGCCTGCGGCGTCAATGTGGTTGTCCTTGATGAGCACGGCGTCGAACAGGCCAAAGCGATGATTGCCGCCCCCGCCGGTCCGGACCGCGTACTTGTCCAGCAGCCGAAAACCGGGGAGGGTCTTGCGGGTGTCCAGAACGGTGATACCGGTGCCCCGCAGCAGCGACGTGATCCGCCGGGTCGCGCTTGCGATGCCGCTCATGCGCTGGAGGAAGTTGAGCGCGGTCCGCTCCCCGATAAGAAGGCTCTTCACGCTGCCGCCGAGACGCGCGACCGCGTCCCCGGGCCCGACCAGGTCCCCGTCATTCGCGAGGATATCCACCGAAACCTGCTCGTCGACGTGGCGGTAGACGCAGCGAAGGACCTCGCCGCCGCAGAACACGCCATCCGCCTTCGCGACGATCTCCGCCGCGCCCACGCGCGGCTCGCGGAACACCGCCTCCGAGGTGATGTCGCCGTCGCCGATATCCTCGCGCAAGGCCAGCATGATGACGGGCATGATATCGCGCTCTGCGATGCTTCGCTTCATTTCACCTTTTTTCGCAGGTCGATCCGCTTCTCGAGCTCCAGCATCTGGTCGCGGAGCACGGCGGCCTTCTCGAACTCGAGATTGTCGGCCGCGCCGATCATGTCGGCGCGTATCCGCTCAAGCAGCGCGAGCTGCGCCGCCGGATCGGCGTCGCGATAGGCCTCCCGGTATTCCGCGACATACGACAGCGCCTCGTCGGCCGGGTGGTACTCGCGCTCGATGATGTCCCCCACCTCTTTCGCGATCGTGGCGGGGGTGATGCCGTGCTCTTCGTTGTATTGCCGCTGGATCGCGCGCCGGCGCTCGGTCGTTTCGATGGTCGTTCGGATGGAGTCGGTGATGGTATCGGCGTACATGATCACGGTACCGTTCACATTGCGGGCCGCGCGGCCGGCGGTCTGGATGAGCGAGCGCGCCGAACGCAGGAAGCCCTCCTTGTCGGCGTCCAGGATCGCCACCAGGGACACCTCCGGCAGGTCCAGCCCCTCGCGCAGCAGGTTGATGCCCACCAGGCAGTCGAACTCGCCCCGCCTGAGATCGCGGATGATCTCGACGCGCTCGATCGTCTCGATCTCGGAGTGCAGATACCGCGCGCGGATGCCGATCTCGTCGAGATAGGCGGTCAGGTCCTCGGCCATCTTCTTGGTCAATGAGGTTACCAGCACCCGCTCGCCCGCGTCAATCCTTTTCCGGACCTGCCCGATGAGGTCGTCCACCTGCCCGGTCGCCGGCCGGACCTCGATCACCGGGTCCAGGATGCCGGTGGGCCGGATCACCTGCTCCACCACCGCCTCGCTCACCGAGAGCTCGTAGTCGGCCGGCGTCGCGGAGACGAACACCGCCTGGTCGATCATGGCCTCGAACTCCTCGAAGAAGAGCGGCCGGTTGTCGAGCGCGGACGGGAGGCGGAAGCCATGCTCCACCAGCGACTCCTTTCGGGAGCGGTCGCCCAGGTACATCCCGCGCACCTGCGGAATGGTCACGTGCGACTCATCGACGAAGAGAAGATAGTTACCCTTGAAGTAATCGATCATGCAATCGGGACGGGAGCCCGGCGGCCGGCGCGCGATGATGCGCGAATAGTTCTCGATCCCGCTGCAGTAGCCCATCTCCTGCAGCATCTCCATGTCGTACTTGGTGCGGCTCTCAAGGCGCTGCGCCTCGACGAGCCGGTTCTGCGCGGTGAGCTCCCGCAGGCGCGCGTCGAGCTCCTCCTGGATGAGGCGCACGGTCTCCGAGAGCTCCTCGGCGTCGGTCACGAAATGCTTCGCCGGGTAGAGATACTCGGAATCGATCTCGTCGATGATCTTCCCCGTGATCGGGTCGATGCGGTACAATGCCTCGATCTCGTCGCCGAAAAACTCGATCCGGACCGCCGTCTTCAGGTAGGCCGGGAACACCTCCACGGTGTCGCCGCGGGCGCGGAAGATGCCGCGCGCGAACTCCACGTCATTGCGCTGGTAATGGATGGCGATGAGGTCCCGCAGCAGCCGGTCGCGCCCCATATCGTCCCCGCGGTGCAGCGCGATCTGCATCGCCTCGAAGTTCTCGGGGCTGCCCAGGCCATAGATGCACGATACGGACGAAACGACGATCACGTCGTCGCGGTCCAGGATGGACGAGGTCGCCTTCAGCCGCAGCCGGTCGATCTCGTCGTTGATCGACGAGTCCTTTTCGATGTAGAGGTCCTGCGCCGCCACGTAGGCCTCCGGCTGGTAGTAATCGTAGTACGACACGAAGTACTCCACCGCGTTCTCGGGAAAGAACTCCTTGAACTCCCGATAGAGCTGCGCGGCCAGGGTCTTGTTGTGCGTCAGCACCAGCACCGGCTTGTTTACCGCCTCGATGACCTTCGCCATGGTGAAGGTCTTTCCCGAACCGGTCACGCCGAGCAGGGTCTGATATTTCATCGATCCGCGAATGCCCGCGGTGAGTCGCTCGATGGCGGCCTGCTGGTCACCGGACGGGCGAAAGGGCGATATCACTTTAAATGGCGGCATGATCGGTGACGTATACAATAATCGAAATTTGACCGCTTGGCGCAATATTTGATTGACGGATGCGCTGTGCCGTGTATGGTACGCAGCGATAGGGCACTATCGCTCCCGGTGCGGTTTTTTTCAATCCTATATTCTCCCGGGATACCGTCGGATACGATTTCGAGGGCCGCCATGTTGGACATCAGCATCGACCGCAAGGACCGCATCGCCATCATGCATATCGCCGGCGACTTCTACATCGACAGCATCGCCAGCGCGGAGCGCTCCTGGAACGAGGTCGTCGCCGCGGAACCGCGGATCATCGCTCTCGACTGCCGGAAGCTCGCGCGCATCGATTCCACCGCCATCGGCACGCTGGTGAAATTCTTCAACATGGCCATGGCGAAAAAGATCCGCCTGGTCTTTTGCGACGTCAATGCCTCCATTCAGCTCCTGTTCGAGACGGCCCGTCTCAAGCGGCATTTCGTCATCACCAGCGCGAAAAAATTCAACGACAAGTACCTGCGGCAAATCGCCTGAGGCGCGTACATCCGTCATGTTCCTCGTCACCATCGACCACCGGGGCGCCGTTCCGATCCTCAACCTCAAAGGCGACCTCATTCTCGATTACGTGGAGCATGTCGATGAGGTCTGGAACCGGGTAAAAGAGGGCCAGCCGCAGGCCATCGCGCTCAACTTCAAAGACCTCGAACAGATCGATTCGGCCGGGCTTGGCTCCCTCATCAGGTTCCACTACGAATCGAAGGATAAAAACATCGAGCTCATCCTTCTGGATCCCAGCCCCGAGATACTGAGCCTCTTCGAGGTTGCGGGCATTCATATCCTGTTCACCATCGTCACGCGCGCGCAGTTCGAAGCGGACCATCCCGCGTAACACCATCGCACTCATAAACGGAGGTACCGATGAAAGGAATAATAATTCTGACGGCGATTATCGCGTGTTCGTGCGCGATCAACTGTTCGTCATCGAAAAAGGTCGGCTGTGTCGACGGCGATTGCAAGTCCAAGAACAGCGCGTACTACTGGAAGGACGGGTCACACTACATCGGCGGGTACGTCGCAGGGGTCCCGTCGGGCAAGGGGACCTATGTATGGGCGGACGGAAAAAAATACGAGGGCGACATGCTCAAGGGACAGCCGCACGGCCGGGGCACGCTTGTCTTCCCCAACGGCGAAAAATACGAGGGCGACATTCAGAACAACGTGTTCGTCGGAAAGGGGACCTACACATATAAGGACGGCCGCGTCTACACGGGCGAGTTCAAAGCGGGCAAGCCGGAGGGCACCGGCATGATGACCTGGCCCGACAAGACGAAATACGAGGGCCAGTTTAAAAACGGCACCATGGAGGGGAAGGGCGTCCGGACGCTCCCGGACGGCTCTAAGGAAAAGGGGACCTTTCTGCCGGGCGGTATTTTCGTAAACGACTGACCGCGCACACCCGGTGCGGCTACATCAGGAAGCCGCACCGGTCGCATTTCACCGTCTCGCCCTCAAGAAAGATCCTTCCCAGCGGTGCGCCGCAGCTCGGGCAAAACTTGAACTTCACGTCCTGGCGCCGCGCCTCCTCGGTAAAGAACTCGTCGGTGGTCCGGTCGAAATTCCCCGCGATCCTGCCCTCGGCGATCGCATGCGCGAGCAACTCGCTCGCCTCGGGTATCGATGCGCCGATCTTCCCCGCGAGGTCGGCGACGGTGATCCGCCGGTAGGATTTCACCACGCTCGCGATCGACTCCAGCCGCTCCAAGCGCCGCCGCGCGCGCCGGAAGAAATACAGCAGCACCGCGCCCGGCGCGAGGATGGACGTGGAGAACATCGCGACCCCCCGTCCGGTTTCGCTGTGGACGGGATCATCGTCGAACATCATCGCGACGCCCACCACGAGGACGAAAATGCCCGCAAAGAGCGTCAGGAACCCGAAGCCCTTCTGAAGGCTGAGTTTCAATGAGCGCACCATCGCCGCCTCCCACGGTACCGCATATCAATACAACACCCGTTCGATGCTCCGGTCATTCATGGCCGCAAGATAGTCCTTTTTCCAGTCCGGCCCCAGGAAGCGCTCCGCCAGATGGACGGGGAGCGCCATGCCCGTGACCGCGACCTCGCCGTTGATGCGCGACAGCCCCTGCACGCAGCTCGGGCAGGTGGTGAGGATCGTCACCTCCTTGCCGAGGACGGCATCGCCCACGCAGCGCCGCTTGCGGTCGCGGATTTGGTTGGATATCTCCGGCGTGGAGAGCGCAAGCGTGCCGCCCTCGCCGCAGCAGTAGGGGATGTTCACCACGCGTTCGCCGGTGAGGGACGAGATGACCTTCTGGTAGCCCAGCTGCTTCAACGGCGTGTGGCAGGGATCATGATAGTACACCACGCCGTCCGTCCGTGGCGCCGATTCGAAGAACCCCTCCCGCGCCAGAAACTCGTTGATGTCGATGAGCCGGGCCCCGTTGAAGATATTCTCCACCTCGTAGCCCTGCAGCATCTCGAAGCAGGTCCCGCACGATACGACCACATTGTCGATCTCCAGATAGTTCGCGACGTCCGCGATCGTGTGGAAGATCACCCGGTTCTCATAGCTCTTGATCGCCGCGCTCTGCGATTTCCCGTTGGCCAGCACCGGGTAGCCGCAGCAGAGGTACTCCGGAGGCATCACCACGCGCACGCCGGCCGCGAACAAGAGCGCCTGCGACGCGATGCTGATGTCGGGGAAGAGCCGTTCCGACCCGCACCCCGGGAAGTAGAACACGCTCTTACCGGACGAGCGCGTCGGGTTTTGGATGATAATGAAGGCGTTCTTCCGCGTGACGCCGATGTGCTCCTTGAAGGTCTTCTGCCCCGCAGCGGGCAGCCGAGTGCGCACCAGCGCCGCGATCGTAGGCACAATGGCGCGGATGACGCGGCGCGCCGGCTTGACGGCGTAATAGGCGGCGTTCTGCATCCGGTAGCCGATCCTAAACATCAGCACTCGAAAGAGCTTGTTGATGTAATAGCCCTTCCGCATGAGGTAAAACAGCGAGAGCGCCGTGAGCGTCTTCACCCGCGACACGCGCCGCTCGGTGAGGATCTCGCGCATGTTGAGCGTGATGTCGCCGAAGTCGATCTTGACCGGGCAGGGGATTGCGCAGCGGTGGCACATGGTGCAGTAGTTCGCGATCTCGATGAGTTGCGCGAAGTGCCGGAAGTTCAGCGACTTCGACATCTGCGCCTCGTAGAGGACCGCCTCGATGATGAGCCCCACGCCCAGGATCTTGTTGCGCGGATTGTAAAACATCGTCCGCCCCGGATGATGGGTGTTGCAGGTCCCCTTGCACTTGCCGCACCGGACGCAGGAGGCGATCGACGTCGAGAGCCCCTCGAGGTCGGTCGCCTTCAGGATGAACGCCTCGAGCTTGAGCAGGTTGAACGAGGGCGTGTAGATGGTGCTCAGGGGAAAGGCGGCGTTGAGCTTGCCGGGGTTGAACAGGTCATCGGGGTCGTTTTCCCGCTTGTATGCGGCGTAGCCGTCCAGGATGCCCTGATCGACAAAGCGCAGCTTCGTGAGGCCGATCCCGTGCTCGCCGGAGACCACGCCGCCCAGCCGCACCACCTCCTCCATGATCACGCCCACGGTCGCATCGGCCTCCGCCATCATCAGGTAGTCGTTGGAGTGCACCGGGATGTTCACGTGGACATTTCCGTCCCCGGCGTGCATGTGGGTGGCGATGATGATCTTCCGCTTGCGCTGCGTGTCGGCGGCGGCGTCGAATGCGCGCATCAACTCGTCGTAATTATGGAAGGACCGCCGGAAGGGCTCCGCCACATCGCACTCGTAGTCGACCCGAATGACCCCATCCTGCAAGAGGCGGAACACCGAGCGCCGCTCGGCGGACAGCGCCGGATCGTCCGTCAAGACATCGCAGGCCGTCTGGTTCATGTTCTCGGCGTAGCGCAGATAGGTCGTGCGCACGGCAGTGGCATGCGCGCGGTACTCGTCGATGCGTGCGCGAAGGAATTCGTCCGCATCGTCGGTGTCGCCCGCCGCGGTAAGCATGGCCTCGACGTCCGCGACGATCTGCGCGCTATTGGACAGCTCCTTGAGGAGGTTCAGCTTGTCGATGAAGTCCGCGAACTGCGGCAGCTGTTCGATGGGGATGACGATGTCCTCGTTGAGCTTGAAGGCGTTCGTATGGCGCGCGATCGCCCCGAGGTTTTTCCGGTCCTTCCAGAAGTTCTCGCGGTGCGCCGGCGTCGAGGCGATGAACCCCTCGGTATTGTACTCGCGCACGAGCGCGATGGTGCGCACGGTCGCGGCGTTCAACAGCGCCTCGATATTGCTCTCGATGTCGATGATGAGCACCGCCTTGGGGACCTCGTTGCGCTTCGACTTGTTCTTGTAGTTGATCGCCCGCACGTATTTGTCGTCGAAGTGCTCCAGCGCGGTGAGGTAGACCCGGTCGTTCTCCGAGAAGTGCTCAATGATGTCCACGATGGCCTTCGAGGCGTTGATCATGTTATTGCCGTAGAATTCGAGGCACACCGTGCGGCAATAGTGGAACGGCTTATAGAGCACGAAACTCGCCGAGACGATCACCCCGTCGCCGCCCTCCTTCTGGAGGCCGGGCAACCCGCCCAGCGCCTTGTTGGTGATGTCCTTGCCGAGCCCCTTTTTCCGCACGTCGGTGCCCGAAAGTTCGACGGTCCGCAGACGCTCGCGCTGGCCACGTCGCTTCACCACGGACACGTCGAAGATGACGCGGTCTCCCGGCTCGATCTTCCGATAGGCGTGATCGCGCCGTGCGACCTCCACCAGCGAGCCGTCGGCCGTGACGATACGGAACGAGAGGAGGTTGTCGATTGCGGTGCCCCACATCACGCACTTCTTTCCGCCGGCGTTCTCGGCGATGTTCCCGCCGATGGTGGAGGCCCAAGCCGAGGTGGGGTCGGTGGCGAAGATGTAGCCGCGCTCGGCGCAGTACTCCATCACGTCCTCCGTGACCGCTCCCGCCTCGACGTTTACCACCGGGACCCGCGAGCCCGCTATGTCCATGAACTCGATGCCCTCGATCCGGTTGAGCCGCTCGGTGTTGAGCACGAGCGTACCCTTGCGAACGGGCACCGCGCCGGCGGTCAGGCCCGTCCCGCCGCCCCGGGGAATGATCGAAAGCCCCAAACGCCGCGCGGCCCTGACGATATGGGGCACCTCGCGCGCGCGGCTCGGATACACCACGACCGACGGATATTCCACGCGCCAGTCGGAGGCGTCGGTGGCGTGCGACACGCGATGGAAGGGGGTGAAGTGTATGTTCGCGCGGCTGGTCGCATGCGACAGGACCGACTGGATGCGAGCGCGCCTTCGCCGCGCGCCGCCGAGCTCGTCGAAGAACTCGTTGCCCCGCACGCGCGTCTTTTTAACCAGGTCCAGCACCAGCTGGTTCCCCAGTGCGCCTTCCTCAACCGCCCGCAACCGCATCTCGTGCAGTCGCCGGAGCCGCTTTCGCTTCCGTGGATTGTACAGATAATCGTCGTAGAGGTAGGGGTTGCGATCGATGATGAAGATGTCGCCATAGATCTCGAAGAGCAACCGGGCGCTGCGCCCGGTCACGCGGTGGCTGCGGAGCTGGTCCAGCATGCCCCAGGTCTCCTCGTCGTAATACTTGAGCACGATCTCGCGGTCGGAGAACGAGGTATAGTTGTAGGGGATCTCCCGAAATTTCGAATCCTTGATCATGGCGCCATCCGCTTTCGAAGGCCGTATCGCGGCTTTGTAGTGGTGCATCAGGCATCGGTCGTCAAGTGAATTTATCGCGCCTTTCCCAAAATATCAAAACATATGAAAAATCCGTTGCCGAAAAAACTTTTTCAAAATAGGACGGTTGATGGCGCCCCGACGCACGCGGGGTGCGCGCATCGAGTCTCGGACCCCGCCGCAGTACGCGATGCGGACCGAGCGCGGCGCAGGGCGGGCAATGGAGCGCATGGAAACCGCACCCACATATCTGCTGATCATCAATCACGGGCGCGAGCGCGGGTACGAAACCCGCGAGCTCGAACGGGACGACTTCATCGCCCACACATCGCGCCTGCTCAAACGACCGCGGAAGGTCTTTCTGGGCCTGGGCGATTTCCTTGAGGTCGGCGACTATAAAAAGCTCATCGACTCCCTCTTTTTCAACATCTCCGGCAGCGCCATCGAGACGCTGCTGGACGACAGCAACCGGCAGGTCTCGGCCGAGGAGAACATTCCCTTCTCGTTTTTCAAGCTCGCGGTCTATTTCCCGGATTTCATCTTGCGCGACATCCCGACCTCCTGCGCCTCGGTGATCGGAAAGAAGGGGCGCCTCTTTCCGGGAGCGGAGAACTTCATCAAGCACATCAAGCCCTATGATCCGCTCATCCTTACGGCAATCCCGCACGAGATCGCCATCGAGTTCGTCAAGCGGCTCGATCTGGAGGAACGAAACCTCATCTCCACGCGCTACGCGGTCGCGACCAACGCCAAAAACCGAGAGGTGTACTCGGGCGGCGTGCGCGTCTTCATGTCGGGCAACCGACGGAGCATCGAGATCGAGAAGGTCATGAACCGCGAGAACCTCTCGGGCGAGGACATCGTGTACATCGGTCGCGGCGAGGCGGGCTTCAATGCTTTCGCCAATATGAATTCGATGGCCTTCAACCCGACGAAAAGCATCATTCCCGAATCCACCATCACCCTGTACGGCTCGTCGCTGGAATCGCTGTTGGTGTTGTTCAACTTCGGGGGTGCTATCACTCCGCTCCTCACCGCAGACGCCATGGAGGCGAACCTGCCGTCGCTGGTCGTGTTTTCCGAGGAGCGGTCGAAACGCGACGAGCTCATCGAGCTGGAGCTCTCCCACCGCCATCTGCAGAACAACATCATTGGCCAGCGGCTCGAGCATTCCGGCGAGAGCTACGTCTCGGTGGAGCGCGAGATCGACATCGAGTTCGGCGGATCGTCGATCGACATCCAGGGGGTGCGCGACATGGTCAAGAACCGGATGAGCGCATACCGCGACCATCCGCAGGATTTCGTGCACGAGGTCACCAATATCGCGCGCGAGCGCTACGGCCGTCTCTATTCGTCACCGGAGGATGAATCATGATCACGATTGGCGTTATCCCGGCTCGCTACGGATCGTCGCGATTTCCGGGCAAACCGCTGGCCCCCATCGACGGCGTCATCCTCATCGAGCGGGTGTACCGACAGGCGCAGCGGGCCAACCTCGCGCGCGTCCTGGTCGCCACGGACGACCGGCGCATCTTCGACGCCGTCACGTCCTTCGGCGGCGAGGCCGTGATGACCGGCGAACACCCGTCCGGCACCGACCGCATCGCCGCCGCCGTGCGCGGCATCGACGCGGACATCGTCGTGAACATACAGGGCGACGAGCCGCTCATCGACCCGCGCGTGATCGCGACCGTCGCCGCGGCGCTGGAGAACAACGCCTGGGCCGACATGTCCACGGCAGTCACGCGGCTCGATGCGCCCGAGGACATCGACAACCCGAACATCGTCAAGTGCGTATTCGACCAACACGGCCGCGCGCTCTATTTCTCGCGATCGCGCGTCCCCTATAACCGTTCCGCGACCGATCACTACCACAAGCACCTGGGGATTTACGGATATCGAAAGGAATTCCTCGAGCGCTTCATCGCCCTGCCGCAATCACGCCTCGAGGCGGCCGAATCGCTGGAGCAGCTTCGCGCGCTGGAGAACGGGCATGGGCTCCACGTCTCCGTGGTCGCCTACGATTCGATCGGCGTGGACGTGCCCGAAGACGTGGAGCGCGTGGAGCGGATCCTTCGCGCGGGCCGATAACCGTGCCGCCCGTTCACTTTTTTTCTTCGAAGAATCGTGTCCCGTCCCACCGGTAGACGGTGACCGTCGTGCCCTTGAGGACGTATTCTTTTTTCTCCTCGTCAAAATCCTCGTCCTTGCGCGTGCACACGATTCGGTCCGGACGGCCTCCCTTCTGGTTTGGGAACAGGCATACCGTGCCCATGTGGAACACGCCGGCTTCGCTCACGGTGACCGCCGAACACGCCTCAATGAGCCTCTTCCCGTCGAACACGAAAAACATGCTCCCATTGGCATACGCGCACGCGGGGTATTCGAACTTCAGCTCGATAATGCCCTTCACACCGCTCAGTTTTCTGCCGTCGTGCATCGTGCCGTAAACGGAATACCCGAATTCGCCCGTTCCGCTCACGTCCGTATAGATCGGAGCGTAGACGATACGGGAGATCGTCCTTCCCCCTGAAAGCGCCGCGATCTCGGCGAAATACCGCCCGTCCGACCCGCGATGTTTCAGGCCGGACACGAAGAGCACCTGCGTGCTGTCGATCTTCGCAACTCCATGCGCATACGAGAAGAAGCCGCCCCAGGCGTAGCCGGTCTTCTGTGCGCCCTTTTCCTTAAACTGGATCTGATACCAGTTCGCGGTAAAACCGTTTTGCGAAAGCCGTTCCACCGATTTTTTCACGATCCGTATCGCATGGCCGTACGGGAGGTTTGCGATCACCTCGCTCCCCTTCAGCGATGGCGCACTGCGGACATTTACCCTGTCGGCGCACAAAAAGGTCTGGGCGCCATCAGTGAAATCGCCCATCGAGTAAACAATGTGTTTTTCAGCATACGCGCGCGATGCGCATATCGCACTTATCATAATGAGAGCGAACAACCGTATCGTACGTTTCATGGATTTTCCCTCACGAGTTGCATCGCGCGCCCTACTCCTCCGGCGAATCGAACAGACCGCCGGACTCGGGCCGGTCGGCGGCGCCCGCGAACGGGATCCCCAGGTGCGTATAGGCGCTTCGCGTGGCGACGCGGCCCCGGGGCGTTCGATTCAAAAACCCGATCTGCACCAAAAACGGCTCGTAGAAATCCTCGAGGGTGTCGATCTCCTCTCCCACCGCCGCTGCAATGGTCTTGATCCCGACCGGCCCCCCGTTGAATTTCTCGATAATGAGCGACAGGATCCGCCGGTCCATCTCGTCGAGCCCTATCCCGTCCACATCGAGCTGCTCGAGGGCGTAGCGGGTCACCGCGAGGTCGATCGCGTCCTTCCGCTGGACCGTCGCGAAATCGGCGACGCGCTTGAGGAGGCGGTTCACGATGCGGGGCGTGCGCCGCGAACGCGAGGCGATCTCGATCGCCGCGTCCTCGCGGATCGGGCGACCCAGAATGCGCGCCGAGCGCATGGCGATCGTTTGCAGATCGGCGGACTCGTAGTAGTTGAGCCGCAGCGGGATGCCGAAGCGATCGCGCAGCGCGGCGGTGAGCATGCCCAGGCGCGTGGTGGCCCCGATGATGGTGAACGGCGCAAGGTTGATCTTGATCGTCTTGGCCCCCATGCCCTGTCCGATGACGATGTCGAGCGTGCGGTCCTCCATGGCCGGATACAGGATCTCCTCTATGGCGGGCGCGAGACGGTGGATCTCGTCGATGAACAGGACATCGTTCTCCTCGAGCGAGGTGAGCAGCGAGGCGATGTCGGACTTCTCCAGCAGCGGCGCGGAGGTCGCCTTCACGGCCACCCCCAGCTCGTTCGCGATGATGTACGCCAGCGTCGTCTTCCCGAGCCCCGGCGGGCCCGAAAGGATCACATGGTCCAACGGTTGCCGGCGCATCCGCGCCGACTCGATGAACACCCGCAGGTTCGCGACGCTCTTCGCCTGCCCGATGAACTCGTCGAACGCGCGGGGCCGCAGCGACAGCTCGTCATCGTCCGTGTCTGTTTTGTTCGGAACCATCAGCCGGGTGGTGTGATCCATGACGCCTACTTCTTCGCGTTCTTTTCGAAGTTCCGTATGGCCTTGACGATCGACTCGGGCGAATCCAGTTCGAGCAGCGATTGCCGCAGGGCGTCGTTGCTGAGCACCTTGGCGATGTTTGCGAGCGTCTTGATGTGCTGGGTGAGTTTGTCCTTGGGGACGATGAGCAGGACGGTGATACGCACCGGCAAATTGTCCACGGCGTTGAAGTTGACGCCGATCTCGGTGATCGCGAGCACGAGCACGATATCGTCCACCTTGTCGGTGCTGCAGTGCGGAATGGCCACGCCCTTGCCGATCCCGGTGCTCATCGACTTTTCTCGTTCGAAGAGCGCCTTTTTGATCTCCTCGCCGTCCTCGCCGCGGACCTGCCGGTTCTTCACGGCCGCCTGCAGCAGCTGGTCGATGAGCTCCCACCGGCTCCGCGCGTGGACGCCCGTCAGCACATTGTCCTTGTTGAGATGGTCCGATACTATCATAGGTGTTCGGGTGGTCCCTGCGCGCCGACGGCGCGAATCATTGACCGATCGTCGCCCCTGTTTTCCTTTTCGTCAAGAGTTATAATTTTTTCCGTTTCGCGGCCGCCGCGCGCACACGGTCCGCGATAAAACTCACGAACCCGCGCTCATCCTCGAGGACCACGTCGACGGGCACATACCAGAGCGCATCGGGAAGCGGAAAGCGCCGCAGCTTGATGATGTCCTTCTCGGTGGTCAGCACCATATCGACCCCGCGCGACGTCGAGTCGATTCGATCGACGTCTTCTTCCGAATACGCATGATGATCGGGAAACGCCATCTCGTCGATCGATGCGGGGCGTTGCGCACCCACCAGCGCGCGAAACCCCGCCGGGTTCCCGATGCCCGACACGAGGAGCACCCGCGATCCCGCAATGGATTCGATCGGCCGCGTGTCCCCCGCAGCCGCACCGCGGCACAGCCGACGCGGCCGGTACCGTCCCGTCGTCATCGGGCGGCCGCGTGAGATCCGCCGCACCCGCGCGAGTATCCGCTCGCGTCTCTCGTCGCGAACCAAATCGCATTTATTCAGAATGATATAATCTCCCCGCCGAAGGGCCGTCGCCGGTTCGCGCAGGTTTCCCGCGGGAAGCGCCAGCCCCCCGCCGAAGGGATCGGTCGCGTCCACCACAAGAACGGCCACATCGCTGCGCACCGACGTGTTTTGGAACCCGTCGTCCATGACGATGCAGTCGACGCCAAACCGGTCCACGATGGTGCTGATCGCGTTCCGGCGGTCGGCTCCGATCACCACCGGCACGCCCCGAAGCGCGCCTGCGATGAGCACCGCCTCCTCCCCCGCCGCATCGGCCGACAGGAGCACCCGCTCCCCGTCGCCCACCACCGCGCCTGCGGCGGAGAGGCGCCCGCGATACCCGCGGCTCACCACCCCGGGCCGGAAACCGTTCTCGCGCAGCGCGCTCGCGGTGCGGATCACCACCGGCGTTTTCCCGGTCCCGCCCGTCGTGATGTTGCCGATGCACACGACCGGCACGGGACTGGACCACGGACGCGCGCACAACCGCTTCACGTAGAAACCCAGCAGATAGAGCAGCGATACGGGAGCGAGGATGACGCGGAGCGCGCGAAATATCTTCATACCGGGGAGGTTCCTTGCGCGCGATTAATGATACATAATCTGAAAAAGTCAATCGATTTCCATCGTGAGAATTTTAATTGACTTTTATCGCCCGCCCAGCCCAACTACGGATGAGACGAGCGCGAAACGGCGTGCGGAACATCTCGACGGTAAATACAGGTTCATCATGCGGGGTAGACCATGATCGAAATAAAAGACCAGGGAAACGGCGTTTTCATCATCCATATAAAAATGTCCGAGGTGCATACGCTCGATGTCCCCGAGCTGAAGGAAAAGCTGCAAAAGGCCATTATCGACAAGGGTATCAAAAAACTGGTCCTGGACCTCTCCGAGGTCAAGATGATAACCAGCTCCGGGATCGGCATCTTTTTAAACATCAATCAAAGCCTCAAGTCGGGTCTTCGCCTCGCCTCGCCGAATGCCGAGGTGCAAAAGGTCCTGGAGCTCACCAAGGTTTCGTCCGTTATTAAAATTTTCGATACGGTCGATGCGGCCATCAAGAGTTTTTAATACCTCGCTCTTGACGATTGAGAAACGATTGAGTATATTGTTCATGAGGGACGCACGAAGAATCACAACTGTACGTTAACGCTTGCACCGAGGGGTGCGCACTGGGGGCACGAGAGACTGCCCCGCAACGCAGTACGTGAAACGATGGGGGGAAGGCGATGGCGTTCCCCCCATTTATTTATAACATGCAGCACAACACCGCCTATATCGACATCACCGTAAAACCCCGCTCGTCCCGCAGAATGATCCGCGTCGAGGACGACAGCCGCATCGTCGCCTTCATCAACACGCCGCCCGTGGACGGAAAGGCCAACGAGGAGTGCATCGAGTTGTTCTCCGATGCGCTCGGGATCGCCAAATCGAGAATCTCCATCTTCCGTGGGCACCATAGCCGTCGGAAGACCCTGGCGATCGACGGCGAGTCGGCGGAAACCGTGCTTCGATCGCTTCGGCCATGATCGCCCGGATTGCACGCATCGCCATCTGCTGCCTGATCGCCGCGGTCCTCGCGACGTGCGGCGGCCGTTCATGGACGGCGGCCGATCGTCGCGAGGGGATAACGAAGGACCAGTTTCGCGTCTGTGTGCGCGTCCCCCGCGGGTCCCTCTCCGGGATCGATCCGTCAGGCCTTTCGCCGGCCCTTCGCCGCCATGCCGATGACCGCTTCAGGACGCTCGTCGGCCATCTCAGCGCCGCCCGCCGGAGCGCCGCGAATGATACCGCGCGATTGGACGCCCTGATGCCGGGCATCGTCACCGCGGGCGTCGTCGCCCATCAGTCCTGCGAGAAAGATTACTGCGAGCTCTTTGTCGATTACCCGGCGAAGGAGCTTCGCGCGCTCGTCGGCGAATGACGCGCACCGACCGCTACATTCGCATCGACACCGGCGACGGCACATATTCGCTTCTGGACCGCGAGCTCGACGAGGCCATGCACTCGCGCTCGGGCGCCTATGACGAGGCCCTTCGCAAGCATGTCCTCCCGTCGCGCGCGCTCGAGGTTCCGCGTGCCACCGCGCGCGTGCTCGACATCGGCTTCGGCCTCGGCTACAACATCCTCGCGCTCATCTTCGAGCGCGCCCTGCGCGCCCCGTCGCTGCGATTGGAAATCGTCACCATCGAACGCGACGCAGAGATCTTTCCGCATCTTGCCGATGTTCGCTTTGGCGACGATCGCGACGCCGTCTACGACAATATCCGCACCCTGGCGAACCGGGGCATTGCGGACGGCCCCGGGTATACCGCCATACTGCGGCTCGGCGACGCTCGCCAGACCATCCGCCATGTCGATGGCGCGCCGTTCGACGCCGTCTTTCTCGATCCCTACTCGCCCGCGAAAAACCCCGAGTTGTGGACGGTCGACTTTTTCCTGCTACTGCGCGCTTTGGTTCGCGACGAGGCGATCATCACCACATACTCCAGCGCCCCGCAGGTGCGCGAGGCGTTATGCGAAGCGGGATTTCGCGTCGGGCCGGGACCGTCGGTGGGAGGAAAGCGGGAGGGGACCCTCGCGACCGTATCGGGTCCCATACCCGAACTCACGGCGGAGGCGTTGGAGCTCCTGCGTGACGATCCCCGATCGACGCCGTACCGCGATCCCGGGTTACACAGCACGCGTGAGATGATTCGCGCCGGGCGGCGCGATGAGATGCGCAGCCGCCGCGCGGCTAAAAAAGATCGTCAAGCTCCTTGATCACCGAGGGGTTCTCGCCTTCCGTGGCGGCATCGGGCGCCGCCTTGTCCGCGCGGTCCTTCCGGCTCGTTCCCGCGCTTTTGTCGGCAATCGCTGCGCGAACGCTCCGGTCCGAATCGGAGAACTCGAGATTTCCGGACAGATCGCCCTCAAAGCCCAGCCGATAGGCGAACCCGGCCGTGTACTGGTACACCAGGGTGATGGCCTCGTAGATTTTCTTCTTGTCCAGCTTCTTGTTCCCCTCGATCTCCGCATTGAACGCCAGCGGGTCCTGCGGGTTATCCACGATGCCCTGCTTCCCGTTCATGTCGGCGACGATCTCGGCCAACTCCGCCGACACCTTGTTCATGAACATCCGCGCCGACGCGATGGCGTTGCGCCCTGCCTGTATCTTTTCCTTCTCAAGGCTCGTCAGGTTTTTCGAATACTCGATGTATTGCGCATTGCTGGTGGGTTTGTCGCGCTGCGCCTTCGCGAAGGTCGCCAGGGACTCCGCGTAGGCCCGAATGCCTTCAAGGCATTTGAGCATCTCATTATAGGTGTCGGAGAGCACCGCGCGGTAATCGGTCTTCCCGCCGGACGAATACACGACATTGTATTTGATCTTGTTCGTCGTCAGAATGATGGAGTATTCCTTGTCGAACTCCTGCATGAGCAGATAGGTGACGAGGACCTTGTCGTTGTCGCTCGCCTCCCGGAAGATGTCGGCGCGGTCGTAGTCCTTGCGCAGCCGGGCAAGATCGAGCTGGAACATCATCTCCACGCCTTTTTTGATATGATCCGGCAGCTCGGCCTCCGCGTTCTCCTCTTCGGTCTCGCGCGCGCCGGCCTCCGGCAGCTCGATTTCCTTCGGCTGGTCCGCACGCACGCGGTTCCCCACCCGCTCCTCGTCGGTGACGCCCAGCAGCTCCTCCAGCTCGCCGCCCTGCAACGGGAGAACGCGCCCCTGGATGCCGCAGAACAGCCAGTAGAGCTCCTGGTAGAGTCGGTTATAAATGACAAACACGCTGTTTTTCGCCTTCTTCCTTTTCCGCGAATAGACCGAGGCCTTCTCCTTCTCCAGCTTCATTTGCATGGAGATGGCGCGGTCGAAGGCGTACTGGAGCTGCTCCTGGTAGGCGACGATCGGTACGAGCCGCCGGAGGAGCGCCGTGACGTGCTCCTGGACCAGATCGAGTCGCAGGGGGACCGTGTGCGATTCGGTGTAGTTGTTGAGGATGCGATCGACGATGCTTCGCTCGTAAATCGAGGAGACGCGCTCGATAAGCTCGAAATAAACCGGCTTCACGCTATCCAGGTCCTCGATGATGGCGCGCGATACGACCGGATTGCTCTTGAACACATCGAGATACACCATCTGTATCTCCATGAGCGCTGATCGGTATTCGAAATTGATCCGATTGAGGAATTTCGGCTTGAGGTTCAGTATGGAAAAATCGGTCACGCCCATGAACAGCAGTTTGAAGCGAATGGATAGACGCTCGAAGAATCCGCCCCCTGTGGCGTCGCGTCCCCTGGAGGCCGTCGGCTTCTTTTTTGAAGCGGGTGATGTTTTTCCCGCCGCGATGGGCTGACGGGTGCCCAGCTTCTTTTTATGCTCTTCAATTTTCGTCTTGTAGGCGCGCTGCTTGTCGCGATCGAAGTCGGTCATGCCCCGCCGCTTCTTCTCGCTGACGACCTGTCCGCCCGCCTGGACGAATTTATTAAAGAGATCCTTCTTCGTGTGGTCGTCTAAGTTCTTGACGCCGATATTGCTTTTCGTCTTTTCGAAATCCTTGCCGCTCATAACCCGCCCGCGCGATGCGGGCCCGGACCCCCTGTGCTCTCGTTCGATACCGCCTCCGTCGCCGTATCGACACTCTGTATTGAAGCGACCCCCGTCAGCGAACACGTGCGCATCGTAATAAAAACTATTGCATTCCTGTCTCGCTGTCAATACAAAATGACAAATACCATGCAAAAGAAGGAGCGAGGGCATGATACACACACTGGGAATCACATCGCGCGCCCGCGAGGAGCTGATCGACATCACGGACGCCGTCGCCGACATCGTGAACGCGGCGGACGTGGAAGAGGGCGTCTGCCACATCTATACGCCGCATACCACGGCCGGGATCACCATAAACGAAAATGCCGATCCGAGCGTGCGCCGCGACATCATCACGGGACTCGCGCACCTTGATCTCGAGCGCGTGCCCTTCACGCACGGCGAGGGAAATTCCCCCGCGCACGTCAAGTCGTCCCTCATCGGGTGCGCCCAGTTCGTCCTCATCGAGCGCGGACGGCTGCGCTTGGGGACCTGGCAGGGCATCTACTTCTGCGAATTCGACGGGCCGCGGACGCGCCAGGTCCTCGTGAGGCTTTCGCAGTAAGCTCGAGTTATCGCGCCCATGGTCGCGCACCACAGGGCAATTTTTTCTTTACACCGGAGGCGTTCCGGCCTACTATTCATTCATGAAAAGAACGGCGCTCAAAATACTCCGAATCGCGCTCCTGTGGGTCCCGCTCTCGCTCATCGCGCTCGTCATAGTGATCTTCGCGGCCCTCTGGCTCTTCCTCACGCCCGCGCGGGTGGAGCGCCTCATCGTCTCGGGGTTCAACGAGCGTTCGCATGGAACCATCGCGCTCTCCGTAAAGGAGTTCGACCTGGTGCGGGGCTTCCGCATCGATAATCTTACCATCACAAACGGGCCCGAGTTCGACAACACGGCCTTCGTGCGCCTGGAGCGGCTGGTGTTCCGCTATCACCTGCTGCGCATGCTCACCGGCAGCGTCCGCTTTCCGGAGATCGGGATCTATCGGCCCCGGATCCATCTGACGCAAAAAAACGGCGTGTGGAACGCCGCGCGGCTGATGAAGCCCGGCGAGAAAAAACCCGAGCCCGAAAAGCCGAAAGAACCGGAAACGCCGTCCACCGCGGACGCGATCACGCTCCCGATTTCCGTCGATTTCCTTCTTAAATTCGTCCTGGACGACCTACGCCTCTCCGTCACAAGCCCGGCCTTCAGCTCGAACGTCGAGGGCATCACCCTGAACGTCGACGTGTGGGTGCCACCCTTTAAAAAAATTCCGAAATCGATCGATGCGGTTTCGCTTCTCGAGCGGCTGCAGATCGTCCTCAACCCCGGCGAGGAGATCAACCTGTCGTTTTATTCGAAGGACGCCGAGGTGCGGCCGCCGCTGGTGTGCGCGCTCAGGCTCGCCTTCGACAAAAAGAACGGCGCCCGTCCGCAGTTTGCGAGCGTCCTGCGCGTGGGGACGAACAAAACGCCGGTGCGGTTCAAGCGGGCGCATCTGGCGCCGCTCAATTTCATGGTCTCCTATGACCTGTTCTATCAGCCGCTCGCGGACCTGCTCACGATCAACCACCTGGAGGTCGCTTTTCTGAACAAGAAGTGGCTGCGCCTGACCGGGACGGTGAACAGCGTGACCGCGAAGCAGAACATCAACATCCGCATGACCGAAAGCGTCATCTCGCTTGACGACCTCTATCCCTATTATCGCAGCATCACCGGCGACCACCGCACCGTCTTCCGCGGAACGATCTCGCTGTTTCCGCTCACGGTCCAGGGAAGCATCGCGGACCTGCGCGTTCGAGGCGCCCTTTCGGCGCGCACCCTCGTGTTTCGCAACCCGGCCGCCGAGGCGACGCTCCCGTCGCTCACCCTCGCCTACACCGCGCACCGCCGCGGCGTCGACATGGACATCACCGCTTCGCTCGCCATGCCGCACCTCTTCTATACGCTCAATCGCAACCAATCGGGCGACAACGGCATGACGCTTACGGCGACCGTGAGCGCGCAGAACAATTTCTCCCGGATCACCATCCCCGGCATCGCGATGCGTTTTTTCAGCCCGACGCTGCGCCGCGACGTGCTCGCGCTCGATCTCGCGGGATCGGTCGCGCTCAAGCCGGCGCTCTCCGGTCGGATTTCCATCTCGCGTCTGGCCGTCGATACGCGCCCGCTGCCGGTCATGGTCCCGCGCCATCTGGTGAAGACGGTCGAGGGCATCCCGTTGAAGAAACCGGTGACCCTGGGTCTGGACACCGACTTCTCGCTCGGCGAGGCGGCCATCGCCGCACGGCTCGCCCTGCGCGGCTCCGTTCCCGATTACGACATCCCCGACCTCGCGCTGGGGGCCGATATCGTTCAGCACAAGGCCTCCAAGCGGGTGACCATCAACCGCTTCTCACTGGGCAGCGCGCGGAAAAACCTGTCGATCACCGCCGGGGGCTTCATCGTGCTTGCGGAGCCGCCCTTCTCCGACGCCGACCTGCGCCTAACGCTCTCTTACCGCCCGCCGTCGTTCACGACCGCCTACGGTCCCTGGAAGCTGAAAGGGAGCGCGCGCGTCGACGCGGCCGTCAAGGGCGGCTTCAAGAAGGGCAAAGCGACCGGCGCCATCACCGTCGACAAGTTCTTCGTGAAAAACGACGAGTCGCTTCTGGCCGTGGACGATATCAACATCAATTTTCCGTTCGAGTACTGCTTTACGCCGCGCTATACCGGGCAATCCCGCATCACGGTGGACAAGGCGCAGATCATCGAGAACGAGTTCTTTCAGGAGAAACAGAACGTGACGGTCGCGTCGGTCCGGGCCAAGCACCCGGCGCGGAACGTCCCCATGGAATACCTGAAGGACCTGCGCGCGACGATGTCGTTCAGGAACAATACCTTCGAGATCGCGCGCCTGCGCGCCTATGTCCTCGACGGCGCGCTCTACGGCCGGAACATTCTGTTCAACCTTGCCGACATGAAAAAGCAAAACATGGAGTTTAATCTGGTGCTCGACGTGACCAACGTGGACATCGGCAAACTGGACGAGCAGGAGGCCGCGAAGAAAAAGCGCGACGCCGAGCTGTCGCTCAACGCGAACTTCAAGGGCCACGGGCTCGATATCAGCCGGGAGCTCTCGATGGAGGGCTTCATCAACATCCACAAAATCGGGGACAAGTTCGCCAACCGGCTGCTCAAGGGCTTAAGCACCGAAAAGGGCCAGTCGAAACTGGGGGCCATTGGCCAGTTCGCCGTGGACAACTCGATGAACGTGACGGGGTTCCGCTTCAACCTCGACAAGGGGCTCGTGTACGCGACCGTCACCTTCTCGCGACGCACCTTCGGCTACCTCCTGGGCGTCAAGAACGAGCGCGTCGAGTTCGAACGCATGCCCATCCAGGAATATCTCAGGAAAGTGCAGACAGGAGATTGATATGAAGCGCGCACTCGCCGCCACCATCGTCGTCATCATCATCGCCTCGATCGCTGCGACGGGTTGTTCCTCGTCTCAGATCCCCAGCTGCCTGGAGATATCGCCCCCCGACATCCATATGACCGGCGAGAAAACGGTCATCGAGAAGCAGATCGTGGGCGACTACAAGGAGCTGGAGAAGGACGCCTGGATCATCTCCTCGGCGCGCACCAATGTCCAGCGGACGAAGGGAGCGGGTCCCGCCGTGACCGGCGACGAGGAGCTCTTTCGCGCCATGAAGATCCGGGAGTTTCACCAGTCGAAGCTCCGGACCTATAAAAACGAGGGGGCCATCGGCGAGGCGAACACCGGCCTGGTGGCCTACCTGAACGCGGCTCCCTACGAGAGCGACCGCGACCTGAAGCGATTGTTGATGATCTTCATCGAGGAAGAGAACAAGGCGCGGCGCGCCATCTTCCGCCGCTCGCTGGTGAAATCGGGAGTCGCGACCCCCGACGATGCGGCGCTCGCCGGTTTCGGCCGGGCGTTCGCGGAGGAACAGCGCGCGCTTGCGAAACCGAACGACTGGATCCAGGACGCACGCGGCGCATGGACCAAGAAAAAGTGAGGGCCTGCCCATGAACGGATTCACGCTCCCGCGCGGCATCATCGTTGTTCTCGCCGCTTTCGTCGCGGTTTCACCGCTTGCCTGCGGAAAGGCGACCCGCGAGGTCCCGTTCAAGTACATGGACATCATCAAGACCGAGTACAAGTACAATGTCGGGAAGGCCATCCCCGTCACCATCGACCAATCCATCGAGATCGACGGCACCTTCACGGGGGACGGCGCCTACTTCTTTTTCTCGTCCAACCGCGAAAGCGGCAACTACGACATCTACCTGCGCAATCTGGCGGACATCACCACCGTGCGCATCATCCGCCACCCGGCGAAGGACACCGCCCCGGCGATATCGCCGGACGGGCGCCGCCTCGCCTTCGTGTCGCAGCGCGAGGACCCCGAGGGCGACATCTTCGTGGCGCCGATCGACCCCGCCGCGATCATCGCCGCGGCGAAGTCCTCCGTCGACGAGATTCCGCCGCTCGATGGCGCGTCGCGCAATCTCACGCAATTCCAGGACCCGCAGACCGGCACCATCAAGATCGTGCGCGACGCCTCCCCGGCCTGGTCTCCGGACGGAACGCGCATCGCCTTTTCCTCCACGCGCGACGGCGCCGAGAACATCTGGATCATGGACGCGAGCGGCGCAAACCTCCGGCGGATCACCACGAAGGGCGGCCTGTACCCCTCGTTCTCTCGCGACGGCAAACGGATCGTCTTTATTTCGTACCGCGATGCGGGAAGCCGGGGTAACATCTACACGGTCGATGTCGATTCCGGAACCGAGCGGCAGATTACCAAGTCGTCCGCCATCAAGCTGCACCCCTGCTTCGTCGCCAATGACCGGGAGGTGATCTACACCCTCATCGACCGCGACACCAACGGCGACGGACGAATCGACCTGGCCGACAATGCCGTGATCGCCTACCAGAATCTGGATACGGGCGCGGCCTACCCGCTCACGCTGCACTCGCACTCGTCGTTCATGCCGCGCTGGTTCCCGGTGTTCATCGACTTCGAGAAGTCGTATCGCGGCGTCGTGTTGTACTCGGAACAGATCGGCCAGAACATCAATATCAATGTGATTCCCGAGACCGGGATCATCCCCCGATCGGCCAATGCGGAGGAGCAGTTCAATCTCGCCCTAAAATATCTCAGGGAATTCGACGACTACGAACGCTACGAACTCGCCCTCGAGCGCGTGTTCCATTTCTTCGGCTCCGGGAAGGATTCGCGATCCGTCATCTTCGTGACCAAGGCGCTCATCGAGGAGGCGCGCTACGCCCTCTCGCGCAATAATGCCCGAAAGAGCCGCGAGCTCGCCGCGCGACTCACATCGCTGTCCTCCGACGCGCTCGATTACCGACGCATCGCGGGGGCCTATCTTTCCCGGCTGAACGAACGCCGTCCGGGCGAGGAGACGCTGCGCGGCGCGATCGCCCGCCTCAGTGCGCGCGATCCGAAATCGGAATTCATCCCCTATGTCATGGAGGACCTGGCCGCCGAGCTGATGCGCGTCGGGAACATGGCCGCGGCCGAATCGACGCTCCGGGCAATCGCCGCCGAGCATCCGAAGTACCGTCGCGCGGCCGCCATCAACTATTCGCTGGGAAGCATCCTCTTCCAGTCCGCGCTCGACCCGCTGCCCCAGCCGCTCATCCAGGTCCTCGACACCGGCAGCAGCTTCCAGAAGATCGACACCGCCCTCCTGCTCATCAAACGCTACCAGGCCGTGCGCGATCCGCAGCGACGCATCGACGCCGCCCGGCGGGCGATCGAGACGCATCCCGGCAAAAAATCCCTCGCCGGGACGATGCTGTACGTCATCGGCCTGTCCCGCATCGAGCAGGGAAAACTCGCGGAGGCGCGGACGGCGCTCAGCGAGGCCCTCGCGCAGGTGTCCAAGTTCGATCTGATTTTCTTCCGGGCGAACGTCGCACTCGGCGGCATTGCGGAGCGGCAGGGCAATGCGAACGATGCGGAGCGCTTCTACTCGGCGGCCGCGAACAACTATCTCCTGTCCTGGAACCAGCCGGACATCCGCACGGTTATCCGGAAGCTCATCGATCACTACGAGGAACACGGCGAGCGTCTCGAGCGAGCGGGCTCATGGAACGCGGCGGTCGACCTGTACAAGAAGTACGTATGGCTGGTCACCTATATCCACCTGAACAAGCGCTTCGAGGACCTCTACAATGAATACGCGCCCCGAGCGCACGTCCTGTACATCGACGCGCATGCCGCCTGGAAGGGTAATTCCGCTGAGTCGCTGTCGGCGCTTGAAAAAGAATACCTGGCACGGCTGCCCATCGCGCGCAATGACTTCGACAAGGCGCACATCTACGGCCTCGGGTATATCTACGCCCGGAGCGCCATCACCAACGACGCCCGCGCGTCCTCGGTCCTGCCCGGCATCGCGTCCATCACCGGGACGCGCCTGCCCGATCTTTTGGCCGGCCTCAAGCGCGCCGTCGACCAGATCGAATGGGCCCTCTTCATCGACGACACCTTCGTCGACGCCTACATACTCAATGGCTGGATATTCCAATACGTGGACCTGCTGCGCCGAGAGGACGCCGCGACGGCCGGAGGGAAGAACGAGCGCGTCTTCGCGCGCTTCTTCCCGAAGTACCTCTGGGAGCGCTCCATCCCCCTGTACGAGAAGGCGCTGACGACAAATGACGAGACCGCGAACCCCGAGGCGGAGGGCAACCTGCACCTCAACATCGCCAACTGCTATTTTCTGCTCAACAACTATCCCAAGGCGCTCACGCATTACGCGCTCACCAACCGCTTCAAGAACCGGTTCAATTCGCCGGTGGAGGAGGCCCTGTTCCGCTTCCATTACGCCTACTGCCTTTGGCAAAACGGCGATATCGCGAACGCGCGCGAGGAGATGAACTCGACGCTGTCGATCTATCGACGATTGGCCTCCGGGAAGAATCAACGCGCCTATAAACACCAGATTCTGTACCTGTACCGATACTTCGCGCTCTTCGACCGCATGGAGGGCAAGCACGCGAGCGCGATCGACTGGTACCAGCGCATCATCGATTTCTCGGCGGAGAACGGTATCGAGATCGACCGCGCGCGCTACCTGCAGGAGATCGGCCACTGCTACGGCGAGCTGGGCGATACGGACCGCGCGCAGCGCTTTCTCGAGCAAAGCCAGGTCATCCTCGTCGATGCGCCGGACCGCCGCCAGACGCACAAGATCAAGTGGCGCGTCTTCGGCATATCGTTTCTGGTGGGCCAGTTCGAGTTTTTCGACCTCGGTCCCGACGTCGCGGTCATCGGCGACAACCGACTATACTCCGAGCTGGACACCTACAACAAGAAGCTCCTGAACCTGTCGCTCTTCGAGTCGTACGCGACCGGGCGCGCCGACCACGCCGCCGCCATCGGACGCCTCACGGAGAAACTCGCGCTGCTCAAGAAGCGCGACTACCGCGTCAACCGCGAAGCCATCGTCCGCACGCTCAACAATATCGGCTATCACCACTTCATGCTGCGCGATTACGCCGCGTCGGCCGAGCACTTTCGCGCCGCCTGGCGCTCCGCCGCCGATCCGGAGATAAACGACCTCGACGGCATGTTCCGCGCCGTGATGAACATGGTAAACCTCTACGCCTATCGCATCGAGAACGGACGCATTGCCGACTCCGCGGCGCGCACCGAGCTCGATGAGCTAGCGCGCGATATCGCCTCCTATCGAGCCGCATACGAGACGGGTCGCCTCGAGACCGGCCTCAAACAACTGGAGGCGGCCGCGAAGGCGCGCCGCGAGGCCGTGACCGAGCGCCAGCGCGACGCCCTGCGCGAAAAGATTTCAACCGATGCCGCCGCCATCTACTTTTCCCTGGACATCGCCCAGGGCATCGTGACCTTCTACCGCGCCGAGCTGCGCTATCGAGCCGAATTCGCGGGTAAGGAACCGCCCGCCGCATTCGACATCTACCGCCACAACCGCGAACTTTACGACCTGTATGCCGATGCGCGTTCCGCGTTCGACGCCGCAGTCGCCAACACGTCGCGGGTGCGCTCGCGGGAATTCGCGGTGAAGCTCCTGCTCAATCGCGCGATCTGCCAGACGCGCCTCGCACAGTACGACGAGGCCGCCGATTCGTACCGCGAGGCCGAGACGATCGCGGAGAAATTCCGCCTGCGCTCCATTCTCTGGGAGGCGCGCTTCCAAGCAGCGGTCTTTCTGGCACGGCATGGCCAGCAGACCGGCGAGCGCAATCATATCGCCCGCGCCGAGGACTATTTTACCCGCGCCGTCGAGCAGCTCGAACGGCCGCCCTATCGCGCGTCGGCGAACCTCGACCGCGTCCGAGCGGGGATCATCGCCCACGCGCGCTTCCTTGCCCGCCGCGGGCTGCATGAGCGCGCCTTTTCCGCCACCGAACGGCTCGCGCGCATTGTTCGCGCCCACCGCTTCGCCGCGTCGTCCCTTTCATTTCCTTCTCCGAAGGACGCCGCGGCCGTTTCCGCGTATGTAAAACTGCATGCGTCGATAGAATCCGACGAGCGCGCACTCACCGCCTTTCTGGAGGGTGGCGGCGACATCAAAGCCGATCGCGCACGCGCCCTCGCCTCTTCGATCTCCGAACATGAGCGCGCACTCGCAGACCTGCGCTCACGTCTCGATCGGGCCAACCCGCATCTCGCATCGTGCCTGTTCGTGCTGCCGGTTCCGGTTCGCGCGCCGGCCGGTTCGGTCGTCTACGCATTCCTCGACAATGACGATACGCTGATCGCCTGGACGCTCGCAGGCGCCGCCCTTCGTCATGCCCAGGTGCCGCTTCCCCAGGGACAATCCTCGATCTCTGATGCCGTTCGCTCGCACATCACGGGCGATACGGCGAATGCGCACTCGCGCCGTTTCATCATCCTTTCCGATACGTCACTCGCGGCATACGCCGGGCGTACCGCACCCGAAATGCCCGCCGCAATGCTGATCCCCGCGCTCGACCGCGTCTCGCACGCGCTCGCCGCTGACAATGCTCCCATTTCGCGCGGGCTGGTCATCGGCGCCGACGCCGCGCGCGCCATCAAGGGCCGCACCGCATTCTCCGCCCTGCCGTTTACCGCGCTGGACTCGGCAGCCGGCGATCTCCCCCACTCCCAACTTATTTTTGATGATACCGCCGACGGCCTTTCGCCGGCGTCGATCATTTCGCGCGGCCTACGACCCCGTGTCCTCATCAAGCGCCTTCGGTCCACGAACTATACGGATGACCTCCTATTTTTCAGCGAGGCGGCTCTCTATGCCGGCGTCCGCTCGCTCGTTGTCTATACCGGGCTTTCTACCGCCCAGGCGGCCGATCTCGCCGAGGCGACGCTGTCGAGACCGGCATCCGAGATCGCCTCGACCGCCGCGCGACGCGGTGCTCTCCTTGCTTTCGGCAACCCCGACAAGCCGGGTCAGGCGGGCGCTGATCCGCAGAAAAGCGCCGCCGACGCCTTTTCGCGTTATACGCGCTCCCTCGAATCGCGCCGCTTCGATGATGCCGCACGGTATCTCACCATCTGGCGCGACACCGCCGCGCGCGACGCCGCGACGAGCGCGCGCTTCCATCTGCTCATGGCCGATCTCGCCTACCGGCGCGGCGACCTTGCCGCCTTCGGCGCGTCGATCGGACAGGCCCGCACCCTCACGCCGAAAAACACGCCCGATCATGCGCGCGCCCTCAGCGGCGCATTCCTCCAGGAATGCCTGAGCGGCAATGCCGTGACGGCGCGAACTATTTTCGATGAATATCGCGCGCGTACGAATCGTCCCGCGGGCGATGGCATGGAGATCATGCAGGCGCTGTGCGCGCTCATGGAGCATGCGCCGGAACGTTCTCTTGCCGCAGTGCGCGGGCTTTCCGCCGCCCGGATCACCGAGCCCCACGCCGTCCGCCTGTTGCCCGTTCTCCTCCGTTTCGCCGAACTCTACGGCCATCGACAGCTGCGCGCTTCGCTGATTGCGACCATGCGAAGCGAGCCGCTCCGCTCCGCGCTCGCCTCGTCGATATCGGACATCGACGCGATCCGCATGGCCGCCATTCCCGATGCCGACGGCATCGTTCCGCTTCCCGATGATGTTCGCTGGCTCTCCAGTGCGACTGACGCGGCCACGCTCCGTGCGCGCGCCTTCGAGGCCACCGCCGCCACGACCGCTTATACCGTCCGTACTGCGCCGCTCTTGTCCGCGTCGATTCGTGCGCTCCTGGCGCGATATCGCTTCGACGAGGTATCCGCACTCATCGGTCGTATCCGCACCGGCGACATGATCGCCGCGTCACATTGGATGGACGCGCTCGCGCTGCTTGACACGATCCGCGCCATCCATACCGCCTATGAACGAAGAGACGAAGCGATCGCGACCGTCACCGCATCGACCACGCTCCTCGAGCGAATCCCGATCGCCTCGCTCCTCGCCGATCGACTCTACGACGAGACGGTCGCCCATCTGGCGAGATCGGACCATGCCCGAGCGTCCGCGTCCGTGAATCGCGCGCTTGCGATAACCCCGGACGGCGCCGACCTGAAGACGTGGCTGCGCTTGCTCGAGATCGAGCTCATGATAACCCAGGGATCGGTTGAAGCCGCGAACACGCGCCTGGCCGCGATTGAGTCGACGCTCCCAGACGACTATCGCTATGATCGCTCAATGCTGCGATCGCTCATCGTTCGCCACGGCATCATCCAGGCGGCCAGCCAGCGTCAGAGCGCCGTTACCGAACTCCTGCAGACGTACGATCGTCTTATCGCCGACGCCATGGACGCGCTCGACGCCACGCCCGGACGCGTTCGCACCGCGCGCCGCCTCGCCCTCATCGAACAGGGCCTTGATTTTTCGATCAGCTATCGCCTCAGCGCCCGTCGGCTCGTCGATTCGCTCTCGCTGTTCGAAGCAAAGAAGCAGATATCCTTCCGCGCACGCATGAGCGGCGAGCTTGATCCCCGCGCCGTCCCGGCACGGGCGCGCGGCTCCTTCCGCGCACTCACGGCGCTCCAGGCGGGGGACCCCGAAGACGTTCGCGCGCTGCTCACCGAGTATCCGCAGCTCATGGTCCTCTCCTCCGTGCGCCATGTCCCGATCGCCGCGTTCCAGGCATCGCTTCCGGCCGACGCCGTTGCCATCGTCGTCGCGCGCAGCGAGGCCGATCTCTACATCTGGACGCTCGACCGGAGCGACATCAACGCATTCCGCATCCGCAACGGCTTCGTACGCATGACAAAGCTCATCGCGGATTATCACGAACTGATTCGAGAACGCCGACACCCCGCAGTGCTCTCCACGGTGCTTGCTGCGGTCTTTGAGCCGGTCGAAAAGCACTGGCGCGGACGCCGCACCATACTGTTCATCACTGACCGCAACACCGAAGCGATTCCCTACGAACTCATCGGACGCGAATCCATCCTTGATGAAACCCATGCGATCGCCTTCGCCCCCTCTATCCTTGCGGCGCTGCGCGAGTATCCGTCGGTGCGTCCAACGGTGCGCCTCGGCATCACCGGCGCGCCGTCCCTCGCCGCGAACCTCGATCGGATCGCCATACGAGAATCGGGCATCACCGTCGATTCGGGCTCCCGATCAACGGGCTTCACGCATGTCGAAGGGCTGGTCGCCTATCACCCGCTCGCGGGGGCCGTCTATGTCGATTCGGTTCCGTACCGGCGCGCGCTCAACGCATCGCCGGGCGCCTATCTTGCCTCGCTCTCGCCGCTCGAGCGCCAGGCCGGAAACGATCTCGCTCTCCTGGGGGCGATCGGCGGATCATCCGTGACAGTCATCACCGCCGCCGAAGCGCGCGACGTCAATGCGGCGCTGTTCACCGACGCCTTTTACCGTGAGTTCTCGCGGAGCCGGGACCTCGTGCGCGCATCGTCGCGCGGCCGGGCCGCCTTGCGCGCCGACGAACGCTATCGGCACCCGGCCTACTGGTGCGGCATACGGCTCTACCTGAGCTCGAACCGACATCTGTCCCGCGGCGTGAAATGATGCTTGCAATTCAAGCGGCATGATGCTACGCTTCGGCATCAGCCGGTCGATCCCATGAGCGATACTCGTCATCCACAACGGACCATCGCGATCGTCGACGACGACGACGCAGTCAACCAGGTCCTCACGCGTATCCTGCAGCGCGAGTACGCGGTGCGCAACTTCCTGTGCGCCGAGGACATGATCGCTGAGAACGCGGCCGCGTCCGTGGACGCGGTCATCACCGACGTGGACCTCCCGGGCATCTCCGGCATCGAGTTCCTTTCGAAGCTGTGCGCGGACGATCCGAACCTGCCGGTCATCGTGATCACCGGCTACAATGATATTGACATCGCCATCTCGGCCCTCAAATCGGGCGCGTTCGATTTCATCCTCAAGCCGTTCAACAACGACCAGATCATCCTTTCCGTCCGCCGGGCGATCGAGCGGCGCCGCCTGTTGATGGAAAACGCCATGCTCATCGAGACACTCACGGCGAAAAACGCGGAGCTCGAGGAGCTCAACGCGAGGATTAGGGCCCGCAATGTCGAGATCGAAAACGAGCTCGATATCGCCAGCAATCTTCAGCGCTGCCTCTTCCCCGCGTCGCTCCCCGCCATCCCGGGACTCGAGATGGCGCTGCAGTACCATCCGGTGGAGAAGGTGAGCGGCGATTTCTTCGAGTTCGACCACACCGACGACCGCCGCTTCTCGCTCCTGCTCGCCGACGTCTCTGGGCACGGCCTGCCGGCGGCGCTGTATTCGGCGATGATCAAGGCGGGCACCGACACCATCAACACCCGGTCCGCCCTGCCGTCCGAGTTCATGCGCGCGATGAACACCTTCCTCATCCGGACCCAGAAGAAGATGAGCTACAGCTTCGCGACGCTCTTCTTTGGCCGCTTCGATCTCGCGGACAACACCATCACCTACACCAACGGCGGCATCCCGGCGCCCATCCTGATTAAAAGCGGCGGCGAGGTGATGGCGCTCGATCCGAACGCGTCCTTCATCGGGATTTTCGATTCCTCTCGCTACCGCGACGATGTCGTGCCCTTCGAGCCGGGCGACACGCTGCTCCTGTACACCGACGGCGCCTTCGAGATACAGAACCCGGAGCACGACATCCTCGGGCACAATACCTTCATCGAGATCGTCCTTTCCCACCGGGACCGGCCGATCACGGAGATCGTGGACAACACCTTCAACGATATACGGTCGTTTTTCCCGAACGGATCGATCATCGACGACATCACGATCCTGGGCATGCGCCGGACGGGCTGATCCGGGAAATCGTTTGACAGCAGACACCATTCGCGCGAACACGCGCGAAATATAAATCATCGGGAGGACAGTCATGAAATCGATATACCACGCCATGCCCGTGCGCATGTGCGCCGCCGCGCTCATCGCGGTATCATTGTTCGCGCCCGCAGCGCTGCATGCGCTCGAGATCACCTTCATGGTGGGCTCGGTCTCGCTCACGCGCGGCGGGAAGACGTCCGCACCGGCCGTTCGCACCCGGCTGGCATCGGGCGATACCCTGACGACGGGCAAGGGCTCCCTGGCCGACCTGGCCCTCGCCGACGGCAGCCAGATCAAGGTGATGGAGAACAGTTCCATCCGCTTCTCCGGCGACATCAAGGACCGCCCCGATTCGGTGTCCGTGATCGCGGGCATCGTCGAGAGCAAGTTCAAGAAGCTCGCGAAGGGCTCGCAGAGCCGTATCATCACCCCCACCACGGTCTGCTCCGTGCGCGGCACCGAATTCCACGTCGCGGTGAGCGACAGCGGCGATTCGCGCATCGACATGCAGGAAGGCGCGGTTGAACTGCGGAACCCGTATGGGAAAACCGCGATCCGCAATCGCCAGCAGTCGTCGGTCCGCATGAACGACAAGCCGGCGGCCGCACGTGAAAGCGCGGGACTCGAGCAATGGAAGGAGCAGCGCGACCGCGCCCTCGATGAAAATCCCCGCGAACAAGGCGGCCGGATCAAAACATATTTGGGCACCATGAACGATCGCTCCGCGAAGACATCGGACCGCATCAGCGGACTCGGGTCCGACCTTCGCGACAATGCCCCCCGGACGAAGCGGGCGCTTAAAAAATCCGGCACTGAACTCGATCGCCTCGATGAAGAGGTGAAGGACGACCTGTATCTGAGCGAGGCGACCAATGAATCGCTGGGGCGGATGTCCGAGCGCTTCTCGAAGGGCCAGGGCGATATCCGCGAGCTGTTCACGCGCCTCAAGGAAGAGTCGGACCGCGTCTGCGAGCAAAAACGGAAGAACTACGAAAGCATCCAGGCGGTCAAGGCCGCCTATCGAAAGGCGTACGACGAGATCATGGGCACCATGAACACGGAGCGCGAGAAGATTCGTCGGCAGTTCGACGAGCAGCGTGAAACCAAACCCGAGTGAGGCGTCGGTGATGCGCGTGTATCTCGTTCAACACGCCGATGCGCTTCCCGCCGATGCGGACCCCGCGCGGCCGCTCTCACCGACGGGCGTCCGTCAGGCGGACGGCGCCGCGCGCTTTCTCGTGTCGCTCTCCGTTCGTCCCGACCGCATCGTTCACAGCGGCAAGGAACGCGCCCGCCACACCGCGGAGATCATCGCAACCGCGCTCGGGTGCGCGTCCGTCGAACCGCGCGCCGGCATCGATCCCAACGACGATCCCGCGCCAATCGCCGAGGAGCTCATCGCCGCGACGGATTCCCCGATGATCGTCGGCCACATGCCCTTTCTCCGCCGGCTCGCGAACGCGCTTCTCGGGACCGGCGCACTCGACCCCATCGACTTCGACAATGCCTCGCCGCTCGTGCTGATCCGCGACGGCGGCCGCTTCCGCATCGAGGCCTACGCGAAAAACGCCATCATCGCCTGAAAAGGGATTGTCGATTTGGCCCCGGCGGCGTTAGCTGTCTGCAATGGACGGACGCGCACGGTCGCCGTATCGTGCAAACAATCATTCCGAGGTGCCGTATGAAAACACGCATTACCGAACTTTTTAAAATCAAATACCCCATTCTCCTGTCGGGCATGAGCTGGATCAGCACGCCCGAGCTCGTGGCCGCGGTCGCGAATGCCGGCGGCCTGGGGATCCTCGCCACCGGTATTTTGCAGCCCGACGAGACGCGCGATTACATCAAGCGCACCCGCGAGCTCACCAACAAGCCCTTCGCCGCCAACGTGACCCTCTACTTCCCCGGCGCGGACCGGAACGCAGAGATCCTCATCGAAAACAAGGTCCCGGTCGTCAACTACGCGCTGGGAAAGGGCGATAAAATCGCCAAAGCCGTCCACGCCTACGGCGGCAAGGTGATCGCGACGGTCACCACGCTCAAGCACGCGATGGCCGCGCAGCGCGACGGCGCCGACGCCCTCATCGTGACCGGCCACGAGGCCGCGGGCCACGGCGGCGCGGTCACCTCGCTCGTGCTCATCCCGAGCATCGTGGACGCGGTGGACATCCCCGTGATCGCCGCCGGCGGCTTCGCCGACGGACGGGGCCTCGCCGCCGCGCTCCTGCTCGGCGCCGAGGGGATCTCCATGGGCACGCGCTTCATGAACACCACGGAAAGCCCGGTGCACGAGTCCCAGAAGGCGCTCAGCAATACGCTTACCGTGTACGACACCGTCTACACCGACAAGGTGGACGGGCTCCCGGCGCGCGTGATGGCCTCCAAGGGCGCCACCCGGCTCATCAACAAGCGCCTCAATCCCTTGAGCGCGCTCATCAACTCCCGCAAGATCGCCAAGCTCCTCGGCTTCCCGTGGCTCAAGCTCGCCGTGGGCATCATGCTTTCCGGAGTGCAGAATTCCATCCGCATGGCCCGCATGGCCATCGGCTTCGACGCCTTCAAGGCCGGCACCATGGACGGCGACAACGAGAACGGGGTGCTCCCCATCGGCCAGGTCACGGGGATCATGCACGATACGCCGTCCGTCAAGACGGTCATGGACCGCATCGTCAAGGAAGCGGCCGAGGCCGGGAAAAAGCTCGGGAAAAAGCTGTAGGCCGATCCCGGTCGCCATGCGCCCGGCGCTCGAAGAGCTTGCCCCACGGATCCGGACCGCGCTCGCGACGGCCGGCGTCGAGTACGCCGAGGTCCGGATCTCCGAAGGGTCAATGACCGAGATCACCCTCTCGGGCGAGCAGGTCGACTCCCTCTCGACCGGTGATTTCGCGGGCGGCTCCGTCCGCGTCCGCTCGGGCGGTGGATGGGGCTTTGCGTCGTTCAATAGCATCGGCGACATCGAGTCGTTTATCCGTCGCGCCGCCGCCATCGTACTTCCCTCCGTCGGCGGCGCGGCGCCGGGCATACGACGCACCCCGGCCATATCGGACCGCGTCGCGATCCAATCACGTATCCCCTTCACCGACGTTCCGCTCGACGCCAAGTACGAGCTTATCGCGGGCTACAATGCGATTCTCCGCGGCTCGGCCAGCATACAGACGACGCGCGCTACCTACCGCGACGTGGCGGCGCGTTCGCTGTTCATCAACACCGACGGCAGCGAGCTCTACTACGTCAGGTCGTATTGCGGCATTGCGCTCGCCGCGATCGCCCGAGACGGATCGAACATCCAGACCGCCGGCGAATCGGTGTCCGGATACGGCGGGTACGAGATCGCGCAACAGCGTGAATCTATCGCAGAGCGCGCCGTGAAGACGGCCGTCGATCTCCTCGGCGCGGAGCGCGTAAGCGGCGGTACGTACGATGTGATCACCGACCAGAAGCTCTCCGGCGTGTTCATTCACGAGGCCTTCGGCCACCTCTCCGAGGCCGATTTCATCCACGAAAACCCGCGCATGCGCGAGATCATGACCCTCGGGACGCGCTTCGGGGTTCCCGAGCTCAACGTGATCGACGACGGCACCGTGCCGAGCCTTTCGGGCTACGTTCCGTACGATGACGAGGGCGTCCCCTCGCGAAAAACTCATCTCATCCGTGACGGCATCCTCGCCGGCCGGCTCCACTCCCGCGAGACCGCCGCCGCCATGGACGAGGAGCTCACCGGGAACGCGCGCGCGATCTCGCCGATGGCGCAGCCCATCGTCCGCATGACCAACACCTATATCGACAATGGCCCCGCCGAAACCGGGGAGCTCTTCGACGCCGTCGGGAACGGCATCTACGCCTGCGACGTCATCGGCGGACAGACCAATCTCGAGATGTTCACCTTCTCGGCGGGCCACGGATACGAGATCAAAAACGGGAAGCGGGGGAAGATGCTGCGCGATATCGTCCTGTCCGGAAACGTCTTTACGACGCTCAACGCCATCGCCATGATCGCGAACGATCGCGCCATGTTCGGCGGGTTGGGCGGGTGCGGCAAGCAGGGACAGGGCCCCCTGCCGGTGTCCTTCGGCGGGCCGCACATGCTCATGAAAAACATACTCATCGGCGGCGTGCAGCGATGATCGAAGCAATAGATAAACGCCTGCGCGGCGCCTGCCGCTGGTACGACTGCCTGAGCACGCAATCCGAATCCACTGTCGTCTCGTTCAGGGACAACCGCCTGCACGCCGTCCGCGAGAGCCAGAACAGCGGATGCGGGCTCCGCGTGAATATCGACAACCGCGTCGGGTTCTCATTTACCAACGATATGTCTACGCCGGACGGGCTCGTTGATCGCGCCCGCGCCACCGCCCCATACGGCGACATCGACGATTACGATCTCCCCGGTCGTGCGACACTCCCGGCGACAGAACCATACCGTCCGTCGATCGATTCCTTTTCGGTCGAGCGCGAGATCGATGCGGCCCGGGCGCTTATCGCCGAGCTTCGCGGCCGCTTTCCCGATCTGTCGGTCGATCTCACGGCATCGCGCGCCACGGGCACCAGGCGTCTTGCGAACTCTACCGGCTTCGACGCATCGTACCGGCACTCATCGTACGGAATATCCATTCACGCGAACTATGTTTTCGATTCGGGCGCGCGTCTCCTCGTCTGGGAGGGAACCTCCGAGCTCGGACCCGTCGACTATCGACACCTCCTGGACCGGCTGATCACAAAGCTCGACAATGCCATGACGGTCCGTACCGCCCCCAGCGGAAAGCTCCCGGTTCTGGCAAGTCCGCGCGCATTCGCAAGTCTTCTCGGGATTCTCAAATCGGGCCTCTCGGCAAAGGCGGTCTACAAGGGGGTCTCGCCCTTCCAGAACAAACTCGGCGAGCGTGTATTCCATGAGGCTTTCTCCCTTCGCGACAATCCCCTTGCCGAGGACTCTCCCGCCGGCTATCCCTTCGACGACGAGGGAACGGCGGCCGCCGACAAGATCATCATCGATCGCGGCGTGATTGCCGGGTTCGTGAGCGACCTGAAGCATGCCGCGCGCCTAGGGCATGCGCCCACCGGGAACGCCTCGCGGGGATATGCCTCCCTGCCCGTTCCGTCATTTAGCGCGGTGAATGTTCCGTGGGGCGTGACCGCGAGCGTCGGGCTCATCGAGGGGATGGATCGCGGCGTTCTGGTGGAGCAATTCATCGGCCTGGGACAGTCCAACACCCTCACGGGCGATTTTTCCGCAAACCTCGATCTCGCCTATCTCGTCGAGGGCGGGCGCATCGTCGGGCGCGTTAAGGACTGCATGATATCCGACAACCTCTTTTCGCTCCTCGCCGCGCCATTCGAGCTCAGCCGCGACATCGAGCGCGTCGGTTCCGCGACGCTCCCGTTTGTGTTCTTTCCCGCAGTCAATTACACAGCGAACTGACCTTCAGCCGTCATTTCCGCGCCCGGCAGTCTAGGAACATTGGATCAAAGATGGTGCCGATGAGCAACCGCCCGTCTGTCGCTGCCCCGACGCTTGATGCGGAGATGCCGGTCCCGGGATCGACATATACATCAGTAATGCGAAAGCCGCCGTCCGGCCCAAAGCTGACCGTGAGCACCTGTGATGGCGACAGGAGCGACGGATTGTCCCGGTGCGGCATCACCTTCATGACTTGTGGATGCGCAGCGATCCAGAGCGCTCCCATGTTGTCCACCGAGATATTGTCCGGGCAGGTGCCGAGATCGATCGAAGCGCTGTGGTCGAGGGTGCCCTGCGCCGGGTCGCGATCGTAGACCTCGAGCGAGCGGCCCAGTAACGAGGCAACGAACAGTCGTTTCCCGTCGCGGGAGAGCGCAATGCCGTTAGCGTATACGAGCCGCCGCGCCGCCGTCGTGAACCGCACACCGTCGAAGTGCACCACCGATCCCAGGGGGAGCTTGAGGTAGTTCTCGATGGTCCGCCCCAGGGGCGAGGTGAGGCCGCAATCGTTGGTCACATAGAACGAGCGCGGACCCGCGGCGGCGATATCGTTGGGACTGGTGATGAGGTCGCTGTGCAGCGATTCAACGTGGGTGAGCGCACCATCGCGATAGTCGAAGATCTCGATATACTTCCCGTCGGCGCGAATGTTGACCGCGAACAGCCGCACGGTCTCGCCCGACCGGTACAGGTCTATTCCCAGCGGGTGGAACTCGAAGGCGAGCGCGGGGGTGATGTTCTCCGGGACCGCATGCTCGACTGTCAGCCGATAGCGGTACACCGCCCCCGGGACGCGCTTTCCACGCAGCGCCGCGCGTCGATCGTCGGAAGAGATGAAGGCGATCCCGGCGGCGCGATCGATGACGATGTCCTCCGGGCCCGGAATGTCGGTCACCCGCGAGCAGGCGTATAGGGCGTTCTTCATGGGCTCGATGGTCTTGAACACGCCCGCTTGGTGAAGCAATTTCACCGTAAAAATAACGGCAATCACAAGCATGATGACGATCCAGGTAAGAATTTTTTTCCAGGTCATGATACCCTCCCTACGGTTTGCGCGGCGCATTCCATCATGTCCTACCATGGTCACCGCCACCTGTCAAGCATCGCGGCGGTTTGTCTCTCTGATAAACTCTTGACTTTCCGATCGCCGGGAACAATCGTCATCACCGGACGGAAACGACGCATACTGCTGGGAGGCGCCATGATCACCTATGCCGGCTTCGATGAGCTCATCGCGCGCGTCTATGCGCACCGACAGGACCATGTGTTCGAATACTGGGGCGAGCTCATCGATGCGGAGCGACGCGAGCTTCTGAACGATCTCACCGGGATCGATTTCGAAGGATTGCAATCGCTCTTCGCTCAAACCCGGCGCTCGGACGCCGTCGCCGGCGAGTTCGGCCCCGCGCCCTTCATTCCCATCCCGAAAACCGACGGCGAGAACGCACAGCGCGCGCAGGCCCGCGAGGCCGGCATCGCGCATATTCGCGCGCGCAAGGTCGCGGCCTTCCTGGTCGCCGGCGGCCAGGGAACCCGGCTCGGCTACGACGGTCCGAAGGGGAAGTTCCCGGTGAGCCCCGTCGCGGGCAAGACCCTCTTTCAAATCCATGCCGAGAAGGTGCTCGCCTCCAGCCGGGCCTATGGCGTGGACATCCCCTGGCTCATCATGACCTCGATCGCGAACCACGAGGAAACCGAAACCTTCCTCGAGGAGCACGATTACTTCGGCATCCGCGAAACGCTCGTTCACGTCTTTCCGCAAAATCTCATCCCCTCGCTCGATGCAAACGGGAGCCTGATTCTGGAATCGAAAAACCGCATTTTTAAAAACCCGGACGGGCACGGCGGAAGCCTCACCGCGCTCAAAACGTCGGGCGCGCTCGACTTCCTCGCCGAACATGGCATCGATACGCTGTCCTACTTTCAAGTGGACAATCCGCTTGTCAGGGTCATCGACCCCGACTTCATCGGCTACCACGTGCTCAACACCGCGGACGTATCCAGCAAGGCCGTCACCAAGGCCGGCCCCGAGGAGAAGGTGGGGGTGTTCGTACGCTTACCGAACGGCGCCTGCGGCGTCGTCGAGTATTCCGACATGACCCACGAACAACAGCACCTGCAGGACTGTACCGGCGCGCTGGTCTATGCGATGGGGAATATCGCCATCCATCTGTTCTCTGTCGAGTACATCCGGCGGCTCACGGCGGGCGGCGCGATCGAGCTCCCCTACCATGTCGCCCGAAAAAAGATCAAATCCCTGCGCGCCGGCGCACCCACCGAGATCGACGGTTTCAAGTTCGAGAAGTTCGTCTTCGACGCGATCCCGCTCGCGGAGCGCTCGATCGTCTTCGAGACCAGCCGCGACGAGGAATTCGCGCCGGTCAAAAACCGCACCGGCGTCGATTCCGTCGATACCGCGCGCGAGATGATGAGCGCCCTGTTCCGGTCGTGGCTTGCCGCGCGCGGAGTTTCGGTGCCTCCCGGCGTCCGTGCCATCGAAATCTCCCCGCTCCTGGCGCTCGGCCCGGAGGACCTTCCGGAGGACCTCACCGTCCCCGACCGGCCCGACGTCTATCTTTCGTGACGCGTTCCGTTCTCTTCATCCAGCTTCCGCTGCTCGACCACGGTCGCTTCTATATCGCCGGCAACGTGGACTACGCCCCGGCGTCGCTCACGGCATATCTCCACCGCCGGTTTCGGAACACCGTCCGCTGCGAGTCCCTGCCCGATACGCTCGCGAATTTCGCATCGAACCGGCTGATCGCACGCTACATCGACGCGGTCGATCCGGAGATCGTCGCCTTCACCTGCTACCTGTGGAACATCGAACGCAATCTCGAGATCGCGCGGGAGATACGCGAGCGCGCACCGCGCCGGACCATACTCTTCGGCGGGCCGGAGATCGCTCAGGGCTCGTGGGCGCTTGCCGAGCCGCGGGATGCAGTGGACGCCTTCGTGACCGGTGAGGGCGAGTGGTTTTTCTCCCGTCTGCTCGGCGGCGTCGATCTCGGACCATACCGCACCGACATCCGCGGAAACGCGGTATACGCCCAGCCGGCGGCCGAGCTCCTGAGCGCCGATGAGATCGTCGAGCCGTTCACCGCCGGCTATCTGAATACGATGAACGACGGCTCCATCTTCCTCGAGCTGGTGCGCGGGTGTCCCTATCGCTGCGCCTACTGCAATTATTCGAAAAACAGCGCGACGGTCCGCGAGCTCCCCTTCGACCGGCTCGTCACGGCGATCGAGCGGGGACGCGCGCACGAGCTCACCGAGATCTACATCCTCGCGCCCACCTTCAACCGCTCGTCCGATTTCGACCCGCTGCTCCGGCGACTCGCGGTGATGCGGCACGGCGTCCGCCTGCACACGGAGATGCGCACCGACGGCATCTACACCGACATGGCCGCCCGCATGTACGATGCCGGGTTCCGCAGCCTCGAGGTGGGGCTGCAGACGCTGAGCACACGCGCCCTCAGGGAGATCGGCCGATCGTCGCGCACCGACGCCGAGCTCGCGGGAATGGCCGCACTGCGCGACGCCGGCATCGATCTCAAGATCGGCATCATCCCCGGTCTTCCGGGCGACACGCCGGAGAGATTCATCGGAACCGTCACCCGCCTCATCGAGGAGGGTTTCGGCGACCAGATCGAGCTCTATCCGCTGCTCGTACTGCCGGGAACCCGCATGCGCGACATCGCCTCCAATCGGGGCGCCCGCTTCCAGTCCGCTCCGCCGTACTATTTCACTGACGGTTGGGGATTCGACGAGGGTATGATCCGCGACATCGTCGCGCGCGTCCGCGCCGAAACCGGTTATGAATACGACACCATCCGCATACCGGACGGCCTGGCCGGTGCCGGGAGCGGCATCGTCGGCGGCGTCCGCTTCCGCGGCGATGATCCCGATCGCTGGGACGGCGCGCGCTACCGAGATATCATCGACACCAATGTCTTCACGATCACCGTCTCGCTGGGCTCGCCTGATGCGATCGTCCCTGGCCTGCCCCGGCTCTTTTTGCCGCTGCCGGTCGATGTTCTGTACACGCTTATCTTCGTCTGCGATCTTCCCATCCCCGAACAGCCGATCGTCGATTTTCTCGCCCGGCGGGAATCGGACAGTTTTCTGAAGCGCCTGCGCATCTTCGACGAGCCGAAACGGGACAGCCGCATTCAATGCTTCCAGGTCATTACCGATCCGGCGGTCTATCGAATTGCGCACGATACGTACCGCGTCATCGAACCCATATTTCGATTGACCATGGACACTATGGATGCCATACCGCTGGTGAGGCGCTGCGAGCGGCTGGGCATGGTTCTCGCCCCCGGCGTATACGAACATGTTGCACGGTTTATCATTGCAGAATTCAGCGACCGCCCCGACCGGATCGGCTTTGAATCCGAAACCGACATGGCCCGATTCTATCGCGAGTGCGGGCTCGATCTCGTTCGCGTTCCCCTTACCCCGTCTGTTCTGGACCGTTAGGCCGCGACATTCAGATTATGTCACATTAGCTTTCGCCATTTCCATTCGAGTTATCGCCTTCCTCCAATCGCTCATTGTATGGATCGTTCGGGAACTTTCAAGAGTCTTCGCGGTCTCATCCGGTAGTGGGCGCAGATCACGCGCAGCGGACGGTCCGTCCGACGAGGAGCTGGTCCGCGCGTTCACGAACGACGCGGGGCGTCCGCAGGAGCGCAATCGCGCCTTCGACGCGCTGGTGCGTCGTCATCAGCATCTCGTCTTTTCGCTGTGCGTCCGCATCCTGGGCGACTACGACGAGGCGAGCGATTGCGCGCAGGAGGTTTTCATAAAGATCTATCACAATCTGGGTGCGTTTAAAATGGAAGCGAGCCTCACAACCTGGCTGTATCGAATCGCCGTGAACACCTGCCGAAACCGCATGGCCAGCGCCCAGTATCGCGCGCGGCAGCGGAGCGTCAACCTGGACGCGGGAGATGATGACAGCGCCGACGGCCCACCCCGCGAGCTGGGCGACGACAGCTTTGCGCCCGAGAACCTCGTCATGCGTCGGGAGGACGCGCGCGCCATCCAGCGCGCCATCAACACCCTGCCGGAGGCGCAGCGCCTGCTCGTCGTGCTCCGAGACGTCGAGGGGAAAAGCTATTCCGACATCTCGGCCATCACCGGCATCAAGGAGGGGACGGTCAAGTCCGGGCTTGCCCGTGCGCGCGAACGAATGCGCGAGCTCCTCCGGGAGGCGTTCGATGACGTGTAAGGGAACACGCCGCACACTCTCCGCCTATATCGATGGAGTGGTTGATCCGCGAACGCGCGCGGCGATTGATGCGCATATCGCCGCCTGCCCGCGCTGCGCCGACGAGCTCGCCCGGCTCACCCGCTATCGCGCGCGCATGGCCGCCCTTCCCCGTCTATCGGCCCCCGAGGGCTTCGCCGAAACCGTACGTACTCGAATCGCGGCTGGCGCCCTGGCTCAGCCGGAAACCACCTCGGTCGTTACGAAAATCGTCCGTACCGTCACGTCGGCGCCGCTTCGCATTCCGATTGCGGCCGTCGGTGCGCTCTCTGTTGTCATTATCATCGCGATTTTTTTCCAACGCTCATCCGACATTGCACCGCCACCGTTAACAGAAAAACGATACTTCGGCATGCAACAGCAAACGCAGGATACTCCCGATTTGGCCCGCATGCGCGATGACGCCGCCCCCTCCGATACCGCAACCGATGCGTTGGAACCCATGCGGAGCAAATCGGACTCACCGCGATTTGTGCGAAAACAGAAAACCGCGAAACCGGGCATCGTCGCCGATCGTCCCATCGAGATACTCCTGGCGATCGCCGATACGTGGTCCATGCCGGCCGATGATGAGATCGGTGCGGGCGACATGGCCACGATGCGCGAGGCGGAGGAGAAAGCGCCCGAAGCCCCAGCGGCGCTGAAGAGCGAGTCACGTGACACGAAGATGGCGCTGTCCCGGAAGCGGGCGGCGGACGGCATGGCTCGCGGTTCATCGATCGAACGGAGCAATGACGCACCGGCCCGACCGGCGCTGCGGGATTCCGGCACCGCCATCAGGTCCATCACGTCCGATGTGCGGGGCCGCGTGATTGCGGAAGAGCGCGATCCGGACACCCGCATGCTGCGGGCGATCATCATCGATGTTCCGGCGGCGAAGTATGGGACATTCGTGGAACGACTTGCGGGAGTCGGTAGAATCAGCATGCCGCCAAAGCGTGAGGGGCCGCACGGCCGTGACTGGGTCCGCATTCGAATTCGGACGCAGCGGGCGCCGCACAGCCGTTAGCGCACGATAAAATTCAGGAACATCACCTTTTCCACGGTTGCTTTTCGGAGCAGGCGGTTGATATCCTGTTTGAGTATAACGTGCAGCCGTTCGTAGTCATTGACCGAATACAGCTCGAAGTGATGACGCGCGCGTATGGCGGATTTGACGGTTTCATGAATCTCCGGGACCCGGGACCGTATCTCGGCGGCGCTCTCCGGACGGTTCCGCACCCCCAGCGACAGCTCAATGAACACCGATTTCGACGGATCGTCTTTCGTTCGCGCGTATACCGGCTCGATGGTAATGAACGTAAGCGGAGCCAGTTTTCCATCGTGCGATATCACGCCGCTTTTCTCGCCAGCCGTTGCACAGGCCAGCGCACTCACTGCGATCAGGCACGCCACTACGACACCCGCATGGCGAATCATATATCCTTTCATGGTTTTGATATCGGATCGTTGCATTGAGCACCGGAGACTTTTTACCGCCAATGGCATTTGGTACAGGATTCCATGTTCTCTCTGCAGCACCTATCCCTACCTTTCCTCCCCCTGCACAAGGGGAAGCGCCAGTTGGGCGAATGGGGGCGCGGATAATTAGAACCTTTTCAGCAGGGAGTCGAGTGAGACGGCAGTATGTCACAGCGAGGTCGCTCACAGGCATCCATGCCCTCGCGACACGCTTCACATCCTGTGAAGCGCATCAACCCGGATTGGCTGCCGGAGCCGCGAATACATGGACGCATTGTTCGCGGCGGGGTGAGCGTGACATACTGCCGTCTCACTCGGTGCTATTGCCAATGATCCTACTGGAAAAGGCTCTTATACGCCTACAGGAATACACCCTATCCAATCCGCTGCGCATCCCGTTTGATGATGGTATATCGCCGAGGATATCGGTCTGGCGTGCGCGCAGCCTTCCGGAAGAGCAGACCGTCGGAACATCCCAGGACGCGCTCATGGTCATCCGGTGTCGATGGGACCAGGCCCAGCGCATGCGCATGAGCAAGAATCTCCTGCGGTAGGGAGCCGAAAGTCTCGCGTGAATACACATAACACCGCCCCTGCGGCCCGGCGAGCGGCGCTCCCAGCTCCAACGTCACGTACAGCGCGTTAAAGGCGCGCGACAGGACCCAATCGTAGCGCCCGCGATGCGCACGATCGTGCGCGATTTCCTCGACACGACCGCATATCGCCGTGAGGTTGGGTAGCTCCAGCTGCTGGATCACGTCACGGACAAAGGCCGCCTTTTTCGCATTGGAATCGATCAAGGTCCCCGTCAAATCAGGATACAGGATCGCCAGCGGGATGCCGGGGACCCCCGCTCCGGTGCCGATATCGACGAATGTTCCACGTGGAACATTCAATCGGGCAAGGGGCGCGATGCTCCCGATTACGAGATCGACAAACACATCCCCCGGAGTTTTGTGACCGGTCAGGTTGAAGCGCGTCGAGGCCTCGACGACGAGTGCGGTAAATGCGGAATATTTCTCCAGTCTCCGGTCATCGACCATCGCGGCGAGGCCGGATTCCTCGATGAAACGCCGAAACTCATGTTCCACGTGGAACATCCCCGCGGTTGGTCCGCGCATTGTCCGCGTTTTCCTTTCTTTTTTCCTTCTTCGCCACCCGTTCGCGCGCTTCCAGATGCACCAGCAGGATCGAGGCGTCCGACGGGTCCACGCCGGATATCCGCATGGCCTGCCCGATCGTGCGCGGCTGCACGCGATCGAGCTTCTCGCGCGCCTCGTTTTTAAGCCCGGCGATGGCGCGGTAGTCGACATCATCGGGAATGATGCGCTCCTCCATCCGGTTAAGCCGCGCGATCAACTCCCGGTCTTTTTGGATATACCCGGCATACTTGATCTCCATCTCGACGATCGGGGCCAGCTCGGGGTCCATCGATTCTCCGATGAGGGAAAGCACGTCGTCGATGCCGATCTCCGGCCGCTTGAGCAGCTTTTCTATTGGGATACGGCCGCAAGGGTTGATCGCTTTGCCGCGCCCGGCGAGGGCCTGCGCCGCTTTCTCGTCGACAAGGACCGTCCGTCGCGCGAAATCCTCTATACGGGACCGGATGCGCGCGTATTTCTCGCGCATGGCCTCGTACCGCGCCTCGTCGACCAGGCCGTTCTCGTAACCATAGCGCATGAGGCGCGAATCGGCATTGTCCTGCCGCAACAGAAGCCGGTGCTCGGCGCGCGAGGTGAACAACCGATACGGCTCGGTGATCTCCTTGGTGACCAGATCGTCCACCAGAACCCCGATATAGGCCTCCGAGCGCCGAAGGACGATGGGCTCCGATCCGCGAATCTGCCGCACCGCATTGATGGCGGCCATCAGACCCTGCGCGGCGGCCTCCTCGTAGCCGGAGGTCCCGTTTATCTGTCCCGCATGATAGAGCCCCGCAATGCGCTTGGTCTCGAGCGAGGGACGGATCTCGGAGGGCGGGACGAAATCATACTCCACCGCATAGGCCGGGCGCATCACCCGGACCTCTTCGAGCCCCGGGATGGTGCGTATCATCTCGAGCTGAACGTCCTCGGGAAGCGAGCTGGAGAAGCCATTGATGTAATACTCGTTCGTGTTGATCCCTTCGGGCTCGAGGAAAAGCTGATGGCGGGTCTTGTCCGCGAAGCGCATCACCTTGTCCTCGATCGACGGACAGTAGCGCGGCCCGATGCCCTTGATCTTTCCGCCATAGAGCGGCGAGCGGTGTATATTGTTTCGGATGAAGGCATGCGTCCGCTCGTCGGTGTAGGTGATCCAACAGGGGACCTGCTCGCGCTCGATCGTCGTCGTCGTAAAGGAGAACGGCGTTGGGCGCTCGTCCGGATATTGCGGTTCGCATCGCGAAAAGTCGATCGAATCGCCGTTCACGCGCGGCGGGGTTCCCGTCTTGAGGCGCATGACCGGAAAGCCGAGCTCGCGGAGCGAATCGGAGATCCCTTCCGAGGAAAAATCCGCAAGCCGTCCCGCACGCTCATTGTACTCGCCGATATGAATGAGGCCCTTGAGAAAGGTGCCGGTGCACAGAATCACGGCCCGCGCTCGGTGTTCCTGCCCGCGCACCGTGACAATCCCCGTCACCCGTCCGCTCTCAGCGATTATACGGTCCGCGATATCCTGGATAACGGAAAGGTTCTGCTGCCGCTCCAGCGCGAGCTTCATTCGCAATTGGTACGCCTTCTTGTCCGCCTGCGCGCGCGGGGCCCAGACGGCCGGTCCCTTGCTGCGGTTGAGCATCTTATAGTGAATACCCGTCTCGTCGATGGCGCGCGCCATCTCACCGCCCAGCGCGTCAATCTCGCGGACGAGGTGCCCCTTCGCTAGTCCGCCGATCGCCGGGTTGCAGCTCATCTGGCATATGGTGTCGAGGTTTCCGGTGAGCATGAGCGTATTCATGCCCATGCGCGCAGCGGCGAGCGCCGCCTCCGCGCCCGCGTGCCCCGCACCCACGACGATGATGTCATATGTTCGAATCATGCGACTCACGCTCCGACAGTACGTTCAGGTAACACCGAGCACACACACCTGATCGCTCTTTTTTCATCCTATTCACTGACGGCAAGAAATATTTATTGCAAGGTCCAATGATTGGCGTTGTGCTTGCAGTTGGCAATGACCCCCTCCCGACCTCCCCCTTCGTTCGGGGGAGGTGTGTCAATAGTCATTCCTGCCCCCTTTTCCCTTTACGAAAGGGAAAGGGGGACGGGGGATAGGCGTTTAATGAACCATTGCTAATTGTGATTGCAGCTTTAGCGCAGTGCGATTTTCATAACCGGGAAATGGTATGAACGATAGGAGTAAATACATTTCGCGCCTTCACGTCAAGAAGGGCGACATCACGAAAGAAAGCGTCGACGCGATCGTCAACGCCGCGAACCCGAGCCTGCTTGGCGGCGGCGGCGTCGACGGAGCGATCCACCGGGCCGCGGGGCCAGAGCTTCTGGAAGCGTGCCGCACGCTCGGCGGCTGCCGCCACGGCGAGGCGCGCATCACAAAGGGATACAACCTGAAGGCTCCCTTTGTGATCCACACGCCGGGACCGATCTATCACGGCGGCTCCAGCGGTGAGGCGCAGGTATTGCGAAATTCGTATGAAAACTCAATGCGCCTCGCACATGAACACGCCCTATCGTCGATCGCCTTTCCCGCAATCTCCACCGGCGTGTACGGTTATCCCCGTGAGGAGGCTTGTCGCATTGCCGTGGACGCCGTGCTCGATTTTATGGCAACGCACGACTATCACATTGACGTTTATTTTATACAATATGATAATGAAAATTATACTATATATAAAAACTATATTGATGGATTAGGAAAATGAACTATCTCGAACTGCTCAAGGAAACCGCGAAACGATTCAACAGCATCGTCTGCCTCGGGATGGATCCCGTCATCGAGGACATTCCCATCACCACCGGGAGCGTGAAGGAGCGGATTGTCGCCTTCTACGCAGAAATGCTCGACGCCATCGAGAAGAGGAAGGTCTATCCCGCCGCGGTGAAGCCCAACTACGCCTTCTATGCGCAATATGGCCTCGAGGGCATCGAGGCGCTGGTTTCCGTGTGCGAGCGCAGCCGCGCCGTTGGCCTCCCGGTGATTCTGGACGTCAAGCGCGGGGACATCGGCAAGACGGCCGAGGCCTATGCACGCGAATCGTTCGAATTCTTCAAGGCCGACGCGGTGACCCTTTCGCCCTTCCTCGGCTACGATTCAATTGAGCCGTTCATGAAGCGCTTTCCGGGCAAGGGGTACTATGTCCTCAACAAGACCTCGAACAAGAGCTCGGCCGAGCTGCAGGACGTCAGGGTTGGGGAGGACACCGTGTACGCACTCGTATCGAAGAAGATCATCGACTGGTACCAGCCGGGTATCGGCGCGGTGGTCGGCGCGACCTACCCGTCCCAGCTCTCGGAGATCCTTGGCATATACGCGCATGCCGGCAAGGAGGTGCCGCTTCTGATCCCGGGCGTCGGCTCACAGGGAGGCGATGTCGCCGAGGTGATCGCCGCGCTCAAGAAGAGCCCGTCTGTGCGCATCCACCGCATCAATTCATCCAGCGCCATCAACTTCGCCTACAAGAAGCATCCCGGCATGCACTTCGCCGAGGCGGCGGTAAACGAGCTCGAAAGGCTGAATGCGGAGATCAACGAATTGCTGTAACGTACCGTGAACGGCTATACCCGCAGCAGCGTCATCATCCGCTCGTGGATGCGGCCGTTGGTGGCGAGGACCTCGGGGTATTCGGGATCGAAGTTTGATCCGTCATAGCGGGTGACGCGTCCGCCCGCCTCCTCGGCGATGATGGCGCCCGCGGCGCAGTCCCAGGGCTTGAGCTGCCGCTCCCAGTAGCCGTCGATGCGCCCGCAGGCCACGCTGCACAGGTCCAGCGCCGCCGAGCCGAAGCGCCGGACCCCCTGCACCTCCGGCATCACCGAACAGAACTCGCGGGAATTGTTGTTCTCCGTCTCTTTCTTGTTGTACGGGAATCCCGTCGCGACGATCGAGATATCGACGGCGTCGGTCGTCGATACCCTGATCGGCGCGCCGTTCAGAAATGAGCCCGACCCGTGCAGGGCGTGAAAGAGCTCGTCGTGAAAGGGATCATACACGAAACCGGCCGCCATGCGGCCCTCGCGACGGGAATAAACGCCGATGGACACGCAGAAGCAGGCGATACCGTGCGCGAAATTGTTGGTGCCGTCGAGCGGGTCGACGTACCAGACGTAGTCGTCGCCCTCCTCCGCCCTGCTCCCCTCCTCTGCGATGATCACATGGTCGGGAAACTCGCGCCGGAGCGCATCGAAGATAAGACGCTCCGATTCGCGGTCGATGTTCGTGACCAGGTCGGTGCGGCTCTTGTACTCCACCACCAGGTCCGGCGCCCGGAAGCCGCGCAGAAGGACCGCGCCGGCATCGCGGATGATCCCGCGGGCGAAGGCGTCGATGTGCGCCAGCATGGTCAATCCTTCCGCTGGTCGGCGGTGTAGAAGCGCCAGCCGATCCCGATGTAGAAGGTCATGTCGTATGAAAAGCCGATGGCCACATGCTCGGCGGTGCCCGTGTATTCGCGGAAGGTGTTGTTGGTGAGATTGCACCCGAAGCGGTTTTCGAACATGAGCGCAAAGTTCGTGCTGATGGGGAGGTAGTAGCCCATGATGATATACCCCCACAGGTCGCTCGCGAGGCGCGCCTTGACGGGGTTGGCCGACGGATTGTTCACCGCGATGAGCGACTTGCCGGAGAAGCCGATGCCCATGAAGAAGCCGCGGTCGAGCACGTGCTTGATGGAGATGCCGGGATTGAGGAAGTCGTACTGGTAATAGCCGATCTCGTCGGAGATGACGGTGCGCTGCCATTCGAAATCGATGCCCACCCACACCCACTTGAGGAAGATGTTCGTTTCCAGCATGGTCGCAAAGCCGCGCATGGCGAAGCTCTTGCGCTCGAGTTCGTCGCTCATCACCTCGTAGATGGGGACATACCCGGCCTTGAGAAAGATGTCGCGCGACAGGAACCCGGGGCGCGTCTGTTCCTCCTGCGCCTCCTTCTCCTGGACGAAGCGGCCCACGGTGCCCTCTTCGTACATCGTGCGGATCTGCTTGCGCGCCTCGGTGAGCCAGCCAATCACGTTCCGGTTGTCGGGCTCGATTTTGAGGGCGGCCTCGCCGGCGCGAACGGACGCCAGGTAGTCGCCCGTCTTGTAGAGCAGAAACCCGAGTCGCTCCCACGAGGCGACCTGGCGGGGATTTCGCTCCGTCGCGCCGCGATAGCTGCGGATCGCGTTTTTCACGTCGCCCTTCATCTCGTAGACCCATCCGAGATTGTGCATCACGATGGCCGATGCGGCGTTCTGGCCCTGCAATGATTGCTCGAAGAGCTCGATCGCCTGATCGTACTTTTTCTGGTTTCCCAGCTCGATGCCCTTTTCGTTGAGCGAAGGCGTGCGTTCCGCATACAGCGGCGCGCCCAGCGCTGACGCCGCGAGCGTTAGGCCGATAAGTGTGCCCCACATCCGTCCCATGGCGGAAAGGTGATGGGGGATTATTTTTTTCGTCAACGGATAAAATATTTGCATTAATGAGACATAATCACGCACTTTCATGTCGATAGTGTAAGTACCACGCATCGGTATCATTCTCGACACGGACGGGGGACGCTTCCATGAAAAAAACGATCATGATCATCGGCGGGGGCCTCCTGCAGGACCCGGTCATCCAGACCGCCAAGAAGATGGGCCTGCAGGTCATCGTGACCGACTACAACCCGAACGCCATCGGCATGCGGCACGCCGACATTCCGATCGTGATGAGCACCCGCGACATCGAGGGCTCGGTGCGCGTGGCGAAGGCGCAGAACAACATCACCCCCATACACGGCGTACTGACCGTGGGCACCGACGCCTCCATGACCGTCGCTGCGGTGGCGAACGCGCTCAATCTGCCCGGCATCAAGTTCGAGGACGCCGAGGCGGCGACTAACAAGATCAAGATGCGCAAGCGCTTCCACGAGCACGGGGTGCTCTGCCCGCGCTTCTACCCGGTGTGGTCGATCGCCGACGCGAAGAAGGCCTGCAATAAGCTCGGATTTCCGGTCGTCATCAAGCCGTCGGACAACATGGGCGCGCGCGGCGTGACGCGGATCGGCACCAAGAACGAGATCGCCGACGCCTTCCAGTTCGCCAAGAGCGCCTCGCCCAGCGGCGAACTCCTCATCGAGGAATACATGGAGGGCCCGGAGCTTTCGATCGACGCGGTCGTCTTCAACGGCGAGATTACCATCACGGGCGTCGCCGACCGGATCATCGAGTACCCGCCGTACTTCGTCGAGACCGGACACACCATGCCGTCGCACCTGCAGGCGGAGATCCAGGAGAATGCCTGCGAGGCCATGCGCAAGGGCATCAGGGCGCTGGGGATCACGCACGGCTTTGCGAAGGGCGATATCAAGATCACCAAATGCGGTCCCAAGATCGGCGAGCTCGCGGCGCGCCTCTCGGGCGGCTTCATGTCGGCATACACCTATCCGCTGGCCACGGGCGTGGACCTCATGCGCGCGGCCGTGGAGATCGCCCTCGGGCAGGAGCCCGGGAACCTCGATCCGGTGATGAACCGCGTGTCAATCGAGCGCGCCATCATCACCACGCCGGGGATCGTGAAGAGCATCACGGGCCTCGAGGAGGCGCTGCAAATTCCGGGGATCGAAGAAATCTTCATGAACGTGCAGCCGGGCGACAAGATCGTCATCCCGCGCTCGAACGTGGAGAAGGCGGGGCACATCATCGCCGTGGGGAACACGCTCGCCGAGGCCGAGGCGGCCGTCGCGCGCTGCCGGGAGGTGCTTTCGATCGAGCTCTTCGAGGCGACCGAGCTCTCGCAGGAGACGATCAACATCGCCGCGCGCGAAAAGCTTAAAAAAACCTGCTATGTGTGCAAGAATTGCGACGGCAAGGACTGCCCCTCCGGCGTTCCCGGCATGGGTGGCGCGGGGACGGGCGCCTCGTTCCGCCGCAATGTCGAGTCGCTGCGCAACTACAAGATCAACACGCGCCTCATCCACGGCGTGACCGCGCCGGACACCTCGACGAGCTTTTTCGGGATCAATCTCTCGTTTCCCGTCATGGCGGCGCCCATCACCGGCACCATGACCAACATGGGCGGCGCGATGGACGAGCTCGACTACAACCGCGCCGTGATCGACGGCTGTCTGCAGGCGGGCACCATCGCCTTCGTGGGCGACGGGGCCACGCCGAACAAGTACAAGATCGGGCTGCAGGCGATCGGCGAGGCCGACGGGATGGGCGTGCCCATCTTCAAGCCGCGCAGCGACAACCGCGAGCTCATCAAGCGGCTCCGTGCGGCCGAAAAGGTCCACTCGGTGGCGATGGGCATGGACATCGACGCGGTGGTCTTCAAGACCATGGCGCTGAAGAACCAACCTGTGGGCCCCAAGAGCTTCGACGACCTCAAGGCGCTCATCAGCATGACCGAATACCCGTTCATTCTCAAGGGCATCATGAACGTCCGCGACGCGGTGATGGCGGTCGAGGTGGGCGCGCACGGCATCGTGATCTCCAACCACGGCGGGCGCGTGCTCGACGAGATGGTGGGCTCCATGGACGTGCTCGAGGAGATCGCGGCGGCGGTGAAGGGACACATCAAGATCATCATCGACGGCGGATTTCGCACCGGCGTGGACATCCTCAAGGCGCTCGCGCTCGGGGCCGACGCGGTCCTCATCGGCCGTCCGATCGCCATCGCGGCCGTCGGCATGGGCGCGGCCGCGGTGTCGTACTACCTGAACGGCCTGCGCCGCGATCTCGAGCAGGCGATGATCCTGACCGGCTGTAACGGCATCAGCGACATCACCAGCGACGTGGTCCGCAAGATCAACGGGAAGACGCTGACATACGTGTAGGATCGCGCGGTCGGCGTGTCGTGATCGCTTCGGTGATTCCAGTGAGGACGGCCTCGTGCCGAAGGGAACCCAATCCCCATGATAGTGACTGATTCACCTTTTATGAACCGCGGTCTTCGCTGTGAGGGATGGCTTTTCCTCCCCGATACCGCAAAGAAACCGCCGGTAGTCGTCATGGCGCACGGTTTTGGAGGTCTGCGTAATTACCGACTCCCGGCCTTCGCGGAGCGTTTTGTGCAGCAGGGGCTTGCGGTTTACCTGTTCGAGTACCGAAATTTTGGCGACAGCGAGGGAGAGCCGCGCAACTGGATCAGCCCACGGCGCCATCTCCAGGACTGGCGTGCCGCGATTGCGCATGTGCGTACTCTCCCAAATGTTGACGGGGGACGTATGGCCCTTTGGGGGACCTCTTTCAGCGGCGGACACGTCATCGTGACCGCGGCCCGTGTTCCCGGAATCCGGGCGATCGTGTCTCAGGTTCCATTCGTCGACGGCATTGCGAGCATCTCGCTGATCCCGCTGCGCTCGGTCATCGCCGGCTTCATCCACGGTCTGCGGGATCTTGTTCGTATGATCACATTCCGGAGGCCGCACCTGATTCCGATCGTCGGCGACGCGACGCTCGGCGTTTTCGGGGCCCTCAACGCGCCCGATTGCCGGGAAGGGGTCCTGGCCATCGTTCCAGAGGGCGCTCCGTTTACCAATGAATGTCCGGCGCGGATCTGCCTCACCCTGGGACAGTACCGGCCGATACGGTACGCGAAAAAAATTCCCTGCCCGGCCCTGTTCATCATTGCCGAACGCGATTCGCTCATCCCTGCGAAAGCCGTCCGCACAACAGTCGCGCGGGTTTCGAACGCGCAATCCGTCGAGTTGGATGCCGGTCACTTCGAGGTCTACGTGGGCGATCTCTTCGAGAAGGTCGTCGCCATCGAGGCGAATTTTCTCGCGAAACACCTACTCGCATAGCATCGAGACGCGCTTCTCGGATTCGCGTACACCCATTGCATTGATGAACGCAACCAGCGAATGCCCCCACGGTCTCTCCAGTGGAAGCGACGCCAATCATCCCATGACGTCAAATTCTGTGATATCCTATGTATTCTCGTGTGCGTTGAATACTATTTGTATACCACCGCAAGCTTCTTTCTATTGATGTAAAAGTTCCAATTTTTTCTACTCCGTCATGAAGGCACACAACTCGTCCAACCCGGCACGCTCCGCATAGTCGACCACCCAGCGCGCATATCGTCCGAATCGTCGCACCCGCTGCATCGCGTTCGCACACGTCACCTCTGTAAGAATTCCGGCATGGAGCAGCAGCTTTGGCACCAGCAGCGCGTTGATGAAGGGAATGCCGCTCGCCCGGCAGTAATCTGCCGCTTTGCCATCGTCCGTGAGAATGAAATCGCCCCGGCCTGCGCGGTAGAGCCGAACGCATTCGGCCTCGCCGCCGCGAAGCGGGATCTGCACATCCGCAAACGACAGGCCGTCCTCGACGGTGATGCTGCCCTCTGCGCAGTATGCCCGGAATCGCTCCGCGCCGGTTTTCCCTTTGATGACCAGTTCCTCGAAAACCGATGCCGGGACGACGACGCGATAGCGCACGACGAATGCGCGCACTAGCCCAGCCTTGTACAGGATGATGAGCGACGAGGCGTCACAGAGGGCCGTTTTCATGATGGCGCATTGCGGTTGACAAAAACGTTTCCCCGGCATTGGGTTCATCAAACAGGTACCACGCGTATGCGCATCTGGCAATCCCGATTCTTCCGATATGCGACGAAAACCGTTTCGTGCACATCGGAACGTTCTGTGGATGTTGATGTACACAATTGCGCATCATTCAATTGATTATTAAGAGGGATGATGAAAACCAAAGCGCCATTAAAACCGAAGAAGCGAAACCGGTCATCGGCCGCATCGAAACGGTTGCCGCATTGGGTTCACCTCATCGCGCAGGACGGATACGATACCTTCGCGATCGCCGCGAAGATCAAAGCGGTGATGGACCGCGAATCGGTTTCGGTCGCCGGCAAGTCCGTGTTCCTGAAGGTGTCGTTCGTCTTTCCGGTGCGCGATCCCGAGCGGGTGAAGCACATCATCACGAACCCCGCCTTCATTGCGGGCGTCGCGCAGGCGCTGGTGGAGCGGGGCGCCTCGGTCGTGTATATCGGCGACGCCGAGACCTTCGCCACGGCGCGCTATTCGTTCGATATCGTCGACATGCAGAAAGCGCTAAAAGCCCTTCCCGAATATATTCGGAAGAACGTCGTGTGTTGCTATCTCGATGAGGTTTACAAGGAATGGATCACGCCTGACGATCCCTTCTGCCCTGAGATCAGGCTCGACTACCCGAAGATCGTCCGTGACGCGGACGTGTACATCTCGCTGCCGAAGCTCAAGGTGAACATCTTCGCCGACATCACCCTCTCGGTGAAGAACGGCATGGGCCTCATCACCAAGGAGACGCGCCTGCGGTATCACAACGAGAACCTCCACGCGATGATCGCCGACATCTTCCAGGTGCGGCCGCCAGACTACGTGATCACCGACGCCGTGTTCGCCGGCGAGGCGCAAGGCCCCATGGAGGCCACGCCCTATCCGATGAACCTGATTCTCTTCGGGAACAATGGTCCGTCGGTGGACACGGTCTGCTGCAACCTCATGGGGTACGATCCGCGCGAGGTGAAGCACCTCATGCTGCTGCATGAGCGCGGCTTTGGCCCCATCGATCTTAAAACGGTTCGTGTTGAGAACGCCAAGCTCCTCAATGAGCGACGGCACGTCTTCACGCGGCCAAGCATGGAGCTTGCGCATCTCTCATCGAACATCACCTGCCATCAAGGCGAGTGCTGCGCGTCCGGCTGCCTGCCCTTCGTGCGCGCCCTCCTTGACGGGTACGGGCTCAACCGCGGCTGGGAATCGCTGGGAGACTACACCATCATCATGGGAAAGAACCTCGATATCCCGGAAGCGACGCTAAAAAAGCTGAAAAAGCGGAAAACGCTCGTGTACGGCGATTGCGTTGAGCGCTATCGGAAGTACGGCGTGTTCTATCGCGGCTGTCCGCCGGATTACATCAATGCGCTCATTACCTTCCCGATTCGCACGTCGCTGGGAAGAACACCCTGGCTCGGCTATGTGGAATACTGGACGCGCATCAAGACCGATCTGCTGCACCTGCTGTCGAAGCTGCGGGGGAAGAAGTACCGGACGCTTCGTGGACGAGTCAAAAAGTGAGCCGTTGATTCTAAGTATTTCGAGCATGGCAAATTGTACGTGACACTCGTGGATCTTTACGGTAGGGTCGGATCAGATTCATCAACGGGAGGCCCTATGTTTTTCATTAAGTATTTCACGGGACAGCCGAGCGAGTACATCATCAAGTTCGGAAGGGGACGCATACGCAAGGAAGGGCAGGGTATCAGTTTTTTTTACTGGGCGAAAAGAAACACCATCGTGTCAATTCCCGCCACGACACGGGATGTGGATTTCATCTTCAACGAGGTGACGAAAACCTTCCAGGCCGTGTCCATACAGGGACAGATCACCTATCGCATCCAGGACAAGGGTAAAATATTCGCGAATCTCGATTTTTCCATCAATCCCGTCACCCGCGCCTATCGGTCCGAAGACCCGGATAAGCTCGCCCAGCGGATCATCAACGCAGTGCAGATGCTCACGCGTGAACAGATCCAGGGGCTGGCCCTCGAGGACGCTCTCGGAAGCTCCCAGGCCATGGCGCACGGTGTAATGGAAAAGCTTAAAACCTATGCGCGTATCAACGCCATGGGGGTCTCCGTCGAGAGCATCTATTTCACGGCGGTGACTCCGATCCCGGAAATCGCCAAGGCCCTGGAGGCGGAATACCGCGAGATGCTCCAGAAGAAGGCCGACGAGGCGATCTACTCCCGACGCGCCTCAGCGGTGGAACAGGAACGCATCATCAAGCAGAACGAGCTCAACTCGGAGATCGAGCTGGAGAAACGGCGCCAGGAACTCGTGGAGCAGAGCGGGGCCAACAGGATAAAGGAGGCCGAGTACAAATCAAAGGCCATGGAACTCGAGTGGTCGCCGTATCGCAATCTCGATCCGAAGCTCCTCGTCGCCCTGGGAATGAAGTCCCTCGGTGAGAGCGGCGCGAAGATCGGCAACCTCAACCTGAACCCGGACCTTATCACCCTCTTACTGGGCCTCGACAAGAAATGACGAGCGCCTTCGACAAGATCGTCATCGTCACGAAGGAGACGCAGATGGACCAGCTGGTCCGCGCCTTCGCGACGAAGTCGCAGGCGAAATTCTACCTGGCGCAGGCGGCGCAGGCCGCGGCTCCCGTCAACGCGCAATCGACGCAGAAAAAAGCAGGAAGCGCAAAAAACATCCAGGCACATCAAGTTAAATCGGAGTTCGACGAGATCAGCCTGGCGGACAGTGCGTACAAGGAAGCATTGAAGAACCTTCAGTCGGCCATCCCCGCGGGAATCAAGGTTCAGCATATCGATTGGAGTTACCTCCCCACTTTTCTTTTCGGCGAAAAGGACCTGGTGATCGCCCTGGGGCAGGACGGTCTGGTAATCAATATCGCCAAGTACCTGAGCGAACAGCCGATCGTAGCCGTCAATCCAGATCCCGCACGCTACGACGGCGTGCTCCTTCCCTTCACGGTGGGGGATTTCAATCATCATTTCAGACGCATCGTGAGCGGGGAGTTCGGCGTGTCTGCCATCACCATCGCAAAAGCCTCGCTCAACGACGGGCAGACAATCCACGGCGTGAACGACATCTTCATCGGCCCGCGGACCCACACCTCATTCAGGTGCAATGTGAGCTTCATGGGCAGGGAGGAATACCAATCGTCGAGCGGTATCATCGTCTCTACGGGGTGCGGCTCCACCGGATGGTTCCGTTCGATAGTCGAGGGTGCGCGGAGGATATCCTCCGGATTCGACAACGCGAAGCCCGCGAAGGAGCAGAGCAGATTTCCCTGGGATGCGAACCATCTCTTTTTCAGCGTGCGAGAGCCCTTCGAGAGCAAAACCTCGAAGACGGACATCACATTCGGTAAAATCACGACGGGGGATCCCCTGGTGGTAACGTCCCTGATGGGGCGCAACGGCATCATCTTTAGCGACGGGACGGAAAGCGACTTCATCGAGTTTAACTCGGGAAAAATCGCCACAATCACACTGTCGGACCGCAAGGCGAAGCTAATCAAGAAATGAGATTTGTGTGATAACAGTTGCATCCCGTTCGCACAGTACCCTGATCAATTCCTGGGGACAACATCCGGTAAATTTTTACCGCGGTTGGATCTATTTTTTATTGATGGCATCTCAGCGACTCGGTATGATCTACCCGAGTGAATAATGATGGAAACCAGTTCACACAGATCACCGGCGCATTCGTCCGCGCTGACGATCGCCATCGCGACGGTCGCGATCCTCCTTCCCCTGTCCGGCGCCGCCCTCTTCTCCAGCGTCGATCGGGGACGGGTGTGCGAAGACCGCTGCACGCAGAAATTTTGGACGTGCCGCGAGCGCGCGTTCAACTACGAGGGCAAACGCGGTGATCGCGCGATCGCCATCTGCGACACGATGTTCACGAATTGCATGGGACGGTGCCGGCTGTATTCACAACCGAAGCGCCGGTGATAATCGTGGTGTGTGCGGTTACGACAGTCCGCGAATCTCGCACAGGTCCGCAAAGCTCAATACGAACTCACGGAAGCGATGGAGCTCCTCGGCGGGGTAGGGTTGATAATTCGCCACATCGTCATCGAGCGTTTTGCTGTTCACGAACTGCTGTAAATAATACTGTTTCACGCGCCCGATCTCGCGCTTGATCGCTACGAAATCATCCAGCGTGACGAAAAACGGGATGCAGGTGGTCCGGATCTCATAATCGATGCCGGCGTCTCGCACGATCGAGATGGTTTTCACGATGTCTGCGAATCGAAACGTTGTTCCGGTGAGAAAATCATATTTCGACGGAGAGGTCTTCACGTCGATGGCGACGTAGTCGAGCAGGCCTTTTTCAATGAGCCGCTTGATGACCTCCGGGTTCGATCCATTGGTATCGAGCTTTACGGAAAGCGAGATATCCTTCACGGACTTGATGAAGCTGTCGAGGTTTTTCGCCAGGGTGGGCTCACCGCCGCTGATTGACACCCCGTCGATGAAATGCCTGCGGCGCTCGACGAACGAGAAGGTCTCCTCGTTCGTCAGCGTCTCGAGCGCGCAGTTATTGCACGCCAGGTCCGGATTGTAACAGTACCGACACCGCAGATTGCAGCCGCCGGTGAACAGTATCGAGCAAATCTTGCCGGGATAATCAATGAGCGACGTTTTGTGTATGCCCTTGAAATTCATTGCTCGTCGCCCGCATGATGCTGTGTAATGCGTATTCCTTCCTGTCGTTGAACTCTTCCCGTTTCCCCTTGTTCCACTGGTTGACCGGGCGAAAGTATCCCACCACGCGGGAGTAGACCTCTACGGGAACCTGCTTTTTCTGTTTCATATGCCTCTCCTTTCCCATTTTATATATTATCGATTCAATGAAGCGCTACATCGCCACTTTTTTATCGCCCGCCGCGGGCGCCTCGATGCCGAACCGCTCCAGCTCCTCGTCCGTGTGATCGTAGGGGCAAAACTTGTGCGATCCGGGTATGTACCCGTGCACGGGGCACACGCTGAAGGTCGGGGTGATGGTGAAATACGGTATCGAGTAGTTTTCGGTGATTTTGCGGATCAACAGCTTTACGATGTTCGGATCGTCGATTTTCTCGCCGATGAAGCAGTGCACCACCGTCCCGCCCGTAAACCTGGCCTGGAGCTCGTTTTGGTGGTCCAGGACCTCGAAGACGTCGTCCGAATACCCGACCGGCAGATGGATCGAATTGGTATAATACGGCTCTCCGGCCCCCGCGGTGACGATATCGGGGAACGTGTCGCGGTCGTGTTTCGCGAACCGGTAACTCACGCCCTCGGCCGGTGTCGCTTCGAGGTTGTACAGGTTCCCGGATTCCTCCTGATAGGACGCGATGCGGTCGCGCATCATATCGAGAACGCGCACCGTGAAGGCCTTGCCCTCCTCCGTCGAGATGTCCTTCCCGATGAGGTTGATGCAGGCCTCGTTCATTCCCACCAGGCCGATGGTCGAGAAATGGTTCACCCAGAACTTTCCGGTGCGGTTGTACACATCGGCCAGATAATACCGGGTGTACGGGTAGAGATTGCTCTGCGTGAAGTTTTCCAGCACCTTGCGCTTTATCTCCAGGGACGACTTCGCCATGTCCATGAGGCGCCCCAGCGACTCGAGGAACTCGTCCTCGCTCGCCGCCTTGAATCCAAGGCGCGGCATGTTGATCGTGACCACGCCGATGCTGCCGGTGAGCGGGTTCGCGCCAAAGAGCCCGCCGCCGCGGCTTCGAAGCTCGCGATTGTCCAGGCGCAGGCGGCAGCACATCGAGCGCGCGTCCTCCGGGTCCATGTCGGAGTTTACGAAATTCGCGAAATAGGGTATGCCGTACTTCGCCGTGATCTCCCACAGGGTCGTGAGCGCCGGATTGTTCCAGTCGAAGTCCGCGCCGATATTGTAGGTCGGTATGGGAAAGGTGAAGATGCGGTGCCGCGCATCACCCTCGAGCAGGCTCTCGGCGAAGGCGCGGTTGAAGATGTTCATCTCTTCCTGGAATTCCTTGTACTGCCGGTCGCGCACCTCGCCGCCGATGACGACGTACTCCTCGCCGATGTTCTTGGGCACTTTAAGGTCGAGCGTAACATTGGTGAACGGCGTCTGGAAGCCCACCCGCGTGGGGATGTTCATGTTGAAGATGAACTCCTGCAGGCATTGCTTCACCTCGGCATAGGTGAGCCCGTCGTAGCGGATGAAGGGCGCGAGATAGGTATCGAAGTTCGCGAAGGCCTGCGCGCCGGCCGATTCCCCTTGCAGGGTGTAGAAGAAATTGACCACCTGGCCCAGCGCGCTCCGGAAGTGCTTCGCCGGGCGGCTCTCGACCTTCCCGGGCACGCCGCCAAATCCGCGCCGGAGAAGGTCCTTGAGGTCCCACCCGACGCAGTAGGCCGAGAGGAGCCCCAGGTCGTGCAGATGCACGTCGCAGTTGATGTGCGCGTCTCGTATCTCCGGGGGGTAGATGCGCTCGAGCCAGTACTTCGCGGTGACCGCCGAGGCGATATGATTATTGAGCCCCTGGAGCGAATAGCTCATGTTGCTGTTTTCGTTCACGCGCCAGTCGGATCGGTCGAGATACTTTTCTATGAGTGCGATTCCCTCGTTGAGGAGGTCCTTGCCGTCGCGGATCTTCCGGTGCTGTTCGCGGTAGAGAATGTAGGCCTTCGCGACCTTTGCGTGGCCCTTCTCGATGAGCATCTTCTCGACGAGGTCCTGGATGTTTTCGACGGTGGGAATGCGCTCGTTGCAATAAGCGATCTCGACGATGTCGCGCACGGACTGCGCCACGCCCTGGGCAATGTCGCGGTTGTCGCCGCCGACGGCCCGCGCCGCATTGAAGATCGCATCGACGATTTTCTCGAGGTCGAAAGGAACAATCCGCCCATCGCGCTTCCGGATGAATTGTACCTTTTTCTTCTGTGCGCCCATGAAGGATACTCCCGACCGATAAACTCTTGGACCGAACCGAAACGCGGCGAAAGAAACCCGCCGGAGCAGCGTACGCATCGTCGCGAGATCGCGAATATCCGGGGAACGATGACCGACGGCCACCCGAGACGAATATTCGAAAACACGACAACCACTCCGCTCTGTGGACAAGCGAAGACGCGACATGATGCGTGGAGTGCGTTCTGTGTGTTAAAAATACTACCGGTACGCGCGCTTGCCGTCAATTAAAATATTATGTCTCTTAAAAAAAATTCACGGCCAGCGGCGCATACTCCGATATATATCGTGTATTCATTCAAGCATAATTTCTTCCGCCCGTGCCGGCGGCGTCGTTCCGCATTTTCATCTATCGGGGGCTAATCCATGAAATACGCTATCTTCGGGACTTTGGCGCTGATGTCGATTTTTTTGCTCTTCGCAAATTCATCGGCCGAGGTGGGCGCCGATATCATCGACAAAATCAAGCTGACGGACGCCGATATCCCCGCGGACTTTGCCTACGGTGTGCTTCCCGATCGCGTAAAGCGGGTTCTGAAAGGCAACCCGGCCCAGTTGGACCGCGCGGCCATCAGAAAAGTAATCAAAGACATGGAATTGTATCCGGGGGGCGATCACACCACGGTGCTGGCCATGCACGCCGCCGTCATCGCGCACAAGAAAAACCCGCACGATGATGACATCGTCTGCTATATCATCGTATACAAGGATATGAAATCAGCCAAGCACGAGATCGAAAAACTCTCTGCCCTCGTGGGCGCCAACAAGACGCGAACGGTCATGGTCACCCGCGACAACTGCGCGGTGTTTCTGTTCGTCGATGAGGAGGCAAACTTCCATCATATTCAAAAAATGGCGGGTACCATCACCGCGCGACTCAAAAAGTAATCAATCCCTCAGGAGCGAGCGGTACAGGGCGATCTTTCTTTTTACGTACTCCGATGAATACTCGTTTTCGAATGCAGAAGAATCGTTTCTGATGGACTCATAGACCTGCGCGATCGTTTTCCAGGCCCGCTGCAACTCGATCCGTCGGTTGTGCACCGTCCCAATCCCCACAACGAACAGCTTTTTGAACAGAAGCGACGTGAAGTACCTGCCATGCGGATCAAATGAAAGATCCTCGCCCTCGAGCCCCGTGCTCGTCGTCATGCCGGTCGCGAGATCGTGCAGCATGATTACCTGGTCCTTGAGGATGGCGAGGTTCTTCCCGTTGTTCGAATACGACAGGTTCGTATTAAACGACTGCCTGACCAGCGGATAGCTTTTCCCGGTGTTGATCGCATACAGGACCGCCGAGAAGTTCCCGGTCCAGCCCTTTCGGTACGCCACCCGGTTGTTGTCGAGCCAGTGAATCTCCGAACCGGAGGTGATGCCCTTTATGACGACGGGATTCGCGGTCCGCACCAGCTTCGCCCGATAGCTCCCGCCGCCGCCATTGACGACAAGCGCCCGCTGGAGATTGGGCGAGAGATAGCCGACGGACGGATTGTCCGACACGGCGATGTCCCCGTACTCGGCGCGGGGTATCATCATCCGCCCCTCGCCGCCGCCCGGATGGTATTCGACGATCCCGCGCTTCGTTTCGTAATAGAGGGCGTCCGATCCCGCCGCGACAGAAAAATCGAGAAAGGGGAAGTTCGATTTCCGCTCGATGACGCGGCCGGCGGCGATATCGATAATGACCATGCCGGGTCGCGGTATAATGCCGCGATCGGACACGAACCGCTTGAGGTACACGTACCGGCCGCGCCCGCTCAGGCGCGCATAGGTGACCACGCCCGAAAACCGACCGGCCTCGGAGAGCCGACGCCGATGGGGATTGTACCGGTAGACGACATTGCTCCCGCCCGGGAGTTCTTTGATGTAGACGATCTGGTCGCCGGACGTCCACGCGGAGAAGATGGCGTCGCGATCGACGAAGTGCGCGTTGACGCGCTCGTAGGCGTCGAGCTTATAAAGGATGAGTTTCTTGAGCGCCGGCGACGACTTGCGCAGATAGATCTCGTCTAGGTTTATGTCTCGGGCGACGGCCCGCCACGGGACCGCCGCCATGAGAACGAGTGCGCCCCAGAAAAGGGCCGAACGGTTCACCGGTCGCTATCGGTGCGATCAGTCCCGCTTGTCGACCGTACCCTCGACGGGCGGTTTTCCCTTCTCCTTTTTGCCAGCATCGTCCGCCTTCTTGTCCATGGAGGGGATGCTGAACTTCTGTCCGGGGAAGATGAGGTCCGGGTCCTTGATCTTGTCCTTGTTCGCCGTATAGATCACCGGCCAGAGCTTGGCGTCCTTGTATACATAATAGGCGATGCGCCAGAGGCAGTCTCGCTTTTTGGGGTTGTACTTGACCACGTACACCTGCTCCTCTTTCGCCTCTTTCGACGTATCGCCCTTGAGGCGCAGCTCCTCGGCCTTTTTTTCCATGGCGATGTTGATTTGATTGATGCGCGCGAGCGCCTCGTCGGATTTCGCGATGGAGTCCTGATAGGCGTCGTTGTTCAGGAAGCCGCGGCTCTGGTCGATGAGCGGCTGCACCGCGTCGATATCGGCCTGCATGTGGCTTGCCAGCGGCGATTCCTTGATCTTCTTGAGCGCGTTTTCCGCCGCCTCGAGCTTCTCCTGGGCGGTCTTCTTGAGCTCCTGCGCCTTTACGGTCATGTTGGAATTCGCCGATTTCAGGAGTGCGGTCGCCTCATCGGCCTTGGTCGCGGCGGCGTCGAACGAGCCGCTCGACAGGTCGCTCTTCGCATTCGTGATCAGCGTCGAGGCGCGCTGGATGTCCGCCGCGAACTGGTCCTTCATCTTCGAGGAGTTTGCGATATCGAGCTCCTTTTCGGCGTTCCGGATCTTCTCGGCTGCGATGCCGCGCTTGGTGTTGCCCTTCGCACGGTTGAGGGCGCTCTCGGCATCGTCGATGGCGCGGGAGGCGTCCTTCAGGTTCTTCTGGCCGATGCCGGCGGTGGCCGCATCGAGTCGCGACGACACCTGCGCGAGTTCGGACGATGCGAACTCCGATCCGCGCGCCGACTTCAGGTTGTCGGCCTCACCGCGGATGGACGCGATGCGGTTTTGCAATTCGGGGATGCGCGCCTCGGCCTTGTCGCGCGCTGCGGTCGCGGCGGCGATCGCCTTCTTCGATACGAGATACGATTCCCAGAACGATTTATCACCATGAAGCTTTTCCGCCTCGCCCGCCTTGCTCCGGGCGTCCGAAAAATCGGAGGACGCATAGCGCTCGGCGTTCATGCGCTCGGCGTCGGCGATGAGCTTTTTCGCTTCGTCGAGCGTGTCCTTCGAAAGGAGCGGCAGCGATTTGTTAATGGCGTCGGTGCCGTAGGCGAGCGATTTTTTCGCGTTCTCCTCCGCCTTCGAGGTGTCTTCTTTCTTGATATCGGCGTGCGAGAGGGAGAGAAACTCCTTGGCGCGCTTCAGGTCGTCCGGCGCGTACTTGTCCGCCTTGACCTCGCCCGCGCGGGTGATGGCGCTCTTCGCAAGAGACATCTCCTTGAGCGGCACCTTGAGCCGGCACGATACGGCCCCGGCGAGAACGGTTATCATCAATATCATGAATGCGGTTTGTGCGGTCTTCATGGCAATTCTCCTGAAGGCGAAAGGTTAAGCGGTCCGTTTCGTAGGCTCACGGCGAATTTGAAATATTTCAAGGATTTTTTAAACAAACGGAAAAATTATCGGAGGAGCGGATCATTCCTGATTATGTCATCTTGGAAGCGCGCGGCACAATCCTTGAAGCCAGTCGGATCGGATTCGCCCGAGGCGATCATCGATCGAAAGCGCTCCAGATAGGCGCGGGAGCCCGCGCGATCGCCCATTGTCGCGCGGATACGCGCAAGCCGATAGGTCGCCATGGCGCGGTCCCGAAACGGCGCACTCGATGCGGTCAGGGGCAGGAGCGCCTGCTCCGCCTCGGCGCGCCTGCCGACGCGCTCGAGCGCATTCGCCGTTTCAATCGCCTCGGGAACATACGACGCCTTCCCGCCGTCCGTTCTCGCACGCTCCGCACGCATGAGCCGTGAGAGCGAAATTCGTAACGCTCGATTCGCGTCCGCAGCTTCGCGCAACCGTTTGTATGTATCATCATTCCGCATCCGAACGAAGGCCGGCTCCTGGTCCATGAGCTCCGTGGATGCAAAACCCCGGGCGATCGCGCGTGCGAGATGAGAGCGAGCGTCGGGATCGCGCCGCTCCGACGCGGCGGCGACCGCCAGTTCGTACTCGGCCCACTGCGTTTCGCGCACCAGCGGATTCTCGGCGAGAAATTCCCGGTAGCCCGCACCAGTCCGCGCCCGAAGCGAGGATAGATACGATAGCGCGAGTGACGCGCCGCGATCGAACGCATGTCCGAACGACCGCGTCGCGCCATCGGAGTCCCCCTCCCGTGCGCGCAGCACGCCGTCATTGATGAGCGCATGCGCCCCATGACGCGTGCTTCCGAAAAGCGCGCGCAGGTCCCGCTTCGCGACATCCTCCCTCCCTGAATAGTACCGGTAGAAGATATCGTAAAACGGGTTGCCGAGCGCACCGCGCGATTCCCGGTCGCCGTCGAACACAGTGCGTCCGATGACCGCAAGGAGCGCGAGAATGAGCGCCACAAGAAGGACGATTCGAACTGTTCGCGGAGTAATCATGGCTCGATGATGATCGTAAAGAAATTATGGTTGAATATTATCCGCCCGGCCGCTCTATTCAAACATAATTTTTTCCCGGGGAGACGCGTTCGAACGCACCGCTCTATCATGCCGCGACCGCCACGACACATCGCCCGTGCCTGCATCGTCGTCCTTCTCTGCGCGATCGCGCTCGCGCACGGCGCTGTGGCCTACGCCCAACCCGACGACGAGTCCGAATACTTCCGCCAGAAGCGCCTGGGGAATTACGATCGCGCGCTCGAGATCGCGAGCGATCGCATCATGCGGCACGACGATCCCATCCGGGCCGAAATCGAGCTTGTGCGCCTCTTCGAGCTTACCGAGACCGTCGAGCTCGTCGATTCCGCCATCGCCGCCCTCGCGCGCGCCGAGTCGGCCGCTCCCGTGCTCCGCGCCAGCGCCGTTCTCCAGGCGCGCGCCGCCACGCTCCGCGCGCAGCTTGAGCTTCGCCGCGGATCAGGCTCCGCCGTGACGAGTGCGATCGACGGCCTCGGCTTCCTGACCTCGTGCGACGTTATTGGTCCCTTCCATAATCGGGGCGGCGCCGACTTCAATGCCATGCCGGTCAACGCGCAGCGCCCGTTCGATCCGCCAGCATCGCGGGGGCGCTCCGGGGAGGCGCGCTGGTTTCCCGCCCGCACGGGACTCACCGGCGTGTTCACCATCAACAACTATTTCAAGGACATCGACAATACCTTTGTACTGCTGCGGACCGTCCGCTCCGTCCCGGCCGACGGCGCCTATCAGCTCTTCGTGGGAAAGACGGGCTATTGCGATATCTGGATCGACGGGACGCGGGTCTTTTCGAACCGGCGCGAGCATTCCTTCTTTCACGACCAGTACCGGATCTCTGCCCGTCTCACGAAAGGCGCGCACGCGATTCTGGTCAAGATCGGCGCCGCCGATGGAGACGGCATCCGGGTTTCCCTTCGGCTGACCGACGCCGACGGCCGAGCGGTACCCGCACCCGTATCGCCGCACACCGCGATCGAGCGCGGAAGCGCTCCTGCGGCGGTATCCTCGTCGCTGTTTCCCTCCGCCGCCGGGCTCTCCAATTCCGCGGCGCAAGACCCAATGGCCGCCTTTCGCCTCGGGTACCTGCTCCAGGCCACCGGGCTTGCCGGGAAGTCCATCGAGGAGGCGCGCGCGCTCTTCCAGCGCTCGCTCGCAGTGCCGGTCCCCGCGCGCTGGTATCTGGCGATGATCGAAAAGACCGCGGAGCAACGCGAGGCGCATCTTCACGAATGCCTTCGCGCGCACAAGGACCACATCGAGGCGCTCACGGAGCTTGCACACGGCAAGATCCGCACCGGCTTTCTCTACGAGGCCGCGCCGCTGGTTGAGGCGATCGGTCGCGAGAACCGGGCGTCATTCAAATACCCGATCGTTTCGGCGCGGCTTTTCGAGGCGCTGGGCTGGCACACCGAGGGCCTGCGGCTGGCGCGCGAGGCGCAGCGCTCCCGGTATCCCTCGACGGGACGCGCCATTGAGGGAATCATGCACCTCTCGCGCGGCGACAACGCCGCGGCGCTGCCGAGCATCGAATGGCACTACAATCGGGAGCGGGGCAATCCCGTCGTGATCGACCGGCTCGTGCGCTGCCTCACCGCGACCGGCGACCTGGATCGCGCCGCGTCGGTCCTCACCCACTCGATGGTCCTGTACCCTGACGATCCGAACACGCTGATTCGCCTGATCGACATCATCGAGCAGACCCAGGGTCCGGGCGCGGCGGTTCCCTATCTCGGCGCGCTCCTCCAGCGCGCGCCGCAGCACGCAGGCGCCCTCATGCGCCTTGGGCTGGTGTACCACCGGCTGGGAAACGACGCCCTCGCGCGTCACTATCTTGCGCGCGCCCTTCGTCACGACCAGGGAAACGTTGCGCTCAAGCGCTATCTGACCATCATCGAAAACCGGCCCGATCCGCTTGACGGCCATGCGGTCCGCGACGATATCCGCGACCTTGCGCGCGCCGCCGCGCGGCACCGAGACGAGGCCGCCGTAATCCTTCTCGACGAGACGATGATACGGGTCCTCCCCGACGGGTCCTACGAGCACCGGGTCCGGAAGGCCGTTCTCATCAACGACCGGAGCGCCCTCGACGATTTTACGCGTCAGTACATCGTGTATTCACCGGAGACGGATTCCATCGAGGACATCGACTGCGGGGTGATCAACGACGGGACCCGCACCGCCGTGACCGCCTTCTACGACCGCTCCCTTTCCGATCCCGAGAGCCGGCTCTTCTATGACGTGAAGGCGAAGGTTATCCCCCTGCCCTCGCTGGGGCCGGGGAGCATCATCGATCTGCGCTATACCCGCATCAGTCGCGTGGGGGAGATATACAAGGGCTATTTCGGCGAGCGCATTCCCGTCGGCGGCGAGCACCGGACCCTGGTGTTCAACTGCGTCCTTGCGCATCCGCGCGACAAAACGGTCTATCCGCACCTGCGCGGGATCGACGGATCGCCGATTGCCACAACGGTCGGTCCCGCCGATACCGTCCATCGGCTCCATCTTCGCGACCGCGCCCCGTACAAGAAGGAGTCGCTGATGCCCCACCGCAGCGAGCTGGTCCCGATGCTCTATTTCACGACCTTCCGAAACTGGACGGAGGCGCACGGCTGGTACCGTTCGCTGGTGAAGGACCGCATGACGATGAGCGCCGAGATGCGCGATGCGCTGCGAACGGCGGTGGCCGGCGCGTCCGGTCGCGACGATACGATCCACCGCATCTACAACCACGTGAACGCGCATATCCGCTACGTGGGCTTCGAGCTGGGCATCGGTGGCATCCGGCCGCGCCATGCCGACCAGACCTATCACACCCGCATGGGCGACTGTAAGGACATCTCCCTGGTGCTCGCGGCCTTCCTGCGCGCCGCGGGAATCGACGCGAACCTGGCGCTGGTCCGCACCCGGGACAACGGCCCGGCCAACCTCGCGGTCCCCTACCTGGGCGATTTCAACCACGCGATATGCCACGTCGATGCGAACGGCCCCCTGTTCCTCGACGGGACCGCGAAGCTCGCCGGCATGAGCGAGCTGCCGTCGACCGACCGCGCAATCACCGCATTCGTCGTGGGCGATCGGCGATACCGGTTCATCGACACCGCGCACCGCCGCTACGCCGAGAACCGCGACGATGTGACAAACGAGGTGTACCTGACGCCCGCCGGCGATGCGCGCATCGTCCGCACGCTCTCGAAGCGCGGATCATACGCGGTGGGGTCCCGGTCCGAGCTCCAGGACCGCGAGAAGAAGCGCGCGTCGATCTCGGCCTACTGGAACGAGCGCTATCCGGGCGCAACGATCTCGCCCCCGGAGTACGGAGCCGCCGAACCCGATGAGCCGATGGTGTACCGGTACACCATCACGGTCCCCTCCTTCCTGGAGACCGACGGCGCCGAGATGGTCTTTGGCCCGTTTTTCTCCGCATCGAACTACTACAGCACGTACGCCATGCTCCGTTCGCGGACGCACCCCGTCGTGTTCACCACGACCTTCTCCAGCGACACCGTCATCCGGTATCATCTGCCGCAGGGGTTTGCCGCGGTCTCGGTCCCGAAAAGCGAGCAATTCGTCACCGACGACTGCGAGGCGCGATTCCGGTTCGTCGCGCGCGAGGGCGTGATCGAGGTTGTATCGCACATCGCCTTCAAGGCCCATCGGATTCCCGTCGGGTCCTATGCGCGGTTTCGCGATTTCACCCGTTTCGTGAACCGGAAGGAGAACGAAAAGATCATCATCCGGAGGAACGGCCCATGAAGGGGATCCACTTCGATGGAACGACGATGCGATACCGCACCGATCTCCCGGAGCCCGTCCGCGCCGCCGGGGAGGCCCTCATCCGGGTCCGCTACGCCGGGGTGTGCCGGACCGATCGCGAGATCGCCCGCGGCTACATGCGGTTTACCGGCATTCCGGGACACGAGTTCATCGGCACGGTCGTCGAGACCGACGATCCGTCGCTCGTCGGCGCGAGCGTCACCGGCGACATCAACCTCGCCTGCCACGACTGTCCGACGTGCGCGCGGGGTCGGTATCATCACTGCCCCACTCGAACGACGCTGGGCATCTTCCGCAAGGACGGCGTGATGGCCGAATACGCCACGCTCCCGGCGCGCAATCTATACGTCCTTCCCGAAGGGCTCTCCCCGGTGCATGGCGCGTTTATCGAACCGCTGGCCGCCGCGCTCGAGATCGTCTCGGTGCGCCCGTTCGCCCCCGAGCTTCCGGTCCTGGTGATCGGCGACGGCATCCTCTCGTACCTCATCGTCGGGGTGCTCTCGCTGCGCGGGAACGCCGTCACGCTGATCGGAAAGCACGACGACAAGATGCGCATCTTCGGCGAGCGCTATCCGAGGATCTCGCAGCGCTCGCATCGCGACGGCGTCGGCGATGACCGGTCGCGCTTTCCGGTGGTCGTGGAGGCATCGGGCACGCCGGGCGGGTTTTCCCTGGCGCTCGACCATATCGAACCGCTCGGGACGCTGTTCGCCAAGAGCACCTTCGCCGGGGCGCTCACGGTCGACTTCAACCGCGTCGTGGTGGACGAGATCACCGTGATCGGCACCCGCTGCGGCCCGTTCGCGCCAGCGATCGAGCTTCTCGCGCAAGGGCTCGTCGATCCGCTCCCCTTCGTCGAGGCCGTGATCTCCCTCGAGGAGGCGGCGCGCGTCCTGTCGGACCTGTCCGGCACGTATAAAAAATATGTCGTGGAGTGCACCCGGTGAACCGCATGGGCATACACCGTCGCGCGCGCCACTCCCTTCTCGCGCTCGCTTCGCTTTGCCTCTTCGCGCTCGTCGCGATATCGCCGGCCCGCGCCGCAACGGCCGCTCCCGATGCGCCGCCCGCCTTTTCCGACCTCGAGCGCGCCGTCAACGCGGCGTTTTCCTCGGGCGATTACGTCGCGCTGTACGATGCGATCGAGCGCCTGCTCACGGCGTTTCCCGACCGCCCCGAATCGTTCCTGTATTATTATGATCTGGCGCGCCTTGCCGATGTGCACGGGCCCGCGCGCGTCGCAGCGACGCTGGAGAAACTGATCGCGGCGGTCGAGCGCGGCGGTGGGCCGCACCGGAACATCGCGCGCCTCACGCTCACGGTCGAACTGGAGCGGGCGCTCTATCGGTTCGATCGCGCGCGCGCCGCCGCGGTGACAGCCCGCCTGTCTCCCGTGCGCACCTGGACGCTCATCGGCCCCTACTACCGGTTTGGCGACGCCGACCTCCGCCACCCGTTCCCGCCCGAGCTCTCCATCAAACTCAGCGACGCATCGGTGCATCGAAAGACCGTCCGTGTCGATGCCGCCTCGGGGGCGGTGGACCTCTCGCGCTACCTCTATCCCGATGACGGCGTCGCCTACGCGGCGACCACCATCGTCGCGCCGGGTCCGGTGAAGGTCCGCGTCTACGCCGAGGGCCCGTACACGCTCTTCGTGAACGGCCGCGAGGCGGTCCGCAATCACCCGTCCGGGACCTCGCGAAACCTGCGCGTTGTCCGCGTCGAGGGCCCGCGCCGCATCTCGCTTCTCCTCAAAGTGATGAAAAAGGGCGACTGGCGTTTTCGCGTCCTGGTGACCGATGCGAACGACGCGATCGTTCCGACGACGGCCCGTCCCGACGAGACGAGCACTGACGAGGCCGCCTGCATCGAGGAGCCTGACGTCCCGTTTCCCGCACTCGCCGAGCGCCTCCGGACCGACACCGCCGAGTCCCATTTCGCGCTCGGCACCTACTATGACGAGCTGAACAGCCGTGAATCGATCGCGCACTATCGCGCCGCCATAGCACGGCGTCCCGATCCCGTATATCGCTTCACCCTCGCCGCGGCGCTGATCGCCTACGGGGAGAACGCCGCGAGCGCCCTCGCCAGCGAGGGGTGGACCCTGTACGAATCGCTCAATCGCGAGCATCCCGACTTCGCGCCGGCGCGCTTCAGGCGCTTCCAGCGGGAGCGCGAGCGCCGCGATTATCGCGGTGCGTTCCGCACGGGGCGCGACCTCATCGCCGATGCGCCCCGCTATCTGCCGGCCCGGGTCGCCCATGCGCGCTTCCTCTCCGAGCTCGGATATGATACAGAATTCGACGATGCGCTTCGCTCGTTTCGCCTGGCCTTTCCGTCGTCGCCCGCGCCGCACCGCCTGTTCGCGTCCCATGTCCGCGCGAAAAATCCCCGCGCCGCCGAGGACGCCCTGCGCGTCGCGCTCGCGTCGCGGTTCGACCGCAGCGACCTCACCGCGCTCGTCCGCCTCTACAAAAACCGCGGCGCGCACCAGGAGATCGTGAGCCTCCTTCGATCGCGCGATCCCGATGGCGAGCTGATCGCCGAGCTCATCGACGCGTATATCGCGAAGGGCGACGAGCCCGGCGCCCGCGCGGCCATCATCGACGCCCTGTCGCGCCGCGAGGACCCGTATTTGCTCCTGAAGCTCGGCGAGCTCTACTACCGGCGCGGCGCCGACCCGTCGGCGCACTGGGACAAGATGCTCGCGCTCAAGCCGTCCCTGTTCACCATGACCGAGCTCATGTCGTACCTGGCGCGCCAGCGGATCGAGAGCCCGTTCGCTCGAAACGGGATCGGCGGCGCCGAGGACGCGATCCTGCGCGGCGTATCCGCCGACACCGAATCGCGCCCCTCGCGCATCCTATACCGCGGCCGGTTTTTCCACCTCATGGCCGACGGGGGAAGCCGCGTCTTGTGCGAGGACGTGTATCTGGTGAAAGACCGGAAGCAGCTCGAACGCTGGGGTGAGTACGAGATCGCCTTCGCGGGAACGCTCCACCCGGTGCGGGCGCGGGTGTACCACGCCGATGGGAGCTTCAGCGATTCCCATCGCATCGAGAAGATCAACGGGACCAATTATCTCAATCTTTCGTCGCTCTCGATCGGCTCGGTAGTGCATATCGCCTATGTGGTCGATTTTCCGGTGACCGAGCCGCGCAATTCGAGCTTCTTCTCCATCCCCCTGACGGCGTTGTCGGGGTTCGATGAGCCGGTGGACCGCTGCGACATCAGCGTTACGTCCCCCGCAGGACAGGAGATCACGCTCGTATGCAACCGCGAGGGCGTGCGGGAGCGCACCGCGGTCGCCGGCGGCGTCCGCCACGCGATCACGCTCACCGACCTCCCTGCGGTCCGGCGCGAATACGACAGCGGCCCCGGCATCGGGCGACTTCCGCACTACGCCTTTTCGAGCATGCGCGACGCTTCCGACTTCGTCACCTGGTACGGAGGCATCATAGCGAACGCGGAGCGAATCGACCCCGCGGCGGCGCGTCGTTTTGCGGCCCCCACGCTGCGCGAAACGGTCGATCGCGTGTACGAATTCACGGCGCGAGAGATGGACACGCTGCGCAATGTTCTGTACCACCCGGAGCCGGCGGAAAACACCCTCATGCGGATGCGCGGTACCCCGGAGGACAAGGCGGTACTCGCGAAATCGCTCCTGGCGGGACTGGGGATCCGGTCCTTCATCGCCGTCGCGCGCGATGCGCACCTGCCGCCGACAGGCGCCTTCATGTCCCCGGACGCGTTCACCCACGCGCTCCTCTACGTCCCGCTGGACGGGCGCGAGTCGTTGTGGCTCGATTTCACCGGCCGCCATGCCCCCTGCGGGGCGGTCCCCGAGGAGCTGGCGGGCGTCGAGGCCCTGGTGCTTATGAAAAACGGGTTCGAGCATCGGACCGTCCGCGACACGACGCCCGGCGGGATTGCGGGCAGGTATCGCATTACGATCTCGGATGCGGGAGACGCCGCCATCGACGCCGAGGTGGCCTACGAGGGCCGTACCGGGTCGATGCGGCGCGATTTCATGAATGCGACCTACCGCGAGGATCGCGTCAACGCCGTCCTGGGCGGGATGTTCCCCTCGATGAGCATCGACGAGTTCCGCCTGTCGAACCTCCGCGAATACTCACGTCCGTTCGTGATTGCGGCGCGCGGCCGCTGCGACTCGTTCGCGACGGTCGGCCCCGACCGCATCATCCTGCAGCCGATGTCGCAGTCGAGCCGCGTGCTCGACTATCTCCACTACGAACGGCGCGAGACGCCCCTGGTCATCCGGCACGCCATCAGCGAGGACGACGCTTACGAGTTCACCCTGCCCGATCGATTTGCCGACGCCGTCGTCGAGCGCGAGGTGCGGCTCACGGCCCGCCACGGGCACGCCCGCATCGACATAAAAAAAGCGAAGGGTTCACGCACCCTGCGGGTCGTGAAATCCGTTCGCTTTTCGCGCGCCCGTATCGAGCCGGGCGAGTATCAAGATTTCGTAAAATTCTGCGTTGCGTTGAAAACGGCGGAGCGGCACAGCATCATTATCCGGCGCTGATGCGGCGGTCGCTATTTTCCCTGCTTGCGCTGCTCGTGTTGTTTCTGCTTTTTCCGCTTGAGCCGGCGCTTCGCGCGCTTGCGCTTTTCGCCGGGGTTGTACTGTTTGCTCACGGTGCACCCCTCGATTCAATCATTTGTGCGACGGGACAGCATGCCTCGGCAGGGGCGGTCTTTGTCAATTACAATCCCCGGGGGGCTGTTCGTTTTTTTCCCCCGGCGCAATATTTTAATTGAACTTTCGTTTTACGCGACTACGGTTGCACCGTCACGACGCGGGAGCACAACGGTACCACGCATGGCCATGCTCATCAACGATTATCTCCAGAAAGAGACCCCCTGGGAAATCCTCGTTATCGACGATACCCGTCTGAACCGCGCCATCGTCCGCAAAACGCTCGACCGCATGAACATCGCCGTGACCGAGGCGGCCGACGGTCAGGAGGGGCTCGACATCCTCGCGCGGCGGCGGTTCGATCTCATCCTGGTCGACATCATCATGCCCAACCTTGACGGGTTCGGGTTCCTGGAGCGCTTCAAGGACCACGTGCGCGATGAGTTCATCCCGGTGATCCTGATGACCGGCTCGGACGATCTCAACTCGAAGATCAAGGGGCTGTCCATCGGCGCCGACGACTTCCTGCTCAAGCCGCTCAACGAGAAGGAGCTGGTCGCCCGGGTCAATTCGCTGCTCAAGCTCAAGCGCGCCCACGACGAGCTCTTCGCGAAAAACCTGCAGATCAAAAAAGAGCTGGAGATCGCCAAGAAGGTCCAGCAGTTCATCATCCCGAAAAGCTTTGCGCAGATCTCCTATCCGACCATCAGCGGGCGCTATCTCCCGATCGAGGACATCGGCGGCGACTACTTCGACTGCTACACGCTCCCCGACGGCTCGGTCGGCATGCTCATCGCCGACGTGACCGGCCACGGTATCCCGGCGGCCCTGGTCATGTCCATGTCCAAGATGATCTTCAGCATCTACGCCGCGAACATCGGCTCAACGAGCGAGCTTCTGGCCGCCGTGAACCGCGAGATGAAGGGCCTCTTGCTCGACAACCAGTACATCACGGCGTTTTACGTGATCTATCATCCCGCCGCGAACACGATCAGCTTCACCAATGCCGGCCACACCCGCGCGCTGTACTACCGGAAGAGCAAGAACGCCGTGCTCCTGTTGGACACCGACGGCCTCTTCGTGGGCATCGCCGACGACGCGAACTACGGCGAGAAGGCGTTGCGCGTGGAACCGGGCGACCGCCTCTTCCTATACACCGACGGGATCTCCGAGGTGCGAAACGCCGAGAACGAGGAGTTCGGCGAGGGACGCATCGGCGCCTTCATGAAGGCGCGCGGCGACCTGCACGGCGACGACTTCTGCGAGGGGCTGCTCGCAGAATTGCAATCGTTCACGTCGCTGGACCGCCGAAAGGACGACATCGCCTTTCTGAGCATCGAGTTTTGACCCTGCCGGGAACCGCCGCCTCCCGACTCATCATCGCCCTGCTCCTGCCCGACACCGACGACTTTTTCCGCCGCGCGCGTCCGGGCTGCACCATGGCGCTCTCTCCCCTGCGCCTCCAGTCCGATCGCGCCGAGCCCGGCGCCGCGGCGAGCATTCATCTGTCCGTCACGGATGCGCCGGCCGTCCATCGCATCGAGATACGCAATCTGGATCTGCCCGGCGAGCTTTTCGAATCCCTTTCCCGCCACGCGGCCGACGCCTGCGGCCTCTCGTCCGTGCTTCTGAGCATGCTGCTCAAGCGCCGCATGACGGTTGCGGCCGATCCCGCTCCACGCGGGCCGACCGCGCACACCGGGGACACGGACCCGTCTGTCCGCATCGATCTCTCCGTGGTCTCTACCGACGGGGACGCCGGGTGTTCAATAACGCTCCCGGCACCGTTCATGCGCCATTTCATCGGCCCCGGGGCGATCGATCCGGACACGCTCAATGATGCGGTCCTCGCCTTTTTCGACGAGCCCATGCGCCTGCTGCCCCATCTGCCCGGCCTCGTCGCTTCGCTCTCCGACAGCGCCCTGCAGTCGCTCCTCTACCGCCTCATGAACCGACGGCTCATCGGCCCCTACCAACTCATGGTGATGACGATGGCGCTTCCGGATGAGGCGGGACGGATACGGCGAAACCTCTCGCCGCGCCTCGTCGACGAGGTGCGCGCCCTGATGCGGCGCTACCGCGGCCTCGAGCGGCTCACGCGGCGCGATCTCATGGCCGGTGCGTACTCCATCGAAGAAGCGGTCCTGTTCCTTTCGCGCGGGGGGGATGATGTCGGTTTCGCGCCGTTTCTGCGCGCCGTTCAGGCGGAACGGGCGCTTCTCGCATCGCTGCGGATCGCGGGGACGAGGGACGTTCGCGACTGGTTCCTCGAGATCGCCGCGGACGGCCTGCTGTACGCGGTCCTGTCCGCCTGCGACGAGGATACGGTCGCGCGCTGCATCGCCGACGATCCCGCCTGGTACGGGGGCCTCATCGGCCAGCATGTGTCCCGACGCAGCACCGAGTCGCTGCTCTCCCGCGCCGGTTCGATCGCGCCGTCGCCGCTCGAGCGGCTGTCCGCGCACGCGTCACTCGTGACCGAGTACCGCCGGCAGCGCCTTCGGCGCCGCGGTCTGGGAGCGGAGAGCCTTCCGTATCTCCTGCGGCGCATCGGTCCGGGCGACTTCCGGCATGTCCTCGTGTCGGCGGGCTGGTTTGTCCTGTCAACCGCGCTCAAAGGGCTTCGGGCCCGCTATGCGACGGACCTCGTCGAAGGGCTCCCCTCCGGGCCGCGCTTCCTGATCGAGGACGTGCTTCGCGGCGTGGCGAACCCGGACATCCTGCACGATGAGCTTCAGATTGACGCGGCGCGGGCGCTGTGCGTGGCGTCCATCGCCCGCCTCGTCGAGGAGGGGATCATTCGCCCAGCGGATTGACGCCGGCCTCGCGATCCTTGAGATAGTTCCCGATGCGCTCGACCCCGTCGAGGAGTTCGGCGTAGTTCGATACGTCGAGGGCGACGCCCTTCTGGGTGGGCTTGTACACGACATTCCCGCGCTCGTCGACCGCCTGGTACCAGATGCGGAGGTTGATGAGGTCGCGTCCCTTGAATTCCGAGACCTCGATGCGGATGATCTCGCGATCGTTTCTGCGTATGTCCTTGATGATGACGCTCATGTGACGCTCCCGGTTTTTTCTGATTCGCGGCCATTCCCGCGGCGGAGATCGTTGTTCGGCGGCTCCGGACTGTCCACTTAAAAAAACGGCGCCAGGAATTTTTCCAGGTGCGGCCATAGTATGTTTGCATAGAGCCGGTGGCCCTCCTCGTTCGGAAGGCGGTCGTCCGCAAGCAGAAAGTCCTTTGGGGGCCTTCCGATCTCGAAAAGGCGGCTCATCCACGCCAGGTGCACGGGCACGTACTCGCAGGCCAGGTCCAGCGCCACCTCGCGCACCGTACGATAGTAGATGTCCGCCGCGCGCATCTCGTACTCGTCGTCCCAGGTATGCGAGGTGCACAGCAGCACCGCGGGATCGAACCGCGCGCGTGCGAGTCGCACCAGCTGCACGAGGTTCTCCTTGAACTCCGAGCGGTACACGGGGCGGTAGATGTCGTCTATCCCGAAATGTATGATGAGGACCTCCGGCCGCACCGGATCGATGTCCTCGGAGAAGGTCCAGTTTCCCTCGAAGGAGCTGTCGCGCGCCCGCGAACGGTTGATGAGCGATAGACCGCGTTCGCGAAGCCGTTCCGCGAGGATGTCGGCATAGCCGACGCGAACCCCGGTCCCTGCGGCGATGCTGCCGCCGCGTAAAAGAATTTTCATGTCGATGCCATTTCTTTCTTGAAAAAGTACCTTTTCCCGAATATACGACACCCATGTCGCGCGGCAATCGCGGCTTGACAGGATCGCGTCGCCGTGCCACACTGCGCTGCGGCCGCATCGGCGAACGATCTTTCATCGGAGGAAACAATGCAACGAAAAAATACGGCGCTCATCATGCTCCTGCTCCTGCTGGTCCCGGCGGCGCTTGTCGCCGAGACCGTGATCGGCGTGTCCGCCTTCACGAACCTTGCGGGCGAAAAGGCTGTCCAGTGGCTCGAGATCGGCATCGCCGATTCGGTCTCGCACAAGCTGCGCAATGTCCGCGACTACATCGTCGTGGAGCGCACCAACGTCGACAAGATCATCCACGAGGTGCAGCTCGGCCAGACCGGGGTCCTGGACGACAAGAAGGCCAAGCAGGCCGGCAAGGCCCTCGGCGCGGACATCATCGTCGTGGGCAACTTCCAGAAATACGGCAATCGGATCCGCATCACCGCCAAGCTCGTGGAGGTGGAGAGCCACAAGATCCTCAAGCAGGTGGAATCGACCGGCGTGATGGACAACATCTTCGAGCTGCAAGACGAGATCGCGCTCAAGATCATCGACCAGACGAACATCAAGATCACGGCGGACGTGAAAAACCGCATCACCGAGAACTTCACCAAGAACATCTCGGCCTACGAATACTACGTGAAGGGCATGAGCAACCTGCTCTATCAGCTCAACTATCTCGAGGCCATCAAGTGGTTCGACAAGGCGATCGGCGTGGACAAAAACTACAGCCTGGCCTACTCGGGACTGGGCAAGGCGTACTCGCTTCGCCGCTGGGAGCTCAAGAACTACGAGAACCGGATCGACGACTCGCTGCTTGAGAAATCGTACCAGAACAGCCGCCGGGCGCTCGACCTGTCGCCCAACCTCGACGAGGCGCACATCGCCCTGGCGCGCTACTATCAGGAGGTCGACGACAAGAAGGTCCCCAACAAGTGGAAGCTCTGCGAGGCCGAAACGCGCAAGGCGATCGAGATCAACCCGAACAACGCCGAGGCGTACTTTCTGCTCAGCCGCATCTACGGCTATAACGACGCTCAGGAGGAGAAGTATCTGCTGATCTCCATCGAGAAGAACAAGTTCCTCACCGACGCGCACAACAACCTCGCGGTGATCTACCTCGATCAGAAGAAGCTCGATCTGGCCGAGAAGTACTTCAAGAACACCATTGAGATCGATCCCGAGTTCAAGACCGGATACATGAACCTGGGTGTCGTGTACGACCGCAAGGGCCAGCTCGAACGGGCGCTGGAGATGTACCAGGTCGTCCTGAAGAAGTATCCGACCTACATCCTGGGGCTGCGCAACCTCGGCATCGGCTACCGCCGGCTCAACCGTCTCGACGAGGCGATGGCGCAGTTTCGCAAGGCCGTGAAGGTGAAATCGGACGACTACCAGACCTGGAGCGAGATCGCCTATATCTCCCTGGTGAAAAAGGACTACCGCGAGGCGATCAAGAACTATCACGTCGCGCTCAAGCATAACCCCACCTACTACTTCACGCTCTCGAACCTCGGGTATTGCTACGGAGAGGTCGGCGATTTCAAGAATGCGGTGAAGTATCTCTCCGACTGCCACAATCAGCACCGGGACAAGGCCTGGCCGGCGGGGCACCTCGGATGGATCTATCGCAACAAACTCAAGGACAATGCGCAGGCGAAGTACTGGTACGGCGAGGCCCTGAAGCGCGAGCCGAACAATTCCGGATACCAGCAGAACTTCAATCAACTGTAGCGCACAACGTTCGCGATCGGCCGGCATGTTCCGGCCGATCGCGCGCGGCCTCATCTTCCATCTGTCCACCGCTTCCCACACGATATCAACATCTCTACGCCTGTTATCAACAATGATCTGGCGTCTGTGCACAGGATATCCGCACCCTATCCGCATGCGGGAAAAAAACGTGCCGATGATTTGTGCGGCAGTATAAAATCCTTGCCAAAAAGCCCTTTGGAAAATAATTGCAGAGGATAATCCTTCGGGTTTCCCAATCGAGAGACAATACTGGGGACCGCGCGTTTTCTATCATGACACGGTGAATACTACTCAAATATATGCCATTTATAAACAAAGTTATTAACAATTGTTGATAACGCATTAAGGAAGGTATGACACACGAAATGTGGAACAAGGTGTTATCCGGCGTACAAACAAAGATCAACAAGCAGTCGTACGACATGTGGTTTCAGAACACGTCGGTTGAATCGATCCTCGACAAGACGGTGCGCATCACGGTCCCGGACGATGTCTCACGACGTCACATCGCGGACAATTACCAGCCGCTCATCGTGGAGCTGTTGCGCGAGCTGACGGGCGAGCAGTACTTCTGCGAGTTCGTCATTGCAAACGGCCACACGCCGTCGCCCGCCGCGCAGACGGGCATCCCGGTTCCGGACGCCCTGTCGACCATCAACAATCCGTCCACCATGATGCTCAATCCGCGGTATACCTTCAGCAATTTCGTCGTGGGGCCGAACAACCAGTTCGCGCACGCGGCCGCGGTGTCGGTGTCGAAATCGCCGGGAAACACCTATAACCCGCTGTTCCTCTACGGCGGCGTCGGTCTTGGCAAGACGCACCTCATGCAGGCCATCGGCCATTCCGTGATGATGGAGCGCCCCTTTCTCAAAGTGCTCTACGTGCAGTGCGAGCTGTTCATCAACGATTTCATCAACTCGCTGCGCACCAAGACCCTCGAGAGCTTCAAGATCAAGTACCGCGAGGTGGACCTGCTGCTCATCGACGACATCCAGTTCCTCGAGGGCAAGGAGCAGACCCAGGAGGAATTCTTCCACACCTTCAACACCCTGCACCAGAGCAAAAAACAGATCGTGGTATCCAGCGACCGCCCCCCGAAGGACCTCTCCACGCTTGAGGACCGGCTGAAGACGCGTTTCGCCTGGGGACTGATCACCGACATCCAGCAGCCAAATCTTGAGACGCGCGAGGCCATTCTTCGCAACAAGGCCGAGAGCGACAACATCCACGTGCCCGATGAGGTCATCACCTTCATTGCCACGCGCATCAAATCGAACATCCGCTACCTCGAATCGGCGCTCAACCGGCTCCGGCACGTCTCCGAGACTTCAAACGAGCCCATCAGCATCCAGCACGCGAAAACGCACATCAAGGACCTTTTCGACGCCGAGGTGAGCAAGGCGATTACCATCAACGACATCATGAAAAAGGTCTCCGAAAAATACGACGTGACCGTGGACGACCTGCGCGCCAAGGGCCGTCACAGCAAGATCGTCTTGCCGCGATTCATTGCCATGTACCTCGTCAGGAAGCTCACCAGCCTCACCACCACGGAGATCGGCAAGGAATTCGGCGATCGCGATCATTCCACGGTCCTGAACGCCATGAACAATGTCGAGAAGATGATAAAGGACGATCCCAACCTCAAAGAAGAGATCGACGAGCTCATCATCGAACTAAAACTGTAACGGACACCCGCGCGCTGACGTGGGGATAACGTGTGAGTATATTGTTTATTATGTCGCATTATTGTTGATAATTTTTTCGTTGTCTGATACCCATGGCGTTAAATTGAGAGTTTTCGTCCTCCGCCTGGTTCGTGTCCACATGGACGATATGCGGAAGGCCTGATGGCGTCAGTAGTTAGCGAAGTATCCACATATTCGCCATGCCTACTACTACAACTATATAATAGTATTTTATATTCACATAATAGTAATAATACCGTGTGGTGCACATCATGAAGATTGAAGCAAGCAAGGACGCGCTCCTCAAGGCCGTCAGCAGCGCCGATTCCGTCGTATCGTCCAAGGCGGTCAATGCCGTGCTCATGAATTGCCTGTTTAACGTGTTCAACGACGAGATCGAGATCATGGCGACCGACAAGGAGATCGGCATACGCACCAGGATCGCCGCAAGCGCCGACGCAGAGGGGACGTTCATGCTCTCAGGGCGGCGATTCGCCAATATCGTGCGCGACCTTCCCGAAGGCGTTATCGAGCTTTCGGTTGACGATCGGCACGTGGTTCAGATCAGGTCGCAGTCGGGCAAGGTGAGCGGCCAGTACTCCATCATCGGGACGTCCGGTGAGAACTTTCCCGAAATACCGCGCTATGGCGACGAGGACGTCATCGAGATCGAGCAGGCCGCGTTCAGGCGCATGATACGCCGCGTCATCTATGCCGCGTCGACCGATACGGTGAAGGCCGTGTTCAACGGCGTATATTTCGTGACCGATGAGCCGAAAACCATATCGGCCGTGGCGAGCGACTCGCGTCGGCTGGCGATGAACACGATGTCGTCAAGCGGCGGGTCCGACATCGCCCAGGGGGTCATTCTTCCGCTCAAGGCGGTCCGCGAGGTGAACTCGGTTCTCGGGACGGACGGGGTGTGTCGGTTTTTCATCGGGAAGAACCAGTGTTTCTTCAGCGTGGGAAACACCGAGATCGTCACGCGCACGATCGAGGGGACCTTTCCGAATTATTCGCAGGTGATCCCCCGCGAGTACCGCTTTCGGATCGGCATTGCGCGCGAGCCGCTCCTGGAATCGTTGCGGCGCGCGGTCAACTTCACCGTCGAGCCGGTGAACAAGATCGTTCTGCGGTTCGAAGGGTCCCGCCTCACGATCGAGGCGCGCTCCCCGGATTTCGGCGAGTCCGAGGAGAACATCGTCATCGAGACGGTCCCCGGCGACCCCATCGAGTTGGGCGTGAACGCGCTGTACCTGATCGACGCGCTCAAGGAGATCGATACCGATGTGGTTCGCGTCGGCGTGACCGGCAGCAAAAGCCCGATGACGATCGCGCCGGACAACGACGACCGCTACATTTCGGTGATCATGCCGCTGTCGGTCAAGTCGGAGTGACCCTCCGGCATGGGACGCCTATGGTTGTCGAGCGGCTCGTTCTGAAGCACTTCAGGAACTACACAAACCTGGAGCTCTCGCCCGCGCCGGGCGTGAACATCATCACCGGACACAACGGGTCGGGGAAGACGAACATGATCGAGGCGCTGTCGCTCCTTTCCGAGTTGCGCTCGTTTCGCGGCGTCGGCGACGGGGCGCTGATGCAGTGGGACGCCGATTCGTATTTTTGCCGCGCTGACATCGTTGGGCCCGACGAGCGGCGCTTTGAGGTCGGTTGCGCGCTGTACGACGGCCGCGCGCGCAAGCGCTACAAGATCGACGATGCGGAGATCCGGGGATCGGCGGAGTACTACGGACGGTTCGTGTCGGTGATTCTGTCGCCGGGCGACCTCGCGCTGGTGGACGGCCCGCCCGAGGCGCGCCGCCGCTATGTCGATGCGGTGATCGCCAAGATCGATCGCGGATATCTTCGCGATATCGTTTCGTTTCGAAAAGTGCTCGCATCGCGAAACCGCATCCTGAAAGACGCCCGCGGCGAGGCGCGCGCTCCCGGCGACCAGTTGTCGGTTTGGAACGCGCTGTTTGCCGAGCTGACCGTTGCGATCGTTGCGCGCCGCACGGAGTTCGCCCGATCGTTTGCGTCGGTGATACAGGACGCGTACGGCCGCATCGCGGATGATTCGCTCGCGCCTGCGCTCTCCTACGCGCCGTCGACCGGCGAGGCGGGAAAGCAGGACATTGTCGAACGACTCGAGGGCTGCCTGCGGCGCGACCTGCAGATGGGAAGCACCACCATCGGGCCCCAGCGGGACGAGTTCGTGCTGCATGACCGGCGCGGCGAACGATTCGCCGATTCGGCGTCGCAGGGACAGAAGCGCACCGCGGCGATCGCGCTCAAGATCGCCGAGCTTGACTTCGTGGAGCGCGCGCTCGGGAAACGCGCGGTGATACTGATCGATGATATTTTCCCCGAGCTCGACGCGCAACGGCGCGCCGCCGCGCTGGAGCTCTTTCGGCGGGAGAACCAGACCTTCGTGACCATGGCCCGCGACGGCCTGGGCGGGGACGGAATGAACGGCGCGGCCCGGTTCCGCGTCGAGGACGGGCGGGTGAGCGCGCTATGACGCGTTCGTCGCGCCATCGGCACAACGCCACCGTGCCCGTCTCCGACCTGATGGCCGTCGCGATCGCGGGGCTGGGCATGGACGAGGCGGTCGCGCTGGAGCGCCTGCGCATCGCCTGGCCGCGCGTGGTGGGCGCCATCATCGCGGCGCACAGCCGGCCGGATCGGGTGTTCAAGCGGACGCTCTTCATCGCCGTCGACCACTCGACCTTCGCCAACGACGTGATGATGATGCGCGATTCGATCGTGAAGTCGCTTGACGAGGAGATGGGGTGTTCTATGGTGAAATCAATCAAGACCGAGGTGAAGCGGATCGCCTGGGGCGATGGGGCGAAGCGGTAGCGCGGCATGTATATCCATATCGGGAACAAGCGTATCGTGTCGGACCGACGCATCATCGGCATCTTCAATGTCGAGACCATGCGCCGTTCGCCGGAGAACGCGCATATCGTGGACGGGACCGCGCCGGAGCACAAAGCGGTCATCGTGAATCGAAACAACACTACGGTGTTCAGCATCGTGAGTCCCTTTACCCTGATTAAGCGGACCGCGCTCGAGGACACCGTCTGGAGTAAAACGGAATGAGCCAGAACTACAGTGCCGACAAAATCCAGGTCCTGGAGGGGCTTGACGCCGTCCGCAAGCGGCCCGCGATGTACATCGGGTCCACGGACGTCTACGGCCTCCATCACCTCGTCTACGAGGTGGTGGACAACTCTATCGACGAGGCGCTCGCGGGGGTGTGCGACACCATCATCGTGACCATCCACAACGACAACTCCATCGAGGTCCTCGACAACGGCCGCGGGATACCGGTGGACACGCACCCGGTCTACAAGATATCGGCGCTCGAGATCGTGATGACCAAGCTCCATGCCGGGGGAAAGTTCGACAACAAGTCGTACAAGGTGTCCGGGGGCCTGCACGGCGTCGGGGTGTCGGTGGTGAACGCCCTCTCGGAGTCGCTCACGGTGGAGGTGTACCGGGACGGGAAGACCTACACCCAGAGCTACAAGCGGGGCGCGCCCGCCGGCAAGGTGAAGCAGATCGGCGCGGCGAAGAAGCAGGGGACCAGGGTGCTGTTCAAGCCGGACAAGGAAATCTTCGAGGTGCTCGAGTACAGCTTCGACACGCTGTCGAAGCGGCTGCGCGAGCTCGCCTTCCTCAATGCGGGCATCAAGATCGTGCTGCGCGACGACCGCGCATCGGGCAAGGAGCACATCTTTCAGTTCAAGGGCGGCATCGTCTCCTTCGTGCAGTACATCAACGAGAAGAAGGTTTCCATCAGCAAAAAGCCGATCTACTTCCGTTCGCAGCGCGACACGGTGGACGTCGAGGTGGCCATCGAGTACATCGATTCGTACAACGAGACGGTGTACACCTACGCCAACAACATCAACACGAAAGAGGGCGGGACGCACCTGGTGGGCTTCCGCTCGGCGCTCACCCGGGTGATCAACGACTCCCTCAAGAAGGAGGGCTACGAGAAGAAGATCCCGCAGCTCTCCGGCGACGACGTCCGCGAGGGGCTGGTGGCCATCATCAGCGTAAAGCTGCCCAACCCGCAGTTCGAGGGGCAGACCAAGATGAAGCTCGGCAACGGCGAGGTGAAGGGGATCGTCGAGTCGATCACCAACGAGCATCTCTCGCAGTACTTCGAGGAGAACCCGCAGGTGGTGCGACGCATCCTGGACAAGTGCGTGCTGAGCGCCCGGGCGCGCATCGCCGCGAAGAAGGCGCGCGACCTCACGCGCCGCAAGGGGGCGCTGGAGGGCGATTCGCTCCCCGGCAAGCTCGCCGACTGCTCGGAACGCGACCCGTCGCTCTGCGAGCTCTACCTGGTCGAGGGCGATTCCGCGGGCGGCTCGGCCAAGCAGGGACGCGACCGGAACTTCCAGGCGATCCTCCCGCTCAAGGGCAAGATCATGAACGTGGAGAAATCCCGGCTCGACAAGATCCTCTCGAACGAAGAGATCAAGACCATCATCACGGCGATCGGGACGGGCATCGACGGGGACGAGTTCGACATCGGCAAGGCGCGCTACGGCAAGATCATCATCATGACCGACGCCGACGTGGACGGATCGCACATCCGCACGCTCCTGCTCACGTTCTTCTTCCGCTACATGCCCGAGCTGATCCGGAACGGCTACCTGTACATCGCGCAGCCGCCGCTGTATCTGATCAAGGCCGGAAAGGAAGCGAACTACGCCTATAACGACGCCGAGCGCGACCAGGTGCTCAAGAAGCTGGACAAGAAGAACACGGTGATCCAGCGCTACAAGGGCCTCGGCGAGATGAACCCCGAGCAGCTCTGGGAGACGACGATGAACCCGGAGAAGCGGACCATCCTCAAGGTGAACATGGACGACGAGATCGAGGCCGAGGAGGTTTTCACCGTGCTGATGGGCGACGCCGTGGAGCCGCGAAAGAAGTTCATCGAGGAAAACGCGCGCAACGTGCGCAACCTCGACCTGTAGGGCGGCGATGGCCGGTCGAATTACATTCGTCGTCGGTGCGGTCCTGCTCGTCCTGTCCGGGGGACCCCTCGCGGCGACGGAACCGACCCGGAAGCCCGATCTGCCGGCGGCGCAGGAGATCAAGATACCGCTGCCGCCGGCCTGGAACGTCGTCGAGAAGAAAAAGCTTCCCAACGGCGAGCTGCGGGTCTACAAGCGCGAGCCGCTCACGACCGACAAGGGAAAGGCGCTCGTGCCCAACATGGTGGTCTACGTGGAGCGGTTCGCAACGCCCGTGGACCCGAAGGCGTTTTTGATCAGCAAGCGGCTCGCGTTTCCCTTTACGCGGGTGACGCGGGTGCTCACGAGCGAGGACATCTTCGGGGGCTATCGCACCGCGCTGGGGCTGTACGGGACGGCCTACGAGAAGCGGGTGCGGACGACCTACACCCGGGTGCTGGCGACGGCGGTGTTCGCCAACAGCGGGCTCACGGTCATCATCAATGCGCCGGAGCGCGTGTTTCCCGCGATGGAAAAGGAGTGCTTTGATTTTTTGCGGTCCATCCGCATCATTGACCGGCCCCCGGGCGCTGCGGCGCCGGGCGCCGTAAAGTAAGCGCGTACGCGCAAAGGAACACGATATGCCCAAGGAACCAGGAAAAACGATACACGAGAAGATTGTCCCGGTCGAGATCGAAGAGCAGATGCGCAGCTCGTACATCGATTACGCGATGAGCGTGATCGTGGGACGGGCGCTGCCGGACGTGCGCGACGGCCTGAAGCCGGTGCACCGCCGCATCCTCCACGCGATGAACGAGCGGGCCTGGCGCAGCGACCGCCCCTACGTGAAATCGGCCAAGATCGTCGGTGAAGTGATCGGTAACTACCACCCGCACGGTGACGCCGCGGTGTACGACACCATGGTGCGCATGGTCCAGGAGTTCTCGATGCGCGTTCCCCTGGTCGACGGGCAGGGCAACTTCGGGTCGGTGGACGGCGACCCGCCCGCGGCCTACCGGTACACGGAGGCGCGCCTCCAGAAGTTCGCGGAGGAACTGCTGCGCGATATCGACAAGGAAACGGTCGACTTTACCGACAACTTCGACGAGACCAAGCGGGAGCCGCTGGTCCTCCCGGCGTCCTTTCCGAACCTCCTGGTGAACGGCTCGGCGGGGATCGCGGTGGGCATGGCCACCAACATCCCGCCGCACAACCTGGGCGAGGTGATCGACGCGACCGTGCGCCTCATCGACAACCCCGACATGACCGTGAAGGAGCTCATGAAGGTCATCAAGGGGCCCGACTTCCCGACCGCGGGCATCATCATGGGATCGGAGGGGATCTACAACGCCTACGCGAAGGGCAAGGGCGGCATCATCGTGCGCGGCCGCATCGAGATGGAGGAGAGCAAGAAGGGGCGCGAGACCATCATCATTACGGAGATCCCCTACCAGGTGAACAAGGCCGCGATGATCTCGCGGATCGCCGAGCTGGTGAACAACCGCGTGATCGAGGGCATCGCGGAGCTTCGGGACGAATCGGACCGCACGGGGATGCGCATCGTGATCGGCCTCAAGAAGGACGCGAACGCGGCGGTCATCATCAACCAGCTCTACAAGCACTCGCCGCTGCAGACCTCGTTCGGGATCACGCTGCTCGCGCTGGTGAACAACGAGCCGAAGATTCTCAACCTCAAGGGGATCCTCTCGAACTACATCCTGCACCGCAAGACCGTGATCGTCCGGCGTACCCAGTTCGACCTGCGCAAGGCCGAGGAGCGCGCCCATATCCTGGAGGGCCTCAAGATCGCGCTGGACAACATCGACGAGGTGATCGCCATCATCCGCGCGTCTAAGGACGCCGACGAGGCGGGCGCGCGCCTCATCAAGCGCTTCAAACTCACGGAGATCCAGGCGAAGGCGATCCTGGAGATGCGCCTGCAGCGGCTCACCAGCCTCGAGGTGAAGAAGATCGTCGAGGAGCTCAAGCAGCTGAAGGCGCTCATCGCCGATCTCAAGGCGATCCTCAAGAGCGACAAGCGCGTGCTCCAGATCGTGAAGGACGAGCTCGGGCAGATCAAGGAGAAATACGCCGATCCGCGCCGAACCGAGATCATGCACGGCGGCGAGGCCTCGACCAGCTTCGAGATGGAGGACCTGATCGCCGAGGAGGACGTGGTGGTCTCGCTCACCAACGACGGCTTCATCCGGCGCATGTCGGTGGACACCTTCCGCAAGCAGCGCCGCGGCGGGAAGGGCGTGAGCGGCATGAGCACCAAGGCCGAGGACTATATCAAGACGATGCTCATCGCCTCCACCCACGACATGATATTCATGTTCTCGAACAAGGGGAAGATCTTCGCGCTCAAGACCTACGAGATACCGGTGGCCTCGAAGACCAGCCGCGGCAAGTCGCTCAAGGGCATGATCAACCTCGCCTCCGGCGAGGAGATCAGCGAGATCTGCGCCGTGCCCGAGATCGGCGAGGACTATTACCTGTGCATGGTCACCCGCGACGGCATCATCAAGAAGACCGAGGTGAACGAGTTCAAGAACGCCAAGAAGGGCGGGATCATCGCCATCAACCTCAAAAAAGAAGACGAGCTCGTGGAGGCGCGCCTGGTAAAGGGCGACGTGGACATCGTGCTCGCCTCCCAGCACGGGCTGCTGTTGCGCACCAACCTGACCAAGATGCGTCCCATGGGCCGCAACGCCTCCGGCATCATCGGCATGCGCATGGGCAAGGGCGACCGCATCATCGGCATGGACGTGGTGAAGCCCAATGCGCTCCTGTTCGTGGTCACCTCCAAGGGCTTCGGCAAGCGGATGTTCTACAAGAACTTCCCGTCCAAGGGCCGCGGCGGGAAGGGGATGATCTACCTCAAGACCAGCGACAAGACCGGCGACGCCTCGTCGGTGCGCTCGGTGTTCCCCGAGGACGAGGTGATCATCACCGCCAAGAGCAGCAAGATGATCCGCCTGACGGCGAACGACATCTCGATCCAGGGGCGCGCGTCTTCCGGCGTGAAGCTGCTCGATATCGAGGACGACGACATGGTATCCGACTTCGCGGTGATCACCGAGGAGAAGTGAGCGCGTCGGCCGTTTTTGTCTTGATATCCGCAACCCCGTGTGCGATACTCGCACGGAACAGACACATACGATAATGCAGTTACGCATCCCACTAACGATTGCCGGCCTGTTGCTCTGGTCGGGCGTTGCCCTGATCGTCGATATGAGCACGCATAGTGGCGTCGCCGACGGATTTCTGTATGCCCCCGGGGTCATCGCCACGCTCGCCCTTCACTCAGTCCGATTCACGATCGCCTACAGCGTATGGTGTACGGCGCTCATCGTCCTGGGCATCTTCGTCTCTCCCGCCGCAGCGGTTCCGCAGTTGATTTGGATTGCGAATCGGCTGTATTCCATCATTGTCATCTGGCTGATCGCCCACTTCGTTCGACGGTCCGTTCGCGACGCGCGGCAGATCAAGCAGCTCGAAACGATGAACATGATTACCATGAGCGCATGGACCAAGGAGGTCAACGTAGACGGCGCGTGGATCAGCATCGAGGAGTTTCTCAAGCGGCGGTTCGGGATCGAGGTGAGCCATGGAATCGATCCCGCGTCGTCGAAGCGGATCCTCGACGAGATCGAGCGGATGAAACAGAATGGCGGCGGAATAAACGGAGGTCCGACGGCCGTATGACGATAGGAATCGTGGACATATGAGAACCATCCTTTCCAGCATCATCGGCCATCCGTCCCGCAGTACGCTCGAGAACCGCATCTACAATGCCCTGACGTTCTTCACGCCCCTGGCGACCGTGTTCGTGATGCCCCTCATGTTCATCCTCGAGTGGAGCGCCTATCACATCGCGTCGGTATTGGTCATCTGCTCCGTGGGCTTCTATCTGTACTTCCTGTCTCGATTTCGCAAGGTCCGGTCCGAACCCGTCCTATACGTCATGGGGTTTGCGCTGCTGGTGGTGATCTGGATAACCGGCTACGGGTCCATCGGGTACGTATTTCTTTTTTACCAGTTCCTGATCCTCTACTCGCTCCTCGTGTTTAAGCGGCGGGTCCGTATTCTCCTGTTTCTCTTGGTGCCGGCGGCCATCATTGCGCTGGTTTCCCTCGAGTATATCGGGATTACGGCGCCCAGGCACTATCATTCGACGGACGAGCGGACCGTCGATTTCGTCATCAACTTTCTAGTCTGGTTCCTGTTCACCGGTTTTATCATTAAGGTGATCATCGACAATTATCGCATGGAGCGGCAGCGCATCCAGGACGAGCTTCTGGTGGCGCAGAAGCTCCAGCGGCGTCTGCTGCCCCAGCAGGTTCCCGACATTCCCGGCTTCTCGCTGCATGCGCTGTATCTGCCCATGGAGCTGGTGGGGGGCGATTTTTACGATTTTTGCGTGTCCGACGAGACGATCGACATTCTCATCGCCGACGTGTCCGGGCACGGCATGCCCGGGGCCTTTCTGGCAAGCATCACCAAGATGGCCTTCGAGTACGAGCGGTCGAGAGAGGGCCCCGGCGCGGTGCTTGCGGGCATGAACGCCGCGGTGCGGGGAGCGACCGTGGACTGCAACTTCGTGACCGCGAGCCTGTGCTCGATCGATCGCGCGACGAAGACGATGCGATGCGCGTCCGCCGGGCACGTTCCCACTCTCGTGTATCGGCGCTCGAGCGGCGTGGTTGAGCCGGTAAAGCCGCGCGGCTGCCCGCTGGGGCTCTTCGATGACCTAGAGGTCGAACAGGCGGAGGTTCGGCTGTGTCCCGGGGACCGGGTGGTCCTTTTTACCGACGGGATTGTTGAGGGCTTTAGCGATCAGGGCGCCATGTTCGGGATGGAGGCGTTCGTAACGGCGATCGCTGACGGGGCGACGCAGACCCCGCGCGCATTCGTCGATGGGCTTATCGAAACCCTCCGCAAGTTTTCCGGCGGCGATTTCTTCGAGGACGATATCACCCTCGTCGTAATTGACGTGCAGTGACGGCGCCGCCGGTCGCGCCCGGAACGCGGCTGTCCGGCGCGATCAGTTCGCGGCGCAGCAGGGGAGCGGCGTCGTCGCAATGCGGGCGCGGGTCGCGCTGATCCGCTCGCGGTACGTCGCGCGCTTTGTCGGCTCGATCTCCGCAAGGCGCTCGCAGAGCTCTTCCTCGAATTGCAGCCCCCGTGCGACCGCATCGGCGAGATCGCCGCACCGGACGGGATCATACACCATATGACGCGTATTGATGCGGGACGGCGCGATTCGCTCGCACACCAGCGCGGCGTTCGCCGGCGAAATCTTACCCCCGACCGAGGTGTTCTTGCCGAGCGCCGACGCCTTGTGTACGATGGCGCGCGTCGCTGCGATGACCGCATCGTCGTCCGGCGCGCCGTCCATGGACGCGGAGAGATCGCTCCGGCCGACGGTCACTTGGTCGATCGAGTCGAACCAGGGGCTTCCCATGATCTCGTCAAGGTGTGCATAGGCCGTCACCGTCTCGATGTTGATGGCGAGGTACGGACGGTGCTCCTGGCGATAGATGTCCGCCGTCGCCTCGACGAAATTCCGGAGCCCGTAGGCCGATTCGATCATGGGCGCGAGGATCCCGTGCACGCCGATCTCGCGGCAGGCGCGGATGTCGTTTCTCGCCTCGGGACCGCCGATCTTCACGATGAGCGGCAGGATCGGATCACCCAGCTCCTTGAGAAAGGCGATCTCGGCGAAGGTCATGTCCTCGACCTCGGTCCCCGCCTTGAGGGCCACCAGCCCGGAATCAGCGAATAACTGCATGAGTGAGTTTCGTAGTTCGTCCATGTGCGTCCTCCTGCCGAAAAAAATCGAAGCGTACGGCCTGTTCTTAGTATCGGCGCGCGTTCGATACCGCAATACCGGTTTTTCCCGATCACGGTCTGTAAATGGGGAAAAATTGTCACATTCAGGGAACGAAACCGGGGCCCCGCCGGTCACTCGATCGAGACGCAGCGTCACGCCGCACAATTTTTTTCCGGCGTCGGCGGGACGGGCGTCAATAAGAACGGTCGTTCAGACCGGAATCAACGCAACTGAGGGGGAGATATGCGTAAAATCATTGGCATTGTAAGCGTGCTCTTGCTGTGCGCGGCCAGCGCCTGGCTCGTGTCCTGCGGAGGCGGGAAACACACGCTCGGCGGACAAATCAAGGGGGACTCGCGGCTGACCGATGAGAAGGTGCGGCGGGGGCGAGCGATCGAGGGTGCGGCGGGGATGCACGATTTCGCGTCCACCGGCATGGCGATCCGGGAGAGCGAGGAGCGCGTCCGCGACGGGCGTCTGCTGCCGCTCCAGCGGGTGCCGCGCGATTTCAACACGGAGGAGTACGAGCGGACGGCGGAAAACCGGTTCCTCGAGACGCTCAAGAATCCGCAATCGACCTTTTCCATCGATGTCGATACGGCGTCGTATGCGAACGTGCGGCGGTTCATCAACTCGGTCGGGCGCCCGCCGAAGGACGCGGTGCGCATCGAGGAGCTGATCAACTACTTCACCTACGACTATCCGCAGCCCACGGGCGCCCACCCGTTCAGCTTCACCACCGAGCTCTCGGCGTGCCCTTGGAACTCATCGCATCAGCTTCTCATGGTCGGACTGCAGGGCAAAACTATCGCGCTCGAACAGATGCCGCCCAACAACCTGGTGTTCCTGATCGACGTCTCGGGATCGATGAACCAGTCCAATAAGCTGCCGCTGTTGAAGGAGTCCTTCAAGCTCATGGTCAAGCAGCTGCGGCCGGTCGATCGCGTGGCCATCGTGGTGTATGCGGGCGCGGCCGGCCTGGTGCTTCCCTCGACGCCGGGGAGCCAGAAGGACCGAATCATGGGCGTGATCGATTCGTTCGAGGCCGGCGGCTCCACCGCGGGCGGGGACGGCATTAAGCTCGCCTATACGGTGGCGAAGAATAATTTTATCGCGCACGGGAACAACCGGGTGATCCTCGCGACCGACGGCGACTTCAACGTCGGCGTATCGTCCACCGGCGAGCTCGAGCGCCTCATCGAACAGAAGCGAAAGGGCGGCGTGTTCCTGACGGTCCTCGGCTTCGGCATGGGGAACTACAAGGACTCGCGCATGGAGAAGCTCGCCGACAAGGGGAACGGCAACTACGCGTACATCGACACGCTCAAGGAGGCGCGGAAGGTGCTGGTGTCGCAGCTCGGCGGGACGCTCTTCACCATCGCGAAGGACGTGAAGCTCCAGATCGAATTCAACCCCGCGGTGGTCAAGGAGTACCGCCTCATCGGCTACGAGAACCGCATCCTGGCCGCGGAGGACTTCGATAACGACCGGAAGGACGCGGGCGACCTCGGGTCCGGACACAGCGTGACGGCGCTCTACGAACTGGTCCTGGCCGACGGCGCGGCGCGCCCGCGGAGCGATCTTCGCTATCTCACCACGAGCGTGAAGCCCGGCGCGGAAACCGCGGACGAGCTCATGCAGATCAAGTTCCGCTACAAGCGCCCGAAGGAGGAGCAGAGCGTGCTGATGACCCATGCGGTCCTGAACCGTCCGGTCCCCGCCGCGAAGACCTCTGACAACTTCCGCTTCTCGGCCGCGGTGGCCGAATGGGGGCTGTTGCTCAAGGCATCGGAGCATAAGGGACGCGCGAGCCTCGATGACGTCCAGCGTTTGGCCAGCGGAAGCATCGGCGTCGATGCCGAGGGCTACCGGGCGGAGTTTCTCTCGCTCGTGAAGCAATCGAAGCGCCTCTTGGCGCGATAGCGTGATGCAGCGGTGCCGGCGGCGGTCAATTGCAGGGGACCGCCACCGGCAGCGGAGACCATCCCATATCCAGTGCGTGTAAGGCGTCTCCGGCCCGACGGTCGCGCGGATCGCGTCGCGATCCGGATCATACCGTGAAAAAGTGCGTGACAGCGGATTGGACGTGTATGATCCTCAGTGCCGTTGTCGGAGTGAATCGCCATGCCTGACGCTTCGATCCTGAAAGCCATCGCCCACTGCGCGCTCTTCGTGATCGCCGTGATCAATCCGGTGAGCAAGATCGCGGTGCTCAGCGTGCTCGCCGAGCGCAATGCGGTGCGGGAACTGCGACGCGTGTCGCTGCGCGCCTCGATCATCGCCGCGATCATGCTGCTGCCCTTCGCCCTCTTCGGATCGGCCCTTCTCACGAAGGTCTTCCACGTGGACATCCATTCCTTCCAGATCTGCGGCGGGCTGGTGCTGCTCTATCGCGGCCTGCTCGCCGTGAACAAGGGCTTCTTTTTCGAGAGCGACCCGCGCCAGAGCCTGGACGACATGTCGGTGGTCCCCCTCGCCTCGCCGCTCATCGCCGGTCCCGCCGCCATCACCGCGTCGGTGACGCTCCCCGTCACCTTCGGGACGCCCGTGACCCTCGTCGCCATCGTGGCCGCCCTCGCGGTCAATTACGGCGTCATGTTCTTTTCCGCGACCTTGAGCGCCTATCTCGACCGGCACCATCTCCTGGGCGCGCTCATCCGCATCACCGGCCTCATCGTCTCCAGCATCGGCATCCAGATGGTCCTGGACGGCCTCACGGCGTATCTCGCGTCGGTATAGGCGAAGGGACTCGACCGGGCGGCGCGCGAAGCGGATCGACCCACGTTGTAAAATTAATGTCTTGACCCCGGATTTTTTTCATGTTTTGATCATGCGGCGCCGGGCGGCGAGCGGAAGTTATTGAGCACGTAACGGGACATGAAACTGTTTAGGACACGGACAGCGGCGTATACGGCCTATGGGATCGCCTTCGGGTTTTTGTTTCCGGTGATTTCCACCGCCGTGGAATCGTTATTTCAATTCGGGACGATCGGCCTCGCGACGATCGCGGCGGTGCAGGCCAACAGTCGTCTCCTCTGGGTCATCGACTCGGCCCCCTTCTTCCTGGGACTGTTCGCCGCGCTCGCCGGCGTTCGGCAGGACCGGCTCCATGCGACAAATGCGCGCCTCATCCGCGAGATCGCGGCGCGTACGGAGGTCGAACAGCGGCTGAGAAAGCAAAACGAGCTTTTGCACGACGATCTCGAATACGCGCGCATCCTGCAGCGGTCGTTTCTTCCGGACCTGCCCCGGTGCGCATATGCCGACATCGACTACCGGTATAGTCCGGTGAAGGCGGTCGGGGGCGATCTCGTGTCCATTGTCGAGATTCGGGAGGGGGGCGTCGGATTCTTTGTCGGCGACGTCGCCGGTCACGGCGTATCGGCCTCGCTCATCACCGCTCTCGTGAAGGTGGTCTCGGACCGCGCCTGCCGGAAACACGGCCTGGAGCCCGACCGGTTTCTGCTGCTCATGAACCGGGAGCTCATGCAGGTCATTCCTGAGAACAACTATCTCACCGCGCTCTATGGCGTGCTCCGGCGGGACGGCGGGGAAACGGCATTCACCTTCTCGCGCGCGGCGCATCCGCATCCCATCGTACTGCGCGGGCAAGCCGGGACGTCGGAGTTGATCCTTTCCGACGGCGTCCCCATTTGCCACGGGAGCGACAGCCGGTATGAATGCCATACTGCGCGGCTTGATCCGGGCGACCGGTTGTTTCTGATCACGGACGGGATGTACGACATACAACAAAAGGGGAAGAGCTCCATTGGTCTTGTCGGCTTTTTGCCGATCATTGACGCGGCGAATGCGGCGCGGCGGCCGATCGGCGAGACGCTGGACATGATTGTCGCCGAGGCGGACCGCCTGCATGACGGACAGTCCGTTCGGGACGACCGGGTCATCATTGGCATCGAGGTGCGCTGAGCGGGCGATGGTGCTGCGGTATCCCGACAAACCAGGTTTTCCCATATCAACGAAGGATGGATGAGACTATGAAACGGATGAAGGCGTTCCTACTTATCGGCATTGTGGCGCTTGCCGGGTGCGCCGGGACCGGGTCGAAACGGCAGAGCACGCCCACCAACTCCGTCAACGTGCTCGTCGCGCCGTTCGAGTATCGGGGGCCCGCGGAGCATTCCTGGATCGCCGCCGGTGTGTCCGACATCGTCGTGAGCGGTTTTTCGCGGGTGCGCGCGGTGAACGTGTTTTCCGATTCGGACCGCGCGCAGGCGATGAAGGAGATGGCGTTCGGGATGACCGGCGCCGTCAGGGAGCGCGACATCGTCAAAGTGGGCGGCATTCTGGGCGCGCGCGTGATCTTCGCCGGCAGCGTCCAGGTGACCGGATCGAACGTCAGGATCGTCGCCCGGATCATCGATGCGGAAAGCGCGCGGGTCGAGCGCGCCATCACCCTCGACGGGCGGCGCGAGTCGCTCTTCGAGCTGCAGGACCGGGTGGTGATCGGCCTGCTGGATGCGACCAACCAGGTCCCCTCGTTCACGCGGGTGTCGCCGCTGGTGCGCGCGGAGGAGGCGAAGGCCGTCGTGATCCGACCGACGACCAAGCCCGACGCCTATGCCTGGTACGCGAAGGGCTTGCGCGTTCACTTCACGCGGCCCGCGGAGGCGGTCGGATACTATGCGAAGGCCTGCTCGATCGATGCGGATTTTTTCCAGGCCTACACCAAGATGGGACAGGCCTATACGGAGACGAACGCCTTCGCCGATGCGCTGCGCTGTCATGAGCGGGCGCGCGGGATCCTCGAGGGCGGCGCACTGCGTGAGAGCGTCGACTACGCCGAGTCCCTGTCCGGCACCGGCTCCGTCTACTGGGGCATGGGCGAATCCGACGCCGCGCGGCTCCATCACGAAAAGGCGCTCGCCCTGCTGGCGAAGATCGGGCGCCGCGATTCCGGAATGTACGCGGATATCCTCGGTCGGGTCGGGGCGGCGTATATCCAGAAGAACGAGCTGGCCGAGGGAATCCGTATCAGCGAGCGGGCCCTCGATATGCTGCAGGCGGCCGGCCTCGGGAACTCCAGCAGCGCCATCAACACTCTTATCAACATAGGGGCGGCGTACGTGAAGAAGGGCGACAAAGCGGCCGCGATGAAGCGCTTTACCCGGTCCGAGGAGATACGCGAGCGGATCGGGTTTGTGAACACGCGGAGCCACGCGATCGCCATGAGCAATATCGGTTCGGTGCATTTCCTGATGGGCGATCGCGACAAGGCGCTGGCTTCGTTCCTGCGGGCCGAAGAGATCTGGGAGAAAACCGGGCTTACGAACACCTACGATCACGCCATGACGTTGAGCAATATCGGCGCGGTGTACCTGGCGAAGGGCGACCGGAAGACCGGGACGGCCTATCTGCAGCGGGCAGCCGCGATCAATGCGAAGACGGGCCGCGGCGACCTCAACCGGGCCATTGACGCGAAGCTGAAGTCGATGAACCTGCGGCGGGTGCGGTAAGCGGATCGGCGCCGCGGCGATCAACACGGGGAGGGTGATGGCATGAAACGGACGATGAAGGGAGTGCTGGTTCTTGGCTGCGCGGCGTTGATCCTCTGCGCGCTCCTAGTCCCGGCGGGCGATCTTCTCGCGCGCGCCGGCGGCGCGGGCGGCGGCGATGGCGGGGGCGGCGGCGGGGGCGATGGACTCGACGTCCTCATTTACCTGCTCATCCGGGTGATCATCGAGCTGCCCTTTCCGGCCAACGTCATCGTGGGAGGGATCCTTGTTGCAGGGTTCATCATCGTCTCGCGGTACTCGAAAAAGAAATTCAAGGCCCAAACCATCCTCAACCGTCTCCCCAGCGGAAAGCCGGTGCAGCGGGTGAAGGGGTTCGACGCCTTCGTGAAAAACAATCCCGACTTCGGCCAGGAGGAATTCACGGCGAAGGCGCGCCACGCGTTCACCGCAATCCAGGAGGCATGGCAGAAGCAGTCGCTCGCCGGCGTGCGGCGGTTCATCTCGGACGGGGTGTATCAGCGCTTCACGACGCAGTTCAAGATGATGGCGCTTCTCAAGCAAAAGAACACCATCGACAACCTTCGGGTGATCAATATCTACATCGACCGGATCGAAACGGACGGCCGCTTCGACATCATCCATACGGCGATTCATACGAGCATCACGGACCGTTTCGTGAGCGAACTTGACCCGTCGCTCAACTCAGGGGGCGCGGAGGAATTCGTCGAGTACTGGTCGTTCATCAAGAAGCGCGGCAAGCCGAAAACCGACCTCTACTTCACCGAGACCTGCCCCAACTGCGGCTCGCCGTTGCCGGTCGACATGGGGGAGGTGAGCGCCTGCCCGGCCTGCGGGACGCTCACCAACTCAGGCGAATACGATTGGGTGCTCTCCGAGATCACGCAGGCGGACGACTATGTGGCCGCGAACCCGAAGCTCCGAAAGTCCGCCGATCTCACCGAGAAGGTCCGGCGCCTCATCGACGAAAACGACGACTTCTCCGTGCAGCTCGTGGAGGACAAGGCCAGCAACGGCTACCTGCAGATGGTCACCGCGCGCGCCCTGGGCGATCCGGCCATCATGCGGCGCTTCGTGAGCGACGAGCTCTTCCAAAAGTTCGCGCCGGGGACGGGCGGCGGGATCGTCGCCTACAACCGCATCTACCTGAACGACGTGTATCTGGCGGGCGTCTCGGAGGCGAACGGGAGGAACGTGCTGCACATCGCCGTCGTCTCGTCCGCCCAGCGCGTGAAGATCGACGGGACGCGCGTCACGAAGCTGGACCCGTCGGTGCTCTCGCGGACGGAGGTCGTGTTCATGAGCCGCGACAAGAACGCCGCGCAATCGAAGGGCTCGCTCTATGCGCACAGCTGCCCGTCGTGCGGCGCGCCGGTGTCCAACTCGCTCAGGATCGAGTGCGAGTACTGCGGCGTGCCCATGAACAGCACCGGCTCCGAGTGGATCATCACAGATGTCATGAGCGTGGCCGAGTACGAGGAGTACCTGCGGACGAACCGGGACGCGGTATCGTACTCGGTGGGCGCGCGGCTCGTCGATACGCTCCATGACGTGCGCGACTTCGCCTTCAACAATGTGATGGTGATGATCGCCGCCGATGGCGTCTATGCCGACGAGGAGCGCCGCTTCGCCGAGGAGCTGGCGAAGAAATGGGGATACGACATCACACGCCTGGAGCCCTTCTTCGCCATGGCGCGCTCCGGGAGCCTCGTGATCCGCATGCCCGAGGACATGAAGAAGCGCCGGAAGATCTATGCGCTCATGAAGAAGGCCGCCGAGGCCGACGCGAACGTCTCGCCGGAGGAGAAGCAACTCCTGGAGAGCATCGGACGGGAGTACGGCATCGGCGAGGCGGCCTGATCGCGGCGCACTGGCGCCGGTTGTACCAGTACTGTATCAGGGGGATAATCATGAACGACACGACCCGATGCGAGATGCCCGACGCCAATCCGCCGGGAGAGGAGATCACGGCACTGCTGCGGCGCGCGAAGACCATCGCCATCGTGGGCCTGTCTGACAAGCCCGACCGCGACAGCCATCGCGTCGCGGCCTATCTGCAGGCGCGCGGGTACCGGATCATCCCCGTCAATCCGGTGAAGGCGGAGATCCTGGGCGAGAAATGCTATCCCGACCTCCGGTCGATTCCGGAGGCGATCGACATCGTCGACATCTTCCGCGCGGTCGAGGCGATTCCCGGCATCGTCGATGAGGCGATCGCGGTCCGCGCGGGCGCCGTGTGGATGCAGCTGGGGCTCGCGCATCGCGAATCGGCGGAGAGGGCGCGCGCCGCCGGGATTGCGGTGGTGCAGTCGAAATGCATCAAGATTGAGCATGCGAGGGTCTTCGGCGCGGCGGCGCCGTGAGGGGCGCGATCGGACGAAAAATAATGCTTGCGTATGCCGTGGGCGTATGTCAGGGTTCGCAAATTCTATCATGTAAGGAGCTGTACCATGAAAAAGATGTTGGTCGTTCTTTTTGTCCTCACCGTCTTCGGCGGCGCATTCTACTGTGCGACAAGTCCCAAAGTCCTCGCATGCCGTGGCGCCTGCTCGGCCGCTCGCGACAAGTGCATAGCCCCCGAGGAGAAGAAGGTACGGGAAAAGGGAAAGATGGTCACGAAGAAGGTCGAGAAGACCGCTGCGGAAAAGGCCGCGTGCGAGGTCTCCTATACGGCATGCTACAATAAGTGCTAATCGACTAAACGGGAAACGTTTCATCCCACAGAATGAATCCCCGGTTGCGGTGCAGCCGGGGATTTCTGTTATCTGACTACGCGGGGAGTGTGATCGTAATTCGTATTCCATTCACGGAGCGCTCGGCGCGAATGCTGCCGCCATGCCGCTCGACGATCCGTTTCGCGATGGCCAACCCGAGACCGTGGCCGGGCGCGCCCGTCGGGCGGAGGCGAACGAATGGCTCGAAGATGCCCGCGAGTTCGTCGTCGGCGAGGGGCGGGCTGGCATTGGCGACGGCGATCGAAACGACGTCGTCGGATTGCGTGACGGCGATGTCGACGGCTCCTCCCTCCGGCGAGTATTTCACGGCATTGTCGACGAGGTTCCCGAGCGCGGTCGCGATATCGTCCGGGACTCCGCGCACGATCGCCCCCCCGGCGCCGTTCAGTGTGAGGGCGAGCCGCCGGCGCTCAATCGTGGGCATGAATTTCGCGATGATGGCGTTCAGGCCCGCGTCGAGGTCTATCGCATCGATTGGCGTGTCCGCCTCCCGGAGGTCGAGTTTCGCAAGCTCCAGGATCCGGTCGATGAGCCGGTCCATGTCGACGATCTCCGACTCGATCGACGCGATGAGCTCACCGGCGCCGGCGGCGCGCGCGTCGCGGACCTTCGCATCGAGCAGCTCCAGCGCGACACGCATCCGCGCCAGCGGCGAGCGTAATTCGTGAGACACATTCGCCGTGAGCTCCCGGGTCCCCCGGATCATGTGGCTGATCCGTTCCGCCATCGTATTGAACGCCGCCGCGAGCTCGCCGATCTCGTCATTCGACGGCACCGCGACGACCTGGTCGAAGTCGCCGCCCGCAATGCGGTGCGCCGAGTGCGTGAGGCGCTTGAGCGGGCGGGTGATGTAGCGGGTGAGCGGATACAGGAGCAGCGCCATCAGGACGCAGATGCCGATGAGGCCGAGGAGAAAGTGCGTGTCGTGCATGAACGGGCGCGGACGCCGGTGGAAGACATGCACGGTGGCGCTCGGTGATCCCGGAGGCGATACGCGGATGCGCAGGTAGACGATCGAACCGAGCCGCATGGAGAGATGGTACTGATAGCTCCCGCGATCGACGAGGTCGCGCGGGATCGACGGCGGCGGCGCATCGGGCGACGAGCGATAAACGACGCGGCCGTCGGTCGTTTCGATCCAGACGAGCGACTGAAAGCCCGCGCCAAGGCGCACCACGAAATCACGAAGGGCCGCGACCTCGCGCGTGAACGCATCGGGGTGTTCGCGAACTTTGTGCTCGACCAGCTCGCGGACCAGTGCGACCGACGATTCCAGATATCCCCCCATCTCGCGATGGAAGGGCCGCCCCGTGACGTGGCGGAACATGCCGAAGACGAGGAACTGCGCCACCAGGAACAGCCCGATGAAGGCGAGGAACATCTTCACATACAGCTGGCGGATTCTCATGTGTCTCCCCGGAACAGATAGCCGGTGCCCCACACCGTCTTGATGCGGTCGCGCTCGCCGGTGAGCGACTCGACCTTGGCGCGCAGCTTGCTGATGTGCACGTCGATGCTGCGCTCGAAGGCGATGAAATCGCGGCCGCGCGCGGCGTTCATGATGTCGTCGCGTGAGAACACGCGGTTCGGGTTGCGCATGAGCGTTTCCATGATTCGATATTCCGTTTTCGAAAGCTCCGTCCGCTCCGCTCCCCGTTCGAGGGCCAGGAGCGCGGGATTGAGCACCAGCCCGCCCGCCCGGATGATCGCGACGTCGTCGTGAGCGGGCGTGACGCCCGGCGCCGGCGCGCGACGCATCACGGCTCGAATGCGCGCCAAGAGCTCCCGCGGATTGAAGGGCTTGGGGAGATAATCGTCCGCGCCGAGCTCCAGCCCCACGATGCGGTCGGTGTCGTCTCCCTTCGCGGTGAGCATAATCACCGGAATCGAGCTCGTTGCGCGAACGGCGCGGAGAACGTCCAGGCCGTTACTGCCCGGCAGCATGATGTCCAGCAGCACCACGTCCGGTCCCTCCTTCTCGATGGCGGACGACGCCTCGTTTCCGTCGAACAGCGATGCGACCGCAAATCCGTTGTCGGATAGATATGCGCGAAGCAGGTCCTGCAACTTCGCATCATCATCAATGATAAGAATTTTCCGATCCATGGTCCTTTCCGGATTGTAAAAATAGTCCGATGGCGTTTACACTTTTTTTACATCTACCCCGCGGAATTTACGCCCGGGAAAAACTTTTTTCACACCCGGTGCGTACATTTCCAGCATGATGATGCACAACGGTATTGTCCGGCGCATCAAATATTTCAAGTTAAAATGAGGAGGCGTATCATGTCATTTGTAAAAATTCTGCCGATCGTCGCGGTCGTCGCCGTCGTAGGGTTCATGTCGCTGCAGGGCTGCCGCCATCGGGCGCCGTTCTGCAAGGCCGACTTCGCGGACAAAGCGCTCGCGCGCATCGACGCGCGGATCGAGAAGCTCAACCTGAACGAGGCCCAGCGACAGAAGTACGATGAGATCAAGGCGTCCGCGAAGCGGGATTTCGCTTCGTTCACCGAAAAACGAAAGAAGGTGCACGAGGAAATCGGCGCCGAGCTGAATGAGCACACCCCCGACGCGCGAAAGATCGCGCGTATCGCCCTCACGGCGCACAAAGAACGTCCGCAGAAGTTCGAGGAGTACGTCACGAAACTCGTCGAGCTCTACGAGATGCTCGATGACGGCCAGAAGGCGCAGGTGGTCGATGAGATGCGGAAGCATCACGATCGCATGCAGTGCCGGTAGCGGAATTCCTTGAACGCGTCACTGCATTGTTTGTACACGATGCGCCTCTTCCGCCGTCAGGCGGAGGGGGCGCAGTAACCCTGGAGGAAACGGAATGGACGGAATACGAAAATCATCATTGGGAATGCTCCTGGCGTCATTGTTTTCCATCTCATGTTGTTCGGCCGAGCGTTCCGCCAACCACTTCAATGCGCTTGCAGTCGAGCCGGGCGCCAAGCCGGACGAGGTCGTTCGGGCGCTTGGTATCGCACCGGGCATGGCGATCGCGGACATCGGTGCGGGCGGCGGGTATTTTACCGTTCGCTTCGCGCGGGACACCGGGCCGGCGGGCGTCGTCTTCGCGGTCGACATCAACCGGGAGTTCCTCGACATCATTTCACAAACGGCGGCGAGCGAGCAGCTGCGGAACGTGAAAACCGTGCATGCGACACCGGATGATCCGGGGCTCCCCGCGTACGGTGTGGATCTCATCTTCATGCGGAATGTGTTTCACCATATTGAGCACCCGGTCGCCTATTTTCGGAGGCTCGCCGGTTGCCTGAGGCCCGGCGGGCGCATCGCCATCATCGATTACCGGCCGGGATCGCTTCGCACGCTCTTTCACAGCGTTCCCGAGGAGCGGATCATCACGATACTGCGCGAGGCAGGGTATAGGATAGCTGCGCGGCACGAATTCCTCGAGAGGCAGTCGTTTACCGTTTTTATGGTCGATGGTAACACCGTGCGCCGATAGCCATAAAAAATATCGTGGACATCCGCGGCTCCATCGCTCCCCATCGACGGCGGCGGCCCCTCGCGACCGCACGCCGTATGATGAAGACCTTCTACGTGTCATCGGAGCTGTTCGAGACGCTCGCGCAACGCCTGCTCGGCGAGGTGCGTGCCGACGGCACGCGCTATGACGGCGTGCTCTGCCCGCTTCGCGGCGGGTACTGGCTCTCGCGCGCCATGGCGCGCGGCCTGGGCCTTCCGATCTATGATATAGAGATATCATCGTATGTGGAGCACGAGAGGAAATCGTTCACGATCGGCCGTCGGCCCGATCTCGCGGACGGGACGTATCTTCTCTGCGACGATATCTACGACTCCGGCAACACCATCAACATGATTATCTCGCTCTATCCTGGCTCGCGGTTCGATGTCGTGTGCCTGGTGACCAAGCGCGACGTCGGCATCAGGAGCGGGATGGCCGTCGAACCGGACGTCTGGGTCGAGTACTTCTGGGAGGAGGGCCGCGCATGACCGCGAAACCGAATGTCCCGGTGCCGCCCGAGGCGGCCGAGATCCAGCGGACGATAACCGGACGCCTGCGCACCTTGCTCGCGCGCGCGCATGACGGTGCGGATATGACGGCGATTGCGCGGGGATATCGCGCGGTGCTGCGACTCTACGACGAATACCAGGGCCGGGTGATCGCCGCGTCGGGCCTGTCGATGATGTGCCATGCCGGCTGCGTGAGCTGCTGCTGCCACTGGGTCGATGACGTCTATTCGTTCGAGGCGGACATGATCGCCGCGGCGGTGCGGCGGATGTCGCATCGTCGCCGGGAGTCGGTGATTGCGGCCTGCCGTGAATCGATGGAGGAATACGAGCGCGTCCGGGCCGCATCCGCCGTGAGGCTCGAGAGCGGCGAGTACCGGGAGATCGCGGGCGAGGTCGATTTCGAGGAGATCGTTCTCACCGGCTTCTATCAACTCCACAGCCGCTGCCCTTTCCTGGACGAGGACGATCGCTGTGCCATCTACGCCCTGCGGCCGCTCACCTGCCGCGCCTATATCAACCTGGGCGACCCCGTGGCCTGCCCGCCGGAGAACATCCTCGACGAGGAGGAATCGACCTATATCCTTGACCTCGACGGCGAGTCAAACCGGCTGCTGGACGATCTCTCCGCGCGCGTTGCGCGTCATCCCGGCGATACCGGGCTCCGCTCGCTGGTATTGAAGTGCCTCGAGGACCGGTAGTCCATTCGCGTTGGTGCACGGCGGATGGCGAAAAAAGCGCCCGGTGGTATCCGGGCGCGCTCACATAGGAGGGTGTATCTCGCTTCGATTATTCCTTCACCATGAAACTGTCCCGATAGCGCGTATTGTCCTGCAGGTCGTTGAGCGTGTTAATGGCGTTTCGCTTCGAGGCGATCGGTCCCACGCGCACCCGAAAGTACCGCTTGCCGTTTTTCATCGTCTTGTCGACGAAGGCGTCGTAGTTCATCTTTTCGAGGCGCGCCTTTTCCGTGTCGGCCTTCGTCCGGTTGTCGTATGATCCGATCTGAATCATGAAGCCGTGCCGCCGGGGCGCCGAATCGTCCGCGTCCTTCGTCTTCGAGGCGACCTCGACCACCTTGTTCTTTTTCGCCTTCTTTTCGCGCTCCTTCGTCCCCGCGCTCATGCGGGCGGCCTCGCCGTCCTTCTTCTTGCCCTTCGCTTCCTTCGCGAGCTTGTGCTTCTTCGGCTTGTCGAGGGATGCCTCGCGCACCGGCGGTATGATTTCCTTGATGTTGTCCTTGGTCAGGATGTCGCCGGAGGGGGCGGCCTCCTTCTCCGGGTGCGCGGCGCCGTCCGGTTTTACCGGGCCGCCCGGTATGATCGCGCCGGCCGGGTCCTTCTGGAACAGCTTGTCCTTGTCGGAAAGCTCGCCCGGCTTCGCGGCCGGCGGGGTCTCGCCCATCCCCGGGACCTTGTTGGCGAGCATGGAGAGTTCTTTCTCCGCATTGGAGAGCGGAAGCTCCAGGCCGTCCTTTTTGGCGATATCGCCGTCGGTCCCGTCGGCCTTCTTGAGGTTCATCCCAACCAGCACGGAGATAATGATGACGCCGATGATGACCGACGAGATGATGATGATGCGGGGGGTGTCCAGGTGGAGCTGGTAGACGCTCTTCTCCTTCACTCCCCGCGGGGCTTTTCCGTCAAACTGTTCCATATCTCGATGACCTGCCTTCTCGTGTTTTCAAGCGACGATGAGTTGTCGATTACATAATCGGCACGGTGCATCTTTTGGGTGAGCGGAATTTGGTGTTTCAGGCGCGATTCGATCTCCTCGGCGGTGAGGTGGTCGCGGCGCATGCCCCGGGAGATCGCCTGCTCGGTGTCGGCCGTGACCACGATATTCTTGTGCATGTAGCGGTCGAAGCCGGACTCGTACAGGAGGGGCGTGTTGATCATGTAGATCGAGTCGGGCGCCTCCCCGACGATCTCCAGCATGCGCGCCAGCACCAGCGGGTGGACGATGGCGTTGACCTGCTGAACATGCGCGGGGTCCGGGAACACGCGCAGCGCGAGCCCCCGGCGGTCGAGCTCACCCGACGGCGTGAGGATGTCGGTCCCGAAGGCCGCAACCAGGCGATTGAGCCCCTCGGTGCCCGGCGCGACCACCTCCCGTGCGAGGATGTCGGTGTCGATGACGCGCGCCCCCAGCGCGCGAAACATCTCGCAGACCGTTCCCTTGCCCGACGCGAATATTCCGGTAACCCCGATGTTCATCGTCCACCTCCCAGCAGGCGCGTCATGATCCCGGTAATCGCCGGGCTCCGTTTGACAAGCGTTTTATCGTCCAGCGAGGCGCGCAGCACCGCGTCCGCGTTCTCCGGGACCTCGAGCGCACGGCGGATGGCCGCGACATCGACCAGATCGGCAAGCGACGGCGCGCTGGCGATGCAACCGGCGATGAGCGCGCGCAGGTCGTCCGTGACGGGCGCGGCGTGCGCCATGATCGCCGCGAGATCCGCGGCCGGGACGCCCTCGATCGGCAATCCGTCAGGGTTGACATGTGCGATACCGCCGATGCGGCGCGCGGCGATGAAGCGCGCGAGCGTGGCGTTATAGGCCGTAAAGGAGCGGCGGGTGAAGCGGCCCTGCTCGCGGTAGGCGCGCGACGATACCCGGATATAACGAAGGTTCTGCGTCTCGACGGGATGGAAGCGGTCGTGGAACAACCGCGCAAAGCGATTTTGATAGGCGCTCCCCCGCGCATAGATCCGGTACCGGGAAAAGCACGAATCGAACCCGACGATCCCGATGGGCGCGCATCCCAGGAGGTGCGCAAAGTAGACCGCATCGCCCGCGACGTTCCCGGTCGCCGAATCGATGCTGCCGACGGCGCCGGGACACAGCTGATCGATAAGCTGCGCGACCGGGTGCGAGTTGAGCGACAGGAGTGCGCCGCCGCGGCGGATCAGGCGCGGATTGGCCGTGAGCGAGCAGACCATGACCGGCGCGGGGTCCGGCATGCGTTCGCAGTGCTCCCAGGTGTAGCCCTGCGGATCGATGGATACGCAGAAGTGGACATCGATGCCGGCGGCGGAAAGGACCGGCAGGGCGGAGTCGGCGGCGATGACGACGGCGCGCCGCGCGTATGCGCGCACTTCATCGAGCGCGCCGTCGAGCGACGGGCCGGGCATCACGACGAGCGCGGGACGTCCCGTGAAGCGCTCGAAGAGCGCCGAGACCGGCGTGAGCGAGCCAAGGCTCCCGCAGTTGATAAGCGCGTTCTTGAGATAGCGGTAGCCGAAGGCGCGCCGCGCGGCGGCATCGCCCGCTTTTTTACGCACCAGCGCCTCGATGACGCTCCTGATCGCGCGATAGTAGTCTCCGAAGGCGCGCATCGAGGCCGGATGCTCCACGACCCTGAGCGAGCCGATGCGCGAGAAATCGATGATCCCGTCCAGCGTGGACGCGAGCGTGTCGGGCTCGATCCCGGCCAAAATGGTGATGCCGTCCGTACCGGAGAGAAAGCGCGAGCCGGGGACGGCCTCAAGGTGTCGCTCGATGTCGGGGAGCCGCTCGATGAGGACCGCGGGACGATCGGGAGTGCGGCTCCCGGCCAGCGAATGGAGATGGTAGCCCAATCCCACGCCGAGGACGATGAGAAGACCGTCCGGGGAAGACGCGAGCTCCTCCCGCAGAGAGTCGGCCTCGCGCGACGGACGCACGGCGCTGTGAAGATAAACCTTTTTGCCGTTTGTGTCGTAAATAATAAGTGTCGGGACGCCCTCGCGGGAGTCCTCGATCGTCGAGTGGATCGGTTCCATCGGTAAAATGCGGTGCTCGCTAAAAAACTATTGATAATTTAACGACGGATGGCCAACTAGTAGCAGTCGGGCGATCCGCGCGCGCTCACAGTACCAGAGACGGGCCGGGGAGTAAAGATATATTCCAGAACGGAGTTGCCTCATGAATACGATACGAACCGTATGTGCGGCGGTCATCATCGCCCTTGCCGTGTCGCTGGTCGTGGGCGCCTCCGAGGAATCGTTTCACTACTACTACAACCGGGCCCTGCTCGAGCGAAACAACCGCGAACGCGTCTCCTATCTCACGCGGGCGTTGTCGCTGTGGAGCGATACGGACGGGCGGCTCCCCAAGGTGCGCGCCTATAATGCCCGCGGAAACGCGTACATGGACCTGGGCAAATACCGCGAGTCTCTGGGCGATTACAATGCCGCCCTGGCGCTCGATCCCGATTTCGCCCCGGCGCTCAACAACCGGGGGATCGTGCATCGCCGGCTCAATCGGCTCGATGATGCGCTCAACGACTACAACAAGGCGCTCTCGCGCCGCACCGGCTCGAGCGAGGCGTACTACAATCGCGGCATCATCCAGTACCTGAAAAAGGACTACCGCGCGGCCATCGCGGATTATGGCCGGGCGATCGAGGCCGATCCGGGACTGGCCATCGCGTATAACAATCGCGGGGTCGCCTACTATCTCCTGAACGATATCGATCGCGCCATCACAAACTACGACCGCGCCATCGAGCTCGACCGGCAGTACGAGATCGCCTACACCAATCGCGCCATCGCCTATCGGAAGCGAAAGCAGCTCGATCGCGCCATCAGCGATTACAACACGGCGATCAGGATCAACCCGAAAAACGAGATGGCCTATGTGAACCGGGGGCGCACTTACTCGGACAAGGGCGTGTTCAAGAACGCGCTCATGGACTTCGGCAAGGCCATCGAGATATCGCCCGGGTGCTCCATCGCGTATTATTACCGGGGGGACGTGTTCATCAGCCAGAAGCGCTTCGAGGAGGCCATCAAGGACTACAACCGCTCCATCGAGTGCGACCCCAATGACGTTTCGGCGCGGTTGAGCCGCGGGAACGCCTATCTGGAGCACGACCGCTACGAGAGCGCGCTCAGGGACTACAACAAGGTCATCGAGCAGAACCCGAACATCTCCGACGCGTACAACAACCGGGGCGTGGCGCACTATGCGATGGGGAACCGGACGCAGGCGCTGGCCGACTTCAACGCCGCGATCAGGCTGAACCCGCGCAATATCCGCGCCTATAACAACCGCGCCGTGCTGTTCGCCTCGCAAGGCAAGCGGGACCGGGCCGATGCCGATTACGCGACGGCGATTCGGATCAAAAACGAATACAAGTACGCGCAATACAACAAGGGAAACCTTCTTCTGCGGGAATACCGCCCGACGGACGCGATGAACCATTATAATCGGTCCATCTCGGTGAAACCGAACTTCCCCGAGGAGTTTATCAATCGAGGGATCGCGAAGCATCATCTGGGCCAGTACCGGGAGGCCATCCTGGACTACAACACCGCCCTTGCGCTCGACGGCCGTCTTGGCCAGGTATACTATTTTCGGGGCATGGCGAACGAGCGGCTGAACAATTTCGACCGGGCGCTGGCCGATTACACCATGGCCATATCGATGAATCCGCGGAACGCAGACGCATACGCCGCGCGGGCGCTGCTCCTGCAACGCATGGGGAGGCGCGATGAGGCCCAGCGCGATTTCAATCGCGCCCTGTCGCTCGATTCGAACGATGCGCGCATCTTCGCGCTTCGCGCGCGGCTTCATATGCTCGAAGGGCGGCTGGAACAGGCGCTGGCCGATCTCGAGCAGGCGATCAAACTCAATCCGAACGATCAATCCCTCAAGGACGAGCGGGACCGGCTGCTCGCCATGATGAAGGGCGATAACCTCAACATCGGTCCCCGGGCGGCCCAGGACAGCAGCGCCGGATCGGGAATCCCCGTATCGCTCCCGGTTGCTCTCGCGATCGGGATCACGCTCGTCCTCGCGGTAGGAGCCGGTATTGCGCTCATGCGAAGAAAAAAAACATCGCAGGCGGCACCATCGCCGCGCATGGAGCAACCCGATGGCGAGACGGTCGCACGCCCTGCGCCATCGAAATCAAAAACGAAGGGAAAACGGAGGTCGGCATGAAAAAGGGTATGATGATTGCCGTAATTGCCGTTCTGGCGTCGGTCGTTGTTTTTTCATCCTGCCGCAGCGACCAGGGCAAGCATAAGGGCTGGTTCAAATACGATCGCCTGCCGGACAGCCCGGATCGCTAGTCCGGCGCCGATCCGCCCTTACGGACGCTCAATCGAATACGCTTCGAATCACACTGAAACTATACAGAATGGTGTAATGGGATCGCGCGTTTCGAAGCGTTCGGTACGGTTAAACTCGCAGGACACGGATATCTGACCAGCAAAGTGATTTCACGATGATGATAACAGCGTGCTTCGTCGCTATCGTTTCTCGCAATGACATGAAACCCCGTGTTGCATCACGCCGAATGATCACGGACCGACGCAGAGCCGGATGAGCGACGCGTACGCGGTGCGTCGCTAGACCTCGATCGGGACGTCGCTGTAGCGGGCGATGCTGCTTCGATAGCGCGCGCGGAGGCGCTCCCGATAGGCCTCGCGTCCCGGAAAGGCCTCGCGCGCGACGCCGGTTTCCGCAGCCGCCTCGGCAACGGCCGACGATACCTCAAAGAACACGCGATGGTCGAAGGGCGTGGGGATGATATAATCCGGCCCGAATGACAGCGCGTTTCCAGCATAGGCCGTCCGGATGTAGTCGGGCACCGGCTCCTTCGCGATGCGGGCGAGGGCGCGCGCGGCGGCGATCTTCATGTCCTCGTTCACGCAGGTGGCCTTCATGTCGAGCGCGCCGCGGAAGATGAAGGGGAAGCCCAGCACATTGTTCACCTGGTTGCGGAAGTCGGAGCGCCCCGTGGCCATGATCACGTCCGCGCGGGCCGCGCGGGCCTGGTCGGGCAGGATCTCCGGATCGGGATTCGCGCAGGCGAAAACGATGGGATTGTTGTTCATCGTTTTCAGCATGTCGGGCGTGAGCGCCCCGGCGACCGAAAGCCCCAGAAAGACGTCCGCGCCCTTCACGGCGTCGGCAAGGGTGCGCGCCGGCGTATCGACGGCATAGGCGTTTTTCTGCTCGTTCATTCCCTCGACGCGCCCGCGGTAGAGCACCCCCTTGGAATCGCACATGATAACATGCTCTTTTCTCACGCCGAGTGAAACGTAAAAATCTGAGCAGGCGATGCCCGCCGCCCCGGCGCCGTTGACGACCACGCGAATGTCCGCGACGTTTTTACCGATGATCTCGAGCGCGTTCACCAAGGCCGCCCCGGTGATGATCGCGGTCCCGTGCTGGTCGTCGTGGAAGACGGGGATGGAGAGCCGCCGCTGCAGCTCGGGCTCGACGTAAAAACACTCCGGCGCTTTTATGTCCTCGAGATTGATGCCGCCGAAGGTCGGCTCAAGCGAGGCGATGATGTCGACGAGGCGCTGCGGGTCCTTCTCGTTGATCTCGATATCAAACACGTCGATATCGGCGAAGCGCTTGAAGAGGACCGCCTTGCCCTCCATCACGGGCTTGCCGGCAAGCGCGCCGATGTCGCCCAGCCCCAGCACCGCCGTGCCGTTGGAGATGACGCCCACGAGATTCCCCCGGTTGGTATACGCGTATGCGTCGGCGGGGTTCTTCTGGATATCAAGGCATGGGACGGCCACGCCGGGCGTGTAGGCCAGCGCGAGGTCGGCCTGGGTCTTGCAGTCCTTGGTCGGGTGGATGGCGGTTTTTCCCGGGACGGGGTTTCTGTGGTACGAGCGTGGATCGGACATTGGTGCACTCCTTTGTGAATCGATGGGCGATGGCGCCGGTGCGCGCATGTACAAACGACATGCGTGCGTTTTTCGTCAATGATAATATGATGGGATGCCAACGGGCAGCGGCGTCGATTATCGCGCGGATTGCCCGTAAAATACTTGCAAAATGCGTTCGCGCGCATCAGCTGATAACGATACGTCGGTTCCAATCCGCCGGAAGCGAGGTGCGTTCCCATGAAGCGATTGTTCCTCTGTCTCACGATGGCGTGTATGATGATCGGCTGCGCGTCGATGGAAGCTGGGTCCCCGACGGAAAACGCCGCGTACGAAATCAGCCTGCTCCGAAAAAATGTGACGCACCTGCAACGAGAGAACGAGGTCATCAAAAACGAGAACCTCGAGTATCGGCGCGATGTGCGGATCAAACAGGCGGAGATCGACCGGTATAAGGCGGAGGTCGAGGGGCTCAAGAAGCACCATGCCGGCGAGCTCGCCGAGGCCGAACAGCGGTATCGGACCGCACAGGAGCAGGCCGCCACGCTCGAGCGCATCCTGCGCGAGAAGATCAAGACGGTCGAGGAGCAGCGCGCGCAGGCCGAAGCGAGAATGCGCGAGGAGCTCAAGACGGCAGCGGAGCAGGGCCGCCGCCGCGACGAGGAGCATCGCCAGAGCGAGGAGAAACTGAAGCGCGAGTATGCCGATCGCGAGTTTCAATACAGCAAGGAGGCGAACGAGTGCGCGAAGCGCCTCTCCGCGTGCGAGCAAAACGCCGCTGAGTGCCGCGCGCGGATCGAGGAGCGTGCGCTGCGGTCCGATGAACGGCCGGGGACCAGCGGATCGCCCCGCGACCGGACGCCCCCTGCGGCCGGAGTGAAAAAATGACCGGATCGGGAGCGGCCGCGTGCGGATGATCGGAACAACCTGGCGCCGCGCCATTGTGCCGATCGCGCTCCTGGCGCCGCTCGTGTTCGGTATGCGCCTGCCCGCCAACGAACGGTCCGTGCTCACGATCTTTCTGACCGCAAACCTGGAGGGGCGCTTCTCACTGTCCGGCGGCGCCCGCGACGCCGACGACCCGTTCCTCATGCTCGCGCGGAACCTGCTCTACGCGCGCGGCAGGACACCGGGAAGCCTGTATCTCGACATGGGAAACTCGATGACACCGGGCGTCCTCTCGCGTTTCAGCTACGGCTCGCTGGTCATGGATTTTTTCGACCAGTTCGACTGTCGCGCCACCCTCGTCTCGTCGCGCGATATCAGCATCGGAACCGAAAACCTCGATCAGGGCGCGCGTGGTCGTTCCGTACGTCTGCTCTCCTCCAACATCGTCGCTAACGGCGAACCGCTGTTCGCGCCGTCGTTCGAATACGTCCAGGGAACGCGCACCATCGGCTTCGTCGGCGTATCGTCGAAACGAGCGCTCGTCGATATCGCCGAGCAAAAGGCGCGCAATGTGGAGATCGATGACGATCGGGAGTCCGTCGGGCGTGCCGTTTCGGATCTGAGAAAGCGTGGGGTCCGCTCCATCATCCTGCTCTCGGGGCTCACAACCGCAGAGAACATGCGGTTGTTGCGCTCCTTTCCCGACATTCACCTGGTCATCAGCGGAGGAGACAATCGCGGGGAGCTTTCCGGAAGCCCGGTGTCGCGGATCCAACTCGCGGACGGCCGCGCCATTGTTTTTCTATCCGGAGAATCCGGGTTTTGGCGGCTCACCATTGGCGTTGATGAACGGATCTCCGTCACGGACATGCGGTATTTTAAACTGGAACCGTTGCCGTCGTCCGACCCGCGGTATGCGCAGTTCCGACGACGGCTTGCGCAATGGAAGCGAAAATACCGCCGGGAGACCAACGATGCGATCGCGGATGTCGGTGAGGCGGATCATATCATCGACCCGTTCCGGATCGCGAACCTCCTGCGCGGCGCGTTCGGGGCCGAGGTGGCCGTCGTGGAACCCGGGATGGCGCAGGACGGCATTCTGCGCGGCGCGGTGAGACGGCACGACGTGTTGCGTGCGATCGTTGACGAGCACAGCCTGTTCACCTATACGCTCACCGGCGAGGAACTAACGGACCTTTTTAATGATCCTGGCGATCTCATCATCAACGGCTTCAGCGGTGAGAAAATCCAGAACTACCCCGTGCAGGACGAGCGACGATACAAAATCGTTTCGACACAGCGGGTCTACGAGCTCATCGAGGACAAGCTGGGACTCGACGGGACATTTCGGAACAGCTGGAAAAGCGCCGGCGATATCGTCCGGGAAGACTTGCAGGGCCGCCAGAATCTTCTTCGGGATGATTTCGGATACCTGGAACGCATGTTTCGTTCGACGATCGACTTTTACATATCCAGCTTTTTCTACGAACGCCTCACGTTGGTGCGCGACGAACATATCACAACCCCGCCCGGCCAGCCTGAGCGTTCGTACATCCGCTGGGGGATCGAGAGCGCGGTCGATTTTACCGTGTACAACCGTTACCACCAGTTCATACTCACACCGTACATCTATTACATCAAGGAGGAGTACGAGGACAAGGACAAGGTGCTGCAGAAGTATTTTCTGATGAACCAGTTGCGCGGAACCTTCGTATACAACCTCAACCTCGCATGGTATGCGCGGCCGTATCACAAATCGCTCATCGACACGGTGGTGCAGGCCGAGCGCGATGAGGAAACCGGACGCGATCTGCGGCCGGCGCTCATCCGTGAAACGCTGGGCATGTCCATATTCTCAAAATACGTTGAGGGACGCATCGGCGCCGGCTTCGAGAAACGCATACAGGACCCGGTGGAGGATCCCATCTACGGCCTCGAGGCGCTGCTTACGTTGAAGGTGTCATTTTTGCGCTACCTGACCTATTCACTCTCGGTCGATGCGTTTTTTTCAAAGCGCGAGGACGCGGACCCGATTTACGTAAAAAGCCAGATCGAGAACGCCCTGTCCTTCAAACTCAATTCCCTGCTCAGCATTTCCGTAAAGCACAAGTGGTACTATCTGTACTCCCGCGTGAGTGTCGAGGAAGAGCATGAAACCGAGGACGACTACTACTATGTCACGAAGCACTACAATGAAAAGTACGATTACTCGCGCATCATGGTCTCGCTGGACCTGAAGACGGATTTCAAGGTGTACTGACCGATCAGCGGTTTTCTGCTTGCCAGCGATACCTTCACGGATATCCGGGTTCGTAGAGTAACCGCTCGAATGCTGCACGAAGGTTTTTACAGGCGCCGCTTACGATGAGAACATATACGCAATCGCCTGACATCCTCCAAACACCCGCCCGGCGGCGCTTTCTATTGTGGCTGGCCCTCTCGATCGCGCTCCATCTGGCGATCCTCGCGGCGCTGCGCTCGGTTTCGACGCTCACCCTCGGCGAGGACCGCTTCGGCGACTTCGAGACGCTGCGCATGGTTGAGTTCAAGCCGCCCAAGGGCGTGATCACCGGCGTGCTGGACCCGAAGGCCCCAGTGGAGCGAAAGGGTATGGGCGACGGCGAGGGGACGAGCACGGGCGAGGCGACGGATGATGACGCCCCGCTGCGCTATGGCGTGGAGTGGGGAAGCTACGGCAGCGTCTTCGACGCGACCATCCCCCCGATACCCGTCACCAGCACGCGCCCGGAGTACCCGCCGTCCATGCGCAAATCCGCCATCGAGGGCGTGGTGGTGGTCGAGGTGGGCGTGGACGAGCAGGGGCGGGTCCTCTACGGCAAGATCGTCTCGTCGCCCGGCAAGGAGTTCTCCGTGGCCGTGATCCAGTGGATCAAGGAGCTCAAATTCAAACCCGCGCTCGACGAGAAACGGCAGCCGTTTCGCTGCCGCATCAACCTTCCCATCCGTTTCCAGCTCAAGGACTAGCGCGCGAATTCGCCCGAACGCTTTTTCAGGTCGACCCCCAGGAGCGTCTTGCGGATACCCGCCTGATTCGCCAAGTCGATGACCGCGATCACGGAATCGTAGCGGCAGTTCCGGTCGCCGTTGATGATGAGCGCCGGGTTTTTACTGGAGCCCACCTGCGCGACCATCGCGTCCTTGAAGCGCGCGGCGTCGGTCGCCAGCGCGTAGCGGACCTTCCCGATGAACACGTCGCCGCCCGCGTCGATGGAGACGGTGATGTTCTTCGTATCGCCGTCGGACTTCGAGGTCTTCGACGCCTCCGGGAGGTTCACCTTGATGTTGTCCTGCACGATCAGCGGCGTGGCCACCATGAAGATGATCAGGAGCACCAGCACGATGTCCGTGAAGGGCGTGATGTTGATCTCAGCGATCGTTTTTTGCTTTTTTGCGCTTCGCGGTCGTCTCATGGGCCGTGTTCCGGGCGGTGAAGAAATCGGCGAGCTGCGACAGGCACAGCTCCATGTCCGTGGTGAAGCGCTCGATGCGCTTCTCGAGATAGTTGTAGGCGATCACCGCGGGGACGGCCACGCTGATGCCGGCCGCGGTGCAGATGAGCGCCTCGGCGATGCCCCCGATGACGATGTTGATGCCGCCGCCCCCGACTTTCGCGATGTCCTGAAAGGCGTGGATGATGCCCAGCACCGTGCCGAAGAGGCCGATGTAGACCGCCGTGCTGCCGATGGTGCCGAGGATGGCGGTGTAGCGCTCAAGGTCGGCCACCTCGATGGAGATCTGCCGGTCCATCGCGTTCTCGATGTTCTGCGTGCTGTCGTCGCGGCTGCGGATGCCGGCCAGCGCGACGTCGGCGAAGGGGGCGGGCGTCGATTCGCACAGCGCCTGTGCGCCGGCGATGTCGCCCGAGCCGAGCCGCGCCATCAGCGAGTGCATGAAGGCCGGCCGCGCGGCGCGGGACCGCTTCCAGAAATAGTAGACGCGCTCGGCGATGACCGAAAGCGACAGGACTGAGCAGAATGCCAGGGCCAAAATGGTGAAGCCCCCCATCTGCATGATGTGCCACAGCGTTTTTCCCTCGAACATGTCCGATTCCCGTGTTCCCGTGAAGATAAACGAACCGCTAGCGGGGCGCAAAGCGAACGCGCACCGCTCCGCCGTGCTTTTCGCCGAACCCCTCGTGCTCGGCCATCAGGCGCACCGGGCCCTCGGCGCGCTTCAGTGCGTCCGCGGTAAGGTGCTGGAAGGTGGTGCGCCGCAAAAAGGTCTCAACCGAGAGGCCCGATGAGAAGCGCGCCGCGCCCCCCGTGGGCAGGATATGGTTGGTCCCAGAAAAGTAATCGCCGACGGAGACCGGCGCATGCGGCCCAAGGAAGAGCGATCCCACATTGCGGATGGCGCCAAGATGCTCGAAGGGGTGGTCCACCATGAGCTCCATGTGCTCCGGCGCATAGTCGTTCGAAAAGGCGATGGCCTCGTCGATCGAGTCGACGAGGACGATGAGGCTGTTGTCGGCGATGGCCTTCCGCTTGATATCGGCGCGGCCGGTGTTGGCCGCGAGATCGGCGTCGATGAGCCGTTGGACCTCCCGCGCGAGCGGCTCCGAGTCGGTCACCAGGATGGCGGCGGCGCGCGGATCGTGCTCGGCCTGCGAAAGGAGATCGGCGGCGACCCAGGAGGCGGGCGCGCCTGCGTCCGCGATCACCAGCACGTCGCTCGGTCCGGCCATGGAATCGATCTGCACCGCCCCCAGGCTAAAGAGGTACGACTTGGCGGAGGTCACGTAGATATTGCCCGGCCCCACGATGATGTGCGCGCGCGGGACGCTTTCGGTCCCGAGGCCCGCCGCCGCGATCCCCTGCGCGCCGCCGCTTTTCACGATCCGGGCGATGCCCAGCATGCGCGCCACGGCGCACACGATGGGCGGCACCGAACCGGTGCGGTCGGGCGGGGTGATGAGGGTGATGTCGCGCGTGCCCGCGATTTGCGCGGGGATCACCCCCATAAGCACCGACGAGGGATAGCACGCCGTGCCGCCGGGGACGTATACCGCCGCCCGCTCGATCGGCTGATACATGACGCCGAGCGTGGTGCCGTCCGGGCGCGAGTAGATGATGCTCTCGCGTTTCTGGTGGGCGTGGAATTCCGTGATGTTGTCCCGCGCGGCGGAAAACGCCTCGAGGAGCGCCGGGTCGACCGAAGCGGCTCCGCGGTCGATCTCGGCGGACGATGCGACCACCGCGTCCAGCCGCACGGTGTCGAATTTCTCGGTATAGCGCAGCACGGCGGCATCGCCGTTTTTCCGGACGTCGGTGACGATGGGGATGACGGTATCGACCATGAGCGCGCTGTAGTCGTCGCCGAAGCGATTGAAGAGCGCATCCAGCTCCGCGGGGGAGAGGTCCTGGCGCCGTCGCAGACGGATCATCGCTTCTTCTTTTTAATGACGTCGACCACCTTGCGCACGTCCTGGGAGGCCGCCTTGTCCATGACGAGGATATTGTCGCCGTCCTGCACCACGAAGACGTTTGAAAGGCCGATGAGGGCGACGCGCAGGTTTTCGGACACCACCGAGCAGTTTTCCGAGTCGATGAAGATCGCGCCGCTGCGCTCGGGGGTGCGGTTCTTCTTCGCGTCGTGCGGGAGGATGTCGTCGATCGACTGCCAGCTGCCCAGATCGGCCCAGCCGAATTGTGAGGGAATGACCGCGCGGTTTTCTGCGCGTTCCATGATGCCGTAATCGATGGAGACCGGCTCGATGGAGGAGAAGACCCGCTTTTTGATCGCGGCGACCTTGGGGTCTCGTGACAGCAGCTTTTGAGCGGTGAGCTTGCGAAGCGGCGCGAAGCGTTCGTAGCACTCGGGCATGAGGCGCTCGAACCAGCGGAGGATCACCGAGGTTTTCCAGATGAAGATGCCGCTGTTCCAGAAGTAATTGCCCTCGTCGAGGTATTGCTGCGCCGTTTCCACGTTCGGTTTTTCGACGAAGCGGTCGATCCCCAGGACCTCGCCGCTTCCCTTCTGCGCCTTGATGTAGCCGTAGCCGGTCTCCGGATAGGTCGGCTTGATGCCGATGGTGACCAACGAGTCCCGTCGCGCCGTATCGATCGCCTTCCGGATGGTGGCGACGAATACGTCCTTCTTCTGGATGTGGTGGTCGGCCGGGAGAACGATCATGACGGAGTCGTGCCCGAGCTTCTCAAGGTAGGTCGCGGCGAAGAGGATCGCCGGGGCGGTGTTGCGGGGCATCGGTTCGGTGAGGACCGCGCCCTTGTGCTTCATTCGCTTGAGCTCCTCGCGCGTGAGGTCTGCGTAGCGGTCGCCGGTGACTACGACGGTCGCGCCCGGCCGAATCGGCTTGAGCCGCCTGACGGTCTCTTCGAACAGGGTGCCATTTCCCGTGAGGTCATGAAATTGCTTGGGCTTGTCTTCCCGGCTGAGAGGCCACAGCCGCGTTCCGGCCCCGCCGGCCAGGATTACCGGATAAACCATAATCGTATCACCAGTCGCTGTTGAGTGGTCCTCTCCCGCTCCCTAGAGGATGAGTAATCAAAAATAGCGTCCCGGTTATGTCAATAAAGAATTTCGCGGATAAAACGCTTGTTCGCGCCGCGACGGCCCGATATATTAGTATCGAAGGAGGACTGCCGTTATGAAGCTGCTGCCGATTGCCGTTGCCATCGCCTGCGCCGTATCCGTGTGCTGCAAACAAAAGCCGGCGAAGAACACCGTCCGTCTCGAGCAGATCCGGATCGACAACTCCAACGACTATCGCTACATCTTCCGCGACGAGATCGAACGGGAGAAGTGGCGGGACAAGCGGTATGACAAGGGCCCGTTCGCCCAGTGAAAAATTTGACCGCGAGACAATCTTTCCTTGGAAACGCAACAGATTTTTGAAAAAATTTTTTTACAAACCAGTATTTTGATTGAACAAAAACATCACCGCTTTACAGTTCAAACATCACGGATACAAACAAATTGATTCGTCGTCCCTGGTGCTCGCATCCTCCGACGGCGTTCGATCGTGAGACCTGTTCGTAAAGAGACAGCCGCGCATTCACACCGCAGTCATCATGTAAGGAGAAGCTCTATGCAAGAAATCATCGGAACCAGTAACAGGGTTTTGGAGGTCGACCTCACAAAACAGCAGAGTAAAGTCTTTGAGATCAGCAGCACCGACCGCACCCTGTACATGGGCGGAAAAGGTCTGGGGATGAAGATCCTGTTCGACCGCCTCCCCGTGGGGGTCGATCCGCTTGGCGAGGAGAACATGATCGTGTTCATGCCCGGCGTTCTTATGGGGACAGGGGCCCCCTGCTCGGGCCGTTTCGAGGCGGTCACCAAGTCGCCGCTCACCGGCATCATGGCCTCGGCCTCCTGCGGCGGACCCTTTGGCATGGCGCTCAAGACATCCGGCTGGGACGGGCTGCTGATTACCGGCTCGTCGAAGAATCCGGTCTATCTGGTGATCGATTCCAAGGGCGTGCAATTCAAAAACGCCAAGGGGCTCTGGGGCAAGGACACGCAGGCGTCACAGGCGGCGCTTGAGAAAGAGGGCAGCGGCGCGCTGTGCATCGGGCCGGCCGGCGAGCGCATGGTCCGCTTCGCGAACATCTGCTCCGGGCACCGCTTCCTGGGCCGCGGCGGCATGGGCGCGGTCCTGGGCTCTAAAAACCTGAAGGGCATCGTCGCGAAGGGCAAGGAGTACAAGATCGTGCCCGCGAACGAAAAATTCTTCGATAAAACCCGCAAGAAATTCAACAAGTATATCAACCAGAACAGCATCACCTCCGGGTCGTACCGGAATTTCGGGACCAACGCGAACGTGAACCTCTCGAATGCGGCGTGGATCCTGCCGGTGCGCAACTTCACCGGCGGCTCACACGGCGAGGCGCACAAGATCTCGGGCGAGACCATCCGCGAGAAGCACGACACCAAGTACCACACCTGCAAGCCCTGCACCATCCTGTGCGGGCACAAGGGCGCGTTCGCCGGCAAGGAGCGGTCGGTTCCGGAATATGAAACGACGGGGCTTCTGGGGTCCAACCTGGGCATCTTCGACACGGTCGCGATCTCCGATTTCAACGAGGTGTGCACGCTCATGGGCATGGACACCATCTCCGCCGGCGGGACCATCGCCTGGGCCATGGAGGCCACCGAGAAGGGCCTGTTCTCGTCGAATCTGAAATTCGGCTCCGCACCCGAAGTGACGCAGACGCTCAAGGACATCGCCCTCACGCGGGGCATCGGCAAGGAGCTCGCGATGGGATCGCGCTGGCTTGCGAAGAAGTACGGCGGCGAGGAATTCGCGATCCACGTCAAGGGGATGGAGATGGCGGCCTACGATCCGCGCGGTTGCTACGGCCACGGTCTCTCTTATGCGGTGGCCAATCGCGGCGCCTGCCACCTCTCGACGTCGCTGTTTACCCTGGAGGCCTACTTCGACATGGCCAGCCCCTATGCGAAGCGCAATAAACACACCATGGTCAAGTTCTTCGAGAACGTGTATGCGGCGATGAACTCGCTGCACATATGCCACTTCACGGCCTTCCCGGTGTTCCTGGAGCCGCCGCTCATCCGCTTCACGCCGGTGCCGGGCCTCAAGCTCCTCACGCAGAACCTCACGCCGCTGGCGCTGGCGCTTATGGACGTGAGCCTCTGGCCCGAGCTCTGGGCCTCGGTATTGGGAAAGACCTACATCCCGCTGGTGTCGATGCGCAAGTTCCTTGCGATCGGCGAGCGCATTCACGTGCTCGAGCGCTATATGAACACCCGGGAGGGCATCTCGAAAAAGGACGATACCCTTCCCGGACGGCTGCTCAACGAGGGGCGCAAGTGCGATCCGCTGGAGCGCACGGTTCCGCTCGAGCCCATGCTGCGGAAGTACTACAAGGCGCGTGGATACGACGAAAACGGCATTCCCACGAAGCGCACCTTGAAGCGGCTTAAGATAGAACAACGATAAGGCGATCATCAGGAGCATATCATGCAATCACCACACTACTTCGAATTCTTCAGTCAGGCGAAGATATCATCGGGATCCAAGGCGCTCGAGCATATCCCGACGGAGCTGGACGGCTTCGACGCCCGCAAGCCGCTGGTCATCACCGCGAAACGGGCGACCCAAGCCGGATTCGGTAAAACGCTGGTGTCGGCCTTCGGCGAATCCAACGTGATCATCGGGGCGCTGTTCGACGATGCGCCCGACTACGCACCCATCGGACTCATCCGCGACCTGGCGGGGCTCTTCCGCGATCGCGGCTGCGATTCCATCATCGCCCTGGGGGGCGGCGCGGCGGCCGACATCGCCAAGGGCGTGAACATTCTCGTGTCGGAGCGCACGGACGATCTCCTGCAATTCGCCGGGACCGATACGCTGCGCAATCCGCTCAAGCCCTTCGTGATGATCCCCACCGCCGTCTCGAACGGCTCCGAGACCTCGAACCGCGCCACCATCGAGCGGCGGGCGTTCGTATCGGATTTTCTGTTTCCGGATGTCATCACCATCGATCCGCGGATCGTGAAACCGCGCTGCGGGGACGATATCGCGGGGACCGCGGCGACGGCGCTGGTCCACTCCGTGGAGGCCTGCATCACCGCGCCGGGCAACAGCGTAAACGAGGCATATGCCCAGGCGGCCATCCAGTTTATCACCGAGAACCTGCGCAAGACCCTCCGGTGCAACTGCAACAAAAAGCGGAACGTCGCGCTCGCCAATGCGGCCGCGATGGGCGGGATCGCCTTCTCCAATGCGCCGATGGGATACGCCCACGCGCTGGGGACCGCCGTGGCCGATGAGACCGGCCTTCCGGCGGGCCTGTGCATGGGGGTGATCTTCCCCTATGCGCTGCAGCACTACCAGCAGAAGGGCGCCATCGCGCCGGGACTGCTGTTCTCCGTCGCCGGCATCGACGTTTTCTGCTCGACCCCGGACCGTGAGCGCGCCGACCGGGCCGTTTCGCTGCTGCTCGAACTGATGTCCGATCTGCGGAAGTATCTGCCGGCGACGCTCGCCGAGCTACATGTTCCGCGGTATCAGTTGGACAGCGCGGTGCGCGCGGCCGTCGCCATGAGCGGAAAAGCGCTCGCGGCTGCCGAGTGCGAGCGCATCATCATGCATGCCTTTACGGGCGCGCCGCAGGGCGCGGGGAAATCGAAATAACAGCGAGGAAGTGGCAATGAATATCAACAAGTATCCCGAGATAAAGCCGGGTTCAAAGCTCATCAAGCGCATCTACGTGACCGTTCTGCTGTTCGTCTTCGGGCGCGCCTTCCAGGCGGTGGCCAAGGTGGACCGGGGGGCGAAGGAGGAGTTCGCGAACATGCCCGACGACTTCATGCTGGACCTGTGCGTCGCGCCCAACGGCCCGCACATGATCGTGGGCAAGGACAAGAACGGAAAAATCAAGTATTTCGGCGGCAACCCCGACGGCAAGAAGATCACGCTGTTCATGCGCGTGAAGAGCATGGATGCGGCCATTCTGATGTTCACGTTCCAGGAGTCCTCCTGCACGGCGACTTCGCGCGACCGACTCATCGTCGACGGCGACCTGCCGGTCGCCTGCGGGGTGCTGCGGCTGATGGACCTCCTGGAGGTGCTCCTGCTGCCGTCGCCCGCGGCGAAGCTCGGCGTGAAGCGCTATCCCAAGTGGTCGCAGCTCTCGCCGCTGCGGAAATACGCCAGCCGCATCGGGACCTATGTCCGGCTCATCGCCTAGGGACCGTGCCGTGACCATCGTGTAGATTTTATTCGAGAGGAGTAGATCATGCAACTGCCAGGATATTATGAATTTTGCTGCCGTGTTAAAACGATTTCCGGCCAGAAGGCGCTCGAGAAGATTCCCCAATCGCTCCAGAGCATGAAGGCCCTGAAACCGATGATCATTACCGACAAGGGCGTCTCCGGCGCCGGGCTCATCAAGCTCGTGACGGCCGCCATGAAGGCGAAGGGCTCGAAGGTGAAGGTCGCCTCCATTTACGACAATGTTCCGCCGGACTCCGAGATCAAGGTGGTCGAGGAGATCGCCAAAGTGTACAAGGCCAAGGGCTGCGATTCCATCATCGCCGTCGGCGGCGGGTCGGTGCTGGACACCGCCAAGGGAGTGAATATTCTCGTTTCGATGGGAAGCGGGAACCTCATGAACTACGCCGGCGCCGGGGCAGTGAAGCGCAAGCTCAACCCGATGATCGCCATCCCCACCACCTCCGGGACTGGATCGGAGATGACGCTCGTCGCCGTGATCGCCGACCGGGCGCGCAATGTGAAGCTGGCCTTCGTATCGTACTTTCTGCTGCCCGACATCGCCGTGCTCGATCCGCGGATGACCAAGACCCTACCGGCCTTCCTCACCGCGCCCACGGCCATGGACGCCATGACGCATGCCTTCGAGGCCTACACCTGCATGGCGAAAAACCCGCTCTCGGACACCACGGCGCTCGCGGCGATCCAGCTGATCAGCCAGAACGTGCTGCGGGCGATCAAGAACCCGGGCGATCTCGACGCGCGCCTCGCGCTCGCCAACGGCTCGGCGCTTGCGGGGATGAGCTTCTCGAACTCAATGGTGGGCATGGTCCACACCATCGGCCACGCGATCGGCGGGGTGTGCCACGTCCCCCACGGGGCCTGCATGAGCATCCTGCTGCCCTACGGGCTGGAATACAACCTGCACAAGACCGCGCACCTGACCGGCGAACTGCTCTTCGCGCTGGCCGGGCCCGAGGTGTACGCCGCGACCCCCAAGGACGAGCGCGCCGAGAAGGCGATCGCCTATGTCCGACAGCTCAATCAGGACCTGCACGATGCGACCAAGGGGCGCCATTATCGCTTCCTCAAGGAGATCGTGGACCGCGACGGCAATCAGATGATCACCAAGGACAAGCTGCCGGCCATCGCGCGCACCGCAATGGGCGACGCATCGCAGTTCTACAATCCCGAGGACCTGGACTTCAACGATTTCATGATGGTTCTGGAGCACGCCTACGAGGGGACTCCGCTGGACCGGAAGAAGGTCAAGAAAGGGAAGAAGGGAATCAAGTTTTAGCAGAAGGGACCACGGCGTCAGATACGGCGCACGGAACCGACCGGTACGATGACGTCTCGACACAAAACGCGGGTGAGCTATTCACCCGCGTTTTTATTTTAGAGCATGGCGAGGATATGTCCCGTCATTGTTCGAAAAGATCGCGCTGTCGCTTTTGGCGTGATGTGGGCCGATAACGCTAGAACGAAAGGGAAATCCCGCCGGGCAGGACATGCTGCAGGACGAAAACCAGGTACAGCACGAGGATCGCCAGGGCCTCCAGGCGGTTAAACCGAGAGCCGGTGGTGACGAATATCTGTACGATGACGCCGGCCAGAATCATAAACGGGATGTCGAAAGAGAGCAGGCGCTTGTCCGTGATGGTCATAGGCGCGATGATGGCGCAGATGCCGAGCACGGCAAGCGCGGTAAAGATGTTGGACGCGTATATTTCGCCGATCGATATCTCGGCCTTTTTCTTGAATGTCGCCGAAAGAGCGATCGACATCTCGGGCAGGGAGGTGCCGAAGGCGAAGAGGATGGCGCCCAGGACGAGCGGGGGGATGCCCAGCGCGGCACCGATAGACTGCCCGCTTTGCAGGGCGAGGTTCGCCCCGACGATCACCCCGGCGATCCCCGCCGCTTCGAGCGCCACGGCGATCGCGACGCGCACCCGGGCGGGCGCTTCGGTTGCGGCATCGCGCTCTCTATTTCTCCTCGCATCGCGTATCACCGTTACGATATACGGGGCATACAGGAGCACGAGGACCGCTCCGTCGAGGCGCGAAAGAACCCCGTCTGAGGCCAGTACGAGAATCATGGCCGTGGAGAGGATCATCCATGACGATTCCCGCTCCTTGATCTCCGTGTTGATGGAGAGCGGGCGAATGAGCGCACAGAGCGCGGTGACGAACGTCAGCGTGACGAAATTCGATCCGATGACGTTACCCAGCGACAAGTCGGCCTGTCCGTTCGCCGCGGCGAGCGCCGATATTGAAAGCTCCGGCAGCGACGAGAACACCGATACGCCCAGAATAGTGACGACGAGCTCCCGGACGCCGAAAAATTTCGCGATAGGGCCGATATTGCGGATAATAAGTTCTGAGCCAATCCATAACACGGCGATGCCGAAAACGAATAGCGCGACGGTTCCGATGCTCATTGCGCAGCCCTCCGTGCGATGTCAAATCGAGCATTCGTACCGCGCACTCATGTGAGACGGTATGCCACCGAAGGCGCCCGGCAGCGGGCATGTCGGTGAAGACTTCTCGCTCGTGCCCGCGCGCCACCGTCGTGACCGCGCGTCTCAGGCCCCACGGCGCAAAACGGGCCGTCGATATTGGCGGCCCATCCCAACGCGATACGGAATGCCTGGTGTAATGCTACTTCTGTTTTTCCCGCGACTCGTAGACGCGGTTGCCGTTGTCCACCGCGTCCTTCTTGTATTTTTCGGGTATCTTGTAGGATTCGGCGAGCTTAAGGAGATAATCCTTGTCGTTTTTATTCGACGTCTTGGTGGCGAGCTCCACGAACTGGCCATTGACGATATCGTAGCCCTGGAAATAATTTCGCTTGGCCATGCGATAGTAGAAGATCGCGTCGATGGGGCGCTTGCGGACCTCGAGGTCGTTCGCGCGCTGGAAGGCGTGCGAGGCGTCGGCCACGACCTTGTCGAGGGCGCCGTGCATGGCGGCCCCCTTGAGGGACATCTTGATGCCGGCCTTCACCTTCATCCTGACGACGTCGTCGTGAAGCTTGCTCACATCGGCCTTGTACTGCGCCGCGAGCTTATAGGCGGCCGCCGCGATGTTGCGCTCATTTCGGGTGAACATGTTCGCCGATTCGACGATCTTATTGGAGAAGAACAATGCGCTGGCCTCGGCGTATTCCTCGACCAGCTTATCGAACTCCGCCTCACCGCCGCCGTAATTAACGATGGCCGTGTACAGGAGCTTGATGTCGCGGTAATTCTCATAGCTCAGGCGCTTCACGATCTGGATGGGGACCGAGCGCTTGTCGTAGGTGACATCATCGCTTTTTGCCCCTCCCTGGGCGAACACGGCGGAACCGGCAAGCGCCAGCGCCGCGCATAGTAGTGCCATCCGAAATCCCTTTACCATAGCGTGACTCCATTATACGGTATCAGCGGATACCAATCTGTTTGGGGTAGTGTAAAAGCGCTAATTGTTAAAGTCAAGAAAAATATGCTAGAAGCGCACTTCGACCCCGAAGTAGGGGAGGAAGGGAAGGTCGTAATTGTAGCGGGGATTGTTGTCGCCGTACGGCGTATGGCGTCGAAAGTCCTGCGAGAGGACATTGTGATGGTTGTAGGCGTTCAGGATCTCGAGGTAGAGGTTCCAGCGCAGACCGAACCAGGCGGTGTAGAAATCGAAGCGGATATCGAGCTTCTGGTAATCGGGGTAGCGTCGTCCGTTGTAGTCCGATGAGTACTCCGGGAGATACTCGCTCTTCATCGGATTGTATATCGAACCGGTGATCTCGGTGTACGGGAGCCCGGTCGCGTAACGCCACTTGATGCCGGCCTGGAACCAGTCCCTGAGCTTGTAGCTGGCGATGATGTTTACGATGTGCGTCCGGTCGTATTGAAACGCGTACTCGCCCTTCCCGTCGAGATCGTCCCGCCGCGAAACCGAATACCCGTAGCTGAACCAGCCGAAAAATCCACGGGTGAGCTTCCGCTGCAGCAGGATCTCGCCCCCGTACACGTAGCCGGTACCCCGGTCTGAAAAGAGCGTATCTGAGGCGCCGGTGACGGCCAGGTCCCAGAGTTTTTTGTAGTACGTCTCCAGCGAGAAGGTCGTTTTCTCAGCCAGGTCCCGGTGATAGGAGAGGACGTAGTGCGCCGCCTTCGCGGTGGTGAGGCTCGGGTTTCCGAAGATCCGGTTGGTGTAGTAGATGTCGTGCGCTTGCTGGTACAGACCGGTTGCGAACGAGACGCGGTCCGCGTCGGTTACGGAGACCTCGAGCGAGGAGCGCGGGCTGACATACGCGAACTCGCTCACATCGCGGTGCGCATCGTAGCGGGCGCCGACGGTCCACTTGACCGGTTTCACGGTGAACACGTTCTGCAGGTAGCCCGCCCAGTGGGAGTAGTACAGATTACGAATGGTGAAGTCGGTGATCGTGAAATCGTCGGGAAACACGGGATTGTTCGTCGCGGTATTGGTGGCGATGGGAAGGCGCCCCTTGAGGTCCACGTTTGCGTACACATACTCGCCGCCCAGGTTGATGTCGTAGAAGTCGGCGATGGCAATCCCCATGTCCTCGCGCAGCATGATGGCGTTGAGCCGCAGATCGAAATCGACATATTCCCCCAGAAAGAAATGGTCGCTCTCGACCGCGGAGCCGACCTTGAAGACCGAGTGGAACCGTTTCGACGGCGCGAACTTCCAGGTGAAGCCGTTTCCATATGACCGGACATAGTAGCTCAAGTTCCGTTTCTGCAGATAGGAATCGACCTCTTTCGTGTTCTTGAAATGGACGCCCACCTGGTCCTCGAAACCGTACGAGAGGAATTCGATGCGGTTTCCCTTGGAGAACTGGTAGCCGGCCTTCGCCTGATAGTCCCAGAAGACGGGCATCTCCGTCACGCGCACCTGGTCCATGTTGCTGAGGAACTTCTCGGCGTATAGGTCGAAGTAGCTGCGCCGGCCGGACAGGATGAGGTAGCCGTTTTCGGAGAGCGGCATCTCGAGCACGGCGTCGGCCGTGAGGAGGTTCACGTTGATCTTCCCGCCCCAGGTGGGCTCCTCCTTCTCGCGCGTGTGCAGCTCCAGCACGGAGCCGGTCGCCTCGCCGAAGATGGCCGGGAAGGCGCCGCTATAGAAATCGATCGAGTCGATGAGGTCGGTGTTGATGACCGAGACGAAACCGCCGTAGTGGTAGGCGTTCGCCAGCCAGAACTTGTCGATGAGGATGCGGTTGTCGTACGGTCCGCTCCCGCGCACGTACAGCTGTCCGGAGATGTCCCCGGCCGACGCCACCCCGGGAAGCGTCTGAATTGAGCGCATGAGGTCGCCCGCGCCGCCGGGGACCTTTTTGATCTCCTCGCGCTCGAGCGTGCGGCGGCTCACGTTCTGTTTCTCCTTTTTCGCGGTCACCACGATCTCGCGGGTGGTGATGACCCGCTGGGTGAGATAGACCATGTATGTCTTTCGCGGGTCGGCGGTGATGACCAGGCGCGTCTGCTCGTAGCCGGGGCTGTGCGCGGCCAGCGTATAGCGGCCGGGTCGGGGGAGCGCGATCCGGAAGCGGCCCTTCTCGTCGGCGATCGCGGTCTGTCCGGTCTCGATGATGCCCACGGTCGCGCCGCCGGACGGGCGGTTCGTCGCGCGGTCCACGACCACCCCCTGAATGGTGATGGCCGCATGGAGCGCGCGCTGCGGGATCGCCGCCGACACGAGAATGCCGAATGCGATGGCGAGCGCACGAAGGGATCGGACCGGTATGGGCGCGTAACGGCGCATCGCAGTTCTCTCGGAATTCCCCGTCTGTTGTGAGCGCGGCGTCGTCAATATCGTACTTGACCGACGCATCGGCGCGGATCATACTATCCATACTGCGAGCTTCGCCCGTATTTTGAAATAAAATAACCAGCCGCAATGAAAATAAAATACAAGTTCATCGGCATCTTTCTGGGCGCATTGATCGCGATCGCGACGCCGCTCTCGCTGTTCATCATCAATCAGCAGGAGCACGAGCACATTGCGCTGCTGCACCATCACGGGACCACGGTGAGCCGCATCCTCGCGCAGTCGGCGCTCACCATCCTCCTCATGAACGCCGGGCGAATCGACATGGCGCGCGTTGACGCGACGGAGATGATCGCCACGTTCGCGCACCTGCGCGACGACGGTCTGCTGTACGCCGATATCGTGATGGTCTCGTCGCGGCCGGAGATCAATGGCGCGGTGCTGTCGAAAAAGACTCGGGCCGACCACGCCGCGTTGCCGTATTTTTCCCGCGGCCGAATTTCCCCGGAGGAGACCGCAGGGCTCCTGGACGGCGGAAGCGTTCGCGAAACGCAGATCGACGGGGTGGCGGGGACCTGCTACGTGTTCGCATCGGGCGCCGGCCCGCGCAACCGGCCGCCGCTGTGCGTGGGGCGGCTGGTGTTCTCGAAGGACGAGGTGTTGCGCCCGGTCGCCCGGATGCGGCGGATCATCACCACGGCGCTGGGGGCCGCGGTCTTCGTACTGGTGATGCTGGGGATCGTGCTGGGCAACGTGATTGCCGCGCCGGTGATGCGCCTCACGCGCGCGGCCGAGCGCATCGAACGCGGCGACTACACGACGCCGGTGCGCGCCGGCGGCTCCGACGAGCTCGCCACGCTCTCCGCGGCGTTCAACCACATGTCGGGGATCATCACCCAGAAAATCGACGAGCTGGAGCGCACCAATCGAAAACTCACGGAACTGGACCGGCTCAAGGACGAGTTCCTCGCCAACACGACCCACGAGCTGCGCACGCCGCTCAACGGGATCATCGGCATCGCCGAATCGCTGGTCGCCGGCGCCGCCGGGCCGGTCTCCGACGATCTGCGCCACGACCTGGACCTCATCATCGCAAGCGGCCGACGCCTTAATCGGCTGGTGGGGGACATCCTCGATTTCTCGAAGCTGCGCAACAACGATTTCGTGATCCTGCCGGCGCCGCTTGACCTGTTCAATGCCGCACAGTTCGTGATCTCGATCCTGCGGCCGCTCGCCGTGCGCAAGGGCCTCGTCCTGGTGAACGACGTGTCCCCGTCGCTTCCGCCGATCATGGCCGACGAAAACCGCCTCCAGCAGATCCTGTTGAATGTCGTCGGGAACGCCGTGAAGTTCACCGACGAGGGGAGCGTGACCGTCTCGGCGACGCCCGACAGCGCCGATCCGTCCCGCATCGCCATATCCGTGGCCGATACCGGGATCGGCATCGCGCCCGAGCAGCAGTCGGTCATCTTCGACGCCTTCCGTCAGGCCGACGGCACGACCGCGCGTCGTCAGGACGGCGCCGGGCTGGGTCTCGCCATCGTGAAACACCTGGTGGAGCTCCACGGCGGCGCGATCCGGATCGAATCCGAGCCGGGCCGGGGCGCGACATTTATCGTAACGCTGCCCGTCGCGGCGAAGAGCGTCGATGATGCGTTTGCACCGCCCGTCGCGGCCCTTGCCGAAGCGGCGCCGCTTGACGCCGACATTCGTCGGCCCGTCCCCGGCGCGGAGGATACCGGGAAAACGATCATGGTCATCGACGACGATCCGGTGAACCTGCAGGTCATCATCAACCACCTCGCGCTCGAGGGGTACCGCATCGCGAGCTATCACGACGGCGTCGAGGCCTATCAGCGCATCGAGGAGGGAGAGACGCCGGACCTCATGCTCGTCGACGTGATGCTGCCGGTCATGTCGGGCTACGAGTTGTGTCGGCTGGTGCGGCGATCGCACACGATGTACGAGCTGCCCATCGTGATGCTCACCGCGAAGAACCGCCCGGAGGACGTCGTGACGGGCATCGAGGCCGGCGCGAACGATTACCTCACGAAGCCCGTGCAGCGCGATGAGCTTATTGCGCGGGTGAAAAACCTCATCGCCCTTCGGGACTCGGTCCGCGAACACGGCCAGCTGGAGAGGATCCGCTATCAGCTGGAGATCGCGACCGCAATCCAGAAGGCCGTTCTCCCGCAGCGCGTGCCGGAGTGCGGCAAGATCCGAACGGCGGTTCGCTATCGCCCCGCCGTCGGTGTCGGCGGCGACCTGTACGATTTCTTCCCCGTCGACAACGCGCGCATGGGCGTCCTCATCGCCGATGTCTCCGGGCACGGGATCCCGGCCGCCATCATCGGCGCGAAGACCGAGATGGCCTTCTCGATCTACCGCGACAACATCGCGCGCCCGGCCGAGCTCATGGCCACCATCAACCGGGTGATGACCGACCACTCCTACGGGCAGTTCATCACCGCTTGCTATCTGTACATTGACCTCGAGGCGCGCGCGATCCGCTACTCCAATGCCGGCCACAAGCAGCTCCTGGTGTACCGCGCGCGGTCGTCCCGGCTGGAGGCATTGCACATCAAGGGGGCGCCGCTGGGCCTCTCGACCGAATACGAGTATCGGGAGCTGTCCCTCGCCGTCGAGCGGGGCGACCGGATCATCCTCATCACCGACGGAATCCCCGATACGCGGAACCATCAGCGCGAGCTCTTCGGCGACGAGCGGCTCGGCGGGCTCATCACGCAGCACCGCGCGCTCCCCCCCGAGGGGCTGGCGGACGCGATCTTCGCCGCACTGGACGACTGGAAGGGAGCGGCGCATGTCGATGAGCACGACGATGATGCGACGCTCATCATCCTGGACATCGATTACTGACGCGGCGCGCCGTATTCTTCTTGACGGATTCGAAACGTGTGGTACTGTCGATGTCATCAACGATCGGATGCGCACCCATGAATGTGACCATACGCGAACAGCCGCCGCACACCGTGATCGGGATCGTCGGCGAGATCACCATCTACAATGTCACGAAACTCAACGACACCGTGGGCACGGTGGCGGACGGCAGCGTCCGCTCGCTGGTGATCGACCTGGAGCGCGTGACCGCGATCGATTCCAACGGGATCGCCGCGCTGTATGCCGCGAAGCGGAAGATCGAATCGACCAAGGGCTCCTTTTACATCGCCAATCCCATGCCGTCCATCCGCAATGTCCTCAAGCTGACCGGGCTCTCCTTCAACTTTATCGACCTTAGCGCATCCGCGTAGCGCGTTTCGCGCAGGTAAATTTTTGAAAATTCCGCTTTGTAATTTCCGGAAAAGGCCGATATCAAACGTAGCACGCAAGAACGGAGTACTCCTTCGCGCTATACTGTATCACGGACGGCCGATCCTCGGGTCCGCCGCCCACCGGCCGGTTTCATCGCATGAAGCCGGACGATCGGGATATACGAAGGAGGCCCGGTATGATAAAAGTGAACCTCGCGCTCGAACTGCCCCACGGGTCCACGCCCGTCATGGAAGGACACGTATCAATCTACATCGAGGACGCGCCCGACCCGAAGCTGTACTATCGCTTCGACTCGGACATCTGCTGCCACGCCACCGGCGAGGAGCGGACCTGCTACGGGTGCCGCTACTACAGCCCCTGGTTCGGCGGCTGCACCACGGCCGTGGAGACCAGCGAGGGGAAGCTCTACCAGATGCACCCGTCCATGCTCTACACGCTGTTCATTTCGATGTTCCGCGAGAACCTGGACCTGCGCGGAGAGGTGAGCTCGCTGCGGCACGCCCTCATACACCTGTGCTCGAATGACGTGCAGCGGACGATGGCGTAAAATGCTTCTTGCCTTCATCCGCTGAGTACGCCATCCTGCCGCCGACCGCCGGGTCCGGTGCGAGATCGCGCGCCATGCAAACATCGGCGGACCAAGCCGACACCCAATTGAGTCCCATGCCAAGGAGACGCCATGAAGATTGCAGCGCGCCGCATATCTCGTGCCGTGTGCGCCGTGATGGTCCTGAGCGCCATCATCGCATTCCAATCTAATACCGCCCACGCGCGCGTGGGCGGCGGCTCCTCGTACAAGAGCGCCGACGCGGAACGGAAATCGCCGCGCGCGGTCACGCCGGACGGGCCCGAAAAGGCCGTCGACGGCGCGCCCGCGCGTGAGCGGGATACGCGGGATCGCGAACGCGAGAGGTCGGACTGGTTACGAGACCAGTCCAGGCCCACACAGGCCGATTTCGATTCGTTCCGCTGGTTCGGCATCGCGGCGACCGTATTTCTGCTGGTCGTCGGGATCGGCATCACGGCGCTGGGTATTTTTAAGATGGACCGCTCCTCCGGATATCTGAAGGGCGTCCTGGCGCCGGTGGGGGCCATCAACGCCGCAGTATGGCTGCTCGCCTGGGCCGCCATGCGGAACTTTTCCATTCCGTTCGGGTTCCTCTACGCGTCCATGGCCGTGACGGCGGTCGCGCTGGTCGTCGACGGTCTCAGATCGGCGCGCCGGGGCGCGGGCGGTGCTGATGGCGTCGCCGCGTCGCCGCTGGTTGTGGAAAAAACCAATGCCGGCGAGAACGGCCGGTTCGATCTGCAGCGGGAGGACCCCGGGTTTTCGCTGATCCTGCTTACGGATTTCATCCACGCGCTCTACCATGAGCTGAAGGGGCGAATCGGCACGGATTCCTACGAGGAGCTGCGTCCCTTCATCGGTCCCGGGGTGAAGGACGGCAACGAACACTACCGGAAAAACGCCATCACCGTGAACGAGATCGTGGTGGGAAGCATTGCCGTGCGCGAGATACGGCCCGAGGAGCGCGAGTGGCGCATCGACGTGGAGATCCGGGCGAACTTCACCGAGGAGCAGGCCGGCGCGCGGACGCGCTCTGCGGTGATTGAAACCTGGACCCTGGCGCGCGCCCGCGGGACGCAGTCGCCCGAGCCCGAGCGCATGCAGACGATCTGCTGTCCGAACTGCGGGGCCCCGGCGCATTTTTCGGTTTCTGGCGCATGCGCCCATTGCGGCGCCGCGGTGAAAAACGGGCTCATGCAATGGTACATCCGCGACAAGCGCACGGACCGCACCGAGAAGCTCGATGCGGGCGCGGCGGTCACGTATGCGGCCGAGCGCGGGACCGGCCTGCCGACTGTCATGAGCCCGTTTTTAAAGCAGTCGATTGAAACGCTGTGCAAAACCGATTCCCTGGAAGGCTGGGAGCCGTTCTGGCACTATTTCTCCGAAACCATCGTGCGGCAGTCGTTTTTCGCGCTTGCCGGGGCCTGGACCGAGAAGAACTGGGCGAGCGCGCGGCACCTGCTCACCGACCGGATGTACCGGGTGAACAACGGCTGGATCGAATTGTACCGCCGCACCTCCTTCACGAACCGGCTCGACGACCTGCACCTGGAGCGAATCATTCCGGTGAAGATCGCCAGCGATCGATACTATCAGGCGATCACGGTGCGGCTCTTCGCATCCTGCTTCGATTATGTCGTGAACGCGGACGGGAAGGTCGTGGGCGGGTCGAAGCGCGCGCGGCGTTCCTTCTCCGAGTACTGGACCTTCGTGCGGCGGGTCGATTCGAAGAAGGCGGCCGCGGAGTATCGCGATATCACGACCTGCCCGGCCTGCGGCGCGTCGGCGGACCGAATGGGCGATACCGCGCAGTGCGGCTACTGCGGATCGAAAATAAGCTCGGCGTCGTTTTCGTGGGTGCTCGGCCTCATCACCCAGGACGAGGAATACGAGGGATAGGGCGGGCCGCAGGCGTCAGCCCAACAGCATCTTCACGCCGATCCCGAGGCACAGCGAGAGCGCGACCACGCCCGCCGTGATGAGCGAGACCTCGGCGAGCGCCTTGAGGTAGTTGATCCCCTTCACGACCGACATGAAGAACGTGAACACCGACACGATGAGCACGACGGCGCCGATGGCCACGCCCAGCGCCGCGTAATGGCCCGCGAAAATGAAAAAGGGACTCACGACGGCGCCCACCACGAAGAGATAGATGATCCCTGTGTAGAGCGCCGCCCGGCGCGGGGCGTTGGGGTCGGCGCTCTCGGCCTTCTGCGACAGATACTCCGAGGCGACCATCGCGAGCGTCGCGGCCAGGCCGCTGATGAGCGCCGTCTTGCCGACGAGGAGCGCATTGGACAACGCGAAGGTGAGCCCCACCGCGATCCCGGTGATTTCCTGGATCGAATTGTTGATGGCCAGCACCATCGAGCCCATGTGCTTGAGCGCGTCCTCCTCGATCTGCCCCATGAGCGCCGCCTCGTGCCGCACCTCGTCGCGGATGATCTTCTTGATTCCGGGCACGCGGTCCTCGACCTCGCTGTAATCGTGCTCGGCCTGCACCTCGCCGTTGTCCATCATCTTGATGGTGAAGGTGAAACCGAAGATGCGCGACACGGTCCGATAGAACAGGATCTTCGCGCGCGCCGGCCGCACGTCACGTCCCGTGATCTTCTTGAAGAAGTGATAATGCCGCAGTTCGTCGTCCGATATCTTTTGTAGGATATCGGCGTTCTTCCCTTTTGCGCGCCGGGCGAGCGCCCCGTAGAGGATGTGTTCGGTAATCTCGTTTCGCTGGTAGTCCAGAATTCTCGCGAGTGTCTCTTGGGTCATGACGTTCTCCGTGAAGGTTGTACGGGGATGTGACGATGCGCTATTTGCACGACGGACGCTGGCGGCGGCGCGCATGCGGCATCAACCCCGGCCGTACGCGCCTGTGTTTTGTCCGTTAGCCCGCGCCGCGCTCGAGCGTGTCCAGCACAACCGTGAGCCTGGCCTTCAGCTCGGCGTAATCCTGAAACGACAGCCCCGATCGGCACAGGAGCGCGCCCGGGACCGATACGGCCTTCCGCTTCAAGTCGGCGCCCTTTTTCGTGAGCGAGACGATCACCTTTCGCTCGTCGTCCTTCGCGCGGTTCCGGACGATGAGGCCGCCCGCCTCGAGGCGCTTCAGGAGCGGGCTCATCGTGCCGGTGTCCATGTGCAGCAGCCGCGTGATGGTCCCCACCTCGACGCCATCGTTTTCCCAGAGCACCAGCATGGTGAGGTACTGCGGGTAGGTGAGCCCCAGCCCGTCGAGGAGCGGCCCGTACAGGCGCGTAACGGCGCGCGACGCCGCGTACAGGAGGAAGCACAGCTGGTTGTCGAGCCGCAAGGCTTCGTCGTTCGTCATGGCGATGTCCCGCAAGGCGCGCTCGCGTTCGTCACGAACCGCGCGATCCGCGTCGGCGCCGCTACAGCGCCCGTCGGCCGTAGCGCTCGAAGAGCTGGTCGCGCACGTCTACGGGAACGCTCTTCAGATACGATTTCCATCCCGGGCAAAACCGAATGTGCCACTTCCAGAATCGGCCCAACAGCGAGTGCGGATGGGTGTCGTACTTTTTGCGAAGGGTGCAGTTCTCACATTGTGAGGTTTTCATGATTGTCCTCCTGGTGAATTAGTTGGCGCCCGTGGTCCAGTCGTACGGCCATCGATACGAGGCGCCCCAGTTCATATAGCGCGTGTAGCCGTGCCGCTTCAGTTTCCTGATGACCGCCTCCACCCGCCCTCCGGTTTCGCAGTAAATGATCAGGTACTTCTCGCGGGGCAGCTCGGCCATGCGCGATTCGATCTCAGGCGAGGGAAACGAACGCGCCGTGGGGATGTGGCCCGCGCGGTATGCACTCGCCGGACGAACGTCGATGATCCAGATGTCCTCTCGGGGCCGCTCGGTGAGCGTCTTGAGCGCGGCCGGATCGACGTATTGTTTCAGCATCGCGCAGTCCGGTCCCGTGCGTCCCACGAACGACGGGGCGATGATGAGCAGGTAGACCGCGATCAGGGAGCCCACGGCCACGATAGCCGCCCCAAAAATAATGGCAATTATTTTCCCACGACGAGTTAACATATCTGTTCTCCTTTGCGTTTGACTGATGTGCATCGCTCTGCACACTGTAACCATGATGGGCGAATATATATTGTGTCAAGTTATATTTTACACAATATATTTGGTCGTTGGACGATATGCGTCATGAAACAGAACGAGTATCTTTTCTGGTCAATCGGTACTATAGAAACACCGTTCGAGGAGAGCGCGGGGACGCCCATACGGCCCATGTGCGAAAATGGCGCTGAGGGAATTTATGCGCCCGATTTCGACAGCCCCGCGGAGGTGCGAACGGGTTGGCTCCGGACGAAAAGCGGATCCGCGCGCGACGAGAGACGACGGCTGATTTCGGTGATGCGGGCCGCGCGTCCGCTTACTCGGCGAGCATTGTCGACAGCCGGCGGTCCTTCTCGATCCAGAGCTGGTTCACCCATTCCTGGAAGCGTTCCCGGAACTGCTCGTCGTTGGCGTAATCGCCGATGATCTCCGGGGTGATGGCGAACTCCTCCACATACACCTTCACGGCGGGAACCTTCCCCGCCACGAATCCCCAGAAGCTCTCGTTCCCATGCGGATAGGCGATGGTCACGTTGAGGATTTTATGCAGCTCCTGGCCGATGGTGGACAGCACGAAGGCGATGCCGCCCGCCTTGGGCTTCAATAGATTGGCGAAGGGCGAGCGCTGCCGTTCGTGCTTCTCCGGGGTGAGGCGCGTCCCCTCGACGAAATTCATGATGGACACGGGGATGTTCCGGAACTTCTCGCAGGCGCGCCGCGTGATCTCGATGTCCTTGCCGCGCTTCTGCGGGTGGCGCTTCAGATAGGCCTCCGAATAGCGCTTCATGAAGGGGAAATCGAGCGCCCACCAGGCGAGGCCCAGGAGGGGCACCCAGATGAGCTCCTTCTTGAGAAAAAAGGTCAGGAACGGGATGCGGCGGTTGAAGACCTTCTGGAGCACGAGGATGTCGGACCAGGATCGGTGGTTCGAGATCACCAGGTACGACTCGGTGGTGCGCAGGTCGTCCGGAAGCGTGACGTCCCAGCGCATGCGCTTGGTGATATGCAGATTCATGGTGTTCACCGAAACCCAAAGCGTCCCCAACTTGCTGGTGATCATGCGGCACAGGGTTTGCCATGCCGGTATCGGGATGATGAATTTAAGGATGCCCAGCAGGAAAAAGAAGGGAAACATCACGACGACATTGATGATGTACATTAAGCTCGACAGCGTTCCCACGAGCCAGTACGGCAGCAGGGTATGACGCCTGCTCGCCGCAATGGGCGCTCCCTGCGCTCGTTCGAGTCCGGATTCCGGTTCGTTCATGGCGCTCCTGTCGTCGTGTGGTGTTTCGACGCGTCCGGTGTCTGTGGTCTTCATAGTTGCATCCCGCTCCACGGTCTATCAAAATTCTTGCTTCTTGAGAACGACGGGAATGGGGCCGGGACGGGTGCAAAAAAACGACCGTTCAAGAAAAAAGTTCAGGGGGCCGTTTCAGGGACCGGTTTGCCGGCGCGGTGGCCCAAAGAGCGTGCGCAGTATGATCCGGCCGAGCCGCGATGCGGGTTTGTGGCGCATGATCGTCTCCTGAAGGTCCTCGTAATCCTCCGGCGGGACATGCGGCGTCTCCAGCGCATGGAGCCGGACGGCCCCGGGCGCGCACACGGTGACGCAGTTCCCGCAGCCGATGCAGCGGGACGGATCGAGCGTGACGCGCTTCTTCCGGCGGGAATACGAGAGCGCGTCCACCTGGCAGATCTTCACGCAGCGCCGGCAGCGGGTGCAGGCGTTCTCATCGATGCGCGCGCGGAAATTTGTGCGCCAGAAGTGGTGGGGGTTGATGAGCGTCCGGTGGACGCTGAGGAAGCCGCAGCAGCAGCCGCAGCAGGAGCAGATGACCTCGGGCCGCTTCATGTTATAGGCCTGCAGGACCAGGCCGTCGCGTCGATTGAGCTCCAAGATATCGCGCGCCTCGGTGGCGCCGATGGTCCTGCCCTGCCCGTTTCTCGAAAGCAGCGCGGCGATGTCGCCGAAGGCCAGGCAGGTCTCGAGGCGCTCCGTCCGCTCGCAGCGCTCATCCAGCAGGGCGCGCTTTTTCCGGCAGATGCAGTCCAGGACCACGATGGGGCCGTCCGATTCGCGCACGAGGCGCCCCACGTCGTCGTAGTGGAGGAGGGCCTGTTCGGGCGTGAGGCTCGTTTCCACCGGAATCACGCGCATCTGCATCACCTCGGTGCTGGCGAAGGTGAGGCCGTGCTGGAGCGCGTTCGCGTAATCGTTGAAGTCGCGCGCGTACTCGCGGTCCAGCCCGAAGACCTTGCCCTCGTACATGCCGATCACCAGCGGGAGCAGGCAGTAGCGCACCGCGCCGTCGCGCTCCACGCGCATGATTGACGTCCGCGCGCTCATGCCGTCGAGGACCGCGCGCGTCTGCTCCGGATCGCCGCCGTCCCGGAGGCGCGCATGGATCTCCGCGGCCGTCTCGAAGCGATAGCTCATCCCCAGGGCGACGCGCGCTTCCTCGACGGTGAAGTGGTGCGTGAGCAGGCGGATGTCGGAGCCGCTCGGGTCGCGGGGGAAGCCGATGGGCTGCGCGTCGAGGTGCCGCTGCAATCGGCGATATATGGCGTCGGTGGTGTGCATGGGTTTGGCCAGGGGCGCGATCGGATGATATGAAAGCAGCGACGGGCGCGCATGGCAAATTTTTTTCGCCCATTGCGCTCGAAATATCGGCGATTTTTTGCTTGCATGTCGGCACTGCGGGGGATAGTGCGTTGGCCGTTTTGAAACGTGCGCCGACTGCGACGCCGGGCGACGAAAACACGGGAGACGCGAGAAGAAGATCATGAAGATAGAAAAGGAGCGCGCGCCGCGCGACGCGGCGCCATCAGCATCACACAAAAAAGGGGAACGGAGCGCCGAGGGCTCGGTGCCGTTTTCCTTCCGGCTGTTTAGCGCGAAGGACGCGCCGCTGTGGACGGGCGAGAGGAAACATATCGTGGTGATCGGCAGCGGCATCGGGGGGCTCGCCGCCGGGAGTCTCTTCGCGAAGATCGGGCATCGCGTCACGGTGCTGGAGATGAACCCGGAGCTCATCGGCGGGCACGGGCGCTGGCTCACGTTTCGCGGGATGCGCTATTCGATGGGGCCGCAGTACGTGTGGGAGTTCGGTCCGGGGGAGCAGGGGGATCGCTTCCTCGAGTTCCTGGGCCTCAGGGACGACAACCCGTTTGTTCTGATGGAGCGCGACGGCTTCGAGCGGATCTTCATCGGGAACCGCGACGATGAGGCCAATTCGCTGTTCGTGAACTTCAAGGTGCCGCTGGGGCTCGAGCACTTTCGGCGCGACCTGATCGCGATGTTCCCGGAGGAGGCCGACCGGCTGGACGCGCTCTTTCGCGATATGATCGGGATGTTTTCGGCCTATCGGCGTTTCTTCGACGAGCACTCGAGCCCGGAGGGCCGCATCTTCCTGGCGACCAAGTTCCTGCTGACCGGCGAAGCGCCCCTGTCGCACAAGCTGAAGCTGGGCCAGTCGCTCTTTCTGTCGGTGAGGGAATGGTTCGACCAATACGGCATCAGCTCGCTGCCGCGGCGCATCCTGTATGGGCACGGCGGCATCTTCGCCGAGTCGGAGTCGGAGATGTCGGCCATCGCCTATATCATCGGGACCGGGAACTACCACCGGGGTGCGCGCTATCCTTTGAAAGGATTCCACCATTTCTTTGCGTCGATGGCTTCGCTTATACGCGAGCACGGCGGTTCGGTCGAGACCGGAAAGCGCGTGGTGCGGCTGGAGACGAGCAATGCCCTGGTGACGTGCGCGGTGTGCGCGGACGGATCGGCATATCCGTGCGATTTCGTTTTCAGCGACATCTCGCCGCGGCTGACCTATGCGCTCCTCGGCATGGAAAATGCGCATTTCGATTACACGCCGTCGCACTGCATCCCGACGATCTGCATCGGCCTCAGAAAGGGCCTTGGCTCAATAGCGCTCATGAAGGGGCGAAACTACTGGTGGCAGGACGGCGCCGAGATCGACTACGACGCGCCCGACATTACCGCGCCGCCGCGGATGCTGTTCGTGAACTCGCCCACGGCGAACATGACCGCGGACAACGAGACGCACGACGCCGACGCGCTCGTGGTGTTCTGCGCGGGGAACTACCATCAGGAGCGCGAGATCCACGACCGGGGCCCCGAGGCGGTCGCCGCCTTCAAGAGGAAACTCGCGTCGGATATTGTCGATATCCTCGACCGGAACGTGTTTCCGGGATTGCGGGACCATCTCCTCTTTGCGGAGGTCGTGAGCTCCATCGACATCATGGAGCAGACGGGCGGCGAGCTCGGGAACGCATACGGGCGCCGGATGAACGTGAAGGAGATACTCAAGGGCCAGATCGAGGAAGAGAACTCTCCGCGCAATCTCTACAATGTCTCCGCCACGAAGAATACTCCGGGCATTGCCGGCGGGATCTCCACTGCGGCGATCCTCTTCGAGGAGCTGACGGGGAGGACGATCTAGGAGGTAGCCACACGAGGGAAGAAACCGCATCGGTAAGTCCGTCCGCTCCCCGATTCCAGAGCCATTACTTCGCATAATGATTAATGTTTTTTTGGTTTTTTTCAAATCACCCCTTGACTTTTTAATTTAATATCGTTAAATTAACGATATTAATATAGATATTGAATAATGATCACTTACTATGCCAAAAATAACTCGAAGCAATGAAGAGATCGATAGGGTCAGGGAGCAGATTCTTGACGGGGCCATGGAAATCCTCGCGACCGAGGGATATGAGAGTCTTTCCATGAACAAGGTGGGCCAACGGATGGACATGACCGCGGCCAACCTCTACAACTACTACGAGAACAAGAACGAGCTGTTCATCGCCATCCACAAGAAAACCTTCGGGATGCTTCACGACAGGATGCGGGAGTACGTCGATGCCGTGGACGATCCTCGGGAAAAGATCGCCCAGCTCGTCCGGGCCTTCGTCGAGTTCGGTACGACGAACGTGCATGTCTACGATATCATGTTCAACCGCCCCATACCCCAGTACACCGATTATATCGGCACGCCTCAAGAGGCGATGTCCTTCGACGAGTACCAGAGCTCGCTTAAGGCGTTCTACTTCGCGACCGAAACCGCGGCACACTACATCGCCTTAAGGCCCGAGTTAAAGGGTGCTGACCCCAAATACATGACCATCAGGCTCTTGAGCGCGCTTCACGGCATCGTTACGCTGTACAATAGCCGGATCCTTTTCGAGATCGACCCCAATCCAGACGAGGTTCTGAAACGCATCCAACAAGACCTTTTGCGTCAGATCGACGAGGGCTGGTTATAACGCCACAGTAGCGAAGAAAGACTTTGGGTCGCTATCGGGCCCCGGGAATGATTGACATAAACGCATCACACGGCAAGGAGACGACATCATGTACACCACCCGCACCGAGATCACGAGAAGCCCTATCCGCGATTACCTGGCGCTCATCAACAGCATGTCGAAGTTCGTCATCGGAACGGCCATGTATACGCCGTTCACGCTGCTGAAGCGATCATCGAGGACCGGTACAAACGGGTCCCCTGCCAACACGCGGGGGCACCTGGGCCGGCAGCTCACGCTGCGCGGCGCGCTGGGTTTTATCGCCAACCGCTTCAACGCCAGCCCAAGGCTCCGGGATCAGCTCATGGGCACTCAGGGATGGATCAACGCCATCATCGGCCTGCGCTCGGACGACGGGCTGGTGGAGCAGGCCATCATCATCCGCGACGGTCGGATAACGATCGCCGACCGGATTCCCGAGAACGCCAACGTGATCGTCATCTTCCGGGAGGAGGAGGACGTCCTGAAGCAGTTGCAATCGAGCCCGGAAGAGGGATACAAGATGATCCTGCGCGGCCGGATCAGGGTCGAGGGGAACATGATGTACATGGGCTTCTGGGACTATCTGAACAACCTGATCGTCGGCGGCAGCCAGAAGAAGGCGGTGCTGAAGCAGATCGAACAACACCGAAAGGCCAATCAAACGCTGGCCTGCGGCTGTAGCGCGAATGGACGGCAGGAACGGCGTCAGCGGACCAGCAATCTCTTACGGGGAGAGAAGGTCGATCCGGGCGTGAAGCATCTGGCGGACCCGTATCTCTCGACCTACACGCTCGGTTCGTTTCCGCGACTGGAACGGATGCGCGCCGAGCGCATCAACGCCACGCCGGAGATCACGGCCGAATACGGAAAGCTGGTGACCGACTTCTTCGTGGAGAACGGATACGAAACGAAACGCGACGGCTCACTTTGGGATCCCAATATCCGGACCGCGTCGTGCCTGAAGTATGTCATGGAAAACCGGAAGCCCCTCATCCGCACGGGTGACCTTCTGGCCGGGACCTATACGCCAAATCCCGTCTTCGGCACGGTGGGACATCCCAACAGCCTGGGCACCTTCCTGTGGGGCGAGCTCAACACCTGCCGGCATCGCGAGCTGGAGCCATTCACCATCACCCCCGAAACCGCCGAGATTCTCCACAAGCACGTGTTCCCCTTCTGGGTGGACCGAAACATCACCCGCTGGTGGAACGTGGAGTTCGACACGCCGCTCACCGCGCGGATCCACGACCGCTTTTTCGCGGTCTTCTTCTGGAAGACGACCTCCAACATGGAGAACTCGCCCGGCTTCGAGCGGGTGCTGAAGAAGGGCCTCGCGGGCCTGCGCGCGGAGATAGATCGGGAGCTCCGCGAAGACGCGAACGCCGACGAGGAGAAGCGGAACACGCTCGCGGCGATGAAGATCGCGATGGACGGCGTATCGGCCTACGCGCGCAATCTCGCGCAACGCGCCCGGGACGAGGCGGCTGCGGAAACGGATGCGGCGCGCGCACAGGAGCTGGAGGCGATAGCCGGCATCCTAGACCGGGTTCCGGATCAACCCGCCCGGACCCTTCATGAGGCCATTCAGGCATTGTGGATCATGCACATCGCCGTGGGAATGGAGAACATCGACGACGGTCCCTCGCTGGGTCGCCTGGATCAAATATTACAACCGTATTTCGAGGCCGATATCGCGCAGTGCGCGGACGATTCCGCCAAAGAGACATACATCCGTAACGCCATCGAACTTCTCGGCAGTCTCTTCCTGCGGATTAACAGCCATTGGCCGCAGACGCCGGACATCGGCACGCTGCTGAACTCCGGGTCGCCGCTGAACACCACGATCGTCGTGGGCGGCGTGACGGAGGACGGAGGCGACGCCGTGAACGACCTGTCGTATCTCATCCTCAAGGTCACCGAGATGCTGGTCCTGAACGATCCGAACATGCACGCGCGCTACCAACCCGGCGTAAACAGCCGCGCCTTCCTCCGGCGCGTCTGCGAGGTCGATTACATCACCGGGGCCACGCCCTGCATCCACGGCGACGAAACGGTGATCTCGGCGGTGAGCGCGGGGAAGGACTGGCGCATCGAGGACATCCGCGGCTGGACGCCGACCGGGTGCGTGGAGCCGTCACTGCCGGGCAAGAGCGTCTCCGCGACCTCGTCCCTCGAGGTGAACCTGGTCGCGCCCTTCGAGATGGCCCTCAACAACGGCACGCATCCCCTCATGCAATGGGACCTGGGACCGAAGACGGGCAGCATCGAGAACGGCGATTTTTCAAATTTCGAGGACTTCCAGAACGCCTTCACGAAGCAATGCAAATTCCTCTTCGAGCAGACGGTGATCGGCAACAACCAGCTGGGAGCGGTCCACCAGCGCCACCTCCCGGCACCCCTCATGTCATCGCTCTTCGACGGCTGCATCGAGAAGGGACGCGGCTACGCCCGCGGCGGCGCCACGTACAATTCCAGCGGCGTCTCGCTCACCGGGCTCACCGACGTGGTCGATTCGCTCATGGCCATCAAAAAGCTGGTGTATGATGAAAAGAGGGTGACGTTCCCGGAACTCAAGAAAGCGATCGACAGCAACTTTGTCGGTTACGAGAAGCTGCATGCCATGATCAAGAGCCGCGTGCCGCGCTTCGGCTCGGGGAACCAGGAGGCACTGGACATGGCCAACTGGGTCACGGGCATGGTGAACGGGTACTACCGGAACCAGAAGAACTATCGGGGCGGCGCCTACACCACGGGCTGGTGGAGCATGAACTATCACACGGCATACGGCAGGGTCGCCGGGGCCTCGGCCTCGGGCCGGCTCGACGGCGAGCCCTTTACGCCGGGGCTCACGCCGCACCCCGCCGCATCGACGAACATGCTCGACAACCTGCTGGACGTGGCGCAGCTGGATCCGAAAACCATCGACAACAATATCGCCTTTAATGTCCGCATCGTGCCGTCCTCCAAGGACACCCACGAGCAGACGGTGGAGCGCATGACGAACTACGTGGAGACCTTCATCAAGAAGGGCGGGATGCAGGTCCAGTTCAACGTGGTGGACACCGACACCCTGAAGGACGCGATGGCGCACCCGGAGGCCTATCCGGACCTCCTGGTGCGGGTGTCCGGCTACTGCGGTTACTTCACCAAGCTCCACCGCGACCTCCAGCTCGAGATCATCCGCCGCTGCGAGTACGGCCTCGACTGACGGGACCGTCGGATGTCCGCGCAACCGCTGATACTCGACATCAAGGGCAATTCGCTCGACGACGGGCCGGGAATCCGGTCCGTCGTCTTCTTCAAGGGCTGTCCCCTGAATTGCCGCTGGTGCCAGAACCCGGAGAGCAAGAGTCCAAAGGCCGAACTGTTATGGGACGCCGGGAAGTGCACCAGGTGCGGCACCTGCATTGATCTTTGCCATCCGGCAGCGATTGCTGATTCAAATACAGCTTTCATCGACCGCGAAAAATGCACGCTGTGCTTCGCGTGCGTCGACGAATGCCCGACGGGTGCGCTTTCCCGCGCGGGGCGGCCCATGAGCGTCGACGAGATCGTCCGGCAGGTGGTCCGCTATCGGGACTTCTTTGAATCGTCGGGCGGAGGCGTCACGCTCTCCGGCGGCGAGCCCACCCTCTGGATGGAGTTCATCGGCGAGCTGCTCCGGGCGCTTAAGAAGGAGGGGATCCACACCCTGCTGGAAACCTGCGGCCAGTTTTCCCTCGACCGATTCAGCGCGCTGGTCCTCCCCTGGCTGGACGAGATCTACTTCGACATCAAACTCATCGATCCGCTCGAGCATGAGCGCCATTGCGGGATTTCCAATCGGGTGATCATCGACAACTTCGTCGCCCTGAACACGCTGGCGTCGGGCGGCCGCATCACGCTCCTTCCCCGCACCCCGCTCATCCCGGGGATCACCGACGGCGAGGAGCGGATCCGCGCGCTTGGCGAGTTCTACCGGGAACAACGCGTGACGCGCATCGGGCTTCTCGCCAACAACCCCATCTGGCTGGACAAACTGAAGAAGCTCGGGCGGGACGATCCCTTCGGCGGCGCGGATAAAATCAGGGGCTTCTACGACGGCGAAGGAAAGAAACGGATCCTTGAGCGTTTTCGGGAATACGGAATCACCGCGGTGTTCGGGTGATACGTCATTCTGCTGCTCGATGATGTCCCCGCTCCCCTTTCGAGCGGGTGAGGTCACTACAGAAAATACAGCTCCTTGTCCGTGAGGATGGTGAGCCCCTCGTCCTTGAGGATCTTTTCGGCCTTCTGGGGGCTCGTGACCTGGAAGACGAACACCGCGTCCTCGTGGCTCTTCACCATGAAACCGTAGGCGTCCTCGACATTGATGCTGTTGGCCGAGAGGATTGACGCGATGCCGTGGAGGCCGCCGGGCGCGTCCTTCATCTTCACGGCCACGATGTCCTTGAGCGTGGCGGCGATCCCCTCCTTCGCCAGGAGCTCGCAGCCCTCCGCCGGCCGGTCCAGCAGGAGCTTGATGATCCCGTAATCGCCCGAGTCGGAGATGGTGATGGCGCGGATGTTGACGCCGTTGGCCGAGAGGACCTTCGTGATCCGCTCGATCTTGCCCGGCTTGTTCTCCGCGAAAACCGATACCTGATGCGGCATGGCGCCCTCCTAGCGTTGCTCCCTGTTGTCGATCACCCGGACGGCCTTGCCCTGGCTGGGCGGCAGCGATCCGGGCTCCATGAGCTCGATGACCGGATTGACGATGATGGTGGAGCGCACGATCTCGGTGATCTTCTTGCGCAGCGTCTGCAGCTCCTTCATGTCTCCATGGAACATCTTCGAGTACAGCTCGACCTTCACGTGCACCTTGTCCAGCGAGCCGTCCCGCTCCAGGACGATCTGGTAGTTGTTGCCCACCTCGGGGATGGCCATGAGCACGGCCTCGATCTGTGAAGGAAAGATGTTCACGCCGCCGATGATGAACATGTCGTCGGTGCGTCCCTTGATGCGCTCGATGCGCCGGTGCGTGCGGCCGCAGGGGCACGGCTCGGGGATGATGCGCGTGAGGTCGCGCGTACGGTAGCGGAACATGGGCATGGCCTCGCGGTTCACATGGGTGAGCACGAGCTCGCCCTCCGCGCCGTCGGGGAGCACCGCGCCCGTGTCCGGATCGATGATCTCGATGATGTAGAAATCCTCCCAGACGTGCATGCCGTTCTTGTGCACGCACTCGAAGGAGACGCCGGGCCCGTTCATCTCGGAGAGGCCGTAGGAGTTGTAGGCGTCCATCCCCCAGAGCTCCTCGAGCTTTTTCCGAGTGGCCTCGGTGTAGGGCTCGGCGCCCAGATAGGCCTTCTTCACGGTGAGGTCGTGCGGGTCCACGCCGTTTTCCTTGATGATCTCCACCAGGTGCAGCGCATAGCTCGGCGTGATGTGCATGATGGTCGCCTGGAAATCCTGCATGAGCTGGAGCTGCTTGAGGCTGTTGCCGGACGAGGAGGGAATCACCAGGCACCCCAGCCGCTCGGCGCCGTAGTGCAGGCCCAAGCCGCCGGTGAACAGGCCGTAGCCCATCATGTTCTGAAACACGTCGTCCGGGGTGGCGCCGGTGGCGACCATGGAGCGCGCGATGAGATCGGCCCACTCGCTGATGTCCTTCTGCGTGTAGAAGATGACCGTCGATTTTCCCGTCGTGCCGCTCGAGGCGTGGAGGCGCACCACGTCGCGCCGGGGGACGGCCATCATCCCGTCGGGATAGCTCGTACGGAGGTCGGCCTTCGTGGTGAAGGGCAGATCGCGCAGGTGCTCGAGCGTCGTGATCGTGTCGATGTCGACGCGGTGCGTCTCGAAGAAGGTTCGATAGAAGGGCGCGCGCACGGAGCGCTCCAGCGCGGCGCGGAGCCGGGAGAGCTGGAGGCGCTCCAGCGCCGGGCGGTCGATTGTCTCAAGGTCCTGGTTCCAGTACATGGCAGTGGTCCCTTTCGCGGTCTAGTGATAGGTGGCGCTGTCGTCGGGATAGTAGTTCTTGCGCGCCCAGTCGAGCTCCTTGCGCTCGGCGGGGGTGAGGGAGCCCATGCCCTCGCGCGCGATCTTCTCGAGCAGGCGGTCGATGACGGCCTTCGCCTTGATGCGCGTGTCGATCTCCTTCTGCTTCTTCTTCAGGCGTTCCTTCTTGAAAAACGAGGCGATGACGCCCTCGGAGCGCTGCGCACTCGTCGTCGCGGATCGGGGCCCGTGGAGCTTCCACATGATGAAGATGAATCCCGAGATGAGCCCGCCCAGGTGGCCGATGTGGCTCACGCCGCTGCCGTCGCCCCGCGCGCTGGCGAGCGTCCCGAAGAACTCGATCCCGCCGAAGATGAGCACCAGATACTTCATCTTGATGGGGATGATGAAGTACAACAGCACCTCGCGGTCCGGCCAGGTGAGCCCGTAGGCGAGCAGGATCGCGTAGATAGCGCCCGAGGCGCCGATGGTGATCGGCGAGGCGTTGTAGGTGATGAAGACGAAGTAGTTCATGAGCGCGATGAAGAGTCCGGCCCCGATGCCGGAGAAGATGTAGTAGCGCAGGAAGAGCGCCTTCCCCCAGCGCTCCTCGAGGTCGCCGCCGAACATCCACAGCGCGAGCAGGTTGAACAGGATATGGAAGAAGCCCCCGTGCAGGAACATGTAGGTGAACGGCTGCCACAGCATGAACTGGTGGATGAGCCCCACGTGGTTGATGCCGAAGTACGTCTCGATCATGCCGGGCGAGAGCCAGCCGGCGATCGTCTGCAGCAGGAAGACGGCCCCGTTGACGATCATGAGGGCCTTCACGGTGGGCGTGAGCGGCCCGCCGATTCGGAACTGGACATTACGGCCGTGCATCATCACACCTCGGAATCGTCATTTGAATTCCCTGCGGATCCTGTCGATCTCTTCGTTATTTTCGAGAAAAATCTTGAACAGCAGGGGATCGAAGTGCGACTGCTCGTCCTTCATGATCTCGACCGCCATCTCGTGCTCGTAGGGGGCCTTGTAGGGGCGCTTGCTGGTGAGCGCGTCGTACACGTCGCTGATCGCGACGATCCGCGACGAGAGCGGGATCTCGTCGCCCTTGAGCCCGTAGGGGTACCCCAGGCCGTCCCAGCGCTCGTGGTGGTACAGGGTGATGTCCATGGCCATGTTGAGGAAGGTGTCCTCGCCCAGGTCCTTGGAGGCCGAGCGCAGCGAGTTGAACCCGATGGTGGTGTGGGTCTTGATGATGTCGAACTCCTCGGCCGTGAGCGGCCCCTGCTTCAACAGGATCGCGTCGGGGATCCCCACCTTGCCGATGTCGTGCAGGATGGACGAGTCGTAGAGGTCGCGGAGATATTGGTTGGTGATGTGCTTCCCGTGCTCGGAGTACTTGAGCACCTGCGCGATGAGGGCGCAGAAGCGGCGGATGCGCTCGAGGTGCTGTCCGGTGTCCACGTCGCGCGCGTCGGCGAGCTTGCTGAGCGCGAAGATGGTCACCTTCTGCGTCTTGAGGACCTCGCGGGTGCGCGTCTCCACGAGCTGCTCCAGCTTCTCGGTGTGCGTCTCGAGCTCGGACAGGAGCTCGCCGCGCTGGATGCTGAAGGAGATCTGCCCCACGATGGATTCCAGGAAGGAGAGGTGGTCCTCCTTGAACGAGTGCGGAGTGACCGAGGCGAAGATGAGAAAGCCCCGCGTGCGGTCGTTGATGATCAGCGGCAGCACCAGCGACGAGCGCATGCCCTCCTCGAGGAGCCGCTTTGCGTTCACGGAACTGGCGTGCTCGGTATAATAGCGCTCAAGATCGTTGATGATGATGACGACCTTCCGCTCGGCGGCGTCATTGAGCGAGGAGCGCTCCAGGGGGAACTCCTCGCCCCGCCCGAGCAGGACCTGCTGGTCCGACTCGATGTACTTGGTGACCACCGAGCCGGTCGTCTCGTCGATGAGGGCGAGCGTGAGCCGGTTGAACGGGATGAAGCGCTTGAGCGTGGTGCTTAAGGTCTTGAATATCTCCTCGGTCTCGCTGCCGCGGTTGAGCATGGAGACGATCTCGGTGATGTGCGTCTGCTGGTCGGCGTAGCGGGTGCGCTCGTCGTTGAGGCGCTTGCGCTCCAGCGCGCGCTTCAGGGCGTGGTGCAGAATCTCGAAATCGATGATGGGCTTGGTGAGGAAGTCGTACGCCCCGGTCTTGAGCGCGAGGATGATGTCCTCGTCGGTGCCCAGGCCCGTCAGCACGATCTTCGGGATGTCGGGATAGGCCTCGGCCAGCCGTTTCAGGAGCTCCCGGCCGTCCATCTTGGGCATTTTGAGGTCGGTGAGCACCAGGTCGAAGGGAAGCGCCGCCAGCTTTTCCAGGGCGTGCATGCCGTCCTCGGCGGTTACCACCTCGTAGCCGAGCTGGGTGATGTACTTCGAGAGGATCTCGCGGATCGTCTGCTCGTCGTCCACCACCAGGATGCGCTCGCGCGTCGTCGCTCTGTTGCCGTTGGTCCCGTTTGCTGCCACTTCGTCTCCTTGAGGCACCGTAAAGCTAACTCTACGGCGAGGGGGATAATTTTCAAATAATTTTTATCGTCGGCGCGCGGTTCGCGGCGGAGCGTTCATAAACGACGACGTGGTGATAATCGGGATCGAGGCGACCGAGCGGTCGCGGCGTTGATTCAGCGCCGCTCAGTCAAATACGCGTACAGCGCCCCGCCGAGCTCCAGTCCCCGGTCGATGAAGTCGGGACCGTAGCGGCGTCCGGTGTCGGTCCGGAAGGTGTCCCGGATGCGCGTGATGCCCGCGATCCCCGCCTGGTAGTGCCGCACGAGATCGTCCACCGAGATCGCCAGGCTGCGCGCCATGCTCCAGATGGTATAGGTGAAATTGTCCGGCCCCCAGCGGAACTTGTCGGCGTCGTAGAGGGCGTCGGCGAGCAGGCGCGCATCGTCGTCGTCGATTGCGACGCGTTCGCGAAAGGCCTCGTGGTCGCGAATGGCGACGGCGACCATGGCGATGTCGCGCGCGGGAAGAATGTTCGCAAGCAGGGGCACGACCGCCTCGGCTCCCCGGGCGGAGTGGTCGCGCATGTTGCGTCGGATGTCGTGCAGGTAGCCCGCGACCAGAGCGAGCCGCGCGAGTCCGTCATCATCATCGCCTCGCTCGCAGTAGACGATCGCGGCGGCGTCGTGCGCAACACGGTGCGCATGATAGAAATCATGGCCCAGCACGCTGCCCTCGGTCCGGATGCTGTCGCGGGCGAAATGCGCGGCGCGGTCGTTCCGGGACAGGGCGCGGGCGCGATCGAGTTCGTGCGTTTTCTCGCGGTAGAAGAGCGGCCGGGGGGTCGCGCGGGAGAGCGCGATCGCGGTCCGTTTCGCCTCGGCGATCGTGTGCGCGGTCACGGTGCGGCCGCCGGGATCAGCAATCCCCCTTGCTCACGACCTTGTTCAGGGGGTACTCGATGATGCCATCCGCGCCGGCATTGATGAGCCGCGGGATGAGCCCGCGGACGGTTTTCTCGTCGATCACCGACTCCACGGAGAACCAGTCGGTGTTATGGAGCCGCGATACCGTGGGCGCCGTGAGGCTGGGCACCAGCGCGATGACCGCGTCCAGGTTCGCCGTGGGCACGTTCATCTTGATGCCCACCAGATTTCCCGCATTGAGCGCTCCCTTCAGGAGCAGCGCGATCTGGCCGATCTTGTTCCGCTTCCACGAGTCCTGCATGCTCTCGACGTTCGCGGCGAGCTTGGTGTTGGTCTCCAGCAGGGTGTGGATGATCTTGAGTCCGTGCGCGCGGATGGTGGAGCCGGTCTCGGTCACCTCGACGATGGCGTCCACGAGGCCCTCGACCACCTTGGCCTCGGTGGCGCCCCAGGAGAACTCCACCTTTACGGGGATCCCGCGCTCGGCGAAGTAGCGGCTGGTGAAATTCACGAGCTCGGTCGAGATGGTCTTGTTCGCGCAGTCCTCCACCGAGGAGATGGGGGAGTGTTCGGGGACCGCGAGCACCCAGCGGGCCTTGCGCATGCTCACCTTGGAGTAGATGAGGTCGGAGATGATCTCGACCCTCGCGTTGTTTTCCAAAATCCAGTCGAGGCCGGTAAGGCCCACGTCGAGCACGCCGCTTTCGATGTAGCGCGCCATCTCCTGCGCCCGGACGAGCGAGCACGAGATCTCGGGATCGTCGATGGACGGGAAATAATTTCGCGAGGATGACGTGATCCGCCATCCCGCCTTTTGAAACAGATCGATGGTCGCGTTCTCGAGGCTCCCCTTGGGGATTCCCAGCTTGAGTATCGTTTCGCTCATTTCTTTTCTCCGTACACCGTCTCGGGATCGAAGACCTTTGTGCCGTCGATCCGCACCGTGTCGCCCTCCAACACCCGGTAGAAGCAGCTCACGTAGCCGGTGTGGCAGGCCGCCTCGCCGATCTGGTTCACCTTCACGAGCACGCAGTCGTTGTCGCAGTCGACGCGGATCTCTTTGACCTCCTGTATGTTTCCGGAGGATTCGCCCTTCTTCCAGAGCTTGTTCCGGGAGCGGCTGTAGTAGTGGACGATGCCGGTGGAGCGCGTGAGGTCCCACGCCTCCGCGTTCATGAACGCCATCATGAGGACCTCGCCGGTTCGGTGGTCCTGCGCGATTACGGGCACGAGCCCGCCGAGCTTGGAAAAATCGAGTTCTATCATAATCGTTTTGGGTCCTTTGAATTTGGAGCAACCATAGTAGCGGGCCGTTCGATGACAAGAATTTTATTTTCGCGCACAGTCGGCGCCGCCAGCACCGATACCATGCGCGGGACCGTCGCACGGGTGTTTTTATGTTGACATGCGCACGCCGACCTGCTGTATTCACCGGCACACATCATCACCATCAAGGGAGGAAATTTCACATGGGAAAAATTGCAGTATCCGGGGTTTCGTTATTACTGTTTCTTTCGATCGCGGTATGCGTGAGTTCGTCTCCGGAAACGGAGCGCATCAAGAGATGCCGTCCCGTTTTCGACAAATGCATGAAACTGGCGAACACGACCTCCAATCCCCTGTATAAGGGAATGGAACGGGACGCCCGCAACACGGCGATCAAGGCCGAACGGGAAAAATGCACGAAGTCGTATAACGAGTGCAAATAAGACGCCAGCGGGCGCACGGCTCTCCGCCTTCGCCTGCATGAGTCTCCGGCGGATTGGGCCGATCGTATCACGGCCCGGTCCGCTGGCCATCTTCCCCTCCGACAGTTCCCCTTTTTCCGACATCCACTGCTGTCCGCCGCAATGTCCCTTGACTTTTTCCACCCGGTGACGGATGTATTTCAACGTGGCCTTCATGATTTGTAATACTATCGGAGGGAATCATGAGAAGGATGTTTCTTGTCGCCGTGCTTATGATGATGACCCCGGCGTTTGCGGACGACGATGCGAACGAACGGCTTCTGGGAAATTCGCGCAACGGCTCCGTGCCGGGGATCCGCATGGCCCTCAAGGACGGGGCGAAGATAAACGAGGCGCATGATCATGAATACAACACGGCGCTCATGCTTGCGGCGGGCGGCGGCCATCTGGAAGCGGTTAAGGTGCTGGTGGACAACGGGGCCGACGTGAACAAGGTCTCGGAGGGGAGCAGTTATTCAACGGCGCTGATAGAGGCGGGCGATACGGGCTCCCCGCAGGTGATCGCCTATCTCCTCTCCAAGGGCGCGAAGGTCAATGAGGCGACCTCCTACAAACAGTCCGCGCTCATCCGGGCCGCATACTCGGGAAAGGCCGCCAACATCAGGGCGCTCATCGCCGGCGGCGCGGACGTAAACATGATGGATGACGCCGGCGCGGCCATCCACGCGGCGTCCATGAACGGCCATGGCGACGCCGTTACAGCGCTCATCGCCGGAAAGGCGAATGTGAACCTTCCGGGGTCGAGCCACTATGTCACGGCCCTCATGCTCGCCGCGGAGAAGGGACATGCGAATGTCGTAAAATTGCTGCTCGATGCGAAGGCGGACGTGAACATGAAGAGCGTGGTAAAACGGCAGGCGCTGGAATACGCGGCCGAAAAGGGGCATGCGGCAATCGTGCGCATGCTGGTTGCGAAGGGGGCCGATCTGAACAATCAGAACTCGGAGAACGGCCGGACGGCGCTCTACGCGGCGGCCTGCAAGGGACATGTGGAGACGGTGCGCATCCTGCTCGCCGCCAAGGCCGATCCCAATATCAAGTCGACGAACGTCGATTACACGCCCCTCAAGTGCGCGAGCGAGAACTTCGAGCGCATCGACGAGGCGCAGCATCGGCAACTCATGGACCTGCTCCGAAAAGCCGGGGCGCGGATGGAGTGAGGAGAATCGCTGATTCTATAGACGGTTACGCTTCGTTATTGTTGGTTTTCGCGACCGGTGAAAGGCGCCAAATACTTCCTGCACGTCGTTGAGAAAGGCGAGATACTCGTCGAAGGTCATGCGTTTTTTCGGACGCATTCGAAGCGCGGTGCGGAAATCCTCGCCCCGTTTTTGGTCGAGACCATCGGCAAGCATCTCGCGTTTTTCTTCAGGTGTTAGATGCACGTTTCATCTCGGCAAGCAGTTGGGAAAACTCTTCTTCCTTTCCGAAGAGGGCATAGTACTCCCTGATCCTATCAAGGTCGAGGTTTTTCAAGTTATTTCGCATCAAGTTGCGTATATCCGCCCTATCGTGGTCGGCCCGGGATGGATCATTGATACTGGATTGGACTTTCAGTCCGATGAGGTCCTCAGGAGCGACAACCCGAGCAGTGAAACGTCCGCCAAGAACCGGCAGCGGTATGCTGCGATCGAGCATTGCCAGTGCGTAGCGTCGACGAGCGATCAGGAAATCGACATCCTCTGTTGTCCTGGTGACCCCGGATGCATGCAACGCGAGCCCGCCAATAAGGGCGAAACGGATGTGCTCCTTCTCAAAGGATTCAAATAGAAAACCGCACACCGCCGCGAAGTCCATGACGGCGCTCAGGCGTTCTTCGATCCGCGGAAGAGCAGCACGGTGCGACCGATGCGGATCTCGTCCCAATCGTAGAGGGTTTTGGGGCGCAGGAGCTTGTTGTCGTTGAGGAAGGTGCCGTTGTCCGACACGAGGTCGTAGAGGGTGTAGGCGTTTTTCACGCGCTTGATCTTCGCGTGGTTGAGCGACACCGCGTCGTCCTTGATCACGATGGCGTTGTCGTCGCCGCGGCCCAGCGTCACCTCGTCCCAGAAGATAGGGAACTTTTTGCCCACCTCGGGGCCGTCCTTCTCCAGGAGCCACGCCTTCGCGTACACGTACTCCGGATCGGTGGCCGTGATCACGCGGTCGCCCGATTTCCGCTCCTGCTCGTCGAGGTCGATGGCCACATGGTAGTCGCCCGCCTCGGATGATTCGGCCCGCGGGGCGGCGGCCCGTTCCGTCTTTCGCGCCGGGACAAGGCCGTTTCTCCTCAGGAAGATAACCATGAAGACGATCATGCCGAGGACCAGGAGGGCGATCAGGATCGCCAGGGCGATCTCGAGCGCCGTGGGCATCGCGATATCGAACAATCGCTTTTTCACGGTAAAGGGCGCGGTGTCGCGGTCGCGGAGCGTCCCGTACTTCAGGCGGACCTCGAGCGTGTGCGCCCGCCCGTCGGCGGGCAGCATGGATTTATACTGGACCACGTACTGGTTCTTGATGGCGCGCACCAGCGTACGGTAGATCTCGCCCACGTCCGTCACCTGCCGGGCGCGGTAGAGCCGTCCGCCGGTGAGCTTGGCGATGCGCGACAGCTCGCGCACGTACCGGTCGCCGTCCACCGCCACGAAGCTGATCGGTATCTGGAGGTCCCGGGCGAATTTTATCACATCGCCCGCGGACACGCTGCTCCCCTCGTCCCTGCCGTCGGTGAACACGATCACGGCCTTCCGGGGTCCGTTCGCTCGGCTCAGGAGGTCCAGCGAATCGTAGAGGGAATTGTACAGCAGGGTCTTTTTCCCGTGCGCCTCCAGGCGGCCGATGAGCTTCGAAAGATCGGCCCGGTTGCCGGTGAAGTTCGACAGGAGCGCGACCTCGCTGTTGAACTTGTACACGGCGATCCGGTCGCGGTCGGTGCTCGCGTTTACGATGTCGCGCGCGATCGTTTTAAGCTTCGCGAAATTTTTCGCATGAATGCTTTTACTGGTGTCCAGCGAGAAGACAAGGTAGATGAGGTCGCGCGACGCCTCCCGGTCCAGCATCGTCATGTAGTTGATCCGGTACCCGTCCTCGATGAGCGAGAGGTGCTCATCGTCGAGGTCGCTCAGGTGGCCGGCCGCGCCGTCGGTCGCCGTGAGGTGCACCTTCACGGCGGGAAAATTGGATGAGTCGATCGAATTGATCTTGATAAAGGGGCCCGCGGCGGCGCGGTGCGCCGGTGAGACGACGCCGAAGAGCAGGCATAGGCCTGCGAGTATGCGTACGATTGGTGTTCGATGGCGTTTCTGTCTCATGAACTATTCGGGCAGCCGTATGGTCGTATGAATCCGGCGCTGTTTCTAGTATCGGGAATATGGTGCGCCGGTTTGAATGATTTTGTAAAACAGAAAATGTGCCGGTTGTAAGTTATGATGTTTGGTACTTGAACTTATCAAATTGAACAAATTACGAATTCTATTTATAAATTACATACAATGAATTCAGGATAGGAATCAAATCGTGGGAGAACGTGAACCAAGACTTCCATCACGGTCTGATGAAATGGCGAGAGCCACCAGGGCAACCGGCGCACAACATGCACCTCGTCTGCAGCGTGAATGAATCGTTTATCCATGCGGGGACGTTCGTGATATCGTGAAATGAAGTCAATATACTGACCGATACGTTCGCGCCGCAGAATGATTATTCGCAAATTATATGACAACCGTCCGGCAATACCGAAATTCATTTGACTTTGTCAATGCCATCGACTACTATCGAAATGTTGAAATATATAAAAAGGCCCATCCCCTGGCGGAATAACATAGAAAGAGCCCGGGGTGGAGATTATCACAATGATAGTCACGACTGGTAAGCGGAATCCTTGCAGATGGACCTCTCCTGACCATGAATGCTTCGCATTTGTCTTTTGCGTGAACGGTAGTATGAGAACGTATCCGAGGATAATGATTTCCCTCCTCTTTCATGATCGATCGAAGTGCGATCTACAACGAGACCATAAGCAAAATTCGCCCATTGAATTCAAATTGGTAAAGCTCACTTAAGAAAAACGGCGCATAAGTACATTGTACATTAAGCACTCGGGATATTTCATGAAGAATCCACGTATTATGCAACGAACAGTCAGTGTATTCAATACGCACAAGACCAGCGGACATCCCAGGGGAGAAGTCATGAACGGAAAGGGAATCAGAAGGATAACCATTATCGTTTTCTGCGCATTCGTGTTGAATGGATGCAGGTCTTTTGATATGGTCGAAAATGAAAAACAAAAACATGCGATTGATCAGCAGGTGCCGAACATGACGCTTGTCGTCAATAAACCTAGCATCAAGGCGTGCTTTGCGAATTGGCAGCATTCTATAGTGACAGCAGAAGTAGGACCCATTGGCTTCCCTCAAATGAAAGAAGAAGGGCTTACGTCCGATAATCTAGAATCGTATGTCGAGACAGTTATCAGGAATAATTTTATTATGCAATCAAATAATCACTCGAACAAGTACTTGAGCGTTATAGTGCGAAATATCGATTTTTCCCAAAACTGGTGGTGGGAACCCGTTACGTTTGGTGGCATTCTTGGAATTTTGGGAATTCCAGTTTGCAGTCAAACCTTAATAATTGAAATGGAAGCAGCGGTCTTACAGCAGAATGGAAACATACTGAAGATATATAAGACAAAAGCAGAAAAAACCGCATATGGAGCACTCTACTGGGGGTATATGTGGATTGGGCGTGCATCATTTTGCATGGCGCTTAATAATGCATGTGCAGATCTTCGCGAGCAAATACGCCGCGATGCGGATTACCTGAAAAGCGTAAAATGAGGTATTTGATATGAACCATATAGCATTCATTGGTGTAATAATTCTCGTTGTATCTGTTTCCTTTTGTACACCGGTAAAAAGAAGTTATTCCGGAAATCATGTAATTATGTTTGATCAAGCAGCACCGTCAACGTTCAAGAATAGTGATGTGGGGAATATTATTTACATGGTCGACGGCAGCGAAATACGCGGCGAGATCGTGAACCAGAATCGCACGGCGATCACCGTGAAGACGAAATACACGACGATGACGATCGAGAAGAAGAATATCAGGGAGATAAAATACAAATAGGAGGAAAACCGAGTAAATCTTTCAGTGATTAGACGAAGCCCTTAATTGTCATTATTTCTGGAGCATGAAATGAGTTATAGGCAACACGTGATACACGCGATGCTGTTAATCGCCATGGCGTCATTATTCAATGGCTGTGTATCGCCAATGTGGCAAGCCATGAAAGATGGAGATATTGAAAAGGTGAAAACCTTTTTAGAGCAAGGGGAAGATGTGAATAAAGCGGCATTCGGCATGTCCCCCTTAACCTTCACCGCATATTACGGCAAGACCGACTTGGCGAAGCTCCTACTGGACAAGGGGGCAAGCATAGATCGACAAAGCACGAATTCACTAACGCAACAGACGGCGACGCCGCTCTTTTGGGCTATAGATCGCGGCAACCATGATACGGCTAAGTATCTCATCAGCAGGGGCGCCAGTATCGATGTGGCGATTGCCGCCTTCGAAGATTTGATCATTAAGAATCCCTCCGGGAATACGGGAGCCTGGAAACAGAACAGTGCCCTATTGCATGAATGGAAAAAAACCAGGTCGGCTGGATCAACGGCTGGGTCCAACGAAAATACCATCTTCATGAACGACGGTAGTGAAATCCGTGGCGAGATCGTGAACCAGAACCGAACGGCGATCACCGTGAAGACGAAATACACGACAATGACGATCGAGAAGAAGAATATAAAAGAGATCAAGTATAAGTGAATCACTCCGCGTTGTATTAGCTATGATGAGAAATCATTGAGTGGGAATCAATAAATATTCACAATTCTTACGGAGGGTGACAATGAGAGTGGGTACAATAATAGCTGTAATAGTAATTTCTACAATCATCCTAATCACGGGCTGTGTATCATTGTACACCGCAGTTGAGGATAATAATGTCAATCAAGTAAAAATCTTATTGGAAAAAGGTACGAATCCAAATGAGAGTTATTCTGTACATCGAGCAGCGTGGAAGGGAAACTATGAAATAGTAAAGCTGTTGGTGGATAAAGGCGCTGATTTAAATGTCAAATATTTGAATAAAGGACCTTTGGTATATGCAGTATGGGGTAAAAATAATGAAATAATTAAGCTGTTGTTGGATAAAGGAACCAATCCTGACAGTGCTATATATCAAGCGGTCAATGAGAGTAATATCAATGTAATTCAGATGCTATTAGATAAGGGTGCAGATTTAAACCGAAATATTGATGGCATGCCTTTAATAAGTCAATATGCGTTTAAGGGAGAGTATAAGACGTCAAATGCTGAATTTATTGTTACAAGAGGGGCAAATGTAATTGATGCTATTGATAGATTGGAGCAGGAGATGGTGAATCATCCAAATGAAACAGCAAAATATCAATTAGCTATCACACGTCTTAATAGGCTAAAATCATTAAATGTAAAAGCTTCAAAGTCAAAGCCAAAAGAATCCGAAAACACCATTCACTTGAACGATGGCAGTGAAATCCGTGGAGCGATAGTCAATCAGAGCCGCACAAACATCACCGTGAAGACGAAATACGCGACGATGACGATCGAAAAAAAGAACATCAAGGAAATCAAATATAAGTAAACACACCATTTGGAGGTTGCCATGCAACGCATCGCCAGTTCATCATCATGGTCAAAAAGAGCCTGGTTCATCGCAGCAATCGCGAGTGTCGTCATTGGCGGAATGTTGATATCGTGCGTAAAGAAGGACCAGTTTTCCATGCGTATACTCGCGGTGCACGGGAAGGCTACACTCGTTTCCGGGGCCGTGACCACGGATCTCAAGCCGGACGCAACGGTGAACGCCGGGGACACCATCGTTACCGAGAAGCAGACAACCGTGGACCTGTACGCGGGGAACCAGTCCGCCGTGCGGATTTACGAGAATACGAAGTTCACGGTCAACGCGCGCACGGTTGATCCCGGCGGGAACATCACCAACGCCACTATGGGCCTGACGGGCGGGAGGATATTCGTCATCATCAAAAAACTGGCAAAGGACAGGGCGATATCCGTATCGACGCCGACCTACGTGATCGCCGTTCGGGGCACGGAGTTCTCGGTCAACACATTTACGGAGAAGGACCGGCAGCTCACCAAGCTCGACGTGGTCGAGGGGAAGGTCGAGATCAAATCAACCACGAAGCCCGAGCTCGCCGACACGCTCGTGGAGGGCGACACCATCACCCTCGCACCCGACAAGAAGGAGAAGGAGAAAGCGAAACTTGACGCGCCGGCCATCGAAAAGCTGAAGCAGGACGCCGGAACGCTCCGAGAGAAGACGACCGAGTATGAGAAGAAGGCGGGGGTTGCTCCGGCGCCCGAGGCAGCAGGCCAGAAACCCGCAGGCGACGACAAGGCCGCGACGGTCGCCGATGCCGGGAAAAAACCGGATGAGAAGAAATCGGCGGCGCCCGCCGACAATAAACCGCCGGTCCTCAAGACGGAGAAGCAGATCCGCGAGTACTACAACAAGCTCGAGCGGGTCAACATGGAGGACGGCTCGGTCCTCATCGGCGCGGTGATCGGGCAGAGCGGGACGCACCTGCGCATCCACACCGTCAACGGCATCATCAGCGTGCCCAAGACGGCCGTCGTGAATGTGGTGATGCAGTAGTCGGTCTCTCTCACCGGCGGCCGAGGGAATCAACCGCCGTCACCACGGCCGCCGGATTCGCATACTGCGCCATGTGTCCGGTGTTCCGGAGGATGATGAGGCGCGACGACGGCACGGCCTCATGAAGGCGTACCGAATCTGCGACGGGGACATTGCGGTCCCTGTCGCCGTGAAGGATCACCAGCGGCTTTCTAATCTTCGAATACAAGGGCGTAAGCTTCCCCATGCCTGCGTCGTAGGCCACATCCTCCTTCGCCATCGACACCAGCACCTTCGTTTGCAGCCATATCCGCAGGCGGGTTTCGATGTAATCGGCGGGCAGGGACGAGTCGTTGGGATGAAAGGCGTACCGGATACCCTCCGCGACCATTTCGCCCGCACGCACTCGCGCGTCGCAGGCGGCGATGCCGCGCCCGATGACGGGAAGCGCGGTGATGTGCGAAAACGCCATCGCGCCGCCGCGGGGCCGGCTCGATCCGGCGATCGACAGGTAGGCCGCGATCTCCGGCGGGTTATGGACGGCGAGCGCCAGGATCACCCCGCCTCCGTAGGAGTGCCCCACCGCGATGACATTGCGCAATGAAAGCCGTGTGATGAGAGCGAGCGCAAGTGTCGCGTTTCGCTGGATGCTGAAATCGTCGCTGCGCGCGCTGCTGAAACCCTGGCCCGGACGGTCGTAGGCGATCACGCGGTAGCGCGTCGCCAGGAGGCCGAAGACCGGCTCCCATTCCTCGATGGAGCCGGGGAGGCCGTGCACCAGCAACACGTCGCGTCCGGCGCCCGCCTGATGGAATCGAATCGTTTCGCCTTCGATGTCGATGTATCTGCCGGGAAACGGCGTGGGTATGGCGATATCGTCCGTGGCGGCGATGCCGATGACGGCGAAGGCGCAAAGCGCAACAGCACCGACACAGAATAATCCGATGACATGGTTTCTGATCATGCGACGCGCCCGAATGCGATATCGTCCCGCACCTCAGTCCGCCGCCCGGAAGATCTCATCCAGCCGCTTCCCGTCGCGGTTTTTCGCGGAGCGAAGCAGGGATGCGTTGATGCCGGTGCGGTCCGTTTCGTAGAGCAGGTCGCACCAGCGGACATCGACATGGTTCGCGTAGTCGGCGATGCCGGCGATACCGCTGTAGGCGACCCGTTTCGACGGTCGCCCGAACAGGTCGTTCTCGACGCCGGAGACGATGCGGCCGGTCCGGAATATCAGGCGGTTGTCGTCGGTAAAAAACGCCACGTGGTTCATGTGGCGGCGCTCGGCGATGCGCGAAAGCGACTCGTAGGCGGGATCGTCCGTGATCAGGATGTTCCCGTCGAGGTCGGTATAGAGGTACAGCCCGCTCCCGCAGTCGAACACCTCGTGGAACATGCGCTGCTCGCCGTACACCAGCAGGCCGATCGACGGCGCGATCACGGACCACTCCGCCCGCCGGTGGCGGTACACGCGGCACACCTCGTCGAATTCTTCTCGGGTAATGCGGCGCGGGCTGATATAGTGCGTGGTAAAGAGCTCGCCCATGGCGGGCCGGGACCCCTCGCGGAAGTCGGCGATCGCGATCATGTCGCGGTAGCGCTTCGCCCGCGGCAGGACGCCGACGTTTCCGGTGAGCCGGACGGCCGTGTTCGCGCCCGGGCGCATGAGGGCGAGATCGAAGCGGTCCTGCCAGGCAAGCTCCACCATCTCCCGGCGCTTTTCCACGCGAAGCGTCGCGTCGCCGCAGGGCGCCTGGTGGACGACGACCGCCCGACGCGACGCGCATGCGACGGCAAGCGCGCCCATCGCGAGGACGGCGAGCAGGATGATCAGCGTCGCGCTCATGGGCCCTCTCATCCGGCGGCGCCCGCCGGTGCAGGAATCGTGCGAACAGCGCTTCGCGGGACGATGCACAGCGCCGAGATTATTGACGCACGATGGTCGCGCGAACCGACTCCTGGCACGGTGCTGGCGCAATCAACCCGACGAACGCTTTGCCTTGACATTTTCGTCCGGCCATGGCACATCACCACGATGGAAAATGCGCTTGTTCTGCTCGATCTCTTCGGCACCCTGGCCTTCGCCATATCCGGTGCGTTCAAGGCCGTCAAGTACGAGCTCGATCTCCTGGGGCTGATGGTGCTGGCCACCATGACGGGGATCGGCGGCGGCATCGTGCGCGACATCCTGTGCGGCTCGCTGCCGCCGGCCGCATTGAGAAACGAGATATACTTTTTCGTCTGCATCGCCGGCGGGCTCGCGGTGTACTTTTTAGCGCCGCGCATCGCGCGCCGCTGGGACATCGTCCTGTTCGCCGACGCCGTGGGGCTGGGGGTGTTCGCGGGCATCGGGGGCATCAAGGGCGTCGATATGGGCTTCGGCTTCATGGGCATCATCCTCCTGGGGACGCTCACCGCAACCGGCGGAGGCGTTATCCGCGACATCCTGGTGTCCGAGATCCCGATGGTGATCCGCAGCGATTTCTACGCCACGGCCGTGATCATCGGCTGCGCGGCGATGGCGGCCGTCAATGCCGCGGGCGCGCCCCGCGTGGCCGTCCTGGGCGTCTGCATCGGCGTCACCATCCTCTGCCGTCTCCTCGCCATGCGGTTCGATCTATCACTTCCCAAGGTGAAATCGCTCCCCGAATCCCCTACGCAAATGACCCGCCGACGACGGACGAAGGACTAGAAGGCGCTGTGATATAACCATTCCTCCCCCTAACGAAGGGGGAGATCGGAAGGGGGTGTCCCGCAGTCCTTCACCTCGCCTCTCAGGAGTTCGATGGCATGGGGGATCGCCGCCTCGATGAAGCCGAGGTTCTCGCGTACCGCCTTGGGGCTGCCCGGGAGGTTGATGATGAGGCTGCGTTTTCGGATGCCGCTCGCTGCGCGCGAGAGCATGGCGTGCGGCGTGATCGCGAGCGACTTCGCGCGCATGGCCTCCGCGAAGCCGGGCGCGGGGCGGTCGATGACCGCGCATGTCGCCTCGGGCGTCACGTCGCGCGGTGCGAATCCCGTGCCGCCGGTGGTGAGGATGAGCTCGACGCCCGCGTCGGAATAGTCGACGAGCGCCCGTGTGATGGCGTCGCGCTCGTCCGGCACGATCGTCTCACGCGCGACGGCATACCCGTGCGCCTCGGCCCACTCCCGGATCGCGGGACCGGACGCGTCCTCCCGCTCGCCGCGCGACGACCGGTCGCTCACGGTGATGACGCCCACGCTGATCATTCTCCGCCTCCGTCGATCTCGATGCTGTTCACGGTGAACTCGCGGCCGGACACGATCTCCATGTTGACCGAGCGGCACTTCTGGCACGAGAAGTCGAAGGCCTCCCGGTCGAGCGCGAACTCGAAGGCGCAGTCGCGGCAGCGGAGCACCGCGGGCCGCCGCTCGATCACGAGCACGGCCTTGTCGGCGATGGTATCCTTGCTCACGAAGTCGAAGTAATTCTGCATCCACTCCGGGACCAGGTCGGAGAGCTCCCCCACCGTGAGGTTGATCTTTGTCACCCGCGTTGCGTTGTTCCGCTTCGCGTGCTCGACGACGATGTCGAGAATGTTGCTCATGACGGACAGTTCGTGCATGCCGTCCCCCGGTTCGATATATCGCGCCTCACGGGGCAGTGGGCGCGAAGATGATGAACATGTCAATCGTATCGTCGTTTTTGTCGTCGACGATCCCGATCCCCAGGCGCGGGTAGAGAAACAGGGTGTTCGCGGGCGGCTTCGCGATGGCGTGCATGCCCGCATTGCCGTAGGTGAAGATGAAGTACTCCACACCGCGCGCGAGCGACACCGATTCGGGCGTCACGCGTCCCGTGGTGCGCGCGACGATCGCCGTCACGCGGTCGCGATCCATGAACACCGCGACGCGGCGCGTCCGGTACTCGTATACGGCGGTAAAGAAAAGGGTGATCGGCGCGGGCGTCAGGAGGACGTCACGGAAGAGCTCCCGCCGTTCGGGAAACTGCGCCTTCGCATCGGGGACGCCCAGTCGCCCGATCACGACCGGGGCGGCGTCGCCGACGACGATGCGCTCGGCGCCCACGCCCGGCACGGCGAGGGTCTCGTCGGCCGGGACGCGCCGTGGGAAATCGATCGCGGGAGACGATACGGCGAGCGCGGCGATGAGGGCGATGCGCGCGAGCATGGCGGCGCGGGCGCGCTAGATGATGCGGATCAGCAGGATGATCATGATGATGATCGCGCCGCACAGGAGGGCCACGTACAGGAAGAGGCGGCTCTCGTCGCTCTTCTCAGACGACTTCTCGGCGGCCTGCTGGTCCATCTCGATCTTGACGTCCTCCTCCTCGATGATCTTGACGAGCACGTTTTTCGCGACCACGCCGTAGAGGACGAAGCCGCCCTCGGGCAGCGGGATCTTCGCCTTGAGGCGCGCCTTCATGGGCAAGAACTCGTCGTCCTCGGTGATGGCGTTGGTCATCTTGGCCACGCTCATCGAGATCTCGTCGTCGCGCGTCAGGACCACCTTGAGGGACTCGCCCGCCTTGATGTCGTTGATGTACTTCCCCTTGATGGGCGAGACGATGATCTTGCCCTCGATCACGTGCTCGGCCTGGGACTCGATCTCGTTCATGCGCTGGTCGACGCTGGCCGCGGCCTCGCGCGCGTCCGCCCCGCCCTCGCGCGACCCGGGCATCTCGATCGGGATGCCCTCGGCGTCGATGACCAGGGAGTTCGTCGGGTCGATCGCGATCTGGCACTGGACGCGGTCCACCTTGAAATATTTTTTGAATATGTCCTTCAGGTCCTCGGTGATCTCGTCCAGGTTCTCGACCTCGAGATGGTCGTAGAGGTTGTATCCCTCGATGGCCCCGATCAGGTGGGTGGTGAAGTCGTACGAGCCCAGGGCATTGTCCCCCTCGCGGTCGACGTATTTTTTGTAGTCGCCGTAGAAGGTCTTCCAGCCGTCGAAGATCTTTGATTTCTCGAACACGCCGCTCGAGGCGACCAGCAGGGCGTTGAGGTTCATGATGTAGCGGTTCGCCGCGTTCACGAAGATGATGAAGATGCCGTAGACCATCGAGCTCTCGATCGAGAGCTTCCCCTTGATCACGCGCACGTCGTTATACTGCCCGGAGGCCATCTGCTTGGCCTTGTCCATGTCGCCGTTGGTGAACTGCAGCGCGGATTTGATGAGTCGCGTCTTCTTGTCGAGCGAATCGAACTGCGAGGGGTTCTGGGGTTCGGGGGCCATATCGGGCGTCCTACATCAAATTTCGGTGAGGCATGTTTCAATAATCTCGTATTTCCGCTGCGGCGAGAGCGTGATGATCTTGCGCACGGCCTGCAGCACCAGCGGCAGGTCGTCGATGGGGAACTCGAGCAGGAAACATCCGCCCTGGTCGAGCTCGTTCACCACCGTGGTTTTCTTTTTCGGCAGCGAGACCCCCAGCGTGGGGCCGAAGGTCCGCACGATGTTCGCGGCCGTCAGGTACTTCACCGAGAGCTTCGTGGCGCCCAGCTCCTGGCGCCGCACCGGAGCGTATGCGGCGTAACGCTCGGCCGGGAGGCGCAGCCAGCACCGCGGATTGTCCGTAATCAGAAGCACCGCGCGCTTTTCCTCCGTGGAGGCCAGTATCCGGAAGTAGGCGGTATGCGGCTTGTACGAGGACAGGAGGCCGAACAGGCTGTCGTCCGTCGTTTTGATCCCTTCGGATATTTTTTTTACTGAAACCATCGGCATCGTCGGTCAGCGGCCCAGTGCGCCGCTCCCGATGGTTAGTGTATCGACATGGCGCCAGAATACAAGTAAAAAACGGCGGTGCCGCCGTCACAGCGGGGTGATGAGGGCCGCGCCGGGCTCGCCCGACTGGCGGATCAGACGCAGGCCGGCCAGGGACTCCACGATTTCGGCGGTCTCGAGCGTGGACCGGGACAGGAAATCGGCGATCTCGCTCACGTGCGCGGACTTGTTCACCGAGAGGTAATTGATCACGTCCCGCTCGTTGGGCGTGAGGCGGCCCAGGTAATAGCTGTTGTTGGGCATGAGCCGGTCGGTCAATACGGCGAAGGAACCGGCGGTGTATTGCGCGTGCGACGAAAAAACGGAATCGATGTTCACCTGCATGATATCGGTGATGTTGGACAGCTTCACGTAAAAGGGATGCGTACGCCCGCGCGAATCGTACGCCAGCTTCACGATGAACTCGTCGATGAACGAGGTGTCGATCACCTGGATGCCCTCGAAATCGAGCGTGAGCACCTCGTCGGGGGCGAGGCCGGCGATCTTTTCCCGCAGCAGATGGTACATCGCCTCGCCCATGCGCCGGGTGATGAGGTCCGGGGAGGTGAAGGAGAGCTCGCGGGCGATGTCGCTGATGCGCAGGCGCATGCGTGTGCTATCCGGACAGCGATATCGAGAGCTGCGTGCCGGGAAAGGCCGCCAGATCGTTTCGCATAAAGGTGTAGGGTTTCCGCTCGTGCTTGCGGTTGTACATGACGGCGATCGAGGCGTTCTCCGAACGGATGAAGATGCTCCCCTTGAGCTTTTCCATCAGCGTGTTCACCTGGCAGAGGCCGTAGCCGAAGGGACGCTTGCTGGAGATGGGCGTCATCAGCGCCTGCTCGATGAGCTTGGCGCTCGACTCGAACTCGATCTCCTTATTGCGCGCGAAGCTCTCGCGGATGCCGATGCCGGAATCGACGATGGCCAGCCGGACGATGTGCTCCGAACCGGAGGCGTAGGTTTGCATCGCGCAATAGCCCGAATCCAGGCTGTGCTCGAAGATGTTCTGGCAGATCTCGGAGATCACCGTCACGAAATAATCGACGATGCTGTTGGCGATCCAGTACTTGAGGATGTGGTTGGCGCGCGTCCGAAACAGCGCCACAACCGCCGAGATGGCCTGCAGGCTCTCGCGCTCCTTGTTGGGGATGTCGGTGATCTCGATGACGGTCTTGCTGAAGGAGCTGCGTTTGAGAAACAGCTCCTCGTCCAACGGCTCGGGCACGGTGAACACCCCTTTCTTCAGGAAATCCATCCGGGCGAGATACTGGTGCACCGTGAGCGGCATGTTGATGAGGGCCAGCCGGTCGCCGGTCGCGCGCAGGTAGTTACGGCCGACGAGCAGGAGGTTGAGCATGGAATACGGCTCGATGAACGAGATGCGGGACAAATCAAGCGCGTCGGGGCGCACATCGGCCAGCGATACGGTCCGGGACAGGACCTCCTCGAAGGAATACAAGTCCTTGCAGTTGTTGGGCAAAACAACGGCGTTTTTATATATGGCGTTCACCGATCCCCACCGGAACGTTGGGAGTAAAAAAAAGACGTAAAAAAATACTCAACTTTACGCCTTTTTTCCATTGACAAAATACGATTAAATTTTTGGATGGTCTTAATGTGTCCTCCTATTTTTTTGGCGAACCTCCAAAAAACACATTTAAAGGGGATTAACCATCCCCTTTTTTTTATATTCGTTCGGGACGCAGGCCGCTTTCGGGCGCGGCGGATCAGTAAAACCCCTGATACTCATTGCGCGTGATTTTCAGCTTCTTGCGATAGTATTTCACGACAGCGGGTTTTACCAAGAGATAGTTGGCAATGATATGATCCGGCCAGCCGTATTTGAGAAGTTTGACAATGGCTTCTTTCATGGCGATACCCTCCTTGAGATAGTGAACCTCCGTTGGGAGTATAGTAAACTACGCCCCGAAATTATCAATCCTTTTTTCGAATATTCAATTTTGTGTATAATAGTATTTATTTGTACAAATTAAATTATGTCACATAACGGCACGGCGGGGGATGATGATGACGATCGATGCGGGCGGTCCCATGTTTGAGCGGCGGCCGGACGGCTCGTTCGTCGTGACGCCGCAGGGGCCGGTGCGCATCGGCGCCGTGGGGCGCAGCGTGGGTTCGGTGGACTACGCGGCCCCGGCCGAGGCGATCAGGTATGCCGAAAAAGAGATCCTTGCCTCCATAACCGGGATCGCACCGCGGAACATCATCATGCTCAACCAGGTCCACGGAGACGATATCGTGATCGTTGACCATGCGCCGGTCGTCGATCGACCCTGGCATGCCGACGCCGACGGGCTCATCACGCGCGAGACGGGGATATGTCTGGTGATCCGCACCGCCGACTGCGTGCCGGTGTTCGCGTACGATCCCGCGAGCCGCGTTCTCGGCGCCGCACATGCCGGCTGGCGGGGATGCCGCGCGGGGATCGCCGCGAAGCTGGTCCGCACGATGCGCGAACGCTTCGACGCGCGCCCGGAGCGTATGGCGTCGTACATATTGCCCTCGATCGGCCCGGATTCATACTCCGTTCAGGAGGATGTCGCCGGATTGTTTCCACGGGACATAATCAGGAAGCGCGGTTCGATGTTCCTGGACCTCTGGACGAACATCGAGCGCGGCATCGTCGAATCGGGGGTCCCCGCGGAGAACGTGTTCAATGCGCGTCGGTGTACGTTGATCGAGCGGGACTCTTTTTTTTCGCATCGAAACGGCGATGCGGGGCGTAATCTAAACTACGCGTATATAATATAAAATAAGACATTTCACAATCCGTCCGTTCTTTTTTTCTTGCGTTTTTTCTCATCATCAACCTACCCTAAATACAGATAGGTCTTCGACGCATTGTTTCGTATCCTGTGGGCGTATATAAATACATGCGGTGTGCCGTTGCGGGGGTTCTCGTGAAAAAAGAAATCGTTCAATTGTCCAATCTGGTCGATTCATCCAAACCGAAAAACATCGTCGCCGAGGTTAAAAAGATATTCTCGTTCCATTACACGGAACGGCATTTCTCGCGCATCTCGAAGGCGGCCACGCTCGCCATCAACCTCTTCGAGGGGCGCTTTCCCGGCTATCAGGCGTGCAATACGGTCTATCACGACCTGGAGCACACCATGGCGGCGCTCCTGGGAGTGGCGCGGCTCCTCGACGGCTATCTCATCCGCGGACGCGCGCTCTCCGAACCGCTGGTCATCAACCTGTTCATCGCGACGCTGCTGCACGATTGCGGGTATATCCAGGAGTCATGGGACACGGAGGGGACGGGCGCGAAGCACACCGACAGCCACGTGGAGCGCAGCGTCCGCTTCGTCGAGAAGAACCACGAGGCCTTCGGGATCGCCGCGGAGGACGCGCCCGTCATCGGCTCGCTCATCCGCTGCACGGGCCTCTCGGTGAACATGGACGACATCCCCTTCCGGTCTCCGGAGGAGCGGGTCGCCGGCGCCCTCCTGGGGACGGCCGATCTCCTGGGGCAGATGTCGGACCGCAAGTATCTGGAGAAGCTTTTGTTCCTGTATCAGGAGTTTCGCGAGGCGGGCATCGCCGGGTTCAACACCGAGTTCGACATCATCCGCAAGACGGTGGACTTCTACGAGATGACCAAGAAGCGGATGAACGAGTCCTATGGCGGCCTGTACAAGTACGCGCGCTGCCATTTCCAGAAGCGAAACGGGATCGACGAGAACCTCTACCTGGTCGCCATCAACCGGCACATCGATTACCTGCACCGCATCATCGACGACAGCTCGACGAATTTCAGGAAAAAGCTGAAACGCGCCGACTGGGTGAACCACGCCCACAGCTTCGCCCGCCATTAAACCCGGCCGCGCACGGGCGGGGATCATGCCAAAAAAAGCCTCTGCGGGTTGACGTTTTATCGGAAAAGCAGTATCTTGGTGCTAGAGTTATGTCTCATAAGGGAGGCGCGATTCAATGCACCAGATCTTGTTTCTTTGCGCGATCATCGGGGTGGTCGCCCTGCTCCTGCGGCTTGCCGTCCGGCTCAATCGCAAGCAGGAAGACGATATTCTCGGAAAGATTTAGCCGCCCCGCCGGTTCGCCGCCTACACCGACATCGTTTTCCCATGGAGGGTGGTGAGCTTCTCGATGTAATACCGCTTTTTCCCCGCGGGGATGTTCACGACCACCTCTTCGCCGACGGTCTTGTTCTGCAGCGCCATGCCGATGGGAGAGCTGAGCGAGATCTTGCCCTCGGAGGGATTCACCTCGTTGGGATGCACGAACGTGAACTCCACGCGCGCGTTCGTTTCCTTCTCGAGCACGGTGATGATTGAGCCGTAGCCGATCTTGCTCTCCTCGATGGACGACATGCTCAGGTCGTTGAGCTGGCTCATCTGATGGCTGATCTGGTCGATGCGCGCCTTGACGAAGGCCTGCCGCTCGCGCGCCGCGTCGTACTCCGCGTTTTCCCGCAAATCGCCGTAGGCGCGCGCCTCGGCGATGCGCTTGGGAAGCTCAACCTTGTATTCGACCCGAAGCGTCTCGAGCTCTTCCTTGAGTTGCTTCTTTTTCTCGTCGATCGAGTTTTCCATGCGGGTACCTCACCGGTTCTGATGTTAGGATGCCGACGCCGTTTTTGGCGAAAACGCGGCACGCCGTATAGTTTACGGCTATAAGCGACAGTAGGTGCCTCGACGATTGCGTGATTTCTCGTGCGTCCTGTAGTGTTTATAACATACTAAAGGCGCGTAAAAACATCAATTATTTTTTTGTTTTTATTCCGTCACGCGATGATCGCACGCGCGGCGAGCACCCCGTTGATGCTCGCCTGCATGAGGCTGCGCGTGATGCCCGCCCCGTCGCCGGCGACGAAGAGCCCCGCGAGGCCGGTCCGGAAATCGCTCCCGGTCTCGACGATGTTGGAGTAGAACTTCACCTCGATGCCGTACAGCAGCGTCTCGTCGCTGGAGAGGCCGGGAAAGATGTTATTGAGGGCCTCGATCATCTCCTTGATGTCCAGCATGATGCGGTAGGGCAGCACCAGGCTCAGGTCGCCGGGAACGGCGTCCTTGAGGGTGGGGGTGATGTTGTTACGCGACAGGCGCGTGACGGTGGTGCGGCGCCCGCGCCGGAAATCGCCATACCGCTGCACGATGATCTTGTTGCCCGAAAGGAGATTTCCCAGTCGGGCGATGTACTTTCCGTATTCGATGGGCTCCTTGAACGGCTGGGTGAAGTAGTTGGACACCAGGATGGCGAAGTTCGTGTTTTCGGTCTTGAACTCGTCGGACTTGTAGCTGTGCCCGTTCACCACGGCCAGCCCGTCCTCGTAGTATTCCGTCGCGACGATGCCGGCCGGGTTTTGGCAGAAGGTGCGCACGCGGTCGTCGAAGGTGGCTGAGTAGTACACGAGCTTGCTCTCGTAGACGGCGTCGTTGATCTCCTGCATGATCTCGTTGCGCACCTCGACGCGGACGCCAATGTCGATGCCGCCCACCCGCGTGGGAATTCCGTGCCGCGCGCACAGCTCCTTGAGCCAGCCCGCGCCCTCCCGCCCCACGGCGAGGATCACGCGGTTTGCGCGGTACTCGCGATCGGCGATCACGCCGGCCACGGCGCCGTTTTCGACGATGATGTCCTTCACCGGATTTTTGAACAGGATGGTCACGCCGTCCTCGATGAGCTCGCGCTGCAGGTTGGCGTAGATCTCGGCGCACTTCTCGGTGCCGATGTGGCGGATCGGGCACTCGATCATCTTCAGGTTGCTTTCAATGGCCTTCTGCCGGAGCTGGGTGATCACGTCGTCGCTCCCGCGCCCGTACACCCGGGTGTCGGCGCCGTTGGCGAGGTAGACGGCGTCCACATAGGTGATGAGCCCGGCGAGGGTGTCGCGGTCCACGTACTCGCCCAGCCCGCCGCCCACGTCCCCCGAGAGCAGGAGCTTCCCGTCGCTAAAGGCGCCCGCGCCGGAGAAGCCGGTGGTGATGTTGCAGGGCTGGCAGGACCAGCACCGGTCGTGTTGGCGCTTGGGGCACGTCCGTTCCTCGATCCGGTTGCCCTTCTCGATGAGGAGCACGCGCGTTCCGGGCGAGCGCTTCGTGAGCTCGCGCGCCGCGAAAATCCCGGCCGGTCCTGCGCCGACGATGATGATATCGTAGGTGTCCATATCCTCGAGTATGCGATCCGTTCAATAGCATACGCCGGAATGCGGTACGCGTAAAGCAAAATAATCCGATTTTCGCGGCGTCGCGTCCGGCCCGCATGACCCATACAATTTAACGCGCGCGGCACATTTGTTGTTGAAAAGTATCCATGACCGGCGCAGGCTTTCCCTTTCGCGCGCGTGCTGATGGCGTAAGCGGATCAACGAATCGGGAAGGTGTGCATGAAACCACAGGTGTTTTTCATTCGCGTTGCCGAGGGCGAGGACGATGGCGCCGTCGAGCGGAAGATCGGCCGGCTGTACTCGTCCGCGGGGTTCGACCCGTTCGTCGCGAAGGGCGAGACCGTCGCCGTGAAAACGCACTTCGGCGAGAAGGGCAATACCACGCACATCCGGGCGAACCACGTCCGGCAGATCATCAAAAAGATCAAGGCGGCCGGCGGGAAGCCCTATCTCACCGAGACCAGCGTCCTCTACAAGAGCAAGCGCTCGAACGCGCTCGACCACATCCTCCTGGCCATCGAGCACGGATTCGGCTACGACAAGATGGGCGCGCCCATCATCATGGCCGACGGCTTCCTGGGCAACTGGGAGCGCGAGATCGAGATCAACGGCGAGTATTACACGCGCGTATCGGTCGCGGGGGACGCGCTCGCCCCGGACAAGCTCTTCGTCGTGTCGCACGCAACGGGACACCTGGCCTCCGGGCTCGGCGCGGCGCTCAAGAACCTGGGCATGGGGCTCTCGAGCCGCAAGGGCAAGCTCAACCAGCACTCGCAGGCCGCGCCCGCGGTGAAGCCGACGGCCTGCACGCTGTGCCGGAAGTGCATCCGCTGGTGCCCGGCCGAGGCCGTCGTCGAACGGGACGGAAAGGCGTTCATCCTAACGGAAAAGTGCATCGGGTGCGGCGAGTGCATCGCCGTGTGCGCGTTCGACGCGGTGGGCTTCGAGTGGGACCAGACGAGCGAGGTGCTGCAGAAAAAGATGGTGGAGCACGCCTGCGCCATCTGCCGGGAAAAGAAGGACCGCATTGCCTATGTCACCTTTCTCACCAGCATGACCCGTGACTGCGATTGCATGACGAGCAAGACGAAGCTCATCGACGATATCGGCATCGTCGCTTCGTTCGATCCGGTCGCGATCGACACGGCGACGCTCGATCTCACCGCGCGGTTCGCGGGCGAGAACCTGTCGAGGCTTTCATATCCGCAATACGATCCGCTGGTGCAGGTGCGGCATGCCGAGAAGCTCGGCATGGGATCGATGGCCTACGAGCTCGTCGAGGTGGAATAATCGGTCGTGCATTAACTCGAATAGACAACGGAAGGGGATTTCGATGGAAACAACGGTTGTCGCAAACGACCTGAAAAGCTTCAGGATGAGATTTATCCTGATGACCGAAGGGGTCGGGTATTTCGTCATGGTGCCGATCCTGTTGCTGTACGTCTGCACCAACCTCAGCCTCAACCTCGACCAGGTGGTCCTCATGCTTCTGTGCTCGGGAGCGGCGGTGATCGTGAACTCGACGTTCGCCATTGCGCACGACCTGTGGACAATCCGGCCCGTGACCGGTTATTTCGCGAAGCGCCTGCGCGGCGATGATATATCCCCGGAGGAGCACGGACGCGCCCAGCAGCGGTTCTTTTCGCTCCCCTACCGGCACGGCATCAACACTGTTATCCATTGGATTACCGGCCTACTCTTGGCGATTGTGCCGTTCGTGAACCTCGCCGAGCTCACGGCGGTGCAGAAGTTCAACATGTGGATCCTTTTGGCCATGATGCCGCCGATGGGCGGGATGGTGTATTTCTTTCTCACGGAGATGCTCGTGCAGCGATTGTTGAACCGCGGGATTTTCGAGAAGATCGAGATGAAGGAGTTCACCCTGAGCTTCAGTTTTCTGGGCAGGATCTCGGCGTCCATCGCCATCATCCTGTCGATGCCGATCTTCGGGCTCATCGGCTATTTTTCCATCATCATCGAGGGCATCAAGCCCGACTACCAGTTCCTTTCGATAAAACTGGCGGGCATCATTCTCCTCGTGATCGCGACGTCGCTGGTCATCTCGTTCGTTCTTTTCAAATCGATCCGCGACAAGATCGCGATCATCAGCGACTTCCTGAAGAAGATCGGTGCGGGCGATCTGTCCGCGAAGAAGGGGATCATCGCGGTGGTGGACGAGCTCACGCGGATCAACCAGACGATCTACGTGATGAAGAAGAACATCACCGACATGATCTACGATATCGTGCGCATCTCCGACCAGCTCGACGAGTCGACCGCGGCCATCTCGACGGTGACCGACGGCTTCACCGAGGTGACGCAAAACCAGGCGGCCACGATGGAGGAGGTGACCGCGACCATCGAGCAGATCTCGGCGGGCATGGACCAGATCGCCACCGGCGCGCAGGACCAGGTGAAGAGCCTCCGCACGCTCATCGACCGGATGGGGGACCTCACCTCGGTGATCCGGGAGATGGAGCGGAAGATCGCCGACGCCTCCGCGCAGGCGGGCGAGATCACGGTGGAGGCGCGCCGCGGCGAGGAGTCGCTGGCGAAGATGAACGAGAGCATGGAGAACATCGGCGAGAGCTCGCGGAAGATGACCGGCATCATCGGCATCATCAACGACATCTCGGACAAGATCAACCTGCTGAGCCTGAACGCCGCCATCGAGGCGGCGCGCGCAGGCGAGGCCGGGCGCGGGTTCGCCGTGGTCGCCGATGAGATATCCAAGCTCGCCGACAATACGGCCACGAGCGTCAAGGAGATCGACGCGCTCATCAAGGCGACCGAGCGGGAGATCGCCAGCGGCACGGCCACCGTGGGCGACGTGGTGGAGCGCATCAGCCGGATCACCGGCGGTATCGGCGCGATGAACGAAACGGTGACGAGCATCGCCGCGTTCATGAAAACGCAGATCGAGACCAACGCGATCGTCGACCGGGAGGTGGCGCGGGTGCGCGAGAAGTCCGAGGAGATCGAGGGCGCGACCCAGGAGCAGAAGACCGCAATCGGGGACGTGGTCAATTCGATCACGCGCATCAACGAGCTCACCCAGGCGATCAGCGCGGGCTCGGAGGAGATCGCCGCGAACACGAAGGAGAACGCCGACATCGCCGACGAGCTGAAAAACAAGGTGCACCAGTTCACGATCGCGTGAGCCGGATACGGTCCCATTGTGTCCGCACGCGCGGGCGCGATGGCTTCCCTCTTCCTGGTTGACAGATCGGGCCGAGGGTACTTTTTTCGCGTCGTTCGGTAATTTTTTTCCTTTTTGCAAGCCGGTTTTCATTCTAACATACAGCGTCTGCAGACGAGAGACACAGAAATGGCGGCATCGGGCAGCATGAAAGCCTACCGGAAAGCGTACTGCGAGTACTATCCCATCGTGTACAGTGTTCTCCTGTCACGCCTGCGGAACGGCGATGATGCCGAAGACATATGCCAGGAGGTGTTCATCCGGTTTCTGGACAACTTCGATTCAATCGAGAGCCATCGTGGCTGGCTGCTGAAGGCAATTGAATTCGAGATTTCGAATTACTACCGGAAAAAGAGCTCACGGAACGACGAGGCGGTCGATGTCGCCGAATTCGTGAACGATATCAATCTCGCCTTTGAGAACGGATTCCGCGATGCGCGCATCGTTATCAACGAGGCAATCGAGAACATGGAAAACTACGACTCGGAGGAGGACAGGACCCTCTTCGACCTGATCGCCGTGTACGGATTTTCCTACAAGGAGGCGGGGAAATATCTCGGCATGACCAGGTGGCAGGCTGAATATCGGTATGGCCAGATCGAGGCAAGGATAGTCGATTACTTAAAGAAAATGGGCATCAAAGAGGTCTTCGATTTGTTATGATGGAAAAGCAGGGCCCCCAGGGCAACATGAAAGAGTTGCTGCATAAATATCGGCTCGATCACCCGGTCGCGCCGGATTCCCAGAAACGGATGATGGCGCACATGGGCCCGATGTACCGTCGAATCCTGAAACGGACCGGACGGCACAGTCTTATCACGGGGATCGTGCTGTGGATATACTTTCTGCTCCGGCGATACGGCATCGTCATCACAACGGGCAAGGCGATCATCGTCACGATTGTGCTCTTGGTTTTCTCGCTGGGCGGCATCCTGGCTTTTTTCATGCTGCAGCATCGGCCCGACAGCGCGGTGAACCGGAAAGGGGGCGTCGTTGACATTCGGGTCGACCGGGACAGTGCCCCCGTGCAACTGCCCCGCCCAGTATATGCCTTGGCCATAGAACCGTTCACCGGTGAGGGAGTCGATCGAGGCGTTCGGACAGCGGCGATGAAAGCAATCGCCGGTCAGCTGGGCGCGCTCAGGGGAGGCTCCTTCTCGACGATCGTGTGGAACCGAAACACCGAGGGCATGAAATACCGCATGACCGGATCCGTGGAGAAGTCGGGAGACGAGATGTTCCTGTTCGTGAAAGTGGTCGACTTGCGGACCTCTTCAATCGTGTATGTCGCGAAGGAAAAGGCCGATTCCCTTGACGGCATCCCGGACGCGTGCCGGCGCGTGTCGCAGGGCGTGGCCGAACGCTTGCGTTGAGCGAGTCGTGTGACCGCGCACGGTGCAAACACATGGACGGGGGAGTTCGAATCTCACACAAATTGAGTATGGCATATCGCAGGGCGATCGGTGCATGTATCGTTTTGTCGTGTGTGGTGATCCCCGTTCGGCTCGGCGCATCCGAGGCCGCAGTCGACCCGACGGCGGAACGGAAGCGGGTGGCCATCATCAGCTTCAACGCGAACAACGTCCCGACCGCTCACGCGAACATCGTGCGGAATCTCGTCGAGGTCGCGCTGTACAGCTCAAACGCGTTCAACCTGGTCGAATGGGAACAAGTGCAGAAGGTCATGAAAAGCTACGGTCGGGACACGATCGCGAACACCGATATGAAGAGTTCGCTCGAGCTGGGCAGGCTCCTGGCCACCGACTACCTCGTGGTCGGCAGCGTCGACAAGATTGACGAATACCGCGTTACCATTCGGGTGGTCTCCATCCGGGAAAAAAAGATCATCATCGCCTATTCACGGGCATACGGTTCGGAAACGGGGACCGAAGCGGTCGTGGAGAAGATGGCGCGTGACACTGCGCGCGACTTGCAGAAATACATCCGTACCGGCAGCATCGAGGGACGGTTTTACGACCACCACCGGATTCTCCTCGGTGTCGAGGCGAACTACCTGTATCCCGCGGGACGGTTTTACGATCTGGTGAATGCCGGTCCGGGAATCGCGCTTCAAGGAGTGATCGAACACGTGTTTATTGACAACCTCGTCATGGGTGTGGGCGCGTCGTATTCCCGCCTGTCGGGGAAGGAGAACGCCAACGATTCGATCACGATCATGTCACTGTCCTTCCCGGTGTCCTACCGGTTTTATCCGCAGAAGCGTTTTTTTCTTGGGCCGATTATATCGCCCGGCCTGGCCTTCCTGACGATTGCACATGGCGAGGGCGCCGGCTTCAACATGCGGGATAACTATACCGACAACTTTATCGAGCCGATATGCGCGGGCGGCGGCGTCATCGGCGTTCTGCCGACTGACCATCTGACGGTACAATTTTCCGCACAGTATGGATTCATCTACGAACGGGAGGGTGTGTTCCAATTCTACATGTACTGCCTGGGCGTGTTTTTTTCGTTTTGAGATGGTGATACTTCTATGTTGAAAGGAGTTACCGCGCAATGAATCAGGAAATCCACGTTGTTTGACATCCGGCAGAATGCAAAACTATCATACGCGGATGTCGCCGGCTGGCGCCGGTGAATAGTAGGTGAGGTGTAGACCATGAAGAAATATCTTGTTATCGCTATCCTATTGTTGATGGTTCACGGGATTTCGTGCACGAACAGCATCAACGATCTGTTTGGCTCTAAAGGAGCGGCATCATCCTCGACCGTGGATCCGGGCGTCGATTCGGCGCAATTCCTGTATTTGGGGTATCTGTACGGCGATTCGACGGGACTGGCGATACACAACCAGGTTCTGGACGGTCTTGATCCCGCCGACCAGTCCGAACTGCAGAAGGCGCTCGATGCGTCGTTGCGGTTTCCGTTGCCGGTTGACGACCCTGCAAGCGGGCTGCCCGCCGCCTTCATTCCCGGTACGAACTGGCATCGAACGCGACCGGCGTCGTTCGCGGATGCTGCCAATCCCGAAGAGATCGCCGAGATGCTTTTCGACTGGTTCCTGTCGATGGAGGGGATTGACGGGGCGAACGGCTTCTGTGCCGCGGCCAGCGGCCGCATTTCGAACCTTGAGACCTACTCGCGCACCCTGGTGGCTGATGACTTCGTCGATCCGGACAAGACATCGCTCGATCTGTCGGGAATTGACCTCGGGGACAACGCCGGCATGATCGCGGCAACGAACGCGGGTATGCAGATACAGCAGTGCATGTTGATGATCGCAAATGTGTTTTTCCAACAGGGGGGTGTGGGTGCCAATCCCGAGGTGATCGATCGATTGAACCAGATCTCCGTTCGACGGGTGACCATACAGAAGGGATTGAAATCAATTGAAAAAAGCGTCGACCAGGCCGATGCTGTTGCTTCGCCAGACACAAGAACCGATGTGAACGGGGCCAGGTATTTTCTCGAACAGCTCCATACACAGCTCGGTGCCTGCGTACATGGCAGTGATATCGCCGCCATCGTTCGCAGTCAGATGCTCTCGGGCGGCGTATATGAGGATGTCGTGACCCGTGCATATCATGCGGCGTTGGCGTCAGGTGAACGGATCGCCATATCCCGCAGCGCTGCAAACCTCGACGTCATAGCCCGATTGGACAAGTTGAAGGATGATAGCGCAGCCTGCGACAACCAGACAGCGCAGTGTATGGCCATCAGCTTTGCGCTCTGTGCTGGGTTGGGATTGCCCAATTGCGGGGAATACGCAACATTAATCTGTGCTGCGAAACAGCAGGAGTGCATTGCAAATCCTCCGCAGGCGGTTGTCGGATCCGTTCAGTACTACTTCAAGGAGCCGCTTCAATATGCCCAGATTGCTCTTGAGGATATCGCCCTGTTACGACGGCTCAGTCTCGAGCGACTTGCTCTTCTTCCGTATGCCATCCGTGGAAGCGATCTGCTCACAGTCAGAGCCGATGTCGCGAGAAAAGATCTGCAGCGCCTCCTGGTCATTAAGGAGGGCATCCGGGGTTATTGGGGAAACATCGATACCTATATCGCGAACAGCACCCTTGATACCACCGGCGCCGATGCGTATCGACTTTACGATTCACTGAATCAGGAGACCGAGGCGACTGATCCGACCCTGCACGCCCTGATGAGTGCATATGTGGGAACCCAGGATGCATACAAGCGCTACCAGCTGGCAATGTACGCAGTCGTACTCGACTGGGAGGCCCAGCTCAGGGCGCATATTGCAGCGTCCACGTAGATAGGAACCGTTTTATAGCTGGATTGAGCGATGCGTGTCCGATAGATTGGGACAAATCGCTCGATTTTCCCATGCCCGTGCACGATATCCACGACATCACTTTGGGCATGTGCACCCCATCCTCTAAGAGACATAATCCTTTTTCCTGAGCTGACCCGACTCGGTGCTGGATGAATCCGGTATGTCTCGCTCCTTCCCTGCATCGTGTGAAAAAAAATAAATAAGCACCATTTTTTTTCCTTTGGGGGACCCTCGTTTTCTTCCTGACAACAAGAGCAGAAATGCGGCGTTCGCCGCCTGGCATTTCCGCAGGCAATAGTCATATTGCGAAAATCACCATAGAAAGGGGAATGGATCATGAAAATCAGGTTTTTACACATGAAGTCTGCAGTCGTGTGCGCGGTTATCATCGGCCTCTTGGCCGGATGTTCGAACATGATGGGCAAGCAGGAGAAATCGGAAAGCGATCTCCTTCAGCCGGGAGCAAGCAACGCGGCGAGTCTTCCCGAAGAAACGTCCGCGCTCATCCAGAAGGCCGATGCCGGTTGCCCGTGCACGATGCCGGACTATGAAGACGATGAGAAGTACATGGTAAGCGACGCCGAGGAGACTTCACGGGACGAGTACACGGCCAGGATCGAGGAGCAAGGGCTGGACACGATGGAAAAGCGTCGGGCGCAGGTGATGAAGTATCAGGAGATGTTCCTGAAGGCGCGATCCGAGACAGGAAAGCCCGCCGAACAGTATCTCATGAACGCGCTCGAAAAAAAGGGAGAGCTCAACGAGAAGATTCCCACCCAGGGACTCGAGGACATGCGGAAGGTCCTCGTGGCGAACATCGACGAGGTGAGCTCGCTTCTGGTCGATTTCCAGAACGAGCTGGACCCGGTGTTCTTTGAGTTCATGCGTGCCGAGCTCAAGGTGCTCATACAGGTGCGCAAGTCGGTCATCGATGAGCTCGAAAAGCGATAAGGCTCGAGTGTTCTGAATTAAACGAATAAAATAATAAAATCAAGGAGTACTGAAATGAAACGTATTCTATGCATTGTATTGTTACTTGCGGCGCTTTCGCCGGTACGGCTGTACGCCGAAGAAAAGATACTCACGATAATCGGGGACAGCAGGGCCACCGAGCTCGGGGACGGATCGTCAATTAAGAGCGCAACAGCCAACGGAGTGACTGTTCTGGATCAGGCCGACGTGGAAGGGAATATCCGGAATAGCAGCGTTCCCGGATCGACATCGGAAAACTGGCTGTCCATCCTGCCCATTCTCGCGCAGAATAAATCGCATGCGACATTCATCTCGATCGGCGGAAACGATGTTCGCGATCTGTACGGGTTTCTCGAGTATTACAAGCATATCCATACGGTGCAGCAAGGGCTGTATTTCATGTGGGTGGTTGAAGTTCAAACTGATTTTATTGCGTCCAGGACCCGGAGGATCGTCCAAACAATCCTGAATGCGGATCCGAATAACAAGGTGCTGCTGAACGACGTCGCGCCCGTCATCGACTACAAGACGAAAGAATGGCGGTGGCAGTTTTTCTATACCGCGAACTACATGCTCAGCATCCTGGGAAGAAAGTATCAGAACATGATTGTGGACAGTCTCCAGACCCAATACGGCGACAGGGTTCAGATGCTTGCGACATACCAGGAGTTCCTTGATAACATACTTAATGGAGGTGCGTCATATTATGACATCGGCGCTCTGACCGATTTTGTCCATTTCGGACCGCAGGGTGTCGAGGCGTGGGGGAAAATGGTCGCGATCCGGCTCGGTGCTCTCGGTTGGTATCAGCTGAATGGCGGTATGTGCTCGGCGGAGGATACGGCGCCGCCCGTTATAAGCGTACCGGAAAACGGCATTTTGCAAGGGTGGACGGTTTTCCCGGTTGATATACCGCTTGCCGTTGATTTCCAGGTACGAGACGATGGGCAGCTCCTCGAGGTCACCGGAGCCAATCTGGTGGAGGTAAATGGTAATACGCGTACATATCGCATTGACTTGCATTCGATACAAGCAGTGTCCGGGGCTGGAAGTTACGAGAAAAGAATAACGGCAACCGACATGTGCGGAAAAAGGACCCAGTATGTGTTTCGATATGACAATCAGTTGACCGGCGTACTTAAAGTCTACTACTGGTTGTGGTGGTATCAGTACACCATCAGCTACAGCTTCGTGCCGCTGTAGTGGAGTTTCATGCGAATAGGTACGTTGTGTAATCAGAAGATTCAACCGGCGCTTCATCACTACGCGCTGGTTGAATCTTCAGTGTACTCTAAACGCACAACAAATGGATATGCAAGCCAGGAAATGAGAGCAATAAAACAGATGCTGGTTATGGTAAGAGTGCTTCCGTTATGCGCATCATCGCGGCTTACCGTTGGGAATTGGCTTCTAGGAGAAAAACCGTTTAACTGTATTCACGCTCCTTCGTATATCTAATATATCCATCGACAGAGAACTGATTATGGATATAGGGTAGTATCGCATTCCCGCATTGCGATGGGAGCGACAATGGTATCTCAAGGAGCGAAAAAATGATCGACATCAAGGGAATCGAAGAGGGCGTGCTGATCGAGACAAGGGAATTCAACATGTGTATTCAGAATCTGTACAACGACATCAAGGTCGGCGGAAAGAACCTCTCGGATGAGGAAGTGCGCCGGTTCACGTGTAACGTAATTGGCTCGATGGTGACCGAAGGGCTCGTGCGGCTCGTGAAGACCACTTACCTGCAGGAAGATGAGGATGTGTATTCCTACGAGTCCGAGCGCGATCTCACGCCTGAAGAAACCGACCTCATTCTGAAGGAGCCGGAGCGATGGGAGGAGGAGAACGTCTTCTCTCCCGCCGACGTCTATGAGCTCGTCATCACAGGAAAAGGAAGAGCGCGGATCGGATCGTGAGCACATGCGCGCCCTGTCGTTTCCGCCCTTCGCCCCACCCTACTTATACGCCGGCTTCCCGTACACCTTCGCGTAGGCCTTGCAGTGCGGGCAGAACTTGCTTTCGAACTTGACCATGGCGTACAGGAACCCCCGCCCCTTTTTCCGTGCCCGCGTACAGACGGGGCATTTGTCCTTGCAGAAATCAGCGCTTTTCTGAAGCTTTTCTTCCGGTGTTATGGGTATCTCCTGATTATTGCGTGAAATCACCGGGGCATCGTGAAAGATCAGGTTGTTTCTGTGAATCGATATCTCACGAGGCTCGGGTGGATTTTTTTCATTTCTAGATATGATATTTTTCTTGCCCGGGTCAAGTGAACATCGTCTCTATTATAAACGATCACAGGCGAGGTGCGGTTATGATCCGTGTTCGACGGTTGCTGATACTGCTTGTTTTTCTCGGGGCGTCCTGCTCGTCCAACTACGAAATGATGGTGAAATCGTACCACGATCCCGAGACCGATTTCGGGAAGTTTCGCACCTTCGCGGTGCTGCCTATGACTAAGGGCAATCCCTCGCTGCAGCGGGAGCTGCTCTTCCAGGTGAAGATCACCATGGTCAACCGGGGCTACAAGTACAACCCGGTGAAGCCGGACTTCCTGATCGCCATGGACTTGCTCACGGCCGATTACACGCCGCCGGGCGCGATCAAGATCAAGACGCTCCCGTCGGTCGACGAGACGGGCAAACCCGTCGGTCCGGAGCCCCTCATCATACGGTCCGCCGGGCCAAAGCCGGACGCCGAGTCCGGATCGGATAACGCGGCGTTCCGAACGATCGTACTGTCGATCGCCGACAACCGACGTCCCGCCGGCGGCGCAGCGGCGGTCGTGTGGGAGGGCGTTGCGCAGACGCCCCCGGCGGCGGATCGGCTCGATGACGTTACGCGCCGTGCGGTTGAGGAGCTCTTGCGCGATTTCCCGGGCGGTCGCCCGGGCGGCGAGCGGAGAATACCGTTGGAGCGGATGAACCGATAATCCCACGGGCGCTGGTCATTTCCCGTTCGCAAACATTGTTTCATTTTTTTATTGCGTATTCGCACGGGCGAGTATGCTCATGGCATTTCCCGTATCCGGTGCGCGCCATGAACGAAGAAAAACGCATTGCGACCGAAGACAACACCCCGAAGGACGGTGACGAGATGAATGAACGACGAACGGTCGATCGGAGATCGTGCGCCGGCCGCCGGCGGTTCAGCCGACGGCTCTACAAGACCAACATCTTCACGGACGATCTGTTCGGGGAGAAGGCCATCGTGGACAAGCGCAAGATGAAGGACCGCCGCATGCGCGACCGGCGGCGCACATCGTCACAGCGTCCTTCGAAGAGCGTCCCGCCCACCCAGAAGTAGGATCGCAGCGTCGGGGAGTCATTCCGCCGCCGCGCGCATCACCCATCACCCCCATCAGAGAAAACTCCTTGACGGTGCGGTATTGCATGTGGTATTCCTGTGTGCGCGCGACACGGACCTTGAAACACGTGAAATTGATACCGACAACGGCAGTGTGGATTGCGATGGTCATCGCTGTCGCCGTGTGGGAGCCCGCATATGCGATGAAGCCCGTGGTGCTCGATGATGACGCTACGGTCCACAAGCTGGGTTTGTACGCCGATGTTCTCGAGGACCCGAAGGGGACCGTCACGCTGGAGAGCATCCTTCGGGGGGACCATGATGCGCGATTCGCACCGAGCGCATCCGACGCTCCTAACTACGGCTTCACCACGTCCGTGTACTGGGCGCGATTCCAGATCCGAAACGTGCGTGACGTTCCGATGGAGCGGTTCCTCGAGATCGCATACCCGATCCTCAATCATGCGGAGCTGCATGTTCCGGAGCCCGGGGGCGGGTACACCGTCCGTATCGGAGGGAACAGCTACCCGTTCGGGAAGCGCGACCTGCAGTACCGAAACCTGGTGTTTAAGATAGATATCCGCCCGGGGGACCAGGTCTTGTATCTGAGGATCAAGACCCAGTCGTCCATGTGTTTTCCGCTCATCCTGCAAAGCCCCACCTCGTTCTCGGAAACCGTCCTGAACGAATACATCGTGTTCGGGTTGTACTACGGCATCCTGCTGGTCATGATCATCTACAACCTGTTCGTGTTCCTGTCGGTCAGGGACGTCAATTACGTGTATTACATCGTGTATATCCTCGGGTACCTGCTCGCGGTGCTGTCGCATAACGGGCTGGCCTTCCAGTACCTGTGGCCGGACTCGCTGTTCTGGGCGCGGATCTGCGTCCCCTTCTTCATCCTGTTCGTGACGATGCTGGCGATTCCGCAGTTTAGCCGCTCGTTCCTCAAGATGAGCACATACGCGCCGTGGATCGACCGGGTCCTGATCGGCCAGATCGCCATCGGCGTCGGGATGATGGTCGCGACGTTCTTCGTCCGCTATTCGATCATCATGCCGCTCACCTCGGTGCTCGCGGTCATCTCGATCACCATCTCGTTCATCGGGGGGATCGTCTGCCTCGTCCGGGGATACCGCGCCGCGCGCTTCTATGTCATCGCCTGGACGGTGCTCACGATTGGGATGGCGCTCTGGTTCTGTCAGGCGGTCGGGATCCTGCCGTATAATTTCATCACCAAGTACAGCAACCAGGTCGGTTCGGCCGCCGAGGTGGTCCTGCTTGCGCTCGCGCTCGCCGACCGTATCAACATTCTGAAAAAAGAGAAGGAGGAGGTGCAGGACGAGCTGATCGGCATGCAGAAATCCTACAGCCAATCGCTGGAGAAGACCGTACAGGAACGCACCAGCGAGCTGGAACTGAAGACGCGGGAGCTCGAGTCGGAGCGGAACCGGCTGAAACGGCGCAACGAGATGATGGAGCGGGAGGTCAATCTCGCGCGGCGGATCCAGGAGCAGCTCATTCCCTCGCATAACCCGACGGGATACATCGCATCGCTGTATCGCCCGATGGAGCAGGTCGGCGGCGATTTCTTCGATTTCATCATGTTCGACGATTCCGACCGCATCGGCATCTTCCTGAGCGACGTCTCGGGACACGGCGTACCGGCCGCTTTCATCACCTCAATGGTGAAAACGATCATCCTCGAGGCCGGCCCGCGGAACGAAAATCCGGCCGCGCTCCTGTCGTACATCAACGCCATACTTTTTCGGCAGACGGGCGGGAACTTCATCACCGCGTATTATGGCATCTACGACCGGGGGGACCGGACGATCCTCTATGCGAATGCCGGCCACTTCCCGCCATTCATCATCGCCGGCGGCGCGATATCGACACTGATGGGACGCTCGAGCGTACCGCTTGCGACCTTGCACAACAAGTACCTGGAGGATGCGGGGAAATCGTACGTGAACAATGTGGTGCAGCTCCCCGACGCCGGCAAGGTCCTCCTGTATACCGACGGTTTCACCGAGGCCCAGCCGGTCGAAGCCCCCGGACGATTTTTCGAATACAACGGAATGGCGGAGGCGCTTACTACCCATGCGCACCTGCCGAGCCGCGAGTTCCTTGAAAAGGTGTTTAACCGTCTCATCGAGTACCGGGGCGAAGAAACGTTCGACGATGACGTATGCCTGATTTGCCTGGACGTTTTCTGACAGGGCGCCGCGAACGGCCGCATTATAGATTGATCGACACCTGCGCGTTAATCGTCTCGTCGATGTTCTTCACGCCGGGCGCGGGATTGTTGTTATACTCGTGCAGGAGGCCCACCGACAGGCTCAGGTATGTGTTGATCGCGACCGAGAGGCTCACGTCGTGCGTGTAGCGATACACCGCGCTCTCGTCGATCTTCGGGATGTAGAAGAACATGTAGCGGAGCGACCATCGCCACTGGTCCGTCGCGTCCCGCCTTGACCGGCGTAACGAAGGCGAAGATATCGGTCCAGGTAAACGACGATGCGGGCGGCGTCGCGCCAGCACGATAGGCGGCGGTAGTGCCGAAACTATACGGCTACACCAGTAAATTCAATCCCATGGCTCAATCAAGCTTCTCAATGTTTGGCGAATCAGATACAAGCGGTGCTGGGGCTGGGCGACATTGGCCATGTCGGTGTCTTTGGAGAATTCAAATACTGGTTTCTATCGACCAATCATTGACACTTTAACACAGAAACCCCGGCCTTCGGCCGGGGTTTCTTCATGGTGCGTCCGGTATATACGGCTGCTCCTTTAACTATGCGGATATGTCATCGTAGATTGAACATAACGGCAATCAGCCCGGAGAACTGAAGCAAAGTATCGACATCAAGAGTGTATTGCGCACATCATTGAATGCTGCATCACAACTGTCGATGTATGCGTTAATGCATAATATTCGAAGTATTGATAAATTCACGATCAATGAAGGCAGCAATTCCTTCGCATTCCTTCGATATCTCGTCGAACGACTTCTGTAGAACAAGTAACGATTCGATGATAGCCTCTTTACTTGCATTTTCTTTTATCTCAGGGCTATGAACACAACCCCGAAACGTACGCCCATTAATCGCTGTGAGGCTTCTCGCAATGGTTTTCATTCGTTCTAGACTACCCGGTCTATTCACTGAAAATCCTCCCATCTCGTCCTTTATTTACGATCTCCTGGAGAATCGTCATCGTTCAGAATTCTTCGAATCCGTCCTGTTCAAGGGCTTTTTTGATTGTGTCAACCGTGCGTTCCGTACCTGAATTTCCGTTCCCCTTATTATGAGACAGTTTCCCGATCGATTTACCTGGTAGTGATTCGTTAGCCGCGCGTAGATGCAATTCATGATGCTTATTCCGTCCGGTTTCATTCCGGATAGTGAACTTTTCGGTCATCATGAGAAGCTCCTGCGCCTGGTTCGACATCTCCTCGCTTGCCGAAGCGGTTTCCTCCACAAGCGCCGCATTCTGTTGCGTCATCGTATCCATCTCTGATATCGCCACGTTTATCTGGTCCATGCCGCGCATCTGTTCGTCGCTTGCAGCCGCTATCTCCGTGATAAAGCGGTTCAAATCGCGGACACCTTTGATTATTTCTTTTAAAGATTCGCCGCTATTATTAACCAGCAAGGTGCCGTTAGCGACCTTCTCGACAGTATCCTTGATCATGCCGGCAATCTCCTTTGCGGCGTTACCAGACCGCTGCGCGAGATTGCGGATCTCGCTCGCGACAACCGCGAAACCGCGCCCCTGCTCACCGGCGCGCGCGGCCTCAACCGCGGCGTTGAGCGCGAGAAGATTCGTCTGAAATGAAATCTCATTAATTACTGCCGTGATCTCGCCGATTTTTTTGCTAGCCAGGTTAATCTCGTTGATCGAAGCGACCGCTTCGTCGGTTATCCGCCCCCCGTCTTCGGCAAGTTTTGTTGAATTTCCAGCGAGTTTGTTCGCTTCAATCGCATTCTCGGCGTTCTGCTTGATGTTGGCCGTCGCCTCCTCGATGGTGGACGCCACCTCCTCCAGCGATGAGGCTTGTTCGCTCGTTCGCTGCGAGAGGTTCTGGTTTCCGCTTGAAATCTGCTCTACTGCCTGGGCGAGGTTTTGGGATGCGGTTACCAGGTTGGCGACGAGATCCTCGAGGCTATCAGCCGCCTTGTTGAGCGATGCGCCGAGCTGGCCCAGCTCGTCCTTCTGGTCAAGATCGATCCTTCCGGTAAAATCCCCCTGTGAGATCATCCGAGAGAACTGCATTGCCTTCTCAACCGGACGCTTGATAGAAAGAGAGATCGAGAAGCCCAATAATATGGCCACCGCCATGGCGATGAGAATTGTGGCAATCATGATAACCGTCGCTCTGTTCGCAAGCGCTGTATTTTTTTCCGATGTTTCGCGTGCCGCCTTCTCATTTGCGGCCAGCATGGCTTGGAGCTTGTCCTGTAAATCGCGAGCGACCTTGAGGCCTTCGCCAAGCAATATCGACTCCGCTTCCGCCATTTTGCCGGTTTCCGTCAAACGGATCACCTTTTCGGCGAGAGGTATGTAATCATTGTATCGCTTGACCAGTTCGTCATACTGTTTCTTGTCGTTCTCATCGATGAAGGTGTTAGTGTAGAGTTTCATAACCTCCTCGAACTCGGCGCGAAGCTTCCCGATCGTCTCGAACGATTCGCGACGCACATCCGCAGTGCTCGCCAACGGGAGAGCGCGCAGTTCGGCGCGCATCCGGTTGTACGAAATGCCAAGTTTGCCGACGTAATTGAGGCCCAGGGTCATCTTCTCGTACATGAATGTGTCGGCCTTGTCGATTGCACGCATCTCTAAAATCCCGACCACGCCGACAACGCCGGCGATAATGGCCACGAAAACAAAACCGCTTAAAAGCTTTGTCATTATTTTGATGTTGTTATACCATGCCATGGTGCGCCTCCGCTAATTATACTGTTATTGCCAGTGTTGTAATCGCATGCCAATAGCCAGACACTGCCCTCGTGTCGGTGAAATACGGCTCCCGGCATTGTGTCCAGCACGGTTAAGATCGCAAATATCGATGATGAAAACTTTTAATCGACATGGGTCTCGTCAAATCGTGCCGAAATCCTTGCGAAGTTACACATGCGGCAATCAGCATGCCATTGTGATAATAACAATAATCATGGTTTGTGGTAATCGCGGATTTTAGCTACTACAGCGTAAAGGAATCCATTAATGAATTCCGGAGAGGGGCTATCGGTTCTGTATCACCCACTGGGTTGCGTTTCTGGCCAGCTCGCTGCCGCTGGAAAGGCCCAGCTTGTGTTTGATGTTGCGGCGGTGCGCTTCGATGGTGTTCGTGCTGATGTTGAGCGTGCGAGCGATATCGCCGGTCTTCATTCCTTGGCCGATGAGCTCGAAGACCTGTAGCTCACGGTCCGTGAGATCGCCCATAGAGTGCACCTCGTCCCTGGCAATATGCGATTCTCCCGAGGACAAGAACCGATTGATAATACGCGAGGAAGCGCTTGCGCTTAAGTAAAGCTCACCCTTCAGCACCTCGCGGATCGCAACTACGACGGCTTCGCCCAGCTCTTTCTTGTTTATATACGCCCGGGCTCCGGCGCGTAAGGCTCGCTCAATAAACAGGGCCTCAGCGTGCATGGAAAGCACGATCGGCAGGGTCTTCAGGCCGCGGGCTCGAATGCTCTTTATAAGGTCGATCCCGTTCGCTTCCCCTTCAAGGGTAATATCGAGAATGACGATATCAGGCTCTCGTTGCGCTATTTGTACTATCGCCACATTCGCATTGTCGGCTTCGCCGCATATTTCAAAGTCCTTCTCTCTTTCAAGAATACGTAGAACACCCTGCCGGACAAGCGGATGATCTTCGACGAGGTAGATACTGATGGGTGCATTTTTCATTGCTGTATCGGCTATTACGATCGTGTGCGCTATCGCTCTATGCTTACCACAATAATCGCGATGCGTCAATGATGGATTCTAGTTATTGTTCCTTAATTCGACAATAACCTCGAATCTGTCCGCGGCCTGCAGGATGTTTAGATACGCACCGATAGTATGCGCTCGATACTGCATATGTGATAATCCAAGACCGGATTTTGCACCTACTGAACGTTTTGCGTCGGAGGCGATACGGTTGATTACGCGAGTGGTAATCCAAGTTGTATCTCCCGCGATTTCGATGGCGAGACCATTTCCTTTCGCATGCTTGATGGCGTTGGTAACCGCTTCCTTGATGATATAGTAAAGATTGGTGGCGACGGTGTTGTCGCCGATAGAAATCGTACCGGTGACCGCTAGCGGCACGTCGATGCCCGTTATCCGGGCGGTCTCAACGGCTAAATCTTCGAGGGCTGCGAGAAATCCCCCCTGCTCGAGCCGAACCGGATTGAGGCCATACGCGAGAGCGCGCGTCTGGTCGATGATCTCGCCGAGCAACCTTTTCATGGTTATTACGTCCTTGTGTTGTTTAAACCGAGGAGGGATTATCTCCTTCTTGATTATATCGAAAAGGAGATTGGCATAGGTAAGCTTCTGACCCAGATCGTCGTGGATTTCTGAGCCAATCAGGCGCCGCTCCTGCTCGGATATATCAATCAGCTGTCTCTCGAGCTCTCGAACCGACTCCTCGGTTTTTTTGAGGTGAGTGATGTCAATGTGGCTTCCGAGCAGACGGATCGGTTTGCTGTCCTCATCGAAAATCAATGCGGCTTTTGCGAGAAACCAGCGGTAAGTGCCGTCCTTGTGCCTAAAGCGGTACTCAAGCTCATAGTCGGGCCACGGATTTTGCAGAAATCGGTTTATGGTGTCTAGGCTTCGATCGCGATCATCGGGATGGATGCGACTGAGCAATTCCTCGTAGTCATCTGCGATTTCGTGATTTTCATAACCGATTATTTGCTTCCACTCGGGAGAAAAGCGTATTGAATTATCGCGAAGGTTCCAATCCCAGAGGCCAATGTTCAAAGCCCGAATGGCCGCATCGAAACGGATTCGGCTTTCTATCAACTCTTCTGTCATTCGCGTGATTGTAGTGACATCTTGCGCGGTGCCAAAGAGTCCGATTATTTCGCCTGCGTCGTTCTTGATGGGATATCCGATCTCGCGAATATGACGCACCTCGTGATGACGCGTGATGATTCGATAGTAGATCTCAAATGTTTTTCCAGTTTCCAGCGCTGAACGGTTCATATCGACGACCCGCTGTTTATCATCGTGATGGACGCTGGAAAGAAAAGCTTGATACGTTCGGTCGAACTGGCCCTTCTCTACATCGAACACATTGAATAACTCGTCCGACCAGCGAATCTCGCCGGTATGAAGTATAAAACGCCAGTTGCCGATCTTGGCGACCCTTTGCGCCTCGGCGAGATCCAGCTCGCTTCTGCGCAATTCCTCCACCATGTAAACGCGCTCCGTGATATCCTTCACAACAACTACGCCGCCAATGATCCGTCCTTGGTCGTCACGAATGGGGGCGGCATTATTCGATATGTTCCTCGTTTCCCCGTCAAGACCGCGAATGATAACTTCCTGGCCGATTACGGTTTCTCCGTTTTTTATCGCGCACGTTATCGCCCAATCGTCTAACTTGAGTGCGAGGCCGGATTGAGGCCACCATTGCGTGAACAGGTCGAAATCGTACATGTTCTCTGTATAATGGAATCCATCGCCCCAGATTGATTTGGCCTGCTCATTGGATTCGATGATGCGGCCGTTTGTATCGGCGATGAGTACCGCGAGCGGTATGGCAAAAAGGGTCGCCCGTAGTCGCGCACGCTCCTCGCCTAATAGTGCGAGATTCTGATTCAGAACCTCCTGTGACTTCTCGAGCAGTTCGTTGGTCTGCGCCAGCTCCTCATTGTTCGATTCGAGCTTATCCATTGTGCGGACCAACGATTCATTGACGGAATGCAGATCATCAAGAACCCGTTTCTTATCCGAAATATCCCCGTAACAGATTGCCACCCCGATGCCCTCCAATGGGGCTGCGGTGACGCTGATCCAGGTGATTTCATGCCGTCCCTTAACGATTCCCATCTCAACGTTTTTCACCAATTGGCGCTCGCTGATAGCGCGAACGCTGGCAAATTCATTGGGTGGCATCGGAGTGCCGTCCGGACGCACGATGCTCCATTCTTCACCATCGATCGTCCTCTGGGACTGTTTCTCTACGCCGAGGCCGAGCAGTTGCTCGGCCATCAGGTTCGACTCGAGTATCTGGCCCTCAGTGTTCGCAATTGTGATCCCCATGGGAAAATGCTCGAACAGCGTCTGGTATTTCAACCGGGCGATACGTCGTTCCTCTTCAAGTCGCTTACGTTCCGTGATCTCCCGTCCAATGACCACGGATCCGATGATCTCGCCGGTAGCGTCCCTGATTGGTCCGAAGCTGTAGCTCCCCCACCATGTTTCTCCGGTGTCCTTCCGCATCAGCATGTATTCGGCGTTCGATACTCGTTCGCCCCGAAGCGCACGGGGGACTGCCCACATGTCGAGCGGGGCGAGCGTTCTGTCGTCGAAAAACACGTCGATGTACTCATGATATTGCGATAATTGCTTATAGCACTCCTTCTTGTCTTTGAAGCGGTGATACGTGGCGAATGCTTCATTGAAGTTGATGAAGTTGCCGTCAACGTCGGAAATGAATACTGCGTCGGTCATGCTTTCGAACACCGCCTCCAGTTTGCTGGTCGTGGCGCGAAGCGACATCAACGTCCGCGATGTTTCCTGCTGTGATTCTTTCAATAGTTCGACTGTTTGGGCGAGCTCCTTATTGGTTGATTCCATCACCTCGTAAGCAGTCTCGAGGGCCTGCTGCTTCTTCGAAACGTTTCTTTTTTCATCGAACAACTTGAAGGCCATCTTGATTGAGGCGTCGAGAACGGTTATCCCGGTGTTTTTCACAACGTAACCGTACGAGGTAATTCTCTCCGTTTTTTCAACGATTTCCGTTTCAGTATGGCTCGAAAGAAAGACGATCGGTATGTCCGTCAGGGCCAGAATCTTCGCGGCGGCCTCGGTTCCGTCAATTCCGGGACCGAGGTCGATGTCCATAAGGATGAGATCGATTTCCACATGCTCCATGCATGCGACGATGGCATCTTCGCCTGACAAAGCAGTTCTTACCTGATATCCGAATTGTTCCAGGTTTTGCTGTTCGTACAGGGCCAGAATGGCCTCATCCTCGACAAGGAGTAATGTTTTCTTGTTTCCGAAAACCATTGGATCAAGAATATTAAATTTTGTAAGATCGATAAATCACTGAAAATAATTATTTTTCAAGAATAATTATCGATTTATTTTTAAGTTTAAATAACAAATTAGCTATATTTGCGTATAGTAATTGTTTTTTGTGATACAAATTCTGGAAAGATTATTGATCAAGGTTCAATAGAGGTTATGATCACATCAGAAATTTCCTGACTTATACAGGACTGCTCAGAATGTGGTCCACGCGCCGTACTGAGTTGTTGCCCAACTAAAGATTGATCGACACCTGCGCGTTAACCGTCTCGTCGATGTTCTTCACGCCGGGCGCGGGATTGTTGTTAAACTCGTGCAGGTAGCCCACCGACAGGCTCAGGTATTTGTTGATCGCGACCGAGAGGCTCACGTCGTGCGTGTAGCGATACACCGCGCTCTCGTCGATCTTCGGGATATAGAAGAACACGTAGCGGAGCGACACCGGACGCACCGGGACGATGATGCTTTTAAAGCGAAGCGACCATCGCCACTGGTCCGTCGGATCCCGGTCGCGGATGTGCTCGTGCTGATGCACCGGCGCGCCGCTCAAATCGAGACGCCAGTAGCGGTTGCGGATAACGTCGAACTTGATCCCCGCGCCGGTATTGTTGCGGTGCAGTATCTTCGTGATCTCGTTTGATTCCGAGCGCGAATACACGAAACCCTCGAAGCGCGAAAACACGCGCCGGTCGAACCGGAACGTTCCCGACTGCTTCTTTTCGGTTATCTTTTCCCGCACCTCGGTATAGAACGCGTCGTAGTACAGCTGGAGCTCGGTGATGTTGTCGTCGAACCGGAAGTCGGCCTTCACGTTCGAGGTGAGAAAGTCGGTGTTGCCGATTTTTTTGATATAAAGTCCCCCGAGCGTGAAGAAGAGCGTCGTGTCGTCGGGTCCCGCCTTGACCGGCGTAACGAAGGCGAAGATATCGGTCCAGGCAAACGCCGTCGCGGGCGGCGTCGTGCCCGCAAGATAGGCGGCGATCACGTGGTCGGTCGTGTCTTGCGCGGCGGCGGGACGGGCGAACGCGAGCGCGGCGGCGCATGCGGCGACGATAAGGATGCGGCGAAACGGGAACGCGGTTATTTTATGACGATCTTCGAGGTTTCGACAATATAGCGCTTGTGGATGTTCTGGAGCATCTTTCCGACGGTGCCGATAAGATCGCGGTCGAGAGAACGCTTTTGGACGTATTTGTTCACCTCCTCGAGTTCCGATTTGAGTATCTTCCCGAAGCCGTCGAGCATCTGCGCGTAGGCGATCGCGGTGGGCGAGCGCTGCTCCTGCTTGTGCTTCTTCAACTCCAGGTCGATCTGCATCTGCAGTTCCTGGCGGGACTGCTCGATCTTCTGCAACTTCTGAATCATCGACTCGGCCGCGTCAAGAAAGTTTCTCGGCGACACGAGCTCATAAAACGCGCCGATCGACCCGCGGGCCGAGAAGATGTCGCCCGGCATGCGCTCGGCGTGGAAGGCGTTCTCGATCGCGCGTCCGGTCGCCTCGTCGAAGAGAATGCGGTTGGCCAGTCCCGCCGTGGTCATCGACTCGATGCGGTACGCCGATGCGCTGAGCACCTCGCCCTGGATGATCTTCGCGGTGTCGGTCATCAGCTGCGCCTCGATGGCGATGGCGTTGTGAAGCGACTGGTTGCGGTTGAACTCGCGCAGGTTCGAGAGGATTGTCATGGCCGCACTCGACGCCGCAAGCGGGTCGGGGAAATAAGCGACGACGATCCCCTCGCACATGCGGCTCACCACGCCCCGCCCCGCCTGGATGGGGGCGATCGCGTACGCGTTGAGCACGGTGTGCAGCATGATGAGATCGGCGAGCTTGAGGCGGCCGGCCAGTTCGGAGAACCCGCGGATCGAGACGCGCAGGATCGTCACCGCCTGGGATTCGACCCGCTTGAAGAGCGCCTTCTCCTCCGCCGTGCCGGCCGCGTGCGAGCGGTCGGTGATGAGCGAGTCGGGGACCTCGTACTTCTTGAACAGGTTCACGATGAAGTGGTCGATCTCGAGCAGCTCCTCAGGCGGCAGGAGACTCAGGATGGGCACGATGTCGTCGCTGATCGCGTAATCCTCCTTCATGAGCGAGATGAGGAAGTATGCGAACTCGACCGAGCGGAGGCTTCCCACGATGGACAGGATCTCCCGCTGGATCTGCTTGTTCTTGATGATCATCATGTCCTGGATGATCTTGATGGCGCCCTTGTTTCCCATCAGGATGAGCACGGCGCAGGAGTAGATCCGCACCTTGATCCCCGGGTCCTTGAGGTATTCCTGCAGGTAGTTGATCACCTGCCGGCGGTTGAAGTTCGCGGTGAGCTCCGTGATGGCGCCGATCGCCTGGACGATGGCCTCCTTCGGGTCGCCCGGCCCCAGGGTGTAGAAGATCCCGTTGAGAAAGTCGATATCGCTCTCGTTGCCGCACTTGCCCAGGCACTGGATGGCCAGCCGGCGGATCTCCGCATCGGTGTTTTCTTCGATGATTTTTCTGAAGATGTGTCCCGCGGCCACATTGCCCCGCAGGTCGCGCGTGAGCAAAATGTTCAGGATCGACGCCGTCAGCGGCGAGCTCTGCGCGATCTTGTCCTTGATGAAGTCGGTCATGATGTTGAGCGAGCGCTGGTCGGAGAACTGCGCCAGCAGCTGGATGCTGCGCCGCTGCTCGACCGTGTTCTCGGTGGCCAGCGCGACCTCGAGCTCGCCCAGCATATAGGAGTACTTCAGGTACGAGAGCGTCTCGCCGACCTCGTTCAGGATCTCGGGATCGGGATACTTCTTCACGTAGTTGAACATCTTCACCAGCGCGGTCGCGGCGTTCTCGATGTCCAGGATCCCGATGATGCGCAGCAGCCGGACGATGCGGTCGCGCAAAAACTTCTTTTCGAAATTGACCGACTCGATGCGTCCGGCCGACACCTCGCGCGCCTTCGGGTCGTTGTCGAAGAGCACCTCGACGAGGAACTCGACGGTCTCGCCCTCCTCGGCCGAGACATGCGGCAGCGACCCCACGATGGCCACGATGATTTTATGGATGCCGGTGCGGTCCTCGTTCTTGAGGTACGCGATGAGGGCGCGGCGGAGCTCGGGGGTGAAGCGCTCGAGGATGAAGTGGCGGATGCGCCGGAAGTTTTCGGGAAAGTCCTTCTCCGCCACCTCGGCCACCATGAACTCCTTGCGGTAGGTCTCGAAGTAGGTCTCCAGGGTCACCACGATGTAATTGAAGAGCTTGTCGCGCAGGAGCAGGTTCTTCCGGTTCTCCTGCATGCCGGTGAAGAAGCGCTGGAAGATCTCCACGATGACGGCGTTCTCGATCGCGCTTTCGACCGAGAGCGCAATCAGGTTGCGGAACAGCTTGTCGGGATCGGCGAGGCGGTGCACCCGCGCGCGCACCAGGTGGAGCGCCATGATCACGAGCGCGCGGTTGCGCGAGGTGAGCGCCTTCATGATGTAGATGAGGAATTCGCGGTGCGCGCAGGCGATCATCGCGTCCAGGAAGGCGACCTTGGTCTCGTCGGAATACTCGTCGAACTGCGGCGTCATCTTGCTTAAGAGCACCCGTATGTTCAGGATCGACCCGTCCTCCTTCTCGGACGAGTAGGTGAACAGCTGCTCGTCCTCGGAATCCTCGGCGGCCGACCGCGCGAAGTTTTCGCAATAGCGCGCGATGGACTGGTATACCGCCTGGGCGACGCCGGGCGCGTTCTCCTTGAGGAGCTCCTCGTAGACGAGCGCTCTTCGGAATGAGGAAAGCCCCAGAACGGCGGCGCGGCGCAGGGCGATGTCCCCCTCGGCGTCGCGGGCCGTGCGCAGAAAGAAGTCGTACACCCCGTCATCATCGCCCCCGACGGCGCGCAGGACATCAAAGGCCTTGAGCACGGCCGGCGCCAGCTTTTGGTCCGCCCGGTGCGCCTCGATGAATGCGATCATCTCGCCGGCGTGCCCGACGGAGCCCCGGCGCTCGATGTGGTCGAGGATGGTGATCTTTTCCGCCATGCTGGTGTCGGCGTCCAGAAGCGGCGCAAGCGCGGCGGCGACGGCGGGATTCTCGAAGTCGCGGAGCGCGGCGATGGCGCTTTCGCGCACCAGCGGATCGCCCGCGAGATCGCGCACGAGCACGTTCATCCCGTTTTCGGTCCTCAGGATGGCCAGGATCTTGTGGAAGGCGATCCGCTCGTAGGGGATCAGCTTGAAGTTCTTGCTGATCTCGAGCTTGATGGTTTGCAGGATGTTCTTTTCCATGGGCGAACGTGTACCGATCAGGCGCGTATGGTATATACATATCCGCCGATTTGGACCACAAGCGCAATCAAAAAATGAATTGACGTTTTTTGAACTCTTTGTATTCTACTTAAGCTCCCAAGAGCGGATCAGCACATACCGGCCGGGCCCGCTGGGCGCCGGCTGATTATCATCGACAAGGAGTTTTCCCATGAAAGCGAAGAAATGGACACTGTACGTCGTTCTTTTTGCGACGGTAGCCCTGCTCTCGTGCGGCACCGGGCAGAAAAAGGACGGCGGGAAGGACGCCGGGAGCACGCGTGACGAGCTCTGCGGCGAAGGGACCGGCTATGCGCAGATTTACGATAACGACGTCTCCATGGCGCGCGACCGCGCCCTCGATGAGGCGATGAACTTTCTCGTCAAGGCGAAGCTCGGCCAGGTCGTTTCCGGGACCTCGGTCGCCGAGGATTTCGCGCTGGTCGCCTCCATCGTCGAGGCCCGCTCCAGCGGCATGGTCAAGGACGTGAAGGTCCTCAAGGAGGGCCCCGAGCAGGGCGCCTTCGTGATGACCATCAAGGGCTGCGTGTATCCCCAGGCGGTCAACGACACCATCGCCTCCACCATACGCAATTACGGCCGTCCCAAGTTCATGGTGCTGATCCGCGAGCGCTTCGAGGGGAAGGCCAACGAGCCGGGCTTCACCGTGACCGAGCTGACCATGATGGAGATCATGGGCAAGGCGGGCTTTGAGTTCGTCGACGCCGCGATGACCCAGCAGCTCATGCGCCAGGACCGCTCGGCCATCAGCAAGGCGATGGCGGGGCGCATCGATCCCAGCGTCCAGCACCTCCTCCTCGACCGTAAGGACATCGGCGCCGAGGTCGTGATCGTCGGGACCGCCGAGACGAAGGACCAGTCACATGCGATGGCCCGCGTTTCCAAGAACATGAAATCGAAGTCGGCCATCATCAACGTGAAGGCGATCGACGTATACACCGGGAACATCTTGGCCAGCACCAGCGCGAACGCCCCCGGCCTCCACATCGAGTCCGAGACCGCGTCCAAGACCGCCATCCAGCGCTGCCTGCAGCAGATCCTCGGAAAGGAAGACGAGGACGATGACGGCAAGTTCAAGTCCGGTCCGTTCATGAACCAGATCACCAAGAAGTTCCTCCGCGCCGCCACCGAGCGCGAGATCAACATGACCGTGACCGGCCTGGACAATACCGCGGCCACCAAGTTCCGCAGCGAGCTGAAAGGGCGCATCCGCGGCGTGAAGGAAGCGAACCTCAAGGGCCAGAGCGGCATCCAGACGAAGATCCAGGTGATCTTCGCCGGGAAGACCGACCAGCTCGTGCAGGAGCTCCAGGCGAAATCGAGGGCCATCGGCTTCGATATCACCGTGAACGAGCAGTTCCCCAACAAGGTGATGCTTGGCGCGAAAGCGCTCAAATAGCGCGGGCGCAATCAACACGAAGACGGATGTACGATGCGGCGGCCCCACCGGGCCGCCGTTTCATTTGGTCGGTCCCGCCGGCGGGGAGCGCAGCGACGGGACGTAAAAAGAATTGAAAAAAGACGGCGCGCCGTCGAGGGTGATGTCGCCGTGTGGCATCACGATACCGCCGTCATGGAGGAACCATGCCCTTTACCCGACCGCAACTGGAACGATACGCCGACGTGCTCATCTGGGGCCTCACCGTCGCGCGGAAGAAGCCATTCAAGCCGTACGACCTCATCCTGGTCCGGTACGATCTCGAGGCGCTGCCCCTTCTCGAGACGTTGTACGCCCGACTGATCGCACAGCGCCGCAACGTGGTCGTTCGCGCCATGCCGGGCCCGTCCATGGAGAAGAGCTTCTTCTCGCTCTCCGATGCGGCGCAGCGGCGCTTCCTGGCCCCCTTCGACATGGACCTCTACGCGCGGATCAGCGGCAACATCTACCTCCACGCGCCGTCGTCGCTGACGCATCTCAAGAGCATCGACACACAGCGAATCAACGAGTTCACCATCTCCCGCAAGCCGTTGCGCGACATCGCGAACAAGCGGGAGGACGCCGGAGCGTTCACCTGGACGCTGTGCACCTATCCCACGCGGGCGCTCGCGGACCAGGCGCAGCTGTCCCTCCGGGAATACGCCGCGCAGGTCGCGAAGGCCTGCTTCCTCGGCGACCGGGACCCCGTCGGGCGATGGAACCGCATCTACGCTGACGTGAACGGCATCAAAAAGCGCCTGAACGCGCTCCCGATCGAGAGTGTCACCGTGGAGAGCGCCTCGTGCGATTTGACCATCCGGTTCGGCGAGAAGCGGCGATTCATCGGCGTGAGCGGGCGCAACATCCCTTCGTTCGAGATATTCACCTCGCCCGACTGGCGCGAGGCGCGCGGCGTCTACTTCGCTGACCAGGCCTCCTTCCGCAACGGCAATTACGTGGAGGGCGTGCGCCTCGAGTTCCAGAAGGGTCGCGTGGTGCGGGTGTCGGCGAAAAAGGGCGGGGCGTTCGTGAAAAAAACGCTGTCGATGGACCGCGGCGCGTCGCAGATCGGCGAGTTTTCCCTCACGGACCGCCGCTTCTCGAAGATCGACCGCTTCATGGCCGACACGCTTTTCGACGAAAACTTCGGCGGCCGCCACGGGAACTGCCACATCGCGCTGGGCAGCTCCTACGCGGACGCCTTTGCCGGCGATCCGGCGACGCTCACGAAATCGTCGAAGGCATCGCTGGGCTTTAACGATTCCGCGCTCCACTGGGACCTGGTGAATACCGAGAAGAAGCGCGTCACGGCCGCGCTCCGGGGCGGCGGGAAGGCCGTCATCTACGAGAACGGAATGTTCGCGGTCTAGCGGACTACACCGCCGGCAGCAGGCCGTGATCGGTCTTGTCGGTAAGGATCTCGAACGCGGCCCGATGCGCCGTCACAAGCCGCACCCGTTCGCCCGTTCTCCTGAACGTCACGTCGAGCTCGCACGAAGCGATCTTGCTGTTGAGGCACATCTTCACGCCCCCGGGCGGATTGTAGTACGGCAGGCACACGAAGTCCCGCGCCTCCGCGCGGATCACGCCGCGCACATCGATTTCCGTCGAGCGCGCCGCAACGTTCCAATGGAAATACGAGAAGCTCGCGCGAAACAGCAGCGTATGCAGTTCGTTGAGCGCGTACTCGCGTCCGTCGTGTCGAAGCACGATCGGCGTGAAAAACGGCGACCATATCGGCCCGATCTTGATCTTCGCCGTGGCGAGCTCGAGGAAGCTCCCGGGCGCATTGTCGAACCCGGCAACCTGCCCCCAGGCATAGTAGTCCGTGTGCTTGATTCCCCAGTTGTGGTTCTCGCTCCCCACCCAAGAGTCGATGGCGACCGTCGCGCCATTGATAACGATGCTGCCCATAAATGACGCCAGCGGGAGGCTCACCAGCCCCTTCGCCTTGGGAAAACCGCCGGTGTAGAACTTGAGCGGAAACCAAAAGATGGGTGTGTGATCGCCGGCATAGGACAGGTCCCATTCGATGGTCCCGCCCGTCTTTGCGTTAGTGATGGCGCCCCGAAGACGTCCGGAGGCAAGAGCAGCGTCGCCCACGCGCGCTTCCAGCCGGTCCCGCGCAAATGAGCATTCGGAAAACGGCACCTCCTTCTTTGCCGCGACATGCTCGCCGGTCTCACCGTTGAAGAAGACCGACCAGAGCTCGCCCATCGCCCGCTCAGGATGTTCGTGCGGGCTGAAGATCGTGTACCGGATCCAGAAGGCGAGCGGTCGAGAGGGATGGTTCGCCCTGAGAAAAAAACTTTCGTAATGTCCCTGCCGCTGGCCGGGAACGTAGCGCGTCCAATTCGCGGTCTGTTGCGCCTCGTGAAGGTCCATAATTTCCTCTGTAGTGACTGTAGTAAAAAAAGTGATTCTTTTGTCTGAAAATTCAATCAGAATATTATTGTGTATCATCAGACAAGTCAAAAATATCCCTTTCTTTTTGAGTTGACGATAATATCGGATTATGGTCGTTACATCTAAGAGACCATGGACACGATTACATTTTCTACGGGGAAATGATATGAGCATATACTTAAGAGCGATCATTATCGCAGTTTTGATTGTTTTTCTTCAAGCAAAGGTTTTTGCGAGTGAACGTGTAGCAGTCATTGATTTTCAAGCAAAAGGAATAAATCAGATCATTGCAAAAAATGTATCAGAACTGATTCGTGCGGAACTCATATCGTCTGGGAAATATACCGTCATAGAGCGTGCTCAGATGGCTGAAATTTTAAAAGAGCAAGAATTCCAAATGACAGGATGTACCGATGTGTCATGTGCCGTCAAGGTGGGCAAACTCCTGTCCGCCCGGAAAATTCTTGTTGGAACAGTAATGCAAATGGGCGTTAAAATAATAATTTCCGGAAGAATTGTAGATGTCGAGCGAGGAGTGGGCGAGGAAGCGGCGAATCAGGATGCTCAATCAACGAATGAGCTCGATACAGCAGTTCGAATGTTCGTTGCAAAGCTTTCCGGATCTAATGTCACTCACGACGGAACAACATCAACAAAAGGTAAAACCTATTTTCGTGTTCCCCGCCGGCCGTTAAAAGACTAACGGAGGTTTATCATGAGACTGTATAAACAAATACTCTTCCTCTTTGTTATTACGATAATATGCATGGCAGGCTGTACGTCAACCTATGTTCGGTCCCTTGAGGCAATGAAAGTAAAACCGGAGCGACCAGCAGAAAGCGATATCAACTACAAAATCTATTACAGCGTTGACTGCCAGGCATTCACCGAGGACGGAGCTGCAGGAACTTTTATTCAACCGCAGCCCATGCACGGTAAAATTTCAGACCTTTCGACAGAAGTTGAGAAGGTTCTTATACGCCAAGAAGTTGTTAGAATTTTCAACAGGAACAAGCTCTATCTAACAGAAACCTTTAAAAGAGATCGTGGAGATTATTATTTAGATATAACGATGCGTATTAAGCGAACAATGGCGGAATCAGGTGCTTGTGGGATTGGAAAAATTTTCTGTCTTTCATTCAGTTTTGGTTTATACCCTCCAGTTTTCTTTGAGTGGGATATGTACCTGAATGTCGATGTATATGATTCAAAACCCGTCGGTTATGCGAAACCAATCGCCATGTATGAGTATAAGCGTTCGATACGACAGCGTTGGGGAGGGGGTTTGCTTGGGATACCCATTCTCTTTTTTGGTAATATTTCCATGAATGAAATGACATCTAAGAAAGAAGGCCTTTCCGATGCAGCCGGAGACATGCTTCTCCATTTTACCCGTGATGTAAAAAATGGCACGAGAGGCAATATAACTTCAAAAACTGATATTATTACCGGTGGAGAGTAGCATTTCCATTATTGGCAGGAGTAATATGAATAATAAATGCTTAATCCTTATTTCAATATTCATTCTTGCAATAGTGTCATCGTCGGCCGCCTCTCCGCGCAGGGCGCAGGGCTTCGCGCTCCTCAATCGCAACAACCAGCTCGTCACGCTCAGCTCGCTGGTGAAGAAGGGAAATGTCATCATCTCGTTCTGGGCCACCTATTGCGTTCCCTGCAAGCGGGAGATGCCCGAGCTTTCCAAACTCGCCGCCGCCTATCGCGACCGGAAGAGGGTGGGCGTGCTCTTCGTGAGCATCGACAAGGAGGGCAAAAGCGTGGCGCAGCCGTTCCTCGACGCGTTGAACATCGCCGACGAGTGCGTGTTCGACATCTATCAGGAAACCGCGAAGCGATACATTCCGTCCCTCAAGGTGCCCGCGGTATTTCTGGTCAACGAAAAGGGGATGATTGTGTTCGAGGCCGTGGGCGAAACGCCCGAGACGCTCCGGAGGCTCGAAGACGCCATCAAACTCCTCCCGGACCGCTGATCGGCGCGTCCGGCCCACGGGTCCCCATTTTTTCCTAATTGACATATCGCCGATATAATCGGTATGATTTGCCATCGCCAACGAAAAGGAGCGGATCATGTCGATTAGCAGCTTGTCACGACGATCCATCGTTGCCGCCATTTGCGCCCTGTGCCTCGTGGCGGATTTTACCATCTTCTCCGATGACGCCGATGCGCGCGCCGGACGCGGGGGAAGCTATCGCTCGAGCTCGTCAAGCTCGCGTTCATCGAGCTCCTCACGGTCTTCCAGCTCGCGCTCCTCGAGCAGCAGCTCCACGTATCGATCGTCATCACCGAGCACGCGCAGCACAACGCCGTACGTGCCGTACAGCTCCGGCGCCCGACGCTCATCGACCCCCACCGCGAGACCCGTATCGCTGCCCACAACGACCTATTCGCTCGATTATTCAATGAAGTCCTATACGGCCGTTCTCGCTATCGCGCGTGACGGATCCGTGACCGTATCGGAGACGCTCAGTGTGATGCTTGCCTCACCGGCGAACGGAATAACCCGGTCGCTGGTGCCGGATGAGCAGTATACCGGCCTCATCGCCGCCGACACTGTGAGCACCACCACCGGAAGCGTGACCTATTCAAATGCGCGATACTTCCAGGTCGGCAACCCGAACACAAAACTCCAGAAGGAGCAGACCTTCACCCTGTCGTATCGGCTCGATGGGATTGTGCTCCCCTACGCCGCGGGGCCCGTGCTCGCCTGGCGGATGAACCTTGGCCGCCCGCTGCCGCAGGGCGCGATAACCATTCGCTTCCCGGACGCCGCCTCGGCCGCGCGCTGCGAGGTCGTCATCGTTCCCGCGAAACCGCACCGCTTCTATACGGCGACGAAGCTTAAAACCGAGGTCCGCGGCGCAGAGGTGATCGCCGCCATCGAGCGCCCGCTGAAGGACTGGGAGACCGTCGAGGCCTACGCCGAATTCCCCGCGGGGAGTGTCGATCCTGTCGCGCTTGCCGCAGCCTTCGACAAACGATTCGGGAAAAACACGATCTATTCGATCGCACGACTTGCGTATCGGGCAACGGTGCGGCGGAACCTCTCGGTGGACGTCGACGCCGCATACGATCTCTCGATTCCCAACAAATATGCCCGTCCGTGCCAGGCCCGCCGGGAGACGTATTCCGTCGGTATTCCATACGCGGAACAATCCAAACCGGACAAGGACTCGTGGCGTCGCGACCTCTACCTGTACAATCTTTCCGGTTCCGGCTACACCGACCGCACCCTGTCCGAACGGGATATATGCTATACACTTGCGCCAGGTACCAGCGCACAATTGAAGACGGGCTATACGACATACGGAAATTTCTACGATACCGGGACCCTCTTTGTCGACCTCGAACTTCCGGGCCTGGATGCGAAAAGAACCGGCGTCATCACCGTGTCCATCGATGTGCCCGATGGAGTGTCGACCGATCTCGTGCGCCCGCAGTTTCTCCTGAAGCGAACGGCGTATAACGAACTCTTGCTGCGCCCTCTTGCCGTCCCCTTCACCTGGGAGAAAAACCGCCTTACCGCAACGATTGGCGGCCTGTTGGAGGACCAGACGATCATGGTTCGGCTCTTCCTGCCCGCAGATGCGTTCACGAGGTCGTTCATCGCGGCCCGTGCGATCATGTATGTCCGAACAATGTGGAACTTCAACACCGGGCTGCTCATCGCCGTCATCGTCGTTGTACTGGTCATCGGTGCGATCATCGTCATCAGCATCATGGCGGTGCGCTCCGGCCGGCCGTTGCCCTCGCTGCCGAAGATCGCGAAGCGCGAAATGAAGAAGGCGCCCGCCGCCTCTATCGCGATACCGCCCGCGATCGAGGCACAGATACGGGAACACGACCCCGCCTTCACGGCCGCACATTTCCTATCGCGCGTAACGGCGATCTCCACGCGCCTGCAGGAGGCGTGGGGGCGCGGCGACATGCACCCGGTGCGCAATTACGTTTCGCAGGGCGTGTACAACCGTTTCCGCCTCCAGCTCGATCTGATGATACACGAGGAGGGGGTGATCGATTGTACGTCGGATTTCTCCATCACCGACGCGCGCGTGACCGGGATATCGAGCGCGCGGAACTACCAGACGCTCCACGTGCGCATCACCGCGCAGATCCGAGATCTCACCATCGACGCCTCGCTCAGCGATGATGATAAGCGGAAGCTCCTTGCGGAAGAGCCGCTCGAGACCTTCACGGAAATCTATTCGTTCACCCGCCGCACGGGCGCGAAGACCGATACGACCAAGGACTGGCTGAAGGGGCAATGCCCCAACTGCGGGTTCGTGCCGGAGAATTTCAGCGAGGTGAACAAGTGCCCCAACTGCGCCACCATCTACAACTCCGGCGAGTTCGAATGGGTCCTTTCGGAGATCACGCAGCTCGAGGAATGGCGTCCCACCTCCTGGCAGGACATTCCGGGGCTTGCCGCACTCGAGGAGAAAAATCTCTCCATCAACCGAGAGGTGATCGAGGACCGCGCATCGTATCTGTTCTGGCGCTGGGTCTACGCGCGGGCGAAGGGGATGCCCTCGGCGATCGCGCGCGACGCGACGAAGGAATTTCTCCAGGCGTTTTCCGCGCAGCGAAGCGCCATCTCCGAGATCGCCGTGGGCGCGGTCGATCTCGAACGGGTTTCGCAGGACGGCGATACGGTCCGCGCGGTCGTCGCCGTCAAGTGGAGCGCGGCGCGTGCGCGCGACGCCGAGCCGGAATACCGCGAGCACGCATTCACGCTCATGCTGCCGGTGGCGACAACGAACGAATACGGATTGGCCGAGCACAGCTGCCCGAATTGCGGCGCGCCGCTGCCCGAGCTCGACGCGCTCACGTGCGCCTATTGCGGCGCGGATCTTCCGTCCGCCGTGAACGACTGGATGCTCGAGTCGGTGGAACAGCGCGCCTGACGCGGCCGACCGCGCCCGAATCAGCCGCGCAGGACCGCCTCGGCGTCCCGAACCAGCGCCGCCAGGCGCGCGAGCGAATCCTCATGCCGCTCCTGCGCCACCATCCCGCCGGAGAGCTCCAGCAAATAATGCGTGATGCGCCGCTGCTCGTCGTGCGGCGGGAGCGGGACGCGAAGCGACGCAAGATCATCGCGCGTGGACGGCATCCGGCCGGTCGTGTGGAAAAAATGCAAAACATTGAGCAGGTAGAACTGGTCGCAGCGACCGCCATCGGCGCGCACGGCCGCGCAACCGCTGCCCAGCGCGATCGGGGCGTGGTCGAGAGGGAGTATCGCGGAGGCGCCGGGATGATCCCCCGCGCAGGCGACCACGATGTCACCGGCCTCGGCGCGCGGCGTTCCGGGAGCGATGTGCGAGGGATCGACCGTCGCGCAGGCGTCGTCGGAAAAGCGCAGCGAGGAAACGCAAGAAGGAACGGCGATGAGAACGGACCCGGGTTCGGGTCCGCGGCGATCGTCTTCGGCGCGCAGATCGCCGTGCACGATCAGAGATATTTCGCGCAACGGAAAAAGGGGCCATTTTCCGTTGCGGGCGGGCGCATGTGCGGGATCGGTCACATCCGGCGACGTTCCCAGGAATCGCGCCATCACCTCCGTTTTATGCCGGCGAATGAGCTCGAAGATCTCCCGCGCCGCGCCCGCGGCCTCACCGATTCGCTTCGTGAGTCTCGTCCCCGCGTCCATGCGTCGTTCAGAGGAACCGGAAGTGGTTTTGCGCCTCGCCGTCGGTGTTGAACATCTTGATGAATTCCTGCAGGTTGATGATCTTGAAGATCTTGCGCACGTCGGCGGAGACGTTCGACAGGATGATGTCGCCCTTCTTCCCGCGAACGAGCTTGGCCGCGTTGATCAGCACGCCCATCCCCGAGCTGTCGATCATCTCAAGGTTTTTCATGTCGATGATGATCTTGCGCACCCCGCCATCGATGACCGTTTTCAGGAAGATCCACAGGTAGCGCGAGGAATCGATATCCACCCGTTTCGGGGCGTCGATCCGGAATATCAGCGCGTTGAAGTCGATGACCTCGTCGAGTCGTTGCGTGATCCTGATGATTTCGAATGCGATCCTCATGGGACCCCCCTGTCAGACGTATCGGAAAAAATTGAGCGCCTCGTCTTCCGTGTCGAACATCTTGATGACGCGATGCAGGTTCACCACGCGGAAAATCTTGTCGAGATCGGGCGTGACGCCGATCATCACCACGTCGCCGCGCTTTTTGCGCACCAGTTTCGCCGAGCTGATCACGGTGCCGATCCCCATGCTGTCGATGTATTCCAGGCCGGTCATGTCCAGGAGGATCTTCACCGCGCCGCCGTCGACCAGCGCCTCGAAGAGCGCGCCGAGGTCGCGCGACGAATCCAGGTCGATGATCTTCTCGAGCACGAGCTTGAAGACGATCGTTTTGTAATCGATTGACTCGTCGGTGCGCTTCGTTGTCTTGATGATTTCAAACGCGATCTTCATTCCGTACCCGGATCGTGCGCGGCATGCGGCGGCGGTTACAGGCCGCCCAGGTAGTCGAGCGCGTCCTGCTCGGCCGCGAATATCTGTATAAAACGCGCGACGTTGATCGGCTCGAGGATCCGCGCGATCGACGGCGGCACCTCGGCGAGCGCGAGGTCGCCCCCGCGCCCGCGCACCGTCTTCGCCGCGTTCACAAAAATGCCGATCCCGTAACTATCGATAAACTCGAGCCCGCTCATGTTCACCACGAACTTGCGCGCGCCGCCCTCGATGAGGGTTTTCACGAGCACCCAGACGCTGGGGGCAGTGTCGGCGTCCAGCACCGCCCCCGGGCCGACGCGAAAGACGAGCGCACGGTAGTCGATGGCGTCGTTGCGCGCGCTGCCCAGGGTGATGACGGAAAATGTTGTGTTACAAGCGCTCATCGGCCGTGCGCGAATCGTCTTTTTAGTGACGCGCGGGATAGCCGGTGATGGACCTGATGTCGTCGTACAGCGGTTGAAGTTTCGCGTACATCCGCAGGTACACCTTTTCGAACAGCTCTTGATACACGCGCGCGCTCTCGCCGGCGGGCTCGTAGACCTCGCCCACGCGCGTCATCGACCGGATCGCCCCGGAGAAATCCGTGAAATACTTGAGACCCACCGCGGCGTCGATCGCCGCGCCGAGCGCCGAGGTCTCGGGCGTATGCGGCTTCTCGGCCGGCATGTTGAAGATGTCGGCCGTGAGCTGCATCGCGACGCGGCTCTGCGATCCGCCGCCGGCCACGCGGATCTTTTCGATTTTCACCTTGTTCCGCTTCTCGGTGCGCAGGGCCCCCTCCTTGAGCGCATAGGCGAGCCCCTCGAGGATGGCGCGGTAGATGTGCGCGCGCGTGTGCACGTCGCCGAAACCGATGATGGCGCCCTTCGCCTCCGGGCCGGGCACCTTCACGCCGGGCGTCCAGTACGGCTGCAGGGTGAGCCCCATCGAGCCCGGCGGGATGTCGCGAATGAGCTCGTCGAAGAGCGCCTCCGGCGGGATCTTCCGCTTCTGGGCGATCTGTTGCTCGCGGAGGCCAAACTCCTTCTTGAACCAGCTCACCATCCAGAAGCCGCGGTAGATCATGATCTCCGTATTGTACGATCCGGGGACGGCGCTCGGATAGGGCGGTAGGAAGGGGATCACCTCGACGTATTTCTCGTTGGTCGTCTCCACGGTCGCGGTGGTCCCGTAACTCAGGCACGCGATCTCCGGCGACAGGCAGCCGGCCCCCAGGACCTCGCAGGCCTTGTCGGCGCCCGCGGAGACCAGCGGCAACCCCGCCGGGATCCCGGTCTCCTGCGAGGCCTTTTTGGTGATGGCGCCCATGAGCTCTGCGGGCTCGACGATCCGGACGAGCTTCTCCGGTTCGATGGGGAACATCCTCCATTTCATGTCCGAGGGCGCGGCCCAGGCGTGGGTCTTATAATCGAAGGGGATGTAGCCCACCTGGCTTGCGGTCGAATCGACGAACTCGCCGATGAGCCGGTTGATGAAATACCCGGAGAGGAACACGAACTTGTCGGTTTTTCCCCAGATCTCCGCCTGGTTCTGTCGGATCCAGTTGGCTTCGCACTCGCGGTAGGAATGCTCCACCGTCTCCAGCATGTTGATCGCGCGCAGCGCCGTCCGCAGGGGAAGGGACGGCCAGCTCTCGTTGCGCGCCTTGCGCTGGTCCAGCCACACGATGGCCGGCCGCAGGGGCTTCCCGTTCTTGTCAAGGTTGATGACCGTGTTCCGCTGCGTGGTGAGCGTCACGCCCGTGAAGGCGTCGCGCGGGACCTTCGTTTTCGCGAAAAACTTCTTCGTGGTCTGGCACAGGATTTTCCAGTAATACTCGGGGTCCTGCTCGGCCCATCCCGGGTTCGTGGAAAAATACGGATCGAGCGGGGTTTTCACCGAATCGTACAAATTCCCCTTCAGGTCCACCGCGATCGCCCGTATGGATTGCGTACCGGCGTCTATCGCGAGAATGCAGTCACCCCTCTTTTCCTTTGCCACCGAACACCCCCTATTCGTATATACAAAATGCGAATGCGTATCATATGGGCGCGCGCATTTTTTTCAATAACAATTTATGTTGATAAAAAACGACCCGTCGCATAGCGTGCGTGCATCCGGCGGGCGGCGCGCCCGCCACACCTGCGACGGAGTCATTATGCCCGTACTCACCGAAGACGCGCGCGCGGTCGCCCGCGATCATTATCTGCTCTCCATCGCCTTCGATGCCATCGACGCCGCTCCGGGGCAGTTCGTGAACATCAAGGCGGGACCGAATGCCGATCCGCTCCTGCGCCGCCCATTCTCCATCTATGACCGCGCGGGCTCCGTGCTCGAGATCGTGGTCCGCGTCGTGGGGCGCGGTACCGCGTGGCTCTCCGGATGCCGCGCGGGCGCGGACATCGACGTCCTCGCGCCGCTGGGGCGCGGGTTTACGCTCGCCGAGGACAAGCGGGCGCTCATCGTCGGCGGCGGCGTGGGGAACGCGCCGCTGCAATATCTGGCGCGGGAGCTTCGCGCGCGCGCATGCCGCGTCACGTACCTGTACGGCGCGGCGAGCGGCGAATTCGTGTATTGCGAAGACGCCTTCCGCGCGGCAAGCGACGATTTTCTTCTCACAACCGACGACGGGAGCGCGGGGCGCCGCGGGCGTATCACCGACGCGCTCGCGGAGGTCCTCGCGCAGCGCGCCTTCGACATCGCGTACGTGTGCGGACCGACCCCGATGATGCGCGCGGCCGCGGCCCTCCTCGCGCCCCGCGACATCGCCTTCGAGCTGTCAGTGGAGAATTATTTCGGCTGCGGGATCGGCGTATGCTCCGGCTGCTCCATCGGCACGACGGACGGCCTGCGCCGCGCCTGCGTGGACGGTCCCGTCTTCGACGGGCGCGCGATCCACTGGGAATCGCTCGAGGCGCAGTCGTGAAGCCGTTCGTCATTCTGATCGCGTTCGCCCTGTCCGGGTGCATCACCGCGTCCTATCATACGGCCAACGTCGAATTCGGTCACGCCTACCGCGAATTCGATCGGGACCACCGCGCCGCGACGCGGATGTACACCGGGACTATGGCGGGCAGGTGCGACATCAATGGCGAACGCTTCCACCGCTTCCAGTTTTCCGGAATCCTGAAAGGCGCGGGGCGCTATCTCGATGTGCTGGTGCCGGAGCGGGAACGAATGACGCCGGCATATGAAACGGGACCCGACGGAATTCTACGGGAGTCGAAACGCCTCATCAAACGATCCGGGCTAATTCGGATCCGCGAAAGCGCAACCCCCGCCCCGCCGGGCCCTCCCGCCTATCTCGCATTTACGACGATGTCGACCATGACCATGAAGACGTTCACCGCGCTGATGAACCAGGAGGTTGGAAAACCATCGGATCCGATCTCATTCCTCAATGAACACTTCTCGTTTGCGGTCGTCAGGGCTGAGTATCCCCTCGCTATTATTCATCTCGATTTTTCGCTCAACTACAGCTATAGCGCCCGGGCGGTCATCTGGGGTGCGCCTGCTGACGGGTCGTCGCAGGTCATCTGCACCGGCATCGCCGTGGGTCCCTACACCGATCCGCATTTCGACATAGCATGGAAAGAGCGAAGCAGGATCGTATACGCCGCGCGCATGGCTGGATACGTCGGCACCGTGATCGCCGATGTGGTGACCTCGCCGGTTCAGCTGGTCATGACGATCCTTACCGCGCTGGCGGGTCCGGGCGTCCGGTAACGATTGTTACGACAGAACCATAAAAACGTGTACATTGACCCGCTGGCGAATTGTGGTAATTTTTCTTGTAAATATGCGCTCATTATTTTTCATTGTTCACATGGGATTGGCGGCGGCTTCGTGCGTTGCCGGAAATCGCTGAGGACTACATGAACGGATTTATCATCGCAATAACGGTTCTCGGGGGACTTGGCCTGTTCCTCTTCGGCATGAAGATCATGAGCGAGGCCCTTCAGAAGGCGACCGGGGACAAGCTCAGGAACATCCTCACCCGGGTCACCAGCAATCGATTTTTCGGGCTCCTGACGGGACTGGGCATCACGGCCCTCATTCAGTCCTCCAGCGCGACGACGGTGATGCTCGTCAGTTTCGTAAACGCCGGCCTCATCAACCTCTCCCAGTCGGTCGGAATCATTCTCGGCGCAAACATCGGCACAACCGTTACGGGCTGGATTGTCGCGCTCCTCGGCTTCAAGGTGCAGATCACCATGTTCGCCCTGCCCGCCATCGCAATCGGCTTCTTCCTGCGCTTCTTCAAGAACGAGAAATTCGAGGACTGGGGCGAGGTCATCCTCGGTTTCGGGATTCTTTTCCTGGGCCTCGACATCATGAATTCGGCCGTAAAGGACCTCCGCGGCTCAAGCGCGGTGATGCACCTGATGTCCATGGTCCGTGCGGACACCATTCCCACGGCAATCCTGGTGGTGGTTATCGGCACTCTCGTGACCATGGTCGTCCAGTCCTCGAGCGCCACGATGGCCATGACGATGGCGCTCGCCGTCAACGGGATCGTCGATTTTTACACCTGCTGCGCGCTCATCCTCGGCGAGAACATCGGCACCACCTTCACCGCTTTTCTCGCGTCCCTTGGCGCATCGACGACCGCACGGCGGACCGCGCGGGTCCATATGCTCTTCAATATATTCGGGGTCATCTGGGTCCTGTCCTGTTTTCACTGGTTGTTCATTCCCTTCATCAACTGGGTGGTTCCGGGCGATCCCTTCTCAACGGTAGCAAGCGAACGCTCGAAGGTCATCGCCGACCACATGGCGGCGTTTCATACGCTGTTTAACGTGATCAACGCGATGCTGTTCCTTCCTTTCACGACGGTCCTTGCGAATATCGCCACGCGCCTTGTTCCGGACAAGGCGGGCACCGCCGAGTATGACGAGTTTAATTTGAAATATATCGCGAGCCCGCTCCTGTCGACCCCCGCCATCAACATAAACCAGGCGCGCATGGAGACGCAACGCATGGTGGGGATCTCGATCGAAATGTTCGACATGGTGATGGAGGTGTTCGGGAAGCCCGGCGAAAAGCTGGGCGAGCTCGTGGAAAAGATCCAGGTGCGTGAGCGCACCATCGACAAGCTGGAAATGGAGATCTCGGAGTACTTGGTCAAGATATCGCAGGAGTCAATATCCCAGGACCAGAGCTACGAGATATCGATGCTCCTGCACGCGGTGAACGACTGCGAGCGGATCGGAGACCACTGCGAGAACCTCCTGAAGCTCGTGCGGCGCAAGTACGACGGCAAGCTCGAGTTTTCCGACCGCGCCGTGCAGGAAATCACGAGCATATCCGCAAAGGTGCGCGACCTGCTCGTGTTGATCCATGACGGACTGATGAAGGCGAGCGTGAGCATCATGACGACCGCCAGCGTCCTCGAAAACAGGATCAACGAGCTCAGGAAAGAGCTTCGTTCCACCCATATCAGCAGGCTCAACGAGGGGGCCTGCGACGTGTCGTCGGGCCTGGTGTTCATCGACATGCTCACCAGCTTCGAAAAAATCGGCGACCACGCATTCAATATCGCCGAGGGCATCGCCCTGAAAAAGATAACCTGAGCCGGCCTCCCGGCCTCCCGGCCTCCTTACGCCTCCGGCGGGACGGGATTATCGTACACCCGGTTGAGATAATCCCGCACACATCAATCCAGTGCAAGACGGCCTCCCTCCCGATGTGGTACTATCTGTACACACACATCATTTTCAGGAGGTCTCAATGAACACTTTCATTCCACGGCTTCTCTGCGCCTGCGCGTTGCTCGTGCCCCTTGCGGCATTTGCGGGCGGGTCCGCCGAGAAGAAATGCAACACCAAATACCCCATCATCCTGTCCCACGGCATGGGCGTGCGCGACAGCATACTGGGCGTCAATTACTGGTACGGCATCCCGGACGCGCTCCGTGACGAGGGCGCGCGGGTGTACATCTCCAACCAGAACGCCTTCGGATCGCATGCCCAGCGGGGCGAGCAACTGCGCGCGTACATCATGGGCGTGCTGGCGCTGTACAATTACAACACGAAGGTGAACATCATCGGGCACTCGCAGGGCACGCTCGATTCGCGCTACGTGATCGCGACCCCCATCACCTACACCGTCGGCGGGAAGACCTACACGCGCAAGATGAGCGATTTTATCGCGAGCTGGACCGGCATCGCGGGCCCCAACCGCGGGAGCGCCGTCGCCGATGTCATTCTGGGTGCGCTGCCGAACGGGACGCATACGACGGTCGGCGCAATCATCAACGCCGCCGGATGGCTCATGGGCGACGTGAAACCCGACAGCCTGGGCGCGGCGCGAAATCTCACCCGCGACTACATGTGCAATGTCTTCAACAAGGCCTATCCGGACCAGCCGGGCGTCTATTACCAGAGCTGGGCGGCGAAGATAAAAACGCTCACGGCCGATTGCGTGCTGATCGAACCGACCCATTTGATCCTGAAATTTTACGAAGGGGACAATGACGGGCTGGTATCGGTGAGCTCGGCGAAATGGGGCAACTTTCGGGGCGTCGTTTCCGGCGCCTGGTGGTGCGGGGGCGTGTCCCACTTCAATATCGTCGACCAGTTCTTCGGCGTTACGCCCGGTTTCGACGCGCCCGCATTTTATGTCGATATCGTCAACGACCTGAAGAAACGGGGGTACTGAAGATATATCCGAAGTCCTCTCCAGGACCTCTCACGGACCGCGCTGGTATGGCCCCGCATGGGGCCAATCTTTTTATCGTGAGAAACGACAATGGGCATGGAATCTGCCCATGCCCATTGATGGGTATATGAGAACCCGCCCGAATAGCGATACGGGCGGGAGGAGGGTGAGGTCGGTCAGTGAACCGCGATTTCGATCTTCTTCGGTTTCACCTCTTCGCGCTTCGCCAGCGTCAGGGTGAGCACGCCGTTTTCGATCTTCGCGCTCACGCCGTTGGGATCGATATCGTCACCAACCGTGAAGGTGCGATGATAGTTGTACAATGCGTATTCACCGTAGCGCAGCGACTCGCGCTCCTTCTCGTCGGCCGTGACCGTGCCGCGGATGTCCAGCGTGTTTTCATGGAGCGTCACCGCGACGTTTTCCTTCGAGACCGCCGGCATATCGACCGTCACCACGAAGCCGGTTTCATTTTCGTAGATGTCAACGGCCGGGACAATCTCGCGTTCGTATCTGTTCTGTTCCGCAACATGGGTATTCGTGCTGTTCATGGTCCACCTCCTTACTGGATCGCAATACGTTTCGGCTTGGCCGCCTCGCTGGCGGCGAGTGTCACGCGCAATACGCCGTCCTTCAGGGTCGCGGTGATGCTGTCGCGATCGACCGCGATGGGCAGGCGAACGCTCCGGGTAAACTCGCCGAACTCGCGTTCGCGCCGGATATAGGCATGCTGCTCGTTCGCGGCGGTTCGCGCTCCCTTGATCCCCAGATCGCGATCGACCAACTCCAGGGTGATCGTATCGGCCGTGACTCCGGGAACAAGCGCGCGCACTTCAACCGCATCGCCCGCATGGTACACGTTCACAACGGGATAGTTTCCAGCGTTAGTGTACCGATGAGTAGTCGAAGTAAAAAAATCATCAAAAATGCTTCTCAGTCCAAGCATATCGGTAAAGAGATCACTTGCAGTAATCATGTCATTCCTCCATTTATGTTCAAAATATTGTTAGCACTTTAAATCAACGAGTGCTAATCACACAAATAAAATAATACCCCTCGACAGAAACGTCAAGGGGAGAATTTGAATTTTTTAGATTTTTTTACGATCGTTCTTGTATGGTGATATAAAGAGTGACAGTCCCCCTTTCGCGCCATACCTCGATTTTAAGGGTCTTTCCAATCGGCATTTTTTCGACAATCTCGATCAGTGCGCCGGGTGAATTCACCTTTGTGCCGTCAACGGAAAGTATCACGTCGCCAACCCTCATGCCGGCCTTCGCGGATGGGCCTCCATTTAGCACTGCATCCACACGCGCTCCCTCCGTGTTCTTTAAGCCAAGCTCTTTTACATGCTCGTCGGTCAGCGGTGCGATATGAACTCCGATATACCCGCGCTTCACCTTCTTGAATTTCTTGAGGTCCTCCAATACCGCCTTCGCCTGGTTGATGGGAATGGCGAAGCCGATCCCCAGCGACCCGCCGCTGTTCGAGTAGATCATGCGATTGATGCCGATCACCTCGCCGTTGATGTTGATGAGCGGCCCGCCTGAGTTGCCGGGGTTGATGGAGGCGTCGGTCTGGATATGCGTCTGGGAGCCGCCCATCATGCCCACGTCCTTGCGCGCCACGGCGCTGATGACGCCGACGGTGAAGGTCTTGTCCAATCCGAAGGGGTTCCCGATCGCGACCGCCCAGTCACCGACCCGCACGGTGTCGGAATCGCCCAGATACACGGGATTGAGTTTCGTTTTCGGGTTGATCTTCAGGAGCGCAATGTCCGTCCGCCCGTCCGCGCCCACCACGATCGCGTCATAGGTCGTGTCGCCCACCTTCACCTTCACCCGTTCCAGCGGCCCGATGATGTTCCCCGTGCGGTCCATGCGGCTCACCACGTGGGCGTTGGTGCAGATGTAGCCGTCGTCCGTGAGGACAAATCCGGTCCCCAGTCCCGTTCGCTTCTGCGTGCGCGGCTGCTGCTGTCCCCGCGGCATCCCGAAGAAATCGCGGAAAAACGGATCGTTGAAGAACGGGTTCTGCGGCATCTGCACCGTTTGCTCGGTGCTGATGAAGACCACCCGGTCGTTGTTGAGATCGTAGATCTCGCGAAAGGTCTTCTGCATGTCCCACGCCCGCGAGGAACTCGACGAGATCGGCGATTTCCCGTCGGCGCCGAAACCGCCGCCGGCGCCCGTGAGCCGCGACGCGGATAGCACCACGACACATGCGATGGCGACAATCACGGCAATCGCAATCGCGGGCGCCGATAGTATTTTCTTTCCTATGGAATCCATACGCACCTCATAGCAATAGATTTGTTGTGTGTGACGATATCATATAATAAAGAAGCGGTTGGCGGTAAAAAAACCGCGCAATGATACAGGGAATACCGTTCTTAGACCCGGCGGGCGGCGCATTGTTACATCGCGTTGGTGCGGGTTACGGCTTTGTTCCTGCTGATTGTTGTGCTGCGCAAAAAATCATGGCCGCCGTCAATTCCCGATCGATCATCAGCCGACGAGCTCGAGGAAAAGCCCTTCGCCGCGCTCCAGCTGGCGGACGAGGTCCGAAAACTCGGAGTGGGTGATGTCCTTGCGGATAATGCGCACGACGGAGCCCGCCGCGTCGAGGAGCACGAGATTGATGAACACCTCGCCGCCCTCCTCGAATACATAGAACCGGTGCGGCGAATTTCGTGAGGCCAAATCCTCATTCACCTGCGCCGCCATGTTCCGCAGGCTCTCGAGGTGCGCGCCCGCCTCGTCGGGCGTATCGTCCGTACGCGCATGATCGCGCCCTCGGCGCCGTTCGCGGTCCGGATTAATGGTGACGGTTCTCGCGCCGGTCGCGTCCCAGCGATTGACACGGTTCATGCGCGAATTCTGCTCCGTGTCGATGAGCACTTCCGGTCGATGTGAAAACGGTGCCAGCTTCATGACATCCTCCTCGCTTCGCCCGATCACCATATGTATCGTCATTTCTGGCGGAAAAATCAAGCCAGGCTAAACATTTGTTTGTGTTTTTTATGCAATGCCGCAGTCGCGCGCTATCCGCAGTGAGTGAATTATGTGGTGGAGTGTGATAATGCATCCGAACGCCCGGCCGCTGGATGCGACCGGACGTTCGAAAGCAGGGAATTGCAGTACCTAGCCGAGACGCCGTTCGAGCGCCGCCAACTCATCAGCGAGCTCGCGGGGTAGACGGTCGCCGAACCGCGCGTAGTGTTCGCGAATGCTTGCGATCTCGCGCTTCCATTCGTCGTGGTCCACCGCGAGGAGCTCCCGCATGTCGGCGTCGCTGACGTCGAGGCCGGAGCGGTCGATGGCGTCAACCGTGGGCATATGGCCGATGGCCGTGTCCTGCGCCTTCCCCTCGCCGTTGACCCGCTCGAAGACCCACTTGAGCACGCGGCTGTTCTCTCCGTAGCCGGGCCAGAGCCATTTCCCGTCGGCGGTCTTGCGGAACCAGTTCACGTAGAATATCTTCGGCAGTTTGTCGGCGCTCGTCCTCGAGCCGATGGTTATCCAGTGCTTGAGATAATCCCCCATGTGATAGCCGCAGAAGGGGAGCATGGCCATGGGGTCGCGTCGCACCTGGCCGATGTTCGCCGATATCGCCGCCGCCGTCACCTCGGAGCCGACGATGGAACCGAGGAACACGCCGTGGTTCCAATTGAATGCCTGATGCACCAGCGGGATGGTGGTGGGGCGCCGCCCGCCGAAGAGGAAGGCGCTGATCGGCACGCCCTTCGGGTCCTCCCAGTTCGGGTCGATCGCGGGGCACTGCCGCGCCGGTGCCGTGAAGCGCGCATTCGCGTGCGCGGCGAGCTTTCCGGAGTCCTTGGTCCACTCTGCGCCCGTCCAGTCGATGATGCGCCCTGCGGGCGGATCATACCCGATGCCTTCCCACCAGACATCGTTGTTCTCCGTGAGGGCCACATTGGTGAAGATGGTATTGCGGTCGATCGACTTCATTGCGTTCGGGTTCGAATCCATCGAGGTCCCCGGCGCCACGCCGAAGAATCCGGCCTCGGGGTTGATGGCGTAAAGCCGCCCGTCCTCGCCGAACTTCATCCAGGCGATATCGTCGCCCACGCATTCCACCTTCCAGCCGGGGATGGAGGGAATGAGCATGGCGAGATTGGTCTTCCCGCAGGCGGAGGGGAAGGCCGCGGCGATGTATTTCTTCACGCCCTGCGGATTGGTGATGCCCAGGATGAGCATGTGCTCGGCCAACCAACCCTGCTCGCGGGCCATCACCGAGGCGATGCGCAGCGCGAAGCACTTTTTGCCCAACAGCGCATTCCCGCCATAGCCGGATCCAAACGACCAGATCGTCTTCTCCTCGGGGAAATGCGAGATGTATTTCTTTTCGATGGGCGCGCAGGGCCACAGGTGCCCGTCCGATTCGCCGGGACCGAGCGGTTTGCCCACCGAGTGCAGACAGGGGATGAACGTGCCGTTCTCGCCGAGCGCATCGAGCACCGCGCTCCCGACGCGCGTCATGATGTGCATGTTCACCACAACATAGGGCGAGTCCGTGAGCTCGATGCCGATCTGCGCGATGGGCGAGCCGACCGGGCCCATGCTGAAGGGGATCACGTACATAGTCCGGCCCTTCATGCAGCCGGTATAGAGTCCCTTCATGGTCTTTTTTAATTCATCGGGGTCGATCCAGTTGTTCGTGGGACCGGCCTCGTCCTTGGATTTCGATGCGATGTAGGTGCGGTCCTCGACGCGCGCGACGTCCGAGGGGTCCGAGCGAAAGAGATATGATTTCGTTCGCGTTTTCTCATTGAGCGGGGTCGCGAGGCCGCAATCCACCATGATCTTGATCATGGCGTCGTACTCCCTCTGGGACCCGTCGCACCAATAGACGCGGTCGGGCTGGCACATCGCGGCCATCGCATCGACCCATTGGATGAGTCCATTGTGTTTCGTCAAGCTGCTGTCGTTCATGTGAGGCACCTCCCTCTGTCGTATTCGGGCAGATTCAAGGCGCTGGCAGGAGTTTCCTGATGCCTGAAAATACCAATCGTGTGAGTACCCAAAAATTCAGGTCGTTGTCTGTCAATTTTCTTTCCGGCAAATCGATCAAAAAGAGAAAAAATATTGCTTTTCCGATGGCCTTGCACCCAATTGGTATGCTGCCCGACCGTGCTAAACACCGCGTCATTACAGAATATCCAGTGCATACAGTATCAGTACCGTCGTCAACGGAATGGGAATGGTATGCACTCGAAATAGAGACTATGGGGGTAACATCATGTCACACGCTTCGCAAAACGCAGCGACAATACCGCGCTGGCTGCCGCTGGTGGGCGGGGTCTTCAGCAGCACCACCTGCGGGGCGCTCCTGTACGCATGGAGCGTTTTCATCAAGCCGCTCAACGCCGACTTCGGATGGAGCCGCGCCGACATCGCGCTGGCCTTCGCCATCTGCTGCCTGGTCTTCGGCCTCATGACCTATCCGGCCGGGCGCTTGAGCGACAAGTACGGCGCGCGCATCGTCGTCTTCATCGGCGGCGCGATCCTGTGCGCCGGGTTCGTGCTGTCCGGTTTCATCGAATCGAAAACGCAGCTCTATATCACCTACGGTCTCGTCGCCGGTTTCGGCGGCGGCCTGGTCTATCTGCCGCCCATCGCGACGGCGCCCAAGTGGTGGCCCGATCACCGCGCGCTCGCGACCGGGTTCGCCGTGGTCGGCCTGGGCCTGGGATCGTTCATCATGGCGCCGCTGGCGACCTACATCATCCAGAATTACGGCTGGCGCTCGGTGTTCATCTATGTGGGCGCCGCAATGGGGGTCATGGCGATCCTCGCCTCGTTCACGCTGAAAACGCCGCCGGCCGGCTGGAAGCCGGCGGGATTCAATCCCGTTGTCCCCACGTCGGGAGGAAGAGAGACGAGAGATTTCACCTATCAGGAGACATTCAAGACCGCACAGTTCTGGATGCTCTATGTCGCCTACTTCTGCGGCTCCTTCGCGGGACTCATGGTTATCGGCCATATCGCCGGCCATGGGATCGACCGGGGCATCGAACCGATGAAGGCGGCCGGCGCGGCGAGCTGGCTTGCAATCTTCAATGCGGCGGCGCGCGTCCTCATCGGCATCATCGGCGACAAGATCGGCGTCAAGAAGAGCTTCGTGGGAATCTTCGCCCTGCAGGTTGCGGCCATGGCGCTCCTGTATCCCGCCGGGTACACCTACTGGGCGCTCTGGATGGTCGCGGCGCTCATCGGCTGGAACTACGGCTCCATGTTTACGCTCTTCCCGGCCACCTGCATCCAGTTTTTCGGGATCACCTCGCAGGGGACCAACTACGGGCTGCTGTTCACCTCATGGGGGCTGGCGGGGTTCGCGGGACCGTATGTGGGCGGCTGGCTCAAGGACTCAACCGGGACCTATCTGGCCCCGTTTGTGGTGGGCGCGGTCGTGGTCGCGATATCGGTGATCATCATCGCACTCGTGAAGGCGCCGGAGAAGAAGCACGCCTAGCGCCGCGCGTTCCCCAATTACCAATCGCATTCCATCAACAATGTACGGCGGGTGATGACACACCCGCCGTACGCGTATGTAGAGCCAAACTCTGTAGGCTCATGGCGAAAGAAAAATAAATGAGGCGGAAGAGTATCACAGTCGCCCCGTCGCACGGGATTAATTTTTTTAGTTGACGAAATGATTATATTTTAGTATTTTCTAAAATATTAATTATACATACCGGTGAAACTATGATATCAATAACGGCCGAAAAACCGATCATTATCGTTGATAGCCATCGCTGCCCGCAGAACCATCCCTGCCCGATGGTGAAGCGATGTCCGATGGGCGCCATAGAGCAGAAGGGACATAATGCACCGACGGTGGATCAAGCGCTATGTACGCGCTGCGGTCTTTGCACGAAGGGCTGTCCGTATCAGGCGTTCATTGCCATGAAGAACCACTGAGGCCGGCGTTAGCGGTCGATGAAACGCTTGGTAAGCTCCAGCTTGTGCCGAATGAGCGCCACGGAATTGGTGAGAAAAAACTTATCGGTCTTGAAGGTGAGTAGTCTCTCGTACTGCTTGTAGGCCTCCTCGTATTCCTGCATCTTGTACAGGCACTCCGCGTAGTAGTAGTGCAGCGACTTGTCGTAGTTCTTCGTGGTGTCGATGGTCTGGAAGAGGATGATGGCCCGCCGGTATTTCTCCTTGATAAAATGGATCTTCGCGAGGCCCAGAAGGCCGTTGGGAAAGCGCGTATCGACCTTGAGCGCGCCCTCGTAATACTTTTTCGCCATCGAATACTGTTTGCGTGAAAAGTAGATATCGCCGATCTGCACGTAGCCGTCGATCTCCTTCGCGTTGATCGCGAGCGCCTTTCGGAAATGGTCGATGGCGATTTCGTGCTTGGCCATGCGCTGGTACACATATCCGATCTGGAGATAGGTCTTCGAGAATTCCGGCACCAGATTGGCGGCGCGCCTGAGGTGCACGAGCGCCTCGCGCAGGCGGTCGAGATGGATGAGGCACATGCCGAGGTTGTATTCGAACGGGAAGAAGAGCGGCGCGCGGGCGAGGGCCTCGCGGAGGAGCTTCTCCGCATCGGCATAATTCGCCTGTTCCATGAGGGCGATCGCGCGGTTGTTCGCCGCTGCGGCCTCGTTGCTTCCGGTGCAGTGGATGAGCTCGTTCTTGTAGAAGATGCGCTCGTAGGCCTGCGGGTCGTCCGGCGGCTTTTCGATCTGGCGGAACAGAAAGCGGTTCGATGGATCGAGCGTGTCGACGTCGATGGCGAACAGGGAGCGCGTGGGGAGCGTCGCGATTCCCGAAATGAGCGCGGCGCATGCAAGCGCGGCGGTGAGCCGCACCCGGCGCAGGGGAGCGCGGTCGCCCATCAGTACAGATGGCAGGCCACGCGGCGGCCGCCGACCTCCTTCATGGGCGGCGGAACGCTCCGGCACGTGTCCATCACCTTGGGGCAGCGGGGATGGAAGTGGCAGCCCGCCGGCGGGTCCTCCGGCGAGGGGATCTCGCCGGGCAGCACCGCGAATCCCTTGCGCGACGGCTCGGCCGTCGGGATCGACGTGAGGAGGCTTGCCGTGTAGGGATGCAGCGGTTCGCGATAGAGCTCGGTCCGGGCGCTCTCCTCGACGATCTTGCCCAGGTACATCACCGCGATGCGGTCGCTCATGTGCTCCACCACCGCGAGATCGTGCGCCACGAAGAGAAAGGTGAGTCCCAGCTTCTCCTGCAGGTCCCTGAGAAGATTGAGGATCTGCCCCTGGATGGAGACGTCGAGCGCCGAGACCGGCTCGTCGAGGATGATGAAGGCGGGATTGAGCGCGATCGCACGGGCGATCCCGATGCGCTGGCGCTGTCCGCCGCTGAACTCGTGCGGGTATCGGTCCGCATGCTCAGGGGAAAGGCCCACCAGCTCGAGCAGCTCGCGCAGGCGCGAGGCGAGCTCGGATTTCTCCATCGAGCGGTGGATGCGCAGCGGCTCGGTGATGATCTTGCCCGCGGTCATGCGCGGATTGAGCGAGCCGTACGGGTCCTGGAAAACGATTTGCATGTTGCGCCGGAACGAACGCAGCTCGGCGGGCGGAAGGCGCAGGACGTCGCGCCCGTTGATGACGACCTCGCCGGCGTCGGGCTCGATGAGGCGAAGCATCGAACGGGCCGCCGTGGTCTTGCCGCTGCCGCTCTCGCCCACCATGCCCAGGGTCTTTCCCGCCTCGATGGTAAATCCGATATCGTCGACCGCGCGCACCACGCCCGGCCGTTCGAAAAAACCGCTCTTGCGAGCGCTGAAATGCTTCGTGAGTCCCGCGACGCGTACCATCGGCCCATCCTCCCCGCGACTGGCCGCATGATGGGGCCGGGGCGGGCGCGAGCGCAAGAAAAAAATAATTGCGGATTTTACCGCGCAGGTGCAGCATCGGTGTGATCCGCCCGCGGCCGCGCCCTGCCGGGGACGCATCGTCGCTTCCGATGGCACTATCGAAACAAAAAACCTTCTCCTTGACCTATCAGGTCGCCTCCCTTCACGGCACGCGAAAGGACCTCATCGCATTTCTGATGGACGCCGCGCTGCCCGTGGACGTCGTCTCGCAGATCGAGTTGGCGGCCTACGAGGCGCTGGTCAACATCATCGAGCACAATCCCCATCCCCGCGCCGGCGCGAAAATATCCATGCGCTGCACCATCGCCCCCGCGCGCATCACGCTGACCATCGCCAATACCGGCGTGCATTTCGATCCCACGACGGCGCCCATGCCGGACCTCGCCGAGCATTTCAAGAAGGGCCGGCGGCGTGGGCTCGGGATCTACATTATCCGGACGCTAATGGATACGATGGAGTATTCGTTCGCGAAGGGCGTCAACCGGCTGCGGATGGTCAAGCGGATCGCCTAGGAGGCGCGTCCCACAATCCGGCTCTTCCCCTGCATGAGGAATTTCACGCCCTCGTCGAGCCCCTCGAGGGTGAGCTCGAACATGGGGAAGATGTCGCGAACCATTCGAATGGTCTGCACGTAGTCCCACGAGCGGCGGGGCAGCGGATTGAGCCAGATGGAGTCGCGGAACTTGTCGCGCAGTCGCTGGAGCCACACGATGCCGGGGGTGTCGTTGTGGTACCAGTAGTCGATGGCACCGTTCCGCCAGGTGAGCTCCGAGGGGGCCATCTCGGCGTCGCCCACCAGAATGAGCTTGTAGTCGGGGTCCTCGCTCTTGAGGAGATCGGCGGTGGAGATCGTCGCGTCGCCGCGCTCGATGTCGCGCCAGAGGTCTTGGTACACGCAGTTGTGGAAATAGAAATGCTTGAACCGGCTGATCTGCCCGCTGGCCGCCGAGAACAACAACTCCACCAGCTGCGAATAGGGCGTCATGGAACCGCCCGCGTCCATGAGCAGGATCACCTTGGCGGCCTTCTTCTCCTTCGTTTCCCAGACGAACTCGAGCTCGCCCGCGTTCTTGCAGGTCGCGTCGATGGTCTCGCCCAGGTTGAGACGCTCCTCGGGCCCGATGGGCAACAGCGAGCGCAGGTGCGAAAGCGCCACCTTCATCTGACGCGTGTCGAGGGTGATGTTGCTGGAGTAATTCCGGAAGGTCCGCTTCTCGGCGATTTGCACGGCGCGCTTGTGGCGCGACTCGCCCTGGCCGATGCGGATGCCCGCGGGATTGTAGCCCCACGCGCCCTGGGTGGAGCGGCCGCCGGTTCCGATGGCCTTGTTGCCGCCCACATGCCCCTTGTAGTGCCCCTGCTTGAGCTGCTCCTCGAAGTTCTTCAGGACCTGGTCCAGGTCCAGCTGCTCCATCTGCCGCTTTTCCTCCTCGCTCAGGTGCAGCTCCTTGACCTTCTTGAGGCCCTCGAGGATCTTGTCGAGCATCTCGTCGGTGGTCTCGATGTCCTTGAAGGTGTCCAGGAAGGCCAGGTCGTATCGGTCGAAGTGGATCTCGTTTTTCACGAGGATCGCGCGCGCGATGTGGTAAAACTTCGTGAGGCTGCAGTCGTTGAGGTTCGCAACGAGCGCGTGGTGCAGCGTGATCCACTCGTGCAGCGAGACCGGCACGCCATGGGCCTTGAGGTTGTAGAAGAAATTAATAAACACCGCGGCTCCGGGCGCTCGAGCTGTAGGCGTAGTGCGACTTGTCTGAGCCCGCAATCACGTCCATATCTTCCTTCTTTTTGATGAGCGCGCCCAGGAACGGGAGTTCGCTCTCCACCTTCTTCGGGGAGATCCCGCCCGCGAGCAGCGCCTGTATCCAGTCGATGAGCTCGCTGGTGGACGGCTTCTTGCGCAGCATGTCGAACTCGCGGATCCAGTAGAACTTCTTGAGGCACTCCTTCAGGAGCTTCTTGTCCAGGTCCGGAAAGTGAACGTTCACGATGTCGGTCATGAGTTCCTGACCGGGAAATTCGATGTAATGGAACACGCAGCGGCGCAAAAACGGGTCGGGCAGCTCCTTTTCGCTGTTGGAGGTGATGATGCAGATGGGACGGTGCTTGGCCTTGACGGTCACGCCCGTTTCGGGGATGTAGAAGCTCATCTCGTCGATCTCGTTGAGGAGGTCGTTCGGGAACTCGATCTCGGCCTTGTCGATCTCGTCGATGAGCAGGACCACCTGCTCCTCCGCAGCGAACGCCTCGCCGAGCTTGCCGAGTTTGATGTACTGTTTGATGTCCGAGACGTCGCGGTCGCCGAAGCGCGCGTCGTTGAGCCGTTGGACGGTATCGTACACGTACAGCCCCTCTTTCGCCTTCGTGGTCGATTTCACGTTCCAGATGATGAGCTTTTTGCCGATCCCCTTCGCGATTGAATGCGCCAGGAGCGTTTTTCCGGTTCCCGGCTCGCCCTTGACCAAAAGCGGCCGTCCGAGAACGATGGAGACGTTCACGTTGTCGCGCAGCTCCGGGGAGAGAACGTAGTCGTCAGAGCCCTTGAAGAAATCCATATCCCTACCTCTATCGGTGTCGCATATATAATGCGGCGATTGCACGCTTGCATACCTTTCCCGCAACACTATTTTCAAAGCGCCCACTGGCAAGTATTTTTTCTTTACGTTTGCCGCCCATATGTTCATTATCCCCCCGCTTCATCCGAAAATACCCCATGTAAAGCACATGGGACCGCCTGTAGGGGCAGACCTCGGGGTTATTCATTGAATGAATTCTCGACTGCGAAAAAACAGGTTGAGGGTCGGTGAAAAACAGAACGGGCACCCGCCGGGTGCCCGTTCGATGCATCGAACGATGATGACGATCCTGTCGTCAGTACCCCTTCGACTTCAACTCGCCCACGATATTCACGAAGAACGCGGGGGCGTCGAAACCGGGCGTAATGCCGAGGAACTGGTCGACGATGTTGAAGTGCGATACGCCGCCGCACCACCAGGCGCCGCTCTCGACGCCGCGGAAGTTGCCCCACTTGGCCGAATTGACCGACACCAGGCAGTCATTGTCCCCCTCATAGTACTTAAGGAGAAGGTAGGTCGCCCCGGTCAGCAGGAAATCGGCGGTGACCAGCTTGATCTTCGCCGCCCAGCTCTGGTAGTAGATCCCCGCCTGGTTCGGCGTGTTGGGATTGAAGACGCCGTTCATGTACGACATGCGAAGATCGTACGCGCCGCCCTTCATGTCGGGGTTGGCGTCGCCGAGCAGCCACATCGCGATGGTATTGTTGATGCCGGTGACGAGCCATTCGCCCCAGTCGGGAAGCACGCCGATGAGAACGTCGGCGACGGCGCTCCCCCGGTGGGGGCCTGCGATGCTGGTATAGCTGGCGACCTTGTCCTTCATGCCAAGGTTCGCGATCATATAGCGCGAATCGAGGGTCCCGTGGGAGTGACCGATGATATTCACCTTGGATTTGCCCGTTACGGCCAGTACATAGAGGACATACTTCTTCAACTCGGCGGCGCGATCGGCGGTCCTGTCATAGGCCTGCTGGTCCGATATGAACACCTGCGCTCCCTCGTCGCGGAGTTCGCCGGGGATATTGTACCAGTACCCGATCCCGAGATTGTTCGCTCGTGCGCCCATTCCATGCGAGAGCACGATCGGATATTTCGTCGAGCACTTGCTGCTCGATCCGCCAGCGAACGCAATGACCGGAACCAACAAAGCGATAATGCAAAAAGCGATTACTACCCGTTTCATGAATCCTCCTATTGAATACTCACCCTTCGATTATTTATGACAGAACCATATTTAACTGTCGGCTTAATGTCAATAAAAAAGTTAAACCGTACGGTCGGTATAAAATAAAAAAGTGACGATTTCCTAATTATTATATACTTTAAGCCCTATAAAGTACTTATTCCATTTCATTTTTCTCGGAATTGATTCAGACGACGTAATCGGTTGCCGCACGAGTAGGCAGCACGCATTAGCCGCCAGAACTGCAGGGATACATTAAACGATTATATGCAAATAGTGCAATGCTGGGGATAGAAAGGACCTGGAATTATGCGCGACCGAATGAGCGTGACTGCCCATCGGCTCTTTTGATTTACATGAGAGGGAAGCTCTTAATGCACTATCATCCCGGTGATAAAACCGTTCAGTTCTTCTGCCGAAAAACGTATGCGGCCATAGAGAATATCCCAACACTGATCGTGACCGTTAAAGCTGATCTCTTTCGGTTTTCCAAGGGCGATGACGAGCTCTTCGAGTATGATACATTCCGTCTTCAGATCATACATGAAACCCGATACGGGTTGTGCGGGATTATTATGCGCCAGCACGATGATCAGGGTAAAGCGCGAATACGAGATCGCATTGGCGCCCATCCATGCGTCGGATATTCTCGGCGCTCCCAGGATAGCGATCACCGTAGACTCTGGCATTCCCAGCGTGATTTCGGGACGATGATGGCAGTAGCCGCTTCGTATCGATTTGAAATACGCCTGGATAATCGGGACATGCTCCGGAACCGATCTCTTTGGCCTTTCATACGAGAGAAATCCGCCAAATATATATCCGGTTTTACCCGAGAACGACGCCCTATGCCAACCGGCAGCGATGCCATCAATCGCTTCCCGTGCCCCGACGTCTGCAATAACCGTGATCTCCGCCAGAAACGGAATCAAGAGGATCGACGCGTTCCTTCGGGAAGGCCCGTCCCTGAGAAGAAGGCCTGCCGGTGACATCACCCATGCCCGCGATGGCAGGTCGCGCGCGATCGATACGCTCGCAACCGAAAAAAAACCGCCATCGTGGTGACAATGACAGTTCCCCATACCATGCCGCTGTATCGCTTCATTCAGTTATGCACCCGCACGCCGCCCTCGGGATTGCGTCATTGTCGGCCGTAGGCTACCGGGCCTGCTTCGTATAGTTGAGCAGTCCCCCCGCCAGCAGGATCTCACGCTGGCGTTCGCTGGCGACGATCTCGAGCTCGCAATTTTTCCCGCCGATTTTCACGGTGACCGTCTTCATGCTTTTCACTGCCTCCCGGAGGTTAGAGACGATGAATGCATCGCCCTTCGCGATCGCATCATAGTCCGCAGGATTGGCGAAGACCAGCGGCACGATCCCGAAGTTCACCAGGTTGGCCGAGTGGATGCGCTCGAACGATTTCGCGATCACCAGGCGCACGCCGAGGTGCATGGGGCAGATGGCCGCGTGCTCGCGGCTGGATCCCTGCCCATAGCTCTGTCCCGCCACGACGGCGGTGTACACGCCCTTCTGCTTGTTCGCGAGCGCCGCCGCCGCGAAGGCGGGATCGACCCCCTCAAAGACGAATTGCGCGTATTTCGGGATATTCGACCGGTACTTGAGCCGCGCGCCGGCCGGCATGATATGGTCGGTGGTGATCTTGTCGCCCAGGCGCGCGCCCACGACGCCTGCGATGGAATCCAAGAGCGGCTCGGTGTAGGGCGGCTCCCCGATATTGGGCCCGCGGAAAATATCCACGGGCGTCGGCGATGGCGGAACGATCATGGAGTCATCGACGATGAAGCGATCCGGCACGGCAACAGAGGGATACTCCGCGACGGGGCGTTCCAGCGGATTGACGAGCTCTCCGGCGATGGCCGAAAGCGCCGCAAGCTCGGGACTCACCAGGTACACCTGCGCCGATTCCGTTCCCGATCGCCCCTCGAAGTTCCGGTTATTGGTGCGCAGCGACACGCCCTCGGTGACCGGCGCCTGCCCGGAGCCGATGCAGAAGCCGCAGGCGGACTCCATGATGCGCGCGCCGCTCGCGATGAGATCCGCGAGCGACCCGTCGCGGGCGATCATCTCAAAGACCTGCCGCGATCCCGGCGCGACGACCAGGCTCACGTCCGGGTGCGCCTTTTTCCCGGCGAGGATCTTCGCGACGGTCGCGAGGTCCTTATAGGATGCGTTGGTGCAACTCCCGATCGCGACCTGGGTGATCTTCATGCCTCGCAGCTCAGCGGCGCGCTTGATCGCGTCCGGCGAGTGCGGGCATGCCACCATCGGCTCCACCGAAGCAAGATCGATCTCGATGGTGCGATGATAGACCGCGTCCGAATCGGGCACGAGCTCGATCCAGGCTGCTTCGCGGCCTTGTGCCTTCAGAAATGCGCGCGTCACCTCGTCGCTGGGAAACACGGACGTGGTAACGCCCAGCTCCGCGCCCATATTAGTGATAGTAGCGCGCTCGGGTACGGAGAGCGTCGCGACGCCCGGCCCGGTGTATTCCACGACCGTCCCCACATTTCCCTTGGTGGTGAGGATGCCGAGCACGGAAAGGATGACGTCCTTGGCCGATACCCACGGGCGAAGCGAACCCGTAAGCATGATGTTCACCACGCGGGGACAGGCGAGATAGAACGGCCCGCCGCCCATGGCGACCGCGACGTCCAACCCGCCCGCACCGATCGCGATCATGCCGATGCCGCCGCCGGTGGGCGTGTGGCTGTCGGACCCCAGCAGCGTGGCGCCGGGGCGTCCGAAGCGCTCGAGGTGCACCTGGTGGCAGATCCCGTTGCCGGCGCGCGAGTAATGGATCCCGAAATTCGCGTTCATGGTCTGCAGGTAGCGGTGATCGTCGGCGTTCTCGAAGCCCATCTGCAGGGTGTTGTGATCGACATAGGAGACGGACAGCTCCGTCTTCACGCGGGGGATCCCCATCGCCTCGAACTGAAGGTAGGCCATGGTGCCGGTCGCGTCCTGCGTAAGCGTCTGGTCGATGCGAATGCCGATCTCGCTGCCGGGATCGAGCGTCCCGTCCACGAGGTGCTCGCGGAGGATCTTGTAGGTGACGGATTCGCCCATCGCTATTTTTTCACCACGATGAACGTGACGCGCCGCTGGCAGGGCTCCTTCTCGCCGCAAGCGGTCGACAGCAGCGTACCGCCCGCGCCCTTGGTGACGAGCCGCGCACCCGCGACGCCCTTCTTGCCGAGCTCGCCGAACACCAGCTGCGCCTTCCTCGCGCTCACCGCGAGATTCGCCTTGGATTGCGCGCCGCCCTGCGTATCGGTGTGGCCGGTGACTTGGATCACGTATCCCTCGGGGAGGCGGGGCAGCATCGCCTTGATGACGGCGACGGCGCGATCGATCATATCGGCCCGCTCCTGCGCGCTCACCGGCGCGCCCAGCTTGTACTCCTCGACGGTGACCAGCGCGAGCTGCGCGTTCACGCCGTCGACCAGCGGATTGCCCGATGACGGGACTCCGGGAGCCGTCATCGGCGCGGGCTTTCCGGCGCATCCGGCGCACGCGAGAACGAGAACGAACGCACTAATAAAAATATTTCTACTGGGTGTAATCATCATACGGCTCCTTTGTTGAAATGATAGCGTCACGCCCGAACGCATAACGGATTGTAGGCGATCACGGGAAAAATAATGCAAGAAAAAAACAGGCGATCCCTGTCAATGGCAGTCGGCGCAACCACAGGTACGCGTGTCGTTTCGTGATTTCTGAAACGCCTCGCGACCTTCACGAATCGAATACCAGGCGATTCCCAGCCCTCCCGCGACATCGAAATAGCCGATCTTGAACATCTCGTATAAAAGGCTCGATGCCAGCAGGATGAACGAGAGATACAGGCAGGTCTTTGTGCAGCCCGCGTCCGCAAGGACCGCCTCCGATCCCAGAAGCCGGCCATACCGGACCTTGAAAGCGTACAGCGCCCACATCGTCGCGATCGATATCAGGGCGATGACGATCCCGACGACCGTCGTTTCCGGCCGTCCTCCCCGATAGATGGTCAGCGCGCTTCCACAAACGAGTCCTCCCGCCAACAGATAAAAGGCCGCTCCGGTGATGCGCAACGCCCGGCGCTCAAAACCGTCGCGTTGCGCCAGGTCGCCCGCGCGACGTATCCGCCATACCATGTGCGCCACGCCCACGCCCGAAATCACCTCGACGAAACTGTCGAGGCCGAATCCGAACAGCGCAATGGTATCGTCCCCGGCGCCAAAGAAGGTGGAGACGATACCCTCGACGATATTATACGCTATGGTAATGATGCAAAGAATCCATACGATGCGAAGATAGTTCTTTTCCATTCTTTCCGTTTCCCGCACAGATTGTGCTCCCGTTGAGATAATTATACCGCACCGCGACGCGGTTTTCATTTTTTCACCAGCGCGAACACGATCACTGCGAACACGATCACCGCAACGACGGCGGCCTGCGGATACAGCTTCCCGAGCAGGGCGAGCGCAACGGACAGCCAATGCAGGGGGATCAGGACCCGTGCGGGAAGCGCGCGCGGCGCATCAGAAGGGGCGTGCACGATGAGCGCGAGACCGCAGAGATTCCATCCATACAGCGACAGATACGCATGCGACCACAGAACGACATCGCCGCATGTCGCGAACGAGCCGTAGCGATTGACGAAAATGTAGGCGATGCCGCTGATCCCGGTGGACACCAGAAACGCAATGCCGGAGGCGCAATACGCCGCGCGCGGCGATCGCTCCGCCCCATGCGCAAAGAGCGCGAGGAGCGCAATCACCGCCGTGAAGAGCATTGTCGCGAGCACGATCTCCGCGGGCGCGAACTCCAACAGGATGGCGGCGAGAAACAGGATCACGCCCACCGTGATGACCCAGAATACGGCCTCGAGGATCCGTCGCGACGATCCGCGAAACGACGGACGCAGACCGTCCACGACCAGCGCCATCGTCATGAGCGACATGGGGAATGAGAAACCGAGAAAAAACATGGTGAGCGTGAGCTTCCGCATGGCGATCCAGCGCCCGTATTCGTTGTTGATGATGACCAGCGCCGAGAGCGCAAGGGCGATGGAGAGGCACAGCACCGCCGCGTGACGGAACTTCTGCGCGACGTCCGTCCGAAGCGAGAAGATGTCCAGGGGGAACGGCGAAAACGCGCGCGCCCGCACCGACTCGACGAGGGCCGCGAGCGCCAGCGCCAGGACCGCCGCGGGAAGATAGAACCCCAGCGCGGCGCACCCCGCGTACGCGAGGCTGAGCGCGAGAAACGGCACCGAATGATCCGCGGTAGCGGCGCGACGGGCGACATCGCGCAGTATGACGAAGCCGCAGCAGCATAGATTAAAGAGGAAGATGTGCAGCCGCTCGAACATGTCTTCGCGGTTGGCCGCCAGAAAGCCGAGTGCGAATGCGAGACTCATGACGATCCAGAGGACCGTCCGCATGGGCCGTGAGAAGGGGGTGGGTTCGTCCGGCATACGCGCATCTCCGAGCGGGGCGGAATCAACGATCAATGGGGACAGCATATCGTGCTTGCATTTTTTTGCAATCGGGATACGGTTCTTCCATGCGATGCGCCATCATCATCCCGCCGCCGTTTACAGCCGCCTGCCGCCGGGGGCTTGCGATCGCGTCCGCGGTTGTTTTCATCGCGGGGTGCGCCGCCGCGCCCGCAACCACGCGCCTTCCCAAGCCCGACCTCGCCGCCGCGCAACACGACCGGAGCGAGCTCATCATCGCCCTGGGGGACGACAACGTCAAGGTGCTGGAGGCGCTGCGCTTTTTGCAGGAAAAGGAACCCGACACCTACAACGCCCTCTTCGACTATATCCGTAACATCATGCCGGGAAGCCATCCCTACTGGAGCCGCATCCGCTACCCGGACACCATCGAGATATCGGCCTACACCTTCACGCGCGGGACGGTGTATCTCGCGTCGCTGCTCTTTCACGAGCTGTGCCATCTCATGTTCATACGCATCCGCCTGGAGCCCGAACACCCAGCGGAGAACGAGCGCCTCATCGCCATCCTGCGCCGGTACGATCCGTTCATCACGGTCGAGGAGATTCGCGGCCTCTCCTTCTTCGAGGTCGAGAGGAAGATCCATTTCATCCAGCTGCGCTTCCTCTACCGCTACGGCGACATCGAAAACGCGAAGGCCGTCAAGGACGCGATCGGCGAGCTCCCGAAGACCTATCGCCACCTACTGCCGTAAAGACCGACGGCGCGAGCAGGGCCTTTTCATGATCTCGAACGGACCCGCGGCCCGCCGATGGATAATACTTGATTAAAAACAGACCCTCTGTTTCTCTGGCGGTAAACGATCACAGGCGGCCATCCATGAGCACAAAAGACCTCGTGTCGATTATCGTCCCGACCTTCCGCGAAGCGAAAAACATCCCCGTCCTCACCGAGCGCATCCATGAGGCCATGAAAGCGGCCCGGATCGCCTATGAGGTCATCGTCGTCGATGACAATTCGCAGGACGGCATCGAAGAGGCCGTCAATCAGCTCAAGAAAAAGAAATTTCCCATCAGCATCAAGGTGCGCCTTACCGAGCGCGGACTCTCGTCGGCGGTCATCGAGGGGTTCCGGCTCGCCAAGGGGACGGTGTTCGCCGTCATGGACGCCGACCTCAGCCATCCGCCGGAAAAGATCCCGGAGCTGGTCGCGCCCATCATGGGCGGGAGCGCCGAGTTCGTGGTCGGGAGCCGGTTCGTGCCGGGCGGCTCGGCCGAGCACTTCAACTGGTTTCGCCGCCTCAACGCCTGGGTGTCCAAAACGCTCGCGCGGCCCTTCACGACCGTGCGCGACCCCATGGCGGGCTTCTTCGCCTTCCCGAAATCGATCCTCCCGGACCTCACGCTCCTCAATCCCCTGGGGTTCAAGATCGGCCTGGAGGTTATCGTCAAGGGGAACCCCCGGACAACGATGGAGATCCCCATCCAGTTCAAGGAGCGCCTGTACGGCGAGAGCAAGCTTTCCATCAAGGAACAGGTGAACTATCTCCGGCACATCATACGCCTGTTCGAGTACAAGTACGAGAGCCTGGCGGAGATGATCAAGTTCGGCTTCGTGGGCGGCACCGGCACCGTCGTGAACATGGCGTTCGTGTTTTTATCGTACGATGTCCTGTCGATCGCCTATCGCATCGCCGTCGCGATCGGGTTTCTGGTGTCGGCGACATCGAACTTTATTTTAAACCGCACCTTCACCTTCCCGAAATCGCGGCAGCTCCATTCGGCGGTGCAGTATGTGCTCTTTATCGTCGTCGGCGGGGCGGGGTTCGCGGTCAACTGGTTCATCGCCGTGTATCTGTACGAGAACAATCCCTTCTTTCACGAACACTATCTGCTCGCGACCTTTCTGGGTATCCTGGGGGGGATGACGATCAACTTCACCGGGAGCAAGCTCCTCGTCTTTCGGAAGGGGACTACGAGCGCTTGAGCGCGCCCGTGACGCGCCGGTAGACCTCGTCGACCGTGATGGCCTGCAGGCAACGGTTGTCGGTGCAGGCCGACTTCCGGTGATTGTAGGCCGACACGCAGGGGCTGCAGGCGAAATTAGAATAGAGCGCCTCGATCTGGTTCCCCAGCGGCTTGTAGCACAACGGGGTCTCCGGCCCGAAAAACACCAAAACGCGGATCGGCGTGAGCGACGCGAAATTCGGCGGGCCCGAGTCATTGCTGAGCAGCACGTGGCTGCAGTGGTAGAGGTCCACGAGCTCGCGCAGCGTCGTCTTGCCCGCCAGCGAAACGCAGCGCTCGCTCGCGACGCCGGCGACGATGGCATCGGCGTCCCTCGCCTCCGACGGCGCGCCCGTCACCGCAACAATCAACCGTGCGTCCCGGACGAGCCGTTTCGCCAGCGCGATATAGTTCTCCATGGGCCAGCGGCGAAGGGGCAGAAGCTCGCTCGCGTTCGGATTGAACAGTACGATTCGGTGCCGCGGCGTTATCGACGGGCACACCCGGCGCAGCAGATCCCCGATGTGCCTACGCCCCGCGGGCGTGATGGGAATCCTCGGCCGGACGATGTCATTTTCATCGATGCAGACCTTCGACAGCGGCTCCCTGCCCGGCGCCTCCGCGAGCGCGTAAACCAGCGCAAGAAAGTTTTCGCTGATATGCCGGGTGTGATTGTACACCACTCGGTGCGTCTGCATCGTCCCGCGGTACAGGCCCTCCATGTGGAACCGGTAGAACCCCGCCCGGTACCGCGCACCGAACAGGAAGCTCAGCAGGCTGCTGAGCCGCGAAAAGAGTTCCAGGTCGAGGATCGCGTCGAAGCGCATCCGCCGAATCGTCACGATCATGCGCAGGAGCCCGCCGATGAAGCCGAAAAACGATTTCGAGGTGACCGTGAGGACCCGCTCCCGCGGTATGATGTTCAGCAGGTGCACGCTCTCCTGCATCTCGCTGAAGATGAAGTAATACAGTTCGGCGTCGGGGAACATCGCCTGCGCCTTTCGCAGCGCGCTGTAGGCGGAGATCGCCGATCCCATCTCGGAGATCTGCAGGAACAGGATTTTTTTCACCGACGACGGTTTCGTCCGCGCCGTGAACGGGTTCAGGCGATGCACGAATGAAAGAAGCAGGCACGCCGGGATGCCGACGTATCGGTCAACGGTCCGCATGAAATCGACGGTCATGGTTCGCTACCTCGTAGCCGGTGGTATCTCGAGCGGAGCGGAGGCCTTCCGTTTCCACACGCGGAAGAGCGGATAGCGCGCATCGCGGTACCAGAGCTCGTACTTCTCGTCGAACTGCGGGACGATCTTCGTCTCGATCTCCTCGAAGCCGTACTGCCACAGGCGCTGAAAGTCCGGATAGGCGATGACGATTGTGTCGGACTTCTCCCACTCGTTAAGATAATAGATATGCCGCAGATGGCTCAGGTGCGGCGCCACCTTCTCGATGGCCGCGACCCGGTCGGCGCGGTCGATAAGCTTCGGTAACATCATCCTCAGATGGATCTGAAACTGTTCGGGCCGGTTGAACGAGTAATGGAAGGCCGGCGACGAGCCGCTGAAGAAAACGAACACGACGGTGATGACGACGACACGCGCCGATAGCCCCGGCCGAACGAACGGCATGCGGAGCCATCGCGCCGGCAACCGCGATAGCGCATACAGTCGCGCGCGCACCGCCGGATCATACGCGAGAATGACGGAGGTCGCGAACAGGTATGGGAATATCTCCGACTCGTAATTGAAGTCCATGCTGATGAGCCGGTCCCAATTGGACAGGATGTTGATCATGATCGAGGGGATGATCGGGACCAGATAGACCGGGCGCAGCATGTGTATGAAAGCGAACGGAGCGAACAGGCGAAGCAGGTAAATCATCTTGGGGACCGTTATCACGGTCGAGAGGACATAGAGCGGGCGCGTGAGGCAGGAGAGCAGAAACTCCTTCATCGTGCCGCCGATGTGGCCGTAGTACTTGGCGAAATACACCGTCCCCTCGCCCTTGGTGAAGTGCGGATACACCACCGTCATGATGACGACAAACGCCGCGAAGCCCGCCGCGACGACGACCGCGCCCTTCACGTAACGGCGCGTCAGGATCATCAGCATGCCGAACCCGGCGATGGTCAGGGCGGCGTTTTCCTTCAATCCCATGTAAAGGATCGCCAGAATGCAAAAAAGAACGAAGCGGTCCGTCCGCACCGACCAGACGATCCACGGTAAAAACCCCACGGCCAGCGCGAGCAAATGCGAATCGAAATACACCACGTTCACATGGCCCCAGAAGACGAGATAGAGCCACGAGAAGGCGAGCGACACGGGAAAGCTGCAGCGCTCGGAGCGCGCGATGCGGTAGATTCCGACGGCGCCGATGATCCAGAACAGGGTGCAGCCCACCAGAACGACCACCGACGGGTCGAAGCGCGCGCACAGCGGCGAGAAGAGCATCAGGAACGGCTCGAAGTGGTCGGCCAGGAGGTGCGTGTCGCCCTTGTGCGACGCCATGAGATAATTGGCGCAGGCGTTCGCCTGGATGGCGAGATCGCGGTCCATTCGGAAGGAGAGATACTTGCGGATGATTCCGACGATATGGAGCGCGCCGGTTATGCCGATGATCGCGCCGTAGAGCGCCGTCTGGCGGCGTGCCGGGAGCGCGAGCATCCAGCGGTGGATCGAGCGCAACGCAACCGCGGCGCGCGTCTGCCGCGCGATATTTGGCGCGAAGAGGCCCAGCAGGAGGAGCGGAATGAAGAAAATGCCGAACTCGCTGATGCGGGCGACGACCACGGAGCCGAAGATGGCATCGTGAAAATACAGGCCCCCGGAAAACAGCACCAGCGCGCCGATCAACGCGAAGATGTCGGCGGCGTTTCTGAGGATTCGCGGTAATGATGCCGTGTCGTTCATATTCAGCGAGTACAATTGGATTCCGGCGCGGTCGTTTCCGTTTGCCCGGCACAGACCTCACGCACCACCGCCAACACCGCCTCGGGCGTCACGTCGGTCATGCAGATCATCTCATTGCATTCCTGCTTCTCGCAGCCGATGCAGGGCACGTTTCCCTTGAGCCAGCGGTGCCGGCCGCCCGGCTCCATCCACGATTCCGGCTTGGTGGGGCCGAAGATGGCGATCGTGGGCGTTCCCACGGCCATGCTGATGTGCATGGGGCCGTTGTCGTTGGCGACGGTCGCGTCGGCCAGGGCGAAACAGGCGGCCATCTCCTTGACCGAGGTGGGCGGCAGCATCAGCGCCCGGCCCCCCGAACCGCGCACGATCTCCTCGCCCATCTGCTCTTCACCCGGGCCCGTCACGGCCACGCACACGAAGCCCGCGTCGGCGGCCAGCGAGGCGAGGCGTGCATACGACGTTATGTGCCATCTTCTCGCCTGACGCCGGCTGATGGGCGACAGGAGGATCACCCCCTTCCCCCGCGCCCCCGGCGCGTCCAGCCCGAGTTCGCGGAAGATCTCCGCCGCCCGCGCGCGCGCGGCGTCGTTCACGCCGAGGACCAGGTCGAGCTCCGCGCACGCGATCCCGGCGCCCCTGAGGAGGTCGAACTTGTAGTCGACCTCGTACTTGGGGCTGCGGTCGCGCTGGACCACGTGCGTATAGGCGAACTTGCGCCCGTCGAAATCGAAACCGTAGCGCACGGGCGCGCCGCTCACGCGCGCGATCACCGCCGAGCGCGGCGTGCCGATAAAATCGAACACGGCGTCGTACCCGGTCCGGCGGACCGAGCGCAGGAACGAAACATAGTCGAAGAACCCCGATTTCGGATTGACGATGACGAGATTGTCGATGTCGGGATTGTCTTCGACGATCACGGCGATATTCGACTGCACGGCGAAATCGATCTGCGCGTCGGGGAAGGCGCGGCGCAGGCAGCGCACCGCCGGCGTGGTGAGGAGCACGTCGCCCATCTGCTTGATCTGAATCGCGAGGATCTTCTTCCAGGCCGCTGGCGTCATCGACACGCTCTCCGTATCACGCTCGCTGCACATGGGCCTTGATGCGGCCGCAGATGTACACGATGTCCTGTTCCGTCATAGCGAAATAGGTCGGGAGGTTGATCCCGGCTCGCGCGAGCCGCGTGGACACCGGGTATTCGTTCGGGCGCTCATAGCGCGGCATCTCGTGGACCGGGTAAAAGAACGGTCGCGTCTCGATGCCGTCCTCGAGCAGCGCCTGCATGAGCCCGTCGCGCCGCGTCGGGTCCTCCACGAGGATCGAATACATCCAGTAGACGTTATACGCCCACTCCCGGCAGGGATGCGGGACGATGCCGGGAACGCCGGCGAGCTCTCGATGGTAGACCGCCGCGTCGGCCACGCGCTTCTTCACGATGGCGTCCACCTTCTCCATCTGCCCGCAGCCGAAGGCGGCCTGCAGGCTCGTCATGCGGTAGTTATAGCCGATCACCGGGTGCCAGTAGCGCCGCTCCTTGGTCATGCCATGATTGCGTAACAGCTGCATCTTCTTGTAGAGCTCCTCCGACGCGGTCACCACCATCCCGCCCTCGCCGGTGGTGATGATCTTGTTGCCGTAGAAGCTGAAGCAGCCGATGTCGCCGATGCAGCCGCTGAAGCGGCCCTTGTAGCGCGCGCCGAGCGACTCCGCCGCGTCCTCGACCACGGCGATCCCGTTGGCCTTCGCGATCGCCATGATCGGGTCCATGTCGGCCGGATGACCGTACAGGTGCACGGGGATGATGGCCTTTGTCCGCTTCGTGATCTTCTTTTCGATTTCCTTCGGGTCCATGGCCCAGGTGTCGGGCTCCACGTCCACGAGCACCGAGGTCGCGCCGGCATAGGTGACGGCGTTCGCGGTGGCGATGAAGGTGATGTCGGGGACGATCACCTCGTCGCCCGGCGCGAGGTCGATGGCCATGAGCGCCAGGTGCAGCGCAGTGGTGCCGTTGGAGCAGGAGAGCGCATAGGGCGCGCCCGCGTACTCGGCGAAGAGCCGCTCGAAGCGCTCGACGTAGGGGCCGATGGACGAAATCCATCCGTCGTCGATGCTCTGGGCGACCAGGCGCTTTTCCGCCTCGTCGATATAGGGCCGCATGACCGGGTATTTGATGTCCATTGATTGTTCCGTTATCCGTTTATATGCGGCCGTGCAGCATGGCCTCGTAGGCGTCCACGACCTCGGTGCGGATGCGCTCCCAGGAGTACTGCCGCCGCACCACCTCGAGCGCGCCATGGGACAGTCGGGCGCGAAGCGCGTCATCGGACACGGCGGCGATAACGGCGCTCGCGAGCACCCGCGGTTCGCGCGCGGGCGTCAGCAGAATGTTTTCTCCGTGGCGGATGCCGACGGGGACCATCGCGCTCTCCGTGCTGATGCAGGGCACGCCGAACGACATGACGGACCACAGGCTGCTCCGCTTCCCGGAAATCCCGTCGCGGAAGGGGAAGATCGCGAGATCGGCCTGTGAGAAGATGCGGTTCATCTTCGCGCCGCCGATGAAGCCGTGAAACGTGATCCGCTCGCCCATGCCCTTCTTTTTGATGAGCGTCTTGATTCGCTTGAAGTAGTCGGTCTCACGCGCTTCGTGATCGGACCCGATGACGTCGAGGCGGACCTCAACACCCGAATCGGTCACGATCCGCAGCGCCTCGACGATCTCCTCGAATCCCTTCTGCGGCGAGAGGAAACCGAAGTGCAGGAGTCGCGCCGGTTTTTTCTTCGCTCCGACCTGCGTTCGCGGCGTATGGATGTAGCGCTCGTTCATCGGCAGCATGTTCGGGCCGTCGTAGATGGTGCGCAGCTTCGACTCGGAAATGCCGGTGATCCGCCTGATGCGCGCGCCGTCCTCGTCCGTGGTCACGTTCACGAGGTCGGACTCGGCGAAGAGCTTTTCCAGCGAGCGGTCGGAATCCTTGAATCCGGCCATCGATATCATGACGGAGCCGACGCGCCCGTCGTCCTTCATGAGCCGCGGCAGGCGGCGTAGGAGCTCGAGCGAGGGATAGTCCCCGTCGTGGTACTGGATATGCAGGACATCGTACCGGCCGCGGAGGTGCTCGCGGAGCTTCCCGTATTCCGCCGCGTCCCATCGGCGCGGAATCCGCAGGACGCGCACCCCGCGCTCGGTGCGGATCTTCGCGATGCCCGGATACGCCGCGGTCAACACATCGACGTCGTATGCGCCGGTGGCGCGGACTTCGTCGGCGAGACGCTTGGTGTAGTCGCCCATGCCGCACTTGGCGGGCGGGTAGTGCCCGTTCACCATCAACACCGTTTTTTTATTGTGAACATTGCGCGGCATAGTATGGAATCCGTTGGTCCAAAAAAAGAGTAACCCCCTGGCGATCCAGAGGGTTACTCACTCACTTCCGTTGGCTGAAAAAATGCAAGAAAAAATCAGAAATTATCGTCCAGCATCTCGAAGTACCCCTTCGGGTGATCGCACGTGGGGCACTTCTCCGGCGCGTCCTTCCCCTCGATGACGAACCCGCAGTTCCGGCATTTCCACGCCACCGGCGCGTCCTTCTTGAAGACCTTCTGGTCCTGTATGTTCTTCGCGAGCGCGCGATAGCGCTCCTCGTGGTGTTTCTCCACGGAGGCGATATTGCGCCACAGGAGCGCGATCTCCTTGAAGCCCTCCTCCTCGGCGATCTTCGCGAACTCCGGATAGAGCATCGTGTGCTCCTCGTTCTCGCCGTCGGCGGACGCCTTCAGGTTCTCGACCGTGGTGCCGATGACTCCCGCGGGGTAGGCCGCGGTGATCTCCACCATGCCCCCCTCGAGGAACTTGAAGAATTTCTTGGCGTGCTCCTTCTCGTTCTCGGCCGTTTCGAGGAAGATGGCGGAAATCTGCTCGTAGCCCTCCTTTTTCGCGACCGACGCGAAATAGGTGTAGCGATTGCGCGCCTGCGACTCGCCCGCGAATGATGCGAGCAGGTTCTTTTCGGTTCTGGTTCCCTTAACGCTTTTCATCAATTTCTCCTAAATGGGTTATACGTATTCCTAGTGCCCCACGGCCGCTGTGCGACAGCGATGCGTCCGATCCCTGGGGGCTGTGTGCCGCACGCAACCGGCGGCGAACGCGCGATGACATCCGCCGGTCTCCGTCAGTCGCGCACGATCAGCAACCGTCGTTCATCGCGCGGATCGCGCGGGCGCCATCACCGCGCGATCCGTTGGCGTTTACGCCTTCCACAGCCCGTGCAGATTGCAATACTCGCGCACGGATTCGTAGTCCTCGTCGACCGGGAAGGCCGCCTCGGGCGCCTGACCCGGATTGAGGAACACGCGCGTGGTCCGCCCGCTCTTGAAGATCACCTGGATCCATTCGATGAAGTGCTCGGGCGTCATCGGATGGGCGACCGACCCCACCTTCACGACGATCCCGTGCGCGGCCTTCTCGATTGCGGGAACGTGCTTTTCCTTCGCGGCGTCGGTGGTGTTCTCCACCAGGTTCTTCATGGGCTGCCCGCAGCACACCAGCTGCCCCGCGCCCTCGTGGACAACCTCGACCATGTTGCCGCACACCTCGCATTTATACACTTCGAGTTTCTTGGTCATACATTCCTCCGTTTGGTTTTATATATGCATAACGCCGCCAACACGCGATCGCCCGACCGCGTCCGGCGGCGGCATCATCAGACCCGCGCCGTTCCCCGGAAGACCCGGTACACGTACGCCGTATACCCGATCACCACCGGCATGCCGATGAGCGCGATGACCAGCGTCACCGTAAGCGTGAGCTCGCTCGACGATCCGTTCGCGATGGTGATGCTGGTAAGCGCATCACCGCCGCCCTTGACGAGAAACGGGTGATGCGACGCGCCGGCGACGCCCCACAGGCCGGCGAAGACGAGCGACGAGAACAGAAAGGCCCATCCGTCGCGACGTCGCCGCTGCGCGACGGCGAGGGCGAGCCACGCCGCGACGACCGCGAATACGAAGACGAGGGCGAGCGTCTTGCGGAAAAAGAGCGGCTGATATACGATCGTCGCGATCAGCGCCGCGTTGAACATCACGATGAACCCGATCCAGGTCGCCCGCGACGCGGCGCGCGCGCGCTCCCGCAGCGCGCCATCGGTCTTGAGCACGGCATAGGTCGCGCCCTGCAGCAGGATGGCCGAAAGCCCCAGGAGTCCGATCAGGAGCGGATAGGGGCGCAGCAGCGTGAAGAAATCGCCCGCATACTCCATGGCCGCGTCGAGCGGAACGCCGATCACCACATTGCCGAGCGCCACGCCGAACAGGAGCGCGGGGAGGAGGCTCCCGATCGTGAAGGCCCACTGCCAGAGCGTTCGGCGCGCCTCGTCGTAATACCAGAACTCGAGCGAGACCGCGCGAAAGATGAGCGCGAAGAGCACCAGCATGAGCGCCAGGTAAAACCCGCTGAACACGGTCGCGTAGGCCTGCGGGAACACCGCGAACATCGCCCCGCCCGCCGTGAGGAGCCACACCTCGTTGCCGTCCCAGACGGGCCAGATGGAATTGACGAGCGCCCGTTTGTCCGACTCGTCGCGGGCGAGAAACGGGAACAGCGCGCCGATGCCCAGGTCGAAGCCGTCGAGGATCGAGTAGCCCACAAAGAGCACGCCAATGAGCACGAACCACGCGTGTCGCAGTATGTCGATTGTTTCCATTTATCGTTCCCCCGGCCGCATGGATAATCCGTCAGTGCGCCTCATGCGCCGCGCCATCGGGCCCGGTGCGTATGATCTTCGCGAGGATGACGAGGAACACCGCGAACAGCAGCGCGTAGATGAGGCCGAACATGATCAGCGTGAAGAGGACCTGGCCGGCCGGGACCACGACCGACGCGGCGTCGGCGGTGCGCAGCACCCGGTAGACGACCCAGGGCTGCCGTCCCACCTCGGCGGCCATCCAGCCGAAGAGGTTCGCGACGTGCGGGAGCGGGACGGCGAACACGAGCGCCCACAGGTACCAGGGCGTATCGAAGAGCCGCTTTCGCACGAACAGCAGAAATCCCACACCCGCGATCGCCGGAAAGAGGAAGCCCAGCGATATCATCACATGATAGGAGGCGTAGGTGAGGAGCACCGGCGGTTTTTCATTGTCGGGAAATTCACTGAGTCCCGCGATCTTCTCGTTCGGGTCGAAGTGCACCAGCAGGGAGAGCAGCTTCGGGACGCTCACCTCGAGATAGGTCTTCCGCTCCTTCTCGACGGGAATGCCGAAGAGCGACAGGGGCGCGCCCGCCGTGGTCTCCCACAGGGCCTCGAAGGCGGCCATCTTCTCCGGTTGCGTTTTTGCGACCTGCACCGAGTGCGAATGGCCGGAACCGAGCTGAATGATCACCGCGGCGGCGAAGACGGCGAGCGACAGCTTCAGCAGCGGCCGGAACACCTCCTCATGGCGCGCCGTGACGATGTTCCAGGCGGCGATGCCCGCCACGAAGAGCGATCCGGTGATCCAGCTGGCGATCACCACATGCAGGTAGCGCACCAGCGACGAGTGATTGATCACGACCTCGAGAAAATTCGTCATGACCGCCCGGCCGTTCTCGATGCGAAAGCCCGCAGGGGTCTGCATCCACGAATTGGCGATGATGATCCAGAGGCCCGAGAGGTGCGAGGCGAAACACACCAGCACCGCCGAGAGCCAGTAGGCGCGCTTCGACACGCGAGTGCGCCCGAAGACGAGCACGCCCAGGAACACCGACTCCAGGAAAAAGGAAAGGATGCCCTCGGCCGCCAGCGGCGCGCCGAAGATATCGCCCACGAAGCGCGAGTAGTTGGACCAGTTGGTCCCGAAGGAAAACTCCAGCACGATGCCCGTGGCCACGCCCACGGTGAACACCAGCGCGAGGATCTTCACCAGAAACGCGGACATCCGCTTCACGAGCTCGTCGCCCCCCCGCAGATACCTCGTTTCCAGAATGACGATGATCAGGGCGAGCCCGAGCGTGATCGGCGGGAAGAGAAAGTGAAATCCCGCGGCGAGGGCAAACTGGATCCTGGACAGCAACACGGCATCCATACGCTACTCCTGCATGTCGGCCCGAACGTCGGGTCGGGTCTAGGCCTCTTCGAACTGGTCCTTCCCCACACCGCACACCGGACACACCCAGCTGTCGGGAAGGTCTTCAAATTTGGTTCCGGGCTTGATTCCGTTGTCGGGATCGCCCTCGATGGGATCATACACATAACCGCACACCGAGCATTTGTATTTCTTCATTGGAATCTCCTTAAATGTATTAGATACACAAGTGAAATGAATACAGATTTATCAACTATTTTTTTCTCTTTACCTCGATACTTTTACGCAGTTACGAGATGACTCGCAACTGGGAACAGTCCCGGCAGTGCCCAAAAAAATATATTTGGCTGCCGGTTATCCGATGCCCGTCCACCGATTCCATCTCGAACACCTTCGAGGAGAGTTCAATGTCGTGCACCGCGCCGCACGTAACGCACCGGAAATGCGCATGGTGCTGCATGGTCGCATCGAAGCGCACCTCGTTTTCCTCCACCGTGAGGAACTGGACGATCCCGCTCTCCTGAAAGATCTTCAGGGTGTTGTAGATGGTCGTCTTGGACAGGGTGGGGATCTCCTTCCCGATCGCCTTGTAGATCATGTCTACGTTGGGATGATTGCGGTGCACCATCAGATACTCCAGTATCTTGATGCGATGGAGCGAGGGCTTGATGTGTTTCTCTTCGAGGAGCTGTACCACGTCATTCTTCATCATGGCGTCACCGATGCACGGAGCGTTCGCCCGGCCGGGGACCCGAGGGACCGAACGGCGCGTCGGACGCGCGATTATATGTTGATTGTAAAAACCGTATCACGGATCGGCACGCTTTCAAAATAATTTCTTAAATTCCTCGGGGTCCGCCGTGCCGGCGATGACCCGCTGCGCGATCTTCAGGGCGGCGGCGTCACCGAGCACGATGGCCCCCGTCGCCTTCCGGTCCTTCATGAGGAGTTTTTTATAGGATGATCCGCCGCTCGAGACGATGGCGTCGCAATCGTCCCGGTTGATGTCGCCGGCCGAATACAGATCGACGCCGGTGATCTTGAGCGAGCTGGACATGATGGTCCCGCGGTAGGCGACCGGCTGACCCGCCATGGCGGCGCCGGCGGCGATCCCCTGCTCGCGGGCCGCGGGCCAGATCCCGTACACGCAGTCTTTGTGCTGCGCGACGTCGCCGGCCGCATAGATCCCTTCGGCGCTGGTGCGCATCGTGTCGTCGACGATAATGCCCTTGTCCGTCGCGATGCCCGCCTCGCGCGCGAGAGCGAGGTCGCTCCGGATGCCCGCCGATATCACGATCAAACCGGCGTCGACGGTCGCGCCGGACTGCATGACGATCCGCTCCGCGCGCCCGCCGCCCTCTATCGACGCGACGCTCTCGCCCAGGACGAAGCGCACGCCCTTCTCCTCGAGAATGCGCCGGAGGATGCCCCCGCCGTCCCGGTCGAGCTGGCGCGGCATGAGCCATTCGCAAAACTCCACGACCGTCGGGCGCTTTCCCATCCGCGCGAGGCTGTGCGCGGTTTCCAGCCCCAGCAGGCCCCCGCCGATCACCGCCACGTCGCGCACGCCCGCGGCGTAGTCGCGGATGCGCTCGGCGTCGCGCACCCCGCGGAAGGTGAATACGCCGGGAAGGTCGGCCCCCGCGATGGGCGGCACGAACGGCCGCCCGCCGGTCGCGATGAGCAGCCGGTCGTATTCGTGGGCCCTCCCGTTCGCGTCGATCGCACTGCGCTCGTCGGGGCGGATCGTCGTGATGCGCGTCCCGAGGAGATTCGCGATGCCCTTCTTCTCGTAGGCGTCGTCCTTGTACGTGGTCATCTTGTCCAACGACACCTCGCCGGAGAGGAACTCGATGAGGCGCGGACGATAGTAATGAAGGTTCGGGGACTTGGTGATGATGGTGATGGTCCCGTCCGCGTCGGCCTTTCGGATCGCGAGCGCCGCCTCCACCCCGGCGACGCCGTTGCCGATGATAACGTATCTCACAGCGCCTCCATCACCTTCTTCGTAATCTCGTCGAGCGCCTTCGCGTCGGGGACGTACTGCGTCGAGATCTTGTCGATCATGTCGAAATCGCAGGCGCGCAGGACCGCGTCGACGTCATTGACCCCCTGCGCCCCCCAGCCGTAGGAGCCGAAGGCAAGGCCCACCTTGTTGCGGGGCGCGAGCCCCTTGAGGTAGGTGAGAAACGCCGCCACGTCGGGCAGCATGTTCTTGTTGAGCGTGGGCGACCCCACGCAGATATAGCGCGCGGTGAGCACCTCGGTCATGATGTCGGACATGTGGTTGTTCTTGAGCAGCAGCATGCTCGTGTCGATCTCGCGGATCTCGAACGCCTTCTGGATCGCGTAGGCGATCTTTTCGGTCGATCCCCACATGGTGTCGTAGATGATGAGCGCCTTGTTGTCGGTTTCGTTCATGGCCCAGCGCTGGTAGAACTCGAGGATCCAGCTCACGTAGCTGCGCCAGATGATGCCGTGGCTGGGCGCGATGTACTCGATGTCGAGCGTCGCGGCGTCCTCCAGCACCTTGCGCACCTGCTGCGAGTACGGCAGCACGATATTGGCGTAGTACTTCATCGCCTCCTCGTGGATGATATCGACGTAGAACTGGTCGTCGAAGCGCTCCGAGGTTGCGATGTGCTGTCCGAAGGCGTCGTTCGAAAAGAGGATCTTGTCCGACGGCGAATAGCAGACCATGTTGTCGGGCCAGTGCACCATGGGCGTGAGGACGAACTTCAGCGTCCGCGCGCCGATGGACACCTCCTCGCCGGACTGCACCACCTTGAAGTTCCAGTCCTTCCGATAGTGCGCGCGCAGCCCCTTCTCGCCCTGCGGCGAGGTGATGATGGTCGCGTCGGGGCAGATCTCCATGAGCCGCGGCAGCGCGCCGCTGTGGTCCATCTCCACGTGGTTGGCGACGATGTACTTGATCTCGGAGGGGTCCACGATCCATGCGATGCGGTCGAGCATCTCGTCGGTGAGGTAATGCTTCACGGTGTCGATCAGGGTCACCGCGTCGTCGACGATGAGATAGGCGTTGTAGGTGGAGCCGCGCTGGGTGAGATAGCCGTGGAAATTGCGCAGGTTCCAGTCGATACCGCCCACCCAGTAGACATCGTCGAGGATCTTGATCGGGTTCATCCACGCCTCCAAGGACCGCTGATGTATCACTCTACAATAGCGCATCGCGGATCGGCAATAAAAAAATTTTTCCGCGCCGGGCCGCGGCTTGACCCGGGGCGCGTCGGGGTGTATCTTACCTGCATGATGATGACGAGACGATCCCTCATCGCCGGCGCCTTCGCCGCGATCGCGGGCTTCGAACCGCCCGTCGTGCTATCCGCCGTGCGACAGTCCAGCGGCGCGGACACGATCCCCGAGGCCTCGTACCTGCGGCTGTATCGCTCCGGCGAATTGAAACAGCGGGGGGAACGGCTCAGGGGGATGATGGCGCGCTGCCGCCTGTGTCCGCGCGAGTGCGGCGCGAACCGGCTCGCGGGCGCACGCGGCTTCTGCGGCGCGACGGCGGAACCCATGGTCGCCGCGCACTACCCGCATTTCGGCGAGGAGCAGCCGCTCGTGGGGCGGCACGGATCGGGCGCCGTCTTCCTCTCGAACTGCTCGCTGCGCTGCGTCTTCTGCATCAACGCGGATATCAGCCAGGGGGGCGCGGGCGACACCGTCACCGTCGCGCGTCTGGCAGCGATGATGCTGGAGCTCCAGTCGAAGGGCTGCCGCAACATCAACGTGGTCACGCCCACGCATTACTCCGCGCACATCCTGCTGGCGCTCGACGCGGCGGCGCGACGCGGCCTGCGCATCCCGCTGGTGTACAATACCTGCGGCTGGGAGCGGCCGGAGGTGCTCGCGCTTCTGGACGGCGTCGTGGACATCTATCTGCCCGACATGAAGTACTGGGACCCCGAGCGCGCCGCGCGCTACTCAGCCGGCGCGCGAAGCTATCCGGAGCTCTCGCGCGCGGCCATCGCCGAGATGCACCGCCAGGTGGGCGTCGCGCGCCCGGCGGCCGACGGCTCGCTCTATCGCGGCCTCATCATCCGCCATCTGGTGATGCCCAACCGCGTCGGCGGCACGCGCGAGATCCTCGCGTGGATCGCCCGCACCCTGCCGAAGGACACTTACGTGAACCTCATGTCACAGTACCGGCCCGTGCACCGCGCGCGGGAATTCCCCGAGATCGCGCGCGGCATCACCCGCGCCGAATACGCCGAGGCCGTGCGCTGGGCCCGCGAGGCCGGCCTCACCCGGGTGGACCTGCAGAGAGAGCCGGGCGCCTGAGGAGCGCATCATGCAAAAACTCGTGCGGGGATGGACCCCTTCCGTCCTCCGGGCACCTCCTCCTTGTGAAGGGAAAGGAAGGGCGGGAATGTGTGCGATAGAGCGAGCGCAATATAATCGCGTTATACGACAACTCTAACGATCGGGACCCATCGGCGCGTATCGCACGATAAGCGCGGCGACCAGAAACGAGCAGCCGAACGAGAACGCGACATCGGTCGGATAATGCGCGCCCGTCACCATGCGGCAGTACGAAACAAAGAGACCATAGGCGGAAACCGCGCCAAGAAGCGCGAGCGCCGCCGCACGCTTCTGCGACGCGAACACGTAGAATACGAGCGGCGCGAGGATCAGCGACATCGCGACGTGGCCGGAGGGGAAGGACTGCCCCGCGCCGGGGCCCGCCGGTTCGTAAAAATGGGTGTAGTCGAGAAGGCCGGGCGACAGGTCGCGAAAACGCACTCTCCCCCAGAGGCGCTTGAGCGCCTGCGTTATGAGAAACGGATGGACGATCGCCTGAAGCACGATGAGCGTCGCGACGTCCCGATATCGCGGTCGGTTCGGGAAAAGCCGCGCGTGGAACGCGAGCGCACTCAGGGAGCCGAGAAAGACGATCCACAGCGGCCATTCCCCCGCGAGCGCAACGGCCCGCGCGGGTATCGACTGCGGATTGTACACGGCCTGCGCAATCGTGAGGTCATGGGGCGCTATCATGATAAGCCCGATCGCCCAGACGGCGAGGCCGGCCGTCCATACGGCCCAGAACCGCCTGGCCGAAACTGCGCGCATGTGTCGCATATGTGCGCTCTCCACTACGTGACGTTCGCCAGGCGGCGGCATGCTCGTGCGTAAAAATCGACGACATGCGCGCGCCGCCGTGCGTCGTGACTCAGGTTCGACGGAAAAGCACTGCGCGAGCGCGCCGGTCCCGTCAAGCCGTTAATGCGCGGTGCGTCGGCGAACGCGCGACAGCCGCATCACCAATAAATGCTTGCGGATAATCGCATGGGCGCGCCTGCTTGTTCCGGGAGCGAACACGCGCATGATCGACATCGGAAAACTCTACTGCGGGGGCGCCTCGACCGGCGACGGCCTCCGCTACGGAACGGAAAGCGGCGCGGACTGCCACGGCAACCGGCCGCACCGCGTGGTCGTGAGCGCGCGCGAGCGGCGGCCCATCGTGGTGTGGAGCGTCACGCGCACCTGCAATCTCAACTGCGTCCACTGCTACACGGACTCCGCGAACCGGCGGTACGCGGACGAGCTGTCCACCGACGAGGGCCTGCGCCTCATCGACGATCTCGCGGCCTTCGGCATCCCGTCGCTCCTCTTCTCCGGCGGCGAGCCGCTCATGCGCAGGGACCTCTTCACGCTCATCGAGCGCGCGAGCGCGCGCGACATCCGCCCGGTGATCTCCACCAACGGGACGCTCATCGACCGCGACGCCGCGCGCGCCATCAAGGACTCCGGCATCGTGTACGTGGGGATAAGCCTGGACGGCATGGAGGATGTGAACGACGAGTTTCGCGGCCAGAAAGGGGCCTTTTCGAAAGCCATGAAGGGCTTCGAGAACTGCGTGGCCGTGGGCCAGCGCGTGGGCCTGCGCCTCACGCTCACGCGGCACACCTACGCGGACCTGCACCGCATCTTCGATTTCATCGAGCGCGAGGGCATCAGCCGCGCCTGCTTCTACCATCTGGTGTACTCGGGGCGCGGGAGCGGCATCTTCGCCGACGACCTCACGCATGGCCAATCGCGCGACGCGATGGACATCATCATGGCGCGCACGAAGGACTTCTTCGAGCGAAAGCGCGACATCAACATTCTCACGGTGGACAATCACGCGGACGGGGTGTATCTGTATCTGAAACTCCTCGGGGCCGATCCGCGCCGCGCGGAGGAGGTGCGCGAGCTTCTCGCCTGGAACGGCGGCGGCGCGCACTCCACGGGCGTGGGCATCGGGAACATCGACTTCGTCGGCAACGTGCACCCGGACCAGTTCTGGCAGGATTATTCCTTCGGCAACATTCGCGAGCGCAGCTTCGGCGACATCTGGACCGACGAGAGCGAGTCGCTCATGAAGGGCCTCAAGAACAAGGCCGACTACATCAAGGGACGATGCCGCCTGTGCGCGCACCGCGCCCTGTGCACCGGCGCCATGCGCGTGCGCGCGTATCGCGTGTACCATGACCCGTGGGCGCCGGACCCGCAATGCTACCTCACCGACGAGGAGATCGGCCTCACCGACGATATGAAGCGGGAGCTCGCCGCGCGCGGCGAATCATTCCCCATGCCGCCGGAGCTCGCGAGGTAGGCGATGGCCGTATCCGAACAGTGTGCAATTTGCGGGGCCGCGCTCACGGAACCCCATTCCAATTACCCGCGCGCCGTATGCCCTGTGTGCGACGCGCGCGCCCTGAACGCCCAGGGCGAGCCCGCCCGCCACATCATCCAGACAGTGCCGGCCGAGGAGGCGCACCGATACGCCTTCACCGACGACGGCGACAATCCGGTTTTCATCGACGGAATACGTTGCACCCGGCGCTACAAATTCGGCGGCTGGGTGAGCATGCGAGACGATCAGTGATGTTCCATTCAACTATCCGCGACGGAGCGCGCCGATGAAACCGTATCCCGCTTTCCTCAATCTCGAAGGGCGCAGTGTCGTGATCGTAGGCGGGGGCGGCGTCGCGCTGCGCAAGGTGAAGGACCTGCTCGACGCCGGGGCGCGCATTACGCTTGTCGCGCCGTCGATGCTGCCGGAGATCGCGGAGATCGCGGCCGCGGAACCGGCGCGCGTCGCCATCCGCGAACGCGCCTACGAGCCGGGAGACTGTGCGGGCGCCGCGCTCGTCATCTCCGCGACCGACGACGGAGAAGTCAACCGCGCGGTCTTCCGCGAGGCCGAGGAGCGCAACCTCTTCATCAATGCCGTGGACGATCCCGAGAACTGCTCCTTCATTGTGCCCTCGACGATCCGCCGGGGGGACCTCCTCATCGCAGTCTCGACGGGGGGCCTCTCGCCCTCGATGGCCGCGCGGTTGCGCCGGGAGCTCGAGCGCCATGTCCCCGAGGACATCGAGGTGAAGCTCGAGGCGCTCGCCGCCGCGCGGAAGGCCCTTCGGGAGAGCCCGCGATTGTCGCATCTCACGTCGGCCGAGCGAGGCGAGGTCCTCAAATACATCGCCAACAATGACGAGGTCCTCAACAAGCTCATCACCGCGACCATTGCCGGCGAGGTGCCGGAACTGCTCCTGACGATTGCGGGGCGGTAGAGGAGTTCCGGTAATTCGTCGTTTATCCCGCGAGAACGTCACGCATCAATACAGCACGTACAGCTTGGTGAAGCCGTCCTTCAAAGCCCTGAAATACAATTTTCCATTAAGCATACACACGCCATCCGGATCATCGCTGGCTGTGCTGTTCACATCGACCACCTGAGACAGCTTTCCGTCCCGATCATCGTAACAATACAGCTTCCTCCAATTGGAGACATTGCTCGATCCAAAAAAGAGTCGATTGGTATGAACAAAAAGGCTCTCCGGAGAATCATTCATGGCCGGGTCGGTGCGAGTGTTGGAAAGAACCGTCAACGACCCTGATGATGGATCATAGCAAAACAGCTTGCTTGATTCAGATGGATTCCATGCGCTGAAATACAATCGACCATTGTATACGGTCAGCTGTGATATATTATCCGTAATGCTTTCACTGTTCCGGCAATTCGACACTTGCATCAATCGACCCGATGTGGCGTTATAGGAAAACAGCTTTTCTCCGCTCGATACTGTAGTTGATTTAAAAAACAGTTCTTCGCCAACGACAATCAAGTTTTTGCAAAAATCAGATAAGCCATTTCGCGTATCCGATATCTGCGTGATCGTTTGCGCCGTATCATCGTAACAGTAGAGCTTTTCCCCATTCGCATTAATGCCCGAAAAGTACAGTTTCCCACTGTAAACCACATGCGGCACCATGCTATTGACATCCTCAACAGATTGGTTGTTTCTGATATTGCTGATGAGCGTAACCGTGCCAACGGACGGATCATACGCATAGAGTTTCGTGTAGCCGGTTCCGCTTGAATTGGCGGCAGTGAACATTAACTTGCCATTATACATCGCCTGTGGGACCGGACCGTCGTGTTCTGCATTGTTATTTCTCGTATTCGAAACCTGAACCAGTGTGTCGTTCGCAGTATCATAGCAATACAGCTTTGTCCGACCGCTCGCATTGTTCGCGCGGAAATAGACCCGTGTTCCATGCACCAACCCGGCGGCAATACTGTCGCTGATTGTGCTGCTGTTTCTGGTGTCGCTCACCTGGGTTACCGTATCCGTGAGCGTATTGTAGCTAAATAACTTTGCCACACCGTTTGTATTGTTCGCGACGAACACGACGCGGTTGTTCACCGCCATGAGGCGATTGTCGGTCCCAAATCCCATCGGATCGTCATGTGCGCCCGCTCTTATGTTCGATATTTGCGTAATCGTGTTCGCGGCAGGATCATAACAGCACAGCTTGGTGTTGCCGCTCAGATAACCGGAAAAATACAGCTTGCCGTTGCATTCGACATAGTCCACGGTCTTGTTGATGTCGGCTGTCCCGGACAGGTTCGACACCTGCCGCACGCGATAATAGGCCGCGGGGATGGCATTGCTGTCCAGGTAGTCGGTCTCGCGGCCGTTTCCCGCCACTGCGCGCGCGATGAAGTCCGCCGTCGCCGTGATCTGCGAGCGATCCACCGTGAACCCCGTAAACGAGAAGGGGATGGCCGCGAAGGGCGCGAGTATCTTCGCGGCCTTTTCCGCGATCTCCGGAAATGAAAATGAGACGCTTATGTTCGCGACAAACGGCGCCGTCGCATTGTCGCCAGTCAAGCCACCGAGCGGCGGTGTTATCCCGGAGCCAGTGGGCACGATGCCGCTTCCGGTCGCGACAATACCGCTCCCCGTGGGAACGATACCCCCGCCTGCCGGATAGGTGCCCCCGAAGGTATGCGTCGGGACCGTTCCCGAAATCGCGGCAATCGGCGCGGGTTCGTCGGTATCGCTGCGCACCAGCGAGCGGTCGGACACAATGCGAAACAGCGTGGGGCGGCGGTCGAGGAAGGATTCCGCGGCCTCGTCGAGTTTGCCCTTGCAGGACGTGAAGCAGGGCAGCGCAAGGATTGCCGCGAGACAGCCTGCCGTTATGTGATGCATCGCATGTTTTTGTTGTGCGATCATATCATCATTCCCTTTTTAAAACACGATCCCGATGCCGATGGTCCCCATGGCGAAGGGATACAGGTTGGTTTCGATGAACGCCCCCGCCTCGACGCCCACCTGCAGCGACACGGAGCCGCCCAGATGAAAATACGCCGTGCAGCCGCCGGTCACGAGCGCGTTTACCGCGCCGCCGCCGGCGATGTTCTCATAGCTCTCGTTCACCACGGCGTCCTCGTAGGTCACAGAAAAGTACGACACCCCCGCCGAGAGCGACGGCGTGAGCGACAGCCACGGGGCGAGGCGGAACCGGTAGCGCGCGGAGAGGAGCGCGGGGACCGCGAATGCGCTCTTGACGCTCTCGCGCTTCCGGGAAAAGAGCCAGTAGCCCGTCGTGACACCCGCGTCCAGGTTGTCGATGAACGGTTCGCGCACCGCGACGGTCACGGTCCCGCCGTAGCCGCCGCCGAAGAGGTTCGCGAAGTCCCCCAGCGGCTGGAGGTACTCGGCGCGCACGATGATTTCGATGTCGGTCCCCGTGTCCACCGTTACGCTTTTTTCCGAGAGCGCGCCGCGATCGTCTTCGGCAAGTATGTAAAAGGAATGATACTCGCCGGGGTCCAGTCCCGAAACAAGGTATTCCGGTATCGTGAGCGAGGCGATCCGAGCATAGCCCTTCCCGCTGTCGCGATACACATGATAGCGGACCACCGCGCCGTCCGGGTCGCGCGACGGGTTCCACGTGATCCGCAGGGAAAACGCGCTCGAACCCGGGTCGGGCGTTTTCTCTTTGGTAAGGCCGGTCGGGGCCTCGGGCGGGATGTTCTTCGTGGTCACGCGCACCGCGTTCGTGGGGAACGATTCGTTGTCGTCCAGCCCAACGGCGGTCACGATGATGGTGTATTCTGTGTTGCTCTTCATCTTCCGCAGGGTGAAGCGGTTGTCGCCGCTTCGCGCCTCAAAGGCGTACTCGGGTGCGTCGGGCGTCCGCGTGAATATCCTGTAGTGCTTTACCGGCGTGTACGGCGCGTCCCACGTAAGCGCGATCTCGGTTTGTCCCGCCTCGCCCTTCAGGTTCGTGGGGCCGCTCTGCGAGATGAAGACGATGTCCTTCCGCGGGATCTTTTTCTCCTCCGGCCTGAAGAGGTCCCGGCGATAGGTGACGGTATTGCGGTCCTCATCCACGACGAAACCGCCGATGACCTTCCCCGTGGTGAGGCGTATGTACGCCATGCCCAGGTACATCTGGCGATAGATGACGCGCAGCACGCTCCGCTTCGGGACGGTCACGGGCTTCCCGTCGAAGCGCGTCATGCGGTACACGACGGGCGTCTCGGCGGTCAGCGTGCCGTTTTCGATCTGCCCGTCACGCAGGAAAATATGCGTCTCGGCGGCGCCCCGCCGCGTGAGCTCGTCCATCGAGAGGCGCAGCGGCGCGGCGCTCGAGGCCTCGTCCACGCTGAGCTTCCCGGTAAACACCGATATCTCGTTGGAGGGAATGGATTCCACGGCGTTCTTCTCCGCCGTGACGCGAAACGCGTACGAGGCGTCCGCGCGGACATCATCGACGGTGAAGCGAGTCCGGCCCGTCGTGTCGATGCGGCGAAACCCGTCCTCGCCGGGACCGCGCATGTACACGTGATAGCGCGCGGGCTTGGTTAACGGCCGGTTCCACTCCAGACGGATCTTGCCATCGCCGTAGCTGCCGCGGAGCCCGTCCGGGTTTTCGCGCGAGATTCGGGCAACGTCCCGTTTGCGGATGCTCCGCTCCTCGGGGCGGGCGATGTCCGTGCGGACCAGGTAGGCGTCGCCGTCGTCGTTCACGATATGCCCCTCGAACGACGAGCCGTCGGTCTGCTCGATCATCACCCTTCCCATGTACAGCTCCGTGTACTGGATGCGCAGGATGGCGTCGCGCGAAATCGTCCGCACCGCGCCGTCTTTTTGCTTCACCACGATGCTCTCGGCCATGTCCCGTTGGATCACGCAGTCCACGATCGCGCCATCTTTGAGGAAGACGTACTCCGTCCGACTGGGCGCGGCGATCATCAGCGAGCAGACGATACCGGCCGCGACGGCGATGATAGTGCTGTGTTTCAACGGCTCACCATTCGCGTTCGCACTGTACCGTTACCGCACCGTTTTCGTCGACCGAATCGTATTGGCGGGAATGGTAACGGTCCCGGCGGTGGTGAGCATCCGGTACGTGTCGCCGCGCGACAGGATCACCCCGCGATAGGTCTTTCCGTTGTACAGCGTCACCTCGTCGATGCGTTGGTACTTCGCCCGCATCTGGTCGAGGCTCATCGGCGCTTCTGTTCCCGAATACGAAAGCTCCCGGATCTTTTCGTCGATCTTCGACTCCCGCTCGCGGTGCCTCGTCCCCGCGTCCATGAGCTCCGGTATGCTCTTACCGGCCGCGTTTTTAATCAGCGGCGCTCCGGATATTTTTTCTATGCGGAGCGATTCGATCTCGGTTATCTCTCGTATGATGATGCCGTCCGCCACATCGGCCGCCTTCCCGACCGTCACCGCGCGCTCATCCGGGGGGCCGCCCGCGGCGATGCGCTGCACAACCACCGTTCCGTCCTTGACCGCCGTGACGCTCTTTCCCGGCTCATACGATACGCTGAATTCCGTGCCCCGGCAGGCGGCCACCATATTGGGCGTTTTGACCGCATACTCGGCGCCCCGGCGCAGCTTCTGCACGCGCGAGAGGGCCGTTCCCGCGGCAAGCTCCAGCGTCGTTTTCCCGGGATCCAGGAGATCGCGCACCAGCACCGTCGAGTTTGGCTCGATCTTGATTACGGTCGCGTCGCCGATCTGCAGGGTTAGCTGCGAGACATCGCCGGTGCGGACGGTGTCACCCCGTGCAATGCGGTCCTTGATCTCAACGGCGCGCGGCGTGGCCCCGGGACGCTCAACCGTCACCGAGCCGACGGAAAAAACGACAATGGCGTGATCGATGGCCGCGCCCGTGCAGGACAAAACGCCGGTAATCGCCAGAAGCGATATTCCAATTCCCATCAGGCGCGCCGCGCCCATCTTCGCGAATGATATTTTCATCGTATGCCTCCTGGATGTGACCCCTTCCCGACCTCCCCTTCGCTAGGGGGAGGGGCGTTACGAGTGATCTTCCGTACCCCCCTTTCCTCTAAAGAAGAGGAAAGGGGCCGGGGGATAGGGGGATAATAATGACGCAACCCTTCCGGATGTCCATCAACAACATCCGTCTGCAACAATGCGCGCACGCGCGCTCACTGGTTTCCCTCTAGTAGGAAAATTGTCCGGGATTTGCCCAAAAAAATCGAAATCTTTGTTTTAATTCGTACTCTTGATATCGTCCTGCGAGACAGTGACCGTCCCGGCAGGCGTCAGAATACGGTAGGTTGCGCCGCGCGACACGATAACGCCCGTAATGACCTTTCCGTTGTACAGTCGCACCGTGTCGATGCGATTGTATTGCGCGCGAAGCTCATCGAGCGTAAGCGGCCTTTCTGTATCGTTGGAGATCTTCTTGTCGGCATCCTCCGCCGCACGCCGGTACTGCGCGGCCAGGTCCGCAAGCGCCCGCTCGTCGCCCAGCGCCTCGACCGGAAGGAAGCGCAGGGCGGCGATTTTCCCGAGCCGAAGCCCTTCCGTGCGATCCGCGGAGCGGAGCTCCAGCCGGTCGGTGACGACCGCCGTCGATCCCGGTCCCAGTTCTTTCTCGTCCTTGACGGCCCCGGTCGCGGGATCCACAAACCGAACGAGCACCGCCCCCTCGGTCACCGAGACCGTCGTTTTCACCGGCGCATATGCTACGGAAAAGCCCGTGCCCCTGACCGCAGCGACCGCGTTCGTTGTCGCGATCGCATACCGCGCGTCCTTCCCGAGCTTCATCACCTTCGAGAGTATCGTACCGCGATGCAGATCGAGCCGCGCACTGGACGATTCGAAGAGCGCCGTCACCGCGACCGACGTGTCCGGTTCCAGCGTGAAGACGACGTGGCTCCCGATCTGCACCGCCACCTGCGAGGCGGGTCCGGTCCGCAGCACGTCGCCCCGCACGATGATGTCCCGCACGGCCGCGCGGCGCGGTTGTGCGCCCTGGCTCAGGACGGTCGCATCGCCGATGACGAACAGGACGGAACCCCGCATCCCCGCGGCCAGGTCCCGCGCCGCCATGTGCGGATCAAACACATACGATTTGAGTGCGATGGACGCGGCGCCGACGACGACAATCGCGCATGCGGCAATCGCGGCGTTCGCCAATCGGCCCGACCATGCCGGCGTGATCGCGACGCCCATCCCCCGAAGCGCGCACAACAGCGCGACCGCCGCCGAACGCATGGGACCCGCGGTTTCCTGCCGGAGAATGAAACGCAGGGTGCGCACTCCCGCCCGTTCGATCCGCGCCTGATCGGCTTCCGAGACGGGCCGGTGGAGCCGGTATTTCTGTAATACGCGAATGAGCGTCTCTGCGCCGATCACAGCAGGTCCTCCAGGCTTCTGATGCCGCGCGCATTGAGATGCGCGAGAAGAGTTTGCACCGCCTTCTCGTAGCCGTAGCGCACCTGTTTATAGGAAATCTTCAAATGCCTCCCCGCCTGGACCAGTGAAAACCCATGGATCGCGATAAGATTGAACAGGATCCACTCGCGCTCGCCTTCGTCCGCATAGATGGCCTCCATCGCCTCCTGCAGCAGCAGCCGCGTGTCGCGAAAGCCGTTCACGTAAGCCAGCGACGCGTCGTCGAGAATCGCGTCCACATCGACATCGGCCCGGCCCCGCTGCTTGTAATAATCCAGCATGACGATCCGCAGCGCGCCGTAGAGCCACCGGCGCGTGTTTTCCACCTCGTCGTACTTTCGGTACAGCCGCAGGAACACCTCCTGGCAGATGTCCTCCGCCTCCTGGAAGTTCCCGATGCGCGAATGGACCGCGCTAAACAGCGCGGAGTAATGCGCCGTGAAGTCCTCGGTGTACCGTCGCGTTCGCTCGGAGCCTATTGAATTGGCCTGGGACACGTGCCCTCTATATTGCTAACGTAGCGGATTTGCTGGAAAAGTGCCCACAAAAACGAATGTCGCGGGCATTTTTACGCTCAAATGGTACTAGATTTCTGAATTTGTCCAGTTGAAATTTACCAGCAAGAAAGGTGCGGCCTTTTTTCGTAAGGAATCAAGAGACATGCTGCGGGTTGTATTGGATCAACCCTGCAGGCAGTACCCCCTTGGCTTCGATACGCCTGCGGTTACTCAGCCAGCGGGGGGCTACTTCCACGGTAGTTCGTTACTTAATTATTCCGCGAGCTGAATACCTGCAGGGATACTTGAACAGCCTGATGGCTCAATAGCCAACAACATGCCAGAATTGCTCGGTGGCAGAGTGGTTTACAACGTACCAGAATAACACGGTGGCTGAGTAGCCGCAGGCGTATCGAAGCCACCGTGCCAGCAGTGTGCGAACAGTCAACGCCTATCTTGGTATTGTGTTACGGGTGAAATACAGCGGTGGCAAAACCTTCATGGGGCACATCAACAAACAGTCCTCATAATGGTGCTGCCACATCCCGCATCGGTCCATTCCAAGCGAAAAAGCCCTTTATATCGGCCTTATAATTTACATGCAGACCGAAAAAGGAACACGAGAGAGATTGTCAGCGGGGATCGCTGGAGGAATCAATTACGGTGAGGGGCTCCCGGCCCGATTGGGGGAATCCGGGCCGGGAATGAGTTTTTTCAGCAGCACTATGCTTAAAAATTCTTTGGCTTTCCGGTTTTGTCACATGACTTTTTGCATGCATCCAGTTTAACCTTTCCTGCCTTGACGATATTTTGCGCAGGACTGTGGCCAACATACCTCCGATGACTGTCCTTGCACCGGTCATAGCATTTCTCAAGCGGGGTCCGGGTATCGGGGGCGTTTTTCTGGTCACTCCGCGCCATGATGCCTATCGCGACTAATAACATGAGGGGCACAAACAGGCTGGCAATAATTATTTTCTTCATGCTGTTCCTCCAAAATCTTTTTTTACATGAATCCTATCACAATCGTGCAATGGCATAACGGACACTGTCAAGATTATTTTAACTTTCAAGGGAATTGCGACCTTTTGTGAAATCTGATACGGGACACAGGTTCCGTTATCAGCAACGGTCACATCCCGCAACCAGCCCCGTCCAAGCCCCAAAAGTCCTTTTTACCGGCCTTATATTTTCCTACTGCAACTACTATCGTATTTCAGGAAACTAGTTTCAACTTCCGTCACTCCCCCCGCAGCACCACCACCGCATCCACCGCGACCGGGCGGTCGTCCGCGACGATGATCGGGTTGATGTCGATCTCGGCGATCTCGTCGTTCTCCAGCGCGAGCGCGCCGATCCCCACCAGCGCGTCGATGAGCGCCTCGCGGTCCACGGCCGGCTGGCCGCGGAACTCACCCAGGAGCGCGCGCGCCTTCACCTCGTCGAGCATCTCCGCGGCGTCCTCGCGCGAAAGCGGCGCCACGCGAAAGGTCGTGTCGCGCAGCACCTCGGTGAAGACGCCCCCGAGGCCGAACATCACGCAGGGTCCGAACTGCGGGTCGCGCACCATGCCAATCACGAGCTCGCGCCCGCCGCGCACCTGCTCCTGCACCAGCACGCCGTCCAGCGGCTCGCCCGCGCCGGTGATGCGGTCGAAGGCGTCGCCCACGTCGTCGGGGCTTGCCAGGTTCAGGAAGACCATGTTCTTCTCGGTCTTGTGCAGCAGCGTATCGGCGCAGCCCTTGAGCACCACGGGATAGCCGATTGCGGCGGCCGCCCTGAGCGCGTCGTCCTTCGACGCGACCAGCTCCTCGCGCGATACGGGAACGCCTGCGGCGGCGATCACGCGCTTGGAATCGTACTCAGACAGCGCACGCTGCTTCCGGCTTCGCGCGTCGGTTAAGATCGTTTTCATGATTACCCGTCTCCTTTTTCTGAAGATAGCGATACTGCTGGTGCGACACCACGAGCGCCCGCGTCGCCTCCTCGGGCGACTCGAACGTGGGAATGCCGTGCTTCTCGCGGATGGTGAGAATGCGGTCGATGGCGTTGGGAATGTAAATCGCCGCCGGCTTGTTGTAGTGGCGGCACATGGCCATGAGCTCCAGGATAGCCTCGATGACCACGTCCAGCCACACATTGGGAACCGGCAACAGGCCGTCCACCTCATCGGCGGAAAGTAAAATATCGAAGATGTCCACGAAGGTCTGCTTGTTGAGCGTGGGCCCCAGGTCCACGGGATTTTTCACATTGAAAAGCTGGCCGGTCTTGGCGAGGCGCTCCTGCGTCGCCGGCGTGAGCTTCGCCATGGAAAAGCCGGACTCGATGAGCAGGTCGGCCGCGATCCCGCCGAAGGCGCCCGAGTTGGACATGACCGCGATGTTCTTCCCGCGCAGAAGGGGCATGGTGGTGAACATCTTGGGCATCGCGTGGAGTTCGCTTATCGATTTCAGCCGTATGATCCCCGCCTGGCGGCAGGCATTGTCGAAGACGATGTCGTTGTTCGCCATCCCGGCGGTGTGCGAGGCCGCCGCCGCCGAGCCCTCGCTGGTGCGCCCCACCTTGAAGGCGAGGATGGGCTTGGTCACGCGCCGCGCCGTGTCCATGAGCTTGCGGCCGTTGCGGACGTTCTCGAGATATAACCCGATCACCTCGGTCCCGTCGCCGTTGAAGTATTCGATGAGGTCGGACTCGTCCACGTCGGCCATGTTTCCGATGCTCACGGCCTTGTTTACCTTGCACACGTCCTTGTTGAATGAATCCAGCACCAGCGCCCCGATGCCGCCGCTCTGGATGATGTAGGAGACCGTGCCGGGCGTGGAGAAGCCGTCGCCGTAACGGCCGGGGATGATGCCGTAGAAGCAGCAGAAGCTGTTGGCCGCGTTGAGCACGCCCAGGCAGTTGGGACCCAGCATCCGCATATTGTATTTCTTGAGATAGCCGTCGATTTCGTCCTGCATGGCCTGGCCCTCGGGTCCCGCCTCGGAGAAGCCCGCGCTCTCGATGATGACGCCGCGCACCCCCTTCTCGCCGCACTCTCGCACAACGCCCGGTACCTGCTTGGCCGAGATGAGGATCACCGCCAGCTCCACCTCGCCGGGTATGTCCTTCACCGACGCATATCCCGGGCAGCCGTGCACCTCCTCCGCCTTGCGGTTCACGGCGTACACCGCGCCATGATAGCTCTTGTATTTCAGGATATTGCAGATGGTCGCCGCCAGGTTAAACGGCGTATTCGACGCCCCCACGACGGCGACGGATTTCGGATTGAAGAAGCTTTCCAGATTCATGAGGCACCTCCCACGCAGGGTCAAGTAAACAGTGTTTACATTGGTAAATGATGTTACTATTTGGTCAATACTTTTCGCAAAAAAAAGCGAAAAACGCGCACCGGGATGCGGCGCAGGATAGGCCTCTGCGAATGGATTCAGGGATCGTGGGGCGCCCGGGGACGGCAGGGTACGACGCTACTTGAGAACCTCGACCAGACGCATGTTCGCCTTCTGGACATCGGCGTCGGACGGATATTTCATGAGGAAGATGTCGACGGAATTCTTGACCATCCGCTTCTGCGACTCCTGGACGCGCGCGACGACGTCCTTGAGCTCGGCGGGCGGCTCCGACTGGTTTCTCGATTCCGGGTTTTTCTTCTCCAGTTCACGGATTTTCGGCATGATCACCTCGAGGCGCTTCGTATACGCGTCGGTCGCGGCGACGACATCGGCCGGGGTCGCGGACTTTTCGAGGGCGGCCGAATAGGCGTCCATCGCCTCGGCGAAATCATTGAGCGCGCGTTTCGCCTCGCCGTACTTGCCCAGCGAGTCGCAGCCGGAAACAAGAAATGCGACAAGCGCGATACCGGCGATGATATGTCGTGCCATGAGCGAACCCCCTCGGCGATGCGTCTTAGTGAATGTTTTCCCGGATGAGCAGCTCTTCGAGCTCGTCCGCCTTCGCGGCGATATAGGTGAGCGACTTCATGAAGCGGTCGGGCTCGCAGTGGTGCAGCATGATGGAGTTCCGGATGATGAGCGTGTTGTCCAGGAGCGCCAGCGCCCCGTAATGGAGCGAGCTGTTCACCTGCAGGGCGTACTTGTAGAGCTCGCACAGGTCGGTCTTGAGTTTGACCACGATCGAGTAATAATTGATGATCCGGTCGCCGGCCTCGTCCTTCGACAGGGTGATGAGGACCTCCTGGGTCCGGTCGTTTTCGAACTCGATGGTCGTGGTATAGACGTTCTCGGCGTCCTTGTGAAACTTGATCTTGAACTCCGCCGCGATCGCCGCGATAAACCCGTCAAATACTTCCATGCCCGCTTCTCGTTTTCGCTGATGTCCCGGCGCACGCATCCGCCGCGCCGCTGATATTGAGGTGCGCAAACACGCGGGAAAAAGTCAAGAAGGTATTTTTCCGATGCGTGGGGATTTTTCCCGGAGCGCGCCCATCGAGAGCCGGCGCGCGCCGGGAGAGACGTCAGGCGGACAGGCCCGCGACCTTCTCGGGATTGAGATTTCCCTGCGCGGCCAGGGCGAGCTGCGGATTGCCCGCGATGTCGCCCGTCACGGACCGGACCAGGCGGCCGTAATCGGCCGCGCCCGTGTAGCCCGGATACTGCCCCATCGCCGCATCGACCGACCGCCCGAGGCGCGCGGCGACGGCATCGACCGCGCCCTGCTTCGCCGTGAGGCCCGCGATCGCGCCGTCGAGCGCCGGCAGGTCCGCGGCGCGTGCGCCCTGCAGCGCATCCGCCGCAGTGCCGATCACGGCAAGCTCGTCCTTGATCGCCGGGAGTTTCGCGCCGTCGGGGGCGGTATAGGCGGCGATGGTCGGGGCCGCATAGGCCATGCCGGCAGCGGAGAGCGACGAGCGGATGTCGGTGATCGTGCCGCTCATCTCGCGATAATCGACGTTCCCGCCCGTGATGGAATCCTGCGCCATGGTCCTGAGGCGCGCCGCGGCGACCAGCGCCTTGCTGATAAGCGCGCTGGCGTTGAGCGCGATCGTCATCGCCTGCGACAGCCGCCGCTCGTTGCCCGCATTCGCCGCGAGCGGATTGATGGTGCCGCCCTCGGACGCGCCTGCCGCCGGCGGCATGACGGTCGACGGCGCCCTCCGTGATTGGAAATAATTCGCCCCCCGGACGGGGACGACCTCGCTGAGATCGACGTTGATTTTCATAATCTCCCTCCCTGGATTATGACCCTTCGCCCGCGCGAGCGCGGAAACGCCGCGCCCCTGCCCGGGGGAGCGGCGGCGGTAGAATCCGTTACCGTGCCATCAATATACCATGACGCGCCTGTCGCTGTCAATAGAAAGTTAGAAGGAGAGCGTCCCCGATTCGTTGAAATCGAGCCGCACGGGCTCCTTTTTGATCCCCGCGGGCAGTTGCAGCGACGTTCTGCCCCGGAAGGTAAAGGCCCCCTTCCGGTCCATGAACGCCTTTACGATGGAATCGCCCAGCGCGCGCGAGCTGAACTGGTTGCTGATGTTGAGCACCGACTTGTTCCCGGTCGAAACGATGCTCTTCGTGGTCCCGTCGATCAATTTCGCATTGTTGATGGCAAATCCGTAATCCAGCGTCCTGAAGGCGATTTTCGCGGGGGTCTTGTTCTCCAGCTCGATGGAGAAGCTCACGCCAAACTTCACGTCAAGGTCCGCGGGCACCACCTCGCTCAGGGGTTGCTTCTTTTTACCCGACAGCATATCGCCGAACAGGCCCGCGATTTTGTCGGGGCTCAGGGTCTCTTTTCCGATGCGCCTGAGGTCCTTCTCGATGTCCGTCCGCGAGGGCTGCGTCACCTTGAAATTGACGATGCGCACCACCGGCTTGATGGTGGGGATCTTCTTGGAGAAGGTAAACGGAAACTCCCAGGTCCCGGGAAGCCCCTTGATGCCGCCGGTGGGCAGCTTCACGACAATCTCGCCCGCGATCGCGCAGTCGAGCGATTCCCGGGCCATGTAGTTGCGCGCGGCCTTTTCGATGTCCTCGTATTTCACGGTCACCAGGAAGGTGGTCGACTCCTTCCCCTTCGCCGGCACATTGAGCCCGCCCCGCGTTTCGGTCGCGAAGAGCTGGTTGTTCTCCACCGCGAAGCGCATCCGCACCCCGGCCAGCGACAGGCCCAGAGGGAACGGGTTTTTCACGGCGATGCGAAACAGGAAGGTGACGTCGCGAAGGCTAATTGCGTCGATCTCGACTTTCTCGAGCTCGGCCTCGGGGCGCTTGTTCAACAACGACGGGTCCAGCGGGATGCTCCCGCAGGCGGCGACGAAAAGGCAGGCGACGAGGGCGAGCGCGCGTAGTGCGTAGTTCATGGTTGATCCTCCAGGGTTGATGGCGGCCCGGCGCGGGGAAACCGGCGGAAAAGGTTTGACGAAAAGCCGGACCTTTGCCACACATTCATAGGACCAGCAGGCGATGATAAATCGGGAAAAGTCAAGAAACATACCGCGCGCGCTCGCGCGCCGGATCATCCGCTGGGGGCTTGCCGCCCTGGCGATCGCGTGCATCGCCGGCCCCGCGGCGGCGCAGCGGACCAAGTCGAGCCTGCGCGCCGGCGAGCAGGTCAAGGCCGAGAAGGGGCTCAAGGACAACCGGTACTTTTTCTATTTCATCAACGCCTCCATCACCAACTTCGGCACGGACGACGAGAAGAAGGCCTTTACGGAGGCCGTGCGCCGCGACATCCTGGCGCAGTTCCTGTACATGCGCTTCATGTTCTACGAATCGTACACGGAGATCCGCCACTCGCAGAAGATCCTCATCGATCTCTACCGGAAGGTGCTCATCAAGGACATCGCCATGTCCAAGGAGCTCCTCAACCGCTTCGCCCCCGCGGTGGTGGAGGTGAAGGACGGATCCGCCCTGGAGTACCTGCATCTGGGCTATCGCGACATGAAGGTGGCCGAGCAATATCTCCTGATGGCCGACAACTTCCGCCGGGACCTCTATTCGATGCGGCTGTACAAGTACGTGCACGCCATCAAAACCGCGAAACACGGGAAGAAATACGCCTTCCTCGGCGCGCTCCTGGCCCGTGACATGGACAATGTCTTCAAGCGAAAACGCACGGAGCGGATGGCGCAGTTCGACCTCGAACAGCTGGTGCGCAAAACGAAGCTCGCCATCCGGCAGCTCTCCTTCGACGCCCTTTCAAAGAGGATCGCGGAGATCCCGCCGCCCGAACAGACCGCCGCCTACCAGACCATGCACCTGGATAGCGTCTACCGGTCCCGCGAGCCGAAATCACTTTACGACGCGATATGGGAGGAGCCGCGGGTGAGCGAGCTTCCCGAATACAAGCGGTACATCGTCGGCCCCGAAAATTAGGAGACTTCTCATGATCCGCATCCGTCAACTCTCGCTCGTGTTCATCCTTTCGCTCGTGTCGTGCCTCGGTCCCTCGCCGCACGACGCCTCGCTCGCGGCGCTGGGACTCTACCGCACCCCGGAGGAGGTCGTCGAGCGCCTCAAGGGCGATCCGAAATCCTACCGCGAGCATTTCATGCTGGGGATGGCCTACAAGAAGCTCAAGAAGTACAAGACGTCGATCCACCATTTCGCGAACAGCTGTTTCGCGTATTCGCAGAACAAGAACCTGAAGATATTCGCGCGTCCCGTGTACCGCTACGTCGACGAGATCCACATCAAGACGGAGTTCTACGACGACGCCGTGTTCCATATTGCCGACCAGTTTTATCTCTACCGCGAATACGAGCACGTGGTCACGTTCATCGACCTGATGAAGAAGCGCCCCACCGCCCTGTACCGCGACGCCGTGATGCTCAAATCGCGCGCGCTCCTTGAGCTCTCGCGCCCGCAGGCGGCCATCGACGTCCTCGCCGATCTCGAGCGGCTCTACGAGGACCCCATCTCGAAGGCGGCCATCGCGATCCGGCGCGCCTCGGTCCATGAGAAGATGAACCAGCCGGAGCGCGCGGTGCAGGCCTATCTCGCGGCCATCGCCGTCGACGAGCGCGGCTGGCACGCGACCATCGCCGTCAACCAGCTCGCGACCCTCACGAAGAATTTCACCTACCAGTATCGCGATGCGGAGCTCTTGTCGCTGGGGAAGGCCTTCCATCACAACGGCAAGTACGACGCGGCCGCGGGACTCATCACCGCGCTGCGCGAGCGGAAACCGGCGGACACGCTGTCACACCAGGCGAACGCCAGTATGATCCGCACCCTGGTGCGGCTCAGGCGCTTCGCCGACGCCGACGCCATCGTGCGCTCCTACGAGGGCGATCCCGAGCGGAAGCGCGCCATGCTCAAGGAGAAGGCCGACGAGCTGTGGGAGATGCGCTTGCGCCGCGAGGCCGCCGACGCCTACGAGGCCCTCGCCGCCGGGCACGACGACGACCTCGCGCAGGAGGCGCTCAATCGCGTGTGCCGCAATGCCGAGAAGAGCAAGCGCGCCGGCTGGGAGGCGGCCCTTCGGCGCTTCGTCGAACGCTTCCCGAAAAACGCCTCGAGCGAATACCTCCTCTGGCTCCTGGCGCGCGACGAGCTCAAGAAGCGGAACTACGCGCAGGCGCGGGAGCACCTGGCGAAGGCGAACAACCTCTTCCCCGCGGGCCAGTTCTCCGACCGCATCCGCTTCTGGCTCTTCAAGCTTTACGCCGTCGACCGGAAAAACGACGAGGCGCTTCGCTTCGCACGCGAGCTGGTATCGCGCAACCCCGGATCGCCCTATGCCTGGATCCTTCTGGAGCGGCATTCGAAAGACCATACTGCGAGCGGCCTCTCCGCGGCGTTCGACGCGGCGCGTGCGAAGGGCGATCGCGACGGCGCCGCCTATTATCACGGCCTCCTGTATTTCAAGGAGCGCGATCGCGATCGCCGCGACCGCCGCGCCGAACAGTTCTTTTCGGCCTTCGACAATCCCGCCGCGGAGCTCGAGAAGCACATCTCCTCGATGAGCCTCGCCTCGAAATACGCGGGCGCGCTGCGCGACTGCGAAAGATATTTCCAGACGGGCGCAATGGAGGCGCTCAACCGCGAGCTGGACCTTTTGCCCGCCGACGAGCGGACCCGGCGCGACCGGTACACGGCCCTCTCGCACTTCGGCGCGAAATACGGGAACTGGTACCTCATGGTGAGCGCCACCCTGGAGCTCATGAAGCTCACGGGCGCGAGCGAGAACATCATGCTCTTCTCGCGCGCGGCGGTAGACCGCCTCATGCCGCTGGCCTATGTCGACTGCATCGACGGCGCCGCGAAGCGCTTCCGGGTGGACCGACTGCTGCTCGCGGCCATCATCCGCTCCGAGTCGCTGTTCAACCACGCCGCCGTGTCCTCCGCCGGCGCGACGGGGCTCATGCAGCTTATGCCGCAAACGGCCCGCGGGCTCGCGCGCGAGCTTCGGCTCGCCCGCTACGACCTCAAGGATCCCTGCACCTCGGTGGACCTCGGCGCGCGCTACCTGCAATGGCTCGCCGCGAACTTCCGCAACAACATCGACGACATGATGGGCGCCTACAATGCCGGGCCCGGGATGATCAACAAGTGGCGCGCCTCGCTGCGGGCCGACGACGGCGACTTCTACGTCGAGCTCATCCCCTTTCAGGAGACGCGCTTCTATATCCTGCGCTCGCGCAAGCACCTGCTGCAGTACCAGGTCCTCTACGGAGCGCGGTAGATGGCGCGGCGTGCGGCAATTTTCGCGTGCCTTCTCATCGCGTTCGCGTTCGCGGCCGCGCCGGCCGCCGCGCAGCGCATGGGCCGCATCGTGGACATCACCGGCGACGCGGACATCGTTTCGCTCAACACAGGCGGGAAGCTCGCGCCGGCGGTGGGGACGGTCATCATGCGCGACTACCGCGTCAGGACGGGCGCGAAATCGACGATGGAGATCCAACTCGACGACGGGACCAAGGTCATCATGCGCGAGACGACGGTGCTCAGCGTGCTGGCCGTCAAGACGCGCGAGCAGGACCCGCCCGCGCGCATCCGGCTCCTCGGCGGCACGGCGCGCGTCATCAGCGCTTCGCGCTTTCGGTCACGGGCGCTCGTGATAAAAGCGCCCACCGCGATCGTGGGCATCATGGGGGGACGGGCGACCGACGTCGGGATGGTGGCCAGCGCGATCGACGCGCGCGTGGTCGTCTTTAAAGGTGCAATCGACGCCGCGAGCTCGGTGGAGCGCATCATTAAATCGTATGCGGTCGGGAAGGGGGAGGAGGTGCGCATCGCGAAAAACAGCCAGCCGGAGCCGCCCCGCAAGGTCCCGGAGAAGGTGTTCAACGCATGGTTCGAGACGTACTATATCGACGAGAACGACGCGATCGTGCGGATCGATCCGAATGCGGACCGCAGTATCCTGGACTCGCTCCTGCGGAAAAAACGGTACTGAGCGCGCCGGGGAGGGGTCAGTTCCGCACGCCCTTCCAATCGCCCCCGTCCGTATCCGATGCGCCGTTTCCCCAGCGTCCGGATATCGACTTTCCGTCGGACGATAGCGTGAACCAGCCCTTGCCCTTCTCGCCGGTGGTTTGGATCCAGGTGTACGTGAGCTTCCCCTGGACCACCGTTCCCTCGAGCTTTCCGTTGTCCTGTCCCGAATAATCGCCGGTGACGCGGTCCCCCTTTTGGACAAGCACCATTTTGGTTTTCCCGTTGTCCATGTTGAAGGTGCCGGTGAAATCCGCCTTGTTTTGCGCGATAAGCCCCAGGCCGATGAGGACCAGCGCGGTGATGAACAATGCCCGTCGAGCCATGACGACCTCCCCGTACAGTACCAATATTTCTGTATGCGATATCATGCCCGCGTTTCGCGGAAACGTCAAGCCAAATATCGATCCGCGATGCGCGTCGGAGGCGTCGCTGACGGCATATAAAAGCGAAGGGCGATTACCCGATCGGATAATCGCCCTTCGCCATGCATCCCCGAGGGGATTCGAACCCCTGCTGCCGGGATGAAAACCCGGTGTCCTAGACCCCTAGACGACGGGGACATGTGAGCCGCGGGAGAATTGAACTCCCGACCCACTGCTTAAAAGGCAGTTGCTCTACCGACTGAGCTAGCGGCTCCGGCAGATTTGAACCCTTATAAAGATGCGTCAATTGCTGTCAAATTTTTTTTTAATCGCCGCATCTCGATTACGCCTGTTCGCGCACCAGCGTATTGTCGCGGTCGGGGCCCACCGAAATGATGGAGATCCGCACCCCCAGCGTCTTCTCGATGAATTCGACATAGTCGCGCGCGCGTGCGGGCAGCGCGGCATAGTCCGTGCAGGTCGAGATGTCCTCGTCCCAGCCGTCGAACTCCTCGTAGACGGGGACAACGTCATCGAGATGCGCCGTCGGGGCGAAGTCGAGCCGGCGGCCGTTTCGCTCGTAGGCGACCGCCGCCTTGATTCTCTTGAACCCGGAGAGTACGTCCAGCTTGGTGAGCACGATGCGCGAGAGACCGTTGATGCGCACGGCGTGCTTCATCAGCTCCGCGTCGAACCAGCCGCAGCGGCGCGGGCGCCCGGTGGTCGCGCCGAACTCGCCGCCGCGCTCGCGCAGGAGCGCGCCCGCCTCGCCGTGGTCCTCGGTCGGGAAGGGCCCCTCGCCAACGCGCGTCACATAGGCCTTGGTGATCCCCACGACCTCGGTGATGTCGAAGGCGTTGAGGCCCGAGCCCATGAGCGCGCCGCCGATGGTCGGGTTGGAGGAGGTGACGTACGGGTAGGTCCCGTGGTCGATGTCCAGCATGTTCCCCTGCGCGCCCTCGAGGAGTACGCGCTTGCCGCTGTGTAGCGCCGCGTGCAGAAGGTAGGGGGTATTCGTGATCATGCCGCCGATCTCGTCGCGATAGCGCAGCAGGTCGGCGATGATGGCCTCCGCCTGCATCACGGGCTTCCCGTAGATCTTCTCGAGCTGGAGGTTCTTCATCCGGACCGTCTGCGAGAGGCGCTCCCGGAGCAGCGACTCGTCGAGGAGGTCGCCGGCGCGAACGCCCACGCGCAGGCACTTGTCGGAGTACGATTCGCCGATGCCGCGCTTGGTGGTGCCGATCTTGTTGGTGCGCAATTCCTCCATCGCCTCGTCGAGCGCCTTGTGATAGGGGAGGATCAGGTGCGCGGCGTCGGAGATCAGGAGGTTCGAGCGGACCTCGTAGCCTTCCTTCTCGAGCACGGCGATTTCGCGCAGCAGCTGCTCGGGATCGACCACCACGCCGTTGCCGATCACGCAGGTTTTGCCGGGATGCAGCATGCCGGAGGGCACCAGGTGAAAGACGAACTTCTTGCCGTTGACCACGACGGTGTGCCCGGCGTTCGCCCCGCCCTGATAGCGGACGATGAAGTCGGCCCCGGCCGTGAAATAATCGATGATCTTGGCCTTGCCCTCGTCGCCCCACTGTGTGCCGATGATGACCCTGCAGCTCATGTCGGTGTACCCCGCGAAATGGTGTATGATGCGCGCGCGCAGGAAGCCATCACATCAATAAAAACCATACACCACAAGCCTTTTTCGCGCGTGGCCGCTAGCGGCGTTTCTTCGCGATGGCGTACACCTGCCGGAACACCGGCGAGGGCTGGCCCTTCTCGTCCGTGAGCTTTTTCTCGTCGAAGACGAGAATCGTCACGGTGTTGAAATAGACAAAGCCGATCCGATGCTTCGAGTGGTGCTTCGTCTTGATGAAGAGATTGTCGGTGAGCTGATAGGGCTTCTTGGTCGACGGATCGACCCCCAGTTTGGGATCGCGGGGGAACTTCACGAAATGGACGCCCGATCCGTTTTCCTTCGGGTACTCGTAGTTCTTGGGGTCTGCGGGGACGGCCGTGAAATACACCATGGGGTCCGGCAGCGGCTTGGGGCGTCTCATGATGTGGTCGTCGTACGGGTCCTTCTCGAAGGTCGCGAAGACGAACACGTAGAGGCTGTGCGGATCGTTCACGTTGTTCTTCAGCTCCATCTCCACCTGGAGCGTCTCCCCCGTCCCGGTGGTGTCGGTCACATTGTTAAAGGTGACGTTTTTCACCGAAAATCGCGGATCGATGATGGAATGGCTCGGGAAATTGAACTTGTCGGTTTTTTTCGGCTCCTGCCCGACGAGTACGACCGGCAGCAGCATCAGCACTGAAAAAAATGATATCATTGTCCGTTTCATGGCATCCTCTGGTTACGGGAGTTCAGTTTCCTTATCGGCGAAAAATCCTGTTTTCGTTAATAGGGAACCGGTATTCAATCTTTTGAGAAAATATTAAAGAATAATCAAAAAAATCAATTTTCGAATAAAAATATTTGTAAAAATGTTGATATTTTCTTGGCAGTAGTCTACATTACTACAGCAGGGATGAGTTTAATACGTCCAGACGGATTTTATGATAAAGCGAGTTTACAGATCCCTATTGCCATCAACGCAAAAAGCGGCGCTTTTTGTGACGATAGCGCTGTGCCTCGCCGTATCGGCCTGCACGGACAACTTCGTCGACGTTGAGAACAAGGAAGCGGACGAAAAGCGACAGGAAGAAGCGTCCACGCCAGATGATCCCGGCACACCGGGATCTGCGCCGTGGCGGCTGATCGCGTCGCCCGCGACGCCGCGAACCGGAGCAATGACGGCCGTCATCGGGCAATGGCTCTACATCTACGGCGGCGAGGACTACAGCGGTGTGCGGCGCGATTTCTTCCGGTACAATCTCGAAACCGGCGAAAGCGAGCTCCTTCCTCTTGGCGATTATCGCGCCCACGGCACCATGACGGCCGTCGGCGGGCGCCTCTACGTCTTTGGCGGCTACGACAATACCGGCGCTGACATCACGAAAAACAACGGCCAGCTCCGGTATTTCGACACCGTTACGAACACCTGGACCTCGCTGGGCACAGCCGATACCAACGGGACATTTCCTGACGAGCGCCACGGCCATGTCGCGGCATACTATCGCATTCCGGAGGAGGGGCGCGATAAGCTCTATTTCCAGGGAGGTTTCACCGGGACCGGGAATGCGTCGAACGGCGTGATTGTGCTCGATCTGGACGATCCGCCCAAGCCCACCTGGAGCACGAGGGCGACCGGTCCGACGCGCGGGCACTCCGGCGCGGCGATCATCAGTGGCCGTTTGTACGTCTTTGGCGGATACACCAAGAGCAATACCGGCGACACCTATTCCAACGAGCTCTACGAATACCGGATAACGGCGAATACCTGGTCGCTCGTGGGGTCTCTCTCCGGCGCCACCGGGAGACGCGCGGGGACGGCCGTTGTCGCCATCGGCGCCAATTTGTATCTCTATGGCGGAACCGCGCCCGGGAATCATTACGGCGATCTCTGGCGCTTCAACACGTCACTGCCGCCGTTTGCCGCCACGAGCCCTTGGCGTCAGCTCACGGCCGGACCGTCCGGACGCTGCAATATGGGCGTTGCCGTGTTTGACGACCGGATGCATGTCTTTGGCGGCCACTCCGAGAACGATCTCGGCCAGGGCCTGTACACGGCCGAGCTCTGGGAATACGATCCGGAGCGAGAGCCCGTCGACTGACCATTTCTTTTTTCTTCGTTGACGCCGTTTCGTTTCCATGCCTACCGTAGCCCCCTGTTCGATTGCAAATAACGCGGCATGCGCCGCCGCCGTTTATTGGGGAGTTACTATCGTATGCGCACATCATCCGCGCTCTGTGCCGTTCTCGCTCTTGTTCTCGCATTCGCGCGAACCGATACCGCGCTCCCGTCCGATCTTCCCGCCGATATCATGTTCGGCGTCAAGGGCGGCTATTCGCAGGTGATCGGCCACTACGCCGACTTCGTCCACGGCGCGGGCGGCGGGGGCGTGTTCGTGATGCCCTACATCGGTTCGTTTTTTATGATAGAGGCCGATCTCTCCTACGCCTCCTACGCGCTCGCGCGGGAGCGGGGATCGTCGCTCAATCTCGCCTCGGGGGGATCGGCCCGCTGTTCTACGTGCAGCCGTTCTCCTTTCTGCAAATCTACGTCGGCGCGTCCATCACCGGGAACTATTTCGCGCTCAATGCAAGCCGGGAGCGCGGGGAGCAGGAATCGATGAAGGCCGGGTTCGCCGGAAAGTTCGGGTTCATCTTCCCCTTTCGAAACGGGCTCGCCGCGCGTATTGGCTGCGAATACGCGCAGGCGTTTCAATCGGGAAACGCGTTCGCCGCCGTCAATTACTACGGCGGCGTGGCCTACGGCGTGTCCTTCTGGAACGCGCCGCCGGCCGTGAGCGAGGCCGAGACGGCATTCGCGAAGGGACAGCACGAATTCAAGGAGGGGCGCTTCGACGAGGCGAAGCGGAGTTTCGCGAAAACCCGCTCGCTCGACGGCTCCCACGCGGGCGCCAAGCAGCACCTCGACACGATCGAGCGCCTGGAGCGGCAGTACGCCACCGCGAGGGACCTCATTGCGAAGCATCGGTTCTATGAGGCCATCCCCGTCCTCGACGGCATCGCCGCGGAGTACCCGGCGGCGCGAGAGGACCTCGCGAAGGCGCGCGCACAGCTCGCCGGGGAGATCCCCACGCTGGCGCGGCAGGGGATCGCCGCCTATGAACGGCAGGACTATCGGACCTGCATCGCGCTCATGCAGCGCATCATCCTCATCGACCCGAAAAACGAAACGGCGAACATCTATCTGCCGCGCGCGCGCAAGCGTCTCGAGGCTTTGGAGCGCCTGCGATAGGGAGCGTGGCGTGAAGATCAAGTACAAGCTGATCCTCGTCCTGGCGGTGGTGATTCTGGTCGCCTCGCTGCCGCTGTCGCTGTTCATCCTCGGCGAGCAGGAGAACGAAAAGATCGCGCTCATCTCGCGACAGGGCGCGCTCAACAGCCGCATCCTGGCGCGCTCGGCGATGAACATCCTCCTCATGAACGGCGGCAATGTCTCCGTGGCCCAGGTGGACGCGCGGGACATGATGGGCATGTTCGCGCCGCTTACGGAGCACGGCCTGGTGCTCGCCGACGCCGTGCTCGTGTCCGCGCGGCAGGACTACAACGGCGCACTGCTCGCGCGCATGCGAACGGGCGCGCCCGGCGCGCGGACCGATGATAAGCGCTCCCTCGCGCCCGAAGAGCTCGAGCGCCTGGTGCGCCATCCGGGATTTGCCGAGGCCCATCCGCCCGGGATCGACGAGGACTGCTATGAGTTCGTGTCGGCGAGCGACCCGGCGCGTCGGGGGGCCTACTGCATCGGCCGGCTGGTGTTCTCCAAGCGAGTGGTGCTCGCGCCCATACGCCGGCTGCGCCTCATCATCTACGGCGCCACGGCCTTCTCCATCGGGCTGGTCTGCCTCCTCGGGTTCGCGCTCAGCCGGTTCATCTCGCGCCCCATCGACACCCTCACCGAGGGCTTGCGGAAGATCGAGATCGGCGACCTGGACTCGCAGCTTCCGGTGCGCGGGCACGACGAGCTCTCGCGCCTGGCGACCACCTTCAACCACCTGTTGCGCATGATCAACCTGCAGATGGGAAGCCTCATCGCCTCCAACCGGGAGTTGAAGCGCCTGGACCAGCTCAAGGACGAGTTTCTGGCGAACATGACGCACGAGCTGCGCACGCCCCTGGCCGGGATGATCGGCCTGGCCGAGGCGCTCCAGAAGGGCGCCGCGGGCGAGCTCCCCGACGCGGCCCGGCACGATCTTACGCTTATCGAGGCGGGGGGGAGGCGCCTCTCCGGGCTGGTGAACGACATCCTGGACTACTCCAAGCTCAAGTACCGGGACATCGAGCTTTCGCCCGGCCCCGTGGACATGCACTCGGTCGCGCAGTCGGTGCTTGCGGTTTTAAGCGCGCTTATCGCGAAAAAATCGCTCACGGTCGAAAATCGCATCGCGCCCGGCGCGGCCGTGGTCCTGGGCGACAAGGAACGGCTGCTGCAGGTGATGATGAACCTGGTGGGCAATGCGGTCAAGTTCACCGAGCGCGGCGGCATCGTGATCGCGGCCGAGGACGATCCGCGCGACGCCGAGATGGCGATGATCGTCGTGAGCGACACCGGGATCGGCGTTCCCGCCGACAAGGTCGACCGCATTTTCGAGATGTTCGAACAGGCCGACGGCTCCCTCTCGCGCAGCTACGGCGGGACCGGGATCGGCCTGGCCATCACACGGAAGCTCATCGAGATGCACGGCGGCCGCATCTGGGTCGATGCCGTTCCGGGCGGGGGATCGCGCTTCTCGTTCACCGTTCGCCGCTCCCCCCGGCGCGCGACGCCCGAGGGCGAGACCGCCGCGCTGCCGGCGCTCCCCGCCATCACCGGCGAGGACGTGCGCAGCCCCGCCGCGTCGGCCCGCGATGCGCGCGAGGAGCCGCCGCGACGCGTGCTCATCGTCGAGGACGACCCCATCAACATGCAGGTGCTGGTCAATTACCTCGCGCTGGAGGGATACGACGCCCTGACCGCCGAGACCGGTCCCGACGCGCTCGCGCTGCTCGAGAGCGCCCCCGCGCCCGACCTGGTGATCCTGGACGTGATGCTCCCGAAGCTGTCCGGCTACGACGTGTGCCGCCGCATCCGCGCGACCTACCAGCACCACGACCTCCCGGTGCTCATGCTCACCGCGAAGGTGCGCCCGGAGGACGTGGTCGCCGGGATCGAGGCCGGGGCGAACGATTACCTCCCCAAGCCGGTGAGCAAGGAGGAGCTGCTCGCCCGGGTGAACAATCTCATCTCCATGAAAAACGCGGTGCGCGAGCGCGAGGAGCTGCTCAACCTGAAGCGCGACCTGCACATCGCCCACGAGATCCAGCAGGCGCTCTTGTCGCAGGACCTGCCGCGCAACGAGCGCGCGACCGTCGCGCTGCGCTATCTCCCCATGTACGAGCTCGGCGGCGACTTCTACAGCGTGGGCCTCGCCGACGAGACGAAACTGACCATCCTCATCGCCGACGTCTCGGGCCACGGGATCGCCGCCGCGCTCATCTGCGCCATGCTCAAGATCGCCTGCTCCATCCACCGAGAGGAGGCGCAGGACCCGTCGCGTTTTTTCGAGCGGGTCAACGCGACCATGTACGACCACTGCTATGGGCAGTTCGTGACCGCCTGTTATATCGCCGTGGACCTATCGGCGCGCACCATGGTCCAGGCGAACGCCGGGCACTGGCCCGCGCTGGTGTGGAAGCGGAACGAGGGCCGGATGCTCGCGGACCGGCCGCAGAGCATGCCCTTCGGATGGGTGCCCGAGGAATCGTTCGTGTCCCTGACGGCAGCGCTCGATCCGGGCGACCGCATCGTGCTGTACACCGACGGCATCATCGAGGCGCGCGATTACGACAACCAGATGTTCGGCGACCGGCGGTTCCACGACCTCATCATCCGGACGCAGGATTCGCCCCCGGAGGAGGCCGCCGACGCGATCATGCGCGCGGTGACGGAATGGTCGGGGAAGGCCGACGGCGAGAGCCTGGCCGACGACGTGACGCTTGTCGTGATCGACGTGGCGTGAGGATGTGCGCGGCGGGAGTATGACGAGCGGGAGACAGATGATCGTTTCATCCGTCTCCCGTACACTTGGTATGACAGACTATTCGTCGTCTTTACCGGAGTCCTTCTCGATGTCCTTGAGAAGCTCTTCGGCGATCGACTTTGCGTTGCCGGCAGTGATGATTTTTTCCGCCGATTTTGCGGCCTCGAGCACGGTGATGGCCTTGTCGATGGTAATGCCGCTCTCCTTCATATCCTGAACCTTGTCGCACCCAACACCCGCCATGCAGGCCACGGTCAGCAGAATGATTATCCCTCTGTATAACATGTTCGATCCTCCTCGGTTGTTTATCTATTTCATCTTGTTGATGCGCTCAAGGGCCTTGGCGTGACGATTGAGCTCTTTTTCGCGGATCTTTTCCGCCTTTTTCTTCAGGTCCTTGTCTTTTTTCTCGTCGGCGAGCTTGGTAAGCCGTTCTATCTTTGCCATGCGCTCGGTGTGTTTGTTGTTTTCTTTCAAGAGCTTCTGCTCTTTTGTCTGGTTCGCTTTCCCTTGCTTCTTGTCTGTGGCGTCCTTCGCGACCGACTTTTTACTGTCCGGTTTCGCCTTTTCGCTCTTCGCATCGGCCGTTACGCCCAGCGTCAGCACGAGGCATCCGGCGAGCAGGATGGCAAGTAATGGTTTGATCTGTTTCATCGATGGTGAATCCTCCTATTGAAATATTACGTAACCGCGACTACGAGAACAGCATCATGCTTCGGTGGCACCGTCAAGCGATTTTATGTTTCACGTCCCGGACACATGGGCACGGCAGGAAACGACATGAAACAAAAGCGGTCGCCTTTGTTTCATGTCGATGATGCGGCACGACGTTACTTCTTGATCTCCAACAGCTCCACCTCGAAGTTCAGGACCGAGTTGCCGGGGATGCGCTGGTTGCCCTGCTCGCCGTAGCCGAGCTTGGCGGGGATGGTCAGCTCGTACTTCGAGCCCACCTTCATGAGCTGCAGCCCCTCCGTCCAGCCCGGAATCACCTGATTGAGGCGGAACTCGGCCGGTTGATTGCGCTTGTAGGAGCTGTCGAACTCGGTGCCGTCGATGAGCGTCCCGCGATAGTGCACCTTGACCATGTCGGTGGGCCGGGGAGACGCGCCGGCGCCCTCCTTGACCACCTTGTACTGCAGGCCGCTCGCGGTCACCTTCACGCCGTCCTTCGCCTTGTTCTTCGTGAGATACTCCTCGCCCGTCTTCAGGTTCTCGGCGGCCTTCGCGATCTGCTTTTGCATCATGCCCTCGCTCACCTTCTGGAAGGCGGCGCGGATCTCTTCGTCGGCGATGCGGCTCTTCTGCCCCTTGTACACGTCCTCGACCGCCTGGACGAAGGCCTTGATGTCGATCTCGAACCCGCGGTTCTTCATGTCGTTCGCGAACTGCATGCCCAGCCCGTAGCTCACCTTTGCGGTGTCGGAATCGAGCGAGGCCTTGCATGAGGTCACGGGGAGCGCCCCGAGGAGGATCAGCGCAAAAACGGCGTGTTTCATGTTCTTCATTGGATTATCCTTTGCTGAGAGTTCAACCGGCACCGGGGCGCCGCTCGGCGTCGGTGGATCGATGAAGCGGCCCGCGCGGGTGATGTCGCCGGTGCGCCCGCGTGACCGCCGGTTGTTGGAGTGAACAGAACCGGCCGTACGGGCCTTCTGTCAATTAACTTTTCCCGGCGCCCGTCGGCGGGCGGGCGCGATCGTCACGGCCGTGCGGCCACGCCCTATTCGTACCGGCTGATGTCCACGCCGCGCGCGCGGGCCCGGGCGCGATACCACTCCATCTCGTCGGCGGGCGGTTCCATCCGCTGGTCGTCGGGCTTGCGGATGAGCGTGATGGCATTCGAGGGGCACTTCGTGACGCACAGGCCGCAGCCGATGCACTTCGCCTCGTTGATCACGTTGTGTCCCTCGCCCTTCGTGATCGCCCTGATCGTGCAGCGCGTGTCGATGCACGTATTGCACTGCGTGCATTTCTCCGGGTCGATGCGCGCGAAGTAGTGCGAGTTGATGATGTTGGGCGCGCCCTTCCGCGCCCCGATGAGCTGGCCGCAGCAGCACCCGCAACAGTTGCAGATGAACACGTGGCCCTCGCGCACATTGCTGGTCGTGTGCACCAGCCCGGCGTCCTCCGCCATCCTCAGGATGTCGTAGGTCTCCTCCCGGGTGATGATCCGCGGCTTCATGGGATGGTCCACGAAGAAGTTCTCGTGCTCGGAGATCGCCAGGCACACCTCGCGCGGCTTGTCGCAGCCGCGGCCGGTGAGGTCGTTCTGCTTCTTGCAGATGCACTCGTTCACGGCGAAGGATTTTCCCTTCTCGATGATGGCGGAGACGCGTTCATAGGGAAGCGCCTCCTGGCCGGCCCGTATCTCCGTCTCGATGGGGACCACCTGCGAGATTTGCGGTTTCTGCATGAATAGCGCCGGGCCCAGCGTCCGGATGTACTCCAGGCACATCTCGGCGAGTTCCTTGTCCATGAACGGAAGCTGAAACTCGTAGATGCCGACGATCCACGGGACCAGCCGGTACACCTGCTCGCTTCCCCGCGGGTCGCGCAGGATCTGCCCCTTCTCCCACATGCGCTCAAGGACGGGAACGAGCTCGTCCGCCGGTCGGCCGGCCCGGACCGATATCTCCGCGGGCGATTCCCCGTGCAGCCTGAGATGGCAGAAGAGCTCGGCCTCCTCCGCGGTGAAGATCCGTTTCAGGAGCTTCATCTCCACGCCGCTGGGCGTGCGCGGGAAGCCGTTGGGGAGACCGTCGAGTACATCGATCAGTTTTTCGTATATCGCTTCGCTCATGGTGATTCTCCTGCAAAAAAGCCTTGCAAAATTACATAACATAACAATGTTATGTTACAAAGTATGATGTCAACGCTTTTTTTCTGGAGAAGACCTTCATGAAAATATTGATCCTGAACGGAAATCCCGACGCGAGCGATACGGGCCTCGACGCCTATATCGCCGAGCTGGGTTCACGGCTGGCCGAATCCGGCAATGACGCCGAGCTGGTCACCCTGCGAGAGAAGAAGATCAGGCCCTGCACGGGCTGTTTCGGCTGCTGGATCAAGACGCCGGGAGCCTGCAGTATCCCCGACGACGCGATTGAGCTCGCCGGGAGGTACCTCGCCGCCGATGTGGTCATTCTGGCGTCGCCGCTCGTCAACGGGTACCTCTCGTCCCTGTTGAAGAATGCGATCGACCGGAATATCCCGATCATCCATCCGTACCTGGAGGCGGTGGACGGCGAGGTGCATCATCTGAAGCGCTACGACCGCTATCCGGAGATCGGCATTCTGCTGCAGCGGGAGCCCTCCACGGATGAAGAGGATATTGAAATCGTGACGGACCTGTTCAAGCGCATGATCATCAACATGCGCACAACACTGAAGTTCCTCGAATTCACCGACAAACCCGCACCGGAGGTGGCACATGCAGTTAACATTCATTAATGGCTCCCCGCGCGGGGCGAAGGGCAACACCGCGCGGCTGATGGACAACTTCGTGCGCGGATTCCTCGAGACGCCCGGCGCCTCCTGCGCGGTGGAATACGTCGCCAAACACCGAACCGACCTTGCGGGCCTGAAAAAAATCTTCTATGCGTCGGAGAACGTGATCATCGGGTTCCCCCTCTATGTCGACGCCATGCCCGGCAGCGTGAAGGAATTCCTCGATGTGTTGATCCCGCCCCCGCAGGGCGCGGCGGTCCCCGCGCTCGGCTTCATGTCCCAGTGCGGCTTTCCCGAGACGGGGCACCTGCGCTTCGTGGAGCGGTATCTCGAGAAGTATACCAAGCGTCTCGGCGCGAGCTACCTGGGCTCGATCATGAAGGGCGGCGGCGAGGGGCTCCACATGCAGCCGAAATTTCTCGTGGATAAGTTCGAAAACGGCCTGCATTCCCTGGGAAAAAAATTCGGCGAGACCGGCAGGCTCGACAAAGACGACCTTGACCGCTTCGCCTACCCCGAGCAGCTCACCCCGGAGCAGATCGGCGGTTTGCTTCCATACGTCAATACACGGCTCTGGGACGAATGGATGAAGGAGAACGGGGCGCTGGAGCGGAGCTTCGATCGGCCATATCGGCAGTGAGGAGAGCTCCCGGGTCGGCATGATCACCGACCGCAGCGCCGCGGATGATTATTCGCCTGCGATATTTTAAGGCCTGTGCCATGTGATGCTCCGCGCGAGGGGCGCAAACGCATTCACCGTTGGGTAATGACGCCATCCCTGCCGCGGCGACGCGAACGGTACGGCGAACAGGATCCGCCCATTGAACATGGATATCTGGCAATGAGGAACGGATGCAACGGGAATGAGATTGCATTGAGCAAAAAAATCGTCCCCGGCGTACGGGGACGATTTTTTATATCGGCAGTTTCGTCACGTGATGATCACTACGGCCGTCACGGACGGTGCGAAATAATCAGTCGGTAAACTCTATATCGGTTTCCTTGCAAAAATCGAACTTCGCCGGCGCCGATGACGAGCCGTCCGCGTACTTTGCCATGATCTCCCATACGCACCCGGAGCTGTTCGTGGATGCGTCCCAGTGCATGGTCTCGGTTTTTCCGGACGCGATCCCGCTCCCAACATCGAATGCGCCCCACTCCTTCTTCCCCGCTTCGCGTGCGAAGAGACCGACAATCTTCGACTTGGAGCTGTTTTTGACCGTAAATTTGTACTCGGCGACCGCGTCCGTTGCATACATGACCGGCACGACCAGGGACACGATAAGTCCAATGACCAACAGCTTTTTCTTCATAACCAAACCCTCCTGTGTAATGGCCTTAAGCCTTATGATCCACACTGTACCTAATCCGATATACGGGTGGTCAACAATTAATGCTTTGATAGGCCTTCAGTAATGATAAAAAAAGCACATTCGTGTTATTTAAGTTTAAATTATTGCCCCATCTTTTAATGTATAGTATTCGCCTGCGGGACAGTATTGGTAACGGATAAAAAATTGACAGACTGCAATAACCCTTCCAAGTAGCGTCAAACCGCCGAGCCCAAGGATATGGGTGTTCTTGCATATGCCAGGGAGATATTATCGCCATGATCTTCGTCGAGAACCTTTCAAAGAGCTACGGGCGCCAGCTGTTATTTGACGCCGTGAGCTTTCGCGTGAACCCGCGAGAGCGCATCGGCCTGGTGGGGCGCAACGGGCACGGCAAGACCACGCTCTTTCGGATCATCACCGGCGAGGAGGGGCCCGACGAGGGGAGCGTCTCCATACCGCGCAACTACCGCATGGGATACCTCCAGCAGCACCTCGCCTTTTCGCGTGAGACCGCCGTCGCCGAGGGCGCGCTCTCGCTGCCCGACGAGGAGCGCGGCGAGACCTGGCGCGTGGAGAAGGTCCTCTCGGGCCTCGGCTTCGGCGAGCGCGAGATGCGCTGCCATCCCCGCGAGCTCTCCGGCGGCTACCAGATCCGCCTCAACCTCGCGAAGGTGCTCATCGCCGAACCGGACATGCTGCTGTTGGACGAGCCCAACAACTACCTGGACATCACCTCCATCCGCTGGCTCGAGCGCTTCCTCACGTCGTGGAAGGGCGAGCTCGTCCTCATCACCCACGACCGCACCTTCATGGACAACGTGGTCACGCACACGATGGGCATCCACCGCAGAAAGCTCCGGAAGGTCGCCGGCGGCACCGACAAGCTCTACTCCCAGATCGCCATGGAGGAGGAGATATACGAAAAGACGCGCGCGAACGACGAGCAGCGGCGCAAGGAGATCGAGCTCTTCGTTACGCGCTTCCGCGCCAAGGCGCGGCTGGGGGGACTGGTGCAGTCGCGCGTGAAGATGCTGGAGAAGATGGGCCAGCGGGACAAGCTGGAGAACATCAAGACGCTCGATTTCTCCTTCATCGGCGTTCCGTTCACGCCGCAGTACATCGCCACCATCGAGGACCTCTCGTTCGGCTACGAAACGGACCGGCCGCTCATCACGGGACTCTCGATGAGCATCCGCGCGCGCGACCGGATCTGCGTGGTGGGAAAGAACGGCCGCGGGAAGACCACGCTCCTCAAGCTGATCGCGGGGGCGCTGGCGCCGGACGCGGGACGCGTCAGCATCAACCCCAAGGCGGTGATGGGCTACTACGAGCAGAGCAATGTGCAGGTCCTCAAGGACTCGCGTTCGGTGCTCGACGAGGTGATGAACGCCAACCCCGGCCTCGACCGCACGCGCGCGTGGACCATCTGCGGCTCCATGATGTTCGAGGGCGACGACGCCCTGAAAAAGATCGCGGTGCTCTCCGGCGGCGAGAAGAGCCGCGTGCTGCTCGGCCGCATCATCGCCGCGCCGGTGAACCTGCTGCTCCTGGACGAGCCCACCAACCACCTCGACATGGAATCGTGCGACGCGCTGCTTGCGGCCATCGACAACTTCGACGGCGCGGTGATCATGGTCACGCACAACGAGATGTACTTAAACGCCCTCGCGGACCGTCTCATCGTGTTCCACAACGACACGGTCCGCGCCTTCGAGGGCGGCTATCAGCGCTTTCTCGAAAAGGGCGGCTGGGGGGACGAGGAGGCGGTCCTCCGCCAGGACGCGCCGTCGAAGCCCGCCGGCGAGGGCCGGAAGATCGGAAAGGCCGAGGCGCGCAAGATCCGCTCGAAAATCGTCGCCGAGCGCGCCCGGGCGCTCAAGCCGCTCGAAACGAAGGTCTCGGAGATCGAAGGGGCCATCCAGCGGCTCGAGAAGGAGCTCGAATCGCACACGGGCGAGATCGTGACCGCGTCGCAGGAAAAAAACGGGAAGCGCGTGTCGGAGCTCTCGCAGCTCATCCATCGCTGCCGCGCCGAGATCGACGCGCGCTTCGACGAGCTCGAGGAGAGCACCCTGGCGCTCGAGCAGGCGTCGGCGCACTTCGACGCGCTGCTGTCGGAGGTCGAGGGGTAGCGGCCGCCTAGATGCGGTCCTTGATTTTCCGGTAGATGTCGCCGCTTACGACATTGGCGAGCGATTGCAGCAGGTCTTCCCGCTTGATTCCGCGCGACAGGTCCTGTTTCGCGGCGGTCACCAGCGCGTTAATGACGAGTTGGTCGTTCATGCAGCCTCCCAGTCGGGGATAGGTATCGTATACAGGTTCGGCACCGCCGCGGGAATTCTTTACCCCTCCGCGCGCGTCCTCCACCGCACCCACTGTTGCCCGGCCCAGCCCGCACAATTGTAGAGGTGCAGCCCCGCCGGCAAAATCCGCTCGATGAACGGGGTCAGGTAGCACATTCGAATGAGGGCCATGTAGAGGTCGTGGATAGTTATCGCTTGTACGCGGATGACGGGTCCCTCATGATCGAGCCCCCAGCAGGAGGCAAGCTTTTTGGCGGCCTCCTCGCCGTCCCGCATGACGATGCGCGCATCGAACGGCCCCTCCGGCCGATAGGGGACGGTCGCGTCATTACCAAGAGCCCTCACGGCCGCCGCTGCGAGTTCTGTGCGCCACATATCGGCATCGAAACGATCGGGACCGGCGCTTTTGTCGATGGAATGGATGGTTATCGGTCGCAGGACCGATTGCGCCTGCGCGCAGGCGACGGGACAGCCGGAAAAGAATACCGGGCGGATTTCGTAGGGCGCGAGCGAGGCCGCGAAGAGCTGCGCCTCGGACATGAGCTCCCCGTTCACCTCCAGGCGGGCGATGCGGGAGGTCATGGTGTGGGCGATAAAACCATCGGTGCCGGAGGGCGCGTGCATGCCGATCATCATCAGCAGGCCCGGGCCGCCGGGATCGCCGATGCCGGGGACTCCTCCCCGCCGATAGCCCATGATGAGCCGCGCCCGCCGGTCGATGCGTCGCGGCAGCAGGTTGTACCCGGTCCGATGGAAATCCTTCACGGTCACGGAGGAAACGCCCGCAGCGAAGAGGGCGCAGGCCACGGCGTCGACGTCCTTCGTCATCCCCACGCAGGCGCGCGCCCACTCGTCGGTCCCGAAGGCCGATCCGGCGTGGTTCCAGCAGCCGGAGCTGCCCTCGATGTCGGCGATGATGAAAACGCGCGGCATTAATTCTTGAAGGAGAAGAGGGCCTCGTCCTCGGTGTCGAATATCTCGAAGAAGGTGTTGAAGTTGACCACCTCGAAGACGTCCTTGACCTTGTCGTGCACGCCGCACATCTTCATGGCGCGTTTCGATTTCTCGAGCTTCTTTTTCGCCTTGATGAGCTCGCTCAGGTTGGCGCTGTTGATGTGCTTCACGTCCTTGAAGTTGAGCAGCAAGTGGCACTCGTCCTCGGCATCGATGAGCTTGGCGATGCGGCTCCTGAACTGGGCCGAGGTGTCCAGGTCGAGCCAGGAGGGGGGATAAACGATTATGACGTTCTCGACCTTCTTGGTGACAATCTTCATGGAACGCTCCGCGCGCTGTCTGGTTTCTGTTTTCAAGGTGTCGATTGGTTCCGCCGGGATCCCCGCTCTATGCGGGCCGGGAACTACATCAGGGCATGGCGTTTTTCTGTAAAGTATATTTTACGGACAGACCGGTTTTTGCCCCGCGCCCGGCCCCGTGAGGCGCACAACGACGATCTCCGGCCGGTTGCCGATGCGCACCGGCGGTCCCCAGCTGCCGTATCCCGTCGAAACATAGAACAGCGTTGCGCCGATCCGCTTCGCGCCGCTCGGGACCTCGTACATTGCGCGCACGATGCAGCTCGCCGGCCACACCTGGCCCGCGTGGGTGTGGCCGGACAGGTGCAGATCCGCACCGCGTGCGGCCGCATGCTTAAGGTCATAGGGCTGGTGGTCCATGACGATCACCGGCAGCGAGCGGTCCAGCCCCGTGAGGAGCCTGTCGAGCGGCGCGCGCTCGGGGCCGCCGAATCGCGTGACGCTGCGGTCCTCGCGCCCCACGAGATACAGCGCGCCGTCGATCTTCACCGCCCAATCGCGCAGCATCACGATCCCGCTGTCCTGCAGGAAGCGCGCGGTCCGCTCCACGCCGCCGATGAACTCGTGGTTGCCGGTGATCCCGTAGATGCCGTGGCGCGCGCGGACGTTTTTCAGGATCTCCCCCAGGTCCTTGCGCATCACCGTTCCCACGTCCTCGTCCAGTATGTCGCCGGCCAGCAGCACCAGGTCTGGGGCGCAGGCGTTGATCCGCTCGACGAGCGCGGAGAGTCGCATCCGGCCGATGACCGTGCCCAGATGCACGTCGGAGACCAGGAGCGCGGTCATCGTGCGGCCCTTCCACGACGGACGGTCGATCGGCACCACGAGCTCGGTCGTGCGGGGAAGGAGGGTGTTGATGAAGCCGCCCAGGACGATGAGCGTCCCGGCGACACACACGCCCACCGCGGTGACGGCGGCCGCGCGCGCGGGATCGGCGGTGATCGCTCGCGGGAAAAACGGGAACAGGCGGTTCGCCAACCGGGCGAGGTCTATCGCCACGACCGCCAGGAAGAGATAGAACATCAAGGCCAGCCACAGCGATCCGGTCCACACCAGGAAATCCGAGACCATGCCCAGCGCCACCTTCTCGAGGAACCGGCCCGCCACGTACGAAAGGGAGAGAAACAGGAAGGTGGCCGTAAAGGACGGGCGCGAGACGACCGCGGGGACGAGCGCCCGCCACCCGCGCACGAAGATATATGCGTTCACGGCCGCATAGAGGGACAGCGCGACCGTAAAAAACACGGCGAAATTCATTGCTGCGCGCGCCTCCGGCTCACGTGATCGTCTCGGCCCGCGCCATCAGGTCGCGGGCGTTGTCGAGGATGTTCTGCGAGGTGAGCGCGAGCTCGCTGATCTCCTTCGCCATCGCCATGACGATCTCGTTGACGTGCTCCACGGCCCGCGCCGAGCTCTCGATCGCGCTCTTCTGTTCGTCGGTTCCCATGCCGATGTTCTTGGCCAGCTGTATGTTCTTGGTCATCTGGTCGATGATGATGTTGATATACTTCTCCTCGATGAAGATGCTCTCCTGCAGCACCTTGATCTTGTTGGAGCTCGCGCCCATGTTCATGATCATGCCCTTGATCATCTCCGCGGTGGAGTTGATGACGCCCACGCCCTCTTCGGTCGTCTGCGCGCTCAGGGACAGTACGCGCTCGATCTCCTTGATGCTCTCGGCGGTCTGGTAGGCCAGCTTCCCGATCTCGTCGGCCACCACGGCGAAGCCCTTGCCGTATTCGCCCGCCCGCGCCGCCTCGATGGAGGCGTTGAGCGAGAGCAGGTTCACGCGGTCGGCGATGTCCACGATGAGGGTGACGGTCTCGGCGATGCGCGTGGCCTGCGCCTTGATCTTGCCGATGGTCTTCTCCACGTCCTGCAGGCGCTCGTTGGCCTGCGTGGTGCGGTTCACCACCGCCTCGATGTCCTGGAAGGTCGCAGCCAGGTTGCCCTTGGTTTCCTGCTTGATGGAGCGGAACTCGCTCACGATGGTCTCCATCTTCACGTTGCCGTCGATCTGGTCCACCGAGGAGACGTGGATGTTCTCCGCCGAGGCGAGCAGCTCCTCCAGCGTGGCCGACATCTCCTCGAAGGTGGCCGACTGGCTCTGCATCTTCTCGTTGAAGTCGCCGACGAGCTGGTTCTGCTCGTCCACCTGCCCGAAGAGGATGTTCATCTTCTCCTTGATGTCAACCACCAGCGCGCGCTGTTCGGCCGCCTGCTTCTCGATGAGCTCCCGCTGCCGTGTGGTGCGCTCGTCGTATTCCTGGGTAATGGGGATATTGCGGTAGCAGACGAAGGAGATGAACCCCACCGCAATGATGAAAAAGATCTCCCGAAGCATGATCACCCCGTCGAGAAACGGAATGCCGTCGGGACCGATCGCCTCCGGGTGCACCAGCGCGCCGTTCATGACGGCCAGCGCGAAGAAGAGCGCCCAATGGGCCAGCCCCCATATCGCATAGAAGATGAACAGCTTCCGATTGTACAGCAATTGAAGGAGGACGAGGAAAATCGCCAGATAAATGGATGTATTGTACGATTGCGCCGCATAGGTCCAACCGACCGTGGACCAGTCGTACGACTTCGCATAGTTATATTTCGCGAATATGATCCCGGTTGTCGCGACAAAGCCGAGTATCCACTCGAACACGGCCGCCGACCGTAGCGCCCGCTTCCGCATATACACGAAAAACGCCATCACGATTATGCTGACATTCAGCATGATCGACGGGAGGAGGCCGGCAAGCGTCACCTTTGCGAGCATCTGGAAGCCGTTGCCGAAAAAAGCGAGTACGATGACGAGGATAAAAAACATGAAGCTCGACTTGATCTCGAGCACCTGGCGCGCGGTATAATCGGAATGTTTCATCACCCCACCTCTTTAAGAACGCCCGTGACACCATTACCCCGCGCGGGCGAACCGGAACGCAGCCCCCGCGCATCCGCGGTTTCTATGTCGTATGCTCCTGCCGGTATTAATCGGACGCGCGCCTGCCGAAAAGATCAAGCACATTATTCCCGCGCCCCATCGTGGCCGGGCGCCGATGCGATATTGCGGTACGCGACGATGGCGATCACCACGACGCAGAAAATGTAAAACACCTCGCGCAGGACGATCACGCCGTCCAGGCGCGGCGCGTCATTGCTGAGGGCGTAGAAGTAGAGCGCCGCGCCGTTCGCATAGGCGATCACGAAGAACGCGATCCAGTGGGCGAAGGCGTACAGCGCGCAGCAGATGAAGAGCCGGCGGTTGTACAGGAGCTGCAGCAGCACCACGAACACCACCAGCAGGATGGACGAATTGTACGATTGCGCCGCGAAGGTCCAGCCCGCCGGCGTCCAGTCGAAGGTGCGTGCGTAATTGTATTTCGCCAGGACCGGCGCGGTGATCGTCAGCAGCGCGACGCCCCACTGGAGGAGCTCGCTGTCCCGGCGCGCCTTCTTCCGGGAATGGATAACCGACGCGAGCGCGATCGCGCCGAGATTGAGCGCGAACGGGAACACGATGCCGGCGGGGGAGACCTGCGCGAACACCTGAAAGAGCGATGCGACGCAGGTGATCACGCACAGCATCACGACATACAACAGGCTCGAGCTGATCTCGAGCGCCTCGCGTGGCGTATACCCGTCCTGAACGCCCATGGCCCTCTGCCCGTCCGTGCGGCGGAGCGCGCCGCGGAAAATTTGCCTTGCAAAAACCGCATCGGCGGTGAAAGCCTACCGGCGGGGGATTTGTTGGCAAGTATTAAATCCTCGTTTCGAATACGAAGCGGTTCTCCTGTATGATCCGTACACGACGGCGGGGGCGGTGATGATGAAGATTGCGGTGAGCGGAAAGGGCGGCGTTGGAAAATCGACCATTGCGGCGGGCATTGCGCTCACGATCGCCCGTCGCGGCGGGAGCGTGCTTGCCGTCGACGCCGATCCCGACGCGAACCTCGCCGACGCGCTGGGGATCCCCCGCGCCGCGCAGGGGTCCATCGTGACCATCGCCCGGCATCGCGAGCTCGTCGAGGAGCGCACCGGCGCGAAGGCCGGGGAGTACGGGCAGATCTTCAAGCTCAATCCGACGGTCTCCGACATCGCCGACGACTACGCCTACGCGCACCGCGGCGTATCGCTCCTGGTGCTCGGCGCGGTGAAGGGCGGCGGCGCCGGCTGCGCCTGCCCGGAGAGCTCGCTCCTGCGCGCCCTGGTGCAGGACCTGGTGTTGCGCCGCGACGAGACGCTCGTCATGGACATGGAGGCGGGGATCGAGCACCTGGGACGCGCGACCGTCCGCGGCGTAACCGCGCTCGTCGTGGTCGTGGAGCCGGGCATGCGCTCCGTCGAGACCGTGAAGCGGATCGTCGCGATGGCCGCGGAGATCGGCCTTGCCAGGATCGCGGTGGTCGTCAACAAGGTCCGTTCCGATGACGACGAGCGCTACCTGCGCGAGTCGCTCCCCGGACTCGACATCGCCGCATCGTTTCCCTTCTCGGACCGGCTGCTCGCAAGCGACCGCGACGGCGTTGCCGTGATCGACGGCATGGACGACGGGATGCGCGCACGCCTCGAGGCGCTTGTCGATTTTCTTGAGGGAAAATATTCTTGACAGTGCGGTATCGAATCATCATTTTCCATGATGATCGTTCGCACCATGTTCGTGTTTCACGATTTCGAGCATCCTCGATTTCCGTCGTCATCGCGTGCATGGCGAAGCGATCTGTTTCGTGTATCGCGCAGGAATGCGGCATTCGCTCATATGTTTCATGACACAGATTGCTTCGTCGTCCCGACCAGTCGGGACTCCTCGCAATGACAGGCAATCCAACAAAACGATAGAGTAGTATCCGAGGAGAATCCCATGCGTCTTCCCAATGCATTCACCGCCACCGCCATCGGCAGCTTTCCGCACGACAATCCGGAGCAGCCGCTCGACATCATCTTCGCGTCGATGCCGGACGCGCCGGTATGGCCGCAGCTCCCGAAGACCGGGGCGCTCGAGTCCATGGAGATCCAGTACGCCGAGGGGATGCCGCGCGCCGTCATCGACACCGGGAAGTCGCGCCTGCACTTCGACACCTCGGGCGACTACTCCGAGGACTTCGCGGACTTCTACGAGCGCTACATGACCCTCATGGAGTCCGGCGGCGATTTCGGTCCGCTGGCGATCGGCCCCGCGCACTCGAAGGGGATCTACGCGCTCGAGAAGCGCCTGCAGGCCGCCGGGAAGAAGCACCCGTTCGTCAAGGTGCAGGTGACCGGACCGTGCTCCTTCTCGCTCACGGTGACCGACGAGAACAAGCGCGCGCTCTACTACAACGAGGAATTCCGCGACGTGATCGCCAAGGCCATCGCGCTCAAGAGCCGCTGGCAGATACGGAAGTTCGCGCCCTATGCCGAGCAGGTGATCTGCTTCGTGGACGAGCCGATCCTCTCGGCCTTCGGTTCCTCCACCTACATCGCCGTGAAGCGCGACGACGTGATCGCCCTCCTCGCGGAGCAGGTGGAGGCCATCCACGCCGACGGGGCGCTGGCCGGAATCCACTGCTGCGGCAACACCGAATGGAGCATCCCGGTCGAGGCCGGCTTCGACATCATCAACTTCGACGCCTACGCCTACGGCGAGACGATCGCGCTCTATCCCGACGCGATGAAGCAGTTCATCGGCAGGGGCGGCGTGCTCGCCTGGGGTATCGTGCCCACCTCCGAGGCGATCCGCTCGAACGACGCGGCCTCGCTCGCGGACAGGTTCGGCCCCCTCGCCGCCGACCTCGCGAAGAAGGCGGGAATCGATCTCGCGAAAATTTACGCCAGCGCGATGGTCACGCCCTCCTGCGGTACGGGCTCTCTTCCCGTGGCCGACGCCGTGAAGGTGTTCGAGGTGCTGAAGGCGCTTCCCGGCGAGCTGCGAACGCGCTACTGATCCGGCATGGTCCGGGGGATAAGCCACATCACGCTCATCGTCCGCGATCTCGAGAAATCATCCGCGATGCTTGCGACCGTGCTCGACGCCGAGGAGATCTACTCCAGCGGCGACCGGACGTTTTCGCACTCGCGGGAACGGTTCTTTCTCGTCGGTTCCGTCTGGATCGCCTTGATGGAGGGACCGGCCCTTACGGCGCGCACCTACAATCACATCGCCTTTCGCATCGACGATGCCGAGTTCGCAACATATCGCGAGCGTGTGACGAAGCTCGGGCTCGACATCGACAATGACCGCAGCCGGATCGCGGGCGAGGGGCGATCGCTCTACTTCTACGACTACGACAACCACCTCTTCGAGCTGCACACGGGCACGCTGGAGGAGCGGCTGCGGGCGTATACAGATCAGTAAACTCGCCCGGCGCCGTCCGATCCGGATACCGCCCGCCGGTTACTTGCAGATCGCCGGGATGTACTTCACGCAGACGTCCTCGCTCCTCCGACAGCCGTACCCGATGAGGAAATTGCCGGCGAAATACGAATTGCCGGAGATGCCCGAATAATTATTTGCACATACTTCCTTGCCCTGGGCGTTCAGCAGAATCAGCCGGGTATAGCGCGAGTTGCCCTGATCGCAGGACGAGGCCACGACAATATCGCCGCTCGGCATAATCGAGATCCCGCGCGGCCAGTGGGACGCGCCCGGCGCGCCATACTGGAACACCCACTGCCGGTTCCCATTCGCATCGAACCGCGCTGCGATGACGTCCCGAGTGTCGCCTGATTCCCGATAACCGCAGACGGCAACGCCGCCGTCGCGCGTCACGACGATGTTGGTGGTCCCGATAAGGCCGCACGACCCGGAATCATTGGCCTTCTTCCGCCACAAGCCGGCGCCGGTATTCGCGTCATGCCGGGAGACGTTGATCGCGCCGCCGTCGGCATCGACCGTGTACAGGCTGCCGTCCGGCGCAAAACGGGCCTCCAGGGCCGATGACCCCCTGAAGGCGAACGGCTGCTTCGAGCCCGGCAGGATGGCGCCGTTCGCGTCCATTTTTACCCAGAAATAGTCTTTTTTCACAAAGATGATTGCGGTGATCCCCTGCGGCGTCTCACCGACGTTCATGAAACCGCTTCTCAGGAATTTCTCATCCGCGACGGCAAACTCGGCATATACCTTTTCCCATGCCTTATTGCCGTTGTTGCGATACTTAATGAGCACGGGGAGCTGGCTGGAATCGTCCGGCTTCATGACCGGAGCCGTTCCGCCGAACAGGATTCCGTCCCTGGTCGGCGCGGCAGTCGCGAAATGGAGCTGGTTGGTTTGCCATCCCTGGTTCTGAGGATCGTACAGGCCTCGGACGCTCTCGGGGTAGATGACCTGCATCCACTCCAGCTGTTCGCGCGCATTGACCTTCATCGCAAAGGCCCACCCAAACGTACTGCAGGCATAGGTTGGAACGGCGGGCATGCGCTTCTCGTTCTTCATCATTGATTCCATCTTGGTCTGGGCCTCGGTGGGATTGCCGGTCTGGCCGACGGAGATGAGCACCGAGCCGTCGCTCAGCACCATCGCATTGTTCGGCACGTCCTGATGGTTGATCTTCGTCAGCGGCTCGGAGCCGAAGAGCTTCGGCGCGGCGATGGAAACCGGCTTCCGGGCCTTTTGCGAGTGCACAATGCCAATGGTCACGCCAATAATTAGCATTACGGACAGCGGGATGATCCACATTTTTTTCATTGTGTTACCTCCATGCGTGATTCGTGCATATGTGCGACCGCATATCAGAAAATCCGCAGTATTGGGTTCATGCAGTGGGCCCTCCGTCAGCCATCACGCCATCGACGGCCCGTGTAAGATCGTCGATACCGAACGGTTTCGCGAGCGAAGCCCTGAAGCCGTACTCGCGATAGGCGGCGATCGCCGGATCGTTCGAATACCCGCTCATGACGATCGCGCGCACGCCGGGATCGATCGCGCGCAGTTCGGCCAGCACCTCCCGGCCGCTCATGCCGTCGGGCATGGTGAGGTCGAGCAGGACGCATCGAAAGGGCGATTCCCCGGCGTTTGCGGCCCGATATGCCTCGACGGCCTCGCGTCCATCGCGCGCAGTAACCGCGGAATAGCCGAGCCGCTCCAGCATCATCCGTCCCATGGCGCGGATGCTTTCCTCGTCGTCCACGAGCAAAATGGCGCCATGAGCGCCGGGCGTCGCCAGGACGGGCGCATGATCGGAAGCACCGTGCTCGGCGGCATCCGTCGCCGGCAGCAGAATCACAAATGTCGTGCCTACGCCCGCGCGGGAGCTGACCGTTATGCTCCCGTGATGCTTGTGGACGATCGAATGAGCGATCGCGAGCCCAAGGCCGTTGCCGGCGGTCTTGGTCGTGTAATACGGATCGAAGATACGGGCGAGGTCGCGTCGGTGGATGCCCGGACCGGTATCGGCGATGGCGATCCTGACATATGGCCCGGCGTGCCGCTCGCGGCGTCTTCCCGCGGCGGCATCTTCGTTTGCGATCGTGATGTCGATGCGTCCGCGGTCGGCCATCGCCTGGCGGGCGTTGAGTATGATATTCTGCAACACCTGCCCGATTTGCCCTGGATCGGCGATAACATTGCGCACGTCCGGCGCGATATTGAATACGCATTCAATGCGCGAACCGCCCAGGACCAGATGCGCGGTCTCGGTTGCCATGTCCTGCACCGGGACACTGCGGGTGACCGGCTCGCCGCCGCGCGAGAAGGTGAGCAGCTGGCGCGTGAGGTCCCGGGCGCGAAATGACGCCTGCTCCGCCTGATCGAGCGCGTGAGCCGCGCGTCCGGCGCCCGCGTCGAGCCTGGCCAGCGAGATGTTGCCGATCACGGCCGTGAGCAGATTGTTGAAGTCGTGGGCGATGCCGCCGGCGAACAGGCCAAGCGATTCGATGCGCTGCGCCTTCTCGATGTCGCGCGTCTGGTCGATGAACCGCAGCACGACCCCCACCATGCACAGGACAATCATGATCGTGATGCCCACGCTGAAATATGATATCGATTCGCGCGCCGGGAACGGGCCATCGACGCCCCGGTAGATGTAGAAATAGTCCACGAAGGCGCTCGTAATCGCCGTCACGCTGCCGGCCAGGGGAAGCGAGATATACCGATAGTTACGGTGCCACAGGAGGTCGAAGACGAACATAACGAGCGCATATCCCATGAGCGCGGCAATGACGATGTCCCGCAGGCGGTACACCGGCCCGGTGCGCCCGCGGACGGCATCGTGCGAAAGGCGATGCAGCGATTCCATTCCGCCCGAGGTTTGCGAGATGAAGAAATCCGGCATCGCGAAGGCGACCACTACGATCGCGGCGACGATGGCGAGACTGGCGTACGAAACGACCCGGTTCGCGCTGCGCCATGCGTGCGAAAGATCCGTGAGGCCAGAGGCGACATAGGGAACCCCAAAGATGAAGAAGGCAGCGGCGAGCGCCTGCATCCGATGCATCCGGCGCCCCAGGAGCGGGTCATTGGCCAGATGGCACAGAGCCACGCCCAACTCGCCGGCCACGAAGACGAATCCGAACAATCCCATAAGCGCCACACCCGCATGCAGCGGGCTCCGGGTGAAGTGATAGATGATCCCGTATATCAGGACCCCGACGAGGAGAGTACCCGCGCAGGCGCCCAAAAAGGCGAGCGAAACAGCGCTGATATGGTTTCCGGCGAGCATGGGTGATTCTCATGCGGAAAGGAATAATTTTCAATCATTTATCTGGTTTTACCCCCACCCGGCCTCCCCCTTCGCTAGGGGGAGGCCGGGTGTCACTACCACCTCTTGACGCTCCCCGTACCCCTAACGAATTGGTAAAGAGGAAGGAGGTTCGGGGGTACAGCTTCGCTGCGCTCGAGCATTCAAGTGCGAAGAAATACGTGAATGTGGCACGATTGAAATTCACCACAAAAACAATTGCGAAAAAACGTCCTTCGAATACGTATGTCGTTCATGCCGGTCGGCGGCATAACGATGTGGCGATGCTCATCGTCGATGGGCCAATCAAGAGATTATTACATGAAATCCCCTGTTTCGCGCTAGAATACTGCCATGGGATATACCATCGCCATCACCGGCAAGGGCGGGTGCGGCAAGACCACCATCGCCGGGCTCATCGTTGATGCGCTGGTCCGCCTCGGGAAAACGCCGGTGCTCGCCGTGGACGCCGATCCGAACTCGTGCCTGGATACCGTCCTGGGTGTGCGCGTGGAGAAATCCATCGGGACCATCCGCGAGGAGGCGCGCGAAGAGGCCGCGAAGGGCATGGCCTCGGGCATCGCCAAGCGCGATCTGTTGGAGCTCAGGATTTCCGAGTGCCTGGTGGAGGCCGACGGGTTCGATCTCATCGCCATGGGGCGGCCCGAGGGACCCGGCTGCTACTGTTACGCGAACAACGTGCTCCGCGACGTGATCGCCGGGGTTTCCGCGAGCTACCCGTATGTCGTCATCGACAACGAGGCCGGGCTCGAGAACCTCTCGCGGCGCATCGTGGCCTCGGTGGACCTGTTGATCTTGGTCGCCGAGCCGTCGATCAATGGCGTGAAGACCGTGCAGCGCCTGCACGAGCTCGCCGGCGAGATGGGAATCGGCTATACGTCCCTTGCCATTATCGTGAACCGGATGAAGGGTGATTCGCTCATCGAGAACGCGAGGTTGATGATTGACGGCATTGGCGCACATCACGTGATGCTGCTTCGCGACGACGATGAAATCGCAGCGGCCTCGGAGCGGGGGAGTTCGATCACGGGATTATCGACGGAAAACAATGTGTCGTCGCAGATATATGCATTCATACAACGTGTTTTGTCTAACTGACACGATTCAATGAAGACCCCATACTCATCCTCCCCCTTATAAAGGGGGAGGTGGTCGAAGGCCGGAGGGGGTCATCAGCACAGGTGAGACCATGGACAAGGAAAAGGATAAAACCATACGGGCCGCTCAGGACCGCGCCACCGACCGCGCCTCGATAGAAACGCTGGAAAAAGCGGAACGCGACTGCGTGACCGTGAGCTTCTTCCGCATGGACCAGCAGAAGAACCAGTGCGGCTTCGGGAAAAGCGGCGTGTGCTGCAAGATCTGCCACATGGGGCCCTGCCGCATCACCCCCAAGGCGCCGCGGGGCGTTTGCGGGGCCGACGCCGACACCATCGTGGCGCGAAACTTCCTGCGCGAGGTGGCCGGGGGGACCGCCGCGCACTCCGATCACGGGCGGCACCTGGTGCTGCTTCTGAAAAAGATCGCCGAGGGGAAGGGCGGCGGTTACGTGATCAAGGACGAGCCCGCGCTTCGCCGCATTGCGCGGGAATACGGCCTCGAGACCGAGAACGTCGCCACGCAGGAGCTCGCGCTACAGCTCGCCGATGTCTTTCTGCGCGATTTCACGGCCCAGGAGGAGCACCTCGAGACGTTGAAGCTCGCGCCCGTGAAGCGTCAGGCCGTCTGGGAGCGCGCGGGCATCGCGCCCGAGGGGATCGACCGCATGGTGGTCGAATCAATGCACCGCACACACATGGGCGTGGACCATGATCCGCACAACATCCTCCTGCACGCCTTCCGCACCGCGCTCGCGGACGGCTGGGGCGGCTCGCGCATCGCGAGCCAGGTGTCCGACATCATCTTCGGCTCGCCCTCGCCGGTCAAGAGCGCCGCGAACCTGGGCGTGCTCGAGAAGAACAAGGTGAACGTGCTGGTGCACGGCCACGAGCCGGCGCTCTCCGAGATGCTCGCCGCCGCGGCGGGCGATCCCGAGGTGACGGCGCGAGCGAAGGAGGCCGGGGCCGAGGGCGTGAACCTCGCCGGCATCTGCTGCACGGCCAACGAGGTCCTCATGCGCCACGGCATCGCCGTCGCGGGGAACTTCCTGCAGCAGGAGCTCGCCATCGTGACCGGCGCCGTGGAGATGATGATCATCGACGTGCAGTGCTGCATGCCGGGCCTGCCCGAGGTGGCCGCGTCGTATCACACCGAGATCGTCTCCACCAGCGATATCGCCAAGACCGTGGGCGCGCACCACGCCGCCTTCAATCCCGACGACGCCTATGCGAGCGCGCGCGATCTCCTCTTCCGCGCCATCGCCAACTTTAAGCGGCGCGAACCGAAGAAGGTCTTTATCCCGGCCGCGCAATCGCCGCTCGTGGCGGGATTCAGCGTGGAGGCCATCAAGTACATGCTGGGCGGGCGCTTCCGCGCATCGTTCCGGCCGCTCAACGACGCCATCATCCAGGGCCGCATCAGGGGCGTGGCGGGCATCGTGGGCTGCAACAATCCAAAGCAACAGCTCGATCATTACATCAATATCCTTACAAAGGAGCTTCTCAAAAACAACGTGCTGGTGCTCAAGACCGGCTGCGCCGCGATCGCCTCGGCCAAGAGCGGTATGCTCACACCCGAGGCGGCGCTGGAACACGCCGGTGCGGGCCTGCGCGAGGTGTGCGAGGCGATCGGCATGCCGCCGGTGCTTCACATGGGAAGCTGCGTGGACAACTCCCGCCTGCTGGAGGCCGCGACCGAGGTGGTCCGTGAGGGCGGCCTGGGCGACGATCTCTCGGACGTTCCCGTGGTGGGCGTCGCCCCCGAGTGGATGAGCGAGAAGGCCGTTTCCATCGGCTGCTATTTCGTCGCCTCGGGCGTCGATGTGGTGCTCGGGAATCCCTTCTACATCTCCGGTTCCGAGACCGTCACGAACTATCTGAACGGCGGCTCCGCCGAGGCCTTCGGCGCGTCGTTTCACCTGCACGAAAACCCGCTGGAGGCGGCCGAGGCCATCCTCGCCATCATCGACCGGCGGCGGGAGAAGCTGGGCATCAATAAAAAAGCGGAGCGCAAGCTCTACGACATGAAAGACCGGAGGGAGCTCGATGTCTAAGATCATCTGCGCCAGCGCCATCGACGGCGCGATCGAATGGGTCGCGCGCGCCGAGGCGAAGCTCGACCAGGCCATCGACAAGATGGGCGAGGAGGTGAAGGTCGGCTATCCCGACACCGCCTACTTCCTGCCGATCATATATTCTTTTACCGGCGCGAAGATGGAGACGCTGGGCGATCTCCGGCGCGCGCTCCGCGATGCGAAGGAGCTCCTGCCGGGCCGTCCCTCCGAAAATACCTGGCTGCCGTATCTGGGCAACACGCTCGACGCCGGCGTCGCCTCGCTCTTCGCCTGCGAGGTGATCGAGGCGTGCAAGTACCTGGTGGGGCCAAATCCCATCGACGGCATCTGGCTGGGCGCGGCGAACGACGTGATCATGCGCGAGCGGGGCGTGGAGTTCGTGGACGGCACGGCGCCCGGCTTCGCTGCCGTGACCGGCGCCGCCCCCACCAACGAGATCGCCGTTAGAATCGCGCGCGAGCTCCAAGAGAAGAACATCTATGTCTTCATGGCCGGATCGACGAACGGGAAGCAATTCGCCGAGCAGCTCGCCGAGGAGGGCGTCCAGCTCGGCTGGGAGACGCGACTGGTCCCCTTTGGCCCGGACGTCTCCGCGCTCGTCTACCCGCTGGGTTTCGCCAGCCGCGCCGCGCTCTCATTCGGCGGCGTGAAGCCCGGCGACTTCGCGGCCAATTTGAAATACAACAAGAACCGCATCTTCGCCTTCGTCCTGGCCCTGGGCGAGGTGGACTCCGAGAAATACGCCATGGCCGCGGGCGCCATCAACTACGGCTTTCCCGTGATCGCGGACACCGACATCCCGCAGATCCTCCCGACGGGCGTGTGCACCTACGAGCACGTCGTGTCGTCCGTCCCGCACGAGCGCATGGTGGAGCGCGCGCTGGAGGTGCGCGGCTGCAAGATCAAGGTAACGAAGGTCCCCATCCCCGTGCCCTACGGCGCGGCCTTCGAGGGCGAGCGCATCCGCAAGCAGGACACGCAGGTCGAATTCGGCGGCAACATCACCACCGCCTTCGAGTTCGTGCAGATGGTCGAGATGGACCAGATCGAGGACGGCGTGATCGAGATCATCGGCAAGGACGCCGACGAAGTGGAGCCCGGGAGCGCCTTGCCGCTCGCGATCTGGGTGGAGGCGGCCGGCCGGAAGATGCAGGTCGACTTCGAGTCCATCCTGGAGCGGCAGATCCACCACCTGGTGAACGGCGCGGAGGGGATCTGGCACATGGGCCAGCGGGACATCGTGTGGACGCGCATCTCCAAGAGCGGCTTCCAGAAGGGCCTGCGCCTGCGCCACTACGGCGAGATCATTCACGCGAAGTTTTTATCGAACTTCCCCGCCATCGTCGACAAGGTCAAGGTGACCATCATCACCGATCCCGACGAGGTGGAGCGGCGCGTGGCCATCGCGCGCAAGATCTACGACGAGCGCAACCGCCGCCTCGAGTCCATGACCGACGAGTCGGTGGACACCTTCTACTCCTGCCTCCTCTGCCAGTCCTTCGCGCCCAACCACGTGTGCGTGATCACGCCCGAGCGCCTGGGCCTGTGCGGCGCGTACAACTGGCTGGACGGCAAGGCGGCCTACGAGATCGACGAGACGGGCCCGAACCAGCCCGTCAAGAAGGGCGATTGCGTGGACCCCGTGAAGGGGATCTTCACCGGCGTGGACGAGTACGTGTACCCGCAATCGCACAAGTCGGTCGAGACCTTTTGTCTGTACTCCATCATGGACCGCCCCATGACCAGCTGCGGCTGCTTCGAGGTGATCCTCGCCTACGTGCCCGAATGCAACGGCGTGATGGGCGTGAACCGCGAGTTCCTGGGCGACACGCCCGTGGGCATGACCTTCTCCACGCTTGCGGGCAACGTGGGCGGCGGCGCACAGACGCCCGGCTTCATGGGCTGCGGCAAGGTGTTCCTCGCCTCGCGCAAGTTCCTCTTCGCCGAGGGCGGGCACCGGCGGATCGTGTGGCTGCCCAAGGAGCTCAAGGAGCTCCTGAAGAACGACCTCACGCGCATCTTCGAGCGCGAGGGCTTCCCGGACTTCTTCGACAAGATCGCCGACGAGACCGTCGCGACGGATCCGCACGAGATCCGAACATTTATGGAGAAGGTGAAGCACCCGGCCCTCTTCATGGAAAACATGGAAACGTATGCCGAATCGCATGATGCGCCGGGCGGTCGCGCCGCCGCGCCGACTGCCGAAGCGAAGCCGGCCGAGAAACCCGTCGAGGGCGCGAAGAGGGACGATGGCGCGATCATCCTCGGCGCGGACGCCATCGAAAAGCTCAAAAGCGACCTCATCGCGGAGATCCACAAGGACCTCAAGCAGAACCTCACCCACGAGATCGTGCGCGAGATCATCGACGTCCTGGGAGAGCGCTTCCTGGGCGCGCGGCCCGCATCAACACGGGGGGCTGATGGCGCTGCGGACGGGACGGGACCGGCGGCGGCCGGCGCGTCGCCGAAGGATAATCTTCCCTCGGCGGCCGAGCGCATCGGCGCAATCACCGCCTTTGCCGTAAAGAAGGAACCGGCCTCCATTCCCGTCCACCGCGTGAAGCTTGGCGCGACGAAGGCGGAGGGCGGCACGCGCGGCAGGACGCTCGAGATCGGCGGTGCGACGGCGATGCCCTTCCACCTCTGGGAGGGAGCGATGCCCAATCGCCCCCTCGTCGCGATGGAGGTCTTCGACCGCGTGAGCGAGAAGTACCCGCCGGTGCTGCGGAAATTCTGGGGCGACCTCGTGGAGCGGCCCGCTGAGATGGCGAAGGCCTGCGTGGAGAAATACGGCGCGGACCTCATCAGCGTGCGCCTTGAGGGGACGCACCCCGAGAAGGGAAACCGCTCGGCCGCGGAATCGCTCGCGCTCGTGAAGGAGGTGCTCGCGGCGGTGGACGTCCCGCTCATCATCACCGGGCACAACAACTACGAGCGGATCAACGAGGTCTTCAAGGAGATCGCGAGCGGCTGCGCGGGGGAGAACCTGCTCTTCAACTGGGTGGAGCAGGACAACTATCGCACCATCGCGGGCGCGGCCATCGCCTACGGGCACTCGCTCGTCGCGCAGAGCCCCATCGACGTGAACATCGCCAAGCAGATGAACATCCTGCTGACCAACATGGACTTCAAGGCCGACCGCATCGTCATCGACCCGATGACCGGCGCGATGGGCTACGGCATCGAGTACACCTACTCGGTCATGGAGCGCATCCGGCTTACCGGCCTGGGGGGCGACGCGATGCTGGCCTCGCCCATGATCGTCTCGCCGGGACAGGAGTGCGCCAAGCTCAAGGAGCTCAAGGCCGACGCGGCATCGTTCCCGTCATGGGGCGATCTGGACAAACGCGCGGCTTACTGGGAGCTCGCCACGGCCACCTCGCTCCTTTACGCCGGGGCGGACGTGCTCATCATGTACCACCCCGAGGCGGCGACGGCGCTCAAGACGGCGATTGCTCGGCTGATGCGGGGGTAGCCTCCTCGCCGACGGGAACGGCCGTCGGCGCCGTCTCGCCCGGCGCGAGTATGCGAATGATGGAGTGCGTGGGACACACGGCCACGCATTCGCCGCAGTTGGTGCACGCGCATGGATCGATGATCGCGAGCGGCCCCTCCATGCGGATCGCCCCGTACTTGCAGGTTTTAAAGCAGCGCGTGCAGCCGATGCAACCCACGTCGCAGGCCTTCTTCGTGGCAGCGCCCTTGTCCTTCGATTTGCAGAACACGAAGTGCCGGCCCGTCATGGGCGCCATCTCGATGAGCGCCTTGGGGCAGGCCGCCACGCAGAGGCCGCACGACTTGCAGCGCGCCTCATCGACGACCGCCAGGCCCTTGATCATGTCGATCGCGCCGAAGGGGCAGGCGCGTTGGCAGTTCCCGTAGCCCAGGCAGCCGAAGCGGCACGATTTCGAGCCGCCGAAGATCTGCGCCGCCGCGACGCAATCCTGCAGGCCGTCATAGCTGAACTTATCGCGGCTCACGTCGCAGTCGCCCTTGCAGAGCACCCGCGCGACCATCTTCTCGCCCTTCTCGACGGCAAGCCCCAGCACCTCGGCGATGGCGTCGCCGGCCGTCTCGCCGCCGACGGGGCAGTCGAGCACCCGCGCCTTCCCCTCGACCAGCGCGACCGCGAGGCCGTCGCAGCCGGGATACCCGCAGGCGCCGCAGTTCGCGCCGGGCAGGAGCGCGCGTATCTTCACGACGCGCTCGTCCTCCGTCACAGCGAATATCTTCGAGGCGATGGACAGCCCCACGCCGAAGAAAAGCCCCAGCGCGCTCAGGATAACCGTCGCAATAATAATCTCATTCATGATCAAACCCCGCCATTCCTATTTGATGAGGCCCTGGAAGCCGAAGAAGGCCAGCGACACCAGCGACGCCGCGACCAGGGAGATGGGAAACCCCTTCATGTTCGCGGGGACGTCCGAAAAGAGCTCCAGCCGCTCGCGGATGCCCGCGAACAGGACGATCGCCAGCGTGAAGCCCATCCCGGCGAAGGTCCCGTACAGGACCGCGTTGATGAAATCGAACCCCTTCTGGATGTTGATGATGCAGGCCCCCAGGATCGCGCAGTTGGTGGTAATCAGCGGCAGGTACACGCCGAGCGAATCGTAGAGCCCCCGGCTCACCTTCTTGATGATCAGCTCCACGAACTGCACCAGCGAGGCGATCACCAGGATGAAGGCGATCGTCTGCAAATATTCGACCTGGAAGGCCGTGAGCACGAAGCGCTGGATGAGCCAGGTGATCGCCGAGGCGAGCGCCATCACGAAGATGACCGCGCCCCCCATGCCCACGGCCGTCTCCAGCCGCTTTGACACGCCCACGAAGGGGCAGATCCCCAGGAAGCGCACCAGGACGAAGTTTTCGATGAGAACGGCCGCAAGAAAGGATGTGATGATTTGTTCCGCCATGGCGCCTACCCCCGGTTCTCCGCGTTACGCTTGCACGGCGCGCCGCAGGAATCGCAGCCGATCTGCGTGATCTTCTTTTCCGACAGCATGTTCACGATGCCGATGAGCACCCCGAAGGCGAGGAAGCCCCCCGGCGGCAGGATCATCATCAGCGCGGGGCTGGCCGTTTGGCCGTAGAGGGCGATCCCGAAGATCGAGCCGTTGCCCAGGATCTCGCGCGCGCCGCCGATGATCAGCAGCATGATGGTGAAGCCGATGCCCATGCCCAGCCCGTCGGCGGCCGAGGCGAGGACGCCGTTCTTGCTGGCGAAGGCCTCCGCGCGCGCCAGGATGATGCAGTTGACCACGATGAGCGGGATGAAGATGCCCAGCGCCTGGTCCACCGACGGCGCGAATGCCTTGATGGTCATCTGCACGATGGTCACGAAGCCCGCGATCACCACGATGTAGGAGGGGATGCGCACCTTGTCGGGGATCACCGAGCGCAGCAGGGAGATCACGATGTTCGATCCCATCAGCACCGCCAGGGTCGAGACGCCCATCCCGATGCCGTTGATCGCGGAGGTCGTGACCGCAAGCGTGGGACACATGCCCAGCACGAGCCGGGTCGTGGGGTTCTCGTCCACGATTCCGTTTTTGATGATTGCGAGCAGGCTCATGGCTTTCCCCCTTCCCGTTTCAGTAGTTCGCGCGCGACCGCCGCGGCGTGCTGGACGGCGACCACCATCGCGCGAGACGATATGGTCGCGCCGGCGATCGCCTGCACCTGGTTGCCGGAGGCGGTCATCTTCACGAGCTCGATGGGCGTCGCGATCGTCTTTCCCGCAAACTGGGTGATGAACGGCGCCTCGCCCGCCTTGGTTCCCAGGCCCGGAGTTTCCTTATTATCGCCCAGGCTCACCGCGCCCACCGTGCCGTCGCGCTTGATCCCGATCGTGACCGTCATCGCGCCGGCATAGCCCTTGGGCGCGGCGGAAAAGACATAGCCGACCGTTTTCCCGTCGCGCATGCCGCGATAGGCGCCGGTGAGCACATGGCCCTCCGGCGCGGCGGTCTTCCAGTCGGCGATCTCCTCGAAGGTCTGCGCCTCCGGAAGCACCTCTTTCTTCTTCTTCTCCGCGTCCTCGATCTTTCGCTTCTCGATGGGCCCCTTCGTGAGCGCGTTCACGTACGAGAGGCACAGCCCCACCGCGAGGCACAGCGCCAGAAGCGGTATCGTCGTTTTCACTATATCGCGCATCGCTTACGCACCTCCGAAGCTTTTGGGGACCGTGAATTTGTCGATGATGGGCACCGCGAGGTTCATCAGGAGGATCGAGTAGCACACTCCCTCCGGATAGCCGCCGTAGAGCCGGATGACGCTGGTGAGCAACCCGCACCCCACGCCAAAGATGATCTTTCCCTTCCATGTGATGGGCGAGGTCGGATAGTCGGTCGCCATAAAAAACGCCCCCAGCATGAGCCCGCCGGCGAAGAGATGATAGGGCACGTCGCCGGAAAAAAGCCCCTTGCCGCCCAGCACCCAGGTCATCGCGGCCACCGTGCCGATGAAGGCCAGCGGCGTCTCCAGGGTGATGACGCGGCGGACGACGAGATAGGCCGCGCCCACGAGGATGGCCAGCGCCGAGGTCTCGCCGAGGCACCCGGCCACGTTCCCCAGGAAAAGCTGTGCGATCGACGGAGGCGTCGCGCCGGCCGCCTCCGCGCTCTTGATGATCGCAAGCGGCGTGGCCGACGAAACGGCGTCCACCATCGGCGTCGTCCAGGTGGTCATGAAGACGGGCCAGGAGGCCATGAGGAAGGCCCGCGCGGCCAGCGCCGGATTGATGAAGTTCATGCCCAGCCCGCCGAAGAGTTGTTTGGCCACGACAATCGCGAACACGCCCCCGATCGCGGCCACCCACAGCGGAATTCCCGGCGGAAGATTGAACGCAAGGAGCAGGCCTGTCACGGCCGCGCTCAGGTCACCGATAGTTATCGGTTTTTTCATAATTTTGTTCGATACGAACTCCGCCAGGACGCTCGCGGCCGTCGTCACGGCGATCACCAGCGCCGCGCGCACGCCGAAGAAGTAGACCGCCGCCGCAGTCGCGGGAACGAGCGCGATGAGCACGTCCAGCATGATCCGGCGCGCCGTCGCATCGCTCCTGAGGTGGGGCGACGAGCCCGCGATGAGTATGCCCGTTTTCAGTTCCACAGTGTAGTCCCCCTTGCGCCGGTTCGCGGCGGCGCCGTCATTTCTTCTTTGCGGCCAGTTTTCGCAGCTCGGCCTTGCCGTAGCGGATGGACTGCACCAGCCGCCGCGCCGACGGGCACACGTACGAGCAGCACCCGCATTCGATGCAGTCGCTCACGTGGTAATCGTCGGCCATCCGCTCGAACAACCCCCGCTCCATGCAGGCGTTCAGATACAGCGGCAGGAGGCCCATGGGACAGGCGGAGACGCAGCGGCCGCACTTGATGCACACGATCTCCGGCTTGAGCGCGACCTCGCGCGCGCCAAGCGCCAAAAGCGCGTTCGTCTGCTTGATGACCGTATTGTCGAGCGAGAATTGCGCCACGCCCATCATGGGGCCGCCCATGATGATTTTCACGGGCTCCTCGCGGAAGCCGCCGCAGAATTCAAAGACGTCCTTGAGCGGCGTGCCGATGAGCACCTCGACGTTCTTCGGAGTCGCCATCGCGGAGCCGTCCACCGTCACCTTCTTCTTGATGAGCGGCATCCCCGTTTTCACGAACCCCGCGATGAAGGACGCGGTCGTGGTGTTCTGCACTAGCACGCCGATGTCGGACGGAAGCCCCCCGGCGGGGACCCGCCGCCCCGTGGTCGCGTAGATGAGTTGCTTCTCGCCGCCCTGCGGATAGCGCGTCCGCAGCGTGACGACGTCGATGGCGGGATCGTCCTTGACCGTGTCGGTGAGGAGGCGGATCGCCTCCGGCTTGTTCGCTTCAATGCCGATGAGCGCCCGCGGGATCTTCGCGAGCTCCATGATGATCCGCGCCCCCTCGATGATTCCGCCGGGGTTCTCCATCATCTCGCGATAGTCCGAAGTGATGTAGGGTTCGCACTCGGCGCCGTTTAAGACGAGGATGTCGATTTTCTTGTCGGCCGGGGGCGAGAGCTTGACCGCCGTGGGGAAGCCCGCGCCGCCGAGCCCCACGATGCCCGATTCGCGGATCGCCTTTATGAGCGACTCGCGGTCGGTCGCGGGCGGGCGAATGTCGGGGCACGTCTCCTGCGCGCCATCGGTCTCGATCTCGACCGATACCACCTCCACGCCGCCGGCGTAGAGGATGGGACGCACGTCGGCCACGGTCCCCGACGCGCTCGCATGGATGGGCGAGGAGATGAAGGCGTCGCTGTCGCCGATCTTCTGGCCCACCGTGACGCGATCGCCCTTCTGGACGAGCGGGGCGCACGGCGCGCCGATGTGCTGCACCATCGGGATGATGATCCGCGCGGGGACGCCCATGGCCTCGGTCGCGCAGTTCTCCGTGTGCTTGTTGTGCGGGGCCGCGATCCCGCCCCGAAACGCCTTCATCGCCTTGCCCATTCGTTCACCTCTGCCGCGCGGGTCCGGCCGCATCCGGCCCGACCCGGTATCGATATTCCACGCGATACGTTCCCTCCGGCGCGGTGAGGGTAAACCTTCCCCGCAATCCCTCGGTCACGATCACCGTTCCGTCGGTTGTTATGCACACGGCCTCGACGCCGGGACGCCGTTGTATCAGGCCGATCCCCTTCGACGCACCCAACACGAACACGGCGGTCGAGAGGGCGTCGCTCTCCTCGGCGGACGGTGCGACCACGGACGCGCTCGCCAGTCCCGAGTCCGCCGGGTATCCCGTGCGCGGGTCGATGATATGCGAATACCGCCTCCCGCCGGCAACAAAAAAACGCTCGTATCCGCCCGAGGTCGACACCGAATTGTCCGCGAGCGAGAGATAGCCGATGTAGCTGCCCCGCTCCCTCCCGGGGTCCTGAACGCCAATGTTCCACGGACGACCGTCAGGGCGCGAACCCAGGAGGCCGATGTTACCCCCGATGTCGATGATGGCGGAGCGCACCCCGCGCGCTCGGTACAGCGCGAGGACCATGTCGCTTGCGTAACCCTTCGCGATCCCGCCCAGATCCGCCATCTGGCCGCGCCGGGCGAGCCGTGCGGTCCGCCGGTCGCGGTCCACCGAGAGATCGCGGTACGAGGCGAGCCGCACGAGCGACGCGATCTCCGCGGGCGGCGGCACATCGGGCCTGTCTGCGGTCACCTTCCAGCGACGCACCAGCGGGCCCACCATGATATTGAAGGCGCCGTCGCTCATCCGCGAGAACTCGAGCGAGCGCTCCAAGAGCCCGATCGCCTCCGGCCCGAGCGTTACCTGCGGCCCGCCCGACGAGCGGTTGAGCCGCGAAATGTCGCTCGCGGCGTCGTGAAAGCTCAGCGCCGCCTCGAGCGCCCGCAGACGTTCGACGGCCTCGCGCGCGGCGGTTTCGGCGGAGGGGCCGTAGACCGTCTGCCGGACGACGGTCCCCATCACAAAGTCGACGGTTTCGTGCGGACGCTCGCGGCACGCGGCCAGAAGCGCGCCGCATACAGCGAGCGCGATTGCGGCGCAGGCCGCCCGCGACAGTCGTTTCGTGCCGCGCATCAACACCACCTGTTACAAAACAGTCCGTACGGCCTTGTAATTAGATGCCGGCATTTCATCAAGCGAAAAAGCGGGCATGCGCGCATTCGAACGGTCCCTCAGCCGCACCGCAGGTGCGCAACCGCAAAGAGCACGGCGACGCCGAAGGCCGCGAGCGCGACTCCAAGGACCAGAAGCAGGATCACGGCGAAGAGCGCCATTTCGAGATTGCGGCCCCGACGCTTCATCGCGGTGTCGATGCGAAAGGCGAGGAAGACGCCCGCCGCAGCGCCCGCGAAGAGCAGGCAGGCGAAGAGCGCGACGGCGGCGAGAATCACGACGGCATTGTACCGAACCGCGCTCTCCGTGATGAATGCCGGCAGGAGCGTTTCGATCATCGCAGGAACCTCAGCGTCATGATGATCGATTTCGCTGCCCGGCGCCAATTCTCCGTATGAACACGAAGAAATGTTGCGATGCGCATTTCGCCCGTGATCCGTGCGTAAGGACGAATGCAATGGCGAGTGATAGTACTCCCATGTCCGAAAGCCTCAACGTCCCCCGGCTATATCATCCCCTTGAAGTCGAGCCCCCGGTAGCATACGAGGTGGTGCTGCGTTTGCACGAGCGGCCGTTTCGGCGCCCAGAAGGTGTCGATAACGAACCTGATGATCTCCACCTTCTGCGATTCGGTGAACGGATGGACATTCGGATAGAGCAGGATCATCCAGACGACCTTCATAAATTTTTCGAAATCGCCCACGAAAAAATTGACGGAGCTCGTGGAGATGAGGATCTGCGAATCGTCAAAAACCCGCGATCGCTCCAGTTCCCGTTTCAGGACCGGCAGGCTTTGATTGTTGCGAACGCCGAAAAATTTCCCCGCGAAATGGTTGTACAGCCAGGTCGTGGTGTGTGTGTCGCGGCTCGTGTTCGCCATGAGCACGGCGTGGATGGCGCCCCGCGGGGCGAGGACCGTGCGGAACAGCGTTTCGAACAACGGGAGCCATGTCGATTCTTCGCAGTAATAGAGGGAATGATGCATCGTGATGAGGTCGACCTTCCTGCCGTGCATCCACGTCGAGCGAAGCCGGCCGGGGAAGCCCGGCGTCTCGATGAAGTCCAGGTAGCTCCCCTGCATGGTGAACACGTGGTCGGTGTACTGCCGCTGGATCCGTTCCTCGACGATATCGAGCGCATGCCGCTCGATATCCATCAGGTATAATCCTCCCCGGAACGCGGTCTCGAGGATCCGGAACTGCGGCTCGCTGCTCGATCCCAGCGAGAGGGCGCGCATCTTCCGAGCCAGCGGCAACGCGCGGTGCAGCGTCCGAATGACGCTCGCGAGCCGCTCCCCGATATCGACCTTGTCATTGCTGTTGTATGACCAGATATCGTCTTCATCGGCCATGTCCGTTTCCGCGGCCCTGAGGCCGGCATCGATGAGCCGCGCAGTTTCGTTTCGGTTCATGCGTTGTTTATGTGCTCCTTGATTTTCTGACAATGACAATCACGACAATCGCCGCCAGGGCGATGCCGACGACGCCGATCATGATGGCCAGCAATGAAGCCGAATGCGACGGAGGGAACCGCAGATATGCCGTGAGCACGGACGCGGGCTCGGGCCCGTAGGCGGCGCACAGGAGGTACGCATTTTGCGTGCAGGCGATTTCCCGTTGCGACAGCCAGCCATTGCCCGTCAGCATCATCGATCCGGTCCAGCCTTTCGAAGCGGCACGTTGATCATCAATTGTCGTCTTCCAGGCAGGAACCCACGTAGCAGGAATTGGTCCGGGAGGAAAAATATAACTATAAAAGTTGCCGCAATTCTTTGCGTTTGCTTTATAGTTCCCTGTTGCATCGCAGCCGGACCAAAAAGTCGTATTTTTGCTTCCCTGGTCAACCAGCGTTTCAAGCGACATTCGCAGCTTGCCGTTTACCAAATCCTCCCAATTCTGCGCGATGAGCGCTCCCCCGGGGGTGGTTACGGGAAGGTGTTTGGGGATTCCATACACCTCAGGCATGGTATGAACCGATACGCTACCGCTTTTGCAGATAAATGCGGTGTACGGGGCGTCCAGCCCGGAGACGTTTCCCATGGCCGCGCATTTCGCATCCGTTCCGTCGGGCCCCCCCATATCGCCATTATACAGGCCGGCGCTGTAGAGGACGACGCGGTACGAGCAGAGCACGCTCACATTTGTCACGTCCCGTGTCGCCTTTCCGCCGCCATTGATGACGCGGCAGGGCCGTATCCCGGGCTGCGACCTGATGGTCACGGAATAATTCGAGTCCTTTACCACGGGATCGTGGAAGGTAAAGTTCCCGTTCGCGTCCATGAGAATGTCGTCGCCGGCATTGTTCTGGAGAATGATGCTTCCTTCTTTGAGGCCGCGCACCGTCCCGCTGATCTTGTATGATATGGTCGAGCAGTTCACGTCGAGCTCCACGGGCCCGTTCACCGGGCCTTCCGCGTTATTGACGGTGCAGGACTGAATAGTCGGCTTGGAATCGACGGTGACCCGGTATCGTCCCCCCTTTACAATGGGCAGGTTGAAGACATGGGACCCATCGGAATCGATTTCAAGTGTGTCGATGCCGTTGTTGGCGAGAGTGAGCTTTCCCGCGAGGCCGCGCACCGTGACGCGCACCGGGTAGCTTTTATAGGAGCAGACCACCACGATGTCCGTCACCTCGGACAGCGCGGTCCCGCTGGCATTATATATGCCGCATTCGGGCCCGTCGGGCTGCTTGCGTATGGTCACACGGTATTCGCCGCCCCGCTGTATCGGCGTCGCGAATTTGAACGGGCCGTCGCCGCGTATGGTAAGATCGTCCCCGTTGTTGTTCTGGAGAACGAGCGAGCCGGAAAGCCCGCTCACGCTTCCCCCGATCGCGTTCTCCGCATCCGCGACGGCCCGGGAGTCCTGCCCGCCGTCGCGTGTGTCGTGATCGGCGCATACAATCAGCATGGACAAAAACGTCAGTACAACGATAACCGGAACGGCGCAGTGCATGATGATGGATTGTTTCATTTAATGAGCCCTCGTCGATAGTAGACGTCTTGCTTAGCTCAATGTCATCACGAGCGAAGCGATGACACTCTGCATAAATAGCGTAGCGGTGCGGTTAAATACGTCAATGCTATTTTCACGCACTGATTACGCTTGACTCGGGTGAGCGGGATGCAATACGGTTGCGTTATGAAAATTCCATCGGCATTTTTCCTCGCGTTCATTGCGCTGCCTGCGCAGCTGATGGCGCACATGGGACCCACGTACGACTGCAACCCCATCAGCTGCATGTCCCGCACCTGCATGCCCATCATCGGCCGGTTCGTCTGTCTCGGTGAGAAGGCGAAGGTGGGCGCTACCTCCGCATGCTTCGCCAAGGGATCGTTGAGATACTACGAGACGGGCCAGCTCATGAGCGGCACCATGGAACGAGATCGTCGTTTTATGTTTTCCAGCCGTAATTGCAGTGTAATATTCGGCAGCCATATCATTTTCCACCGCAACGGGACGCCTATGAACGGGCACGCGACCGGGGAAAGCTGGTATATTGACCTCGATGGGAAACGAGTCGCGATCTATGATCGATTCCAGCTTCATGAAAACGGCATGGTCCGGTTTTGTTTTTTCAAGGAAAGGAGAAAGACGCAGCCGCAGGCGATACGCGTACGGGGAACACGATATGACTACCCCGAAATACGAACCCCGTATGCACTGTTCTACGATGACGGATCGATCAAGGGCCTCACGCTCCTGGAGGACGCTTCGCTGTTCTTCAATACCGGGCGTCATGACGTTGAGAAGGACACGTCGGTGATTTTTCGGCGGACCGGCGAGGTGTTCGCCCTGCGTTCATCAAAATACAATCAAAAAACGTCAGACAACCATTATGTGTCATTCAGCGATTATCAAAAAGGAGTGGCCGATTTTCATGGCATCTTCGCTTACCAGTTGCCTAAAACTATTACCGTACGTCACAAAGACGTCGACATCCTATCCGGGAACTCGGAAACGGTTGTTTTCGTACGCTATGCGGACCCGGTGCACAAACGAATAAAATCGATATTGTTTATTGACGATTCGAAGGTCGAAATCAATAAAAAACCAATCGACTGTACCGCCTTCGAGTGGTACGCCGTCGAGTAACCGGCTTCTTTGGAACAGTGCCAGGACCGACATGAAAACCGACGAACAGATCGCGAACACGATATACACAATTCGAGGCCACAAGGTAATGCTGGACCGTGACCTAGCGGAGCTCTACGAGGTGGAGACCCGGTCGCTCAATCAGGCGGTGAAGCGGAACATCTCCCGTTTCCCGGGTGATTTCATGTTTCAGCTCACACAAAATGAATATGACATCTTGATATCACAGATTGTGACATCAAGATGGGGCGGCACCCGAAAGCTCCCCTACGCCTTTACCGAGCAAGGCGTGGCCATGCTCTCTAGCGTATTGAGCAGCGAGCGCGCGATCCAGGTGAACATCCAGATCATGCGCATGTTCACGCGCCTGCGCGCCATGCTCTCGACGCACGAGGACCTGCGCCGGAAGATCGAAAGCATGGAAAAGAAATACGACGAGCAGTTTAGTATCGTCTTCCGCGCCATCAAGCAGCTCCTTGCCGATGACGCGAAGCCGAAGCGAAAGATCGGGTTCGTGAACACGACCGAGAAGAACACATAACCAGGAGAAATCACATGGCCCTGACCGGACTGCAGATACAGAAGCTCCTCCCCGGCACCAACTGCCGCGAATGCGGATCGAACACCTGCCTGGCCTTCGCGATGAAGCTCGCCGCAAAGAAGGCCGAGCTCGCCGAGTGCCCGTACGCCTCCGACGAGGCAAAGCAGGTGCTGGGCGCTGCGAGCGAACCGCCCGTCAAGACGATCGCGCTGGGCGCCGATGAAAAGGTGAAGACCGGCGGCGAGACGGTGCTCTACCGGCACGAGAAGACCTTCGTGAATCCCACCGTCATCGCCATCAACATCAACGACACCGACGATGCGGGCGCGATTGAGCAAACCCTTGCATCGATTCGAGACTATCGCTACGAGCGCGTCGGGGAGACCTTTCAGGTCGATGCCGTCGCCGTGACGCAGCGCGGGGGCGACGCGACGGCGTTTCTCGCGCTCGCCGAGAAGGCGCGCACGACGACGCAGCGGCCCGTCATCCTCCGCAGCGGCGACACCGAGGCCCTCGCGCTCGCGGCGAAGCACCTGGCGGGATCGCACGCCGTCATCTGCGCGGCGGACCCCGACACGGCGCTCACGCTCATGCCGGCCGCGCGTGAGAACGGCCACGCGCTCGCCATCACAGCGCCGGACGTCGATTCGCTCGTGGCGCTCGCAGCGAAGCTCCGCGAGAATGATTTCGCGAACATCATCATCGACTTCTCCGCCGTTTCGCTTGCCGAACGATTCCAGCTGAATTCGATCGCCCGGCGCGCCGCCATCAAAGACAGCTTCAAGCCGCTGGGCTCGCCCGGCATTCGCTTCATCGACGCCGGAGACGAGCTCGCAATTGCCGTGGACGCCGTGACCGAGATCGCGAAATACGGCGGCATCGTCGTGCTCCCGTCGTTCGATCCGGCCGAGCTCGCCGCGCTCATGACGCTGCGGCTCAATCTCTACACCGACCCGCAGAAGCCCATCCAGGTGGAGCCGAAGGTGTACGCGATCGGCGAGCCCACGCCCGACTCGCCGGTCTTCGTGACCACGAACTTTTCGCTCACCTACTTCGTCGTCTCCGGCGAGATCGAGAACAGCGGCACCAGCGCCTGGCTCGTGGTCCCCGAGTGCGACGGGATGAGCGTGCTCACCGCCTGGGCCGCCGGGAAGTTCAACGCGGAGAAGATCGCCGCCTTCATGAAGGAGGCGAAGGTCGAGGAAACGATCCGCCGGCGCGATATCGTGATCCCCGGCTACGTCTCGCAGATCAGCGGCGAGCTCGAGGAGGCGCTTCCCGGCTGGAAGATCCTCATCGGGCCCCAGGAGGCGGCCGATATCGAGAGCTTCGTGAAGCAGCGACTCTGACCCCCTCCCGGCCTCCCCCTTCGTTAGGGGGAGGTGTTATTTGGGAAAAGTGTAATTAGTGGCTCGGTGTTGCGTATTATTCTTTGAGGGTATTCCGGATGTACCCATAATTCCGCAATTGCCAAACAGTATGACAGCTACCGAGATTCATATATTGAAAGTCTAGGCATACACACCATTCGTTTTTCTAATGAAGATGTCACAAACAGAATTGACCGGCTATTGACCGTAATCAAATCTGAAATTTCCTCTCGCACTCGCCTTTCCCCTAACGAAGGGGAAAGGGGCTGGGGGATAGGGGTCACATGCTCACCATAGAATTCAAACCATCAGGCGCGCGAATCGACGTTGCCCCCGGCACGGAGCTGGTCGACGCCGCGCGCGCGGCGGGCGTCGCCATCGACATCCCCTGCGGCGGAAACGGGACCTGCGGCAAATGCCTGGTTCGCATCGTCTCCGGCGACCTCAACCAGAAAAAACGTGCGGAGGGGGATGATCCGACCCTCGCGCTCGCCTGCCAGTGCGCAATCGGGAACGATGACGTCGTCGTCGAGACATTCGAGCATCATCTGCCCGCGGGCGACCGCGACGAGGACATCGCGGAATACGCGGCGGCGATCGCGACGGTCCTGCGCTCCGGGCGGCATGCGCCCATCGTGCAGCGCACCGCGCTTACGGTCCCGCCGCCGCGCCCCGACGACGGCCATTCGGACTTCGACCGGCTGAAGGCGGAGATCATCAAACAGACGGGGAAGAAAAGCGTAATCGTCCCGCTTGCCGTCATCCGCGCGCTTCCCGAGCTCCTTCGCGCAGACGACGGGATGGTCATCATCACCTGGCACGACATCGAGACGCGCGCGATCGTCATTCGCGTCGAGCCCGCTGCGTTCGCGGCGGGATCATACGGGATTGCCGTCGATGTGGGCACCACGACCGTCGCGGTGGCGCTCGTCGATCTCGCCGCGAACGCGATCGTCGCGGTCCGCAGCGGCTACAATGACCAGATCCCCTGCGGGCTCGACGTCATCAGCCGCATCAACTATGCGCGGCGGCCCGTACGACTCGAGGACCTGCGCGGCCGGGTCGTCGGCACCATTAATCGACTGCTGGAAGAGATACGAAGTAAGCGCCGGGTCGATGCCGACGCGATTGTCGCCGGATCGCTCGCCGGGAACACGGTGATGACGCATCTCTTGCTGGGGATCGTCCCCGAGCACCTGCGGCTCGAGCCGTACACGCCGGCGCTGCTTGCGGCGCCGAATCTCTCGGCGCGTGACGCCGGCATCGCCATCAATCCGGACGCGCGGTTGTTCCTGTCTCCGGCCGTGGGGAGCTATGTGGGCGGGGACATCACCGCCGGCGTGCTGATGACGCCGCTTACCGGCGATGCGGAGGGCGTGTCGCTTTTTCTCGACGTGGGCACCAACGGGGAGCTCGTGATCGGCGGGCGCGATTTCCTCATCGCCTGCGCCTGCTCGGCGGGGCCGGCCTTCGAGGGCGGCGGGATCGATTGCGGCATGCGCGCGGCCGACGGCGCGATCGACCGCGTGCGCATCACCGATGACGGCCTTCCGGAGTTCACGACGATCGGCGGCGCTTCGCCGCGCGGGATCTGCGGCTCCGGCATCATCGACCTCATCGCCGGTCTTTTCTCGAAGGGCATCATCGACTCGTCCGGAAAGTTCGACCGGTCGGGGACCAATCCGCGTATACGTATCAACGGGCGGCGCGCCGAGTACGTCATCGAATCAGCGAGCTCGAGTGCCACCGGTGCCGACATCGCCATCAGCGAGCTCGACATCGACAACGTAATGCGCGCAAAGGCCGCCATCTACTCCGCCTGCGCGCTCATGCTAAAACAGGTGGGGATGTCGTTCACTGATCTGGAGCGGTTCTATATCGCGGGAGGGTTCGGGCGATATCTCAACATCGAAAATGCGATAACGATCGGCCTGCTCCCCGATCTTCCCGTCGATCGTTTCGCCTACCTCGGCAACGCGTCTCTGATCGGATCGACGCTGGCGCTGGTATCAAAGGATGAGCGCGAGCGCATCAGTCGATCGGCGCGCCGCATGACCTACGTGAATCTCAGCACCGAGCTCGACTACATGGACCAATACACCGCGGCGCTCTTCCTGCCGCATACCGACCGGGAGCGGTTTCCCAACGTGTATGCGCGTCTTAATGCAAAGAAGCGATGACACCTCCGTGACCTCACACGGCATTTCTTCGATAAACCAATTCAGTTCGGCGCAACCACCCATTCGAAGGAAACGCCATCCTTTGTTTTCTTCAGCGTCGCCTCATTTCCCGCACCATCGTGAGGATATTCGAACTTCTTCCCTTCAATATACGTATATCCATAGTTCGGAAACAGCGGTAGCACGGCGTTGAAAAATACAAACGCTTTGGCGAATGACAACCCCGTCATGCTGATCTCTCCGCGTATCGTCCAACACGGATGCTCCCCTGTTTTATTGACGGTAACGAGAACGATCTTTTTATCTTTTGATTCGTACCTGGACTCGACGGTGTGGGTTATGCCGCCCTCACAGGTTCCCGTCGATTTTTTCTCACTGACTTTTTTCATCCCGAAAACATGGATAAGATAGTCGGCGACTTCCCATTTGGGGTCCTTCGGCTTCACATCGAGGAGGAGCGCATCGACAACATACCCGATCTTTCCCTTCGCGTCCACTTTTACCCAATGACCGCTGATCCGCACGGCAGCCCGCTTTTCCGCTGATCCGTCGCCGCCTTCGTCGCCGCGCCTCGCCGAGTAATATTCGAACCGATAGGGAACCGGTTTCGCCGCGTCGGGAACCACGACCACGCCGGTGCCATAGGGGAGCGTCGCAATCACACGCGCCGAGGGCGAGGGTTTCTCCCGAAGATTCAACCCGCTGGGGGCCCACACATAACGCGCCTGCGCTCCGTGCAGTCCGTGCGCAATTGACGTTCTGAGCGCGTCATGTGCCAGTACGAAGCCGAATGCCAAAACGAAGACGAAGGCTTTTTTCATGTTGATTCCTCCCCGCCCAATAACGGATTCCTCGGATACGAGCGTGCCCCATGGAGCATCCTCTCGATAGCGCACACTCAGGCCCGTGTCAAGCGATTCCATCATGGCCGGTCGGATACTGCCGCTTCACTGACAATCCCCGCTTGGAACGATGAAAAATTATTTGACGCGCGCGCTATCCCTCGATACCATACAGACAGAGCAGCGAACACGACGTCATCAACCCACACGCGCGGAGACCGCCATGAAAAAAAAGAAATCCAAGAGCGCACCGAAGAAGAAAACGAAGAAGAAGGCGTCGACCGTAAAGAGTGCGGCCCGATCGGCCACGAAGAAACTGTCACCGGCGAAAAAAGCAGCACCCGCAAAGAAGAAGCCGTCCGGTGTAAAAAAACCGTCCACGCTGAAGAAGGCCGCGGCTCGCTCGAGTTCGAAACCGAAGGGAAAATCCTTTAAAAAGGCCGCCCCGAAAAAAAAGGCCGCACCCATTGCACAGAAAGCGAAACCGATAAAAAAAATCTCCCCAAAAAAACCGCTCCTGGCGCCATCGCTGATACCGACAACACCCGCACGGACGATTGAAACGCCCGCACCGCCGGTAGCGACGCCGGTCGTTCCCGCTCAGCCCGTCGAGACGCGGCCGGGGGCCGATAAGCTTTCGGCCGAGATCACCGAGAACCCGAGCGGACAGTCCTTCGTCATTACGGTGAACAACCATCGCAACTTTTTCGCGCTCGAGGAGATGCGCATCATTGCGCGCATCTGCCAGGACGCGTCCAGCGAGGCCGAGGGGATGCTGAAGCTCCACCAGTGGTTCATGGCGTTTCGAAAGGACGTCATCAACAATACGCAGATCGCGGGCGCCTCCGATCAGGCGCTGGCAAGCATGTACCGATCGGTCAAGGCGACCTATACGGTGAAGCGGTAAGACTCGTGATCGGTGAGGCGCTGGCGACGCACGAACGCGCCGCATGGCGTGTCCGTGTCTATTGGGTTACGCGATCGATATAGGCGCCAAACTTCTGCGACGCCCCACTCCGCGCCGAGCGCAGAATGGAAACCATCGAATCATGGTACTCTTTGTGTTTCAGACCGGCCTCGGCGCATTGCATACGCAGGGAATCGCTGGCCCCGGAGCGCACGCACGACGAGAGCACCGGCGGATAGCTGTCCCGCCACTGATGGTAGGTGAGCGCCTCAGCGGCCTTTTCCTTCACGCGAACAACGTCGCCCCCGCTGATGATGTTCAGCAAGAGCCGGCTGCCGTCATCGGTGTCGATGAATCGGCCGGCATAGGCGGCCTTGCTGCGCAGCGCGTCGTTCGATGAGCGCAGCGCGTCGCTGATGAGGGGCAGGAACGATTTCTCGCCGCTATTGCCGATCATATCAAGCACCACCATCCGGCGCTCGTCGTTCTCGGCGCGGCCCCACTCGCTGTTCACGATTTTCCTCATGCTGTCCTGATCGTGATCGGAATTATTCTTGTGTCCCGCCGCCAGGGCCAGCGCGGCGCTGTCGCGCAGCAATCGGCTCTCGCTCGAATTATACACTGCGTTAAGAAATCTCACCGAATCCCCGGTCAGCTCCGCATCCATCATGGTGAACGCCCCGATCACGCTGAGCTTGCCGCTCTCGTCGAGCGGGCCGTCCGTCTTGCCGTTACGATAGAACTGCTGCAGCTCCGCCTGGATCTCCGGCGTTCCCGCATAAGATAGCGCGCCCATGATCATTTGAAAGCGATCATCGTCGGACCGGTAGCCACGCGCCATCTCCAGGGCCTCGATCGCCCGGTCCGGATGGCGTTTAATGTGATTGCACAGGTCGTTGAATATCCGGTGCTTATCGTCGTTTGAGTCATGTGCCGTCACCTTGACGAGTTCGGCCTGGACCTCGTTCCAGGGGCGAACCTGCCGTTTCGAAGGGCCGTCCGCGCCCGAGTCGGCATGGTAGATATTCTTGTTATAAAATGATTTCGTGAGGATGGAATACGCGCGCACATCGCGCTGGCTAAAGTGGGAAACCCCGATATGCGTGAGCTCGAACTCGTACTGCTGTTTCGTGTTCACCACGAACCCCTCCGGCCCAATGTCCAGACGGTCTTCGCCGTTTTTTGATTTGAACACCTCCTCCTCCGCGTTCCAGCGGACCTCGTGGCGCGAATACTCGACGCGGATCGGCGCGGCGCTTCGAACATACTCTTTCTTCTCCATGGCGATCCGGAGGAGCTTCTCGGAGAAGCCGCTATAGGTGAGCAGTCCCCGGTACTCGCCCTGCGTATCGCTCGAGGCGAACCGGAACGGCCCACGCTCGTCCGAAAGGCCCAGGCGTCCCATCATCCGCTTGAAAAACGACTTTTCTTCGGCGTGCGTGTCGCCCTCCTCCGGCAACGTGGTAAGCCACGTTGCGATGAGGTCGCGCAGCACGTCCTGCTCGCGGGGATCGGACATATTCGAAGGGAACTGGATCGATGCAAGCCGCCCCGCGGTGTTGATGGTCACCAGCGCCGACTGTTCGGTGTCGCCGGCCTTTCGTTTCCCGCCCTGTTTCACGTCGACGCCCTGTTGGGAGTTCACCTCCATGGTCATGATCATGGTGCATGCGTCGGTATCGGCGGCCACCACGTGGGCCGTCAGCGTACCCCCGAGACGGACGTCGATGACGGTCTCGCCTTTGAGCGAACCCATCACCTCGCGCCTGAATGAAAACTCATAGGCCTTTTCGGGGACCAATCGATATTTCAAATCGACCATTGTTCCCGGACCGGATGATCCTGCGTTGATCGCAGCGTTGTTATCCGCGGTATTCCCCGAATCGTGACGATCGCCGCTGCCGGAAAACGAGACAAGCGCGGCAATGATCGCGACCGAACCCGCGACAATAGAAATGGAGGTGATTGGTGAACGAGTAAATTTGAACTTCATATCGGTTCCCGAAAATTTCAATGCGTCCTATGATAACAGCGCCGTTGGGCCGCATCCCGGTGCGTAGAATTCATTGGCTGCCCAATCCGAGATACTTGAATCATGATAATGGGAGAGGCCGCCTCTCTAAAAGGCCGGCCTCTCCTGGTTTGCCATTACCTCGTCGTGCAGTTCCTACAGCGCAGCGCCATCAGAATAGAGTACGTAGTCTTTAAGATTGTACACAAACCCTTTCCATTCGGTGATGGTGTGATTAATCCAACGGCTCCAGGATATGCGACATCCCTTTTTCCAGCTGCACGAAACGCTTCGACGGTCCACATACGCATAGATTCTGCCCTTCAGCGCCTCGATCCCCACCTTCGTTTTAACCAGCGCGGCATTGCCGATAATATCGAGATAGCCCACCAGGCCGGCCCAGCCCTCGAAGATCGTGAGGCTTGCTCCAACGCCGCCGCGTAAGACATGGGCATCAACGCCGCCCTCGACAAACGCTTTCGCGGAAATGGTGGGCGCCAATTCGATTTCGAGACCCTTCATGTCCCGCTTGTTATTATTGACGACCATTTCTTTCGCATACTTGGCTTTTGGCGACACGCTCGAAGTCAGCGATGCCCCATAGCGAATTTCAAAGTTCACCGGACCAACGGGCCAACTAATCCTTGGCATTTGTTTTTTTACGTATTTCGAAATCGTAAAGAGATTTTCATCATTCGTTGATTCCGTGTAGTCTATGTTTCGATCATAGGAATATATGGTGATGCCGAAATAATAAATCGACGCATGTATTTTCCAGTTCTTAAAGGGCGCCAAGTCATAATCAATCCCGATTTCCTGTTGCGTCTGACTGGGTGCAGTAGCCGATACCCCCACGATATTGCCCGCAACAAGATCCGCACCAATAAGCGGAATGTTTACTCCGAACATCTTTGTCCCGAGATATGCGTCGGAATGCGCCCATGACTTTTCACTGGTTTTACCGACCTTGAAATCGTACTTCACGCCCATGATGTTGCCGAACTTGCCGTTGCCAAATTCCTTGGACCATTCGCCGGCCTCCGTAATTGAAGCACCTGCAAACGCGAAGCATAACAATGACAAGACGATGATCCGTACGTTGTTACTCATTACCCCTCCTTGAGCTGTTAATAAAAATGATATGTACGTATAAGCGGTCCCAGCCCGACGTTAGATGATACAGAAGCAAAAAATATTGGCCGGATGGTCAAGAATTTTAATCCAAAAATGTTCCAAACCGGCAGGACGGTGGGAAAAACATAACACAACGCCTTCCGGGAGAAACTGACGAGTGATAAAAAAATGAACAGAGTCATCGAATTCTACTTGAGGAATATGCGACATAACAATAATAGTACGCATGGACCGATTTCTTCATTATACAGGAGGATCCGGCAGCCTGCGTCGATGCTTCCTACGGCGTTCGTACGGACTTTTCGCACTCGCGCTCCTGTTCGCACTGGGACTCGTGTACGATCCGCGACTGGTCGATGCGCAGACGGCCACTGCGCCCCAGCGGATCATCCGGGTGGGGGTTTACGGCGACGGCGGCGTGGGGAGCGTGCCCGGCGGCGAGCGCGAATACGCGAAGGTCATCGCCGACATCATCAACGCCCTGAACACGCGCATGCGCGCGCGGGTCGTCACCGGCGAGGACATCCGCGGGGGCGCGCTCAAGCGCATGGACGTGGTCATCTTCCCCGGCGGGACCGGCCTGGGGCAGTACAACAGCCTCGGGCAAACGGGGCGCCACCAGGTGCAAAAGTTCGTCTACAAGGGCGGCGGCTACATCGGCATTTGCGCGGGCGCGTATCTTGCGCAAACCTATGAGGCGAAGCGGCACGGATCGAGCCTGCAGATCGCCCGCGCGAAGGTCTTCAACAAATCCAGGCACTGGGCGCGCGGCGCAGGGGTGATCCGCGTGCGCATGACCAATGTGGGAAAACGCCTGCTGCCCGAGCTCAGGAACCACACCACGTTCTTCATGCAATACTATAACGGGCCGCTCCTGGTTCCGCTCCGGGGTCCTAAAATCCGCGGATACGACGAGCTCATGCGCTTCGAGTCCAACGTGTATCATGGCGATCCCCGGGGGAAGGGCGAATCGCCCGGGAAGACCTTTCTCCTGCGGACGCGGCGCGGCCGCGGGACGGTGGTGCTCATGTCGGGACACCCGGAATCGACACCGGGCTTTCGCTGGCTCGTGCCGCGCATGGTGGAGATCGCCGCGCGCGTGCGCCCGTCGCGCTACCCCGCGCGGTTCGTCCGTCCGAACAAGTACGATCGCGAAATCATGTTCACCGGGGCCTGGTTCCAGGAGGAGCGCCGGCTCATCGGGATCGTGAAAAACGCCGACCTCGAGGAGGAAAAGGACGTGATCGCGGCGATCGCGCGGCTCCGCGAGATGGGATCGACCGACGTGTGCAAGCATTTTCCCGTGCTTCTGGGGACCGACCTGCCCTCCGTTCGCATCGCCACGGCGAAGGCCATCGTATACTTCGATTACTTCCCGGCGCTGGGATACTTGAAAAAATTCATCTCGTCCGAGGACGACCGCGCCGCCCGGGCCGCGCTCATCGAGGCGCGCAACTATCTCTCCGTCTCGCGCCCGGATCGGGAACGGGTCGTCATCAAGGAAAAGGCATTGTAGGATACGACATGCGACGCGCCGAACCGCCAGCCGAAAAACTCGTCCTCAAGCCCGGCAACATGCTCTATCCGGTCCCGGCTGTGCTGGTCACCTGCCGCCGCGGCGCCGAGGACAATATCCTCACCATCTCGTGGACCGGAACGGTGTGCACCAACCCGCCCATGCTGTCCATCTCGGTGCGACCCGAGCGCCATTCGTACCCCATGCTGCGCGAGACCGGTGTGTTCGCCGTGAACCTGCCGACCCGCGCCCTCGCCCGCGCGGTGGACTTCTGCGGCGTGACCTCCGGACGCGACATCGACAAGTTTGAAACGCTGCGCCTCACGAAGGTCCCCGCGAGCGCGATCGACGCGCCGCTCGTGCGCGAGTGTCCCGTCTCGATCGAGTGCCGCGTCCGGCAGGTGATCGAGCTGGGGAGCCATCATCTCTTTCTCGCCTCGGTGGAGGCGGTGGACGTGGACCGCTCCCTCATGGACGCGAAGGGAAAGCTTCGCCTCGAGCACGCCGACCTGTTGTGCTACAATCACGGCAGCTACTGCGTGGCCTCGCGGCCGTTTGGCAAGTTCGGGTTTTCCGTGGAAAAAAAGAAAGCGAAGCGCCCGGCGCGAAACCGGACGCGGTAGGCCGTGCGCGCGCCCTATGACCCCTCGCCGCGGTGGCGGTTGGTGAAATAGACGACGGCAAAGAAGACGCCGCCGACGAGCGTCGCGATCCCGAGCGCCGTTTCCCCGTTGAGGAGAAAGTAGCCGCCCGCGACCAGCATCAGCGCAATGAGAATTATTCTTGTTGGATGCGTCAGGTTCGGGAACAATCGCCACATGGGTCGCACCGCCTCGATCGGGTGTGATGGCGCCGCCGCGACGGCGCGTGCCGCATCAGACACGATGGCCGTCCCCGAGAATCGCGTAAAGGAAAAAAGCATGAACCAGGACCAGGTCAAGTCGCAGCTGCTTCGCCTGAACAAGGATGTTGAGGACTTCACGGTCGTCTTTTCCGGGAAAAAGAGCCGCAAGGTGGACGGGCTCTACAAGCCCGATACGCGCGAGATCCTCATCCACAACAAGAACTTCGAGGGCGACAACGCGCTCATGTACACGGCGATCCACGAGTTCGCGCACCACATCCAGTTCACGCAGGCGGCCGCGCCGTCGTCGACGCGCGTGCACACCGCGCGCTTCTGGGACATCCTGCATCGCCTGCTCTACGACGCCGAGCACAAGGGAATCTACGCCAACCTCTTCGAGAGCGACCCTCGTTTCACGGCGCTTACGAAACGGATCCGCGAGAAGTACCTCGGCCCGGGCGGGGCGCTCATGAAGGAATTCGGCCGGCTGCTGATGGAGGCCGAGGAATTGTGCCGGGAATGCCAGGCGAGCTTCGACGATTACGTGGACCGCGTGCTCATGGTCCACCGCGCCGCGGCCAAGACGATCATGAAGCTGCACGCGCTGGACGTGAACCCGACGATCGGCTACGAGAACATGAAGACCGTCGCGAAGATACGCGACCCCGAGCGCCGCACGGAGGTCCAGAACATGTTTCTAGACGGGAACAGTCCCGACATGGTGAAAGCGCGCTTCATGTCAAACGCCGAGGCCGCCGACGATCCCGTCCAGCGGCTCCTGCACGAGAAGAGCAAGATCATGAACGCCATCAAGACGCTGCAGGAGCGTCTGCTGGAGATCGACGAGCGGTTGCACGCGATGAAGGGAACGAGCGAAAGTGCTTGAAATTAATCCGCTATCGGGGCTATCGTATACGATCACGGCACATTGCCAATCACACGCGCCCTGGACAGGAATGACGGTACGGAAACACAACGGCGAGGGGACCTTCGCGCGCCTCAAAAAACAGGAGAAGGACCTGCGCAAGCAGATCATCGTGGACGCCGCGGAGAAGCTCTTCGCGTCCAAGCCCTTCTCGCGCGTAAGCATGCGCGACATCGCGAAGGAGGCGGGGATCTCGCCCGCGGCCATCTACCGGCATTTTCCCGACCAGCAGGCGCTCTTCCTGGAGTCGTTCGCGCGCGGCACCAGCGAACTCAAGGACGAGTTCGACGCGCTCATGGCCCGCCCCGGCGGGGTGACCATCGAGCATGCGGTGGAGCGCTTCATCGAGTACTTCTCCCTCAAGGACCAGTACTTCCGGATGATGATCAACTTTTTTCTCGAGGGGACGGTCGCCCCGGACATGTTCCACAAGCTCTCCGACATCGAGCGCGCGATGCTGGACCAGTTCGACGCGATCTTTAGCTCGCTGGGCGCACGCGGGGACGTCCGGTTCTACTCCCATGCGCTCTTTGCGGCGCTTACCGGGATCGTGGCCATCTTCCGCTCCACGCCGGACAAGAGCGATGCGCAGATCCTGGAGCACCGCAAGCGTATCGCGCGGACCGTCGCGGGCATCTTCAAGGACGCCCTCGCCGCGCGGTGATCCGCGTCGCGCCGCCGGCCTAGTAGCTCTGCCCCTCCCCGAAAGCGCCGCGGCCCTCGATGGGCTTGAACACGAACTCCCCGTGGAGCTGCGCGAGCGAGTCGGTCACCTCCTCCGCCTTCGAGAGCGGCGTCTTCACGCCGCGGCCCTTGAAGTTCGATCCCGCGTCCACCAGGAAATACTCGTTCCCCTCGAAATCGGCCAGGAGCTTGATGTGCCCGCCGTGGGTGGGCTGGAAATTGAACGGCTCGCTCCGCAGGCAGATGGCGGTCTCCTCGTGCGGCTTGCTGCCAATGGAATAGAACTTGGGGGTGCCCGTTTTCACCTGCGGGATCATCGCCAGATAGGTCACGTGATCGCCCGGCCGCATGTCCGCGAGCCGCTCCCTGAACTTGTCGCGCCCGACCTTGTTCCAGTCGATGGCCTCCGCGAACCGGCCGATGCGGAACTTCTGCTGTATGGGAATGAACACGCAGCCCATCGCCTCGCGCCTGCTCAGGTATACGAGCTGCTCCGGGGTGTAGGTCGACTCGACGAAATTCAGGATGGCGTTCTGGAGCGCCGGGTACTTCTTGAACACCTGCCAGTTTTGGATGATGGCGATCGCGTCCATCATGGCGGGGCTGTTGCCGAAGGTGGTCGTGAACCGATAGAGCGAGTCCTCCGCCGCGGGCCGCAGGATCCCCGCCTCGGCGACGAAGGCGCACTCCTTGATGTCGACGACATTGACGAGGATCATCCCCCCCTGGTCGTCGAAATTGGTGAAGCACCCCTGCTGGTCCTTGCTGGTATTGATGCGCCGGACGATCGTCCCCTTTGCGATCTTCGCCGGATCGGCCACGGGCACGATGATGTCGGTGTTCTTCAGCAGTTCGTCCATGCGGATTCTCTCCCGTTCGAGACGCGATGCAACGCAGCGGCGCCGTTCGTAGAAAACAGTTCACCGCGTCGCAGCGGCTGTCAAGGAAAAATGACTCTCGCGCGGCGGGATGGGCGGTACGAGAAAAACTGATTAGGAAAAACGCGAGCGCGAACTACAGGAGCACACGCCTGTAGGGACAATGCAATGCCTTGTCCCTGCAGACTGAACCCTGTTTTCAGGGGTTAAAACATGTTGACTTTTCCCTTGGAAGCTGCTAGATTCGAATGGTCGAGGCGGCATGGGACCACACGCGCATCGCGGCGAAAATTTTTCAATTCTTCCTCGTCCGCGCACATATAAGGCCGATGTCACACACTTTTTGGCCGGAAAAGGGCTGTCTGCAGGGATGATCCAGTTCTTATAACCGGCAGTATGTCTCTTGACGCATTGCAGAAAGGGGCGGAGTTTCGTAAGTAGAAAACTGTCTACTGACAACTATCCCCCCGAGGAACCCGCACATGAAAACCGGCAGGACCCTGCGGACAGCAATCATTCTCTCCCTTGCGTTCATGATCGCCGCGACTGCCGAATACCTGTTTTCGAATGACCGCGAACCCCCACTGATCCTGAAGCTCGAGATCGTCCAAGAAGAGCACAGCAAGGACAGCGCCACCGTAACCGAGCGGGTGAGCATCATCGGGCGAGATGTCGCGTATTGGTGGGAGGGTTTCGGCTTTCGTCGCGACGGCCGCGGCAATCACCGCTACCGGTTGAGCCCGGAGGGATACGGGAGCCTGGTGCGGTACATCACGACGAATCGGCTCAATCGAGACCTGAAGGAGGAGCGGCCGTACGGGAAGATCGGGCTGTCGATCTCGCTGAGGCTCAACATGATAATGAACGGAGTGAAGACATCGGCGTTCCTGAAGGGCATGTACAACGAGTGGGGAGCGAAGCAGGAACGGCGATGCAACCTGGAGAGCATCGACTTCTTCCGGCGATGCAAGCACATCGCCCGGCAGGCGAAGAATAAATCGGACCGGTTCTGAGGGGGAGCGGCATGGCCATCTACAGCACATGGCTGGTGCGCGCGATCACTTTCGGTTTCGCGACGGGGATCACGCTTTTCACTTTCATACTCGTGAGGAAGCAGGCGCGGGGCGATATTGTCCTCCTGAATCACGAGCAAAATTTAAGGCCGATGTCATACACTTTATGGCCGGAAGAGGACTGTCTGCAGGGCTGATCCAGTTCTCAACCGGCAGTATGTTTCTTGACGCATTGCGGAAAGGGGCGAAGTTTCTTAAGTAGTTATGTTATGTTGTTGACATTCTGCCTCCTATCCTTTATGCTCGTTTCAATGGAATATTTACTCAACATCGCGATCCATTTTCGTCGACGCATGCTGGGCAAGTCACCCGCAATTGCGCCTACTATTTGTTCGGTTTTCCTGATGGGTGTCCTGTTGGTGGGCCTGGGCAACGTGGTGGCATGCCAGTATTTCTCTCCCACGTGCAAGTTCTGCGGTTCGTCGCTCTCGGCTGGGAAGGTGCATACCCCGGAGGGACACGATGTCTGCAAAGAGTGCAATCGGGACGCCGTGCGCGACGTCCGTACGGCCCAGGCATTGGTCGCTCAGGTCCGTTCAGAGCTTGCCAGCTTTGGCATTCATCTCCCATGGGGCGCGATCCCGATCAAGATGGGCCCGTCCGCAAACCCTGCGGTGTACGCCCGTTGTGAGGCGATGCGGTACGCCAACGGGAGCGTGGGGGCCCTGTGGATTCGGTTCGTGCCGGGGCTGCCCAAATCAATGTTCAAATTAACCGCCGCCCATGAGCTGACGCATGCCTGGGCGTATCTGAACCGCTGCCCGGCGAATCAGGACGAGGCTCTCAGCGAGGGTGCGCCCACCTTGGTGGAGTACCTCTATCTCGAGCGCTACCGATCGACGTATGGCGAGCGCCGGCGCAACGAGATCATGACAAGCAGCAACAGAATCTACGGCAAAGGCACGCGCCGCCTGCAAGCGTATGCCAAAGACCACGGCGGCCTTCCCGGGGTCCTGACCTTGTTGAGAACCGGCCAAACGATCCCCAAGGGCTACTGACCGGCTGCGGCAGCATCCACCGTAACTCTTTATCTCCGTCCCCGTTCGTCCCGCCGACACGAGGTCGGGCAGTAGCATGGCGAAATTATTTCAGAAAACTTCAATCAAGGTTTCACGCAGCGATTGCGATTGACAGGTGTCCCGCGCGCCGTATCATATGATCCGGCCAGTTCGCTGGCATGCCATTCATGAGCAGGGATTACGAAAAAACCGGTTTGCAGATCTCGATGGCGGGAAGCGCCCTGCTTTCGCTGAGCGCCATCGTGATGGCGCTGATCATACAGTCGCAGGCGGTGCTGCTGGACGGGCTGTACACGTTTACTACGCTCATCATGTCGCTCATTTCCCTGAAGATCGTCGACCTGGTCAACAGGCCGGAAACGAGGAACCGGCCGTTCGGGTACATGGCGCTGGAGCCGTTTTCCAATCTCATCAAGAGCCTGGTGATGGTGGTCCTGCTCCTCGTGTTCCTGGTTACGAACATACAGGAGATCTTCACCGGGGGCAGGGTGATCTCGCTCAACCTGACCATGCTGTATACCGTGGTGTGCATGGTCATCTACCTGGTCATCATCGTACTCCTGAAGAAATGCGGGCGAAAATCCAGGTCGAGCATCCTCGAACTGGAGGTCCGAAGCTGGTTCATCGACACCCTGCTGACCGCGGGGATGGGGGTCTCCCTCGTCGTCGCCATGGTGCTCATGCGTCTCGGGTATACGGGCATTCTGCCGTATGTCGATCCCGTCATCGTGATTGCGCTCATCGTAGTGTCGTTTCCCGTTCCCCTGAAGGTGGTCCTGGTCGAGTTCCGGCGGCTGCTCCTGGTTTCCCCGGAGAACAGCATCGAGGACGAGGTGAAGGGGCTGCTGCGGGACGTCATCGAACACTACGGCATGATTGACGTGCAGGTCTGGGCTCTCAAGAGCGGCCGAACGCAGTATTTCTTTTTATATTCCTCGCTTCGGGAAGAGCACACGACCATCCGTCGGTTGGACGAAATCCGATTGGCGATATTTCGCGAACTCGCCAAGCAATACCCGAAGTTTTGGGCCGACATCATGTTCACAAGGATCAATCCGGAGAACACCACCGAGTCCCTGCTGGAGTCAGCCGACGTACGCGTTGACCGCTAAATGTTCGCCCGCTGTCACGCACTTTTTGAAGGGAGGTGGGGATGGAGAAGAGGGGGCTATGATAGAACCGGTTCCGAAATGCCTTTGATGTAAACTAATGGTCTTCCCGAAACCGGTTCTCTGCGTATGGTTATAACTTATCGCATTTGGCCATTTCCGCTTTTGACCATGCACCGGCATTTTTTTGGCATTCCCTTCTTTTTTCCTTCTCCTCCTTGCTTCTGCTCGGGAGTTTGTCACATTTACCGTACTCTAATTTAGAAAGCTCTAGAATCCGGTTTCGGCATTGGCCCCGATTCTCTTTCCGCGGGGCAGCGGCCATCAGCGTAGTCGTTGCGAATACGGCTACTAATAGGAACAAGCACAGCTTTTTCATGGAATACCTCCATCAATTGGGTTATGAGACATAACGGTAAGCGGTTGCGGGATCAATCGCCTACTCTACGACTCCGATAATCCGCACGTTGAAGTTGCAGAACGGGAGCCAGCCCTTTTGCTTGGCGCGTTCGAAGGACACGAAGATGTAGGGCATGTACTCGGGCTCGAAGGGCTCGCGCAGGAGGGCCCACCCGAGTTCATGGAGCAGGCGGCTGCCCTTGCGGTTGTTGCACCAGCGGCAGGCGCATACCAGATTGTGCCATGTCGAGAAGCCGTCGCCTTGGTCGCGCCCGGTGACGGATTCCCAGCGGCTGCGTGGGATGACGTGGTCGACCGTAAGGTCTTTCATGTTGAAGCGCGACCCGCAGTACTGGCAGAGCATGTCGTCGCGGTAAATGACATTGAGCTTGGAAAAGACCACCCGACGCTGCGGAAAGCTGTTGTATCCCAGGACCGAAATGACCGACGGAATGCGGATTGATATGGATGGCGAGCGGACATACTCGTCGTCCTCGATGACGGGGACCGCCCGATGGGCGGCGATGAGGCAGACAGCATCTCTGACCGATGTGATCCGTATCGGTATGAATCCCGAATTGAGCACCAGAACGTCAGAGTTCAACATGGCCAGCCACCGTTGGTGAAGCCGATTTCATCGCACTGAACAGCGCGCCACGCCGGATGTCAACCACAATACAAAATGAAAACCCGGCGCCAATGACGCCGGGTTTTCATCGCTTACTTCAGGCCGCCCTTTTTCAGGCGTTCCTCGATCTTTTTCTTGTCTTCGGAATTGTTTCCCAGCTCGACATATTTCGCCTTGGCGGATTGCCGACGAAGCCCCGCGAGCGTTTTGAAGGGCGTGTCCTTGCTCGCATAGTTTGCGATCCAGGTGGGAAGCGAGCCGCCGGGATTTGCGCGCACCGTATAGATGACCTTCGTCCGCTCGCGGTCGATATACTGAAGTATATACTGGCCGGTGAGATCGGTGATGCGGATGTACTTGGGGTTGACCGGGACCAGCGGTTCGGCGATCGCCTTGAGGTTGACGATGACCACGCCCTTGTCGTAGTTCTTCGTCGTGTTCACCCGGACGATGAAGTCGCGGTTGGACACCGGGCCCGGCGCGCCCTGCACGAAATAGATGACGAGATTGTCCTTGTCCTTCCGGCTGATGACGCGCGCCTCCTTGCAGTCCGCCATCCATTCGACGTTCGCCGGGACGTCCCGAAGCACTTCCCCGATGACCTCGATGCGGGCGTTGATGGTGGTCACGCCGCGGAACTCATCCACCGGCGATCCCTCGACGGGGCGGGTCGAGATGGTAATGCCATCGCTCTGCTTGACGACCTTCCATTTTCCGGATGCGGCGAGGGGCGATGCGGCGACGATGCCGGCCACGGCGAGCGCTCCGATGGCGAAAAGTATTGTTCTCACATGATCCTCCTTGCGGTTCAAACGGCCCAAAATTTGTAACATCGATAGACATCGTGTGCGGTTGTGTCAAGTATTATTGACCGTCGATGGCGACGGGACGGGGGAAAGAATTTTTTTTTGATTAGTAGTTGCCCGGTGCGATATGCTGGGTGTACACTCCCATAAAAGCGAACGTAGCGGATTATTGCGGAATGAACACGGCAGACGGACAGGACAAGGGGACCCGAACGAACCGGATCGATCTCCGGTTCATGAAAGCGGGCACCATCAATTCATTCGACCTCAAGGACGAATACGGCACCGTCGTCATTGAGGCGTATACCGCGCTGGATCAGGCCCTCATCAACCACCTGCTGGGGAAGGGTGTCCAGCACCTGTATTATACCGAGCCGGAAAAGCACGATGCGGCAAAATCCGCCGGCGGGATCGACCTGGCGACCAATGCCGTAAGCGAGTCGCTCCAGCGCGAGAGCATCGACCAGGCCCGGGACATCCTCGAATACGTCCGTGAAAGCTTCAATGTCGATCCCGGACGCACCATCAACACGGCCATGCTTGCCAAGTCGCGCGGCGTTGTGGAAAAAATTCTGGACGGGTATGAGAAAAACAAGAACGCCGCGTTCTCTCCCGTCGCCAAGCTGAAGAGCATGGACGAATACACGCTGGTGCACTCGTCGAACGTGTCCACCCTCGCGGCGATCCTGGGGACGCGTTTGGAGCTCTCCAAAGATATCCGGATCGGAATGGGCGTCGGGGGCCTGTTCCACGATATCGGCAAGACGTCGCTCAGCGACGCGATCGTCCTCAAGGCGGGCAAGCTCTCCGACGAGGAGTTCGACCGGATGAAGGAGCACCCGCATGTCGGATACAAGTTCGTCGAGGGGAACCCCTCGATGCACGACATCGAGAAGCGGATCATCCTGTTGCATCACGAAAGCCCCGACGCGAACGGGTACCCCTTCGGCATGGACCTGGAGCACTACCAGAAAAACGTCCCCCGCGAGATACGGCTCCTTACGATCTGCGACGTGTACAGCGCCCTCACCACCGAGCGCCCGTACGGCCGGCCCTATGCGCCGCGGGAGGCCCTGCGCATTCTTCTCAACTCGATCTACGCGCCGTACAAGAAGAAATACCGCTTCCTGCCCAATGACCTGCGCGATTTCATCCGGTCGATGGGCTTCATCCTCAATAATGGAGAGTTCTTCTTCGACCGGGGCGACGTGGTGCGGCTCAACTCGGGCGAGATCGGCGTGATCGAGGGCATGAACCGCCTGTATCCGCTCAACCCGGTCATCCGGGTGATCGCAGACCGCGAATCGCGCAAACTCAAGCGGCCCATCGTCGTGGACATGCTCAAGGAATACAACAGCTATATCGCCCACCTGTTCGACAAGGGCGCCGGCGCCGTCGCGCCGTCGGCCTGATACCGGAGCCCGCCCGCGCCATGGCCGACATCATCGCACGCATCGCGCAGAACAAGGAGCGCTTCCAGGGATTTAACGCGCTCAAGCTTCGGAAGTTTCTCGCCTCGCTGTCCAGCAAGAACCTCTCGGACCTCATCGACATCATCCCGGTGCTCATCACCGGCAACCACCCGCAGCTGCCCGGGTTCGTGCCCGAGTACGATCCCGTCGGCATCTACGGCTACCGGCCGGCGCCGCGCGCGATCAACCTGCTGGCCTCGCTGTTTCCCGGAGCGGGACTGGGCGATGCGCGCCCGCGGCGGCAGCTCATCGAGTTCTTCGCGATCATCGGGAGCACGGGGAGCATCGCCTACACCGAGGATTCCGACATCGACTTCTGGATCTGCCTCGATGAGAGCGCGCTGGAGAAGCGCGAGCTCGACGCGATGCGCTCGAAGCTCCGGCTGATCGAGCACTGGATCACCGAGAACTACAATATCGAGACGCACTTCTACGTGAACGACACCGAGAACGTGAAGGTGGACATCTTCGACGCCGACGAGGTGGACATCACCGGCAAGGCGCTCGGGAAACTGCTCAAGGACGAGCTCTACCGGAGCTCCATCCTGCTGAACGGAAAGATCCCCTTCTGGTGGGTGGTGCCCGCCGGCACCGACGACGCGCGATACGCCGCCGCGATGCGGGCCGTCCCGAAGGAGGAGTTCGCGCGGGAGTACATCGACCTGGGGAACCTGCACGTCATCAACGCCGACGATTTCATCGGGGCCGGGCTCTTCCAGATCCTGAAATCGCTGGGAAACCCCTTCAAGTCCATCATCAAGATCGGCCTCATCGAAAAGTATCTCCTCGACGCGGCCGGGGAACGCGACTTCCTGTGCACCATCGTGAAGCGGAACGTCCACGAGGGGAAGCTGGAGACCGAGCAGGTCGATCCCTATATCCTCATGTTCCGCCTTGTGTACGACTATTTTTCGCGCAATATCATGCGCGAGGATCCGACGGCGGACGAGATACTCAAGACCTGCTTCTACCTCAAGGTGGAGCCGAACCTCTCCCAGTACGTGACCCTGCAGCAGGGGCAGATGGTTCGAACGGTCACGGCGGGCGGCGGGAAGGTGGCCCTCCAGCGCGGTTCGTCGATCGACGAGAAGATCGCCATCATGAACGCGATGGTGAAAGAGTGGCGCTGGGACGAGGACCGCCTGCGGGAGATCGACAACTTCCGCGGCTGGGACATCACCGCGGTGAACACCTTCTGGAACGACATCACCAAGCTGGTGCTCAAGAGCTACAAGCGGATCACCGCCAGCGTCGGGCGCGCGTCCATCGCACAGAAGTTCACCGACGCCGAGATCAAATTCTTCGCGCGCAAGATCCAGTCGAGCCTCGCGCCCTCCGCGAACAAGATCCGCCCCGCGGTGATATTCAAGGACAACCCCATAGAAAAGCAGCTCACGGTGGAGTCGGTGAGCGAGGCCGGCGGGCGCATCGCCTGGCTGCTCACCAAGGGATTTATCGGGTACAATGTCTCGTCCACAATGCTCATTATGCACAAGGAGCCCAGCCTCATCGGGATGCTCGCCTGGATCAGCATCAACCGTCTCTATCTCAAGGACACCACGCGGCTGGAGATCAAGTCGCGCTATCAACTGGTGGAAAACAACTTCCTGCGCGAGCTCCTCAACGACCTCACGCTGCACTTCTCAATCAAGAAGCTGCACATCCGCAACCGCTATTTTCTGGTCGATCCGTTCCCGATCCTCAACTTCATCATCTTCAATCTCGACTCGAAATACACACGCGGGTTCGAGGAATTCTACTATTTGTATCACAACAGCTGGGGCGAAACGGTCTTCGAGCGCTTCACGCGGGAGATCGACTTGGCCGCCGTGCTCGAGCGCATCCTCAACGGCGCGCTGGCCCACAAGGAGAGCTTCGACGCGTCGGTGTGGCTCACCTCCTCGTATCCCTACAAGTCGGGCGGCGCGTTCAAGGCGTACCAATCGCTGTTTCGCACCGTGTACGGCGTGTTTCTCGCGGAGGGCGAGCGCTCCGGGCGCAAGTTCCTGACCATGCTGGGAAACAATTTCGTGCTCTATTCCTGCCGCCGGCACCAGGGGGGAGATGCCGTCGAGTGCCGCGTGTTCGACACCGAGGTGAAGATGCTCTATTCGCTCATCAACCTGTCGGGGATGAACGCGACGTTAACGGTCGACGAACGAAACCCGGAGCTCAACTACCTGCGGGCCATCGTCGAGCGTCGGGCGCCGGGGGCGATCAACATCTTCTTCCAGCGGGAGCGGAAGTATTGCTATTTCTTCATTATCGACGAGTGCGGGTCGCTGTCGTTCTATCGCAAGGGGGCCGATCGGTTCCAGCTCTACCTCGCGCGGCTCCATGCCTTCGCCGACAACGCCGCGGCGCATGTCGTCTCGCACAATCCGCACTCGCCGCTTGCAACGGTCGAGAAGCGGGTGCGGCTCTATGAATTGACGCGCGGCGCGCGCAACGCCGCCACGGTCACCGAGGTGGGCCCGGAGGTGTACGACGCCGTGGCGGGAGCCGCCCGGGGCGTGGTCCCGCTCCGCCTCTCGCTCTCGCTCTTGGACAACGGCGAAACGGGCTACCGGTTTACCTTGCCCGACGGCGGCCTTTCCGACACCTACGGCCGCGCCGACATCCCGTCGGTGGCGCGGGAGATCGCCGTGCTCATGGACACCGTGCCCGGGTATGGCTACTACGCGACGGACATCACCATCGAAAACATCGGCGTCGCCATGTACCGCATGTTCACCTCGTTTTCCTTTGCTGAGAAAAACCGTTTCGAGCTTCTGGTGGAAAAGGGGCTGGGCGGGTAGCGGCCCGCGGCCTACTTGCCGATGCAGAACCGACTGAAGACCGAGGTGAGCACGTCCTCGGGGGTGATCTCGCCCGTCACCGCGCCGAGGGTATCGGCGAGCGTCTGCAGCTCGAAGGCGACGATCTCGGGCGGGCGGCCCTCCGCCACGAGCGTGCGCACGGCCTGGGCGGTCCCGATCGCCTCGTCGAGAAGCGCCATGATGCGGTGATCCGCGAGGAAGCCGCGCTCGGGCTCGACGATCGAGTCGCGCACCAGGCGTCCGATCGCCGCCTCGAGCGCGTCCAAACCCGTTGCGCGCACGGCGGAAAAGGGAATGACCGGCCGTCCCAGCGAGCGCCCGATCGCGGCGATATCGTCCGTTGCGGCGAGATCGGCCTTGTTCGCCAGATAGACCGTTGGCCGGTCCGCGACCATGTCGAGGATCGTTCGATCGTCGTCGGTCAGCCCGTCGACGGCGTCCAGCACCATGATGACGATGCCCGCCTCGCGGATCTTCCGCTGGCTCAATTCGATGCCCATCCGTTCGAGATCGCAGCCCGGCGCGCCGATCCCCGCCGTGTCGATCAGGTTCACCGGAACGCCCGCGAACTGCACCGTCTCGCGGATGAGGTCGCGCGTGGTGCCGGGAATGTGCGACACCAGCGCTCGTTCGGCGTTGAGGACGCAGTTGAGGATGCTTGATTTCCCCACGTTGGGCCGGCCGATCAGCGGCGCGTCGATCCCGCGCGCGAGGCGCTCGCCGGTCGCGCAGCGGCGGCGGATCGCGTCGATCCCGGCGGCGATCGACGTTATGCGCTCGAGCGACTCCTCGCGCGAGAGCTGCGGGACCTCCTCCTCGGCGAAGTCGATCGCGCACTCGATGTCGGCGCGGTAGGCGACCAGGTCCTCCCGGAGCCGCCGGACCGCATCGCGCAGCGAGCCGTGGGCCTGCGCGAGCGCCGCCTCGATCTCCCAGTCGCTGCGCGCGGTGATGATGTGGTTGATGGCCTCAGCGGCGGTGAGGTCGATCTTGCCGTTCTCGAAGGCGCGGCGGCTGAACTCGCCGGGTTCGGCGAGGCGGACGCCGCGCGCGTGCAGGAGGGACAGGATGCGCCGGACGATGAGATGGTTGCCGTGGCAGAAGATCTCTGCCGAGTCCTCGCCGGTGAAGCTCGCGGGCGCGGCGTAGCAGACCATCACCACGTCGTCCACGAGCGTTTCGCCGTCGAGTATGGAGCCGAAGACCGCGCGCCGCGGAAGGAGCGCGACCGGGCGGGAAAACACCGCGGCGACGGCCCCGTGCGCGCCGGGACCGCTTACGCGGATAACGGCGATGGGAGCGGCGAGCGGTCCCGAGGCCGGGGCGCAGATGGTGTCGGGCGACATCTCACTTGGGGCCGCGCGGCGACACCTTCACCTTCCGGTAGATTCCCTCGCCCTCGCTTTTCGTGGTCACGCGGGTGTCGTTTTGCAGCGTGAGGTGGATCAGCCGTCGCTCGAAGGGATTCATCGGCTCGAGCGTCCAGGGCCGTCCGGTGCGCACCACCTTGAGCGCGACCTCCTTCGAGATCTTGCGCAGCGCCTTCTCGCGCTTCGCGCGATACGATTCGATGTCCAGAATGATCTTCTTTTCCGTGTTTGTTTGATGATTGACGATCAGGTTCACGATAAATTGCAGCGACTCGAGCGTGCGCCCCTTGCGGCCGATGATGAGGCCGCTCTGCGCGCTGTCGATCTCGATATAGACCTTGTTCTCGCCCTCCTTGAGGTCCTTGACGCGGCCGTCGATGTCCATCTTCGACAGGATGGTCACGAGGACCTCCGAGGCCAGGCCCCCGACGTCCATCGTGTTCTCGCTGTAGTATACGCGGATCTTTGCCGGGCGCGATACGCCGAAGCCGAAGATGCCGCTCTTTCCCTGGTCCACGATCTCGATCTTGACGTCCTCTTCGTTGAGGCCGAATTCCTTCAGGGCGCGCTTCGTGGCGTCATCGACCGTTTTGCCTTCGAGTTCCAGTACTTTCATACGTTCCTCCAGATATCAATATGCCCCCGGCGCGAACCTATGCCGACGGCGATTCCTTCTTTTTGTCGCCGCGCTTGTTGATGTACAGCTGGTGACCGATCTGCAGCACGTTCTGCATCGTCCAGTACAGCACCAGCCCCGACGGCATGTTCCAGAAGATGACGATGAAGATCAGCGGCATGAACATCATCATCTTTTGCTGCTGGCTGGTGCCCTCGGTCGTGGTCATGCGCTGCTGCAGGTAGGTCGTCGCCGTCATGAAGATCGGCAGGATATTGATGTTGAACCCGCTGATGGCGTAGACCGTGTCCGGCAGCGACAGGTCCGTGATCCACAGGACGAACGGCGCCTGCCACAGGTCCACGGAGTTGATGAGCGCGCTATACAGGGCGAAAAAGAACGGCATCTGCAGGAGAAGCGGCAGGCAGCCGGAGAGCGGGTTCACCTTCTCCTTCTTGTACATCTCCATGATCTTCTTGTTGACGACGTCCGGCTTATCCTTGAACTTCTCACGGATCTCCTGGATCTTCGGGTTGAGGTCCTGCATCTTCTTCATGGACTCGGTGGACTTCATCGTCAGCGGAAGGAAGATGAGTTTCGTGACGATCGAGAAGACCACCAGCGACCAGCCGAAATTACCGAACAGGATGTTGATCTTCATAAGGCACCAAAGCAGGAAGTCGCGGATGGGCTCGATCCAGCGGCTGATGTCCGTCGCGTCCACCATGGACTTGTCCACCTCGGCGAGGAGGTCCTTGTTCTTTTCGCCCACGTACACCTTGAACGAGCGCGCGAGCGTCGTCCCGGGCTGGATGGAATCGACCGGCACGTACATCCCGGCGCGGAAGCCGCGATCGGCGCGGTTGTCGTAAATGGCGCCCGTGCCGCTGAATCCGTTGGCGAGCATCACGATAAGAAAATAGCGGCTGGAGACGCCGACCCAGGTCACCGCGCCCTTCTGGACGGCGGTGGGGCCTTCGTTCTTGGAGAAGAAACCGCCCCCCTTGTTCGGCTTCTCGAAGCCGCCGTTGATCTGGAACATGCTGTTGACCTGGTTGTAGGTGTTCTCGAAATCGAGCGCGGGCCCCATGAAGTCCGAAGGCGACATGATCAGGTACTTGTTCGGAAGCGGAAGCGGGGTGCGCCCGAGGTTGGCGATCCGGGTTTCAACCGTGAAGTGGTGCTTGCCGGGGATGAGGGTGTACACCTTCTCGATGCGCACCGGAAGGCCCTGCATCGTCGCCGTGGCGCTGAAAACGACCGTGTTCTCCTTGACGGCATGCGACCAGATCATGGAATCGAGGGCGCTTCCGTTCAGGAATTCATCCTCGCTGATATGCAGCGCGAAATCGAACAGGCCCGTGGCGTTATACTTGCTCTTGGGGACCACCAGCTCCACCTTCTTGGCGGCGTAGGTGAAGCTCTTGATGGCCGCTCCGCGGGTGGTGAACACAACGGAATAGACGCCCGTCTTGAGCTCGATGTCCTTCGCCTCGACGCCGGCCGGCGCGGCCGCGAGAACCGCGTGGGGCCGTGCGGCGGGCGTCGCGGGGCCGGTCGCATGCGGCGCGGCCTGCCGCGATGCGTCACCCGGGGCCTTGTGCGCGGCATCGGTCGCGGCAGGTTGTTGCGGCTTTTGTTCCTGCGGCATGTGGTCCTTGAAGAAATACATCCAGCCGACCCAGACGGCCAGAGAAAGAACAATGGCTACTACCGCGCGTAAGATGTCCTTTTTTTCCATGTGGTGCACCTGATCCTTTATAAAATAGTTCGGACGTCGCGTCGCCGCCGGTGACCGGGCACTCGGCCGGCCGGGAGCGCACTGCCAGTTTCAATGAGGTCGGTACGGCCGGGTTTCGTCAGGGGACCGGATCGTATCCGCCCCTGCACAACGGGTTGCAGCGCAGGATGCGGTACGCCGCAAGCGCGAGCCCCTTGACAAGGCCGAACTTGCGGAGCGCTTCGATCGCGTAGGCGGAGCAGGACGGGTAAAACCTGCACGCCGGCGGAAGCAGCGGGGACAGCAAGAGTTGATAGAGTTGTATTAATCCAATCGCAAGAGCGATGAATAGTCCATTAATCTTCATGCGTTTCGTATACGCCCGCTCGTTTCAGAAGCGCGGCGAGCCGATCGCGCACAACCGCATAGCGCAGCGCCTCGCCCCGCGCGTCATAGTGCGCGACGGTGATAAAACCGGGAGCCATACCCGGCAGAAGTTCCCTGAATATCGCCCGTGTTCTCCGTTTCATCCTGTTCCGCTCGACTGCCGTCCCGTACTTCCTGCTGATGGTTATCCCCGTTACAATATCGCGGCCGCGGTCGAACTCCCGGTATATCCTGCGTACCTGTTGTTCGCGGTCCCGGGTAAGCCGCAGGACGGAAATCCGAACCCCCTCCGCGGCGTACCGTTTTCCCCGCTTGAATACCTCTTGAAACGTTTTCCTCCCCTTGAGTGGTACGATGCGCTTCACCGAACCCGGATTACTTCGCTCCCTTCCGCTCGTCGGAAACGGTCAATTTCTTTCTTCCCTTCCGCCGCCGCCGCTTGATGACCTCCTGCCCGCCGGGGGTTTCCATGCGCGCCATGAACCCATGGGTGCGGAGGCGCTTGGTGATGCTTGGTTGGAATGTTCTTTTCATTTTAAATACCTCTTCCTCGTGCCTGAAAGATGATTGTGAATACGCCGTTGTATCCGTTGGCGACGCCGTGCGGGCTACCGCCTGCTGGTTTCATTTGCAGGGATGCAAACCGCCAATCTAAAAACGATGGGACCATTGTCAATATAATTTTGTTACCGGGTTTTCAGGCGACGGGGCGGGAAACGGGCGGTTTTTGGGCATAGACCTCAAGGGTGTCCGAGAACGAGGCGAGGCGGGAAAATGCGGCGTAGCAGAAGCGGACGGGGCGGTATCCGAAGGCATCGGGAGACATAATTCGCTCGGGGTGGATCGCCCCGGGACGGGTGTGCGGTGCGCGAAATCCCGTCTGCGCGAGGAGGCGGCGCGCCGCGTGCGGAGTGAAATCGACCCGGTGATCGACCGGGTGCGTTTCGATCCAGCGCACGCGGTCGAACCGGAACAGCGGTCCAAAGGCGGACGGGCTCGCGAAGGCGAACAGGCCGCCCGGCGCGAGGAGATCGTAAATCGCTTCGACGGTCGTGCGGGGGTCGGGGCAATGTTCGATGAAGTACCACGCGGTGATGATATCGAACCGCCCCGATACGACGCCGGGACCGAAGGGGCGCTCGTGGACCGTGCAGCCAAGCCGGTCCCGGGCGATGGACGCGGCATACGGCGATATCTCGATCCCCTCGAGGGCGCCCACCCCGGCATCGCGCGCCGCCTGGAGGAAAAAGCCGAGCGCGCAGCCGATGTCCAGCAGGCGCAGGCGCGACCGGTCGGGGCGGGGAAATCGGTCGAACAGGAACGCAAGACGGCTGCGGGAGGAGGCGTAGATGGCGTCGAAGTCCTCCTCGTAGGTCCGGCCGTACTGGGCGCGGTAGTCCTCGGTGAAATAGGCGTCGGAATAGGCGAGCGGCCGGTAGGCCTCGTTGGCGACGGCGCCGCAGTCGCGGCAGCGCACGAATGAAGTAAAGGGGAGCGGCTTCCGGCGGCGCGATCGGCACAGCGGGCAGGAAGCCGTCACGGGTTCCACGCGCGTCCCGGCGCTACTCGTCGTTGTCCTTTCCCTTGCGCCGACGCTTCGCGGGCTCGACGGTGATGGTCACGCCGCGGATCTTCGACTTGTCCAGCGACACCAGGACGAGCTCGGCGTACTTCTCGGGGATCTCGAAAAAGGAGTAGGTGGAGTGGATGTCGATCTTGCCGACGAACTTGCCGTCGATCCCCGAGCGCTTCACGATCTCGCGAATGAGGTCGCCGGGCGAGATCTTCTGGTTCTTTCCGATGTTGATGAACAGCCGGGCCTTGCCGTCCTTAATGTCCTCGAAGAGGACCTTGCCGTCCTCGGCGCGCTGGTGCAGGCTGTTGAGCGTGAGGTCGAGGTTGGAGATGTCGCCCAGGTGCTGCTTGAGCAGGGCGGCGGCGATGTTGCGCGAGCCGGTGAAGAAGGGAAGCTTCCGTTTCAGGTTCTTCAGGAGGAGGCGATACTCGCTCAGGTCGTCGGACAGAATGCAGTCCACGAGTTTCTCAATCTTTTGTTCCTGGTTCATGATAAACCTCTTATGGTAATGTCGCGTACCGGGTACGTGGGGTCGCCGGGCGCCGGCGATCGGTTTTCTCGTGCGCCCATGTGGCCGATTTTTTCGAGCATACTATTGACAGCGATGATAAAATGGCAAGCATATTTCACTCAGGCGTCCGCGGCCTCTTCGGGATCGTCCGATTGTTCCTGTTCCGGAACGGCCGTTTCGCCCTCCTGGATGCACCGGTACCCCACATTGCGGACCGTTTCGATGATCGAGTTGAAATCGTCGCCCAGCTTTCCGCGCAGCCGCCGGATGTGGACGTCGACCGTGCGCGTGCCCCCGATGTAGTCGAGCCCCCAGACATTGGCGAGGAGCTCCTTGCGCGAGAACACCACGCCGCGGTTTTGCACCATCAGCCGCAGGAGCTCGAATTCCTTGTAGGTGAGCTCCACCTTCTCGTTGTCGTGGTACACCAGGTATTCCTTGGGGTTGATGGTGACCGACCCCAGTTCGATGACCGCGTCGTCCTCGCGGGACTTGTTCTGCCACAGCAGGCGCTTGATGCGCACGGCGAGCTCGCCCTTGCGGAAGGGATAGAGGATGATGTCGTCGAAGAACCAGCTCATGTCGATGCCGTCCAGGTGCTTGACGCTGGGGATGAGCAGGACCGGCGTGCTCTTGAATTTCTTCCGAACCCGCGACAGGTGGAACTGGATCACGTCGCTGGAGTCGAACAGGTCGGCGTCGACGGCGAGGAGGTCGTACTGTTCATTGCGGGGCGTTTCGAGGTTGCGGAAGATCCGGGTCGCGCAGGGCTCGCTGCCGGCGGTAAAGCTTTCGATGAGCTCGTTGTTTTTGGAAAAAAGGCCGATCCGGACTTCCACGGCACGCTCCGCATTTCTGTGTAGCAGTGGTTCGTACGGTGCATCGGCCGGGAAAAATAGTAAAGCCATTTTTTGCGGGCGCGATAAAATCGCGGTTGCATTTTTCCGATTCCCCGTAAGGCTCATCGGCATGCGGATGGCGGGTCTTCTGATGGTGGTCGCCGTGATCGCGAGCGCGGGGTGCGCGCGCCGCTACGGCATCGAGCACGGGGTGCGTCCCGCGGACGGCGGCGCGTCCGCGACCGGCGCGCGGTGCCGGATCATACAGGATGCCGGCGTCGAGCTCGCCGTGGAATACGTGGACGCGGTGCGCTGGGAAACGCTGCTTTCGCACCGCCGGTTCCGGAAAAAACGCCCGCGCGACTCCACGTCGCGGATGCCGCGCTATCATCTGTTTCACGTGGTGATCCGCAATGCGGGGCGTGCGCCCCTGCGCGTGCCCGACGTCACATTGGTCGCCGGCGCCCTGCGTCAGGCCCCGATCGCGCGGGATGAGCTGAAGAAGCGCGGGAAATCCAAGGCATTTTCGGCGGTGCAGCTCGCGCGGCTCGTCGAGCCCATGCGGCTGGAGGGGGGTGCGCGCTGCCCGGCAAAGATCGACTACGATCGCGACGCGATCGGCTACGGCCTGCCGGTGATCGCTCCGGGCGAGACCGTGGCGCGGATCGTCGCCTTCGAGTGGCTGCCGGTGGAGATACGCTCGTGCGTCCTGGAGGTCGTACTCGCGCCGCCGGGCGGGGTCGGCTCGAAAAAAGTTATTGCCTTCGCGTACCGGCGCTACGAATATCGCACGCACGGGACGGTGTTTCTCGATCCCGAACGGGCCTCCAAGGAGAAGGGCGATGAAGATTGACCGCGAGCAGATCGAACGCGTTGCCGAGCTGGCCCGCCTCGAGCTCACCGAGGACGAGCGCCAGGAGTTTTCGAAGCAGCTCTCCGACATCCTCAGCTACGTCGAGAAGATCAACGAGCTGGACACCGACGCGATCCAGCCCGCCGACCACATCGTGGACCTGCGCAATGTTTTCCGCGAGGACGCGCCCGGCCCGTCGCTTCCCCGCGCCGAGCTCGAGCGGATGGCGCCGCGCTTCGAGAAGGGGCATGTCGTGGTTCCGCGCATCATCGACGAGAAGCCGTCCCACTGACGCGCCATGGCCCGCCTCTTCGCCGCGCTCCCCGTCGATGCGGCGGCGGCCGACGCGCTCGCCCCGGCCCGCGCGCTCCTGGAGCCGTTCTCGTCAATCATCAAGACCGTCGCGCCGCAGTCCTATCACATCACGTTGAAATTTTTCGGCGAGTGCGACGGCGCGCGCGCCCGCGCGATAGAGGCCGCCCTCGATCGGATCTCGCCGCCGGGCGCGCTCGACTACGCGCTGTGCGGGCTGGGCGCCTTTCCGAGTTCGCGTAACGCGAGCGCGATCTGGTGCGGCATCCGCGCCGATCTCGACCCGATGCGTCGCCTGGCGGGGGAGATCGAGGATCTCGCGGAGCGGCTCGGGTTCCCGCGGGAGGGACGCCCCTTCGCGCCGCATCTCACCCTCGCGCGGGTGCGCCGGGGCCGCCGTCCGCCGGCGGCCCTTGCCGCCTGCATCGACGGCAATGCCCGGACGCTCTTCGGGGAATCGGCGTTCGACCGGGTGGCGCTTTTTTCGTCGCGGCTCCGACCGGAGGGGCCGGAGTATACGCCGCTGCGCGTTATCACCCTGCCCGCGCCGTAGCCGATGATGCAATAATTTTGAAAAACACCCGGTGCGCAGTACACTACCATGGTCGGACAGTACGTGCATGAATTGATGTGGAGGCATTCATGACCCAGCGAAAGCGAACGATACGATCGAAAAAGGAAACGAAATCGGCCGTCGCACGGCTTCTCGAAGGTCAGCGCGCGTTTTTCGACGGCGGCGTCACGCGGGACGTGGATGCGCGCCTGCGGCAGCTCACGGCGCTCCGGCGGGCCATCGTCGCGGGGGAGCGGGAGATCCTCGCGGCGCTCGCGGCGGATCTGCGCAAGCCGGCCTACGAGGCCTACCTGGCGGAGATCGTCTTTTTGTATCATGAGATCGATTTTACCATGAAACACCTCGGGCGATGGGCGAAGCCGCGGCGGGCGGGCGCGCCGTCCATCCTGCGGCCGTCCGAGAACTTTGTGGTGCCCGAGCCCTACGGCGCGGCGCTCATCATCGGGCCGTGGAACTATCCCTTTCAGCTCACCATCGCGCCGCTCGTCGGGGCCATCGCCGCGGGCAATACCGCCATCCTCAAGCCCTCGGAGCTCGCGCCGGCGACCGAGAGGGTGATCGCCGACCTGATCGGCCGGACCTTCGATCCCGAGTTCGTGGCCGTGGTCACGGGCGGCGTGGACGCGACCACGGCGCTCCTGCGCGAGCGCTTCGATCACATCTTCTTCACCGGCGGGACGGCGGTGGGACGGATCATCATGGAGGCCGCCGCCAAACACCTCACGCCGGTCACGCTGGAGCTCGGGGGGAAAAGCCCCACGATCGTCCTCGCCGACTCGGATATCGAGACGGCCGCGCGCAAGATCGCCTGGGGCAAGTTCATCAACGCCGGGCAGACCTGCCTGGCGCCGGATTATGTGCTGGTGGACGAGCGCGTGCGGACGCGGTTCGTCGATGCGCTGGGCCGCGCGATCGGAAATTTCTACGGCGACGATCCGCAGGCTTCGCCGGATTACGCGCGCATCATCACGACGCGGCACTTCGCGCGGCTGCGCGGCCTCATGGGACCGCACGCGCCGCGCATCGGCGGCCGGACGGACGAGCGGGACCGCTACATCGCCCCGACCGTGATCGAGAACGTGCCGCTGGAGGACCCGCTGATGCGCGAGGAGATCTTCGGGCCCCTGCTGCCGGTGCTCTCCGTCGGTTCGCTCGACGAGGCGCTGGGGATCGTCCGCTCGATGCCGAAACCGCTGGCGCTCTACCTCTTCACGGGCGACCGCGCGGCCGAGCGGCGCGTTATCCGCGAGACCTCGTCGGGCGCCGTGTGCGTGAACGACGTGGTGATCCACGTGAGCAATTACCGCCTGCCCTTCGGCGGCGTGGGCGAGAGCGGGATGGGCGCCTACCACGGGCAGTACAGCTTCGAGGCCTTCTCGCACCTCAAGCCCGTAATGAAGCGCACGCGGCTCTTCGACATGCCGCTGCGCTATCCGCCCTATCGCGGGAGCGCGATGAACATCGTGCGGAGGATTTTCGGCTGATGGGCTATCGCGCCGTCATCTTCGACCTCGACGGGACGCTGCTGGATACGCTGGCGGATCTGGGCAATGCGATGAACGCGACGCTTATCGCGCATGGCTTCCCCACGCACAACGCGGACGACTACCGGCGGATCATCGGCGGCGGCATGGCCTCGTTCGTCGAGAAGGCCTTCCCGTCGACGGGATGGGACCGCGCGCGCATCGGTGAGATTGTCGCGCATGTCCGCGCCGAGTACGCGACGCGTTGGGACGAGTACACCGCGCCCTATCCCGGCATCGAGGAGATGTTGGACGCGCTCGCCGCGCGCGGTATCCGGATGTCCGTCCTCTCCAACAAGGTGGATGACTTCACGAAGCGCATCGTCGCATCGCTCCTTCCGCGCTGGCGCTTCGACGCGGTGTACGGCGAGCGCGCGGGGATTCCCGTGAAACCCGATCCCGTTTCGGCCCTCGAGATCGCGCGGATCATGGCGATCGATCCGGTCTCGTGCGTCTTCGTGGGCGACAGCGGCATCGACATGAAAACGGGACGCGCCGCGGGGATGTTCCCGGTCGGCGTCGCCTGGGGTTTTCGCGGCGAGGAGGAGCTGCGCGCGAGCGGCGCGGGACGGATCATCCATGCGCCGGGGGAGTTGGTGTCGATGTTTGATGCGGATTGAACAGGCGCTACCGTGCTGCCGTCCCATACGGGATATATTCCCGCTCAAGCGTGACGAGCGACAGGCCGGTCGATCGAAGAATGAAATCAATCAGTTGCGCATTCGTGGTGATTGTACGGTTGTTGAAACCGGCGAGCACGCCGCGCATCATCGCCGGGTGTTTTCCCCAGAGATAGAAAACGAGCATCATCGACTGCGAATAGGTTTTAGTGTGGTCCGACCGATAGAATTCATCCCGCGGCATGGTGAGCAGTCGCCGTAGGGGAATGAGGGCGCCCTTGGCCTGCCAGTCACGAAAGAGCACGACGTACGAAGGAAATGGGCGTTCAACCGAGAACCGGCCTTGCTCGGTAATCCGTCCCGATTCAAAATACATCCCCAGCCCTTCCTTTATCCATGGATGCTCTTCGCTTCGCGGCCAGGTCGCATAGAGAAAATCATGGCTCAGTTCGTGAAGCTGGGTGCCGAAATCTGGCATGGTGTAGGGTATGATGAACCACACGCGGTGATTGCCTTCCCAGTGAGTGGTGAGCTGTCGTCCGCCCGGAATGACGATAACGGGATATCGCTTCAGGATGGTTTCGAACAGACGCTGATCCTTCGTATAGAAAAACTCGACCGATGATCCCGGCGTTCGGGCGAATACAGAGGAAAAATAGCGCCATACCTGCGCTGCATGAGCGGCGTGAGATGCGGCAAAACGGGAATCGAGACTTGAATCGGCGTGCACCGTGACGTTCCCGTCCTTCGCCGTATGCGCGATTCTCGCCGCAAATGGCGCGGTGCGGTCGATGGCCAAAGCACCGTGACGAACAAATAGAACGAGGATGAGGGAGATAATGGCTCGATTGCTGTTCATCTATTCTCTCCCGCTCGGCGCCGTGATCGTTATTCGATCACCTTGAACTCCGTCCGTCGGTTCTGCTCGTCCGCCTCGCGTCCCTTTTGATTGATCTTCGGGCGGCTCATGCCCGCGCCCTCGATCTCCAGGCGGCGCTCGGCGATGCCCTTCGAGATGAGGTACTCGCGCACGGCGTTCGCGCGGCGGAGGCTGAGCTTCAGGTTGTACTCCGGCGTTCCGTGGAGGTCGGTGTGGCCGATCACGCGGAAGCGGACGCGCGGGTTTTTCTTCATGAACTCGACCACCGCGTCGAGCACCCGGAACGACTCCTCCTTGATGTCGTGCAGGTTGTAGTCGAAGTAGATCTCGTTCACGTCGAAGCTGACGTCCTTCTCGATGGGGACCAGCTCGATGATCGCCAGGCCCTTTTTGATCTCCTCCGGCGAATAGGTCCGATAGAACGGCAGATAGCCCGGCTCGATCACGGTGACCTCCGCGGCGCTCGTTTCGGCGGGGAGGTCGTGGCGCAGCATGCCGTCGCGTCCCGAAAGGATGCGGTCGATCGCGTCGGCCTGCCGGGGGCGGCGCGCCGCGATGCGGACGTTGGACGACATGGGAGCGCGCGTCGCCTTGTTGCGGACGAGCGCGGCCATCGGGATCCCCTGCGGGACGGTGCGGTGCCAGATGTCGTATTTTCCCGCGCCGCCGGGCCGGTCCGAGCAGAGGTACGAATCGGCCCCGATCCGGGTGTAGAAGAAATCGTTCTGCTTCGAGTTCACCTCCGGGCCCAGGTTCACCGGCGTGCTCCACATGCCGTCCTTGAAGGTGACATGATAGATGTCCCAGCCCCCGTATCCGCCGCCGCGCGTCGAGGAAAAGTAAAAGCCGTTTCCGTGTATATCGGGAATGAAGGCCGTCTCGTGATGGTTGGTGTTGATGGGATTGGGGAGCGCCTTTATGTTGGTGAAGATGTTCCCCGCGATCTCCGCCCGCATGATGCGCGAGGCCGCCGGGTTGCCGAAGGGCCAGGCGGTGTAGTAGAGCGAACGCTTGTCGGGCCCGAGGCTGGGCGCGCGCTCGTGCATGGCGGTGTTCACATAGCCCGGCAGGCGCATCGGGCGCGTCCAGGCGCCGTCGTAGAACTGCGCCCAGTAGAGATCGTAGGACACCCGCACGCGCCCCTGGGCGTCGCGCGGCGCCTCGATGCTGCCGTCGCGATCGGAGGCGAAGAGGATCACCTTGCCGTCGGCCGTGATGAAGGGCGTCTCGTCGTTAAAGGGCGAGTTGATCGCGTCGATGGGCCGCGGCTCGCCCCAGCGCCCGTCCGTTCGATGGCAGATGTAGATGTCCTGCAGGGTGTTCCCGCGCTTCGAGTTGAAGACCATGGTATTGCCGTCGAGCGTGAAGGACGGCGCGAAATCGTTCTCCGGGGAGTTCACCGGCGTCGGGAGCGGGATGAACTTCCGCACGGCGGTTTCCGCGGCGAGAAGCGTCGATGCGAAAAGGGCGATGACGATGGCGCGTTTCATGTGAGTGGTTCCGTCCTCTTATGGCGCACGCAGCCCCGTTTGGGAGTGGAAGCGGTCCTTCTGCGCCTCCTCGATGCTGGCATACGCGCGAATTCCCCTCCGACAGCGCAGCGGGGCTATTCGAAAGGCGAGGTCGAACAGCCGCGCGACCCGGCGATAATACTCCGGGCCGGGATTGAACTCCCAGAGCGCGTGCCGGGCCTCTTCAAAGGAATCGAATGTGTATACGGGCATCAGGGTTTTTTCCGTTTTCTCGAGCAGTACGCGAAGAAACTGCGCGTCGGATTTGTCGTCGAGTACGTCCATGAAACGGTCGAACAGGCTCATCCCGGATTCCATGATGACGATACCGTGCCATGGACGAATGATGCCGTCAACGATATTATGGGTCGCATGACGGCGGGGGTCGTGAGGTGGATTGGCGAAATTGTATTTGACCGACTCGCGCGAGCGGTCCATGATCGCACCCGATGCGGGGAAACCCGCAGAGGCCGTCCATGCGGCCTGAGGGTGAGAAGTACGGCCGTCCCGGAATGGCGTCCGCAACACTCACTGACTGCGCACTATACGGACTTTTAGGGTTTTACCCACGGGTGCGTGGACGTGGCGCGGCCCTCACGCGAGGAGATGGAGAAGGTGCAGTTTTACCCACGGGCGCGTCACCTCACCCCGCCTTCGGCGCGCCCTCTCCCATAGGAGAGGGCTCCTCGGGATGGGATCTCTCGCGTGAACACCCCTTCTCCTTTGGGAGAAGGCTCCCTGCAGGATGCAGCAGTGACGGGAGCAGACAGGATGTCGAAAAGCGCCCGGCGGGCCGGGGGATGAGGTGGAAATGGTCTGCACTGCGTAACATTATGCTCCGATGAAAGTGTCAATTGATACGAATTGCATCATATCACTCTTTCATGATTCAGATGATATTCATGGCCCGATGCAATGCATCAACGGATTTTTCCAACAGGGTAAAATCAGTCTTTTCGTGAGCATAAAAGCATTGGATGAGTTGAAAGAGGAAAAACCAAGGGAATTCGCGCTTACCTTGCCAAAATTGCCAAGTTATCCGATTTCAAAATGGGGGGAACAGGTCGGTTCATGGTGTGCCACAAATGGATCGTGGAAAGAAGCCTCCCAAGTGGAAGATGTGCATCGTTATATGAGAAGTGTAGTTAGCGCGAAAATTAAACTACGGGACAGGCAGATAGTTTTCGATAGCATATACGGCAACATGGACGCATTATTAACGAGGGACAAAAAAATTCTTAGTGAGAGATCATCCGGCTTGCTGGGTGAATCGTTTCATTTGAAAGTATACTCGCCAATTGAGTTTGTGGAACTTCTATCAGCATAATGGCTACACAACAAACGCTCACCCGTACCGCCCCCCGCATCAAGCTTGTCATTGCCGACGAAGAAAAATACAAGGAGCACCTCTACTGGCTGGGCTGTGTGGCAAACGATCTCCGCAACCTTCGCAATGACGTGATGCGTGAATGTGTCTCGTATTTGCAGAAGCAGATCGACGGTGAACCGCTGCCGGTAAACGAGAAGGGAAAGACGATAGATTACCGCACATACGCCGGACAGCGCCGAAAGAAGTACGATTTCGCCAATGGGACGCTCTGCAACTGGACGGAGTTTCTCACGGTAAAGACCTTCAAACAGTACAAAAAACAGATTCTCGCCGGGAAGGCGAACATCCCCATGTTCAAGGACAAGTCCATTCCCGTCTACGGCAAGGGGAGCAGGTTGTGGGTGGAGAATGGTGAGTTTTTTCTCAAGCCGCCGGCTATGAACGGCATCGTGTTCAAGTTCGTGAACCCGGAGAAGAACAAGAGTCTTGCGGCCATTCTTGAACGCGTTCTATCGGGGGAGTATTCCTTCGATTTTTCAAAAATCATCAAGGACGACAAGTTCTGGTATCTGCATCTTTCATATACCTTTGAGAAGGTGCCCGATCCGAACCTCGACCCGGCCGTCGTCTGCGGGATCGATCTCGGCTGGGTGGTGCCGGCCTATTGCGGGCTCAACGAGGGACCGCAGCGTCAGGACCTGGGCGACAGCCAGCTCATCAGGCACTTCCGTTCGCAGATACGGTCGCGGCGGCGGAACCTTCACCGTCGGCGGGAGGGCATGAAGTCGGGGCACGGAAAGGAGCGGGCGCTCAAGGCGCTCAATCATTTCTCGCAGCGCGAGCGCGACTTCATGCGCACCGTGAACCACGGCATCAGCAGGCAGATCATCGACTTCTGCGTCCGGAACCGCGCGGGGACCATCCATATGGAGGCGCTCACCGCGGACGTAAAAAAGAACGCCTTTCTCACGGCGTACTGGACCTACTACCAGCTTCAGCAGATGGTGGAGTACAAGGCGGCCGAACACGGCATCGTCGTGTGCTACATCAACCCGAAGAACACCAGCAGGATGTGTTCGGCCTGCGGCCATGTCGACGCGGCCAATCGCCCCACGCAAAAGGACTTTCGCTGCCTCCAGTGCGGCCACGAGGCCTTCGCGGATTACAACGCGTCCGTAAACATCGCCCGCTCGAGCGCGTTCGTGAAAACGGGCGAGCTCATCGAGGAAGAAGAGGAGGAAGAGGCCGGATAGCCCTCACTTCGTCTCGGCGCCGCGATCGATGAGGGCGGCGATGATGCGCGACTGGATATCTCTCCGTGTCGGCAACCTGCCATCATGTTCTTCTGCTATTGCCTATCCGTTCTATTTGGGGCCTGTTTCAGTAGGCCCAGGGGAGGCGTGTGGCATTATTCTTGACAAAATAGACCGTATTTAGTACTTTATTTGAACTAATGCCAGGTTGGGGGGGTCCATGAACATCAAGGAAGATATTCGTCCCATATCGTATGTCAAGGCGCATGCCGCCGACATTCTATCGCAGATATCGAAAACCAGGAGACCGCTCTATGTCACGCAAAACGGAGAAGCGAAAGCGGTTATACTCGATACCGATAGTTATCAAGAAATGCAAAAAGCCTTGGGCCTTTTAAAGATTATCGCCCAGGGCGAAAACGACGTTCGCCGGGGTCGGTTGGTGCCTCAAGAGGATGTTTTTTCGAAAGTTGAGAAGAAGATGAAGAAATAATGAAACGCTATGCCGTAGTGTGGACCCAAACAGCGATTGAGGATCTCGATTCGATCCTTGATCATGTTTCCTTTGAAAACCCGGAAAATGCGTTACGAATACTCCGAAAGATCAAAGATAGATGCGCCCTGTTGCATGGGAATCCTTCCCAGGGAAGGATCGTCCCGGAACTGAATTGTCATGGCATTGTTACCTATCTCGAAATAATCATTTCCCCATGGCGGGTGTTATATCGAATCGCGAACACATGCGTGTATATTCTTGCCGTCATCGACGGCAGAAGAAATCTCGAAGATATATTGTTGAGTAGAATTCTCCGCGGCGGACACCACGTGTAATGTGCAGCGAAAGCGCGGAAGGGTTACGGATCTACGGACTCCCTGTGGATACGGCGCTGCCCGGGAATGCGCTCAACCGATGACCGCGTGGATCTTGTGCGAAAGCTCGCGCGCCAGGTACGGCTTGTTCACGAACTCCCTGATCCCCAGCGCCAGCGCGATGTTCTTCGATTCGGCGTCGAGCATCCCCGACGACAGCAGTGCGCGCACGGAGGGGTCGATCTCGCGCAGCTCGCGAAACACCTCCAGCCCCGATTTGACCGGCATGGAAAGGTCGATGAGGACGGCCGACACGCGGCCGTGCGTCTCCCGGAAGAGGGCGATGCCGCCCTCCGCGCTCTCGGCGGTGAGGACCTCGTAGCCGCACCGTTCGAGGAACCCGCGCGCGGTGGCGAGCACGGACGGCTCGTCGTCGATCACCAGAACGGTGCCGGAGCCGCGGACGATGTCTTGGGCGATCTCGCCGCCCGTTGGGACGATGGCGGCCTCGTGGGCGGGCAGGTACAGCGTGAAGCGCGATCCGGCGCCCGGTTCCGAATACACGATGATCCTCCCGCCGTGCGAGTGGACGATGTTGTACGATATCGTGAGCCCGAGCCCCGACCCGTCGTGGCGCTCCTTCTTCGAGAAATACGGCTCGAAGATGCGCTGCCGGGTCTCCGCGTCCATCCCCACGCCGGTGTCCGAGATCTGGATGCGGATCCGTCCGCGTCCGCCGTCCGCCTCCGGTCCGATCTCGTCGGCCTCCACCGTGAGGACGCCGCCCTGGCGTTCCGATGGATCGCGCATAACGGTCATGGCGTGCGAGGCGTTGATGCACAGGTTGAGCAGCACCTGCTCGATCTGCACCATGTCGCCCATGACTACGAGCGGGCGCTCCGCGATGCGGAAATCGAGCGCGACCGATTTGGGGAAGCTGTTGCGGCAGATGTCGCGGATATGGCGCAACGACTCGGTGATGTCCACGGGCGTAAGGGCGATGCCGTGCTTTTTCGACAGCGCCAACAGCTGCTTGATGAGGTCCGCCGCGCGCCGGGCCGAGTCCGCGCCCAGGCGCAGGTACTGGTCGATCTCGTCCTTGTCGCGCAGGCAGTTGTTTTCGAGCAGCATGCCCAACAGGTCGTAGCTGCCCATGATGCCGATGAGGATGTTGTTGAAATCGTGCGCGAGGCCGCCCACGAGCGTGCCGAGCGCCTCCATCTTCTGCGCCTGTGCGAGCTGCTCCTGGATCTTCTCCGTTTCGCGCTGTGCCAGCACGCGTTCGCTGATATCGCGCGTCACCCCCACGAAGCCGATGGCGCGTCCGCTCGTATCGCGCAGAAACGAGGTCTTGATCTCGACCCAGAGGGTCGTCCCGTCCTTTTTGAACTGTTCGACTTGAAAGACCGCGAAGCGGGTCGGGTCCGCCGAACCGCTCTTTTCCAACTCGAGGTGCGCGAGGTATTCACGCATGGCGCGCTCGGTCGATTCCGGCGTGCTCCAGCGCTCGATGGGAAGCGCCATCGCCTCCTCCACGCTGAAGCCGAACATTGACGTCACCGACGGGGTCATAAAGGTGAAATGAAGCTCGAGGTCCATCGTCCAGATCAGGTCGGTCACGTTCTCGGCGAGGAGACGGTAGCGCGCCTCGCTGGCCGCGAGCTTATCGACATTGCTCTTGAGCTGCAGGGTGCGTTCGCCGACGAGTTCCTCGAGGCGGTCGCGATGCGCTCGCAGCTCCTCCTCGGCGTGTCGTCGAATGGCGATCTCGTCGGCCAGGCGACGGTTCACGGCCTCGAGGTCGCCCGAGGCGAGCGCCAATCGCTCTTTTTCGGCGTGCAGGTTCGCCTGTTCTCCCTCCATTGCGTTCTTGAAGCGCTCGCGCACGGCCTCGTAATTGTACGTAAAGAGTATGATGATGAACAGCGCGAAGATGTGCCGGGTCGCCAGGGTGGGCGGGTAGGCGAAACTCGTGACCGCCGAACCGGGGTTGACGAACACGACGAGGGTGATCAGCGACATGATCGCGGTCCACGCGAAGCCCTCGCGGCGGCCCATCAGAAAAAACGCGAACGGCGGGAAGGAGAGCACCCAGACGCTTGCGTATCCGTCAACCGCGCCGGTCACGAGCCAGTAGGTCAGCAGGGAAACGAGGAGCGCCAGCGTGATTCGGAAAACGCCCCGCCCGTTCTTCAGGCGCCTGAGCAGCCCGATGAAAAAGGTGAGAACCGCCGCGAGGCAATAATCGATGATTCCGTAATCGAGGTGGCCGGTCCTGATCTGGTCCGTCCCGAAGATGATGAGCGGAAGAATGAGAAGCAGCAGATAAATGGTAAAGAGCCGCTTTCGATCGCGGTCCTCGACGGTCGCTGCCGGCGGATTGAGAAGGGCGCGAAGGATTTCAAGGGGTCTCATTGCCATGATGAAGTTTACTGATGCCCAGGGGAGAAATCAAGGATTCATGTCGAGCGCGAGCGCACGCAATGGCGGACGGGAATGCCCCGCGGGCTTTAGCGCCCCATCGCCCGGTGGCCGATGTCCTTCCGGAAATGCGCGCCCTCGAAGCGGATCTTGCCAATCTCGCCGTACACCGTGTCGCGTGCGGCCTGAAAGCTTTCGCCTAACGCGGTCACGTTGAGCACGCGTCCGCCGCTGGTGACGCACGCGCCGTTTTCCATCCGCGTTCCCGCGTGGAAAACGATGAGGTCCTCGCTCACCGCGTCAAGCCCCGTGATGGGGATTCCTTTCCGGTAGTCGTCCGGGTATCCGCCCGAGGCCATGACCACGGTGATGGCGCTCATGCGCTTAAAGGAAAGCTCGCACTCGTGAAGGCTGCCGGCGATGGAGGCCTGGAGGAAATCGCCCAGGCGGCCGTTCAGGAGCGGCAGGATCACCTGCGCCTCGGGATCGCCGAAGCGGACATTGAACTCCAGCACCTTGATGGACTCCCCGTCGATGATGACGCCGGCGTAGAGGATGCCCTTGAAGGGGCAGCCCTCCGCTTTCATGCCCTGAACCACGGGAACGAGCACCTCGCGCCGGACGCGCTCGAGCACGGCGTCGCGTGCAACCGGGGCCGGGGCGTAGGCGCCCATGCCGCCGGTGTTCGGTCCGCGGTCGCCGTCGTACGCGCGCTTGTGGTCCTGCGCGGCGATGAAGGGCAGCACGGTCTCGCCGTCCGATATGCCGAGGACCGAGGCCTCCTCGCCGGCGAGGAAATCCTCGACGAAGACCTTCGCGCCGTCCTTCACGTTCCGTTCGATGAAATCAATCGCCTCCGCTTTCGATTCGGGAATGCCCACGCCCTTGCCGGCGGCCAGGCCGTCGAGTTTGATGACGATCGGGTAGTCCGCGATCGTTTCGATATGGGCGAGAAGGTCCGCCTTCGAGGAGAAGTCGCGGTGGCCGGCGGTCGGAACGCCGTATTTTTCCATGATGAATTTCGCGAAGAGCTTGCTTCCCTCGAGCCGCGCGGCCGCGGCGGTGGGGCCGAAGGCCGGGATCTTTTTCCCGGTGAGGAAATCGACCAGGCCCGCGACCAGGGGGGCCTCGGGGCCCACCACCACGATGTCGATGGCGCTGTCGCGGCAGAAGCGCTCGATGCCCGCGAAATCGTCGATGGCGATGTTCACGCGGAAGCGCTCCTCGATGCCGCCGTTGCCGGGCGCGACGAACACCTCGTCCGCGCTACCGTCGGCGAGCAGTCGCCACGCGAGCGCATGCTCGCGGCCGCCGGATCCGATCACGAGGTACTTCATGTATTCCTCCCGTTCGTCGCTGTAGTCGATACGCGTCAGACGGTCTCTATGCTGGAACGGTCGCCGCGCCGGGCGACGGTTGTTGCGAAGATCCCGCCGCGCGGGGCCCAGGTGATCTCGACGACGAGCCACTCGGGCTCGCAGGCGGCGAAGAGCGCATCGGCGATCTCCTCGGTGACGTACTCCTGCCAGTTCTTGAGGTTCCGCCACGCGAAGAAGTAATCGCGCACCGACTTGCTCTCGAGAATTTTCTCCTGCGGTCGATAGGTCACCACCACGGTCCCCTGGTCCTGCCGCTCCGATACCGGACACAGGCTCTGGAATTCGGGAAACTCCCAGCGGACGATGGGCCGGTGCCCCTTCGCCTCGATGGTGTCAAATGCATAGCGCGGCGTCTGCAGTTCGGCGGTCGATGCCTTCGAATAATCCGTCATAGATGTCCGTGTGCGGCGTCATTAAATAAAAAATCCCATTCCCCGGTTGCACCAGAGAATGGGATTCGTGTAATTGCAACTGAAAAACGCGACCGGCCTCTACATCTCGATGGCGATGGCCGCGCCCTGTCCCCCGCCGATGCACAGCGTGGCGATGCCCTTCTGTGCGCCGCGTTTCTTCATCTCGTACACGAGCGTGGTGAAGATACGCGCGCCCGAGGCGCCGATGGGATGTCCGATCGCGATGGCGCCGCCGTTCACGTTCACCTTCGAGAGGTCCCAACCCATCTCCTTGTTGACCACCACGGCCTGTGCGGCGAAGGCCTCATTCGCCTCGACGAGGTCGAGGTCGCTCGGCTTCCAGCCGGCCTTCTCAAGCGTCTTGCGGCTGGCCGGGATGGGACCGGTGCCCATGAGGGCGGGGTCCACGCCGGCGGAGGCGTACGATGCGATCCGCGCGAGCGGGGTGATTCCCAGCTTCTTGGCCATCTCGGCGGACATGACCACGCCGGCGGCCGCGCCGTCATTGATGCCCGAGGCGTTTCCGGCGGTCACGACCCCGTCCTTCTTGAAGGCGGGCTTGAGGCCGGCGAGCGATTCGGCGGTGGTGCCGAAGCGCGGGAACTCGTCGGTGTCGAACATCTTGGGATCGCCCTTCTTCTGCGGGATGGCCACGGGAACGATCTCGTCCTTGAAGCGGCCGGACTTGACGGCGGCCTCGGCCTTCCGCTGGCTCTCCGCGGCGAACTCGTCGAGCTCCTTCCGGGTGACGTTCCACTTGGCCGCGACGTTCTCGGCGGTAATGCCCATGTGATATTGATTGAAGGCGTCCCAGAGCCCGTCTTTGATCATGAGATCCACGACCTCGTTTGCGCCCATGCGGTAGCCCCAGCGGGCGCCGGTGAGCGCGTAGGGGGCGTTGGTCATGCTTTCGGTGCCGCCGGCGACGACGATGTCGAAATCGCCCGATTTGATCATCTGCGCTGCCAGTGAGAATGAACGCAGGCCCGAGGCGCAGACCTTGTTGATGGTCATGGCCGGGACCTCTTGCGGGATGCCGGCGTGGATGAGGATTTGTCGGGCCGGGTTCTGGCCCAGGGAGGCCTGGAGCACGTTGCCCAGGACGACGTTTTCGACTTGTTCGGGCTTGATCCCGGCGCGCTTGATCGCCTCCTTTACGGCGGTCACGCCGAGCTGGACGGCGTTGATGTCCTTGAGGCTGCCGCCGAACGATCCCACGGCGGTGCGGCATATCGATGCGATGACGACGTCTCTCATGATTCCCCTCTCCTCGTGTGTTGTGATTGGCGTATGATGGCGATGGCGAACATCATTTCCGCCATCGGTTATTTGTAAACAAAAATTCCTACAGCGCCTCGGCGGCGGAGAGCGACAGGATGTAGCCGATGAGCGTCGGGCCGCTTTTCTCGAACTGCACCTCGCCGGCGGCGATCGTGCGCTCGGCGGTCTTCAGGAAGCGCGGGCCCAGGCGGTTGATGACCACCAGGATCTTCTCGAAACCCTCGAGGGGGAACAGGTCCACCACCTTGAGGAAGGTGAGGAGCGTGCGCTTGTCGTCCAGGAGCGCGGAGAGCGTGTCGGGCGCGATGTGCATGAAGATGCTCGCGATCGTCTCGTGTAGGTGGGGATAGAGCTGCTGCACGGCCGCGCGGGAGCGTACGGTCGCGCACAACGTCGCAAAGAGGCGCTCGAAGTCGAGGGCGTCCGATCCGGTGATGCACTGCTGTTCCAGGAACATGAGCGTGAACACGAGCGGATAGGGCCGCTCCAGCGCGCCGCCATCCGCGGGCCGGGAGGGATCGAAGGCCTGTACGTAGGCGACCAGGGCGTTGAGCTCGTCGTCCGCGGTGCGCGCGATGGTGCGCCAGTTCCCGAAGCGCGAACGGCACTGGTGCAGCCCGATGAGCGCCATGATCTTCAGGGCCGTGTCGCCGTCGCCCATCACGATGTCGTAGTAGAACGGGAGGAGGAGGTCGTCGTCGAAGGTGAGCAGCGTCTTCAGGATCGCGCAGCGCAGGTTCGGGTATTCGGCGAACTCGGCGGTGAGCCGCGGCACGAACTCGGCGAGGCGGTGGTGCCGGATGATGATGGGGTCGTCCAGCGTGATGGCGCGCTCGTGCAGGTTCTTGCGATAGTGCTCCGGGCCGCGCTCGATGAGGAAGAACGCCTGCGCGCGCGTGTAGAGATCGTCGACGATGTACTCGTCGATGCCGCCGCTCGCGCCGGTGTCGGCATTGAGCTCGAAGAGGATCTGGTCGAGCACCTCGACGAAGGCGACGTCGAGGTCGCCCAGACCGTCGTAGGCGGTGATGTCCAGCCGTCCGCCGAACTCGCGCTCGATGAGCCGCCCGACGGCGACGAGCGCCTCGAGCCGCGCGGGCGTGTCCCGGAGGATGTCCAGGGAGGCCAGCGCCAGCTCGCGGAGCCGGGTGCGGCTGATTGTGTTCTGTGCCAGTGCCATCAAGGCTTCGATTCTGTGTGTTCGCTCACGATGGTGTGCTGATGATGGTCATTGGATACCGGGGGTCCGGGCTGTCGAGAAATTTTTCCCGCGTCACGGGACGCGTGCGCATCGCACCGAGAATCGGCGATGGCGGATCATCGGACGCGCTCGCGGACGGAGACGGTCGATGCGAAACGGATCCCCGGTGGATTAATGGATTGAAATTCATGGACGCATTGTGTGCAATCGCCATCATCATTCGAAATGGAGCACTTTTTTCAGGGGGAAGTGCGTGATGACACAGAACGAGGCGTTCATGGAGCACGCGCCAATCATCAACGAGAAGCGCTGCACCCGCTGCGGGCGGTGCGTCGAGGTGTGCCCCAAGGGCATTGTAGTGCTGCGCGACGACGCGGTCGCCTATGGGCGCGCGGGATGCATGCGCTGCGCGCACTGTTACGCGGTGTGCGCCTTCGACGCCATCAGCTTCGATCCGCCGCTGGTCGCGCCGTCCTTTACGAGCTTTCCCTACGCCGAGGAAATGGTGCAGCCCGGGAAGGTCCGGCCGGGCGACCTGGTGAACCTGCTCCGCTCGCGGCGCAGCGTGCGGCGCTATGCCGAACGTCCCGTTCCCGACGAGGCGATGGCGGACCTGGTCGCCTTCGCGGTGACGGCCCCGTCGGGAAGCAACTGCCAGCGCTGGGAGTTCACCGTCGTGAACGGCCGCGCGAAGGTCGAGGCGCTGGGCCGCTCCATCGGGGACTTTTTCACGCGGCTCAACCGGCTGGTCGCGAATCCAATCGTGCGCGCGCTTTCGGTGCTCGTGGCGGGGATGAAGCTGGTCCGCTATTATCGCGACCACTACGCGAGCGTGGCATGGGGACTCGAGCAGGCGGCCGCGGGGCGCGACCCGCTGTTTCACGGCGCGCCGGGGCTCATCATCATACATGGGCGGACGGACGGGAGCACGCCGCTGGAGGACGCGCAGTACGCGGGGTACAATATCTGCCTGCTCGGGCATGCGCTGGGGCTGGGGAGCTGTTTCATCGGGTACGCCGTCGAGGTGCTCAACCGCGATACGAAGCTGCGGCGGAGCCTGGAGATCCCGCCGGGGAACCGCGTGCTCGCGGTGATCGCGCTCGGCTACCCGGCCGTGCGCTTTCTCAAGCCCGCCCTCAGGAACGACTATACGGTGCAGTGGCTGTAATCACACGACGAAGACGTAGAGCAGGAGCGCGAAGGATCCGTGCGCGGCGATGGACACCGCGAGCGACCGGTAGCGCATGTAGAGAAAACCCGTCAGGAGCGTGAGCGCCGCGAGGGGGAGCGCCACCCAGACGGCGCGCGTGAACAGCAGGCTAAACAGGATCGCGATTGCCGAACCGAGCGCAAGGCCCGTGTGGGCGCCGAAGCTGTTGGCCAGATTGTGCTGGATAAATCCCCGGAAGAGCGCCTCCTCGATGACGGGGAGGAGCACCGCCGCCGTCGCGAAGAGCTCCCACTTCGACAGCGCCCCGCCCGCCGTAAAATAGATGCTGAAGGCGGCGATGTTCCGCGTGAGGCGAAGCAGGATGTACACGGCGAAAAAGAGCGCCACGGCCGCCGTGATCCCCACCACCAGATGCGACACGGACGACGGCCACGAAAAGAGCCGGTCGCGCCCGATGAGCCCGCGGTCGAAAAAGCACGCCACGAGGATCACGACGAACAGCAGGATCGCATACTGATAGAGCCCCGAGAAAAAGCTCACCCGGCAGCACACGAAGCCCAGCGCAAACAGCAGCGCCACAGGCGCCAGAACGGAGCGGTACGAGCTGTCGGGATAGGGATTGTCCAGCTTTACCATGACTCGATGAGAACGCGAAAATCTCTCTTTGTCAAGAAATTATTTGTAAAAGCGATCAGTACCAGCTCGCGGCGGCCACTCGTATCTGATTTGCGGTCCCGTTGCTTTCGTACCAGGCAACGTAGAGGATATCATTCAAACCGACAAGAACCGGATAAGCGGCGTTCATCGACGGATTGTAATTCAGACCGTATTCGGGATTCGATTGTCCTGTGATCGATATGCCGTCGGGACTTGCGTCATTGCCATTGTAAGTCATCACCTGGATCTGGTTAAAACCGGAGCCGTTTGTCTCGTACCAGGCCAAATGGAGACTTCCCCAGCACACCGCCATGGAGGGCCGGCGGGCGTTCTGTGCGCAGTTGTAATTGATCCCGCAGTTGACATCCGTATTTAGCTTGTTCCAGACGCCGCCGCCGGTATAGACGCCGAACCGAATCTGCTGGACGGCGGATATGTTCCCCTCCTCCCACAGCGCGTACAGCTTCGAGTTGAAAACCATCATAGTGGGATATGACGCGAATCGTGCAGCACTCACGTTGATGCCGATCGCGGTGGCGCCGTCTTCCCATGCCCAAACGCCGTTGTAGGATCTGATCCGTATCTGACCGACGCCTCCGTCGTACTCATACCAGGTGCAATAGAGACTGCTGTTGAAAATGACAGATTGCGGGTTTCGCCCGATCACGCCGGTGTCGAAGTTGATGCCGGTCGTTCCCCCGGGATCGGCCCAGAGCCAGTTCGCGCCATTGTAATATCGCACCCGCACTTGGTCTGCGGTCCCGTTGGTTTCATGCCATGTCACCATCATGAACGATCCGAACTCAGCGATCCGTGGGCTGTAGGCGTTGTAGCCGATCCCGTTGGCGGCGTAGTTGATTCCGTCACCGACGCATCCGCCGTCCACGAATGTCCATATCGCACCGCCGTCGTATCGTTTGACCCGGATCCGCGCTTCGGTCCCGTTCGTTTCGTTCCACGCGATATAGAGCGATCCCGCATATATGCCCAGATGTGGAGAGAAGGCATTCAACGAGGCATTGGCATTGAGGCCGTTGGCGCCGCTTCCGTCAATTAGGGCCCATGTCCGGTCGCCGTTGTACCTCGCCACCCGGATTTGGTACGGATTCCCAGCATTACCATTTCGTTCGGCCCATGCGGCATACAGCTGATTGTTGAATACGAGCAGATGAACGTCCTGGGCGTCGTAGGATGATATATGGTTCAGTCCTACGGCGGTCGTCGGGGTGCCGTCGACGAACTGCCAGTGGAGTGTTTTCGCCGCAGTCTCATTCTTGGATGTCAGTGCTTCAAAAATATCCTGCTGATTGCAAGCGATGCAGACGGTGTATACCGCTAACATGAGAAATGGGAGGAACCTGAGGTTAAACCGTTTTTGAGAGTAAGGAGGCATGTCGTTCATGGGCAAATCCTTAACCGATTGTTTTCCAGATAACATGGCCGACAAGTAAGATTACACATCTCCCCCTCGTCTGTCAACTGTATCGGAAAAAAATAAATAATCAAAAAAAGCTGCTCTGAATGCGTAATAATTCAGATGGTGATTATCAAGGCGGGACATGCCCGTGTCATGGAGATAAGTGCAATGAAGCGAATATCGACGATGGTTCTGATAGTGTACGCGGTTGCAGGACTGTTCCAGGGTGTGTGCGTATATGCCGGCCAGCTCCTCATCACCGAAGTCGCCTGCGGGACCAAGGGCGACGACTGGGCGGAGGTGTTCTTTCAGGGAGCGCCGGGCGAGCGGATCGACATTGCGCGGCTGTACGTGACGATGTACTACGGCGCCAACGAGCCGCTGTCCGATTCGCCGATCACGCTCCACGGCGCGGACCGCCCTGAGACGCCCTACGACGACCGCTATGCGGTGATCCACCTGAACGGACGCGGGCGCGCCGACGAGACGGACCTCACCGGCGACACCGACCGCAACGGCGCGATCGACGTCTATTGCGAGAACCAAGCCGACAGCCTGTGGAACACCGACTGCGTCGTCGCCATCGACACCGACGACGATCCGGCAAACGGCGGCATCGTCGATTTCGTCGCGTACTCGAACCGCGACGGGAGCGTGAACGCGACCATGGCCGGGTACGTGGCGCAGGCGCAGATCCACGCGCAGTGGGCCGCCTGCAGCGAGGAGAATCTCCAGCAGTGCATGGCCGACGTCGGCGCCGACGGGCTTGCGGCGCACCAGTCGCTCGCGCGCGTCCCCGGCGCCGACACCAACTCGGCGGCCGACTTCCGCATCACGCCCTATCAGACCCCGGGCCGCGACAATGTGTTCGACACCGGGAAAAAGCCCGGCGGCATCTTTGAGGTTGAGAAGGGGACGATCACCATCATCCCCACGCACCCGACGCTGGGGACCGGGAAGATTGCTATTATGGTGCACGAGCCCTGCGCGCTCCGATTGCGGGTGTTCAACGCGATCGGCATGCTGGTGCACGAGTCGTCGCTGTACCGCGACGTGAACCCGGGGCCGTTCTCGTTCACCTGGGACCTCACGGGGCGGGGCCGCCCGGTGTGCACGGGTCTGTATTTCGGGCACATCGAGGGAAGCCACTACGCCAGCCGCCGCTCGGTGAGCAGGACCGTGTATATCGTCGTGAGCCGCTATCGATGAGCGCGATCGCCGTGGTGCTCATCATCGGGCGGCTCGCAACGCACGCCTTCGAGTTCCGCGAGAGCAATCCGGCCGCGCTCTTTCCGTATTACTGCGCGGTGGACGATACCGGATCGGGGAACCTGGCGAACCCGTCGTTTCTGCCGCTCAACCGATACGTCTATATCTGCTCGTCGTACAATCGGCCGTACGCCGATCTCGAGGTGCAGGCGGCGAACGCGCGCATCGGCCAGGGCCTGGAGCGGTTCGGCTGGCAGGTCGCATGGGGCGGATTCGGCATCGACGCCTATCGCGAGGACACCGTCGAGGCGAATGTCGGCTGGCGCCCCGTGCGGATGCTTTCGGTCGGCGCGGGCGCATCGTACTATTCGCTGAGCATCAACACCGAGGACCTGGGGCACGCCATCGGCATGTACGACGGACGGGCCTCGGTCCTGTTCATGCCCGTCGCATGGGCCGACATCGGGGTGCGTCAGGAAAACATCGGTTCGCTGTTTATGCGCGAGCGCGAGGACCTCCTCTTCCCGGAGACGAGCGCGGGCGTCGCGCTCAAGCCGGCGCGCGGGGTCGCGCTCATCTACAATTTCAACCGTACCTACTACGGCGCGCTCAACAGCGTCGCGGTTTCGGCGAACCTGCTGGACTGCCTCAATGTCAAGGTGGGCTATTCGCGCGAGACCACGACCTACGCGGCCTCGATCTCGATCGCCGTGTCGGTCGTCAGGGCCTCGTACGGCATCCGGCAGCATCCGTACCTGGGGCTGTCGCACAGCTTCGCCGTGACGGTGGCCACGGGCGATATTCCATTCGAGCAGATTCCCTATACCGAGCCGGTGATGACGCGGCGCGAGGCCATTCCCGCGTCGCAGAAGCTCGACATCAACAACTGCGTCATCGAGGAGCTGCGGGAGCTTCCGCTCATGACCGACGCGCTCGCCGCGCGGATCATGCAGCACCGCAGGATGATCGGTCCCGTGAATGCGCGCATCCTGGAGCAGCTGGGCATGTCGCGTCGGGACATCGCCGCGTTTCGGAGCTATGCGCGGTGGGATGATCCGAAAAAGAAGCGCGAGTGGTCGCCGCGTTCGCCGAAGCGGGCGGTGTCGCGCGCGAATGCGCACGAGCGCACGAAAGCGCTTTTTCGGCAGCTCCTGGAGTCGGGACTCACGGCGGCCGACGCGCTCGACCTGAGCGAGCTCGCCGGCTCGGCGCAACCGGCGGAGATCGAGCGGCGGGCCGCGGCGATCCGCGGCATCACCGAATCCACGCGACGGCTCGTCGTGAAGCTATGCACCGGGCGCTGATCGCGCTCGCAGCGCTTGTGGCGATGCGCGAGGCGGCGGCGATGCCGCCGCCGCAGTATCTCGCGCCCGCGAAGCTGTCGGTGACGGTGCAGGGCGAGCACCGCATCGACGCGGTCGACTACGAGGAGGAGGCGCGCGCCTACTATCGCGGCAAGCTCATCATGCGCTTTAGCCGGACAAGCGCGCTCTACGGCGCCTATGTCGCCGTCGAGGAGCGAAACGGCCCGGACCGCACCGGCGAAGACGACAGCCGGCGCAGCTACACCTGGAGCCTGGCGGTGCGGGATGCCTCGCCGTACGTCGCGCTGTATGTCGGGAATTATTACGTGAATTTCGGAAGCGGCCTGCTCATTGGCGGATGGATGCCCTCCAACCCCGACGTCTTTTTCTCCCGCGACGCGATTCCGCGCCGGGAGACCTTCGCGCCGTGCACCAGCGGGAACCCGCTGTACGCCTATCGGGGCGGGGCCCTCGCGCTTCGTACGCCGGGGGAGGGCGATGTGATCGCAACGCTGCACCCGTTTTATTCGTCGAAGGAGCGCTACCTCGATCCGAAAACCGCGGACAGCGGTGCGACGAACTCCAGCATCGTTTCCATGGACTACAAGTACGAACAGCGGGAGGCATGGTCGCGCCCAGTGGAGCTTGTTACCTGGGGCGCCGCGGCGGCGCTTCACATCATCGAATCCTTTTTGCTCCAGGCGCACTATGTGAACACGGGGGTGTCGTTTTACTCGGGCGATGCGCTGGAATGGGACCGCGACGCGCCGGGCAACGACGACCGGGGCATCGTCTCGCTCGACGGCTATGGCGCGCTCGCGGAATACCGCGACCGGTTCGTGCGCATCTTTGTCGAACACGACCGGACGCGGCGCCTCCTGCGCGGGGACGACGGCGCGCGCGGCGAGACCTGCGGCGCGGGCTCCGTCGGCGGGCTGCAGTTCCGTCATCCGCTGGTGTCGCTTTCGATCATCGGGAAGTCGACCGACGCCGACTACTACGCCCCGTTTCAATCGTCCGTGGGGGCGCGCTCCCCCGAGGAGGCGTGGTTCGTGAACGCCGCGGTGGAGCTCGCGCGCGGGCTCGCGCTCGGCGGGGCCGTTTCCTCGCAGCGGCCACATCTTCTGGCCCCGGGGGAGCGGGAATGCGCGGCGGTGATCCGCGAGCGCGTTTCGCTTCGATATATTCCAAGCGACCGCCTGTCCGTCGAGCTTGCCGGGAGGCGCTACGAGGGGCGCGAGCGCGGCGAGGAACGCGAACGGGAGCAGGCGCAGGGGAACGCGCTCGCATGGCCGTGGGAGTCGTGTGGCGTATCGGCGCGGGCATTGTTCCAACGGCAGGACGGGCGCGAGTGGTCCGATCTTCTGGGCGGCGGCATTGCGGTGCGATGGCGCAGGCGCGTCGAGTGCGCGCTGGAATACGCGAAGGCGCGCATCGCCGGAGAGAACCGGCTCTACGCGGTCGTTTCGCCGCTGGGCGGGGCGAACATCCCCGGCATCTTCATCGAGGAGACCTCGCACGTGGCCGCCGCGCGCTTGCGGATCACCTGGCCGCCGGTAACGCTCGCCGCGCGCTATCTCTACCAGTTCACCGACGAGGCCCCGCTGCGGACGCGCATGGAGTTTTTCGCGAGCGTGCGGCTGTGATATTGTGGTTGACGCGATCGGCCGCTTCGTGCGAGATTAACGCATGGACGACAGTACACTCTCACGGTTTCGCGGAATCTGCACGGCGGTCTGCGCGGCGCTTCCCACTGGCTCCGAATGGCAATGGGACGACCGGTTCGAGGTGGGGCTTGCGTCGTTCGACACCTCTTCGCGCGAGGCCATGCTCGCCGCCCTCAGGGAGCGCTTTCCCCTCGCCATCGAGGCGCAGACGCTCAAGGCCGCACCCAAGGACATCCAGAAGATCATCAAGGACGTCTTTGATCTCAAGGCCGGGCAGCTGGTGTTCGCCGCGGAGCAGGAATCGGATGCGATGCTCCTGGCGGCATGGTGGCCCTGGGGCGACGGGCAGACCACCTCGCTGCGGATTGGCGTATATCCGCGCGGCGGGAAACCCTTCGACGCCGAGACCGCGCACACGTCGCTTGCCGCCCTGCTACCCCTGTCCTGACCGGACGGGCGATGTGTGCCGCGCGGCATCATCCCGCATTGAGTAGCACTACCCCGTTTTCTGCGGCCTACGATAGCCATGACCCCCTCCGTTCTACGGACACTTCCCCTGTGTAAAGGGGGAGGCAGGGTGGGGGTATGTCCGGTGTTGCGAACGCGTTCCGGACGGATCAGTGCAGCGCGTCCTTGGGCGCGAGGTCGCCCGGGTTGACGGCGGCGAGCCCCTCGCCGATGAGCGGCTCGATCGCGTCGGCGGTCTCGGCGAGGTCCCCGCCGGTGGGATGATGATCGAAGATGAAGACGATGTGCGAGTTGAAGCTCTTCGTGATCCGGATGCCGAACTCGGCGAAGTAGGCGTCCGTCCCGGCGCCCGTGCAGCGTCCCACGCGGATGGTGTCGGTCTCGCGATTGAAGAGCTCGCCGTGCGTGTCGAAGAGCGCGTCGCCGTCGCCCTCGAAGAGCACGTAGGGCACCTTCGAATCGTCGAGCGCCGCCGTAAAGGGCCTCACGCCGATGAGCTTGAAGTCGATGTAGGGTTTGGATGCCATGCGGTTTCGGTCCCTGCGCTGGCGACAGGCAACCGGATCGGCCGCCTTCTGTAAACAGAAAAACGCGGGCGCGATCAAACGGTAGGCGGCGCAAGCTGCATCAGGTAAATCTTCGCCGGGCGCCCGTCATTGTCCACGCAATCGCCGTATAATGACCATCCTCGGTTCCGGTAAAAATCGTCCAGCCATTCATGGGACCGGAACAGGAAGATGCGCGGAAAACTCAGATCGCGGGCCGCCGCCACGACCGTTTCCACGAGCCGCGTCGCGACGCCTCGATTGCGCCTGTGCGGATCGACATACAATGAGGCAAGCCAGGGCCCGAGGTCCCGTCGCGACCAGAGGTCGTCCGGCTTGAGGCTCGCCATGCCGGCGGGACGGCCGTCCTCGAGGGCCACCCAGGCGATGGGCAACTCATTGCGTGAATGAGCCCGGCGGCGGTAGGATTCGATCACCGCCGCGCGCGGCACGTCGCGGTGGGCATACCATTCGCTATAGGCCCAGCCGCCCAGGACCTCGGCCAGATGGGGCAGGCGCGCGAGCGGGACGATCTCGATCATGTACGCGGGGTCTTTTTCACGCACACGGCCGTGACGTCGTCGCCCGGGTTATTGTAGCCGTTGAATTCGTAGAGTTTGGAGATGATGGAAAAGATGATGTCCTGCGCGCTGTAGCGGGCGTTGTAGACGAGCTCGTTCGTGAGGGCGTCCACGCCGTAGAGCGCGCCGGAGGGATCGGCCATCTCGGTGATGCCGTCGGTGTACATGAGCAGGCAGTCGCCGGCCTCCAGGCGCAGCTCGATGTCCGAGTGGTCGCGCGGCGTGGGGATGCCGATGAGCGGGCCGGTCCCGCCGATGGTCGTGCAGGTCTTGTCGGCGGCGCGGAAGATGAGCGATTCGGGGTGGCCGCCCGAGGAGTAGAGCATCGCGCCCGAGGGCAGGTCGATCTGGCAAACGGCCACCGTGGCGAAGTAGTCGAGCGCGCGGAAGTGCTCGATGACGGACCGGTTCACGAGCCGGATGAGCTCGGCCGGCGTGCGGTCCGGCGACGACATCATCCGGAAGAGCGTCCGTATCTCCGCGCCGAAATACGACGAGGTGATGCCGTGCCCGGACACGTCGCAGACGATGATCTGGTAGCGCTCCGGGGTGAGTGCGAAGGCGTCGAAGAAATCGCCCGAAATGTCCTCCACCGGAAGGAAGAGGGTCGCCAGGTCGTACTCCGGAAAGCGCGGAAGGCGCGGCTGCTGCGCCGCCTGCAGTTCGCGCAGGGACGAGATCTCGTATCGGATGCGCTTCTGGTAGCGCGCCTTGACGGCCTCGAGCTCCTTCTGCTTGGTGATGTCGCGCGATACCGCCTGGAAGCCGGTGATCGCGCCGTGGTCCATGAGAAGGCTCACCGTCTGCCCGAGCCAGATGATCGTACCGTGTTTCGTGACCAGCGGGAACTCGACGTAGTCATTGGGCTTGCCGCTTGAAAACAAGGACTCAAGGATTTCCTTGATGCGGCCCCGATAGTCCTTGTGGACGAACTTCAGGTAGTAGACGCCGATGATCTCGTCCAGGCTGTACCCGGTGAGTTTCTCCGCCGCGGGATTGATGTAGGTGAAGCGGCCCCTGACATCGGTCTGGAGGATGATGTCGATGGTCCCCTCGACGAGGTGGCGGTACAACCGCTCGCTCTCGCGGTAGCGCATCTCGATGGCATGGTGCTCGATCGCCAGGTCGATGGCCATTACGAGCTCGTGGTCGGTTATGGGGAAGCGGATGAATGACGATGGGCGCGCCGCGCGGGCCTGGTCGAGGTGCGGATTGGGCTCTGCGCCGGTCATGAAGACGACCGGCACGCGGTGCTCGTGGCGCACGGCGTGCGCGATATCGATGCTGACCGTTCCCCGGCCGTTGGTGATGTCGGTGAGGCAGATGTCGGGCCGCCGGCGGTCGATGTGCGCCGCGGCGTCCGGCAGGGTCGCCGCCTGTCCGATCACGGGATAGCCGCGCGCCTCGAGCCGCTGGCGCACCTCGCGCGACACGGACGGATCATCCTCGATGATGAGCACTGAAGGGAGCGGCATGCAGTCCATGTGTTACACGGTAGCGAAACCGACGGCTTAGTTCAAACGTTTTTTTCGGTTTTTCGAGCCGCTCGGACAGGTTTGGATTCTTTAGCGATACTAAGGACGCCCGCGGCGGGCCCGTCGGGTATGCTGAGAGCGCCCTCGGTTTCCGCCGGTACGGCCGTGGAGAGCCAGCCGCGCTCGACATCACCCAGCCGCGCCTGAATAGCGGCGATGGCGTCTTGTACGGCGCGGCGAACGAACGGATTGATCGATTTCTTTCCGAGCAGATACAGCTTCTCGACCGTCTCGGCCGTTCCCACGCTTCCGAGATGACGGATCATTTCCGTGTTTGCCTTCGCGTCCCGTTGGTCAAGATAGCGCATGAGGAACGGATAGAGCTTGTCCGAATTCGGTATGGCGCATGACCGTAGGATCTCCTTCACTACGGTCATCTCGCGTGTTTGAGCGGCAAGGGCGATGAGCGTTCGAACGGGGATGTCGTATCGATTATCGTTGAGGACGGAGAGCAGTTCGAGGCGCTCGGCATCGGTGAGTTTTGTGCGCTCCTTGAGCACGCGCTCGAGCTCGCCCAGGTGCTGGCCCTTCAGCGCCCGGACGGCCGCGATCTTCACGCCGATGCTCAGGTCCTTGACGGCCTTTTCCAGCACGTCGCGTATAAACGTGTCGATCGGTACGTTGGCGATGAGCGCTTCCAGACAGTTTCGGCGGACCGCCGCCACGGGGTCGTGCAGAATGCTGCTGACGAGGCGATCGCGGATCGACGCCGGGGACGCGATATCGTCGATAATCGACGCCATGGTTTCGAACGCGTTGCGGATTGCCTTCCCGAACTTTGAGGGGCGCGGCAGCTCGGCCATGAACTGCTTGTTGCTGAGGCTGAGTGCGTAGGCGGACGAGTTGAGCTTCAGGAGATTTTTCCGGACCGCAGCGTTCAGCAGCGCCGGAAGGACAACCGGATGGTCCGATGAGATGAGGAACGTTCTGTCGAAGCGGACATCGCCCGTCTGATAATCGCCCTTGCCGATCAAACGTTTCGAGTTCGAGAGGACCGTCTCCCTGGAGACGGAAAACGGGCCGGTGATGTGCGGCGGGATGTCCATGCGTACGATGGTGGTGATGACTTCAAACAGGTAGGACCTGCTTTTTTCGTATGTAAAGGAAACAATCGTAGGATGCCCACGATAGGTTCCGCGCATCGCGCCGTTATCGGTACGGACGTCCGAGAGGAGCGACTTGAACGGCTCGTCCGCCACGGTCAGCATTGGCGGGGAATCCAGCCATCGCATGACAAGCTGGATGAGAAGAAACGCGACGAGTCCGCCGACGATGACGAGGAACCAGGTCATGGCGTCACTTTTTTTTCTTTGACGTTTTTTTTGATGACCGCCTGTTTCCGGTCTTCAAACGAGCGGTTGATTTTACCGTAGGGGCAGCGTCGGGGGAACTCAGCGCACCCTCGCCGGCGCCGCGCGTGATGCTCAGAGCGCCCTCCTTTTCCGCGGGCGTCGATACCGACAGCCACCCGCGCTCGCCCGTGCCCTGACGCGACTGGATCCTCGCGATCGCCTCGTTCGCGGCAGTGCGCGGACCCGATGAGAGCCGGCGGTTCTCCGCGATCCGGTAGAGCGGCTCCACGGCCGCGAGCGTCCCGCAATCGCCAAGCGCGAGAATAATCTCGAGGCGAAGGAGATCGTCGAGGCCGGCGCGCCCGAGCCGGCGCAGCAGGTGCTCCGACAGGGACGGATCTCCAGAAAAGCGACAGGCCCCGATCGCTTCACTGAGAAGATCGCGGTGTTGCACACCGTCGAGCAATGTCGCGAGGATCGTTCCCGGAAGCGGATGTGTTCGTTCGTTACAAAAACGAATGATCTCCGTTTTGTCCTCGTCCGCGATGTCGGGTTGTGAGCCGATGAGTGTGGCCAGGTGCGAAAGCCCCTTCTCGCCCAGGTGCCGCGCCGCGGCGATCTGCACGCCGATGTCCGCGTCCGCGAGGCAGCGCTCGAATGAGGCGTCGATCCCGAACTGCGCCGCATAGGCCTCCAGGCAGCGCAGGCGGACGTGCGCGATCGGATCGTCGAAGATGATGCTCTTGAGGCGCGGCTTGGTCGCCGGGGAGCCGGTGATGGCGCGGTGGATAGCGATCATTTCCTCGGCCGTCCGATCGATGAAGGCCGGTCGCTCCCCCGTCACGGCGCTGAAGCGCGCAGTAAACCCGGCGTGCGTGATCGTGAACTCGTCGGCGCGGTCGGCAAAGGCCAGCAGGCGCGAGCGAAGGGCGGACCCCAGGCGGCTGAGGAGGAACAGCGTGTTGTTCGATTTGCACAGGCATTCGTCGTCGAAGCGGTCGTCGCCGACGGCGATATCGTCCATGCCCAGGTTTTTCTTGAAGCGCGACGCGGCCGTTTCCCGGGAGATGGTGAAGGACGTCGCGCACGGCTTCGGCGCCTCGATCCGGATGGAGACGAGGTTCGCCTCGCCGTCCGCGTTATATTCACCCGTCACGTTCCATCCGTTGACCAGATGTATGACGACCTCGGGCGCCGCGCCGGAGGCGGGGACGATGACGAGTTCGTCCGTCTGCTTCATCATGAGATCGGTGTGGCTGTAGATGCGCCGCGACATTTTAACGGCATACGCCATCCAGATGGCCCCGAGGGCGAGCACGATGACAAGCGTCACGTCCATTGCGATACTCCGTTATCCGACACCAGGATGCGCGGCGCCGCGGCCGTTGCGAGCGCGGTGGTGCGTGCCATCAGCGCCGGGGCACCATGAGTTTTTTTAGCTCCGCCGAGAAGCCTTTCGCCTCCTCGGGGACACGGGGCGGCGCGGCGGTGAGGATGGATTCCGGGTTCGAACCGGTCCCGTACCAGGCGTGGTTCGCCTTCTCGTCCAGCCTGAGCAGCGCCCCCTCCAGCGCGAGGCCGGCGAAGAGCCCCCGGGCGCGCGAGTACGAGTATATCTCCGCCTTGAGCTCGATGTCCGTGGCGGCCGAAGCCTGCCGCCCGACGGGGCCTGCGGCGATGGCGATATCGGCCCCCAGCGTGAGCTTCCCGTTCCCGATCGCGTCGATCCCCTTGCGGCTCTTGAACACCAGAATGATGTCGGTCCCCTGCGCGCCGATCTGCCAGCCGAGGCTGCCGCCCGCTAGGGTGATGAAGGCCGGCAGGCTCCAGGTCCCGTCCGCGTTCTGTATCGACAACACGCCCGTGCCGTACCGTCCGCCGAGCACGCAGCCGGCCTTGACCGTGCCCGGCAGGACGGCGATCCCGCGGGCATTGGCCAGCAGCGCGGACGGGATGCCGCCCTCGGGGATGGCCGCGATCTGCGCGAGCGTTTCCATGGCGTTTCTAAGCTTCCGCGCATCGTCGCTCTCGGCTTGGATGCTCAATGGTATGATAATCAGAAGGCAGATGATGGCTGCGGTCCGATATCCGTTCATGATGATTCCTCCTCGACGGTGATGGCCGGGCCGCGGTATTGATCGGAATGCACGGATGAGTGCGCGAACGCGGCCAGTTGAAGCAGTATACGGGCCGGAATTTTTCGCGCAACAAAAATCCGCGGCCCTGAAAAAACAAAGGGCCGGATCGAATCGACCCGGCCCCAGTACGCTGACTGCCGCGAAAATCGTCCCTGCTACAAGCCCAGCGTCCCCGGATTCATGATGCCTTTCGGGTCCAGGTGTTTTTTGATGGCGCGCATGAGCTCGATGGACGCCGTGTCGTGCTCCTTGGGCATCCAGGGCGCGAGCATCTTGCCCACGCCGTGGTGGTGCGATATCGAGCCGTGGTTCGCGTGCACGGTGTCGACGATGCCCTTGTGGAACTGGACGAAATCGCGCACCTCGTCGCCCTTGTTCATGGGCGAGAGAAAGGTGAAGTAGAGGTTCGCGCCGTTCTCGTAGATGTGCGAGAGGTGCACCATGCACACCGTCTTGGGGCGCGCCTTGATGTAGTCGCGCACCTCGCTCCAGAGCTGGTTGAGGTTCTCCCACGACACGGACGTCTCCAGCGTGTCGGCGAGGATCCCCGCGTCCATGAGCGGATCGCGCAGGTAGGCGCTCGAGTAGCGCTGCTCCAGCCACTTCTTCGTGGGGCCCGCGCCGGTGCACAGCGCGCCGAAATCGCTCGCCACGTCCTTGATCTTGCCCACCACGAACTTCGTGTAGTTCGCGTCGCCCTCGACCGAAACGAACATGAGACAGCGCTGCATCGGCTTGTATCCCAACAGCGACAGGACCTTGTCGCCCAGCCCCCCGTGCTTGCCGCCCATCCGGAAGGCCATCTCGGTCTCCTCGGGGTCGGAGATGCGGAAGAGGTGGGGCTTTCCGAACTCGGCCTGCATCACCGTGCGCATGGCGGTCACGGCGCTCTTGAAGTCCTTGAAGACGAACGAGGTGTGGGACGTGTTCTGCGGCCGGTACGTGCGGATCTTCATCGTGATCTCGGTCACCACGCCGTAGGCGCCCTCCGAGCCGATGATGATCTGGTCGATGTCGGGGCCAATCGCCGCGGCCGGGTAGTCCTTCGTCTCGATGATCCCCGCGGGCGTGACCGTGCGCATGGACAGCACCATGTCCTCGATCTTGCCGTAGCCGGTCGAGGCCTGTCCCGCGCCGCGCGTTACCGCCCAGCCGCCCACGGTGGAGAACTCGAAGGATTGCGGGAAGTGCCCGCAGGTGTAGCCCGCTTTGTAGCGGTTGAGGAATTCTTCCAGAGCGGGCCCGAACATGCCGGGCTGCACCGTCACGGTGGAGTTGATCTCGTTCACGCGGATCACCGCGTTCATGTGGCGCGTGAGGTCAAGCGAGATCCCGCCCTTGACGGGTTCCACGCCGCGCGTGACCGACGAATGCCCGCCGAAGGGGGTGATGGGGATCCGCTTCGCATTGCACAGTCGCACGATCGCGATCACGTCCTTCTCGTCGCGCGGGTACACCACCGCGTCGGGGGGATTGTCGATGACACCCAGCCGCAGCTTTAAGAGCTCGAGGTAGAACTTTCCCGCCGAATGATAGGCGCGCTCGAAGTCCTCGGTGCTCATGTTTTCCGCGCCCACGATCTTTTTCAGGGCCCCCAGCGACGCCTTCGACAGCCGCGGCCTCTTTTTTAGCGTGATGGTGTCGAAGCCGGGGAGGTGCTTGTTCGCGAAGTCGGCGTCCGTCATGCCGAAATGCTCCTTCGCAAAATGGACCACGTGGTCCTTGAGCTGCTCCTCGTGGGAGGGATCGCCCCATTTGAAGATGTGTCGATAATTGCCGTACATGGTAGCCTCCGGTTGTGTTGTTCGTGTCTCGTGTTATGCGGGCAGCGCGAGCGCCTTCTTTGCGGTGGCGATCTCCTTCTTGACGCGCGCGGCGTTCCAGCGGAGCTCCTTCGCCGCGACCTTCGCCGCCGCGTTCAGGACCTTCGCGCCGGGATCGCCCAGCGTGCCCAGTCCGGTCCGTCGAAAAAGAATGTCGTTTAACGTGAGCGCCATCTCCCGGCGCGCGGCGTAGGCCACCTGGGCGAGGATCTCGCCGTCCCCGTTCACGGGCTGCGCAAGCGCCGTGTTCTCGCGGGCGATGTCGAAGACCGCGTGGCACTCGGTCCCGTAGTTTCGCGCCAGGTATTCGCGCGTGTTCTTCGGAAAGTCGGCGTGGGCGGTGTGCACCTGGCGGACGAACTCCTCGAGGTCCTTGATCTCGCAGCCGTGAAGATAAATCCGGTCGGTGATCGACGTCGTGAGGCTGCGATGCAGCTTGATCTTCACCATCTTGAGCACGTTGTCGGCGAGGTTTCGGCTGGTGGTGTACTTGCCGCCCTCCACGGTGATAAGCCCCTCGAAGCCCTCCTCGGCGTTGTCGTGGATCTCGTACTTGCGCGACGACTCGTAGGTCTCCGCCGTCTGCTGCTCCACGAGCGGGCGCAGGCCGCCGTAGGCGAACAGCACATCGTCGTAGGAGAGCGTGCCGTCCCCGTAGGACTGGTTCACTTCGTCGATGAGCTCCTGGACGCTCTGCCGCGACACGCGGTAGTCGTCGGGCGATCCGAAGAACTCCTTGTCGGTGGTGCCGATGAGCGCGTGATTGCGCCAGGGGAGGATGAAGAAGTGCCGTCCCTCCGGGGTTTGCAGCGTTACGGCGTGCTCATTGTACAGCTTTTTTGTGATGATATGGATCCCCTCCGAGCGTTTCATGGGGTGATCATTCGCGCCGCCCTTCGCCGTATTGAGCACGATGTCGGCCCACGGACCGCCGCAGTTGACCACCAGCTCGCCGTGGATCTCCATCTCGCGGCGCTTCACGGTGTCCTTTACCGTAACGCCCGCGATGCGCCCGCCGGGACCGCGCACGAACCCCGTCACGGTCGCGTAGTTCGCGGCCTTGGCGCCGTAGCGCATGGCCGAACGCACGAAGGCCAGCGTGAGCCGCTCGGGGAAGATGCTGCGGCAGTCGTAGAAGACGCACGAGCCGGTGAGACCGTCCGTTTTCACGTCGGGCGCGATCGCACGGGTCTTGTCCCGCGAATAGGTCGAGTGGTTGGGGATGCGCTTGCTCGGGTCCCACGTCCGCTTCTTGTCGAAGGCGAGTATGTCGTAGAGCGTGAGGCCGAAATTGAGCACGCTCTTTCGCGTCATGAGCTTCTTGTAGTTGGGAATGAGCAGGGGGAACGGATACACGAGATTGGGCGCGATGTTTTCCAGGATGCGCCGCTCCCGCAGCGATTCGCGCACCAGCCCCAGCTCGAAGTTATTGAGATAGCGCAGGCCCCCGTGGATCATCTTCGAGGTCGCGGCCGAGGTTGCCCAGCCGAAATCGTTCTTCTCCAGGAGCGCCACCGAGAGTCCCCGGCTCGCGGCCTCGTAGGCCACGGCGGCGCCGGTGATCCCGCCCCCGACCACGATGATGTCGAATCGCGCCCCGCGATAGGTGTCCAGAAATCGTTCCACGGCCTTCCTCCTTAGCTGTGCGTGTTATACCGCGCATCGTACTGCGCGTAAATACTTTTTTCGGAATAGTCGAGCACGTCGTGCATCACGCGATGCGCGCGCTTTGCGTCCTTCTTCCGGATCGCCTCCAGAATGTCCCGATGGAAGCGCCGAGAACGTTCCACGTTCGCGGGATCGGCAAAATAGAGATGTCCAAAATCCCGGATGATCCCGCTGAAGAAGTTGTGGATGAACAGGTAGCAGAGGTTCCCGCCGGACAGCGCGATGCCGTTGTGCACCGCAAGATCGCGCTCCAGGATGTCGGCGGGGTCCTCGCCCTCGACGATGTGCGCGAGGCGCGCCAGGTCCGCCTCCGAGCGGTTGTGCGCGGCCCGTGCGGCCATCTCCGGCGTGATGAGCTTCCGTATGTCCAGCATGTTGCGCAGGATGTCCGCGTTGATGACGCTGTCCAGGTACACCAACGCCTTGAAGAGCTCCAGGTTGCCGCTGGCCCGGAAGTCCTTCACGTAGATGCCGTCGCCGTGGAGGATCTGGAGCAGGCCCAGCACCTCGAGTTTCTTGAGCGCCTCCCGCAGGGTCGCGCGGTTCACCGCGAGGGACGCGGCGAGCTCGCGCTCGGGCGGGAGCTTCTGCCCCACGGCGAACTCGCCGCGGACGATCTTCCGCTGGAACTGGCGCACGATCTCGTCGTGCAGCCGGTTTTTCGAAACGGGGTCCAGATGTGCGGGCTGTGCTGTCATGGCATTATTGGTTCAATGGCTCAGTGGTTCGACCAATAACACAAGGAGACTCTTTTTGTCAATCATAAAAAGGCGAAAAATTCATGGCGTCAGGCACTTTTTGCTCGGAAGGGGACCGGGTCCCTGAATGGTGATACGCAGTCGGCGTATCGAAGGCACCATTTAATTCTCGCCGATCTGGGACATTATTTATGATTGACTCTACCGAAAAGCCGGATTGGTGTACCGCCCTGACGAGAATGATTCGAGAATACCAAGATACATTAGCATCGATGAACAGCATAGTATGAATACCCCAATCGAACAACCACGACGCGATCATAGTATTGATGAAGCCACGGCGCTGAAGATCGCCCTGTATTACACGAAAGGCGACGTGGAGAGCGCGAACAACATGGTCGCCGGATCGTATAATGACCTGCAGGTGTTCAAGATCAAATTCACCTCTCCGATGATCAATGGCGCGTGTCTGCTCTTCTTTAATAGAATATACAACCAGCTCGCCGATTGCTATGGCATCATCTCGCCGACGTATAGCGTAGGCGATATTTCCACACACAAGGACTGGAAGGAGTTCGAGCGCGAGATATCCGAGTATTTTAACACCTGCGAACACGACAAGGGCCAGGTCTTTTCGTTTCTGGAGGCAGTCCGAAACGGCGTTACCGCGACATTTGCCAAGGATCTGCAGTATTTTGTCGAAATGCAGGACCTGCCCGGCATGGCGAGCATATTCAAGCGGCAGGTGTTCAGCGGCATCGAGCTGGGAAATATCAAGCTGGATGTTCACTTCGAGACGATTTCATCGCTCGACATGGAGCGCCACTCGAAAAGCAGCATCAAGCTAACGCCCGAGCAAATCAGCGGCGCGCAGCCGCCGGCAGCGGACGGGTCCATGGCCGACGATGCGCCGATCGTCATCGAAAAGGACGATGAGGACACGTTTGACAAAAACAAGATCAAGCTCATCTTCCACGGCACGCTGGTGCTCGATCCCATCAACGGCATGAACGTCGCCGGCCTGGTCGTGAAGGATTCGATAAAAATCCGTCTCGTCGACGAGAACCGGAAGGCGGTGCTCATCGCCAAGGCGTTCAATGCCTATGCCGACGGCCAGATGATGCCGATCGTCGGCAGCATCGTGTCGTACCGGAAAAAGGCGACCGGCGGCTACAAGATATTCGTCGAAATCGCGGACGGGATCTATGTCCGCATCGAGGAGGATGAGCGCAACATCAAGGTCGCTTTCGTCGCTCCGTCTCCCGACCGCCCCCCCGAGCTCCAGAAGGGGATAGAGAAATATGTCGATAAGTACATCGAGCAGCAGCGGAAGAAAGAGCCGGTGAATGACGATGACGGAAAGGCCGCTGGTGCGGCGGACGGGGCCGACGAGGGGAATATCTATACCCAGTTGGCGGCGTTCGCTGTTATACTCCTGTGTATTATCGGGGTAATCGTCTTTATCGTCATGAAAAAATGAATGGCGGTGTCGCGGAAAAATTTGGCGGGGAATGGAAGCGCGCACATCGAACAGTCGTTTTTCCCGGTGCGTGGGCCGGGAAAAAGCGCACCCTGAGACGAAACATCCCGGAAACCCCGGTGTGCGGACAATAAAACGGCGGGTGATCTCTCACCCGCCTTCCTGATTGCGCATCGAATGGAAACGCCTACTTCGTCTTGACCTTCGCCTTCGTCGCCTCGGTCTTGAAGGTCTTGGTGAACGCGAACTTGGGGACCTTGGTCGCCTTCTTTGCGGGGATGGTGATCTCTTCGCCGGTGAGCGGATTGCGTCCCTGGCGGGCCTTGGTCGCCGGGCGGACGCGGATGAACATCTTGCCCATCTTGCCGATCGGAACGCGCTCGCCGCTCATGACTCCGCTGTTGATTACGGCGAACATGTCCTCGAGCATCTCCTTCGCCTGCCGCTTCGGGATGCCGTGTTTCTTGGCGAGATAATCCGAGATGGTGTTCACGGTGTACTTTTCCGGGTAGGCCACTTTCGTCTTGTTGTTCGATGATTTCGCGTTTGCCATTGCAATTCCTCGGGTGGTGTATAGAATAGAGGCACACTTGCCACCGGCGTCCGTTTCCGTCAATAACTAGATGCGCGCGGGATAAAAAAAACGCGATTTTGCCCGAAAAAACGGGGTTTCCGTAAAATCGGTTCCGGCAGGAACCCGCAAGGTGCGGCCGGATTCCTGTCGGAAAAGCGAAACGAATTGGTGGTTTGATGCGGCGCCGAAACGAAACGGTTTACGCGCCGCCGCTCATTCCATCACGGCGCCGTGTCCCTGTCAAGGAGAATCGGGCCGGGGCATCGGCCCCGGTCAGTCCGAAAAATCCTTGACCGCCTGTTTCCGGCGGGCACACTGCTGCCGTCGTTCCGGCGGCGCACTCGGCCGGTCACCGCCGCTCCGCGTTGCGGAGCGGATCAGCACGCGGAGGTTTTCCCATGACGCGAAAAGCGATCCTAGCGGGCATTGCGCTCGTTTTCGTCGGCACGGCGCTGTACTCGAGCCCGGCCATCATGAACCTGCACCGGGGCCTCAAGCGCGCCGGCGTCGAGGTCGTCAAATCATGCGCCGACTGCCATAATGCGGCAACCGAGCTCAAGCAGGCGAAGGGCCAGGACGTGAAGCGGCTCTACCGGACCCCGGCCTGCACCGGGAAGGGCTGTCACCTCTAGGGGAATGCCCGGCATAATCTCCCATCACCGCCTCCTGGTCGAGACGGTCGCGCACCTCGCGCGTGAGCGGCACCTTCCGCCCCCGTTGCGCTCTGTCGAGATCCTTCTCAATACGCCGGCCTTCAAGAACGCGGCCTTCTTCGGGGCCATCGGGCCGAACATCTTCGACTACGCGCCCGGTCTCACGCGGCAATTGTACGGCTCGCCGCTCTCGTACCTGATGCACAACGGCGGGAGCGTCACCTTCATCGCCGCGATGCTGCGCCGCATCGGCGCGCTGGGCGATCTCAACACGGAGTGGGCGTCGGTCCAGCGCGCCTATCTGCACGGATTCATCGCGCACGCGGTGGCGGACATCGTGTATCATCCCTTCATGTTTTACTGGTCGGGCTTCCCCGACGCCTTCATCCGCCGCGAGATCAACCACTACCGCGAGCAGAACCTCGTCTTCGAATACAATCTGGACCTGTTCTTCCTGCACCAGTATCGCACGGACGGCTATGCCTTCAACCTGGACGATATGCTGCCGCTCCGGGAGGGGCGCCGGGGGCTTCGCATCAATCGTCCGGTCAAGCGCCTCATTCTCGAAGCGTTCAAAGAGGGGTTTCCCGATCAGTACCGGCGCCTCTTTCTCGGACGCCCGAGCGGCGATGTCGATGGCGACGCCAACGCGTTTACGCTTCTGGACGCGCTTCCCTCGCTCATCCGCGCGACCTACTGGATCAAGCGCAACCGGAACCCGCGGCTCAATGCGCTCCTCGACGCGCTGCGCCGCCGCACCGCGCTCTTTAACGATTACCTGGTGCGCTATCCCGATCCCCGGCGGATCAACAGCCATGTCCTCAACCTGCATCGCCAGCGCTGGGTGTATCCCGCGGGCGCGCGGGGCATCCACTACGAGTCGGTCGAGGACCTCATGCGCGTGGTCGTGGACCGGACCGTCGACCTCTGGGCGCGGGTCGAGGCGAAGCTGCGCCAGGGGAACGACAATTACAGCGACGTTATCCGCGACCTGCGCACGAACAACCTCAGCGGCGAGGACGGAAAGGACTATCTGGCCATGAAGGACAAGGAACCGGTGCGGCTGCGGGTCTAGTTGGAGCGCCGGAGGGTCTTGATGATTGAGTTGAAGTGCTCGCGCGCGAGCTTGAGGATCTCCTCCTCGCCGAGTGCGCGCATGAGCGAGGGATTGTCGATCATGTCGGTGTTGCGCGTCCGGCTCGCGGCGAACCGCACGAAGTTCATCGCCGCGATGCGGTGCGGGTTGATGACGCTGTAGTCGAGATAGCTGTAGAGCACCGAGAGCCCCAGGAAGGGATTGGCGTAGATGGTGCTCGACAGCGCCAGCTCCTCGCCGATCACCTGGTCGTAGAAGTTGTAATGGTTGTTGAGGATCTTGTGCGTGAGCTCGTGTATCTCGAACATGCGCAGGATCTCGGGCTTGATGGGCCTGCCCCCCGCAAACGCGCGCCGGAGACAGCTCGCGATGTCCTCGGAGACGCGCGCCCCCACGAAGAACATGGACTTCACGCTCTTTCCCGCCAGGACGTTTTTCGCGATCACGTAATCGTTGTGCACCTCTTCCGGGTTGATGTAGATCATGTCGAAGTAGAAGGTCGAGTTGCTGGTCGAGAACTCGTCGTAGTAGATGAGCGGCTGGATGTTGTACACCTTTTCGCGCATATTGAACAGCGGGTGCGAGATCTTGATGAGCTTCTTGCGGCCGTAAATGCAGTAGTCGAGGATGAGCCGCTTGTTCGCCGAGGAGACGTCGCGCGTGAAGCGGAGGATGATGTTGTAGCCCTCGAGGGCGCGCTCGAGCTCCCGGAGCGCTTTCGGGGCCTGCTTGTCCTGCGACAGATACACGTCGAGCAGGGATTCCGCGAGTTTACGGTGCTTGACCTCGGAGATGGTCTTGAGGTAGTTGCGGTATTCGCTCACGTGAAAGCCTCCGCGCTCCATCATCTTCAGCGACACGCTGTCGGCCTGGATCAGGTTGACGAAGTGCGGGTTCTCGTTGAACAGCAGCACGGTGTAGGCGTAAAACTTCCCGTTCACGCTGCGGATGTTGATGAGGTTGGCCTGATAGCCCTGCGGCGTCCAGCTCTCCGATGCGGGCGGGTCCCCCGCGACGGGACGCGTGGACAGCGCGATCGACGCGATCATCGCACACGCGGCGAGCGCCGCTCGGATGGGGAATGGTGCAGTCATACCAGGTTCATTCTACTACGCCGTATGTACTCATTCAATATTTCGCGCGCAAGGGATTTTTCAATGTTAATTCGCCCGCCCAACGTCGCGTCGCCGATGGCGCGGGGCGTATGTCGACCGCTGCGATGTCCGTGAGGAGTGGTGCGGGCGTTACTGGCGAAGCGCATGCGAGACGACGAACCACATGAACATGCCCATGATGAGCATGCCCCAGAGCACCAGGAGGACGATGGCGAGGCCCTGGTGACGGTTGATCATCTGAAAGATTTTCGAATTCTTGTATGCGAGAATCAGGTTGAAGACCTTCGACGCGAACCGTCCCGTGTGAATGCGGGTTATTGTCGGTGTTTCGGTGCTTTCGCTGCGTCCGTTTTCCATGTTGTTGTGAAGACCCCCTCGATCTTTCTCTGTGCGCAGGATGGTGTGAAAATTCCGCGTATTGTCAATCCAATATTCAACGAGAAAAAAAATAAATTATGCTAAACCATACTGTCTCCACTTCCGATAGTAAGAATACGGGAAAGTGCGCGGTTGAGAACGAGAGTGGACAAAATTTATTTTTTGTGATGCTCGGGCTGATTCCGTCGGATTGTCCGCCGGTGGTGCCGTGAAAAACCGCTTGCCCGCCTTTTCCGGGGACCGCACCGGTTCGGTGCGGACCGACGGAAATTACCGGAACATACGGATGTGTTCCGCGAGCAACAGGGATGTTTCACCATGTGTGTCTACGCCACATCGAGAACGGCTGCACCGATATCGGCGCACATCGCGCGCTGCGCGCTCTGCTGCGCGCTGGTAGCGGCCCTTTGTTTCTTCGGGGAACCCGGCCATGCCCGGAGCACTTCGCGCGAGGACCACGCCTGGCGGGATGCCGACGATTCGGGGATCCGGCTCTCGGACACCGAGCGAAGCCGGCGGCGTGACCGGCGCGACCGTGTGCGACAGACGGACCGCCGCAACGAGATCCGAGGGACCGAACGCGGAGCGCCGCCGCGATCGCACGCTGACGGGCGAAACGACGATGACGAACGCTTCGCGGTCCCGCGCTACCGAGACGAGCGGCCCTCCCTGAAGCGGCCCGCGAGCAAAAAAAAGGCGGCGCCCGCCCGCTCGGTGTCGGGTTCTCGCGCGCCGGCGCCGAACAGGGGCGCCATCGTGCACACGGTTCGCCGCGGGGAGCACCTCACCGGCATCGCCCGCAGCTATCGCGTTCCCGCGGAAACAATCGCCGACGCCAACGGGATCGACACGAGCGAGTCGTTGCGCGCCGGCATGCGATTGCAGATTCCCCGCGCGCGCCGTGCGGGGGCATCGCCGTCACGCGAGACGGCCGTTCGGGAACATCGCGGCGGCCAGCGCTTTTTGTGGCCGATGAACTCGGTCGTGCGCGTCCAGCGCGAGCAGGTCGACGGCGTCAAGTCGATCGGCATCGTCATTGTGGGCCGGCCGGGCGCGCCGGTCGTTTCCGCATCGACGGGCGTGGTGGAGAAGGTGGGCGTCATGCGGGGGTTCGGGAAATATGTCGTGGTGCGCCACGGGGAGCGCTTCATCACGGTCTATTCGCAGCTGGACGATATCCGGGTGCGGCGCGGCGAGCGCGTTCCCGCCGGGCGCGAGATCGGGAGCGTGGATGTGCGCGCCGGCCGGCTGCACTTCCAGATCAACTGTGACGGCAAGCCCTGCGATCCGCTGGCCATGCTCCCCCGCCGCGGGTGAGGGACGGGCGCGGTTTTCAAAGGGTGATTATTTTTATTAATATGATTAGTTTTGTTATTACTATTATATACCGTTAAATGACTGATAAATTTCTTGACAGTGTTGAAATATATAATACAAATACCGGTCTGGCTGGATTTGTTTTTCTTTAATGTTTTGATCGTGCCGGCCGATAATCAATAATAAGCGTTTCCCGGTGCGCGAGCCGTGAGCGGGGGGCGTTGATATCACTATCCGGTTTTTGGGCGTGACATCAGCACAGTGACATTCTGTTTCTTTAAACTTTTATGATGAAAAGGAGTTGAGGATGAAAAGGGAGGTTAAACTACTAGTACTGTTCATACTCACCGGTTTCTTGATCGTCCTCGTCGGGCAGCGTCCCACCGAGACCTTCGCGCAAAATCAGCCTGCGGACACGAAACCCGCCCAGGAAACGCAGCCGGAAGGGCTGGTCTGGGACTGGCTCAACGATTTCGAAAATTGTGAAGATTGGCGGGCCGTATCGACCTGCCCGCTTGGCGATACCAAAATCCGCAAGATCGAGGGCAAGCCGATCAAGATGGAAGGCGGCAAGGTGACCCCCATCCTGAAACCCGAAGACCTCGACGAAAAGGACAAGAACCTCAAGCATGAGGATAAATACGTTCTTGGCGTGAAGACCTATTTCATCGATCGCGGCTTCGACCGCGTCGAGGTGTTTCCGCCCAACGAATACATCATCCGCGGCAAGGCGAAAGAGGTGCGGGTATGGGTGCTGGGCCGTAAGTTCCGCCATACGCTGTTCATGAAGCTGCGCGATTTCCGCGGCAACATCCACAAGATCAAGATCGGCCGGCTCGATTTCTGGGGCTGGCGCGAGATGAAGGCCATCATCCCCGGCTGGCTGCCGCAATCGACCCGCTATGCGATGCTGGATAAGAATCTGCACTTCGTATCGTTCTTCGTCGAAAGCGACACCTACGAGGTCCCCGGAACGTTCTATTTCTACATGGACAATTTCAGGATCAGGACCGATATGTCCGAGTTCACCGGCGATACGACCATCAAGGACAACTGGTAAAATTAGGAGATGAAGGGAGGCATACTCATGAAGAAGTGTTATACGTTCCTGCTGCCCGTCGGCCTGTGCGCCGCGGTCGCGCTGGTGGTCCCGAGCGTCGGGTATTCGAAGATCGTAACGAATGTCAAACCCGACATCAGCGCCGAGCAGCTCAAGGCGATCGTCGTGGAGGACTTTGAGGCGACCGACCAGGCCAAGTGGACGGTCGATTCGACGCCCAAGAAACTCGCCAATCCGCCCAAGCCGGAGGACAACCCGGTCGAGAAGCTCGAAATGAAGATCATCGACGGCGCTCCCGCCGACATGGTCCCCGAGAAATGGGCGTCGAACAACAAGGGAACCCAGAACAAGAAATGCATCGGCGTTCTGTTCAAGTTCAGGTATCCCGGGGCCAATTCGGTCCATGTCATTCCGAAGGACGGGATTGAGCTTCCCGGCCGGTCGCGGGCCATCTCCCTGTGGTTCCATTCCCGCGGGCACGACTATACGCTCGAAGCCTGGGTCGAGGACTTCCAAGGCAACGTGCACGTCCTCAAGTTCGGTTCGGTCGATTACGTCGGCTGGCGTCCGCTGAAGACCTATATCCCGACCAATATCCCGCAGAAGATATCGACCTATCCGCAAACGCGGTTCCTGAAGATCAAGCGCTTCGTGATTCGGGCGAAGCCCGAGGCGCTGACCGAAGACACCTATTTCTTCTTCGATCAGATCAAGGTTCTCACCGACGATTACGAAGTGAACTTCGACGGCGAGAAGCTGCACGAGGCCTTTACCAAGGGCGGCGGCGCTCCCGCGAAGGACGGCGCCAAGTAATATCATGGAGTACCGGCGGCAACAGTAGCACACGCAACCAGGGATTTCAACGCTGTACTCTGAAAATACCCATCCAGGAAACGGTGGGTATTTTCGTTTCTTGAAACCGCCCAAATATGCCCGGGCGGTCATCCTTACGGAAACGAGGCGGTTCGATTATGGATAAGGAAAACGTACTGGATAAACTCAACTCGATCTTTCGTGAAGAGCTCTGGGGCCGCATCGAACCCAAGGATGTGGGCATATCGAAGTTCAAGATACTGGACGACCTGTTCAACGGGATCGTGAGCGCCGATTTGATCAACGACACCGTTGACGTGTGCGTCGCCCATCTCGGCGAGCACGCCGATTCCATCAACGCCTCGTATCTGCTGGGGCTCATTGGGTATCACACCGGCCGGATGGACGACATGGTCCATCTCAAGAAACTCATCGACCTGTTCCTTGCACACCACAAGTGGGCGGTCGCGGAGGTGATCGCGGAGAAGATACTCGAGTACGGCGAGAACCGCATGGCCCTCAAGGCGCTGGCGACGTCACTGGAGCGCATGGGGCGCAACAAGGACGCGATCCCGGTTTGGGAGGACCTCCTGAAGATCGACCGCTTCGATGCCGAGGTCGCCAAAAAGCTCGCCTTCGCCATCGTCGAGGACGATCCGAACAAGAGCGTCTATTACATGAAGCTCTCCATCGAGGGCTACATCAAGAACAACGATTACCACGAGATCCTGAGCCTGTGGAACAAGCTGGTGTCCGTATCGTGGGAGGACGTGCCCTTCTTCGAGCGCATCGAGCGCATGCTGGTGGACGCGGGCCAGACCGACCTCGCGGCCAGCCTCCTGAAGATCCTCTTCAATAAGTATCGGGACGACGAAAACCCGGATCAGTCCATCGCGCTGCTGAAAAAAATCCTCACCTACACGCCCGGCGACACCATGGCGCGGCGCGACCTGGTCAAGTTCTATGAAAAAAAGCACCACGAAAACAGCCAGTACGACCTGTTTCTGCAATTGTCGAAGCTCAACAACTTCAAGTGCCCGGTGAAGCACGCCATTCGCGATTTCGAAAACTACATCGTCTTCGACCGCGGCAACTACGTCACGCACCGCGCGTGGGGCGTCGGCAAGATCGTCGAGATCGACCGCGAGCGGATCGTCGTCGATTTCAAGGACAAGCCCGGCCACGGCATGTCGATACAGATGGCGCTCACCTCGCTGACGCCCATCAGTTCCGGCCACATCGCCGTGATGGAGTACGAGGACTTCGAGTCCGCCAGGGCGATGTTTTCCGAGGACATCATCGGATTCTTCGACGTGTTGGTCCGCTCGTACGGCGGCGAGGTGAACGTGAGCGAGGTGAAGAAGGACCTGGTGCCCCGCTACATCGACGAGAAGGGGTGGTCGAAATGGTGGACCAAGGTGCGCACCGAGATTAAAAAGGACCCGCACTTCGGCTTCTCCGAGAAGAAGAAGAACGTGATCTTTATGCGCGACAAGCCGCTCACCTTCGCCGACGAGCTCCTCAATCGCTTCACGGCGGCGGGGAGCTTCAGCGAGCGGCTCGACGCGGCCTTTGAGCTTATCAACAATGTCGGCACGGAGGACGGCGGACCGGTCGCGCCGTACTTCATCGATTACTTCTCCGATCAGGTGAAGGGTGAGTCGCATACCAAGCGCATCCTGTCGTATTTTATCCTGCGGGGACTGGCGCGGTTCGCCGACGAGAAGAAGCTGCGGCTCGACGCCGTGCGCGCGGAGGTGATCGACTACATCAAGGGGAGCGGGGAGCTGCCGCTCATCTCGATGAAGATCAGTTCCTACGACTACAAGAAGGACTTCGTGAACCTCATCATGGAGTCGCGCGAGGACTGGACGTCCATCAGCGCCGAGATGCTGCTCGAGACGCCCGTGCGGATCCACAAGTACATCATCAACAACCTGATCCAGTCGCACGCCTACACCATGCTCAACGGCTTCATCGAGCGGGTGATTCGCAACGCCAAGCAATACCCGGAAATCTTCATCTGGGCCGCGAAAAACCTGTACACGCGCGCATGGGACTACGCCTGGCTGGACTATTCGAGCGAGAGCCTCACGCTGTCCTATTTTCGGCTCATGAACGAGCTCAAGAAGATCGAGACCAAGGGCAACCGCCTGAAGAACATGATGACCGAGACGATTTTCGACAACGACCAGGCGGTGCTCCGGTATATCGTCCGCCTGTACGATGAGCCCTTCCTGCACAAGATCTACGATCTTTTTCGCGGGGTTGCCTACGCGGAGCAGTCGCAAATCGACAAGTTTCTCGCGGCGATTCGGGAGCGCTATCCCGACTTCAAGCTCACGGGTGCGGTCGCGGTCGAGGAGGACGCCGAGAGTGATATCGAGAAGGTGATCGTATCGCAGCAGGGGCGCGACCGGATGATGGCCGAGCTCAACCGCATGGTGAGCGTGGACCTGGTGAACATCTCGCGCGAGCTGTCGCTGGTCGCGGACGTATCGGGCGATGTCCGGGAAAACGTGGAGTACAATGCGCTGATGGAGAAACAGGCCGTGCTCAAGATGGAGATCAACAAGCTCGAGGCGCAGATGAAGAAGGTCGAGATCCTCAACGTCGCGACCGTCTCCACCGAAACGGTCGCCATCGGCACAGTGGTCGCGTTCGAGGACGCCGCCACGGGCGAACCGGGTCGCTACACGATCCTCGGGCCCTGGGACTCCGATTACGAGAAGCGGATCCTTTCGTATCAATCGCCCATTGCGAGGGCGTTTCTCGGCAGAGCGGTCGGCGACGAGATCGTCGTGAAGATGGGCGACGTCGATCGTCGCTATCGAATCGTCGCGATAGAACGCTGGGGAAACGGCGCGCAATAAAATATTTGACAAAATGGGCTGCGAGCCCGTTTGTGATACTGCCTCAGGGCCGCGATGGCGGAATTGGTAGACGCACTAGATTCAGGTTCTAGCGGGCGTTACGCCTGTGAGGGTTCGAGTCCCTCTCGCGGCACAGCACAAGGAAAAACGCCGTTGCATGCGCAGCGGCGTTTTTTATTTTCCGGTCGTTGGTAACGATGATTGGCTCCGCGCCACATTCACACCGCAGAAATCTCCGGTTCACAGGCGCTCCGACGGCGAGCGCTGTCCCACGATGGGGAACGTGGCCCCGGCCTCGGGGAAGACGGCAACATGCGCATCCGGACCCAGCGCACGCGCTCCTCGATCGATGACCGCCTGCGCCTCGGGGAAATTCTCGAAGAAGGCCATGCGCCGCACTTCGTCGTCGCTCACGGTGGGCACGTGAAAGAAGAGATCGTGTTCGCGCATGAGCTGCATGCTATAATAGGTCAGGAAGCGTTCCTCGACGGTGAGGCCCGTTTTGACTTTGTCGAGCAGCCACATCACGCGCGCGGGACCCAGCGCGCGCATGAGCCGCTTGACCAGCCACAGCGGCTTCGATTTATCGGGAAGCGTTATATCGTCCATCCCGCGTTCGGCGCGTAAAAAACCCATCACCACGCCGCCGGGGCGCAGCGCCGGAAGCGAGTTTCCAACGCCCTTCATGCTCTGTTTGAAGTTGATGTCCATCGGGTTCGAGCACACGATGATGCCGTCGACCTGCCGCTCGATCGCCAGGCCCGAGCGGGCGATGCACTTTTCCACGCCTGCGCGGTGGGACGCGATGGGATCGCCGGCGACGGCGTCCACGATGCGGCGCTGGTGGTCGATGAGAACATTGAGGCAGAAGATCGGGATGGAGATGTGGCGGACGATCTCCTCGAGGTCGGTGCGAAACGGATTCTCCTCCGGGAGCATGCCCACGCTATTGTAGCGATACGGCGGCTCGGCGATCACGCCATGATGTATCGCGATGCAGTCGGCCGCGGCGATGCCGGGAAGGATGTTCTTGAGCCCGCCGCCGAATCCCGCCCAGAGGTGCGGCTCGATCATCCCCACGCTGACGATGATGTCCGAATACAAAATCCGCTGATTGAGAATCACGGGCGTTCCCAGCGAGGTATAGCCGAAGCGGTGCAGCCGTTCGAGGTTGAAGGCGTCGTGGTTTTCCCACTCGATTTTCGCCAGGTTCGACGCGCCGACCTTCTGGCGCATCTCGGCCTCGGTCATCGGCGTGTGGATGCCCAGTGCGGTGAGGATCGTCATGCGCTTTTCCTCGGCCCCGGCCTTCTTGAGCTCGTCGATGACCAGGTGGAAAAACGTGTGCGTGGGGGTGGGCCGCGTATTGTCGTCGACGACGATGAGAATGTTCTTGTTCTTGAGCGTGAGCGCGGACAGCGCCCGCGCGCCAACGGGCCTCCTGAGCGCATCGCGCACGGGCTTGAGCTCGTCGCGCGGCGGCGCTTTGGGAGATTGGATCAGGCGCGGGAAGTGAACGGTCCAGGTGTCGGGTGTTTCGAGATGAAGGGCGCCGGGGCCCCACGGCAGTTCGATCCTCATGGACAACCTCATATCGGTCGCTGTCCGCGCGCATCGCCGGTGTATCCTGCGCGCGACCCGATCCGCTTTTTGTATATGGTCGGCTGGTTGAAACCGGCACTATCGTAGACGGCGGCGATGTTCGGTGTCAAATTTTTTTCTTCCGATGCGACGCGCATCACGACATGGGGGCGATGAGTTCGCGAAGAAAAAGCCGGTCCGTGCGGAAGCGCGCATCATCGACCTCCTTCATGAAGAGGATATTGATGCGGGCAAGGGCCTCATTGAGCGCGTCGAGGCTGATGATGTTTTCGGAGTCGATCGTCGACAGCTCCGTAAAGTTCCTGCGGCAGAAATCGACCCGCCCCTCGATAAGGAGCGGATAGCCGTGGGTGCGACAGATGATCGGCCGGTGCGCGTAGAGCAGGCAGCGCCCGTCGAGCAGGAGTACACAGCGCCCGTCCGCGCGGTCGCGATTGCCGGCGACGAGCGACAGTATCGCGGGTCCGCTCGCCCGCAACGCCTCGTGCATGCGGAAGCCCTCGATGGCGCACACCGACTCGAGGATGCAGCACGAATCGCACCCGGCCGTGCAGGCGATGTGCGGCGCATATTTCGCGTAGAGCGCCGCCTCGTACGCCTCAACGTGCGCGATGAGCCTGCGATAGCGTTCGAGGGCGATTTCACTGTTTTTCATTTTGTTATTGCCGTTTCGACATTTGTCTGCATTGAATTGACCGTGGCGCACATGACAAGCCGTTTTACGGTGTAGCGTGCGGCCCCAGCCGTGATCATACAGAAAGAGGGCATACAGGAGGATCGCCATGCCGAGCAGGAGAACCATCATTGCCAGCGCGTCGGAGGACCGCCTCGAGAAACTCATCGAGGAGCGGCTGCGGCCCGGAGCGGACAAAAAGACCATCGACGAGCGGATCTGGGACCTCTTCGGGGAGGACTGGTGCGTCATGTTCACCGACCTCTCCGGCTTTTCGCGCGGGGTCGCCAAGTTCGGGATCATCCATTTTCTGCAAACCATCTACGAATCGGAACGGCTCCTGATTCCCATCATCGAGGATAACGACGGCATTCTCCTCAAGGTCGAGGGTGACAGCTTCTTGGTGATTTTCCGAAACGTCAAGAAGGCCCTGCAGTGCTGCATCAGCATGCAGCGGACGCTGAAGGAGTACAATGAGAACAAGCCCGACGAGGAGAAGGTGCTCTTGTGCGTGGGGCTCGGGTTCGGGCCCATGCTGCGGATCGGCGATACCGACGTATTCGGCGCGGAGGTGAACGCGGCAAGCAAGCTCGGGGAGGATACCGCCGAGGCCTGGGAGGTGCTGGTGACCAAGGCGGTGCGCGATCGGGCGAAGGACATGCCGGACATCTCCTTCGAGGAGATCGCCGAGGTTCCGCCGGGGGCCGAACAGGCCTTCCGGGTGAAGTACCGATTGTAACGGCGCCGGCGCGCCGGCGCCGAATCATACAAATGGAGGGACCGATACAATGAAAAAATTTTTGCCGGTGCTGCTGATCGCGTTCGCCGGGTGCCTCACGCTGCCCGCGCACCTGAAGTACCCCTCGAAGGCGGGAAACTCGGTCCTGGGCGTTTCCATCACGCTTCGCGCGCCGATCGCTATTTTTTCCGATCATCCGAGCGCGGTGTATTTCGCCAAGATTGAAAAGGGTGAGACGCATCGTACCGCCAAGCGAATTGTTGCCGCAAACTTCGTGGCGCGTGGGCGCGCGTACCTTGTCGATTGCGAGCCGGGGGAGTATGTCGCGGTTGCCGCTTACACGAGAAAGCAGATCGTCAAACATAAAAAAGACTACAGCAAGCCCGACATGACACCGGCCGAGTACGAGTATTATTGCGCGCTGTTCGGCGAGCGGATCGTCGCCGCGTCCCGCGTGTCGGTGGGGAAAAACGATTTCGTTTTTATGGGCGACTTCGTCGTGGACCTCTCCGTGTTGATTCTCAATACCGGCACGGTGGATCTGACGAGCGCCAATTATCTGGGGCTGGTCAAATTCCCCGACAGCCCCTACCACTACCTCGGCGACCTGAAGAACGCCGATCGCGGTCCCGAGGCCGCGGCGCGGTATTATCGTGCGGCGGCACAGGAGTTCGCGGAGTCGGGCTGGTCGCCGCTCGTCGGGCGGCATCTACCGGAACCCTCGCGGGCACCGTGAGCATGGATGTCGACTCGGGTCAGATCGCACATGCCCGGAACCGTGATTACACGATCTTGAATATTCGGGAGAGGTTCACCACGGTGAGCGTGTTCCGCACATTGTCGGTGAAGTTGACGAAATCGATGGATCGCTTTTCGACATCGACGCTCTCGATCACCTTGAGCAGCATCGCGATGCCGGCCGAATCGATGAAATCGACCCGTTCCATGTTGATCACGATGTCGCGGGGGTGCGCGCGCAGGATGCGGTGGATCCGCTCCTGGATCGGCTTGAAATTGTCGAAGTCGATCTCATCGGCCTCGATCGTTATTCGAATGACATCGCCAATGTCTGCTGTAACCATTGGGGCACCTCTTGGCCGGACCGGGAGACGCGATGGCCCCGTCCGTATCTATATGTACGACTGAATGGTTGAGTCGCTCCGCCCGATATATCAGTTCAATGCGGCAGGTCAAGTGAAAATGCCGAATGCGGTGTGGGGAACGGAAATAAAACACGGCGGGCGTGCGGCCCGCCGTGTCGTGTACAGGGAACAGTGAGAATGACGCGCTACACGATGCCGTAGGCGTGCATCGCCTTTGCGACCTTGATGAAGCCGGCGACATTCGCGCCCGTGACGTAATCGCCCTTCTTTCCGTACGCCTCGGATGCGTCCAGTGCGGCCGTGTGGATGCTCCGCATGATTTGCTGCAGGCGCTTGTCGACCTCGTCGCGCGGCCATGACAGGCGCATGCTGTTCTGGCTCATCTCCAGGCCGGAGGTGGATACGCCGCCGGCATTGGCGGCCTTTCCGGGACCGTAGAGGATGCCGTATTCCTGATAGAACTTGATCGCATCGGGCGTGGACGGCATGTTCGCGCCCTCCGACACGCACTTGCAACCGTTCTTGACAAGCGCCTCGGCGTTCTTGCCGTCGATTTCGTTCTGCGTCGCCGACGGGAAGGCGATGTCGACCTTGAGGGACTGCTCGCGGATCACGTCCCACACGCTCAGGTCGGCGAAAAATTTCGCCTTGTACTTGTCGGCGTATTCCTTGATGCGCCCGCGCTTGATGTTCTTGAGCTCCATCACGTACTGGAGCTTTTGATTGTCGATGCCGGCCTCGTCAACGATGGTGCCGTTGGAGTCGCACAGCGCGATCACCTTGCCGCCGAGCTCGTTCACCTTCTCGACCGTGTACTGGGCCACGTTGCCCGCGCCGCTGACGACGACGGTCTTGCCCGCATAGTCCATTTTCTTCGTGGCCATCATCTCGGCGGCGAAATACACCGCGCCGTAGCCGGTCGCCTCGGGACGGATCAGGCTCCCGCCGTACTCGAGACCCTTGCCCGTGAGGACGCCCGTGTGCTCATTGCGGATCTTCTTGTAGTAGCCGTACATGTAGCCGATCTCCCGGCCGCCCACGCCGATGTCGCCGGCGGGTACGTCGATGTCGGGACCGACGTGTCGGAAGAGTTCGCGCATGAAGGACTGGCAGAATTTCATGACCTCCATGTCCGATTTGCCCTTGGGGTCGAAGTCCGATCCGCCCTTGGCGCCGCCCATGGGGAGGGTGGTCAGCGAGTTCTTGAAGATCTGCTCGAAGCCCAGAAACTTGATGATGCCAAGATTGACCGACGGGTGGAAGCGGAGGCCGCCCTTGTAGGGCCCGATCGCATTGTTGAACTGGACGCGGAAGCCCCGGTTCACCTGCACCTCGCCCTTGTCGTCCAGCCACGGCACGCGAAACATGATGACGCGGTCCGGCTCCACGATGCGCTCGTACACCTTGGACTTCACGAATTCGGGGTGCTTGTTGATCGTCGGCTCAAGCGTCTCCATGACCTCCTGGACCGCCTGATGGAACTCCTTCTGCTCGGGGTCCTGCTTTCGCACCTTGTCGATGATCTCGTTGATAAGTGACATAATGCAACGTCTCCTTTACTGTGATTTTATCCGTGAGAACCACTATCGCATGCCGCATGAAGACCCGCTTCATGATAGCAATACTGATAGATTTACAATATTTTTTAGCTGCAGTAAGGTTTTCGTCCGTGATGGACCTGTCAATTAGTATCACGGAAAACGCCCCGTCATAATGTTACATCCATGTAAATTTTTATCGGCACGTGGGGTATGATGATTAGACCCTCATTCCTCGAAGCACAGGAGGCGTTGCGATACGATGTCGGCCATGAGGCGGAGCGAATCGACATCATATACGCTGACGATGTCGGCGTAGGCCGATTCGTCCGGCAGGAGCGCGGTGAGCAGGTTCGGCCGGGTCGAGAGGAGCGTCGAATTGAGCCTCACGCCGTCCCGGTCGGGGAAGATGGCGGCATAGAAGATGTCGGTCTCGACCAGGTCCTGGAAGAAATGCGTACCGTACGAGAGCTCGGGCGCGAAATCGTCGCGCATCACCGCCACCTCCACCAGGACCGCAATGCGGTTGATCTCCGAGAAGCGGACGGGGATGCCCAGGGCGGGCGTCGTGGTCCCCCAGCGCCCCGGGCCCATGAGCAGGGTGGGAAGGGACGCCGTGTCGGGGATGAGGCGGTTGAGCTTGCCCACCAGACGCGCGATGTCGTATTTTTTCGTCTGTTCCAGCTCGCCGTAGCGCAAGGGATCGATGGCAATGACCCGGCGTATGGGCATCGATACGCTGCCGCCGAGGAAGTTGCCGTTCGTGCGAAACAGGACCCGCCCGTCGTCAATGGCGGCGGGCATCTCCACGACGCGATCGTGCCACTTGGTCTGCTGCGGCCGGCACTGCAGCAGGTTGATCCGGTATTCGCGGGGGCCGAGGAAGTTGATCGTGAACTCGATGTCGACCGGCGCGCCATAGGCGTCCGCGACCGTGGCAAGGATCCCGCGCATGTCCGAGGCCAGCGGCGTCCGGGTGAAGATGTCGTCGAAGGTCAGGATCCACATCGCCTCGGGGTCGCGCCCCTGGCGGCGGATCATCTCCTCGGCCTCGGTGTCCCGCGCGCCGATGAGCGACAGGTCCATCTCGTTGGTGTTGTTGATGACGTCCGAGACGGGGATCGTCTCGATCTCGTTCTTGAAGACATTGAGGACGTCGGCGTAGTGCTGCGAGAACTTGCGCGCATCGTACATGCCCGCCTGGGCCTTGAGCAGCGGGTCGTCCAGCGCCACGATGCGCGGATAGTCGCCCTCGACGCGGTTCACCGCGCGGGTGCCGAGCCCGTAGACGATGCGCATCATCCCCGCCTTCGCGTCCAGGGTGTTCTTCCATACATAGGTGTTGTACGAAAGCCCCACGCCCGCCAGGTCGGGGAAGAAGTAACGCGAGCAGTGCGAACCCGACACGCGCTGGACCAGGAGGGCCATCTGCTCGTCCATGCGGTTGAGGCCTCGCTGCTCTCGGTAGGTGAGGGCGTCGACGTTCATCGTGCTCGCGTACACGCGTTGGATCGCGTCGATGAGCTGCCGATAGCGCTCGGCGGGCGACCCCTGGTTCACCAGAAAGAAGCTGTCGTACTTTCCGGCGAAGGCGTTGCCGAAGGCGTCCTCCAGGAGGCTGCTGGAGCGCACGATGATGGGGGACTGCCCGAAGTAATCGATGAGCTGCTGGAACTTTTCTTTGATCGCATCGGGAAAGGTGCCGCCCAGCATGAGCGCGTTGAGCTTCTCCGCGGCCGGGTAGTAGCCCTCTTCGGTTTTATGCTCCATGAACAGGCGCCACCAGCCGTTCTGCACGATGTAGGTGTAGAAGACGTCGGAGCCGATAAAAAAGGAATCGTGCGGCTCGAGCAATGCGCCGAAGGAAGCGGTGTTGGCGTTCATGAGGATCTTCCGTGAGACGAGCATGCCCACCGATTTTCCGCCGATATAGCCGGTGCCGATGAGCCGGTTCTTGATCTCCACCAGGTCGCGCAACGTGAAATGGCCGGAGGCGAGCGCGAGCATCCGCTCGTCGCGCCCGATGACAAGCGAGCAGAGCTTCGCCATCATCTCGCGCGCCTCCGGCGAGTCCGGGCGCGCGTTCATGAGCTCCTCCGCCTCGAGGAACAGCAGGTCCCAGTAGTCCAGATTGCGCAGCGACGCGCGCGTGTCGCCGTCCAGGATGTGCGACATGAGCGTGGTGAGGTCCACGCTGTTGGTGAGCGGGATGAGGTCGTCGCTCGCGCGCAGGTGGGGGAAGAACATCGTGGGCGTGTAACGGTTCCACACCTTGAGCGGGTGCACGTAGTACGTGCCGCCGGTGTGGTACACGTCGATGAGCACCTGCGTGGTGTCGCGGATGCGCGCGATGGTCGAAAACGAGACGCGGTTGCGCAGGATCGCAAAGTACGCGATGGTGTTGAGCTCGAAGAGGTAGGGGCAGGTGACGCGAAAAAAGTTGCCGATCATCAGGTCGGTTGCCCACATCGATTGCAGGTCCGAAAGGCAGTCGAAAACGTAGAAGACGTCTACGCCTTCGTTTGTGATGATCTGGAAGACGCGCGCGGAGAAGTCCTCGAATCCGGTGAAAGCGTCCAGGGTATACAGGACGCTGTACTGGTGGGGCCCGATGATGGGTTCGTGCCGCGCGAACCGTAGGTAGACCACCCGCCGGTTTTCCCGCATGGCGCGCTCCGCGAAGGGGACCGCGAAGGCGCGGTAATCGTCGATGTCGTCGAACTGCCACACGACATTGTCGCCCATGCGCAGGCCGGTGGTGATTCTGTCCAGGCTCTCGATCCCGGTGCTGGCGGTTTCGATGGAATTCATGGTGCGCCCCCTCGGTGTGATTTCGCTCGCCGCCCGCCGGGGGCGGGATCGGCACGATAAACGTAGCACATGCTGTAAGTGGCGATAAAATTAATACATATCATTACTGACTACCGCGCCCGGTTCCGGCAAAAGTTTACATGTGCGAAACATTGCAGCGGAACATTTAAATTGAAACCAGGGGGGCATGGCGGTTTATTAACCATCGGTTACACGGACGGCAGTGACTTTAGCGATGCTAACAACAAGGAGACCGGCATGTGCGGCATAGTGGGAATCATCAACACCGACCGGCGCCTCATTGACGGGAGCCACATCCGCGAGGCGATCCGCATCCAGCGGGACCGCGGCAATGGCCTCGGCGGAGGGTTCGCGGCGTACGGCATCTATCCGGAGAACAAAGACCAGTACGCCTTTCATCTCATGTACGAGGGGGATCGCAAGAGCCCCATCGTCGCGAAGGTGGAGGCCTATCTGCAAAACCGCACCCGGGTGTACCAGTCCGAGGAGATCCCGGTGTATCCGAACGACCGGGTGGCGGGCGGTCCGTACTTCAAGCGCTATTTCGTGAAGCCCCTCGCGGAGGAGATCAGGCCGGACCAGAGCGAGGAGGATTATATAGTGGAAACCGTCATGTTCATCAACCGGATGGGCGGCGCCTTCGTCGTCTCCTCCGGAAAGAACATGGGCGCCTTCAAGGGCGTGGGCTATCCCGAGGATATCGCCGATTACTTCCACATCCAGGACTACAAAGCCTACATGTGGACGGCGCACAATCGCTTCCCCACGAACACGCCCGGCTGGTGGGGCGGCGCGCACCCGTTCACCATCCTGGACAAGGCGGTGGTGCATAACGGCGAAATCACCAGCTACGGGACCAACATGCGCTACCTCGAGATGTTTGGCTACTTCTGCCTGCTGCAGACGGACACGGAGGTTATCAGCTATATCTTCGACAAGCTCACGCGCAAGGACGGCCTCTCCCGGGACGACGCCTGCTTCGCCATGGCGCCGGCGCTCTGGGAGGAGATCGACCGCATTGACGACCGGAAGAAGAAAAAGATCCGGCAGGTGTACGGCGCCGCGGTGGTGAACGGCCCCTTCGGGATCGTGCTCACGCATAAGGACGGCGCCATCATCCTGAACGACCGCAACAAGCTGCGCCCGGTGGTGTGCGCCCGAACGGGGAACACCTGGTACGCCTCGTCGGAGGAATGCAGCATCCGGCTGCTCTCCCCCGAGGTCGATGAGCTCTGGTCCCCCAAGGGCGGGGAGCCGGTGCTGATCGAACTGGGCGCCGATACCGGGACCCGGGAGGTGGCGTGATGGGCATTATGCAAAGAAACTGGTCCGTGATTCCCCCGTTTTACCCCGAGTTCGACATGGAGCGGTGCGATTGCGCCAACGGTTGCACCATCTGCTCCCGCGAGTGTTCCTTCGGCGAGATTTCGCAACGTCCCGTGCGCGGCGCGGACGGGAAGGTCTACTATCGCCCCTGGGCGAACAAGGCCGCCTGCGGCGCCTGCCAGCGCTGCGCGAAGATGTGCCCGCACGGCGCGATCACCATCCGTCGCGCGCCGATGCACACGAGCCACGATTACTGGACCACGGACTACGTGAACAATATCTGGAAGCAGTCGGGCAACGAGGGCGGCGTCCTTCTCGTGGGAAACGGCGCCACCGGGCCGCAGCGTCGCTACTTCGACCATCTGATGTTCGACGCCTGCCAGGTGACCAATCCCTCCATCGACCCGCTGCGCGAGCCGATGGAGATCCGCACCTTCCTGGGACGCAAGCCCGACACCATCGACGGCGACATGGGACCGCAGCTCGCGCTCGAGGTGCCCATCATGTTCGGTGCGATGAGCTTTGGCGCGCTCAACCTGCGCGTGCACGAGGCCGAGGCGCGCGCGACGAAGGCCGTGGGGACCTTCTGGAACACCGGCGAGGGCGGCTTCCACAAGTCGCTGCGCGGATACGGCGCGAACACCATCGTGCAGGTCGCCTCGGGCCGCTTCGGCGTGAGCGAGGAATACCTGAAGTCGGCCGCGGCGGTGGAGATCAAGATCGGTCAGGGCGCGAAGCCGGGGATCGGCGGGCACCTGCCCGGCGAGAAGGTGGGACCGGCCATCTCCGAAACCCGGATGATCCCGGTGGGAAGCGACGCGCTCTCCCCGGCGCCGCACCACGACATCTACTCCATCGAGGACCTACGGCAGCTCATCTTCGCGATAAAAGAAGCGACCGAATACCAGGTGCCGGTCTCGGTGAAGATCGCGGCCGTGCACAACGTCGCGCCCATCGTCAGCGGCATCGCGCGCGCGGGCGCCGACATCATCGCGATCGACGGCTTCCGGGGCGGCACGGGCGCCACGCCGCTGCAGATCCGGCAGAACACCGGCATACCGATCGAGCTCGCGATCGCCGCCGCCGACCAGCGACTGCGCGAGGAGAAGATCCGCGGTTCCGTGAGCCTGATCGCGTCGGGCGGCATCCAGTGCTCCTCCGACGTCCTCAAGGCCCTCTGCCTGGGCGCCGACGCCGTCTACGTCGCGACGCCGGTGCTCATCGCGCTGGGCTGCGGCGTATGCCAGCGGTGCTTCTCCGGTAAGTGCGCCTACGGGATCACCACCAATAAACCGGGGCTGGCCGAGCGGATCGACGTCGATGAGGCGACCGAGGCGCTCACGAGGCTCCTGCGGTCGTGGGCGGAGGAGATCGAGGAGCTGATGGGCTCGATGGGCATCAGCACCATCGAATCGCTCCGGGGAAACCGCGACCGCCTCCGCGGCGTGGGCCTGAGCGAAGAGGAATTGACCATTCTCGGCGTAAAGCATGCCGGGGCGTAAGGAGCGGGAGGGGCGACAATGATGACCGTGGATGCACAGGGAATCTACTACCGGATGCTGAACCGCCGCATCCGCGAGCAGTGCGCGATGGGGACGCCGGAGCTCGTCATCACCAATGTGATGGGACAGCGCTATATCGGCGGCGGGATCAACGGATCGACGAACATCAAGATATACGGGACCCCGGGCCAGGACCTGGGGGCCTTCATGAACGGGCTCACCCTCGAGGTGTTCGGAAACGCGCAGGACGGCGTGGCCAACACGATGAACGCGGGCAAGATCATCGTGCACGGGAAGGCCGGGGAGATCCCCGGGCACTCGATGCGCGGCGGGAAGGTCTTCATCCGCGACGACGTGGAGTACCGGGCGGCCATCCACATGAAGGAATACGAGGGCCAGGTGCCGTGGGTCATCATCGGCGGCACCGCGAAGGACTACTGCGGGGAGTACATGGCCGGCGGCCGCGTGGTGGTGCTCAACATCGCAAACCGGCCCGGCTCACCCGTGGGCTACAGCGTGGGGACCGGCATTCACGGCGGGGCGATCTATGTCCGCGGCGCAATCGAGCCCTTCCAGCTCGGACGGGGCGCGATCGTCGCGTCGCTCGACGACGACGATGTCGCCTTCCTGAAGGGCGCGCTCGAGGAGTACTCCCGCGATCTTTCGATCAACCTGGGAAACATCACCTTCTACGAGTTCGTCAAGGTCACCAAGAAGGGGCACCGGCCGTTCGCCAATCTCTACACCCCGGCGATGAACATCAAGACCACGCAGCCCAAGCACATCAACCTCACGCCGCCGTGCGCCTACAACTGCCCAACCGGCATACCGACCAGCGTCTACCTCAACCTCATCAAGGAGGGGAAGATCCGCGAGGCGCAGGCGCTCATGGACGAGTACACGCCCTTCCGCATGAGCGTGTGCGGGACCGTATGCCCGGCGCCGTGCATGACGGGATGCAGCCGGAACATGATCGACGGCCCGGTGGAGATCCAGAAGATCGCGCGCGAGTACTATCCGGAGTTCCCTCCGGAACCGGCGAAGAAGAAACGGCGCGAGCTCGTTTCCGTCATCGGCGCGGGTCCTGCGGGGCTCTCGGCGGCCTGGCAGCTCGCTCGGCGCGGCTACCGGGTCGCGGTGTACGATTCCGCCGACGATGTGGGCGGCAAGGTGCGCAAGGCGATCCCGCGCGAGCGCCTCGCGGACGAACTGCTCGATCGCGACATCGAGCGGATCAAAACCTACCCGATCGAGTGGAAGCTCAGGACGCCCATCACCGGCGCGCTCTTTAGCGAGCTGTATGCGATGAGCGATGCAGTGGTGGTCGCGACCGGCGCGCAGGTGCCGCGGCGGATCCCCTATCCCGGCGGGGAGCGCATCATCTCCGGTCTTACGTTCCTCACGGACATCATCGAGGGGCGGCCGATGGACCTCTCCGGCAAGGAGGTCGCGGTGATCGGCGCGGGGAACGTGGGCATGGACATCGCCTGCGAATCGTGGCGGCTGGGCGCGAAGAAGGTCACGGCCATCGACATCGCCAAGCCCCTGGCCTTCGGAAAGGAATTGGAGATGGCGCGCCGTCTCGGGACCGAGATCGTGTGGCCGAAGACCATCGAGCGCCTCGACGAGCGGAGGGTGGTTTTTTCCGACGGGACGTCCCTCAAGGCGGACGTGGTCTTTTTCAGCATCGGCGAGCTTCCGGACGCGGGGTTCCTCGGCGACGCGGTGCTGCGCGACGAGCGCGGGTACCTCGTGACGGCCGAGCATTCGTTCCGCTCCAACGACCCAAAGGTGTACGGCTGCGGCGATATCATCCGTCCGGGGCTGGTCACCGACGCCATCGGTACGGGCCGTCTCGCGGCGATGGAGGTCCACGCGAACCTCACGGGCGGGACCTTCGTGTATCCGGCAAAGAGCCTGGTGCCGCGCCGACGCATCCAGACGGTCTACTTCGGCGGGGAGACGCGCGAGATCGACCGGTGCATCTCCTGCGGGACCTGCATCTTCTGCGACAGGTGCATCGACGCCTGCCCGCAGGACGCGCTGTCGCGCAACGGCGAGGTCTTCAGCGTCGATCCCGCGCGCTGCACGGGATGCTACACCTGCGTGAACGTGTGCCCGCGCGGCGTGCTCCAAACCGACGACGTGGCCGAGTTCGTGCTGGACGAGCTGGACAATACGGGCTAGGGGCGCCCGCCCCGAAAGCGCTTCACGAGCGTGACCGCGTTTCCCGTTTCGTTGTAGGAAATCGCGTCGAAAAAGCTTGTGGCCATGAGGATCCCCCGGCCGTGTATCTCGCGGCGGCTGTTGAGCTCCGCGACCGAGACGCTCATGCGCGCGCGGTGGTCGAACCCGTCGCCCTCGTCGGTGACGGTGTACCGGCAGCCGTCGGAAGTTATGTGATACTCTATGGTTACCGTCCGGTCGCGGAAGCGGGGGTCGGCCTGCCGGGCCGAGACGAACTCGAAATAGGTCCCCTCGGTGATGGCGCGGGTTTTTTCGTCGTATGAGATGCCCAGATTGCCGTGCTCGATCGCGTTGATGATCATTTCGCGCAGCGCCACGCGCAGCATGGTGGTCGTATGCTGGTCCTCATAGCGGCGCAGGTTGCGGGTGATGCGATGCGAGACGTCCTCGGCGGCCAGCAGGTAGTTCCCGATGCGATAAGTCTGCCGGTCCTCCACCAGCGCCGAGAGCAGCGTGTCCTCGGTGATGGGCGAGGCGGTCCCCCGGATCTCTTCGCGCCCGGAGAAGTCGAGGCTCTCGAGCTGCACCAGCATCTCTTTGGGTTCGCTCACGATGGGCGAGCGGAACTCGGCCTTGAACTGCGCCGTCTCCCGGTCCCGCAGGAACTGCTCGAGCTTTTCGATCACAAAGCGGTTCGAGTCCGTCGGACCGCCGCCCCGGAAGAGCAACGTCTGGAAGTGCATGCCAATAACCATGTCGGGCGATACGCTGAAATGCCGTTCGATGGCGCGGTTGATGGAGAGAACGGTGCCCGCATTGTCCAGCGTGAAGATGATGTCGCTGGAGTCCTCAACGAGACGCCGGTAGCGTTCCTCCGTTCGCGCGAGTTCGCGGAAGGCGTCCTCGAGCTCGCGGTGCGATTGCATCAAGCTCTCCACCATGATCCGCTGGGCGTCCAGTTTCTCCGCCTGCGCAGCATCCTTTTCGCGGCGCAGAATGGTGATCCGATCGCCCAGGCCGATGGTGAGGATGATGAGCTCGATGGCGGTGCCGATATGGAGCGAGTAGATGGTGAAAAAGTTTGCCGGGAGGACGCCCAGGTTTTTCAGGGACGAAATGGCGGCCCCGGTGAGCGTGAAGCCCCAGGCCGCCATGAAGAAACGCGCCGGCCGATAGTTGGCCAGCAGCACCCTGACGCCCACGAACAGGGCCAATCCGATGCTGATCAGGGTGGTGATGACGATCAACTGGATGGAGGTCGTGTAGTCGAGAACGAACGATGCGGCGAAAATGCATACCGGCACCATGAGGACCACGAAGAGGGCGCGGTGGAGGCGCGGCACCATGGTGGCGGTGTTCAGGTAGCTCTGCGTGAAAAGAATGGCGAACACCTCGATCGCCGCAATGCTCGCGATGATGTAGTGATTGAACGGCGTGATCCCTGCGGGGAGGAATTTGTAGGCCAGGCCGTCCTGCGTGAGCTGGTAAAACCCAATCGCAATAATAAAGAAAACATATCGCAGATAGGCCCGGTCCCGCACCGAAATGAACATGATGAGATTGAAAATGACGATGACGAGCATGAGCCCGTAGTACATGCCCAGCACGTATTGTTCGTTGATCGTTTTATCGTGGAAGGCGTCGGCCCGCCACAGGGTGAGGGGCGCCTCGATGCGGTCTCCCCCGGCAAGGCGCAGATACGCGGTTCCGCGCGCGCCGGGCTTGACGGACAGGGAAAAGACGAACAGGGGATGTCCGTTTCCACGCTGTGAAAAGGGATATCGGTACCCGGCGTCAATCCGGCGGTATGATCCCCGTTCGTCCGGCACGTACAGCTCGATGAAATCCATAAGCGGATAGGAAAGCTCGAGCACCCAGTCGCGCGGGGCGTTCGCATCGGCGACAAAGGAGAACCGAAGCCAGAAGGCCGAGCGGGTGAAGCCCCAGGCGGGGACCGACCGTTCGTTCCGAATGAAGGATTTCGCCGCGGGGGGCGCGGTCACCCGCTCGAAGGACAGGGCGCCGCTCGGGTCCTCAAGGCAGTAGGCATACGGCCCCACCGGGACCGAAACGACCTCGGCGCCGAGCGTCATTGCGACGTCATCATGCGCGACGGCCGCCGGAACCGACGCCGTCGCGAGTACGAAGATGATGAGCGCGAATGCCAGTTTCATAGAATGTCGTGCGATACCGCCGGGCGATACGACTCACATGACAGTATCGACGGAGGCGTGGGAGAGAAATGCGCGACCCCGCGCACGGCGCGCGGGGTCGGCCGCACAGCGCTTACAGCTTTTCCAGCCCGGCGAGGTCGAAGGCCTCGAGGAACTTTTTCAGCTTGTCGGTGTTCTTGAATTCCTTGTTCTTGTCGTCGGCCACAAGGCGGATCTCGATGTTGTTCGCCAGGATCCACACGAAGCTGTCCTTGGCGACCTTTGCGGGGTACTTGCCCACCTTCTCCGTGGCGCTGGCGTAGCCGTCTTTCGTCGACTGCTCATTGCGCTGATCGAAAACCTGGAACCACATCACGCGGTCTTTCTTGCCCTTCTTGAGAACGTTGATCTGCAGCCAGGTGCCGGTGGTCGAATACTGGTCGAACTCGAGGTCCTTGAAGGCCTTGTCGAACTTGGGGAGATACTTGACCAGCTCGGTGAGCGCAACCGTGGGCGCCTTCTCGGGCTTGGCCTTCTCTTCCTGCTTTTTGCAGGCGGACAGCGAGACCATGAATACGGCGACGAGTGCGATGGATGCGAAATGCTTCAACTTCATGTGTAATCCTCCTCGACGGTGTGTTGATATGTACTCGCCCAGAGTATTCGCTCCGGACGATATACACAAGTAAAAAAACGGCCCTGGTCCCCGTGTTAGAGTGCGGATGCCTTGCGAAGTCGCGCATGCGACAGCTCGAGCGTAATTGCCGCAACGACCGGCACGAAGGTCAGTATGATCCCTCCGGCGATCGCGTCAAGCATCTCGATCTCGTCCTCGGGACCCGAGGTGACGATGCCGAGGGCCATGAGGGCCCAAAACACCGCCGTGAGCGCGAAGAGGGTCCTCGAGATGACGATACGGTATACGCCGATCTCCTGCGGGGCTACGGATGGCCCCGGATGTGTCTCGCGCGGCATATCGGGAGACGGTGCGTCCGGGGACGGGGTTGCCGAAGCCGGAGACGGGCCATGTTCCCAGCGCTTCGCGGAGAGCGCCTGGCCGCGCTTCAGAAAGCGGAAGCCGGCGATAAAGAGGACGACCACGATGGGCACCATGAGGAGCGCCGCCGCGGTGCCGGACAGGACCACCGTGTCGTAGGCGGCGTGCACGACATAGGCGATGAGGAATCCTCGAAGGATGAGCCGCTTCGACGCTGCGGGCGTTTCCGCGAACTTGGCCATGCCCACGAAATACCCCATGAGCACGCCGGTGAAGGTGTGCAGCGGGATCGACGTGATGGCGCGCAGGATCCCGATCGCCAGGCCGGACTCGATGACATAGAGAACGTTCTCGGCCAATGCGAAGCCGACGGCGACGCTCCCCGTGTATACGATGCCGTCGTTTTCTTCATTGAAGTTTTGGTTTTTCCAGAAGAAGGCGAGCACCACGGCGAGCTTGGCCGCCTCCTCGACGGGCGCGATGAGAATGAAGGACGTGAGTCCCGCGCCGACGAGACCGCCCGACTTGAACAGCGGAAGCGGCTGGAGCAGGAGCTCGATCGTTCCGGCGGGGATCACCGCAATGGCGCCCAGGAACAGCGCGCGGGCGATGAGCGAGAGCGGCTCCGGCTCGAGCCGGTCGTAGCGGAGAATGTAGAGCAGGAACAGGATCGGCGGAACGACGGCCAGTACGACCAAGAGCGGCATTTCCATGGGGCACCTCGCATCGAGGCTCCATGATGGCGCGGGAAAAACAAGACGTCAAGAACTATGCGGTCTCCCTGCGCGCGCGCCGTCGTATGAGCATCGTCACCGGAGAGATCACGAGGCCGACGAGGACGCCCAGCACGATGGCGAGCTGCCCGTTCCCGGGGCCGGCGACGTCCAGATAGGCCGTTCGGGGGTCGGCGGTGTCGTAATGGACCGTGACGGCGCCGCCCGTGGGATAGGGGGCGATGGCGCGCTCGGCCTCCTCGCGCGTCTTGTAGAAGATGCGCGCCATGCCGATCCCATGCGATTCGTAGGCCGCGCCGCCGACGGTGTAGGAGTACTTCACGAGCACGTGCACCGTAGTGCGCGGTCCGGAGCCCTGCGTGTAGATCTCGGCGTGGGTCACCACGCCGGGGGCGGTCGCGAACCGAACGCGCACGCCGGACTCGTGCGCATGCACGGCGATACCGATGGCGATGATGAGCGGGCCGATGCTGTGCGGCGCGAATTTTTTCAGGCGGTCGATCATCGCTTTTTTCTTCCGCCCGTTTTCGTTTTCGATCGGGACGGCGCCTGTCGCGGGACCGAGATCGTCATCTCGACTTCCGTCGTTTCCGAATGCGCGACGATCTCCTCCGTGGTCTCGGTCGCCTGCTGGCCGCCCACGTGCGCCAGATGGTCCTGCATCTCGTAGCGGGGCCGGAATTTGCTCTCGATCCATTCGCGTGCGGAATCGACATAGCCGTACATGGACGGCACCACGAACAGGGTGATGAGCGTGGAGACGAGGAGCCCGCCGACGATCACGATACCCATGGAGGTGCGCATGCCCGCCGCCTCGCCCCAGCCCAGCGCCACCGGCATGGTTCCCGCGATCATCGCGAAGGTGGTCATGAGGATCGGACGCAGCCGCACCATCCCCGCCTCGCGGATCGCGTCGCGGCGCGATTTGCCTTCGCGTTCGCCGGTCACGATGAAGTCCACCAACAGGATGGAGTTTTTCGTGACCAGGCCGATGAGCATGATGAGGCCGATCCACGCCATCATACTGAGCATTTCCCGGGTGACCAGGAGCGCCAAAAACGCCCCCGACACGGCCGGCGGGATGGCTGCGAGAATGGTGACCGGCGTGATGAACGATTCGTAGAGGCTTGCGAGCACCAGATAGATAAACACCAGCGCGAGGACGAAGACCATGAGCATGTCGGTCTGCATTTCGCCGAAGGCCTCCGCGGCGCCGATGAAGCCGTAGGTCATGCCGGCCTTGAGGGGCAGCTCTTTTTTAAAGATGCCCTTGACCGCGTCGATGGCGTCGCCCACGCCGCCGTCGGGCGCGGTGTTCGCGTTGATTTGCACCACGCGCTGGCGGTTCTCCCGCATGATGAAGGAGGGCCCCAGGCGCTTGACCGGCTCGCTGATGGCCGAGACGGGAATGAGCTTCTGTTGCTGGCCGCTGTTGGGCACCTTGGTCTGATAGTAGAATTTCTCGAGGTCGCGCTGCTCGGGCTTGAGGCGCAGGCGGATATTGTACTCGAGGCCGCTCTGGTGGAGCTTGCCCACCTTCTCCCCGGCGACGTGATAGCGCAGCTCCTGCCCGGCCATGCCCGAGGTCACGCCCACCAGGTCCATCATCCTCGGGTCCAGGACCACCTGGAACTCGGGCTTGCCGCCCTCCAGGCTCGACTTGATCTCGATGAGGTCCTTCACCTTCCGGTTCATGATGTCGATGAGCGTTGTCGCGTACGCCTCCAGCTCCTCCAGATTGTCCCCGCGGATGTTCATGGTGAAGGGGTAGTTGCTGCCGCCGGTGGTGGAGTAGTGCTGCACCATGATTTTCGCGTTCTTGAACTCGTCGGTGGCGAACATCTCGCGCACCACGCGCTGCACCTCGATCGATCCGCGCTTGCGCTTCGAGACCGGCAGCAGGTTCACGCCGAGCGTCGACTTGTACGGCTCGCCCTGGTCGCCGCCGACGACGATGGAGATGCGGTCCACCTCCGGGAGATTCTTCACCTTTTCGAACACCTTCATCGCGAAACGCTCGGTGCCGTCGAGGCTGATGCCGGGCGTCAGCTCCATGGTGATCATGAACTCGCCCTGCTCGGACTGCGGCTGGAAGGTCTTCTTGATGAACTTGACCGAGACCATGCTCGCGAGAAACACGATCGACATGATGGCGATCACCGTCTTGGGACGGTCCAGGCACAGCTCGATGAGCCGTCCGTAGGTGTGCTCCAGCCAGGTGTGGAACTCGTCGAACTTCCGCACCACCCAGTTCATCCGGCCGTGCTGCTTCCCGGCGAAATAGGCCGAGAGGAGCGGCGCCATCGTCATCGCGTCGAAGAGGCTGATCAGGAGCGCGAAGACCACCGTGAGGCCGAACTGCTTGAAGAACTGGCCCACCATGCTCTGCATGAAGCCCATGGGAAGAAACACGGCGATGATGGTGGCCGTGACCGCGACCACCGCGAGCGCCACCTGCATGGTGCCCGCCTCCGCCGCGTCGACCGGGTGCATGCCGTCCTCGAGGTGGCGGAAGATGTTCTCGCGGACCACGATGGCGTCGTCCACGAGCAGCCCCACCGAGAGCGAGAGGGCCATGAGCGTGAGCAGGTTGATGGAGAACCCCATCGCATACATGAGGATGAACGCGCCCAGCATGCTGTTGGGCAGCGCCAGGCCCGTGATGATGGTCGAGCGGACATTGCCCAGAAACAGATACACCACGAACACGGCGAGGATGATGGCGATGATGATCGTCTCGAAGACGTCGTCGATGTTGATGCGGATCCAATGCGACCCGTCGTAGACCATGTGCACCCGCGGGTTTCCCTCGCGCCCCTTCAGGTGTTCGTTGATGACCGCGAGGCGCTTCTTTACTCCGTCGGCGACGGCGACGGTGTTGGTGCCCGACTGCTTGCGCACGTCGAGGAGGATCGCCGGCTTCAGCTCGCGCTTCACCGAGCTGTTCTTGGGGGGCGATCCGACGGGCGCGTAGAGGTAGCCGCGCGTGGTCTCGTCCTCGACGCCGTCGCGCACGTTCGCGATGGTCTTGAGCGCAACGCCGCCGCCGAAATCGCCGGCGAAGGAGATGGGGATGTTCTCGATCTGCGAGAGCTTCTCGAACTGGCCGATGGTGCGGAACACCGTCTCCGTCTCGCGCTTCTCGTACTTGCCGCTGGGGATGTTCGTGCCCGAGCTTTTGATCTTGTTGGCGATGGAGAGCGCCGAAATCTGATAGAGCGCCATCCGGTCGCGATCGAGCTCCACCTGGATCTCGCGCCGACTCCCGCCGATGATGGTGACGTTCCCGACGTCCGCCACCTGCTCGATGGCGGTCTTGATCTCCTCCTTGGTGATATCGTAGAGCTTCGCCGGCGGCAAGTCGCCCATCACCGCCAGGCGCACCACCGGCACCGCCAGCGGGTCGAACCGGTCGATGATGGGCTCCTCGACCGTTTCCGGCAGGTTGGGGCGCGCGAGCGAGACCTTGTTGCGGACCTCCTGCACGGCGAACTTGATGTCGGTGCCCAGGGTGAATTCCACGAAGATGAAGGACACGCCCTCCAGACTCCGCGAGCTGATCCGCTTGAGCCCGGAGAGGCCCACCAGCTCGTCTTCGATGGGCTTGGTCACCAAGTTCTCGATCTCGGCCGGGGCCGCGCCGGGATAGATCGTGCGCACGGTCACCAGCGGGAAGGTGATGTCCGGGAAGAGGTCCACCCCCAGCCGGCCGAGGCTAATGAGTCCGGTGAAGAGCATCAGGATCACGATGCTCATGATAAAGATGGGGCGCTTGATGGAGAAGGCGGCTATGTTCATGTGTCGCTCGAATCGCTGGAGTTTTCGTCGGATGTCCGGTCCGGCATCAGCGCAGCGCGCCGGACCGTGCGGCTCTGGGAACCACGGTATGGCGAAAGTGAAAAATTAGTCAATTAATTAAAATGTCGCCGGCATGATTTTTCCCGCAATCCAGTGAAGGCGGCATGTGTATGCACCACGAATTGAGGGCCTCATGACCTGACCTGGGAAAAAGTTGTTGTAAATACCGCGAGGACGGACTACGGTTATCGCGCATCGCCGGCATGCCGGAATGCGTCGGTCGGCTTTGTGCGGCCGGGGTCAAACATAATACAATATCCATGAACAACGCAAAGGAGGGTCACATGACGGTTTCAACAGTTCTCCGTGTTCGCTGTATGGGTTTGATTCGCTGGGGCGTGGTGGTCGTTGCGGCGGCCGTCCTCGTGCCGATATGCCTTCCGGGAGCGCACGGTCGCGTCCTCGCGGATGGCGCTCCCATCGTCTACACGCTCCCCGCCGGTTGGACGCAGAGCGACGAGCAGGCCGCGGTCGCGGCCGCGACATCGCCCGACCAGTCCATCCGCATCATCGTCAGATATTTCCCGCTTCCGTCCCCGATGACGGCCATGCAGGTCATCCAGAAGCAGAAGACCAAGGTCAAGCACGACCGGGTGGTCACGCCGCCCACGGACATGTCGCAGTTAAAGGCGCGCTTTAACGCCGATTCCGTCGCGAAGATGCAACTGTCGGGTGTTACAACCGAAGGCGGGAAGTTCCTCTATCGCGCATTCGCGTTCGTCAAGGGGAGAAATCTCGCGGTCATCGAGGCGATCGTCAATACGAAGGCGGGCGAGGCGGTCTTCAAGCAGGCGGACGGGACCGTCAATTCGTTTCGCTTCAAATAGCGCTCGATGCAGTGCGCGCCGCCGGCCGATGTCTCGCCGGAGGCGCGCATAAAAAATCAGAAATGAGGACAGTGCCATGAAACGAATCATACAAAGTCTGATATGCCTCGCCGTGCTCGGCACGGTCGCGGCGGATGCGCAGGCGCCGGCGCCGGAGGTCCGCAAACCGGTCAAGACCTCGAAGCCGGGGGCGGTCGGCACCGCGCTTGTCGTTTTTTCGAATGATGGGAAATACATCGCCACGGCCCCGGATGGCGACGGCGTGTTTCGACTGTGGGACGCAAAAACCCTTTCGGTCAAGAAGGCGCTCGGGGACGTCAAGAACGTACTCAAGTACGCGATCGCGTTTTCACCCGACATCTCGCTGGTGGCGGCGGGGGTCGGGGACGAGATCCATGTGTGGGAAACCGCGACATACACGCTGGTGAAAAAATTCACCGCCCACAAGAATGCGCGCATTCAATCACTCGGCTTCACCCCGGACGGCCGCTTCCTCGTGAGCACCGGGTCCGACACCGATCCGGGCAAACGCGGCTGCGTCTGGAGCACGGACACCTGGTCGCTTAAGCATCATCTCGGGTATGATTACGGGCACCTGTGGCTCAGGAGCGCGTCGATCTCGCCGGACGGCCGATTCGTCGTCGTGGGCGGGGGGAGCGACGCCTCGAAGGACCATCACGCGCTCGTCTATGATATCCGCTCGGGGCAAAAGGTGCGCGAGCTGGCCGTGTTCATCAAGGCGAATGACAAGTTCCAGGACGGCATGATCAACAATGTGGCGTATTCGCCATCAGGCGACCAAATCGCCGTGATTACCCAAAGCCGGATACTTGGATTCGACGCGGAGAGCGGCGAGCAGCAATTTCGTATCAATAAGTCATTCCATATCTCCTTCCAGTATCTGCGCTACTCGCCCGACGGGAAATATTGTGCGGCGCTCCATAAGGCCGGCAGGGACTATTGTGTGCACATCATCGACGCGCGGTCGGGGTCGATCGTTCGGACCTTTGTCGCGTCCGCCGGCGACAAGCGGTATTACTACAACCTCGCATTCACCAACGATGGGAAACTGCTTGCGCTCGTAGGGACGAAGGCGACGATCGATTTTTATGAGTGGCGGTAGCATCACGGATAGCGTCAATCCGGGGAATTGAATGGTGCAATGAAGAACACAAACGACTGCAATTTCGAACTCAAGCAGCTGCGATCCTTCCTCGTCGTGCTGGAGGAGGAGAGCTTCACGAAAGCCTCGCGGCGACTCCGCCTGGGACAGGCGACCATCAGCAATCACATCTCCGGGCTCGAGACGGCGCTGGGCGCGCGACTCATCGCGCGCTCCAGCAAGGGTTTCGCGATCACCGAGGAGGGAGCGCTCTTCAAGAAATACTGCGAGCGCGTGTTCGGAGACCTCGATGCGGTGCGGCAGCGCATGGGCGTGCAGGATACGCCCCGCGCGCTCACCGTCGCCGCGAGCACCGTTCCGTCGCAGTATCTGCTCCCCGCGGCGTTGCCGCTGCTCTATGAAACACTTCCCGATCTGAGCATACACGTGGAGGTGGCCGACAGTCGGGAGGTGATCGAATCGGTGCGCGAGGGCTCCGCGGACATCGGCATTTCGGGCAAGGTGGTCCGCCATCGGTCCCTGGCGTATCGCGAGATATGCGCGGAGCGGATCGTGCTCGCCTCGTCGCGACGTCCGGCACGGGCGCCCATCACCCCCGCGGCGCTGCGGGAACTTCCGTTCGTGTTCCGCGAAAAGGGGTCGGGCACGCGCGATTCCTACGAGCTCCCGCTCAACCGGCTGGGGGTGCATCCGGCGGACCTTCGACCGGTGCTCACCTGCACGACGACCGAGTGCGTGAAGCAGGCGGTCCTCGCCGGCGTGGGCGTCGCATTCCTGTCCGAGCTCTCCATTCGCGACGAGCTTCGCCGCGGCGCGCTCCACATCCACCCGGTTTCAAAACTCTCCATTCGGCGGGCCTTTCATTTTCTGTGGCTTACGTCGCACCGGCACGGCGCCTTTCTTCGCCGGGTGGCCGACACGCTGTCCGTTGCAATGCGGGAGGCCGCGGCTCGGCAGGGTTGATCCCGGCGTGCCGCCGTCCTTACCGGGGACGGGCCGGTCCGGCCGCGAGGTCCGCGAGCATCCCCGCCGCTTCGTCAATCTCGTCTAATGTATTGAACATACCGAAGCTGAAGCGCACCGTTCCTGCTGGGAATGTCCCCAGCGTTTGATGCGCAAGCGGCGCGCAGTGCAGGCCCACGCGGGACTGGACGCATCGCTCGTCGAGATACTCGCCAACCTCCGACGGAGAAAACCCGTCAATCGTGAACGAGACCACGCCGGTTTGAGACAGTTCCGGATGCACGGGGCGAAAGCCGGGCACCGAACCGCGTGCCGCATCGACAAAACGGCCCGTGAGCGCGCGCTTGTGCTCGCCTGCGCGCTTCGGTCCGCCCGATGCCATGAGGTATTCAATGCCAGCCAACAGCCCCGCGATTCCAACCGTATTCAGCGTTCCCGCCTCGAAACGGTCGGGGAGGAAGTCCGGGTGTTCGATGCTGTCGGAGCGGCTGCCGGTCCCGCCGTAGCGGAGCGGCCGGAGGAGAGAATAATCGAAGGAATCGGCGATGATAAGCGCGCCGGTGCCGGTGGGCCCGTAGAGCGCCTTGTGTCCGGTGACGGCGAGAAGGTCGATCCCGTCGCGCGCCATGTCGATGGGAACGATCCCCGCGGACTGCGAGGCGTCCACGATGAAGGGAACGCCGCGCGCGCGGCATGCGGCGCCAATCTCGCCAATCGGCTGCACGATGCCGCTCACGTTCGAGGCGTGGTTCGCCGCCACCAGGCAGGTGCCCGCGGTTATCGCGCGAGCGATCGCGTCCGGGTCCGCAGCGCCCTCGGGAGAGCAGGGGACGACGGTGAGCGAAATCAGCCCGCGCTTTTCCAGCTCGCGCAGGGGCCGGATGACGCTGTTGTGCTCCATGGACGTGGTGACGGCGTGGCCGCCCTCGCGCGCGAGTCCCTGAATGGCGAGGTTGAGCGCGTCGGTCGCATTGTGGCCAAAGACGACGCGCATGGGATTTTTCACGCCCATGAGGGACGCGAGCGCCTCCCGCGCGCGGAAGACCTCCATGCCCGCCTCGACGGATTTTCCATGGCCCGAGCGTCCCGGGTTGCCGCCGCCCCGGGCCATGAAGCCCGTCATCGCCTCGATGACCGCCGCGGGCTTGGGAAAGCTCGTGGCGGCGTTATCGAAATACATCGCTATTTATTTCCGCTGACGACGATGTCGTCGCCGTCGTCGCGCGAATCGGTCGTATAGCCGTTTCGCTCGAGTATGCGGATCACGTTTTCTTTCGAGACCGACGAGCTCACGGTCACGGTAATGGACCTCTCGCCGTCGGCGATCGCCTGCTGGGTGAGCACCACCGGTTGCGGGCAGGAAAGGCCGCGCGCGTCTATCTGCTGTGCCATATCAATCTCCTGTGTACATTCAAATAATTACGCCTTCATTCGGTCCCGCATGGTGAAGCCGACGATGAGGCAAAAGACAATTCCGATGACGACCATCGCGGGCCCGAACGCTCCCACGCCCTTCGGCGAGCTTGCCGCAGAGAAGTTGTGCGCGATTCCAGCGCCGACGATCATCCCGGTCACAAAGACCGCGGCGTCATTGTCGCCCTCGCCCGACAGGATAAGCTGGCGTCCCGGGCAGCCGCCGGCGAGCGCGTAAGCCAGGCCGGAGAGCAGCATCCCCATGAAGTTCCACAGGTGGTCGGTGTGGGCGATCGGCTGCCCCTCGAAGCCGGGATTGAATTGGCCGTAGATGAGATTGAACACAAATGCGAGGACAAGGAGCGATCCGATACCGCTCACCAGGTGCGTGTCGCGCGTAAGAATGACATCCCGCAGCGATCCCATGGTGCAGAAGCGGCTGCGCTGGGCGATGGCGCCGATCACCAGTCCGGCGGCCAGGCTGATATATAGGTTCGCGTGTTGGGAGCCGGGCCCCTTCTGGCTGAAGAAGACCGGTCCGCCCTCGGAAAATGAAACCTGGAAGGCGAGCAGGAGAAACAGTCCCAGCATAACCGCGGGGAAGATCCACCCGGCGGCCTTCTTGAGGGGATAGGCGCGCCCGAGGCTAAATCCTTTTTTCAGGAAAACAACCCCGATGGCGATGCCGACGATGAGCCCTGCGATGCCCAGGAGTGCATTGAGGTCGCCCCCGGCGAGCCGAAGGAGCGCCCGCCACGGGCAGCCCAGAAAAACGAGCGCCCCGCACATGGCGAACACGCCCAGGAAGAAGCGGATGAGCGTCGATGATCCGCCCCGCGGCTTGTAGTCGCCCAGCGCGAGCGAGATGAAAAATGCCCCGATCACGAAGCCCATGATCTCCGGGCGCAGATACTGGACCACGTCGGCGCGGTGCAGGCCCAGCGCTCCGGCGATATCGCGCTCAAAACAGGCGACACACACGCCCATATTGGGCGGGTTTCCCAAAAATTGCAGCGAGACGGCGATCGTGCCGATGAGGGCCCCGGAGAGAATGATGCCCCATCGGGTGGATAGAATGTTTTTCATACGGCCTCCGTGCGATGTGATGATAGGGCATGAAACATGACGGGTGTTGGGCGGGTCAATAATTAATTTTTTTAATATATGTAATTATTAATTTTGATATTTACAGTTGACAGGCGCGTTATGGCCGCTGTATGATGATTGTGTTGTTTGACGACACTCCGTTCGGCGTCCATGCCGGAAACCGGCACATCAATCATGGGAGGTGGCATCCATGAAGTATGGCGCACAGAATAAAATCACGGCGAAGGTGACATCCGTCAAGACCGGCGACATCATGTCGCAGGTGAAGTTCGCCGTAAGCGTCCCCGCAGAGATGAGCTCGGTGCTCACGACCGATTCGGTCAAGGACCTCGACCTTAAGGCGGGGGATTCGGTCCAGCTCATCATCAAGGCGATCCACGTATTGCCGGTCAAGGAGTAGCGCGGACGCGATCCGCAATCATCACCCGTACAAGGAGCGGAAGGCATGAGTACCGTAATCGATGCGCGGAAACTGTCGTGCCCGCAGCCGGTCATCAACGCGAAACGGGCGCTGGAAGGCGCCGATTCGATCGTCGTGATCGTGGACAACCGCACCGCGGTGGAGAACGTGAGCCGGATGGCGGCATCACAGGGATGCGCGGTGGACGTCGAGGACAAAGGCGACGGCATCTATCTGTTCATACGGAAATCCTCAGGCGGACAGCCGATCGCGCAGATGACGCCTGTCGAATGCGGCGCCGTGAACCCGGCCGGACCCACGGTGATGGCGTTCGCCAGCGATAGAATGGGCGGCGGCAACGACGAGCTGGGCGGCGTTCTAATTCGCAGCTTGCTGCACACCGTCGGCGAGGCGGACGACAATCCGGATGCCATGATTTTTTACAACACCGGGGTGAAACTTGCGGTAAACGGCTCGCCCGTGCTTGACGATCTTCGCCTCATCGCCTCGAAGGGGGCGAGAATCCTGGTGTGCGGCACTTGCCTGAAGTTTTTCAACCTGACCGAGTCGCTCGCCGTGGGGAACGTTTCCAATATGTATGAGATCAAGGAACTGCTCTTTAGCGCGGGCCGACTCGTTCGGCCATGACCTCGACGGAGGCGAATTCGATACTCATCTTCCACTCGGTGCACCATGCCATCTGGGCCGAAAGCGTCCTTCGAAAGGGCGGCATCGAGTGTAAGATGATCCCCATACCCCGGTCGATAAGCTCGGATTGCGGCGTGTGCGTCCGCATCGCGTCCGTGGATGAGTCACGCGCTGCCGCGGCGCTCTCCGAGCTTGCCGAGGAGTGGCGCATCGAGCCGTATCCAGCGCGCGGATAGGTCCGGCGTGGGGGTTTTTTTGAATCAAATAATCAGAAATATTAATACTGTATATCGATAAATATGATTGACCATTGTGGCTGGTCGGGATCGACTTGTGCCCGCGCACCATCTTCCATATGAATACCGAGGTACAGCCATGACGCCATTGTTTCAGGATGAATTCGCCGGAGGCCCTCCCGCCAAACGCTCGCTTCAGTATGTTCTGGGCAAGCGCGAGAAGGGAAGCCCCGTCGTCGGCACCTATTGCACCTACGCTCCCATAGAACTGGTCCGCGCCATGGGCGGGGTTCCCGCGATGCTGTGCGCATTTGCGCAGGGGCCCATCGAGGCGGCGGAAACCGTTCTCCCGCGAAACCTGTGCGCGCTCATCAAGTCGAGCTACGGGTTTATAAAAACCGACACCTGTCCCTTCTTTACCGTTTCCGAGGCCGTTATCGCGGAAACGACCTGCGACGGGAAAAAGAAGATGTTCGAACTCATCGCGGACAAACGGCCCCTTCACGTTATGGACCTTCCGCAGCTCCCCGACGAGCCGGAGGCCGCGTCCAACTGGGTCGCCATGGTGGTCCGACTGAAATCATTTCTCGAGAAAACCTTTTCGCGCTCCATCACCGATCAGGCCGTCGAGGAGGCCATCGCCGATACGAACAAGCGAAATGCGCTGGTGCGCCGCTTTCTTGCGTATAACGCCCGTCGTCCCGCGGTCCTCAGCTGGAGCGAGATATACGATGTCACCTGGCTGGCGGCCTCGGCCTCGGGTGCGGACCTCGAAACCATGATGGAAGGCGTATGTGCGCGTCTTGATGAGCGAATCAAGTCGGGTGCGGTTATCGGCGATGCGAAATCGCCGCGCGTGCTGATAACGGGATGCCCCGTCGGCGGCGACGCGACGAAGGCGTTCAAGACCATCGAGGCCGCCGGCGGCGTCATCGTCGCCATCGACAATTGCACGGGAAGCAAACTGTATGCGGAAGATATCGATGCGAAAAGCGGCGATCCTCTGGCGGCGCTCGCGCGTCGCTACCTGAAGATCCCGTGCTCGTGCATGACGCCCAATACAGGACGGCTTACGGAACTCGATCGCATGATCGCGGAATTCAAACCCGATATCGTGGTCGACGTCGTACTTCAGGCATGTCACGGTTACAATATCGAGTCGGTGAAGGTCGAGGAGCACGTTAAAAAGAACCACGGACTGCCGTTCCTGAAAATCGAGACGGATTATTCAAGCGCCGATGTGGAACAAATCCGCACCAGGGTCGAGGCCGCGCTGGAGGGCACTCGAAAGAAATAGCCCGTATGAGAATTCACATCGCGGTTCGAGCCGTCGCATGCTTCAAGCAGGGTGTGCGATGATAACGAGAAAAGCGGGCGAATATGCGCCCGCTTTTCTCGTTGAATGTTCTGAGGAGTGTACGGCTATTTCGCGGAAACGGTAAACGCCGTGGTTCCCCAGGAGGTCTTCCATTCGCTGGTGGTCACGCCGTTGCGCTGGCTGCCGGGGTAGCTGTCGAGCCCTTTCACGACGGTGATCTTCACGACGCCGCCCTTGTCGGCCTTGATGACGCCGGCATGTACCGCCGCCACGCAGGGAGAGGAGTCGGTGGTGTAGGTATCCACGCCCCACACGCTGCCGCTGGCGCATGCCGCCGGACACTTGACCAGGAAGCTCGCGCCCTCGTCCTTCTTCTCGACCTTCACGTCGCGCATCTTGGTGGCGCAATCGACGGCAACGCCTTGGGCGCAGCTTGCCAGGAGCGCGGCGCAGCATACAACCGCAAGAATCATCAGTACGTTTTTCATTGGTAACCTCGCTATTTAATTGATTTCTGCCATCGATCATGCTATTGTTTGGGTACAGTGTCAATGATTATTCGATTTTTTTCCAGCGCAGGGGGAAGCGGTGAAAACGCGTTCAATCAAGCGGGTGTTCAAGGGCAAACCGACAATCGAGGGGGCCGGTGTCCATCTTCGACGCGTGTTCGGTCACAGCGAGGTCCCCTGGTTCGATCCGTTTTTATTGTTCGATGATTTTCGCTCTGATGAGCCGGCCCGGTTCCGCAAGGGATTCCCCTGGCATCCGCATCGCGGCATCGAAACCATCACCTACGTGCTGGCCGGAGATGTTGAGCATGGCGACAGCCTGGGCAATGCCGGCGTCATCTCCTCGGGTGACGTGCAGTGGATGACCGCCGGAAGCGGCATCATCCATCAGGAGATGCCGAAGGGCGACGGGCGGGGGCGGATGTACGGATTCCAGCTCTGGGCGAACCTTCCCGCCGCGCACAAGATGATGGCGCCGCGCTATCGCGACGTGCGCGCCGGCGACATTCCCGAGGTCACGCTCGACGGCGGCGTGCGCGTGCGTATCATCTGCGGCGCGGTCGCGGGCGCTCGCGGGCCCGTTGCGGACATCGTCATCGAACCCGAATACCTCGACATCACCGTCTCGGCGGGGACCGAGTACCGGCACCCCGTGAAGGCGGGGCACACCGCGATGGCGTACGTTATTGAGGGGAAGGGGTTTTTCTGCCGGGAAAAAAAGCCGTTCTCGCATGATGTGGCGGGCGAGACCTATTTCGATTTTGCGCGCGAGCCCTACCTCGAAGACGGATCGCTCGCGCTGTTCGACGACGGCGACGAGGTCCTCGCCTTCACCGAGGAGGAGCCGGTGCGGCTGCTGTTCATCGCGGGGCGCCCCATCGGCGAGCCGGTCGCCTGGGGCGGTCCCATCGTGATGAACACGCGCGAGGAGCTGCGGGTCGCCTTCGAGGAATACGAGAACGGGACCTTTATCAAGTCCTCATGAGGTCGTATTCGCGATACGCATGATCACGTTGTCGCTGGAGCGGTAGTCGCGCAGGCGGCCCTTGACGAACGTGATGGCGGTTCAGAACAGGGAATCACAATCAAGATTTCATTTCGGCGGACCCACCAGCTCGTGGGCGATGTCGATGAGATCGTCGAAATAGGTCGTGTCTCCGGTGAGTTTCCACATGACCACGGCGCCCTGGTAGATGTGGATCATCCGCCGTGCGAGTTGCCGCGTGACGATGGTGTGCGCGATGCGGCCATCCTTCTTCAGCGTCTCGATGAAGGCGTCCAGGATATCCGCCCAGCTGTCGATGACCGCGGAAAACTTTTCCCGTATGTTCTGGTCCGAATCAAGCATGAGACTGAAGCGCATATTCGCAACGGGACATCCGTGGTACGATGCGGTGTCGACGATGCCCGCCTTGATCCGTGCGACCCAGTTGCGTATCAGTGTGTCGAGATCGCCGCTTTCCGAGACCAGCGAGCGGATCTGGTCCGCGATGATGGCGCCGTACTGCCGCAGGCACTCGTCCACCAGGTCGTCCTTTGACGGGAAGTGATGATAGAAACTGGCCTTGGCGACATCGGAGGCCTCGATGATCTGGTTGATTCCGGTATGATGAATTCCCTGCTCGTAGAACAGCACCAATGCCGTGAAAACGATTTTGTCTTTTACCGGTTGTTTCATAGGCCCTTTTATATTGATTCGATAACAAATTATGCTTGACAGTAGACAGACATGTCTGTATGGTGTCAAGCATATTATTGATTGCTTTTTTAAGGGGCCACAATGCAAATCCAGGTTCCAAACGTTCCCATAGCATTTTTTGATTTGGATGAAACCATAATCAACGAGGACGCCAATTCGCTCTGGTTGAAATGGCGCGTCCCGAGAAGCGTGCTCAGTCTTCCGGAGCTGTGTATCGGATTGTATAACCGGCACTATTACAAGCGCGGCAGGCTCACCGAGAGAAAGATGTTTTTATACTTTCAGGCGCGCACCATGGGACTCAGCGGGGACGCCTACCGCCGGATGGCGCAACGCTTCTTTCACGAAAAGGGGCGGCACCATGTGTATGCGGGCGCGTTGGAGATGATCGACGCCCATCGCGATCGCGGCATCCACACGGTCATCATCACCGGGCAGGACAATTTCATCACCGAACCCTTTTGTGACCGTCTCGGCGTGGATGGGTTTATCTCCAACCGGAGGATCGAGCGCGGCCGGCGGTTGGGCGGCTTTCATACGCCGAATTGCTATGGGGCGGGAAAGATCACCCTGGCCGGCGACTATGCGCGCACACGCGGATGCGCATTGCGCGAGTGCTCCTTTTTCACCGACAGCATCTCCGATTTGCCCTTGATGCGCGAGGTCGGGCACCCCGTCGCCGTCAATCCCGATCCGGAGCTGCGCAGCATCGCCGAGAACGCGAAGTGGCGCATATGCTCTTTCGATACGGTGGTGAGCCTGAACTGATGGCGGTTGATTCGCGGCCGCTTCGAATAAATCCGCAGAAGTGGAACAGCGGGGCCGCTCGATGGCATTGACGTCGCCTAGAGGTCTTCCTCGCTGCGCTTGGCGATCAGGAGCTCGTCCGGGACCTCCTCGATTTCCTCGCCGATTTGGATGGCGATGCGCGTGCCGATGAGGCCGGGCCGGCACTTGAACTTCCGACGACCGCCGATCTTCACGACCATGTCGGCGTTCACCTTGGTCTGGGGGAGCTTCACCACGTCGCCTACCTGGAGCGAGAGCACGTCCTGCATGGCGATCTCCACCTCGCCGATCTCCGCGACGATGGGCAGCTCCACCGCCTCAAGACGCTCCTGGATGATGGACATGTTCTCGTCCGTGGTCCCCTTGCGGATACTGGAGTACCAGTACTGCGCCGAGAGCTTGGAGATCACCGGCTCGATGGTGATGTACGGGATACAGAGGTTGGTCATCCCCTCGACCTCGCCCACCTTGGTTTCAAGTGTGATGAGCACCACCATGTCGTTGGGCGGCACGATCTGCGCGAACTGCGGGTTGGTCTCGATATTGCCCAGCCGCGGCCGCAGGTCTATCACGTTGGACCACGCCTCGCGAAGGTTCCCGAGGATGCGCACGATGATGCCCTCCATCACGGAGAGCTCGATGTCCGTCAGCTCGCGGCTGATCTTCGCGGAGGACTCGCCCGTCCCCCCGAAGAGCTTGTCGATGATGGTGAAGGTGATGGACGGATCGATCTCGAGCACGGCCGATCCCTTGAGCGGGTCCATGTTGATGACCGCCAGCGTCGTCGGGTTCGGGATGGAGCGGATGAACTCCTCGTAGGTGAGCTGGTCCACCGAGGCCACGTGCACCGATACGAGCGCGCGCAGCTGCGCCGAGAGCGCGGTGGTCGTGAGGCGCGCGAAGGTCTCGTGCATCATCTGCAGGGTGCGGATCTGGTCCTTGGAGAACTTGTCGGGACGGCGGAAGTCGTAGATCTTGACCTTCCGCTGCTCCTTGGTGGCCGTGTAGTCCGTGGTATCGACTTCCCCCGTCGATATCGCGGTCAATAGGGCATCGATCTCATCCTGCGAGAGAATCTCGGTCATGGTCAATCCACCTTTATCACGGATACCTCAACGTTGGTGACGAGCCAGTAGTCCCGGTGGCGTTCCAGCCGGTAGCGATACCGGTAGATGAGCGGCAACCGCGGACCGAATCGCTCGATCCGCACGTCCACGAACGCGCTGGTCTGTTCCCGGATGCTCTCATTGAGGATCGTAAAGTCAAGAATATAATCGCTTCGCCGCTTCGAGAGGAATCTAATGAAATCCTCCTCGAGAATCAACTTTTCCCGCTCGTCGGCCCGGCTGTAATTGTTCGAAAATTCGGGGAAGGCGGCGATGAAGCTGTCGACCTTGATGTACTTCATCATGGTCTGCCAGCGGCCGGCCTTCTCCGCCTGCAGCATGAGGGTGACGATCTCCGCGGGAGCGATCCCGCGCGGGAGGCGGTCCACGCCGCTCTTTTTGGCCGCGCTGTGCTCGCGCACCACGCGGAACTGGATGGTGTTCTCCCCGGGAACGGCCGCCGGGTTCGCGGCGTCCGGGAAAAAGAAACCCTTGACCCGGAAGGAGCGGTTTTCCGGCAGCGAATAGAGGCGCCTGAGGTCGATGGTGTACACGAAGGATTCGCCCGCGTCGAGCTCGACGGTGCGCGGCGTGTGCGCGCTCAGGATGTCGCCCAGGCGCTTGTTCATGAGCCGATAGGGAACTGTGGTCTCGGCCTCGCGTCCGTTCATGTCGTACACGACCGGACGGTAGGTGCTGTACAGCTCGTCGAAGGCCCGGAAGGACACCCGCCCGGCCGCATTGTTGGTGACGTGCAGGTGCAGTACCACCGGCTCGTCGCTAAAGAAGGTGAAGCGGTCCATGCGGATGTGCACCCGGAACGCGGGCTCCCCGTCCGAGGATTCCTGAGCACCCGCAGGCGCCCAGAGCGCCGGCAGCGCCATCAACATGAAAAGCCCGGCGGGTATGATGCGGCTGATGATATGTTTCATGCGTTGTGCCATATGCGCGCGTTTTCCCGTACCCTGCCGACGGAACTGGCAGGTGTATACTTTATTATCGGAAAAACGGGATTATGTCGTAATAAATAAAATTACCGTCAGTATGGATGTATGTCGGGGGGTGTGAGTGCGATCGGTCGCTTTCGGGGTATTGCGGGCCGCCTCTCAATCGCACTATCCGAACGGCGGAGGGGTGATCGGCTTATTGCACCAGGTGCTCTTCCGATTCGTATATTCTGAACCGCTTGTCCATATTGGCGATTTCCAGGAGCCGCTGCAGCGGTTCATTGATGTTCATGAGCGCGATGCGTCCATTGTAGGCCTCCACCTTCTTTTTGGCCATCAGGAGCGAGGCGAGGAAGGATGAATCGAAAAATTCGATATTGCGCGCGTCCACGACGATGCTCGATTCGCGCTCTTCGATGAGGCCGAGCAGGGCCTTGTTGAGGCTGTTGATGGTGTAGAGATGGGCGTTGCCGATGATGTCGAGGATGGCATGTTCCCCCGCCCGTCGAATGTGAAGATCCATGTGTCCTCCGCATGAATGCTGTCTGTAGCGTTATGATACAAATAGATATCACATGTTCACAGCCCGCATCAAGTCAATTTCAGCGATGTCGGATATTGATCGGTCAGGCCTGGGCCTGGCGCGCGATGGCGTCGGCGATCCGGATGCCGTCCACCGCCGAGCTTACGATGCCGCCAGCATAGCCGGCCCCCTCTCCGGCGGGATACAGGCCCGCGAGCGATACCGACTGGAAGGAATCGTCGCGCAGGATGCGCACGGGCGACGAGGTGCGCGTTTCGGCGCCGATGAGCACGGCGTCTGATCCGGCGAAGCCGCGCATGCGGCGGTCGAAGATCGGGAGCGCCTGCAATAGCTCCGCGATCACGAACGGAGGAAGATAGTCCCGCGGGTCGCCGGGACGCGCGCCGGGACAATAGGAGAGCGCGGGAAGCGTCGCGTCCCCGCGTTCCGCGAGGAAGGATTGCACCCGTATGGCGGGCGCGCGGAAGTCCCCGCCGCCCGCGGCATAGGCGCGACGCTCGATATCGCGCTGGAAGTCGATCCCGGCGAGGGGCCCGCCGGGAAAATCATCCGCGCGGATCGTGACCGCAAGTGCCGCGTTCGAGAAGTCGCCGTCGCGTTTCGAGCGGCTCATGCCGTTCGTGCACAGCATCCCGGACTCGGAGGATGCGTTGATCACCATGCCGCCGGGACACATGCAGAAGGAGTAGACGCCCCGCCCGGTCGCGGGGTTTTTCCAGGCGAGGGAGTATTCCGCGGGCGGGAGCGATCCGTTCCGTGCCGATGGCCCGTACTGGATTGCGTTAATGAGCTCCGCGGGGTGCTCGATGCGCGCGCCCACGGCGAAATCCTTCCTCCGGAGGGAAAGCCCGCGTGCGGCAAGCATCGCATAGGTGTCACGCGCCGAGTGGCCGGTCGCCAGCACGACGCGCCCGCAACGGATTTCCTCTCCCGCCGCCGTGCGCACGCCCGCGACCGCCCCGTGTTCAGCGAGAATGTCGTCGATGCGCGTCGAGAACCGTATGCGCGACCCGGCTGCGGTGATGCGCGCGCGGATGCCGGTAAGGATCGCCGCTAGCCGGTCGGTTCCCAGGTGCGGGTGCGCGTCGGAGCGGATCACCGGCGGCGCTCCCAGCGAGACGAGCGTTTCGAAGAACCAGGCGCTCTCCGGCCGGCGGGTGCGCGCGGTGAGCTTGCCGTCGGAATAGGCGCCCGCGCCGCCCTCGCCGAAGAGCACATTGCTCTCGGGATCGAGCGTTCCGTCGCGCTCCAGGAGCCGTATATCGCCCAGCCGCTCCTCGACGGGACGCCCGCGCTCGAGGATCTCGACGATAGCGCCGTGCTCGATGAGCCGGAGGGCGCAGAAGAGGCCCGCCGGTCCCGCACCGATAACTATCACGCGGAGCCCGTCCAGGTTCTTCACGACGGCGGGCATGTCCGGCTCGCGATATATCGACACGCCCTCGCGTTCGAGGAGCCGGAGGGCCTCGGGCTCGGGGAGGTCAAGCATCAGGCGATAGCGGTACACGATGCGGCCCTTTTTCCGGGCATCGATCGACCGCCTGATGATGACGAATGGATACCCATCCGAAATGCCGAACGAGGCGGACAGGATGCGCCCCAGGGCCTCCTCCGGATCATTTGGCTGCAGTTTTATGTCGTCAATAATCAATTTCATGGGCAAAAACCACACTTCGTAACACAAATATCAACCGCTGTACATAAAAAAAAGTGGACAAAGGGATTAATTTTTTACACGATACCGCAATCAGCGATTGTAACGCCCATTTATCATGGAAAAGATCAAGCGCAAAAGCGCCAAGGTGCTCGACAAGCAGGAGCGGAAGAAGAACCATATTATATGGGCGGCGTTCAACGCCATCGCGAAAATCGGGTACATCAACCTCACCATCGACGAGGTGGCGAAGGAGGCCGGGGTTTCCAAGGGCGTCGTCCACTACTACTTCGACACCAAGGAGAACCTGATGCTCGAGGTGATGTTCACCTTCGTGCAGTTTTTCGTGGTGTCGCTCAATTTTGCGGTGTCCCCGGCGCTCGCGCCCACGGAGCGCATCAAGGGTATCATGCGCTTCTCCATGAAGATCGCGCTCAACCACAAGGAATACATCCGCGTGATCATCGACTACTGGGCCCAGGTGAACATCAACGTGAACCTCCGCGACATCTATGTTTTCTACCAGAACCAGATCATCGCCTATATCGCCGAGATCATCGATCAGGGCAAGGCGGCCGGGGAGTTCAAAGAGGTCGATTCCGAGTCGGCCGCGGAGATCATCCTCAGCGAGATCGGCGGGTTCGCGATACGCTACACCTGGGACGAGGCCGCCACGGAGGAGACCTTCGCCGACAAGATCGAATCGCTGGTGGACACCATCCTTCGCATCGTCCGCTAGGGGCGACCGGCGCGCGAATTATTAATTGACATCGGCGAACGGTATGCCGACACTACAAGCGGCGGCGTGCTGATGCGCGCGGGGCGCGTCGCACAACCGTACAGTCCATAGCCGGACGGGGGATCGTCATCGGAAGAAAAGTCATCAACCTGTCGCAGATCGGGTTCATCAACCGCAAGATCAATTCCCAGGCGAAGCTCCAGGAGCTCCTGACCATCATCATGGACATAGCCAAGGACATGGTCGAGGCGGAGGGCTCGTCGCTCCTGCTCACGGACCTCGAGACCGAGGACCTCATCTTCAATATCGTGGTGGGCGAAAAGGGCAATATCATCCGCGGCGAGAAGGTGCCCAAGGGCATGGGCATCGCCGGCGCCGTGGCCGAGAGCGGGCAATGCCTCATCGTGGACGACGCCCAGAACGACCCGCGCCACTTCAAGGAGATCGACCAGCTCTCCGTGTTCACGACCCGCAACATCCTGGCCGTGCCCATGAAGGTGATGGACAAGCTCATCGGCGTGCTCGAGGTGGTGAACTCGATCGGGCGTCCCACCTTCGACGAGTGGGACAAGAAGCTCATCACCTACATCGCCGACCAGGCGGCCATCGCCATCCACAACCGCATGCTCTACGACGACCTGATGGCGCGCGTCGAGGAGCTCACCTCGCTCTACGAGATCTCGCAGAACCTCTCGTTCGCCGATACGGAGGAGACGATCTTCCAGAACGTGGTGCAGACCGTCGCCAAGTCGCTGGGCGTGGAGAAGGCGTCGGTGATGATCTACGACGAGGCCCGGGACCGGCTCCTGGTACGCGCGCACCTGGGGCTGCCCGGCGCCGTGACGGACCGCGCCGAGGTCGAGGTGATGGAGTCCATCTGCGGCTACGTGTTCCGCAGCGGCGATCCGCTGATCGTCAGCGACATCGACAAGGAGCTCTCGTTTCCATTCCTGAAGCGCAAGGACCATTATCGCACGAAATCGTTCATCTCGCTTCCCATCCGGCACAAGGACCGCACCATCGGCGTCATCAGCCTGGCCGACAAGAAGAGCCGCGCCTGTTTCGACGTCTACGATCTGCGGGTGCTCACCACCATCGGAACGCACGTGGCCGAGGTGTACGAGAACATACGCTACCAGCGCAGCGTGGAGAACCAGCGACGGCTCGCGCAGGAGATCGACATCGCCTCCGAGCTCCAGCGAAAAATCCTTCCCGCCATGCCCGCGACGGTGGGGGACCATCGGCTCGCGGCCTTCAACCGGCCGGCCAAGGACGTGGGGGGCGATTTCTTCGACTTCAAGATGCTGGGCGAGAGCAAGTACTCCGTGCTGGTGGCCGACGTCTCCGGCAAGGGCATCCCGGCGGCGCTGTTCATGGGATCGTCGCGGAACCTGCTGCGCGCGGAGGCGCGGATCAACAACCAGCCCGGCATGTTGCTGCATTCGTCGAATCGCTACATCTACGAGGACTCCGAGCACGGGATGTTCGTGACGCTCTTCTACATGGTCGTGGACATGCACAACAGCCTCATCACCTACGGGAGCGCCGGCCACAACGACCAGCTCATCATCAAGCGAACCACGCGCGATGTGGTGCGCCTCAATGCGCGCGGCATGGCGCTGGGCATGCAGCCGGACTCCGAGTACGAGGAGAAGGTGACCTTCTTCGAGCCGGGCGACTGGGCGGTCCTGTTCACCGACGGCGTGCTGGAGTACCTCGGCGAGATCGACATCGACGCGGGCGAGGCGCGCCTCATCGACATCGCGATGCAGTATCTCGATCGCGGCCCGCAGGAGTTCATCGACTGCCTGCGCGGCATCATCGAGGAGACCAAGGAGCAGAGCGACTTCATCGACGATTTCACCATCGTCGCCATCCAGCTGTGATGCGCCGCGCCGCCTGCATCATCATCCTGCTTGCCGTTGTCGTTCCCCTGAGTTCGCAGATGCCGGACTGGTTCACCGTTCGCGACCGCGACGGAAACGAATACTTCATGGACCGCAACGGGAAGATATGGACCTCGGGGAGCCCCGATTTTTCCTACAAGCCGGCGTCGATCGAGGGGCTCGATTATTTCGTGACGCAGGGCGTTGATCTCATCCGGCGCCATTATCCGGCCGAGGGGCTCACGATGCTCAAGTCGGTGATGGCGCTGCCGGTCAGCAACAAGACCATCTACGACGCGCAGGTGAAGGCGTCGCGCGCGATCCAGGCGCTCCAGCGGCGCGAGGGGACGCGCTACCCGGCGCTCAGCGAGCGTGCGTCGCTCGTATACTATCGCGAGGGCGAGGCCGTCACGCTGCACAACGACCGCATGAACTGGACCATCCGCTTTCCCCGCCCCGTGACGGTGATCCGCCGCAGCGCGCGGACGCGAAACGGCTACCTGCGCCAGGGGGTGCTGGTGGGCGTCACCTTCGCCCCGCGCCCGCCCGAGGCCGCATCGGAGGCGCCGAAATACGACGCCCTGGTCGCGATCGACAGCGAGCAGTTTCCCTTCGAACTCACGTCGGTAAAAAAACTGGAGGCGCACTGGTCGAACGCCCTCGGCGGCGCGGAGACGGACCGGCACCTGGACCATCGGGCGCCCGACCGCGCGGTGTACCATTGCCGCGACAAGCGGCCCGGCGAGTACAGCTGGTATGAGGGCTATTACGTGAACGGGCGCTTTGGCACCATGGTGCGCATGATCATGGAGACCGGCGCGGAGGGTCGGCACGGCAGGGCGATGCTGCAGGCGCTCAAGGACTTCAAACACTGAACCTGCGGATTGTTACGGCTTCGGTTCCTTCTCGGTGCGCATCCCCTTGAGACGCTGGTAGGTCTCGCCGAACACCCGGTCCCCGTCGGCGCTTTCCTGGGTGCGGATGGAGGGATATTCCTCGTTGAATGCGTTGATAAAGCGCTCGATCTCCTTCTCGCTGTCGGTGAACTTCACGCCCACCTCGCGCCCGTCGATTCGCACCACCTGCGCGTTCATGATCACCTTGCGGGTCTTGAAGGGGAAGCGTACCTGGATGAACTCGCCTTTGTTGATGATGGTGTTGCGCAGGAAGCACAGCCCCCCCGTGCTCAGGTTGATCACCTCGACGGTCGTGGGCGTCTCCGAACCCTTGATTCGGTAGTCGACTTTGAGGTTCACGGTCTTGAGCCGGCCGTAGTCGCGCTTGTCGATTGATCTGGTTCGTCTCATGGCTGCATGGTGCCACGGGCGTTCGAAAGCGTCAACGCCGTTTCGTCGCAATTGTCCTGGTGGGCGCAGTAGCGGCAGTCCTTCCAGATCTTTTCCGGCAGGGTCGATTTTTCGACCGCGCAAAACCCCAGGCGGGTGAAAAACGCCGGGACGGCGGTAAGCACGAAGATCTTCGCGTCGGGGAAATCGCGCCGCAGGCGCTCCACGAGGCCCGTGACCAGAAGGGTGCCGATGCCCCCGCGCCGCTCGGTGTCGGCCACCGCGAGGGAGCGGACCTCCTTGAGGTGCGCGCCGTAGTCGTGGCGCGATACGATGCCCACGACCGTCCCATTGCGATCGGCGACGAGGAAGTGCGGAAGCGATTTGAGCACGTCGGCGCGATCGCGGGGCAGGATCACCCCCCGCACGGCGTAGTGATTGATGATGGCGAGTATTGCGTCGACGTCTTGGGGGCCGGCCTCCCTCACCTGCGCGCTCATGGCTATCTGCTGAGGACCTCCGCGCGCGAGAACCAGTCGGGCTTGCCGTACTCGCCGAGATTCCGTTGCGCAGCCGAGGCGTCGGAGCGGTCGCGATAGGGGCCGGTGTAGAGCGTATAGGCGCCGCCGGACTTCGAAACGATGACGGTGTGCCCCTTGGTGCTCAGGAAGGAGGCGATCTCGTCGGCGCGCCGCTTCTCAAGGCCCCGTCCCACCAATATCACGAAGGGGAACTCTGACTTCGGGAACAGCTGCTTCTTTTTTACGGCGGCCGCATCGTCGGGCGTGGTGGTTTTCGGCGCGGTCGCGATCATCCCCTTCACCTTGGTGCCGATCTCGCCGACCTTGTGCGCCGTCCGGTCGTCCACCAGCTGCTTGTTCGCGCCGGCGGTGAACTTGATGCCCACCACGAGTCCGGTGGTAAACGAGATGATGCACAGGGCCAGAATGAACGAAAACATCCGGCTCGCCTTTTTCTTGTTCCGCTCCTCGTCGCGGTGGTTCGCGGCGGCCATCCGCGTGAAATATTCAGGGTCGTGCGCGGGAAAGCTCGGCGCGCTGCGAGCGTTTCTGCCGGTGTATAAATCCATATTTTGCATGGCGGGTCGATCCTTGGTCCCGAGATATGATGGCGTTGTCCGTGCGGCGCTGTGGACCCGCCAGTTGCTATGTCGGCCATTGCGGGGAATACTATTAGGATTATTTGCGCGCGTCGTCGCTCGGTTCCGGCGCGCACCCGGCATGCGCCATGAGTTTTTTCACCTCGCCCGGCCGCAGCGCGCGGTGCATGCCGCGGGGCAGGCGCGCGAGGGAGAGCGTGGCGAAGGTGATGCGTCGGAGCAGCTTCACGGTATAGCCGAAGGCCTTGAAGGTGAGACGGATCTGCCGCTTTTTCCCCTCGCTGATGGCCATGAGCACGGTTGCGCGCCGCTCGGTGGGGAATTCGATGCGCGCCGGTCGCGTCCGGTGTCCGTAGAGCATGATCCCCTTCTCGATGCGCGCGCGGTCCACATCGTCGAGATCGCGGTCGAGTTCCACCAGGTACTCCTTCTCCACGTGGAAGCGGGGGTGCAGCAGGCGGTGCGCGAGATCGCCGTCGTTGGTCAGGAAGAGGAGGCCCTCGGTGTCCTGGTCCAGCCGGCCCACGGGGACCACGCCCGCCGTGCGATAGCGTTCCGGCAGAAGGTCCATGACGATGGGGCGGCCGCGATCGTCCGCGACGGTGGTGACGTAGCCGCGCGGTTTGTTGAGCACCAGGTAAAAGCGGCGGCCGGACGGCTTCACGATTTCGCCGCCGAGCGCGACCGTGTCGCGCTCGGGATCGACACAGCTGGCGAGGTCGCGGATGATCGTTCCGTTTACGGAGACCTTTCCGTCGAGGACCAGCTGCTCCACCTTGCGGCGGGAGCCGAGGCCGCAGCGGGCGAGGTATTTATTTATTCGGAGGGTTTGTTCCATCGGTCGGCGCCGTCGGCGGTGTTGTGGACGGCGGCTGCTTTGCCGCGCCGCCCTCGGGCGCCTTTTCGGTTGGCTTGTCGGGGGCCTGCTCCTTCGGTTTGTCGGCGCCGGCGCCCTGTTGGTACTTGTTCGCCTCCTCGAGCGATTCCGGTCCAACCAGTTTTTTAAACTTGATGGGGCCGCCCTTGTCCTTGGCGTTGTTTTCGAGGAAATACGACACGCCGCGGCGCGCATAGAACAGGTTCCGCTCGAACGAGGTCCCCTTGTCGAACACGATCTCCTGGTCGCGCACGCGGATCTGGAATTTACCCTCGATGGATTTCCCGCCGCGCTCGCTCGACTTGTACTTCCCGCTCTCCTCGATGTCGAGGATGTGGTTGGTGAATTCCCCGAAGCTGTCGATGCTCCACCACTTGCCGGCCAGGGTCCTGCGGAGCTGCTTCGATTCCTCCTGCATGAGGTCCGAGATCTGGTCCTCCACCGCAGACGCATTTTTGTCCGAGAGCACGCGAATGGTCCCGCCGAAGACCCAGCCGGTGATGCCGCTTTTGAGCGCGACCTTGTACCAGTACTGGCCGCTGGTGCCGATGTATCCCTTCTTCTTGGAGCGGTCCAGGATGGCGACGGTTTCCCCTTTTTTTAGCACCGAGATGCGCGAGGAATAGAACAATGGGTCGAGGCGAAGGGCGGTGTTGTCCCTGATGATGAGACCGAGATTTTCGTCTGCCGTGAGGGCGTCCGAGCGCGATTTTTTGCACGCGAGGGCCCCGGCCGCCACCAGGACCGCCAACAGTATTATCAGAGATGCTCGCGCACCGGAACGCACGATCATGACGCCCTCCCATTTAATAAGAAAAGTATTCTACCGGGGATGATCGCGAAACCGTCAACAACGTTTTTCCGCAGGTATTTTAATTGCAAAAAACGATATTGTCCGGCACGTTTGCCATCGGGTGTGCGGCGCGAATATCCCGAGGAGCGGCGAACATGAAGATTGCCCACCTGTTCGAGGGACGGATCCTGACCATATCGAACCTGCTGTCGGTGTTGCGGGTGTTCCTCGTCCCGCCGATGGGCTATTGCTTCTACCTGTTCAAACAGACGGGCGATCCGCGATACAACTACCTCGCGCTCGGCGTGGGGATCGTCATCATGCTCACCGATTATTTCGACGGGTATCTCGCGCGGCTGCTCAAGCAGGAAACCATGCTGGGCCGGTTCCTCGATCCGCTGGCCGACAAGTTCACCTTTTACATCACGGGGACGCTCCTCTACTGGTATTACGGCTATCCGCTCTGGGTGATCCTCGCGGTGCTCGCGCGCGACATCTTCGCGCTTGCCGGCGGGTATCTCATCTTCGCAAAAAAGAACATCCAGGGCACGCCCAATCGCGCGGGCAAGTGGGCGGTGTTTTTCATGGGGATGTCGGCGGTGGCCTATATCCTCGCGCCCACCGTGAACCTGTACGGGATTACGCTGCAACACGCCTCCCTCGCGCTGCTGGTGGTGTGCCTGGTGGTGTCGTTGGTGCAGTACCTCGTCACCTACGGCGCGCTCTTCTCGACCGGCGATCGGTAACGATCCTGCGGCGCATGCCTCTTTGTAAGACAATATCACAAATTGATTGACATCCCACCCCGGTGGCACTAGGGTGATGGGAACATGGTGGACGCAAAGCAGCGGAACATGGGAACCAGCGACACGGCGGACAACCTCCTCATCAACAGGATACAAAAGGCCCCCGACATCCCCAATCTGGTGGTTGAGCAGATCCTGCGGCTCATCGCGACCGGGGCGCTGCGGCCCGGGGACAAGCTCCCCTCCGAGCTGGAGATGACCCGCCGGTTCGGCATCAGCCGCATCTCGCTGCGCGAGGCGATGAAACTGCTCGAGGCGAAGGGGTTCATCGAATCGCAGGGGCGCAAGGGGAAGTTCGTCCGGTCGCTGGTCGATGACGCGGTGCAGTCGCCCATCAGCGGGCTCCTCGCGGCGGACCACCAGAAGATCTGGGAGTTGCTCGAGGTGCGCCGCTTTCTGGACGCGCAGGCGGCGGCGCTGGCCGCGGAGCGCGCCACGGAGTACCAGGTCAAGCGCCTCGTCGATTTCGTGCGCAACGCCGAGCGCATGGGGATCGAGAACATCATCGACCGGCGCGAATCGGGCAAGCTCTATGCGGAGTTCTATGCCGAGCTCGCGGAGGCGACCAACAATACCATCTTCGAGCACCTCGTGAAGTCGATCTCAAACATCCTGCAGGGCGCGCTCCCCTATAGCCGCGAGAAGCTCAAGGGGCTCAAGGACACCTCGCAACGGATTTACACGCACCACAAGAAGCTCGTCGAGGCCATCCAGCGGCGCGATCCCGAGGCCGCCCGGCGCGCGGTCCTGGAGCACATCGACTACATCGAGCGTTCGCTCAAGAAGGTCCTGAGGTAACCGCGGCGCGACCGTACCGATCAGCCTGTCCGGCGGATCACCATCAGCGTTACATCGTCGAACCGGTGGTAGCCCTCGACCGCGTCGAGGATGGCGCGCCTGATCTCGGCCGATGAGCCGTGACCGGCGCGCGCGAAGGTCTCCCGCAGGCGGAGGCTGCCGAACAATTCGGCGCCGTGCTCGCCGCGGCGCGCCTCGGTAATGCCGTCGGTGTACAGGAGCATCACGTCGCCGACGCCGAGGGCGAGGGTGTCGTCGCGCATGTGCCCGCGAAGGTTTTTGGCGATCCCCAGCCACATCCCCTGCGTTTCCACGGCCTCGACCGTTCCGGTCGCCGCGCGAAAGATCAGGATGTCCTGGTGCAATCCCGCGAAGGTGAACCGCCCGCCCTCGCCGCAGGACATGGCCGTGATGGTCATGTACTTGTCCTCGCTGATGAGCTTCATCTTCCCCGTGACGATTGCGTTGATGTCTGCGAGGAGCTCCGCCGGGGAGATCGCCGGGTCGCGGGAGACGGCCGTGTGTATGGCCATCTGGATCATCATCATGATGAGCCCGGCGGGGACGCCGTGGCCGGACACGTCGCCGATGATCACCCAGTGGCGTCCCGCGGCGTTGATGACGTCGTAGTAGTCGCCCCCGACCTCGCTGGCGGGCGACATGGTGACGTCGATCTCGTAGCCGGGGATGGACGGCGCGGTCGGCAGGAGCACCGTCTGGATTTTCATGGCCAGCTGCATCTCCCCCCAGAGGGCGTCGCGCGCGCTCTGCAGCTCGGCCGTGCGGTCGTGCACCATCTCCTCGAGCGTGGTGGTGTAGCGGTACAGCTTCTTGCGCGTCATGCGGATGGTGCGCACCATCCGGTTGAAGTTCTTGGTGAGGAACCCGATTTCGTCCATCGCCGCAACCGAAAGCCGCACGTCGAGGTTGCCCTGCTCGACCTGCGCGACCCCGTTCAGCAGGCGCTCCAGCGGGCGCGTGAGCGCGCCCAGGAAGAACAGGCGAAAGCCCGCAAGCACCGCGACCAGGACCAGTCCCAGGATGATAAAGAAGCGCACGGCGGAGGCGTGCACGTACTCGCGGTAACCCCGGTAGGAAAAGCCCACCTCGTAGAGGCGCTCGGAGCCCGCGGGGTGGATGATGAAGGAAAGCCGGTGCTCGCCCGTCGCGGCGTCCGTGCGGATGATCCGCGAACCCGCGCGCGGAATCGGCGCAAGGTAGCGCAGCACCTCGCGCTTGAGCGCGGTCCCCTCGGAGTCGCGTGCGCGCAGGTGCGCGTCGATTGCGCGCGTGAAGGGCGCGAGGCCGCGATGGTCCTCGGAAAGGAGGCGCGCAAGCTCCTGGCGGAAGCGCTCGTCGGGAAGCACCTGCACCTTGTAAAACAGGTTCGATCGCGCGCGCGCCAGGCCCGCCAGACGCTTCACGGCCGCGGTCCCTCCGGGGCGCGGCGACGGACCGTCGGAGTGAAGCGCTGTGCGGATCACCGCGCCGTAGCCGGTGAAGTGGGACGGCGCGTTTTCCAGGATCGTCTCGAGCGCCCGCGGGTCGAATCCGGCCGGCAGCGCAGCGATGCGCTCCAGCGCGATGACGGACGCGAACTCCTCCGCGCGCGCGGCGCGGTCGAAGGCGACCGGTCCCGCGCCCTGAAGCGGTCGCGTCTCTCCGGTCGCGTTCGAGTACGCGATGACGGAGGCGACGCCCGGCGGCCGGTAGCTCGGATCGGCCGCGATCCGTTCCGCCTCGCGAACGCGAAGCTCGTCGTACAGGCGGTCGGCGTCGCGCGAGGTAAAGAAGCTGATGCCCATGAGGATGACGAGCACGGTCGCCAGGGTCACGCCCATGATCTTGGCCATGAAGGTCGTCTGGTCGCGCGTGAGGTTCAGGTAGACGATCACGCTCGAGAACCAGCCCAGGACGCTGATGAGCGCGTAGGCGAGAATGAACACGTCCCGCTCGAGCGCCCCCTGCCGGGCCATCGCATTTGCGATGCCGGGCAGGATGGTCACGATGGTGAAGCAGGCGAGCATGACGGCCGCCGGCGCGCGCTCGCGCTTCCGGCTCGCGACGACGCGCCATGCGCCCGTGACGATGGCCGCGACGATGTAGGACATGATGAGCGCCGCGTTGATGGCGGCCAGGCGCGACTCCTCCACGTCCCATATCTGTCCGTCGGGCTGGAAGTATTTGGTGAAGTGCAGGGTCTGGCGCACCCAGACGACCTCGTCGACGATGGCGACGATCCAGACGGCGGCGATGAATATCAGGGCGGCCGTCCGGTTCCGGTCGGTGGGGAAGTAGAAAAAGAAGATCGCGAGATGGCCGATCCCCAACAGCACGGGGAGCATGGTGAGCCATCGATGGTAGGCCGCGAGCGGGTGATACCACGCGAAGGCGACCGTGAAGGCGATGTTGGTGAACGAGATCGCGATGAGGGCGAGGCCCAGGTGCGCGCTGGCGCTCGATTTCCGTTTGATTGAAAGGATGAAGGCGCCGACGAGGACCGTGAACATGGCGGCCGTCGCCGTGATGAAGGCGTTGTGGGTAAGCAGAACGTTGTCGAGTAGTGCCGGGTTCATTGCCGATACGGGCGTCGTATGCCTTCCTGGGGACTATCATACAAATGAATTATTAACAAGGTTTTTTTCACTTTTACTTGACGATTTTACCCGGCGTCGCTATATTGGTTAGGAATCCTAATTATATACCAGTGGCCTGATTGCGGAGGTGCCATGAAACGACAGATTATCAATATCGACGACACGCTGTGCGACGGATGCGGGAACTGCGTCCCCGGCTGCCCGGAGGGGGCATTGCAGATCATCGACGGGAAGGCGCGCCTGGTGAGCGATCTCTTCTGCGACGGATTGGGCGCCTGTATCGGCGAGTGCCCGCAGGGCGCCATCACCGTCATCGAGCGCGAGGCCGAGCCTTACAGCGAGCGCACGGTCATGGAGAACATCGTGCGTCAGGGGCCGGGCACCATCCGCGCGCACCTGGCGCATCTGCGCGATCATAATGAAACCGGCTACCTCAATGAGGCGATCGCCGTGTTGCGGGAAAAGAACATTCCCGTCCCGGAGGAGTTTGTCGGTTCCGATGCGAAACGCTTCCAGGCCGACATCCCCTGCGGCTGCCCGAGTTCGCATGCGCGCGTCGTGGTCCCGCACAAAACGGCGGGGGTCGATTCGGGGTATGAGGCGCCGTCGGAGCTTTCGCAGTGGCCCATACAGCTGCACCTTGTCAATCCGCGGAATCCCTACTTCGCGGGGGCCGATCTCGTCGTGGCCGCCGACTGCGTCGCGTTCAGTCACGGCGATTTCCATCGGCGCTTCTTGAAGGGCAAGAAGCTCGTCATCTTCTGCCCCAAACTCGATGACGGGGTCGACGCCTACATCGACAAGCTGGCCGAGCTTTTCGCGACGCAGGGGGTCCGCTCCGTGACGGCGCTCCACATGGAGGTGCCCTGCTGCTTCGGCACCGTGAAGATCGTCCAGGAGGCGCTGCGCCGTTCGGGGGCCGATATTCCGTTCGAGGAGTTCACCATCGGCATCGATGGCGCCATACAGGGTCGGAAGGAACAGCGGCTCGCGGGGGCGCGCGCATGAACGCGCACTGCCCGGGCGCGGCGAGCCTGCGCACGCCGGAGCTCGCCGTGAAGCGCTGTCCGGCATGCGGGGCCGATGTGGAGCTCTTCTCCAACGAGCCCTGCGCCGAGTGCCCCGTCTGCGCCTTCACGGTGTATCGGGACACGGCGTCGTGCATCGCCTGGTGCCGGTACGCGGAGGAGTGCGTGGGGACGGAGACCTACCGGCGGCTGATGCAGCGCGCCGCGGACAAAACGGATTGACACGCCCGCCCGCGGCATGAGATGATTTATGGGCGCACACGGCGTCGAGCACGGAGGAGACACAATCGTCATGGCAACACGGGAAGCGGACAACGGGGACATCGACCGAACGATCGCGGCGGCGCTGGACAAGCTCACGCAGGTCCAGCGCATCCTGCTCTGGGACATCGCGAAGCACGAGAAGCTCTCGCCCATCCAGATACAATTCCTGCTGCACCTCCAGCGCTACCCGGACGCGTTGCGCACCGTAAGCGTGCTGGCGCGCGAGTTCGATCTGACCAAGGCCACCGTGAGCGACGCGCTCTCCGCGCTCGAGGACAAGGGACTCATCGCCCGCGAGCGCGACGAGGCCGACCGGCGCTCGCACATCGTGCGGCTCACCGCGAAGGGCGCGCGGTTGGCGGATCGCGTGGGCCCCTGGCAGGACGCGCTCGTCCGGCATATCGGCCGGCTGCCGCGCGCGGACCGCGAGCGCCTGCTCGGCTCCCTCATGACGCTCATCAAGTCGCTCCACGACGATGGGGTGATCTCCGTCGCGCGGATGTGCATCGCCTGTGAGAATTTCGTCCGGGGGCGGGACGGGGAGCCGCATCGCTGCGTCCTGGCCGGCCACGCCATCGCCGAGGCCGATCTTTCCATCGGCTGCGCGCACTACCGGGCGGCGAGCGCGGGGTAGCGAAAAACGCGCGGTTTTTTTCGAATAAAAGGTTTGATATATCCGGCGCAGGGGTATATCGATTGCCCTGATGAATAGCGTGCGCACCATTCTTTCGAACCTGTTCCAGGCGATCGCGCGGGTACGGTCGGCGGCTGCCGATGGCCTGGCGTCCCTCGCGGAGCGCGACCGATCGGCCTCACGGAGACGCGCCCTGCGGATCATCACGAACCGGTACGTGCTGGCGTCGCTCGCGCTTGTTCTGGTGGGCATGGGCGCGGCCGCGCCTTTTCTCGTACGGATCACCTCGACCCCCGGTTTTTGCGGATCGTGCCACGTGATGGACGACCAGTACGAGCACTGGTTCTATGACGGAAAGCACCGGATGATCTCCTGCGTGGATTGCCATCTTCCCAACAATAATATCGTGAACCATCTCGTCTGGAAGGGCATCGACGGGATGAAGGACGTCTTTTTCTTCTACACGCGGCTCACGCCGGAGATCATCCGCGCGTCGTCGCATGCGCGCCGCACCATCCGCGCCAACTGCGTGCGCTGCCATGACGAGATGGTTTCGCGCGTGAGCATCGACACAATGCAGTGCTGGGACTGCCACCGGGCGCGCAATCATCAGGTCGTGGCGCAGTGACCATGAACGAAAGGAGCACATGACATGACGAAACGAACGATCGCCGTCTGCGTTATCTGTGGGGTGTTTGGCGTTACGGGGGTCGTTCTGCTCGCGAACGGCTGCGCGCCGAGCCGCCCTGAGCTGGTGAAGGTCGCCTCCATCCCCGACGGCGAGTACGATCCCGCCGAATGGGGAAAGGCGTATCCGCTGGAGTATGAGTCATGGGCGAAGACGAAGGAGCCGCGCCCGACCGGCAAAAGTAAGTACAAACCGGGGCTCGACACCGACAAGATCGTCTACGACAAGCTGAGCGAGTTCCCCTTCATGGCGCTCCTGTTTCACGGCTGGGGCTTCGGCGTGGAGTACAACGAGCCGCAGGGGCACTGGTACATGCGCATCGACCAGGACATCATCGATCAGTCGCGCACCAAGGCGGGGGGCGTGTGCCTCAACTGCAAATCGCCCTACATGGACGCGCTGGTGAAGGAGCACGGGCCGGGGTTTTACTCGATGCCCTGGCAGGAGGCCGTCGCGAAGATCCCCGCGAAGCATAAGGACCTGGGTGCGGCCTGCATCGACTGCCACGACAACCGGACCATGGACCTGAAAATCAACCGCGCGGCCTTCTCGAAGGGGCTGGCGAAACTGGGGAAGAAGGAGTTCACCCGGCAGGAGATGCGGACGCTCGTGTGCGCGCAATGTCACGTGACGTACAACGTTCCGAAGGACCAGAACATGAAGTCGCTCGGGGTGGACCATCCCTACGACGGCAGCACTTGGGGTACCATCACCATCGAGAACATCATCGCCGTGATCAAGCGCACGCCGGCCTACAAGGAGTGGACGCAGGCCGTCACGGGGCTCAAGGTGGGCTTCCTGCGGCACCCGGAGTTCGAGTTCTTCACCCGCGCCAGCGTGCACTGGAACGCGGGGCTCTCGTGCGCCGACTGCCACATGCCCTACCAGAAGGCGGGCGCGAACAAGATATCGAACCACAACCTGATGAGCCCGCTCAAGGACGACCTGCGCGCATGCGTGAAGTGCCACCCGCAGGGCGCCGAGCGCCTGAAGCGGCAGGTGATTGAGACGCAGGATCGCACGGTCTCGCTCCTTTTGCGCGCGGGGTACGGTACGGCCACCGCGGCCAAGCTCATCGAGCTCGCGAACGCCGCGCCGCGGCAGGGGAAGACCGTGGACCAGGGCCTCTACGCGCAGGCGGTCGATTTCTACCTCGAGGCGCTGTACCGCGTGATCTTCATCGGCGCGGAGAACTCGCTGGGCTTCCATAACCCGATGGAGGCGGGGCGCATCCTGGGCGACGCGATCGCCTTCTCGGCGAAATCGGAGGCGCTCCTGCGGCAGCTCCTCGCCGCGGCCGGCGTGACGGTCCCCACGAACATCATGCTGGACCTCACGAAGTACATCAACAATCGCGGGACGCACCGGAAAAACTTCCGCAAGGAATTCGAGTTTGCCGATCCCTTCGGCATTCAGGAGCGGATCCTTCCGCGCGCGGCGCGAGGCATATAGCCGCGCCAAGGCCGGTGCTGGTAATGATGAGGCGTGGAGTATGACTCGGCGTCATCGCGTGAGAAGCGGTGCCTCATTCGGCGCATGGCCACTGGCGTGACGTTCCATTCGATCTCCGATCGGGATTTGGTGTACTGCAGCAGAGGGGGTATTCATGGCCGCGTCTATTATTGAAACAATGCAAAGACGGCGTTCATGCCGCACCTATCGGAAGGGGACGCTCGATGAGCGATCGCGCGCGCTGCTGGAGGACGAGATCGCCCGCGCGACCCGCGGCCCGTTCGGAAGCGACATGCGTCTGTCGCTCGTCGCCGCAAACGGCGACGACGCCGCCGCGCTCAAGGGGCTCGGCACCTATGGGATGATCAAGAATCCGGCGGGGTTCATCATCGGCGCGCTGCGGGAGTCGCCGTCGTGTTTCGAGGATTTCGGGTATGCGATGGAATCGATCGTCCTGGGCGCGACCGCCGCCGGCCTGGGGACCTGCTGGCTCGGCGGCACCTTCAAACGCAGCCGCTTCGCCGAGCGGATGGCGCTCGCGGAGGACGAGATCATTCCCGCCGTCGTGTCGTTCGGTGCGCCGGCGGACCGTCGCGCACTGGAATCCATCGTGCGATCCTTCGCGGGTTCGGACCATCGGCAGCCCTGGGGCGCGCTCTTCAAGGACGGCGATTTTTCGGCGCCGCTCCCGGAGGCGGCAGGGCCCTATCGCGTTCCGCTGGAGATGGTGCGCATCGCGCCGTCCGCCTCGAACCGCCAGCCATGGCGGGTCGTCGCCGACCGGGGCGGACGCGCGTTTCATTTCTATCTACAGCGCTCAAAAGGATACAAGGAACGCAACCATGCGTTTTTCGGGATCGTCGACATGCAGCGCATCGACATGGGGATCGCGATGTGCCATTTCGAACTCGCCGCGAAGGAAAAGGGTGTGCGCGGGCGGTGGGCGATGCGCGATCCGGGAATCGCGCCGCTACCCGTCGATTGTTTCTACACCGCGAGCTGGACCGCCGAGTGACGCGGTGTTCGCCGAATGACGGTATCTGTTTCGGATAACGGCACCGGCGGCGATCAGCGGCGGCACGCCGCCATCCTACTTCAACCGAATGACCGGCTTCTGCTCCAGGAGGTATTTTTGCGTCTTGAGGTCGTAGACCGAGGCGCACAGCCAGCGGTCGGCGTTGACCATGAACGAGATCTCCACGCGCGCGCGCTTCTCCGAGGGAAAGTGCGGGGGGTCCAGGTAGCCCAGGGTGGGGTCGCTCTCGTTGAGCGGGATGACGAGCGAGCGGTCGTCGCCGGCCTTCATGAGATGCAGCGCCCCCTTCTCGTCCCAGACGAACTCGGGGTTCGCGGAATGCCGCCGCCCGATCTCGCAGATGATGAGCTTGAAGATGCGCTCCGGCTCCCCCAGCGCGCAGGTGGGAATGAGCTGCCGGCGCCAGAAATCGCGCGGGGTGGGATAGGGCGTCCCGCGCGGCACCACGACGGTGTATTCCGGTTCGTGGGTCTCACGGTCGTAGGTCATGAGGGCGTAGTCGTGGGTGATGTGGTCGGCCTTGTTGAACCGACCGGCGGCGTAGGCGGCGGCGCCGAAGGCGACGGCGTTGAAGGGCTGCCAGGCGCGCACGCGGTCGCGCCCGAAGCGCTTCTCGACGGTCGCGTAGATCCGCGGCAGGAGCGTGGAGCCGCCCACCATCAGCACGTCGTCTATGCTTTTCTCGCCGATACCCTTCCGCTTCGCCTCCTGCATGATCGAGTCGATGAGATTGTTCAAGAGCGCGTACAGGCCGCGTTTTTCGAGAAGGGCGACGAGCTCGTCGCGGGTGTAATCGACCGGACGCTTTTGGTCGACTCGCTCTCCGGGGATGGCGCGCGCATACTGCGCCATGAGGTGCGAAGGCATGAGGAAAAAGGTGTCGCGGGTTTTCAGGAAGAGCGATTCCTTGATGCGGCAGGCCTCGCCCAGCAGCATGCGGTACCACCAACGCATCGCCTCGTCGCTGGAGAGCCGGGCGAAGTCGTAGCCGTAATACTCGCAGATCTCTTCGACGATCCAGGAATCGACGGTGGTGCCGCCCACCGAGATGCTGTCCTTGGCGATCACCTCGCAGTGTCCCGTGTCGCGGCCCGCCTCGCCGATCGCGATGAGCGCGATGTTGAGCGTCCCCGCGCCGAAGTCGATCACCAGCGCGCTGCGCGGCTCGTCGATGGACAGCCCGTAGCCCAGCGCAGCCGCGACCGGCTCGTCGATCGTCTTCACGCTCTCAACGCCCAGCCCCGTGCAGATCCGCTGGAGGCGCGCCCGGTAGAATTCGTAGAAGTCCACCGGCGCACAGAAGGTCACGTATTCGGGATCGCGGTTGATGGATTGGCGCACCGTCTCGAAGAGCTCCTTGAGGAAGATTCGCACAACGTCCTCTGCGGTGTACTTCCAGCGTCCCAGCCGCCCGATGAACTGGAAGCTGTTTTTCCCCAGGTGCATCTTGAAATGGTTCACGAAACAGGGACGATAGACCCCTCCGTCCTTCTCCAGGGCCTGGCGGCCGATATAGGCGCCGGTCTTCGATCGGAAATTCGCGAAGAAATACTTCCACGGAAAGGAGAGTACCTCGCTCGGATGGCGCAGATACACGCACGAGGGGATCGTATACGAATCGTCGATCTCCTTGGTCGAGTTCGCGCTGCGGCAGATGGAGTCGATGTGGAGGATCTCCGGGCCGTCGAATTCATCATTCCAGCGCGCCACCACGGTGTTGGTGGTGCCCAGGTCGATCGCGAGGTGGGTGTCTTTCATGTGTGCCGGTTTCCGTTGTCGTGTGATAGCGCCGCTGTTTCTGACGGACTATAACGCGGGCCGTCGAAAGAAATCAATCAATAAACCATCTTCGCCAGGCGTTTGAGATATTCCCGCCAGGGGAGCGCGCTCACCATGCGCGTGAGCGGCCGTTCGACGTCGCATGCGCACACGACATGGGCCATCCCGACGCGGGCGCCGGCACGCGCGATGAATTTTTCGAGCGAATCCGCATGACGCGCGGTCGGGGTCTGCGTCTTTTTTATCTCGAAGGCGTGCAGCGTTCCGGACAGCTCGACGATGAGGTCTATCTCCATGCCGTCGTGCGAGCGCCAGAAATAGAGCTCGCCGTTCTTTCCGCTGTTGAGGAGGGCCTTGAGCGTCTCGACAACGATGACGCCCTCGAAAAAGGCCCCGCCCATTGACGCATTGAACAGCGATTCAGCGCTTCCCTGCCGTGTCAGGTGTGCCGCGAGTGCGGAATCTATACAGTACAGCTTGGGCGATTTAACCAACCGCTTTCCGAGGTTTTCATGGAAGGGCTTGAGGCAGTAGGCGATGAACGAGGTCTGCAGCAGGGATATCCAGCGCGCGATGGTCGGCTGGGCCACCCCGCAGTCGCGGGCGATGGACGCGATGTTCAGCTCCTGCGCGTGGCGCGCCGCGCACAACGATAGGAATGTCTGGAACAGGGTGATGTTCTGCACATTGACGATGTGGCGCACGTCCCGTTCGATATAGGTTCTGATATACGATGGAAGCCAGATGTCGCGAATCGCCGGTTTCAGAACCAGTTCGGGATACCCGCCATTCCAGATGATATTCTCGATCGTATCCGTTCCGGCAGATGGCAATTCGCGGTGGCTGAACGGAAGAAGCGTGATCAGGGCGATGCGCCCGGCGAGCGAGTCGCTCACGGCGTGCATCATCGGAAACTGCTGTGATCCGGTCAGGAGCCACTTCCCGGTGCGGGAGCGATCGTTGTCGATGGCCATTTTCAGATACGAAAACAGTTCCGGTACATATTGGATTTCATCGAATATGACCGGTTTTTTTCCATAGCGATCGATAAGACCTCGGGGGTCGGTTCGGGCATAGTCCTGCATGACCGGATCGTCAAAAGTGACGAAATCGGCCTTTGGGAAGACATTCTTTAGCAGGGTGGTCTTTCCCGATTGTCGCGGACCGGTCACCAGAACGGCCGGGAAAGATTTCGCGGCACGCCTGAGCAATGCCTCAATGTCTCTTTTCATATACATGGCGGTAAAATATTTGTCTGACAGATATAATATTAAATATTATATCTGTCAATGCAATTTAGCGTATTCATGTGGCTCTATCTGCAAAGGGGACAACTTGATATCGTGTAATGATCGGGAGGCTCTGACCCCACGGAAGGCTCTGACCCCACGGAAGGCTCTGACCCCACGGAAGGCTCTGACCCCACGGAAGGCTCTGACCCCACGGAAGGCTCTGACCCCACGGAAGGCTCTGACCCCACGGAAATCATGGAAAGAAATAAAAATTTCAATAAAATATTACAGGACAGCTCTTTTATTTATATTTTCCGCTCTGTGTGGAATCGCCGGATACGCTCAATCCCCCTTCCTTCGCGCCATCGGCAACACTCAACCCGCCCACCGCGCCGTCCGCCTCCGGCAGCGAGAGCCAGCCGGCGTCCACATTCCCCAGGCGCGCCTGGATCTTCGCGATGGACTTCTGGACGGCGTTGCGCAGGAAGGGATTGAGCGAGTTCTTCCCGATCGCGTAGAGCCGCTCCACGACATCGACGGTGCCGCAGGTGCCGAGGGCCTCGATGAGGAGGGCGTGCAGCTCCCCGTCGAAGCGGTCCAGCTGGCCCGCGAGAAGCGCGCTCACGCGCTCGTCGCCGAATTCGGCGAAGGCGTGCATGACCTCGGACAGGATGGCGGTTGCACGGTAGTGATCGTAAATGTGCGCAAGCGCCGGTACGCTCTCCGAGGAACGGAGGCGTCGGAAATGCGCGACCATGGCGACCACTGTTTTCTCGTCGAGCGTTCCGGCCGTCCGGAGTATTCGGACGAGGTGGGGGACCCCGCGGTCCCCCAGGGCGCGCGCCGACTCGATCTGGATGGGGACGCTTTCGTCTCCCAGGAGCCGCTCGAGGGCGGCCGTTATCGTATCGCTGTCCGGGAAGTGCGTTGTGAGCGCCCGCAGGTTGCGGAGGCGCACCTCGGGGACCGGGTCGGTCGTCGCATTGTGCAGCAGGCGCGCGGGGATGTCGATCTCCTCCGCGAGGCGCGCGCCGATCGTCCGCATGAGCTGCGCGATCTCCGCCAACGTGTTGCGGTCCCGCACCGAGGCGATGCCGATGCGAGCCGTGAAGCTGCCAAAACGCAGGTAAAATGACGCCCCCGTTGCGCAGAGGCGCACCAGATCGTCGCGCAGCGGTTTGTCCATGAGCGCGCGGGCGGCGTCCGAACTTTTTCCCTCCAGGAATATCCTCCGGTCGAACTCGCGATCGCCGGTCACGATGTCGTGGTCCTCATCGACGATGTTCCCGATGGTGTGGGGATATACCTCGGTGCGGATTTCTGCCACGCCGGAAATACGGAACGACCCCTTGAGGGTGAGTGTCGCAGACAGGTCGCGCTCGGCGATGCTCTTTCGAGTCGGATCGAGGTCCGCGACGATGGTTATCGAGACGTCGTCGATAGAGTCGGTAATTTCCAAGGCGTCCGGTCTAATCGCAATGTTCCCCGTGAGCTGGAGGCGCGTAGCGAGCTCATTGAGGAGCCTGCGCGCTGTCCCGGACAGCGACTCGCGCTTCCGGTTTTCCCAGCGCGTGAGAACGACGATCAACGCCGCCATTATTCCGAAAAAAACCAAGAGGAACACTCCGTTGTTCATGGTCCGCTCCCCGAATGTGGATCAAGCTCCGCAATGACGATGACATGGTATGTCGGTGCATGCGTCATACACGCCCAGCATACTGCGCGATTTTTCGCGCGTCCACTGAAAAATGTATTGCTGCGGTGCGATATCGCCGTATACCGTTTGCCGATTCACGGATGATGTCGCAGCCCATGCAAAAATCCGAAGGAATAAAGATGAAATCGCGATTAACTGGACTGCTTGCGTGTGCGCTGCTTGTCGTCTGTGGTGCCGTCGCGGGCGCGGATAGTTTCCACGACAAACCCGTGCGGGAGGTTGTCGTCGAGGTCTGGCCCGGCTGGCTCGACGAGGAGACCATCCAGCTCAGGGTGACGATGTCCCTGGCACGGCATGATTGGGTTGGCCCGTACGGCGGAGCACTGTTAAACGCCGTGCAGTTCGCCCAGCGCGCATCAGCGATGCTCTATGCGGACACCGTTCGCGGAGTGTATGCGGGACAGCCTCCGAAACGATCGCAGCTCGCATTCGCGGACGGGCTCGACTTTTTTATCAAAGGCGGCATGGTGATCGACGCGATATTCGAGGGGCCCTACCGCTGCGTCATCGTGTATCGGCAGCCGGCGCGCGGCATCGTTATCTTGCCGGGAAAGGGGGCCGCGATCGCAAAAGACGCGCACCGATCCGCCGCCAAACCGCGCTTTCCCGTCGATGGCGCCATCGACTATCGCAATCCGCCGAAAAACCTCGCGACCGAGTGGTGGGAGGACGACAATACACTCCGCATCCGTGCGTGGGGCGCACCGCGTTACTCCTCGAGCAGCCGCGCCGATCGGCGCTATCATGCCGCGAATGCCGCGGAGCTCGCCGCGCAGGCGCGGGTGCTGGCGATCGTGCGGGGGATCACCGTGCGTGGCGGGCGCTTCGCGGACCCCGATTCGCGCAGCGGCATAATCATCGAGAAGCGGTTCGACGAGAACGACACCTGCGAGATCCTCTACGAGGTGAAGCGAAAGGGCCTGCGGAAGCGCGTCGAGGCCGATCTCGTCGGGAGGCCCGCCGACGCAAAGCCGGGCCGAATGTAGCATCGGTGTCTGTGTCGGCGAGGTAATGCGTTCGCGAACCATATCGCGACTATCACCTGTGTGAGCCCGAATTTTCGCAGCGAGACCTGAATTATGAAACACGAACAGCTCGTCTTCGAGGCGCTCTCGTACTACCGCTATCGCGGCATCGATGCGAACACTCTGCGCGGGTTCTTGGGCGTTCACGAGGATCGAAAGCACTCGATCACAGATGATCGGCGCGCTCTCGACCGGTTCGAGCGCGAGGGACTGCTCTATCGGGTAGGCCGCAAATGGTTTCTAACGGGGCCCGGTCTCACGCGGGCGCGCGGTCGCGCATATGAGCCCGAATGGCAGCCGGAGGACTCCTGGGTCCTGCTGGCGCTTCTGTATGCCGACGATTCGCGCCCCTGCCCGCTGGTCGATCTCATCTCCATCGCCGATTATATGAACCACTCGGTCCTCACCCGCGAGGAGGCGCACGGCGCGATCAACCGTCTCGTCGCGGGGAAACTGATCTCCGTGCGAGCGGGGGCGTTTGTCCCGAGTGCGGCCGCACGAGCGATGATGAAAAAGATCGAAGCGACGTGCGGAAAGTACGTGCACGGGCATCTGCAGGGGCTCGCGCGGATGCTCGTGTGTCCGTGCTGCGGCGTTAAATTGAAGCGCGTCACTTGGCGCTACCGGATCGACGAGGCGGACATGAAACGGGCCGTTGCGGACTATCTGCGGCGAATGAAAGGGTGATGGTGATCCGGACAATAGTGTTGCGGCACGCGAGGAAGGAGCGGTTCGGTTACGGCGTCTCGCTACCTCGCGATGGCGTTCACTGGCAATTCACGAAACGAACGCTCGCGGTGAACGCGCTCTTGTGCGCGCCCAGCGGGACAATGCACTCGGCGAAGAGATGGCCGTCGGCCGCGCGGTAGTCGTCGGACGAGACGACGCTGGTGAAGAAGACGTCCGCCTGGAACTTCGAGCACATCTCGCGCGTGACGACGGCGGCCTGGCAGGAGCCGTCTGGTTGGCAGGTCGAGGGGATGGACACCGCGAGGTACACGCCGCGGAACGCGTCCTTGACGATCTTCACGGCGATGTTCGGGTTCTTCGTGCTGCGAAGATAGGCGCCCACCAGCCGCTCGCGGTCGGCGGTCGAGCAGGTGTCGATGGGCGCGGACCAGTCGCCCAGAACCGGTCCCGTCGCGGCGGCGGTTCCGCTGATCTTCGTGCAGGCCACGGTCGTGGCGATCATCATCAACATGGTGATGGTAACGATTCGTATTGCCATTGGCGTCCTCCCCGGTCGCGTCGGTGCGCCACGTACGCTGCCATGCCGCGCATGATCTGTCAATGATGTATTTCCGGTCGGCGATTCCCGCTTGACAAAATGAATTTTTCGGGCGACGATAAGCAATCCCAGATAAAGGAAGTATCCGCCATGAAACGATATCGATTAATTGTCGCAGCCCTCGCGCTCTGTGCGATGGTGTCGTCGTGCAAACGTGATTCCGGCGCCGAGCGCATGAAGGCGGCCATAGACGCGGGGAGCCTGGCCGGCGTCGAGAAGTGCGTCGCGGACGGGCTCGACGTGAACGCGAACCTGGGCGGGGGCGCCACGCCGCTTCATCTCGCGGCATTGCGGGGGAGCGCGCCCATCGCGGCCTTCCTCATCGGGAAGGGCGCGAAGGTCGATGCCGCCGACGAGATGGGGTTTGCGCCGCTCCACCACGCGGCCGCAACCGGGAGCGCTGATGTGGTCACGCTGCTGCTGGCAAAGGGCGCGGACGTGAAGCTCGTGAACAAGCTTGGCGAGAACGCCCTTTCCATGCTGGCGGGCGGCTCCGGAGAAAAGTTCCTCGCGATTGCGCGCATCCTCGTCGACGCGGGCATCCCGCTCGATCCGCAGAGCGCCCAGGGCGGCGCGACGCCGCTCATCGTCGCCGCGACGCACGGGAACATGGACCTCGTGAAGCTGCTCCTGGCGAAGGGCGCCGATCCGTCGATCAAGAACGCCGAGGGGAAGACCGCGCTCGCGCTGCTCAGGGGCGTCAACAATCCGGGCGTCCTGGCGCAGTTCCAGCGCCTGCTCGACGCGCGGCTCATCGAGGCGATCCTGAATGGCGACGCGCCGCGCGTGAAATCGTCCCTTGCCGCGGGCGCCAATCCCAACGCGAAGACGGGCATCATGAGCGAATGGGCGAGCCAGACCAACCTGAGCAATATCCCGGGGCGGAACCTCTCGGTGCTGCAGTTCGCCGAGGAGCAGAAGAACCCCGAGATCATCGACATGCTGCAGGCCGCCGGCGCGAAGGAATAATCCGATGAAACGATATGCCAGCCTGATGACGCTCGCCTCGCTCGTGCTCACCGCGCAGGTCGCCCATGCCGGGTTCTTCGGGGAGGACCTTTCCGATTACACGCGCTACGTGCCCTTTGCGCAGGGCGAATCGCTCATCGTTTTCTCGATGCAGGGCAAACCGTGGATCACGCTCGCCGACGAGATTGAGATGAAACAACTGGTGCTGGGCGCGATTGCGCTGCCGGGCCTTCCGGCGGACAAGGGGGGCGAACTCGACACGATGAAGCGGGAGTTCGCGCGCATGTATGATTCGGCCCGGGCCGTGGGGATGGATTTCTTCCGTGAGACGGCCGTCTTCGTGCACACCGGGAAGAAGGAGCAGCTCAATCCCTATGATGCCTTCGCGCGTTACATCGTCGTCGTGCGCGTGAACATGAAATGGAAGCCGACGGGCGACGACGCCGTCATGAAGCAGGCGGCGGAGCTTTTCAAGACGATACAGAACATCCCCGAGATCAGCCCCGTGCCGCTGCTGGGCTCCTTCGCCGTGCGCTTCGGCGATTTCATCGTGCTGGGGGACAATCAGTCGATCGCCGACTACCTGGCGCGAAGAAAAGAAAAGCGGACGAATGACGATCCCGCCGTGAAGAGGGTGAACGCCGCCATCGGCCCCGCCGCGTTTTTCCATTGGTCCACGAAGAATCCCCACGGCCTCACGCCGATGATGGAGGGGATGATGAAGAACAACACGCGCCGGGCCCAGCAATATCATGAGATGCGGAAGCTGCATCTCGACCTCATGAACAAATTCGCCGAGCCGGGCGCGGCCTATACGATCGAGGACGTCGATCATATCCAGAAGTGCATCAATCACGTCGAGGAGCGCGTCGATATCTCGGGGGGGCTGCGCGTGACGGTGGTCGTCAGGGGCTCGATCAACCGCTACGTGCCGCTGCTGCGGCGGATGGCCACGAGCCCGGACTACCTTCGCCTGGTGATGGGGCCCATGAACGCCTCCCTGGGGACCGACCTCACGCCGGAGGAGGTCGAGTATACGGCCGATGTCGATTCGGACTACACCGATTTCACCATGACGGGACGCATGGGCATCAAGCGCGAGGTCGTGAAGCGGCTCATGGTGCGACAGGCGCAGAACGCCATCGCGGCATTCGTCATGGGACATTCGCAGAGCTCGCGGATGCTTGTGCGGCCGAAGAAGCCCGACGGCGCCGCTCACGATAACAAATCGGCGGTAACGGACCGTACGCCCGCTGATCCGGGCGCCGGATTCATCGAGAGCGGATGGGTCGATGACGACAACTACCGGGTGCTGGCGGCCGGTTCGCCGAAGGCGGGCCTGACCAATGCGGTCCAGCGGCGGCTGTCCGCGCGCTCGAACGCGCTTGCCGCCGCGCAGAAAAAGGCGCTGCACGAATTCCGCGTTATGCGCTTCAGGAATCCAAACCTGCAGGCCCGTGCGTCGGAAGCGGCGATCGCGAAAGAGTTTGGCGGTCTGGCGCGCGCCGGCGTCATCGTTCGCGAGCGCTATCAGGACGACGGCGGCTGCGACCTGGTGCTGCAGGTGAGCGCGCAGGGACTGCGGCGGAAGGTGACGGAAGGGAAGTAGCGCAGCGGTCTGCATCAGGTGACCGCTGATGCGGAAGAATTAATTCTATACTTGTTCTGTAACACATGGTGGGAGCGATGAACAAAATGCCGCAGGACACCAAGAAGGTGTTCATGAAAAAGGGCTCCTGCTCGCAGGCCCTGTGCTTTTTGATGAACCGTGATTTCGGCTGCCACACGGATGCCGGCGAGAAGGCCGCCGATCCGTTCGCCGGGGGACTGCTGATGCGGGGACACCAGTGCGGCATGCTCTGGGGCTCGTCGCTCGCGGTGGGCGGGGAGTGCCATCGACGGTTTTCCGACAGCGGCCTCGCGACCGCCGTCGCCATCGCAGCGACCGGCCGGCTCGTCGATTCCTATGCGCAGCGGGCGGGCAGCGTGAACTGCCGCGACGTCTGCGGGCACGACTTCACCAAGAAGACGCACCTCGCGATCTTCATGATCAAGTTCATCCTCCATATCAACCGCTACTGCCTGGATCTCGCGGAGCAATGGTTCCCGGAGGCGGTCCGTGCCGCCGCCGAGGGGCTGTCGACCGCGCCGACGTATTCGCTCCCGCCCATGAGTTGCGCATCCGTTGTCGCGAAACGAATGGGGGCTTCCGACGAGGAGGCGGTGATGGTGGCCGGATTCGCCGGCGGGCTTGGCCTGAGCGGCAATGGTTGCGGCGCGCTGGCCGCCGCGGTGTGGATGAAGACCCTCGGATGGAGCAAACAAAATCCCGGGAAATCCGCCTACAATAATCCCGCAGCGAAATCGACCCTGCAGGCGTTCATGGACGCAAACGGTTCGCGTTTTATCTGCCGGGAACTGTGCGGGAGGACGTTCGCGTCGGTAGACGATCACGCGAAGTTTCTGCAGGCGGGCGGGTGTCGGGATGTGATCGAGTCGCTTGCGAGAACGTGAAGTGTTACAATCGAGTGCGTATACAATAAGGCGCGATTCTCCTACTGCTGTTCCTTGATGATCTTGAAGGTGATGCGGCGCTGCCGGCGGTCGCGCGCGTCCACGCCCTCGATGAGATCGGTCGATCCCACGCCCTTGAAGGTCATTTGCGGCGAGGTGATTCCCTTGCCGCGGAGATACTGCCAGGCCGCCATCGCGCGCTCGGTGGACCAGTAGACGTTCCCCCGCTTGTCGCTGGTCACGTCCTCGGGGCCGCTCGCGTCGGCGTGGCCCGTGATTTGCAGAACGTAGCCCTTTGGCAACTTCGCGATCGCGTCCCTGATGATCGGGTACACGCCCTCTCCCCACTTCGCGATCTCCTTTTTCTCGAGCGCGACGCTCTTGTATTCGAAGGTGACCACGCTCACCTTCGCGAGTTCGGCGTTGATCTCCTGCACGGTGAGCGCGGCCGGATCGGGCGGGTTCTCCTTTCTCTTGGCCGAACAGGCGACAATGAAAACGAGCAGTGTGGCGATTACCGCGATATTCCTCATCGAATTTCCTCCGCTTGAAACGTGATCTCTCTCTCTGGGGACGTGGACCAAACGACGGTATCCAATACGGATGTTTCGGGATTTGTCAAGTGAATGTGCTCGGGGTGTTATTTCTTCGCTCCCGCCTTCACGAGCAGCTCGGCCATCTCCGTGAAACCGTCCTTTTTCGACAGAGAGAGCGGGGTCGACCCGTTATCGGCCTGCGCCGAGGGGCTGGCCTTTTTCCGCAGCAATTGCTCCGCCGCCCTGAGCTTGAAGGGACGGCTGCCCGATCCGGATATCAGATGCATGAGCGCTGTGTTCCCGTTCATGTCGCGCGCCTTGACGTCGGCGCCGCGCGCAAGGAGCATGTCCATGATCTGCTCGCGGGCGTCATGGCAGGCCATCATGAGCGGGGTGCGCCCGGTCTTGTCGCGCGCGTTCACATCTGCGTTTTTCTGGATCAGGATCCCGATGACGTCCGGGCGGTCGTTCGCGGTCGCATGAAAGAGGGCGCTCTGCCATTTTTCGTCGCGGACGTTGATATCGGCTCCGCGCTCGAGCAGGAGCTTCAAAAGGTCCACCTGGTTCCGCTCGGCGGCGATGATCAGGGGCGTCGCGCTCCCCTTCGTGCCGCGCGCATTGATGTTGACGCCGGCGTCCAGGAGCTTTTTCACCGCAACGACGTTGCCCGCGACGGATGCGTCGATGAGCTCCTTCTCGCGACGTTCCGCCTCAAGATAGTCGAAGGCCCCGGCTTTCGTGAGGATCGTCACGACCTCGGCGCGCTTCTTGCGTTGCGCCCACATGAGGGCCGAAAAGCCGTTGCGGTCCATCAGGTTCAGGTCCACGTTGCTTTCCACGATGCGCCGCACCGCCTCGACCTTCCCCGCCATGGCCGCGTACATCAGCACGGTCATGCCCGTGCGGTCGCGCGCGTTGAGGTTCGCCCCGCGCGCGATGAGGAGATTCATCACGGGGACGGCGCCGCTCAGGGCCGCGTGGTGCAGTGGGGATGCGCCCTCGGCGTCCGGCGCATTCACGCCCACCCCGGCGTCGAGCAGCTTCTCGACGCGCCCCACGCTGCCGTCGCGGATCGCGTCGATGAGCGACGCGGTCGTGAGCGGCGGGGCGGCCGCCGTGAGGCTCGCGAGCGTGATGATGATGAACGACAGTCGTATCGTCATGGCGTCCCCCGGTTCGGTTCAACGGATGGTTGTGCGCGCATCAGCGTATATCGGATCTGCTGCCCGCTCTGGTGGAGGATCAGCTCGAGAGGAGTGCTGCCGTGGAGCTCGATGACGATTGTGCAGCGATGCCGCCAGGTGAGCTTCCATTTCTTGTTGAGCGAACTGAAGGTGTTGCCCGGGTATGCCCGGACCGACGGCACGTCGTCGGGATCCCCGCCGTCGACGAGGATCTCGATGTCCTGCGGGTCAAGCGAGACCCAACGGGGGCCGCGCGCCTCGAAACGGGGATCGCGCTTCGCCCGCAGACGGACCCGCTCGGGGATGAGCGCGTAATTGTGATTGTCCAGCGGAAAGGGGCGCGTGTCCGTCGAGACCGACACCGCGTATTCCGTGCCGAAGAGCGGGAAGACGAACTTCGACGCGCACCCGATGAGCGCTCCCGCGCCCGCCACGGCGATCGCGACGGTCGGGTTGGCCCACATGAGCGCCATGCCGCAGCCGAGCCCCGTGACGCGAAGGAGCATGCGCAGGCCCTCCTCGAAGGAGCGCACCTTGAGCAGGTTGCGATGATGGACCGGATCGCGCCCAACGGTCCGGATGAATATCCGAAAGGTGTTGTTGATCTCGAAGTATTCGGCCCAGTCCTTGAAGAGCTTGTTGCAGAAAAAGAGCGCGAAGAGCGCCGGGACCGCGAACGGAAGCCCGCCGATGAGCCGCAGGAAGACCGGGGGGTACAGCAGCATCAGGACGCCGGCCGCCGCGGCATAGAAGAGCGCGACCCGGAGCTGCACGGCGCGCAGCTCCTCGTTGATGTACACCCGCGGCAAGCGCCGGCTCTTCTCGGCATTACGCACCTCGTCGAACTTGATCCCCGACTTTATCTCGATGAGCGATTCGATCACCGGGTAAAAATACAGGGCGGTCACCGTGACCCAGCCCAGCACCAGGTAGTGGTGTTCGATCATCGCCATCATGGGATTGACGATGGCGCCCTCCAGCGTCCCGTAGAAGAAGCTGAACAGGAGCGTGCCGGCGGCGGTCATCCGGAGCGTGCGGTATGCGCGCAGCACCGCGCGATAGGCGTCCGCGATGGTGCGCGGGGACAGGAGGATCCGCTCGGACACGAACAGGGTTTCGGCCTTGATGAGCTCATCGGCGATGCCGGAATGCCGCGCGATCCGCTCGAAGCGCGGGTGCGCCGCCAAAAATTGCGTCGAGGCGATTGAGGAAGCGGCGTAGGGGAGCAGAGTGTCCCCGTGCGCTTTGAAGTTGATTTCCCCCGGAATGATGACGAACCGCGTCCCCGCGGCGGATCCGCCCCGCGTCGGGCGGGGAATGAATTCGGGGTTGGGGCCGGCGTCGATGATGATATGTCGCGGCGACTGCCCGTCCGGCGGCAGAAGCGTATCGATGGGGACGTAGCCCTTCTCGAAAAAGCGCCGGCTGTCGCGCGAGGAGCCCTTGTAGTACGTAGAAAAGATCACGGCGTAATAGCTTCGGCGCCAGAACCGCTCGCGGAAGACGGAGACGCGCTGGATGATGGAATCGCCCACCTGTTTGTACACATCGGTCGCGCGGGTGCGGGGAAGTTTCTTGATCAACTCGCGTAGGAGCGCGACCGCGTCATCGGGGTACCCGAGCTTGTGCACCTTCTGCTCGCTCTTGATCACGCGATCGGGCGCGCGCATCGATTCGCCCACGTAGATCTCGTACACGAAGCGGTTCTTTCTGATGACGCGCTTGACCGTGTACTCCGGCCCGCCGGGCGCGAGCCGCCCCGAGGCCGCGGGCTCCTCCTTGTGATAGCTCAGGAAGTAGTCCTTCTCGACGCGCCAGCCCAGGGAGACGGCGCCGGCGATGATCGCGCGCAGACGCTCTCCGAGCGGACGGCGCGCGGCGGCGGTCAGATAGTCGATCCGGGCCTTCATGGTGGGGTTCTTCACGGCGATCATCCGCAAGCGGTCGCGGTTCTCGGGCGCGAGCTTGAGGCAGCCGGCCAGTTCCGTCGGCTGCGCCCGCGCGGCGGATCGCTTTCGCTCGTGCTCGAGCGGGAAGATCGTGAGCGGCGTCTCTTTCGGTTCAGGAATCATGCGTGTGGCCGTTCCGCTTTGATTCGGATGTGACCCGGCGCATGGGGTTCTCCCCGCCGCTCGGGCGATAGTTCTCAATAACGGGACCGCGACCGGCATAGGCGTCGCGCAAAGCGAAAAGGACGCGTTCCACCGTTGTGCGACAGGCCTTCGCACACATCTCGTCGACGAGGTAGCGCGTTCCGTCGGTTATTGTGATGCCCAGCGGATATTCGATGTTCCGGGCCGCGAGATAGTCCGTTGCGATATCCCGGCTGGTTCGGTATATGCGGATTTCGCGCACCGCGTCCAGCGGGACCGTCCTGCGTTTCCCCGAAAAGAACGCGAGGGAAATCTCGTTCGTGTCGAACGCGATCATGACCGGTTGCTGCTTCCCGGGCTTGAAGCCGAAAAAGGCCATGAGCGACATCAGCGCGGCGCAAGCGGCCAGAATTGAAGCGACCTCGATCGGATTATCGAACGGGCGCGTCGAAAAAGAGAACACGCCGAGAATCAGCCACAGCGCGCAGATAAGCACGACCGCGCCGTACAGGTTCATCCGGTACCACCGGCGGGCGTCCAGGATGAGCGGGAGCGACGCGGGCCCGTTGGCCGCCATGACGGGCACGCGCGCGCGCAAGAGCTCGTAGAGATACGGGAACCCCTCCACCTTGCGGCTGAAGCGGAACGACCTCGAGCCGGCGAGGAACGTCATATTCGGCGGCACGTGGCGGTCCCGTTCGCGCACGGCGGTGATCTCGGCGAGGCGAATCGAGCGGCGCGATGATCCGCGCACGATGGTCAGCGCATCGTCGGTCAGCTCGATCACGCCGGTGTGGCGGCGATAGACATACAGTCCGAATGCAAAAATCGGCCCAAGCGCGAGGGTGATGATGGCGAACGCGAACCATTTCTCCGGAAGCGCGGACAGGATCGTGATGGGAATGGCGAGCAGATAGAGAAACCCGACGAGCCCCGACAGCAGACCGCCCAGGAGGGTGAACGTTGCGTGAAAGGAAAACCGATGTTCGCCGTTGTTCATCTCATGACCGCCAGAACCCGGGGGGCGATACAGACGGCGCTGCGGAAACCGCCGCGAGGCGTCCGCTATTCCGGCAGCTTGTTCAGGTATGGGACCGGGTCCACGAACTCCGTGCCGATCTGCACCTGGTAGTAGCAGAGGTGCCGCATCGCCTTGCCGGTGCGCCCCACGTAGCCGATCACCTCGCCCTTGGATATCTTCTGGCGCGGCTCGACGGACACGCGCTGGCAGTGCGAGTAGTGCGTGGTAAAACCGTACTTGTGCTTCACGGACACGGTGAGTCCCAGCACCGGGTCCCACTTGATGTCCTCGACGCGCCCCGGCGCGGTGGCGTGGATCTCGGCCCCCGGGTAGCCCGCGATGTCGATCCCGTGATGGAACTCTTTCTGGAAGTTGTAGGGCGAGGTGCGCTCGCCGAACGCGGAGATGATGTAGCCGTTCACCGGCCAGATCGACGGGGTGTACTCCAGGATCTTCTTGCGCGCCTCGAGGAAGCCCTTGATCTTTACCAGCACGTCCTTGGTGATCTTGAGGTCGCGGTCTATCTCCTCGATGTTTAAAAGCTCGATGGGCGGGGCGTGGTCGCCGGCGTCCGGGTTTTTCGTTTCCGGTTGCGCGGGACCGCCCTTGGCCCAGAGGGAATCGACGTCGTTTTCGGGAATGATCGAGTAGAGGTAGGTCACCTCCGGCTTGAACTTCTGGAATATCTCGTGGAGGCGGTTGATCTCCTCGCGGTACTTCACCAGGTGCTCCTTCGAGCTGGCCCCGTAGAGCTTGAGGCGCGACACCTCCTTGGTGTTGGATGTGTGGTTCACGATGATGATGGAGGTGACGACGACCGTGAGCGCGATCGCGCCGAAGAAGCCCGCGATCGAGAAGATCGAAATATGGAAGTTCACGATCTGCTTCTCGGAGTGGGGGATGAACATGAGGGTGACCTTCTCCCGCCCCTTCTTGACGAAACGGGACCACCATCCGCGCAGCGTCTTGCTCGTGTCGCCGAAGCGGTCGTCGTAGAAGCGCTTGAGACTGCGCTGCAGATCGTCCAGGTTCGATTCTTTAAACGGATTGAGACCCATGTTCCCTCTGATTACGTTCGCGGGGGGCGCCCGTCCGGGCGCCCATCACCCCCGCCGTTCCGGCCGTGATTGGACGGAACTCTACGGCCGTTTTTTTGCCTGTCAAGCCGATTATTTTTTTACCGTGAAGCGGGCGCTGGTGTCCCGCAACTTCCAGGAGCGCTCCTTGATGGACACCGAGAAATCCGCCAAAAACTGCGCGTTCGACGCGATCTCCTGGACCATCTCGTTTATCTTCGAGACGGCGTTGAGGATCTCGGCGCTGGTCGATTTCTGCTCGTTGGTGGCGTTGGCGATCTGGGTGGCCATGTTGTTCACGTCCTCCACGTCGTGCATCACCTGCTCGCTGCCCCGGATCTGCTCGTCGGAGGAGAGCGCGATCTCCTCGACGAGCTTGGCCGCGTGCTCGATCTTCTGGATCATGGCGGTGATGGCGCTGGCCATCTGCATCACCAGCGAGGCCCCGGTCTCGATGTCGCTGCGGCTGGTGCCGATGAGGCTGTGGATCTCCTTGGAGCTGGAGGCCGTCGCGTCGGCGAGCTTCGAGATCTCCTCGGCCACGACCGCGAACCCCTTGCCGTGGTCGCCCGCGCGCGCGGCCTCGATCGCGGCGTTCAGCGACAGCAGGTTGATCTGGTCGGAGATGTCGTTGATCATCGCGGTGATATCCGTGATCTTCTTGGAGCTCTCCGATATCTGCTGGATGCTGCGGGTGGTGGACTGCAGCATCTCCCCGGTCTTCTTGGCCTCCTCCACGGTGGCCTTGGTCTCGCGGCTCACGTTCGTCGAGTTGTCGCTCACCACGCGGATGGTGGACATGAGCTCCTCCATCGCCGCGCCGGTCTGCGACACGCGCTGCGCCTGGGTATCGGCCGCGGTGGCCACGTTCTCGATGCTGGCCATGAGCTCCTCGTTGGCCGAGGAGGTCTCCTCGATCACCGCCGCCTGGTTCTGCGTGGCGCTGCCCATGTTCAGGCCGATCTCGGCGAGCTGGTCGGCCTTTCCGCTCAACTCGCCGGTGAGGTCCTGGATCTCGCCCACCACCGTCCGGAAGGTCACGATCATGTTGTTGAGCGATTCGATGAGCTCGTCGATCTCGTCCTTGATGGCGTGCCGGTAGACCTGGCAGGTGTAACAATGCTTGAGCAGCTTGTCGTCGCCGCTTGGCATGGCGACCGACCCGTCGCCGCACAGCGTCCCGTCGATGCGCCAGCAGGCGCGGTTGCGGACGCCGTAGCCCGGGCAGTTCGTGCGCTGGCAGTTTTTCGTCTCGTAGCATTTCAGGTATTGCGGCTGCCGGATGAAGGCGGTCAGGTCGCCATTGGCCACCTTCTTCGCCGTGTCGATGATGATGCGGAACGGGCGCGTGATCTTGGCCGCAAAGAAGTTGCTCACGAAAAAGAGCGCGACGACAAACCCGACGAGGAGCGCAATCATGACCGCGAACAACCGGTTGAGGCCGCCGAAGATGTCGTCGTAGTCGGCCGTGGCCACGATGATCCAGTCCCAGGGCTTGAAATACGTGAAATACGCGACGGCGTGCTGCTGGAGCAATTGGCCGTCCACGGTGGTTTGGAACTTGTAGGAGATCCCGCCCTCCTTTTGTTCGATGATCCGGGTCCCGAAGTGCGTGCCCGAGCCGAGGTCGGTGAGCGCGAGGATGTTTTTCCCCTTTAGCCGCGGGTGTTCAATGAACTGGCCGTTGGAGTTGATGATGTACACATATCCGTGACTTGAGACCTTCGTACCTCGTACCATGTCGAAGATCGCAGTCTGCGGGGCGGGTACGCCCACGTAGAGAACGCCCACCACGGCGCCGGCGCGGTTCTTGATGGGCTCGTAATTGGTGATGTTCCATTTCCCAACCACGATCGCACGGCCCGTATAGGTCTTTCCCGCGGTCACCGTCCGGTACACCAGCGATTCCTTGGGAATATAGGTGAGGACCGCGCGTTTTCCCTCTTTCGTTTTCACGTTGGTGGCGATGCGAACAAGCTTTTCGTCATGGAGCTGGAACAGGGTCGCGGTCGCCCCCTCGACGCCGATGCGCGCCGCGATCGTGTCCACGATGCCGTAATTGTAGTTCAGGACGGTCCCGCCGGAGCTCATGGTCGGCAACTCGATGATGCCCTCCTCGCCCGAGTCCTGGTTGGTTACGGTGAGCTTTTGCGTGGCCCGAGACAGCTCCGGGACGGCGAAGGGGGCGAACACCGCGCGCGCCATCCGCGCGGCGCCTTCGATTTCCCGCTGGGCGCGGCTGTCGAGCTCCGCGCTCTGGAGTTCGCTGCGTTGTTTGATGGCGTGGACGGCGTTGGCCATCGCGGTGTTGGTCACATTCAGGATGGAGCTGCGCGCGACGGTGTATATGAGGAGCGACGCCGCCAGGAGCGGGATGATGGAGGTGAGCAGAATGAGCCGCAGCAGCCGACCGCGGATCCCCGTGAGCATTTTACTGGTTATTTTCATCTTCATGGATGCCACTCCTGGATTGGTCGCCGGGGCGTGTGCGCCGATGTGTAAAAATATTAATAAACAAAATATGTCAAATAAATATTTATCCTCACAATTTCATTGAAGATGATTAGCATGGAAGCAGATTACATTTCAAATATTTTTTGGAAAAAGGCTCATGGTAAAAATCAGAATGCCGAAATAAACAATAAGCAAAAATACGCAAAAAAATCAATAAACAGACAAAACAGTTCCGTATTTGCCAATAATTCGATAAAAACATCATAAACGGCCATAAATAAGGCCAAATCGGCTTCAATTTGTCCTCATGTGAATCCGATCATTTATTCGTAAGGGACGAAAACCGGTTTAGGGCAGGCCGGGGCGGTCTTTGAAAACTGATGGGAATTGCGGCAAGCATTTCAACCTGAATAGGAGCAGGGCGGAATGGTTGCAGTAATTATTTGGGTATTCCCTGAATAACAGAACGCAACCTGGTATTACAGGCCTGATACGGAGATCAGGCTATTACAAGACAAAGGAGTGTATTCGTATGATAGTGAATCACAACATGAGTGCCATCAACTCAAATCGGGTCCTGAAGTTCAAGCATTGGGACACGAACAAGTCCATGGAGAAACTGTCCTCCGGTATGCGGATCAACCGCGCCGGCGACGACGCGTCCGGGCTGGCCGTTTCCGAAAAGATGCGGACCCAGATCCAGGGCCTCCGGCAAGCCGAGCGGAACACCGAAGACGGCATGTCGATGGTCCAGACCGCCGAGGGGTATCTCGATCAGACCTCGTCGATCCTTCAGCGGATCAGGGTGCTCGCCGTTCAATCGTCGAACGGTATTTACACGCAGCTGGACCGTCAGCTGATCCAGGTCGAGGTTTCGGCGCTTATCGACGAAGTCGACCGGATCGCCTCTCAGGCCGAGTTTAACAAGTTTAAGCTCCTCCTGGGCGAGTTCTCCCGGACCAATCCCAAGGCGAGCATGTGGTTCCACATGGGCGCGAACATGCACCAGCGTGAACGCATCTATATCGGCACCATGACCTCGCGCGGACTCAATTTGAAGGAGCCCACCGGCAAGTTCCTGGCCAACCTGTCCACCGCCGATAGCGCGAACAGGACGATCGGGATCATCGACGACGCGCTCCATAAAGTGTCGAAACAGCGTGCGGACCTTGGCGCTTACTTCAACCGCCTCGAGTTCGCCTCGAAGGGTCTCATGAACGCCTATGAAAACATCCAGGCTTCCGAAAGCCGGATCCGGGATGCCGACATGGCCGAAACCCTTGTAGACCTCACGAAGGATCAGATTCTTGTACAAAGTGGTACTGCGATGCTGGCCCAAGCGAACATGAAGTCAAGAACGATCTTGCAGCTCTTAGGGACATAAAGAACACGAGTCGTACAGAGGGAATACCGAACAACCACGAGACCCGCCGCGGGAACGGCGGGTCTCTTTCTGTCCGCGGTTTGGATTATGTCGCATTAGCGGGTTGATGTTAACCCAGAAAAAATGCAGTACGCCATGATATATTCAACGGCGTCATAAAGGCGGGTCGTGGGTTCTTTCGGAATTATCGCGGTCGCGTCCGCTATGCCAGCGCGTCGAAGAAGGAGCCCGGGGTTGACGAAAGCGGGCTGCGGCTGATCACGTTGCCTTTCGAGGTGTACTCGCTTTCGGCGGCGGTCATCGAGAGGCGCAGGAGTTTGTTGTGATCGTCGCCCAGCGGCTTGGTGTACACGGCGCTGGAGTCGGTGCGCCGCGTGACCCCGTGGATCTTGTTCACGGTGCCGTTGTTGTACACCGGCCACAGATAGGTCTTCTCCAGGCGCGGTCCGGCGCTGGTGGACAGACTCGTGATCTCCGCTATGCCGCTGCTTATCCTCATACCGGTCATATCGGCAGATGGAATCGTTTTCTTTACCGGTTTTCCCTTCGTTGGGTTGCGGGGTAGGACACATGTTCTCCCGTCGCAATGCGGAGATAAAGGGGTTTCCCTGCGGTAGATGCGAGCGAAGACGGTATCGCCCCCGACGTTTCTATGCGTGCTGGCTTCCCGCCGAGGTTATGGTGAGCTTGCCGTGTCGCACGTTTTTTATGGACAGGAGCCGGTCGGCGATTTCCTTCACCGTCTTGCTCTTCCCGCGCAGGATGAGCACCTCCAGGCAGTTGTGCTCGTCGAGGTGCACGTGCACGGCGGAGACAATGTTGCCGTAGTAGTTGTGCTGGATGTCGTTGAGCTTGTCGGCGATCTCGCGCACCTCGTGGCTGTAGACGAGCGTGAGGGTGCCCATCGCCTCGGCGCTGGGATCGGAGGTCTCCTCCGCGACCAGCATGTCGCGAATGAGGTCGCGGATCGCCTCCGAGCGGTTCACATAGCCCTTCTCGCCGATCGTCGCGTCGAAGCGCGTGAGGAGTTTTTCGTCGATGGAAACGCCGAAGCGGATCAGATTGCTCATGGGGTGCCTCGCGAAGTGTGGTCCGTGTGTTGCAAACCTGTGGATATACGGTGATTCGGGAAGCGCAAGAAAAAAACGGATTCCATCGACAGTCCCGGCCGGCTAGTCCCCGCGTTTTTTCTCCAGCGCCCGGCGCGCGACGGAGTACTCCGCATTGGCGTTCCACAGCGCAAAGCCGCTGCAGCCGCTCGCGCGCGCGGCATCGACCTGGCTGGCGATGTACTCCGGCCCCCAGGTGGGCGAGAGCAGATTGAAGGCCTGCAGGTAGGGCCGGATGTAGGCCTGCGGGCCGACGAAGGCGATGGAACGCCTCCCGGTCTCGCGGATGATATGATAGGGGCGCTCCCGGTGTCCATAGCGCCCGAAGAAGCGGCCGCCGAAATGCGACGGGTAGGCCATGGGGCAGATCGCGTCCACGATCCACGCAAGCTCCTCGATGTTCTGGCCGATGCGGTTTCCGAAGCGGTACCAGGCGTTCAGGCCGTAGATGTCCACCGAGATGGGAGCCGAAATCGCCGCGCGCGCCTTCATCAGAAAATCGTTGATCGCTTCGGATTTGTAGGTGTCGGCGTCCGTCCGGTGCCGGAACGAACACAGGTGCACCGGGCCGTCCAGCGGGAAGCGGATGTAGTCGAACTGGATCTCGTCGAAGCCCGCCGCCGCGATCTCTTTGGCAATGGCGATGTTGTAGTCGTGGACGAACTCTGCGTGGGGATCGACCCAGTATTCGCCGGGATTGCCGGTCCAGGGCGCCCCGGTGCGATAGTTCCAGATCGCGTATTTCGACCGATACGCCCGGTACAGGTGCCAATCCTTGAAGACCACGATGCGCGCGATGAGATAGACGCCACGCGCCTTCGCCTCCGTGATGAGCCGCGGGAGGTCCGGGGCCTTCTTGACCGCTTTGATCTCGTTGGCCGTCGCATTCGTCACGGGGTAAAAAACGCTTCCCAGGTCGTCCTTCATGTCGATGACCAGCGCGTTCATGCCGGTGAGCGCGAGCGTCTTCATGACCGACGTGAAGTTCTTCACGAACGGGTAGTACCCCACGTAGAGCGCGTCACGTCCGGCGGCCGCCTTCATCGGCGGCTCCTGCTTCCGGTTCACCTGCGCGACGGTGCGATGAAAGAGCGACACCTTCTCTTTGGAGAGTGTGATGAGGACCGCGGCCGCATTATATTTTTTCGGTATCGCGTGTATCACATCGGCGAGTTTCGATGCGGACCACCGGCGGGCGGCGAGGTCGAATTCGAAGATGCCGCCGTCGGTCGCCGCATAGAGCCGGTTCTCCGCGATTTTCACGTCCCAGACGAAGAAGTGTGATTCGCGCGCGAGCGGAAGCGCAAGGCTCGTCCAGGACGCGCCGCCGTTGGTCGATTCGTACACGCCGTTTCCGGAGGAAAGTCCCGCGAACAGGCGGTTTCGGTTCGAGGGATCGACCTCGATCGCGCTCACCTCGTCGTAGAACCAGTGCTGGCCGGAATACGCCTCGTAGGGAATGCCGGATGATGATTTGCGGAATGAAGACCCATGCGCCCGGTACAGCCCCTCGAAGGAGGTCCCGGCAAGGGTATGACCGAGCGCACGGTGCAGGGACGTGATATAGGTCTTGGACGAAAGGCCGCCCCGAAGGGGGATCAGCCGCCAGGTGGCGCCGCCGTCCGAAGACGCAAAGAGCGTGTGTTTTGTCGCAAGCGCAAGCTCGTTCGGGTTCTCCCGATCGACGGCGAAGGCCGAGACCGACCGCATCGGGCCGGCGGGGCCCCTTCCGCGATACCGGAAGGCGTCGCTGTTTCGCGCCCGCCACTCCCTCGCGCCGGCGGGCAGAAGGAAGAGACCGTGCCCCCGGGTCGCCATCCAGCGGTTTCCCGCCGCGTCCCGGTACAGGCGCTCGGCGACGGCCCCGGCGGGCAGCCCGTCCGGGAGGGCCGTCCAGCTTCCCCCGCCATTGGCGGAATGCGCGTACCCGCCCGACGCCGGAATAACGTCCAGTTCGATCCCCGCGGCGCGCGCGGGCCCGGGCGAGCAGGCGAGCACAAGGAAGATGACGGCGGAGAAAAGCGGCGAGCGCGCGCTAGAAGCGCTCATTGAACATGTCCTCGTTCAGGATGATGTAGCTGTAGCCCTGCTCCGTGAGGAAGAGCTGGCGGTTGTGCGCGAATTTCTCCTCGGCGGAGTTGGTGGTGATGATGGTGTAGAAATACGCGCGGTTGTCGTCGGCCTTGGGCCGGAGGATCCGTCCCAGGCGCTGGGCCTCCTCCTGGCGCGAGCCGAAGGTCCCGGAGATCTGGATCGCCACGTTCGCGTCCGGCAGGTCGATCGCGAAATTCGCCACCTTGGAGACGATGAGGTTGCGGATGTCGCCCTTCTTGAAGGCGGCGTACAGGCGCTCGCGCTCCGCGATGGGCGTGCTCCCGGTGATGATGGGAAACGAGAGCGCCGCGGCGAGATCGCCCAGCTGCGTGAGGTACTGGCCGATGATGAGGACGTTTGCGCCCTCGTGGTGCGCCAGGATGCGGCGCACGATGGCGGTCTTCCGCTCGTTCTCGGAGGCCACGCGGAACTTCTCCTTGTCGGAGGCGAGCGAGTACTGCATGCGCAGGTCGTCGGGGAGCTCCACGCGGATCTCGGTGCAGATGGCCGTCGCGATCCAGTTCGTCTTCTCGAGGATCTTCCACGGCATGTCGAACTTCTTGGGGCCGATGAGGCTGAAGACGTCGGTCTCCAGGCCGTCCTCGCGGACCAGCGTCGCGGTGAGGCCCAGGCGGCGCTTGGACTGGATCTCTGACGTTATGCGAAAAACCGGCGCGGGAAGCAGGTGCACCTCGTCGTAGATGATCAGCCCCCAGTTCTTGGACATGAAGATGTTGAAGTGCAGGAAGTCCTCGTGCTTCTTTTTCCGGTAGGTGATGATGTTGTAGGTCGCGATGGTGACCGGCTTGATCTCCTTGCGCTCGCCCGAGTATTCGCCGATGAGCGCCGGATCGATGCCGGTCTTGTCCGTGAGCTCGTCGCGCCACTGGCGCAGCGCCACGGTGTTGGTGACCATGATGAGCGTTTCGGTCTTCAGCAGCGCCATGATGCCGATGCCCACGATGGTCTTGCCCGCGCCGCAGGGCAGGACGATCACGCCGCTTCCGCCCTCGGGCCCGCCGCCGCGGTAGAAGGCGTTGATGGCGCTTTGCTGGTAGTCGCGCACGGCGAACGGCGCGCCCCCGGCGCGGATCTCGCGCAGATCGAAGAGGCAGGGATCGCCGTCGTCGTAGCCGGCCAGGTCCTCCACCGGGAACCCGATCCGGATGAGCGCCTGCTTGATGTGCCCCCGGTAGGCGGATTTGATGCGGATGGTGTGGTCGTCCACGCGCTCGTCGATGTAGAGCTGGATCTTCCGGTCGCGGACGATCTCGTTGAACAGCAGCGCGTCCGTCGAGGCTAGGAAGAGTTCATCGCCCCGCTTCTCGAGGCGGATGAGGCCGTAGCGGCCCATCACGTCCTTGACGCTCGCCAGCACGATCTCCGGGATGTCGTAGCGCGAGAATTTCTTCAGGGCGGCGATGATGCCCGCGGCGTTCATCCCCGACGAGGCGGCGTTCCAGAGCGACAGCGGCGTGACGCGGTAGCTGTGGATGTGCTCGGGGCTCTTCTCGAGCTCGGCGAACGGGAGGATCGCGTCGCGCGCGTCCTCGTAGAGGGGGTTGTCCACCTCCAGCAGGAGTGTGTTGTCGCTCTGGACGATGAGGGGCTTGTCGTGGTTCATGGGCGCGCGGACCTCATTCGCGCGTCGATCCGCGAAAGCTCGCGGCTCAGGCGAAATTTTTCAAGCGGCGCGAACAGGAGCCCCAGTAGGAAGCCGATGGGCCCGAGGGGGAAGCTCACCATGAGGCGCACCGTAAGCGCGACCGAGGCGCCGGAGGCGCGGAACGTGTAGCGGCATGAGTAGGCCGAGAAGCTGCCCTTGATTTGCTCGAGCTCGCAGTATTTTTCGGTATTGGTCGTGTAGCGCAGGCGCGTGGACAGCCGCAGGAACACATACGGCAGCGCGGTGTCGATGATCTGAAGCCCCGCCTCGTCGCGCGCCGTGCGATAGCGCCCGAGCGACGGCTTCACGACGGCGAGCTTGTGCACGGTGTCGATGGCCCCGAAGAGTTCGGCGACGGTCCCCTGGTATGTTCTTGAAATCTGGATGTCTATCATCGGCTGTGCGCGCCTGTCGGGCAAAGTCGGTGAATATAGTATTCCTGTGCACAATTTGTCAAATGAATTTGCGTTTCCGGGCTTTTTTTGCCGTATTTATACGCCCGAACGGCGGTTTTCTTCTTGAATTGTTCACAGCGGCGGAGTGTTGATAGGGCGTGCTGACTATTCCATGCCAAGGACGGTTCCCATGGCCAAAACCGCATATCTGTACGACCGGCTGTTCATGGACCACGATACGGGATGGGGCCATCCCGAAAAGCCCGATCGGCTCCCGGCGATCGACGAGCGCCTCAAGAAGGAGCCCTTCTACACGGAGCTCGTGCGGATCGCGCCGCGAAAGGCCGCGTCGGAGCACCTCGAGCTCATCCACGACCGCGGCTACATCGAGCGCGTGCGCGACGAGATCGCCGGCGGCGCGCACTACCTGGACTCGGGGGACACGGTCGTGTGCCGAAAATCCTTCGAGGTCGCGCTCTATGCGGCGGGCGGTGGGCTCGCGATGTGCGACGCCGTGATGACGGGCGCGGCGGCCTGCGGCTTCTGCGCGGTGCGCCCGCCGGGCCACCACGCCGAGCGCGATCAGGCGCTGGGATTTTGCATCTTCAACAATATCGCGATCGCCGCGCGGTACCTGCAGCGGGAGCACGGCGTCTCGCGCGTGGCCATCGTCGACTGGGACGTGCATCACGGGAACGGGACGCAGCATTCCTTCGATGACGACGATACCGTGCTGTACGTGAGCACCCATCAGTATCCGCACTATCCCGGCACCGGCGCCGCGCGCGAGACGGGGACGGGCACGGGGAAGGGCTACACGCTCAATCTCCCCATGAATCCCGGCGCGGGGGTCGACATCTTCCGCGCGGCGTTTGTCGAGCGCATCGTGCCGGCGCTGGACGAGTACCGGCCCGAGGTCGTGCTCATCTCGGCCGGCTTCGACGCTCACCTGTCCGACATGCTCTCGTCGATCAAGCTTACGGCGGAGAGCTTCCACGAGTTCACGAACATGCTGCTGGGCGTCGCCGATCGGCACGCGCAGGGCCGGATCATCGCCTTTCTCGAGGGCGGATACGATCTCACGGCGCTCGGCGAAAGCGTCGCGCGCATGATGCGCGCCTTTGTCGAGGCTGAGCCCTACGGATCGAAGGAGTAGTGGAGAAACGGCCCCTCCTGGAACGCGCTCTCGGGGAAGTCGTCACCCAGGGGGTGCGAGAGGTCCAGCAGGTGCCGAAAGACCGCGCCGGCGGCGTCGCTGTCGAGCAGACGGTACTGGAAGGCGTTCCGGCTCGCATTGTTGCGCGTGATCGGCACGATGCGCAGCGAGTGGAGCCCGTCGCGCTCGAAGGTGATCCCCACCAGGATATTGTCCCGGATGTCCTCGTTGATGGACCCGAAGATGAAGTTCCCCAGCGAGTAGATGATCGGGCGGCCGTCGTGGATCTCGATCCCCTGGTAGATGTGCGGGTGATGGCCGACGATCGCATCGGCGCCGCTTTCGATGATGGCGTGGGCGAGGGCGATCTGCTGGCGTTCGGGGTACCCTGAATATTCGCGCCCCCAGTGCAGCCCGACGACGATGTAGTCGACCTTCGAGCGGATGCGCTGGATGTCGTTTTTGATGTGCAATAAAAACGCCGGGGCGACGCCGCCGCGATTGACCGTCGCGTGAACGGACGGCGCGCCGATGGACGAATAACCCAGAAGCGCGACGCTGATGCCGTGCTTCCGGAGGATCACCGGGCGCCGGGCGGTTTCGATGTCCTCCCCCGCGCCCGTCACCGCGATGCCGTTGAGCCGAAGATGGATGATGGTGTCGGCGAGCGCGGTCTCGCCGTAGTCGGTGGAGTGGTTGTTCGCCAGGAAGACGGCGTTGACGCCGGCATAGGCGAGCAGCGGCAGGTCGGCCGGATCGCCCAGAAAGAGATATTTCTTTTCCGGGTCCGGATCGCCATCGTAGGCGATGGGGCACTCGAGGTTGGCAACCCGGAAGTCGTAGCGGTCGAGCTCCTTCTTGATGCCGCCCAGCAGGTACTCGGCCCCGTGCGTCCGATAGGCGTTCTTGATCCCCCAGTCCAGCATGATATCGCCGCCGAAGAGGATCGTAAGCCCCTGCTCGGCGGCCTCCGGCGGCTCGGCGGCGGTCCGCACCGGCGGCGCGCTCTTTTTGCAGGAGCCCAGCCATGTCGCGCACAGCAGTACGGCGATGGCGGCCGCTGCGAGCATTCCCGCGCGACGCGAGGGGGCCGATGGCATTGTTGTCGATATCCGGGTCATTGGCGTTCACGATCACGAATGGGGACATAGTAGCAATATTTTATTGTTCAGACAACAATTTTTGTTCTGGCGTGTAACCGGCGTCGCCGGCGAGGCGTCATAGTCGTATATGGCTCGTCGTGGCGGCGACGAAAGATAAAATATGGTTGCCGTTACATTCTTGCCTGAATAGTTTGTCGCATTTAATCACCCACGAAGGGCGTTATGAGGATTTCGCGATGAAAACGTGTATTCGATGCGGCGCTGTGCCGCTTATCATAGTCGCGCTGGCCCTGTCGCTCGCCGCGGCGCCGCAGAAGGCCCCCGCCGCGAAGACGGACGCGAAGACGGAGGCGCCCCCGACGACGTCCCAGCTCGCCGACGACGAGGAGGGCCGCGAGAGCATCGCGCGCCTGGTCTACGGCCCCAATCGCTGGATCGCCCTCCATTTCCTGCTGCAGCCGCAGGGGCGCTTCGTGGGCATCTACGAGGAGAACCTGGAGACCTCGCGCGACGGTATCATACAAAAGGAGCTCTATCTCAAGCGCTGCCGGATCATCCTGAACGGCCATGTGACCAAGAACATCAGCTTTTTCATGGAAACCGAGGACTGGGAGGCCGGACGCAGCGGCAGCAACACGAGTAACGGCGGGTACACGACCTCGAGCGGGTACACCAGCAAGGACAAGGGGTATGATTCGACGGCGACGCCCACCGCCGACGATTACAAGCACCGGCACACCGTGACGACGACCGGCACCGTGAAGAACAATACCTTCACGCAGACCGCCTTCATCAACTATCGCATCTTCGACGAGTTGCAGTTCACCGTCGGGCTCATTCCGCTGCCCTTCACGCGACAGAACCTGCAATCGGCGGCCTCGCTCCTGGGGGTCGATTACGCCGCGCCGTTCGTGGACGCTGCGATCGGCGGCACCACCAATAACTGGCGTGACATGGGCGCGCAGGTGCGCGGGTTTCTCTTCGGCGGCATCGTCGACTACAAGATCGGCGCGTTTAAAGGCGTCTCCCGCTCCATCGAGCGCGACGAGAACGGCGCGATCATCGGGATCACCAATCCGCACGACAATCCCCGCTATTCCGGCCGCATCCAGATAAACTTCCTGGACCCGGAGCCCGGGTTCTTCTACAGCGGAAATTATCTCGGGAAGCGGAAGATCATATCGCTGGGCGGCGGGGTCGACTACCAGCAGAGCGTGTACCGCAAGTGGTACTATGACAGCGACACGGGCGAGCGGACCAACTCGGACCTCATCAACTACTTCGCGTGGACGGCGGACGTTACGGTCGATTACGGATTTCGCGGCGGCAATTCGTTCGTGTTTCAGGGCGGCTACGTGGGCGTGTACAATAATCCCGCAACGGCGTCGCTGGCGACCGATTATTACTACAACGGCAGCGCCTTCTATGTCGAGAGCGGTTTTCTGTTCAAGCGCATCGTGCAGCCCGTGCTCAAGTACCAGTCGGTGTTCCAGCGGGCGGTCCACGCGGACTTCAAGGACCGGACGTACGAGGAGGACCGGACGATCGCCCACTACATCGTCGGGCTTAACTTCTTCATCCGGGAGCACAACGCGAACATTAAAATGGAATACGCCATGCCCAACGGGAACAACACCTCCTGGTCGGGGCAGAAATGGTTCATCATACAGTGTCAGCTCTTCTTGTAATCGCCGTCTCGCGCGCCACGGCGGCCGGCGGTCGCGCGGCGCGCTGGGCGCTCATCGTGGCGCTCGCGCTTGGCATCGCCTGTTCGGGCCAGAAGCGTAGTGCGAAAGAGAAGCATGCACGAACGGCGAAGACCGACGTGGCGCATGGAAAGCCGGACCGGGAGCGGCGCACCCCCGCCTCTGCGCGCGACGCCCACGAGGACGTCATCATCTCGCTCGACGACGATGCGCGCGACGTGCAGGTCGAAAAGGCCGAGCTCTACACGCGGCTGCGCTCCCTTTTCCTGGCCAATAACATCGGGCAGATCGAACGGGAACTCAAGGCCGCCGAAAAGAAGTATCCCCTCCGCGACGATCGTGATTACCACTACTACTGGGGCGTGGTGCAGGAGCGCGCCGGCAAGCTCGACGACGCCGTGAAGAGCTACGCGCGCGCCATCGAGCTCTCGCCCAATTACTCGCGTGCGCGCAACGCCCTCGGCAAGCTGTACTGCCGACTCAAGCGCTATCCCGAGGCGCGCGTGCAGTATCTGCTGGCCCTGGAGGCCAATCCCTATAATCCCTTCATCAACTACAATCTGGGGAGCCTGTATTTCGAGTTCAATCATCTCGATGTCGCGCTCAAGTACCTGAACAACGCCGCCGAGTATAAGAAGAACTTCGGCAGCGCCTACCATAAGATCGGCATCATCATGTATCGGAAGGGACAGTACCAGAACGCCGTCATCAACCTCTCGATGGCGATCACATTCAACAAGGCCTCTCACATCACCTTTTATTATCTCGGGATGTCGCAGTTCGCGCTGGGCAAGCACGCCGAGGCCGTCACCAGCCTCACGAAATCGCTGGGGATGAAGAGCGACTTTTTCGAGTCGGCCTACGAGCTGGGGAAGGTGAACCAGCTCATGGGGAGATACGCCGACGCCCTCGGGTATTACCGGCGCGCCCAACGGCTGCGCCCGGACGTCTCGGACATCAACATCCTCATCGTCGATTGCCTCGCCGAGCTCAAACGGTATTCCGAGGCGATCAAGATCCTTCGCGAGATCGTGGACAAGAACCCCAAGAACAAGCTGCTGGCCGAAAAACTGAAACATCTGCAGGAGCGCGAATCGATCGGCAACCTCACCGAGCCCGAGGATTACTACGTGTACTGAGGCGTTCCTCCGCCTCGTTCATTCCTTCCGGCGTTTTGTTCCGTGAATCACTGCTTTGAGCGAGGCGCCGGGCGCTGAGTCGATCACGCGCTTTTTGGTCGAACGGGGACGAGCCGAAGCGTATCGAACCGGCTGATAGCGGTGCAGCATCCGGATCAAACCAATTGAGAACACCCCATTTCCGTATTTCCCCGAGGGCGCATATTTTTTCTTGCGCGTCAATCGAGGACACGATAGATTATCTGTCATGAAAATACTCCTCACCGGCGCAACCGGCTACATCGGAAGACGACTGATGGAACACCTTTAACGCGGAGTCACTCGATCGGGCACTCCGCGGCGTACACACCGCGTACAGCCTCATTCACTCCATGGCCGTTGCTGCCCCGCGTGAGCTGTCCGGTCCTTGTTCTGGAAGGGGACACGAGCGAGAACAGGCATACTGCCCAATCCGGGCGTAAACGTGAGCAGGTGCATGGGGTCGGGAGATTTCAAAGGCGCGCAAGAGGCAGGTATGGAATCTGATGCAAGTTTTCGCCAGGTGCTGCGCGAGCTCCTGACTGGACAGACGCTTGCGGTGCTTTCGACCCATTGCGACGGCCAGCCGTATGCCAATCTGGTGGCATTCGCCTTCTCGGATGATCTGCGGTCGCTGTATTTTGTCACACCGCGCGCCACCCGAAAGCACGGAAACCTGCAGCGGGATGGCCGCATGGCATTGCTCATCACCAACGGCACGAACAAGGAAACCGATTTTCACGCAGCCATGGCGGTGACTGTGATCGGTAGCGCCGGTGAAATTCAAGGCGCGGACAGGGAGTCGGCGCTCGGTCACTATATCGCCAAACATCCCTACCTCGACGATTTTGCCCGATCGCCGACGTGCGCGTGTATGCGGGTGTGTGTGCACACGTATATCCTGGTAAATAATTTCCAGCATGTCATGGAACTCCACCTCGACAATGAACCCGTTCCCATAAAACTCATGGACCTGTCCGATTCGCGGGGCGGAGGGGTTGACCGCATATGATACATCCCGAACGAATTCAGAGACTGAACGAGCATGAAGCCCGCCGGGGAAACTTCGTCCTCTATTGGATGCAGCAGTCGCAACGGACAACGTGCAACCATGCCCTGGCCCATGCGATAGACTTGGCCAACGGACTCTCGCTACCCGTCATCGTGTATTTTGGCCTCACGCCCCGCTATCCGGGCGCGAACGCCCGGCATTACACTTTCTTGCTCCAGGGCTTAACTGTTGTCAGGGATGCGCTTCTGCGGCACGGCATTCCCTTTATCGTCCGCATCGAGGACCCGGCAACGGGGGTGGTTGCAATGGCGCGCGACGCCGCTCTGGCTGTGACGGACCGGGGATACACGCGCATCCAGCGCACCTGGCGCGCTGAGGCGGCACGCAACATGGGCTGTCCGCTGGTGCAGGTGGAGAGCGATGTGGTTGTGCCCGTTGAGACGGCATCTTCCAAGGAGGAATATACGGCGGCAACGCTGAGGCCCAAGCTCAAACAACAGCGTGACCGCTTTCTCGTGCCCCTTGAAGAACGGGAAATCGAGAACCGGCTCGGGACCGGCCCTGATTCATTGGATGTATCGGACAGCGAAAAAGTCCTCGCGCGGCTCGGTGTCGATGAACGCGTTCCTGCCGTCAACTGGATCTCGGGAGGACAGGATGAAGCGGAAAAGTGGCTGGAGAAATTCATCGGAGAAAAGCTGAAATACTATGACACACTGCGTAATGATCCCTCGAAGGATTACCTTTCCCATCTGAGCCCGTATCTTCACTTCGGGCACATCTCTCCCCTCCGCATAGCCCTGCGGGTCATGTCCTCGGGCCATACGGCGCGTCATGCCTTCCTGGAGGAACTCATTGTGCGCCGCGAGCTTGCGATGAATTTTGTCCATTATAACAACAGGTATGACCGGTATGACTCGCTTCCCGCTTGGGCCCTGAAGACCCTTGAGAAGCATGCGGCGGACCGCAGGGAATATGAGTATCGCAGAAAGGAATTGGAAGAGGCGCGGACCCACGACCCCTACTGGAACGCGGCCCAGAGGGAGCTCCTGGTGAAGGGAAAGATGCACGGGTACATGCGCATGTACTGGGGAAAGAAGATCATCGAATGGAGCGCCTCGCCCCGTAAGGCATTTGATGCCGCCCTTTACCTCAATGACCGGTACTCCCTGGACGGCCGCGATCCCAACGGGCATGCTGGTGTTGCCTGGTGTTTCGGAAAACACGATCGTCCATGGCGGGAAAGGGAGATCTTCGGCACGGTGCGGTACATGAACGCCCGGGGCCTTGAGCGCAAGTTCGACATCAGGGCCTATGCCCGGGCCGTGGAGGAGGAGTGCGGGAGCGGCGCGGGTGACCGACGCTGATCAGTCTGCATGTCCCAGCTCTCATGGAGGATCGACAAATAAACCTATTGACTTTTTCATTTTTATGCCGCCATGGTGGAACCGTCGGGGCGGGATCGGGCGCGTTGCGTGAATGAAGGAGGGAACACTATGTCTAGAAATATGAGCTACATCCTCAGTGCCGTCGTTCTTCTTCCAATTCTTTTTATACTGTCGGGAGCGCACGCCGAGGAGCCGGTGCTCACCGATGAGATCGTTACCAAGTACGAAGCCACCTACCCGGCCATGTGGCAGGTGACGCAAGAGCTCGATAAAACCGGAAAAATGCCGAACTCGGAGGAGAAGGACCGGAAGACCCAGGAGCTGCTTGCGAAAAGAGCGGAAATACTCAAGGAAAACGGCTGGAACGACCTCTGGGAGTATCTTGACACCATGGGCCGCATCACACGGGTGTTCGTGCCGCTCAAGGTGCTGGCGAAATTCGCCAATCGTCCCGAAGAGGACCGAAAGAAGGCGGTGGCCCATGTCCAGAATCAATTGAAGGGATATTCGGAAGAAGAGATAAAGACGCTGATGCTTCACCTCCCGAAACTCAATGAGATGCTCGAAAAGTCGGGGCAAATCCCCAAGGACAAGTAGCCGCCGGCAGCGGCATGCCTGTCGCGATATCGCCTAGTTCTCGATCTGCTTTCGGTATATCGCCCGCACCTGATGGAAAAAATCCAAATACTCCATCTTGCGGTAGTCCGGATAGGTCCATTCCCACGGCTGGAAGCGGCGTCCCACGTACCGGTATTCGTTTTCGAGGTACACCCCCCGCCACAGGTAGGTGCGGTGGAAGAACTCCTTGCACGAGGCGAGGTACACGTTGGAGAGCGTGAGATAGCCCGGATCGATGTTGATGCGGCGCGGTGCGTCCTTTTCGCGAGTGCGCGCCGTGATCTTCTTCTCGAGCCGGTTGGTCGCCAGCTTCACGGTCACGATGTCCTCACGGGGGATAAGGCGCTCGAAGGAGTAGAGCACCTTGAAGAGATTGCGGCCGATGGAATCGTAGTAGTCCGTGTGCGAAAAGGGGAGCTTTCGCGTGCGGAAGTCGATGGCGCCGTATCGGCGGACGAGGCGTTCCTCGGTCATCAGGAGGAGGTCCTCCCGCGCCGTGAGGACGCCGATGAAGAGCTTCGCGCGCGGCGGGACGGTCGGCTCAGCCATGGCGCACCCGCGTTTCGATGAATGATCGCATGTCGTCCGGAAGGGGCGCGCGAAAGACCATGACGCGCCCTGTGCGCGGATGGATCAAGGATAGCTTTCGTGCGTGCAGGGCCGAGCGCGGGAGCTCGAGCACGTTTAGAAGCTCATCCGTAAGGCCGGAACGCATGAAGGTCAGGAAGACCTCGTCGGGATGCGCGTAGAGTTTGTCTCCCACCACGGGGTATCCCGCATGGCGAAGATGCACCCGTATCTGGTGCAACCGCCCGGTACGCAGGGTTGCCGAGACGACGCTGTAACGCTCCGTCGAGCGAAGCACGCGCAACTCGGTGCAGGCCGATTCGGGCGCGCCCGGATAGGCGCGGCGCTTGGTCCGCACGGCGCTCTCGCTGTCGAGCCCGATGGGCGTGTCGAGCGTCAATCGGCCCGGGGCCATGCGGCCGTGGACGATGGCGACATAGCGCTTGCGGGCCTGCCGGAGGTTCGCCTGCAGCCGGGTCGCGGCGTCGGGAGTTTTCGCGTAGACGATGACGCCCGATGTCTCGCGGTCCAGGCGGTGCGCCGGAAAGAACCGCTTCCCGTAGCGCTCCTCGAGCATGATCAGCAGGGTGTTCCGAAAGAAGCTTCCCGCGGGGTGGACGGGCAGATTGCCGGTCTTGTTGATGGCGATGATGTCGTCGTCCTCGTAGAGTATCGCGAAATCGGCGTCGACCGGCGGTTCCTCGAAGTTGAGGCCGGCGTATCGGACGCGGTCCCCGGCATTGAGCCGGCGATGCGCGTGACGGACGGTGTTCCCGTTGATGGATATCTTCCCCAACTCGATCTCGCGCCGCCATGCGGTCCGGCTCAGATACGTGTGTCGTTCCGCGAGGTAGCGGTCAAGCCGCGGCCGATCGCGCGTCGCGCCGATGATGGTCTCGATGATTCGCTCCATGGTTGTTTGCATTCCCTGAGGGCAGAAATCATGGATAAAAAAATTTTCAAGAAAAAAAGTGAAAAAATCCATTGACAAAAATAGGGTGATCATCTGAAGTGCTATCTCCGGTGGTTATGGAGAAGGGGTCACACCTGTTCCCATTCCGAACACAGAAGTTAAGCCCTTCATCGCCGATGGTACTGCATGGGTAACCGTGTGGGAGAGTAGGACGCTGCCGGTTTAGCACTCATACCATACATCAAACGGGCGCCAGTTTCTGGCGCCCGTTTTGCGTTCTATCGTGAGCATTCCCCCGGTTACTGCGCTCCGGCCGTTTGCACTCGTTTTTTAAGGTCTTTGTCCGTCACCTCGTAATACACGGTGCAGCGGCCCGCGCTGTCATAGCGGGATTGGACCACCGTCCCGCCGCGGACCGTCCCGCCGAAATTTCTCGTTATAATGATGCCGGTATTGATGATGTCGAGCTTCCCGGAGGCGCTGTGCACCCTGGTCGAGACGAAGTTCTTGATGACCAGCTTCTGAGCGTTTTCAACCGCGGCATCGCGCGCCGACTTCTTTTTCTGCTCGGGATCGGTGATACCGGGCGCGGGAGAGCCCTCGGCGCGTACGCGGAATTTTTCGGGCGTGATCCATCCCTCGATCACGGCGGCATCGGCCGGTACGGCCGCCCCATCGTCCTTGACCGCGCCGGTGGTTCCGCACCCGATAGAGATCATAAGCGTGCAAACAATAAGTGCCAATAGTAAAGCCTTCATGGGTGTCCTCCCTGTAGAACGGTGCTGTATGTAAAAAAGAAGCCGTGGCGACGCCACGGCTTCTTGTGCGTCCATTGTGCGTTCTGGACTTATTCGGCGCCGCCGATAACTTTTTTCTTGAGGCCGGGAGCCGCGACTTCGTATACGACTTCGCACTCATCGCCGTCATTGTAGGTTTCCTTGGTTACCGAACCGCCGCGAACGAGACCGCCGAATTCCTTCGCGATGGCGATACCGGTGGAAGCGCCGTCGGCCATGCCGGACGCGCCTTCGATGCGAGCGCCCTTGAATTTCTCGAGGACGGTCTTCTGGGCGTACAGGAGCGCCGCTTCACGGGCGGTGAGCCTTCTCTGGGTCTTGTTGGTGAGGCCCTTCTTGGGAACGCCAGTCGCGGTGGTGCGGAAGGTATTGTCATCCACCCAACCTTCGGTTACGAACTTTTCGCCCTTGATTTGGCCGCCAAGACCGCCGCCGCACGCCGTGAAAGAAATCGCAACGACTGCCAACAGCGCCAGCATAACAAACTTCTTCATAAACGTCTCCTCCTTAAAGGTGTTCGATAATAGTTCGCCGCGTCACGTGTACGCGTCGCATTTTGATAGATAAAACCATCCGCAGGAGATGTTGCATTCCGCGTATAGTATTTTATCTATGATTTCATTGATACGAACGATACAGACAAAGAAGGGGCAAGTCAACAGAAAAAAACGCAAAATCTCAATATTTATCCCGCGTCTATTTTGTGACGATATTCGAATTTATGTTAACCAGCCCGGATAGCGCGTTCGCGCACCGAGCGGCTTTAGCCGCTGATCGGCGCGGTGCTGGTGTCCTTGAGGATGGTTCGCAGCGTAAATTCGATCATGATGGTGGCGATGACCATGTTGGCGAGGAACCACAGGAAGCTCATCTCGCGGTTGTTGCCCCAGACGTAGATCAGCGACGCGCCGGTGCCAACGCCGAAGCCGAGTGTGAAGATCTCGCAGTGGCGGGAGAAGACGTTCGCGACCACGTCGCGGAAGCTCTCGGAGGCGGTGACCATGATCCGGTCGATATGGTCCTTGATGAACGAGAAGACGAAAAATACGATCACGAAGAGGATCGCGGAATTGAGGAACCAGTGCGTCGAAATCAGCGGCAGCAGCACCCCGAAGAACGTGGCCAGCGCGAAAAACAGCAGAAAGATCGGCGTAGAGTACTTCGCCTGGATCAGCCCCAGCGTTGCGGTGAGGTGCGGGAAGATGCCGGTGAGCTCCTCTTTCGAGAACTGGTCCTTGTTGGTGAACAGGTTGATGTAAAAATCCATCGTGACGACGAAGCCCAGGAACACGATGTAAATGATGCCGATATAGAGCGCTTCCATATGCATACCCGCCCGGTGCGCGTTCTTCGGGACCGCACGACGCGTGGTCCCGGTGCCCGGAATACGGGACTGTATGCCGCCGCCGCGACCGTCATGGCAAGAACTTTTATTTTTTTATGAACACCTTCCGGCCCTCGACGCGCAGCCGGCCCTGGCAGAAGAGACGGACCGACTCGGGCAGGATGCGGTGCTCCTCTTTGAGGATGCGGGCCGAAAGGCTGTCGACGGTGTCGTCGTCCATCACCGGGACGGCGGCCTGCATTATAACGGGCCCCGAATCGACGCCCTCGTCGATGAAGTGGGCGGTGCAGCCGCTTATCTTCACGCCGTAGGCGAAGGCCTGCTCCTGGCCGTGCGCGCCCGGAAAGGACGGCAACAGGGCCGGATGGATGTTGATGATGCGATTGCGGTAGCGTCCGACGAAGTGCGGCGAGAGTATCCGCATGAAGCCAGCCGCCACCACGAGGTCGGTCTCATGGCGCTCCAGAAGCTCGATCATGGCCGATTCGTATTCACGTTTTCCGGGATACGCCTTCGGATCGACATGAAACGCCCCCATCCCGAATTGCCGGGCGATATCGAGCGCCCCGGCCCCGGCGCGGTCCGAAATGACGATCCCGAGGGTCGCGGGGACGGAACCGTCGCGGACCGCCGCGGCGACCGCCTGGAAGTTGGATCCACGGCCCGAAACGAGGAACGAGATGGTTGTCGGTTTCATGCAAGGCCTCCGGTGCGGATGGTGCGTGCGATTCGGCTGGACTTCGCCCACGAAAAATATTAAGTTACGATTGACATTTCGATGACCGGACGGGACTATATCTACGGTGCCGTGTCCGCTCAGCCGGCGCCGCGGAGAACTATCGGTGAATGTTACCTTATCACATGAAGACGACTGGTTCCGGATCAAACTGGCCGGCGAGATCGACCTGTACAATGTCTACACGATCAAGGACCAGGTTAAGGAGAAACTCAAGGAGTCTCCCTCGAATCTCTCGGTCGATGTCTCCGAGATAAACTACCTCGACTCCTCGGGAATCGGCATGCTGGTCGAGCTCAAGCGGATGGTCGAGGAGACCGGGAAAATATACCGGCTGCGCAATATCCCGCCGAACATACTCCAGCTGTTCAAGGCGATCAACCTGGACAAAATCCTCAAGGACAATATCGAATAGTCGGGTCGGTCTACGAGGGATTAAGCTCGCTCCGGCGCGCGACAAGGTGCTTGTAGTACACCGATCGCGTCTGGCCCTTCTCCTCAAGCTCGGCGATCTTTTTCTCTATCCCCGCCTTGGGCAGCCGGTTGATCTTCTTCGTCTTCTGGCTGGCGGCGCCATCGGTTTGTGCGGCGTTGGTTTCATCGGCCATGGAATACCTCGTATCGAATAATCCGCGGCTCGTCACGGCGCGATGCCGGATCACCGTCGGTCGAATCGCAGTGTGCGAGGCGCCGGCTGGTCCTGTCAATTACTATTAGGACCGTCTCCCGTCGCTGTCGCTGATTTGGCGTGATGCCCTGCGGCGTGTATTGTCAACAATGCTCTTGGTATTGGCGTCTGCATCCGCATGCAGTACGTCCGCAGCAGCAGTTTCTTAGCTATTCGCTGTTCCCTTCGGGAGCGTGTCCAGCGCCTCCTTGAAGCGGGGGATCGCCCGTGTGATAACGCTTTCGGGGACGCAATAGCAGATCCGGAAATGGCCCGGTCCGCCAAATCCCACGCCGGGGACCGTCAGGATATTATAGCGCTGGAGGTGCTGGACAAAGGCCACGTCGTCGGGGATGGGCGATTTGCAGAACACGTAGAACGCGCCCTCGGGGCGGTCGAAGCGGTACCCGGCGTATTCGAGGCCGTCGCAGATGAGGTCGCGCCGCTTCGTGTAGGCCTGGGTGTTCACGCGCGCCGTCGCCAGCGCGGCGACCGCACGCTGCATCAGGGCCGGCGCGTTGACGAAGCCGAGGATGCGGTTGCACATGATCAGCCCCGCCATCAGCGTATCGGCGCCAGCGCAGGAGGGATTGACGGCGATGTAGCCGATGCGCTCGCCGGGGATCGACAGCGACTTCGAATAGGAGGTGACCACGATCGATTGCCGGCACTGCTTCAGGATGGGGGGCGCCTCCAGGCCGTCGTAGACGATCTCCCGATACGGCTCGTCGGCGATGAGATACACGGGGCGCGTGGTGCCCGCGCGCGCATCGATGAGGGCGCCGAGGGCCGCAAGCTCGGCCTCGCGGTAGAGCTTGCCCGTGGGGTTGTTCGGGGTGTTGATCAGGACCGCACGGGTCCGTGCGGTCATCGCCGCGTCGATGGCGTCCACGTCCAACGAGAAATCTGCAGCGGTGTCCACCGTGACCATGCGGCCGCCGTGGTTGTCGATGTAGGCGCCGTACTCGGCGAAGTACGGCCGGGGGACGATGACCTCGTCGCCCGGGTCCAGGATCGTCTTGAAGACCACATTGAGGCCGCCGGCCGCGCCGCAGGTCATGACGATCGATCGACCGCCCACCTCGACGCCGTGCGTGGCGGAGACGAGCCGCCCGACGGTATCGAGCACGTCCGGGTAGCCCGCATTGGGCATGTAGCCGTGCGCGCCCTTTTTCCGCTCCTGTATCAAAGCGGCGATCGTGTCGAAAAATTCAAGCGGCGGGTCGAGATCGGGATTGCCGAGCGTGAGGTCGAACACGTTCTCCTCGCCGTGCTCCTTCTTGAGCGCGGTGCCCACCTCGAACATCCGCCGTATCCACGACGACTTCTCGAGTGCGCCGTAGATCTTTTCCCCGACCGGTAAATCCGCCATTGGTGCCGTCCTGTAGGGTTATGATGATGGGTATCGCTATGTTCGCGAGCGGCATTTTACAAGCAATTTTTTCAACGCCCGCTGCCGACGGCCGGAGCGCGGGTATTCTTCTTGACAATATCGCGCCCGGCGGGCGGGAATCGACACCATGTTTGGACGAGATCGCGACGATACCATCAAAACGCCGCTCTTCATTGCGGCGGCCTGCGTTCTGGCCGGCCTCGTGGCGGGGGTTGCGCTGGTGCGGCTCGTCATCACCCCCTACGCCGTTTCCGACGACTCCATGCGGCCGGGCCTTGCCGCGGGCGACCGGATCTACGTGCTCAAGTGGGGTGCGGTGCGATGGGGGGACCGCGTGCTCTTTGCGAGTCCCATTGAACCCGACCGGGTGCTCCTGAAACGCGTAATTGGCGTCGAGGGCGACACCATCGAGGTGTCCGGCAAGGCGATATACCGCAACGGCGCGAAGTTGAGCGCGCCGTGGAAAACGGTGTCAACCGACCGTCGGATATTTCCGATGAGTTTTACAGGACGCGACAATAGCCCGACCGTCAGGATTGGGCGCGGCGAGCTGTACGTCGTCGGCGACAACCTGGACCGCAGCATGGACAGCCGGACCTTTGGGCCGGTCCGGATGAAGTCGGTCATTGGGACGGTGCTGGGACGCCGCTGACGCGATGGCGATGCTGAAACGATATCTGACCTGCGCTATGGCGCTTGCCGTGCTCGCGACGGGCGCGCGGTGCGCCATGGACGTGCCGCCCCGGGGCTACGATTACCTCACGCCGCCCATCATCACCTCGTTGGAACAGCGCACCGTCCAGGATGGCAGCGATACCATACTCGAGATCGAGGTGCGCTTCATCGGCTACAACAACGAGTACTACTTCGACGGCTATAACGTCTATGTTTCGCCCAACAGCATGAACCGCGACCTCATTGAAAGCTATCGGCCGGTGCCCATCGGCGAGCACGGGTACGCCATGGCGACACCGTCGTATCCGCTGGGGCCGGACGATTATGATCCAAAAGTCGAGCGTCGCATGACCCTGCGCTATTACGCCATGGCCAACGACGACGTGTATACGCTCTACGCCTTTGGGCCGTACACCTATTATGTGATGCTGTGCTCGCACCATCGGGAGGGCCTGGTGTATCCGGAGAGCGTGAGCAATCAGGTGGCGATCATTCTGCAATGATACATTCGCACGTCACAACCCGTAGTGCCCTTCGGGCGATGTGTGCGGTTCTCGCGCTGGCCCTCGGCTTTGCGCGCTGCACCGATGTGAAGGAATACTATCTGGATCCCGCGAAACCGCCGCTCGGAATCAAAATTCTCGTGCTTGACGATCCCGGCTACGCGGGAGACTATCTTCTTGTCTTCTCGTCGGAGAACCGGGGGAACACGCGGTTTGGCGGCTTTCTGGTGTTCATCGCCGAGACCCGCGACGGTGTCATGGCGATCGAGGACCACAACCTGGCGAAGTTCCGTTTCGAGGGGAGCGATTACAATCTCGGCATCGACAAGCCGGTCGCGATCTTGTTCTCGAATGGGGCGATGGCGCAGGAGCTTGCCGGGTACAGCGTGGTGGCGCTTCGCCCGAAGGCCGACATGGCCCCGGTCGGGAGCTGGCTCACCATGCGCTCCTACCTGATTGACGACAACAAGAATGTCATTGAGCTGAGCTCGCCGGGCAATCCGGTGCAGATACCCTGATGCCCGCGCCATCCTGCGCTTCGAGGAGTGACATGTATCCGATAAATTCCGATCGTCTGGTGCGCACCTTCGTCGATCTTGCGTCGATATCCTCCCCGTCATGGAAAGAGGAGGGCGTTATCGCCTATCTGACCGACGCCCTTGGCGCGATGGGCGTGTCGTGTGAACGGCACCCTTGCGGGGATTCGTTCAATCTCCTCGCTTCGGTCTCGGGTGCCGTGAAGCGGCCGTCGATTCTCCTTTCGGCCCATATGGACACGGTCGTTCCCTGCGACAATGTGCGGCCGGTTGTGCGCGGCGGGAAGATCGTCTCGGACGGGACCACCATCCTGGGCGCGGACGACAAGGCCGCCATTGCGGCCTTCCTGGAGGCCCTGGCCTCCGTCCGCGAGCGAGACATGAAGCACGGACCCGTTGAGCTGCTGTTCTCCTGTGCCGAGGAGGTGGGGCTATCCGGTATCAAGGGCTTTGACGCGCGCGTGCTGCGCTCGCGGCTCGGCTTCGTGTTCGACAGCAGCGGTCCGGTCGGGGCCATCGTCGTGGCGGCGCCGTATCACCTCAGTTTTCGACTCGTGGTGAAGGGGCGCGCGGCGCATGCGGGCATCGAGCCGGAGAAGGGCGCGAGCGCGATCCGGGCGCTCGGGGAGATCATGGCCACGATCCCGCACGGGCGCATCGACGCCGAGACGACCGCGAACATCGGCACCATCGCCGGAGGGCGCGCCACGAACATCGTCGCCGACGAGGCGATCTGCGCGCTTGAAATTCGCTCGCGCTCGAAGACGAAGCTCGCCGCCGTTGAGGCCCGGATGCGCGCCGTCGTCGACACAGTCGCGCATCGCCACGGCGTCAAGGTGCGGGTTCACCGATCGCTCGAATACTCGGGGTTCTCTTACCGGCCCTCGGACCCGGTGGTCGCCGCCGCACGACGGGCCATCGAGCGGATCGGCCTTGTTCCCGCGCTCGAGGCCTCGGGGGGCGGGAGCGACACCAATGTGCTCAATCGCGCGGGGATACCGTCGGTCGCGCTCTCGGTGGGGATGCAGAAGGTGCACACCACGGGCGAGTGTATCCGTATTCGCGATCTGGAGAACGCCGCGCGGCTCGCGATGGCGCTCATCGACCCGGAACAGGCGGATCCAGCGGGCCGTTCGCGCGCTACAACCCCGCGCAACAGAGCCGCATCACGAAATAGGCGCCGCAGATGAGCGTGAGCGGGATGCTGAGGAAAAAGAGAAACAGGTCGCGGTTGGTGACGACGGATTTATCGAGCACCTTCTTTCCGAAATACGAATAATGATAGTACCGCGGGTCTTGTGAGAGGCGGTAGATCCGCGAGGCGACCTTTCCCTTGATGTACACCATGGCGAAAAAGATCACCCCCGATTCGATGAGCAACACGCGGTCGAGGTTGATCTCGCGCAGTTCCTCGGGATTGATGAGAATGAACAGCGCGACGAAGATGCCCAGAAAAATATTGGTGACCGCGGTCACGATGAATCCCTTGAAGTCCTTGTTCTCCTTGCGCGAGATGTAGCTCACCATATAGAAAATATGTATCGCGAAGGACACCTGCAGGATCAGGATAAATACGAGGACAACCATGGATGGGTGATATTCCGTCCGGATTCCGAAACGTTGTGACGGCGCACGCAATGAACGGCGCAAGCATATCCCCTGATCGGCGAATCCGTCAAGTAAAAGCGCGCCGCCCGGCATACTCCTGCCCGGTGCGGGACCATTTGAATGGGTGTAAAAAACAATTGACGGTTAATTAAAAAGCGCCATAAACTCCGCTTTTTTTATCACCGATCGCATTTATTGAGGGGATGTATGACCACAACCAAAACCGAGTACAATCTCGCGACGATGATCCTGCAGGCGGCCGAGGAGAAGCCGGACGGCGTCTTTCTTGAGTACCGCGGGAATCCCATCACCTTCCGGGAGGGCCTGGACCGATCGCGGCGCTGTGCGGGGTTCCTTCGTTCCGGCGGCGTCGAACAGGGTGATCGGGTGCTCATCATCCTGGGCAACATCCCCGAGTTCATTTATTCCTACCTCGCCATTGTCCAACTGGGGGCCATCGGCGTGCTGGTGAACCCGGCCGCGCGCCGGTACGAGTTCCGCCACTATATCGAGGAAACGGAGCCGAAATACATCATCACCGATTCGAAGCAGATAGAACACTTTAAAACCGACGAGGGGTTCTTCTTCGATCCGGACAGGGTCATCTGTGTCGATGCCGATGCGGCGAACAACCGCTTCGGCGACATCCTCGAGCGCTCGCAGCCCTACGAGGGGATTGCGCCGGTGGAGGAGTACGCCACCGCCTCGATCATCTTCACCTCGGCCATGGAGGGAAAACCGCTGGGCGCGCAGATCACCCATGCCGGTATCTTCGGCACCGCCCGGGCCTATGCCGTGAACCCGGTGCTGCATACCGACAAGTTTCTTCTCACGCTGCCGCTCTTCCATTCGTACGGGCTGGCATCGTCGCTCTTTACGCCGCTCTACAAGAAGATCCCCACGCTGCTGGTGAATCGTTATTCGCCGAAGCGAATTCACGAGATCCTGCTCAATGACGGCGTGACCATCTTTTGCGGTGTTCCGATCATGTTCCAGCTCATCCCCTTCGCGGCGCCGGAGGGGACGCGCTATCCAAGCCTGCGGGTATGGGTGTCGGGCGGGGAGGCCATATCGGTCGAGCTGCAAAAGCTGCTGATGGACCGCTTCGAGATCGACATCCGGCAGGGGTATGGGCTCACGGAGGCCTCGCCCATCGTCACCTGGAACCTGATTGGAACGCCGAACAAGTTCGGCTCAATCGGCATACCCATGGTCTGGAACGAGATCAAGATCGAGCGCCCCGACGGCTCCATCGCGCAGCCGAACGAGGAGGGCGAGCTCATTGTCAAGGGCGTAAATGTCATCTCCGGCTATTATAAGAACCCCGAAAAGACCCGCGAGGTGATTCGGGATGGATGGCTGCACACGGGAGACTTGGGTTATGTCGATGCGGATGGATATTTCTATATAACCGGGCGAAAAAAGGATATGATCATCAAGAATGGACTTAATATATACCCCAAAGAAGTTGAACGGCTGATTTCAATGCATCCCTCAGTGGAAAATGTCCGGATAACTGGACATGTCGTCAAGAATGAAGATTCCACAACAAAAGAAACCATTACCGCCGAGATTTATCGAAAAAAAGGCCATACTGTCGATAAGGAATCGCTGATCGAATGGTGCAAGGGTAATATTTCTTCATATAAACTTCCGGATGACTTCGATATTCGCAATTAAATGAACAATTTATAAAAAATGTAGCCATATATAAAAAGAGAGGTATTCGAGAGAATACCTCTTACATTTAGCGGAATATTTTGGAAGGAAATTAAGTGTACCAGGATTATCCCAGCTCACCCATATTATAATGCAAGTATCGTGCCAAATGCTCTGTCGTTGGTATTATTTTTTTTTCATCAAAAAATTTCAGCAGAATAACAAGTATTTGCATTGGAATTTTTCTATTATGCCGCTACATAGTGTATTTTATGATTCACAGTTCAGAGGGAGCGATTAAACTGCGCAAGATGATAATTGCTTGAACCACAATTGGTGTGTTTAACTAAGCGAAAATATTTAAAATGTGCAAAATAATCATCCAGAGTGTATGTTTCAACGGACACCTGTTTTGAAATACGGACATATCTGTTTTCAATTTGAATAATTCAAAAAATATCCTGCTTGGCGCTCTGATCGGGAATGCATTGGGTTGTCCCCTGGACGGCTTGCGCAAGGGGCACATCGGGGCCACGTTAAAGAATATTCACGGATATGTTGATCCGCTTCCAGCGCTCAAAGGCAAGGAGCACCGCTGGAAAAAGCCGGGACTGTACGATTCGATCGGGCAGTTGATGCTACTGATGGCCCTGAGCAATTCTCCGCGGCGGGGATTCGCACAGGATTCCTTTCTGCAACTGGTTCGCAGTGGAATGGACCTGGTCGAGGGGGGGCAGGGTATTTTTCGCCATCCGGGCCCAATGGAGCTGCACCTCATGTCGCGTATTGCCGCCATGCCGGAGGGCCCGCCGCATCCGATTGCGAGCGCGCGCCTGTCGGCGATCGCTGCGCCGGCGCTGGCTATCGGCGCCCGATCGCGCGATGAGCTCTTCATCTCGGCGATAGCCGCGGGGACATTGTTCACGAGCGATTCCCACTCGCTCGGAGGCGCCGCTCTGTGCGCGCTGACGCTCTATGCGCAGTTGGAGGACGACGCCGCCGGCGAGGATGCGATGGACATCGCCGCGCGTGAGGGTCGCTGGCTTATCGACGCGGCGGCGCGCCACTCGGCGGACCTTTTCGACGCGAAGCTCAATCCCGATTCCTTCGCGGCATCGTGCGAAACGATCGCGTCGCTCTTTGCCGAACTGGCGGGCGTGGACGATCCCGCCGCGGCGGAGCACGCCATCTGCGCGCGTGCGGATCATGCGAATCCCGCAACGCGCGCCACGGTCGACCATCCGCTGTACGCATTGCCCTACGCGATGTTCGTTGCCGGCCGCGGCACCGGGGGCGACGGAGAGCGCTTGATTCGCCTGATGCGCGAGGGCGGGGCGACATCGGCGATGTGCGCGATCGCGGGGGCCTGCACTGGCGCTCGCACCCGTGACGACGCGTTTCTTGATGATTTGACGGACGGTCTGGTAAACCGCAAGCGGGTGCTCGCCCTGCTGGATCGCCTCGCGCTTGGACGGGGCGCTCCGGGCATGGACGATGATTTTCTTCTGTCCGAAAAGGCGCTCACCCTCAAGGAGCGCGAAGAGCTTTCTGCGCGCACCCGCCATGCGCCGGTCAAAGAGCGGAAGACGAAACGGCCGAAGGACGGCGTGACCGAACTTTCGCGGCACGTGGTGGAAAGCTGGACCAAGATCGACAAGGCGCGCTGGCAACGCCAGAAGAAGCGTCTCCCCGATCCCGGCGGTTGATCAGCGCTCGCGCGCCGATTTGTTGTAGATGGCGGCGGCCGAAAGGTAATTGTCGTCGTGCAGCAGATAGGCGAGCATCTTCTCCTTGAACTCGGGCTTGGTAAGCCACTTCCCGGTGGCGTAGGCGACCGGCTCGATCGAATCTCCCGTGCGGGAAAAGATCCCGCCGGAGCAGGTCACCATCTTCCTGGTGAACGAGCCCTGCTGGCTATCACATATCCCCACCGCAAAGATGATCTCGTCCGGACGCAGCGGCCGCATGAAATACGCATCCAGGGTGACCGTTACGCCGCCCTGCCACACCGCCAGAAAGCCCGCCCAGCCGAGCGTCTCGTCGAGCAGGGTGATGAGCGGGCCCGGATGCACGTGATCGTCCGTGATGGTGTTGAGCTCGTTCGCCGGCAGCCCCCCCGCCCGGTCGCTGAAAAAGCAGATCATGATCACCGATCCGTCGGGTTGGTCCCTGAACTCGTACAGTCGATACCGGTGGAGGTCCTGAAACGTCTGACGGAAGATGAGCCGGTCGGAGAAATCGGGCATGAGGAATGAATTGTGGCTCAGGGCGTTCTCGGCGAGCCGCTCGCTCAGTTTCCGGACGCGCTCCTCGTGCGCGGGGTTCACCGCGTTTTTAATTGTTGCGGAAAGATAGGGCAGGACGCCGCCCGGTGTGCGGATCGCGCCATGGAAGGCATCCTCCCGTTTTTCAATGCCGATGTCGACGGTGTCCCCGAGCGCCAGTCGCTCGCCGCCGAAGCGAAAGCGGGTGTCCAGCGGGTATCGGTCCATGGTCCCGTCGATGAGGTCGGTAAGCTCGATAAGCGCCGTCATCCCCATCCCTCCGTGGGGTATGCCCGGCCACCCCTCGTGCTTCTTCTCGATGGTGATGCGCGCCTGCGCGCCTGTGTCCGTTGCGGTGTAGTCGGTAAAGATAAATCCGTCGGTTCCGCAGTAATAACATCGTGTGTGCTCTTTCATGGTGCGCGGGGAGCGTTTCTCGTCATATCCAGAGTATTGTCAATGGGCTGTCACTCGAACAGTATAACAGTTACGACCCGTCGGGGCGAAATAAAAGAAAATATTTGACAAAAATGCCGATATTTTATATAGTTCAATGGTATCGAGTGTATTTCGTATGATACGTATGAGCTCCCATGAGGGGGGATCATCAATCCCGGTTACCGATAAACGGAGTTTGGCGGTAATGTGCAGGTAGACCAGACAGGGAGGTTCCGCAATGTCAATCATTAAAACCCCAAAAACTTTCGTCGCGATCGTCATCGCCGGTTTGCTGCTCGTCGCCGCGAATGCCTTTTCCTGGGAGTTTGTCGATATTAACTTTATACCGCTTAATTTAGAGAACATATCGCGCTACAACGAGGACCGCATCGCCTATCAGCAGATCCAGTTTTCGGTCCCCGAGAACGGGTTTTCGCTCGTTGACAATTCCTTCGCAAGCCTTCTGATCATTCGCGACCGTAAGATGTATCTTCTCTATGACGGCTTTGACAATGCCGCGGACGTGTATCAGAAGAAGCAGATTCAGGAAACGGAAAACAAGCTCATCAGCAATGACGCCCTGTGGGTCAATAAGATCGACGGCAAGCCGGATTACATCCGCATCACCGATCGCAAGATCGAGTTGATGATGAAGGTCGACTCCGCCGCCGACGGCACCACGAAGGCCCCCGCGGGCGCAGCCGCCCCAAAGGGCGAAAAACCCGCGTCCGAGAGCGAGAAAAATTTTGTAGCGAAGAACTTCCAAACGCTCTACACCAATGTCCGCAACGAGTTTATCAAGCGGCACGTGAATATCTTCCGCCAGCTCATGATCGACCGCAAGGAGTCCGGGCTTGTGGTCGATCGGCAGCCGCTCCCCAAACGGCTGTTCCTCGGTCACGGCACCAATGAGGTCACCAAGTACTCGACCCGGGTCACGGCGAAAACGCTCGATGAAAAGCTCTACGTCGCCGAGGACGCCGACGGCGACGGCGTGTGCGAGACGTTCACCGTGCATCTTCCCGACGCCTTCAACTGGGGGAACAAGTCCGGCCCGAATATTATTTTCATTTACAAGAACCGCGAGAAGGACATTCAGGAGATGATCGGGGCGCTGACGAACGACGCCTATTACGGAACGGACGAAGAGGCCAAGACCATCAAGGAAGAGATGCGGGATTCATTTCCAAAGGAAGACGATGTCCAGAAGGTCAAGAACTGGATCGACAATCTCGTCCCGACCATCGAACAGAATACGAAGAAATAGCCCTCACCGGCGAACGCGCGCGGCGAGTTCCTCGAAATAGCGGTAGTGGTTGCCCGTCACCCCTCCGATGGTGATGAGCGGCTTCGAGGTGGGGCCGTGGAAGTCGGAACCGGCGGTCACGGCAAGCGCGCGTCGTTCTGCAAAGCCCAGATAATACGAGATATCCTCGGCGGTGTGATAGGTCGAGATCGCCTCGATGCCGTCGAGTCCCATCGACGCGATCTCGTCCAGCCAGTCCCGATTGCGCACGAAGACGGGGTGCGCGAGCACCGCAACCCCGCCGGCCGCGTGTATGCAATCGATTCCCTCGTCGATGCCGATTGAATCGAACGGAACATACGCCGCCGCGCCATGCCCGAAATACTCGCGATAGAAGTTGATGATGCGGTCGCTTTCCTTTGGGCCGCCGAAATACTCGGCGAGGCGCTGATCGGAACGGTTCGCGTCGTTTTCGAAGACCTCGATGATGATGGACGTGGCCGCAGGGGCCCGCCCGCCGGTGCGCTGCCATACGCGCTCGTTGTCGAGCGCGAAACCCAGACCGTGCAGGGCGTCGATGCGACGCTGGGCGATAACGGTGCGAAGCGTTCGTATGCCGGCCAGGGTCTCCTGGAGGCGGCGGTTGTCGGGATCGACGAAATAACCCAGAACATGCTGTTGTGAGCCGTCGCGCGGGAACATGGTGGTGAGCTCCACCCCGGGAACGTACCGGACAGGGTGTGCGCCGGTGAGGCTCAGGGCGACGGGTATGGACTCGACGGAATCATGGTCGGTGATGGAGATGACGGACACGCCCGACTCGTGCGCCATGGCGAAGATCGCATCGACGGGGTAGTCGGCGTCCTCGCTGAAGCTTGAGTGAATGTGCAGGTCGATCGGTGTATCGAAATCTGTCATCGCGGTCCTCGTGCGCCATGATGAGGCCGCACGAGGATTTGCGTCAATCACTTGACCTTGGAAAACAAAAACGGCGCCATTGGCGCCGTTTGTTATCATGCGAGCGGACGGGAACTACTTCCAGCTTTTAATCGAGTGGGGCTTTTGAATGTTCTCGATGCGCGGGAGAAAATCGAGCGGATCGAGCGGGATGTCGTTGCAGCGCACCTCGAAGTGAAGGTGGTTCCCCGTCGAGTTCCCGGTGCTGCCCACAAGGGCGATGATCTGCCCCTTTTGCACGAAGTCGCCCTCCTTGACGAGGTTGACCGAGTTGTGCGCATAGCGGGTCATGAGATTGTTCTTGTGCTCGATGGCGACGGTGAGGCCGTATCCGCCGCAGTAGCGGGCGTAGATCACGCGTCCGCTCTGAGCGGCATGGATCGGGGTCTCGCGCGTCGAGGGGATGTCCACGCCGGGATGAAAGCGCCCCCAGCGGTTCCCGAGTACAGACGAGATGTGCCCGAAGGTCCTGATGGGCCAGAAAAACTTGTCGGCCTGGTCCTCGACGGTTTGCCGCGTAATGCCCTTGGATTCGAGCTCCTTGAGATACTCCTTCGAGTAGGGAAAAAAGACATAATTATTGACGAGGGGCCCGTACCCGTTGGTCCCATTAATCGTATAGACGTCTTTGGGGTCGACCGAAAACTTTTTCGCATAGGCATGCAGGGTGCCCGGCGAGTCCACCTGTATCCATTTCCCCAGCGATCCGCGATATTGCTGGATGGCGTTGGAATCGACTTGAATGCTGTGCGCCGATACCGCTGTCGCGAGTAAGAGGATAAGCGCTATGCATAGGTATTTCGTTGTGTGCTTCATGATCGCTCCTGACTATTTTGTAGCGAACTTGCCGGTGTATGATGCGTTGCCCGGAGCCGCATATGTGTGTATATGCTCCACAGGCCGGCATGCGTCATCAACCGCTACATTTTTGGCTTCTTTTATGTGTTTGCCCCTGTCCATTTAGATCAGTGGGTCAAATAATGTCAAATTTTTTTTAATAAATAAACCCATCCGTGCTTTTTTATTGCACAAGGCTTTGTATTACGGCAAGGCTGTAATCACTTTTGATATGTCTGCGGCGCAGACAAAAATTATTACGGGTGATAATATTTGGGCCGTAGTCGGTCGAAAAAACGCGTGTATATCCGGCGCGGCGACTCACGTCAATGACGCGATCGTCGTAATGGCCGTAGGGAAAGGCCAGGAGCCGGACCGGTTTCTTCAGGTACAGCTCGATCAATCGGCGGGACATGACGAGCTCGTCGAAGAGGCGCTTTCGGGCGTCGGGGTTATCGCTGGCCGAAAGCCGAACCAGATCCCGGTGGCTTATCGTATGGCTCTGCACGTCAATGCCGGCCTGCTGCATCTCCCGGAGTCGCGACCAGGTGAGATTGGTGTCGGCGCGGGAATAGATGGTATCGGCGTACACGAACAGGGTGACCGGATATCCGAATTCCCGCACCAGGGGCAGGAGCTTTGTGTACATGGCGAAGAAGCCGTCGTCGAAGGTGATGGCGATCACCCGCTCGCGATAGGGCCGCGGCCGCTCGAGGCGGTCGACCAGCTCGGCGAGCGGGATCACCCGTATGCCGGCCGTGCGATAGTACTCGAAGTGCGCGCGCAGCGTATCGAGCCCGAGCGAGAATGGCCCCTTGCCGTCGATGTTGTGGTACAGCACGATGGGGACCTCGAGCAGGCGCGAGGTGATCTCCGTGCGGCGGCGCTCCCAGCCGGGCAGGGTGGTCACGAGGTAGTCGTCGAGGGCGCCCGTCGGGAGCGCGAACAGGCCGATGGCGATCGCGAGCGCCGCTCCCGCCGGCAGGGCGAGGATGAGGGCCGTGTGTTTCATACTATACATATCGTTCCGCCGGCGGCGGAAAAAGTGTATTTTTTATGTTGATTTTTATGCGCCGTCGGGGCATGATCCGTGCGGCAACGGAGGCGGCGGCATGATTCCCTTCACGAAGATGCACGGCATCGGAAACGATTATCTGTACCTGGACGCGCGCACCCGCGCGGTGAAAAACCCCGGACGGCTCTCGCGCGAGATGAGCGACCGGCACTTCGGGGTCGGTTCGGACGGGCTGATCCTCGTCATGAAGTCGAAGCGCGCCGATTTCCGCATGCGGATCTTCAATCCCGACGGGAGCGAGGCCGAGATGTGCGGCAATGGCATCCGGTGCTTCGCCAAGTACGTGTACGATCGGCGATTCACGAAAAAAACCGTGATGGCCATCGAGACCATGGCCGGCATCATGCCGGTGCGGGTGTCCGTTCGCGGCGGGAAGGTGAGCGCGGCCACCGTCGACATGGGGGAGCCGGTGCTCCAGCGCGAGCGCATCCCCATGATCGGCGCGCCCGGCATGGTGATCGACGAGCCGCTGCCGCTCGACGGGGTCCGCTTCAACGTCACGTCGCTTTCGATGGGGAACCCGCACGCGGTCATTTACGTGGAGGACGTTGAGCGCTTCCCGGTCGAGAAATACGGTCCGCTCATCGAGCGCCATGACCTCTTCCCCAACCGCACCAATGTGGAGTTCGTCGAGGTCGTGAACGACCGCGAGATCATCCAGCGCACCTGGGAGCGCGGCACCGGCGAGACGCTCGCCTGCGGCACCGGGGCCTCAGCCGCGGTGGTGGCGGGATGCCTGTCGCGCAACGCCGCGCGTTCGGTGACGGTCCGCCTGCGGGGGGGCGCCCTTCGCGTGGAATGGAAGGAGCGCGACAATCGCGTGTATCTTACCGGTCCGGCGGTCGAGGTGTTCGAGGGAAGCTGGCCGAACGCGTAACGTCGTTACTCCGCGCAGGAGATGCGATGAGAATAGAGATCTTATCCTGCCAGTTGCAGAAATTGGCTCTCAGTGCGGGGCAATCTCTGCTCTCCATTCTTGCATTAATGTTTTCCAAGGGGAAATTCATGAAGATCAAGGTACAATCAGTAATATTAATTGGAGCACTGGTCATGGTCTCGGCGGCGAGTGTTGTACTGGAAAATGAAATTAACGCACAGGGAACGACGCATAAGATTGGACAGAAAGGCCCGGCGGGGGGATGGATTTTCTATGACAAGGGGAATTCTGATGGAGGGTGGAGATATCTTGAAGCCGCAGCGGAGGATCAGGGACTCGCAAAATGGGGTTGTTCCGAAAAAACAATTCCCGGAGCACAGGGCAAAGCCATTGGAACCGGAAAAGCAAATACTGATGCAATAATTAAACACTGTGAAGAAGCAGAAATGGCTGCAAAAGTTGCGGTTAATTATCAGGGCGGCGGAAAAAGCGACTGGTATTTACCATCGATCGACGAGCTCGCTCTGATGTATAAAAATTTACATAAAGCCCGTGTCGGCGGTTTCCGTATTTATGATGTCTATTGGAGCTCATCTGAGGCCATTTCGAGTAACACTGCGTGGGTACGGTTCTTCGATAAAGATGTACAGGACTATAGCGATAAGCAATACCGAAAAAAGGTTCGGGCGGTCCGGGCATTTTAAGCTGTTGTGGGACTGTGATGCGCGTGACGGAACAATCGTTTGTTAAATTCCCATCTCCCAGATGTTCCGGTTGGGGATGCCCTTTTCGAGGACATGGACGATTTTCACGGACGGGATGTTTTCCGTGATCGTTTTCGCGACGGCCTGGCGGAACATGACCTCGGAGCCCGGCAGCACCTTCATCGATTCCTTCACCTGCGCGAGCGCGATATCCACGGCGCACCGCTCCTCGTGGATCCACACCTTCCGCACGATGACGTCGACCGGGACCGTGAACGAGGTGTTCTCGAAATCGGAGCCGCGGGCGACTAGCTTCACCAGGGTGCGCGCGAACTCCTCACGATCGTCGAGCGGCTCAACGCGTCGCGTCTCCTTGATGAGCGTTTTGCCGTCGGGGTTGGGCAGATAGACGGTGACGGTCGCGCGCGAATCGAGCACGGGCAGCGACGGATAGATCGCGAGCGGATTGCGGTCCGTAAGATAGCTTATGGCGAGATAATCGAACAGGCAGATGAGCGCGATGACGAGCACGTACAGGCGGTTCCGCCGGGTGGCGTCGGTCGGGATGCGGTCGCTCCCCTTCTCGATGAGCTCCTGCACCGCGGGAAGGAATCGGGCGATCCGCTCGCGCGGCCGGATCTCGCGAGCGCCGACGACGATGCGGTCCTTCGCCGAAGCGACTGCCTGTTTGATGTGTGCGATGTTCATTGGTGTGCGCCCCCCCGTCCGATGCGGCTATTGACGGCGCCGGAGGCCAAAAAGTCATTTAATTTTTATCATCGTATTGTATTTTTTAATAAACTCTATCACGCCGTTTCCGATCCCCGCCGCGACCCGACGCTGATACTCCGGGCGCGTAAGCTGTTGCGCCTCCCCCGCATTGGTGATGTAGCCGATCTCGACGAGGGTCGCGGGCATGAGCGCCCCCCGGAGCACGAAAAAATCGGCCTTTTTGACGCCCCGCGGACGGGCCGGACGCATGGTCGCTTTCATCTCGCGCAGAATGGTCTTGGACAAGAGCGCGCTTTCTTTCTGGATTTGCGTGGTGAGCATGAGCGCTTCGACATACTCCACGTCGTTGTACGATTTCCGCCGCGAGCGGTCCTCGAGGATGACCACGTTGTTCTCGAGCGCGGCGGTGGTGCGCGCCTCCTCGTTGGTCGGGTTTTGCGACAGAAAGTAAGTCTCGAAGCCGGCGATGCGGCGTGCGATGGAGGCGTTCACGTGGATGCTCACGAAGATGCCGTTCGTGTTGCTTTTGAGCTGCCGGTTGGCGATCTCCGTGCGGCGCCCCAGCTCGATGAAGCTGTCGCCCGTTCGGGTCATGATCACCGTGACGCCGGGAAGCTGCGCGCGCAGATGACGCTCGAGCGCCCGCGCGACCTTGAGCGTGATCGTTTTCTCCTTGATGCGCCCGCGGCCGATGGCGCCCGGATCGTGGCCGCCGTGCCCGGCGTCGACGACGATGAAGCCGATGCGGTCCTTGCGCCGGTCGGCGGGATCGACGCGGTCGCGATCGTCGGGTTTCGTCCGGTCGCGCGGTGTCCCGTCACGGGGGCGGGTCACCGTGAAAGCCGACTCGGCGCGCGTGATGTCGCGGTCCGGATACAATCGGGAAAACATGCCCCGGAAGAGCGCCTCGGGGATCAGCACCTCGCCGTTTTTCCGCGTCACCGGATAGGCCGCCCTGACTAGGGCCCCGTTCGCCAGGGCCACCGCGAACCCCACCTGGTACACGGCGACGCGGCTGTCGCGGTACAGCTTGCCGCGCTGGGTGATGATGTCGAAGGAGGTGTCGATCCGCAGGGCGGCGACCAGGTCGTGCAGCGAAACGTACTCGCGCGCGTCGATGCGCACGATGGGCAGCGAAACGGAATCGGAGCGCGACGGGCTCAGCGGGGTTCGCGGCAGGCAGATGAACACGATGAGGGCGGCCGCGAGACACCGCGTCAGTCGGAGCGTCCCGTGTCGGCGCCTCGGTGCCACGCGCGCCTACTTGTCCCGGTACGGCGCGCGCATCTCCTGGGTGGCCAGATTCAGGATGTACTGGTCGAGCAGGATTATGGCCGTGAATGCCTCGGCGACGGGCCATACGCGCGAGACGATGGTGGGGTCGCGGCGCGTGACCGCCGCGAGCTCAGCGTCCTCGAGAGAGACCTTGTCGACGGTCTTCTGCGGTTTGGCGATGGTCGGCGTGGGCTTCACGGCGAGGCGCACCACGATGTCCTGGCCGGTGGTGACGCCGCCGGTGATGCCGCCGCTGTTGTTGCCGGAGAAGGCGACCGCGCCGTTTCGCATGTGCATCTGGTCATTGCAGGCGCTGCCGGTCATGTCCTTCACGCGTATGCCGGCGCCGATCTCCACGGCCTTCACGGTGCCGATCGACATCATCCGTCCCAGCTCGCCGTCGAGCTTGTCGAACACCGGCTCGCCCAGTCCCGCCGGGACGCCGGTGGCCACCACCTCAACCAGGCCGCCGCTGGAATCGCCCCCGTCGCGGATGGCGATGATGCGGTCGTACATGGCGCGCGCGGCCTCGAGGTCCGGACAGTTGAGCACGGGGTGCAGCCCCCGTTCGGCGAGCGCGCCGACCTCCGCGTCGGAGAGCGGCGGCCGCGTGATGTCCGGGACCATCCGCTCGATCTCGGCCAGCGCCGCCATCTTCTCGAGAAAGCGCATGCCCGGCTTGATGCGGCCCTCGCGATACACCAGATTGAACACGGGGTCCATGTCGCGCCGCGCCGCTTTGAAATCGCCCACGCGCCGGCGGATGACCGGATACTCCATCGCCGGCATGGCGATCCCCGCCGCCTCCTTGACGTAGGCGAACACGTCGATACCGTGATCGGCGAGGATGCGCTTGGCGATCGCGCCCGCGGCGACAATGGTCGATGTATAGCGCCCGCTGAAGATCCCCGCGCCGATGGAATCGTCCCACGATCCGTACTTCTGGTACGTCGCGTAGGAGGCGTGGCCGGGGCGCGGCGTGCGGTTGGTGCGCTGGTATTGGTCGATGTGCTCGAAGTGCCGGTCGAGGTTGGGGATGAGCACCACGAGCGGGGTTCCGTTCGTGTATCCCTCGTTGGAAAAGCCCGGCATCGTGTCGGCGGCGTTCACCCCGCTGTAGATGACGGGGATGTCGGGCTCGCGACGGGGCGACGAAAGCTCTCCCTGGCCGGGTTTGCGCTGGAGGAGCTCCGCGTAGATCTCGCTCTCGTCGAGCAGGATCCCCGCGGGGACGCCCTGGATGTGCGTGGTCAGCCCCTCCTGATAGGAACCGCCCGCGACCGTGACCTGAAAAAAACGCCCGTAACTGCACCCGATCATCACACACCCCTTGAGGACAGACTGATTAGCGTTCGAACCCGCGAAGCAGGCCGGACCAATCGCAGAGCGAAACCTGGGTTCGGCGGCGCTAAAATTCAAGTAAAAAAGGGGGATGATGATAATTTGTTTTTACAAAATCCTCGCCCGCTGATAGTCCGGCGGAATCATGGAACCGCACGACAGTGACCGATCGATGCGCCCGCGCGGATTGCGCTGGTGCCGCTATCCCTTCCCGACCGGGCGCGTGTACCTGTTCGCCGACGAGGAGCGCCTGCAGCATGTCCATCTCGGGGGCGCGCTGGACGAGAGCGTGCTCAGGGAGGCGGGCACGTGCGGCCCGCTCGATGCCGCGATCGCTTTTCTCGACGCCTATCTGCTTGGGCGACCCGCCCCGATGCCGCCCCTCGCGCTCGCTTCCCTCTCGGATTCCGTCCGGCGCATCTATGCGGAGCTCATGCATATTCCCTTCGGGGGCACCGTAACCTACGGCGAGCTTGCGCTTCGCGCGGGGATTGCGCGCGGCGCGGCGCGTTTCGTGGGAACGGCGATGGCGCGCAATCCGCTGCCGATCTTCATACCCTGCCACCGTGTCATCCGCGCCGACGGATCGCTCGGCGGATTTTCCGCGGGCGTTGCCGTGAAGCGATTTTTGCTGCAGCACGAGCGCGCGCTCGCCGGATAGTCCGGGTTGGCGTCGTCCCGCGCGGATCAGGCGCGGGCGTGCACGTCGGTCTCGAGGCTGTCGGTCCGTCCCGACGCGACGTAGTGGTACGCGAGCCCCGCGACCATCGCCGCGTTGTCCGTGCACAGGACAGGCGAGGGGATGACGACCGTCTCGTCCGGGAGCCGGTGCTCCTCGAGGAGTTCGCGCAACCTGCCGTTGGACGCAACACCGCCGGCGACCACCATGCGGGGGATCCCGCGTCCGCGCGCGGCGGCGTAGAGGCGCCGGACGAGGATCTCCAGCGCCGTTTCCTGAAAGGCGTACACGATCTCCTCGGTTTTTTCGTCCGGGTGCTGCCGCAGGTGGTTGATGACGGCGGTTTTGATCCCGCTGTAGGAGAAGCGGTAGTCGTCCGGCCGCGGTTCGGGGAGTATCTTCGCGAAGATCCGCCGCCGTTCGCGCGCGGTCCGGGCGATCCGCTCGATGACGGGACCGCCGGGATAGCCCAGCCCCAGGAATTTCGATATCTTGTCGAAGGCCTCGCCCGCCGCGTCGTCCGTGGTGCGGCCAAGGAGCCGAAGGTCCCCCACGCCCGCGACCTCGTAGAGCGCGGTGTTCCCGCCGGAGACCAGCAGGCCCAGATAGGGATGCGCGAGCTCGTGTCCCTCGAGAAAGGGCGCGTAGAGGTGCGCCTCCAGGTGGTTCACGGCCACAAGCGGAATGCCCCGCGCAAAGGCGATCGCCTTGGCCGACTGCAAGCCGATGAGGAGCGAACCCACCAGCCCGGGCCGGCTGGTCGAAGCGACGTACGCAAGGTCGCCAAACCCCACGCCGGCCTCCGCGAGCGCGCGCGCGATGAGCCCGTTGATGATTTCCAGGTGCGCGCGCGAGGCGATCTCCGGGACTACGCCCGCATAGTCCCGATGGAGGTCTATCTGGCTGTAGATGCAGTTCGAAAGGACCGTCCGGCCGTCGACGACGATCGCCGCGGCCGTCTCGTCGCAGGAGCTTTCAAGCCCGAGGCCAATCGCCGCGCCGCTAGTCTTTGGCGAGGAGTTCAAGGGAGCGGGCGAGCTGCGTGTCGAATTCGAGGTCATAGGCGGGGCGCTTCTCGAGCTTCCCGATCTCGGTCTTGAGCAGGAAGCGCGCGGCCGTGTCCGTCAAGGGCATGCCCTTGCGCCGGAGGAGTTCGGCGAAGGCCTTTTTGTGCTCTTCGGTGTAGGCGCACTTCGTCTCCTTGACGTACTGCTCCACGACCTTTTCGCGGTAGATGGCGCTCAGGTGCTTTTTGTCGGCGTCGGAAAAGATGATAAGCGGCACCGCGTGCTGCGGCGCGATGCCCGTGCCGTGGATGGATGCCCCGGACGGCGTGTAGTACTTCGCGACCGTGAGGGCGATCCCCGTATTCTCGTTGAGGTTGAAGATCTTTTGCACGGAGCCCTTGCCGAAGGTCTTCTCGCCGAGGAGCGATCCGCGCTTGTTGTCCATGATCGCGCCCGAGAGGATCTCCGAGGCCGATGCGCTCCCCTGGTCCACCAGCAGGATCATCTTCCCGGTGTACAGCGGCGATTCGAGGGACTTGAACTCCTCGATCACGCCCGCCCCCGTGCGCCCCTTCGTGGTAACGATGGTATCGCCCTTTTTCAGGAAGAAATCGCACACGCGGATGGCCTTGTCGAGGTAACCGCCGGGATTGCCGCGTAGGTCCACGACGAGGCGGGTGATATTTTTCTGGTTGAAGGCGCGCAGCGCCTTTTCGACCTCGCGGTCGGTGTCGGCGCTGAAGATCTTGATTTTGAGGTACCCGATCCGCTTACCGGCGATCACCGCATGCGTAACGCTGGCGACCTTGATGGGCTGCCGCTCGAGTTCGAAGACGATGGGCTCATCGACGCCCTTGCGGTTCACGAAGAGCCGGACGCGCGTGCCCGGGACGCCGCGGATCAGCTTGATGATCTCGTTGAGGTTCTTGTTCTTGATGAGGGTGGTGTCGATCTTGAAGATCACGTCGCCGGTGAGAACGCCCGCGCGCATCGCGGGGGTGTCGGCGATCGGCGCGATCACCGTCACCTGGCCGTCCTTGATGGTGATCTCGATCCCCACGCCCACGAAGTTGCCGGAGGTCTCCTCCTTGAGCTCGGCGAAGGCGTCCTTGTCCAGAAAGCGCGAGAAGGGGTCCTTGAGGGAGCGGACCATGCCGTCGATCGCCCCGAAGAAGACGTCCTTGGTGTCGGGCTCATCGACATACTCGGTCTTGATGAGCTGATAGACGCGGTGGAAGTAGTCCAGGTACTTGTGCGCGGGCTCCTGCGCGACCAGGGTGTAGGTGAGATTGATCCCCGCGAAGATCCCCAGCAGGAACGAGAAGATCATGAAGTGGAGCCGGCGCTCCCGGATTTTTTTCATCATGTCGTGATCATTCCTCGAAGAGCGTCTTGTACGCGCCGGCGTGCCGCTCGCGCGCGAATGATTTGAAGCGCTCGAGGTCGATCGAGTAGCGGCCCACGATCTTCTTGAGCATCTGCTCGCGCTGATGGAGCGACGGTTTCTCGTCGAAGCCCTCGACGAACTCGGTCTTGATATATTCGTTCAGCACGAGCTGGAATTCCTTCTCCGTGACGGGCTTGTTCGCGCAGCCCGCGACAAGCGCGAGTGCGATGAGTGCGGCGGTCGGAATGCGCATGGGATATCTCCGTTCCTGTGTGGTCCGTGAACGCTACGGCGGGGCGCGGGGTGTTGTCAATACGTTTTCGCGGATTACGCAGGGTCGTGCAGGAGCGCATCCGCGAAGTCGGTGAGGATGCGCGCGGTGAGCCCCCAGATCTCGAATCCTCCAAAGAGGTAATGGTACATGTTGTAGGCGGCGCCCTCGAACTCAACCTTCTGCACCCGGTCGTAGCGTCGATCGCGAAAGAGCGCGAGGGGGACCTCGATACAGGCGTCGATCTCGTCGGGATTGACGGCATAGTCGTAGGGATGGGGGATGATGCCGACGACGGTGGCGACATGGAAGCCGTAGATGGAGATGAAATCGTCGAAGATTCCGATGATTCGCACGTCGTTCGGCGCGATCCCCACCTCCTCGTGGGTTTCGCGGAGCGCCGTGTGCACGACGTCGCGGTCGCCCTGATCGCGGCCGCCGCCGGGGAGCGAGATCTGGTTCTTGTGCGTGCGCACCTTGTCGGTCCGAAGGGTGAGCAGCACATGGGCCTGCCCGTCTTTGTAGAGGATCGGGAGGAGTACGGCGGATTCGCGAAGTCCGGGTCGGGTGATGGCGCGCGGCGGGCGGTGCGTCAGGCGCGTTTCGAGCGTTTCGGTAAATAGGTCAAATTCCCGCCGGTCCGCGAATTCCAGCCTCATACAGGTCTCCGCCGTGAAGGTCGTAGGCCACGATGATTGGAAAGTCGCGCACTGTCAATCGGTATACCGCCTCCGGTCCCAGGTCGGCGAATGCGACCGGTTCGGCGGCGATGATGCGCATGCCCAGATAGGCTGCGGCGCCGCCGAAGGTCACGAAATAGACGGCCCCGCGCCGACGGATGAGCTCCTTGGTTTCCGGCGAGCGACGCCCCTTGCCGATGAAGCCGCGCACGCCCAGCGAGAGCATCGTCTCGGTGTAGCGGTCCATGCGCGAGGAGGTGGTCGGTCCCGCGGCGCCGATCGCGCGGCCGGGGGGCGCCGGGCTCGGGCCCATGAAGTAGATCAGTTCGCCGGAGAGCGCGACGGGGAGCGCCTCGCCGCGCCGCGTCATCTCTTCGATTCTCCGATGCGCCTGGTCGCGCGCCGTGAGGAGCGTTCCCGAGAGGAGAAGGGCGTCGCCGGCCGCGAGCGAGGCGAGGCGCGCGTCGGAGAGCGGGGTCTGTTCCGGCGCCCATTTCACAGCGACATGCTCCGGTAGCGCAGCGAATGGCAGTTCATGTTCACGGCCACCGGCAGCGTCGCGATGTGGGCCGGGGCTGCGACGATGTATGCGCGCGCCACGGTGGTCTCGCCGCCAAAGCCCAGCGGGCCGATCCCGGTCGCATTGCAGGCGTCGCGGACCGCGTTCTCGAGGTCCACATAGAAGGGATCGGGATGGGGCGCGTCGCCGCGCAGGACCGCGCGCTTGGCGTTGAGCGCCGCGACGTCGGCCGTGCCGCCGATGCCCACGCCCAGGAAGAGCGGCGGGCAGGGATTGGGCCCCGCCGCGCGCACGGCCTCGGCGATCCACGTCACGATCGTCGCGGGCTCGTCGGTGGGCTTGAAGAGCCGGAGGGCGGTCATGTTTTCCGAGCCGCCGCCCTTGAGGAGTACCGTTATGCGAAACGAATCGCCCGGGACCGGGTCCACGTGCGCGAAGGCCGGCGCATTGGTGCCGGTGTTTGCGCGCCGGAGCGGGTCGGACACGATGGAGGCGCGCAGGTGGTGCGCTGCGGTCGCATCGGCGACGCCGGCGTTGACGGCCTCGAGGAGGAACGGCCCCGCAAGCGACACCCCCTGCCCCAGTTCAATGAAGACGATCGCCGCGCCGCAATCCTGGCAGAGCGGAAGCCGCTCGCGCTCGGCGATAGCCGCGTTTTCGCAGATGATGTCCATGGCGCAGCGCGCCAGCTCGCCTGTCTCGCCCCGGCGCGCGAGCTCCAATGCCGCGGCCGCCGGGGGCGGCAGGACGAGGTTCGCGTCCCGCACGAGCGCGCGCACGGCCTCGCGGACCGCGTCGGTGTGTATGATGCGTTTTTCGATCATGCGCGCATCCGCCGGTCAGTTGGGTTTTTTCGGAGCGCCCGGCTTCTCATCGTCGGGCGGATCAAGCTGCTTGGCCTGGTCGTCGCTGAGGCGCTTGTCGTAGGCGGACTTGTTGATCGGCAGCGGGATCTCCTCCTCGATCTCCTCCTCCTGCTGGTTGCGCCGCTCGCTTGAGCCCCACGCCTCCTTCTGCTTGTCCATTTTTGCCGAGAGGCGCTCCAGGCTCGCAAGGACGTTTTTGTCCTTCGGGTCGATCTTGAGCGCCTCCTGGTAGTAGACGCGAGCGTCGTAGTACTGGTCGAGCTCCTCGTAGCAGAGGCCGATGTTGATGTACACCGGGACGGAGCGCATCCCCAGGGAGAGCGCCTTCTTGAAATACTCGAGCGCGCCCTGCGGGTTGTAATCGAAAAACTGCAGCACGCCCATCTGGTAGAGCACGTCGGGATTGTCGGCCTTGAGCTTCATCGCCTGCTGCAGGTGCTTGAGCGCCGCCTCGAAGTCCTGAACGGTGATGCACAGCGAGCCCAGCCGGTAGTTCGCGTCGAAATTTCCCTCGTTGATGGCCAGGGCGATCTCGAAGCGGCGGCGCGCCTCCTGCCACTGCTGGCGCGATTCGTAGGAAATGCCGGAATGGTAGTAATAGCGCTCCTTGGCGGCAAGCGTGCGCTCGATGAAGTCCCGGGCGTCCGGTCGGCCGGCGGCGATTTTCTTGAGGTCGGCCAGCGCGGCGATCTCCGCCGCATGGTCCTCGGCGACGGCCGCGCAATCGGCCGCCCGGATGAACCGGTAGATGTCTCGGTTCTTCGCGAGGTCGGCCGCGAGCGCCGTACGGAGCTTCGCATTCTCAATTTCGCGCAACGCATGATCCGCCGCGTCGGGGCCGACCGGCGCGGCGCCGGACACGAGCGGGCTCTCGCAATCGACCGGGGCGATGCGCAACAGGTAGTGGTGCGGACGCAGGCGGGGAATGCCCGCGAGCGTCGGGCGGGCCGTGACGTAGAGCCGGTGCGCGAGCGGATGCAGCTCGCTCATGAACAGGCCGCGCAGCTCCGGCCGGTCCGTGAGCGCCGCGGCGAGCGCCTGCACGCGCTCCTCGGTCACGGCGAAGGCACCGGGACGGTCCGATCCGAGCAGGACCAGGTGGCCGCCGAAGAGATACCCCTCGACGGCGGCGAAGTGCCCGGTGAAGTTTCGCAGGGCGGCCGCCGCCAGCTCGGCGCGCGCGCTCGTGACGTCCAGCACCTGCGCGAAATAGCCGCCGGGCGCAAGGGAGCGTTTTATCAGGCGCGCATAGGCCGGCGAGAAGCGAAACGGCAGGAAGGTGAGCTCATAGGGATTGGGGATGTCGATGATCACGGCGTACTGCATGCGCCGCTTGTGGAAGAAGTACAGGATGTCCTCGCGCGTGGTGCCGATCATCGCGACCGGGGCGCACGACATCGTGTGGCGCGCCACGAAGCCCTCGGGGATGGGATCGAGGATGCCGGCCCCTGCCGGATAAAGCGGGACCGGCGATGCGTAAAACTGCAGGTTCCCGTCGATGACCAGGTGGCGGCCCGGGACGCCGCCCGTGTGCAGGTGAATGGGGGCGAAGGCCCGGCGCAGATTGCGGTACACGGGATCGGACATGCGGTATATCCGCGCGCGTCCCAGACGGACCTCGGCCGTTTCGCGAAGAACATCGGCGGTGAACTGGATGGGGCAAATTGACGATACGTTGGTGAGCGTGGGGGCGAACTGGTCCCGGGTGAGCGGGAAGCGGGAGCCGGCCAACAGGAGGACGAAGGCGGCGATGAGCGCCGGGGCGAGCGCCGCGTGGGCGATGCGCTGGTGGACGGTGGTTGCCCGTGATAAGCCGGCGGCGGTTGCCGCCGCCACGAGCATGAGCGATGCGCACGCGACGATGGCCACATAGGCGGCATTGACCAGCGGCGCAAAGGCGGCCAGGGCGAACAGCGCGATCGGAACGACGGCCGCATAGGCGATCACCACGCCGAACCGCCGGCCGTGGGCGTACTGCGCCCGTAACGACTCCAGGGCGCTGTAGAGGGAGAACCCGAATATGATCATCACCGGCGCATACAGGAGCGTGGCCGCGGTGAAGGATATGTGCGCGTAGAGCGCCTGGGCATAGAGGGGCAGGAGAAACGCGATCGGGGCGAGCGGCTCGACGAAGTTTCGCCAGGGTAGGCGGCGCAGCAGGTGCGCAGCGGCGAAGCCGGCGGGCACGGCCGCGAGGGCGAAGCCGATGATGGCCGCCGAGATGTGATAGGTGTCGCCGAAGAACCGTTGCAGGGACACGTATCCCAGGACCGCCAGCGCAAGCGGAACGGCGTAGCGCGTCAGGGTGATGGCGCGTTCGAGCGCATCGGGGCCCGGGAAATGGGAGGACTGCGGCGGCGGCGCGGACTCGTCCGTGGTGACGGCGCTCGGGCTGAAGTCGAGATTGATGGCGAACACGAACGGCGCGGAGGCCGCAATCGCGACGAGCGGCAGGACGCGCAGCGCATCGACATAGCAGGACGCGACGAACATGGCGACGCCGGCGGCGAGCCCGGCGAAAAGCGCCAGGACGAACGGCGCCAGGGCGCTCTGCCCGTCGATGAAGTCGCCGCAAGCGAGCTTGAGCGGATAGGCGATATACATGCCGGCGAGGAAGGGCAGCAGGCCCACCAGCGGGACAAGAAAAAATGACGATATGAGCAGGAGCTCGGCGCGCAGGTCGCGCTCCGGGGCCGTCAGGACGGTGGCGATGATTCCGGCCGCGGTGATGGCGGCGATGAGCACCGCGAGGATGCGAAACGGCCCCCGACGGCCCCCGATCGCGTAGAATCGCGACCCGATCGCCAGGCCCGCCAGCAGGCAGCCGAGTGCGCCCAGGAGGCCCAGCGTGAGCGCCCGATGATAGGGGTAGTAGGCGTGCAGCGAGGCGCAGATGTCCGCGCAGAAAAACCCGAGTACGACCATGATCGCCGCGATTGCGACGGCGAGGCGCCGCCGCATGCCCGTATCGGTGTAATGGAAATATGTCGCAGATGCCATGGGAGACCGCCTGTTCGTGTCGCGTCCGGGTGCGCGGGTGGCGCGCATACGTACTGGAATATGACGCATTGAAAATTACAATACATTTTTTCGGGCGACATGCGAAAGGTGCTCCCCGGCTGGGGCGAAAAAGTTGTATATTATTCAATGAGAAATTCCGTTAATAAAATATCGAGGTAATTCCGTTTTTTGCGCATGGTTTATTTGCTGGGATTCGTCGGAATGCCTATTTTCTATGTGAGCCGGTGGTGGGGAACGCTATGAAGAACGAGTACGCGCCCGAGAACAATCTGGTTATTCTATTTCTACTCCTGGTTTTCACGGCGGGCCTGTATTATTTTTGGTGGCTTGCGCGGACCAGCCGGATGTTTAACGACAATCCCGTTTCGAACGTCCTCCTCGTGGTGCTCACGTTCGGGGTGTGGAGCCTGTACATCAACCTGAAATACATGCAAAAGGCCGAGGAGCTCAACGGGCGCGGGTTCGGCTGGTATATGGTTTTTTTCCTTGTTATTTCTCCCTTGGTCATCCAGCATAATATCAACGAGCGCTTTTTCCCGGGGCGGTAAGGCCGGCAGGAGATTGATATGATTATTCGCTGCACTCATTGCAATTCCGCGTTCGCGGTGGACGATTCAAAGGTGGAAAACCGCAAGTTCGCCTTTACCTGCCCCAAGTGCGCGACCAGCAATATCATCGACAACCGCATTGCCGAGAAGACCCCGGCGGCGGCAGGCGCCCGCCACGCGGACCGGTTTGGCGATGAGGCCCCCGCGCGGGACGCGAAGACCGGGTCGCACGACCCCGGGGACGATCTCCTGGACGCCTCATTCGACGAGGACGCGACGGACGGGCGGGACGCGGCCCCCAAACGGAAGGCCGTCGATGACGAGCTCGATCTGGGCGAATTCGACATCCCCGATGAGGACGCTCCCGGTGAGCCCTCAGGCGCCGCCGGCGGCGCAAAAAAGCCGTCGCGACCCATTGCGCAGGACGACGAGATCGATCTTGACCAGCTCGGGCTTTCCGAGGACGAGGAGCTCTCCGCGCTCATCAATGAGGACGTCGCCCCTGGCGATGACGCGCCCGCGACGAAGAAGCCGCGCGGCGGAGACGATATCGCAAGCGAGCTCGACGACCTCGAAAGCGCCCTGCGCCACGAGGAGACCCTCCAAGACCTCGAGCCGCTCGAGGAGGACCTGTCCTTCGACGAACCGAAGGCGGGCGGGGCGAAGGGCGGCGGCGCGAAGGCCGGCGGTGCGGCCGCCGGGATCGACGTCGATCTCGACGGTTTGTTGGACGATGATACGCTGGGCGCATCGTCGAAGGAGGACGAGGTCTTCGCCAAGGACATGGGCGACACCGACGAGAGCATCACCATTGACCTCGATACGCTGGACATACAGCTCGAGGAGGACGCGGGCGTGAAGAAGCCGTCGGCGATGGCCGACGACATCGACGCGCTCCCCGAGCTCACCGACGCGGAACTGGGCGAGCTGTCCGGGGCCGGCGGCGCGGCGGGCGAGGAGGACGAAAACATCACCATTGACCTCGATTCGCTCGACCTGCCCCTGGAGGACGAGGGCGAGCTGAAGCAGGGCGAGATCATCGACGAGGACGAGACGATCACGATCGACGACGCCGGTCTCACGATGGACGATCTCGAGGTCGGCGCGCCTACGGGGAAGTCGGCGCGTCACGCGCATGACGACCTCGACGCGCATGACGACGATATCAAACTGAGCCTTGACGAGATCGATCCCACCCTGGACGTGAACGAGCTCGGCGGCGCGCCCGCGGAGGGCGAGCGGCTTCTTACCGAGGAGATCGACGGCGAGGACTTGCCCGAGATCGACTTCGATAAATTCGAGAGCGAGGAGCCGGGCCCGGGCCGGACCGCCGCCATTGCGGCCGGGGCGGGGATCGTCGGAACCGCGGCGGGCCTCGGGATCGCGGCGGCGTCCACGGGCCGCGGATCGAAACAACGCGCCGATCTTGGCGCCGACGATTTCCTCGACATCGAGCGCCAGGAGGAGTATGCCCGCTATCAGGACGATCTCGATCGGGACGATCGACGGCCGTCCGATACGGTCCCCCGCGGGGCGGTGAATTTCTCGATCGATTATTCGCTGGGCTTCACCCGGCTGGGCGCGGTGCTGCGGCTGTTCGGGCTCTATTATATCCGGCTGATCCCGCATGCGGTCGTGACCTTCCTGTACATTGCGCTGGCCGGCATGGTCGGCTTCATCAACTGGCTCATCATCCTGTTCACCGGCGAGTCGTCGGAGGACTTCACCTCGATCCAGGAAAAGGCCGTGCGCGCCTCGCTGTCGTTGAGCGCCTGCGCGGCCGACGTGGTCGAGGACGTGCCGGCCTTCGCCGGCGTGAAGGACATCGACTATCCGCTCCAGTTCGAGGTCACCTACCCGGTGGCCTACTCGAAGGCGCTGGCGTTTTTACGGCTCACCGGGATCGGAATCATACTGGCGACGCTGCCGCACCTGATTATCCTGTTCGTGCTCACGGTCGGGGCGCAGCTCATCGGTCTCGTGGGGCTTGTCGCGATCATCGCCACGCGGCGCTGGCCCAATATCCTCTTCGATTTCATGATCCGCTTCTACCGATACCAGTCGAACGTCCTCTCGTTCCTCTTCGGCCTGGTGGACAAATACCCCACCTTCCGGTTCGAGTAAGCGGAACGGACCCGGGAGACCTGCGGCCATGAGAGTGCGCGACGTGCGCGAAAAGATCGTCGATGGCGACGCGGTCCGCGCGCTGGCGGACGACATCCGGGCATCGGGCCGCACCATCGCGACCACCAACGGCTGTTTCGATATTGTACACCGCGGCCATGTGGAGTACCTCCAGGAGGCCGCGCGTCACGCCGATGTCCTCATCGTGGGAGTAAACAGCGACGAATCCGTGCGGCGCCTCAAGGGTCCTACGCGTCCGGTGAACGACGAGCGCAGCCGCGCGCTGGTGTTGGCCGCGCTGGGGTTCGTCGACTATTGCGTGATTTTCGGGGAGCAGACGCCCGTCGAGCTCCTCGGGAGGATCCGCCCGCATGTGCACGTGAAGGGCGGCGATTACCGTCCCGACGATCTTCCGGAGAAGGTTGTGGTCGAGGCGGGCGGCGGCAGGATCGTCATCGTCGGCCTGGTGGACGGGTTCTCCACCACCGGCATCATCGGTAGGATGTCCGGCTAGGCCACTACTTTTTCCCGTCCAGGTATCCCCGCACCTCGTCGGGCGAGCGGAACACCGTAAAAAACCCCTTCATCTTGGTGATCTCGAGGATGCGCATGATGTGCTCGCTCTCGTTGAGGAGGACCAGTTCGCTGCCGTTTCGCTCCAGGATGTTCTTGATGGCGATGAGCGAGCCGATGCCCGCCGAGTCGATGATGGCGACCTTCTTGAGGTCGATGACGGTGCGCGGGTGCTTGAGCGACTCGAGCGACGCCTCGATGAGGCTGAGCATCTTCGGCGTCTCGTAGAAATCGAAATTGCCCAGGTTGATCTCGAAGAGGGCGTGATTGTCCCGCAGCGTGATGGTGTAGAAGCGCTCCGTGTGGGCGCTGTTGAGGCCGTCTGCGGCCGTGTCGTCGTTGCGGTTGGCGTTCATGGCTGACGTTCGTGTGGTGCCGATTGTGTTCACTGCGCCGGCGCAGGTGAACATCGCGGGGAGAGTGTGCATGGGGGGCCGTTTTTATCAAGCGCTTTTTCGCGGCCGCCGGTACCGGAAATATTGTTATGGACAGGGAGGCCGCCTGTTGGAAAGGTCCGTCTTCGAACGGACAACGAATGGACAGAGTTGATAGAACAAACCCGCCCCAGGGGACGGCCCGTCATGGATGAAATCTTCGGACCGCGCGGCGTCCTGTGCGAGGTGTATCCGTCGTTCGAGCACCGGGAGGAGCAGGCGCAAATGGCGGCCTTCGTCGCGGAGCGGATGCACGAACGGGAGAACGCGCTCATCGAGGCGGGCACCGGGGTGGGGAAAACGCTCGCCTATCTCATCCCCGCCCTCGTCTACTGCCGCGAGAACAAGAAGACGCTGGCCGTGAGCACCGAAACGCGCGCCCTGCAGAAACAGCTCGCCGACAAGGACATCCCCATCGCGAAGGCGGCGCTCGCGCGGCTCTTCGGATGGGAGCCCACCGTCGAGCTCTGCCTGGGGAGCGCCAATTATCCCTGCCTGCGGCGCTTCGAGCTCATGGTGGCGAAGGGCTCGTTCGCGGAGGGTGATGTTGACGCGGTCCGCGAGCTGCGCGAGCGGTTCGCGAAGGGCGACGTCTTCACGCGTTTCGATGTCCGCGTGCGCGGCGCGCTGTGGCGCGAATTCATGCGCGAGCCCGACGCGTGCTCCTTCGCCAACTGCCCCTTCTTCGGCCGGTGCATCTTCCAGCGCGCGCGCCGCGCATGGGCCGATGCGGACTGCCTCATCATGAACCACTATCTCTTCTTTTCGAACGTCGCCTCCGGTCGGGCCTATCTGCCGGAGTTCGAGGTCGCCGTATTCGACGAGGCGCATTCGCTGGAGGGCATCGCCTGCGACCAGCTCGGCTTCACGCTCGAGTATCACACCTTTGTCGAGGACCTGGGGCGGCTGCACGTGAAGGGCCGCAAGCGCTCGCTGATCGCGGCCATCCCGCGCGACGAGGTGCGGCGCGCGCTCATCCGGAAGATCGGCGCGATCGCCGCGGGCGGATCGGCGTTTTTCGAGTCGATCCGGGAGCGGCACCTGGCGTCGAAGACGTCCCAGCGCATCCGCGAGCCGCTCGCCTTCGGCGCCGATCTGGCGCGCGACCTCACGTCGTTCATCGCCGACGCACAGACGGCCATCGGGCTCCTGGAGGACGACCATCAGCGGCTCGAGTTCGAGATCGCGCTGGGGCGCCTCCTGGTCCACGCGCAGAACCTGAACGCAGCGGTGTATCACGACCGCGCGAACTACGTTTACTGGGCCGAGCGGCGCGACGACGAGCTCCTCGGGGCCGTGAGCCTGCGCGGCCAGCCCATCGAGGTGGGCGACATCATGGCCGAGGAGGTGAACGGCTTCTACGAGTCCAGCCTGTATTTTTCCGCCACCCTTGCGGTGGGCGGCGACTTCTCGTTCATGGAAGAGCGGCTGGGCCTGCACCGGAACCGAAATCTGCTGCTGGGCTCCCCCTTCGACTACGCGCGCCAGGTGGTGCTGTACGTGAACGCCGACGGCTCCGATCCCGGCGACCGGTCGTACCGCGAGGACGCCGCCCGGACCGCGGCCGATATCATCGAACACCTTGGCGGGAACTGCCTGCTGTTGTTCACCTCGTACGCGATGCTCGAGGAGGTGCGCGACATGATCGCCGGGATGGTGTCGGCGCCCCTGTACACTCAGGGCGAGTATCCGGCGAACGAGGTCCTCGAGCGCTATGTGGCCGACGAGGGCTCGGTGCTCCTGGGGACGCACTCCTTCTGGCAGGGGATCGACCTGCCGGGCGACCTCCTGTGCGGGGTGATCATGTTCCGCCTGCCGTTCTTCGTTCCGGATCGGCCGGAGGTCCAGGCGCGCATGGAGCGGATGGAGGCGGCGGGCCAGAATCCTTTTTCGCACTACCAGGTCCCACACGCCGTGATACGCTTCCGGCAGGGCTTCGGGCGCCTCATCCGCGGCCATGCCGATCGCGGGGTCGTCGCCGTGCTCGATCCGCGCATCGTGACCAAGGGCTACGGGCGGCAGTTCCTCAGGTCCATTCCCGCATGTCGGGTGGTCGGTTCGCTGGATGAGCTGAAAACGGCGTATGGCCGATAGATCGACGCTCGGGGGCTCTGACCTTGGGATAATCCTATGATGTGGAGAGTGCCATGAAGCAGATGTTGTGGATGATCCTGTGCGGAGTTGTGGCGTGCACCGCCATGGGCGCGCACGCTTCGGAGGAGTCATACGTATCGTGGAACCGCGTGCGGATCGAATCGAACGGCGATCCGGTCACCGGCATGATACGCTTTGAGGCCGGCGTTGACGGCGAGATGTGGAAATCCGTCCGTGCATTCGCATTCGGCAGGACATACGATCTATCGACAGGCCAGGTCGCCCGCCTTCGGGGGTATCCGCTGAACAGCCTCGTCATCACGCACGAGGCGGGATACAAGGAGCTCGGCGGCCATACGGTGCATTTCAAGCTGTCGCGGCAATACTATGAGAAAAAGCTCCTACGGGAGAAACGGCTGTATATATCGATCAGCAAAGGGAAGGGGCTGGAGATTCATGAGCCGGAGATGCGAAGATGAACGGGGCCAGAGTCCGGGCGATGCGCCGGCCCTGACCCCGCGCAGTACCCGCTACAGCGGCATCACCGGCACGCAGATGTCGACGACGCACAAGCCCTGCGGATGGGTCGTGGGATCGTTGTGATAGATCTCGAAGGGGGGCCGATCGTCGGGCTGGTAGCCGCTCGAGGGGAGCCACTCGCCGTAGACCGCGTTCCACGCCGCCTCGTACTCGTTTTCCGCGAGTTCGAAGCGCGCGACCGCATAGCGCCCGCCGGCGATCGTCATCATGCCGATCTCGCCATCGACACTCGCATTCGGTGAGACGGGCAGGCATACCGAGAGACGGAGCTTCTGTTCCTTCGTGATGTCGGGATTGTCGTGATAGACCGCCATGATCCTCGTGTCGGGGCCCAGATGTCCGCGCGGTCCCGCCCAGGCGCAGAGCTTCCCGATGAGCGATCCGAAGAGCGCGCTGTTTCCCTTGAAGGGGCCCACATTGCGCACGTAGGCGACCGTGGTTTCCGGCAGCTCCTTCACTTCCACGTTCGTTGATACCCGCTTGTTCATGCATTTCCTCCGTGTTGTTGTGATAGGCGTATCATACACGGAAAACGCGTGGGAATCTTTCCCCTCGTTGCGGGAGGTTTTCCCCTGCTTGCTATTCGGTTTTCCCGGATTGCGCAGATCGCCGCCGGAGGCGCGCCAGGCGCTCGCGCTCATCCCGAAGGCCTCCCGGAAGGCGCGCGCGAACGCGGCCGACCCGGAGAAGCCGCAATCGAGCGCGATACGGGTGATCGGTTTCTTGGGGTTCGCGATCAGCTGCGCGGCGGCCTTCTCGAGGCGAATGCGCTGGATGAACTGGAAGAGCGGCTCGCCGATCAACGCGCGGAAGATGCGGTGAAAGTGGTACGGCGAGAAGCGCGCCACGCGCGCCAATGCGTCGAGCGAGAGCTCCGCGTCGATGTTCGCGTCGATGTAGTCCATCACGCGGTTGATGCGCGCGGCATACTCCTCGCGGAGGAAGCGGTTGTTGGTCGGCGACATGGGGCCGATCCTGCCCGGCAATCGCGCGCCTGTCAAGCGCATGGCGGCGACGGGAAAGTGGGGAACGGCCCTCATCGTGCTTGACATCCGGCGCCGGGTGGCGCAGCGTGCTCCCGCGTGAGCGCGTGCGCGGCAAGGACGGTACCCGGCTATGGAACTGATCATTCTCTCGCTTGTTATTCTGGGAATCCTTGCGATATTCGACCTCGTCGTGGGCGTCAGCAATGACGCGGTGAACTTCCTCAATTCCGCGATCGGCGCGAGGGTCGCCAGCATCAAGGTCATTCTGATCGTGGCCGGGCTGGGCATCATGGCGGGCGTGACCTTCTCCAGCGGCATGATGGAGGTCGCGCGCAAGGGCATCTTCCACCCCGAGCATTTCATTTTACCCGAGTTGCTCATCATCTTCGTCGCGGTCATGCTCACCGACGTGCTGCTGCTCGATCTCTTCAATACCTTCGGCCTCCCCACCTCGACCACGGTGTCGATCATCTTCGAGCTCCTGGGCGCCTCCGTCGCGGTCTCCCTGATCAAGATCTACGCGGCGAACGAGAGTTTTGTCCTGCTGGGGCAGTACATCAACACCGCCAAGGTGCTGGCGATCATTTCGGGGATTTTCCTCTCTGTCGCGATCGCCTTTAGCGTCGGGATTGCGGCGCAGTTTTTTTCGCGCATGCTGTTCACCTTCGATTACGGGAAGCGGCTCAGGCGGTATGGCGGGATCTGGGGCGGTCTGGCCCTCACCATGATCGTGTACTTCATTATCATCAAGGGCGCGAAGGGGGCGTCGTTTCTCACACAGCAGCACATGGACTGGATACACGTCAACACCGTGGCGATCCTGTGCGCGACCTTCGTCGGGTCGACCGCGCTTCTGCAGGCGCTGATCGTCGTCGCCAACGTGAATATCCTGCGCCCGATCGTCCTCGCGGGGACCTTCGCGCTCGCGATGGCCTTTGCGGCGAACGACCTCGTCAATTTTATCGGCGTGCCCCTCGCGGGATTTGGCGCCTACGCGTCGGGAATGGCCGCGGCGAATCCGCTCACGGCGACTATGGAGGCGCTGAAGGAGCCGGTACGGACCGACACCCTGCTGTTGCTCGCCGCCGGCGCGGTGATGGTGCTCACGCTCTTCTATTCGAAGAAGGCGCGAACGGTGACCAAGACCGAGGTGAGCCTTGGCCGCCAGGACGAGGGCGCGGAGCGGTTCGAATCGTTCTTTCTCGCGCGGATCATTGTGCGGATGGGGACCGGCTTCATGGAGGGGCTGCGGACGGTGTTGCCCGGACGGTTGGTGCGCGCCGTCGCGGCCCGCAAGGACATGTCGATGGCGCAACCGGCGGCGACCGCCGACGGGGAGGTCCCCTCGTTCGACCTGATCCGCGCCTCGGTGAACATGATGGTGGCCAGCGCCCTGGTGTCGTTCGCAACCTCGCTGAAGCTGCCGCTCTCGACCACGTACGTGACCTTCATGGTGGCCATGGGGACCTCGCTCGCCGACGGCGCCTGGGACCGGGAGAGCGCCGTCTATCGCGTGTCCGGCGTGCTCATGGTCATCGGAGGGTGGTTTTTCACCGCGTTTATCGCCTTTAGCGTCGCATTCGGCTATGCGTTTTTTCTCTACCATTTCAGGATCCCCGCCCTCATCGTCCTCATCGGGCTCTCCGCGTTCGTACTGTGGAAGAACCACAAGAAGCACCGGGAGATCGTCGAAACGGAGCGCGAGGGCGAGGTGTACAACCTGAAGAAGAACAAGGACCCGATGCTCGCCGTGTCCACGTCCTTCGAGCAGACCGGGCGGCTCCTCGAGCAGGTGTCGGCGTCGCTCGGGCGCAGCTTCACCGGACTCACCTCGTACGACCGCGTTGAGCTGCGCATCGCGAAGAACGATGCGAAAAAAATCCAGGACTGGACGAACATCATCATCGCCAATATTTTCAAGGCCCTGCGGCTCCTTCATCAATCCGAAATGAAGACCGCCCAGCGCTATACGCAAATCATCAGCAACCTTCAGGAGATCGCCGAGAGCCAGCGCGACGTGGCCATGCGTTCGTATCTGCATGTCCTGAACCACCACAAGGGCCTGCTGGCGGTGCAGGTCAAGGAGCTCGATGCGGTGGTGCGCGGCGTTCGCGATCTCCTCGATGTGACCGCCGCCTCATTGAGGCAGGACCGGATTGTAGACATGCCCCTCCTGCGCGAGAAGAGCGACGCGCTTGCGAGCCGTATTTCGGAATTCGACGCCAACCAGATTACCCGGGTGCAGAACGAAAGCTCGAAGACGCGGCTGAGCATCCTCTTCTATGGATACCTCGTGAGCGCCTCGAAGATCTCCGCCTGCACGAAAAACCTGCTCGAGATCTTCCACCGCTCGCTCAAGCTGAAATAACCGCACCCGCAACGGGTGTGTTATTGTAACGAAGCCTGGACCTGTGAAAACCGTGAAGACGACTCCCGCCACCCCCGAAGCCATCACGCACGCCGCCGCGATCATCCGCTCCGGGGGGCTGGTCGCGTTTCCCACCGAGACCGTCTATGGGCTCGGGGCGAATGCGCTTGATCCGATCGCCGTCGCGCGGATCTTCGAGGCGAAGAACCGCCCGTTCTTCGATCCGCTCATCGTGCATGTGGCGAATGTTGGCGCGCTGGATGAGCTCGTGATGGGGGTTGATGCGCGTGCGGTTGCGCTTGCTGCGGCGTTTTGGCCGGGGCCGCTTACGATCGTATTCCCCAAGCAGGCGGTCGTTCCGGACATTGTGACCGCGGGGCTTTCAACGGTGGCGATCCGCCTTCCGGCGCACCCCGTCGCGCGGGCGCTCATTGACGAAGCCCACGTCCCGATCGCCGCGCCGAGCGCCAATCCCTTCAATTACATCAGTCCCACGCGGGCCGCGCATGTGGCGGCGCAGCTCGGGGGGCGCGTGGACATGATCCTGGACGGGGGCGACTGCATGGTGGGCGTCGAATCGACCATCGTGGAGTGCGCGGGGCCGGGGACCCGGATCCTGCGGCATGGCGGCCTGCCGCTCGAGGAGATCGAGCGGGTGATCGGTCCCCTTCGCGATGCGACGGTCCATCGTGACGCCCCGATCGCGCCGGGGCAGCTCCCCGCGCACTATTCGCCGCGGACGAGGCTCGCGATCGTACGCGATGCCCATCATCCCCCCGCCGTTAGCGATGCGGCGCTCCTTGCGTTTCGGACCCCGCCGAGGAGCCTGCGCTATGCCGCCGTCGAGGTGCTCTCGCCGTCGGGGGACCTGCGTGAGGCCGCCGCGAACCTCTTCTCCGCGCTCCACCGGCTCGACGAGGCCGGCGTCGCCATCATTTATGCCGAGGCCGTTCCCGAGGAGGGATTGGGCCGGGCGATCATGGACCGCCTGCGGCGCGCGGCCGCGAAATAATTGTATTTGACATTTTCGTTTTGCGCGTAGAGCGTCTGGCACGGGAGAGGAGGACGCCATGTCGCTGTTCGTCAAGGGAATTGTGAGCCCGTTTCGGGCTTTGCGCATCGTGCGCGAGCATCCGGGTTTAAAGCGGTTCTTCGTTGTACCGTTTTTCATCAACATGCTGATCATCGTCGGGGTGTGCTATGTCTCGGCCGCCCATCTCTTTCCGTGGGTGCAGGGGCTGTTGCCGCAGGGTGACGCCTGGTACTGGACGGCGCTGCGCTATGTGGTCGCGCCATTGTTCTTTGTGCTCCTGGGGTTGGCGATCATGCTCTTTTATTCCATCCTGGGAAATATCATCATGGCGCCGTTTAATGATCCGCTCTCGGCGAAGGTCGAGCGGCTGCTTGGCGGCGATTCGTTCGACGAGCCGATCACGGTTCGCGGGGTTGTCGCGGACATGCTCCGGATCGCCAAGAGCGTTGCCGCCATGCTGGCGCTCTATCTCGTCTATATTATCGCCATCATGTTCCTGAATATCATCCCCCTCATCGGAAGTCCGCTCTATTCGCTGTTGAGCATCCTGGGGATGGGGTTTTTCCTCGGCTTCCAGTTCTTCGATTTTCCGCTGGACCGGCGTAAGCTGGGGTTTCGGAAAAAGCTGGGCGTGGTGTGGGGGCACAAGGCCATGACCATCGGCCTGGGTCTGGGATTTTTTGCGCTCTCGCTGGTGCCGGTGTTCGGCTTCCTGGGGCTCAACCTGGGGACCGTTGCGGCGACGGCGCTGTTCGTGGAGCACATTCGGCCGGAGATGAATGCGAGATAATTGACGCCGAGACCGTCGTTGCCGGGTGCGCTGCGCGAGGTTTTTTTGTTCCGGTTTTCCCGTTTGGTCCGTATGTACTTGTAGTACGTTCCATTCGGGAGGGACCATGTCTGTTGCGACGACGTTGTATGTGCATGAGGCCACGCTGGGGCTCATCGCCGAGGCGTGCGCCATGACCGGAGCCACGCGCAGCCGGTTGATCGCGATGCTGCTCGAGCGCTCCATGCGCGATCCGGGGATGGAGCCGCGGATCGGGCGCCTGGTGCGGTATCAGCGGGCCGATCGCAGGGAGGCGTGGCGCACGGTCCACGTGCGGTTTCGAGAGGACGAGGTGGATTACGTGAAGGACCTCCGGTCGTTCTACCGGGTTTCGGCGTCGTTGCTTTTGGCGGTGGCGGCACGACGGTTTATTCGTGAGATCATCAGGCAATCGGAGAAGAGGGATAAAAGCGATAACTATCCGTTTTCGAATTATCTCTTGTCGCGTGAAACGATCGACGGCTATATTTTTTGGAAGATATGCTGGGGATTCCCCCCAAACCCCGAAAAATACATCACCATCGATCCGGCGCCGCTCGAATGATGGCGGCCGCGCCGCATATCCCGACAAGACATCAATAGGAGGAGCACCATGATACGGTTCGACTACAATAACTTCATGAGCGAGGCGATCGGCGCCGAACACGGCCTTGCCGAGGCCGACCTTGCGTCCGTCGAAAAAAAGGCCGATGCCGCTCTGGAACGCATGGCGCGGGAAAAGGGCGCGGGGCGGCTCGGGTTTCTGGAGGTGCCGTATGATGAAACGATCGTACGCGACATTCGCGCCTATAAAAAGAAACTCGGCGGGAGGTTCGACACCGTCGCGCTGATCGGCATCGGCGGCTCGTGCCTCGGCCCCCAGGCGCTCAAGAACGCGCTCTCGCACCTGTACTTGAACGAGCTTCCGGGCGCGGCGCGCGGCGATCGCTGCAAGATATACTACTTCGACAATATCGATCCCTTCGAGATCGAGGCGGCGCGGGACGTGCTTGACGTGACGAAGACCCTCTTTCTGGTGATTTCGAAATCGGGCGGGACCGTCGAAACGAACGCCAATTTCGCGATCCTCCTCGATATGCTGAAACGCGCGGTGGGCGGGAACTACGCCGAGCACATCGTCGCCATCACCGATCCGGAGAAGGGGACGCTGCGTACGCTCGCGACCGCCGAGGGCTTCCAGACCTTTCCGGTTCCGGACAACGTGGGCGGCCGGTTCTCGGTGCTCTCGGCGGTGGGGCTGGTGATGGCGGAGTTTACGGGCATCGACGCCGCGGGGCTCCTCGCCGGGGCGCGCAACGTGGTCCAGCGGTATTATGGAACGGGCCTGCGGCAGAACGCGCCGCTTCTCAACGCCTCGTTTCATTATCTGTTCGATACCGTAAAGGGCAAGCGGATCAACGTGCTCATGCCGTACACGCGAAAGCTTTTTCTCTTCGCCGATTGGTATCGGCAGCTCTGGGCCGAGTCCCTGGGGAAAAACACCGACGCAAACGGCGCCCCGACGGTCGCGGGGCTCACGCCGGTGTCGGCGTTGGGCGCGATCGACCAGCACTCGCAGCTCCAGCTCTATCTCGAGGGGCCCAACGACAAGGTGATCACCTTCATGAAGCTCGATGATTTCGGGCGCGACGTCACCATCCCCGAGTTCTATCCGGACCAGCCGGAGATGGGGTATCTGTCGAACAAGAGCCTGCGCGCGCTCAACCGCTTCGAGGAGTCGGCCACGGAACTCGTGCTCGCAAAGGCCGCGCGGCCCAACTGCTCGCTCGTTCTCCCGACGCTCACGGCGGAGACGGTCGGTGAATTCATCATGTTCCTGGAGATGCAGACCGCGTACGCGGGGTACCTGTATAATATCAATCCCTACGACCAGCCCGCCGTCGAGCAGGGGAAGAAATACGCCTTCGGACTGCTCGAGCGGTCGGGGTACGACGAGTTCCGGGACCGGTTCGCGGCGGGGTACGTCAAGAAGGACGCGTTCATCCTATGAGGATCCGCCTGCCCCTCTTTGTCCTCTTTGAGGGGATCGACGGGTCGGGGAAGACGACGCTCGCCGATACCGTTGCGCGACACTTCTCGGCCGCGGGCGTTCCGGTCGCGCGCCTGGGCGAGCCCACCGACGGCGTCTGGGGGCGTCGGATCCGCGCGCTCCTGCGCGGAAACGCCATGCCGCCGCCTGAGGAGCAGCTGGCGCTCTTCCTCGAGGACCGCGCCGACGACGTGGCGCGAAACATACGCCCGGCCCTGGCGGACGGCCGGCTCGTGGTGATGGACCGGTACTATTTTTCCAACGCGGCCTATCAGGGCGCGGCGGGACTGTCCCCGGCGCATGTTATCGAGGAGAACCGCGCTCGGAATTTCCCCGAGCCCGATCGCGTCTATCTCGCCGATGTCGCGCCTGAGGAGGCGCTTCGCCGCATCGAAGCGAGAAACGCGGGAACGGGCGCTACTGAGCTTTTCGAGCGTCGGGAGTTTCTTGCGTCGGTGCGCGCAACCTATCGCGCGCTGACCGACGAGCGATTTGTGATTTTGGACGCCGCGCTGCCGCCCGATGCGCTCGCGGCGCTGGTGATCGACGACATGCACGCGCGGTTCGGAATGTAGCGATTCATGGAGCAGCCGGAATCAACCACAACGGCGCAGCGGCCGGGCGCACTCGGCGAATCGGCCGTTCGGCGCGTGACGGGCGCGCGCTCCCGGGCCCTCAACGTCGTTCTCACGTCGGGACTGGACCTGGCGTTGGTGGCGATACTCGGGGGACTCTCCGCCGCATGCATCTCCCAGGGCTTGAGCGGCCCGTACCTGGTGCTGTTCTTCATGGTTCTGGGCGTGTCGCTTTTGCCGCTGTTCAGCTTCTTCCACAACACCATCGATTCGATCATCAGCCCCATCGACTATCACGAGCTCTTCGCGCAAACGGTCGATTCCATACTCCGTATCGAATCCTTCGATGCGGTGCTCACCGCGACCTTCGACCGCATCCTGCGCCTCATCAACGTGAAGTCGGGGATGCTCATCTTCTTCTATCACGACCGCGACGAATTCAACATTTTCTATCAGAAGGGGCGCCGGCGCCGGGTGATCAAGGGCGCGCGTATCGAGGAAAACAACGTCCTGTTCACGGCGCTCCGCGGACCGGACGACATCATCGTGAAACACCGGCTGGACCCGAAGGTGAACCACCAGCGCGAGATAGTGGATGAGCTCGAGCGGCTGGGCGGCGAGGTCGCGATCCCCATCTTCTACCGCGACATGTTTCTCGGGCTGATCCTCGTGGGCGACCGCATGCGCCGCTTTTCGCCGGGCGAGATCCGGCTGCTGCGCATCTTCGCGTCGCGCATCGCAACGCTCTCGACCAGCGGTTTCTTCTTCGGCCAGCTCGTCGAGAAGATGCGCCTCGAGAAGGAATTCGAACTCGCCTCGAAGGTCCAGAACCGCTTCCTGCCCGATGCGGACCTGGACGCGGGCGCCGTCCGGGTCCGCGTGCACCACCGGACCGCGTCTCTGCTGGTGCGCGAGTTCTACGACGTCTTCGCGGGCGACGACGGCGCTGTCCGCATCTCGGCCTATCGCGTCGAGGAGAACATCTCGGGGACCTCGATCTATCTGCCGTGGATCCAGGCGTCCATTCACAGCCTGTCGCGTCTCGGCTATCCGCCGTCGCGCATCATCGCGCGGGTGAAGCGCATCATCGCCGACAAGGGCCTCATGGACGAGCCGGTGTCCATCATCCATGCCGTGCTGCGGCAGAACGGCTCGTGCGCGTTCGCCGTCGACGGCTACCAGACGCCGCTGGTGTATCGCGCCGCTTCGCGCACCCTGGCGCCCGCCGAGCGCTCCGCCCGGAGCGCGCAATCATCGCTGCGGCTCGCCCCCGGGGACGCGCTGCTGGTGGCCTGTCGGGACATCCGCGCGCTCATCAACGCCGCGCCGGCCCGATACGCGGAGATCATCGCCGCGAACGCGCCGTCGGCGGGCCGCGTCCGTTCCGCGCTCGTCAAGCAGCTCGCCGAGGCCGACGACGGCGCGGGCGACCGCCTGCTGATCGTATGCACCGCGGGGAGGGGCGCATGAGCGTGCGTGCAGGAGCCGCGGCGGTCCTGATCGTGCTCGTGGGACTCAATTTCCTGTTCGTTCCCCGCGCGGTCCGCTATGCGGGCCTCTCGCCGTTTGCACGCGTATCGGTGGACGGCTCGTTCTTTCATCGGATCGGCCCGCGCGACGAGGGGATCGGCTTCCGGAGCGCGGTGCTGGCGATCGGCGACGCCGAGATCGCGCCGGGGGCCCTCCCTGCAGCGCTCGTCTCCCGCGAGGGCGAGCGGACGCTTTCGATGCGCCTCGCCGACGCCCGCGGCGACGTCTACGAGCGCATGATCGTCAAGTGGTCGGTGAACGAGCCGCTCGCCTGGCTGTACCTGGTGCTCTTTCTGGTGGCGAACGTGCACTGGCTCTGGGGGTTCGCGGTGTGGGTCAAAAACCCCGACTCGACGCAGGCGCGGCTCTACTGCGCCGGGTCGCTGTGCCTCGGGGTCGTCTGTTTCTCGATCGCCGACCTCTTCTCGTACGGGACGGCGGTGCCATTGTTGATGGCGGCCTCCGTCCTGCTCGGGTATTGCGTGATCGAGATCGCCTATGCGCTCTCGGGTGGCAGATTCGGCGCGCGGTTGATCCTATCGTACTTCGGGGCATGCGCCGTTCTCCTGGCGGCGTATCTGTATGAGCCGGCGCCGCTTGCGGGCGGGACGCGGGGCGCGCTCCTGTTCGCGCCGCCGGTCGTCTCCGTGCTGTTGTTTATCGTAAAAATTGGCGTGTACGGCGCGCGTCAGCGCAACGCCTATACGCTGCGCAGCGCCGGGGTGGTTGTGACCGCCTTCACGGCGGGGATCCTCGCGCCCTTCGGCGCGCTCATCGCGGGATTCTTTTGGGATCTTCCGGTCCCCGCGCACGTTCCCGTCGCCGCGTCGGTCCTCATTCCCATGCTCGTCGGAAACGGGCTCATGCGGCCCATGCTCTTTTCCACCGGGGCGCGCTTCGGCGGGGGCTTCGCGCTGTTCGTCATCAACGGCGCCATCGCGTTATGCGCCGCACTGTCGCTGTTGTATGTTCATAACGTATTCCGGTCATGGAGCGACGCGGCGCTCCTCTACCCGTTGTTCGGGGTGATGATGCTCGTCCTCTTGTACTTCCGGCGCATCGTCAACCGCCGGCTCAACGACATCCTCTTCGTCACGCGGGACGATTACGCGAACTGCCTGCAGCGGATCGCCGAGCACGTGGCCTCGCCCGACGAGAGCGCGGTGAAGCTCGAACGGGCGTTCGCCGCCGTCCGGGAGACCGCCGGCGTGGCCGCGTGCTCCGTTGCGATCTTCGACGCCGGAACGGACCACGCCTTCGAGCGCTCCGGCGGCCTGCTCGAGCGCATGGACGCCGATTCGCCGCCGGGACGCTATTTTGCCAAGCATACGGGCATGGCGTTTCGCTATTCGATCGCGCCGGGACCCGGCGCCGACGGCGAGGCGCTCGCATTCATGCGCGCGCGGAACCTCGCGCTCATGATGCCGGTGTTCGACGGCGGACGCCTGCGCGTGGCGCTCCTGGTGGGCGAGAAGCGAGGAGGGCGCCTGTTCGTGTACGAGGACATTCGTTTCTTCGGCACGGTGGCCTTCCAGGCATATCAGATGCTGGAGAACGACCGGCTCTTTCGGGATTACCTCGTTCGCACGGCCTATGAAAAGGAGCTCGACGTGGCCTCGTATGTGCAGCTGCGCCTGTTTCCCAAGCGCACGCCGCAACGGCGGGGCCTCGCCATCACCTTTTACAACCGCCCGTTTTTCAAGGTGACCGGCGACTACTTCGATTTCGTGACCATCGACAAGAGCCGGACGGCGATCATCATCGGCGACATCTCCGGGCACGGTCTCTCGGCGGCCATGGTGCTTTCGATGATGAGCAGCATCATCGCCACGCTGCTTGCCGAGCGCAAGCCCATCGGGGACATCATGGATGAGATCAACGGCTATCTCACGCGGCGCTACCGGGGGACCGATCTTATCACGCTGTTCATCGGCGTCTATCACAAGCAGACGCGCGAGCTCACCTATATCAACGCCGGGCACTGCCCGCCGGCGCACATCCGGCGCACGGGCGAGGTGTCGCTCATGGAAGGCCGCGCGAAGATCCTGGGCGCCGACCCCAAGGCGCGCTATGCCGAGAGCGCGCTCACGCTCGCGCGCGGGGACGAGCTCGTCCTGTATACCGACGGGGTGATCGAGATATTCGACGAGGCGAAAAACGAGGCGCTTGACGAGGGTGATTTGCTTGCAATTATCAGGCAGAACCGGCTCAGTGATACCGAGCGCAAAGTCGCCGCCATCCTCGAGCGGATCAACCGGTTTCCGAATGAATGCATTACAGACGACATCACCCTCATCGGCGTCACGGTTCTCTAACGCACTCCGCGCCGTCGCGCTCGCGCTTGCGCTTGCTGCGGCCGCCCCGGTCGCCGCGGGCGAGGTCCGCAATCCCTTCGAGGCGCCCTTCGCCGGAACCCCGGCCAGCCACGCGAATTCCGAGTTCGCCGCATCATTCAATCCGGTCTTCGCCGACGTCCTCATGGCGCCGTCGCTCTCGTACCGCCTGCAGTATTTCGACGGGCAGTCGGGGACGGACCACCTGTTTCACCTGAATCTTGCCGGGTTTGCGCTCACCTACGGACTCTTCAACGCCATCTTCGACCGGGAGAACGAGCGCGTTGCGTCCGCGCGCGCCGATTACTTCAGCGTGGGCAAGGGGCTCATGTTCATGAATGTCTTCGGCGTCGGCGCCGCATATGCCTTCAGCAAAAGTTCCGTGGCGCCGTACGACGGGTATGGCGGCCTCTCCTTTTCCGCGCTCTTTCGGCCCTTCGATTTTTTGTCCTTCGGCGTTATCGCGCGCGACGTGAACGCACCGGAGCTCGACGGGCGTCGCGTGATCTCCTCGCAGGTCTATTCGGTGTCGCTGCGGCCGTGGGGAGAGTTCGTAACGCTGTCGCTGGATGCGATCCATCGCGGCGCCGAGCGGGTCGACGAGTGCAATGTCGTCTTCGCCGCGGATGTGCGCGCTTGGCGGGAGGCGACCGTTTTCGCGAGCGTGGACCGCGAGGGATCGTTCTCGTTCGGCGCGCGGATGCCCATCGATCTCACGCGGGAATCCGCGCGGACCGTCGTGCCCGAGGCGAACCGGCTGCAGGGGCGGCATGGGTTGCGCGTGAGCCAGGCGGGCCTCACGCTCTCCGGGGAGCGGTATGCGTCGCCGGTCACGATCTTCACGCGCTCGCTCGCCATCACCCTGAACGAGCCGTATCCCGAATCGGCCGAGGAGCGCTTTCTTGAAAAACCGCGGGCCCGATTCTACGACCTGCTCGCGGCGATCCGCGCCGCGCGAGAGGATCCCACGATCGGCGCCATCACGCTCTCGGTGAACCAGGCGGCCTACGGCGTCGCGCAAATCCAGGAGATCCGCGCCGAGCTTCTCGCCTTCCGCCAGTCCGGCAAGCGCGTGTACGCCGCGCTCTCCGAGATGTCCAACCGACATTACTATCTGGCCACGGCGGCCGACGAGATCGCGTTCGTCCCGGCCTCGAGCTTTTATCTCACGGGGCTCAAGGCGGAGGTCTATTTCTTCGGGGCGGCGCTGGGGAAGGCGGGCGTGAAATACGAGGGCATATCCCGCGGGCGCTACAAATCGCTCAACGAGCAGTTCATGCGCGAGCGGATGTCGCCGGCCCACCGGAGCAACCTCGTTTCGATCATCGGCGAACTCAATCGACAGTTCATGGACGATATCGCCGCGTCCCGGCGCATCACGCGGCGCGATCTCGACCGCTTTGTCGCGCGCGGCGTGGCGACGCCCGAGGAGGCGCGGCAGGCGGGCCTCATTAATTCAATCGAGTATCCCGCCGCGGCCCTGCGGCGCATGGCGAAGCGCACGGTCCCGTCGGGCGTCAGCGTGTCGCTCGAGAGCTACCTCGCCGAAGCGCGGCGGATGGAGCGCTGGGGCCCGGTTCCCGCGGTGGCCGTCGTGTACGTCGAGGGCGCCATACGGAAGGGCGAGTCGCGCGGTCGGGGGCTCATGACGCCGGATGTCATCGGCGATGAAACCTACCGGAAGGACCTTTCGCGGGCGTTCGGCGATCCGTCCGTGCGGGCGGTGGTCGTGCGCGTCAACTCCGGCGGCGGCTCGGCGCTCGCCTCGGACCTGATGTGGCGCGCGCTCACGGAGCAAAAGGAGGCCACGAAGAAGCCGGTGGTGATCTCCTTCGGCAACATGGCGGCCTCGGGCGGGTATTACATCGCCTGCACGGGCGACGCGATCTTCGTGAGCGCGGGGACCCTGACCGGCTCGATCGGCGTGGTGGGCGGCAAGGTCTCGCTCGCGCGGCTGTACCGGACGCTCGGAATCAACAAGGACGTCGTCAAGATGAGCGAGTACGCCGATCTCCTCAACGAGGCGCGCGATCTCTCGGTCCGCGACCGCGCGCAGCTCGACCGGCTCATCGGCCTCATCTACCGCCAGTTCACGGACCGGGTGAGCGCGGGGCGCAGCATCGCGCGCGCCGACATTCCCCGCGTGGCCGAGGGACGGGTCTTCACCGGCTCCCAGGCCCTGGGCAACAAGCTCGCCGACGAGCTCGGCGGGCTTGCGCGCGCCGTCGACCGCGCGAAGCGGCTCGCGGGAATCGTCGGACCCTGCATGGTGCGCCATCTGCCGGAGCGGCATTCCTCGTTCAAGGACCTCGTCGCCGGTCCGCGCATCGAGGCCCCCGTCGCCCGCGAGCTTACGCCGATCGTCGAGAGCCTGCGCGCGCTGGGATGGGGCAGCGAGCCCGTCCTGTACCTCTACCCGTACATTGTGGTGATCGAATAACGCTTGGCGCCCCGCCGTGCGCTACCGGTTACGAGGCCGCCGTTCCTGCAGTCGGCGTCGAATGTCCTGGTGCGATTCAATGATTCGCCGGTTCTGCGACGCGTCCGTGCGGCGAAGCTCGAGAACCATGCTCCTCGATGCGTCGAATTTCTTCTTCTGGTCGTCCGACGATCCGTCGAGGCGCTCCCGGACGGAGCGGTACAGGCGCGGATTGTTCTTTTCCAGTTGTGAAAGCTCATCGTCGGTGGCCGTCATGAAAAGGTAGATCAGCGGGCGTCGATGAAAGAGAAACGCAAGGTGCTTTCTAAGCTGCTGTCGCCTGAAGTCGAGGCGCGCCACTTCCTTGTCGAACTGTTCGATCTGCACGGCGGGTTTCCCGGATGCGCCCCGTTCGGTGACGGTCGCCCCCAGTATCTCGCCCGTGGTTGCGTCCACGATTCGGATCTGCAGCGAGCCCGCGGCCGCCTGCCCGAAGAGGAGCGCGTCGGCGCCAAGGAGCTTGCCGGCTTTCGGGGCGGTTTGATCGTCGACGGCTCCGGTCATCCCCTTTTCCTGCTCCTCGAGGATCGCAGCCACCTTGCTCGGATCGACGATCTTGATCCGCCCGCATTGCAATACCAGTGAAATGAGTCGCGTCGCGGTTTTTTTCGTGGCCTCGGTTTCCTTGTCGGTCGCGTCCGTAAAGGGATAGATCGCCAGGCGCGAACGGTTCTTTGTGCCGCAGATCTCGCAGATCCGGCTCGCGGCCTCGCGCTCGATCGAGGCGTCGCTGGCGCATGCCGGGACCGAGGAATTTATCAGCGTAATTACGGAAATACCGATGGTGATGATGATCGTGAACGGTTTCACTGCCGCCTCCATGCGGGAAGATGTGGTGCGATATGTGCCGATCGCGCGGGTGCGTGCGCGATGGTGCGACGCTCGTTACATCGTTGAGACGACCGGCAGCGTAAAGCAGAAGGTCGCTCCCCGGTTCCTTTTGCCCTCGCCCCAGACGCGTCCGCCGTGCTGGAGGACGATCCGCTGGACGATGGACAGGCCCACGCCGGTCCCCTCGAATTCCTCCTGCCCGTGCAGGCGCTGGAACACCGAGAAAAGCTTGTCCACCTGCTTCATGTCGAAGCCCACGCCGTTGTCGCGCACGCGGTAGACGTTCTCCCCGTTCTCGGTCCAGCCGTCGATTTCGATCAGGGGCTCCTTGGCGGGGCGGGTGTACTTGATGGAATTCGAGAGGAGGTTTACGAACACCTGGCGTATCATCAGGAGGTCGCCGCGCGACATGGGGAGCGCTTTCACGACGATGCGCGTGTTCGCGTTGCGCGATGTCCGTTCCAGCTCGCCGATCACCGAGCGCGCGAGCTCGGTCATGTCGATGTCCGTGAGCTCCAGCTGCTTGTATCCCATCCGGGAGAGCGTGAGCAGCTCCTCCATCATCTTTTCGAGGCGCAACGAGTCGGTGGTGATGATGTTCAGGAACTTCTGCGCCTCCTCGTCGAGATTTTGCCGGTAGCGTTTGAGCAGGAGTTTCGAATACCCGCCGATCGTCAAAAGCGGCGCGCGCAGGTCGTGCGATACGGTGTAGCTGAAGGCCTCGAGCTCCTTGTTGGCCGTCTCGATCTGGATGATGTTGCGCGTGAGGCTCTCATTGAGGCTCTTGATGCGCTCCTCGACGCGCCACCGCTGCACCGCGAGGGCGTAAAATTCGGCCAGCCGCGTGATCGCGTCCACGTCGTCGTCGCCGTATGGTCGCGCGGCATTGGCCAGCGAGATCTGGCCAACCAGCCGCTCGCCGAGCATCACCGGCACGGACAGGAAGCGCGAGATGGGGATATGGCCGTCGGGGAGCCCCGTGCTCGCCGGATGCCCGATGGGATCGTTCGACACGAAGGGCCGCCGCGCGTTCAGCGGCACGCCCCAGAGGCCCGGATAGGTGCCGTCGGGGCGCGGGTGGAAAACCACCTGCTCGCCCTCGAACGACATGCCGCACTGGTCCCCCAGCATGTCGGTGAGCGTGTGGCCGATGTTCTCGCCGCTCTCGGGGTCGATCTCGGAGACGAAGCCGTGCGCGCTTTCGGTGAGCGCGAGCGCCTGTTTTAGGATGACGCTGGTGATGTCGCGGATGGACGATTCCGGCGAGACCAGGATCGCGTAGGTGGCCGCGAGCGCCGTGTTCACCTCGAGCTCGCGCCGCTGAGCGGCCTCGGCCCTGCGCCGCTCGGTGATGTCGCGCACGAAGACCGCCACCAGCTCCGCGCCCTCCATCTTTACCACGCGCGTGTTCACCTCGCAGGGGAACACCTCGCCGTTTTTGCGCACATTGTGCGCCTCGATCGAGAAGCGCCGGGCCTTGATCTCCGCCGCGATGACCCGCGGGATCTCGTCGCGTATCTCAAGGGGCACCAGATCGAGCACGGTGAGATCCAGGAATTCGTCCTTGGTGTATCCATAGATCTTCGTGGCGGCGGTGTTGCAGTCGAGGATGGCGCCCTCGAGCGTTTCCAGGAAGATGGCGTCGGTGGAGGCCTCGAGGAAGGTGCGATGCCGCAGGTCGCTTCGGCGCAGTTCCTCCTCGATCTTCTTTCGCTCCTCCACCTCGCTGGCCAGCCGCGCATTGGTGGTCATGAGTTCGCGGGTGCGCTCGCGGACGAGGTCCTCGAGGTGCTCGCGGTACTGCTGAAGCTCCCGTTGCGCCTTGCGCCGCTCGGTGATGTCGCGCGAGACGCCCAGGAAGTAGGCGAAGTTCCGGTCTTCGTCGTACACCACCGAGACGATCATCTCGACGGGGATCCGCGCGCCGTTTTTGTGGAGCACCTCCATCTCCACGGTCATGGGCTTGATGTCCGCCCCCCGCTTGATGTCGGGCATGAGCGCGGCGAGCCGCTTGCGCATGCCGGGAAGGTGCTCCGGAGCGATGATCTTGTCGAGCGATTCGCTCATCGCCTCCTCGACGGAGATGCCGCGCAGCTGCCTGATGGAGGGGCTCACGTAGAGACGCTTGAGGTTCTCGTCCATCGTCCAGATCACGTCGCCGATGTTTTCGGCCAGCAGCCGGTAGCGCCGCTCGCTCTCCTGGAGGGCCCGCTCGGCGGCCTTGCGCTCCGTGATGTCCTGGATGAAGCCGTTCACCTGCAGGACGTTCCCCGCGTCGTCGCGCTTCACGGCGCTGTTGTTCGATATCCAGCGCTCCGTGCCGTCCTTGTGGATGATCCGGTGCTCGATTGCGGGCAACGGCTCGGCGAGGATGCGCGCGGTGAAATCCAGCACGCGCGCGCGGTCGTCCGGATGGATCATCGTGTACCAGAGATCGGGATCGGCGTAGTATTCCTCCGGCGCGTACCCGGTGATGGCCAGGCACTTGGGGCTGTGATAGGTGGTCACCGCGACGCCGTCGATGTAGCTCACGCTGTAGATGTACTCGTTGATGTTCTGGATGAGCGTCTTGTAGCGGTCCTGGCTCTTGCGCAGCGTCTCTTCGGTCTGCAGGCGCTTCTCGACCACCGTGATGTTCTGGAACACCAGGCGCTGGATCTTGATCATCACGACAAAGGAGACGACCGTCACCAGGAGCGTCAACGACACCACGCTCAGGATGTGCGATTGCACGAGCGTGAGGTGGGGCAGGAGCGCGGTTTTGCCGATCTCGAAGGCCGACATGAAGACGAGGGTTCCCAGCATGATGACGGCCACCGGCAGGATGATCGCCCTGCGGTCGATAAAGCGCATCATGAGCCGGTTGATGCCGCGAACGCCCAGGGGCGGCGTGATACGCTTTAATCTCAATCGGATATATTTTTTCATGATGCGTTCATGCTGTCCGAGAATCCATTGCCCGCACACGGATGTATCGGACCGAGATAAAAAAATCAAGCAAAACTTGACCCGATGGCCATATTCGGGAAAAAGAATTGCCCAAATGCGGCGAGTGTGCGTTTATGCGCTCGGGTCCCCCATGCGACATCTGATAGTTGCCATCGCCGCCGTGCTGCTGCTGTGTCCGGCCTCCGCCATCGCGTCGCGCCCCATCATCGGGGTCGCCGGTGTCGAGGGGGGCGGCGCCATGGGGTCGCAGCTCGCGGGCCTCATGACGGGCCACCTCAACCGCATCGTGGGCGTCTCGGGGGTGTTCGACCAGGTGAACCCCGCGCTGTTGCGGGATCAGCTCGCCCGCTTCGACTGTCTCGAGGCAAGCTGTATGATCCGCTTCGCGCGCACCGCAAAGATCAGCGTGATCGCCCTCGGCGCCGTGGACGACAACGGCGGCTCGGTGACCGTCGAGCTCGCCGCCTACGGCATCGACGCGCCCTATTTCGGAAAGGTGATCTATCGCTACCGCGCGATGATTCCCACGACGGGGCGCCGCCCGACGGGGCAGCAGCTGAGCTATTTCACCGAGGAGCACGCGGGGATCTTCGTGGCGGAGCTCGTGCGCCGCTACCGGCTCCCGGCGGCCGTTATGCGCGACGGATCCCGCGCCGCGGTGCGCTTCCCGGAGCGCGTGGACGGCTCCTACGATTTATACCGCTTCGACGAGGTTCCCGCCACGGACGGCGGCACGCGCCCCTTCCGGAAGGTCGGGACCGTCACCGTCGAGAACAGCGCGATCGTCCGCTCCCGCCCGGAGGGCGCCGATCCGGCCGACGGCGACTTCATCCTGGCGACCCATGCCGAGAAGGCGCGCTTCCTGAGCGAGTTCAACGACGGGCGCAAGCGCGAGCTGGTGCTGGAGAAGACCGGCGTCGCGGACACGCTGTGGACGGCGCTCTTTACGGTCCCGGCGAGCGCCACCATGCCGCTCGCGGCGCCCATCCTGGGCTACTACCGCCACGGCGATTTCGAGGGGCTCGCGCTCTGGGCGCTCAACGTCGCCCCGTACCTCTACGTCGAGGTCGACGGGCTCATGAACCCGCCGGAGAAGTACCGCGCGGACCGGCGGGACGTATCGAACCGCACCCTCACGCATCACTACTTCGGTTGGTATTTCATGCTGGTGGGCGGCATGTCGCTGTTCGTGGACGCCTTCTCGCACCACTATCTCGACGAGGCGTCGAAGTTCCGGGGGCCGCAGCCGCTCATGGGCAACAGCGGCACCGCGGCCTATCTCGCGCTCATCTGCGGCGGGGGCGGGCATTTTTATCGCGGCCATCGCGCCTGGGGGTACTTCTATTTTCACCTGGACAATATCATGCTGTATATGGCCATTCGCGAGCTCGTGGGGGAGGAGCGCTATAATCCCGAGACCCAGTCCTACGAGCGCGGCGCCGTGAACACCGGGACGGGGTACGCGCTCCTGGGGGCCTTCGGCGTCATCAAGATAATCGAGCTGGTGCACGCGCTCCTCATCAAAGACAACCTGCGCAGCGGCACGGTCGTCGAGGAGGAGTTCGCGATCGAGCCGTTGTTTATGATCGATCGGGAGCGGCGGATGCAGGCGGGGGTGATGTGCACGTTCCGCTACTGATCGCGTCTCCGGCGCTGCGGGCTGGCGGGCCGTCTCCCGTCCGCTTCCACCTTCGTCGCGTCGCGCTCGCGGCGCTTCTTGCGTTGGCGCACTGCGCCGTCGCCGCGGCCGATGTCCCTCCGGAGGAGGAGCGGCCGATCGGCGGATCGGTCGCCATCTTCGCGCGCACGGCGCAGGACGCCACCATGATGGCGCTGGGGAACCAGTCGGCCCTGCACCTGAAGCGCGTCTGCAACCGGCTGGGGCGCTTTTTCCCGGTGGAGAACAACCGGCTTCGCGCCGCCGACCGCGCGCTCACGAAACGCCCCGCCGACGAAGACGAATACTATCGCGCTCTCGCCGCCGTCCTGAAGGTGGACCTCTATATCGTGCTGTCGCACTATCACGTCGGCCCGGACATCGTCGGCGAGATGCGCATCGAGCCGGTATCGCCCAACGCCGCGGCCCAGCGTCGGCGCGTGCGCGTGCGCAGCCGCATCCTCAAAAACGTGCCGCTCAAGCTGGGGCGCGAGCTCGCCTATTTGCATGAGGGCGTGCCCGTGCGCGGGCGGATCGTCCGCCGGCTGGGCGGCGACCGCTACGCCGTGACGATCGGGCAATGGCACGGCGTCGAGAAGGGGCGGCGCTATCCCTCGAGCGTCGGCGAGATCACCCTCGAGGAGACCGGCCGGTACGAGTCCGTCGCGCGCATCGCGGGGGACGCCGCGCGCCCCGGCGACCCCGTGGTCATTGATCGGCCGCCGGACATCCGGCGCATCACCGGCGAGCTCGAGGAGACGATTGCGCGCAACGCGGAAAACCGCTATGGCCTGCGCGAGACGCAGCTGCACGGCGAGGACGATCGCAAGCGCCTCGTGGAGGGGCTCTGCGTCATCAACCTGGGCGGGAACGTGTGCCTGCCCGGGTACGGCGCCTATCTCTCGACCGGCTATATGGGGTTCGCCGAGCCGGTGCCGGATATTCCCGGCATCGCGCTCTCCGCGACGGTGTTCGCGGCCCAACTCACGCTGCCCGAGTTCCTGACCGGCTGGCGCGTCAACTTCTTCCCCTGGGAGAAGGACGAGAACAAGACCCCCCCGGTCCACAGCCTGCAGATCTATCTCTGGTCCGCGATTCCGCTCACCTTCTCGGCGGCGTACCTCGACCAACTGGCGGTCCAGTACAAGAAGTTCGATCGCCTGCCGCCGTTCTTCATGAACCACGACGAGGCGGCGGCGCTCTTCTCGCTGTTTATTCCGGGCGGGGGGCTCTTCTACAAGGGATATCGACTGGGCGGATGGTCGTATTTTCTGTCGGAAATGGCCCTGGTGGGCTATGCGGTCTACTGGATGAACGACGATACGGGCGACCGGTCGGCGCGGACGAACGGCGCCTACGCCCTCGCCGCCTTCGGGGTGATCAAGGCGATCGAGCTCGTCAACGCCTACTTCATCAGCCCGTCGTATACGGTGTATTCGGTCGAGATGGAGCGCGAGTACCGCAATGCCGAGCTCTACTTCGATCTGCGCCCCGAACCGGAAGGACGCAAGGGCGTCACGTACCGTCTCGGGGCCCTGTATCGGATGTGACGGGCTCCGGAGCTATCGTATCGCATAACGTGACCGGTGCGATCAGGCGCGGTCCGTATTGCGGGCCGCATTATTGATCGCGAGTTACTCGTTGATAAGGCGCCGTGCTATCTCGTCGGGTCCGCATATGGTTATACCGCTCCTCGTGTCCCGCGTATCGCCGTTGTAAACGAGAAACGCGTTATTCACCAGGTGGGGGAATTCTCCGGAAAAACGGTTCAATCCTTTCATGTATTCCGAGGTTATCGTCGCACCGCTTTTAATTTCTACGATGATTAACCGGTGCCCGGTTTCGTAGCAGAGATCGATTTCATTTCCTTTGCTATCCCGGTAAAAGTAACAATTGTTTCGAAGCCCGTGATGGAACCGCTCCTTGAGGATGTCGGCGATAACCATGTTCTCGAACAGATTCCCCCTGAGCGGATGGGTCTCGAGATGTTCCCGCTTCTCAATGCCAAGGAGGTGGGCGGCGAGGCCGGTATCGAAAAAAAATACTTTTGGGGATTTGATCAGCCGCTTGCTGATGTTGCCATGATAGGGCTGAAGCAGAAAGATTATATAACTCGTTTCAAGGAGGGATATCCATCGCGTGATGATGGTATGGCTGGCTCCGCAATCGCTGGCGAGCGATGAGACATTGAGAATCTGCCCTATTCTCCCGGCGAGCAGCTTCATGAATTTCTGGAATAGGTGCAAATCCTGGATCGCCGAAAGTGTTCGCAGATCACGTTCGAGATACGTCGTAATATAGTCTTCCATGGCCCGTGCGGGGTCCAAACGGTCGCTGTAAATGCGCGGATAGAATCCCGAGAAGAGAAATTCGTCGGAATGGCGTTTTTTCGTGCTGTGCGACAGTTCGGAAAAGGTGAAGGGCAGCAGCCTCAGCATGGCCGTCCTGCCCGCGAGGCTCTGGCTCGCCAGGTTCATGACTTCAAACTGCCGGCTTCCGGTGAGGCAAAACAGTCCTTTCCGGCGCGATTCATCCACATGGACCTGAATGTACGACGCCAATTCGGGGGCATTCTGGAACTCGTCAATAATCGCTCCCGAGTGGTGTTTCTTTAGAAACCCCTTCGGGTCGTCGATGGCGAACGACCGCGATTCCATGTCCTCTAAATTGACGTACGTTTTTTCAGGGAATGCCATGCGGGCGAGTGTTGTTTTTCCGGATTGGCGCGGACCGGTGATGGTGATCACGGGATATTGTTTGAGATTCTGGATGGCGAATTTCTGCAGGGTTCGAGTAATTAGCATTATGGTGTAAATTTAAACTAATATTTTAAATTTACACCATAATGACATATGGGAAAATTTTTGTCAAATACGAAACATCGGTATGATTGAGTACTTCCGCACGCTCTTCAACAGATGGGCCCGAACGTGATGCATGCCGCGTGTCGGTTGCGCCCGCCGCGCCGTCACTTCGTCTGCAGCTTCCGCACCATCGTGGTGGATTCGTGGGTCTTCTCGTCGCCCACGATGACGATGCGTCCCCTGAACTCGTGCAGCCCCTCCCGCTCGATGAGCCCCTCCGGCGTGTAATCGGTCCCCTTGGCGTAGATGTCGGGCTCCACCGCCGCGAGGAGCTCGCGCGACGACGATGAGTCGAAGATGAAAACGTGGTCCACGCAGCGTAGCGCCGCGATCACCTCCGCGCGCTCGTCCTCGGGGACCAGGGGCCGGCCGGGCCCTTTCAGTTCGGTGATGGTCCGGTCGGAATTGAGCGACACGATCAGGAGGTCGCCGTGCCGGCGGGCGTCCTCGAGGTAGCGGACGTGTCCCACGTGGAGCACGTCGAAGCATCCCTCCGCGAGGACCACGGTTGTCCCGGCGGCGCGGCTGGATGCGACGATCTCCTGGATGGCGGCCAGCGAGTGGACCACGGGACTATTTCTTCTCCAGGAGTTTTTTCAGGTCGCGTCCCATGTCGTTGAGCACCATCTCCCGGTAGCGCGACAGGGTCATGGTGTTGTCGATGGAGTAGCTGCGCTCGGGATATTCGTTCTTCATCGTGAGGATGGTCGCGCCCGTCGACGTGGAGACGAGGCGCACGCTCGCCTGGAATGTGAAGTACTTCATCTGCTTCTTTTTTTCAATCCGCACGCTCTTCTTGGGGTCGTTCTTGTCCTTCACCGTTTCGTAGTAGGTGACCCAGCGCACGTCCTCACCGTGCTGGGTGATGTTTCCGAAGAGCAGTCCCCCGGCGCCGGAGAGCTGCCCGATGCGTCCGGGATCGCTCACCATCCCCGCCTGGGACTTCTCGACCTCGTTCATGATCGCCCTGAGCTTGTCGCGCTCCACGACGCTTTTCCCGATCCCGATGAAATGCCCGCGGAAGGCCTCCTCCGCCTCGGTGGCGAGGTTCCGGGGGATGCCGTGGGCGGTCTCGAAGCGCATGACCGCGACGGTCTTCATCGCGTCGAAGGCGGGGCGGTTTATGTTGATGATGGTGGTGGAGCATGAGAGCGCCGAGAGCAGGCACGCCACTGCGGCGATAGCGATCAAACTGGTTCGAGACATGATGCGTTCCTCCTTGCCCTATGCGGCGTCGAGCGCCCGCTGATGGAGATACGCTCGCACATGCGCGCGGAAATGCAAATGAAAAATCGGGCCCGCGCGAATCTTTTCGAAGTTCTTGACAGCCGGCGCGTTTCGGGCTTCCCTGCGGCAGGCGAGCGGAGAGGGCGAAGCGCATGATTCAACACCTGACAGATCGCGTGTCGGTCGTGTTCACCGAGGACGGGTTCACCTCCGGGAACTGCATCCTCGTGGAGGACGACGTCCGGCTCATGATCGACAGCGGCTGCGGCCGCGAGCTCGATTCGGTGCGTCCCGAGGCGGTAGAGCTCCTTCTGTGCTCGCACCATCACGTGGACCACATCGGGGGCAATGACCGGTTCGTGAACGCGCGGATCCTCGCGCATCCCCTCGAGGCCGCGGCCATGCAGGTGGCCGAGAAGCTCATCGCCACGGACCGCTGGCAGGAGCTCATGGACGAGGAGAACTTCTTCTGCGTTCCCGAGGTGAATGGGGCGCCCAACCGGCTCTATCTTCCTTGGCGCGTGGACGGCCCGCTCGCCGAGGGCCAGGTGGTCGATTGCGGCGCGACGCGCATCGGCGTCATCCATACGCCGGGGCACACCGCGGGGCATTGCTCCTTCCATCTGCTCGACGACGACATCGTGTTCATCGCCGACATCTGCCTCTCGAAGGTGGGGCCCTGGTACGGGGGGCGCGATTCAGGCATCGATGCGTTTATCGCCTCCATTGACCGCATCATCGACATGAAGCCCGCGACGATCGTGACCGGCCATCTGGGATCGGTGCTCACGGAAAACATACCCGGGGTGCTGGGAGAATACCGGGGCCGCATCCTCAATCGGGAGTCGCGCATCCTGGCGTACGTGCGGGATCATCCCTCCACGATCAATGAGCTGGCACAGCGCCATTTCATCTATCCGGCGCACCCCAGCCTCTTCGTGCTCTATTGGGAGAAGAGCATGCTGCACAACCACCTGGACCGCCTGATCGCGCTCGGCGAGGTCGCCCGATACGACGACGGCCGCTACGGTCCCGCGCGCGTTCTCGGCGCATAGCGACGGTCGCGCGGCCGCCGCACGCCGCGGCGCTCCTGCTGAATTCACGCGAATCGCCCCCTTGAAAAAATGACACCAAAACGCTTGACAGGATTCGGGGAATCATGTTAGCAGTCCTTATTGTTAGGAATCCTAACGATATATCATCCTTGGGAAAAGGGGGAATCGCATGTTTTGCTATCAATGTCAGGAAGCGGCCGGGGGTACGGCCTGTACCGCATCGGGCGTGTGCGGGAAAACGGCCGATGTGGCCGATCTCCAAGATTTGTTGGTGTACACCCTGTCGGGTGTTTCGACGTATGCCGCGGCGCTCAACGCGAACGGGATCGACACCGCGAGCGCCGATGCGGCGGTCACCGAGGGCCTGTTCGCGACCATCACCAATGCGAATTTCGATCCGCGCGTTTTCGTGGAGCGGGTGTTCGCCGGATTGGCGCTTCGCGAGCGCTTGCGCGAGCAGTGGCGCGCGGCCGGATTCTCCGGCGCGCTCCCGGACGCCGCGACCTGGTCTGCGGACACCGAGGCGCAGTTGGTCGAGAAGGCCGCGAGCGTCGGAGTGCTGCGTACGGAGAATGAGGACGTCCGCTCGCTTCGGGAGCTCGTCGTGTACGGCGTGAAGGGGATGGCCGCGTACGCCCATCATGCCGCACGCCTCGGCGCGAACGACCCGGGGATCTACGCCTTCATGCACCGGGCGCTCGCGGTGACGCTCGACGATTCGCTGACAGCCGACGAGCTCGTGGGACTGGTTCTGGAGTGCGGGAAGTTCGGAGTGGACGTTATGGCGCTCCTCGACCGCGCACACACGGAATCATTCGGCGCTCCCGAGATAACGAGCGTGAACCTCGGGGTGCGGGGCAATCCGGGCATTCTCGTGAGCGGCCACGACCTGAAGGACCTCGAGGAGCTCCTGGTGCAGACCGAGGGCAGCGGCGTTGACGTCTACACCCACGGCGAGATGCTGCCCGCGCATTCCTATCCGGCGTTCAAGCGGTTCGCGCATTTCGTCGGCAATTACGGAAACGGTTGGTGGCGGCAAAAAGAAGAATTCGAGAGCTTTCGCGGGCCGGTCCTCATGACCACCAATTGCCTGGTGCCGCCGCGCGATTCGTACCGCGACCGCGTGTACACCACCGGGCTCGCCGGTTATCCCGACATGTCGCATGTCGCCGCGCCCGCGGGCGGCGGACCGAAGGATTTTTCGGCGATCATCGCCCACGCGAAGCGCTGCGCGTCGCCGGTTGAAATCGAGCAGGGGGCGCTCGTGGGGGGATTCGCCCACGCGACGGTCCTCTCGCTGGCCGACACGGTGGTCGACGCCGTGAAGGGAGGCGCCATCAAGCGTTTTTTCGTGATGGCCGGCTGCGACGGCCGCATGAAGAGCCGCGAGTATTATACCGCCTTCGCCGAACGGCTTCCCGCCGATACCGTGATCCTCACGGCGGGATGCGCCAAGTATCGCTACAACAAGCTCGATCTTGGGGATATTGGCGGCATACCGCGGGTGCTCGACGCGGGCCAGTGCAACGATTCTTATTCACTCGCGGTCATTGCGCTCGCCCTCAAGGACGCCTTCGGCCTCGACGACGTGAACGATCTCCCGATCTCGTACAATATCGCCTGGTACGAGCAGAAGGCCGTGATCGTGCTGCTGGCGCTACTGTATCTCGGCGTAAAGAACATCCACCTGGGGCCCACGCTTCCGGCGTTTTTATCTCCCGCCGTGGCGAGCGTTCTCGTGGAGCGGTTCGGGATCGCCGGTATTGGCGCGGTTGATGAGGATGTCGCGATATTCATGGGAGAACGAGACCCGGACGCGTGCGCGGTGTGCTCCTGACTGCTTTGGAAGCGTGTGTTGTTGCAGGGCGCGAGGGGGACAACTCGGGCGTCCCCCTCGCGTAGTTCTATTTCGTCAGCACCTCGAGCCGCGCAAGGTTCGCGAGCGCCTCGTCGCGCGACGCGCCGCAGAGCTCCATCGTCGGCGTGAATTCGCGGCATACGGGCGGGCGTAGATCGTAGATGCCGCAGGTGCGATCCGCCGTCAGATGGATGCAGCGGACCCCCGCCGGCTTGCCGCCCGGCATGCCCGGTATGGCCGATGAGATCGACGGCGCGATGCAGCAGGCGCCGCAGCGGTTGCAGTTCATCGGCGGCGCCTCCGGCGGACGTATCGCACGACAATCAACACGCCGATGACGATGGTGACGACAATGATGGCGATCGTCGTCTCGACGGCACAGGTGATGTTGCGCCCAACGTACCGGTAGCCCATCCTGCGGCAGTACGCGGCGGTGTCCTCGTAGCATTCCTTTCCGCAACTGTGCCAGCCGATCGGCTCATCGTACCAGGAGCCGTCCTCGATCACGCCGCACTCCCGCGTAATGTGGTTCACGGCGCCGTACTCGACCGTGGCGTGCAGCGGAGTTTGGCCAACGAGCGCACACATGACCAGCAGGAAAGGGACCATCCCCGCGCACAGCGAAGCGCGGGTCGGAGTGGTCGGAGATGGCCGCATTACAGGCCCCCGTCCGTTGCCGCTCGCCAGTACCGCCCGGCGGCGATGAATGCGGGCGAGGGTATGGCGTCCGCAAGGAAATGTGAGCGGGGGCAGCTGGCGAAACCGAAAACGACAAACCGCGCCGTCAGCTTGATGCCGAGCGACGGCGTGAAGCGCGCTCCGAGATTTGAGCGTATTCGTGTCATGCGCGTGAAAAATTGACGGTCCCAATCATTCGGGCTAGTATGAACCGTGGCGCGCAATGTCAATAGTTTTACCGCGGAAAGCATGCTTGACAAATGTCGCCGCCGGCCCGTATAGTGCCGATAATCATCACCCTGTGCGAGACGAGACCATGCCAACAACAGCCTTCCTGATCCTCGAGGACGGGACCGAATTTACCGGGACCCTGTTCGGCCACGAGTCCGAGACCATCGGCGAGGTGGTGTTCAACACCTCCATGAGCGGCTACCAGGAGGTGCTCACCGACCCCTCGTACAATGGCCAGATCGTGGCCATGACCTATCCCATGATCGGCAACTACGGCGTGAACCCGGACGATGTCGAGTCCGACCGCGTACAGGTGGCGGGCTTCGTGGTCAAGGAGTACAGCAAGACCTATTCGAACTTCCGGGCCACGCAGTCGTTGGGTGACTACCTGCGGGAGGCGCGCGTCTCGGCAATCGAGGGCATCGACACCCGCCGCCTCACGCTGCACATACGCGACAAGGGGGCGCTGCGCGGCGGGATCTTCCTGGACCGTACGGGGGCCGTCGATCGCCTGAAGGCCCATCCGAACATGGAGGGGCTTGACCTTACGCTGAACGTCGCCTGCGCGACACCGTACGATTTCGCGCCGCGCGAGAAGGGCACGCCCCACGTGGCCGTGTTCGATTTTGGCGTGAAGACCAATATCCTGCGCCTGCTGCGCGAGTCCGGATTTTCCGTCACGGTGCATCCCGGGAGCCGTCCCCTGAAGGAAGTGCTCGGCGAGGGCGCCGACGGCGTCTTTCTCTCCAACGGGCCCGGCGATCCCGACGCCGTGAAATACGCCCGCGCGCTCGTCGCCGATATCGCGAAGGAGAAAGTCCCCTGCTTCGGCATCTGCCTGGGGCATCAGATCCTCGCGCTGGGGCTGGGCGGGCGCACCTACAAGCTCAAGTTCGGCCATCGCGGCGGCAATCAGCCGGTCAAGAACCTCCGTACCGGATCGGTGGAGATATCGTCCCAGAACCACGGCTTCGCGGTCGATCCCGAATCGTTCGCGAACAATTCGGACATCGAAATCACGCACCGCAATCTCAACGACAACACCGTCGAGGGCTTCCGGCACAAATCGCTTCCCATCTTCTCGGTGCAGTACCACCCGGAGGCGGCGCCGGGCCCGCACGACTCGCGCTATCTCTTCGAGGAATTCCGTCAGCTGGTCGCAAGATGACGGCGCACGGCGCGCATGATCCCGGCGGCGCCGCCGAGGCGTCTCGTGCGCCGCATGAAGTGCATGTCCGGCTCGCCCGGGCGTTCTCCTCGGTCTTTCTCATCGGGCCGCCGATGGGCGAGGAGCTGGTGCATATCGTCTCCCATCTCTTTACGCACGAAGAGGCCGCCGTGGCGGCGCGCGTCCCGTATTACCTGCCCCGCTCCGCGCGGACGATCGCGCGCCGGGTCGGTCGCCCGGTCGCCGAGGTGGCGCCGCTGCTCGACGCGATGGCCGCGCGCCGGGTGATCGTGGGGACCCGGCGCGGCTACGCGCTCATCCCGCTTATCCCCGGCATGTTCGAGTATATGCTCATGCCCGGCGAGGCGAGCGACTGGCACCGCACCTACGGCGATCTCATCAGCCGGCTCTTCGAGTCGGGCTTTACGCGCGAGTACAGCACGGCGGCGATGCCCGCGATCCGCACCATCAGCGTCCAGAAAACCGTTGAGGGAAAGAGCCATGTCGTCGACGCCGATCTCGTGTCGCGGATGATCGACGCGCACGAAGACCTCGCGGTCGCGAAGGTGTGCCAGTGCCGCCAGTCGGCGCGCTTCTCGGGGCGGGAGTGCGCGCGCTCCGCGCCGGAGGACGGCTGCCTCATCTTCGGGGCCTTCGCCGCCTCGGCCGCCGGAAACGGCAGCGCGCGCCGCGTGTCCCGGGACGAGATGCGCGCGATCGTCGATGACCGCTGGAAGAAGCGCCTCATCTTCTTCGCCGGCAACGTGGACCCGGCCAGTCCCAACGCGATCTGCACCTGCTGCGACTGCTGCTGTCATTACGTGGAGGCCATCACCCGCTATGGCGCGATGGCCACGCTCTCGCCGCCGCATTACATCGCCCTGGTGGACGAGGCGCGCTGCACCGACTGCGGCCTCTGCGTTCCCGCGTGCAATACGCGCGCGCACACCCTCGTCGCGAAGAAGCACGGGTACGATGCGTCGCGCTGCGTCGGGTGCGGCCTGTGCGTGGACGCCTGCCGTCGGGGCGCCGTCACCATGGCGGTCAACCCGTCCTATCGCCGCCCGTCGCGAAGTTTTCCCCGGCTCATGCTGCGGCTTGCGCCCGCGATTTTCGTTTCGGGCCTTCGCGTGCTCATCAGGCGCCGGAGAACGGCCCCGAACGAGGCCTAACGGCCCGGTTTTGCCGGAAAAATACCGTCGCGGATGAAAATGTATTTGCGCATATCGCCGCCGCACGGGTATCATGCCCGATAATTTTTTTACCGAACACAGCGGAGGGAATGCAACGCATGAAATCATACACACACAGTACCGGGACCTATATCGGCAAGGGCGGCGTGGAGATATTCTATCAGTGTTGGACGGTCGAGCGGCCCCGCGCGGTGGTTGTCATCGCCCACGGCGTTGGCGAGCACTCGGGCCGATACGGCCACATCATCAACGCCATGAGCGGCGCGGGCGTGAGCTTCTACGCCATCGACCATCGCGGGCACGGAAAATCCGGCGGCAAGATGGGCCATGTCGAGAGCTTCATGGAATATGTCTACGACCTCAAGCTCTTCATGAACTTCGTGAAGGAGGACGCGAAGAACGCCCCGCTGTTTATGCTGGGGCACAGCATGGGCGGGGTGATCGCCCTCAAGTACGCGCTCACCTATCCCGAGGACATCGACGCGCTCATCGCGTCGTCGGCCGGCATGATCCCCGCCGTCGAGATCCCCAAGTGGAAGGAGTCGCTGGGGCTGTTCTTCTCCAAGCACCTGCCCGGATTCACCATGCCCAGCGGGCTGCCCTCGACCTTCATCTCGCACGACATGGAGATCGTGCGCGCCTACGACAACGATCCCCTGGTGCACGACAAGGTCTCGGCGCGCTGGTACACCGAGTTCCTCGGAACCGGCCAGGAATGTCTGGCGCGCGCGTCGGAGCTTCGCATGCCGCTTCTGGTGTTCCATGGCACGGGCGACCAGATCGTCGATTTCAAGGGTTCGGACCGGCTCTTCCAGGCGGCGTCCTCCAAGGACAAGTCGCTGCACCTCTTCGAGGGGCTCTATCACGAAACGATGAACGAAACGCCAGCCGAGCGCGCGAAGGTGCTGGACGTGGTCTCGAAGTGGATCATGGCCCATTGCACGAAGGGCGCGTACGCCGCGGCGAAGAAAAAACCCGCGACGGTGAAGCCCGTCGCCAAAAAGAAGGGCCCGGCGAAAAAGGCCGCTTCGAAGAAATCCCCGGCGAAAATGAAGCCGGCACAAAGAAAACCCGCCGCAAAGAAGGCCTCGGTGAAAAAGAAGACGGCGAAGAAGTCCGGAAAGAGAAAATAGCGGCCAACGCGGCGGGATCGTACACGGGGCGGGGGAATGCATCCTCCGCCCTTCGCATGTCCGGACGCGCGTGGTGATGGCGCGTCGCCGCGCTGATCCCCATACGCATCACCGACGGCATGACGTGAGGGGGATTTTTTTATTGACAATAGTATATATCGCGATATATACTATTGATGCGGAGGTGGCGGCCATGCAGACGGCAAAATTATTCATAAATGGGCGGAGCCAGGCGGTGCGATTGCCGCGGGAGTTTCAGTTCTCCGGAACGGAGGTGCTCATACATAGAGTGGGGGACGCGGTACTGCTGGTCCCGCGTGACAAGCCGTGGGAGGTGTTCATGCACGGGCTCACCTCATTTTCCGATGATTTTCTGGATGCCGGGCGCAACCAGGGCGTTCAAAAGAAGCGGACGTCTCTGTAGTGTACCTGCTCGATACCGATATCTGCATTTATATTATCCGGAAGCGGCCTCCCGAGGTGCTTCGCGCCCTGAAGAGGAACTATCGGGCGGGGTTGCATGTTTCATCGATTTCTGTCGCAGAGCTTGAGTATGGGGTGGAAAAGAGCGCATTCCCGGAGAAGAACCGGGTGGCGCTCGTGGAGTTCCTTTCGCTGTTCGACATCGTGGCATTCACCGATGCCGATGCCGCGGCATACGGGACAATCAGGACGGCGCTGGAGAAGAACGGTTCGCCCATCGGCCCCCTGGACCTTCTGATCGCCGCACAGGCGCTGTCCCGGAATTATACGCTTGTTACCAACAATACGCGCGAGTTCGCGCGAATCGAGACATTGAAAATCGACAACTGGGCCGCGTCACCGGCCGAGGGAAAATAAAAAACGCCGGGTGGGAAAGCCCGGCGTTTTGAATGATACTGCGATGTTGGCCCAATCTTACTTCAAGAGTTGCAATACGGTTTGCGACTTGGTGTTCGCCTGGGCAAGCATGGCCGTGGCCGCCTGCGTCAGGATCTGGTACCGCACGAACGACGACATCTGCTCCGCCATGTCGGTGTCGCGGATGCGGCTCTCCGATGCCTGCGTGTTCTCGTAGGCGTTCATGAGGCCCTTCGCGGCGTGCTCGAGCCGGTTGAAGTAGGCGCCGAGGTCCGCGCGCTGCTTGGAGATGATGCGCAGCGCCTCGTCGGCCAAACCGATCACGGCGTTCGCCTTGCCGGGCGTCGAGAGCGAGATGAACGTGAGAACGGTGGGGTTGCGGATCCCCAGCGCCGCCGAGGTCATGGTCTCGATGAACACGCGCTCGCGCTGGTGCATGTTGGGTCCCATGTGGAACCACATCGACGCCGTCGGGTTAAGACGGGCGAACGACCCGGTGAGCAGCTTCATCTTGTTGAACTCCGCCTGGGACGCGATACGGTCGATTTCATCGACAAGCTCGGAGATTTCGACCTGGATCTGCTGCCGGTCCTCGGGGGTGTAGATGCCGTTGGCGGCCTGCACCGCGAGCACCCGGATCCGCTGGAGGATGTCCTGCGATTCCTGCAGGTAGCCTTCGGCGGTCTGGATCATCGACATGCCGTCCTCGGTGTTCCGCTCGGCCTGGCGCAAGCCCTGGATCTGCGAGCGCATCTTCTCGGACACGGCCAGCCCCGACGCATCGTCGCCGGCGCGGTTGATCCGCATGCCCGAAGAGAGCTTCTCGACATCCTTGGTGATGCTCCAGTCGTGGAACTTCAAGGTGCGGTGCGCGAAGATCGCGCTGACGTTGTGGTTGATAATCATGTTTCCTCCTTGAAATTTTTCGCTATCGTCCTTGATAGCGGGATGATTCCTTTTTTTACATTCCCGCCTGGGTTGACGGAGATATAAAAATTCGTTCACTCAATGCTTCGACATATCGGCGATTTTCCGTAACAGCGAATATCTCAAATAAATCGTAAATAAATACGATTATTCGTAAATACGGAGTTATTTCATGCATATTTGGTTCTTGTCATTTTTTTGTTGATGGCGGGACACGGCACGATGCCGCTTCCGGCGCGAGATGGCCGCCGTTCGCACTACACAAAAAAATTATGTCACATATATTTTCCTTGATTTGTATCGCGTACGATGCCATCATGCGTGCCGTGGACACGCTCCCCGACGAAAACAAGATATTCGTCATCGACACCAACGTGGTGCTCTACGACTACCGGAGCATCTACTCGTTCCAGGAGCACACCGTGATCGTCCCGATCACGCTGCTCGAGGAGATCGACCGCTTCAAGCGCGGAAACGAGATCATCAACTACAACGCGCGCGAGTTCACCCGCGAGCTCGACGCGCTCATCGGCGATCGTCTGCCCGGCGAGGGCGTGCCGCTGCCGTCCGGGGGCATGCTCGCCGTGAGCACCGACATCAGGAAGGACGAGAAGCTCGGAAGCGTCTTCTGGGAGGACAGCCCCGACCACCGGATCCTTGCGCTGGCCTACAACCTGTCGGTGCGCCATGGCGGCGACCGCGTCTTCCTGGTCTCCAAGGACATCAACCTGCGCATGAAGGCCAAGAGCGTGGGCGTCCACGCCGAGGACTACGAGACCGGAAAGATCAAGGACATCGACGAGCTCTACACCGGCAAGAGCCTCGTCGAGAACATGTCGGGGGAGTTCATCGACCGGCTGTACCGCGAGGGCGCCGTGGTGATCGACGCGCTCGACCGCGATATCGCCCCGCACCCGAACCAGTACTTTATCATGCGCAACGGCACGCGCAGCGCCCTCACGACGTATCAAAAAGAAGAGAAGGCCCTGCGCATCGTGGAGAAAAAACGCGCCTACGGCATCACGCCGCGCAACGCCGAGCAGACCTTCTCGCTGGACGCGCTCATGAACCCGGCGATCAGCCTGGTGACGCTCTCCGGCAAGGCGGGCACGGGGAAGACGCTCATGGCGCTCGCGGCGGCGCTGGAGCGGCGGAAGGAGTACAAGCAGATCCTCCTCGCGCGCCCGGTGATCCCGCTGTCCAACCGCGACATCGGCTACCTCCCCGGCGACATCGCGGAGAAGATCGATCCGTACATGCAGCCGCTCTACGACAATCTCTCGGTGATCAAAAACCAGTTCAGCGAGGAATCGCCCGACTTCAAGCGCATCGCCGAGATGGTGACCAACGGCAAGCTGCACATCATGGCGCTCGCCTACATCCGCGGGCGCAGCCTCTCGAAGGTGTACTTCATCGTGGACGAGGCGCAGAACCTCACGCCGCACGAGGTGAAGACGATCATCACGCGCGCCGGGGAGGGGACCAAGATCGTCTTCACCGGCGACCCGCACCAGATCGACACGCCCTACCTCGACTCGCGCTCCAACGGGCTCACCTATCTCATCGACAAGATGAAGGGGCAGGACATCTACGCGCACGTGACGCTCGAGAAGGGCGAGCGCTCGCACCTGGCGGAGCTGGCGTCGGACCTGTTGTAGGATTAATCCGTCATCAGTGAAAAAGTTTTTCCTCTGTCTCTTCACGTGAGCATCTCAAGGTCATGAGAGAGAAGGCCGTGGCCTCCTGTGACGAGTAAAAACGCGACTGTGACATGCTCGATGAGAAATTCATCGAAAAGAAGATGACGGAACGCACGGATTGATGTGCATGAATCCTCATATCGGACTGCGATTGCGTCCGTGCGGGCTATGGCGTTCCAGTCAGAACCGCCGGGAGAATCCGACGCTCACGCCGTCCGGCCGGGCGTGTGCGCGCTCCAGCGGCCAGTCGGCGGCATATCGCGGGAGCAGGTCGACGCCGACCGCCGAATCGTCGAGGATCCGTGCCACGAGACCGTGCCGAGTGTTGTGATTGTCGATCCGGTTGTACGAATAGATCATGTCGATGATCGTAAACCCGACCCAGGCGCCCAGCGACGCAAAGCCGATGCGTTCGCCCGTGCCGGTCGGTCCGATGAACGAATACACGACGCCGGCGGCGCCGGCCGTTTTAAACGCGCAAAAGCCCAGGCCCCACCAGGTGAAGCCCGCATTCCAGCTGCCGCTCCAGACCGGCGCGAGCGAGGCGATCGTCGCAACGACGGGAGAATGATACGGCCGCCCACCGGCGTCCGAAACGTCGATTTTCCTCTTCGAGAGCGTTTCAACGTCGCTCTTGCGTATCCAGGTCTCCACGGGGGAATTCAGGTCCGTTCGGCAGGTGTAGGATTCGCTGTTCTCGTCGACGATATGCGCCTCGATCGTCGTGCCATCGGTCTTGTAGATGTACCGCTTCTGTTTGTAATTGTCATGATAGAGCGTCCGCAGGACCTCGGCCCGGGGGATGGTTGTGCGCGTTCCGCCGGGCAGGAGCAGGTCAATGCTCCGGTCCGATTCCGCGGCGATCTTCCCTTCCAGAATCCTCCCGTTTTTTAGAAAGACCGATTCCGCATGCGCGGAGCCGTGCGCGATCGCCGTGATGAGCGCGCATGCGATCGCGATCGTGATCCCTGCCCGTACTGATGCCGTGTTCATATTCGATTGACCACCCTGCTTACTTGATTACCTTCACCGCCTGCACATCGGCCTTCGGCGCGGATACGATCCCGCCCGGCGTAAGGATCGCATAGGTTTCGCCGCGGCTGATGATCGCTCCCCGGATGACGCGCCCGGAATACAGCGAGACCTCGTCAATGCGCTCGAACGCCTCCCTGATCTGCTCCATCGTTCTGGACGACTGCCCCATCAGCTTCCTGATCTTCTCCGCCCTGGGTCCCGCGTCCGTGCGTCCGGGCTCCCCGGTCTTTTTCTCGAGCTCCGACTCGATGCGAAGGATCTCGCGCTGAATTGTTGCAAGCTCATCGGCCGATGCCGTCGCGATGCCCGGCGCAATCCCGATCCGGGATACTTTTCCCGTTGTGAGAACTTCGTCCGCGCCCATCGGGCGTAGCTCGATCGTGACATCCCCGCGCCCCGCTGCGGCCGCCGTGGATGCCATGACGGCGGTGGTGCCCGCGCCGACGATCGTTTCCGTGAACGGTTTGACCGCGATGCCCGGATTGGCCGCCACCGATACCGACCCTTCTCCGACGGAGACGAGATCGATCGATCCCCGCGTCGAGACGGTGAATATCGTTCCGCGTACGCTTGCGGTGATCGTGTTCGTCGCGACGGAATACGACGAGCACGGGTCGAGTTTCACAAGCTTCGAGGTGATCGCGCCCGCGCGAAGGATGATCCGCGACGCGGCGTTGGTGAATAAACCCCGGATCGCAACCGTCGTGTTCTCCTGGATCCGAAGGACGCCTTTGTCGCCGACCTGGATGACGATGAACGAAGAGGCGCGCGTGGTGAGCGTGTCCCCGTCGCGGACGATGTCGCCCAGGGCGAGCCCCGCCGGCGCGGCGCCGTTTCGTTGAATAGTGGTGGAGCCGACGAGACAGACGACCCGCGCCGGGGCGATCGCGTTCGCGGCGTCTTTTTTCCCGCAGTGCGCAAGCGGCGCAACGCAGACGGCAAACGCCATTGCGCGCATCAGCAGTCCCGTCAGGGTATGGTTTCCTTTCATGTGATACACGCTCCGTATGATAATAATTTCCTCGTTCCCGGCCTATTTCGATACGCATACGCGCCGTGGTGCCGGTGCGTTCCCGAAAAGAACGATCAGGTCTGCGGGTGGTTGCGTGTCAATGTCGAAAGACGGTATGGGGAATGAACGACATGATTACGGGAATGAAGGCGAAACCATTTCCCCTTCAACCTGTTGATGGCCATGGCATGGTGTGCGGTGCATCATGGACTCGGGACGTGAAGATCGTGTGTCATTATGCGGCTGCTGCGGATGGGGCGAAACAGAATGCATGATCGATCGATTGAATATTATTTCGAAGAGTATCGCGCGGTCGCGGCACGTTGATCAATAAACGATTCCGATGCCGCGACTCGCGAGCCCCTTTATTTTCCTTCTTTAAGGTATACCCAAATGGACATGTCTTTAATGGTTCTTAATCCCTGAACATATGTCCGATACGGTTTTTGGGGATTGTCGACCATGACCCCCATGACGGTTTTATCTTTATCGTTGGCGAAGTCCTTGAGCGCGATGTCAACATACCGCTTGGCCTCCTTGATGACCGGGGGGAAGGTCTTCGGCATGGCCGAGCAGTTATAATCGCGGAGAACATCCGAAATCACGTCCGGGGTCGTCCACGACGCTCCCGGCGCTTTAATGGATCGCACGATAAACTGCTGTTTGGTGCACAGCTGGAATTTTTCTTGTTTGATCGCATCGTGCCACGCATCCACCTCTTTTTTCATTGAGGCGAGTGTGCCCTTGCCGCCGTACCCCTCCATGTCGAATTTTTCCGGAAGCTGAATTTTCATGCCGGCGGGATCAAAGTTGCAGTACATGAGGTTTGCGTATTTTCTCTTGAAATTTTTAATTTCAATGGTGAGCGTGACCCGGTCCGTTTTCTCCTTGGCGGTGTTGTAGTTCCTGTTGCTGTTGAAGAGTGTGTTGTAATTCTCGACGAAGCAGTTCGCTTGTTTTTCCCTGTTTTGTTTCTCCTCGGGGGTGAGCATGAGCCCGGCGCATGAACCAAGCGAAAATATGAGCGCAAGACCAGCCACGATGAACGGAAAGCGTATCGCACGTACTTTTTTCATGGGTGAATCCTCCCTGTGTGTGTTTTGTATTTTTCACTGTGGTCTGGTTTTGGAAAAAAATCATGAAGATTTTTTACGCTGCAGTGTGGTCGATCGCACCATATCTCGGCTTGGATGGGCGGCGCGGAAGTGGGAAATTTCTACTTGAAATAAACGATTCGCTTCTATCTGTTGCCGACCATGGCACAGTGTGCGGAAAAACGAGCGGGGCGGCATGCGCAGGTATAGCGGGCTGTCCACGAAGATGACGAAGCCGGGGGTGAAGCCCGCCCGGAACCTCTTCGGGGGCTTTCGGCTCGGGCGCGTTCCCGTTCCCGACTTCATCGGCATGGCGGGCACGCTCTACGACCGGCTGCGCTTCGGGATCGGCAACTATCGCGTGGTGATCGCCGGCGTCGCGGCGGGCGTGCTCATCGCGTTCATCGTGATCCTCGTCATGGACTTCATGAAGGTGCGGTCGCTCGCGACCTATCAGCCCAACACCACCACTAAAATCTACGACAAGAACGGACAGCTCGTCTCCGAGCTCTTTCGCCAGAAGCGCGAGGTGGTGAAGCTCGACAAGATCCCGAAACACCTGGTGAACGCGTTCATCGCGATCGAGGACAATGAGTTCTACGATCACTTCGGCATCAACATCAAGGGGATCGTGCGGGCCTTCTTCATCAACATCTTTTCGGGGCGGATCAAGCAGGGCGGAAGCACCATCACCCAGCAGCTCGCGAAGGTGATGCTCACCTCCGGCGAGCGGAACCTCTACCGGAAAGCGAAGGAGGCCTGCATCGCCATCATGATGGAGATGGCCTACTCGAAGGACGAGATCCTGGAGTTGTACCTCAACCAGATCTTCATGGGGCACGGCTCCTACGGCGTGGAGTCTGCGTCGCGCTTTTACTTCGACAAGCACGTGTGGGAGCTCTCGCTCGCGGAGTCCTCGCTGCTGGCGGCGCTGCCCTCGGCGCCCAACAAGCTCTCGCCCATACGCTATCCCAAGACCGCGATCGAGCGCCACAAGGTGGTGCTGGCCAAGATGATCGAGCTGGGCTTCGTGCGCATCAAGGAGGCCGAGGACGCCTTCCTCGCCTTCTGGCCGAATTACCTCGCGGACCTTTCGGACATGTCGCCGTCCATGAACACCTGGTCCACGCGGCTCAACCGCACGCCGTGGTTCACCGAGTACATCAGGCGCGAGCTCGTCAAGAAGTACGGCGAGAAGATGGTGTACGAGGAGGGGCTCAATGTGTACACGACGCTCGACATCACCAAGCAGCTCGCCGCGCAGGAGACGCTGCGCCGCGGGCTCCTGAAGCAGTCCACGGTGTCGAAGGGCCTGGCCTTCAAGAACTATCATTACGTCGCCGAGAACTATTCGGGGCTGGTGGAGCTCTTCGCGCTCATGTTCGACATCGATCCGTTCGCGAAGAAGGGGTCGGTCGAGTCCGGTCGCTTCAATGCCTATCTCGAGAGCGGCCTGCTCGACGAGTTGGAGGCGCTCAACCTGATCGTCGGTTTGGACGTCATCGACATCGCGCTGGACGGCTACAAGCGGCAGTTCACCGAGGAGGTCGAGTTCCAGCAGGTGGAGGGCGCGCTCATCTCCATCAACCCGACCAACGGCTACATCGAGGCGCTGGTGGGCGGCCGGGAGTTCTCGCAAACCAACCAGCTCAACCGCGCCATGCAGTCGCGGCGGCAGCCCGGCTCCTCCATCAAGCCGCTCATCTACGCGGCGGCCATGGAGTCGGGCAAGTTCTCGCCGGGGAGCGCCGTGCTCGACTCGCCCATCATCTACCTGGACAGCCAGCACGGCGACTGGATCCCCGAGAACTACGAGGGCGAGTACTACGGCCTCATCCGCTTGCGACGGGCGTTGGCGATGTCCATCAACGTGGTCACCATCCGCGTCGCCGAAACGCTGGGCCTGGAATACGTGATCCGCTATCTGGACAAGCTCCTCAAGTTCGACGAGGCCGAGTCGAAGCAGCGCATCCCCCGCAACATGTCCATCGCGCTGGGCTCCTTCGAGGTGTCGCCCTTCGAGCTCGCGCGCGCCTACGCCATCATCGCAAACGGCGGGAAGGACGTGATCCCCTTCAGTATCCGCTCGGTGCGCGACCGGCGGGGGACGGTGCTCGAGAACCAGGAGGAGGAGGTGCGCGCGCAGCTCCTCAAAGAGGAAAAGAACGGGTCCCTCCAGATCATCAAACCCGAAACGGCGCAGGTGATGATAAGCATGCTGCGATCGGTCATCTCGGAGGGCACGGGGCGCGGCGCCAGCCCCGGCCGCGTCGCCGGCGGAAAAACCGGGAGCACCAACAACTGGAAGGACGCCTGGTTCGTGGGCTTTGTCCCGCAGTTGGCCACGTGCATCTGGGTCGGATACGACAAGCTGGGCCTGTCGCTGGGCGTGGGACAGGCGGGGGGCGGGGTCGCCGCGCCGATGTGGGGACAGTACATGCGCGAGGCCCTCAAGAACGAGCCGGTGCTGCAGTTCCCCAATTACGCGCCGCTGGCCGGCGGGCGGGTCTGCGCCAGCTCGGGACTGCTGCCGTCGCCCTCCTGTAAGGAGGTGATCGACGAGATATTCGTGCCGGGTTCGCAGCCGGACAAGGCATGCGACGTGTGCTCGGGCGAGGCCGGCGTGAAGGTGGGCTCCTTTCGCCGCGGGCCCAAGGAGAACATCACCTCCGACCAGAAGAAGTCCATCATGAGCAATATCAAGAAGCGCTCGGGGGAGGGCAGGCCGGTCCTCCGGGACTTCGGCGACGACCTGCTCGATTGAGCGCGGCGCACAGAGCATCATAGAACAGAGAACAACACCATGGCAACCGAAAAGAACCTTCCGTTCACTAAACAGCAGATCGAAGCGATCATCGAGCGGCACCCGACGCCGTTTCATATTTACGACGAGCGCGCGATTGTCGATAACGCCCGGCGGTTGATCCGCGCCTTCGCGTGGGCGCCCGGCTACACCGAGTACTTCGCCGTGAAGGCGACGCCGAACCCGCACCTCCTGAAGCTCTTGGCGGGCGAGGGCTTCGGCGCCGACTGCAGCTCGCTGCCGGAGCTCGTGCTCGCGGAGCGCGCCGGCGTCACCGGGGAGCGCATCATGTTCACCTCGAACGATACGCCGGCGCATGAGTTCGTCAAGGCGCGCGAGCTCGGCGCGATCATCAACCTGGACGACATCAGCCACATCCCGTTCCTCGAGGCCGCCTGCGGCATTCCGGAGGTGATCTCCTTCCGCTACAACCCGGGGCCGCTCAGGACGGGAGGCTCCATCATCGGTCATCCGGAGGAATCGAAGTACGGCTTTACGCGCGAGCAGCTCTTCGAGGGCTATCGCCTGGTGCGCGACAAGGGGGCGCGGCGTTTCGGGCTGCACAGCTTCATCATCTCCAACGAGCTCAATCGCGGCTTCTTCGTGGAGACGGCGCGCATGCTCTTCGAGCTCGCCATCGAGCTCAAGCGCGAGATGGACCTGCGGCTGGAGTTTCTGAACCTCTCCGGCGGCATCGGGATCCCGTATCGGCCCGATCAGGACGCGGTTGATTTGGAGGCGCTCTCCGCGGAGATCAAGGCCGAGTACGAGCGCACGATCGTCCCGGCCGGGCTGCACCCGATGAAGATATTCATGGAGTGCGGCCGCATGGTCACGGGCCCGTACGGCTACCTGGTCTCGCGCGTGCTCCACCTGAAGAACATCTACAAGCAGTACGTGGGACTCGACGCCTGCATGGCGAACCTCATGCGCCCGGCGCTCTATGGCGCCTATCATCATATCACCGTGATGGGAAAGGAGGGCGCGCCGCGCGACCGGGTGTACGACGTGACCGGCTCGCTGTGCGAGAACAACGACAAGTTCGCGATCGACCGCGCGCTCCCGGCGATCGAGATCGGCGACATCGTGGTGATCCACGACGCCGGCGCGCACGGGCACGCGATGGGCTTCAACTACAACGGCAAGCTGCGCTCGGCGGAGCTCCTGCTGCGCCCGGACGGCTCCGTGAAGCTCATCCGCCGCGCCGAGACGATGGACGACTACTTCGCGACGCTGGATGTGTCGTCGCTGTAGAAAGCATCCTGCCGGGTAAAGACCCGACGTTTGCGCGCGCTTTTTGTTTGACGAAGCGTATATGTCCGCGTATACTTGTTCTATCCCTGCCGTCAGGAGCCCCATATGCCCCAGATTACCATCTATGTCAGCAAGGAGCTCGAAAAAACGATCGTGAGCCGCGCGAAAAAGGAAAAGGTTTCCTTGTCCCGATGGATCAGCGCGCGCCTGGAGCGTTCCCTCGAATATGAATGGCCCGCGGACTATTTTGGTCTGTTTGGCTCGGTGGCGGATATCGAACGGCCGCCGCAACCGGATGGAACCCGGGACCGTCGCGAGTCGCTATGAAATATATCCTCGACACCAATATCTGCGTCTATGCGCTGAAGAACATGTTTCCGTCGATTGCGGCGCATCTGAAATCCGTACGGCCTTCGGATGTCGCCATCCCAACCATCGTTGAAGCGGAATTGATGCTGGGCGCGTACAGGAGCAGCGCCCGGGAGGCGACGATCAGGGCGGTGTCGCTGTTTCTTGAACCGATTACGCGAATCCCCTTCGGGGAGCGTGAAGCGCAGTGTTATGCCGATATCCGCGCAGGGCTCGAGAAGCGGGGAGTGCCGATCGGACCGAACGATTACATTGTCGCGGCGTCGGCGGTCGCCCATCGGGCGACATTGGTTACCCATAATACCGGCGAGTTCTCGCGCGTTCCCGGCCTGGTCATCTGCGATTGGTGCGAGGCGTAAGCGAGCGGCATCCCGTCATGAACACCAACCCCCTCATCGGCTTCATCCGGACCCTCGGGCTCATCATGAGCGGGCGCGTGCTCTTTCTGGGCTCCAGCGTCGGGAAGCAGCTCGCAATGCCCGACGGCAGGGTGTTCACGGTGTTTCGTCATGTGAAGATACGCCCGAAGGGGATCAGCCCCGATCCCGAAGCGGTGTTTCTCGTGCGCTTCAAGCCAAGGCGGATGAGCGATCGCGCCAATCGCGTCTTTTCACTGCTTCCCATGCTGGTATTCATGGGCTTTCGCGGGTTTCGCCAGAAATACTGGGCGGTGGAGGAGGGGACCGGCCTGTGCCAGGGGCTCTACGAGTGGCAGACGATGGCGGACGCCGGGAACTACGCGAACTCCATCGCCATGCGTTTCATGCGCAACCGTTCGGTCCCCGAGTCGGTTTCCTTCGAGATCATCGACCAGCGCGCGGCGCGGTACTGGGCGTTTGGATGAGGTGACCGACGGCCGCTCAGTCGATGTTCCGTTCCGCGCAGTAGTCCCGAATCATCACCAGAAACTCATCGCCGTACCGCTCGCACTTGTGCTCGCCGACGCCGTGTATGTCCAGGAGCGCAGCCCGGTCGCGGGGATAGCGCGAGGCCATCTCGGAAAGCGTCCGGTCGGAGAAGACGACGTACGGTGGCACGCCCCCGGCTGATGCAAGCGCCATGCGGAGTTTCCGGAGCCTCTCGAAGAGCTCGCGGTCGTAGTTGGCCTGTGCGGATTTCCCGCCGGCGAAAACGGCGCACCGGTCGTTGATAATCGTGCCGCGCACCGTGACGTCGCCGCGCATAACGTCGTAGCCGAGCCGGGTGATCGTGAGGACCCCGAAGTTTTCCATGTCCTGGACCATTAAACCCTGCCGGATGAACTGGCGCGCCAGATGCAGCCATTGCTTCTTCGAGTAGTCCGCCCCGATGCCGTAGGTGGACAGTCGGTGATGGTCGTACGAGAGAATCTTCTGCGATTCCGATCCGCGCAGCACGTCGATGATGTGGTTGACGCCGAATCGCTCGTTCACGCGCTTCACGCAGGAGAGGAGCTTCTGCGCGGGGACGGTGAGGTCCTCGCCCGGCGCCGGCGGCTGCGTGCAGTTGTCGCACATGCCGCAGTCGTCGTGCTCGTAGGCCTCCCCGAAATAGGCGATGAGAGGCGCGCGACGGCATCCGGTCGCCTCGGCGTAATCGACCAGCGCCCTGAGGTGGCGCTCGGCGTTCGCACGCTCCCGGTCGTCCTCCTTCTGGTTGATGAAAAACCTGATCTTGTGGATGTCCCCGTAGCTGTACAGGAGCAGGCAGTGCGCGGGCAGGCCGTCGCGCCCCGCGCGCCCCGTCTCCTGGTAGTACGATTCGATGCTCTTGGGAAGATCGTAGTGCACCACGAAGCGGATGTTCGATTTGTGGATCCCCATCCCGAAGGCGATGGTGGCGACGATGATCTGCACCTCGTCGCGGATGAAGCGCTCCTGGTTCTGTTTGCGGACCTCGTCCTCGAGCCCCGCATGATAGGGGAGGACCGAATGTCCCGCGTCGGCGAGGCGCGCGGCGAGGGCGTCCACGCCGTTGCGCGAAAAGCAGTACACGATCCCCGACTGTCCGGGAAACGCGCTCAGGAACGCCGCGAGCTGGGCGTAGGCGTCGTCCTTGGGGAGCACCTGGAAGAAGAGGTTCTCGCGGTTGAAGCTGGCCACGTACACGCCCGCGTCGCGCAGGCGCAGGCTCTCCACGATGTCGCGGCGCACCGCCTCGGTCGCGGTCGCGGTGAGGGCCACGCAGACGGCGTCGGGGAAACCGGCCCGGAAGGCGGCCATCTGACGGTACTCCGGGCGGAAGTCGTGGCCCCATTCGGAGATGCAGTGCGCCTCGTCGATCGCGATGCAGTCCACGCGCACCGACGCGAGGAGGGAGGCGATGTCGCGCTTGAGGAGCGTCTCGGGGGCCGCGTAGAGGATCTTCGCAGCGCCGTCGGTGATGCGCATAACGTTTTCGCGGTACTCGTCCGGGTCGATCATGCTGTTGAGCGCGAGTGCGGGCACGCCGTAGCCGCGCAACTGGTCCACCTGGTCCTTCATGAGCGAGATGAGCGGCGATACCACCACCGTGAGCCCCTCGAAGAGCAAGGCGGGGATCTGGTAACAGATGGACTTGCCGCCGCCGGTGGGCATGATGGCCAGCGTATCGCGCTTCGACAGGACCGAGCGGATGATCTCCTCCTGCAGGGGCCGGAAGGTGTCGTAGCCGAACGTGTGTTTCAATATGGATCGTGCGGTATCGGTCATGATTCGCCTGGGCGTTACATCAGTTGTGTGCGTCTGTATTGTATACGAGCGTGCGGGCGATTAATCCAAGCAAGTGCGCCGTGATCCTCCCCCGCGCATTCGAGACGAGCATCGGTATTCGCGCGGTGAAGGGCAAATACATTTTTTCGGCCGCTCAAGCGAAAGAACCGTGCGCGTGTCATCGCCGGCCGTCCGCGGATTTATTCTCTTGACTTTTCACGCGAAGGGGAGCACACAAGGGGTCCGGTTGTCGCCGCATCGTCCTATCGGGTGGCCCGCGCCGCGGCAGGGGGCCGTGGGTCGTCGACCGTCGAAATCGCACCATGGAGCACATCGGCACAATACTCAACGGCGCGTACCGGATCGCGGAGAAGCTCCGGGAGGATTGGTCGTGCCAGGTCTACCGCGCGCATGCCGTATCCGGCGGGGACGCGGTCGATGCGACGATCATCAAGCGCGAGGCGCTCTCCGGCCGGCTGGAGGGAACGATCCGATTCCGCTCCGAGATGGAGACCGTCCGCGATTTCGACCATCCCGCCATCGTCCGCGCGCTCCAGGCCGGCGAGCAATTCGGCACCGTGTATGTGGTGAGCGCGCGATGCGACGCACCGCAGCTCTCGGGCGTCATGCGCGACGCCGCGGGCGACGTGCCGCGCGCCCTCGCCATAAGCGTCGATCTCTGCCGGGCCCTCGCGTACGCGCACGGACGCGGGGTGCTCCACAGGGGGATCAGGCCGGATGCGGTCATGGCCGGTCGGGACGGGGCGATGCTTGCGGGCTTCGGCCTCGCGCATGTGGTCGAGTGCGCCGCCGCCACCTCGCCGGAGGACCGGGCGACGCTGTTCGGCTATCTGGCCCCCGAGCAAAGCGGGTTGATCCGCAAGCGCGTCGACGAGCGCTCCGATCTCTATCAGCTCGGCGTGCTGCTCTATCACCTGACGACGGGCCGGTTGCCCATCACGGGCGACAGCGTGACCGCGATCGTCCACCGCCACCTCACCCAGGTCCCCGAGCCCCCCGCGCGAGTGAACACGCGCCTTCCCGCCGTGCTCGACCGCATCATCATGCGGCTCCTCGAAAAGGACCCGGACCGACGGTATCAGAGCGCCACTGGCCTGTGCGCCGACCTCGAGCGGCTGATTGGCGGCAATGACGACTTTATTCCCGGCCTGGACGATCACGCGAGCCGCATTGAGCTCGGCGGACCGCTCATTGGACGCGAGACGGAGTTCGAGCGGCTCACGCGGCTCTATGAGCGAACGCGCCGTGGACGGTGCGCCGTGTGCGTCATCGACGGACCGCCGGGCTCGGGGAAAACGCGGCTCGTCGAGGAATTCGTGGACCATGTGCGCGGCGTGGGGGGCGCCATCATGACGGGGCGGTGCGTCTCCCAGGGGCCCGCCAGGCCGTACGGCCCGCTCAGCGAGGCGCTGGCCGGGTATGCCGCGGCCTTCGCCGCCTATCCCGACGAGCGGCGGGCGGCGATCCGCGCGCGCACCGCTGAGGAGTTCCCGAGCCTGCGCTCCCTCGTGGCGACGCTGTGTCCCGCGATCACGGGCGTCATCGGCGAAGGGGGTGCGGTGGAGCCGATCAGGGCCGAGCGCGAGGGCGCGCGCTTTCGAGAGGTCGCCGCGCGCCTCTTCTGCGTCCTGGCCGATTGCGAGCGCGGCCTGGCGCTGATCGTCGAGGACGCGCACTGGGCCGACGAGGGGACGATGGCGATCCTCGCCGCGGCGGCATCCGCCCGGGGAGACCATCCCCTGATGATCGTGCTCACCCGGCGCGGCGGTCCGGGGGGCGACGACGGGTTCGTTCCCGGAACACACGCCCGCGCGATCGCGGAGCGCATCAGCCTCGGGCCGTTCGATGAGGCGACGCACGAGCGCTTCGTCGCGCGCATCCTCCGCGACGAGGGCGACGATGTCCGTTCGATCGCGCGGCGCATCTTCCCGCACAGCGGAGGGGTCCCGTTTCTGTCGTTGGAGCTCATCAGGCGGTATTTGGATGATGGCGCGCTGTCCTATCTCGACGGACGCTGGCATGCCGACCGCGCGCGGCTGGCGTCGATCGACGCGGGAGGGGGCGACCGCGATGTGCTGCTGGCGCGGATCGCCGGGCTGGACGATGACGATCGCGACATTCTTTCGGTCGCCGCGCTGATCGGCCGCTCATTCCGCCCGGAGCTCGTCGCCGCGGTGAGCGGGCGGGAGGTCGCGCGGGTGCTCGGGGCGATCGACCGCGCCGGCGATCGCGCGCTCATCGAGCCCGACGCCGGGGAGGCCTATGCGTTCATGCACGACCGCATCCGCGAGGCATTTTGCGCGGGGCTCCCCGGCGAGCGGACGCGCGCCCTGCACCGGGCGGCGGCCGAAACGCTCGCTCGCGCGCTCTCCGACGACGACGATGCGACGTTGTTTGAAATCGCCCATCACGCGATCGAGGCGGGGGAGCGCGCGCTCATCGTCCGATGGGCGTCCCGCGCGGCCGTTCGCGCCCGCGCGCGCTACGCGCTCGAAAGCGCCGGGCGCTACCTGCGCGAGGTGCTGCGCCATCTGGAGCGCGACGGGGACGGGGACGCGCGGGCGCTCTTCGTGAGCGCGACCGTCGAGCTGGGCGAGATCGCGATCGTCACCGGACGTACCGACGAGGGCGTCGAGACGTTGCGCTGCATCCTTCCGCGGATCGACGACGACCGCACGCGCGCGACGGCCTATCGCCTGCTCACCGACGCCTGCTACCGACGCGGGGACTGGGCCGGCTGCGAGGAGAACGCCGCGCGCGGCCTGCGCCTGCTGGGGGAGCGGCTCCCGCGGACCCGCGGGCGGGTCGTCGCGGGGATCCTGCGCGAGCTCGCCGTGCACGCGGCGCACGTGCTGTTGCCCGCGGTCTTTGTGCGCGCATCGACACGCGGGACCGGTGCGGTGCCCCGGGAGATCGTGGGGTTCTACGAACCGCTCAGCATGTCCTACGGGCTCAATGATCCCCTGCGGCTGGTCCGCTGCGCCCTGCGGATCCTGAACATCGCCGAGCGCCGGATCGGGCCCTCGCCGGAGCTGGCCAAGGCGCTCTCCGGGTACGCGTCGGTGTGCATGGCCGTTCCGCTGTTCGCGCGGGCGCGGCGCTATCATCGTCGGGCGCTGGCGCTCAACGAATCGCTGGGTTTCGAGGGCGGCATCGCGAAAAGCTGCGAGCTGATGGGATACTTCTACGAGTGGACCGGCGATTTCACCGCCGCACGGCTCTCCTTCCAGCGCTCGCTGGACATCTACCGCCGGCTGGGCGACGCCAAGGAATACGCCATGGTGCTCAACGGCCTGGAGCACTGCCATTACTATGCGGGCGAGTACTGGGACGCGCTCGAGGTGAACCAGCGCTACCGGTCGAGCGCCGCGTTGTCCGACGACGCCTATGCCATGAGCGCGGCGGACATTTACTACTCGCAAATCTATCGGGAGCAGGGCGACCTCGAGGCGGCCAACCGGCATGCCGGGCGCGCCCGCGACCTCAGCCGAGACCGGGCCATACCGTTTAATTACTGCTCGTCGCTCGTCGAGCTGGGCATGAACGCGCTGGAGGCGGGCGAGATCGACAGCGCGCGCACCTGCCTCGAGGAGGCGCGCGCGCTTCACGAGCGGGGAAACTTTCTGCGCCAGTACATCGTTCCGGTGTATCCCGCGCTGGCGCAGGCGCATCTCGACGAATTCCTGCGCGACGAGGGCGGTCTCACGTCCGAGGCGCGGAAACGACGCATGGCGGGTCTGCTGCGAATCTGCCGCCTGGCGGCGAGGAAGACGCGCCGCTGGCGGACCCATCACGGGACCGCACTGCGCATACAGGCGCAATGCCATGCAATCGCCGGGCGGCATGCGGAGGCCGCGGCGCTCTTTGCGCGCAGCATTGCCCTGTGCCGCGAGTTGGGGCGGCGCTTCGAGACGGCGCGCGGGCTTTACGAGTGCGGCATGTTCCGCGCCCATACCGGCGACGACCGCGTCTCGCGGCCACTTCTCGAAGAGGCCTATCGGTTGTTCTCGGAGCTCGGGGCGCAGCTGCACGCATCGCGCATCGCCCTCGTTCTGGGCATCCGGGGCACTGACGACCGCGAGACCCCGCTGAAGCGGCTCATGGGACGGGAGCGCGCGCAGGCGGCCGGGCGGATCGGCCGGGAGATCGGCGGCGCCGCATCGGAAGAGGCGCTTCTGGATCTCATGGCGGCGCGCACGCTGGAGATGACCGGCGCCCGGGGATGCGTCATCTATCTTGGCGCGGACGGCGACGGCGCCCCCGTGCGGCGGCACGAGCGCGGCGAGGTGAGCCCGGATGCGAACGCGCATCAACGCGCCCTCGCGGCGTCGGTGTATTCGGCCGGAGAGTTTCTGCTCGATGCAGGGCCCCCGGTCGGCGGATGTGCGCTGCTGTGCGCCCCCATCCGGGGGGAGGGCGGCGTGACGGGCGCCTGCTGCATTGAGGGGCCAGCGGACGGGATCGCCTTCACGGTTGAGGACGGCGAATTTCTTTCGGACATTTACGCGACGGCAGCCATGCGGCTTCAGGCGGGGTTCGGCGCGGCCCGCCCCGCACGCACACGAGGCGCAGAGCGCGACGGAGTCACGCCGGGCACCGAGGAGAAGCTGAATGCGGTGATCGCCTACATCGGCCAGAACTATCGCGACGAGCTTTCGCGCGAGGGGCTGGCCGCGATGGTCGGCATGAGCCCCAACCACCTCGGCAAGTATTTCGCCATCGTCACCGGGAGGAAGATCGGCGACTATATCAACGAGCTGCGCGTCCGGGACGCGGCCGCGATGCTCGACGGCACCAGCGAGAACATCATCGACATCGCCTTTGCCGTGGGCTTCGAGAGCCTGCGCACCTTCAATCGCGCCTTCCTCAAGGTGATGAACGTGACCCCCACCGAATACCGCGAGCGCACATAGCGCGCGTCACTGCGCCGGGACGGTCTCCGTATCGTCCGTCGCGTCGTGCGCCGTCCGACGCCACCAGGCGGCGAGGACGCTCGCGATGAGCGAGTGCATGAGGCTGGAGATGGCGCAGGGAATGGCCACGGAGGGGTTCGCGAAATTCGCGCGTGCCAGCACCACGCCCAGCCCGGAGTTTTGCATTCCAACCTCGATGGAGATGGTGCGCGAGACGGTGACGTCGCGCGCCGCCAGCCATGACAGCGCGTACCCGAAGCAGAAACCCGAGGCGTGCAGCGTGAACACGGCCGCGATGAGCGGCGCCCCGGCGTGGAGGATCTCGTCGCGTCCCGCACCGATGATAGAGGCGACGATGAGCGTGATGAACAGCACGGCCGCAACCGGCGCCGCCGGCAGTATCGCGACGGTCGCGCGCGGGAGATAGCGGTTCATGAGAATGCCGGCGACCACCGGCAACAGGATCACCTGCACCGTGGTCAGGAAGAGCCCCAGGGCCGGCACGTCCACCCGGCTTCCCGCGAGAAACCAGGTCCAAAACGGCGTCGCAAACGCCGCGAGCAGCGTTGAAACGCTGGTCATGGTGACCGACAGCGGGACGTCGGCGCGCGCAAGATAGGCGAGCACGTTCGACGCGGTGCCGCCGGGGCAGGAGGCCACCAGGATGAGCCCCACGGCGAACACGTCCGGGAGACCGAAGAGGCGCGCGATGGCCCACCCGGAAAGCGGCATCACCGTATATTGCAACAGCACGCCAAGAAGGACGCGGCCCGGAAAGCGCGCGATCCGTCGAAAGTCGTCGACGGTCAGCGTAAGCCCCATCCCCAGCATGATGATGCCCAGGCCCGCCGTGATGAGCGGCCCCGAGAACCAGGTGAACACCGGAGGATGAATGAGCGCGGTAATGCTGGCCGCAAGAACCCAGACCGGGAATCCGGCGGTGAGATAAAATGACGCCTTTTGGTATGTGTTCATTGATATTAGCGCCTGGTCGAAATTGCCATACATTCAACTTTCAGTTTCGATAGATAGTCAAGAATGAAATTATCATAGCTCTGACCCTTTGAGGGTTGAGCGTTCAATCTACGATTGCTTGCCGTGAGATGGGTTACCTCCCGATTCCTGTTTGCGAGGACCCTGAGGGTGCTCCTTGGGAGATGGAGGCGTTGGAGAATCAACGAGGATGTTTAGCGTACGGTTGTTACGTTATACTGTGAAAAAATCAATCTCTCGATTCACGGTGTCGGCGTTTGCCGCTATTTCCTCCGAGCCGCTGGCAATTTCCTCGGATGACGATGCGTTCGTCTGGGTGAGTTCGTTGATGCTGCTGACGGCCTTTAAGATCTCATTGAACGCGTTTTTTTGCTCTTCCGTCGCGTAGGTTATCTCTTCGGACATGCTCTTGCTTCGTTGCGCCATCGAACCGATGGACCTGTTGATTTCGAGCTGTTCCCCGGTATTCTCCGTTATCGATTTCAGCATACGCTTGATTCCTTCAACGCTATCGATGATCTCGCTGAATACTGCGACCGTGTCCCGTGTGATGTCGACCCCACGGGTCGTTTCGGTCTCGTTGAGTTTAATGAGACCGTCGATGCTTTTAATGCTCTGGGCGGTCTGGTCGGCCAGCTTGGAAATCTCGTCGGCTACAACCGCAAATCCCCGTCCCGCATCCCCGGCACGGGCCGCCTCGATTGCCGCATTGAGGGACAAGAGATTGATCTGATCGGAGATGTCATTGATGATCTTCACGATGGCGGTCATCTCCCCTGAGCTGCTGCTGATGGTTTCAATGCTGCGCTCCATCTGCTTGAGGGACTCGTCGCCCTTTATCGCCTGTGTTGATATTCGTTCCGAAAAGGTGTGCGATTCGTGTGATAATGATGCAAGGGACTCGATTATGCCGCTATGTTTGGCGATGGTCTCCGTAAGCTCTTTCACGCCGGTGTTCTGCTGCTCGGCGCTAACGGCGATTCCTTCGATACCGGAGAAGACTTCTTCGACGGTTGCCATTATCTCCTCAATGTTGGCCGCCTCGGATTGCAAATTGGTCGAAAACGATCCAAGGGCCGATGACATTTGTTCGGTGGATGAGGAAAGTGAGAATACAATTTCCTTGACCGAGGAGACGACCCTGCGAAGGCGAAGCCGAAACTGGTCGAGAAGGATGATGATGAATTCGAATTCATCACTGACGAGCCGGTTCATGACGGGGCACTGACGGCAATCTGGGTATGTACGGTTCAGAATCGCCGGGCACTGTACTTCGTTCTTCAGCATCGGCGCATAGGAGCCGACCTCGAGGAAGCAAGAGTTGGTTTCTTTTCCGAAACACGGGCAGTCATTTTTGCGGCAATCGCGGTCAGTGCTGCAGTCTATCTTCTTCGTTTCGATTTCGAATGCAAGGTCGCCGTGTGAAAGCCGGTAGATGCCGTTCTCCATGCGGGAAAAAGAGCGGGAGAATTTTTTATTGAAGAGCGTGACGACGAGTATCGAGAGCCCGGTGACCAGTACGTTCGAAATAACGATAATGGCGGTGATTGTCGCGTTTCGAATCGAGGTGGCCCGGGATATTCGCTGCTGGGTCGCTTCGTTGTTCTTTATATATCCGTCGAAGATTTCGCGCAACACCTTCAAGTGGGCCTGTGTCGTCGTTCGATAGATGGTTACTGCGGCAGCGGTCGAACCGCTCTTTGTGATCAATTCTGCTGTTGCGTGGAGTTTTTTATGCGGCTCTTCAAGTTTGTCGAATAAAGCGCGCTGCTCCTCGGACATTGGTGCAGCCTTCCCCTGTTGTTTCAGCCCATAATACCATTTACCGAAGGCACAAAGGTGCGGATCTGTTTGCCCGGCAAATGCGTTCCCGGTTACGGCTGAGAGGAGGAGGTTTTCCGACCAGGAGATATGTTCGATGAGGCGGCTTTTCAGCAGGATTGTGTTCTCGCTGAGGCGATTAACATCATCGTAAGATTTTTGCGTCAGGTTGAACATGAAAATGACGGTTGATCCAAAGACGGTCACGATCGCGATGATGATTATTCCTGCGATCAGCATTCTCTTTTTAACTGAGATATACACGACTGCCTCCTGGACGGAATTCGCAAAGAGTATAGGCTACCTCATTATTTATTCAATTCTAAAAAACATATTCGATACTGAAGCTGTTCTATACTGAGTGGAGAATCCCTTCGTTCGGCGTGCTACTTTATTGTTGAGCCCAAACATAAGTAATCGGGCTCTGACCCCATGCTGCGATTTCCTAAAATCTCTCATTGAAAAATATACATAAAACAATAAATCGTTCATATTTATGGTCAAAATCAATTCATGTCCATATTGGCAAGACGTTTTATTATTATGCCTGTATATTATCACTATAAAACCGGCTGGATGGTTTTACAGATTACTCACTGAACAAGAGTTCCTGAAAGAGGGGGTTGGATATGAAAAAGATTCTTATCATCACCATGGCGATTTTCATGATGGCGACGGTCGCAGCATCGGCGAAGACATACGATCTGGTGCTGGTACACGGACTCACCAACAAGCATCAGTGGAGCGATGCCTTCCTGGACAAGGTTGCTTCGATCTGGGGATCGGGCAATGTGTATGTCATCTATACGAACGAATCGACGCGCGTGTGGACGCGCAGCATCAACGGCCGCACCATCTACTTCTGCGGCGAGAACGACTTCAGCGCCGGCGACGACACCATCTACGACCAGGCGACGCTGATGCGGACGAAGATCACCAAGCTCAATTCGTCCTACGGGCTCAGCGCCAAGTTCAACGTCATCGCGCACAGCATGGGCGGATTGGTGAGCCGCTGCTACATCAAGCGATTCCCGAACACGGTCGCGGGGCTGGTGACGCTCGGCACGCCGCACCAGGGCTCTCCGCTGGCGAATGTGGCGGCATGGCTGTCGTTCTTCATCGGCGCGGAGGCCGCGGCCAATCAGCTCAAGCCCGCGTATGTGAAGAACACCTTCAATCCGGCATACCCCGTGGTCGGCGCACCGCTTGCGGACAGCGGAAAGATCTATACGATCGGCGGGGACGGCGACGGCTGGGACTGCTGGGGATGGGGCGGCGAGTTGCAGCTTGGCTGGGACACGCTCACCACGGTATATTGGAAGGACAGCGACGGGGCGGTCGCGCGCGGCGACGAGCAGATCAGCGGCGCCACGCATGTTGCCACCTTCTGGAGCTACGATCACATGGAACTGGTCACCAAGGCCGATGTGGCCACGAAGGCTGCCGCATATCTCCGATAACATACGCACCGAGAGCCTGCATTGAGATCGCGACCCCCTGGAGACAGGGGGTTTCGCGTATTCGCTCCACGCGTTGATGCGCTTAGCGGATCTTCTCCGCGATAAACCCGCCGACGATGTCGCCGTTGTGCTTCACCGTCCCCGCGAAGCTTCGTTTCCGTTCGATGTAATATCCCTCGAACTCGAAGCGCTCCCGACCGCTCTCCTTGAGATTCACGTCGATGGTGAAGGAGAGCCCGGTGATGCGCGTACGCTTTTTTTCATCGTCGAATCGCTGTTGAAGGCGATAGGCTTCGATGGGCAGCTCCTTCACGGTGTCCCAGTATCGGGGAACGGTGATGCTCGCTGCCATCGTCAGGGTGGGGTAGATGTCCTTCACCGGCACGACGGTTATGCTTTTTATAGTGAGGATTTTATCGTGCCACATGGTCCGGTTCCCGCTGATGAGGACCCGGTACGATCCGGCGATGAGCGCGATCTCCGCCCGGTCCGGTCCCGGATAGGGTTCCTTCCATCCGCCTCCGTCGCGATATTTTTGCACAACCGGACCGGTATTCGCGAATGTTGGGGTGATGATAACGATCGCGAGCAACAAACTCCACGCAAGGAATTTCACTGGCGGCACCTCCGTCGTATTGATCCGACATTCCCCATTCGATGTTGCCTGCCGATGGGAATTCCCGTAAGCGTTTCGCAGAAAGCGGGGGGCGTCAATGAAATATTGGATGCTGAAAAAACCCCAACCTGGTGTCCCCCTTCATAAGGGGGAGGTGTCCGAAGGACGGAGGGAGTGGCGGTCGATTGTGCAGTTTTCAGAAGGAGAAGCGTGTCGCGAGGGCAGGGAAGCCCGTTCGCGACATCGCCATGACGGCCTGCCATATCATTCATTCGCTTGCGGCTATGTGACTGCCGGGCCGGGCTGTTAGGGATGTTCGGCTGGGTCCCCGTCCCCCGCGAGCAATGAACAGTGGTACATGAAGATTCCGGCGGCCACGCCCACGTTCAACGAATCGCCGCGGGCGATGGGGATGGTGATCGCGCGATCGCAGCGATCGCGCCAGGCCGCATCGAGCCCCGAGGCCTCGTTGCCGAATACGAGCGCGTGCTTCCCGCATGCACGGAACGCCGGTATCGGCCGCGCATCGGATGCCAGGACGGTGGCATATACCGCGAAACCATGGTCGCGCAGCGCCCCGATGGCGTCATCTTCGCGCTCGATGGCGAGCAGGGGGAGGGTGAACCCGGCGCCCATGGACGCCCGCAGGGCGCGCCGGCTCCAGGGGTCAGAGCCTCCTGGAGTACGGGCGATGGCGTCGTAATCGAGCGCGGCCGCCGAGCGCATGATGCTGCCGAGATTGTCGTCGCTGTCGAGCCCTGCGCAGATGACGAGGCGGCGCGCCGGCGGATTGCTTGCGAGAAAGCGTTCGATCCCCAGCGGCGCCGGGCGCCTCCCCGCCGTCATCACCCCGCGATGGAAGGGGAAGCCGACAAGGCGCGCGATCTCGCTTTCGTCCGCGATCACGAGCGGGCAGCGCCCCTGGGCCAGCGGCGCGATGCGTTCCGCCATGCGCGCGCTGCAGAGCGTCGCGATCATCTCAAGGCCCGAGGCGAGCGCCCGTTCTACGAGAAACCCGCCCTCGGCGATGAAAATCCCCTCGTCCCTGAGCGCGCGGTCCTTCAGGTTCGCGAAGACGCTGATGTCCGGACTGTTCATTGATGCATCGTGTAACATGGGGCGCTTTACTGCAAGGACAACATGGCGTAGCGGAGCTGGAATTAAAACTGTCACTGTTTTATTAAACCCCTATCCCCCGGCCCCTTTCCCCTTCGTTAGGGGAAAGGGGGGTGCGGAAGATCATTATTAACACCCCTCCCCCTAACGAAGGGGGAGGTAGGGAGGGGGTATATAAGTCGATGTTGATAAAAAAATTTCAAATTTTGTACAAGTTTTGCAGGAGAATATTTTATTATTAAGTACGAATACATAATTATGTCAATAAGTCTGGTCAAAATCAATTTAAATTTCCATTGGCCAGACGATTTGAGACAAATTCTATATTATTTCAATATACCGTCCGGATGGTTTTTTTTTGATTCTCGGATATGGTGAATACAAAGTTTTATTAACCAAGATCAGTCTCAAGCAAATCTTACTTTAAGGAGGGGTCATGAAAAAGAGTATTGCGGTTGTAGCGATTGTAGTGATGGCAGTGTGTGCAACAGCGGCGTTCGCGGGGGGATCGACCCCCACCTGTAACACCAAGTATCCGATCGTGCTGGCCCACGGCATGGGCGCATCGGCGCAAATTCTCGGCATCATCGATTATTGGAACGACATCCCCGGGGCCCTCAGGGACAAAGGGGCGAAGGTATATATCACTTCGGTAAACGGCATGGACAGCACGGCCAACAAGGCCGCCAGCTGGAAAAGTCAATTCCTGAACATCAAGGCGGTGACCGGGGCGGCCAAGCTCAACGTGATCGGACACTCCCATGGGACCATCTACACGCGCTATGCGATATCCAACCTCGGGCTTTCTTCGTATGTCGCCAGCCACACCAGCATCGCCGGTCCGCATCGCGGAAGCGCCGTGGCCGACGTGGTCCTGGGCGTGATTCCCAATCCCTGCCAGGCCCTCGTGGGCGCGACCCTGGATTTCGTGTACGCCTTCGTCTTCGGCGACAAGAACCCGAGCAGCCTCCAGAACGGAAAGGACCTGGTCCGCAGCTACATGATAAACACCTTCAATCCCAATACGCCCAACAAGAGCGGCATCTACTATCAGAGCTGGGCGGGCAAGATCAAGACGATGGCCATCGACGCGCGCAACTGGTATTTCCTGATCACCTGGCCCATCCTCAAGTACTATGAAGGCGACAATGACGGCCTGGTGTCCGTGACCTCCGCGAAGTGGGGCACCTTCCGTGGCGTGATCGAGGGCGCGTGGTACTCGGCGGGCGTCGACCATCTGAACATGGTGGACCAGCCCTTCGGGATCACCCCCGGCTTTGACGCCCCCGAGCAGTTTGTGAGCCTGGTTTCCGAGCTCAAGAGCAAAGGGTACTAGTCCCCGGAACCGATCCATTGGCTCAAACCAAAGAGCCCCCGTTGATGCGGGGGCTCTTTGTGTATCCTCTTTAAACGCACATCGCTTTGATCATTTGTTCCTCGAATGGATTTTAACATAACACTAATGCGTTTAGTGTTGATAAATGCACTGAAATTTTTTCAAAAAAGCCCCTGCGGGCGAATATTTTTCTTGACCGACCGTGTAGGCTTTTTTCATATACATGAACTAGTTAATAAAAATAGATCACGTTAAAGTATTATTTCGAGGTGTGATATGCGTCACTATGTACAGAGTCTACTTGTTATTTTTTGTTCCATTATGATTTCATTCATCGCTTTATCCGGCTGCGGTAGCAAGGGAGGTGATGGCGGCGGCGGAGGCGGTGGCGGCGCAGGCAGCGGCGCGAGCAACGGCACCTATACCGAGGTCAATACGACCGCGAAAACCGGGACCATCATCGGCGCGGTGAGCGGACAGGATTACCGAGTCGCCGGCGGTGTGCAGTCGCCGAACAACGATTCGTATGCGCTTGGCGGAGCGACCATCACCATCACCCATGAAAGCCTCATCGAGGGCGGCACCCTGGTCGTGAACGTCCCCTCGAGCGGCGACTACCAGATCGTCCTGCCGGCCGGCACCGGCTACACCATCGTGTTCGCGATGCCGGGGTACGAATCGGTGACCTACACCGATGTCGAGATCATCGCCGACCAGACCATCACCCTGGAGACGGCCGTCCTCAAGAACAATGCGCTCACAGTGGTCGTCGATGGGACCGTGTCCAATAACGGGACGGGCCTGAGCGGCGTGCAGGTGACCATCCAGTGCAGCGGCGACAACTGCGACGGTATCGCCGATGTGATCACCTACACCGAAAACGACGGCACGTTCTACGTGAACCTTCCCGCGGGACATTGCTATACGGTCACCTATGATCTTGCCGGGTACCAAAGCGCGAACGGCGGCGAGTTCTGCATCACCGACAACGGGACGGTCACGGGCTTCAATGGCACTGTGACGCTCAATCCGATCGTGACCACCGGGACGCTCGCGGGGACCATCACGGGCGAGACGCTCGCTGGCGGGACCGCGGGCATCAAGGCGACCATTCAGATCAGCAAGGACGGCGCGGTCATCAGAACCTACGAGACCGACGACGACGGAAATTACAGCATCACCCTGGACGGCGGGAGCGGGTATACGGCGACGGTCGTCGCGCTCGGCTATACGACGATCACGACCGGTTCCTTCTCGATCGCAGCCGGCGAAACGAAATCGATTGAGGGCGCCTCACTCCGACTCGTGACGGGGACGCTCGTCGGCTCCGTGACCGACGCGTCGGGCGCTGCGATGGGCGGCGTGTCCATCAGCATCTACTATCTGGACGGCACCGTTGTGCGGGCGTCGACTAGCACCAATGCGGACGGTTCCTTCAGTATCGTCCTGCCGGTGATCTCGTCGCAAAACGGCGAGGGCGACTACTATCGCGTCGTGTTCCAGAAGCCCGGCTACGTGGATACCGTTTATCATGTGTACGACATCTTTCAGAGCCTCGAGGTTTCGCTCCAGCCGGTGGTCGTGGTCATCGACGGCGTGGGTACTGTGTCGGGCCTCATCCAGAGCTCGGTGGACGGGCGCGGCGTTTCGGGCGCGACGCTCAGGCTTCGCCGCGGAATCGATGTGAAGACCGGCGAGTATGTTCATGTCGGCGGCGCGATTGTCACGGCAACCTCGGATTCGAACGGCGCCTACCGGATCCAGAACCTCCCGTCGGGGAGCTACACCGGCGAGGTGGTGAAGTCCGGGTATACCACCGGGTATTTCACCATTGTGAGCGTGAAGGACATCGAGAAGGGGGACCAGCACTGCATCATCAGTCCCACAGACAGCGTATCGCCGGTGCAGGGCCGAATTGAGATCGTGCTCAAGTGGGGTTCAAGTCCGGACGATATCGACGCGCACTTCACCGGCCCGAAGCCGGATGGGAGCGGGCGGTATCATCTGTATTGGATGTATTCCCAGCAGTATCTTGATTGGGATTATCAATGCAGCTGGTTCTCGTGTCGAAGGGTAGAAGTCGGTCCGATTCCGTTCAGCGGATTCAATAACTGGAATTACAAGGACTACTGCATCTTGGATGTCGACGATCGGTACATGCACGGTCCTGAAACCGTCACCATCTACCAGCCCGGTTATCTCAGTACGCTTGCGGACAAGGTGTACCGATATGCGGTGAACGATTATTCGAACATGGGCGCGGATACGAGCAGGGCGCTTTCGAAGTCCGGGGCGATTGTGACCGTGAAACGCTACGACCTGCTCGTGAACGGCAGTCCGCTCACCTACACCTTCAATGTTCCGTACGACAAGGTCGGAACGGTCTGGAATGCCTTCGAGATGACCTACAATGAAGCCTATCAGGGCAAGTTCGTGATATTGCCCACGAACACGTTCAAGAACGAGTCGGATGAATCGAAAGTGATTCAATAGGCGAAACGTTTTGTTAGCATGATTCCGAAAGGCCGGGCAACATGCCCGGCCTTTCGTATGCGCGCCCGGCATGGGAGCATTTATCCGGTTGACCGGGGAGAGTCGGTGTAGTATCTTGTTGGCGAGCAAAACGCACGAGACGAACGTACCCGCCCGGGGAGGAGCCATGATGGAACTGAACATCGGCAGGATGTTGATGGAGCTGCTGGCGGCCGCGATCATTCAGTTTACGCCGGTCGATTCGTATTTCGAGACCAACCGCACCTGGACCTGGGGCGATACTCTGAGCCGCTGGTATGTGCTGGAGCCGTCCCGGCAGGGGGAGTATGCCGTGTTCACATTTCGGCGTTTCGAAGGCGAGGTCCGCGTTGCGGACAGCATCGTCCTCACGGCGCGACGCGGGAGTGACGGGAAATATACCTGGGTGACTTTCCGGCGGGACTATGATAAATCGGCCAGGGCCTTTGTCGCACCGCTTCCGGACAATGCCGGGAACATCGGCGCCGTCACTCGCTTCACGCCGGCCGTGTGGGAGAGCAGCGCCGCGAACATTCCGCTTAAACAAAAGGGCGCGCCGACCGTGGACGGCGTTCCCTGTACCCAGCTCCTCTTCTCCGATGGATTGATCTCCGTGAACCTGGTGCTCGGCAGGCCCGGCCTACGCGAGATGACCATCGTAGCGCCGCCCGGCGGACCCGGCGGTGGCGAGAACCGGCTCAGGCTGGAGAACCCCTGAGGGCGGTGCGCCCGCCCGTCGGGGATCATCGCTTCAGGAGCGCTTATACTCTCTCCCGTCGTGCCACGCGGCGCCGGCGCATTCTCCCACCGTCCAGTAGCGGTTGTCGGGCATGGTGAGCAGCAGCGGGTTCATCTTCTTGATATCGGGTTTCCCGGCGGTAAGGTAACGCTCCTCCGTGTATGACTCGACGATTTCCCCGATGAACAACGAGTTCGATTGCAACGGCACCTCCTGCACCAACCGGCATTCGAAAGCCAGGGGGCACTCGGCGATTAGCGGCGCGGTTTTCAGCACACCGTAGTACACATCGAATACCTTTGACTTGTCGGTCGATTCGCCGGTGACGATGCCGCAGTAATCGGTCGCGATGCGCATATCGGCGCCGGGATAGTTGATGCTGAAGGTCTTTGATTCGCGCAGGCCCCGTATGCTGTAGTGGTGGTTCCCCACGCCGATGACGACGAGCGGCGGATTGGCGTTCGCGCGCGAGATCCAGCCCAGCGCCATGAAGTTGGCGCGCCCCCCGACGGAAGTGCCGAGGAGTGTGACCGGCATGGGGAATTCGAAAATGTTTGATCCAAGTGAGATTTTTTTCATGAAAGCCTCCATAGTGTTCAGTGGTTTATAATGTATGTACATGCAAATATGTGCGCAGAATAAAAAAAGGCTCATTTCTCAAGGAGTAGACCGGCCCGATCGGTTAGGGTCGTTAGCTTTTCGCTGTCTTTCTGCCCCAGGGCCTTCGTGTACCGATCGTACAATCGCTTCCAGGCCTTTTCGATATCCGGCCGGGCCGCCCTTCCGCGGTCGGTGGGGTGAATGAGCGAGCTTTTACCCGAGCTCTGGCGAGTCACGAATTTCTCGCTTTCGAGCTTGTCGATGAAGCGGGTGATAGTCGATTGCGTGATGTGAAGTATTTTCCCCAGTTCCTTCTGGCTGATTCCCGGCCGATCGATGACGATCAGTATCAGAAAGGCGTAGGTCGGGGAGAGGCCGGTGGTTCGGAACTCTTCTTCCGCGATACGGGTGATCGCCCGCGAGAGTGTGCTCGCTGTAAAGTAGAGACAATTGTGAAAGTAGTTCTCAATCATGGCAATGACCATTAATGCATGTACATACAAGCAAGAGCAGGGCGGGGAGTCAACGGTTTTTCCTATTTTTTCGGCGGGAGCGGCAGCAGCATCGACACCCGCCGTCGGTAGGCGCGGTATTCGTCGCCGAAGTCGCGCTCGAGCCGCCGCTCCTCGGTGTGCTTGAGATAGATGATGGAGATGCCCACGAATAAAGCCAGGACGAGCGCGCCGGCAACCGACCCGAGAGCGGCGGCGATCGCGAAATAGAGCGCGTAGGCGCCGAAGACCATCGGGTTGCGGCAGTAACGGTACGGCCCGACCACGACCAGGTGCTGCGAACGCGGACTGATGGTGACGCCCAGGCCGTCGGTGGGCCCTCCCTTGCCGATGCGGAAAAGATCGAGGTTGGACCAGGCCATGAAGACGATGCCCGCGACAAAAAGCGGTATTGAAATGACGGCCCGCGCGGCCTCGTGGCCCGTGACGGCCAGGGGCGGATACGGCGCGGTGACGACCGACAACCAGTAGAGCCCGTAGGGGATCAGCACGAGAAAGAGGAAAATTCCCACCGCATAGCCGGCTATGTGCCGGATGATCCGTGTGCCGTCGGTTCGCATGATCGCGCCCCCTGCGTGTTGAAAAAAGTGTTTAAATTTTTATGCCGCACGCGGACTCTGTCAACACAAATCGTGTTAGGGGGGCGCCGATGGACGCACAGCGCTTTATACTCGAAGCGGGGCGGTGCTGCCTGCTGGTTGTGGACATCCAGGAGCGGCTGTACAATGCAATGGATTTCAATGTGCGTAAGAGCGTGGTGCGAAACACGAACACGCTCATCGAGGTCGCGAAGGCGTTTGCGCTCCCCATCGTCCTCACGGAGCAGTACCGAAAGGGGCTGGGTCCCACCATCCCGGAGATTATGAATAACCTGCCCGGCGTCGAGGCGCTGGACAAGCTCACTTTCGACTGTCTCGGTGAGGGGGCCATTGCCGCGCGCTTCGACGAGATCGGCCGCGATACGGTGATCATCGCGGGGATCGAGACGCACATCTGCGTGCTCTCCACGGCGTTCTCGCTGCTTGCGGGCGGGCGGCGCGTTGCGGTGGCCAGCGATGCGGTGTGCTCGCGCCGGGAATACGAACGTGAGATGGCGATCGAGGCGCTCTGGCGAGCGGGCGCGGTGGTGTATCCCACCGAGTCGATCGCCTTCATGCTCATGAGGAAATCGGGGACCGACGAATTCAAGACGCTTTCGCCGCTGTTCAAATAAGGAGGGGCCGATGGAAATCAAGGTATTGCAGGACATCTTCGAGTCGAACCGCAACATGGCCGACGAGATCGCGGCCCTCTTGAAGGAGAAGAAGGTCTACATGATAGACCTGATGAGCTCGCCGGGATCGGGAAAGACCACCATCACCGACCGCCTCATCGGCGCGCTCAAGGGGAGCTTCCGGATCGCGGTGATCGAGGGCGACATCAAGACCACCAAGGACGCCGAGAAGCTCGCCAAGCACGACATCCCCATCATCCAAATCGAGACGGCGCGCTTCAGCGGCGACTGCCACCTCGAAAGCTCGTGGATCCGCAAGTGCCTCGACGGGTTCGACCTGGACAATCTCGACCTCGTGATCATCGAGAACATCGGCAATCTCGTGTGCCCCGCGGAGTTCCAGCTCGGCGACGACGAGCGCATCGTGGTGCTCTCCGTGACCGAGGGCGAGGACAAGCCGGTCAAGTACCCGCTCATGTTCAACTCGTCGCACACGCTGCTGTTGAACAAGATCGACCTGCTGCCGCACCTCGAATACAGCATGGACGAGGTGATGGAGAACGTGCGACGGACGAACCCGACCATCGTCACCTTTCCCGTGAGCGCGAAGACGGGCGAGGGCTTCGACGCCGTTGTCGCCCATCTTGCACGGCGGATACGTGAGAAGACGGGGAAGTAGAGACGTTCGCTTCCCTCGCGCAGGCGCGCGCATGGATCGCGCGTAACGCTTACTCCTCGATATCCAGGCCGTAGAGGCTCTTCGCGCAGCGCGGGCAGATGCCGTGGGTGAAGGCCAGGGGCGCGATCGCCGCGACGAAAAGCTCCACCGGCACCCATCCGCCCGCGGCGCTTTTCACCCCCTTGCACGAGGCGCACATGGAAACGAGCGGACGGCCGCCCGTCGACTTCGACGAACGGCCGGTCGTGGCCCAGTCCCCGGCGTGGAATGCGGACTTCCCCGACTTCGTGACGGGCTTCCCGATAACCATGATGCACTTCTTCCGCCCGAGCTTGATGAGGCTGCTGGTGAGCTCGAGCGTGATGCGGCGCCCGGAAAACGTCACCAGGGTCTCCACCGTATGCGAGAGGAAGGGCATCCCCCGGTCGTGTTCATTGAGCCGTGCGCGCACCTTTTCATGGAAGTGGGGCAGGATGAAATCGAAGATGTTGCGCCCCATGATTTTTTTCCCGCGCGAGTGTTCAATGACCTCCAGGCCCTGCCGGTTCACATACACGATTGCGAGGTTGTGGTGGATGATGACCGGATACGGAAGGCTGTCCAGGAAAAGGAGCGACTTCCGATATTGTGTAAACTGTTCGTGTATCATGTATATAGAGCGTCGTGAAGGGCCCGAAATTGACAAAAAAAAACCCGAATTTCGCGATTGTATCGCGCTCCGGGCTTTGTTTTCTAAAAAAACCGGCTAGAATCCGAAATCGCCGGAAAAAAAGACGAGCACCGCGGCCACGGCGCGCCGGGCATATGCGTCTCCACAGCAGCTGGACGCCGATCCCCAGATGGAGCCGCCCTTGCGGATGGTTCCGCCGGATTCGATCGCGCCGATGATGCTGCCCGACTTGCGGAACGTCCCGTTCGACTCGATCTGTCCCACGATGGAGCCCGACTTGCGGATGGTGCCGCCGGACTCCACCTCGCCGACGATGCTGCCGGACTTGCGCACCGTGCCGTTGGATGAGAACTCGCCCACGATGCTGCCGTTGATGCGGATGGTGCCGCTGGACGAGACCTCCGCCCACATCGAGCCGCCCTTGCGGATCTGAATGTCGGCGTAGCCCGCCGCTGCGGTCGCGACGACCAGCGCCAGGGCGATGAGGATGATGGAACTTGTTTTCATGGTGCAACCTCCTGACCCCCTCCTGTACTCCCCCTTCGATAGGGGGAGGGGTGTGGGAATATAGAATTGATTGTTCTAATAAAATTGCTCTACCTCACCCCGCCTCCCCTCGACGTCGCTCGGGACAAGCCGGCGCATCCTCTCCCATAGGGGCTTCATGGGAAATTGCTATTGGCACACCCCTCTCCAATGGGAGAGGGGATGGGGGTGAGGTTTCCGAATGCCCGCGAAAACCTTCGCCTTCGGCCTGTTTCATCCATTCACAAATGATTCCTTCATATAGAGACACCTGCCTTTTCCGAAAATAGCGGCTAGAAAAGGGCTTCCTTTCCGATAAAAATCAATGAATCGGGATACCGGAAACACGAAGCTATCGATGGCGAATCTATTGAAAAACGGCTTGATGGCGCTGTCGACTCGCGGCGCGAAATCGTCGGCGCTGTTCGAAGCGGTGTCGTCATCGATGGTCAAGAGGTCGATGTCGGCGCCGGTTCCGTTCTCGGCCAGCGAGCCGAACAGCATGATCGAGAGGGGTTGCATCTCCCGCGCGATGACCGCCGATACCTCGTATGCGTCCTTCAGGGTTGCCATGGGTGTAATTAAACGTGCGTGTACGTCAGTGCATAGTGCGGGTTAGCGGGAATGTCAAGGAAAAATAGAAGCGGGCGATTGTTCGATGCGGTCACGGATCACGCATCCGCCCCGTTTACGAAAAGAACAGCTCGAGCGGATATCCCCGTCTGCGAAGGGGGCCGCGCACCGATTTATAGGCGCCGAACTGATCGATGACGGTGCCGGCTTTTTCGCAGGGCGCGTCGATGGGGATGATGTATTTCGCATTGAGGTGCGAGACGGTGTCGGTGAAAACGATCATCTCCTCGAACGGTCCCGAAACGAGCCGGTCGCTTTCGTTCACGCAGGTGAGAAGATGATAGTGCCCCTCCGCGATGCGGTCGCGCGTGGCGCGCAGGTCGGGGATGAGATTGCGCAGATAGTGGTAGTTCACCGAGGCGTGCAGAATGGCGAGCCCGCCCGTCCGGCGCGCGGCGATATAGTCCGCAAGCGGCGCGAGCGCCGCCGTCGTGATGTCCTGCAGCGTGAAGGCGACGAGCGTCGAGGGGGTGTCGTGCGCGATGAGGTGGGCGAGCAGCGCCTCGTCCGATCCCAGGCTCGCGCCGGCGAGGTATGGCGCCGGAATCGCGTCGGCGCACATGAGGGCGCGTTGCGGCGATGCGTCGACGAGCCGCCGGAGCGTCGCGGCGGCGGCGATCCCGCGGCAGGCGCCGAAATAATACACCGTCTCGTACGAATCATGGCTGGCGGATGCGCCGCTTGCGGGGATGCCGTGCGCGGCCAGAAGATCGATTTTTTCGAGATCGGCGGCGAGCGTGAAGGAGTACAGCGCGTGGCTGTGCGCGCGCGCCGATTCCGCCACCATGTAGATCTCCTCGACGGTGAGCGTGGGCGAAAGGGACACCAGGATGCGGTTGCGGTCGTAGCCGCTGGTGAAATACATCATCTGGAAGGGAAGTTTTTGATCGACGGCTACCTCCGGACGGTCGTGGCCCGGGCAGCAGGCGGGGCACTGCGCGCAGCAGGCGTCGGCCAGCCCATCGGGCTCGCCGTTCGTCGGGCGGATGCGGACGAGGTCGCCATCGCGCGTTTCGAGCGTGATGGCGCAGGCATTCCCGCAGCGGATGCAGTGGGTGTCGGCGCGTTCGGGCGCGCCGTGGGCGGACCTCGGGCCGGTGTCAATCATCACACGGCCGCCGTACTGGTATGTGGTGCCTGTGGCGCATTGGCCGAATCATCCCATTGCCGTTGAGTTTTGTCAATAGATAAGAACGCAGTCTAACAACTGGCGCTCATTTCCCCACTGGACATCCGTGTAGGTTGTGCGGACGGACGGTGCGCGCATACCGTGCGGTGCAGATCGGCTTACAGATATGTGCATGAAAAAAATTCCATCGTGTAAAGGAAAAATCTTTACTTTTTCTATACTAATTTGGCCATAATTTTTTTTAGTGTCGCTAATTGCTCACGAAGGGCGTTCCGTTTTTCCGATTCTGCGAAACCGGGATGATTGACGTTTCGCAGTGAGGGCGTCTTTTCGTAGGCTGGAACGCCGCTCCGCTATGGTTGGTGCTATGTACGAAATTCTCCGTAAAACCGTGCTGTCAAACGCCGTCAAGGAAATCGATGTCGCGGCGCCGCAGATCGCGAAGAAGGGTAAGGCCGGGCAGTTCGTCGTGCTGCGCGTGCACGAGCAGGGCGAGCGCATCCCCCTGACCATCGCCGATTTCGATCGGGAGAAGGGCTTCGTCACCTTGGTCTATCAGGAGGTGGGGAAATCGACCCGCCACCTGGGAACCCTGGGGGTGGGTGATTCGCTGGCCAGCCTCACCGGACCGCTGGGCCACGCCTCCGACATCAAGAAGTACGGGACGGTCGTGTGCGTCGGCGGCGGCGTGGGGATCGCCCCGCTCTATCCGATCGCGCGCGAACTGAAGCGCGCGGGGAACCGGGTGCTCTCCATCATCGGCGCGCGCAACCGGGACCTCCTCTTCTGGGAGGACAAGATGGCCGCGATCTCCGACCGCCTCATCGTGTGCACCGACGACGGAAGCCACGGTCGTAAGGCGCTGGTGACCGAACCGCTCAAGGAGCTCTTCGAATCGGGCGAGGAAACGATCGCGCATACGTGGGCCATCGGCCCCGCCATCATGATGAAATTCTGCTGCCTGGTCACCAAGTCGTTCAATGCCCCGACGACGGTGAGCCTGAACACCATCATGGTGGACGGAACGGGCATGTGCGGCGCCTGCCGGGTGAAAACGGCGACCAAGACCTATTTCGCGTGCGTGGACGGCCCGGAACTGGACGGCCACGAAATCGATTGGGACCTGCTCCTGTCGCGGCAGGGCCAGTATTTAAATCTTGAAAAGCAGGCGGACGAGCGCTATCGTTCGAGCTGCGCCTGCGGATCGTGACCATGCGCCGTTCGGCGCCGATACTATCTTTGCATTGGGATCGAGATAAAGGGCCATGGATAAACCAAAAGAGCTGACAGCGCAGGAGCGCAGAAAAATCCCCCGGCAGGAGATGCCGATGCAACCCCCGGCCGAGTCGGGGCGGAATTTCAGCGAGGTCGCGACCGGCTTCACTGAGGCGAGCGCCGTCGCCGAGGCGGACCGCTGCATCCAATGCAAAAACCCCAAGTGCGTCAAGGGCTGTCCCGTCGAGGTGCCCATCCCCGAGTTCATCAAGGCGCTGCGCGAGGGACAGATGAGCGAATCGGCGCGGATTCTGAAAAGCACCAACAACCTTCCCGCCGTGTGCGGCCGCGTATGTCCCCAGGAGACGCAGTGCGAGCTGGAATGCATCCTGGGGATTAAGGGAGAACCGGTCGCCATCGGCAGGCTGGAGCGCTATGTGGCCGATTGGCAGCTGGCCAACGAGAAGCCCCGCGTCGAGCGGGCGAAGCCGACCGGCAAGCGGGTCGCGATCATCGGCACGGGGCCGGCGGGGCTCACCTGCGCCGCCGACCTGGCCAAGATGGGGCACGCGGTCACCATGTTCGAGGCGCTCCACGTGGCCGGCGGGGTGCTCATGTACGGCATTCCCGAATTCCGCCTTCCGAAGGCGATCGTGCAGGCGGAGATCGATTATGTGCGGGAGCTGGGGGTGGAGATCCTCCTGGACCAGGTCATCGGAAAGATCTTCACGCTCGACGAGCTCCTGAACGAGGAGAAGTTCGACGCGATCTTCCTGGGCACCGGTGCGGGGCTCCCCACGTTTCTCAATATCCCCGGCGAAAACAACAATGGCGTGTTCTCCGCCAACGAGTTCCTCACCCGGGTGAATCTCATGAAGGGCTACCTCTTCCCCGAGTGGGACACGCCGGTGAGCGTGGGCCGCAAGGTGGTCGTCTTTGGCGCGGGGAACGTGGCGATGGACGCGGCGCGCTGCGCGCTTCGCATCGGAAACATCATGAGCCAGAAGAACGGCACGCCGCCGCCGAAGGTGCATATCGTCTATCGCCGTTCGCGCGAGGAGATGCCGGCGCGGGCCGAGGAGATCCATCATGCCGAGGAGGAGGGCGTCGAGCTCAACCTGCTCACCACGCCCCTCGAGATACTGGCCGACGAGAAAAACAATGTGCGCGCGGTGCGGTGCCTGCAGAACCGACTCGGCGATCCGGACGCGAGCGGCCGCCGCAGCCCCGTGCCGATCCCGGGCTCCGAGTTCGAGATCGAGGCCGACACCGTGATCGTCGCCATCGGCACCAGCCCCAATCCCCTCGTCTTTCACGACGCCGCGGGTCTTGAGCGCGGCAAGTGGGGCACGGTGGTCGCCGACGAACAGATCGGCAAAACGAAAAAAGACCGCGTGTGGGCCGGCGGCGATATTGTCACCGGCGCCGCGACCGTCATCAGCGCCATGGGCGCCGGAAAGCGCGCGGCGGTCGACATCGACACCTTCCTCATGGGCACGCCGCGCGCCTAACGGCCCGTTCGCGCCGGAACCCGGCCGCGGGCCGGGTGCGCCCGACGTTCCGTGCATGGGGACGCGGTGCGCGGCGCGCCGCGCACCGGTATCACCCTGTTCCCGAACGACTTTCCCGATGCGCGCACGCCCCGTCGAATCATCCCCTGCCGGTCATGTGGTCGTAGAGCCGCAGGAGCGAGCACACATAGCCGTACTCGTTGTCGTACCAGAAGTTGAGATCGAACATCGTGTAGTACTCGCTGCCGCGCTTCGAGGTGCGCCGGTGCGTAAAGGGCGCGTCGTACACGGTGGAGTGGGTGCTGCCGATGATGTCCGCGCTCACCAGGCTCTCGTCCGAGTAGCGCATCACCTCCGGATATTTCTCTGAATAGCTCCGCATGATCCCGTGCATGTAGGCGTCGTCGTACTCGCCCATGATGGAGACGTCCATCACCACGATGGAGCCGGTGTTGGTGGGGACGCGGATGGACGAGGCCTGCGAGCCGATGCCCAGCGTGCGTATCTCCGGGATCACCTCGAGAACCGCGTTGGCGGCGCCGGTGGAGGTGGGGATCATGTTATTGAAGGTGCTGCGGTTCTTGCGCGTGTCCTTGGAGCCGGCCGTGGGGACGGTGTCCAGCGTGCTCTGTGAGTTCGTCGCGGCGTGCACGGTGGTGATGGCGAACGAGAGCAGCTTGTCGCCGAAGTGGTCCACCAGCGCCTTGATGGGCGGCGCGCAGCAGTTGGTGGTGCACGACGCATTGGATATGATGGCGTGCTTGTCGGGATCGTAGGCGTGGATGTTCACGCCGCCCACGACGGTCACGGCGTCGTCGGGCATCAGCGCCCCCTTGTTCTTGATCTTGAACGGGGCCGTGAGGACCACCTTCTTGCTGTGCGCGAGGTGGCCGCGAAGGCCCTTGGGCTCGGTGATGGTCGGATCGGTCGCCTTGCCGGTGGTGTCGAAGACGAGCTCGACGCCGTGGTCCGCCCAGGGGATCTCGCCTGCGACGCGGTACTTCGGGTCGTTGAGCCAGATCACCTTGACGCCGTTCAGGTACAGGGTCTTGTCGCGGATTTCGACCCGCTTCTTCGGGTCCGCGCCCCAGTAGAATTTCGCGTAATTCCCGTAGGTCGAATCGTATTCCAGATAGGCGGCGAGATCCTTGATCCCGGCGCCCACCTCGCGACCGGTGGAGATCGCGATCGACTCCTGCTCTGCGCGGTGCGTGAGCGCCCACGCCATAAGCTTGCCGATACGCCCGATGCCGTTCACGCCGATTGGCGTTGTGTGCGATATGGTGCTCATTGGTTCCTCCTTGGGTGATGGTTTGGTGCCTTCCTGCCGTAGTCTATGAGAAACGCCGCCCGCGTGTCGACAATGAGCGGTCGTGCTCTCGCGATCGCGTCTGTCCTCTCCCTGTCGATGGGGGAGGTGTCCGAGGGACGGAGGGGGTCATCGCACCACATACGTCTTCTTCCGCGTCCGGTGATACCCCAGATACACGTGCCCCGTCGCGCCGTCGATGGTGATAAAATCCCCCTCGCGGATGATCGTGATGCCCTCCTCGGGGTCCTCGTTCGTGATGATTCCCTGCCGGTTCTCCTCGTCGATGCGCATGATGGAAAAATCGCTCACGCCGGATTTCTCGAGCCGACGCATCTGCAGCACCGCGTGCGAGGTCATCCCGCCGATGCAGGTGAGGATGCCGTCGGATTTCTCCAGGCCGATCACGTCCTCCGGATTGGTCTCGGGGCGCACCAGGATGATCTTGTCGCCCGCGTACTTGCCGCGCACCAGGTCGATGCGGTCGATGTCGAAGACCACGCGCCCCGACACCGCGCCGCCGGAGGCCGCCAGGCCCTGTCCCAGCAGGTAGTCCTGCAGCTCGTCGGGATGGCCCACCAGCTCCTCGGTCTCGAAGGCGTGCTTCACCATCCCGCGGATCTGCAGGATGTAGAGCACGCCGTTCTCGAGGGTGAACTCGATCTCCACGTCGTTGCCCCAGCGCTGCCGGATGCGCCGCACCGTGTCGAAGAGGAGCCGGTAGGTCTCGGGGAACTCCTTCTCGAGCGAGACGAACGAGCGCAGGCGCGGGTAGGCCCACTTCTGCTCCTCGCTGATGGGGAAGACCTTCGCGACGCCGCTGACGATGTCGTGCCCCTGGGCGCGCGTCTTGTATTCGCCGAAGAGGCTGATGTTCTCGCGCCCCAGGTAGGCGCTGTGCACCACGCCGGTGATGTCCGTGGGCGAGTAGTTGCCGAAGACCATCTTCTGCACGATCACGGCGGTCCCCCACGCGTCGGAGAGGTTCACGAACCGCCGGTAGTTCTTCGCGATCGTCGACTCCCACGAGCGGTACACCGCGATGATGGCGTAGAAGAGCTGCGTGTACGGGTCCTTGGGAATGGAGTACGAGTGCTTGTTGATGACATAGCGGTACTTGCGCGTGAGCGCCTCCATCTGCGCGCCGGTGAGCTTCTCCTTGAGCGGGACGCCGGCCTCGTCCTTCGCGCGCTGCATCAGGTTCTCGAAGACGGAGCGGTCGATCCCGTAGGTGGAGATCGCGAAATCCTGGATCAGGCGGCGGTAGCAGTCGTAGGCGAACCAGGGATCGCGCGCGGCGAAGTGGTCGATGATCTCCTGGGTGATGCCGATGTTCGTGATGGTGTCCATCACCCCCGGCATGGAGAAAACGGCGCCGCTGCGCACCGACAGGAGCACCGGGTCGCGCGGGTTCGCGAACCGTCCCCCCGTGAACGCATCGACGTAGCGGCGCAGCGAGTAGATCACCTTGCGGCGAAAGCGCGGGTTGTTCACGGAGCCGTCCCGGATGCGCTTGAACAGCTCAGTGGAAAGGACAAACCCCTCGGGCACCGCGATCCCGTCCATGTTCGCCGCGAACACGAGACCGTGTCCCTTGGCGCCCACCTTCCACACCGGCGCGTGGGTCGTCCCCTCGGGGGGCTGATGCGCGGCGACGCGGAGCGGGAAGAGGTTGCGCCCCCGGCTGAAGCGGGGCTGCGAGCCGTTGAGGCACACGAAGTCGCCCCGGTTATACAGCTCCTCGGTCAGATAGTCCTTGAGGCGGATGAGGAGGTTATCCATGAGCTGCAGCAGGGGCGACTGCATGATCTGGTCGCGCAAAAAGCGGTCGATGATCACGTCGATGCTCTGCGGGTTTTCGCGGGGGATGTACTTGGCCGCGATGTTGTCGATCCCGATGCTCCCGATCGCCTGGCGGCACACGTCGGTGAAGGTCTCGTTGAACTGGTCGGCGATCTCGCCGTGAATATTATGAAGATTGGTCACGATGTCGCGGAACTGCGCGACGGTGATGTGCGGCGACGCGAGGAGGTCGCTCACCATCACCATCTCCTGGTTGGCCAGGCCGTCGATGATGAAGGTCTTGAAAAACAGCGTGAGCACCGTCTTGACCGTGGGGTAGTCGATGCCCGTCGGCAGGTCCGCCAGGCGCTCGATGACGGTCTCGAAGAGCCGCAGGCGCACCAAATTGAGATGGAAGAACACCTTGAGCGTGTCGAACTTCTTCTCCTTGTACGAGCCGTACATCGAGGGGATGCCGAAGGCGATGTGCCGCTTGAACTCGATCGTGTCCACCGGCTCGTAGGTCTTCTCCCCCAGCAGAATATCGTTCTTGAGCGTGTGCTGCAGCGCCAACAGCGCCTCGAGCGCGGCGATGGTGTCGGCGCCATCGAGGAGCTCGAAGAAGCCCTCGGGCGCCTCGAAGAGCTCCTCGTCGGCGTAGTGGCGCAGTTTCTGTGCGCAGCGAACGTCGGAGAAGTTGTATTTGTCGTACAGCATCCGGTACACGTGCAGGAAGGTGATGAACTTCTCGATGTTCACCGAGGAGATGGCGCTGGTGTCGGTCCCGCCGAAGAGGTCGCGGAATTCCTCGTCGGAGATCTCGTAGAGAAAGGCCCAGATCGCCTGCTTCGACACGTCCACGCCGAACTTGTTGCGGATGAGCTCCAGCATGACGGTCATCTCCGCGGGATTGCGCGTTTCGAAGTAGCTCGCAAAGCACGCCGCCGCGTCGTCACGCTCGGCGCGGCTCACTCCGGCGATCTCGCCCTCGGCGACGAAGGCCGTGAAGCGCTCGCGGCCCACCGCGAGCAGGAAATCCCAGAAGGGGAGCGCGGCGTGCTCCGGGAAAGCGCGCCGGGCCGCATCGACGATCGCGCGCGCCGGTCCCTCGCGGTCCAGGTTCACCATGCGGTAGAACCCGTCGAGCTCCCGGTACACCTCGTCCGGGACCAGTCCCGACAGGAGCGAGCGGTCGCCCGTCATCCAGAACTCCATCACCCGCTGGACGAGGTGCACCGTACGGCTGCTCGACTCCACGTGCACCTGCTTGCGGATGAAGTGGATGAGGTCGTTCATCTCGTGATTGGTGTCGATGCGCTCGGTGAAGGCGCGGATGTCGCCGGTCGCGCCGATGTCGTGGTAGAACGCGGGAAACACGGCCGCGAGCGAGGTGATGAGGTGAAACGCCTCGCGGTAATCGCTGCGCAGAAGGCGCGAGATATCGCGCTGAAAGACGTCCGTGTCCTTCAGGAAAACCCCGCCCAGCTTGAGGTTCACGATGAGGCTCGCCGCGAGCTTTTTCATGAGCGCGGGATTGAGCTCGATGAGCCGCATCCAGGTCCGGATGTTCTCCAGGTGGCTCGCGTTCACCGTCACCGACCAGTCGGCGGCGATCCCGCGGAATTCCGGGAAGCAGAACTTCGAGTGCACGAGGATGTCCACGAAGTAGTCCACGAGCGGCGTGATGCCCGAGGCGATGATGGTCTCGCCGATCATGGTGATGGTTGAGAAGGCCGAGTAGAAGCCCGCGCCCCGTTCCGCCTCGGCCAGGAGCGGGGGCATGACCAGGTCGATGACGCTGCGGATGAGCTCGAGCCGTCGATTGTCGACCAGGAAGGCGCAGATCGTGGCCGCCGTGCGGGACATGAAGCGCTGGAGCTCGGCGTCGCGCCCCTCGGCGGACTTGCGCGTGATGAAGGCGATGAGGCGCAGCACCGCATCGTCGCCGGAAACGCGCCCTTCCTCGATCGCGCGCCGCGCGGACAGGCAGATGCGCTCCCAGGTGCGGGCATTGTGCGCAAAATCGGGCGCGCCGTCGCCGGCCGAGAGCGCCGCGGTCGGATCGCGCCGCAATCGCGCGGCGAGCACGGACAGCCGGTCAGCGTATGCCTCCTCGGAAACCGCCTCGAGCAGGAGCGCGAACTGGCGCGATTCCTCGGTCCCGTCGAGCAGGCCGACGATTTCGTCGATCTCTGCTCGCGTGGTGCGGATCGCATGCGAGATGAAGATGCCATACTGCCGCAACAGGAATTCACCGATGCGGCCCGGCAGGCCGTCGGCGTGACGGCCGGTCCGGAGGATGAGTTCGCGAAGGGCCATCGCGCGCGCGTTCACGGGCCCATAGTAGAAGTTATCGTCGCTCTCGCCGATGAGCAGGTCGAGGTACGCCGGGCACCACTCGTCGAATGCCGCTGCGACCGGCGCGAGCGCGTCGTCACCGTCCGCGGCCCGTCGGATAGCGAAGGCGTAGCGGTCGAACACGGTGTCCGCCGCGCGCAGGGTCGAGGCCTTTCGTCGTGCGGTCGCCTCGCGCAGGAAATGAAAGACCGTCGGCAGCACCGAGCGCGCGTGCGGGGCGATTTCGTAGAGATAGTCGTACAGGTAGGCGCGCAGGCCGTCCACGGCCGCCTTCCAGTCGGTATTAGGGTGTTTGAGTTCTTCGATGAGGCCGGACACGCGTGACAGCGCGCCTGCCGTGGCTGCAACGGGAATGCGCAACGCCTCGGGGTCTATCGGCGCGCGCTCGGAAAGATGTGCAACCGGTGAGGTATCCATGTATGCCGGCCTCCGCATATACATCGCCCGCTCCCTGACGCGGATGGGGTCTGCATAAAGTCGATCAGCGTACAACCGGTTGTTGCGTCCCTCTTGAGTCCATCTTTTCTTCGGTGTGGTTTTTGTCAATCCTTATGCCCCAGGTGAACAAAAAATCCAATTTTGTGTATCGTCTTTCTTGTGTTCAGAAAAAATGATTGCGCGCTATGCCTGCGTATGCATAGGGTATGGTAGTGAAATCGCACCGATGAGGGGCGTTGTTATTATGGATATCTCGACAGTGTTGCCGTATTACATCGTCACCGTTATGGTGTTGGCCCTTGGCTCGATGCTGTTTTTCTTCCGGCGCAAGGAACGGCGCCACCCCGTGGAGCAGGGCAAAACGCCGTTGTACAGCGAAACGTGCGGGGGCATGATCGGCATGTTCCGATACACCGTTCCCTTTCTCCGATTGAGCGTCTACGAGGACCAGATCGTGATTGGCGCGTTCAAGCCGATCGCGCTCGCGTTGGGCGATATCGCGAAGATTGAAATCGGACGGTTCCTGCTCTCGACGGGGATCCGCATCCACCACCGGCGGACCGACGTCCCCGCGAAGATCGTCATCTGGACCGGGGCGGCCGAAAAGGTGCGGTCGCTGCTCGCGGGAAAGGTCGCGTTCGAATGATGATGCGCCGCCGGAACGAACCCACTGCCTGCAGGGAGGAACTGTTGATGAGAACGATCGCGAAGAGACTGGCCGTGCTGTGCGCAATCACCCTCGCCGCGCTTATTGCCTGCTCGGCGCCCGGCGTGAAGGAGGCGCCGGGCACCTACCTGAACCCCGCGGCCATTGACGTGTCAGCCGTACTGCCGCCGCCCCCGGCCGATGGGTCGCTTGCGGGTCTGGCCGATCTGGAGACGGTGCGCATGGTGCAGTCCTGGCGCACGCCGGATCAGATCGCCTGGGCGAAAAAGACCGACGGCGAGGACCCGTTCCATTATAATGCGGTCGTGGGATCGTGGTTTACGGCGAAGAACCTTCCCGGCTGCGCGAAGTTTTTTATGCAGGTGCTGCACGACGCCCGGAAGGTGAGCAATCGCGTGAAGGACCTGCATAAGCGCCCGCGCCCGCCGAAACGGGACGAGCGCGTAACCCCGAGCCTGCCGATTCCGAAGAGCCTCTCGTATCCCAGCGGTCACTCGACGCGCACCTTTACGATCGCCTACGTTATCGCCGAGTTGTTTCCCGACAAGCGGACGGCCGTCGTGGATTTCGCCCACCGCGATGCCTGGGCGCGGATTATCGCCGGCGTGCACTATCCCACCGACGATGTCGGCGGCCGCCTCCTCGCCGGGGCCGTATTTTCCGAGTTAAACAAGAGCGCTAAATTTCGCGCAACGCTGGACGAGTGCCGGGCGGAGATCGCGGCGTACCGGAAGAGGGCCGGCGGCGTTCGCTAGCGCCGGTCCGACGCGCCCGCTACCACGACGCCTCGACATTGTAGAGACGTGCAAGCACCGCCGCGTCCCCGATGCGGATCCCCTCGTCGGCCCGCAGCCGGTCGGCATATTCCCGCAGGGTGATCGTCGAATCCAGGCGCAGGCCGCACTCGGCGAGGAAGCCCGGCATCTCGCTTCGTTCGCATCCCCACTGGAAATGCTCGCGATGGCGCTCCCCGTATCGCCGCATTTTGCGCAGCACGGGGTCCGCGCAGGCCGGGTCGGCGATGCCGCGCGGGAACATGTCGAAGACGATCCGGCCGCCCGCGGGTGAAAAGCGCCGGATGGCGGCAAGGGTGTAGCGCACCGCCTCCTCGGGCAGGTAATAGGCGACGCCCTCCCAGATGAAGAAGGCCGGGTGCTGCGTCGCGCCGATCTCGCGCGCGACATCCGCCGCCCAGTCGCCGCAGAAATCGATTGGCAGGTAGCGGACGCCCGGGACCGGTCCGCCGTTGATCCGGTCGAGGCGCCGGTGTTTCGCGTTCTGGGTGTGCGGGTGGTCGATCTCGATGAACTCGACGCCGTCGGTGCGGAACCGCATGCAGCGCGAATCGTACCCGGCCCCGAGGATGACGATGCGGCGAACGCCGTCCCGAATCGCCCGCGCGAGGCACTCGTCCATGTGCCGGTGCCTGAGCGCGATCTGCAACACGCCGCCGGGGCTCACCAGATCGGCGATCAGGACGCTGATCGGATATACCAGCGGATTGAAACGGGCCTGCCAAAAGTAGAACTTCGGGACAAGCCAGTGCGCCGGCAGCAGGGACCGGGCGAAGGGATCGTGCAGGATCCGCCGCCGTCGCGGCGCGATGCTCGCAATGGCGCGCGAGGCGAGCGTGTCTACGGCGGTCGTGCTGGATGATTCCTTCATTGTCGATGCCCGTCGTTAGAACTCGATGCGTTCGTCTTCGAGGGCGGCGGTGAACGCGTTCTTGACGAGCAGCACCTGGTTGCCCTTTTTATTGTACTCGATCGAATCGAACACCTCGCGCGCCATCGTGATGCCGCGGCCGTGCGAGAGCATGTTCTCGTTCACCGCGTCGGGGTCGGCGTTCAGGACCGCGTGGTAGTCGAACCCCGGGCCCTCGTCGGTTATCTTGTAGGCGATCTTCTCCGGGTCGATGGCGTACTCGATGTGCACGCGGCGGGAGCTGAAGCGGGGATGGCGCTGGCGCTCGGCCACCAGGTCGAAGTAGCGCTCCTCCTGCATCGCCGCGGTCTTGTCCTCGAAGCTGATCTCCAGGTTGCCGTGCTCGATGGCGTTGATGATGATCTCCCGCAGCGCGATGCGGATCAGCGTGATCTCGCGGTGGTCGAAGTAGCGGTAGAGGTTGCGCGTGATCCGGTGCGAGATCTCCTCCGAGGTGATCAGGAAGTTGCCGATGCTGTAGCGCTGCTTCTCGTACTCGAAGTATTTGAGCAGGACGTCCTCGGCCACGCTGGACGCCTTTCCCAGCACCTCGACGCGCCCCGCGATGGACAGGTACTCCAGGCGCACCTGCATCTCGCGCGGCTCGGAGATGATGGGCGATATGAACTCCGCGCGAAACGAGATGGGACGCCGCTCGCGGGCGAACTCCTCGAGTTTCTCGATTACGAGCTGGCGCGTGGTGTTGCCGCCCGGCCCCTCGTACATGAGCTCGAGGATGTTCCGCCCGATCACCGCCTCGGGCTTCACCTTGAAGTGCGCCAGCACCGCGCGGTTGATGCTGGTGAAATTCCAGCGCTCGTCCAGCGAGAAGATGATGTCGTTGGTCCCCTCGATGAGCAGCCGGTAGCGCTCCTCCGAGAGCGTGATCCGCCGGTTGGCCTCGTTGAGATCGTCCACCTTTTTTTCGAGGTCGCGGTTGAGGGCCTCGATCTCGACGTTCTTGCGCTCCATGGCGGCGAGATGCTCCTCGGAGAGCTTCGCCGATTCCTTGAACATCTCGGTGGCGAGCTCGTGGCCCATGAGCGCCTCGGCCTGGGCATGCTCTTTCTCCTGCTTCATCAGGTTGATGCGGTCGCCCATGCCCAGGGCCAGGAGAATGAACTGCAGCACGGTGCCGAACTGCAGGGCGTAGGTGGTGACGAAGTTCGCCGGCAGCACCGCCAGGACCTTCAGCGCGTAGATGATGCCGCCCACCAGCGAGGCCGTCCACGCGACCAGGAAGAATTTCGCCGGCCGGTATCCCTGGACCTGCGCGTACACTCCCACCGCGATCGCGAGGACGAGCCCGATGACGGCGGAGACGATCTGGATATGCACGCACACGGCAAAGCTCAAAAACAGCGGGGTGATGATGGAGAGCGCCAGATAGATCTTGGCGGCGCTCAGTGAACGGTATGCCAGCCGATGGTGCTTCTTGATCTCCAGGAAGGATTGGGTGAACTGGAGGATCGCGATCATCGTGAGCGCGATCAGGGCGGTGATGATGTGGTTCCACGACACCAGCGCGTCCGGCCACAGGTACTCGGCCATGAAGCCGTTCTGGTAGAGCTGGAAGAGGCCGTAGGTCGCGACGAAAAAGACGTAATACAGATAGAGCCGGTCCCCCACGGAGATGTACAGGAGCAGCGTGAACAGCGCCATGATGGTCAAGATGCCGTAGAAGATGCCGAACAGGAATTGCTCCACCCGGTCCTTCCGGTAAAAGGCCTCGGCCGGCCATACGGTGATCGGAAGCTCGATGCGCTCCTCGCCGTATGCGCGGAAAAAGACCGTCAGCTCACTGCCCGGCGCGAGCTTGATCGGAAACACGAAATGGCGGTGCGGGATGGGCCGCGTCGTCGTCGGAAGTCGGAACCCGGTCGCATGGGACTTGAGCGCGCCGCCGGGGCCGGGCCGGTACATGTCGATGTAGTCCATGAGCGGGTGGGCGAGCTCGATCACGTAGTAGTCGGTCGCGCGCGCGGCGGAGCGGATGGTGAGGCGCGCCCAATAGGCCGATGCGGTGAAGGCGAAATACGGAACGTTCACCGTGCTCCGGGTGAAGCGCCGCGCGGTTTCCCCAGCGGATACATCCGCGATGGTCAGGCGGCCCGACGGGTCTTCGAGGATGTCGAGGTATCGCCCCGCCGGGAACGGACGGGCCTCGTCGGTCACGATGAGCCCGTCGCCGGCAGTGAGCGCCGTGGCAGCGGCCAGCCATGCGACGAGCATGGCGGCAATGAGCGCGATTCGCATTGCGCGATCCTCCTGTAACGATTGGACAGGAGTTGCAGGTATTTTTCAATCATATTTCGGGCGAACGGGCCGGTTCGCGGATGAAGCATTGTGTGCCGCGTGCGACGGTCCCGTAACCGGATAATGTGTTGACAGATCCGTACGTGCCGGTAGGTCCATCGGATACGGTATCATATCGCAGTATTACAAGGGGCGTATATGCGCGAGCGATTGTCATTGTGTCTGTCCATACTCCTGCTGGCCGCCGTGGCGGTCGGTGTTGCGCCGCATGGCGCGGGGCGCACGCCCCGGCTGGTGCACGCCGGGCCGCTCTTTGGCCTCGACACCATGCCGCCCGTCACGGCCGTCATCCCCGACCGTACGAGCATATCCCCCAATTTCGACGGTCGCGCCGACGCGGTCGCCTTTTCCCTCGGCGCAAGCGACCGGAGCTCCATCGGCGGATGGAAATTCCAGATCCTCGACGGCGGACGGACCCTGGTGCGGGAATACGGGCCGTTGCCGAACGAGCATGCCCCCTACGCGCGGGGTTTGCTCGGCGGGATCGTGGGTTCCGGCGTGCCGGGGTCGATCGTGTGGGACGGGACCGACGCCCTCGAGCGCGTCGTGACGGACGGGGCCTACACCTATAGCTTTATCGCCTGGGACGAATACGACAATATCGCGCCGCCCGTCGAGGGCGTCATCATCGTGGACAATGCGCCGCCGCAGGTGGAGATCAAGAAAAAGCGATATATCTTCGCGCCCTATGCGCCGGGCGGTGCCGCATCGCTGGACATCGAGGTCAAGGTCGCCTCGGGCGAATCGGACCGCTGCGTTGCCGGGATCCTCGCCGAGGGCGATAAACCCGTGCGCAGCTATGAGTGGCGGGTCGCCGGACTTCCCCGGACAATCTCGTGGGACGGGCGCGACAACGAGGGGAAGTTCGTCCCCGCCGGCGTCTATACGTTCTTCATCGAGTGCGAGGATGCGGCGGGGAACCGCACGCGTCGCGAGGCGCGCAATATCGCCGTCACGACCCAGGGCGAGATCGCGGACATCACAACGACGACCGCGGTCTACTCTAACAATCGCGGCGGCGATATCGAATTCGAAACATACCTCTCGCGCCGGGCCGGGCTCACCGGGTGGAGCGTCTCGGTCCGGACCAGGGGCGGCACCGAACTGTTCGGGCATTCGGGACACAGCGCGCTTCCGGTCACGTTCAAGTGGAACGGCAAAACGGCGGGCGGCCGCGCTCTCGACGACGGCCGGTATTACGTCGTCCTTTCTGCTTCCTATAACGATGGGACCTCGATCGCCTCGCTTCCCAAGGAGATCGTGTTCGACAGCACCGCCCCCTCGGTCTCCGTGGGACGTTCGCCCGGGACCTTTTCCCCCGACGGGAAGGGCGGCTTCGAGCGGCTGGCCGTGAGCCTGTCGGCGGACGACCCGTCCGGGATCGGCGAGTGGTACCTGTCCGTGTTCGACGCGAAGGGCGAGGTGTTCCGCGTGTTCACCGGGAAGGGCGCGCCGACCGAGCGGATCGAATGGGGCGGGATCGGCGGCATGGGGGCGCCGGTCGAGTCGGGATCGACGTACTCGTTGCAGCTCGTCGCCACCGACGGCGCGGGAAACACCGCCGGGAGCTATCGCGTTTCGTTTAACGTTGATGTGCTGGTGCTGCCCACCGATTTCGGGTATCACCTGAGCGTGCGCGACGTCGATTTCGAGGTGCGAGACGGCGCACTGCGCCTGACGAACACCGGGCGGCTTTCGCGCGCGGCCGACATCGTGAAGGGCTTTTCCCGCTATGCCGTGATCGTCGAGGGCTCCGTCGACGCGTCGCCGTCCGGGGAGCGCAATCTCCGTCTGTCGGAGCAGTTCGCGCGCGAGGCCATGGCCTTTCTGGTGGGCAAGGGCGTGCGCGCCGAACGGATCACCTATCGCGGCATGGGCGATATCGCCTTCGCATCGGCGGGGACCGGCGCCGAGGCGGGATCGGGAAGCCGTAAAATCGATTTTCTGTTGATAGAGCGCGACGAAACCGACGGGGACTAGTCGGTTTTCTGGACGTTTTTCTCCACGTAGGAGTCGAATTCTTCTTTGCTCATCCGGTCCTGGTACAGCGGCCAGAGGCTCTCCTTGAGTTCCTCCAGGGAAGAGAACTTTGCGCCGTCGATTTTATAGGTAGCCATTATCCGGTTCCTCCCTCGGTCGGATGCGCTATCCACCGTTGCGAACAATTGTGGGCATATGAACATTTTTTGTCCATTCTATTTTTTTGCTGGACGAGCGACTCGACGCGCCGATACGGTGCCTTTCACCATGCGGGTATTCGATTCCATTATTGACGGCGCGGTGTATGCGGCCGCGCTCCTGCGGCAGGCGGTCGTCTGGGTCTTCGATTTCCTCATGGGCGTCCTGCGTAATATATACGAAAAGTTTCTCGAGGTGGGACTCTGGGAGAAGGTCATCTTTCTGGCGATCGTCCCGGCGTTCTTCGCGGTGGTCCTGCCGGTGGCGCGGTTCTACGCGTTCGAGCGCTGGTGGTATATCAACAATCCGCTGGCGGTCTATCTGATCGCCATCATCATCATCATGGTGCTGTCGCTTTATGTTCGGTACGCCGCGCTCCTGATCGGCCGGGGGGTCGTGAACCTGTATTATCTCTTTTGGATCATCTATCTTCCCGCAAGCGGCCAGCTCGCGCGGCTCAATCCGAGCGATCCCCACGAGATCGCCGTTGGGTTCTATCTCAATATCGCCGTTCCCGTGGTCTTCGCCGCGGCCTCGGCCCTGAGCTACCTGTTCGATACCAATTAATTCTCGAAGCGGTCCGGGTCGGGCAGAAATAGCGCCGCGATGCCCTCCTCGCGCAGCTCCCGCACCTCATCCGGCGTGGTCTCGCCGTAGATCCCGCGCGGCTCCTCGACGCCGTAATGGATCGCGCGGGCGCGCTCGGCGAACTCAGCTCCGGTGTTTTCGAAGTGCTCGCGGACGAATGCGCGCGCAATCCGCATGGCGTCGAACAGGGTCACGGTCTCCGGATCGCGCGACGAGGGCGTTGCGGACGGTCGCGCCTGGATGGCGCAGCCGGTGAAGAGGCGTTTCACGTCGGTGCACTCGCACAGGGGGCAGGCGATCAGCGTGCGCTCCATCTGACGGGCGAAGCTGTCGTAATCCTTGAATGTGCCCTCGAAGCGATGGCCGTTTGAACATTCGATGTCGAATGAGATCATGCGCGTATCCTTCCCGCACCCTCGACGCGGAGACGCTGGAGCGCAAGCGAAAAAAATAATGGGCCCCCGAAAGGGCCCATGGTGTGAAGCGTTTGGAGATTTGAATGAGGGATTAAAAACCGCTCGATTTGAGCATCTTTGCGATATCGATATAGAACCCTTCGGCGTCGAAACCCGGGGTGTTTCCGAAGAGGTGGTTGATTTCCATGAAGTGGTCGATCCCGAACAGGCCGGTCACCTTGCCCTTCCAGGTCCCCCAGACTGAGCTTGCCACCGGCACGATGCCGTCGTTCTCGCCGTCGTAGTAGCTGATGAGCGCCCACGTGGGCGACAGGATCAGGTTGGCCGACACGCCGTACATCTTGCCCGCATAGCTGTAGTATTTCACCTCGGGGACGTCGGGGGTGTTGGGATTGAAGTTCTTGGTCATGTTGTGCCGCGTGAGCTCATAGGTGGCGCGGTAGAAGTCCGGGTTCTGGTCGGCGCACACCAGGCCGCCCCAGAGGGTATTGGCGATGGCCGTCACGGCCCAGCCCATCACGTTCGGGAGCTTGAAGATGACGAAATCGGCAAGCGAGGTGCCCCGGTTCGGGGAGGATATCATGACCAGCGCCGCGACCTTCGAGCGCATGCCCATGTTGGTGATCATGTGGCGCGAGGTCACGCCCCCCTGCGAATGTCCGATGATATTCACCTTCGCCTTCCCGGTGGTCGCCAGGACTTCGAGGATATGGCGTTTGAGCTTTTCGCCGCGCTTGGCGGAGGTGTCGAAGGCGCCGAGGTCGGGAGCGTACACCGCCACCCCTTTGTCCTTGAGGGCGTCCTTGATGCCGTAGAAATAGTCTATGAAGCCGAGGAACTCGTCGCTGCCGGCATATCCATGGGCCAGGATGACCGGGTACTTGAGATTGATGGACGACGACGATCCGCCTGCGAAGACATCGGTGCCGGTAAAGCCCGCAATCGCGATAATCATGACGGTGATGAGTGCGATGCTGTGTATTCGTTTCATGAGATCCTCCTGGGAAGTGAGTGAACCGTAAACCATCCGGTCGGTATGTCATGAATATAGCGTATTTTGATATTCACTGTCTTATCAAAAACCGTCGGAACGGTATTTGATCAGAGGTTTTTTATAATCGGGGTCAGAGCCTCGGTGAAATGGGGGTCAGAGCCTCGGCTCCGGCCGGGTTTTATATGGTCATAGTTTGATAGGTGTCTAAAATAATGGGGTCAGAGCCCTGTTCGTTATCGTTTCATCACACTGGACGATGGTGTTCTTCACTGGTGTGATCCGATTCGCAGGTGCCGCAATTTTACATAAACGAATTGACGTAGGCCAAAAAATCCGAATGGAATGTGATTGGGCGTGGCCGCGTCCGGGATACACCGTGACGGTTTGGCGATCCATTGCCAAATCATCACGGGATGCCGCCGGGCCTCATGCAGGGGCCGTGTTGATTTTTCCAATGCAGGCGTTTATGCGCACGGGACTATGAAGTTTCTAAGCTCACAGTTCACATACTTCTTCCAGAGCAAGAATACACGAAAGAACATCAGGATACTGCTTAAGTATCTGATGGCGCTGTGGGTTCTTATTATCGTATATAGCGTGCTGTTCCACTTTATTATGGCAGCAGAGGGCAAGGAGCATTCCTGGGTCACCGGCTTGTATTGGACGCTGACGGTCATGTCCACGCTGGGGTTTGGCGATATCACCTTTTCCGGGTACCTGGGGAGGTTCTTTTCCCTTATCGTCCTCCTTTCGGGAGTGATCTTCCTGCTGGTCCTTCTGCCGTTTACCTTTATTCAGTTTTTCTATGCGCCCTGGATCGAGGCGGAACGAAAAAGCCGCACGCCGCGCGAGCTGCCGTCGCATGTCAGGAACCATGTCATTATCACCGGCTACAATCCCGTGACGGCCAGCCTCATCGACAAGCTCACGGCCCATGGGCGCGAGTATACCCTGGTGGTCGAGGACATACAGCGCGCCCTGGACTTTTACGACATGGGTCTCCGGACGTCCGTTGGCAATATCGACGATCCGGAAACCTACCGCCTGATGCGCGCCAACGAGGCGGCCATGGTGGTGGGCGCCAATAGCGACGAGGTGAACACCAATGTCGCCTTCACCGTCCGGGAGATCAACGCCGACGTGCCGGTCGTGTGTACGGCCGATTCGCCGGATTCCGTGGACATCCTCACGATGGCCGGCGCGACGCTGGTGCTGCAGCTTTCGGACATGCTGGGGCGCTCCCTGGCCCGACGGACCATCGGCGGCGACCGGCGGGCCAATGTGATCGGTCGTTTCGACGAATTGGTGATCGCCGAGGCGCCCGTCATGGGCACCCCGCTGGTGGGCAAGAGCCTCGCCGAGAGCCGCCTGCGGGAGATCGCCGGCGTGACGGCCGTCGGAATCTGGGAGCGGGGGCGCTTCGCCATCCCCGGACCGGACACCGCGATCACCCCGACAACGGTCCTGGTCATTGCCGGGTCGGAAGAGCAGATGCAAACGTACGAGGAGCTCATGTGCATCTATCAGGTGTCGTCCGATCGCGCGCTCGTGATCGGCGGCGGGCGCGTCGGGGTCGCGGTCGCGATGTCCCTGGAGGAGCGCGGCATCGACTATGTCGTGGTGGACAAGAGCCGGGAGTCGACCGGCGCCGCGGTGCTCAAGGAATGCGTGTTCGGCAACGCGGCGGACATCGAGACGCTCAAGCGCGCGGGCATCGAACGGGCGCCGGCGGCGATCATCACCACCCACGACGACGCCACCAATATTTATCTGACCAAGTATTGTCGCAGCCTGCGCCCGGATATGCAGATCATCAGCCGGGCCAATGCCGACCGCAATGTCTCGACGCTTCACCGCGCGGGGGCGGACTTCGTCATGTCGTACGCGACGCTGGGGGCCAGCACCATATTCAATTATCTCGAGAACGCCGATATCGTCATGCTGGCCGAGGGGCTGGACATATTCCGGAGAAGGGTCCCGGCGGGGCTGATGGGCAAAACGCTCGCGCAATCCAATATCCGGCAGGATACGGGCTGCACGGTGGTCGCGCTGAACAATGGCGACGGGATGAGCATCAATCCCGATCCCAACCGCCCGCTGGAGTCCCATGGCGAGCTTATCCTAATGGGAAGCGCCGAGGCCGAGCAGCGATTCATGAAGCGATTTGCGGACTAGTCGGGCAGTGGGGAATCAAGCGGTTTCGTTCGATACTCATGCACGGCGAGATTCATGATATGGATGATCGCCCGCCATGACGTCGAGTTAACCGCGAAGTGAAAATATATAGAGCATGAAGGAGGTACGCGATGGGCCGTTCGATTCGCATGCGCCTGCACCAGATAATGGAACCGGCCGTCGAGGGCGATCGCGCGAGCAAGGTCTTCGATGTCGGGATCATGGCGCTCATTGTCGTGAATGTTCTCGCGGTTATTCTGGAAACGGTCAAGTCGATCGAGAGCGAGTTCGGTGAGATCTTGTACCGGTTCGAGGTGTTCTCGGTCGCGGTGTTCACCGTCGAGTATGCGCTGCGCCTATGGTCCTGCGTCGAGGACGATCGCTTCGCGCGGCCGGTTCTGGGCCGCCTGCGGTACATGGTGTCGCCAATAGCGCTCATCGACCTGCTGGCCGTGCTGCCGTTTTATCTTCCGCTGTTTCTCGCGCTCGACCTGCGATTTATACGGGTGTTGCGGCTGTTTCGGATTTTCCGGCTCTTCAAGATTGGGCGCTATTCCGAGTCGATGAAACGGATGGGCGCGGTGTTTCGGAAAAAAAAGGAGGAGCTGGGACTGGCCGTGTTTATCGTGCTCATTCTGCTGGTGTTCACCTCGTGCATCATGTACTACGTGGAGCACGAGGCGCAGCCGGAGGCCTTCTCGAGCATTCCCCGCGCGATGTGGTGGGGGGTCGCGACGCTCACCACCGTGGGCTACGGCGACGTATATCCGATGACCGCGATCGGGAAGGTCCTTGGCGCGGTCATCGCGCTCCTGGGCGTCGGCATGGTCGCGCTCCCCGCGGGGATCATCGCCTCGGGGTTTGCGCAGGAGATCCACGCGTCGCGGGAGGAGGCGAAGCTCGTGTGTCCGCATTGCGGTAAGACCTTCGATGCCGCGAAGGACGGCGACGCATGATACGCCGCGGCGCATCATGCGAAAATATGTATGGACATTCGCCGCGCGATGGCGTATCGTTACCCATGGTGGGGAATGGGCATATTCGATGCCCGATGAAATCGGTATGCGCGTGTATGGAGGCGCCATGAAAAGATCAACAGTGCTGCGTACGATGATCCTCGCGTTCGCGATCGCGTGGACCGCTGCTCCCGCGCACACAGCGCCGCGGGTGGTGGAGAAGGAAAAGGACAAGATCTGGCAGGTCACGGTGGACGCGGTCCCGAAAACGATCGATGCGTTCATGTCGTTTCGGGACGCGATCGCCAAAACCCCGCAGGGCGGAATCGTCGTGTATCTCGTGGCGCAGCTCATCATGATGGACAATCCCGAGCTCGGCGAGCAGTGCCTCATCGTCGCGCTGGACCGGAGCCAGCTTGCCGAGCACAAGCCCGGATCGCGCGCTGTGGGCGTGCAGGGCTGGCAGTTGGGCGGAAGCGAGAAGACCCGACTGGGGATGAGCACCTTCATTCGCGCCAAGGGTTATGTGGCGAAGTCCTTCGTCGCGGGGACATCGACGGCGACCGGATACGCGCTCCCGTCGCTTCCCTACACCTATGTGATCCGCAAGCATAAATTTCAGGACGCAAACCCGAGCGTCTGGAAGGGAAACGTCGCCACATCCTGCTCCGATCTTGGAACGGTCCCCATTCACGTAACGGTCAATGATCGGGGAGTTTGGAAGGTGTCCAATTCGAGCAGTTTTTATGCGGGATGCAAGCCGCCTACGAAGAAGGTCGACGACAATCTGTAGCGGCGGCCGGCCGACGGCCGGATCATACACGAGAGGGGGGCTGATATGACCGAACAAACGGATGCCGGGACCGGGGGCCCCGTGAGCGCAGGCGATTCAGGCGCGAAACGGGCGGCCACCCTCACCGTCGTGGGGCTGCTGTTCGTGTTCGCGGCGTTTATCATCCTGTACCGCGCGGAGCGGACCAATAACCGGCAGTGGATTGCGAAAAAGGCCGAGCGGGTCGATCCCGCCGCTCCGGGCGCCGGCGCGCGCATGGTGAAATTCACCGGCGTCCCCGGCGGGACCTTCCTCGATGACGCCGACAGCGGACGTCGCTTCGTGTACCTCCGGCGCTCGCGCTACGAATTCCGCCGTGGGGCCGATGCCGCCGCCGCGCCCGATTGGCAGTATGCGAGCGGTTCCACCGAGCGCGCGAAGGAGGTGCGCATCGGAGCGGTGGGCATTCGGCTGGACGAGGCCGAGATCATCGGCGGCGGCGCGTGGTCGACGACCGTGTACAAGAACGGCCGGGAGGCCGCGCCGCGCATCGGCGATGTAAAGATATCGCTTTCCGGCATCCCGGCCGAGCTTCCGTTGTTTTGCGCCGGGTATTTTTCCAACGGCTATCTGGGCGCGGGCGATCTCTTCGTGGTAAGCTCGTTCAGCGAGGGCAAGACCATGGACGAGCTCGCGGAGACCTGGGTGTGGCGGTGGCTGCGCCATCCGGTGTGTTTTGCGCTCATGCTCGTGGGGCTGTTGCTCCTCGGGGGGCCGGCCATGCGCACGATGAAGCGGCATGAGGAAATGCCGGTGGTCCGGTCGCTTGCGCGCATCGGCTGGCCGGCCTATGGGGCGTTGTCGCTCGCGTGTGCGTTCCTGCTGGTGCGCTTCTCGCCGGTGACGGTTGACCTCATCTGGCTGATCCTCGCGCTGGTGATCGGCGTCCCGATCGCCATCACGGTCCGAAGCGTGCGCTCGCATCGCGGCGCCTGATCGGCCGCGCGCACGCGGCGGGAAGCGCACTCGATGCTCAATCACGCCATCGTCAAGCTGGCGGCCCTGGGCTCCTCCCTCGGCGGCCCGCTGTTCGTCTTCGACCTCGCGCGCCCGCGGCTCGGGACGATGCCCGCGTTTCTGCTCATCTTTTCCCCCATTGCGCTGATGATGCTCGCGGCGCTTGCGCTCGATGAGGAGTCCACGGACCCCCTGGCGCGCGCGTCGATGTACGGCGGCATCATGGGCAGCGTGGTCCTGTTTGCCATGAACGAGCATGCGTTCTGGCGGCTGTACCAGGGCGCGCAGCACCCGAACCACGGCATGATCGTCGCGGGGATCACGATCGGCGTTGTCGCCTCGGCGCTGGTGGCCTACCGCGCGGTGCGCTTCCTGCGTTCGTGACCGGGGGCCGCTGCGAGCGGATTCTCCTTGACAGATACTCGTGGGCGGTTTCGTCTCTCGGCTGGCGGTAATTTCATGAAAGGATATCAATGTGGCGAAGAACAACTATCAGTATGAAAAGCGGATGAGGGACCTGGCCAAGAAGAAGAAGAACGAGGAAAAACGGCAACGGAAACTGGAAAAAAACGCGGCGAAATCGGATGATGCCACGTCAGTGGATCAGCCGCATGACGATGCCCGTCCGGATGCGGGGCAAGAGATTGAATCAGGAGACGTGCGGGACAAAGCGACGGACTAGGGTGCGTTACGAATCCTCGATTGGCGGGTCGTAGCTTTGGGCGCGTCGTCAAGGCGCCGTGTTCGTCGAATGATATAAAGCGACGCGTGGAAATATGGGACGACGATTGCGGGAGAATCACCTTGCTGTGGCGATTTCACGACTCTGCACCTCGCCCTCTCCCTCTATGATGGAATTGATGTAGAACTGCGTGTTGTGCCATTGCGCAACGCGATTGGGACGAAGCAATCTGGCATCTTCTACCTGGGGGCGTACATTGAAGGCTAGGTGTTCGTGTGGAGTGTTCTTGATAAAGAAGATCGCTTTGCTCGCATGGCATTGAGTTCAATCAATTCCTTGGGCAATGCGATGCATACACGAGTGGATAATGCGCCCCAATCATGAGAGTACGCGGGGTCCAAGAAAGGCGATAGGGCCTATTGCGTGCTCGAATACCGGATCTTCCCGGAGCCGCCGAAGTCGTAATTGCCGAGCTTCTCGACGCGCGCGCGGAATTCGGCGGACTTGAGGGTGTCGATGAAGGCCTGGACCTCTTTCTTGAAGAAGACGTCCTGGCATAGGATCATATCGAAGCTCTCGCTGATGACTGGCGTGAAGCGGAGCCCCATAAAGCTCGATATGGCCCGTGTCGCGAGGCCGATATCGGCCGCGCCCGAGAGGATGGCGAGGCCCACCTCGAGATGGGTGTACACCTCGTCCGCGTATCCGGCCACCTTTCGCGTATCGATCCCTTCCGTTTTGAAGAAATGGTCCGCGACCAGGCGTGTGCCCGCTCCCGGCTGCCGGTTGATGAATCGCAACCCTCCCTCGGTGATCGACTCGAAATCGGGCTTTTTCACCGGGCAGTCGGCGCGAAAGACGAGCCCCAACTCGCGCTGGAACAGGTGGACAATCGCGATCTTCTCGTCGTTGAGCGCGCGGGTGATGTCCGCGACCCGCGACGCGCCGTCGGCGGGGTCGTTGAGGTGGCACCAAGCGATATCGGTGTTTCGTTCCGCGAGAAGGCGCAGGCCCTCGGTGCTGCCGGTGGTGGCCGAAAAGAGAAAGAGGTCCGGGTGTGTCTGCTTGAGGGTGTGCAGCAGGAGATCCAGAACGGGGTCGTTGCTGCCGGCGGCAAGCAGGTGTTCGAAGGGGCGCGGCGCGCGGGCGGCGGACGGCACTCGGCCCTCGAGAGAGTGCGTTTCGATCCACTCGTCGATCAGGTGTTTCGGAAAAATCCATTTTCCGGTGATGCGTGTGCCGGGCAGGCGGTTCGCCTTGATGAGGGCGTACACCTGCTTCTCGTGAATGCCGAGATACTCGGCGAGTTCGCGCGTGTTCATCAGTTCGCTGGACATGGTTCGATTCCCTTATGGCCCATTGTGAGGGTGTAAGAATGAAATACGTCAATAAAAAAACGACCCCGCAGGAACGGGGTCGTGTATCAACTGAAAGATAAAGAGAGAAAGAATGCTTACTTGGTGAGGTCGATCTTGTAGGCCAGTTCGATGTACACCCAGTTGACGATCGAGATTACCTGCATCGTGTTGGGGTAGGTTGCCTGGTACATATAGGAATACCGCTGATCGTCGTTGTTGGCTAGCACTGGGTCATTGGGGTTGTGATAGGGATTGTAGTTGGTGTCGGCGATCCACGAAAGCTTCATGTCGATGGAGTCGGTCAATTTCGCGCCAATGCCTATCGTAAAGCGGTTTTTCACCAATCCATGCGGCGTGAAGTATTTGCCATGGGCGATGCCGCTATACTTGTCGGGGTCGTTGTAGGCGGTTCCGGGATTGTACTTGGTCCCATCGTCATTGACGCCGACGCCGGCGCGCATGATCTTCCCTTCGACGCCGGGAACGAACTTGGTTTCATTGTCCTCTATGGTTCCGTACCAAATCTCATTGTCGACGAAAATTTTAAACTTCTTCGTGATGCTCCATTCCAAACCGAGCTGTATGCGGCTTAATACTGAAAGACCGCTCGCCTCACTTGAGTCGTAGCCGACACGTTTTCCCGTGCCTGTCGCATCCAGCTTTGTCCAGGTTTCTGTATTGCCCACGTAGAAAATGCATTCGGCCCGGTAGCGACCGTAGATCGTGAAATCTCCCAGCTTGTACTTTGGCGCAATGTCAAAATTCAATTTGTCGATATATACTGGATCCGCTTCTTTGTTGCCCTTTTTGTCTGCGGCGCTGGTCGTGGCTGTTTTCGTGATGTAGTTATAACTCTTGCTGGGGCTGGAAAGCGCATTGTCGTTGCTGATCTCCTGTTTGAAGAATACGGCCAGACCCAGTGAGAAATCCTCGACCGGCTTAAGGTTGTAACCGGCCCCAATCTCGTAGTCCCAGAAGCTTCCCTGGGTGTATGACTGATTCGCCTTGTGGTGGTTGTACTTATACGACGGACGGAAGAAAACCGTGGTGTCCTTCGCCGGAACGACATTGATGACGAGCTTGTTCCATAAAGTGTCGCGGGTGTCCCATACCGCAGCGGTCGCTTGATCGTGCGATAGGCCAACAACTGCGACGATGGCCATCAGCATGGCCAGGGCGATAAAACGGATCCTTTTTTTTGCCATCTTTACGTACTCCTTTTGAAAATGTTGTAATTGTTCAATGGGGATCGATTCCCCCGTGCAAATGCTCCACCGAGAATACATGAAAAAATGTCCCCCTCCCTGAAGAATTGGAAGGGGATAAATTTGCAGTCGCTCATGGAGAGCACTCCTCATGAGAAAATATTTGATTAGTCCACAACTGGGGATCGGGGATATTTTGTAAATAAAAATACTGAAAATAATCATAATATACTACATAAAATATAATTAAATCAAGTATTTGTATATAATTTATTGAGTTTATTATAAAAAAATGTTATTAGTAGTAATATTTAGTTGATTTTAGGCGCTGGATTGCTGTTTATTGCGTCAACGAATAATCCCAAGGAGAAAGAAAATGAAAATCAGCGCACGCAATGTTGTAAAGGGAACTGTTAAAAAGATTGTCAAGGGAGCGGTCAATTCCGAGGTTGTGGTCGAGATCACCGGAGGGACAGATATAATATCGGTAATAACCAATGAGTCAACCGAGGATCTTGGGCTCGCGGTCGGTAAGAGCGTGTATGCGGTTGTTAAAGCGTCAAATGTGATGATTGCGGTCGATTGAGGTGATGAATAAAATGAAACGAAACATTATCCTGGCATTAGTTTTCATTGCAGGATGCGCATCGGCCGATGTGCAGCGGTCGGGTGATCGGTTCATACTCATGAGCAGCACCATCGGTCCCATCGATGCGGGCATCGTGGGTGCGCTCGAGGAGGCGTTCGAGAAGGAAACGGGTATCCGCGTTCGCCACGTTGGAGCCGGGACGGGCGAGGCGCTTAAAATCGCCCAAAAAGGGTCGGTCGATGTCGTTATGGTGCATGCGAAAGCGCTCGAGGAGAAATTCGTGGGTGACGGATTCGGGACCGAACGTATTCCGCTCATGTACAACGATTTCGTAATCGTAGGCCCGGCGAAGGACCCGGCCGGGATCAAGGGAGCGACAAGGGCCGCCGACGCATTGAAGAAGATATCCGCAAAGGGGGCGCTCTTCATTAGCCGCGGCGACAAGAGCGGCACGCACGTTGCAGAGATGGACCTCTGGGCGAAGGCGGGCATTAAGCCGGCAGGCGCCTGGTACTTGGTGTACGAGAAGGGCGCAGAGGGCAATGCCCCCACGCTCAAGTTCACAGACCAGAAATCGGCGTACACCGTGATCGACCGGGCGACATACCTGAGTCTCAAGAAGCAGATCAAACTCGCCATACTGGTCGAGAAGGACGAAGCACTTCTGAACTACATCTCTATCATCCCGGTCAATCCATCGAAATTTAAGAAGGCCAACTACGGGGATGTGATGACCTTCGTCGCCTGGGTGAGCGATCAGGGCAAGGGACAGAAGATCATCGCCGATTTCGGCAAGGATACGTACGGGGCCCCGCTCTTTTTCCCGAACTCCCGGGAATGGGTAAAGGCCGCGAAGGGCAAGTAACAACCTGTTGACGCGCCATCATATCCGACGGGTATGATGATACCACTACACAAGGAGTTTTCATATGATTCGCAATAGGAAGATAGCCGCATTCGTTGCAGCAATTGCCAGCGTGGCGCTGCTCGCCGGTTCATGGGGCGCTTCCCCCGCCGCCGCGCAGAAGGTGAAAAGCGTCATCCTCGCGACGACGACCAGCACACAGGACACGGGGCTGCTCGATGTGCTCATCCCCATCTTCGAGAAGAAGACCGGTTTCATGGTGAAGACGATCGCCGTGGGCTCCGGCCAGGCGATGGCGATGGGCAGGAAGGGCGAAGCCGACGTGCTGTTGGTCCATTCACCCGACGACGAGAAGGCCTTCATGAAAGCCGGTTTCGGCGCGCGTCGCCGGCTGGTGATGCACAATGACTTCATTATCGTGGGCCCGGCCGCCGACCCCGCGAAGATCAAGGGAACCAAAAAGTCCGCCGATGCCCTGAAGAAGATCGCGAAGTCCGAGTCGCTCTTCGTGTCCCGCGGGGACAACTCCGGCACGCACGCGAAAGAGAAGAACCTCTGGAAAGCGGCCGCCGTCAAGGCCGAGGGCCAGAAGTGGTACCAGCAGACCGGCCTGGGCATGGGTCAGACGCTGGCCGTCGCGGCCGAGAAGAAGGGGTACACTCTTGCCGACCGGGGCACGTATTTGGCGCTCAAGAAGAAACTCGGGCTCGACATCCTGGTCGAGGGCGACGCGAAACTCTTGAATATCTACCACGTCATCGAACTCAACGGGAAAAACTTTCCCAAGGTGAACGTCGCGGGCGGCACGGCATTCGCTGATTTCATGGTCGCCAAGGAAACCCAGAAGATCATCAAGACCTTTGGCGTGGAGAAATTCGGCTCGCCGCTCTTCTTTCCCGACGCCGGCAAGAGGGTCGAGTCGCTGGGCAAGTAAATGGGCATTTTTCTCGACGGCATCTGGCAGGCGTTCTATCTACTGGTGACGCTCGATCCGGAGGTGCTGCGCATAACGCTGCTCTCATTGCAGATCTCCGGGTCGGCGACGCTCATCAGCATGCTGCTGGGCATCTCGTCGGGCGCGGCGGTCGCGCTGGCCGAATTTCCCGGGAAACGCGTGGTCATCAGCCTTATCAACACAGGCATGGGCCTGCCGCCGGTCGTGGTGGGCCTGTTCGTGACCATGTTCCTGTGGCGAAACGGCCCCTTTGGTTTCCTGGAGATCCTCTACACGCCGGTCGCCATGGTGATCGCGCAAGCGGTGATCGCGGTGCCCATCGTCACCGGGATCACCATCGCGGCCATGCAGAACCTGCCGCCCAACCTCCGGCTGCAGATACTCTCGCTGGGCGCGACGCGGATCCAGATGGTCTGGATCCTCATGAAAGAGGCGCGGTTGCCGCTCCTTGCGGCCGTCATGGCCGGCTTCGGCGGCGTGATCTCCGAGGTGGGCGCCTCCATCATGGTGGGGGGCAATATAAAGGGCTTCACGCGGGTGCTCACCACCGCGACGGTGATGGAGACCGGCAAGGGGAACTTCGAGCTCGCCATCGCGCTGGGCATCATTTTGCTTCTTCTGGCATTCCTGATCACCGGCGTCCTGACCATCATACAGCAGCGGGAGAAGCGGCGATGACGGGACCGGTAACGCCGCTCATCGAACTTTCCGGCGTCACCGTTCACCGCGGCGGCGTTCGCGTGCTCGATGTTTCCTCTCTCGCCGTCGCAGCCGGAGAGACGCTGGGATTGGTCGGCCCAAACGGCAGCGGCAAGACGAGCCTCCTGCTTACGCTGGCCACATTGCTCGGGACCACGGCGGGAACGATCTCGTTCCGGGGCGCGCCGGTCGCAACGCGGCGCGACCGTCTGGCCTACCGCCGACGCTGCGCCTTCGTGTTCCAGGAGCCGCTGTTGTTCAGCGGCAGCGTTGCGGATAACGTTGCTTCTGGCCTTCGCATGCGCGGCATGGGGCGCGCCGAGATCGCGCGGCGGGTCGATGAGACGCTCCATCGTCTGAGAATCGACCACCTGCGCGGCCGCGCCGCACAGAAGCTCTCGGGCGGCGAGGCGCAGCGGACGAGCCTCGCGCGCGCCTTCGCGACCGCGCCCGATCTCATCTTTCTCGACGAGCCCTTCTCGTCGCTCGATGCGAACGCGCGCGAATCGCTCGTCGCCGACCTCGCGGGCACCCTGCGGGAAACGGGCGCGACCGCCGTCATCATCACCCACGATGCACAGGAGGCGCTCGCGCTCACGGACCGCATCGCGGTGATGGAGCGCGGGCGCATTGTCGCCGATGGACCCGCGGACGACATGTTCAACAATCCCGTGAGCGAGTTCATGGCGTCCTTCGCCGGGATGGAAACGGTGCTGGTGGGGCGCGTCGCGAGCACGCGCGGCGGCGCGGCGGTCGTGGACGTGTCGGGGCACGCGATCGAAACCGCCGTTGCGGCGGAGCATGGGAGCGCGGTCGCGCTGTGCATCCGACCGGAGAATGTCTCGCTTTCGGTGGGTCCGGCGCGCGCTGTCGCGCGCTCGAGCGTCCGCAACTCATTTCCCGCGCGCGTTGTCGACGTGTATCGGAAGGGAGTGTTCTTCAAGGTGCGGCTCGATTGCGGCTTTCCCCTCGTCTCACACGTGACGGCGGATTCGCTGGAGCGGCTGCGGCTCGCGCCGGGCCGGCAGGTCGCGGCGTCCTTCAAAGCGACCGCGGTGCACGTGATCAGGAAATAATCGCCCGTCTACTCGGAGGCCCTGAAGAAATCGATCGACGCCTTGAGCGCCTCGGCCATGCTGGCCAGGCTCTCGGTGTTGCCCGCCATCTCCTCCGCGCCGGAGGCGTTCGCCTGCGTGAGCTCGTTGATGTGCGTGATCGTCCGAACGATTTCGTCCATCGCGCGCTTCTGCTCGTCGGTGGCCAGCGAGATCTCCTCGGCGCGGTTGCGCACCGTCTCGGCGTTCTCGGTCACGCTGCGGTTGATGGCCGTCTGCCGCCGCATCCGATCGGCGAGCTCCGCCATCATGCCGCTGATCTGCGCGACCCCCTGGATGATGGACATGATCAGCTGGCTGGTGGAGCTGGCGTTCGCCATCCCGCGCCCCACCTCGTCGTTGCTGCTCTTGATGTACTTGTCGATCTCCTTGATGCTTGAGGCCGTTTGGTCGGCGAGCTTGGAGATCTCGTCGGCCACGACCGCGAACCCGCGCCCCGCCTCGCCCGCGCGCGCCGCCTCGATCGCCGCATTGAGCGAGAGCAGGTTGATCTGCTCGGAGATGTCGCTGATGATCTTGACGATGTTGGTCATCTCATGCGAGCTGTCGGTGATGCGCTGCATGGAGGCGTTCATCGTGCGCAACGCCTCGTCGCCGGAAGTCGCCTTGCGCGAGATGTCCTCGTTGATGTGAACGGTCTGTTCGATCCGCTCGCCCATTTCGGTGATGCTGCCGGCGAGCTCGTTGATCTCTCCGATGAGCGCGTTCAGGCTCGCCAGCTGCCGCTCGGCGCCGTCCGCGATGTGCTCCACGCCCGAGGCGACCTCCTCGGAGGTCGCCGATCCCTCCTCGGCCGAGGCGGCCTGGTTCTGCGCGTTCTCCGAGAACGAGAGCGCGGCCGACGACATCTCCTCGGCCGAGCTCGCCATCTCGTGGGCGATTCCCTGGATGTTGCGGATAACGTCCCTGAGCCGGGAGATGAAGTCGTTGAGCGTGTTCATGATGATGCCGATCTCGTCGTTTGTCACGCCGGTGAATTCCACGCTCAGATTGCCGTTCCCCATCTCGTCGATGAGCTGTCGGCACCGGGAGAGCGGCCTGAGCCGCGTGGCGACGAACCAGTACGAGCACAGGCCGGTGCAGATGAATCCGGCGACCAGGAAGAGGCACATGATCGCGACCACATACAGGCTGTGCCGCTCGATGTCGAACAGATACGCGGTGATGGCCGAAGTGAAGCCGTACTTCTTGTTCTTCACGAAGTACATGATTTTATACCTGTCCTGCCAGAGGTAGCGGAAATGGGAGCCGCTGGGCAGGGCGATGAGCCTTCGGCCGAAGTCGAACCGGTCGATGTTCTGGCCGATCTGCTTCGGGTCGGGGTGGCCGATGACGGCGTTGCGGTCGTCGAGGAAAAACGGGTATCCGGTCTCGCCCACGCGAGTCCGCTTCACGAGGTCCTGGATATGGGCGATCGGGTCCGCGCCGTCCGGGGCGGTGGCGCTGCGGGGCGCGCGACGCTCGTCGAAGCGTTTTTCGAGATCGGCGTCGATCAGCGTGATCACGTTCCTCATCTCGCTCAGGTACGCGCGCTCCTGGAACGAGTTGGTGATGGCGAAGATGACCGGGATGACCACCGCGCAGAAGAATGCGACCATGCCGAGCATGATGATGGCGATGGTAAGGCTGAGCGGCCGCCGCGCGATGTTGCATCCCTCCATCCGGCGGGAGAAAATCCCCAGCCGGGCGATCTTCCGGACCTGGCTGTCGATCACCAGATAATAGTAGACGCCGGCGAAGATGATGTTGGCGAGCAGGAGGAATCCGATCACGATGCGCGAGGTGAGCGTCGGGTGGAAGAAAACCGTGAACACGATGATCGCGACCGGCATGAGGACCGTCCAGGCGATGATCGACTCGATCGCGCGCCGCCGCGCGGCGGTGAAGAAACAGTTCCACGCCGCGACGTACTCCGCATCCGTCGTCGGTTCATCGTCCAGAAGCTTCGTGAAATACTTTGTGACGGGGGCGAAGAGCGCCCTCGTTTGGAAAAACGTGAGGTTGACGGCGATGAGCACGACGGCGCCCACGACCGAGAAGAAGACGATCCGCTGGGTCCCCTCCATGGGGAGGACCAGGTAGGAGATGAACACCGTCACGGGGATGCTGACGAGATAGGTGATCAGGTCCGTGCTTAGAAAGACGCGCAGGGGAAATCCGAGAAGCAGCTTTCTGTCAAGGGTGCCGGTTTCCATGGGGTGCTCCAGGCCGCAGGTGTCGAACGATCGTGATGCGAACGGCGTCTGTCAGAGTATCGAGCGCGCAAAGACGGATGTCAATAATAAATCAGTCGTCCTTCTTCAGGGCGGCCCGGAAATCGGTCGGCGTTTTCCCGGTGACCTTGAGAAACGAGCGGTTGAAGGTGGCCAGGCTCTCGAAGCCCACGGCGAAGGCGATGTCGATGATCTTCACCTCGGGATCGGCCAACCGCCCCGCCGCGTCGGTTATGCGCAGCTCGTTGATGTAGTCGTTGATCTTTTTGCCGGTGTAGGCCTTGAACATGCGGCTCATGTGGTCGGGGGAGAGGTTCATCGCCCCCGCCAGCCCCTCGCGCGATATGTCCGACGCGTAATTCTCCTTCAGGAACTCGATGATCTTCTCGAGCTTCCCCTCCGTTGAGGAGGTGATGCCGGGCTTCTTGACCGGCTCCTCGGACGACGGCTCCTCGAGTTTTCGATACAGGAGGTCCAGCTCGATCTCCTTCTTGATGAACTCGCGGATGATGAGAATCATCACCCCCACGATGAACACCGGGATGGTGTAGGTGTGCGTGAGCGGCGGATAGTGATGGACCCAGAGGTAGTTGACGATGTCCCAGCCGATGAATAGTCCCGGCAGCAGGCCGAAACCGATGAAGACGAAGATCATGGGGTCGGGCCGGCGGGAGTTGACCCGGTACATCACATACGACAGGAGGGGGATAACGGCGAACAGGGTGCCGGTCCCCAGAATGGGGCCGGGATAGAACGCGGCGGTGGTGTCCTGAAACGCCAGCACGATCCCGGTGACGGCGAGCAGCAGCGGGATGACCACCCGGTTGAAGTAGGAGAGGTACACCTTGTAGAAGGACTGGATGAGCATGAGGAACAGGATGGGGACGAACGAGGTGCAGCTCCACAGGAACGTTATGCGAAAATCGTCGGTGAACGGGAAGTAGGGCGAGAAGAGCGCGAAAATGTACAGCGACCAGATCAGGCACATCGCCGCCGCGTAGAGGTTCGCCCGTTGTTTTTTCCGCCAGAGGAAGAAGATCATGTTGAAGGCCATCTGCCCGAGGAGGAACAAGGCGATGCCGATGGGGAGCTGGCGGTAGATGAACTCGTCGGAGATGCGCGCGCCGATGAAGTCGCGCGCGCCCAGCAGCAGGACCTCGTCGAGCAGCCCGCCGTACTCGGTCCCGTAGATGCCGAGGCGGATGAGCACCTCGTTTTTCCCGGCCTTGAGGACCCCCTTCGGGATGGCGTAGGCGCGGGGATTGTGCACCGCGTTGTACTCTTCGGTGAGCTGGCTTCCCACCAGGATGCCGTTCACATAGGTCCTGTCGATGTAGTAGATGCGGCCCAGGCGGATGCCGGCGTACTGGGACGGATCGCCCGCAATGTTCGCCGCGCCCTTGAGCCAGAGATAGCGGAATGTGCGCGCGGGCGGGTAGGGGAGCAGGAACATCGACGGGAGCGCGATCGGCGTCCAGTCCGTCCTCGTGGCGATTGCGCCGGGATCGGCGCTGGCATCGTCGAAGAGCGCCTGCCACGAAGCGACCCGCTCCGCCGAGGAATATCCGCAGCCGAGGCAGCACAAAAGGAGAATGACGATGCCTATCTTCACCGGGTGGCGCTCCGATTGTTTTTTGGAAAGATGAGTGAATGCTCCAATTGCATGATTGTCAATAAAAAAAGCGGATTGATCATCGACGTGCGCCATGCAAACGGTTTGACTTTTCGCCATGTGGTGGCCTCATGGTGAGTCTCAGGGGTCAGAGCCTCAGGGGTCACGTTTGTAGGCGATGTAAAATATCAATACGGTTTCCGTAATCGCATGTGTTGTTTCCGACATAGGGCGCCATGAGCACAACCATTCTGATGATCCACGGCATGATGACCACCGCGATCTGCTGGATGGCGTATCGCGGCTTTTTCGAGAAGCTCGGATATCGCTGCCTCGTGCCCACGCTGCGCCATCATGAAATGCGCCCCGACCGGATTCCCGACCCGCGCCTGTCGGAGACCGGTCTTCTGGACTATGTCGATGACATGGAACAACTCATCCAGGGGCTTCCCGAGCCGCCAATCGTGCTGGGGCACTCCCTGGGCGGCCTCATCGCGCAGATCCTGATCGGCCGCTCCCGCGTCCGCGTCAGCGCCGGCGTACTGATCACGCCCGCCCCGCCGCAGGGCGTCTTTCTGTTCACGCGTCGCAACCTGCGGACGCTTGCGGGCATTGTCCTCCGGCCGAGATGGTGGCGATCCGCCTGCCGGCTCTCATCCGCCGCGACATCATACGGCGTGTTCAACCGCATGCCCATCGGGATGCATGAGAGGCTCCACTCCTTCATCGTGCCCGAGTCGGGGCGGACCCTGCTCCAGGTCGGCTTCCCGGTTTTCGATTCCGAAAAGGCCTCCCGCGTCGACGGGCGCGGCATGACGGTTCCGCTGCTTGTCATCGGCGCCGCGCACGACAATCTCGTCCCGTCGAGCGTCGTCAAAAGGATACACGGGAAATATCGCGCGAACGCCGTGTACCGGGAATACGACAATCACGCGCACTTCATCATTTCGGAGCCGGGATGGGAGCGCGTCGCCGGCGACATACATGCATGGCTTGAGGGTCTGGCGGGGCGGCGGCACGGGCGCGAATAGGTTTCACGCCGCATCATCCGATGCGCATCGGCCACTGCCGTGACGGTGATCGCGTTATTGGAAAACGGCATGATGCGCCGCCGAGGGAAATGTCGCGGGCGCGGTATATCAGACAAACACGGCGGTCGGTGTTAGTCCTGCCTCGGCAGCTTCTCCAGGCTTCCCCGCAGCTTCGCGAGGAGGTCGGCCATCTCCGCGCTCTTCGCCTTCTCCTTCTCGATCACGTCGGGCCGCGCCTTCTCGATGAAGGAGGGATTGCCGAGCTTCTTCTCCACCTTCTCGAGCTCGCCGGAGACGCGCGCGATCTCCTTTTCGAGACGGGCGCGCTCGACCGCGAAGTCGATGATGCCCGTGAGCGGGAGGTAGATCTCGACGTCCTTCATGACGGCCGCGGCGTCGGTCTTGTCCGGCGCATACGCCGCGTCCACGCTAATCTCGTTCACCCGCGCGAGCGCCCGGATGTTCGCGGCCTCCCGGTTGACGATGGACGAAATCGCATCGCTTCCCGTCTTGAACACCGCGTTGAGCTTCTTGTCCGGGGCGATGTTCATCTCGCCGCGGACGTTCCGGATCTTGTAGATCATCTCCTTGAATATCTCGGTCTCGGCGGCCTCGTGCGCGAAATTGAACGCAGGGTCCGGCGCGGGCCACGCGGCGGTGATGAGCATCTCGCCCTGCGGGCTGATGATGCGCCAGAGCTCCTCGGTGATGAACGGCATGAAGGGATGCAGGAGCCGCAGCGCCGTCGCGAGCACGTGGTAGAGGACCTGCCGCGCCGTTTCCGAGGATGCCGCCATTCCCGCCTCCTTCGCGTAGAGGCGCTGCTTGGAGAGCTCCAGGTACCAGTCGCAGAGCTCGCGCCAGAGGAAGTCGTACACCGCCTGCGCGGCCTCGTTGAACTTGTACTCGTCGAGCGCGCGGGTGATGTCGCTGATGGCGTCGTTCAGGCGGTGGAGGATCCACCGGTCGAAGGGCTCGAGCGCCTTCGTGTCGATCGGTGCCGGCGCGAAATCATCACCCAGGTTCATGACGATGAAGCGCGAGGCGTTCCACAGCTTGTTGCAGAAGGCCCGGTAGCCCTCGATGCGCTTCTCGGACATGATGATGTCGCGCCCCTGCGCCGCGAAGATGGCCAGCGTAAAGCGGAAGGCGTCGGTGCCGAACTGCTCCATCATGATGAGCGGATCGATGACGTTGCCCCGCGATTTGGACATCTTGTGGCCGTGCTCGTCGCGCACCAGCGCGTGGATGTACACGTCGCGGAACGGGACGTCCTTCATGAACTTCAGGCCCATCATGATCATCCGCGCGACCCAGAAGAAGATGATGTCGAAGCCGGTCACCAGCACGCTCGTCGGGTAGTATTTCTTCAACGTGTCGGTAATGTCGGGCCAGCCCATCGTGGAGAAGGGCCACAGGGCCGAGGAGAACCAGGTGTCCAGCACGTCCTCGTCCTGTGCGAGCCGCGTCGATCCGCACCGCGCGCATTGTGACGGATCTTCCATCTCCACGGTGATGTGGCCGCAGTCGCGGCAGTAGAACGCCGGGATGCGGTGCCCCCACCAGAGCTGGCGCGAGATGCACCAGTCGCGGATATTGTACATCCACTCGAAATAGGTCTTGGACCAGTTCGTGGGAACGAAGCGGATGCTGCCGTTCTCCACCGCGCGAATCGCCTCGTCGGCCAGCGGCTTTATCTTCACGAACCACTGCTTGGACATGTACGGCTCGATGACGGTGCTGCAGCGATAGCAGTGCCCCACCGAGTGGTCGTGGTTCTCGATCTTCACGAGCAGGCCCAGCGCGTCGAGGTCCTTCACGACCTTCTCGCGGGCCTCGAAGCGCGTGAGCCCCTTGTACGGCCCGCCGTTCTCGTTGATGTTCGCGTTCTTATCCAGGATGTTGATCTCGGGCAGGTCGTGGCGCTTGCCCATCTCGAAGTCGTTGGGATCGTGCGCCGGCGTCACCTTGACCAGTCCCGTGCCGAACTCCTGCGCCACGAAGGCGTCGGCGAAGATCGGGATCTCGCGGTTCACGAGCGGCAGAATGAGCATGGTGCCGATGAGATGCTTGTAGCGCTCGTCCTCGGGATTGACCGCGACCCCGGTGTCGCCGAGCATCGTCTCGGGCCGCGTGGTCGCGACGGTGATGAAGTCGGACGATCCCTTTACGGGATACTTGATATAGTAGAGCTTGCCCTGCAGGTCCTGGTATTCGGTCTCGATGTCCGAGAGCGCCGTCTCGCAGCGCGGGCACCAGTTGATGATGCGCTCGCCCTGGTAGATGAGCCCCTCCTGGTAGAGCGTGACGAAAACCTTCCGCACCGCGCGCGAGAGCCCCTCGTCGAGGGTGAAGCGCTCGCGCTCCCAATCGCACGAGCAGCCCAGGCGCTTGAGCTGGTTTTGTATCTGCCCGCCGCTGTGCTCCTTCCACTCCCACACGCGTTTCTCGAAGGCCGCGCGGCCCAAGTCGTTCTTGGTCTTTCCCTCCTCGCGCAGCAGCCGCTCCACCACGTTCTGCGTGGCGATGCCCGCGTGGTCCATCCCCGGCATCCACATCGCGGATTTCCCCTGCATGCGCTTCCAGCGGATCAGAATGTCCTGCAGGGTGTTGTTGAGGGCGTGCCCCATGTGGAGGTTCCCCGTCACGTTGGGCGGGGGGATCACGATGGAATACGGCTCATTACCGTCGGTCACGTCGCCGTGAAAGCGTCGTTCCCGCTCCCAGCGCTCGTACCATTTCGTTTCCGCCTCGGCGGGATTGTAGGTTGATGGAAAGTCCATGACGGGCCCCTTGCGTGCGATGAGTTCGTCGTCATTACGCGTCCGGAAAGGGCAGTGTCAATTCAATTTTGCGGAGTCGCCGCGTCTCCGTAGTGCCAGGACGTTCCCGGACCCTACAGAGACGCTACTTCTTCTTCTCGCGCTTGAAGTGTTCCTCGAAGAGCCGTTTGTCGATGGCGACGAGTCGCTGGCGAATCTCGGTCACGCTCTGGAAGTCGTAGTTCTGATACTCGAAGTAGTCGAGCATCCAGAGGTACTTGTTGATGAGGCGCGGCGTGATGTTGGAGTTTTCGATGCGGTCGCGGGAGAGCGTCTGGAAGTTCGTCTCCAGCGTATAGATGTCCTTTTTGATGGACTCGATCTGGTGCGACCCCAGCTGTCGGCGCACATAGAAGACGTCCTGCAGATAGCCGTAGACGGGCGCCCATTCGCGGGGATCGGCGCAGCCCGGGCGCTCCGTTCGGACCGTTTGGAGAAGGTCGGTCACGGGCTTCGCCTTGACGATCGACAGGTCGATCTCGGACGGGTCGAGAAAGAAGGCCTCGCGGAAGTAGAGCAGGCTCTTGGGGACATCGCCCGTGTGGAAGTACGACTCGCCCAGGATCGCGAGCAGCCGCGCGCTCGCGCGGTAGGAGCTGCGCGCGTACTCGAGGGTGTCAATGACGTTCTTGTGGTCGCCCAGCGTGACCAGGCAGTATCCCAGGTTGAGCAGGAGCTCGAAGTTGTCCGCGGCGCCCTCGCCGCGCTGGAAGGCGATGCGGTACTGGCGCGACGCGATCTGGAAGATGTACTTCATCGCCGCGCGCGCGGCGGCGGAATCGGCGATCTGCTTCTCGCCTGCGTATTTCGAGAAGTCCTTCCACTGCCGCATCAGGTAGTCGGCTTTTTTTTTGCCCTCGGCCTCCTGCGTCATCTCCACGGCGCGGTTGTTCCAGAAGCGCGCGACGCGGTAGCCCTCCGGCACCCCGGGATAGTCGGGGTTTGCGTCCATCAGCTCGTCAAAGATCGCGACCGCCTCGTGGAAGGACCCGTCCTCGATGAGCCGGTAGGCCTCGTTGAGGCGGGGAAGGAGCGGATCGTCTGAAAATGTGAGCTGGCCATTCCGGTCCATTCTATAACTCGATGTAGGTTCCCCAGTCTTTATACAGGTTGTTGTGCGTCAGCAGGATCACCTGGCGCATGGGTGCGGTCGCCTCGAGGAGCTCTCTGAAGCGCGCGGCCCGGCGATCGTCCATATACAGGAACGGCTCGTCAAGTATGAGGGGGAGCGCGCCGCCGGCGTCAATCATAAATTCGGTGAGGGCGAGCTTCACGGCGATGAGCATCAGGTGCTCGACCACCTGGCTCGTCCCCGCGGGGAGGGCGTCGCCGGCGACGAGGGCGCGGACGTGTTCGCGGTCGATGGCGGAGATGTACTGGTTGTCCGTTAGCGTGTGGAACCGCTCCGCCGCGCGGTTGATGAGACGGTAACGCTGCTTCTCCTCCCGGCGTCGCACCGCCTCGTCGAGCACGCCGCGGACGAAGCGCATGGTTTCCACGTGGCGCGCATGACGCTCGTGCCGTTCCCGTCGGGCGGCGATCTCCGCTAGGAGCGCGGCCCGCTCGGCCCCGCGGTCCTCCTGGCCCAGGATCTCGTCGGTCACCTGGCGCATAACGGCGCGTTTTTCGTTGATCGATTCCTCGAGCGAGGCGGTCTCGACGACGATCGCGTCGATCGCGTCCTGCAGGGAGCCGTTGTCGGCCGCACCGCCCAGCTCCGCCGTCACCGCGTCGATCTCCGCGCCAAGCGCGCGCTCGTCGGCGAGCGCGCCCTCGAGCTCGTGCTCCAGCACGCGCGCGCAGGCCGGCCCCTGCATCGACTCCCGGATCCTGAAGAGCTCGAGTTGTTTCTCTGTGAAATTGTTGAAGTCGTTGAAGTATTGCAGGAGGTATTCGTAGAGCGACGCCAGCGTGAGGTCGCGTATGGGAAGATTGTTCTCGTTCAGGATGCGCTGCAGCCGCTCCTCGGCCGCCGCCTTGCGGTTCAGCAATGTGGTGATGGCGCGCGTGCGCTTTCCCAGCGTCGCGAGCAGCCCCAGCGCCGCGAGCGATACGGCCGAGAGCCCGCCCAAGATCGCACCCATCGTGATGATCTTGGACGGGGCCAGGGCGATGCCGGTCCGCGTGACGGCAAGGACAAGCGCCGCGAAGGAAGCGGCGATGAGCGCGGTGGAAACGATCTTCAGCTTTTTCGTGCGGGCGGCGAGGGCGTCGTGATACTCCGCGATTGTCTCGTTGATGTCGCGGATGTCGGTGAAGCGTTCCTGTATCTCGCCGAGGTTTCGCTTCTTGGCCTCGTCGAAATTGGCGAACTGGGGATAGGCGTCCGCTATCTCGGCGGCCAGACGTTCCGCGGCCTCCCGGTTGGACGCCTCCTCGTCCAGCTGCGCGCGGATATCGGCGATGCGGGCGCGCAGGACCTCGCGCCGTTCGAGGAGATCGCGGACGGCGCCCAGCATGGCCACCCGGTCGCGCAGCCGCGAGGCCGCGCCCTCGAGCTCGTCGATCTCGCGCTCCACGAGGGCCATCTCGCGATGGAGCTTGTCGAATTTCTCGCGCTGGATGTCGATGAGCTCGACGCGCTTCTCCATGTCGCGCAGCTCGGCCGCGTCGCGGCGCAGCTCGGCCTCGATTCCCTCGGCGGAGGCCGACGGGCCGAAGGCGGCGTTGAGCGCCTGGCTCAGGCCGTAGAACCGCGTCGCATCGTCCAGCAGGAGGCGGCGCAGCGATTCGCCGTGGAGCGCCGGCGCGCTGAGCGTGTCCACCGGCGCGGCGAGGTAGGCGATCGTCGTCAGGTATGCGCGCGAGCCCGACGCGAGGAGCGCGAGCGATGCGTGGCCGTTGGCGTGCGCGAGCAGCGCCTCGCGGATCCGCAGCCGCGCCGCGTCCGGATTTCGCCCGATCTGGTCGTCGTGGACGATCTCGCGCGGCTCTCCCGAACCCTCGACGGAGGCGATCTCGAAGGAGCGCTCGCCGTTTCGAACGAAACGGAATGAGCCGTGCGTCGAGGCGAGCGATACCTCGACGAAGAGGTTCTCCCAGGAATGGGCCGGCGAGCCGTCCGCCTCCATGCCCGCGCCCAGGACGTCGATGAGCGCGCGGGCGATGGCGGACTTCCCGGACCCGCTGCGGCCGTAGATGACGGTTATGCCCTCGCCCGGCGCGAGCCGCGTATTGTCGAACAGCCCCGGCTTCGCGATGGTGACGCCCGTGATCTTCATCGCCAATCCTCACCGCGATAGGTCCCGGTGCGGCCCAGCGACTCGAGTACGCTTCGCAGGTGCGTCTCATCCACGTCTGCGGGGAGGGCGTTCCGCCGGCGCATGTCGTCAAGCAGGGAAAAAAACTCGCCGCGCAGGGAGTTTTCGCGGGAAAACTCGCCGAGGAGCGCTCCGAGGCCGGGGGCGGACTCGTCCGTGATGTCGAGGGAGAGAAATTCGCGGCGCAGCTGATCCAGGCGCGCGGGGTCGATGAAGAATTCGCGCCGGCCGACGAGGCGCGCCGTGCAATGGACCACCGGCGACTTGTTCTTTGCGAGCTCGTCGAACAGCGCATCGTCGCTTGCGCACGCGCCGCAGTCGAGCTCGAGCGCCCGCAGCTCGGCCGTGTTGACGATAACGCGCCGGATGCTGGTGATCTCGTTGTTCTCGAGCGCGATCGACAGAACGGAGCGTTCGCCCGTTTCGGTGCGCGCGGCCGCCTCGGGGCTGCCCGGGGAGGCGCCGATCACCCGGTTTTGCTGCTTGAAGATGCGAAAGCCATGGGTGTGTCCCACGGCGAAGAAATCCAGGTTGCACTCACGAATCAGTTCCCGGGTGAGCGTGTGTACGGGCGCCCCGTCGCCGTCTTCCTTGACGGTGAAGTTCCCGTGGAACAGGCCGATGTGGAAGCCGTCGTCGTTTGTCCGGGCATAGCGCGCCGGATCGAAGGGCATGCGGGCGGGTGCGCCGTAGACATGCACGACCTCCCCGCCGCGCTCCAGGCGAACGGGGCCCTCGTCAGTGAGCGAAAAGACGCGGCTTGCCGGGAGGGTGTCGATGACGGGAAGCGGCGCGCCGTCGTCCCCGCACTCGGTCTCGCCGGGGATCAGCGCGATCGCGGTACCGCCGGAGAGTACGGCGCCGAACCGCTCGGCGGCCGCGCGGTAGGCCGGATCGTCCGTCCCGAGGCCGTCGAAGAGATCGCCGGCCACCAGAAGCAGATCGTGCGTGGCGGCGAGCGACATGATGCGCTCGAAGGTCTTCGCCCGGCACGCATGGAGCGACGACAGACCGTCGCGCATGGTCCCCCAGTGCAGATCCGCGGTGAGCAGGATCTTAATCACGCAGCGCCTCCGATGCGCCGCAATCGCGCGAATCGCGTTTCATCATCACCCCGAACAAATATGCTTGCCATTTCCGCCCGTACGCCCACCATTGCTATCCGCGGGGAGCGCGCAACGCTGCGGCGCCCGCCGGGATCCCGCGCATTCTCCATAGAAACGCACACGGCGATCATGCGCCATGCCGCACAGCGAAACAGAGTATGGGCCATATTCTAATTGTCGATGACAATCCGCCGATTCTTGACTATATTGCCGACATTTTAACCAAAAGCGGCCACACCACGGTCGCGTGCGCCGACGGCGGCGAGGCGCTGGCGGTCTTCATGCGCCAGGAGTTCGACCTGGTCATCTCGGATCTCTTCCTGCCGGTGCTCGACGGCTTCGAGCTTCTGGCGAAAATCAGGACGCACGACGCGGAGATGCCCGTCATCATCATCACCGGCCAGGGGGGGGTCGATGACGCCGTGAAGGCCATAAAGAACGGCGCGAGCGATTTCATATCCAAGCCCTTCCAGCCCCTCGAATTCAGGCTCAAGGTCGAGAGGAACCTCGAGCACGCCGCGCTCAAGAAGGAGCTCGCACGCATCAAGGAGCAGGGCGCGGTCCTGAGCGGCGGCGTGTCCATGGTCGGCGAGAGCCCGGTGATGAAGAAGCTCATCACCCGGGTGAAGCGGGTTTCGCGCGCCAATGCGACCGTGCTCATCCTCGGGGAGAGCGGCACCGGTAAGGAGCTCCTGGCCCGCGCGGTCCACGAGGAGAGCGAGCGGAACAGCAAGCCCTTCGTGCCCATCGACTGCAGCACCCTCACGGAGACCATCATCGAGTCGGAGCTCTTCGGGCACGTCCGCGGGGCGTTCACCGGCGCCGACCGCGCGAAGAAGGGGCTCCTGGAGGAGGCCAACGGCGGCACGGTGTTCCTCGACGAGATCGGGAACTTGAGCCCCACCATACAGGCCAAGCTCCTGCGCTTTCTTCAGGAGCGCGAGGTGAAACCGGTGGGCTCCAGCCGCTCGGTGCGGGTGGACGTGCGCATCATCTGCGCCACCAACGTTAATTTGAAGGAGGAGATGCGCCGGGGGGCCTTTCGTGAAGACCTGTACTACCGGCTGGCGGGCATCGAGCTGGTCATTCCGCCCCTCCGCGAGCGTCTCGAGGACCTGCCCTTTCTCATCGGGCACTTCATCAGGAAATACGCCGGGGACCTCAATAAAAAAGTGAACTTCATCGAGGAGCAGGCGCTGGAGATCCTCCGGAACCGCGAGTGGAAGGGCAATATCCGCGAGCTCGAGCACCTGATCGAGTACGCGCTCATCGTCGAGAACAGCGACCGGATCACCACCGGCACCATTCTGCACATCCTCCCGGAGAAGAGCGAGGGCGTCGCTGCGGAGGACTTCGATCCCGACCTGGAGGCGACCATGGCCCGCCTGGAGGCGGCGCACATCCGCTCGGTCATCTCGATGGCCGGCAACAACCGGTCGAAGGCGGCCAAGCTCCTGGGCATCAGCCGGAGCGTGCTCTACGAGAAGCTCCGCCGGCACGGCATCGGGTGACGTATTTCGCTTGACGGAATCGTCCAGGCGAAATTTCTAGTTGGCTCAGGGCAGAGCCCTGCCCCTACAAAACTAATTGGATATGACAATGGCACAGGACACACAGACCGGCGGCGCGCCCGAGACGAAGTTCAGCTACTTCAAGTCCGTCCGGCATATCGCCTTCATCTTTTTTATCGGGTTTTCGTTTTACCTTCTTATCTCCTCGATCATGCTCGTCTTTCTCACCCGGCCCGACAAGGAGGTCAAGGTCCCGCACGTGGTGGGCAAGCAGTTCGGCGACATCTACAACAGCCTGAGCAACAAGGGCCTGCGCCCCGACGTGCGTTTCTACGACGTGTTCGATGTCGATGACGGCTTCATCCTGAGCCAGCATCCGTCCGCCGGGAGCATCGTCGCCGAGGGCAGCCGCGTGAAGCTCCTCGTGAGCCGCAGCGCCCTCCACCTCACCGTCCCCAATCTGGTGGGCATGGAGCTGCCCTTCGCCGTGAACAAGCTCAGGAACCAGCACGTGCACGACCGCACCATCTCGGTGGCCACGGGGATCGTTTCGTATGTTCCCTCGGAGAAGAGCGCGGCGAACATCGTCATCGACCAGAGCCCCAAGTCGGGGGAGCGCATCACGCCGGGCCGCCGGATCAACCTGCTGGTGTCGGCCGGGAAGGTGGACGCCGACATGAAGATGCCGGAGGTGACCGGCCAGTCCATCGACCTGTGCATCGATCTGCTGCTGTCGAAGGGCGTGATGGTGAGTCAGGACATCGCCACCGTCGCGACGCCCGAGCAGAGCGGGATCGTCGTGTCCCAGACGCCCGCCAAGGACGCCCCCGTCAAGAAGGGCGATATCGCGGTGCTGCGGGTGAACCATTTCCCCATGAAGGAGCGCTCGTATAACGCCTACGATCGGATCGACTGGAACATCCCCGGCGACGAGAAGGAGGCGCTCTACGAGGCCGTGATCGAGGATTTCGGGCCCAAGCGCATCGCCTTCTCTCGGCGCATGCGGCCGGGCGAGAAGATCTCGTTCGTCTTCAGCCGCACGGGCGACGCCACCATCCGCATCCTCGCCGACAAGAAATCCATCAAGTCCTTCGGGGTGAAGTTTGAAGGATACCGCTAGCCGGGTGCGCATCTCCCCGTCGATCATCGCGACCGACCTCACCACCATCGGTGTTGATGCGGCGGGGTACAACCCCGCCGTGGTCGACCTGTTGCACGTCGATGTCATGGACGGGAGCTTCGTCCCCAATCTCACCATCGGCCCCGGCTTCGTGAAGAGCCTCGCGGCGCATACGGACATCCCGCTCGACGTGCACCTCATGATCGAGCGCCCCGAGCTGTCGGTCGAATCGTACCTTGCGCTTAACCCGGAGATCGTCACCATCCACTACGAGAGCACGCGCTTCCCGGCGCGCCTCATGCGGCTCATTCGCGAGCGGGGGGCCGTGCCCGGCGTTTCCATCAACCCGGCCACGCCGGTCGAATCGGTGTTCGACATTCTCCCGTATGCCGGGCTGGTGCTGGTCATGTCGGTGGACCCCGGATTCTACGGGCAGTCATTCATGCCGGAGGCGCTGCGCCGGATCGAGCGCCTCGCCAAGTTCCTCTCGGCCAACGGGCTCGACGGCTCCGTCGACATCCAGGTCGACGGCGGCATCAACGCCGACACCATCGCCGCCGTCGTGCGTGCGGGCGCGCGCATCGTCGTCGCCGGTGCGGCGGCCTTCAAGGGCGGCGATGTGAACGCGGCCGTCGCCGAGCTCAAGCGTCGGGCGATCTCCTAGCGTCCCCAATCATCCCATTCCGTTCTCTCGCGATCGCTGCGGCGGCTGCGCGATGGCGGCAATGCGGGCGCGCTGCGTTCGCACCGCGACGGAATTTTGTTTGTTCTGCGTCGGCGCATTATGTCGTATTGGCCCGCGCGCACGCGCATCGGCGCGACGTCGTGTAGTGACCTCGGAGACGCCATCGGCGCACCCTGCGCGCCATGCCTGCGGGAAATAATAATATTTTATATTGACAAAAAAGTGTCAAAAAATAGGTTTTCCCTTACTTTTTTCTGGAGGTGCGGTTTCAGTGGCAGTTAAGATTCGCTTGCAGAGGGTCGGGGCAAAAAAGAAGCCCTGTTATCGAGTGGTGGCAATTGACGAGCGCAAGAAGCGTGATGGGGCGGTCCTCGAGTTCCTCGGACAGTACCAGCCCATCTCCGGCGGCAACCAGTTCTCGGTGAACGAGGACAAGGTGATCGGCTGGCTCAAGAACGGCGCGCAGCCCACGCTCACCGTCGCCAACTTGCTCAAGAAGAACGGGGTGTGGCAGAAATACAAAAGCGCCCGGTAAGCGCTCGAGGAGACGGGAATGGGTTACAGGGGACTCGTGGAGTTTATGGTGAAATCCCTCGTCGATCATCCCGACGAGGTCGAGCTGCGTGAGATCGAGGGCGAGAAATCCACGATTCTTGAGTTGAAGGTCACCAAGGACGATATCGGAAAGGTAATCGGAAAGCACGGCCGGATCGCGCGCGCCATCCGCACCATCATCAACGCGTCGGCGACGAAGTCGGGGAAGCGGGTCGTGCTGGAAATACTTGATTGAGCGGAGCGGAGTATCTGCGCATCGCCCGCGTCCTGGGCGCCCACGGCCTGGGGGGACGGATCAAAATCCTGCTCGTGACCGACGTACAAGAGCGTTTTTCCGTGGGCGGCGTTGTGTATCTCCGGCAGGCGAACGAATTTCGCCGGCATGTGGTGGAGGAATTCCTCCCCTATAAAAAGAACGTTTTTTTGCTTCGATTGGACGGCATTGGCGTTCGCGAGGCGGTTGATGCGCTTCGCGGGTGTGAGCTGTTTATACCGCGGGAGGACGCCGAAGAGAGCCGGCACCTTCTGGGCGGCGACGAGTTTTATTATTATGACGTGATCGGGTGCGCGGTGTACCGCGACGGCGCGCCCTTCGGCGCCGTGTCCGGCATCATGGAGGCGGGCGCCGGCGAGATCCTCGTGATAACCGACGGCACGGGGCGCGAGCATCTGGTGCCCTTCGTGCGGGAGATGGTCAACACCGACCGCCTGCCGGAACGCCGGATCGACATTACCCCGGTCGAGGGGCTTCTCGAGTAGCGGGGTCGGTGTGATCGCGCTTAAAATCATCACGCTCTTCCCCGAGTTTTTCGACGGCCCGCTTCGGGCGGGGCTCATGGGGAAGGCGATCGAGTCCGGGATCATCGCGCTCGAGGTGATGGACCTGCGGGACTTCTCGGAGGACCGCCTGCGGCGCTGCGACGATTATCCCTACGGCGGCGGAAGCGGGATGGTGCTCACCCCGGGGCCGCTCTTCAGGGCGATCCGCGCGGCGCGCACGCCGCGGACGCGGGTGATCCTCACCACGCCGGCGGGACGGCTCCTCACCCAGGACCTGGTCAAGGAGCTCAGCGGCGAAGCGGAACTGTGCATCGTCTGCGGGCGCTATGAGGGGGTCGATCAACGGGTGATCGACCGCTGTATCGACGACGAGATCTCGGTGGGCGATTATGTGCTCTCCGGCGGCGAATACGCCGCGCTGATCATCGCCGACGCCGTCGCCCGCTATGTGCCGGGATTCATGGGGAACGCCGAGTCGCTCGTTGACGAGAGCTTTGCGGACGGGCTCCTTGAGTATCCGCAGTACACGCGGCCGGCCGAGTACGAGGGAATGCAGGTGCCGGAGGTGCTTCTCTCCGGCCATCACGGCAATGTCGCGGCATGGCGTAGGGATCAACGCATTGAAAAAACCAGACGGCTTCGGCCCGATGTCTATAGCAACTATCTTATGAGGAACAACAGGGGAAACGATCATGGATCTCATCAAGGCGATTGAACAGGAACTGATGCCGGTGCAGCGCACCCTCGATATCGAGGTGGGCGACACCGTACGGGTCCACTATAAAATCAAGGAAGGCACCCGCGAGCGCGTCCAGATATTCGAAGGGATCGTGATCGCGATCGACAACAAGGGGATCAGCAAGACCTTCACCGTGCGGAAGATATCCTTCGACATCGGCGTGGAGCGGATCTTCCCGTTCTTCTCGCCGCGCATCGGCGCGATCGACATCGTCCGCAAGGGCAAGCGCCGCCGCGCGAAGCTCTACTATCTGCGCGAGCGGACCGGCAAGTCCGCCCGGGTCAAGGAGCGCCGCGTGAAGGGGAAGACCGGCGCGCAGGAGCCCGTCGTGCCGGTCGAGGGAACGGCTCCCGCCACCGAGGGCGCCGAGTAGCATCCGTGCCGCGCCGCGCGCTCGGCCGCCGTGCGCCCACCTTCGATCTCGAGCGGGCGCACGCCGAACGCGGCTGCGCGCTCATCGCCGGGGTCGACGAGGCCGGGCGGGGGGCGCTCGCCGGGCCGCTCGCGGTGGGGCTGGTCGTCTATCCGACACATCTCTTTTCCGAACCTCCCGATGGCCGCCTGAGCGGCGTCCGCGATTCCAAGCAGCTCACCCCACGTCAGCGCGAGAAGGCGGAAACGGCCGTGCGCGCCGCCGCGCAGGTCGCACTGACCGCGTTCGTGTCGCATCGTATCATCGACAAAATTAACATAAATCGCGCCACCGAGGCCGGCCTCCGCAAGCTCCTACGCATGCTGCCCCGCACGCCCGACATCATCCTCATGGACGGGACCTTTTCGTTCGACGTGGGCGTTCCGATCGTCCCGATCGTCGGCGGGGATTCGCGCTCGATGTCCATCGCTTCCGCGTCGATACTCGCGAAGGTCGCCCGCGACGCGCTGCTGCGCGGACTGGACGCGCGCTATCCCGGCTACGGGTTTCACGAGAACAAGGGGTACGGGACCCGCGCGCACCGGACGGCGATCGAAATGATCGGCCCGTCCCCGGTGCACCGGCTCACCTACGACCCGGTGCGGAGCTTGCGCGAGGGGGTGGTGATGGAACATGAGGGGTCAGAGCCTCGCAACACGACGCGAATCGCTGGGAAGGGGTCAGAGCCCCATGCGGATTGATCGCCATGACGCTATCCGGATCCCGGCGGGGGGCGTGCGGCCCGGGCAGCTCTCACGGCTCCAGGCGGGCGATCTCGTATGGGGAAAGATCGTCCAGCGCAGCGGCCCGCGGCAGGCGCTCCTCGATGTCGCCGGAACGCGCGTGAGCGCTGAGTTCACCAGCGGGGTCCCGCGCGAGGGCCGGGTATTGCTCGTTCTCACGGGACATGACGGGAACGCGCTTCTCTTTTCCCGCGTAAAAAAGGACGATCCGCGCTATTACCGCGACCTCTTCCAGCTGACCGTGTTCGACGCGTCGCGCATCGGCAAAAAGGAGCTCGGCGGGATCCTCGCCCGGCTTAGGGACGGCGCGGGCGGCCTGTTCGAGTTGAGCGCGTCCATCGCCCGTTCGCGCACGGGCAAGGAAAACTCAGCGTCCCGGCCGGGGGGCCTGCTGCGGGCGCTCGCGGCGCTTGGCGTCCGCGACGCCGATCTGCCGGAGACCGCGTTCCTGCTCGCCTCGCTGCGGAACCGGCACCTCGCCGCAGCGCGGGCGCTCCTCCGGGGGATAGGCTACGGGGGCGCGGGCGATGCGGTCGGTGCGCCGCCGGGCGGCGATTCGGCCATCGACGCGGCGGGGCTGCTGCGGCCCCTCGAGGACGCGCTCGACAGGGACGGCGATGCGCCGCGCCATCTGCACGACCTGCTGTGCGCCGTTCTGGGCGATGAGGACGACGCGCTCCTCGTGGGCGAATTCGCCCATGAGGACGACGGGCCGCGCGCAGTACGCTATTGTGCGGGCGAGGACGGCTGCGTCGTCTCGATTGAGCTCTCGCGCCTGGGTCCCGTCGAGGTCCTGGTGCGGCGCGACGGTTCCGCGCTGCGCTGTATCATCTCCTGCGACACCGAGGAGGCGCGCGCGGCGCTTGCCGAAGGGGCGGATGAATTGCACACGACGCTTCAACAGGTAATGAATACCGCGGTTCGTGTCGATATATATAAAAGAAGCGAGATCGCTCAAAAAATTATTGAAATAAATGCTTTGTCGACTATACATAGCGTGTTTGACGCACGGGTGTAAATGAAGCGACCCGCCGCCGCCGCAATCGGATATACGGGCGCGGACAGCCTGCCGCGGGTGCTCGCCGCCGCGCGAGGGGCGCTGGTCGCACGGCTCCTCGAGATGGCCGCCGCGCACGATGTCCCGGTGTACCGCGACGCCGACCTGGCCGAGGTGCTCTCGCGCCTCGAGGCCGGGAGCGAGATCCCCGAGGAGCTCTTTCGCGCGGTGGCGGAGGTCCTTGCGTATTGCTATCGGGTGAACGGGGCGTTTGCGAACAAAATGGATGCGATAATGCGAAAAAAAAGCGGGGCCTGATGCGTAAGATCTCCGTCGAGGAACTCAAGCCGGGGATGCGCTTCGACAAACCGGTCTATATAGACGCCAACAATATGTTGGTGGCGGCCAACGTCGCCATCAAGGAAGACGACATCAAGAAGCTGATGAAGTGGGGCGTCGTGCAGGTCGAGACCGGCGGCGAGGTCGTCTCCACCGAATCGGACATCAAGGTGGCCCAGCGCATCGCGCGCACCACCTCCGACGACGCGCGCAAGATCATCGCCGACTACAACAATCTGCTCAAGAAGCGGAAGATCCTCATCGAGGTGCACCGGCAGGCGAGCGTCGCCGTGGAGAACGCGCACGCCGCCATCCGCGCCAACAAGCTCTTCACCCTGGACGAGATCGACGAGGCGCTCGACAGCATCATCAAGCTGATGTCCGAGAACAATAACATCTTCCTGTTCCTCTACGGGCTGGAGGAGGGACAGAACTACCTGGTCGCGCACTCGGTGAACGTGACCTTCTATTCGCTCCTCATCGGGATGTCCATGAAGTACGCGCCCAACCGGCTGCGCGAGCTGGGGCGGGGGACGCTCCTGATCGACGCCGGCATGGTGAAGATGCCGCTCTACATCATCCACAAGCAGTCGAACCTCTCGGACCACGAGTATAATCTCATCAAGACCCACCCGCTGCACGGCTACAAGGTGGTGAAGCAGCTCGCCAACGTGAACGAGCGCGTCGCGCTGGTCGCGCTGCAGCACCACGAGCAGTTCGACGGCAAGGGCTACCCACGCGGGCTCACCGGAAACCAGATCGACGAGTACGCGCGCATCGCGGCGATCGCCGACAGCTACGAGGCGCAGATATCCAACCGCGCCTACCGGAAGAAGCAGTATTTCTACCACGCCATGCGGAACCTGCTCTCCAGCGGCATCAACCGCTTCGATCCGGTGCTCCTGCGCGTCTTCCTGTCGCGGATGTCGGTGTACCCCATCGGCTCGCTGGTGGAGCTCAACGACGGCTGCGTCGGCCTGGTGGTGGGCTCCATTCCGCAGAAGCCGCTGCGGCCGTTCATCAAGCTCATCTTCGACAACCAGGGCAAGCGGCTCGAGGAAACCACCATCCTCAACCTCCTCGAGGAATCGGCGCTGTATATCGTCAAGGCGCTCGACGAGAGCGAGGCGGGCATCAACATCCTCGACGTGCTGTAGTTTTCCCTTTTTTAAAGCCTATTTTAGTAGGTTCTAAATCCCGACCATCGCCGTTTAAATTACGCACATTGTTATGATGGCTGCGTCCCGTTCGATGCGTCGTGACCGGCCGCGTTCGGTCAGTGATGCCGCACATTCACGATTCCCCGCATTTCCCGTTCAAAGAAGCGTATGCAGCATTCGTATTTGTATACGAGGGCTCGTGCGCGTTTACGCTCCGCTCGCATTGATCAACAAGCGGGGGATGAGCCCCACGCAACGCCGCATGGCAGGAAGGTCCGCGGTCATGAATACTGCGATTGTCGGGAGCGCCGGCGAGGACGCGGCGGCGCGACATCTCGAAGAGCGCGGCTTCACGGTCGTCGCGCGGAATTACCGGTATCGTCGCTATGGCGAGATCGACCTTATTGCGCGCAAGGACGATCTGCTCGTGTTCGTCGAGGTGAAGACGCGGCGGAGCGATCGATACGGGGGGCCGCTTCGGTCGATCTCGGAGCGAAAGATGCGCACGATGCGGCTCATCGCCGGACAGTTCCTGATGGCCAATCCGCGCTATCATACCCGCGCCGTCAGGTGCCGCTTCGATCTTGTCGCGATCGAGAATGGCGCGATCACCTGGGTCGAGGATTGTTTCCGATAATACGGTTTTTGCCATTTCGTTCGTTTTCCGGCGCTATCATCACCCTTTTTCCGAAGTAAACATTTTCTATATTTCGATGATTTTTTTGGCCGCCAATGTTTCATAATCCGGCCGAATTGGGCTAAATATTTAACGCAGGCGCAAAAAGCTGCTTAAGTCTCCCCCCCCGAGTCCGATGAATTAATCAGGTCGCTGGGCGCCGTTCATGGAGGAACGGCGGGCCAAGGAGAGGGAGCTTTCATGAAAGATCTCATGAACATGGATGATCGTGAGACAAAACAGGGCAAGATTCTCGGAAACCGGCAGAAGATTGACGAATACCGGAAGAGGATCTCGGACAATGACTACCTGGATCATGCTATTAAGAAAATAGCAACGGACCTATCTCACTATCTGACGAAGTAGCGAACGAAACAACCGACTCGCCCGTTTTCACCGCCGAGGCCCGTGGTGCGCCCGGAGGAGGCCCGCATGCTGCAGAACAAGGAACCCTATCGCGCCGTGATGGAGAACAAACGCCTGATGGCGCTGTTTTTCATTCTGTTCGGGATGGTGCTGCTCTTGGTCGGGCTCATCTACCGGCATTTTGTGTGGCCCTTCCTGTTCGCGCTCATCTTCTACATTGCGCTCCGGCCGGTGTTCGATATCGCCCTGCGCGTGGTGCGGCGGCGCACGCTAGCGTCGCTTGCGGTCATTAGCGCGTTTTTCATGCTCATCATCGTCCCCGCCTTCCTGCTGCTGCTCGCGCTGGCCAGCCAGACCTATCAGTTCTACGTGTACCTGCAGCAGCACCTCGACCTGAAGGTCGTCGAGGACGCCTATCGGAACAATCCGCTGATCACCCAGTTCTACGGCATGCTGAACATCGACGAGGCCGAGATGGCGCGCAAATCGGTCGATGTCGTGCGTCAAACGGCGCTGTCGGTGTTTTCCAATCTCACGGGCGTGCTCAACTTTTCCGTGCAGTTTATCGTGAACTTCTTTTTCATGTTGCTGATTCTCTTTTTCCTGTTCAAGGACGGCTATCGGCTCGAGGGGCCCTTCTATCGCATTCTGCCCTGGCCGGACGACATCGAGATGGACGTCGTGGGGCGCCTCAAAGAGGTGATCAAGGTCCTGGTGGCCGGGAACCTCTTCGTGATGTTTCTGCAGGGGACGGTCGTGGGCATCGGGTTCTACGCGGCCAATGTGGAGATGCCGCTTCTCTGGGGCAGTATCGCGGCCATTCTCTCGTTGATCCCGGTCGTGGGGACCGCGTTGGTCTGGGTCCCCGCCGTGCTCTTTCTGATCGCCGAGGGCGGCTATGTGGGCGCAATGCTCCTGGGTGTGTGGTGTTGTGCGGCCTATCTGCTCCTCGAAAACCTGTTCAAACCGGCGGTGTTTGGCAAAAAGCTGCATTTCCATCCCCTGGTGTTTTTCTTTCTGCTCCTGGGGAGCATCCAAACGTTCGGATTGGCGGGCATCATCGTGGGACCGATTCTGCTGACGCTCTTTTTCTCGCTCTGGGAAATATACAAACTTGTCAGCGGGTACGATGCGACCGAGTTCCATGAGGGCAACGGCTGAGTTTCGCCCTTTTGTCGGCCGGATCCCCCCTGTCATCACCCCATTTTGTCGAAAATTCTATTGACAGAAGCGCCTCTCGGTCGACAATTGATACAATTCTTCGAGTCTGCCCGCCTACAGCGAATGCCATGGCGGCGGTCCGTCAGGGTGCCTCGAGAAATCGGCGCGCCTCCCATTTCTGGAAAGAAGAATTACGCGATGAGCGGTCCGTGCGCGGGTATTCCGCCGCAATGGGCCCTTTGTCCGTCCGGGGATGGGCTGGGCCGTCGTATCCACCATATCGCGGGCCTCGGCGGTTCCCGGCTTTTTAATGGCGAACACGCATGGTCACACGTTCGATCATCCGCTCTACCAGCATTTATCATCAGAGGAGGTTATCATGCCTTTAACCAGAAGGGACTTCCTGAAGCTATCAGGGGTAACGGCCGCGGGCGCCTTTCTCGGCGGCGTTTCGTTTCTGACGGGCTGCAAATCGATGCCCGACAAGCTCCGGGGAACAAAAGAAAGCACCACCATTTGCCCGTTCTGCGGCGTCGGTTGCGGGCTGATCGTTTCGGTCCGGGACGGGAAGGTCGTCAATATCGAGGGCGACCCCGATCATCCCATCAACCAGGGCTCGCTGTGCTCGAAGGGGAGCGCGCTCCATCAGATCGCCGTCAACCCCATCAACAAGCGCCTCACCAAGGTGCAGTACCGCGCGCCGTATGCGACCGAGTGGAAGGAAATCGCGTGGAAGGATGCGATCGCGATGATCGCCGAGCGCGTGAAAAAGACCCGTGACGCGACGTTCCAACAGAAGGAGGGCGCGGTAACCGTGAACCGCACCGCCGGCATCGCGAGCATGGGCGGCGCGGCCCTCGACAGCGAGGAGTGCTACGCGCTCTCGAAGATGGACCGTTTGCTTGGGCTCACCTACATAGAGCACCAGGCTCGAATATGACACTCTGCCACTGTCGCCGGTCTGGCGGCAACCTATGGCCGTGGCGCCATGACGAATCACTGGATCGATATCAAGAATTCTGACGTTATCTTCATCATCGGGAGCAACTGCGCCGAGAACCATCCCATCTCCTTCCGCTGGATCATGAAGGCGAAGGAGGAGCGCGGCGCGAAGATCATCAGCGTCGATCCGCGTTTCACCAAGACCTCGTCGCTGTCCGATGTATACGCGCCCATTCGTCCGGGGACGGACATCGCCTTCTTGGGGGGCATCGTGAATTACGCCCTGCAGAAGGACCTCATCAACAAGGAATACGTCAAGGAATACACCAACATGACGTACCTGATCAAGCCGGGTTACGGGTTCAACAACGGCCTCTTCAGCGGCTACAATGCCGGCGAAAAGAAGTACGATGGCGCGACCTGGCAGTATCAGGTGGACGAGAAGGGCGTCCCGAAGAAAGACCCGACCATGAAGGATCCCAACTGTGTGTTGCAGATCATGAAGAAGCACTACGAGCGGTATACGCTCGAAAAGGTCGAGGCGATCACCGGGTGTCCCAAGGACGCGTTCGTCAAGGTGTGCGAGGTGTTCTGTTCGACCCACAAGCCGGACCGCGTCGCGAACTTCATGTACGCGATGGGGATCACCCAGCACACGGTGGGCACGCAGAACGTACGGCTCATGGCCATCCTGCAGCTCCTGATGGGCAACATGGGCCTGGCGGGCGGCGGCATCAATGCGCTGCGCGGCGAATCGAACGTGCAGGGCTCCACCGACCACGGCCTGCTGTGGCACTTGGTCCCCGGCTACATGCCGGTCCCGCAGGCGGCTGCGAACCCGACCTACGAGGATTACATCAAGAAGCTCTTCGCGCCAACCAATGACCCGATGAGCATCAACTGGAAAAAGGAATATCCCAAATACTGGGTGAGCCTGATGAAGGCCTTCTACGGCGAGAACGCCAAGAAGGAAAACAACTACTGCTACGACTGGTTCCCCAAGGCGGTCCGGCCCGCACCGCACATCATCCTCTTCGAGGACATGTACGAGGGCAAGATCAAGGGCACGTTCTTCTGGGGCACCAATCCCGTGGTGGGCGGACCCAACGCCAACAAGGAAGCGAAGGCCCTCGAGAAGCTCGATTGGCTGGTCGCCGTGGACCTCTGGGAGACGGACTCGTCGATCTTCTGGAAGCGCCCGGGCATCGACCCCAAGCAGATCAAGACCGAGGTGTTCCTCTTGCCGGCGGCATCGTCGGTCGAGAAGGAAGGCAGCGTGTCCAATTCGGGTCGCTGGGCGCAATGGCGCTACAAGGCCGTCAATCCTCCCGGAGAGGCGAAGGCCGACCTGGACATCATGGACATGATCTTTCGCGCGGTGCGCGAGCTGTACAAGAAGGACGGCGGTGCGTTCCCGGATCCCATCGTGAAGTCGCTTTGGAACTTCACCCATGAGGGAGAGCACGAGCCGGATCCGCACATGGTGGCCAAGGAGATCAACGGCTACGATGTGAAAACGAAGAAGCAGATCAACGCCTTTTTCGACCTGAAGGACGACGGCTCGACGGCCTGCGGGAACTGGATATACTGCGGCAGCTACACCGGGAAGAACATGATGGCCCGCCGCGGGACCAGCGATCCGGGCAAGATGGGCATGTTCCCCGAATGGACCTGGTGCTGGCCGGTGAACCGGCGCATCATCTACAACCGGGCCGCGGTGAACCGCAAGGGCGAACCCTGGGACCCCTCGCGGGAGATCATCAAGTGGAACGGCAGCGAGTGGAAGGGCGACGTGGTGGACGGCGGACCCAAGTTCGGTCCCGACAAGAAGAACCCGTTCATCATGAACACCGAAGGCGTGGGACGCCTCTTCGCGCCGTCCGGTTGCGTCGACGGCCCGCTCCCCGAACACTATGAGCCGATGGAAACGCCGACGACCAACCTCATGAGCGCGCAAAAGCTCAATCCGGCCGTCAAGGTCCTCGCCAGCGACATGAACAAGTGGGGCGATGCGGGACGCTACCCGTTCATTGCCACCTCGTATCGCGTGGTCGAGCACTGGCAGGCCGGCGCCATGACGCGAAACCTCCCGTGGCTCACCGAGCTCGTTCCCGACATGTTCTGCGAGATCAGCCCGTCGCTGGCCGCCGCCAAGGGCATCAAGAACGGTGACAAGGTGCGCATCCAATCGGCTCGCGGCGAGATCGGCGCATATGCGCTGGTGACCGACCGCGTGCAGCCGCTCAAGATCAACGGCAAACCGACCGAGATGGTGGGCATGATCTGGCACTTCGGCCACGGCTGCGCCGAAACGGGGGACAGCTGCAATCAGCTCACTCCCGCGATCGGCGATCCTAACGTGATGATACCGGAATACAAGGCATTCCTGGTAGACATCAGAAAGGCATAGGGAGGGTATCGATATGTCAGATAAAGCGTTTTTAGTCGACACGACGAAATGTTCCGGATGCCGCTCCTGCCAGGTCGCCTGCAAGCAGTGGAACGAGAATCCGGGGGAAAAGACCGAGTTCTTCGCCGGCCCGGAGCTCACCAATCCGAAGGAGCTCTCGGCCATCACGTGGAACCACGTGAAGTTTTTCCCGCTGGACCGCTCGAACCCCGAGAAGCCCTCGTGGACCATCATGCACAAGAAGTGCTATCACTGCGAAACGCCCAACTGCCTCCGGGTGTGCCCCGAAAAGGCCATATCCAAGGTGGACGGCTGGGTGGTGATAGACCAGGACAAGTGCATCGGCTGCGGGGCCTGCGTGAACGAGTGCATCTACAAGGTGCCGGGCGTGGCCGCCGTTGATTATTCCGCGGCCTATGTGCCCAACCCGGGTGTGCGCGAGAACAAGTGGTACGAGCGCATCCAGAAGGGCAAGTCGCACAAGTGTCACGCCTGCACGCGCAACGAGCGCAAGGTCCCGGCCTGCGCCTTCGCCTGCCCGACCGGCGCGCTCACCTACGACCACCGGCTCAGGGTGATCCGCACGGCGCAGGAGCGCCTCGCGGCGGTCAAGAAGGACTTCCCGAAGGCCAGCATCTACGGGCTCAAGGAGTTCGATGGATTGCGGGTGATCACCATACTCAAGGACGCGCCGGAGAAATTCGGCCTGCCGATCAACCCCACGCCCATCAACATCACAAAGGTCGAGGAGATCAATAATCTCTACAGCTTCTTCTCGCTGTTCACGTTCGGTCTCCCCTTCCTCAAACGCACCGCGTACAAGGTGGCGCGCTCGATGACCGTGGGAGACCGCGGCCTGTCGTAGCCGACGCCTCATGTCGATGTTCACCGAACGGGGAGGCCGAACGCCTCCCCGTTCGTTTTAATAATCCCTTGAAAACCCGTCCCGCATGCGATACGCTTGCCGCGAATCGACGTGAAATAAAAAATACGAACGAAGCGAAGGAGCGATCGTATGGGCTATCATGTTCTCTGTGTCGTGGTATCGCTGGTAATCGCGCTTGCAGCCGGCTGTTCAAACGGCGCCGGGGAGGCGCCGGTGTGTCCACATGCATTCGGTGGGAACGGAGGGACGCACGGCGCGCCGCATACGCTTATCGGGAAAACCGTGCCGAACCTGGCGCTCGACGCCTTTCACAAGGGCGAGATCAAAACGGTGCGGCTAGCGGACTATCGCGGCGCCTGGCTGGTCCTCGTGTTCTATCCCGCCGACTTCACCTATGTGTGCCCCACCGAGCTCAGGGAGCTCGCCGAACTGTACGGCAAGTTCACGGCGCTCAAGGCGGAGGTGGTGAGCGTGAGCACGGATTCTGTGTTCGTGCATCGGGCCTGGCACGAGCACAACGAGGCCGTTCGGCGCGTGACCTTCCCCATGGTTTCGGACCGCGCCGGGAGGCTGTCCCGGGCGCTCGGCGCATATGTCGAGGCGAAGGGCGCCGCGGAACGCGCGAGCTTCGTGGTGGATCCCGAGGGCCGGATCGTCGCCTACGAGTTCCATGACGAGACGATCGGACGGAGCGCCGATGAGCTGCTTCGCAAGCTCGAGGCGGCGGTAGCGGTGCGCGCGAGCAACGGCGACTTCTGTCCGGCGGGCTGGCGGCCGGGCCGGGACATGGTGACGCCCCGCTAGGCCATAAAGAGGTCTTTGGTTTCGTCCTTCTCGAAGTCGAAGTTCTTTTCGCGGAACAGGCGCGCGCAGGTGTCGACCGCCGCGGCGTCGTATTTGGTGCCGCGGTGGATCAGGATCTCCTCGAGCGCGCTCTCGATCCCCAGGCCCGCCCGGTAGGGCCGGTGGGAGCTTATGGCTTCGACGGTGTCGGCCACCGTGATGATCTTCGTCTCGGGCAGGATTTCGTCCCCCCGGATGCCGTTCGGATATCCCGATCCATCGAGCTTTTCATGGTGTTGCAGGGCGATCGTGGCCACCGGCCAGGGGAACTCGATGAGCTTGAGGATTTCGTAGGATATCTGCGGGTGGTTTTGGATGAGGAGAAACTCGACCTCGCTGATCTTGCCGGGCTTGCTCAGGATCTCCGTGGGGATGGAAAGTTTTCCGACATCATGGATCATGCCCGCGACGTAGATCGTCTGGATCTGGTCCAGGGGGAGCTCCAGCTCCTCGGCGATCGAGCGCGCCAGGTGGGCCACGCGCTGCTGGTGCTTGCCGGTGTAGGGATCGCGCAGGATGCTGATGGTCGAAATGGTCGCGATCATCTCGTGGATGATGCGGTTGAGGTTCAGGATGCTCTGATGGAGCAGGTCCTGCGCCATCATGCGCTTCCGCAGCTCCTCCTGCAGCTCCTCGTACTGCCGCCGGATCTCGCGCTGGCTCATCTCGAGCCCCACGGTGTTCTCGGTGAGGCCGCGCGCGTACTCGCTGAGCTCTTCGGTCACGCGGTCGAGCTCGGCCATGTCGCGCGCGTGGATGACGATGACGCCCCCGTCGCGGTGCGCATAGAGCCGGTAGTGGCGCGGGCCGGTGCGGACGTCGAGCGGCCGCCGCGCGTCGAAGGTCCCGGTGAAAATCTCGTCGCGAAGAAACGCCTGCTGCGCGTGATCGCCGCTTACGGTCGTGATGAGCTCATCGAAACGTCCCTCGGTAGGGGTTCCCACGAGGTCGCGGAAGGCCGCATTGGCGCGAGCGCGCCGCGTTGCGATGTCGACCAGCATGACGGCCTCCACCGGATCGTTTCGCATGAAATGAAGGTCAAGTGGTTCCATCGCGTCGTCCGGAGTTGCCGGCATAAGCGCTATCCGCTAGTGTTTCTCCAATTCGATGTGGTCGGGGAGGAGCTGCTGCATGACCTTGAGGCTGCTCTGTTGCCAGGTTATCTCGGGGTTGTGGACGATGGTGATGCGATAGCGCGATTCGGCCGGGAGGTCGTTGAGCTTGACGACCCAGGAGATGACGGAGCGGATGCCGCTGGAGTTCATGAACGACAGATCGGAGAAATCGACCCTGATGCGCTTGATGCCGCCGCTGATGATGCGCTGATGGATCGAGAGCAGGTACGGCAATACCTCCTGCGACGGGTCGCGGACATCCATCATCCCGGAAAAGACCACGCAGGGAACGCCGTCGTGGTCGCTCACGCGGATGGTCACCTTGTCGAGGCTGAAGGAGGGAATGTCGATGTGTGCCATTGTCGCTCCTGTCTATGAGTCGAAACTGGCGTACACCCTGAGATAGCCGTCCTCAAAGGTGTGCGATAGCTTCGCGCCCGATTCGTACCGTATTCTCGCCAAGCCGATCATGCTCTTGCGGTCGGGCCCGCTCGATGAAACCCGCATACGCTCCAGGAAGGCCTCCAGCGGCGGACGGGCGGATATCTCGTCGAGAATCTCCGTGAAGCTTTCGTACGATTCGCGCGTCGCGTGGTTTCCCACCATCACGGTGATCGTCTTGTCGCCCTCGAACACGTCCAGGTGAATCTCGATGCAGGCCTGGTTCGAATACTTGATGGCGTTCTCGACCATCTCGTTGACCGCCATCGCGATCACGTCCGCCTTTTTTTTGTCCTCGAGCGTGATGGCCAGGAAATTCATCACGAAAATCCTGACGGTGGCGATGTAGTTCCAGTTCGGCCCGAACTGGAGCCGTACAAACGCCTTCCTCCCTGCGACGTTCCCGATGTTCGTGTCCATCATATCCGTATCCGGCCGGGAGAACCCCTTCACGCATGCCGATCGGTCCCCTCCGTCCGCTTAAATGTACTGAGGGTCGGGCAATAATTCAAGTATTTTTTAAAAACGGTCGCGGACTATTTCAGGTAGGTGTTGATTCTCCGTTCTATCTCGGAGATGCTCTTGACGCCCATGTATACGTCGCGGCCGATGATGACGATCGGGACGCCCTGCACGCTTTTCCCCCGCTCCTGGGCGAGTCGGAGCAGCAGCGCGCGGTTGTTCGTGTTGTACCAGACCTCGTAGCTTTGAAGCGTGAGTCCGCGCGTGCGATACTTGTATGCGAGCTGTTCGACGATCGGCTGGGTTTTCGCGCAATTGACGCACCCCGTTCCGTAAAAGTAATAGAGAACCACCTTCTGTGCGGCAGTGCCGGCGACTGTTGCGCCGAGAGCGATGGCGAGCGCAAGGCACAGCGGTGCGGCTGCGAAAATCGGTCTCATGGCTTCCTCCCAATGCTGTTCAGGATAAACTGAAGCTGTTCTTCGATATACTGGTCGATGGTGATGGTCCGGCTGAGATACCACCGACGGAAGGTCCACATGTGTCCCAGGACCATGATGTTGTGCGCCAGCAGCCGCGCCGACGGGACATTCAGCTTGATGCTCCGGTCGCGGATCCCCCGATCGATGATCTGCTCGAAGAGTTCGGTGATCTGGACGTCGCGGGCGAGCACCGTGTGCATGGCGTCGCGGGCGAGCGACTTGATCTCCTGGTAGATGAGGAGGATGTCGTCGGACATGCTGTCGCAGATTCGGAAGTACTCGCGGATGGCGCTCTCCAGCGATTCCCGTCCGGTGCCGGAATCGGTGATGGCCTGCTTGACGGCCTCCTCGACGCCGCGGTGGATGTAGTCGCAGACAAGGTAGAGGACGTCCTCCTTGGTGGTGATGTACTCGTAGAGCTTCCCGATGCTAAAGCCCGCCTTGCGCGCGATTTGCCGCGTGGTGCTTTTGTGGAACCCCTGCTTGATGAACAGGCGCACGCTCGCGTCGATGATCTGCTGACGGCGCTTGTTCACCAGCTCCGGGTTCTTGACTTGTGTAGGGACGACCTTTTTTCTCATGGCTCCCGTCGCGCTCGAAGGTTGTCGGTAATTCCGACTGAACGCTCGATTTAATTTCGAGCCGCCCGCAGTGTCAAGAGATAAAAAAACGCGCCGACGGGCTCATTTTTTTCCGGCCCGCCGAATTTGTTCTTGTAAAAAATTGCCCGCCGCGAACCATATTCAGGACAAATCATCGCCAGTCAGTCCGCACGCACGGCCCGGGGCAGTCGTTACAGCCATACCGGCACGAATACGGGGTAGGGACCATGGAGTCGTACATTCAACGCCTCTTTGCCGATCGCATCGGCGGCAGCCGCTTCGGCAAGGAAGAGAAGATCTACAAATTCGAAAAAATCAAGCGGGCCAAGCGGGAGGCCGTCAAGAACAATCCCGGCACTGCGCTCATCGACCTGGGCGTCGGCGAGCCCGACGAAAAGGCGTTCGACGTCGTCATCAAGACCCTCCAGTCGGAGGCGGAGAACCCCGCCAACCGCGGATACGCCGACAATGGGATCGACGAATTCAAGGCCGCCGCGGCCGCGTATCTGAAAAACGTTTTCGGCGTGGGCGGGATCAACCCCGAGACGGAGGTGATGCACGCCATCGGGTCGAAGTCGGCCCTGTCGATGTTTCCCTCCGCCTTCATCAACCCCGGCGACGTGGTGCTGATGACCGTTCCCGGCTACCCGGTCTTCGGGACGCACGCGGAATGGTACGGCGGCGCGGTGCACAACCTCCCGCTGAGGCGCGAGAACGCCTTTTTGCCCGACCTGGACGAGATCCCCGCCGATGTGCTGAAGCGCGCCAAGGTGATGGTGCTCAACTACCCGAACAATCCGACCGGCGCGAACGCCGACGCCGGGTTTTACCGGCAGGTCGTCGATTTCGCGAACCGCAACGGCGTTATCATCGTCCAGGATGCCGCGTATGCGGCGCTCACCTATGCGTCGAAACCGCTCTCGTTTCTGAACGTGCCCGGCGCGAAGGACGTGGGAATCGAGATCCACTCGCTTTCGAAATCGTTCAACATGACCGGCTGGCGACTCGCCTTCGTCGCGGGCAATGAACTCATCGTGAAGGCCTTCGGGAACGTGAAGGACAATTTCGACTCCGGCCAGTTCATCGCGATCCAGAAGGCGGGCGTGCAGGCGCTCGCGCATCCCGAGATCACCGCGGCGATTGCGGCAAAGTACGAGCGGCGTTTGAAGGCGCTGGTGGCGATTCTGACGCGATTGGGTTTTTCGGCCGCCATGCCCGCAGGGACCTTCTATCTGTATTTTGAAATTCCGAAGGGCGTGAAGGGCGGCCCCTCGTTCGCCACCGCCGAGGAGTTTTCCCAATTCCTGATCCGTGAGCGGCTCATCTCGTCGGTGCCCTGGGACGATGTGGGACATTTTATCCGCTTCTCCGCGACCTTCGTGGCGACCCCGGACGAGGAGACGGCCATTCTGGAGGAAATCGAGCGTCGATTGAGCGACCTGGCGTTCGTGTTTTAATATTATCCCGCCGGCGTGCGGCGGGCACACTGCAGGTGCGTCCCGGGACCCGTTCGCATGGGGGAACGTCAATTGCGGCGACTCGTCGGTGGCGATCGCCGCGATGTGGGGACCGGTTTCCTCATGACGATCCCCGGAGGGGGATTGGAACGAGTGATCCGGCCGAGTCCGGATCGTGAGACGCACGTGAGGACCGAGCGGTATCGGCATGTCGAAAAAGAAATGGTGGATCATCCCGGCCGTTGCGTTCATTCCCGGCATCATTGTCGGCGCGCTCGCGCTATACTTCTACAAGGGCCTGGTCCGCTACAACGGCGTCATCTCCGCACACGCGGGTGAGCCGGTCACCATCGAACGCGATCGCAACGGCGTCCCCGCCATCCGCGCGAAGGGCGCGACGGGCGTGTTCTTCGGGATCGGGTTCGTGCACGCGCAGGATCGGCTCGCGCAAATCGAATACTTCCGCGCCATCGCCCGCGGTCGGCTCGCGGAGCTCATCGGCGAACACGCCGTGGTGCCCGACAAGCTCGCGCGCACGGTCGGGTTTCACCGAAGCGCCGTCGAGCTCGTGAAGCGCGTGAAGAGCCCCGCGCGCGAGTACCTCGCGGCCTACGCCGCAGGGATCAACCTGTACCGCAGCGAGATGGCCCATGAGTTCATGGGGCTCCTCGGCGCCCTGCCGGAGCCCTGGACCGATGCCGATGTCGCGAGCATTCTCCTCCTCTTCGAGTGGACGGATGCGTTTTCCGCCAACCGCGAACTCATCATGCCCGTCGCCGACAATGAGCACCGCGAGGCGCTCATGCAGATCGTGCCCCCCGTCCTTCAGTATGCCTACGGCGACGAGGAGCGAAACACCGTGCGCGCGCTCAAGGGCGTCCGCCGCGCCCTCGCGGTGCTGGTGGATGAGTCGCCGGGCGGGTTTGCGTTTTACATCCCCGGGGCCCAGTCGAAGGACGGACGGGGGTATCTGGGGGTGAGCATTGCCGGGAGCATTGACCTGTTCCCCCGTCACTACCCGTTGGTGATGGAGTCGGAGCGGGGATCGATCTCGGGGATCACCGCGGCCGGTCTTCCCTTCATGACGATGGGGGCGGGCCCCGCGCTGTCGTTTGCCGGGTATACGCTCCGGTGCGATACGCAGCAGTTCTATCTTGAGAAGATCGCTGTGGTGTCCGGCAAGGCGATGTATCTGTCGAAGGGGGCGTTACGCGACTTCGAGACGTCGACGGAAACCATCGAGATAAAAAATCCTGGCGGCCGGCGTGACCGGATCGTGTTCACGGCGCGGCGCACGGAGCGCGGGCCGGTGATCAGCGACATCTTTAGCGACCGAATGAAGACCGAAGTGGTTTCCGTCGAGGCGCTTGCGCCCGATGAGGGGCTCGTCGCCGCGCTCTTCGAGCTCCCCTTCGCCGACTCGGTCCAAAAAGCGCGCGCCGTCATTGCCGGATTGAACGCCAACCCGCGGGCGTTTCTTTTTTCCGGCACGGACGGCGTTCAAGAGGCGCTTGCCGGCCGGCTGCCGGTGATTCAGCCCCCGATGCCCGGGGCCGTGCTCCGCGACGGTTCGGCCTATGTCGTGCGGACGGTCGCGGACCTGTCCGGGTATGTGCGGCCGATTACCACGGAGTTCGCCGTGCTGGGCCCCGAGATCCTCGACGCGGCCCCGCCTGTCGTGAAGGAAGCGATGATGCCGCGCAATACGCATGTGCCGGCGCGGATCGCGGAGCATCTCGACCGGGACATGCTGCTGGACGAGCGGGCGTGCGACCGCCTGTTCGCCGACACCACCTCGACGCTCGCCGAGCGCTTCGCGCCCCTGTTCTCGGGGATCCTGGACGGGATGCCCATCACCTCGGCGCGTCTTGCGAAGCTGTATTTCAACAAGTGGAACCTCCGTGCGGACGCCGATTCGGTCCCCGCGTCGATCTTTGAGCTTGTGTTTCTGAACGTGCTTGCGGAGACGGTCCGCGACGAGGTTGGGGAGGACGCGCGCGATTTCATCGACAACAGTCGATACGTGACCGACACCTTCTTCGCCCTTCTCGAGGCCGACCAGTCGATGCTGTTCGACGACGTCGGCACCGAGACCGAGCACGAGTATCGCGACTCCATCTTCGACCGCGCGTTCCTCAAGGCGCTGGTTGCGCTCAACAAGGCCCGCGGGCCCCTCATGGAGGAATGGCGCTGGGGCGCGTTATTCCGCGGGGAGTTCGGCCTCCCGATCAATACGCGGATCGGGCCGCTTACGCGAAAAATCTACTCGTTCCGTAAAACGCCGCTTGCGGGCGATTCCTCCTCGCTCAATCGCGCCGGCGTGACACTTGCGGGAAAGGGCATCGCGCCGACATCGGTGACGACGATGGTCGGTTATGCGCACGGAGGCAGCATGGCCTTCGGAACGGCGTTCGGCATCTCCCTGAACCCATGGTCGGACTATTACTCGCTCACTCCGGCGCTCCGACGGATCGAGCCGTTTGCGGGCGTTTCGGGCAACCGGACGCTGCGGATCGTTCCGGAGCGATAGCGGCATGCGGCCCAATGCCGTACGTGCCGGAATTTAATGCGCACCGGGCTTGCCTCCGTCAAGTTGCAATCATGGTCCTGCGAGGCGACTGCACCACACAAAGGTTGATCGTGGCCGTCCCGATGCTCTCTAATCAGATGGAGAATAAAAAAACCGGCCTTATGTAAGAGGCCGGTTTTTTCGGTGCAGCCTTCGGGAATGGTCACCGGGTAAATTTCATTGTCTTGCCATCACCGCGCTTCTGGACCATCTCCTTCGCGGTGATAGACACGATGGTAAAGACGGTCTTCTGTCCCTGCGCATCGGTCGTGAGGGCGGCTCCCTTGACGGTATATTTCCCGGAAATCGTCATCTTGCCTATCTTCTGAGTAAACGTACCGTCCGCCTTGTACTCGGCAACCCCGCTGAAACCGCCACCCATGTCGAATTTCCAGACGCCTACAATGAGCTTCTGATTGTCGGCGGCAAATCCGGCGACGATGGCGCATGCGAACACGACGATGGTTGCGACTGCTGCGATTTTTTTCATTGATCCTCCTTGATTCATTAAACTAAATTATTGGTACTATACGGCGATGACGCATTTCGTTTGCTACCGACCGTGTGTCGCCGCGCCCGATGCCGATTTCCCCAGGTCGAAGGCGCGCTTGTTGGTCTCGAAATCGGGAAAGCGCTGCTTCACGGTCGCAAGGATCGACTCCTCCGATACGGGAAGCGCCCCCAGCGCCGATGCCAGGCCGAGCGATACGGTGTTCACCTGCCGCAGCGAGTTGAAGTTCTGCTTGGAGAGCCCGTCGATATCCACGACATGCACGCGCGGCGTGAAGCGGCGCAGGCGCGCGTAGATCTCGTCGCGCGCGGGATAGGCGCGCTCGCCGATGCGCACCGAGACGGGGATGAGCGGAAAGTCGTTCACGATGACCACCGAGCGCTCATTGAGCAGCGCGGCGTGACGGAGCGCCTCCAGCGGCTCCATGGCGATCATCATGTCCGCGCCGGCGGCCGGGATGAGGCCGGAGGTGGCCATGGCGCGCTCGTCATGCGCCTCGCCGGGCGACAGGCCGCGATAGCGAATGTTCGAGGTGACCGATCCCTCGCGCTGCGCGCCGCCGCGGCGTTCGGCGCCCATCACCGAAACGCCCTCCTCGATGGCCGCGAGCTTGAGGATGGTTCCCAGCGATATCACCCCCTGGCCCCCGATCCCGCAGATGACGATGTCGTAGCGTATCACGACGCCGCCTCGCGCCCGGGGCGCTTGATCTCCGTGCGAAGGATGGCGGAGTTGAGGCACAGGTCGTGGCAGGCGCCGCAGCGAATGCAGGTCGATTCCTCGATGTAATAGTGGAAATCGCCGCCCGCCTCGCGCGAACGGATGGCGGGGCAGCCGAAATCGACATAGCACTCGTTGCACTTCTGGCAGCGCTCCGGCTCAATCTGATAATAGACCTCGTATTCGGGCGGCGAGAACGTCGCGCGGCGTTCCGCCTGGAGGGCGCATTCCTCCTCGGCGATGATCACGCGCACCCCGCTCTTCGCGGCGAGCGCGTCGCGCAGCGTGACGATGGTCTGCTTGATATTGTGCGGGCTTACGGTGCGGACATAGGTCACGCCGATGGACTTGAGGAGCCCCTTGAGGTCCACCGGCTTCATCGTGTCGCCGCGCACGCCGCGCGCCGTGGTCGGGGAGGGCTGGTGGCCGGTCATGGCGACCCACTTGTTGTCCAGGATCACCAGGACCATGCTGGTCCCGTTTTGCACGGCGTTGATGAGGTTGGGCAGCCCCGAGTGAAAGAAGGTGGAGTCGCCCACGTAGGCGATCACCTCCTCGTCCTGGTTCGTGTGCATGATGCCGTGGGCGATGCCGGTGCCGCAGTTCATGCAGGTGACCCAGTCGAAGGCGCGGAAGGGCGGTAGGCACGAGAGCGTGTAGCAGCCGATGTCCCCGGCGAAGATGACCTTCCGCTCGGTGGCCTTCACGATCGAGTAGAGCGTGGAGCGGTGCGGGCAGCCGGTGCAGTAGGCGCCCTGCCGAGGGGGGATGTCGGCCATGAGCTCGGCGGCGAGGGCGGCTGTCCGCTGCACGTTGGCCGGGAGCGGGCGCGCGAGTTCGTCCTTCAGGATGCCGGTGACCAGATCGACGTCGAGCTCGCCGTAGTCGGGGAACAGGCGCTTCCCGACGATCTCGGTGCGGAGGTTCTCGTCGTACAGGAGGCGCTTGATCTGGTATTCCAGAAAGCCCTCGAGGTCCTCGACCACGTAGATGCGCTCGAGCCCGCGCGCAAAGGCCGCGATCTCCCCGGCGTTTAACGGATAGCTCATGCCGATCTTCATCACCGGCGCGTCGCTGACGCCAAGGATGGAGAGCGCCTCCATGAGATAGAGATAATTGATGCTGGATGAGATGAAGCCGGTCCTTCCCGCGCCCGGCAGCACGCGATTCAGTCCCAGCGACGGGGCGTCATCGGCCAATCGCCGTGCGCTTGTCATTCCCGCACGATGATTGGCCACCGACCCCGCGAAAAGATTGATATAGCGCGACGGGTTGCGCTCGAAGGTCCCCTTCGCGCGGAACGTCGCGGGAAGCGATCCCAGGGAAAGCGAGCCGATGTTATGGCAGAGCTTCGACGGCGCGTTGATGATGACGGGAAGATTGTACCGCTCGCTGAGCTCGAAGGCGAGCGCGGTGAAGTCCTTGGCCTCCTGGATGGTGGCCGGCTCCAGGATGGGCAGGTGCGTATGGAGCGAGTACCAGCGGTCGTCCTGCTCGCTGGTGGAGCTCGTCGCGCCGGGGTCGGAGCCGATCACGACGACGAAGCCGGCCTTCACGCCGGTGTAGCCCGCGAAGTGCAGCACCTCGGCCGCGACATTCATGCCCACGTGCTTCATCGCGGTCATGGCGCGGATGTTCGCCCAGCTCGCGCCCTGCGCGGCGTGCGCCGCGACGTGCTCGTTGATGCTGAACTCCACGTAGAGGTGCGGAAACTCGGAGCGCAGCGCCATGTACTCCACGCCGATCTCCGAGGCGGGCGTGCCGGGGTAGGTGGTGAAGAAGCCGATGCCCGCCTCCAGACCGCCGCGCACGATGGCCTCGTTGCCCATCGCCAGGATCGTTGTTCCCGTCTCGCGGGAGCCGAGCGGATGCATCGTGTGTACCTACAGCTCGCTGATCGTGCCGATCTTGTCGGCCGTATCGGTTGGGGCGGCGGCGCCGGTGTTTGCCGAACCGGGGATCAGGATGAAATCGGCGCCCTCGCGGAGATAGAAGGAATTGCGTTCCCGGACGGCGCCGTTTCCTCCGGCCGATCTGACTCCCAGCGCGAAACCGGACGGGATCTTCCCGGTGCGTCGAAGCGAGATCGCAAGCAGGAGCGCCTGCGCCTGATCGAGATCGTACACGGGCTTGCCCATCGTGTCGCTTTTATTGAATGCGCCGGAGGCGATCACCACGCCGTCGAATCCCACCGCCGCCGCGGTGCAGATGCAGGATTCGACGAGCTCCCGGTTTTTGTTTCTCAGGATGAGTTCGTAGAATTTTTTTCCGCTATTGACATTCCGGATGGCCGTCGCGAAGGCGAGCGGATTGAGCGAGCCGTATTCGCCCACCAGGAGCGGCTCCTCCGTCTTGAGACGGTTCGGCAGGGCGTCGATGTCGGCGGGGCTGTTGATGGTCGGGAGGTAGCGGACGGTATCCATGATCAGTGTCCCTGCAGCTCTTCGCGCGGCACATGATGGCGAGACCAGCAGACGGGCGGATGATACGCGGTGAAGCGCTCCGGATTATTGCGCGCGGAGAGCCGTTCGTGGATGGTGCGCCATACGCAGGGCCGGTCCTCGAACACCTCGCAGGTTCCGTCGGCGCGCACGCCGTCGCAGGGGCCGTTGCGCACCTGCTTGGGGCACAGCGTGACCGGGCAGATCCCGGCGGTGTCGTTGAGAATGCACTCGCCGCACTGCGAGCAGCGCTCGTAGAACCGCCCCAGCCGCTCCACCATGCCCAGAAACGACGTGTCGAGCGCGGCGATCACGCGTTTCCCGCTCACCTCGGCGATGGCCTGTGCGCCGCTCCCGCAGGTGAGCGCGACGATGGCGTCGGCCCCCTCGAGTTCGCGCGCGAGGCGCTTCAAGTCGCGCGACGTGATCCGCTTGTCGCAGGGCGACTCGATGGAGATGGTCGCGCAGACGGCCCTGTCGGCAAGCAGCCCGGACATCTCCTTCACCTGCTCCGATCCGCCGGTGCGGCACACCGCCGCGCACTCCGAGCAGCCGACGATGACGACGCTGCGTGCGTCCGCAAGGTGCTCGCGGATGCTGTCGATGTCTTTCTTGCGGGTAACTATCATGCCGTGCGCCCCCGGTGAAGTTCGACGCCAACTATAGCGCGGGCCGGGAGCTTGGCAATAGTTTTTCTGGTCGGAGGGGGGCGATGAGATCACGGCTCTGGTGCGAGCCATGTATTATTTCATGCAGGATTTCCTCGGTCGAGCATGAACGGTTATCGAAGGAAATCAGTAATCCCTCGGAAGCCCTTCGGCGATCGTCGTACGCGCGGCGTCCATCAGTCCCTCGATGTTCTCATCGGTGTATCCGGTGATCGGGATGGGGGAATGGATGATCAGCCGCGCCGAACCAGGCATGAGATTCGTCGTGTCAGAGGGAAGGATGTTCTTGGTGCCGATGATGGTCACCGGCAGGATCGGCAGCTCGAGGTCCAGCGCCATCTTGAAGGCGCCCTTCTTGAACTCGCCCAGGCTCCCGTCGCGGCTGCGCGTCCCCTCGGGAAAGAATATCACCGAGGTGCCGTTCACGATCTTCTTCTTCGCGGCGTTGAGCGAGGCGAGCGCCTTCTCGTGGTTCGAGCGGTCGATGAAGATGTGGCCCACCTTTTCGCAGCCGATGCCCAGGCCGGGGATCTTGCGCAGCTCCTGCTTGAGCACCCACTTGAAATCGATGCCCAGCCAGCCGTAGAGCACGAAGATGTCGTACTGGCTCTGATGGTTCGATACGATCACGTATGATTGTTTCTTGTCGATGTTCTCCCGCCCCGCGACCGTGACCCAGATGGGCGTCATGTACGCGTTCAGTCGCGCCCATAGCGCCCCGCCGATGAGGCTCCCGATGCGCGGATTGATGAGCGTGGACAGGATGACCGCCACCATGCCGAAAAACAGGGTCGAGATCGCCAGGTAGGGGGCGAAGATGAGCCATTTATAGGGTTGATACAGGACCCACAGGATTTTTCTCATGACGCTTTCCCCGATCGTCGTTCGCGCGGCTGAACCGAGTTTGTTCGCAGGCATCATTAACCGGCAATATCCGCTTGGCAACCCAAAAGTATAAAAAAAGTACACGGATTCGCATAGGGTTGATGATGCCGCGCCCGGGAAAAATCAACTTGCCATTATCGCGCGCTTCGGGATATGATGGGGTCACTGCAGCGGAGGAGGGCGGCGATGACACAACAGGCGGGCGGTCAGCAGGAGTATATCCTCAAGCGGAAGAAGCTCTCCGGCTTCTTTTTCGAGTCGGCCCTGCCGAACGAGTACCTGGTCCAGATCGGCCAGAAGACGGTCCGGCCCGTCCTGGGGGGCCGGAAGCTCCGTCTCTTCCGGAAGTTCCTTCGCGTGCCGGCCTCGGTGCAGACGCTCAACTTCGTCACGGACAATGCGAACATCGACTTTCAGGGGATCGGCATCGAGGGATACGCCTCGTGGCGCATCGATCCGTCAAATCCGGCGCGCTCCATCACCACGCTCGACTTTTTCGACGAGAACGATCCCATGGCGCGCACTAACAACGAGCTGCGGACCATCTGCGTCGAGGCGGTGCGGCATGTCATATCGAATATGACCATCGACGAGGCCATGAAGAAGAAGGAGGACATCGCCGAGCGGCTGAAGGCCCAGCTCAAGGAGGTGGAGGGACAGTGGGGCATCGTGTTCGATCAGGTGGGGATCGAAAAGGTGCGCATCATGTCCAACAAGCTTTTCGAGGAGCTGCAGGCGCAGTTTCGCGACCGCCTGCGCCTCGACGTGGAGCGCACGCGCATCGCCACCGACCAGGAGATCGCCACCGAGCAGAGCACGATGAAGGAAAAGACCGAGCTCAAGGCCATCGAGACCGACAAGAAGATCGAGCTCGCGCGCACCGAGAACAAGGCGCGCCAGAAGGAGTACGAGATCGAGGAGGCGCGCACCATCTCGCTCAAGGAGCGCTCGGTACGGGAGGAGGAGTTCCGCAACGAGATCGCCTTCAAGATCGAACAGGAGAACCGCACCAGCGAGTTCGAGCAGCTTAAGAAGAACCTGGCCATCACCCTGCAGGATATCGAGCTGAAGGTCCTCGCGACGCAGCGGGAGATCGAGGACATCGGGAACGCGATGCAGCGCGGCCGTCTCGAGGTCGAGAAGTTCAAACGCGAGATCGGCCAGATCTTCGGTCCCGACGCGCTCACGAGCGCCTTCATCGCCACGCTGCCGAAGCTCTTCGAGGCGATAACGATCAGCAACTACTCCGTGATCGACTCGGGAGGTCAGGGGGGGATCTCCCCGGTGGGGAAGATCATCGCGGAGATCGCGCAGGTCTTGCGGGCCAGCGGCTTCACGTGGCCGTCCGCTGTGAAGCCGGGCGATGATGGAGCGGGGCCGCGCGAATGAAATTGTTCGACCGGCTGTTCCGGCGCACCCGCGCCGCCGGAGGGCGACGCGCGATCGCCGACTCGCGCTTTGTCCGCTACGCCGAGAGCGACATGAGCATCATGTGCAGCCTGGGCGCCTTCACCTACAGCAGCGAGTGCCAGAACCTGTTTCTCAACCGATACACGATCGACGAGCTGCGGCGCATCATCGCGGAGATCGGGCTCGAGAGCTACCTTGCCTCCAAGGGCTTTTCCAGTCTTGATATCACCGTAACCAGAAACGACAGCTATATGCACATGCTGCGCATCTATTCCGGCGCGCGCGATCCTGAGCGGCTGCTGGTCGAGCTCAAGCTTTCCGAGGTGCACTATACCCTTCCGGAGCCGTTGGTGAAGGGCATCATCGTCCCGGAGAAGGTCTCGCTCTTGGCCGTGGAATGGCTCACGCTGCAGAATCCACACGCGGCATTCTCCCCGGATCGGCCCAAGCTCCCGGGACAGGACCGACCGGGTTTGGGCGCCGTCGCCTGCATGGCGCGCTTTCTCGAGATCATCGCCGGCGAGGTGAAGACCGCGGGCATCATGGACATCCCCGATCATTTCCATAACGCCGTGATGTACGCGCGGCTGTTTTTATTCATGGACCCGGAGCGCGAGGGGCTGCTGCGCGCGGTGCTGCGCGATCTGCCGGGGCTTTCGCTCTACGATCTGAGCTGGGGATTCATGACGGAGTCGATCATCAACGAGAAAACGGGAAAACCTGAAGCGCATGTCGCGGCCGAGCAGGTATATCCCGTGTCAAAAACGCTGCAGGAATATTTTACATCGAAGCCCTATCGCGAGCGCGTCGCGTCGGCCATGGAATCGCGCCGGCTTGTCTTCAATCGCGAGCGGATGCTCGCGCGTCAGAAGAAACACCCGGAATTCGCCTAGTCACCGCTTCGTCCACTTCTCGGCAATCTCGTCGCCGATCTTCCGCGCCGCGCTCACCGGTTCGACGCCCGCGCCCGACCAGGTGGCGACCATGACCTGCTCGCCGGATTGCGCGTCCAGCATCGTGATGGTCGCCTCGTGGAGGAAGTGGTAGCTGCGGCTGCCGGTCGGGTTCGCCCGGCCGCTGCCGAAAACGACGTAGCGCACTCCCATGATGTTCGCGAACTTCACGGCGGTTTTGGGGTCCACGATGCCCGTCTGCTGGAACTCCTGTTCCTTGAGAATGACGCCGATGTTCTTCCGGTCGATGACGGCGAAGCCCGCCTTCATGAACCCGGTCGAGAGCGCCGTCGAAAACTGCGTGCCGACCTGCGGCAGCCGCTCGCCGGTTTTCTTGTCGCGAATATCGAAGTCGAGCAATGCAAGTTTGATTCCCTTCGGGTCGGGCGCGTTTGTGCTCACCCACACCTCGCGGGAGGCGCAGCCGGTCCCGGCGAGCAGCAGGATAAGCGGCAGCGCCGCACACGATCTTGCAAGACTGAAGTTTCGTTTCATGGTCGAGATCCTCGTTTGGCGGAACGATGTATTTCGCTTCACTGTGCCATGCGGGAGGAACGCTGCGCAAGCAAAAAATAGTCCGGCTACCGCCCGTCCCGCGCGCGATGCTCGTCGGCAAGGGCGATGCGTTCGAGGACCGGCGGGTGCGAGCGGGTGATCCAGGCATGGGCCGGGTGCGGGAGCACGGAGGAGCGGTTGGCCGCGGCCAGCCGCCGCTGCATAGCGACAAAGCCGGTGGGATCATCCGTAAGGGCTATCGCATAACGATCGCAGCGTCGCTCCATCTCGCGCGAGACGCCGTTTTCGAGCGGCCGGGCGGCGAAGGAGGCGATGACGACCATGAGCGCGAGCGCCGCGTAGCGGTGCGCGCCCGCCAGCTCGCGGAGTGGGACGCCGGTCGCGGCGCGGGCGAGGCGGTCGCCTAGCGGGAAGGCGAGGGCCAGCCCGATCGACCAGAGCAGCAGGCCGAGGAGCGCGTGCTCCTCGCGAAAGTGGCACAGCTCGTGCGCGACGATCAGCGCCACCTCGTTGTCGCGAAAGGCCTTGAGCAGCGTGTCGTAGAGGTAGATGCGGCCCGTCGCCCCCGCGCCAATGAAGTAGGCGTTCGCCTCGAGGCTGTAGGCGCTCTTCTCGATCACGAAAATCTCCTCGACGGCCATCCCGCTTTTCGCGGCAAGCGCGGTGATCCGGTCCCTCTGCGCTCCCGGCGCGATGGGCGCGGTCGTGTAGAAGAGCGGCGTGACGACGCGCGGCAGCGCATACGAGAGGGCCAGGCCGATGCACAGTACGGCCGCGGGAAGATAGATCCGCGCCCGTTTCGTGTGGGCGAGTATGAGCGTGAGCACCGTGGCGGCGCTTGCGGAGATGGCGATGGAGATGAGTTTCGCAGCGCACCAGCGCGCAAGCCAGGTGCCGAGGTCGGTGCTCATGAGGCCGAAGATGCTGCTGCGATAGTAGCCCGCGTACAGCGCATGGGGAAGCGAAATGAGGGCCATGGCCGCGTAGAGTGCGGTCCATGAAAGCGCGGTCGCCGCGACGCCGCTTCGAATGGATGCGCCGATCCGCGCGGCGAGTTTCATGTCGAGGCCGCGCGCGACTGCGAGGGCAAGCCCGGCGACGAGCGCGAGCTGATACAGCGCGCCGGAGACGATGCCCATGCGCGCGAAGGCCGCTCCCGCGTCGATCTGCTCGTGCGTGAAATGAAGGCGCGCCGCCGCGATCGATTCGGGTCGGGAATCGCCCATAACGCCGAGAGCGGCGACGGCGATCACGGCCGCGGCGTAGATCGCGCAGGCGATCGCACAAACGCGGAACAATCCCGGCGCGGCGCCGGGTCCGTGTGTCGTCATATCGCTTCCCCTACGGGCATGGAATGACGCAGGCTGTCCGGCGCATGGCGCTATCACAACAATTTTTTGATTATTTCCGATTAATGCGATTGATTTTTACCGGTGGCGGCGTGATACCCGCCCACAACGGGCAACGTGATGAACCTTCAATTGTGTTACTACGGAAACGAGGTGCTGCGACACAAGGCGGCCGAGGTCGCCGGGATCGATCAGGGCGTGATTGACTTGTTCGATTCGATGTTCAATGTGATGCAGCGCGCGCGCGGGATCGGGCTCGCGGCCCCGCAGGTCGGCATATCGCAGCGCATCATCGTGGTGGACATCGAGTCGTTCAAGGGGCCGGCGCTCGCGCTGGCCAATCCGGTGATCACCGCGACATCCGAGGAGCTGGCGCCCTACGAGGAGGGCTGCCTCTCGGTCCCCGGCGTGAACGGGACCGTGGTGCGCCCCGCGGCGATCACGGTGCAGGCGCTGTTTCCGGACGGCAACGAGGCGCGCTTCGATGCCGAGGGACTGCTCGCGCGCGTCCTGCAGCACGAGATCGACCACATCAACGGAATTCTGTTCGTGGACCATCTCGAGGACCATGTCCGAAAGGAGCTCACCCCCGAGCTCAAGAAGATAAAGAAGTTGAACAAGGGCGCATGAGGATCGGCTTCTTCGGGACCCCGGAGATAGCGGCGTTTTGCCTGGCGCGGCTCATGGAGCGCCACGAGGTGGCTTTTATCGTGACCGGCTGCGACAAGCCGCGCGGGCGTTGCCTGCAGGTCTCGGGCTGCCCGGCGAAATGCGCCGCGCTCGAGCGCGGGGTTCCGGTGCTCGAGCCGGAGCATCTGCGCGATCCCGCGCTGCCCGACGAGCTTGCGCGCTTCGGGGCCGAGCTGTTCGTCGTGGTGGCCTATGGCGCCATCATCCCCCGCTCGATCTTCGATCTGCCGCGGCACCGCACCATCAACCTGCACCCGTCGCTCTTGCCGCGCTACCGCGGCGCGGCGCCCATGCAGTGGGCGCTCATCAACGGCGAAACCGAGACGGGGATCACGGTGCAGCTCATCAATGAGCGGCTGGACGCGGGCGATATCATTCTGCAGGAGCGCTTCGCGATCGACGAAACCATGACCGCGGGCGAGCTCGCCGAGATCGTGTTCCCCCGCGGCGCGGCGCTCCTCGACGAGGCCATCGCCCGTATCGGCGCGGGCACCGCCGCTCCCGTCGTCCAGGACGAGTCCGCGGCCACCTACTGTAAAAAAATCGACAAGGATCTGCCGCGGATCGTGTGGACCGGCGGCGCGCGCGACATCCATAACATGGTCCGCGGGCTCAATCCCGCGCCCGTCGCCTGGACGACCTTCCGCGGCCGCGTTCTAAAGATTTGGCGCACCATGCCGTTCGAGGCTGCGGACGCCCCCGCGCTCGATCCGGGCGAGGTCGCGGTGTACAAAAAGAAGCGTTTGTTGGCCGGGACCGGCGTGGGGCGGCTTGAGATCGTGTCAGTGCAGCCCGAGACGAAGAAGGTGATGGACGCCGCCAGCTTCATCAACGGACACCGGCTGCAGGCGGGCGAGCGTTTGGGCGTGTAACGCCTGCGCTATTTTTTATTGACACCGCGGGGCGTGTGCACTAGCGTTATCATACTCCAATTGTACAGGACATAACGCGGTCATCATGCCCCGGCGGACGTCAGCCCATAGCGTGTTCGAGTTTGATTCGGGCCTGTCGCAGGAAAAGCGAAAGGCGCGCGACCTTCGCGCATCGGCGTGGTGGCGGAAAAAGACCGCCGCCGGAATCTGCCACTACTGTCGGCGGCAGTGCAAGCCGGGCGAGTTGACCATGGACCACATCATCCCGCTGTCGCGCGGGGGCACCTCGGAGCGGTTCAATATCGTGCCTGCCTGCAAGGAGTGCAATAATCGGAAAAAGTATCTCCTCCCGACCGAGTGGGACGAGTATCTCAATTCAATCACGTAGGCGACGGCACGGGCGGGACCATGGCTGAGATCGCATCGGGAAAAAACGCCGAGACGCTCCGCAAGGGGGCGTTCCTGGTCGTGCAGGGCGACGAGCCGCGGTTTGTCCACTTTCTGGAGAAGGGGTCGCTTGAGATCCTCTCGGCGCCCAAGGAGTTCAACGGCAAGGACGCCGACACCATCATCGCCTACAGCCGCCGGGTGGGCACCATCAGCGGGCGCTCGCTGGTGTCCGGCTTGAGTCTCGTCTTCAGCCAGCCCTACACCAAGTCGATCCGGGCGCTCGAGGATTCGGTGGTGACGAAATACCCCATCCGCGAGGGCGGCTTCCGCCAGATGATCGACGAGAACCTCTCGCTCGCCCTGGGGGTGCTCGACAACCTCGTCAAGCGGATCGACCTTTCCCTCACCGATGCCGCCAAGTACATGAAGCTCTACCAGAACCTCTGCAAGATCAGCGATAACATCGCCATTATGGCCAGCAGCATCGGCGACCACAAGCTCCCCGAGGGCCTGCTGAACCACGCCGACGAGCTCTACGGGACCTTCACCGAGCACGGCGGCGAGCTGCCGCTGTCGTTCGACGGCAAGTTCCTCGTGTCCGACAACAGCGCCGCGCTGCGCAAGAAGTACGTGTTCCCGGGGCTGCCCCTCGACTCGATCGCCGACCTCAAGCAGTGCTCCTTCTTCAAGCGCCTGATGGGGGCGGGGCAGGAGATCGTCAAGTCCTCCATGCGCAGCGACCCGAACATCGCCACCTATATCTTCGAGACCGCGTCGGACAATCTCATCAAGATACTCGACCGCATCGAGAACGTGCACAAGGAGATCGACGAGCAGATCGCCCACCTCTTCGGCGAGGAGGAGAGTTGGGCCATGTATCTTGCCGACGGCAAGGGGCTGGACCGATGGGCTTCCACCGGGAAGCTCTCTCCCGATTTTCTGAAGAACCTCCTCACGGTCGCGATGAAGATCAACGAGTTCTACGAGGAGATCTCCGGGGAGAAGATCGTCGAGAATTATCCCGGCCTGAAGCGGCTCCACGAGCTGTACCAGTCGCGCAAGGACAGCGGCGGCGAGGCCGCTCCGGCCCAGCAGCGCCAGGCCTCCATCGCGCCGTCGATCGGGAAGGAGTACAAGAATTCCATCCATCAGATCTTCGAGTTTGCGCTCTTCGACAAGGAAAATCAGAAGATACTCCTTCAGGCCCTCAAGACCTTCAAGGAGATGAAGAACCCCTTCAACACCGAGATCGACGGGCGGAAGGTGCGGCGCACCATCACCAAGGCCTACTGGGACCTCTACAAGCAGGCCTACATCAGGAGCCGCAGCGAGGGCGTCGCGCCGCTTCCGGTGCGCCAGATGATCCGCTTCGGTTTCCTGGACGAGACGCTGGTGGAGCCGCAGCAGCTGGTGGAGCTGCACGAGCTTATCAACCGGCACGTCGAGCGCACGGAGATCCCCATCCATCTCGAGGAAGAGTTCCTGATGCGCGTGAACACCGGACAGGACATCCCCAGCATCAATGAGATGGGACTCACCTACGAGCAGCACCTCAAGGAGGAGGGGAAGGCGCCCACGCCCAAGGACAAGAAGAAGGCGCCGGACGTCGACGATGGAGTCAAGAAGACCTTCTACGAGATCGAGCAACGCGTCCAGAGGACCGTCGCGGTGTGCTCGGGATCGACCGCGACCGCCTTCCCGGTGCTTACCGCGATGGTGGTCAAGACCGGGCTCACGAACCTGTATGTCTCCAAGCGCAAGCTCGAGTCGGTGATCAAGGAGCTGCGCGATGTCGATTACTCCGTGTTCTACCGCGAGGCCTCCATCGACCTCGGCGAGCGGCGCGAGCTCATCAAACAGGAGGTGGTGCCCAACTTCATCATCCTGCCCGCCTTCGGTTCGAAGACGATGATGTGGCAGGACCTCGAGGGCATCAACCGGAAATCGCGCGGACGCATCGTGGTCCCCATCCTGTTCATGGGAGATCTCATCAAGGCGATGGCGCACACCTTCGCGGTGTTCCGCTACGAGCTCAATCGAACCATCACCGGCGCAATGTGGCGCGATCCCGTCGAGGGCGGGATCACCGGGATCTACCTCGATTACGTCCAGTTTTTCAAGAAAAACCCGAACCTCTCCATCGAGGCGAAGGAGAAGATCAAGGAGAAGTTCAAGAGCCTGCGGGACGACCGGAGCAAGTTCGCCTACGATTACATGCTCTGGGTGCTCTTCGAGAAGGACGGCACCCCGAAGCTCAACAACGTGGTGCGCGATATCTTTTATAAAAACATACCGTTCAAGAAGGAGGTCCGGACGAAGCTGGAGACCATGCCGGCCTTTGCCGAAACGGCCGTCCGCTTCAAGAACGTGAACACCCGCACGGTCGAGGGGTACAAGCGGAAATTCAAGAAGTATCTCGACGATCCCGGCAACATGCCGGAGGAGTTGAAGCGGTTCATGGACTTTCTCAATACCTAGGATTCGTCGGGGCGGGGTGCGATAGCGCATGGGCAACAACAAGAAAAAGGTAACGGGGATCATCCGGGTGTACAGCCGAAAGGCGCGCGACCAGATCGTGGGCATCGGCTCCGAGTTTTTCAACGAGGCCGGCATCGCCGATTGCGCGGAGGACGTGTTCGCGTGCGTGGACGAGTTGATCAAGAACGCGGTGAAGGCGAACTACAAGTTTTTGCTCATCATGGACCGCATTCAGGAGGACCTGATCCGCGACAATCCGGGCCGCGACGCGGACGATATCAAGCGGCAGACATACGATATCATCAAGGACAAGAAGATGTTCGACCGCATCGCCTCGCGGATCGTCTCGAGCGAGGAAATTTCGCAGACGGTGCGCGAGATCCTGAACCAGGAGTCGCAGCAGCTCTCCATCAAGAACCGCTCGTACGACGAGCACCGCGCCGTTACCGCGGAGGAGCGCGCGAGTATCGGGGCCCTCGACAAGCTAACGCGCATTCGCACCGAGATGAAGGAGCGCGACATCAAGATACTGTTGAAGATCGAGTACGACGGCGACTTCATCTATATCGAGGTGACCAATACCGCGCCCATCATGACGCAGGACATGAACCGCATTCACGAAAAGCGCGACGAGTACCGACAGTACCGGATGGAGGGGCGCGAGTACGAGTTCTTCATCAACAATATCGACACCAGCGACTCGGGATTCGGCCTGGGCTATGCGAAAATCGACAGCTTCCTGACAAGCATGGGCCTGGACGCCGACCGGTCCATCTCCATTATTTCGGCGAACAACACCACGGTGATGCTCTCCATCCCCGTATCGGCGCTGCGGGAGCGGATGGGGTAGCGGTGGGGAAGCGTCGGCTTGACCCGCGGCGCTACAAGCCGGTGCGGGTGGGCATAAAAAAGGACCGCGACTATCGCGGTCCTTTTTCTATACGGCCGTAAGTTCCGGATTATCTTTGCGCGGTCAGCGCGTTAATTCTGGTGTAAAATGCCTTTGCCATTTCCTCCCCGACGAACTTCGCTTCCGAAAAACTGTCCTTTTCGTAATTCAGATAGGCGAGTACGACGCCGGACTGAACGTCCACCAGTTTAACGGAAACGGATGCCGGATAAATGGACGTCTCGGCATATGTTTTTGGCCGATACATTCCGAGCGAGATGCACCCCAGCGCCTGCTGGCCGCAGGTCTGTCCGGCCTCGCTCAGGGTCTTGAGCCGCACGGTCCCGATGAGGATCGCATCGACCCCTTTTACCTTGCCGGCCATCAGCGAAGGATTGTCCACGACGCCGGCCATGGTCAGGTTTTGCTCCTTGAGGAGTTTCTGGAGCTGAGACCGCTCGACGAATTCAAATTCGGTCCCGGCATCGCTTTTGCCCGCAAGGTACATTTCGAAATTGTTGGCGATCTCGGTCCCCAGGGTTTCGTTCTCGCTCTTAAGCGGGAACATCGCGAAGCGCTTCATCTTCTTGACCTGATTGGGCTTCACGATTCGGCAGTCGGCGTATTTGCACGAAAGCGCGAACGAGCCGAATATGGCAATGATGATCATGCCAGCTATCGTTTTCTTCATAGCGTACTCCTTGAAAATAGTCGGAAACATATTGTCGCTACATGGGAATGCGGATTTGTTATTTGATCCAATCTTGATATGGGGCGATCATTTTGTCAATACATTATGCTAACCATGTATCGATATTCAATGAAGCATGATAGTGCTCGCTGGCGAACCCGGTTTTTCAACTGATTGAAACATTATAAAGTTGTTGACATGTTTTCAAATTCTAGCCAGTCTGTATGACCCGTTCGGGAACTGTTATCGTACGGGTAAAATCAATTATCGGAGGTTTTTCATGAAGAAATTTCTTGTCATCGCTTTAGCCGCTGTTGTCGCCATTTCCGTTGGCACCGAACTGTTCGCCGGTCAGAACAACTACGGGTGCGGTCTCGGTTCGATCATTTTCAAGGGGAAGGACGGCCTCCTTTCGCAGACCTGCGCCGTGACCTTCAACGGCACCTGCGCGAATCAGACCTTCGGCATCACCACCGGCACCTCGAACTGCGAACAGTTCAAGGGCATCGTCTCCAATGAGAAGATCAACAAGTTCGTCGCCGACAACATGGACAACCTCGCGAAGGACATCGCAAAGGGCAACGGCGAGTACCTGAACACCCTCGCGGTGCTCATGGAAGTCAAGGAGCCGGTCCGCGGCCAGTTCTATGGCAAGCTGCAGAACAACTTCGGCAAGATCTACACCTCTGAAAAGATCACCCATGTCGACGTTCTGAACAACATCGAGAAGGTCATGAACTAGGCGTTCGGTACTAACTGTAATTGGTATTGTAATCAGGGGGATATGAGATGCGAAAACATGTCATGTCCCCTTTGTTTTTTCTTGCGGCCCTTCTTTCGCTCTGTGTCCCGGTGTCGGCGGCGCGCGCCGATGACGCAGTCGCCTATCAGAACTACCTCGTGGATCTGGCGGTCAAGAAGCGGCTCCACGACGAGCGCTACTGGCACCTCCTGCTGCACTACAAGCGCGGCGTGTTCGGCCTGCGGAGCCTGGTGGACGATCCGAAGTTCTTTCTCGCCCCCAATGGAAAGCGCGACCCCCGCGCCGAGCTCGAGGCGACCATCCGCGCGTTTTTCCAGACGCCCATCATCGAGGACGAGCATCCGGTGTGCAAGTTCGTCGCGCGCTTCACCTGGCTCACGGAGCAGCTCGCTATCGACGAGGACCGCCTGCCGGTGAAGCGCTGCAAGAAAGTGGACACCATGCTGGCGAACATGAAGCCGAAGTCCACCACGCTCATCTTTCCCACCTCGCACATCAACAGCCCGGCGTCGATGTACGGACACACGCTGCTCATCGTGGAGACGGCCACCCGGAGCAAGCTCCTGGCCTACGCCATCAACTACTCCGCCGTAACGGGGGACGAGAACTTCGGACCGCTCTACGCCCTCAAGGGGCTCTTCGGGTTTTATCCCGGGTATTTCTCGGTGCTGCCCTACTATTCCAAGATCGCCGAGTACAGCGATTTCGATTTCCGCGACATGTGGGAGTATCCGCTCACGCTCACCGAGGCGGAAACGCGCCGGATGATGCTCCACGTTTTCGAGATGGATTACATCGCGTCCGATTACTTCTTCTTCGACGAGAACTGCTCGTTCAAGCTGTTGTTCCTTTTGGAGCTGGCGCGCCCCACGGTGCGGCTCACCGACGATTATCCGTTCTGGACCATTCCGCTGGACACCATCCGCGCGGTGCACCGTACCGGCCTTGTCGATTCCGCCATTTACCGCCCCTCGCAGGTGAACAAGATCAGGCACATCGCGTCGCTGATGAGCGAGGACGAGCGCGAGCTCGCCGAGGCCGTGTTTGCGGGCAAGCGCCCGATGGACGATATCGTGAAGGGCCCGCTTCCCCTCGAGGGGAGGATTCGGACGGTCGATTTCCTTTCGGAATACGTCCAGTACAAGTATTCGAAGGACGACATCACCAAGGCCGAGTACTCCAGCCTGTTCATCAAAACCCTTCGCTCGCGAAGCGAGCTCGGCCGCCCGGAGCTATCGGAGTATTCCTATGTCGCGCCGCCCGAGCCCACGACCGGTCACGAAAGCGACCGGGTCAATCTTGGCGTCGGCGTGCGCGGGGCGGAGTTCTTTCAGGAGATCCGCTATCGGCCGTCGTACCATGCGCTCTCGGACTTCGACGGTGGGTATGTGCGCGGCGGGCAGATCGTGCTGGGCGATGTCGCCGTGCGCTACTACGATACGCGCAACATCTTCGTATTGCAATACCTGAACGCGATCGACATCCAGTCCATCTCGGCGCGCGACCGCTTCATCACCCCCGTCTCGTGGAAGGTGAACACCGGCCTCTTCCAGAAGGTGATGAGCGACGGTCGCGACGATCTCGTGTTCCGCCTCAGCGGCGGCGCCGGAGCCGCGTGGGACATCCGTGTGCCGGGCCTGATATTTTTCATGGCCGACCTCGAGGCCGATGCGGGCTACAAGCTGCGATACGCCTATTGCGCGGGAGTGGGCGCGTCGGTGGGAGTGCTCAACGAGGTCCGCGGGACGTGGAAATATCAGCTGGGGCTTCGGTATGTGTACTTTGGCGTTGGGGATGTCCATGGCGAATTCTCGGCATTTTTAAATCAGCAGTTTCGGATAAACGCGAACAATGCCGTGTCGCTCGAGCTCAAGCATACGATAACCTTCGGCTACACGGATTCGGTGGCCGGCCTGTCGTATAATCTGTTCTTTTGACGGATCGCGCATCGGCGCACGCTCGTAAACAATACGGCCTCGATGATTTGGGGGTGTTGCCGTGAAGCATTATCGACGCTGGTTCCGCCCGTTTGTAGTTCTTGTCGCGATCGCCCTGTGGGCCGGCGCCGGCTGCCAGTCCTCGTTCGTCTACTATCCCGATCGCGCGATCGTCCGCTATCCCAACGCCTACGGGCTCGCCTACGAGTCGATTACGCTCACCACGGCCGACCGCGTTCGCATCAACGCCTGGTGGGTTCCCGCGGGCGATGGCGCGCCGGTGGCGCTCTTCTTTCACGGGAACGCGGGCAACAATTCCCATCGCGCCGACCACCTCGCGCTCTTCCACCGTATGGGCGTGAGCGTGTTCATCGTCGATTATCGCGGCTTCGGGAAAAGCGAGGGCTCTCCCAGCGAGCGCGGCACCTACGAGGACGCGCGCGCCGCATGGGCCTATCTCACGAAGGAGCGCGGGATCGCGCCCGGTCGCATCGTCGTCTTCGGGCAATCGCTGGGTGGATCGGTCGCCGCGTGGCTCGCGCGGGAGGCGGCTCCCGGGCCCGGCGCGCTCATCCTCGACTCCACGTTCACCGCGATCGCCGACGTTGCGCGGCAGAGCTGCCTGTATTATCCGCTCGGCTGGATCATCCTCACCTATCGGTACGATACGCGCGCGTACGTAAAGGGCGCGCGCTGTCCCGTCATGGTGATCCACAGCCGCGAGGACGAGCTCATCCACTTTTCGCAGGGACAGCGCCTCTATGCCGAGGCGCCGGGCCCCAAGCGATTCCTGGAGATCCGCGGATCGCACAATACGGGATTCATCACCTCGATGCGCGAATACGAACGCGGCATTCGGGATTTTATCGAAACATATGTCGGAATCAAAAAGAGAAGAACGGCGGTGGAGTAATGATGATAAGAGTATGTGCTTCCATTTTCGCGTGTGTCGCGTTTCTCGCGGCGGCGGCGCCGATCGGGTTTGCGCCCCCGACGAAGGCGATCGCGCTCATCGCCGAGAGCGTCGACGAGGGCTGCGCGGTCTGCGTAGATGATCTGAGGAAAAAAGCCTTCGCGGATCTCGCGAAGGCCTTTGCGCCGGGGACGATGGTGAAGGTGCAGGGCGGTTGCGTCTTTGTGAAGCCGAAGGGATCGACGGCAAACGATCTCGCGCCCGCCTGCTACGCGCCAGGAGCGAACGAACCGCGCATCGTCTTTCGCTTCTACACGAAGGGCAGGCGTCTCGCCGGGATCGATGCGGGCGATTTCACCGACCGGCAGATCGAGCGCACCTATGCGCGCGCGCCCAAGAGCGTGCGTTTCGACGCGACGGTGCGGATCATCCCCTACAAATACGGCGACGGTCCCGCCTTTAATTACTTTGCGAAGGAAAACAGTATTGTCATCCACTGTGCGGTGGTCGAACTTAAGGCGGCGGGTCGCTAATAGCCTGTTTCAGGGATTCATCACCAATAGCACCGAGGGAGACGGCATGATGTCACGCTCGTCTCGCCGCGAACAGTACATCCATGTATTCGCGGCTGCGGCAGCCGATCACCGATACAGATGGTATCGCGCGCTCGTCTTCCGGTACGCGTCGAGCTGTGGGGCGAGCTCACGGGCGAGGTCGCGCCAGTCGCGTTTCGCATCAACCGATTTTCGTATGCGATCGGTCCCCGCAAGAACGTCGATATCGTAGGTTCCGCCCGCGCGCTCCCAGCGGCATTCCGGGTAGGTGTCGAACAGGTGCCGAAGAAGGATATAGGTGAACTCCGTGGGACTAAAGCGCCCGCCGGTGTAAAAAATCTGCACGCCCCCGCAGGTGCGGTTCTTGTACTTGGAGAAGGTCGGCTCGAAATACACGGGACGGAAGCGGAACGACGGGAGCTTGAGCGCGTTGAGCGCCTCGCTCGAACGGAAGGGGTCTATCCACGGCGCGCCGATGTACTCGAACGGCTTGGTGGTCCCGCGCCCCACCGACAGGTTGATCCCCTCGAGGAGCACGATCCCGGCATACACGATGGACGAGGGGTAGGTCGGGAGGTTCGGCGACGGCGGCACCCACGGCAGCATGGTCTCATGATAGAGAAGCCCGCGCCCATAGTTCTTCATGGGCACTACCGTGAGGCGCACCTTTGTGCCGGCCTCGCCGTTGTAGTAGCGCGCCGCCTCGCCGATGGTGAGGCCGTAGATGAACGGCGCCGGGAAGGAGGCGATGTGCCGCGAGATGAAGCGTCGGTCCAGCGGCGGCCCGTCCACTCCCAAAAAACCCAGCGGGTTGGGCCGGTCCAGCACCACGAGCTCGGTCCCGGTGCCGGCAAGCGCGTCCATGACCATCTTGAGGTCGGAGACATAGGTGTAGCAGCGCATCCCCATGTCCTGGATGTCGTAGATGACGAGATCGACGCGCCGCAGGAGATGCCGGAGCGAATCGACCGTGAGCAGGTGCAGGTTGTACACCATGAGGTTCCGCCGCTCGTCGACGATATAGCCGCGGGTGTCGTAGGCGTTCTGGTGTCCGTGCAGGCCGTGCTCGGGCGCGAAGGCCAGGGCGATGGATATGCCGGAGGCGCGCAGGAGCTCCACGTTCGCGCGCAGGGAGTGGTCCACTCCGGAGTGGTTGCTCACCAGCGCGGCGGTCCTGCCGCGATAGTCTTTCGCGCGCTCGCCGATGAAGACCTCGAGTCCCGTGAGCACGCGCCGCTTGCTTCCGGACGGCAGGTCGTACTGGACCGGCGCGTGGCCGCAGCCGATCGCGCCGCACGCAATCGCAAGCGCGGTCGTGAGGTGAATCACGCGCCGCGGGATCGCGCGCAAAGGTTTGGTGCATGCATGTGCCATCGCGCGGCCACGCTACCGCTCGGCGGCGTAAGTATCAAACATTTTACCCGGGATCCATCCGATAAAAAGCTTGAAAAATAATGCGCCCGGGCGAATGCTCGTGGTCGCATTGATTTCAAGGAGCGACCGCCCATGTATCGAGCCCTGCTGTTGTTGATGACGCTGGTCCAGGTGGCCTCGTGCCAGACGATGCACGAGCGCGAGAAGGTGATCCTCGACTACTCGCGGCAGGCGGGTGCGGGGCGCTCGGCCTACGAGCAGTATCTGGTCCAGGAGGACCAGTATACGACCAACGGCGTCGTCTATCACCGGAAATACCGCACCTACCTCCTCGGCATCGCGCGCTACATGATCGAAGAGAAGAAATACGCGGTCCTTAAGAACTGCATCGGCTTTTATTTCGACAAGCGCGAGAACATCAAATCCAGGCTCTACCTGGGGCTGGACGTGGAGTTGCCGGTGGATGCGAGCCTCGCGTCCTCGAGCGGGCGCGGCATCGCCCTGAGCTTCTTCAACAAGCACCTGTCGGAGGTGCTCTATGTGCTCTTCTCGTGCAAAACCATTTTCGCGGAGGCGGAGGTGGTGGGCGCGGTGGTCGGTTTCCAGTGGCGCGCCGCCGGGAGCCAGGAGATCTACAATATCTGGATCGACAAAAAAGACGTAATCAAGTTCGAAAACGGCTCACTCACGCTCCGCGAGATCGTGGAGCGCAACATCATCACCGATACGCGCGGCAAGGTCGTCAAGCTGTCACAATAGCGCCCAGTTCCTTCACGAGCGTCTTGATCTCCATCATCGTTCCCACGGTGATGCGGACATACTCGCCCTGCACCGGTCCCGTAAAGTAGCGCACCAGGATCTTACGCTCCTTGAGCTGTTCGAAGAGGTCCGCGGCGGGCACGGACGGGTGCCGGACGAAGAGAAAGTTCGCCTTGGAGGGGACCACCTCGAAATCCATGTCGGCCAGCCGCTCCTCCAGGTATTCCTTGTTGCTGCGAAGCATCGAGATGTTGTAGGCGACGCCCTTGCGGTCGAGAATGGCCGCGCGCGCCGCCGCCTCGGCCACCCGGTCGATGTTGTACGAGTCCTTGAGCTTGAGCAGGCCCTGGATGATCTCCTTGGACGCCGCGGCGAAACCGACGCGCATCCCCGCCAGCGAGCACGACTTCGACAACGAGCGCGTCACGATGATATTGTCGAAATCGGCGACAAGCCCGATGGCGGTCTCGCCGTAGAAATCGACATAGGCCTCGTCCACCACCAGGAGACCCGCGAATTTCCCCAGGAAGGCGCGGATGGCCTTCACCTCCACGCCGCGGCCGGTGGGATTGTTGGGGTTTCCGATGATTACCAGGTCATAGGGTTTTTTCAGGTACTCGTCCAGGTTCACGTCCAGCGACGCGGTGAGCGGCAGTTTTTCGTACTTGATGCCGTTGGCCTCCGCGAGCGTGTAGTACAGCGAATACGATGGGTAGGGAAACGCCGCGAGGCCCTTGGGCTCGATGAAGCCGCGAAACAGCAGCGTGAAGATCTCGTCCGAGCCGTTGCCCAGCATCACGTTTTCCACGCCCAGCGCGTGTTCCTTGGCGAAGGCCTCGCGCGCGGACAGCGAGGTGGGGCTGGGGTAGCGGCGGATGGACTCGTCGCAGGCCTTGCGCATCGCCTCCGTGACCGAGGCCGGCGGGGGGAACGGGTTTTCGTTGGTGTTGAGCTTGATGAACTCGCTCAGGTTCTCCGGCTGCTCGCCGGGGACGTACTCGCTCATCTTTTTCAGTCGGGCGTTCCAGTATTTCATCGGTTCCTCTTGTTATGGGCCCGTCGTGGGCGTGTTGATTGGCTGGGCGGCATCGCACGCGCTCGAGGCCGGGACGCGGTCCCCGTGGGCGCACCCGATCAAGTCGCGCACCGTGCCGATCCGCTCCGCGCGGCAGAACTCTTCGATCCCCTGCAGGCAGCGGATCCCCGCGTTGGGATGCACCATGTTCATGGTGCCGATGGAAACCGCGCTCGCGCCGGCCATGATGAACTCCAGCGCGTCCTCGGCCGTGGCGATTCCGCCGATCCCGACGATGGGGATGCGCGTGCGCTCGAATATCTCGTATACGGCGCGCACGGCCATCGGACGGATCGCCGGGCCGCTGAGGCCCGCCACGCGGTTGCGGAAGTGCGGCCGGCGCGCATCGATGTCGATCTTCATGCCCAGATAGGTGTTCACGGCCGACACCGCGTCGGCGCCGCGCTCCTCGGCTATTTTCGCGAACTCGGTGATGTCGGTCACGTTGGGGGAGAGTTTCACGATGAGCGCGCAGCGCGTGACGGCGCGCGTTTTTTCCACCAGGTCCGCGAACACCTTCGGGTCGCGCCCGAAGGCGATCCCGCCCTCCTTCACGTTGGGGCACGATACATTGAGCTCGAGGGCCGCGACGCCGGGGGCGTGCGAAAGCTCCCGGCAGAGGTCCACGTTCTCGTCCACCGAGTGCCCGGCGACGTTGGGTATCACCGCGACCCCCGTGGCCGCAAGGGGCGGGAGCTTGTCCGAAAGGAATTTTTCGAGGCCCACGTTCTCCAGGCCAATGGAGTTCAGCACGCCCGCCGGCGTTTCCAAGATGCGGTTGCCCGCATTGCCCGCGCGCGGTTTCAGCGAGAGCCCCTTGGTGAAGATGGCGCCGATGCGCGAGAGATCGTAATACTTCGCGAGCTCCTCCCCGTAGCCCGCGGTCCCGGAGGCGAGGGTGACGGGGTTTGTGAGCGTAAGCGGCCCGATGTTAACCGAGAGGTCCATGTCGATAGCGAGTGTCGCGTGCGCGCCCGTGCGCGGATTCAGAGAATTTCACTTTACAGGTGCCCGCGCGCGGCGGACAAGCGTACGGGGCGGTTGACTGTGCATACGAGCGCGCCAAACCGCGCGAGTCAAGAATTAAATGTGCTCATGGAGCAGCCATGGCCGTGCTCGCATTCGACGTCGACGGCACCATCTTCGACAGCGACAGCATTATCGTGGACGCCTTCGCCGGCGGGATCGACGACTTCATGCGACGTCAGCCGGGCGCACGCCTGGATCTTCCCGCAAAATCGGACATCATTGCGCAGATCGGCAATCCGGCCGGCGCCATCTTCTCGGCGCTCTTTCCCGGGCTCGATCCGGAATCGCGATCGCTCATGGAGCGATTGTGCACCGAACGGCTCTCGGCGATGGTGCGGTCCGGCGGAGGGAGGCTCATCGACGGGGCCGCGGAAACGCTCGACGCCCTGGCGCGCGATGGACACCGGCTCCTCGTTGCGTCGAACGGCCGCATCGAGTACCTGCGGAGCATCCTGGAGACGCACGGCCTCTGGCGGCTCTTCGAGCGGCCGGTCCTGTGCATCGACCGCGCGTCCGGCCGCCGCGACAAGACGGATATCGTACGCGAGTACGTCCGGCTCCATTCGTCCGGCAACGGCGCGTTCGTGATGATTGGCGACCGTGGATCGGATATGGCCGCCGCTCGCGGTAACGGGGTCGCCTTCATCGGCTGCGCCTTCGGTCATGCGGGCGACGCGGAGATCTCATGCGCCCGGCATATCGCCCGCCGCTTCGGCGAGATCCCCGCGCTGGTAAAAATAATCGAGGCGTCGTTTCCGACGCCTCGAATCATGCACTGCGGCCTCTTGGAGTAGCTTATCTCTGCGTCTTTTTAATATCCCTTGCCCTTCAGTTCGGACACGATGCCCACGAAGAAGTCGGGAGCGTCGAAGCCCGGGGTGATCCCGAATGGCTGGTCGATGATGTTCAGGTGGTCGACGCCGGCCGAATACCATGCGCCTTCATGCGTCCCGCGGAAGGTGCCCCACTGCGCCGAGGTGACCGATACCAGACCGTCGTTCGCCCCTTCATAGTAGAGGAGGATCGGCCAGGTGACCAGGAAGTACCAGTTGCGCGCGTCGATCGCCATCGTCTTGATCTTCGCCGCCCAGCTCTGATAGTAGATGCCGGACTTGTTGGGGGTGTTCGGATTAAAGGTGTTGATCATATAGCTGCGGACCAGGTCGTAGCCGTTCTGCAGGCTGTTCGGGTTCTTGTCGCCGAAGATGAAGGCGTACACGAAATCCAGGGTCGCGCCGACGAGCGGTTGGGCCACGTTGGGGACAACGCCTAAAATCACGTCTGCGACCGCGCTGCCGCGGTGCGGGCCGGCGATGCTGGTATGGCTGGCCACATACGAGGAAAGCGCCAGGTTCGAGATCGCATATCGGGTGTAGATGGTGCCGTGCGAGTGGCCGATCACGTTCAGTTTCGCCGCGCCGGTGACCGCCTTGATGTTCAGGAACTGCGCTTTAAAGCTGGCCGCCTTGTTGGCGGTGCTGTCCATGCCGTTCACCGAGGTGATGTACACCTTCGCTCCCTCGTCCCGAAGGGCCTGGGGAATGCCGTTCCAGTAGTCGATGATGCCCAGGATCTGCGCCGACGCGCCCATCCCGTGCGCCAGAACGACCGGGTACTTGGTGGTGCACTTTGGCGTCGATCCGCCGGCAAACGCCGCCGCGCTAAACGCGAACACGAGCGCAATGGCTATCAATAAGATCTTATGTTTCATAACTCCTCCTCTTGGATGCTGGTTCCATTAGTTGCTTATGGGATATAGATACTTGTATTATCGATCAACGTCAACAAAAAATTACGGCTGGACGGTATTTTATGTGAATTTTTTTTCACCAATAATAATGAATAAAGTGTAATATTTGATGAGAAAGCGATATCAACAAATACCAAAAAATATATAAACTGGCTGGTCAGATAAAATTTATGAAATGTTGATGATATCGGGGGTTAAATCATTCTTACATGATGTGGATACTGTTGAGCTTTCGTAAGATGATGTAATGTGAATGGTGTTTGCGGGGGTGAGGGGTGTTTAGGGTCAGACTGAATGAGAAGGGTAAACCTGATACGTGTTAAACGAATTATTATAGGTCTGCTATCTGTTGAAAATAAATATCAATTTGCGCCCCGGCGCGTTCATCCAACCAAAAGAACAAGCCGGCATTTGGAGCTGTCCCGTCATTATACCTTATGACAGCGTGTTCGATTAAGTATGGATTCGCTGATTGATCGCTTCGTACTGGTATTGCGACGAATCGGTCATCTCCGTAATAATTTGTTCCAAGGGTTCCATCGAAATGCTGAGCGAAAAGGGCATAGTAAATAGACGACATATATTTGGTCTCAAGCCAGGAGATTATACAACCGCCGGATCCGTCGGGACCGATCCGCGGGTTGATTTGATTATACGCCTGATGACCGCCCGGCCGCACATGGGTTTCCAGGCCCGTGTTCGCAGGGGTATTGTCATAGACCCTAGCATATATCCTTCGGAAAACTTCCGTGCCGACTGTTGTATTCATCTCATAGGCGATACCGATGCTATTAGTGCTTAGTATGGCCATGTCAGGATTATATGCAGTAGCGATTGAGGCTATTAGCGTCACTACGCCTGGGTCAGTAATATGCACAAGGGCGATTGATGTCGATGTATGATAGAGAACCCATGCGCCGCCTGCGCCATTTTCGACGACTTTAACGATCGGGTTTTTTCCGGCCGGAGGCGTGATTGCATTGGCAACAACAGTTCCGTCAGCGGCGCTGCCCCCTCCCCAGACGAATGTGCCGTCGCTTCGTATCTTCTTCGCACGGATGTTCCATGTGCCACCGCCGGCATCCATCTCGTATATGACGATCGCATTGCCGGTGGTGTCACTAACGATATGTGGATTTCGAAAAGAGTTCGCGTTGTCGGTTATTGTAAATTTACCTGTGGCAAGGGCGTCTGGCAGAACGGGCGAGCCATTCGAATTGTTAACAGTCTTTCCGAATATCTCGTTGCCTTCCGCCCAGACGAAAGTAAGTCCGGAAAAACGTATTACAATGAATGATTGACCGATTCCAGTAAAAACCTGCTGGCTGAGGGTCAGGGTGTCTTCTGTTCGTGAGGTTATTCGGGCATATGCGTTTTGCGGTATATTGAAAAGAATGTCGCCGACCTGCACGCCATCGGTTGTGATAAACTGTCGCCCCGCTTGCGTCACGTCATTGCTGGCAAATCCCGTGCTGATGCCGCTGGTGATCAGTGTGGTGTGATCGGGGAGGCGAAGGATCGAATAGGCATCGGCGGCTGCCGTGTCAAACAAGAACGTACCCGCTGTAGCTAGAAGAAGGAGGCCGTTCGATTCGGCTGAAATGGATGAGATCTTATCGCTCGTGCCGTTGTCGGTATTGATCGTTATGTCATTTAAAAGAATTCCACCTGCGACGACAGTGCTGAAGTTTGTGAGTGGATCATACAGCGTATTCGTATCCGCAGTTCCGTTTGTTATATAGTCGTACGTGGTGAGGGGATTTGTGTTAACAAATCCAGAATTTATGGCCGTTGTATAGGTGTACGGTCCACCTCCTGCTGCTCCCGAAGTGAGATAGGTGTAATTTGTTCCATTTGTAATCATATCGCCATTATCAAGCGAGTTAACATCAACCGTGATCGTGGTGCCGACTGCATCGGCTGCCTCTATTCCGGATTCTGTAATATCGTTATCGCCAATACGGAACCCCAAATTTCCCGCTGAAATAATGTCGGCGTTTAATTGCAGAAAATGGAATGGGGCGATGGCGCTGATGGCGCTTATGGTCGTATGGAGGTTTTGGGCTTCATTGATGATGTGGTCTCCAGCGTCGAGCGCTAAAAAGCTCGAGAAATCAAGCGTCGAATCATACAGGTAGTTGAGGTTGGCGGTGCCACTCGTTAAAACGGTGACATATCCGCTATAAGTTAAAGATATCCTTGCCGCCGAAAGCGTTGTGGCGCCACCCGCATTATAAATGGTTTTTTGCGTTGGGGCACCCCATACGGATTCCAATCCGGCATTGTGACGGATGTTTGCCGCATAGATATACTGTGTACCGTCTGAACGTGTTACGATTATCCCATCGCTATTGTTCGGTATGGATTCTATTGAACCATCTGATGCGAAAACCGGGGTTCCGTTTGCACCCCATTGAATCGCACCCGTATTGATGAATTGCGCACGAATGTCGGGCGTTCCGCTGTCCCGATAAACAACATACGACCTGTTTTGGTCAATTTGCGACCATCGCAGGCTGGATTTGTTCGAGGCGGCGACCGCCAGCTGCGAGTTCTGTGCCGCCGTCGGCGTAGTCCGAAACACCCCATCGAGCGTCAGTATGTGATCGTTTGTTTCGGCAGGATTGGAATCAGCGATAATTCTAACGCTGTAAACTTCGTTCCTGGTGAGGCCTGCAAATTCGTGGGAATGGTAATAGTCGTACTCGGTGGGGTATGCCGGACTGTAGCTTTGGACGGCAGCGACAAAGGTTGGGCCGTCATCAATGGCGACATTTGTGATCGATGGCGTGCTGGTGTACCAGGTGATCCTGATACGGTCGGCAGCGGATCCCTGTTCAATGATATAGTTGGTGATTGTGCTTGCTGCGAAATTGAGCGTTGTAAATTCATTCGTGGTGTTGTTCACCATCAAATTTCCGTTAATATCTTGGATGGTGTTTCCAATGGAGATATTGTGCCGATACTGGGTATTATACGCGAGTTCGCCGTTCGGGTATAGCCGATAGGTGCGGAGCTGTACGTCGCTTGTATCAATTGCAATGGTCCACCCGTCAGGAAAGTTCGCCCATGCGGCTCCTGTCCAATATTGCAGAGACAGATTGGCATTTATCAGGGTTACCGGGTTTACGGTTTTATCGAATACTATGGAAGTGTATCCGTCCAGTGTTCCAGTATCGAGAGTAATTGGTACGTTTGCTGCACCATTCGCTGGGTCGATGCTCGTAAGTACCGGTGGCGTCGTATCGCTTCCCGGCGCCGCAGCGCTGGTGGTGAAGCTGTACTCCACGTAGGTATCGCCCGGAGGGATCTGCAGGGTCCCCAGATTGCTAAAATCAAGCAGACTCGTCGGATCCCCCGCTTCATAAAGGGTTCTGTAGATTCGAACGGTATAGGTGGTCGATGCGGCAAGAGCGTTGGTGGTGAGCACAAATGTTCGTGAATGTGCCCCAGGAGTCATTGAGGCAAACCCAATCTCAATGGCTCCCTGATAGAGTTCAACATCGTCGTTGAGGGTGATGCTCGCGATGTCGATGGTGCGTGTAAAAGCTAGAATGACTTTTGTTTGTGCGGCCCCGTCTCGTGTTATGCCGGCTGTGGGGGGCGGCGGAGCGGGGACAGTTTGTAGACTTCCTGGGTACATGGCCTGAATCTGAGGGTACAAAGAGGTAATGCCGGTCCCGGTATCGGTTTCGATGATTGGGTTGGGCACAACTATTTCGGCCTCTTTTGCACAGGCGGAAAAGAGAGCGGCCACTACCAGTGTCAGTCCAAGCGTTGTTCGAAGTCGGTACATAGCTTTGCGGCTGATTTTTATTGATTAATTATTCGTTGCATTACATAGTTAAGTATACTATCGTATCCAATAAATGCAATCTTTAAATTGATAAAATATGAACAAAAACACCCAAGTGGATGTGTTTGACAATCTTTACCGATGCTGAATAAAACAAAAATATTTCTACGATACCGAATTTATATAAAAACCCTTCTTGTCGGTATGCTGCTCGTATCGTTTGTGTTCATAAGCGATCAGAGCAGGGGAAATGTCTCGTCGGTCACCATTATTCCCGCTGCCCCGACCCTTATGTCGACGGGTAATTACTATATACCGCAAGTCCAGTACGAGTTTCGCGTGATTGTAAACGATCCTCTCGATACTGACCGAACACATTATAATACTGTGCAGGTGACAATACCACTCGGTGGCGGAGTAAATGCCGTCGCTACATGGACGGCGCCGGCCGTCGCTAATGGAGCGGGCACCTTTGCGATAGCTGGTGTCGGGGGATCGTCGATCGCTGCAGCAGTTGTTGGAACCAATGTGAGCGGCACTTCGATCCTCGATTTACGGTTCCAGATCACATTCGCCTGGAATGTCGGCGGCGCTACAGGGCTTGCGACACAATTGCCAGCAGGACGAACCATTTCCGTCACTGCGACCTGTGACTCCCCAAGCACGGTTACGAACACCTCGCTACTCACCTATGGCTTTTGCAATCGCGTGCGGGTATTCAACATGTCCCAGCAAGGTTCGGGGAACACTTTTATCGATGACGGCAGGGTGAGTCCCTATCATGCGGGTAATTTTACCGTAACGGGAACCCTGGTGTTCGATATTCCCGGAGCTGCCGCAGCAGATGGTGTCGAAGCCAGAACAGGAAATGCCGCACTTGTCGGAAACAAGGTGTTGTGGAAGGATACGAACAATGACGGAACGGTTGATATCAACACGACCTGGACTGATGTCAGCGGTGTTGATGCAGTATCTGTAACTGGTAACTATCCCTATTTCGTCTCACCACATCCGCTTGGACAATCGTATTGGCGTTTCCAAGTAGCCCTTAATGGCCTCGCTGCAGGCACCTATACCTGCCGGAATTCGTTGCCGTTCGAGGTGAACCGCGTTCATGTGAGCGCAATGACGATTACACTCGGCGGCGGTCGCGATAATGCGCCCTATCACTGGAAAAGCGTTAATGCGGCGGCTGTTCTGTTCACGGTAACCGCGACGATGAACGGTGGGACGATGCAGGGGAACACAACGATAACAATCAATTATAACGGCGGTACGTCGTTCCCAATCGTCATACCCAATGGGCAAAACACCGCGAGCGTGATTATACCGGCTGGGAGCGTTCCGGCGCAGGGAGCGGGTAGTACCGGGACCTATCAGTATTACGTGACTCAGATATCCAACCCGAGCTATGGACTTCAGGGCACTGGCGCTTTTCCTGTTTCGGCACAGATTATCGACACCAACTATGGTGCCGCGGCAACATATTATACGGCACAGACCGTGTACTGGGAGAATACTCACGCGCCGAATGTGGCTGCGGCGATCAGCGGAACCACGCCATCAGCGACATCGATCACGGTCTATTGGGATCATCTGACTGATACGAATACGTCATCGATACATGGCGACTTTTACGAGTACCGGGTGTATTACAGTGAAAATGTCGGTGGGCCGTTTTCCCAATGGAATGGCGCAAACGATGCGACATTGCGCGATGCTGGGGCTGCCGTCACCAATAATCCATTTCCGGCACCGTTGAGCGATCCGGTCCGTCATTTTGACGCGACCGGTAGGAAGTATACAGTATTGCCAAATTTGAAGCTTTTTAATGACTATTTTATCTATGTGGCTGTAGTTGACGTCTTTGGGAATGAGCGAGTCACGGCGACCGCCGGCCCCATCAAGACGCTGCCTTTCTCAATTGAGGTTACAATTACAGACGGCATAGTCACCTATCGCAACGAGGATTTTCCTGCAGCTTCAGCTCCGGGCGACTATGCCAAGCGTCCGCTGCGGGAATCGAATGCTCGCGTGGATGTTTCGATTGTCGCGACTAGCGACAAACAGCCCGATTCCGTTAAGGTGTGGTTTACTAACAATATGGCGCTGAATATTGTCGATTACCTTGCCGTGCCACCAGTCATCAATAGCGGCGCTTATGCTCCGCCAAACTATCTCGAATCTGCTACAGCACAAAAGGCTGGACCGAACAAATGGACCGCCTATCTGCCGACGACATCGCCAATCATCAAGCTCGGTAATTCTGTCCGGTTCATTGTTGAATCATCGATCGGATCGGCGTCAACTTTCTCCGATATCGACGCGGTGACCGATCAGGACGCGAACAATCACCCCTGGGCCTTCATCGTTGAGACACGGACCACCTTCACCCCCTGGCCCACGCGCATCCTGAACAACGTGATTACAAACGAAAACCCGGTCGCCTACCCGGCGTACTACCTCACCGAGGACGCCTACGTGACCATCAAGGTGTACGACATCAAGGGCCGCCCGGTCGCGACCATCCTCGACGGCGCCTTCCGAAAGGGGGGGCAGAATATCAAGGAGGGCGGCTGGCGGGGCACCAATAAATCGAACAAGAAGCTGGGGATCGGGCTGTACTATATTCACATCCGGGCCGTCCGGTCGGGCGGCGGTGGGGTGATCCTCAACAAGTTTATGAAGGTCGTAATGGCGAAGTAAAATTTTTTCTCCGTCCATGCAAATTTTTTGTCATTTTTCCCCTTTCAACGACATTAATCTAATGAGGGTGTGTTTCTGGAGATGTATCATCATCCTTGTAAAATAGAGATACGTATAATCAAGGTCCGGGGGGTCATGGTGATGGACACCGGTAGTCCTGAAGACTATCGGCAATAACGCTATGTGCCCGGAGAAGGCCATGAACACCGGATGCAGGATATTTCATGATATTGTTGTGGAAGCTCGAATTGCGCGCGAACTGCGGACGTCGCTTATCGAGGGACGTGTGATTGCCGGGGCCGGACCGCGAATGACCTATGGCTCGCTCGCCTGCGGCCTGAAGCACTTTAATGCCGGAATGTATTTTCATCATGTCACGTTCGAGGCCATCTGCAACAGCGCCCGTCTGTATTCAGAGGGACCACAGGGGGCAGACAGTGTGATCCGCGAGGCGGTGCAGCCCTTTCCGGAGGTCCCGATAAACGAGGATTTCTTCAAAGCGCTCTCCGCATTCGAGCTCGACGGAGACGTGCTATCGACCATGTCCGGGCGGCTGAAACGGCGACACGCGCTCCGGCACAGACGGTGGGAGGGGGGATGATGGGATCTGACGAACCGACACACGCGGCTGCGCCAAGGGCGGACGACGCGAAACGCTATCAATCGATCAAGCTGCGACTGAGCGTGGCCGACATGGTCCTCAGCCTCGCGTGCATGGCCCTGGTCGCCTTTAGCGGCATTTCCCGGACGATCGCCGCGTTCGTGGCCGAGATGACCATCGTACCGTATTTCCAATTCATGCTGTTCGTCGGCCTCTTTGGCGCGGCGCTGTGGGCGATCGGCCTGCCGCTGGATGTCTACTCGAGCTATGTCGTCGAGCACCGGTTCGGGTTATCGAACCAGACGCCCGGCGGCTGGATCGCCGAGCGCGTGAAGTCGTTCGCGGTGGGGCTGGTGATCGGCGTGCCGGTAGGGCTGGCCTTCTATGCGTTTTTGATCCATGCGGGCGGGCACTGGTGGCTCTTCACCGGGGCGGTCGTCTTCCTGGTGTCCATGCTCCTGGCGCGCGTCGCGCCGCAGCTCATTTTCCCGCTCTTCTACTCATTTACGCCGCTTGCCGACGGCGAGGTCGCGCAGAGGCTTCGCGAGATGGTGCGCGAGCGGGGGATCGATATTTCGGGGGTCTACTCCTTCAATCTCAGTCGCGACAGCCGGAAGGCCAATGCCGGGTTCGCGGGGATGGGGCGGGGCCGCCGCATCATTATAAGCGATACGCTCCTGGCGGAATTCACTCCGGATGAGATCGCCGCGGTTTTCGCGCACGAGCTGGGGCATTACATGAATCGCCACATCGCGAAAAACGTCGCCCTTGGCGGCGTCATCATCTTCGCTGCGCTCTACCTCTGCGGCGCCCTCTATGAATGGAGCATGGCCGGATTCGGCGTTCTCGATCATCACGATCTGGCGGCGTTGCCCATGCTTTTTTTCTATCTCGCCCTTTTCGGGCTCGTCATGGTGCCGCTGACCAACGCCGTCTCGCGCCATTACGAGCGCGCGGCCGACCGCTACGCGATCGAGGCGACCGGGCGGCCTGCGGCATTCATTTCGGCGATGGAGAAGATCGCCCGGATCAACCTTGCCGACACCGATCCCCATCCGGTCATTGAGGTTCTGTGGTACGGCCACCCGTCCATTCGGAGGCGCATCGCCATGGCGCGCGGTTCTACGGACTCCGCATAACGCCGCGGGCGCGGCCGGGTTCGGAAAAATAAATGAAGTGGTTGATGGTCGTCTCGAGTTCGTTCATGCCGTGGACGTGGCGGCGGAGCTCGGGATCGCGCTCGCGGTTGGCCTTCATGGAGTGCAGCATCCTCTTGAGCAGCGTGAGGTCCGCGCGCCGCGAGATCTGCCCGTCCTCGACGAGCTTTTTCAGGTAATCGAACTGGTACTTTCGCAGGTGTACGCGGATAAAAAAGTGAATGCCGTAGATGTTCAGGATGCGCTGGAGCGGATAGTTCTTGGTCTTTGAGATGAAGTCGCGGTATTTGCCGCCGTCCACCGCGCGCGAGGAGATGGGGTGCTCGTCATCGAGGGTGAATTCATCAAGCGGCGCTTCATCGACCGTTTTGGCCGCTTTCCCATGGTCCAGGTTGGCGCGGCTCAGCTCGAGCTCGAGGTGCTGCTTCTTCCACTCGGCGGTGAACTCGGAGTAGTCGCGTTCGAGGAGCTTTTCGAATTCCTCGAGCATGATCGCCTTGTTGGCGGTCTGTCCCAACACGGTGTTGTTGATGCTCTTGATGACCGGAAAGATCTCCTTGATGATCTGATGGGGCATCAGGTTCTTGTGAAACTGCTGGTTGTACAGGTCGGACAGCTCGCGATGGAAGTGCGTTTTGAGGCCCCGGATGATGGCCAGGTCGGCCGCGACGTACCCCTCGATATTCGGGACGTTCCGCAGCGAATCCTCGGCCACGATCTCGAAGGTGAAGATCATATGGGAGGCCGTGAGGATGCGGAGGATCTGCCGAATCTGCTGTTCCGGCACGGCGACCGTCGCGGCGAGATATCGGATGAACTCGCTGGAATCGGGAACGGATTTGTCGTTCAGAACCGAGTTCCGCTTTACGACCTCGTCGAATATCTCTTCGGTGGCGCTTTTCCGCATGCGTGGTATCCCGACAACCTGGTCCGTCTTCGTAGTTCCTTTAACGGTACAAATATACGACATAATTGACAATATATTTCCCGACGATGTCGTAAAAATCAAAAAAAAACATCGCGGATGGACGCTGCCCGGAAAAATAATTGACAATATTGGCATTTTGTTGTTTTGAATATATATAATGCCCCGCGTGAGGGGACCTATCTGTGGGAAGGACGCCATGAACCTGAAAAACAAAATCCTGATTATCCTCGGATTGTGCTTTATCCTGAGCGTGAGCTCGTATTTTATCATTAAAAAGATGTTCGATAACTTCGAGAACCTGCTTCTCGAGAAATGCCGCATTGAGGCGCTCACCGGCGCCCGGATGATGAGCGAACTGATGGAGTTCATGGTGAACCAGAAGGTCCTCACCGAGGCGGACATCATGGACACCGCGTACCGGGAGATCCCGGGATCCAATCCCAAAAAATTCACCACGCGCTACGACAAGATATTCGATTCGCTCATCCAGAAGATCGAGGACGAGTTCCTGCGCGATCCCGACATCGATTTCGCGGTGCTTGCCGACCGAAACGGGTACGTCCCGACGCACAATTCCAAGTATTCGCGCGCGCAAACGGGCGATTACGCAAAAGACCTGGTGCAAAGCCGGTCGAAGCGTAATTTTTCGAGTAATCCGGCCATTAAGAAGGTTATTGAGTACACGGGCCCTGATACGATCCGCGAACTGTATCACCGGGACACGGGAGAGACGATGTGGGACATCGGGGCGCCGGTGAATTTCCGGGGCAAGCACTGGGGGGCCTTCGTCCTGGGAGTGTCGCTCAAGCGGGTCAACGAGCTCAAGAACCAGATGGTCATCATGATCGTGATGATCATGTTTGTGATCTTGAGCCTCACGATGCTCGCGGTCTTCGCGGTGATCCCCCGCACGATCCTGACGTCCGACCTTGACGGGGAGCAATCGCACTTCTGACGGCGCCCGGCGCCGGGCGCGCGGATCACGCCATGCGCATCTCGATGTGCGCGTAGGCCGAGTGGTTGTGGATCGACTCCATGTTCTCCGATTCAACCGAGAACCACAGGATGCCGCGCGTGGCCATCAGCCGCTCGGCGGCGTTGCGCACCATATCCTCGACGAACATCGGATTGTTGTACGAGGTCTCGGTGATGAACTTCTCGTCCTCGCGTTTGAGGATCGCGTAGAGGTCCGATGAGGCGGAGGCCTCGGCGATCTCGATGATGTCCTCGATCCAGATCTTCTCCACCGCCTGTATCCGAATCGAAATGATGGAGCGCTGGTTGTGCGCGCCGTACTCGCTGATCTCGCGCGAGCAGGGGCACAGCGACAGCACCGGCACGCGCACCTCGAGCGTGTAGTGCTCCTGCGACGAGTTGCCGGTGAGTCGGCAGGTGTACTCCATCTTCGCGCGCTCGCCCGACACCGGCGCCGCCTTGGTCACGAAGTAGGGAAACTCGATCTCGAAGTGCGAGGTCTCGGCGGCGAGCTCGCGCTTCATGTCGCTTAGGATCTCGCGGATGTTCCGCGTGCTGATGCCGCTCTGGTAGCGGTTGAGGATCTCCACGAAGCGGCTCATGTGGGTGCCGCGGAAATGGTGCGGCAGGTCCACGTACATGTTCACCCGCGCCACCGTGTGCTGGCTCCCCTCGGCGCGGTCCAGCACCACCACCGGGTAGGAGATGTTCTTCACCCCCACCTTGTTGATGGGAAGGTTCCGGTTGTCCGGCTCGTTTTGGATGTCGCGCAGTTCTGCCATGTCGATAAATCCGGCGTCACGCTATCCGACCGTCTCTGGCCTGTCAATGGTCTTTAAGGACGGTGCTGCGCCGGGCCTGGCGTAGGTGCGCGATCCCGGACGCGAAGAGCATGCCAACGACCGCAAGAAAAACAAATCCTTCGCTGGTCTCGTTGTCGCTGATGAAGCCGTCCCGGCCATGTGAATGCCATATGCCCCATGCGAAGGATGCCAGCGACATGGCGATCAGCAGCGCGCCCGTGAGGCGGGGGCCGCGGATCGACAGCCGCAGGGTCGCGCACATCGTCGGGAAAACGCATGCGAGCGCGATGTTGAACAGCGACGTCATCGGCGGGAAGGCAAATCCGTCCATCGCGCCCCGGTATTTCGGATAGTTCAGGAGCGAAAGGAAAACGACGGTGAGCGTCATCGAGGGGAGCGGCAGGAGGGCCCGCCACCACGGCTCGTGATACCGCCAACGCAGCAGTGCAGCGGCGAGAAAGGCGAGATAGGACGTCAACGCCAGGGCGAGAAGCCAGAATTCATGATGAACAATCTTCACCACCAGTATCGGTAGAAGAAGCAATCCTGTGCCCGCTGTTGCGGCTATGGCGGTGACGAGTAGCGTTATCAGGCTATTTTTCACGGCGTTCGAGTGCAGGTATACGTAAGCGACGATACCGAAGAATGCGATGGATATCAGCATATACGCTGCAATGATCATCATGCCAAAGATTTTATCGTTCATTGGATGCCTTGGTCGCTGGCGTGCGCGCTTGTTCTGAAGAATGATGTGCGCATCTTCGCTGTAAACTCACGTCAATTGCGCGCGTCCTCAATCGCAGTACGGCGACGTCTCGATGAAATCGAACGTCTCGCCGACTGACACCCGGATGACCATGACGATGATCTTACCGGTGCAGGGATTCCTCATCCAGCCGGCGAGGTGAACGCCATCGGCACGGTACTCTCCGAATTTGATTTTAGCAATCACAGATTTTTCTGGGCCGCTTTCACGCCGGAGGTCGTAACCGGATACCATAGAATCATGCTTGCGTGGTGTAATGGAAAATACGATGCGGCACAGCGGCGTTTCCAGCGGACCTTTTTCGAGGGTGAAATTCGCCGGAATAATTCCAAACTTGTTCAACTTCCGGTTAATCTCGGTAGACTGCATGTCCCACACGTCATCCAAACCGCAATGATGCGCGCCCCATACGGTCTTGTTCGTTTTCGGATCGACGATGAGTACGTCGCTCGAGCCGCAGGCGGGATTCATCGTGGGATAGAACATGAATGCGATGAGCCCCTCGGGCGAACAGCCGATGGGGAAAACATAAGGCGAATGGCTTTCGATGTCATTGTCGCCGGGGCCCTTCCAGGAGCGTGTGGTCACGGGGAGGTTCGCGAGTTTTTTTCGGGGCCGGGGGAAGTACCGTTTCCCGACATACGCGCCATGGATCCAGCCCTGGCCGCCGTTTGTAGTTGTGACGCGCAGCCAGTGATCCGTTATTCGTCTGGTTGGCGTGTCCAGCGACTCGATCTCCGTGATCTCCGTTTGATGCGCACTCATCCCCTGAAACGAAAACGATTCCCCCGCTTTCATGGCGCCAATGATTTTCGCGTTCATTTCCGGATTTTCGCGAACGTTCACAGCAGTGCCGATGCAGTACAGGATTTCCTCTTCGGGTCGGAATGGCTCGCTGCGTGAAGACTTCGGCGAGCGGTCACAGGCGGAAAGCGCAAGAAGCAGTATCGTTATGATGGTTTGTCGGAACATGCGATAATGGTATGGGGTACCTGTCGATGAAATCAAGTATTTACAAAGCGGCATGATTAAAAAATGCGCCGGTTGATTTCCGGCGCATTTCTCGGTTGCCGCTCACCCTCCATGCGCAGGGAAAGGGTCTCGAAAGAGGGGGGCGGTACGCATCCTCAACCTTCCCCTCGCGAAGGGGAGGTGTCCGAAGGATGGAGGGGGTTACGCGCTCGCCGTTTTCTCCTCGACGGCCTCGGCGGCCTCGACGGGCTTGTCGGCCGCCTTCACGGCCGGCTTGTCCGTCTTCGCCTTCTCGGCGTCCGGGTCCTCGATGAGCCCCGCGGCGATTTTCACCTTGCGCTCGATCTCGGCGCCGACGGCGGAGTTGTCCTTCAGGTAGATCTTCGCGTTTTCACGGCCCTGACCGATGCGCTCCTCGCCGTATGAGTACCACGTGCCCGATTTCTTGACCACGCCAAGTTTGGTGCCCATATCCACCAGCGAGCCCTCGCGCGAGATGCCGCTATTGTACATGATGTCGAACTCGGCCTGTTTGAAGGGCGGCGCGACCTTGTTCTTGACCACCTTTACGCGCACGCGGCTGCCGATCGCGTCCTCGCCGGACTTGAGCGTCTCGATCTTCCGGATGTCCAGGCGCACCGATGAGTAGAACTTGAGGGCGTTCCCGCCGGTGGTGGTCTCGGGCGAGCCGAACATCACGCCGATCTTGTGGCGGATCTGGTTGATGAAGATGACCGACGTGTTCGACTTGGCGATCACGCCGGTGAGCTTCCGCAGCGCCTGGCTCATGAGCCGCGCCTGCAGGCCCATGTGCGCGTCGCCCATCTCGCCGTCGATCTCGGCCTTGGGCACGAGCGCCGCGACCGAGTCGATGACCACGATATCCACCGCGCCGGAGCGCACCAGCGCCTCGGTGATCTCGAGCGCCTCCTCGCCGGTGTCGGGCTGGGAGACCAGGAGCTCGTCGGTGTTCACGCCCAGCTTCGCGGCGTAGCGCGGATCGAGCGCGTGCTCGGCGTCCACGAAGGCGGCGATCCCGCCCTGGCGCTGGGCCTCGGCGACGATGTGGAGCGTGAGCGTGGTTTTGCCGGAGGACTCCGGGCCGAAGATCTCGGTCACGCGGCCCTTGGGGATGCCCCCGATCCCGAGCGCGATGTCGAGCTCGAGCGCGCCGGTGGACACGGCCGGGACCTGCAGCTTGGCGCTGTTGTCGCCCAGCTTCATGATGGAGCCCTTGCCGAATTGCTTTTCGATCTGGAGGATCGCCGATTCGAGCGCCTGTTCCTTTTGGCTGAGTTGCTTTTGTTCTGCCATGATATATCTCCCACTGCGTGATGTGATCAAATGTGAACGGAACCCGCTGCCGCGCCGCGCGCCGGTGCGGCCTCCGCAATCATATTCGCGATGTGCACTGCGCGCGTGGCAATTATGTCACGTTAGCGGCACAGAGCGCAAACAGGAATTTACCGGGTATTGAAAAAAATCATCATATACAGAGAATACGTATCCGTCTCCATGGAATTGTATATTTTTGTATTAAATAGGATAAATCATCTGAATTTTAAAAGGACGACCTGTCAAGAAAAATACTATAAATTTGTTTGGTATTTTCAAATATTTTTTTACTTGCGATTGGCGCGGTCGGCAGTACTATAATGCTGTCGTAGGCTAACGCACTATCACACATACGGGGTGATCCCATGAAACGATTGATTGTCGCGCTGCTCGTCATCCTTGCGACGGGATTTCTGACGCTGTGTTCGCATATGGACACGGTCATGAAGGTCGTCGATCAAACCACGACGCCGGCCAATGTCCCGGCAAATGCGAGCGTCAATGGAAAATACTATACGCTGCTGCAGGTCGTGCGCTGTCCCAATGACGCGGGCCAGTATGGGCAGTTTTACGATTACGGGGCGTGGAGCGGCAGCTCGTGGTGCAACCAAACCGTTCAAAGCGGGTACTGGGTCTGGGTGAACCCGAACTGGTATATCTGGCAAAACCAGCGCTAAGGCGAGATGATCCAACGGTATTGGTGGCTGTTCCGTCGGGCTCGGAACCGCCACCGATCGTTGCCTGCGGGTTATGATGCGCTGTCGCGGGGCCGGATATGCGGTTCCGCGACGCGCCTATCATACTGCGATGCGAGTATAGTACGGTTTGGACGGCGGATCGAAAAACACCGTTCGTGTCTTCCGATGGTGATCGAACAAACAAAACAGCAAGCCTCATGGCGGGGCGTGCTGTTTCATGAGGGTCGTGTTCGTTTCTACAGTTCCGCTTGGGCGTAGGCGGCCGCCTTGTCCTTGAATCCGTTCATCTTCTTTTTGTATTCAAGCTTGTTGAGCGCGTCCACGAACGACAGAATGCCGGCCACGGATATGTCGATATTGACGCCGTTTCCGAACACGCTGATCGCATGCCCTTCGAACTCGTCGCTCACGTTCACCGTCACCTCGCAGAGCGCGTCGGAACCGCCGGTAATCGCGACCAGGCTGAAGGAGTCGATCTTCGCATTGGTGCCCGTGACCTTCTTCACGGCGTTTATCCCAGCGTCCACGCCGCCGTTCCCGTGCGCGACCTCGAAGCTCTCCGCACCGTCGCGGTAGCGGTCCTTGACGGTCACCATGGTCATGGGCGGGGAGAACATGCCGGTCGAGATCTGTACGTTCGTGACCTTGTAGCGTCCTTTTATCTTGTACACCGCCTCGCCGATCAGGACCTCGAGGTCCTCGTCGTAGATCTGCTTCTTGACGTCGGCGAGCGCCTTGAAGTACTTAAAGAACCGTTCGATCTCCTCCTCGGAAAGCTGATAGCCGAGGTCCGCGAGCCGGGTGACCACGGCGTGGCGTCCCGAGTGCTTGCCGAGCACGAGCGTGGATTTGGTGATGCCCACGTCCTCCGGGCGCATGATTTCGTAGGTCATCGCGTTCTTGAGCAGGCCGTCCTGGTGGATGCCCGACTCGTGCGCGAAGGCGTTGGCGCCCACGATGGCCTTGTTTGGCTGCACGGTGATTCCCGTTATGTGCGAGAGGAGCCTGCTCGTGGGCGCGATTTGCGCGGTGTTGATGGTGGTGTGCACGCCGAAGAGTTCGCTGCGGGTGCGGATCGCCATCACCACCTCCTCCATGGAGGTGTTGCCCGCCCGCTCCCCGATGCCGTTCACGGTGCACTCGATCTGTCGCGCGCCCGCCTGCACCGCCGCGAGTGAGTTGGCCACCGCGAGACCGAGGTCGTTGTGGCAATGCACCGCGATGACGGCCTGCTCGATGTTTTTCACGTTCTTCATCAGATAGGCGATGATGTCATGGAATTCGGACGGGACGGTGTAGCCGACGGTGTCCGGAATGTTCACGGTCACGGCCCCGGCGGCTATGACGGCCCCCACCATCTCGGCAAGGTACGCCCGGTCGCTGCGCGTGGCGTCCATGGGGGAGAACTCGACGTTCGCGGTGTATGATTTCGCGCGCTCCACCGCACGCACCGCCTGTTCGAGCACCTGCGCGCGCGATTTTTTCAGCTGGTGCTCGATATGGATGTCGGAGCTGGAGATGAAGGTGTGGATGCGCGGGCTCTCCGCGTTCTTGATCGCCTCCCACGCGGTGTCGATGTCGTCGTTGTTCGCCCGCGCGAGCCCCGCGATCTGCACGCCCCGCGCCATCTCGGCGATCTGGCGCACGGCCTCGAAATCGCCCTTGGAGGCGATGGGAAAGCCCGCCTCGATCACGTCCACCCCCAATCGGATGAGTTGGTTTGCGAAGTGGAGCTTCTCCTCGATGTTCATGCTGAAGCCGGGCGACTGCTCGCCGTCCCGGAGGGTCGTATCGAAAATAATGACCTTGTTTTTATCGTTCATGATGATTTCCTTTTCATTATAAGATAGTATCGGCATCCCCGCAGTGCGGGCGTGCGTAATTCGCACAAACGAAAATCATGGAATCATCAAAGCGTATACGGGAATATCATCATCCCCTTCACCTCCGGGTGTCCCATAAAATAAAAAGGCCGTCAGGGAGGTTTCCGTGACGGCCTTTGCAAGTTCCGCGCCTAAGCGTATATCACGAACCCCTCCGGGTATCTGGCAACCCGAGCAGCAGCAAAAGGCCGAGCAGTAGGGTGAGGGTGCGTGACATTGGTTTCTCCTGGCGATTGATTGCATCCAATAAACCTCATCGGGTGAGGTTGTCAATATTATTTACGACCGAAATGCTTTAAAATACGCACTTTTTTCACCACCCCGGCGTGGGCAATCCGCTTACCCAATCCGCCGCTGAATCGGTATCGACAGGACCTATCCGGAACACCGACCTTCCTTTCGACGATGACGGCTGGTTGGCGGAACCCCATTCGGGCGGTGGAGGATAGAGCTCCGTCCCGCCCCGGATGTACACGCAGTCGATGATCGCGCCCTCGGGTTTCATGAGCAATACGGTTTCGCCGGTATCGTTCAACCCGAAGGTGAATCCGTCGAGATCGGGTGTTCGGCCAAATTCATCGATGTACTGTTGCGTGTTTTTCGCTATCACGAGAATGCCCATTGCGGGAATGATGGAGTTGCTCGGGATGCTGAACGGCTTTGTGCTGGCGCCGCCGTCGACCAGGAGAAGTCCCGAAAGGTCGCAGTCGTATTCATTCGTGTTGATAAGCTCGATAAATTCCGCGTTTGCGTATTGCTGGGGCTGGCAGTACACCTCGTTGATGAGCAGCTTGGCGTAATCGATCCCCTGGCGGACGTCGATTACGGCAGTGGCCGTGAATTCATTCATCGTTGCGGTGATGACGCCGCGGCCTACCTCACACGCGGCTACGACGCCCGCGTCATCAACCGTGACAATGCCTTCATCGGCCGCGCGCCAGGAAACGGCATCCTTCGGTGCAAATGATTTCTCCCCGGTTTCATGCAGCATCAACACATTCGCCTGGCAGTGCGACCCGGTGTCCATTTGTGAGAGCGGCAGGTATATTTCGATCCCCGCGATGTCCAGGGTCGATTCCCTGTCGTGGTGGTATTGGTCCGGTGTGCTGCAGGAGACGGCAGTGATTAGTAAAAGCGAATAGATGATTTTCATATGTGATTGACCTGTGGCGGTGATTATAGCGATCTGTATGATATACGATCCGTAGGTCGTGGAAATGAAATTTTTATTGCCATATTTTGACACGCGAGTATTATCGTTGAGCGGCAGGCCATGAAAAAGATCATCGTTGTCATTGGCGGAACGAAAGAGGGGCATGATTTTCTCGATGCCCTCAAGGTGCGTCTCAATGTCGCGCTTATCCGGGTCAGCGAGTTCAAGGTGTTTAATGCCTATGTCGATTCGCATCCCGATCGTGACGGCGATATCGCGCTTTTTCTGGTTATTGGCGCGGCACGTGAAGAGGTTCGCGAATCAAGCATTGCGACGTTTAACCGAATTAATGCAGATGAACGGTTCGCCGCCGTCCCGGTGGCGTATCTCGGGCAGGATGACGATCAATCCTTCATGGACCGGTGTCTCGATGCGGGGGTGTTGCATCTTGCTCTTCCGATGGATGACGATCGGCTGGTCACGGAATTGCGGGATCTTGTATATCGCTGATAGGGGCTCTGACCCCCGTTGTCGGTTGATCAATGAGACCGAGCGTCTGCTTGAGGCAGTTCATGAGGCTCTGACCCCAATTTTTTCCAAAAATTATCCTGGTGAGTCGTATTACCTATAGGGTCGTCTGAAGAACGATCCTTCAAATACGATTGAATCAGGGGGGGGCATGCCGCGGCCATTACGGGTTTGTGTGGAGGGGGCGACCTATCATGTGTACTCGCGTTGTATCGATCGTCGCGATCTGATGGGTGGCGACATCTATAAGGAAATGCTTGTCGATACGCTGCGAATGACACAGGAGAAATACGTGTTCGACCTGATTTCGTATCAGATTCTCGACAATCACTTTCATCTGGTTGTTGTGACGAAACCAGGAGAGGCGTCGATATCGCGCATCATGCAATACTTTAAGGCTCGCTTTGCCGAGCGATTTAACCGAAGGAACGGAAGAACCGGTCCGTTCTGGAACGAGCGCTTTGGTGATGTTATCGTTGATCTTCAAGAGAATCCAGTATTTTATCTTCTGTGGCTGTTGTGGTATCTTGCATTTAACGCGGTTCGGAAAAACAAGGTTTGTGATCCGAGGGCCTACCGTTTTGGAGCGATTAATTTTTATCTGGATGAAGACCATCGTGATGGGGTTATAGTTGTTCGGCACAGATTTTTTGAGACACTTGGGAATAGCTTCAGGGAACGTGTCGAAAGATTTTTATCGATTGAGGATATGTATCGGAAAAGAATGATGTGTTTCTAGGCTGCTGGGAAGGGTCAGAGCCCTCGAAGAGCCCTCGAAAAATTCAGTTCTCGATACCCTCGCGCGCCTGGACACCCTGCTGGTAGTAGTGTTTAATTTCCTTCATATCTGTGATGAGGTCGCAGTACTGATAGAGTTCGCCCGGAGCACCGCGTCCGGTGAGAACAAGCTCTGTATTTGCGGCTTTTGATGTAATTAAACCAACTATATCATCGAATTTGACAAGCTTGAAGAGATTTGCTGTGCAGATCTCGTCGAGGATTACGATATCGTAGTCGCCTCCGGTGAGTACTTCTCCTGAGCGGGTCAGAGCCTGGTTCGCCAGAGCGACATGTTCGTCGATGTTCACATCGTCCGGTCGGCAAAAGAGCGGGCTTCCATATTGCTCAATCACGATCGCCCCCCCCAGCGCCTTTACGGCCTCAAGCTCACTATAGCTCTGACCCTTCATAAACTGGATAACTATCGTTTTTAGCCCCGCGCCCGCGGCCCGTAGCGCCAAACCAAGCGCCGCGGTCGTCTTCCCCTTTCCGTGCCCCGTGTAGAGTTGAACATAACCGCGTTCCAGCATCACATATTCCTCCTGTATTTACCGCCCGCCTCGTAGAGGACCTTGGTGATCTGCCCCATGCTTGCATAGCGAGCCGTGGTCATGAGCACGTCGAAGAGGTTGGCAGGGGTCAGAGCCGCCCGTTTCAGCTCATCAAGCCAGTGTGCGGCCTCGGCCCGATTGCGCTCCTGGAAGGCCCGTAGGTTGTGTATCTGCGACATCTTCTCCTCGCGCGTGGCCCGCGAGAGCAGAATCGGAGGACGCTCATAACCTTCCGTGGCTGCATGCGGATTAAGGAAGGTGTTCACGCCAACGATCGGGTACTCGCCGGTGTGTTTCATGTGCTCGTAGTGGATCGACTCGTCCTGGATGCGGCTGCGCTGGTAGTAGGTCTCCATCGCCCCCAGCACGCCGCCGCGCTGGTTGATGGCCTCGAATTGCTCGAGGACCGCCTTTTCCACGGCATCGGTGAGCCAGTCCATGATGAAGCTTCCCTGTAGCGGGTTCTGGTTCTTGAAGACGCCGTATTCCTTGCTGATGATGTACTGGATGGCCATGGCGCGCCGCACGGACTCCTCGGTGGGCGTGGTCACGGCCTCGTCGTAGGAGTTGGTGTGCAGCGAGTTGCAGTTGTCGTTGAGCGCCATGAGCGCCTGCAGGGTGGTGCGGATATCGTTGAACTGCATCTCCTGCGCGTGGAGGCTCCGGCCCGAGGTCTGGATGTGGCACTTGAGGCGCTGACTCTGCTCGTTGGCGCCGTACTTGTGCTTCATGGCAATCGCCCAGATGCGGCGCGCGACGCGGATCAGCACATTGTACTCGGGGTCCATGCCGCTGGAGAAGAAGAACGAGAGGTTGGGCGCGAAGTCGTCTATCGCCATTCCGCGGCTGAGGTAGTACTCGACATAGGTGAAGGCGTTGGAGAGGGTCAGAGCCAGCTGCGTGATGGGGTTCGCGCCGGCCTCGGCGATGTGGTAGCCGCTGATGCTCACGGAATAAAAGTTGCGAACGTTGTTCCGAATAAAAAACTCCTGGACGTCGCCCATCATGCGCAGCGCGAAGCCCACCGAGAAGATGCAGGTGTTCTGCCCCTGGTCCTCCTTGAGGATGTCGGCCTGGACGGTCCCACGGACGTTCTCGAGCACGTACTGTCTGATCCGCGCGCGCTCCTCGTCGGTGGGCTGCCGTCCGTTCACGCTCGCGAAGCGCTCCGCCTGCTGGTCGATGGCGGTGTTGAAGAAAAAGGCCAGCATGATGGGCGCGGGGCCGTTCACCGTCATCGATACGCTGGTCGTCGGCGCGCACAGGTCGAATCCCGCGTAGAGTTTCGTCATGTCCTCCAGCGTGCAGATGGAGACGCCGCTCTCGCCGATCTTGCCGTAGATGTCCGGCACCTCAGAGGGGTCCTCGCCATAGAGGGTGATGGAGTCGAACGCTGTCGAGAGGCGTTTCGCATCGTCGTCCTTGGTGAGGAAGTGGAAGCGGCGGTTGGTGCGCTCCGGCGGGCCCTCGCCCGCGAACTGGCGCTTGGGGTCCTCCCCCTCGCGGCGGAAGGGGAACACCCCGGCGGTGAAGGGGAAGTGGCCCGGCAGGTTCTCGCGGCGCAGCCATTTCAACGTGTCGGCAGCGCTCTCGAAGGAGGGCAGCGCCACCTTGGGGATCTTGAGGCCGGCGAGCGATTCGGACGTGAGGGCGGTCACGATCTCGCGATCGCGGATCTTCGTCGTGAGCGTGTTCTTGCGATATTTGTCCCTGGTCGCGTTCCAGCCCTTCAGGAGTCCGGCGATCTCGGGATCGAGCTGCTGCTCGTATTCCTTGAGCCGGTCCCGGATCGCGGGGTTGTCGAGCTCGGCGCTCGTGGTGGCGAGCGCCTCGATCTTTTTTACGAGCGCGGCCGACTCGTCTGATTTTCGGTGATACGAGGCGACCGTGTTCGATATCTCCCAGAGGTAGTTCTCGCGATCCAGCGGGATCACCGCGGATTTCGACGTGTCGCCGGGCGAGTAGGTCTCGACGCCGGGCACCTCCCAGTCGATGAGGCCCTTGGCCTTGAGGAGGCCCAGGAGCTTCGCGAAGAAGACGTTGAGCCCCGGGTCGAGGAAGTTGCTGGCGACGGTCCCCACGACCGGCAGCTCCTCGTCGGGCCCGCCGAAGATGTTGTGATTGCGCCGGTACTGCTTTCGTATGTCGCGCAACGCGTCCATCGAGTTCTTGTGGTCGAACTTGTTGAGCACCACGAGGTCGGCGTAGTCCAGCATGTCGATCTTCTCGAGCTGGGTGGGCGCGCCGTATTCCGAGGTCATCACGTAGACGGCGAAGTCGCAGAACTCGGTCACCGTCGTGTCGCCCTGGCCGATCCCCGGCGTCTCGATGAGGATAAGGTCGTAGCCGGCCGCGCGCAGCACGGCGATAGAGTCGGTGATGGCGCTGGAGAGCTCGGTTTTCGATTCGCGCGTGGCGAGCGAGCGCATGAAGACGCGCTCCGGGTCCAGAAAGTTCATGCGGATGCGGTCGCCCAGGAGCGCCCCGCCGGTCTTCTTCCGCGTGGGGTCGATGGCGAGGACCGCGATGCGCTTGTCCGGGTAGTGATGCAGGAAGCGCCTGATGAACTCGTCCTCGAGCGAGCTCTTGCCCGAGCCGCCGGTCCCCGTCATGCCGATCACGGGCGATGATCCGCCGAGCTCGCGGATCTCCTTCCCGATGGCCTTGTAGATGCTCTTCTTGTCGGCGTAGTCCTTCTCGGCGATGGAGATGAGGTGGGTGATCTCGAAGCTGTTGTGCTCCCGGATCTTTTCGCGCCAGTCGTCGGGGAGGGGCGGGTGCGTGACGCTCCCGGCGCGCGCGATCATGTCGCGGATCATGCCCACCAGCCCCAGGTGCTGGCCGTCCTCGGGCGAATAGATCTTTTCGATGCCGTAGGACTCGAGCTCTTCGATCTCCTCGGGGACGATCACGCCGCCCCCGCCGCCGAAGATCTTGATGAACCCCGCGCCGTTCTCATCGAGCAGGTCCTTCATGTATTTGAAGAACTCGATGTGCCCGCCCTGATAGGAGCTCACCGCGATGGCCTGCACCCCCTCCTGGATGGCGGTGAACACGATCTCCTTCACGGAGCGGTTGTGCCCCAGGTGGATCACCTCGGCGCCCTCCTGCTGCAGGATGCGGCGGATGATGTTGATCGAGGCGTCGTGCCCGTCAAAGAGCGCGGTGGCGGTCGCGAAGCGTATCTTGCGCGCGCGGGCGCCGGATTCGGATCGTGCGGTGTCGGGCATGGGGTCCTCCGTGGGTCACTAAATCGACCGAGCGTTCGCTCGGTTTTAGCCAGTATCAGCGGTGGCAGGGTCGTGTCAAACTATTTTTTTGGCAATGAGAATTCAGGCGCTCACCCTTCCAGCGCCTCGTTGAGACTCCCCATGCGGTATCCCTGCAGGTCGAGCGCGACGAAGGTGAAGCCGATCTCCCGAAAGCGTTTGGTTATCGCCGCCGCGGTGTCGGGATCGATCAGGCGCGGCATGTCCCCGGGCGACACCTCGATGCGCGCGAGGTCGCCGTGGAAGCGCACGCGCAGCTGGCGGATCCCCAGGCCCCGCAGATGCCGCTCGGCCATGGCGACCATTGCGAGGCGTTGGGGGGTGATGCGGGTGCCGTAGGGAAAGCGCGAGGCGAGGCACGGCATGGCCGGCTTGTCCCACGTGGGCAGCCCCATCGCGCGCGACAGCGATCGTATCTCCTCCTTGCGGAGTCCGGCCTCCCTGAGCGGGCTTACGACCCCCAGCTCCGCGGCGGCCTTCGCGCCCGGGCGGTAGTCGGTTTCGTCGTCGAGGTTGTTGCCGTCGATCACGTGGCGCAGGCCCTCCGCCGCGGCGAGCGCGCCGAGCGCGCCATAGAGCTCGCGCTTGCAGTGGTAGCAGCGATCGGGAGGGTTTTCCGCGTAGGTTTCGTTTTCCAACTCGTTGGTGTCGATGAAGCGGTGGCGCGCGCCCAGCGTGGTTGCGATCGCGGCGGCGGCGGCGAGCTCCTCCTCGGGGTAGGTTTCCGAGCGCGCGGTGACGGCGAGAACGCGATCGCCCAATACGTCGATCGCGATCCGCAGCAGGAGGGTGCTGTCGGCGCCGCCGGAGAAGGCGACCAGGACGCTTTCCATGCCCGCAAGCGCGGCCTTCAGCGATTCAAGCTTGTGTTCGATGTCCATGTGAGCTCCGTGCATGCCATGCGATGATTGTTCCGGCAACGGTATCATCGGCGATGAAATTATCAACGACGAAAAAAAAAGTCCACTGGGACGAACGCATGATGCGCGAACGCGCGATCCCGTCGTTCTCGAGGGAATATCCGCTTGACTTTTTCCGTGATGTTCGGTACGCTATTGTCTGTAACAATCCACCGATCGCGAAGCCTCATTTGACAACACCCGTCCGTCGGGCGGGGCACTGCACCGGGAAGGCGCGCAATGAAGAAAAAAACGAGGGAGTGGTTTGGCAACCGTCACCAGCTCTTGTCCGATTATGGGACGCGGGAGGACGCGTACGCGTTCGTGCTCGACCGGCTCATCAAGCGCGTGGAATACAATAAAACCGAAGCGGGTATCCGGGGGCTGGTCAAGGGGCGCGTAAAGGGCTTCGACGCCTTTTACCGCAAGCTCCTCGAGAAGAACGTCGATCGCGCCATCGCCAATCCCTTCGAGGACATCGCCGATATCGTCGGGTTGCGCGTGGTGGTCCCCTTCCTCGAGGACGTCCATTCCATCGAAACGCTCATCAAGAAATCCTTCGACGTGCTCGAGGTGGAGAACAAGTCGCGGGAGCTCTCCATCGGCGAGTTCGGCTATGATTCCACCCATGTCACCGTCGAGGTGCCGCAGGACATTCTCGACGAGGCGGGGCTGGCCGAGATCCTCGTGTGCGAGATCCAGATCCGCACCATCCTGCAGGACGCATGGGCCGAGGTGGAGCACGAGCTCGTCTACAAGACGGGGATCGACAACAGCGCGGTCGAGGCGTCGATCCGCCGCAAGCTGATCGCGCTCAACGCCACCCTGTCGCTCGCGGACATCACCTTTCAGGAGTTGCGCGATTATCAGAAAAAGCGGGCGCAGGACGTCCAGGTGCGCCATCAGAAGCTCCTGGACAAGGTGTCCACGATCCCCGAGAAGATGGCGCTGCGCGCCGGGGGCGACGCCGCGAACATGGCGCGCGACGAGACGGCCGCCGGGAGCGAAACGTCCGAGTCGAACACGATGTTCATGGAGGCGCTCGACGCGCACCTGGACAACCGGCTGGAGCGGGCGCTTGAGCTCTATACGCAGATCCTGCTGGAGACGCCCAATCATTACATCTACAATCATCGCGGGCTGGTGTACTTCGCCATGTCGGATTACCGGAAGGCAGTGGACGATTTCACCGCGGCGATCGAGCTGCAGCCCGGCGACACGCGCGTCTATACCAACCGCGGGCTCGCCTATCGCATGCTGCGCGAGTACGAGTCGGCCCTGGCCGATTTCGAGCGCTCCATCGACATCAACCCCTTCTGGGCCGACACCTTCTACGGGCGCGCGCTCACGCACTACGACATGGGGAACGTGAGCGCCGCGCTCGCGGACTGCGACGTCGCCATCGACATCAAGCCGGGCTTCAAGCAGGTGGTCCGCTTCAAGCAGTTCCTGCTTTCCATCATGCAGGGGGCGTGACCGCGCGCTCGGCGATCCTCCCGTCCCTGATCTCGATCGTCCGTCCCGCCGTCGCCGCGAGCGCCGGATTGTGCGTGACCGTGATCACGGTGATCCCCTCCTCCTCGTTGAGGCGCTTCAACACCGCCCCCACCTCCGCGCCGCGTGCGGAATCCAGGTTCCCGGTGGGCTCGTCGGCGAGCAATATCTCCGGCCGGTTCACGAGCGCCCGCGCGATGGCGACGCGCTGCATCTCCCCGCCCGAGAGCTGTCCCGGCAGGTGCCCCGTGCGCCCCTCGAGCCCGAGGTGCGACAGCAGGCGGTCGATGTCGTCCCGCGCGTTCTCCTTGCGGTAGAACGCGAAGGGCAGCGTCACGTTCTCGAGCACCGTGAGCGTGGGGATGAGATAGAAATTCTGGAAGATGTAGCCGTAGCGCTCGCGCCGGATCGTCGTGAGCATGCGTTCCGAGAGCGTGCGGCCTTCCCCGAATATCTCCGTCCCCGCTATCGCGAGACTTCCGGCGCTGGGGTTGTCGAGGCATCCCAGCAGGTTGATCAGGGTAGTCTTGCCGGAACCGGACGGCCCGACGAATGAGACGTACTCTCCGGTCCGTATCTGGAGCGATATGTCGTTCACGGCGGCGATCCGTTCGCTGCCGCGATCGTAGATTTTCACCAAATTCTTAGCGTCGATTGCGATCCCATTCGTGGTCATGACACCTCCCCCCGTATCGCTTCGAGCGGCCTGACCCGCGACGCCTTCCATGCCGGGTAGAGACCGCTCAGGATGCCGACCCCGACGATGATCGCGGTCGTGACCGCAAAGAGCGTCGCGTCGATCTGCACGATGCTTCCGGTCGGCGTGTAGGGAAGCAGGCGCTTGATGAGCACGTCGGTCGCCTGGGCGAGCGCGACGGCCGCGGCGTTTCCAATAACGCCGCCGACCAGGCACAGGATCATCGTCTCGATCCAGACCAGGCGGAACACGTCGCCGGGCATCGCCCCCATGCTCTTGATGATGCCGATCTCCTGGTAGCGCTCGTACACCGACATGAGAATGGTGTTGATGACGCCGATCATCGCGATGAGGATGGCGATCACCGCGATCGAGAGCACCATCACCCGCGCGGTCGCGACCAGGCTGATGATGGTCCGCTTGACCTGCACGAGCGAGACGACCTGCACGTCGGGAAGCTGATAGAGCTTCTCCTCGAACGCGGCGATGTCCGCCTCCTTCTGCACCTTGACCCCGATGCTGGTGATCTTACCGGTGTTGTTGAAGAGCCGCTGCAGCGTCTTGAGCGGTATGAAGATGGTGCCGTCGTCCTGCGTGCCCGTCCGCTTAAGGATGCCGACGACCTTGAGCTCGACGCTCTTGCCCGGTTGGGGCGTGACGAGCAGGAGATCGCCCGCCTCGCGCTGCTCGAGCTCGGCCGCCTCGTAGCCCATCACCACCTCGAGCCCTTCCGGATTCGTGAACCACGCGCCCTGTTTGAACTCGAGGAAACCCTTCATGGAGGCGATGGTGGCCGGGTCAACGCCGAGGTAGGCGCTCATCCCGCCGCTCTCGCCCTTGTTGGGGTCGAACACGGCCTGCATGAGCATGGGCGTTATCTGCTTCACCTCCTGGTGTTTCAGGACGTCCTTCATGATGTCCTCGTTCATGTAGCGCAGGCCCGTCCCCCCCTTCAACATGAGCGTGGCCGCCTCGTAGGGGCACCCCTTCGCGGTCACCATGATCTGGAAGCCCATGTTGTCGATGTCCTTGTTGAGCGCGCTCTCATAGCCCCGGTTGAAGCCGAACAGGCTCGAGAGCACCCATGCGGAGAGCGCGATCCCCACGACGGTGAGGATGGTGCGCGTCTTCTTTCGCAGAAGATTTTTATATGCGATGGTGCGTATCGTGATCATTGGCGTTCCTCCTTGCGCCCGACGTCAGCGGGCGCTGAATACGAACTCATCCATGAGGATGAGGTTTTTCTTCACCGCTCGCAGCGAGGCGCGAAAGTCCGTGTCCGCGCCCGGCGCTGGATTGGCGATGGCCGCAATGCGTCCGGCGCCCGTGCCCGCGGCGACATCGTATGACGCGAATTCCTTGAGCGACAGGCCGATGAACTGGTCCCCGAATTGCTTTGCGCGCAGCTTCGCCGCCTCGCGCGAGGTAAGCTTCTGGAAATAGAAGGCGCGGATCACCCCGTTCAGGTCCAGCGACAGGAAGACCTGTATTCCGCCGAACTTCCCCTTCTGGTTCACGCCGTGGATGTAGCCGATCCGCTGCGTCCCGCGGTAGACCTCGTACACGGTGTAGGGGACGTCGATGGTCTCGAAGAGCCCCTGGAATTTGTCTCCCAGCCGCTGTTCGATCCGCGCCAAGAGCGCCGCGCCGCCCTTTTTGTCGATGGACACATACTGCGTCTTGTAGCCGGTCGATCCCGGGAAGAGCCGCTTTACGTCCCGGTCCGGATCGTTCAGATCGCAACCGACGGCCGCATATGCGCTGTGCGAGCCGAAAATCATCAACAGAAATACGAGTATGGTTTTCATTGGAATCCTCCTGTAACTGTAATCACAATCATAACGCCCTCCAGTACCAGTATGCCTGCGCGACGACGCGATGATCCCGCTGTTCGCGGTCGTATGCATACATCGCGCGCAGTTTGATGTCGCCGCTGGCGATGTACGAAACCGTCGCGTGCAGCTGCATGTTCTCCTCCTGGCCGGTCTTCAGGTATATCGGCTGGACCTCAAGCTTGAGACGGCTCTCGTCCATAAGGTTGATGCCTGCGCGGAAAAAGAACGCATACGCGGGGTCGTCCCCCTTCCGGCCCGCCATGCCCTCCACGCTGAATTCGAGATTGTCCCACAGGAGCGCGTAGTCGATGCCGCCCATCGCGAAGGCCATCGGATCGGGCATCATGAGATGATACCCCATCGTGTCGAGCGTCTGGCCGTAGGCGCCGCTTGCGCCCACGGTATAGTTATCGCGCCCCAAAACGCCGTACGATACTCTGCCGGATGTGAGATAGTTCCCCTTCCAGTAGATGGGCATGCCGGAACCGGTGGTCGCCGAGACGGCGATATCGCCCCAGTCGAACTGCCGCGCGGCGCCGAGCCCCCAATCGCGGTCGTAGCCGAAACCGTTCATCGCAAGCGTCGGCAGGAGATGGCTGTGGCTGTCCAGATACGACGAGATGCCCAGCGCGGGGCGGTTGTGCCCCATCCAGATATCGGCGAACGGCGGCTTGATCTTCAGATAGGCGTTGTAGATCTGCCCCTCGGTGCTGTAGGGCTGCGTCCCGTCGAAGGCGGCGCGCGCCTGGAGGGCGATCATGGCGATATCGCCGGTCTCCCCGGCGAACCGTTCGAGGTAGTCGAATCCCAGGCCGGGTTTTTGCATCGCGTCCTCCTGGCGCATCGAGTAGAAGATCATGCGCTTCTCCGCGCTCGAGTAGCCGGCGATTCCCTGCGCCTCCAGATAGAGCAGTCGTCCCTGGGCGCGCGCCGCCGATGTCGTTATCAGCAGTATGCACGCGCACAGGATGACCGCCCTGTTAAACATCGAATCGTATCAACCCCGTATAGATGTGAGCGCCGTCCTTGGCGATCTTCACCCGGACGGCCCAGTCGCCTGGCATCACGATCTGCACCGGCATGAGGTAATCGCCCTTCCGGTTTTTCTGAAAGGCGACATCGCCGCTGTCGTGGTGTCCCTTCATCGACGGCATCCCCGAGTCGCCGGTGATGGCGAGGTCCGATACCTGTTTCCCCGACTTGTCGAACACCTGGATCTTGAGGATCGCGGTCCCCAGCGCCGGTTTTTTATCGAAGGCGTATGTGAAAGACAGGTCGTTGTTGATGGCGATCCTGCTCCCGGGCGAGGTGAGTACGGGCGCATCGGACACGGTTCCGGTCGCCGGCGGTGTGATGGTGCAGCAGGAATCGGACGATCCCTTGCAGCCAAAAATGAACACTATCGATGCGATTATCGGTATAAGCAGTATGTTTCGAATCATTGGCGTGCTCCTTGTTTTTAATAAAAGTCTGATACTTAGTATACCATCATGTCTGGTCGTTTTAAGAATAAAGTTTATTCTAAAGTGCCATAAATGCGAACAAGCTGGTGAATTGTGTTGGGGCTCTGACCCCGCGTCAAGGGGCTCTGACCCCGCGTCAAGGGGCTCTGACCCCGCGTCAAGGGGCTCTGACCCCGCGTCAAGGGGCTCTGACCCCGCGTTGGAGTGTTGAGACCTTCAGAACATGCAACACTTTTTCCATGGCGTGCTCATTATCATGAAGATCGATGAGAATGTGCCATATACTGGACGGCCTGGCTAAGGAGCCTATATCGCAAAATCAATCCCTGCATCGCCCAGCTTGCCGCGGTGTTTTCGCACCAGGTCCTCGAGCGTAATGGTGTCGAGATAATTCAGGATCATCGTGTTCATCGCCCCCCATACGTCCCGGGTTGCACATGTCGCGGAACGCGGGCAGGACGCGGGCCTGAGGATGCAGTCCACCAGGCATAAATCGCCCTCGAGCGGCTCCACGATCTCGCGCAGGGTGATCTCCGCGGCCGGCCGAGCGAGTTCGTAGCCGCCATGGGCGCCCCGCGACGCGTGCACCAGACCCTTGGCCTTCAGGTGGATGATGATCTGGCTCAGGTACTTTTCCGATATCTGCTCGCGGCGAGCGACGTCTTTCAGCAGCGTCGGTCCCGGCTTCTCGCCGGTCCCCAGCGCCAGCATCAGCCTGACTCCGTAGCGTGACCGCGTCGAGAGCTTCATAGCGCGACCCTCACGATAGACGATATATGGGATCTCGACCTCATCGGGCCTCCGCCGCCCGGGCGAGGTCCTCGATGAGGTCGTCCGCGTCCTCGAGCCCCACGGAAAGTCGGATGAGCGTGTCGGTGATGCCCAGCGACTCGCGCGTCTCGACGGGGAGCGCGGCGTGCGACATTCGCGCCGGGTACGAGAGGATCGACTCCACCCCGCCCAGCGATACCGCGACGGTCCAATACTGCACGTGCTTCATGATCGCGTGCGCGCGCGCGACGCTGTCCGTAGTGAACGAGACGACCGCGCCGAAGCCCGTGGCCTGGCGCTTGAGGATGTCATGCCCCGGATGTTCAGGCAGGCCGGGATAATACACTGATGTCGCCCAACGTTGATCCGCGAGCCGGCGGGCGATCCGCATCGCGCCCTCGGCCTGTAGGGTCATGCGCGCGCGCAGGGTCTTGATCCCGCGCAGGAGCAGCCACGAGTTCTCGGGCGAGAGCACACCGCCCGTCGTCGCCTGCACGCGGTACACCTGTTCGCCGAGCTCGCGTGATTTCGTGATCACCGCGCCGGCGAGGAGGTCGCTGTGCCCGCCGAGGAACTTCGTCGCACTGTGGACGCTCATGTCGATGCCGAAGTCAAGCGGCCGGAAGAAGTAGGGCGTGAGAAAGGTGTTGTCGAGAATGGTGATGCATCCGCGCGCCCGCGCGATCGCCGCCATCGCCTCGAAGTCGATGATCTTCAGCAGGGGGTTGGACGGGCTTTCGAGGAACAGGACGCGCGTGTTGGGACGAATGGCGCGCTCCACCTCGCGCGGGTCGGAGGTGTCCGCGAAGGTGTGCTCGATGCCGAAACGGTCGAGGTAGTCCGTGAGCAGGCGGTACGAGCCGCCGTAGATGTCGCGCGTAGCGACGATGTGGTCTCCCGCCGAGAGCACCGCGGTGAGGGCGGCGGTGATCGCCGCGACGCCGGATGCGAAGGCATAGGCGCGCGCGCCTCCCTCAAGCATGGCGAGCGTCTCCTCGAGCGCGCGGCGCGTAGGATTGCCCGCGCGCGAGTACACGTACCCCGGCGCCTCGTCGATGTTCTTCTGGTGATAGGTCGACGCAGGGTATATGGGAATGCTGAGCGCCCCGGTGTACGGATCGCGGTCGGCCGCGCCGTGCAGGATCTTCGTGTCGTACTTCATGCGCCGATCCCCTCGAAGAGCGCGCTCGAGAGATAGCGCTCCCCGGCGTCGGGGAGGATCACCACGATGGTCTTTCCCGCGCTCTCGGGCCGCGCCGCGATTTTCACCGCGGCTGCCATGGCCGCGCCGCTGGAGATCCCGACGGTGATTCCCTCCTCGAGGTGCAATCGCCGCGCCATCTCGATCGCCTCGTCGTTCGTTACCGTGGCGATCTCGTCCACGAGGTCGAGGTCAAGGATGTCCGGCTTGAAGCCCGCGCCGATCCCCTGGATCTTGTGGGGGCCGGGCTTCGGCGTTGCTCCCGCCTTGAGCGCGGTGAGCACCGGCGAGTCCGCGGGCTCCACGGCCACGGATCGGACCGCCGCGCGCTTCTCCTGTTTCAGATAACGGCTCACGCCGGTGATGGTGCCGCCGGTCCCCACGCCGGCGACGAAGAAGTCGATCGATCCGTCGGTGTCGTTCCATATCTCGGGCCCGGTGGTCGTGAAGTGGATCTCCGGGTTGGCCGGGTTCTTGAACTGCTGCGGCATGAAATGCTTCTTCGGATCGCTCGCGACGATCTCCTCGGCTTTGGCAATCGCGCCGGGCATGCCCTTCGCGCCCTCGGTCAGGATGAGCTCGGCGCCAAAGGCCTTGAGCATCTTGCGCCGCTCGATGGACATGGTCTCCGGCATGGTGAGGACGAGCGGGTACTGCCGCGCGGCGCACACGTACGCGAGCGCGATCCCGGTGTTGCCGCTCGTGGGCTCGACGACCGTCACGTCGCGCCGTCCTGGCGTGAGGATGCCGTCGCGCTCGGCCGCCCATATCAGCGCGGCGCCGAGCCGGCACTTGACCGAGTAGGCGGGATTGCGTCCCTCGATCTTCGCCAGGATCGTTCCCGGCAGCCCCGCGGCGATCCGGTTGATGCGGACCAGCGGCGTGTTTCCGATGCTTGTGCTGTTGTCGTCGTATATGCGTGCCATGTTCGTCACCTCGTATCGTGTGTGATGATGCCGTACCCGCGATTTACGCGGATGCCTTCGCGAGCGCCTGGTCGATGTCGGCGATGATGTCGTCGATGTGCTCGATCCCGATCGACAGCCGGATGAAGTCGGGCGTGACGCCGGTCGCGCGCTGCTCCTCCGGCGAGAGCTGCTGGTGCGTGGTGCTCGCCGGGTGAATCGCGAGCGTTTTCGCGTCGCCGATGTTCGCCAGGTGCGACACCAGCTCGAGCGCGTTGATAAAGCGCTTCGCCGCCTCGGTCCCGCCCTTGATGCCGAAGCCCAGGATCGCCCCGGCGCCCTTCGGAAGATACTTCTTCGCACGCGCATTGTTCGCGCTGGAGGCGAGACCGGGATAGAGAACCCAATCGACCGCCGCGTGGTTTTCGAGATGGCTCGCGACGGCCAGCGCGTTCTCGGAGTGCCGCGGCATGCGCAGGTGCAGCGTCTCCAGTCCCTGCAGGAAGAGGAACGAGTTGAACGGCGAGAGCGCCGGCCCCATGTCGCGAAGCAGCGTCACGCGCGCCTTGAGGATGTAGGCGATGTTGCCGATCGGCGCGAGGGCCTCGACGAACCTCAGGCCGTGATAGCTCGGGTCGGGATCGGCGATGAGCGGGAATGTGCCGTTGGTCCAATCGAACGTTCCCGAATCGACAATCACCCCGCCCAGCGACGTGCCGTGGCCGCCGATGAACTTCGTTGCCGAGTAGACGATGATGTCCACGCCGTGGTCGAAGGGGCGCAGCAGGTACGGCGAAACCGTATTGTCCAGAATGAACGGGATGCCGCTCGCATGCGCGATCCCGGCGATCCCTTCGAGATCGGCCACGTCCAGCTTGGGATTGCCGATGGATTCGGCGTACACCGCCTTCGTCTTCGACGTGATGGCCTTCCGAAACGCCTCGAGGTCGTTCGACGGCACGAAGCGCACCGTGATGCCGAACTTCTTCAGGGTGTAGTGGAACAGGGTGTAGGTCCCGCCGTAGAGGTTGTCGGCGGAAACGATCTCGTCGCCTGCCTGGGCGATATTGAGAATGGCCAGGGTGATGGCGGATTGACCGCTCGCGACGGCAAGCGCCCCGACGCCGCCCTCGATCGCCGCGATGCGCTTCTCGAAGACATCGGTGGTGGGATTCATCAGCCGGGTGTAGATGTTTCCAAACGCCTTCAGTCCGAACAACTCGGCCGCGTGGTCGGCGTCCCGGAACTGGTACGAGGTCGTTTGATAGATCGGGACCGCGCGCGACCCGGTCGCCGGATCGGGCTCCTGGCCGCCGTGGAGCGCCAGCGTTTCGATCTTCAATTTCGCGTCGATTTTACTCATTTGTTTCCTCCGGTCTGATGAAATACTACCAATACTAGCGAATTAGTAGTAAATAAATATTGCACATTGTTTTTGTCAAGAGAAAAGTGAATTTTTTCCGAAATGCGGGAAAAAGTATCCGATTTGGAAATGGTTACAGTAGTGCCTTGGTGTTTACTTTTGTGTGAAAAAGGGGGTCAGAGCCTACGGAGATTTCCCGGATGTTGCTCCAAGAGGGTCAGAGCCCCAAAAAAAATCAGTTCATATGACGATGATGTAGTACACTGGCATCCTGAATTCACCCAGAAAAAGTATGTTGTTTATCGATAGAATGATGATGAAAGGTATAGCCAAGAGGGCTCTGACCCCAATTTTAGTGACACTATCACTAGCAGTGTTCACATCCTGCCTCTCCGCTCCGGTTGATTTCGATGAGGCAACCTGGCGCAAGAGTATCGATGAAACCAAACCCGAACTGCTCTACGCTCCGCACAATCACGCCGGCCGCTTCCACAATCCCTGGGCGCGCATGCCCGAGACGGGCTTTCTCACCGTCCTGCGTTGGCGGCTGTTCACGCGCGCAAGCACGGTCTATACAGACGAGGAGCGGGCCCATCTTCCGGCCTTCGTTCCGGACGCGCGCGCACGGATGGCGAAGCACGCCGATCGGGACTATATCCTTTGGATCGGGCACAACAGCTTCGCGGTGAAGATCGGCGATACGCTGTACGTGACCGACCCGATGCTTTCGAACCGGGCCGTCATCATCAAGCGGAAGGTTCCGCCGGCGATCACGGCCGCGGAGCTCGCTGCGGCCGCGCCGCGGATGGTCGTCATCATCACGCACAATCACCACGACCATCTGGATCGCGACACCGTTCGCGCCCTGCCGGAGAGCGCGCGTTTTATCGTTCCGCGTGGCGTTGGCGAGCTGATTCGAAAATACGGGAAGCGCGACATCGTCGAGCTGGACTGGTGGCGGGAGGCCGAGCTGGGCGCGGGCGTGCGGATCGCATGCGTCCCGGCGCAGCATTGGTCGCGCCGCATCGACCAGGGGACCAACCGCTCGCTGTGGGCGGGGTTCGTCCTCATCGCCCCGAAGACGAAAATCCTCTTCGCGGGCGACAGCGGCTATTTCGCGGGCTACCGTGAGATCGGCCGGAAGTTCCCGGGGATCGACTACGCCTTCATGCCCATCACCGCGTTCCACCCGCGCTGGTTCATGCATTATGCGCACATGAATGTCGATGAGGCGCTGCGCGCGTTCGATGAGACCGGCGCGCGCTACTTTATTCCCACGCAATGGGGAACCTTTCCGCTCGGCGAGGAGCCGGTGGGGTACGCCGCGCTCGCGCTCAAGCGTGCCATTGCCCGACGGGGGCTCGACCCGTCGCGTTTCGTGGTGATGGACATCGGCGGCATCGAGCCCGTCCGCTCGTTCCGGCATAAAACGAATTGACAGGACCGTCCGGTCACGGTCTCCTTCGTTGATATGGCCGCCGATACGAACAACCTCTACGCATCGATGACGCACCGGACCGCCATGGTCCTCGGGAGCGCGGCGATGGAGCGCCTGGCGGCGGCGCGGGTGATCGTTGTCGGCGTGGGCGGCGTCGGGAGCTGGTGCGCGGAGGCGCTGGTGCGCTCCGGCCTTGTCCATCTAGCGCTCGTCGATTCCGACATCATCTGCCCCACCAACCTCAATCGCCAGTTGCAGGCAACGTCGCGCAACCTCGGAGAATCGAAGGTGCGGGAGATCCGCGAACGGCTGCTCTCGATCAATCCCGCCGCGGACATCGTCGCGCATCACCGCGTCTTCGACGAGACCACGGCCGATGATTTCGATCTGGCCGCGTTCGATTACGTCATCGACGCCATCGACAGCATCGCGAACAAGGCGCTCCTCATCGAGCGCTGCGTCGCGGCGGGCGTGACGGTCTTTTGCTCCATGGGGGCCGCCGCGAAAACCGATCCCACGCGCGTCAGGGTTGCGCCGCTTTCAAAGACGCATGGTGATCCGCTTGCGCGCGTCGTCCGGCGCCGCCTTCGCGCGCGCGGCGTCGGGCTCGACGTTTCCTGCGTTTTCAGCGACGAGCCGGCCGCTGATCCGGCGATCGAGACCATCTGCGGCACCGGCGGGTGCGAGTGCGTGCACGACCGCGACGCCTGGAACGAGTCCACCGGCGAAGAGGCGGCCGACTGGTGCGCGATGAAGAAGCGCGTGAACGGCGCGCTGGTGCACGTCACGGGCGTGTTCGGGTTTACGCTCGCGTCGATGGTGATACGCGACATCATGCGGCGGGCCGAGTGAGCGTCATGCCCGTTTTTCTGTTTGTAGTGTGGGTTTCGGGTGTCGCGGCGATCGCCGTGTATCAGCTTGTTTCGGCGATACGGCGAAACCGCCGGTTTACTCGCTGCTTCAAGGAGGTGGCCGATGCGTACGGGCTTACCTTCATCCGGGGAAGCCTGTTTTTCTTTCCGAAGGCATATGGATCGCATAACGGCTTTTCCATTATCGTCGAGAAAACGACGGAAGGAAAGCAGGAGTGCCTGCGCATAAAAGTGGCGCACGTCCGCGCGCTCGATCTGGACCTGTACATCCGCAAGGAGTCGCTCGGCTCGCGCCTGATGAACGCCGTGACCCGGTGCGATATCGTAACCGGCGATCGCGCGCTCGACGAGATGCTGTATTTTCACGCATCCCGGCCGGCGCATGTGGCCGCCACGATGAATTTCGAAACGCGGAAACGCCTGGAAAAACTTTCCCGGCAATGGGAGACCGTGTCCATTAAACAGGACGTGATGTTCGTCACGCGGCCGCTCGATCGCGCGGTCACGGCGTCGATGATCGTCGAGTGCGTGGATTCGCTCATGGCGATCGGCGCGGCGTTCGCCGACGATGGGCCCCTTCGCGCGCGTCTGATGCGAAACATCGAGCGCGACCCCGAACCGGAGGTGCGGATCGCAAACCTGCGCGCTCTGGCCGCCGCAGGGGCGCTCGACGACGAGGCGCGCTCGGTGCTGCGTCGATCGTGCGACGACGCGAACGCCGTCGTGCGCTTCGAGGCCGCGAGGCTGCTGGGCGAGGAGGGCTTTGCGCACTGCGAGGCGCTCCTCGCATCGCCCGGTTCCATCGACGATGCGCTGATGGCGGAGATCCTGCGGTATCTTCGAGACCGCGGCCGGCGCGTTCCCGCTGACGCGCTCATGGCGTGCTATCGGGGCGCCGCGCTCCTCGCGACGCAACTCGAGGTCCTTGCCGCGATGCGCGATGCCGCCGATCCGCGGCTGTGCGCGTTTCTCGTCGAGCGGCTTGCGAACGACGATTCCGACATCATCATCGCCGCGATGCAGGCCCTCGAGACTTGCGGCGATATTTCCGCGGTGGAGAAGATCTATGCGAAAGGAAAGGCCTCGCTCAATCCGTTCGTGCGCAGCGCCGCCAATCGCGCCATCGCGCAGATCCAGTCGCGCCTGGGCAAAGCGGACAAAGGGTGGCTCTCGCTCACAGAAACGGACGGGACCGACGGCGCCCTCAGCGTCGCCGACGGCGCCGGGGAGGGGGCGCTGAGCGTCGAGGTGTCGAAAAAAAACCGGAAGGGATAAACAACTCCTTTTAATCACGCGCACCAATCCAACCTCAACCCGGTCATAATGAAGAACGATGGACTGTCAACGCTACCTCGCGTCGAGCGTGGAGAGGGTGCTGCGTTGTTATTCGTTTTTTGCGCTCGGGGAGGAATCCCGCAAAAATGCCATCGCCTCGTCCACGGTCGGGAAAAGGTCGAGCGGATACTGGTAGAGATGCTTGAGCTTGTAATAGGCGGGATTGTCCGTAACCACGACCACCGCGCCGCCGGATCGCCGCTTCTTCATGCGGTCCATGGCGACCATGAGGGCCCCCGCCGCCGAGTTGTCCATGCGCTTCAGGCCGGTTACGTCGATGATGACGGAATCGAAATCGAGCTCGACGAACGCCTTGTCGGTCCTCTCGAGCAGCGTCCCCACATTGTAGATGTCTACGGTTTCAGTTGAGATGGTGAGCACGAGCGTGCGTTCCCGCACCTCGTAGCGGAAGATTCCCGATGGCATATCGGGTCGCGGCTTGGATCTGCGTTCGTGCGTTTTATCGTCCATGGCTGTGTCTGATGATAGCCGTTTGATCCGTGCTTTCACATCCGAAGGGTCAGAGCCCCAAGCGACAGGGGTCAGAGCCCCAAGCGACAGGGGTCAGAGCCCCAAGCGAAGTTTTATAGCCAACACGCTTTCGTCAATTTGATTTTCATCATACAGTATAAATATAGACTCATTGAATATAATAAGTATATATTTTGTGCACACTATCTTAAAAATATAAAAAAATCTAAAAAATATGCATTTCACTATTGACGAAAGTCTAGCCGGTATGTTTATTTATAACAACTGTTCGATATAAATAAATCCAATTGTCATACTATTCTGGAGGAACAAATGCATAATCTCGAAAACATGAAACTCGATGCCATTATCGTCGGAACAGGTCCGGGTGGCGCCACGGTCGCGAAGGAGCTTGCGAAACGCGGCAAGCAGGTGCTCATGCTCGAGTGGGGGCCCGGCGGTCCGGTCAAGGGGAATATCATACAATACTTTTTCCAACAATGCTTTCCCGGAAAGGGAATGCTTATTACCAACAACTTTTTGGGGATGGTGCGCGGGATAACGACCGGCGGGAGCTCGCTGTTCTACTACGGGACATGTTTTCCGGTGCCGCACGATATGCTCAAGAAATACGGGATCGATGTGCGTCGCGAAGAGGAGGAGGCGCGCCGGGAGCTTCCCATCGCCACGCTCAAGGACGAGATGGTCACGCCGATGGCGCGGCGTATCATGGAGAGCGCCCAGGCGCTTGGGTATGCGTGGACCCCGCTCCAGAAGTTCATGTATCAGGATCGCTGGAGGCCGGGCATGAAATTCGGCTACTACGGCGACAAACACCGGGTGAAGTGGAGCGCGCGCATGCATGCGGAGGAGGCGGTCGCGATGGGCGCGGTGCTCCTGAACAAGGCGCGCGTGTCGAACATCATCCTCGACGGCAACCGGGCGACGGGCGTCGAATTTAAAATGAAGGGTAGATCGTACAAGGCCTTCGCGCCGAAGGTCATCGTCGCCGCGGGCGGCATCGGGTCGCCGGTGATCCTCCGAAAAATGGGCCTGAAGAATGTCGGGTATAATTTCTTCTACGATCCGCTCATCACCGTCTGCGGGAAGGTCGATGATGTTCGCAAGCGCATCGACGAGATCCCGATGACCGCGGGCGTGCACTTCCCCGAGGACGGTATCGTCATGACGGACATGGCGATCCCCACCCTTATCGACAAGGCCTTCACGGCGCAGGTGCTTCGCTTCTGGCGGCTCTTCGAGACGCGCAAAACGCTGCGCATCATGATCAAGGTGCGCGACGATCTCGCCGGACGCCTCACCGATTCCGGCGGCGTGCGCAAGAAGCTCACGCAGGCCGACCGCGACAAGCTCATGAAGGGATACGACATCGCGAAGCGCATCCTCGAGAAGGCCGGGGCGAAGGGCATCTATAAAACCTGGTACCTCGCCGCGCACCCGGGCGGCACCGTGAAGATGGGAGAGTTCCTCGACGCCAACCTCAAGGTGAAGAACTACGAGAACCTGTTCGTATGCGATTGCTCGGTGATCCCCGAACCATGGGGCCTGCCGCCCGCGCTCACGCTGGTGTGCCTGGGCAAGCGCCTTGCGAAGCATCTCGCGGGCGAGAAGACCGGCTCGAACGCCGCTGCGCCGTCGAAGGCGAAGCCTGCGAAGAACAAGAGGAAAAAGGCGGGGCGGCGATAACCGCGCCTCACCGACAGGAGATGACGCATCATGCCTAAGCTGGTCGATCACGACGAATACCGAAGGGAGCTCCTCGAGAAGTGCTTCTCCATCTTCACGCGGAAGGGGTTTTCGGGCGTCACCATGCGCGAGATCGCCAAGGAGATCGGCGTATCCACCGGCACGCTCTATCATTACTTCCCCACGAAGGAGAGCATCATGGAGCACATGTTCTCCTACGTGCAGGAAACGAACGTGAACGCCTTCACCACGATCACGGAAACGCTCGATTCGGTTCCGGAGAAGCTCGATCTGTTCGTGGAGAAATGGAAGGAGTTCGGCGCCTTCTATCAGAGCATGATGCTGCTCGCGATCGACGTTCTCCGGAACATGTCGTCCGAGGACTCGGAAAAGATATTCACGAATTTTTCGAACCACTACACCGGCGCCATGGCCCGCGAACTGCACGTCTCGGAGGACGAGGCGCGTGCGCTCTTCATTTATCTTTTGGGGATCATCCTGCACAGCCTGCTCACCCCGCGGTTCATGCCCTACGAGCGGCAGATCGACATCCTCAAGGGCATGCTGGAAAAGATGCTTCCGGGGGATGCCGGATTTTCCGGCGCGGGACCCGGCGGCTTGGTCGGAAGCTTTCTCGATAAATGCACGACGGCCGCTCCCGAAAACAAGGAACCACGCTGAATGCGAACAGGAGGAACGCGCGATGAATGACAGCCTTCACACGCCCGCGCCGCAGGACACCCCGGAACTCACGGCATCGCTCGCCCGCGCGCTGGTGCGCACGAGCGGATTCCGCGCGATCATCCGCGCGCTGGTGCCGGAGGTGCTGGACGCCTGGGCCGGCTCGAGCCGAAGCCGCAAGGCGCTTGCCCGGCTGATCGGCCGCGACATCCTGAAGAGCTTCGACGCGGCTGGCGACGATGCGGGCCGCGACGCGCTGGCCGATATCATGCATCGGCCCGATATCGCCCGGCGGCTCGGGGAGCTTCTGCCGGAGGCGCTCAACGCCGCGATCGACACCGCGGCCGCTGCGATCGACGGGATCGCGTCGCTTCCCCCACGGGAGGCCTCCGGCGTCGCGCGCGCCGTCGCGGAGACGGTCGACGCGAAGCGGGCCGGGGAGATCGTAACGGGCCTTGTGCGGTGCGTCGCGCGCGTTCACGAGGATGATCCGACCTTTTTCTCGAAGGCGCTCCAGCCGTGCTTCCGGTCGTGGATCGAGGGGATCGATTTTGGCGAGGTGAAGGAGACCGTCGATCGGTCGTCGGACGATATCGCCGCGACGGTCGCGATGGCGAACCGCGAGCTCTGGCGATACCCGGCGAAGGTCATCTGCCTGCTTTCGCTCATTCCCTCGATCGTCTCCATTCTTGCGCGGTCCGCGACCGAGACGGTGAAGCCGCTCAATGAGCTCGCGCCCGACCTTTTGACCGACGTGGTGCTCTCGTTCGTTCGCGAGATCGACGGCGCGCACGTGGGCGCGCTGATAAACGAGCTCTCGGAACTAGTGCGCAAGATCCATACGGGCAGCGCACTCATCGGCGATGCCGGGAACCCGCTCCTGCCGCAGACGGTCGCCGCGCTCGCCGGTTCCACGCTCGACGCGGTCGACGTGCACAAGCTCGTGCGGGCCCGGTCGCTCATTCGCGACCTGGGCGAGACGACGTTCGACGCCGTCCTCGAGAAGATCGAACAGCGCCCCGAGCTTGCGCGCGAGCTCTTCTTCGGTCATTTCACGGCGCTTGCGGCGTTCGCACGCCGGTGGGCCGCGAAAACCGAGGCCGTCGAGCGGCTCTTCGACGACGATGCGCTCGCCGCCGAGTTCGCCCGCGGGTTGCATGAGCTCGACATGCAGGAGCTGGCGGCGACCGCCGGGCGCTTCTGCGCGCTGCTCAACCGCATCCACGGGAGTTCGCCGGGCGTTGTGCGCGATCTGCTGTCGCAGTTTTTCGGTTCGCTCGACGGCTACGAGGCGCGCGAGACGGCCGAATGGCTCATGGCCGATATCGTGGAATCCATAAAGCCGATTGCGCCCGAGGTGCTGCCGCCGGTGCTCAACGGCATCGCGGACCTCATCACCCCCGACGACGGGCGGTCGGATGAACTCGCACGATCCGTCGCGCGCCTGCGCGACGCCATTCTGGGGGCGGAGGTGAAATCAAAATGAAGGAATTCATGGAAGCCGCGACCGTCCTGAACAATCGGCGTGTCGGGGAGTGGAAGGCGCAGGGCGGCCGCGTGGTCGGATACACCTGTTCCTACGTGCCCGACGAGCTCTTTCACGCGGCGGGGATTCTGCCGTACCGCATTCGCGGGATCGGCGCTTCGGAGACGACCATCGGGGACACCTACTTCGGTCCGTTCATCTGCAGCCTGCCCAAGTGCATGCTCCAGCTCGCCGGCGAGGGCAAGTTCGATTTCCTCGACGGCGCGATCATCACCCCGGGCTGCGATTCGATGCGGCGTCTCGACGAGTGCTGGCGCAAGGCCGGCGACGACAATCCCGGCGTGCTCCCGAAGTTCTTTTTCCACTTCGGCGTTCCGCACAAGTATTCCGATTACACCATCGCCTGGTTTACGGCCGAGATACAACGGCTGAAGGCAGCGGTCGAGGGGCACTTCGGCGTCGCGATCACCGACGAGAAGCTCGCCGCCTCGATCCGGCTGTTCAATCGAGGACGCGATCTCTTGGAGGCGTTTGACGCCTTCCGGACGGCGGAGGATCCGCCCATCGGCGGGGCCGATGCGCTCGCCGTGATCATGGCCGGCACCACGATGCCGCGGGAGCGCTACACGGAGCTCCTGGAGGGGCTCGTCGGCGAGCTGGGACGATCCGCATCGCGCATAACGGGAAAGGCGCGGCTGATGCTCGTAGGAAGCGCGAACGACGACGTCGAGCTCGTGCGCGCGATCGAGGGCGCGAGCGCGATCGTGGTCGCCGACAACCTGTGCTTCGGGTCGCGCTTTCATGCCGACCGCGTCTCCGAGGACGGGGACCCGATCGAGGCGCTGGCGCGGCGCTATCTTGCCAAAAACGAGTGTCCCCGCGTATACGGCGAGTACAAGGCGCGCTTGGCGACCCTGCGGAACAAGGCGGAGCAGGCGCGGGTCGACGGGGTGGTGCTGCAGAACATCCGCTTCTGCGACCTGCACGGATCCGAGAACGGCCTCTTCGAGCGAGATCTCGAGGCCGCAGGGATCCCCTGCATCCGGCTCGAGCGCGAGTATGGGCCGCTCGTCGAAACCGGACGGATGAAGATGCGCATCGACGCGTTTATCGAGCGAATACGCCAGCGGAGGAAAACGGCATGAGACCGGAGACCCGGGAATATCAATTCGACTGGATGCTGTGGAGCTGCTTCTCGGCGGCCTCGAAGCTGAACGCCGGCACCCCGAAGGAATACCGCCGGATGCTGGAGTACATCCCCTCATTCCGGGGCGTGGTGGAGACGGTGCTGGACGCGGGCGAGCCGGGACAGCGCTTCATCGAGATCTGCGCGACCTACCTCGACAACGTCATCAACGCGAAATCGCGCGGGCAAAAGACCGCCATCACCACCTTCTGCTTTTCGCCGGCCATCTTCTACGCGATGGACATCATGCCCATCTGCCTCGAGGTGATATCGGTGATGATGACCTTCACCTACAAGCGCGGCACCACGGAATTCCTGGACTACTGCAACGAGGCCGGCTACACCGAGACCTCCTGCTCGTCGCAGCGGGGGAGCATCGGGGCCTACCTTGCGGGACTCGGCGCGGAGATCGACATGATCGTGACCGACACGCCGGGCGTGTGCGACACCAACGCGAACGCGTTCGCCTTCGCGGCGGCCTATCTGGACAAGCCCTTCTTTCAGCTCGACATGCCGCCCGACCTCACGGGCGAGCGTTCCAACGAATATCACCGCGCGGACTACACGGCGCTCATCTCGTTTCTTGAGCAGCACAGCGGGAAGCGGCTCGACCTCGAACGGTTGCGGGAAAAATTGATCGAGGTGCAGAAGCAGGACGAGATGATCGCCGAGCTCGAGGAGCTGGCGCGCATGGTCCCCAATCCGCTTCCCGTCGTGTACAACTTCATGGTCTATGCGTCGCGCTTTCTCTTCGCCGGGATGCCCGAGTGCACGCGGACGCTCGAGTCGCTCCTCGCGCTGGCGCGACAGAACGCCGCCGAGGGGAAGTCGGGGATCTCCGGCGGCGCGGAGCGACTGCGATCATACTTTTGCTACATAGACCACTACGTGCAGAATCTCAAGCTCTGGCAAATGCTCGATGCGAACGGGATCTGCTACCAGGGGAACATCCTCTCGCGCTCGTGGGCGTCCAATGCGCCGCATGTGCGCGAGTTCGGGACGCAGGAGGCGGCCTACACGCTCGACACCGCGAACCTCGACGGGCTCATCGACACCATGGCCATGCTCAACTCGCGCATGCCCATGATCAAATCGATACGCGGTCCCTACGATGCGCCCAACATGTGGCTCCAGGACACGCTCTCGCTGGCGACGATGTACAACGCCGACTTCATCGTCTACAACGGCACGCCGGGATGCCGGAACACCTGGGGCATGGTGAAGCTGTTGGCGCGCGACACCGAGAAGGCGGGCTTTCCGACGTTCATCATGTACGCCGACGCCTTCGACGAGCGCGTCCAGTCGTGGGAGACGACGCGGGACCGTTTCATGGAATTTCTCAACGTGCGGAGGCTGCTATGACCTGTGTTGCGGGATGCGACGTGGGATCGCTCACGTCCAAGGCGGTGATCATGGACGGCGACCGGATCGTACAGTCGGTCATCATGAAATCGAAGGCGAAGCCGTGGGAGTCGGCCGACGAGGTGATGCGGCAGGCGCTCGAGAAGGCGGGCATGTCGATGGGCGATCTCGCCTACTGCGTGGGCACCGGCTACGGGCGCGACAAGATGACCTTCATCAACGAGGCCGTCTCCGAGATCGCCTGCCACGGCAAGGGGGCGCAGTGGCTCGTCCCCACGGCGCGGACCGTCATCGACATCGGCGGGCAGGACTGCAAGGCCGTGAAGCTCGATGATGCGGGAAACATGGTGAAGTTCATCACCAACGACAAGTGCGCCTCGGGCACCGGCCGCTTTCTCGAGGTGATGGCGAAGGTGCTGGGCGTGGAGCTCGCGGACCTCGGGGCGCTCTCGGCGAAATCGAAGAGTCCCGTCACCCTCGCCTCGGCCTGCACGGTCTGGGCGCAGGCGGACGTGATCCAGCACCTGAACGACACGGTGCCGCTCGAGGACATCGCCGCCGGCGTGAACGCCGCGATGGCAAGCCGCATGGCGGTGCTGGCGAACAATATCGGCGTTGCGCGCGACGTGTGCATGACCGGCGGCGTGGCAAAAAACGAGGGCGTGGTCGCGTCGCTGGAAAAGGCGCTGGGCGTGCGCATCAAGCGGATCCGAAAATCCGATCCGCAGCTCGCCGGCGCCATCGGCGCGGCGCTGTTTGCGAAGGAAAAAGTGAACGGAGGCATGCGATGATAGCGGCCGGATGCGACGTGGGCTCCCTTACCGCGAAGGCGGTGATCCTGAAGGACGGCGCGATCGCCGCGCGCGAGGTGATGCGGGCCGCCGCCTCGCCGGAGCGCTCGGCCCGTGAGGTGATGGAGCGCGCCGTCGCGCAGGCGGGCGTCTCGATGGCGGACATCGCGCGCTGCGTGGGCACGGGCTACGGGCGCAAGCACATCGATTTCGTGCAGTCGATGGAGTCGGAGATCGCGTGCCATGCGCGCGGCGCGGTGTGGCAGGTCCCCTCGGCCCGCACGGTGGTGGACATCGGCGGGCAGGACGCGAAGGCCATCCGCATCGACGAAACGGGGAACGTCGAGCGCTATGCGTACAATGACAAGTGCGCGTCGGGCACGGGACGCTTCCTGGAGATCATCGCCGACGCGCTGGAGATCCCCCTCGAGGAGATGGGGACCGTTTCGCAGAAGTCGACGGAGCAGCTGACCCTCTCGAATCAATGCGTCGTGTTCGCCGAGACGGAGATCATCTCGCTGGTGAGCGAGGGGCGTGAGATCGCGGACATCGTGAGCGCGCTGCATCGCGCGGTCGCCAACCGCGCGGCGTCGCTCGCGCGCGGCATCGGCGTGGCCGGAGACGCCGTGATGACGGGGGGCGTTGCGAAGAACGCCGGGATGTTTCTCGCGCTCGAGCGGGCCCTCGGCGTCCCGCTGAAGAGCGTCCCCGATCCGCAGATCAACGGGGCGCTGGGCGCGGCGCTCTTCGCGCAGGACGCGCTGGCGAAATGAACCTCTTCGACGACAGCGTCGGCCGGCTCCGGACCTTCCTCGGGCGGAAACAGTCCGCCGGAGAATTGCGCACAACGCAACTTCCCGCGACGACGGGCTGGCCCGCGGGGGAGCGGGGCAACATCGTCCTGGCCGCCGATACGGGCGTCGAGCTCGGGAACCCGCGGGTGGAATCGGCCTCGTTCATGGTGTGGACGGAAGCGGCGGATGCGGTCCGGGACGGCGCGGTGCATGTCGTCGGTCCCGACCTCGCGGAGTCGGCGGGCCGGAGCCTTCCGTTCGGCAAGGCGGTGATTCTGCGTGTGAACGGCATGAACGAGGAGAACTGCTACGAGCGCCACCGGGCGCTTGAACTGATACGGTACCGACTCAACCTGAAGGGATACATGATGCGCGCGGTCTCGCAGTATCTGCGCGAGTGGAGCCGGGTGAGCGTCGAGGCGATTGACGGCGGTTTTTCGTTCGCGACGCTCGCCGGGACGCTCCATTCGATGTACCGCGCGGTCGAGTACGTATCGGCCGTCGAGTTCGTCTTCGTCACCTCGTCGCCGGAGGACGTGCGCGCGCTCGGCGAGACGTGCGCGCGCGTCGAGCGCCTCATCGGCGCGATGAACAAGATGGCGCAGGAGATGTCCTTCGACTGCGGCGTCTGCGATTATACCGACGTGTGTTCCGAGGTGGAGGACCTGCGCAGCATGAGAAAGAACGCGGCCGAAGGAGGGGCGCATGCAACGAGGCACTGAGGGACGGACGCAGGCGATCATCGCCCTGTGCGGGAAGGGCGGCGTCGGGAAGACGGCCCTCTCCGCGTCGATTATCCGGGCGCTCGTGCGCGATCCGGAAAAGCGGGTGCTCGCGATCGACGCCGATCCGGCCGTGGGGCTCGCCACGGCGCTTGCGATCGAGGTCCGCCGGACCGTCGACGAGGTGCGCACCGATTTCATCGAGCTGGTGAAACAGCGCGCGGCGGGCGACAAGGAACGCGTGCTCTCCCTCCTCGACTACGAGATGCTGGGCGCGCTGCACGAAGCGGGCGCCCTCGCCTTCATGGCCATCGGCCGCCCGGAAACGGAGGGCTGCTACTGCCAGGTGAACGACATGCTCAAGGACATCATCGCCTCAATCGCGGGCAACTTCGATTACGTGGTCATCGACGCCGAGGCGGGCGTGGAGCAGGTGAACCGGCGCGTCCTGGAGCGCGTGACCCATCTGGTGCTGGTGAGCGACCTCTCGGCCAAGGGGCTGCGCGTCGCGGAGACCATTCATGATGTCGCGCATAACGCGATTGGGTTCGAGCGCGCCGGGCTCATCGTCAATCGCCTGCGCGACGGCGCGGAACTCGACGCCGTGCCGCTGCCGGCGTCACTTCCGTTCCTCGGGGCCGTCCCCGAGGACGAGTGCATCCGCCGCGCCGACATCGAGGCGCGCAGCTTTCTCGACCTTCCCGACGCGCCGGCCTTTGCGGCGCTCGCGGGGTGCCTCGAAAAACTGGGGATCGACGCGGGCGGCCGGGCCGCCTGCACGGCCGGGAGGCACAGCGCATGACGGCACCCATGACCGGGCTCGCGGGACTCTGCGCGGATGTGCGAAATGAATTGATCGAGGAGGCGATGGGGCGCGGGATGATCCCGCTGGGCTACACCTGCAGCATGGTGCCCCGCGCGCTCCTTGCCGTCGGAACGCTCTTCCCGGTGCGGATGCGCGCGCCCGGCGTCGCGGGCACGGAGTGTGCGGACGTGTACCTGAGCAGCGTGATCTGCTCGTACAGCCGCAGCCTGCTCGAGTTCGCGCTGGACGGGCGCTATGATTTTCTGGGCGGATGGGTCTTCGTCGCCTGCTGCGACCACCTGCGCCGCCTGTGCGACAATTTGGAATACAATGCGAAACCGGATTTCAGCCATACCCTCGATATTCCGCACCGGGGAGGGCCGGCGGCGCTGGAATGGACCGTCGAGGAGCTGCGGAGGCTCGCGCGGGCGATCGAACGGCATTTCGACGTGGACATGGGCGACGACGCGGTCCGCGCGGCCATGGTCGCGGAAGGCGAGCTCGTCGATGCGCTCCGGGAGCTCGGGGCGCTCCGCAAAAAACCGCAGCCGCCCTTTTCGGGGACCGACTATCATCGCGTGTTGATGGCGGCGCAGAGTGCTCCCCCGGCGCGCGCCCTGGAGCTGGTGCGCGAGTTCCGCGAGGCCATGGGCGACGCTTCCGATACGGCCCCCTACCGCGCCCGCTTCCTCCTCGTGGGGGGCTCGCTGGATGATCCGGCCTACACGGCGGTCATCGAATCCCAGGGCGGCCTCGTCGTGGCCGACCGCTATTGCACGGGATCGTATCCGTGGCTCGATCCCGTCGACGCGGGCGGGGACCCGTTCGTCGCCCTGGCGCGCCAGGTGCTCGACGGGAACCGCTGCCCGCGCATGATGGAGGGTTTCGCGCAACGCGTCAACTATATCGTCGATCTCGCCCGCGAGTACGCGGCCGACGGCGTCATCATACAGTCGATAAAGTTTTGCGATACGTGGGGCGTCGAGGCGAGCGCCCTGGTGACCGCCCTGCGCGAGGCGGGCGTGCCGGTCCTGCGCCTGGAGCGGGAGTACCGCCAGAGCGGGGAGGGGCAGCTCCGGACGCGGGTGCAGGCGTTTATTGAAAGCATGGGGAAATGACATGGGCACTCCGGGAATCGCCGATTATGCCGTAACCTCGAAATACAAGCTCCTCAACCTCGCCGTCATTGCGCTCATGGGTCTTCGGAACGGTCCCTACGACATGGTGCGCGACCTGCGGCGCTATCCGTGGCTGTGGCACCTGCTCAAGGTGAACCGACTCATCGACAAGCTCACCGCGGGGCGCACCGGGAATTACCGCGAGGCGATCTCGATCATCGTCCACGGCGTCACCAAGGAGGTGGTCGATCTTCTGGACGGGATCTACTTCCGACAGGACCGGCTCGTGCTCCACGAGGACATGGTGCCGCCGGAGATCCTGCGCGCCATGGGGCTCTCGCCGTGGATGCCCGAGGTGCTCGGGATCCTTCTGCCCATGCTCGAGCCCTCCGCGATGGAGGAGTACATCGACGTCGCGGAGAACGAGGGCGTGCCGGCCGACGTGTGCAGCCTGCCCAAGGCGGTGATCGGTACGGCGTTGCGCGACATGCTACCGCCCGCGCGCGCGGTGGTCACCTCCAATCTCCCCTGCGACGGCGGGATGACCTCGTACCTCTACGTGGAGAAGATAACCGCGGCCCCGACCTTCCGGCTGGACATCCCCTTCAATTTCAAGGACGAGCGCGCGGACGCCTATTTCGCGAACGAGCTCCGGCGGATGATCGCCTGGCTCGAGGAGCATACGCCCGGCCGCATCGACTGGGACCGCCTGAAGGAGATCTGCGAGGAGCGCAACCGCATGGTGGAGCAGGAGCTGGAGCTGTGGGACATGATCGCGCTCCGGCCGGCGCCGCTGGCGGCCGAGGCCGTGTTCCTGGGGCATCTCTGGTTCATGAACGTGTGCTCCGGGGTGCCGGCGGCCACCGAGGTGTTCCGCCGGCTCGTGGAACTCGCGAAAGAGAACCTCGCGCGCGGGGTGGCGGCGTGTCCCGACGAGCGGTACCGAACGCTCCTGTGGAACCCGCCCACCATGCACTTCATCGACCTGTTCACCTGGGCCGAGCGCGCCTACGGCGTGACCTGCATCATGGACAGCATGAGCTTCAACCGGCTGCCCTTCATCGACACCTCGAGCGAGGAGTCGATGCTGCGCGGGATCGGGCGAAACATCATGAACGGGCCGATGGCGCGGCACACGCGCGGCCCCATGGCGAACTACTTCGACGACATGTTCCACATCATCAAGCGCTTCGACATCGACATGCTGTGGATGGCGGGGCACATCGGCTGCAAGAACACGCAGGCGCTCAACGCCATCATGCGCGAGAAGTGCCGCGACGTGGGCGTGCCGGTGCTCATCATCGACTACGATCTTTCGGACACGCGCATCGTGCCCCGGGAGGGCATCATGACGCAGGTCGACAGCTTTATGGAGAACGTGATGCATGCGAAGCGGCGCGCGTGACCTCACCTCACCCGCCCTCCGGGCCGCCCTCTCCCGTAGGAAAGGGCTTCGGTGCATGCGCCCCTTTCTAAATACTCCCCCTTCTCCTATGGGAGAAGGGGGCCGGGGGGATGAGGTTGAGGGCGCGACCATTTTTAAATGAAAGTAATAGGTACAAACAATGGAAAAGAAATTTTTCGCGGGGTGCGACATCGGATCAACCACCGGCAAGGCGGTGATCATCGACGAGAACGGCGTGGTCGCCTCGTCGATCGTGCCGCGCGAGGTCGATCCCGAGGAGACGGCGCAACTCGCGCTCGCCGAGGCGTTCAAGGCCATCCCCGATGTGAACACGCACTCGGACCTCGCCTATCTCGTGGGCACCGGCTATGGACGCAGCGAAATCCCCTTCGCGAATGAAAACGTCTCGGAGATCAGCTGTCACGCAATGGGCGCGTATTACTGCGATCCCGCCATCAAGACCATCGTGGACATCGGCGGTCAGGACGTGAAGGGCATCGCCGTCAACGGCGACGGCAGCGTGAAGGACTTCGCCATGAACGACAAGTGCGCGGCCGGGACCGGGCGCTTCTTCGAGGCCATGGCCCGCATCTTCCGCATGGAGCTCTCCGAGTTCTCGGACCTCTCGCTCGCGTCGAAGCGGGCCATTCCCGTGACGGCGCAATGCAGCGTCTTCGCCGAGACCGAGGTGATCAGCCTCCTCGCGCAGAAAAACCCGCCCGCCGATATCGCCGCCGGCGTGCAGGGGGCCGTCGCCAAGCGCTGCTTCACGCTCCTCAAGCGCGTGGGCGTACACCCGACGGTAACCATCACCGGCGGGTGCGCGAAAAATCGCGGCCTGGTCCGCGAGCTCGAGCGGGTGCTGCGCGTCGAGATGGCGTCGCTGTCAGTGGACCCGCAGATCATCGGCGCGCTTGGCGCAGCGGTGTACGCGAAAAAAAAGGCGCGGGGCTGATTCCGCTTCGCGTCGTTTCGTACGCCGTACCCCGATTCGCGCTCCGTGCGGCATCACCATTTTCCTGTTGACGTTCCCGCCGCGGTATGCCACCATCACGATAATTGTTCAATAACAACCTCATCCGCGGGTCCGTCGAGCGCGTATGGGTTTCTTGCCTACGCTTGGCGCTGCGGCATCCTGTTGGATGTCTGCTCACGGGCGGGAATGGGTGAGCGAATAGTAAATTGCTGGTGATCCTTCTTCTTCGGGAAACGGCATTGTGTACAGCTTGATGCGTTACGGCATGTATGACATTCTATCGCAATGAGCGTGCAGCTGTTCATCGAGATGTGTACATCGAGTATAATCGAGGTGAAGGTGGGACAAAAATGATCAAAATAATTAAGAGCCTGTTTCAGTATGTGTATTGCCAATAGCACCGAATGAGACGGTAGGATGTCACAGCGAGTAAGCGACCCGGTTTGGTTGCCGGAGCCGCGAATACATGGAAGTATTGTTCGCGGCGGAGCGAGCTTACATCCTACCGTCACATTCGACTCCCTGCGTGAATAGGTTAAAATAATGAGCGGGTATTTGCCATGAAAAAGCATTCCATCGTCGCCCTAATCGGGTGTATCATCTTTCTCGCCGGCTGCAAAACCAGTTACGAATACATCATCACCGGGAAGCAGTATCCGCCGCTTAAAAAAGACGACGCGGTCAAGATGGTATTCCTCGAAGACAAAGGGCGCTACGAGGAGCTGGGCATCGTCGAGGTGACCGGGAAGACGCTCATGAAGCGCGTTGACGCCGCGGTCGACGTTGCGCGCAAGCAGGGCGGCGATGTGCTCATGATAAAGGGAGTGCGCGACGAGAAGGCGATGGAGGAGCTACGATCGCAGGAGGACCCGTCCCGGCCGCTCAAGCAATCATTTCTCGTGCTGCGCACCAGGCCGGACGACCCGAACGAGCGCCTGGACGACGAGGACGCGCCCGCCGTCCGTTCAGGCGGCCCTAAAAAGTCCGTGAAAGCGCCGTCGATCCGTACGGGCGTGGACGACGAGGGCGCGCTCGACGAAGCCGATCCCTCCGGCCTCAAGCGGGCGACCTGGCGACTGCTGGTGGAAGAGTTCGAGATGCTGCGCGGGGAGCGCTTCCGGGCGTCCATGTATCCGCTCGCCTCATCGCGGAAGATACCACCTTCGATCGATTATCACGCGGATGGCGCGAAGCGACTCATCACCATGGCCACGCGGGGCCGTCGCCATTTCGCATATCTCATCGTGCCCAAAAAGATGGAGCAGCGCGTCATGCGCGCGAAGCGCTTCAAGCGGTCGTTCGAATTCGTGTATACGCCCGTTGACGTGTATCGTAGGGGAGGGAAAACGTACCCCGTGTTGGAGTTTGTTCGTGAGATCGAAGGCGCAGGGAGCAAGTAAGGTGAGTCGTCAGGCGGTGCGTTTTTTGGATGAAAGCAGTATGTTGCATTAGCAGGGTAGATAGTTTGGGCACCCTATTAACCCACTACAGCATATCCGAAATTCGCTTTCATGACCGTATTCAATTCGTAAACGAATTACGGGTATCACGGCTCTGTGGTATAAATTGCGAAAGTATTTTCTTTTATGAAGACGTTAAGTGCAATTGCCCCGCCCCTTGTGGGCATGAAATATATAGTAAAAACAACCGGCGTCCGTGCCGGTTGACTCAAAGAGGATGAAATGGCCTATATAAAATATTCAAAAGAAGAATCAAAAGAAGAAATTGATAAATTAGTAGAACAATTTAATATTGACTTCGGTGAAACAAGTAACCCTCACATGAAAGAAGCTCAATTAGAAGAAAAATATATAAAGCCATTTTTCTCATATCTCAACTGGAATATCCATAATGAAAATATATCAAAAGGCAGAGAAGAATTTAGAGTTCAAACATCTCACCGAATGAATAAAACTGTCAAGGAACCTGATTATGAATTA